>Ga0209273_10000015_pt1 | contig 774434 bp, 619 predicted proteins | sample tdAd471_FD_187126 | JGI IMG/M metagenome (GOLD analysis project Ga0209273, IMG submission 187126) | Marine sediment microbial communities from the Atlantic coast under amendment with organic carbon and nitrate - tdAd47.1 (SPAdes)... | ecosystem: Environmental > Aquatic > Marine > Coastal >... | reverse complement strand
TCTCCCGGACCAACCGAACGGCATCGGCCTTCTGCTCGGACGTGAACTTCCGTCGCTTCCTTCTCGCCATGAGGACATCCTCGCGCATCGCGCTAGATTGGGTGTCCACAGAACCGGGGGAAGGTCAGGTGGTGAGGGTTCCGGGCTAGGAGCCACAGGCCTTTCTAGGGCCTTTCGCGCTGCTGGCCGAAGGTCGTAAGACCCGTTCCGGCAGGCTCCTCTACCGGCTGAGCGCCGGCCTACCTATCCGTCAATTGGAACTGGTGCGTGCCCCTACGATGACCGCTCGGTTGAGAGCTCTGCCTGTCGCAGCACGAGCTGCGTTGCCCCTTCGGCAAGGTCCGGGGGGTAGCCGTACTTGGCCAGCAATCGTCTCACGTTGCGTCGCAGCCTTGCTCGCACAGACTCGCGCTGAGTCCAATCCAGCTTGGGCATGTTCTTGACCATATTGGTCAGCTCACGCGCCATCAGCCTTAGCGTGTCACTCTGCAGGGCCTCTCGGGCGGACTCATTGTCGGCGAGGGCATCATAGAAGGCCGTCTCCTCCGCGCTCAGGCCGAGTTCTTCCCCTTGTCGCTGGGCCTCGCGCAGGCTCTTCGCCAGGTCGATCAGTCGCGCGATCATTTCCGCTGTCGTGATGGCCTTGTTCGTGTAGCGCAGCAACGCGTCCTCAAGGGCCGCTCGGAACTTCCGGCTCTGCACGATGTTCGTCCGCTCAGTCACGCGGATCTGGTCGCCCAGCAACTTGCGCAAGGTCTCCAGAGCCAGGTTCTTATGTTCGAGCGCCGCTACGCGTTCGAGGAAGTCGTCGCCGAGAATGTCGAGACGGGCCTCGTCGAGGCCAGCTATCGCGAACAGATCGACGACATCGTCGGCATCCACGGCGCCACCGATCACCTGGCGGACAGCGGCATCGATGTCGCGCTGTCGCGCACGGTTCGATCCGTCATTGTGATCATCTGCCAGGCGCTTGCGAATCATTGCCGCCGCGCGCTGGAAGAACGCAAGGTGCGGCGTGATTGCCTCGGTCTCCGGCCGTGGCACGGCCAAGGCGAAGGCGGCCGACAGCTCTTTGACAAGCGCGCGGAAGCGCTTCCAGCCGTCGCTCAGTCCTAGGACGTGATCAATCGCGCGCAAGTAGATCGTGAGGACATCGCGAGGCTCTGCCTGTAGTGCCTGCTCGTAGTCACAGCCGTGGAAGAAGCCGGTCAACTTCTCGAACGCCGCCTGCATGGCTGGCACTGCCTCGTCCTGGACTAGCTTGACGGCCTCGCCCGTTCCCCCTGCCTGGGTGTAGGTCGCCAGTGCGTCGGCGAGTTGATCAGCCAAACCGAGCAGGTCGACGATCAGGCCGCCGGGCTTCTCGCCGTAGACGCGATTCACTCTAGCAATGGCCTGCATCAGATTGTGCCCGGCCAAAGGCTTGTCGAGGTACATCGTGTGCGCCGGCGGGCAGTCGAACCCGGTCAGCCACATGTCGCACACGATTACCAGCCGCAGCTCGTCCTCGGGGTTCTTGAACCGCTCCGCGAGTCGTTTCCGGCCCGCCTTGCTGCGCACGTGGCTGCGGAGCGGCTCGGGATCGTCGCTGGCGCCGGTCACGACCACTTTCATCGCACCGCGCTCGTCGTCCCCATCGTGCCAGGCCGGGCGTAGGGCGCGAACCGCTTCGTACAGTCGGGCGGCGATATCCCGGCTCATCGTCACCACCATGGCCTTGCCTTCCATGGCTGCGCGGCGCTTCTCCCAATGCTCTATGATGAAGGCCGCGAGGCGCTCGACGCGCTCCTGCGCACCGGCCAGCGATTCCAGCGGGACCCGGTACCGGTCTTCGGCCGGCTCGCCGACGCGGTCGGCGTTTACGAGGTACTCAATCTTCTCTTCGGCGACCTGCGCGCCTTCCTCGTCCACCTTCAGTTTGATGATCCGCGATTCGTAGTACAGCGGCCGGGTCGCGCCGTCCTCCACCGCCTGACGGATGTCGTAGACGTCGGCGTACTCGCCGAAAACGTGAATGGTGTTCTTGTCGTCGCGTTCGAGCGGTGTGCCTGTGAAGCCAACAAAGGTGGCATGCGGAAGCGCCTCGCGCATCCAGCGTGCGCCGCCTTCGACGAAGCCGTACTGGCTGCGGTGCGCTTCGTCGGCCATTACCACGACATTGGTGCGCTCGGAGATCACGCCGTGGGCTTCGGCGAACTTCTGGATCGTGGTGAACACCACGCCGCCAGCGGCGCGGTCGAGGAGTTCCTTGAGCTGATTGCGGCTTCCAGCCTGGACGGGATCCTGGCGCAGTAGCGCCCGGCTGGCAGCGAAGGTGTCGAAGAGCTGGTCGTCCAGGTCGTTGCGGTCCGTGATCATGACCACCGTCGGATTGGCCATACGTGGCTCTCGGATCAGCGCGCCGGCCAGCATCAACATGGTGAGCGACTTGCCCGTACCCTGGGTGTGCCAGATCACGCCGCCGCGTCCGTCGCCCTCGGGCTTGAGGTGGGCAAGCACACTCGCTCGCGCTTTCCGCACTGCCCGGAACTGATGGTAGCCGGCGATCTTCTTGGCGATCTGCCCTCGCTCGTCCTCCTCAAAGGCTACGCAGGCCCGCAGGAAGTCGAGTAGGGCCGGCAGCGGGAAGAGACCCCGGATCAGCGCTTCGAGCGTCGGCGGGCCGTCGGTATCCCTTGCATCAACCGGGCGCCAGGGCATGAAGCGACCTGGACCGCTTGTGATCGACCCGACCTTGGTGAGCATGCCGTCCGAGACCACCAGGGCTAGGTTCGACACGAACAGGTCCGGCGCGGTGTCCATATATCGGCCGAGTTGCCGGATTGCGACGCCGAGATCTGCCTTGGTGTCGGTGGGGTCCTTCAGCTCGATCACGGCTAGTGGCATGCCGTTGAGAAAAACGACGAGATCGGGCCGGATTAGCTTCCCCGACGGATCCGCGACCGTGAGCTGCCGCACGACCAGCAAGTCGTTGGCATCCGGACTCTCAAAATCAACGAGCCTGGCTCGCCCTCCGCGCGTCTCGCCGGACTGTGGGTCACTGTATTCAACGTCGACGCCGCTAGTCAGCAGCCCATGGAACCAACGGTTGTTCTGAATGAGGGTCGGATGCGGCGGGCGCGAGACGGTTCGGGCAACGCCTTCGATCGTGGCCTGCGGGAGGCCAGGATTGAGCCGCTGCACTACCGCCGAAAGTACTGTGCTCAGCACCACGTCGCCGGGGCCGAACTCGCGCTCATCGGTCAGTTCGGTTCCCGAGAGGACTCGAATCCGCGCCGACTCGAACCATGCGGACGCCGCGAGCTCTGCGGTCAACTCATCCATCGGCGCCCTCCTCAAAGTTCTCACCCTCTGCGAACTCCTCCCGGAAATCGATCCCAACCTCGCCCTCACGGAAAGCCATCAAGCTCTGGCGGTAAGCCTCTGGATCAAGCAAACAGAGCGCCTTGCTGGCCTGTAGCGGCGTCTCCTCGACCACGAGGTCGGGGTACGCTCCATCGAGGTATGCGTCGAATCCAGGGAAGTCGCCGAAGCGGATGCGCTCCAGCGGATCGATCTGCGCATGCTTTCGGTGCATGCGGTAGAGCAGCGAGGCGGCGGCGTCGACCGCGTTCGCGGAGATGACCGCATAATCGGCGTCCAAAACAGCCTCGAGCGCGTCCTTTCCATGTGGTCCGACGCCTTGACTGTTCCTTAGAGCGACGACTCCGTTCGTCAGCTGATTCAAACCACGGACCACATCCGCAACGCCCTCCTCGACGCGATCGTCGCCATCGAATTCGTCAGGGGTCAGCTTGAGCACTTTCAGGGTCTGCGACATTAGCCGGCTGGGTTTCGCGTCCGGCTCCGTATCGACACCTCTATCCATGAGAATGGTCTTGCAGACTGTCTCGAGTAAACCCCGGCAATGCGTGAACGAAAGGCCGGGATCCCTTGGGATTGAGCGCTCGATAACTTCGATCGCGGAGCGAATGGGAAGTGAGTCCGGATGCTCTTCGAGCAACTCCCGACAGCCCCGAAGTTGGAAGACCTCAATGGAGGCCGGCTCGAACTCCGGCGGCACATTCTGGCTGCCCGACGCAGGCGGCGTCGACGTCAGGGCTTGCCACGCGCGCCGCAGCCTACCCATCGTTGTGCTCCCGGTCAGTGCTCACTCGCACCTTGCCCGACAGCAGACTAGGAAGAAGCAGGTCGCGCATCGCGCCGAGTTGTCGCGACTCGATCATCAGGGCTGCGTGAAGATCGTACGTCGCACTGAATACACCATCAGCTGCTTTCAGCACTAGAGCTGGTGGCAAGACGACTTGCGCTTCTTGGAGGTGCCCTCGCTTGATGTGCCCCATCGTGGTCGCCTTGCTAGCCGCAATTGAACGAAACCATGGGAGGTGTTGCCGAATCCAATGCAGGCAGAACCAGCTCGGGAACTGCTTCGATGTCACCTTGAAGAGATGCTGGTTTAGCGCTCCCGCGCCTCCGAACCAGAACTTCGCTTCCAGTGTGCCCGACCACGAGAAGATCAGTTCGCGATCATGAACCACATACTTTTCGGGTACTTCGCAGTTCGCCCAATCTGCGCCCTCTGTGGATCCCTTTCGCAACTGGGCGATCTTGATGACGCGCAGGTCATGGCCGTCGCCGCGCGGGGGGTGCTTCTGCAGAGCAAGACCATTCAGGAAGGTGGCAATACTCGCAATCGCCTTCACCTCCCACCCCTCCGGCACTTGGCCGATTTCGGAGTCGACGAGGCGCATCGGCAAGGCGTCGAACACCTCCTGTGGAACTGAGGGGAAGGAGGTCGCGCCTTCGGCCTTGGCCTTGACCGGCTCAAAGTCCACGAACCAGGCTCGGAAGGTCGCCCGCGCCAGCCGCTCCAGCACACGCGCCGTGCTCCGGTTCTGCTCGATCTTGTCGTCTAGCGCGCCAAGGACAGCGGCAATGGCGCATTGTTCTTCAACGGGTGGAACCGGGAACGACATCTCCCGCAAGTGGGTCGGTCCGAAGTGCTTTAGGACGCTTCCTGCCGCCGATGCCTCCGCCTGAAGTTGGAACAAGGGCGACGTGAGGAAGTACCGAATGAACCCCGCGTCAACGTGGGGTCCGGCGGGACGCATGCGGATAATCCCGGTGTACGGAATGGAGCCCTGCGACGGCTCTGTCGCGATGCTGACCCGGCCCAATGTGCCGCTCGTACTGACGAGTAGGTCGCCGGGTTCTATCCGAAAGTGATCCCACTTCGCTCGGACCATGTCGGGGTCGAGGAAGTTGCAGCCCTCCAAGTCCACGAACGGTCGCTCAATGTTCCGCAAGCGCAGAAGCGGGACCCCGTTGGTACGGAAGTCCTTGGCAAGGATGCCCGGACCCTCACGGAATTCGACTGCATCTTGGAACGGAATGACTCGCCAAGTGGCCGGGCAGTTCGCAAAGACACTTGCGTAAAGCGCAGAGGTGTCATCCATGCTCAATTCTCTGCAGCGCACTCTTGACCACCCCGATCAACCGCTCGCCCTCAGTGAAGCAGCCTTCTAGCTCCGTGAGCAGTCGCTCGTACTTCTCGGTGAATGGTTCTCCGTCGTCCTCCTGCTCCTCTTCACCCACATAGCGGCCCGGCGTGAGCACGAATCTATGCTTGCCAATGCCCTCGGTCGTCTCGCGCCTACAGAATCCCGGGATGTCGCGGTATTCCCACTTGCCGTGCGCGGGCTCGTCCCACCACTCCGGCGCGGGCTCTCCGCGCCACTGGCGGAAGGCATAGACGATGCGGCCGATGTCGGAATCAACGTTCGGGTCGCCTAGTCCGTCGGCGAGTATGGTCTCACCGTCGTCGCCGCCGGTAAGCACGCGCAGGGTCCGCGTAGTCATCGTGCCGAGCTTGCGGGCATCGATGAACAGCGTCTCGCCCGTGCGGTCGCGGCCGCCGTGCTTGAGGTTCCTGCCAGTCTTATCGCGGGTCAGGAACCACAGGCAAGCTGGAATGCCGGTGGTGAGGAAGAGTTGGGCCGGAAGCGCGACGATGGCATCGACCAGGTCGGCCTCGACGATGCGTTGGCGGATCTCCCCCTCGCCCCCCGAGCCGGAAGACAGCGAGCCATTGGCCATTACGAAGCCGGCGACGCCACCACCTTGGCTGTTGGGCGGGGCCAGGTGGTGGATGAAGTGCTGGATCCAAGCGTAGTTCGCGTTGCCGACCGGCGGTGTACCGTAGCGCCAACGCACGTCGTCACGAAGGAGCGTCCCCGACCAGTCGGAGACGTTGAACGGAGGATTGGCCAGGATGTAGTCGGCCTTAAGGTCCGGGTGTAGGTTGCGCAAGAACGAGTCGGCCGGCTGCGAGCCGAGGTTGGCTTCGATGCCCCGGATGGCGAGGTTCATGTGCGCCAGTCGCCACGTGGTGGGGTTCGACTCCTGGCCGAAGATCGAGATGTCTGTGGTTTGGCCGCCGTGCGCCTCCACGAAGCGCTCGGACTGCACGAACATGCCCGCCGAGCCGCAGCAGGGGTCGTAGACGCGCCCCTCGTAGGGCTCGAGCATCTCCACCAGCAAGCGGACGATGCAGCGTGGCGTGAAGAACTCGCCGCCCAGCTTGCCTTCGGCCTGCGCGAACTTGCCTAGGAAGTACTCGTAGACGCGGCCGAGGGTGTCGCGAGCCCGAGCGCGGTCGCTCTTGAAACCGATGTCGGCGATCAGGTCGATCAGGCCCTTGAGTTTCTCCGGCGCAATGCCTCGGCGGGCGTAGTCGCGCGGGAGCTTGGTCTTGAGGTTCGGGTTGTCGCGCTCTACGGCCAGGATGGCGTCGTCAACTAGCGTGGCGACGTCGGGCCGCGTGGCCTGATTCTGCAGGTTCTGCCAACGTGCCTCGGGCGGCACCCAGAACACCCGCTCAGCGGTGTACTCGTCGCGGTTCTCCAGAAGGCTCTCGAGCTGGGGGCCGGTGATCCCGTCGGCTTCCAGTTCGGCCGTTAGTTCGTCTTTCCGCGTCTCGAAGGAGTCTGAAATGTACTTTAGGAACAACAGGCCGAGCACGACGTGCTTGTACTCGGCGGCGTCGATCTGGCCGCGCAGCGCATCGGCCGACTTCCAAAGCTTGTCAGCATATGAGAGGTCACTCTTGGGGTTCGCGGCCATAGTCGAGCTAGAGTTGAGCGTGCAGGTTTGGCGCGCCCGGCAGGATTCGAACCTGCGGCCTGTCGGTTAGGAACCGACTGCTCTATCCTGCTGAGCTACGGGCGCACGACCAGGTAGCCTAGCAACCTGGCCCACAAGCGCCCACCGAAGCGAGCTCCGCGCTGCTTCAGTAGCCGACCGTCGTCCCCGCTCCCCCCGTCGCGCTCGGCAGGTGCACGTACCCCGCGCTACCGTCCACGTAGGCATTGCCGATCCCGACGCGGTTCTGCCATGGGCCGGAGCTTTGGAAGCCCGAGCCCTGCAGGGCCGCCCCCGAGAGCTGCGCCGCCTGCATGGCCTGGATCCAGGCCTCGGCGTCCACGGCCTGCGGCACGGCCTGTCCGCCTGACCAAGGGCCTGGGCCGTAGGTGCCGTCGACCGGCGTCGCGTAGGGATCCTCCTCGAAGACCGCGAAGAGCAGCGCCGTGCAACCGGCGCCGAGGCCGGTGCAGAAGGCGCCGAAGAGGGCGAGGGCGATGAGGTGGCGGGGCTGGATCGATTGCATGCTCGATGGGGTTGGCGTCATCGGAGTGGCTCTTGCCTCACGAAAGCGAGACCCCCCGACACGCAACGCAACTCCTCGAAATTCGCGCCAGGCCCTTCGAATCGCCCCGGAAGGGGTCACCAGGCCGGATACCATGGCCCCATGGACCCCCTCGAAGAGCTCGCCCGCTCCGCCAGCGAAGGGGACGAGGCAGCCATCGAGCGCCTCCTCGACGACCACCTGCCTTCCTTGCGCGGCTACATCGCGCGGCGCGCGGGGCGCCTCGTGCGCGAGCGCGAATCCGCCTCCGACCTCGCCCAGTCCGTCTGCCGCGAGGTGCTCGAGCGCCTGCGCGACGGGCGCCTCGCCTACCAGGGGCCGGAGGCCTTCAAGTCCTGGCTCTACCGCGCGGCCGTGATGAAGCTCATGACGCGCCACCGCGGCTGGCAGGCGGTGAAGCGCGACGCGGGGCGCGAGCGGCGGCCCGCGGACGAAGGCTCGATGGCGCCGACCCTCGAAGGCCTCGCGGTCGCCGGCGGCCCCTCCCCCAGCGAGGCCGCCATGCGCCAGGAAGACCTCGAGGCTTTCGGGCGCGCCTTCGAGCGGCTCTCGGAGCGCTACCAGGAGATCGTTCTGCTGCACCACGTCGAGGCCCTGAGCCACGGGGAGATCGCGGCGCGCCTGGAGACGAGCGAGGCGAACTCGCGCATGCTCCTGTCGCGGGCGCTCGGGCGGCTCGCGACCTACCTCGCGAAGCCCGAGGAGCCGGAGGCCTGAGACCCCCGGCTCCCCGCGCGTGCCTCGCGTCGCGCCGCGGCTACTGCCACTCGACGATCCAGGCGTTCGAGAAGTTTAAGCCCTGGCCCGAGCAGCCGTTCATCGGGTCGCGGAACCACCACTGGTAGCAGCTCGGCTCGCCGACTCCCGCGGCGTTGGGGAAGCTGCCGAAGGGCTGGCCGCGCCAGTCCGTCATCGTCACCGTGCCCGAGCCGTCGGCGATGATGACCTGGGAGCGGAGCTGGGGCGAGGTGCAGAGCAGGCCGTCGCCGACGGGGTTACCGAGGCCGCCGTTGAGGGTGGTCATGCCCTTGACCGCGAGGCCCGGTTTGCCCGCGGGGATGCCCGTGATCTGCAGGCCGAAGGTGTCGGCGGCGAAGAGGGCGTCGCCGGTGGCGACGAGGGTTGCGCCGGAGGTCGTGGTCGTGGCGCAGCCGGCTCCCGGGGCGCCAGTCGCGCCGCAGGGGCAGGCCCCGCCCGTGCCGTCGCCGGTGCAGTAGGGCTCGTTCAGAGCGCCGGCGTTCATGTCGAAGGTGAAGACCGCGCCGCGGTCGAAGCCGGTGTCGTCGTCCTGGTCGCCGTCGATTCCGGTGGCGATGCTGTCCTCGCTCGGGGCGCCGACGACGAAGGTCTCGCCCGAGCCCGCGACGGCGATGCCGAAGCGGTCGCCCTGGTCGGTGTTGGGGGCCTTGAGGTAGCCCGCCGGGCTCCAGGCGCCGGCGTTGCGAGTGAAGGCGTAGGTGGCGCCGGCGTCCGCGGCCGTGTCGTCGGTGTCGTCTCCGTCGAGGCCGGTGGCGACGCTGTCCTCGCTCCAGGCACCGACGAGAGCGCGGTCGCCGCTCAAGGCCACGGACCAGCCGAAGCGATCGCCCTGGGCGGTGTTCGTGGCCTTGAGGTAGGCCTCTTGGCTCCAGACGCCGGCGTTCCGGACGAGGACGTAGGCCGAGCCGGCGATGACGACGCCGTCGTCGGTCTGCGTTCCATCGACGCCGGTCGAAGCGCTCTTCTCGCCGAAGGCGCCGACGACCGCGGTATCACCGTCGAGGTCGATCGAGAAGCCGAAGTAGGCCTGCTCCATCGGGTTCGAGGCCTTGACGAAGGCGCTCTGGCTCCAGGTCGTGCCGACGCGGTCGAAGACGTAGAGGGCGCCGGCGTCCGTCGTTCCATCGTCGTTCGGGTCGCCGCCGACGCCGGCGGAGCTCGAGTCCTCGGCGGTCGCGCTCACGAGCAGGGTGTCGCCGTCGATCGCCACGGCGTCGCCGAAGAAGTCGCTGCCGCCGGGCACGAGGGGCTTGACGTAGGCTTCTTGCGACCAGGTCGTGCCGCTGCGGGTGAAGACGTAGGCCGCGCCCGAGGAGCTCAGGGCGTCGCTCGAGTCGTCGCCGTTCACGCCGGGGGAGGCGCCGTCCTCCTCGTAGGCCCCGATGGCGATGGTGTCGCCGGAGATCGAGACCGAGCCGCCGAAGCGATCCTGGGGGTCCGTGTTGGAGGCCTTGAGGTAGGCCTCCTGGGTCCAGGTCGTGCCGCTGCGCACGAACACGTAGGCGGCGCCGGAGTTCGAGAAGAAGTCGCTCGCCCCGCTGCCGTTGACGCCGGTGGCGTGGGAGTCCTCGAAGGGGGCGCCGACGACGATCGTGTCGCCGTCGATCGCCACCGCGTGGCCGAACTCGTCGGCGTTGCCCGGGTTCGAGGCCTTGAGATAGGCCTGTTGGCTCCAGGCGCCGTTGTCGCGCAGGTAGACGTAGACGGCGCCGGCGGCGCTCGTCGAGTCGTCGCTCGGGTCGCCGGCGACACCGGAGTCCTCCCAGGGCACGCCGACGACGAGGGTGTCGCCGTCGATGGCCACGGCGCGGCCGAGGTCGTCGAAGTCGTCGCCGTCGGCGGACTTGAAGTAGGCCTCGGGCTGGATCGGGTCGGAGGAAGCCGCGAGGGCCGGGGCGCCGGCGCTGGCAGCGAAGAGCAGGGTGATGGTCGTGAGTCGCATGGGTCGCCTCTCTCGGTCGGTCGGGGCCTCTCTCGGTTGGAGAGGCACGGGGTCCGACCGCTGGAAAGCGACCCGTCTCCGGGCGCAACGCGGATTCCGAGATCCGTGATGCGGGCAGCTAGCGCAGGCTGGCCAGGGTGCTCGCGATGCCGCGGGTGACCGGGTTCTGGGGGCCCAGCTCGGCGAGGTAGATGCGGTGGGCCCACTCGAGGTAGGAGCGGGCGTCCTCGCCCTGCTTCGCGCGGGCCAGGGCGTTGCCGTAGTTCGCGACGTAGCGGGCCAAGGCGATCGACTCGGAGCCGTAGAGCTCCTCGACCATCGCGATGGCCTCCTCGAAGGTCTCGAAGGCCCGGGCGTGCTCGCCGAGGGCCTCGCGGGCGTGGGCGACCGCGTCCAGGGCGTCGGCGATTGCAATGTGCCCGGCGGGGTAGAACTCCTCGGCCCCCGCGAGGCAGGCCTCGGCCACCTCGAGGGCTTCGGCGGGACGATCCAGCCGGCGGTAGACGCTCGCGAGCAGACTCGAGATGCCGAGCCAGCCCTCGCGACCCTCCTCGTCGTCGCGGGCGGCGTACTCATCGCGCGCTTCGATGAGGAGCGGCAGGGACTCGTCGACCCGGCCCTGGCCCTGACGGATGCTCGCGAGGAAGTAGAGCAGGCGGCCGCGGAGCTCGCCCGTGCGCGTCTCGAGCAGGGGCGTGACGACGGCCTCGGCCTCGTCCAGGCGCCCGAGGGCGAGCAGGGCGAGGGTCTGCGCCTCGCGCGGGAAGCCGAGCGCGTCCTTCAGGGGCTCGCCGAGCTCCTCCTCGGCGATGGCGGCGCGCTCGAGCAGGGACAGTGCGTCCTCGAACTGGCCAAGGGTGTTGTAGGTCTCGCCGATGCTGAGCTCGAGGCGCGCCTTCAGGCGCGGTTGATCTTCGAGCTCGTCGAGCTGGGCGACGCCGGCGGCCAGGGCCTCGCGCACCGTGACCGAGCCGTCCATGGCGCGAGCGGGGTCGGCCTGGGCAATCAGGCCCTCGAGGAAGGCGAAGGACTCCTCGGCCTCGCGGCGGGCGAGCTGCTCTTCGAGGAGGGAGTCGCTGAGCTCGCGTCCGTGGGCGCGCTCGCGCAGGAAGAGGACGCTGGGCGCGACGCCGAAGAGCAGCAAGGCCGCGACGAGGGCGACCGCCTTGGCCGGCTCGCGCTGCACCCAGCGGCGGGCGGCGAGGAGCGGACCGATGGGGCGCGCGGCGACCGGCCGCCGCTCCAGGACGGCGCGCAGGTCCGCGGCGAGGGCGGCGCAGCTCGCGTAGCGGCGGGCGGGGTCGAGGTCGAGGGCTTTCGCGACCACGAGCTCGAGCTCTGGAGGCACGCGGCGATTTGCGGTGCGCAAGGGATCGCGCGTACCGGCGAGGACGCGGCGCTCGACGTCGAGGCGCGCGCCGCCTTCGAAGGGATGGCGCAGGGCCAGGGCCTCGGCGAGGCTGACCCCGAGCCCGTAGACATCGACCGCCGGCCCGAGGTCGGCTTCCGCGCGCAGTTGCTCGGGGGCCATGTAGAGGAAGGTGCCGACGTGGTCGCCGCTCTCGGTCAGGCGCAGGGCGTTCTCGGAGCTCGCAAGACCGAAGTCGAGCAGCAGGGCTCGGCCGTCGGCGGTGAGGGCGACGTTCGAGGGCTTCACGTCGCGGTGCAGGATCCCGCGCCGGTGGGCGTGGTCGAGGGCCTCGGCGACACGCGAGGCGAGCTCGACGCAGGCGTCGACCCAGGAGCGCTCGAAGAGGGGCGCCGCGTCGCAGCGCAGGCCCGAACGAGCCTCGAGGGCGTGGGCGAGATCGGCGCCGGTGAGCTCCTCGGGCGCGCGGCCGGCGAGCTCCTCGAGGACCTCGGCCAGGGTCGCGCCGGCGATGCGCTCCATCGCGAAGTAGGGGATGCCCTGGTCCTCCCCCACCGAGTAGACCGGGACGATGCCGGGGTGTTGCAAGCCGGCGATGGCCTCGACCTCGCGCCGGAAGCGCTCGTGGGCGCCCTCGAAGAAGAGGCGGTCGGGGCGCAGCACCTTGAGGGCGACCTCGCGACCGAGGGAGCTCTGCTCGGCACGATAGACGACGCCCATGCCGCCGCGACCGAGGGGTTCGATCAGGCGGAACTCGCCGAGCTGCTCGGGGAACTCGCGCGGCGGCGCGGTCGAGAGGCCGAGGGCCTGCAGGGCGAGCCAGCGCGCGCGCACCTCGGAGGCGAGCTCGGGGTGGCGCTCGATCGCGGCCTCGAGGGCTCGGGACTGCTCCGCCTCGGGGAGCGCGAGGACCTCGACCACCAGGCGCTCGGCGGGGTCCGCGGCGGAACTCGGCGAGGGGTCGCGGGAGTCGGCCATGCGGCCAGCTTAGCCGGGATCGCCGCTCTCGGGAGGCGCGCGGCGTGTAGGCCCTCGAGACCGCCACGGGCGCGAGCTACTCGGCTCCCGGTCGGCGCCCTCCACCCAACCCACGCCGGACCATGAACTCGACCGCGGGGCCCATGCGCTCAGGCACGAGCCGGACCTCGGGGTGCTGGTTGGCCCACACGCGGAAGACCTGATCGACGAAGCCCTGACCGACTCGCTCGACGCCGTGGAAGTCGAGCACGACCACGCGGAAGCGCTCGAGATTCGCCACGAGGCGCTTTGCCTCCGAGCGCGAGATGAAGCTCGTCCCGTACTCGAAGAGGCGCAGGACGCAGCGCGAAGTGTCGAACTCGAAGTCGTGGGTGTAGCGGTCGAAGACGGCCTCGGGAGTCCGCCGGGTGTCGAGGGAGAGCTCGAGCTCGACGCGGGTCCCCGGCTCGGCTTCGGCGGCTTGCACGGTCTGATCCTCGAGGGTGTTGTCGACGATCCACGCCAGGTCGTTGGCGGTGAGCCGGAAACGCTCGACCATCTTCGAGGTGAAGAAGATGCCCTCGCCCGAGTGGGCCTCCGGCCAGGTGGTCGTCTTGCCCTTGCTCAGCTCCTGCAGGGCGTGCAGATGATCCTCCAGGCCGAGTCGGGCGCGCAGGTTCTCGAGAGCACCGATCCCGGCGTCGCGCACGCTGGCGTGGAGCCGATCACCGCGGAGCTCGGCCTCGACCTCGACCTCCTCGGCGCCCGAGTGATCGATCGCGTTGTTGACGAGCTCGCTCAAGGCGTAGGCGAGGATCGCGGTCGCCCCGGCGCTCGGCGTCGTGGCCTGCTCGCCCAGCCAGTCGAGGAGGGCGCTCGAGAGCCGGCTCTCCTCCAGCCCCTCGATAGCCTCGCGGCGCTCGAGCCGGGGCCCGCTGGCGGCGCGGTAACGGGTCCCCCGGCCAGCTCCCTCGCGCACGAGCCACCCCCCCTCGACGGCCCGGGCGAGGTGACGGCTCAAGGCCTGGCGGCTGAGGCCCGTGCGCTCCACGAGGTCGGAGCTCTGGAAGGTGTCCTGCTCGGCCAGGAGCCGGCGGATGGTCTCCCGCGGATCTGTGCTGGACATGGTCGTTTCCGGGCAGAATCGTCAACAGATCCTCGTCCACGAGACCTTATCGTCAAGCATTATTGTCAATTATGTGCCTCCTCAGCCGGGAATCGTCAACAGCGGGCCCGTGGGGCACCCATCCCGGCGGACTCCTGCGCGAGGAACCTCGGGCCTCTCAGCCGGGATCGCCGCCCCGGGGCCCCCGCGGCGTCGTCGGCAGGCAGAGCAGGAAGATGACGAGGGCCGCGCCCGTCGTAGCGAGGGTCCAGCGCATCCAGGCGAGATCCACGAACAGCATCGACAGGCCGAAGCTGATCACGACCAGGCCGTAGGCCTTGCGCTTGGCGTCGCGCGGGACCGTGTGGTCGTGCTGCCACTGGCTCAGATAGGGCCCGAAGAGGCGGTTCGCGAGCAGGCGCTGGTGGAAGGCCGGCGAGCTGCGCACGAAGCAAGCGGCGGCCAGGATCAGGAAGGGCGTCGTCGGCAGGACCGGCAGGAAGGCGCCGAGGATGGCCAGACCGGTGGTGAGGAGGCCGACGGCGAGCAGCAACCAGCGCAGGGGGCCGTTCGAGTAGCGGACCTCGGGAGCGGGCCGGCTCGCCGGCGCTCCGGCCGGACTTCGGGCGGGGACGCCCTCGCTCGGGTCCTCCTGCCCTTCCGCCCGCGGCGGGCCCTCCTCGGGACCGCCCGGGGGCGGGCTCTCCCCTCGCGTCGGCGCGTCGGGCGCCGCGGCCACCTCAGGTGCGCGAGGCCTGGAAGATCGACTCGATCGAGTCGTTCAGCATCGCGTCGAAGTCCGACTCGCTCTGCTGGGCATTGAGGCCCTCGGAGAGGGCGCGCGAGAAGCTGGCGACCATCCCGTTGTTCTCCGAGAGGCGCCGGTTGGCCTCCTCACGGGAGTAGCCGCCGGAGAGGGCGACGACCTTGAGGCAGCGGGGGTGGTCGATGCAGGGCTTGTAGTAGTTCGCCTGCTCGGGGAGGGTCAGCTTGAGCATGACCTGCTTGCCCTCCGGCACCTTGTCGAGGTGCGAGAGGATCGCCTCGCGCAGGAGCTCCTCGGCCTTGGCCTTCTCGGGGCTGTTGATGTCGACCTCGGGCTCGATGATCGGGACGAGGCCCTTGGCGAGGATCTGGCCGCCGATCTCGAACTGCTGGGCGACGACCTTCTCGATGCCGCCGGGGTTCGCGAGCTTGATGACCGAGCGCATCTTCGTGCCGAAGACGCCGTTCTTGACAGCGCGATCGAGGAGCGGGCCGAGCTCGGGCATGGGCTTCATGACCTGCACGCCGTCGGCTTCGTCGGCGAGGCCCTTGTCCACCTTCAAGAAGGGCACGACGTTCTTGTCCTCCCAGAGGAACTGCGCCGTCGGCTTGCCGCCGACCTCGCGGTCCATCGTCATCTCGAAGAGGATCGCGCCCAGGATGCGCTCGCCGTTGAAGCTCGGGCTCGAGACGATTCGGGTGCGCATCTGGTGCACCAGGTCGAACATCTCCTCGTCGCCGTTGTAGGCGCTCTCTTCGACGCCGTAGAGCTTCAAGGCCTTCGGAGTGCTCCCGCCGCTCTGGTCGAGGGCCGCGATGAAGCCGTCCTGGGTCTGGATCTTCTGGAGCATCTGGGAGGTCGTCATGGCTGCGATCGGGTGGGGCTGGAGAGCCTTCGGAGCGTGCGGGAGAGTGGCGCGAATTCTCGCCCAAAGCGCGCGGGGAAACAACCGCTCCCGCGGCCGATCGGGGCGCTCTCGTCAGTCCGTGGGCCACTCCAGCCGGTGGTCCGTCGGCTGGGGCGTCACGGTCAGGACCTGCAGCCGCTGCGAGCCCTCGAAGCGGTGCCAGGTGCCCGCCGGGACGACGACGAGCTCCCGCGGCCCGAGCGGGATACGCACTTCGGCCTCCTCCTCGAAGAGCACGACGGTCGTCGTCCCGTCGAGCGCGAGGACCAGCTCGTCCCCCGCGGAGTGGCGCTCCCACTCGCTGTCGCCGGAGTAGTGCGTGAGGTAGACGCCGCCCACGCCGAGCTTCGCCAGCTCCGTGAAGGCGCGCTCCGCGCCGCCCTCGAAGGCCATCTCGGGGGTGCGATCGGGGAGGTACTCCACGCGCGCGAGGGCGGCCTCCAGCGAGCTCTTCTCGATGCGACTCATGATCCGGACCTCCTGTGAGGGTCGTGACTCATCCCAACCACTTCCACAACATCATCAGCGCCACGATCGACAGCAAGCTCAGGCCGTCGACGAGGGCGCCGACGCGCACGAAGCGTCCGATGGAGATGCGTTCGGTAGAGAAGACGAGGGCGTTGGGCGGGGTGCCGGCGGGGACGGCGAAGCCGGTGGTGCAGGCAAGGGCGCTCGAGACCATGAGCAGCTCCGGCGGGAAGCGCTCCGGACCCAGGGCGGCGGAGACGCCGAAGACGATCGGGAGCAGGATGTTCGCGCTGGCGGCGTTGCTCGCGAACTCGGTCACGAGGATCGAGACCGCGACGATGACCGTCAGGAGCAGGGCGAAGAGGGCCAGCTCGCCCAAGGGGAGCTCGCCGAAGCCCTCGATGAGCATCCCGATCCATAGGGTCAGGCCCGAGACGTCGAAGGCGCTCGAGATCGCGAAGCCACCGCCCATCAGGAGCAGCACGCCCCAGGGGAGCTGAGTAGAAACCCTCCACTCGAGGATCGGCCGACCCCCCCGACCGGGCAGGATGAACAACAAGGTCGCGGCGGCCACGGCCACGGTCGAGTCGCGTAGCACGAGGCCGTTCTCGGCGAGCCGGCTACCCCAGCCCCGCAGGCCGCCGAAGTCGCCGCGGGTGATCCAGAGGGTCGCCGTGACGAGGAAGGTCCACATCACGCGGCGCTGGGGACCGTCGATCGGGCCGGAGAAGGTGAGCTCCGCTCCTCCGCCCGCACGTCCGGACTCGAGCCGCCGCGTGAGGATCCACCAGGCGAGGGGCAGGAGCAGGACGATCAGGGGCACCCCGTAGAGCATCCACTCGCCGAAGCTCACCTCGGCGCCCGTCTTCTCGCGGTAGACGTTCTGGAAGATGATGTTCGGCGGCGAGCCGATGGGCGTCCCGAGCCCGCCGATGTTCGCGCCGAAGGCGACGCCGAGCAGCAAGGCCACGGGGAAAGCGTGGTCGACGGTGCCCTCCGGCTCCCCAGTCGAGGAGAGCACCGCCAGGGCCACGGGCAGGAGCATGACCGTCGTGGCCGTATTGGAGATCCACATGCTCATGACCGCCGTCGCGACCATGAAGCCGAGCACGAGCCCGCGGCGGCCTTGGCCGAAGAGGCGCACGATGCGCAGGGCGACGCGCTCGTGGAGCCCCGTGCGCTCCATCGCCGCGGCGAGTAGGAGGCCGCCGAGGAAGAGGAAGATGATCTCGTGGGCGTAGTGCCGCGAGACCTCGGTCGCCGGCCCGAGCCCGAGGATCGGGAAGAGCACGAGGGGCAGGAGCGAGGTGATCGGGATCGGCACGGCCTCGGTGAACCACCAGGCGGCGATCCAGCAGGTCGCGGCCAGGGCGTGGCGCACGAGCAGGGCCGAGGCCTCGGGGTGGGCGGCGGCGAGCTCCGGGGAGAGCTCGAGGGTCGGCCGGAAGAGGAGCTCGACCGCGAGGAAGAGGGCCGGGCCCAAGGCGATCCGGATCCAGCGCCCGGTCGGCGGGCGGGGGGCATCGGGGCGACCGGCCGCCGCGCTCATTCGCCGATCAGCTTGACGAGCACCCGCTTGCGGCGACCGCCGTCGAACTCGCCATAGAAGATCTGCTCCCAGGGGCCGAAGTCGAGGTCGCCTTCGGTCACCGCCACGACCACCTCGCGGCCCATGATCTGGCGCTTGTGGTGCGCGTCGCCGTTGTCCTCGCCGGTCAGGTTGTGCTGGTAGCGCGTCGTCGGCGCATGGGGGGCGAGCTCCTCGAGCCAGCGCTCGTAGTCCGCGAGCAGCCCCCGCTCGTCGTCGTTGATGAAGACGCTGGCGGTGATGTGCATGGCGTTGACGAGGCACAGACCCTCGCGGATGCCGCTCTCGGCGAGGGCCTCGCGCACCTGGGGCGTGATGTTCACGAAGCCCCGGCGGCCGGAGACTTCGAACCAGAGTTCCTTGCGATGGCTCTTCATCGAGCCGCTAGGCTACCCGCCCGCTGGGGGCCCGTGCACGCCCCCCGACCGCCATGGCTCCCCCCACCGAACACGAGGATTCCACCGGGCAAGCGGGCGTCCTGCTCGTCAACCTCGGGACCCCCGACGCCCCGCGCACGCCCGAGGTGCGGCGCTATTTGCGCGAATTCCTCGGGGACCCCTTCGTGCTCGACATCGCGGCGCCCCTGCGCTGGCTCCTGTCGCAGCTCGTCATTCCCCTGATCCGCGCGCCCAAGTCCGCCGAGGCCTACCGCCAGGTCTGGGACGAGCGGGGCTCGCCGCTGCTCGCGTACTCCCTCGACCTGCGCGACCGCATGCGGGAGGAGCTCCCCCTGCCGGTCGAGCTGGTCATGCGCTACGGCTCTCCGACCATCGCCGCGGGGCTCGAAGCTCTGGCCCGAGCAGGCGTCCGGCGCGTGCTCGTGGCGCCCCTCTACCCGCAGTACGCGGAGAGCTCGACCGAGACGGCGCTCGTCGCGGTGCGCGAGGCGGCGGCGCGCATGAAGGACACCCCCAGTCTCTCGGAGCTCCCCCCATTCTACGAAGCGCCGGCCTTCCTCGACGCCTGGGCCGCGATCGGCGCGCCGCTCCTCGCGGACTTCGAGCCCGACCACGTCCTCTTCAGCTACCACGGCTTGCCCGAGCGCCACTGCAAGAAGCTCGACACGACGGGCCGGCACTGCTTCGCGAGCGCCGACTGCTGCGAGCGCATCGTCGAGGCAAACCGCGACTGCTACCGCGCCCAGTGCTTCGCGACCACCGCCGGCTTGCGCGCGCGACTCGAGCTCGACGACTCGAACAGCTCCATCGCCTTCCAGTCGCGCCTCGGCCGCACGCCCTGGATCCGGCCCTTCACCGACGAGGTCCTGGTGGAGCTCGCCCGCGACGGCGTGCGGCGCCTGGCGGTCTTCTGCCCGAGCTTCGTCGCCGACTGTCTCGAGACCCTCGAGGAGATCGGGATCCGCGGGCGCGAGGCCTTCCGCGAGGCGGGGGGCGAAGAGCTCATACTCGTCCCGTCACTCAACGCGGAGCCGGCCTGGGTGGAGGGGCTGGCGGGCATGCTGCGCGAGCGGCTCTAGAGCTTCCGCAGGAGCACGACCCCGTCCCCCATCGGCACGAAGACGGGCTCGACACGCTCGTCGGCCCACAGGCGCTCGGTCAGGTCGAGCACGTGTCGCGGCCCGGGGTCGGTGGTGTCCGGGTCGAGCACGCGACCTCCCATCAGCATGTTGTCGAAGGCGACGAGGCCGCCGGGGCGCAGGAGCTGGAAGACCTGCTCGCAGTAGCCGCCGTAGCCCTCCTTGTCGGCGTCGACGAAGGCGAGGTCGAAGCTCCCCGCCTCGCCGTCCTCCAGCAGAGCAGAGAGCGTCTCGGAGGCGTCCCCCAGGCGCAGCTCGATGCGCTCCGCGACGCCCGCCTCCTCCCAGAAGGAGCGGCCGATCGAGGTCCACTCCTCCGAGAGGTCGCAGGCGACGAGACGCCCGTCCGCGGGCAAGGCCTGGGCCATGCAGAGGGCGCTGTAGCCGGTGAAGACGCCGACCTCGAGCACGCGGCGCGCGCCCATCAGGCTCACGAGCTGCGACAGGAACTGGCCCTGCTCGGCCGAGATCTGCATGCGCGCCATCTCGAGGCTCGCGGTGCGCTCGCGCAGACGTAGGCGCACCGCGTCCTCGCGGCGCATGGCGAGGTCGCGGAGGTAACGGGTGACTTCGGCCGGTTGGGCGGTGCTGCGCTCGGTCATGGCGCCGAGCCTACCACGCGCTACGTCCCGCGGGACTCAGCCGAACTTCTCCCCGTAGACCTCTTCGTTGAAGCCCACGAGCCAGGTCTTCCCCATGCGGATCGAGGGCGCCCGGAGGTTGCCGCTGCGACCGATGACGACCTCGGCGATCTCGTCCAGGTCGTCCTTGCGGGGGTCGAAGCTCAGGGTTTTCTTGCCCTTGGCGACGAGGACCTTCGAGGCTCCGTCGAAGAGCTCCTCGAGGTCGCCCTCACCGTACTTCTCCTTGGCTGCGTTGACCGTCTCCCGGACGGCGACGTCCCGACCCTCGAAGTAGGCGTCGGCACGCTTGCAGCTCGTTCAGCCCTTGCGGTGGTAGTACCAGTCGATTCGTTTGGCCATGGGGCAGAGCCTACCACGCCCCTCGACCCCGGCGAAGCCGACCTCAGAGCCGGCTGGCTCGCTCGAGGAGGTCGTCGAGCCTCGCCCGCTGCCCAGCCGTCAGCCGCTCCGAGATGTCCGTCATCTCGAAGGGATCGGCCTGGAGGTCGTACACCTCGGTCTCGAACTCCGGCGGGTCCTCGCGGACGATGATCTTCAGCTGCTCGAGGACGCCGTCGATCTCCACGGGATTCTCCAGGATCGCGCGATCCCAGAAGTCGTACTCGCTCGTCGACGTTCCCGGAGGGCAGTTCGGCTGGAAGCGCTCCGCGAACACGAAGCTCCGCCGCGGGCTCGCGGAAGGGCTGGTCAAGTAGGGCATCATCGAGACGCTGTGTGGCGTGGCCACATCGACCGCATCGACGCCGGCGAGCTCGAGGACGGTGGCGAAGAGGTCGGTCAGGTTGACGACGGCCTTCACCTCCCGACCCGGCTGCGCGACCTGCGGCCCGCTCACGATGAGCGGGACGTTGACGCCGCCTTCGTAGAGGGTCCCCTTCGCGCGGCCCGAGATGAACGGCGACGTGACCGCCACCCCCTGCGTCCCGTTGTCGCCCAGGAAGACGACCACCGGCGGCTCGTCGAGCCCGTCCAGGAGGACGAACAGCCTGCCGAGCTCCGTGTCGACGGCCTCGACCATAGCGGCCAAGAGCTGCCGGGCGTAGACACCGGGAAAGCCGGCAGGGAGCTCCTGCGTGTGCAGGTGATCCGGAGGCCTGTGATAGGGAGAGTGCGGCGCGTGGAAGGCCAGCCACAGGAACCACGGCTGCTGGCCCGCCTCCTGCACGAAGCGGATCGCGTCATCGACGTTGTCCGTCGTGGCGTAGCGCTCCACGAGCGTGGTGACTCCATTGACGGTCTTGAGCCAGTGAAAGTAGTCCTCGTACCCGACCAGGTTCCCGCGGTGCCCCGAGAAGAACTGGAAGCCGAGCTCGTGGGGGTGGGTCCGCAACTCCTCGGTCTCACCCGTCAGGTGCCACTTGCCGATGGCCGCGGTCCTGTATCCCCGAGAGCTCAAGGTCCAGGCGAGCGATTTGACGTCGCCCGGCAAGCCAGGTCGGGACGGAGTGCATGCCAGCCCGATGCCCATGCCGTTCGGCCCCGATGCATAGCGACCGGTCAGGAGGTTCGCCCGCGTCGGTGAGCAGACGGGGCTCGACCAGGCGTTGCGGAAGAGGACGCCGCGCTGCGCCAGGGCGTCGATGTTCGGCGTGGGGGGCGCTTGCGGGTGCTCGCCGTATGCGCCGACCTTGTCCACGCCGAGATCATCGGCGATGACCAGGAGGATGTTGGGCAGCCTCGCTGAAGCGTGCGGCTCCCCAGCCGCGGCGCGAGCCTCGGCCCGGGTACCCGAGAGCGCCAGCAGGAGCCAGCCCGCGGCGAGGGGCGCTCGGACGCCCCAGCCGCAGCGAGCTCGACGGCGCGGAGTCGAGCCGGACGGTGCCTGGCCTCGCGAGACCGCGCCATTCGATCCGTGGAAGTCGCACGGCCCGACCATGGATCGAGCCTACCACCTTCGGGACTCCTAGCCCTGGCGCTCCCTCCAGGCCTCGAGGGCAGCGACTTCCTTGTCCACGAGGTCGGCCGGGACCATCTGGAGCTTCAGGTCGTCGGGCAGGGACTCGAGCCACTCGAGGGTTGCGAGGGCGGTCTCTTCGTGGGGTCGGAAGCTCAAGCCGGCCTTCACGGCGCGCTCGACGCTGACGCGGTGGAAGCCCGCGGTCTCTCCATCCGGGGAGACGTACATCGGATGGCGCAACCCCTGCTCGCCGAGGAACGCGGGGTCGGCGTAGACGACCTCGGGGGCGCCCCCCGCGGCCTCGGCGCAGGCGGCGAGCATGCCGCCCATGTTCATCGCCGGCACGGGGCCGGTGGCGTTGAAGACGCCCATCGTGCGCTGCTCGATGCAGTGCACGATGAAGTCCGCGAGGTCGCGCACGTCGATCAGCTGCATCGGGTCTTCGGCGCTGCCCGGGGCCAGCATCGTCCCGCCCTGGGCCACGCGCCAGGGCCAGTAGCAGTAGCGCCGCGTCGTGTCCCGCGGCCCGACGATGAAGCCGGGGCGCACGTTCGTGGTGCGTCCCGGCATGGCGGCCTCGGCGGCCTTCTCGCAGTCGGCCTTGCCCCCGCCGTAGTTCTCGAAGCTCGCGCCGAACTCCTCGGTGTCCGGGTCGGAGAGGGTGTGCACTTCGGCGGTCTCGTCCATGCCGGGCGTGCTGTTGTCGGTGTAGACGGAGATCGTCGAGACGAAGACGTACTGGGCGACCTGCTCCGAGAGCAGCCCGGCGGAGGCGCGGACCATGCGCGGGAAGTAGCCCGAAGTGTCGATCGCCGCGTCCCATTCGCGTCCCTCGAGGCTCGTGAGGCCGCGCGGGCTGTTCGGGTCGCGCTTCTTCTCCGCCTCCGGGTCACCGCGCAAGCGGCGGTCGTCGGCGGTGAGCTTCGGATCGCGGTTGCCGAGCAAGACCTCGACGCCCTCGGGCACGACCGAGTCCCGGCCGGCCTTCTCGCGGCGCTCCTCGGTGGTCCCGCTGTTGAAGAGGGTCAGCTCGTGCCCGCGGGCGAGCACGGAGTCGATCAGCGCCGGGCCGAGAAAGCCCGTGCCGCCGAGGATCAGGATGCGTTGCTTCTTCACGGGCTCCTCCTGCGCGGCTTCTTGCGAGCTCGACCGGCGCGCGGCGCCGAAGGACGAGAAGGCGAGGGAAGTGAGGGCCCCCGTCGTCAGGGCGCCCCGGGTGATCGAGTCGCGGATGAACTCGCGGCGTGTGCTGGTCATGGCTCTCCTCCGAGTGGGAACGATCGGAGGAGTCTACGTCGACGAGGGACTCACGAAGCGAGCGAGAGGCGCGCGGGCGGCACCTCTCGCTCAGGACTTACGCAGGGTGGGATCGGAGCTCGTCCGCCCTGCCAGGGATCAGGGCTCGAAGACTACGCAGAGGGCGCCGGTCGTGTTGAAGCCCTCGGGGCCACCCTGGGGATCGCGGAACCAGAGCTGGAAGTAGAGGGGCACGCCGGGCACGGCCTGGCCGGGGCCGCTCGAGAGCGGCGGCGACGTGAAGTCCAACGGGACGGTGACCATCCCCGTCGGTCCTGTGCTCGGGACCTTCCGGTAGCGGACGATGGGCGCGCCGATGCAGCGCACGCCTTCGCCGAAGGGCGCCTCGGCCTGATTGAAGCCGTAGAAGAGGTAAGCCGGCTTGTTGGCGGGCAGGCCCGAGATCACGATCTCGGCGTCGTTGGCCGCGATCGAGGTCGAGCCGTTGTAGTCCAGCGTCCCCGGCTGGCCCGAGGTGTTGGCGAGGCTCTCGCAGTACACGAAGGGCTCGCGCGGACCGTAGATGCAGAGGCCGCTGACGTAGCCGCTGTAGCCGTGTCGCATGTCGTCCCAGGTGCCCGTGGTGGCGTGCGTCCGGGCGGCGCCGAGTGCGAAGGGCTCCTCGTTGCCGGTCATCCCTCCCGTGTAGGAGTCGGAGTCGACGACGACGTCGTCCACGGCGAGCTCCATGCCGTTGGGGCCGAAGGCGAACTCGACCTCGTACCAGACGTCGAGCTGCAGGGTCCCGGAGGTCAGGTAGTAGCTCTCGCTGTCGGACTGAAAGCGGACTTCCAGGAAGCCCTCGGTCGACGAACCCGGGAGGTTGTGGGTCCGGATCGTCAGGTGCCCGCCGGTCACGAAGCCGAAGGCGTCCTTCGAGAAGAGGGTCTCGGTCGGGTTGTAGAGGCCCGTATTGTAGAAGCGCAGGGCGACCGCGCCGGCCGCGAGCTCGTAGGCTCCTCGGTGCTCGAAGCGGATGTGGTCGCTGCGGTTGGCCGTCGGGAAGTTCGCCGCGGGCTTGCCGGCAAAGGTGCCGATCGTGACCGCCGAGCCAGAGATGGTCCCGTCGTTGTCACCGACCTCGTCGATTGCCGTCTGAGTGGTCTCGTCGAAGCTCCACTTGCCGAGGAGCGGGCGGCCGCTCGTCAGCACTTCGGCGCTCGCCGTCGTGGTCAAGAGGCCGATGAATCCGGCCGCCAAGAGGGCGGCTCTCCTAGCCGGGGTTCGCATGGTTCTCTCCTCCGTCGCGAAAGGGGGGTGGCTGAGACTGCCGCCACCCTAACACCGATCGGGGACAGCTTGGGGACTCCTACCAAAGGCCGTACGAGCGGTCGTTATGGCCCCCCATCGACCCCTGCGACGCCCTTCGGTCAGCGTGCGGCGGGGGGCGCTCCGGAGCCGAGAAAGCGCCTCACTGCGGCCAAGAAGGCCTCGCTCTCCTCGACGTGCAGCAGGTGCCCGCTGCCCGGGACGACTTCGAGGCGCCCCCCCGGCAGGCGGGCGGCCACATCCCGGCTGTGCGCGAGGGGCGTGATGCGGTCGCGTTCACCGCAGAGGACCAGGGTCTCGTGGGGCAACCTGTGCAGCTCCTCCAGCAGCCCCCGGTCGCGAGGGCTTCGCTGGCGCGGATCGCCGCTGTCGATGCAGCCGTTGCTCAGCCAAAACTCGACCGCCGCCCTCGGGATCCGCTTCTCGTGGAAGGCGTGCGGAGCGACGAGGAACTCCCGGACTTCGCGCTCGTCCTCGTCGAGCTCGAGCTCTTCGAGCCGAGCGAGCTGGCGCAGCCGCTCGGGATCGTCGAGGACGGCTCGCACCATCTCTTGGGCCAGCGGGACGCGAGCCTCGTCGTCCGCGTAGGTGGCCAAGAGGATCAGCTTCCCGACGCGCTCGGGATGCGCGAGGCCGTACTCGATGGCGACCGGGCCGCCGTGGGAGTAGGCCAGGAGATCGATCTCCTCCCAGCCGAAGTGTTCGCGAATGGCGTCCAGGTCCGCGACGTCGGTGGCGAGTCGCGTCGGGGCCGCGCCGCGCGCCACGACCGTCGCGCCGTAACCCCGCTGGTCCCAGAACACCAGCGTGCAGGTGTCGCCGAGCTGGCGCAGCACCGGGTGGAAGATCCGGTGGTCCGCGCCGCCGTGGACGAGTACGAGGGGCGGCCCGTCGCCACAGACCTCGGTGTAGATCCGGGCGTCTGGGCGCTCGATGGCGAAGGACTCGAAGCCGTGCTGCGCGGCGAAGGAGCACGCGGGCTCCGGAGGGGTGGCGCAAGAGCAGAGCGCGGCGGCGCAGAGGCAGCTCACGATCCCGCGCTGCGCGGCGACCTCTCCTCTGGATTCTTGCCGCTTCGGCGCCGCGCTTCGCGATGGAGTCGTCATGTTCCCCGTTCGAGTGCTGGGCAACGGAGTCTACGTCAACCCGGACACCGCCTCCCCTACGCACGTACGGAGGAGGCGGCCCGCTCGGGCAGGACCCGCTAACGAGGCCCGCCGAGCCGGAAGGGGTCGTCGGGGAACTCGGAGCCGATGCCCGTGTTGCGGCGGACGATGCGCGCGAGGGTCTGCTGCTCGACGAGCTGGACGAGCTGCGGAGGCATGGCGCTCCGGTACCAGAAGCGGTCCCCGTCGCGCAGCAGCTCGAACTGTCGACGCAGGACGTGGTGCACGAGCTCGCCCACGAGGGCCCCCGGGCGCGCGTCCTCGCAGAGCCCCCCGACCCAGGGATCGACGAGCTCGACGTCGCCGCCGTAGGCGATCGAGAGCCGACGCCGCAGCTCGGGGTCGGAGGTGATGTCGTCGAAGCCCAAGGCCGCGGAGAGCCCGAGGTCGCGACGCATCTGGTTGTAGCCCGGCAGCCCGTGGTCGCGGCCGCGCTGGAGATTGAGGGAGGCCAGGTCGAAACCGCCCGCTCCCGGAGGGCCGAAGAGGAAGTTGCGCACCTCATCGACGAGGAAGGCGTCGACCTCCTGCGCGGGCTGTCGCGCGAGGCCGCGCAGGAGCGGGTCGATTCCGTGCTCGACGAGCTCCTGGGGCGCGAAGAAGGCCTCGGCCAGGGAGAGGTGACCTGCCGAGTGCGCATCTCCATCGCGGTCGACCCGCAGGAGCCGCGGCGACAGCATCGAGTGGCCAAAGCGATAGGCCGCGGTCGCGAACTCGTTGCGGATGCTGGCGTCGACGTCGTCGCGGTAGCCGAGGTAGGGCGCGAGGGCCCCCGGCCCGAGGAGGACGGGCAGGAACTCGCGGTAGGTGATGGCCTGCATCTCCGCGGCGACGATGCAGCGAGCCAGCTCGTAGAGCTCGTCACCGGTCAGCTCGCGCTCTCCGGACCGCCGCCTGCCGCGGGCCTGGGAGTGACCCCCGTGACCGGCACCCGGTCCGTCTCGACCACGTTCCGAGAAGCGCTCCGCCAGACGCTCGGCCCAGAAGTTGTGCTCGCGAACGAAGAGGGTGTGCATCGCCGTCAGTCCCACCTGCTCGTTGGCGCGGAAGTCCCCGGCGAGGAAGAAGTCCGCCGTCGGTGCCGGGGCGTTCGGCAAGCCCGCCTCGTTGAAGGGCAGGAGCCCCCCCGCGCTCGTCTTCAGCCGGCCGCTCCCGTCCAGGGTGCGCAGGGCCCGCGCGCGCTCCGCGTCAGAGCCGTAGACGTTCGAGGCGTCGTTGTAGGCCGTGATCTCGTTGACCTGCTCACGGATCCCGTCGACCCGCTCGTAGAAGGAGCGCCTCAGGCCGATGACCTGCGTCCCCGTTCCTTGCGGATCGAACCAAGGATCCCAAGCGGGGACCGAGACGTCGAATGCCTCGGGGGGAAGCAGGATCGGGGTCTCGTCCAGGTCGTGGTCGAGGAACTGCCCCCACTGCCACACGAAGTCCGTGACGCCCGCAGTGTTCGGCATGTCGGCGCTCTGCGCGCAGACCCAGTTGCTGATGACGCGCGCGCTGGGTCGATCGGGGCCGGCGGGGGCGTCCGTGCCGTCCGCGTAGGCGGGGCCCGTGAACCTCGCGAAGGTGACGTCGGCGCTCCCACGCTCGGGGTGCGCGAGGTTGTTCCCCGAGCCGTCGATCGAACGCACGGCGTCGAGCAACTGGAGCCAGGCTTCGTCGTCGGGAAGCGGGGGGGGCGGCGCCTGGAAGGACAGGGTGGTGAGGACGAGGGTCGCGAGCATGGTTGGACCTCCTGCTTGGGGGTTGGGTCAGAGGGGGAAGGGAGAGCCCGCCAGGGAAGAGATCAGCCATTGCGGCACCACAAACGGAACGCTCGCGCGCGCCGCCGACGCCAACGGCCGAGCTGCTGTTGGGAGAGGGAGCGGAGGCCCCGGTCGGCGGAGCGAGAGCGCTCGACGACCGAGCGCGGGCGCTCGGTAGGAGATTCTTCGGGCTCCTGCATCCGGCTCCTCGGACCGGGCGAAGACCCCCTCGAACACGGAACCTAGCCCTCGGGCGCCTCGACGAGGCGTTCGGGGGCGACTCCGTGATGGCAGTCCCCGCGGGTCGACCCCACGCCGCCCGCCCCTCCTCCCCCCGACTCCCCCTCCTCCGCACGAGAACCCATGAAGCGCGCTCTCTTCACCGCCGCCGCCGCGGCCCTCTGCTCCAGCCTCGCCCTGGCCACCGACTACGACGAGGGGGTCAGCGGCGACCTCTCCGACGACCGCTTGGCGCCCGACTCCATTCAGCTGGAGCTCGGCAGCAACCTGATCACCTCGACCCAGCAGGGCGACGCCTTCGGCCGCGACATCGACTACTTCACCGTCGTGGTGCCCACCGGGATGGAGCTGGCCGAGCTGCGGCTGCCCTCCTACGTCCCGGTCGTACCCTTCGACCTGGCCTTCCTGGGCCTGCAGGCCGGCAGCACCTTCACGGTGGACGCGGAGAGCGCCGAGGCCTCCGACCTCTTGGGGGGCATCGTGTTCGGCGACTTCAGCGTCGGCACGGACATGCTGCCCTCGATCGGAACCCTCGGCGGCTCGATCGGATTCACGCCGCCCCTGCCCGCGGGGAGCTACACGATCTGGATGAATCAGACCAGCGACCCTTCGACATCGACCCTGAACTTCGTGCTGACCGGTGACCCCGTCGGGACGAGCTACTGCTCGAGCACGATCAACACCTCGGGCTTCGCCGCCTCCCTCGGAGCCGTCGGCATCGACTCGGTCGGCGCCAACGAGTTCACCCTGGTCTGCGACGGCCTGCCGGTCGGCACGCCCGGCCTCTTTTTCGTCGGGCCCAACCAGATCGTCATCCCCTTCGGGGAGGGCATCCGCTGCGTCGGCGGCTCGATCACTCGCCTGCCTCCGGTGAATTTCGGCAGCGCGGGCGGCGTGGTCACGCGCACCCTGGACCTCTCCTCCCTCGGCGGCGCCGGCATCGCGCCCGGCAACACGCGGAACTTCCAGTACTGGTTCCGCGACGTGATGGGCGGCCCGGAGGGCTTCAACCTCTCGGACGGCCTCGAGGTGAGCTTCCAGTAGGCAGCCCCCTTTCAGCGAGCCGGTTCAGCGCTGCAGGCCGGCTCGCTCGAGGTGCGGCGCGATCACCGTCTGGCAGTACTCGCTCTCGCGGTTCTTCGCGTAGTAGTCCTGGTGATCCTCGCCCGCGGGATAGAAACGACCCGCTTCCTGCACCTCGGTCTTTATGCGGTGCCAGTGGTGGCGCTGCCGCTCTTCTCGGGAGAAGTCGGCGGCCCGCCGCTGGCCCGCGCCTCGCACGAAGATCACCGAGCGGTACTCGGGTCCTTCGTCCGCCCCCTGGCCACCGATCTGCGTCGGGTCGTGGAGGAGCCAGAACCAGTCGAGGAGCTCGTCGTAGGAGACGCGGGCGGGGTCGTAGCGCAGCTGCACGACCTCCGCGTGCCCCGCGGCGACCAACGCGTCGCCCGTGGGCTCCTCGAGCTCGCTCCCGCCCATGAAGCCCGAGCGCACGTCGAGCACGCCCTCGATCTGCTCGAAGGCAGCCTCGGCGCACCAGAAGCAGCCGGCGCCGAAGGTCGCGAGCTCGGTGCCGTCGGACGGGCCGTCGGCCGCGAGGAACTGCTCGTTGCGCTCGGTGGCGCAGGCGGCGAGGGAGAGGGCGAGGAGCGCGAGGAGTCGGTGGAGCTTCATGGCGGGGTCGCGGGTCAGCGCATGCTCGAGGGCAAGCTCGGATGGTCGTCGGGCCCGACCGGGGACACGTAGGGGAAGTCGGCGGAGGCCTCCTCGAACTCGCTGCGCATCTCCGCGACGAGCTCGGGGCGCCGCAGGACGTCGACGCCGGTGCAGGCGAGCACCTTCGCGGCGACGACCATCGCGCGGAAGCCGCCGGGAGAGCCCGAGGCCGCCGTGGAGGCCCAGGAGTGGGCCGGGACGTCGAGCGGCCAGTTGGCGACGCGGAGGTCGATCGTCGGGCAGACCCAGGAGACGTTCGCGACGTCGGTCGAGCCTCCGGGCTCGGGCGGCGCCTCGGGGTCGAAGGGCTTGATCTCCGTGTGCATGCCGGCGGGCTCGAGGTCGAAGGCGCGTTGCAGCTCGCGGGCAAACTCCTGCTCGGCCTCGCTGTAGTCCGCGGGTCCGACCAGCACGAGGTTGGCGTGCATGGCCCGCGCGACGGCGGCGTTCGGGTTGTAGTGGTAGAGGCCCGTGAACATCTGCACGCGCGGGGGGCGGTAACCCCGATCCGCGAGTCCGTGCTCTTCGCCCCAGGCCATGAGGTCGGCGCCCTCGACGATCTTGAGCACGTGCTGGTAGACGCGCTCCTGCTCCGGCCAGTCCGCGCCGCGGGTGAAGAGCCAGACCGAGGCGCTCGAGGGCACGATGTTGGGCGCCGCGCCGCCGCCGGTGACGACGTAGTGGATGCGCGCGCTCTCGGGCATGTGCTCGCGCAGGAGGTTCACGCCGGTCTCGAAGGCCTCCACCGCATCGAGGGCCGAGACTCCCTTCCAGGGGGCCCCGGCGGCGTGGGCGGAACGGCCGTGAAAGGTCACCTCGAAGGAGCGCAGGGCCTTGCTCGGCTGGAGCGAGACCTCGTTCTCGTTGCTCGGGTGCCAGGAGAGGCAGGCGTCCACGTCGTCGAAGAGGCCGTCGCGCACCATCCAGACCTTGCCGATGCCGTGCTCCTCGGCGGGCGTGCCGTAGACGCGCACGGTGCCGGGCAGCTCGTGGGCCTCCATCGCCGCCTTGAGAGCCAGGCCCGCGCCGACGGAACCCGCGCCGAAGAGGTTGTGGCCGCAGCCGTGGCCGCTCGCCCCGGCCTCGACGGGCGCGACGCGCGGCACGGCCTGCTGGGAGAGGCTCGGCAGGGCGTCGTACTCGGCGAGGAAGGCGACGACGGGCTCGCCGCTGCCCCAGCTCGCGACGAAGGCGGTGGGCATCTCGGCCACGCCGCGCTCGACCGCGAAGCCGTCCCGCTCGAGCAGCTCGGCGAGCAGTGCGGAGGAACGGGCCTCGCCCAGGGCGAGCTCGGCGTGCTCCCACACCTGGCGGCTGGCGTCGGTCAGGGTGGCGGCGAGCTCGTCGGCGCGCGCGACGGCGCTGCGCTTGGCGCCCGACCACTCGAGAGTCGGCGCGGCGTCCTGGGTTGCCGCACTCGCGCAGCTCGCGGCGTGCACTGCGCCCAAGAGGCCGAGACAGATCTTGCTGAAGTTCATCGCGGAGAGCTGGAGAAGGCCGGCCGGGGGGCTCGGCGCTCGGGGAGCGCCCAGCCTAACGCGACGACGCCCGCGCACCAGGGAGGCGTAGAATGCGGACATGGAACTCCCGCTCTACCAGGTCGACGCCTTCACCTCCTCCGTCTTCTCAGGCAACCCCGCCGCGGTCTGTCCCCTGGAGTCCTGGCCCGCGGGCGAGCTCCTGCAGGCGATCGCCCTCGAGAACAACCTCTCGGAGACGGCCTTCTTCGCGCGCGAGGGCGAGGCCTGGCGCCTGCGTTGGTTCACGCCGACGATCGAGGTGGACCTCTGCGGACACGCAACCCTCGCCAGCGCCTATGTGCTCTTCGAGGAGCTGGGCGAGGCGGGCGACGTTCTGCTCTTCGCCACGCGCAGCGGCCCGCTCACGGTCGAGCGCGACGGCGTTCGCTACGTGCTCGACTTCCCCGCGCGCCCGAGCGAGCCCGTGGAGGCTCCGCCCGAGCTGCTCGCGGCCCTGGGCGGTCCCGCGCCGGTCGAGGTGCTCGGCGGCCCGCGCTGGCTCGTCGTCTACGAGGACGAGGCGGCCGTGCGCAGCCTCGCGCCCGACTTCCGCGCCCTGAAGGAGGTCGGCAACGCGATCGTCACCGCGCCCGGCAGCGAAGTCGACTTCATCTCGCGCTACTTCGCTCCGTGCTCGGGCATCGACGAGGACCCAGTCACCGGCTCGGCGCACTGCACCTCGGCGCCCTACTGGGCAGAGCGCCTGCTCAAGACCTTCCTCACGGCGCGCCAGATCTCCCGCCGCGGCGGGGAGCTCGAGTGCGAGGTCCGGGGCGACCGCGTGCGCATCGCTGGCGAGGCCGCGCTCTACATGAAGGGCAGGATCCGGATCTGAGCTGCGATCAGAACAGGAACTGCGCCGCCCGCAGCATCTCGAAGCAGTCCGGCGTCTCGAAGCCGACCCGGGTCGCGTCCAGGAGCTCGGCGCCGGGGAAGAAGCTCCTTCGGTAGGCGAGGGTCGCCTCCTTGTAGCGAATCTCGAGGATGAAGCGCTCCGGCAGCTCCGGCCCGCGTCCGCCGCGCTCGCTCCCCAGCGCCCACTCGACCCCGTTGCGGATGTCCTCCAGGACCTCCTCGGGGTGACGATTGATGGTCGTCGCGCCGCGGCCGTCCTTCGTCGCGACGGTGACGCAGTCGGGGTCGTGGTCCCGCACCTCGTCGCAGATCGCGCGATCGCCGGAGAGGAAGACGACCGGCACCCCGACGCTCTTGGCGGCCCAGGCGTGGAGGAGGTACTCGGAGACCGGCTGGTCGTTGACGCGCACCTCGGCCAAGTTCGAGCTGCTGAAGGTGTGGGCCAGGGGATTGCCGACGCCGTTCGCGCGCGCGTGGTAGCCGACGAACAGGGCGGCGTCGAAGCTCTCGTCGAGGCCGGCCACCATGCAGAAGGGGTGGCCGCTCCAGGCGCGCAGGAGCTTGGCGGGCCGGGGGAGGTCGCCGCCGTGCAGGTTGCGGCCGGAGCCGTGGGCGTCGCGCACGAGCAGCTCCTCGGCGCCGGCGGCGATGGCGCCCTCGCAGGCGGCGACCACCTCGGCGGTCATCTGGGCCTGGAAGGGGGCGTAATCGGCGTGCCCCAGGGTGACCTCGCTCCAGCTGGTCACGCCGCAGCAGCCCTCGATGTCGGCGCTGATCAGGACCTTCATGGGGTGGCCATCGCGGAGTGAGCTGCATGGGGGGCGGCCGGCGCGGCCGGCGGCGCACAAGGTAGCGGCGAGGGCCCCAATCCTGGCTACCGGCGGGCGACTCGGGCCATCCGGATGGCCTCCCGACCGAATCTGCTAAAAATTTCGCACTCCCCCTTGCGAAGACGGGCAAGTGCCAAGAACTTGGCACTCGCCGGCCCGGCAGCCCGCTGGACCCCTGCCCGCACCCCGCCCGTGACCGACCCCGACCTGCCTCCCCTCAGCCGCCGCGAGCGGGAGATCATGGACAGCCTCTACTCCCGCGGCCGGGCGTCGGCCGCCGAGGTCCGCGCGGACCTGCCCGAGGCCCCCAGCGACTCCGCCGTGCGCACCCTGCTGCGCCTGCTCGAGGAGAAGGGGCACGTGCGCCACGAGCAGGAGGGTCGCAAGTACATCTTCTCGCCCGTCGTGCACGTGCAGAAGGCGAGTCGCTCGGCTCTGCGCCGGCTGCTGAGGACATTCTTCTCGGGCTCGGTGGAGAAGGCGGTGGCGACCCTGCTCGACGCGGAGTCGCGGGAGCTGAGCGAGGCGGAGCTCGACCGCCTGTCGGAGTTGATCGAACGCGCTCGAGACCGGAGGAGACCCTCTGGATCAGGAGATGACCGATGATCGAGAGCTTCCTGAACGACCTGTCGAGCCGACTCGACGCAATGGACGCCGCGGCCTGGCTCGCGCCTCTCTGGAAGGGCGCCCTCGTGCTCGCGGGAGCCTGGATCGCCACCGCCCTTCTGCGGCGGCGGGCTGCGGCCCTGCGGCATCTCTTGTGGCTCGCGGCCCTGGTCGGCGTCGCGTTGATCCCGCCGCTGACGCTCGTGATGCCGCGCGCCGAGCTCGCCGTCCTGCCGGCGGAGGCCGCGGTCGCCCCCGCGGCCCAGCCCGAGCTGCGCGAAGACTTCCTCGCGGTCGGTTCCTTCGGCTTGTCGACCTTCTCCGCTCCCTCGAGCGACGCGTCGACCGACAAGCCGCTCCCGCCCAAGAGCCTCGAGCCCGACTCCTCGGTCGAAGAGACCTCGTCCGCTACCTCGACGAGCGAGCCCCTCTCCCTCGGGAGCTGGATCCTCCTCGTCTGGGCCGCCGGCGCCTCCCTGGTCCTCGCCCATGCCTTGCTCGGGCTCGTCGCTTCGCGGCGGCTCCTGAAGCGCGCGCGTCCGATCGAGCTCGAGGTCGACGTCGCGGAGCTCGCCGCGCGCCTCGGCCTACGGCGCCCGGTCGCGGTCCTCACGAGCGAAGCCGTCGCGACGCCCATGGCCTGCGGCCTGCTGCACTCGCGCATCCTCCTGCCCACCGAGGCCGCCGAGTGGCCCAGCGAGCGGCTGCGCGCCGTGCTGCTGCACGAGCTCGCTCACCTCGCCCGCCGCGACTGCCCGAGCCAGCTCCTGGCCGAGCTCTGCCTGGCCCTGCGCTGGTTCGACCCCCTGGCGTGGTTCGCGATGCGGCGGCTGACCGCCGAGCGCGAGCGCGCCTGCGACGACCGCGTGCTGCGCGCCGGCACGGCGGCCGAAGACTACGCCGATTGCTTGATCGACGTCGCCCGAGGGAGAGGGACGTCGGGACCGCGACCCTTGCTCGCGGTCCCGATGGCCCGGGGCTCGCAGCTCGAGGGTCGCTTGCTCGCCATCCTCGACGAGCGCCGGCGGCGCGGCCCCACCTCCCGCCGCGCCAAAGCGACGGCCCTCGCCGGCGTGGCGACGGCGACCCTGACCCTCGCCTGTCTCGATCTGACGAGCCGTCCGGCCCTCGGGCTCGAGTTCGTGGGCGGGGAGACGATCGTCCAGGAGCGTCAGCCGGCGGGCATCGACCTGCACGTCGCCCTCGTCCGCCCCGGCGAAGGGCCCTCGATCCAGGAGGCCATCGACGCCGCCCCCGCGGGAGGGACGATCCACGTGGCGGCCGGCGAGTACGGGGAGAGCCTCGTCGTGACGAAGGCCCTGACCCTCATCGGCGAAGGAGCGCAGACGACGCGCGTCCGTAGCCCCGAGGCCGGCAAGAGCGCCCTCGAGGTGCTGGGAGCGGGTCGGGTCGTCGTGCGCGGCCTGCGATTCTCCGCGACCGGCGAGCACGAAGGCGGAAAGCTGCGCCCCTCGGCGATCGTTCGCTTAGCGGGCAACGCACGCCTGATGGATTGCACGGTGATCGAAGGGCCCGCGAACGGGATCGTCGTCGCGGCGGGCGCCGAGGTCGAGCTCGTGGACTGCCGCGTGGCGGCCGTCTGGGCCGAAGGCGTCGTCGTCGAGAAGGGCGCGAGCGCTCGCATCGAAGGCTGCGAGGTGCGCAACGCCTACCACTACGGGATCCTGATCCGCTCCGACGCCGCCCACGTCGAGGACTGCCGGGTCTCGCGGACGGGTTGGCACGGCGTGCGCTACGACCACTGCTCTCCGACGGTCCGCGGCAACCTCCTCCACGACAACGACCGATTCGGGATCTACCTGAATGGCGCGACCGGGGGGACGATCCAGGGCAACCACCTGCACGGGAACGGCTACGCCGGGATCGTCACTTGGGGCTCGGGGACGGACCGCATCGAGGGCAACACCTTCAGCAAGAACGGCCGCAGCGGCCTCGAGATCCTCGAGGAGAGCGGGCCGATCCTCCGTCGCAACCTCTTCGTCTCGAACGGCCGGGGCGTCGGCAACGGCAACGTGTCGGAGGACTCGCCCTTCGTCGCAAAGCAGGGCGAGGTGGTCTTCGAGGAGAACGTCTTCTGGGAGAACGGCGAGGACACGCGCTGGGTCGCGAACCGCGCGATCCTCGGTGAGGCCGAGGCCGGCGCCTTCTTCGCCCGCGGGCGCAACCGCGTCCTCGACCCGCGTTTCGCGGGCGCGGAGGAGGGCGACTACCGCCTCGAAGCCGACTCCCCCGCGCGCATCGCGGGCGTGGGCGTCGCCGACCCGCCGCCCATCGAGTCGCCCTGGCCCATCCAACCGGAGGAGCTACGCTTCCTCGAGGCCAAGGACCCTGAGCCCGAACCCCCGGCGACGGCGGCGATCTCCGAGCAGAAGGACTTCCAGCGCTGGATCGAGGGCGCGCTCCAGATCGACGACCCCCAGCTGCGCGCGGCTTCGCTGGACAGCATCCGTCAGGCGTTGGCCAGCGGAGACCCCGCAATGCGGCTCGAGGGCCTCGTCGCCTTCCTCGGCTCCCTCGACGCCATCGAGGACAAGGCCTCCTTCCGCGACCTCGTGCTGCTCAGCATCGACGCCGAGGACGCGTGGTTGCAGCGCAACGCCTTCTACGCTCTCTACAACACGGGCGTTCAGCCCGAGGACCTCGAGCGCGTCTTGGCCGCGGCGCGGGCGAAGAAGCCCGGCTTGCAGAGCTCGATCACGCACCTCGTCACGCTCTATTCGGACGGCGTCCTGCGCGGCGAGTCGAGCCGCGTGCTCGAGGAGCTCTTCGCGACGGACGACAAGCGCGTGCTGAACGACCTCCTCGGCGGCATCTGGGGCGCGGAGCTCTCCGAGGCCCTGGAGGCGCGCCTCATCGAGATCTCCCACACCGACGACCGCGACCTGCGCCACAACGCGATCTACTTCGGCCTCAGCACGCTGAAGAACAAGTCGCGGGCGGTGATCGAGGAGTTGATGAAGGCGGCCCAGGGCCGCGACTCGAGCGACGCCGGCCGCGCCCTCTGGGGACTCGGGCACGGCGTGACCCCCGAGAACGCCTCCCTCGTCGCCGACTTCGGCCTGAGGCTCTTCGCCTCCCGGACCTCGTCCCGCACGCGCTCGAAGTGCCTGCGGCTCATCGAGAACTACGCGGGAGCCGCCCAGCTCCTCGAAGTCGAGGCCCTGGCCGCCAACGAGCTGGTCGACGCCGAGAGCCGCGAGGAGCTGCGCAAGGTGGCGGAGCGCATCCGCGCCGCGGACCGCTAGGCGAGAGAAGCGCCGCAAACGCGCGCGGCCGCGGCGCCCTCTCCGGGCGCCGCGGCCGTCGACCACGTCGTCGGGGAATCTCTCCTACAGGCCCCAGACGACCTCGATTCCGTTCGTGGCGTTCGCGCCACCGGAGCCGACCCCGCAGGGGCCGCCGGTGTTGCGGTACCAGTACTGGAAGTAGGTGGTGTCCCCCGCGTCGATGGGCAGGGTCACGGAGATGGCCGGGTCACCCTGGAGCGGGATCGTGCCACCGTTGTTCAGCTTGCGCAGCAGCGTCGGGTTGCTGATGCAGCGCAGGCCCATCGCGAAGGGGACGCCCTGGCCGCCCTGGCTCTGACCCGGCTGGGTCTTGGCGTACCAGAAGAAGCCCGGAGCGTTGTTCGGGATCTGGCTGGCCGTCAGGGTCAGGGTGTCGTTCGAGATGCTCGGGATGCCGGTGGCGCTCAGGAGGCCGCCCTGGCCGGTGCCGTTGTCACAGCCCTCGCCGATGCCGCCGTTGTTGTTGCAGGGGCAATCCGAGCCGCCGAACTGCGTGCCGGAGCCGTCGCAGAAGGTGCGCGTGCCGGGCTCGCACTCGTCGGGGACGAGGTTCTGGTTGGCGTCGTTCGAGTTGCCGTTGCTGGCGTCCCGGATGTCGGCGATGCCGTTGCCGTTGCAGTCCGCGTAGAAGTAGTAGCAGACCTCGACCGTCGCCTCGGCGTCGGTCAGGAACTGGGTGATCAGGTTGCCCGAGCCGCTGGCGGTGGAGCTACCGGCGGCGCTCACGGGCAGGATGATCGTGCCCGCGTTGCCGGCGTCGCCCGTGAAGAGGTCCAGGTCGACGAGGTTCGTCGAGTCCACGGTCTCCTGGTCCTTCGTGTTGATGCCGCCGTGGGTGATGCCCGAGGTCCCACCGAAGTCGAAGACCGTGTCGTAGGCGGTCAGGTCGTCCACGAACTGCTCCAGGGGCGTCGCCACGACGAGCACGCTCAAGTCGGGTCGCGTCAGGGTGATGGCGGCCTGATAGGTCGTCGTCACGGTCGAGTCGGCGGCGTCGAGGCTCTCGATGGCCGCGGAGCCCTGGATCGTGCCGCTGAGGCGGAACTCGACGCGGTGCAGGATGCCCAGCTCGGGGTCCCACTTCGGGATCGACACGGACTGGTCCCAGTTCGTGGTCTGGAGCTGGATGGAGTCCGAGTAGCAGACGGAGCCGGTCTGGGACTGGCCGGCGAAGGCCAGGGTCGCGCCCGAGAGGACGGCGGCGAAGGCGGAGCAGAACTTCAGGGTGCTCATTGCGATAGTGAGGAGGCTGTCGCGCCCGGGCGCGGGCTGCGGATACGAATAGCGTCGGCGCGCCGCGGGGGCGCACCAGGCGGACGAAGGTCCGAGGATCGAGAGGAGGAGGAGTGGGCGAGCGAGCCTGAGTGGATTCGGAGCGCCACGGCGACGGCTCGTCCCGCTGTTCTGAACCCTATCCCGGGATCGGGCGGCGGGTCGGGGGAAGCTCGCCCGGGCGGGCCGGCGCCTGCGCGATGCGGAACTCCTTTCCCTTCTCTATGTCCGGGGCGACTCCCCGAGGCCCAGCAGCCGTTCGCTCTCCTCCCACAGCCGCCGCGCGGCCTCGTCATCCGCCCCCGCCCGGGAGGTCGGCGCGGGCCGACAGCGGGCGAAGTACTCCCCGCTCGTGCCCTCGAGCTCGGGAGCCGCGGCGAGGTGCACGGTCGTGCGGGCCCCTTCCTCCGGGCTGAGCAGCGCCCAGCCGAAGAGCGCGAAGAAGAGCCCGAAGGCCCCCGGCGCGTCCCCGTCCCGCGCGAAGCGCGTGGCGACGACGCCGGGGTGCAGGCTGTTGGCCGTCACGCCGCTCCCCTCGAAGCGTCGGGCCAGCTCGCGGGTGAAGAGGACGTTCGCGAGCTTCGAGGCGCAATAGGCCCGGCGCGTCGAGTAGCCGCGGGTGGCCTGCAGGTCGTCGAAGTCGAGGCCGGGCACCCGCTTGTGGGCGGCGGAGGCGACGACGACGACGCGGGCGGGGGCGCTCTCCCGCATTAGCGGCTCGAGCCGCCGGGTCAGGAGGAAGGGCCCGAGGTGGTTGATGCCGAAGGTCGCCTCGACCCCGCCCTCGAGCTCGCGGCGGGAGGAGAGGACGAGGCCGGCGTTGTGGACCAGGACGTCGAGGCGGTCGAAGTCCGCGAGGACGCCGGTCGCGCAGGCCTCGATCGAGTCTCGCCGTCCGAGATCGAGCAGCCGCCAGGAGACCTCGGCCCCGGGGACGCCCTCGCGGATCGAGGCGACGGCCTCCTCGCCCTTCGCCTCCGAGCGCACCGTGATGACGACCTCGGCCCCCCGCCGGCAGAGCTCCTCCGCCGCCGCCTTGCCGATCCCGCAGTTCCCGCCGGTGAGGAGGATGCGTTTGCTTTCGATGGTCCAGGTCAAGAACAAGGTCAGGTCGACAATCCCACTGCAAGAACACCCTTGTGCGTGCCTCATACTGGAGACACTCCCGCGAGAGCGACTCAAGCCAGGTTCGGGACACGGACACTACCCGTCGAGTGGCAACGTACAGTCGGAGGAGACCAGTACCCGGCACTAGTGCATGTACGATGACTTTGGCCCCGAAGCCGCCCTGAGGCTAGGCCTGAACCTCCAACGAACTCCAGTGACCGAGTATCACAGGGCCACAAGAACTGAAAACTAGCTTCATCGCTCAATCGCGAGCAAGAGGGGAGAGTGTCGCATGAAGATCGCCTTCGTTGAGATCCAGAACTTCAGAAAGCTCAAGGCCTGTCGAATAGGCATCGCCGATGAGCAGACCGTCTTCGTTGGTGCGAACAACAGCGGCAAAACCTCGGCCATGGATGCCTTGATCCTCTTCCTCAAGAAGAGCCGGCGCAAGGCGCTCTCAACGACTGACTTTACGCTGTCCAACTGGACGCTAATCAACAGGCTAGGAGAGCGGTGGATCGACGAGACCGAGGATGCGACCGCCGAACTCGCGGCTGAGGAGTGGCACGCCTTGATGCCCAGTGTCGACGTATGGCTAAGGGCCCGGGAGGAAGACCTTCACCACGTGAAGGACCTCCTCCCCACCCTCGATTGGACACTTGATGACCTCTTGGGAGTCCGGCTCATCTTCGCCCCAAAGGACATGGAACAGCTCTATCGTGACTTCCGCAGCGCTCACAATGCAGCCCGCACCGCAGAAGCAGCTTCCATACGTCAGGACCGGGACCCACATCTATGGCCTACATCGTTGAGGGAGTACCTAGACCGTCAGCTTCACACTCAACTGGAGGTCCAGTCGTTCCTCCTCGACCCAGACAAACGACAAGAACCGAACGAGAATGTACCGAGGCCACAGAAGCTACCCAAGGGAAGCAAGCCAATTAGAAGGGACCCATTCACGGGCCTAGTCAAGATTGACGTCATCACTGCCCAGCGTGGCTTCTCAGACGCCAAGACCGACGCTCCATCACCTGGTGGCTTTACCAGTCTTTCCAACCAGCTTCGCAGCTACTTCACCAAGCACCTGGATCCGTCAACAGCACCAGACGCAAGCGACATTGAAGCCCTCGATGCGATTGAGGCAGCCCGATCTGTCTTTAACGACAAGCTCAGGACCAGCTTCAAGCCAGCGCTAGGCGAGCTAGAGAAACTGAACTACCCGGGCTTCAGCGATCCGCGCATCACGATCGCAAGCAAGATCGAACCGAAGGAGAGCCTTGACCACGAGACAGCAGTCCAGTTCACAGTACCTGGATCAGACTCTCTATCGCTGCCCGAGAAGTACAACGGCCTTGGATACCAGAACCTCATCTCGATCGTATTCAACCTGATTCGCTTCAGGGATGAGTGGATGCGAGAGGGAAAAGCAGCGAAGAACGAGGAGCTGCTGGACCTTCCGATAGCGCCTCTGCACGTCGTCTTGGTGGAAGAGCCAGAGGCGCACCTTCATGCCCAAGTCCAACAGGCATTCATCAACAAGGCCTACAAGGTGCTCCGCAATCATGACAGCTTGCAGGACTCCACGTTCTCAACACAACTAGTTGTCAGCACCCACTCGTCGCATATCGCTCACGAGATGGACTTCTCGTGCCTTCGCTACTTCCGTAGAGAGGAAGGATCCGGCAACGGAGACATTCCTACAGCAACCGTAGTCGATCTTTCCGAAGCATTTGGCGACCAAGACAAGACGACGCGCTTCGCGACGCGATACCTGCAAACAACGCATTGCGACCTCTTCTTCGCAGATGCAGCCATCCTGGTGGAGGGCTCAGCAGAGAGAATCCTCCTTCCACACTTCATACGGAAGCACCTAAGCAAGCTCGACACGAACTACGTTTCACTGATGGAGATTGGCGGCGCTCACGCCCATCGCCTGAGGAGCCTACTGGAGCTCCTTGGCCTTCTATCTCTAGTGATAACGGACCTAGACTCGATCCATGAGAGCAGCACCCAGAAGGTGCGCCCTGAGCGCAAGAAGGGCTACCGCACAGGGAACACGACCCTGAAGACCTGGGTACCCAGGGAAGAAGCGCTCGACAGACTCCTCGACCTAGATGCCAACCTGAAAGTAACTAGCGACGGCCTGATTCGAGCCTCATACCAGTGCCCGGTTCAGGTGGAGTACAAACAAGGTGCCGATACAGCAGAGGCAATCCCTTACACATTCGAAGATGCGCTGGTCCTTCAAAACCTGGATCTCATCCGATCCTGCAAGAAGCCCAAGGGCCTGCTAAAGAAGCTCAAGGCTGCCCTTGCTTGTGAATCGCTTGAGGACGCAATGCTTAAAATGTTCGAGAGCCTAGACCAGGCAAAGAAGGCCGACCTTGCTTTGGAGCTGCTCTTCTTGAATGCACCAGACCAAGTGAAGCCTCCTCTGTACATCGAGGAGGGCCTGCAGTGGCTGGAGGATCGGCTTGAGCAACGAAAGCTCGCCACCATTGACAGCGAGGCCAGTGAGACTGCTCATGCCTAAGCCACCTTTGCTCGACAATGACCTAGAGGAGATCATGGCCAACTGCCTCAACCTTGATTCCCCGAGGAGCTTCTTTCTTTACGCAGGGGCCGGGACTGGCAAGACAAGGGCGCTAATCAAGGCCATGAAGCGCTTGCAGCGCACACATGGAACTGCCCTGAGGCAATCGGGCCGAAGAGTGGCGGTCATCACCTACACCAATGCGGCGTGCGACGAGATCCGAAGCAGAATCGCGTTTGACCCCGTGTTTGCGGTCTCGACCATTCATAGCTTCGCATGGGACTTGATCTGCCCGTTTCACGTTGACGTGTCTGGATGGCTTCGGCGAAACCTCACCGCTGAGATCGAGGACCTTGAGGAAAAGCAGGCTAGAAACAAGGTCGGCACCAAAGCCCACTCGGATCGCGCTGCGAAGATCGACTCTAAGCGCGCACGTCTACAAAATCTCGCCTCGATCAGGGAGTTCACCTACAACCCCAACGGCGAGAACATTGGAAAGAACTCCTTACACCACGCTGAGGTGATCGCCATGTCCGCCGCCTTTCTCGAGGAGAAAGTGCTCATGAGGCAGGTTCTGATCCGAAAGCACCCAGTACTACTCATCGACGAGAGTCAAGATACCCAAAAGGCCCTGATTGACGCTGTATTCTTCACTCAATCGCACCACCCCGATAAGTTCTGCCTCGGGCTATTCGGGGACACGATGCAGCGCATCTACCCTGACGGAAAGGAGGGGCTAGAGAAGGCGGTCCCTGACACTTGGGCAAGACCGGCACTGAAGACCAATCACAGGTGCCCGAATCGCATCGTCGACCTACTTAACAACATCAGGTCGGAAGCGGACGGGGCTGAGCAGGAGGCCAAAGAGGGTGCCGCTGACGGCGTCGTGCGCCTCTTTCTAGTCAATCAACTAGAGAACCTCGATAGGTCTAAGACCGAAGCTCGAGCCATGACACTGATGGCTGAGGCTGCATCAGATGATGACTGGCTGGACAGGGCGTTTGTGAAACTGCTCACTCTTGAGCATCACATGGCTGCGAGCAGGGGTGGCTTTGCGGGCTTCTTTGAGCCACTCTACAGGATCGACCGATACAAGACGGGTCTTCGCGACGGCACACTCAGCGGGGTAGCGTTCTTGGTGCAACAGGTCCTTCCATTGGTGCAAGCTCTTGAGGCAGAGGACAGGTTCGGTCTAGCCCAGGTGTTGAAGACCCACTCCCCCCTTCTCTCTGCTGCGAAGCTGAGAGAAAGCGGATCGGCTATGGCTGACCTCAATGCGGCCCGCGAGTCTACAAGTACACTCTCTTCTCTTTGGGATGGCAACGTGGACCCCAGCTTGATGGAAGTGCTTGAGCGGATTGAACAGACAGGCCTTCTTCCCGTTCCAGAAGTGATTACCCCTCTTGTCAAGGGGATGAGCACGACAGTGGAGTCACGCGATTCCGTGGCAGAGGCCATCGATGACCCCAGCGACCCAGCCATAGAAGCGTGGCGCGAGGCTCTGCAGGCGCCATTCAGTGAGCTTCGCGCCTACGTAGAGTACGTATCGGACAGGTCGCGCTTCGGCACCCACCATGGCATCAAGGGGTTACAGTTCCCGCGTGTCATGGTCATCGTGGATGACGAGGAAGCCCGGGGATTTGTTTTCAGTTATGAGAAGTTGCTAGGCGCGAAGAACCCGACAGCTACGGACGAGAGGAATAAGCGCGAAGGCAAGGAAACTTCGATCGACAAGACTCGCCGACTCCTATATGTCACGTGCAGTCGGGCAGAGCAGAGTCTCGCGATCTTGGCCTACACGAAGGAGCCAAAGCTAGTCGCAGGCCGCGTGAAGGAGCTTGGGTGGTTTCGGAATGGCGAGATAGTTGAACTTTGAATGAACACACACGCAACTTGGGCGCTACCTCTATGACTGAAGTAGCTAGTTGTGTGAGGACGCCCCCGGACAACCCCATGAGTCTCTCACCATCATGCAAGGGGAACGGTAATGAGCACTTCCACCACTCGCATTCGCCTCTTCCTGCTCGATGACGTCGGCATTCACACGACCTAGCTGGTTCTTCGCTCTCGCCCTCGCCACCCCCGCGGCAGCCCAGGTCAAGGTCCACACCTCCCCCGCCGCCGGCCTCGGCGCCGAGACCGCCGTCGGTCGCCTCGGCCCCAGCGACATCTACCGCTTCGGCGAGCGCGACCTCGTCCTCTACACCCGCGTCGAAGCCACCGACCCCCTCTACCCCGCCCCCTACGCCGGTGAGATCTGGTACGCCGTCTCCGAGGACGGCGGGCACAGCTGGCGCGAGGGCGCGCGCGTGCTCGGACCCGGCGAAGCGGGGAGCTTCGACCGCCTCGGCGTCTTCGACCCCGCGTTCGTGCGCGGTCCCGCTGGACGCTACTGGCTCTACTACACCGGCGCCGGCCCCGACTTCAACGAGCGCTTCGAGCGGGTGGAGCGCGTCGCGCCGCTGCAGATCGGCGTGGCGCAGCTCGAGATCGACCCGGCAATGCGCTACGTGCGGGCGTCGCGCGCGAACGACGGCGAGCCGATCCTCGTCCCCCGACTGCCCGAGGAGCACCGATTCGACTCCCTGCGCGTGCAAGGCGCCATCCCCCTCGTTCGCAACGGCCTCTTCCAGCTCTACTACCGCGCCCACTCCTTCGATCGCCCCTCCGACGCGAAGACCCTGGGGCTCGCGACGGCCCTCGACGCCGAGGGTCCCTACCGGCGCCACCACGAGGGCCGGCCCGTGTCGCCATTCGGCGGAGACGTGCTGCTCGGCAACTACGCGGGGGGAGTCCTTGCGCTGCTCACCGGCTCCGGCCGCGGCCTCTACTGGGCGGCGGACGGCGAGCACTTCGCGCCCGTGCCAGTGCACGTCCTCGGCCGCCTGAACGACGCGGGCGTCTGGCGCGGCGAGTCCGAGGAGGGTGCGCGCCTCTGGGGCTTGCACGTCGCGCGGCTGAGTCCCGACCCTTACCTCGAACGCTTCGAGTTCGAGCACCCCGATCCCCTGCCGCTTCCGCCGCGCGCGACAATCCCAGCGCCCAACGCGGTCCGCGCGACACAGTGGGGCGGCGCCGGCTGGCTCGCGCAGCACCGCCGTTGCCTCGAGGCCCTGCGGTCGCGACCGCGGGACGTGTACTTCCTGGGCGGCGGGATCGTCGAAGGGCTCGGCGGCCACGGACGCGTCCAGGACGCACCGGGGGCGGCGGCCTGGCGCGCGCACTTCGCCACGCGGGACGCGGTCAACCTCGGCATCGCCGGCGACCGCACCCAGCACCTCCTCTGGCGCCTGAGCCACGGCGTGCTCGATCGGCCGCGCGTGCGGGCCGTGGTCCTGCAACTCGAAGGGGCTCAGCTCGCGGAGGACCCGGCCGCGGAGGTCGCCGCGGGGGCGGAATTCCTCGTGCAGCGGCTCGTGCGCCGCATGCCGGATGTGCAAGTCGTGCTCGGCTCCCTGCTCCCGGCGCGGGCCGGCGAAGAGGAGCGCGCGCGGGCGATCGCCGAAGTCAACGCGCAGCTGCGCGAGCTCGGCCGCGACCCGCGGGTCCACTTCGTCGACCTCGATGCGCGCTTCGCGGACAGCTCGGGGCACCTCTGGCCAGAGCTCGCCCGGCCGAACTCGGATCACCTCACGCCGGCCGGCTACGCCGAGTGGGTCGCCGCCTTCCTGCCGGTGCTCGAGCAAATCGAAGCCGCCGTGCCGGAGGAAGCGGCGCGGCGGCTGGGTGAGCTGGGTCCCGAGGAAGGGGCCAAGGAGGAGTGAGGCTCCTCTAGTTCGGTCGGCCGGGTCCGCGGCCTCCGCGTTCCCCGCCGCCGCCGGAATCCCCGCTCGAGCCGCGATCTCCGCCGCGGTCTCGCCCGAAGCCACCGAAGCGCCCGCGGTCGCTGTCCATCTCGCCGTAGGTCTCGAGCTGGGTCGGCGTGAGGATGTTGGCGAGCTGCGTGCGGGTCTCCTCGTGCAGCTCCATCATCGCGGTGCGGATCTCGGTGCGGCCGAAGTTGCCCTCGCGCATCTGCTCGAAGACGGCCGAGCGCTTGGTCGTCTCGTCGATCAGGACGTCCTGCATCGACTGTCGCTGCACCGCGTCGAGCCCCAGGCGTTCGGAGATCTCGTCCATGCGCTCGACGACGCGATCGACGTCCCGCTGCTGGCGCTCGGTCCGGCGCTCCTCGTCCTCCATGTCGCGCACGTCGTCGAGGGCGGCGGCGACCATGTTGCGCAGGCCGACCGACTGGGGCGATCCGGGGTTCTTCAGGGCGGCGGAGAGCTCGAGAACCTGCTCCTGGAGGGCGGCGATGTCCTCGCTGCTGCTTCCCTCGGTCGTGATCTCTTCGCGCGTCGCCGCGGGCCGGCTCTCGAGGGAGGCGACGCGCAGGGCGAGGGCGTCGTTCTCTTTGCGCAGGCGCTCGAGCTCCGCCTGCAGGTCGCCGTCGACGCCGTCGTCGCCGGGCGTCAGGCCCGCGGCAAGGGTCGGCTCGGGCCCCGAGCCGGTGGCGGAGTCGGTCGAGAGCAACTTGGTCACGACGGTCGCGCCGACACCGCCGACGATGCCGGCGAGGAGGGCGATGGGGAAGGCGTTCTTCATGCTGCCTGCGATATCGAGAGGAGGGGGGGCTGCGAGGGGCGGAGCGCTCCAGGGCCCATTCCAACCTGTCTCGGCCCATTCTCGCTAGTTCCGAGACCCTAGGCGCCAGGAGAGGCCCTGGAGTTGGGAGTGGGAGTCCCAAGACTCGTGACTCTCTCGGGTGGGGAGCGTCTTGGACCTGTGAGGGCGATCGCCCCAATGGCCCCTCTAGAGCTCCGCCGCCGTTGACATATCCCAGAGAATATATACCATCTTGGTTATGTGGGAGGTCTACGAGCATCGACGGGTCACCCGCCGCATACGCAAGACCCCCGTGGAAACCCTCAAGCGATACGAGAAGTGGAAGGACATCGTCCGGCTGTCCGGACCCAAGGGGCTCAGGAGGATCCGAGGGCTCAACGACGAAGCACTGCGCGGCGAATGGGCCGGCCATCGCTCGTCACGACTAGGCGATCAGTATCGAGTGATCTACCGGGTCGTCGATGATGCGGTCGAGGTCTGGGTCCTCGATCTGACAGCTCATGACTACCGGAGGAAGTAGACCATGAAACACAAGGACCTACGCAAGGCACGCAAGACCGTCGACGTCACCGTGGGTGAGTCGGTGCGGATTCTGCGCGAGTTGCAGGAGCTGACCCAGGCGGAACTTTCGGAACGGACCGGGATCTCCCAATCTACGATCTCCGCGATCGAGAACGATCGCGTGAACCTCGGCGTCGAGCGAGCCAAGGTCCTGGCGCGCGCCCTCCAGTGCCACCCTGCCGTCCTCGTGTTCCCGAGTTGGGACGTCGAAGAAGAGTCGGCGGCCTGAGAGCGCGAATCCACGACTCTTCTCCGGAGCCTCAGTCGCTCAACCGCCCCTTGAGCGCCGAATACCGCGAGCGCGAGACCGGCAGCCAGACGTCGTCGTCGACGAGCACGCGCCCCGTCCCGCCCGATTGCCGCTCGAGGGTGCGAATCAACGAGAGGCGCACGATCGCGGAGCGGTGGATGCGCTGGAAGAGCGTGGGGTCGAGGGCGCGCTCGAGGTGGCCCATCGACTCGCGCATCAGGTAGTCGCCACGAACCGTGTGCAGCTCGACGTACTGGTCGGCGGCGCGCACCCAGAGCAGATCCGCGGTGTCGATCAGGTCGAGGCCGCCCTCGCGCAGGATCTTGAGGCGCTGGCTGGGACCGCCCTCTTGCTCCTGTTGACTGGCGATCGTGCCGCCGTAGGTCGTGATGAGGCGCGAGAGGGTTTCCTCGCGGTCGGCGTTGGTCGCGACGCGCTCCTTGGCGCGCGCGAGGGCCAGGGCGAAGCGCTCGTCGTCGAAGGGCTTGAGGAGGTAGTCGACCGCACTGACGTCGAAGGCCTCGAGGGCGTACTGGTCGTAGGCGGTGGCGAAGACGATCACGGGCAGCTCCTCTTCGTCGAGGAACTCGACCACGTCGAAGCCGCCCATGCCGGGCATCTGGATGTCGAGGAAGAGGATGTCGGGACGCAGCTCGCGCACGGCCTTGACCGCCTCGCGGCCGTTCGCGCACTCGGCGAGCACTTCGACGGCTGGGTCACGATCGAGGAGGCTGCGCACGCTGAGGCGCGCCATGGGCTCGTCGTCGGCAAGGACGACGCGGTAGCGTTGCGGGCTCTCGCTCACGAAGGTTCTCCTGGGGCGCTCTCCGCCGGGCTGTCAGGCCTCTCTTTCGTACGGAATGGCAGACGCAGGCGCACGCGCGCGCCGCCCGTGGGGACGTTCTCGAGCTCGAAGGATTGCTCGTCGCCGTAGTGGGCCCGCAGGCGGGCGCGAGTGTTCGCGAGGCCGATCGAGCGGCGGCCGTCGTCCGAGGACTCGGGCGTGGGCCCCGCGCTGGCGAGGGCATCGGGCGCGAAGCCGTCCCCGTCGTCCTCGACCTCGAGCTCGAGCTGGTCGCCATGGCGCGCGGCGCGCACGACGACCCGGCCGCCCTCGGGGCGCGGGGCGATGCCGTGGCGCACGGCGTTCTCGACGAGCGGCAGGAGCAAGAGAGTCGGCACGCGGGCCAAGCGCGCGCCCTCGTCGACCTCGAGCTCGATTCGCAGGCGTTCCCCGAGGCGAATGCGCTCGATCTCGAGGTAGCGCTGGGCGATGTCGAGCTCCTCGGCGAGGCCCGTCTCCTCCGCCCCGCCGTGGTCGAGGGTCGAGCGCAGGAGGTCGCCGATGGCCGACAGGGTGCGCAGCGCCTCGGGGTCACGGCCCGCCCGCACGAGACCTCCCACCGAGTGCAAGGCGTTGAAGAGGAAGTGCGGATTGAGCTGGTTGCGCAGGCTCCCGAGGCGCGATTGGGCCAGCTCGGCACGCAGGCGCTCGGCACGCAGCTCGAGCTCGGCCGCTTGCCGCTCGCGCTCGCGCAGCCCGAGGAAGGAAGTCAGGCCGGCGCCCATGCCGAGCACGACCCAGTACACGAGCACGGCGGACATCCAGCGCTGGCGCCAGAAAATCGAGTCGAACTCCGGTGCGTCACCGGGGAAGCGCGGGCCGCGTCGCCAGGGGGGGCCGGGTCCGCGATCGGGAGGACCGCTGCGCTCCCCATCGAAGGGCGGTCCGGGGCGGTCGCCGGGTCGGCGGTCGTCGAAGGGCCGCTCCCCGGCCCTGCGATCATCCAGGGGTCGCCGCTCGTCGAAGGGTCGATCCTCTGGGCGTCGATCGTCCAGGGACCGCTCGGGGAAGACCGTCTGGTGCACGCGGAAAGTGAGGTGCAGGAATCCCCAGCCACAGAGACCGGAGAGCGGCAGCTGGAGCGCGAGGAGCAAGAGCCACGAGCCGCTGCGGTCGAGGATCCAGCGCGCGCAACGCAGGATCGGCCAGGAGGCGATGCCCCAGGCGCCCCAGCGCAGGAGCTCGCGCAGGAAGACCTCGCCGCGGTCGAACTCCCGACCGCGCAGCTCCGCGATCTCGAAGCGCGGCACGCTCATCGCGAGGCTGACGACGAGCACCACCGCCACGACGAAGGCCACCTGCCCCCACGACGAGCGCAGGACGGCCTCGAGTCGGAGCGGGGCGCGGTTGGCCAAGGGACTCCTCAGCTCGCCGGCTGGATGGGCAGGCCGGCCTCGGCCCAGGCCCCGAAGCCGCCCTCCATGTCGCAAGTCGTCTCGTGCCCGTCGCGCTCGAGGAAGCTGGCGGCGATCAGGGAGCGGTAGCCGCCCTGGCACTGGAGGATCACGCGCCCTTCGCGCGGCACCTCGCCGAGGCGCGCCGCGAATTCGGTCAGGGGGAGGTTGGGGGCGGAGGCGATGCGGCCTTGTTGCCACTCCTGGGGCTGGCGCACGTCGACGAGGTGCGGCGGCATCGGGCTGTCGAGCTCGCGGGCCAGGCCGGCGTAGTCGACGCGCTCGGTGCGAGCGAGGTGCTCCGCGTTCCCCGCCACGGCCGCGAAGCCCCCGTCGAGGTAGCCGCGCAGGTCGGCGAAGCCGATCTCCGCCAGGGCCGCGAGGGCGGGTCGCTCGTCCCCGGGCTCCGCGACCAGCTGGAGCGGCCGGGCCGGGTCGAGCAGGACCTGGGCCCAGTTCGGGAACATCCGGCCCAGGCCGATGAAGATCGAGCCCCGCAGATGGGAGTCGGCGTAGGCGGGACCGGGGCGGACGTCGAGGACGTCCACGCCTTCCCGGGCCTGGCGCAGGAAGTCGTCGGCCGGGACGGGCTGGAAGGGGTCGCTCGGGGGGGTCATGGGGCGTGGGGCTCTGGGCGTCGAGACGGGAGGAGTGGGAGCGGGGGAGTGTAGCGGGCCCCGGAGGGCCCCGGGGGGCTCAAGCGCGGGCCCCGCGATGTCGAAACAGCCCGGGTGCGCCTCGTTTCGGCGTCCCCCATGAGCCCCCGCGATCCCGCCAACCCGGCCTCCTTCTTGGAGGAGGAACCGCGGCCCGACCCCCTCGAGAACCTGCCCTGGACGGGGATCACGGTGCTCCTGGCCGTCCTGGGCCTCCTGCTGTTCATGGCGGTCCCCATGGGCCAGCCCACGGCCCAGGAGAAGCTCCAGGCCCAGCGCAGCCACCGGGCCGAGATGGCCCTGGAGAGCCTCCAGCGGGCCTTGGAGGACTACCACGCGGACCACGCCGAGTGGCCCGGCCTCGACCCCGCGACCGCCATGGCCCTCGGGCCGGCGATCCACGAGGAGGACTGGCTGCGGCGCCAGTTGGAGCTCGCGAGCGGCCCCGACGGCAGCACGCGGCCCGTGGCGAGCCCTAGCCACCCCTTCGGGCCCTACCTGCCCAACGGCATCCCGACCAACCCCGCCAACGGCCTGGACTCGATCCGGGTCCTGGGCGAGGGCGAGACCTTCGAGGGCGTGGTGGACGACCTCTACGGCTGGGTCTACGACCCGCGCAGCGGCGAGCTCCGGCCCCACGATCCGCCCTTCCAGCAGTCCCCCGAGCCCCGGGAGGGCAAGCGCCGTGGCGCGAAGCGGAAGAGGCGCTGAGGGCGGAGGGCCCCTGGCGGCCCTGGGACGCTGGGCCGCGGGTCTCAACATCCTGCACCTCGCGGTCGCGCTGGCGGGCATCACGGCCCTGACCGGGGTCGCGATCCCGGCCTTCTACTCCCGGCCCGAGGTCACCCTCGACCACGCCTCGATCCTGCTCGCGAAGGACCTGCGCTACGCCCAGAACGAAGCCGCGATCTGCGGCGCGGGCACGCGGGTCGAGTTCGACCCCGGCGGCGACGGCTACGTCGTCCGCTACGAGAGCGGCGGCCCGGTCGCCAACCCCGTGGGCGGCGCCGACCTCTTCCGCAGCTACTCCTTCGACGCCATCTTCCGCGGCGTCGAGCTCGAGGTCATCGGCGGCCCGACCGCCGTCCGCTTCGACCGCGACGGCTTCGCCCTCGACCCGCTCGAGGTCGAGCTCCGCTACGGCGGCGACCACCGCCTCCTCCAAATGAGCGAGGGCTCCGGCCTGGTCGACATCCAGGGCCTCGAGAACGGCTGGAACGACGAGGGGCTCTAGGCCGCCCGCCTAGCGACCTCCCCTAGCCAACCCGGGCGAGTCTCCAACCGAGACTCAACAGCGACCGAAGTGGAGAACACCGTTTCTGGTGACGCCTTCGGGCGTAAGCCCGAGTCAAAGTAAAGGGAGTCGACGCCGGTAGGTGGCGCCTTCGGGCGTAAGCCCGACCCAAATGAAAGGGAGTCGTCGCCAAAGGCGACGACTCCGCGCAGGTCTGCCCGGCGCAAGCACCGGGCATAGGCTGGAAACGGTGGCAGGACACGCCTCCAGCGGCCCCGGATCATCCGGCAGGAGATTCACCGGAGCGCCCCGGACGGATCCGAGGCCTAGGCATCGGGCAATGCCTAGCCGTCGATCGCATCGGCAGGAGTGCGCTCGACGTGGGTCGAATCTAACACCGACCCTTCGGAATTGTCCACCTCTAGAATCCCGGGACTGGGACGCGCCCTGCGCACGCGCGAAGCTCGGCTAGGTGGCTCAAAGAAGGGCCTTTGGAGCCGAACACTGCACAGGGCTAGGATGCGTCGCCCAGCACTCGAAGCTTGCCGAGACCGCCCCAACTCCCGCTCCTGGCGATCCTGCTCCTGACCGTCGTCCTCTCGGGCCTCTCGCGCTGCGCGCAATCGCGGGCCGTGCACCTCGCGGGGGCGCCTGGCTGGATCACGACGGACCCCGACAGCCACTACCACATGCGGCGCGTGGACCGCGCCCTGGTGGAGGGCTTGCCGGTGGCGGCGGAGGACGACTTCCTCGACTTCCCGAACGGATCGGCGATCCCCTGGCCACCCTACGCGACCTATGTCGCCTGGGGGCTGTTGTCTCCATTCGCTCCCGACGAAGCGTCGGCGCGGCGCGCCTTCGTCGAGGAAGGCGTCGCCTCCCTCGCGCTCGTCTTCGGGCTCCTGACGACGCTCGTGGCGAGCCTGGCCGGCGCCGCCCTCGCGGGACGGGCGGGCGCGGTCGTGGCGGGCAGCTACCACGCGCTCTGCGCCGCGTCGATCGTCTACTCCCGGCTCGGCAACGGCGACCACCACAGCTTGGTCTCCTTCCTGAGCGGGGCGATCCTGCTCGTCGTCGGCGCGGGCTTCGCGCGCGGCGCGCTCGAGGAGCGCGGCACGGCCCTGCGCTGGGGCATCGCGGCGGGCGCCCTGGTCGGGATCCTGCTCGGCACTTGGGTGGGCGGGATGATGTTGCTCGTGGCCCTCGAGCTCGCCCTCGGCTGGCTGGTCCTGCGCCAACACCGGGACGGGCGCGCGGGGCTCGCGGCCTACGGGCTCGCCTTCCACCTCGCGGCCCTCGCCACCCTCGCGCCGGCGGTCCTCGCGAGCCCGTGGAAGGAGACGCAGCCGTGGATGCTCGTCAACCTGTCCTGGTTCCACTTCGCCTTTCTGCTCGCGGGCGCGGCGGTCTTCGCGCCGCTGCCCTTCCTGCGCGGGAAGGCGACCCGCGCCTGGCCCTGGATCATCGCCGCGTTGCTCCTCGTCGTCGGCGTCACGATCGCGACCGCCGAGCTCTCCCTCGCGCGCTCGGTGCGCGAGGGCTTCGCTTGGGCGAGCCGGACGAACGAGTTCATGGCGGGCATCCGCGAGTCGCGCTCCCTCTTCGCATCGGGGGCGGAGCCGGGGGCTTCGGAGCTGCTCGGCTACCCCTTCTGGCTCTTGCCCCTGGCCTGGGGCGCGGCGGCCTGGCGAGCCTTCGGGCGCGGGGAGCTCGGCCTCCTGCCCTGGGTCGTGGCGACGCCCCTCGTCCTGCTGCAGGCGGTGCAACAAGCGCGCTTCGCGGAGGGACTCGTGCTGCCCATGGCCGTGCTCCTGGGCTGGGGCGCGGGGGTCCTCTTCGAGCGCGAGGGCGAAGGGTCATTGGCGCGGGCGGCGCGCGCCCTGCGCCGCTTACCTCCCCTCGCGACGGGGACCGGCGCCGTGCTACTCGTCGCGCTCTGTCATGCCTCGAGCAGCGTCGACAGCCTCCAGGGTCTCGCGCGTCCCGCGCCGCGGCCGGTCGAACAGGAGGGCCCGACGCGCATCGCGGTGCGCCAGGCCCTCGAGTGGTTGCGCGAGCACTCGCCGGCGCCGTCGCGGGAGGGCGGACCGCCGGACTACGGCGTGCTCGCAAACTGGAGCCACGGACACGCGATCGAGTGGGCGGCCGAGCGGCCGTCGATCGCGACCAACTTCGGCTCCTACGTCGGCGAGGAGGGCTTCCGCTTCCCGGCGCGCTTCTTCCTCAGCGAGGACCCGCGCGAGGCGCGTGAGCTGCTCGCGGCACGACGCGTCCGCTACGTGCTCGCCACGAGCCAGCTCCCCGACCACCTGAACGCGATGATCGCCCAGGCAGCGCCTGAGCGTCGCGCGCGCTGGGTGGACCCCGCGGTCGAGGGCAAGGTGGAGCCGGCCTGGTTCCGCACGATGGGCGCGCGCCTGATGTTCGACGGCGCGGTCTTCCTGCAGGACCAGGAGTCGCACCTCGGCTTCCTGCGGCTCGTGTACGTCTCCCCCATCCCCGATCCCGCGCGGCGCTTGCGGGCCCCGACCGACGTGGCGCCGGCGGCTTGGATCTGGGAGCGCGTCGAGGGCGCACAGGTCGAGGCCTGGGGAACGCCGGGGACCATGCTGCGCATCAGCGTGGACGTGCATTACCCCGGAGTTGGCAAGCTGCTGCGTTGGCGCGGGAGCGCCGTGGCCGACGAGCGAGGTCGAGCGATGGTAAGAGTTCCTTACGCGACCCGCGGCGGCGGCGGCGGGCAGCGTCCTCCGCGCGCGCGCTGGCGCTTCGGCAACTTCGACGGCGAGCTGGAGCTGAGCGACGCCGCGGCGCGCGACGGCGCGCGTATCCTGGTGCACGGGAGCCCCTGACCGCCCGAGCGTCGAAGCGGGCTCCACCAACGCCGACCCTCCGAGAGGAACCCGCCATGACCTCCTTGCCGATCGCCGCCGGCTGCGCCGGCCTGCTCGCCCTCTTCAGCTTCCTCCCGAGCTCCGTGACGCCGCCGCAGGCCGCCGGGGACCCCCATCGCCAGTTCGACTTCTGGCTCGGCGAGTGGGAGTGCTTCACCCAGGCCGGTGCCCTCGCCGGCACGAACCGCATCGAGCTCTCCTGCGGCGGCAAGGTGCTCGAGGAGCACTGGAAGGGCACCGGCGGGAGCGTCGGCACGAGCCTCAACATCTACGACGCCCAGACCCGCCGCTGGCACCAGACGTGGGTCGACGCGGGGGGCACGCTGCTCTTGCTCGACGGGGAGCTGCAGGAGGATGGGGCGATGCTGCTGGAGGGCACGCGCCCGACGCCGGGCGGAGGCGAGGTGCTGCACCGCATCGTCTGGATGCCCGAGGAGGATGGCGAGGTCGTGCGCCAGACGTGGACGAGCAGCGGCGACGAGGGCAAGACCTGGCGCACCTTGGCGGACCTCGACTACCGGCGGCCCGCCCCCGAGGAGTCGGCGGAGGCCGAGGACGCCCAGGAGCAGGGGAGCGGCAGCCGCTGAGCTGGCCGCGCGATCGCCGGGCTTGACAGCCGCCGATCCATAGGTAACTTGTTGGTTACCCATCGAGCGCCCCGCCCCGGAGGACGAAGCCCATGCCCACCACCGCCCCGTCTCTCTTCCGCGTCACGATCCAGGCCAGCCTGGAGGCCGTTTGGAACGAGATCACCCGCACGGACGAGCCGATCGCCGCCTTCTTCAACTCGCGCATGGACGTGGGGCGGCTCGAGCCCGGCTCCAAGCTCGCGATGCGCACCCCCGACGGCAAGTACACCGGGGTCGTGGGCGAGATCCTCGAGGTCGTGCCGATGAAGCGCTTCAGCCACAGCTTCCGCTTCACGAACTTCGACGACCCGCCCTGCAAGGTGATCTACGACCTCGAGGAAGTCGCGGGCGGTGTGCAGTTCACCTTGACGATCGAGGACCTGCCCGAGGGCACGAAGACCGCCAAGCAGATGCTGCAGGGCGGAAAGATGATCGTCGGCACCCTGAAGAGCGTGCTCGAGACCGGCAAGCCCTCCTTCGGCATCCGCGTTCTCTACACCTTCTTCAAGGTGATGCAGCCCCTCAGCCCCAAGCGTTGCAAGAGCGAGAACTGGCCGGTCTGACCCTCTCCTGGAGGGTTGGGCGTCAGAGCCCGAGCCAGAAGGCCAGGCGCAGGAGTCGATCGTCCCCCTCGACGGGGAGGAAGCGAATGTCGATGCGGTCGGCGTACTCGTAGGTCGGCCGTAGGTGCGGGTAGAGCATGTAGCCGGGCTGGTCGGGCGGGACGAGCTCGGCGCCGACGTAGGTCGGGTCCTGGGCCAGGAAGTACGCCATCGGCACGTGGCGGTCGTGGCCGGGGGAGCGCCGCTTGCGCCGCACCTCCGCCGCCTCCCCCGCGCGGTTCGTCAGGCCGAAGGTGTCGTGGATGTGCAGCCCCGAGTAGTAGCCCACCGCGCCGATCGTGCCGATCACGAGGGACTCACCGGGCTTCGTGTTCGCCTTCAGGGCCCGGCCGAGGTCGGCCCAGTCCTGCGCGCGCTGGACCATGCCCAGCCAGTGGGTGTGGTCAGTGACGTACTCGGGGTAGTTCCAGCGGAAGTGGACCCGCTCGCGCCAGCTCTCGGGCGTGACGTAGCGACCCTGCCCGGCGGCGAGAGAGCAGGCGACACAGGCCGCGCCGAAGGTCGCCGCGAGGCCGGCGCCGAGGGCCTTCGGGCGCAGTTGCGCGAGGCGCTCCAGGCTCCCCGCGAGGAGCACCGCCGCGAAGGGCAGGGCCACGACCAGCATGCGCCCCATCGCCATGAAGTCGCCGCCGATGTAGACGCCGTAGGCGAAGGTCGCCGCCACCATGGAGCCCGCCGTCCAGCGCTGTGCCCGCCCGCCGCGACCCGGAAGGACGAGGGCAAGCAGCAGCACGGCTGGAACCGCGGCGTAGCTCAGCAGGAACTCCGCGTCGTACTTCAGCCCGCGCTCGAGGCTCATCGCCGACATGCCCGTCTTGACCCGCGCCGTGTTCGGAATCCAGTCGCCGTGGTACAGGAAGCGGAAGAGGCTCTGCACCCCGAAGGCCCAGACGACCGTGAAGCCGCTGCGCCTCACTCCGCGCAGGAGCTCCTCGTCCTTGGCGAGACGCCCCGCGACGAGCGCCCCCGCGTGCACCGCCCCGAGGAAGAGCACCGCGTCCGCGCGCAGCAGCACGCCCAGCGCTCCCACCGCCGCCGCCGCCCGCCAGCGACAGCGCCCGCGCTCACCGAGCAGCAGCTCCCAGACCGCGAAGAGCGCGCAGGCCGCGGGCATCGTCGCCAGCCCGCTTGTCGCCCAGGTGTGGAAGGGCGGCAAGGTGACGAGCACGAGAGGCGCGAGGACGAGACGCCAGAGTGGCGCGGGGCGCTCGCGGGCGAGGTGCCGCAGGAGGAGCCAGAGCAACACGAAGGCGCAGGCCGCCGAGCTCCAGGTCGCCGCCGTCGGGATCGCCGCGCCCAGGAGCCTCAGCCCCGCGAGCCAGACGACCCACAGGAAGTTCGAGTAACCCTCGATCGGCGGGTCCGTCGGGTTGTAGCGCAGCCCGATCCCACCGGCGAGGTGCTCCGCGTAGCGGAACGAGATGAAGGCGTCGTCGCACAGCCACCACGAGCGCCAGACGAGCCAACCCAGCACGGGGGCGAGCAGCAGGAAGGCGACGATCGCCCGCGCGGAGCGAGGCGGTGCAGGGGTCTCGGAGCTCATGGACACCCGCGGCGCGGGGGCCGGAGTCTAGCCCCCTTTCCTTTTGGGCGGAATCGCGTCACGTTCGGCGGGCCCCGGGACGAGGGCTGTTGATGAGGGACCGCGAGCTCGACCGCCTCTTTCGCCGCTTCCGCGAGCGCGGGGACTCCGCCGCCCTGGCGCGGGTCTTCGACGCCACGGCGCCCGAGCTGCTCGGGCTCGCCGCGCACCTCGCGCTGGACGTGGGGGAAGCCGAGGACCTGCTCCAGCAGACCTTCCTGACCGCCATCGAGAAGGCCGAGCGCTACGACGCGGATCGGCGCCTGACTCCCTGGCTGGTCGGGATCCTGGTGCGCCACGCCCACGCGGCGCGGCGGCGGCGGTCGCGATTGCGGTCGCAGGGGGAAGCCGAGGGAGAGCCGGGCGGCGAGGCCGTCGCCCTGTCGGCGCCGAGCCCGCGGGAGGTTGCGGAGGAGAGCGAGCTGGAGGACGAGGTCTCCCTCGCCCTCGGCCGCCTCCCCGCGACCTACCGCGCGGTGCTCGAGCCCTACCTCCTGCGCGGCGAGCGCGCCGTCGACATCGCCCGCGCGAGCGGCAAGGCTCCCGGCACCGTGCGCGTGCAGATTCGCCGCGGGCTGGACGAGCTGCGCCGGATCCTGCCGGCCGGTCTCGCGGCCGGCACGAGCGCGCTCGCGGGCGGGCGGAGCCTGGCGCAGGTGCGCGCGACGGTGATCGAAGCGGCTTCCACCGCCGGCGCCTCGAGCGCGGCCCTCACGACGACCTCGACCGTCTCGACCTCGTTCCTGGGAGGACTCGCCGTGACCACCAAGCTCGCCCTGGGCGCCGCTGCCCTGACCCTCTTGTCGCTATTCGGCTGGTGGCTCGCGTCCGAGGCGCCGATGGAAGTCCCCGCGCTCGTCGAAGCCGAGGAAGTCCTAGTGCCCGACTCATCCGAGCGCGAACTCGCCGCGACCCTCCCGAGCGCGGCGACGCCCCCCGAGACCCGCGCCGAGGAGGCTCGCGTCGAGGTCCCGACGACCCCCGTCGACTCGATCGACGCCCAGCTCGCCGCCGCCCTCGCCGGCATGCACGGGCGCGTGGTCGACGAGCTCGGTGCCCCCGTGGTCGGCGTCGCGGTCGAGCTCCTGGAGCTGCGCGCGTCGATGTTCGAAGACCCCCTCGACGCGCCCTTCGACGCACCCCTCACCCGCCGGCTCAAGCGCCTCGCCTGGAACCCCGTCGTCGCGAGCGCGACGACCGACTCCGAGGGCCGCTTCGAGCTCTGGGGGGCCGACCCCGCGGGCGCTCACGGGATCGGAATCGACCTCGGGGGCGAGCGACCGAGCCTGCGCGTCGTCGACCGGGGGCTGAGCACCGGCAGTCGGCGCGACCTCGGCACGATCCAGCTCGAGCCGGTCCGCGTGCTCACGGGCCTCGTCCTCGACAGCGATGGCCTCGGAGTCCCCGGCGCCCGCGTGCGCGCGGCGAAGGTCCCGGCTGAAGCCCACCCCCTGGCGGCGGTGCGCAGCGACCGACGGATGCTCATCGACACCGGGCCGGGACTCGGCCAAGTGGTCGCGCCGCCCCCGGCGCTGGGGCCCTGGATCGACCGCCTACCGATCCCGACGACCGAGACGGACGCCGAGGGGCGCTTCGAGCTCAGGGGAGTCGCCGTGGGCCAGGTCGACGTCTTCGTCGACCACTCCGATCACGAGATCCTCGTCGCGCCCGCGCCGACGGGGGTGGACGAGCTCGAAGCCGTGGCCTTCGTGGCGCCCCGGGAGTTCAGCGGGCAGGTGGTCGACGCGGCGGGGGAGCCGGTAGAGGGCGCGCAGGTCCTGTTCGGGGGCAAGAGCGAGGAGGTGACGTCTGGAGAGGGTCTCTGCGTCGTCCGCGGCGAGCTCGCGAGCGGCGCCGACGGAGGCTTCCGCTTTCGTTGCGGTGGAGCACCCATGGTCGCCGCGCGTCGCGACGCCACCCACGAATGGGAGGTCGCGGCGGTCTTCCAGGACGGCGACGAGCTGCGGTTGCCCGCGCTGCGGACGGTCGACATCGAGCTGCGCGATCGCGCGGGTGACCCCGTCCTCGGCGTGGCGCTGCACGTCGACCGCATGCGCCCCCTGAAGTCCCTGGAGAGGCTGGGCGCGGTCGACGCCTCCTGCGGGCTCACCGAGGAGCTGGGCAACGGGGAGTACCGAGTCGCCGAGCTCCCGGCCGGCCTCTACCGTCTGCGCGCCCTCGTTCCTGGATTCGCCGTGCTCGACGAGCGGCTCCGAGTCGAGGAACGAGAGGTGCGAGTCGCCTTCGAGCTCGACAGGTCCGCCAGCCGCGATCTGCAGGTGGTCGACGCGTCGACGCGCGATTCGATCGCGGGGGCCAGGGTCACGATTCAGCTCGGCGGATACGGCCAACGCGCCCTCCACAGCGCGCGAACCGACGGCGAGGGGCGGGCCCGGCTGCGGGGAATCCCGATCGAGGGGGATCACGATCTCCGCCTGCGCGTGGCCCACCCGGCCTACGCCAACGCCGTGCTCCCTTTCGACGCCCGTGAGGCGGACGAGCTCGTCGTCGAGCTCCACACCGCCAACCGCGCTCGCTTCCGTGTCACGGTCGGCGGAGCGATGCCCCTCGAGCCCCTGGCCATCGCCCTCGACCCGAGCGAGGCCACGGGCGTCGACGCCATCATCCCGCGCCTCGCCGTGACCGACGCGCGAGGCGAAGCGAGCTTCGAGCAGCTCCCCGCGGGCGAGTGGCGCTATCAGGTCTCGACGCGCTTCTTCGACACCGACGTGGCCAACCTCTTCTCGGGCGTGCAGCCCGAGTCGCTCGCCACGGGCTCCTTCCGCCTGCAGGCCGGCGCGACCCAGGTCGTCGACGTGGAGCTCGCGCCCGAGTTCTTCGCCCAGTCCAAGCCCGCTTCGACGAGCGGCCTCGAGGGACACGTCCGGATCGACGGGGTCGACGGGCTCCGTCTGCGGGTTGCCCTGGCCGAAGAGCGCACGGGGCAGCTCGTACGGGAGTGGGAAGAACTCGGCGTTGGCGGAGAATACCTCTTCGACGGCTTGGAGCCAGTCCCCCACGCCCTCCTCGTCATCGACGGGGAGATCGGGACGGCCGGGGTCGCGATGCTCGCCTCGGACACGGTTGAGCTGCGCCGGGATCGTCTCCTGCGCCACGACGTCGATCTCTCGGGCTTCGCCGTCCAGGTCGAAGTCCTCGACAGCACCGGCGAGCCCGTCGATGACGCGCAACTCGTGGCCTTCCCGGAGATCGACGGCTACCGGGGCAACCCCGTGGCACGCCAGGGAAACAGCGGTGCATGGGAGCTCGTCCTGTGGGAGCCGGGCCAGTACGTCCTGCGCGCCGAGAGCCCGACGGCGGGCCTGGGCGTCGAGCGACTCGAGCTCTCCAAGAGTCCTGGACAGCGGATCGAACTGCGTCTGGACCCGGGAGTCCCCTGCGCCGGGGTCGTCGTCCTCCCCGAGGGTGAAGCGCCCGACTACGCTCGCCTGGCCGTCTACAAGCTCGACGGGAGCCCCACCAGCACGAACGTCCCCCTCCGACTCGAGGGCGGCCTCGGGCACTTCGAGGCCCTCGGCATGACCCCCGGCGAGTACGGCGGCCGCCTCCAGCTCGGCGACCGGGACCTGCGGGACCTGCGCTTCGAGTTGCCGCCGGGAGGGGACGCGGGGCTGCGCCTGGAATGTTCCGAGGCGCTGGCCCCCACGCCCCTCGCCATGCCGGCAGGGGGCGGCTAAGCGACGATCAGTGTGCGGTCGCCTCGGCCACCGTGCGCTTCACGCGCTCGAGCGCCGCCTCGACCTCGACCACCTCGCTGCCCTCCTCGGCGCGGGCGTTCCACTCGACCTTGCGTTCAGCGGCGTCGCGACCGATCACGAGGCGCAGGGGGATGCCGATCAGGTCGGCGTCCTTGAACTTCGCGCCGGGGGAGACCTTCTTGCGCTCGTCCCACAGGACGTCAATGCCGTCGGCCTCGAGGGTGTCGTGCACTTCCTGGGCGAGGGCGTCCTGGGCCTCGTCGCCGGGGCGCATCTGCACGATCAGGACGGTGTAGGGCGCGATCGGGATCGGCCAGATCATGCCGCCGTCGTCGTGGTTCTGCTCGATGGCGGCGGCGGCCACGCGCGAGACGCCGATGCCGTAGCAGCCCATCCAGAAGGGCTCGGTCGGACCTTGCTCGGGGGCGAACTTGGCGTCCATCGTCTCGGAGTACTTGCGGCCGAGCTGGAAGATGTGACCGACTTCAATGCCGCGGGTGATCTCGATCTCCCCCTCGCCGTCGACGACCGCATCGCCCGCCTGGACGAGGCCGAGGTCGAGGGTCTCGGGCTGCTCGAGGTCGCGGCCGAACCAGACGTCGAGGTAGTGCGTGTCCGTCTCGTTGCCGCCGCAGAGGAAGCCCTGCACGCCTTCGACCGAGCTGTCGGCGAGGAGCCGCACCTCCTCGGGCAAGCCGATGGGCCCGGCGAAGCCGACCTCGGCGCCGGTCACGCGCTTGACCGTCTCCGGACTCGCGAGCTGGACGTCGAGGGCATCGAGGTGGTTCAGGAGCTTGGTCTCGTTGACCTCCCGGTCGCCGCGGGCCATGACGGCCACGACCTGGATGCCCTCCTCGATCGTCGCCTCGTAGAGCACGGTCTTGAGCAGGCGCTCGACGGGGAGCTGGGGGAAGAGCTCGCGCAGGGCCTCACAGGTCTTGGCGCCCGGCGTGGGCTCCTTGTGCATGTCGACCTGCTCGGGGGCCGGCGGCGCGGGCGAGATGCGCGAGACGGCCTTCTCGACGTTGGCGGCGTAGCCCGTGGCGCGGCAGACGGCGATGGCGTCCTCGCCGGTGTCCGCGTCGACCATGAACTCCTCCGAGCCCGAGCCGCCGATGGCGCCAGCGTCCGCCTGCACGGGCGTGAAGCGCAGGCCGCTGCGCTCGAAGATGCGGTAGTAGACGCCGCGCATCACGTCGTAGGAGGCCTTCATCGCCTCCTCCGAGACGTCGAAGGAGTAGGCGTCCTTCATGATGAACTCGCGCCCGCGCATCAGCCCGAAGCGCGGCCGGATCTCGTCCCGGAACTTGGTCTGGATCTGATACAGGATCAGCGGGAGCTGCTTGTAGCTCTTCACGAAGCGCTTGACGAAGTGCGTCACGACCTCTTCGTGGGTCGGCCCGAGGCACACCTCGCTCCCCTTGCGGTCGGTGAAGTGGAAGAGGATCCCGTCGGCGACGTAGCGCTCCCAGCGGTTGCTCTGCTCCCAGAGCTCGCGCGGCTGCAGCGCCGGCATCAGGAGCTCCTGGCATCCGGCGGCGGCGTGCTCTTCGCGCACGATCGCCTCGATCTTGCGCAGGACGCGCAGGAGCATCGGGCCGTAGGTGTATTGGCCCGCGGACAGCTTGTGCAGGAAGCCCGCGCGCGCCATGAGGGCGTGGGAGCGGACCTCGGCGTCGGCGGGCTCTTCCTTGAGGGTGACGAAGAGGAGCTGGGAGAGCTTCATGGCAGGAACTCTAGCGTCGGGGAGCCCGCGCGGCGGCCCCCGCACCCGGATTCCGCGCCCGGCGAAGAGGCCGGCTAGCCGACCGACTGGAGCCTGCCCCAGGACGAGCCCTCGAGCTCGAGCCGGTGCAGCCCCTCCTCGACCGCGCCCATCGTGGTCACGGCGCGCTCGAGTCGCTCCCAGCGCTCGGGTCCGAAGCTCTCGAGCAGCGCCTGGGCCTCTGCCTCTTCCGCGGCAACAGGGGCCACGGGCCGCGGATCGAAGCGCTCCCAGTAGGGCCGGGCCTCCTCCTCGTCCACGGCGTAAAGGCCCACCGTGGCCACGCGCGTGCCGACGTCCAGCGGCTTCCCTTCCACTTCCCAGGGCGGCTCGCCGAACACGCGCAGGACGGGGTAGCTCCCCTCCCCCTTGGTCATGTCGGTCCAGACCGCGATCCGCAGGGGATCCCTGGAAACCACGACCCCCGGGTTCGCGTCCCCGTGCCGGAAGTGCTCGCGCACTCGCTTCCAGTAGAAGACGTTCGGGATCAGCGCCAGGGGCACGCTGGCCAGGAACATGCGGTCGACGGTGAACGACAGCACGACGGTGGCCACCAGGGCCACCGCCAACAACACGGGCCACTTCGGGTAGCGCCGGGTCCAGAGCCATGAGCTCACGCGCAGTCGCCCCGGGTGCGAGGCGATGGCGGAGTCGTCGAGCGTCAGGGTGTGCTGGGCGCTGCGTTGGGTCCCGTCGCCGCTTCCTCGGATGTAGCTCATGGGGTCGGGACCGCGCAGTCTACCCGAAGGCGCGGGCGGCGGGCCTGAGCGGGCGCCCTCAGAGCGGAAGCTGGAGGATTCGCACGTCCGCGGGCAGATCCGCAAGGAGGACGCGGCTCTTCGTCACGAGCTCGAGCCCGAGCGCGCGGCGAGGCACGTCGAGGAGGACCCACTCCGAAGCCGGACCGCGGCTCGCCGGGAAGCGTCGGCCATCGAGGAGATCGACAGCACTCAGACCCTCGACGTCCACGGGCGCGCCCCGCAGGCGCACGTCCCGCGCCCGCTCGAGCACGAGCCGCTCGCGTCGCTCACGACCGGGGAGCTCGGTGTCTCCGAGCTCCTGGCTCACATAGCCACGCTTCTCGACCACCAGGCGCAGGGGTCGTTCGGGCAGGAAGTCGACACGCAGGGCCGCCTTGCGGTCGGCCCGCAGCTGACGGAGCTCGCGCCCCCCCTCGAAGAGTCGGAAGACGGTGCCGGCGAGGCGCCGCCCCTCGTCGCTCCAGATCGACGCGTGCAGCTTGCGGCCCGTGTCGGGCAGGTCGACGCGGAGCTCGCGCTCGTCGCCGGGGGCGAGAGGCGCGAGGTGACGGGCGAAGAGCAGGTCGCCCGCGGGGCCGAGGACGGAGAGCGCGAGGGGCTGTCCCGGTCGCAGGTCGCCGAGCTCGAGCTGCCCGCTCCGGTCGAAGGGGCGCTCGAGTCGCCGCGTCGCGCCCGCGAGTTGAACCGGGGCGGCCTCGGACTCGAGGAGCAGGCTCAGGCCCACGCTCCAGGCACCCGCGGGCAGGTCGAGGTCCGCACGCAAGCGGCACTCGCGCTCGAGGACGACCTCGAGCTCCCGCGGCTCGCCGGGTGGGAGGACTCGTCGCGCCGTACCGAAGCCGGGGGCGCTAAGCTCGATCTCGAGCGGCGCCTCGCCCGCCATCCACAGCCCCGTGCGCCCCTCGACGTCGGTGGGCGCGCTCGTCTCGCCGATCGCGCCGCCCCGGGCCGTCGCACCCTCGACGGCCGCGCCCCCGGCGTCGACGACCCGCAGTGGCCACGCGCGGGCCTCCCCGAGGCGCAGGTCGCCGAGGTCGAGCTCCGCGCTCGAGGCGGGAGAGGCGAGGATGAGGTGGAGCTGCGCGCGCCCCGCCCGCGCCGAGGCGAACAGCTCGAGGGCGTCGAAAGCGGCGACAGGCCACGAGAGACGGAAGGTCCCGCTCCCGTCGGTCGTCGCGGTCGACCGCGCCACCTCCTCCCCCCCTCGGGTGCAACGCATCATGACGCTCGCGCTCATCGCCAGCGCGCCGCTCGGCTCGAGGATCCGACCGGCGGGGCCGGGCGCCTCCTCGAGGAAGAGCTCGAGCCCCGTCGCCGGACCTTCGATCCGCAGCTCGCCCCCGCCGTCGCGCGAGAGGAGCGCGGGGTGCGGCGGCGCGAGCCGCAGACCCCTCGGCGCTCGCAGGACTCCGCTCCACGCCGGCGGCAAGCCGCGGAAGGCGAAGGCCCCGTCGGCCGCCGTGCGCGTCCGCGCCAGCACCCCCGCGCCGAGCCGCTCGAAGAGGCGCTCGGCGACCGGGTCCGGCCAGTCCTTGCCGCCGAATGCAGGGGCGTCGCCCTCGAGCACGAGCTCCACGCCCGCTGGAACGGGGCGTCCGTCGATACGGACCCGGCCGGAGAGCGCCCGACCCTCCTCGAGCTCCCACCACAACTCGCGCTCCCCGGGGAGCAATGGGCGCGCCTGGACGAAGCCGCTCTCACGGGCGGCGTAGAGGTGCAGGCCCTCGAATTCGCCGTGGAAGTCGGCCAAGCCCGTCGCATCGGCGAAGGCGAGGTGGCTCTCGCCCTCGGCGTCGACGACGACGAGGCGCCGCCCGGCGAGGCCACCGGGCGCCGCCGGGTCCGCGAGGTGCACGCGCAGGGTCGGAGGCTCGGCGGCCATGTCCGCCCCGGGCTCGGGCGCCGGATCGAGGGCGGCGGCCCCGGCGTCGATCGCGTCGGGGAGTGCGCCCCGCGACTCCTGCGACGCGACCGCCGATCGCTCGAGGACCCCCCGGGGAGGCGACGGCCCGCCGCGCCAGTCAACGCTGAGCCCCAACCAGACGGCGCCACCCAGGAGCGCGAAGAGCCCGGCGACTCTCGCAGTGCTCCAGGCGAGGCCGGCGGCGGTCGGCGAGGCCCCCGGGAACGCGGCGGGCACCGGTCGCTCCGCGCGAGCCAGAGCGAGCAAGGCCATGCGCCAGCCGCGTCCCCCGTCCGGCCCTCGCGAGAGGCACTCGCGCAGGAGCTCGAGCCCGCGCGCATGCCGCCAGCGCACGGTGGAGGCGGGGACCCCTTGCCTGCGTGCGATCTCGGCGAGCTCGAGTCCCTGGAAGTGGTGCAGCAGAATCGTGGTGCGGATGGGCTCCTCGAGCTCGAGCACGCGCGCGGCGAGCTCGCGCTCCACCTCGACCTGCTCGACGAGGGAGTCGGTGGACGGCAGGTCCTCGCTACGAGCCGCGATCTCCTCCCGCCGGCGACGGCGGGCGGCGGCGCGCCACCCCATGCGCGCGAGGTTGCGGGCGATCCCGGCGAGCCAGGGGCGCGGCGAACGCCCTGCCATGGGCGGGTTCGCCAGCGCCGCGAGCCAGGTCTCCTGGACGAGGTCGTCCGCCGCGGCCTCGTCGACCACGAGGCGGCGTGCGAGGCCGCGCAGCCACTCCGAATGGGAGAGGAGCTCGGCCAAGGTCGCGGTCTGGGAAGGACTGGACATGGGTGTCGCCAGCTCTTTGCCGGGACGACCCGCGGCGATGGAGGAAGCCGGCGAGATTGTCGCCGGCTCCCATTTTAGACTCGCTTCCGATCTCTCAGGGCCCAACCTCGAACTGGATCCCGTCGCTCAAGCCCGTTCCGTAGGCGTCGCCGGGGTCGCGCATCCACCACTGGAAGTAGAGCGTCTGCCCGGGGACGAAGCCGGCGGCCTGCATGAAGTCGTGGGTGACCTCGAAGGAGTACCAGCCGTCGCAGGTCGCCCCCGAGCTCAAGGCCTTCGCCTGTCGCACCGGCGTGCGGGTCAGGGGTCCCTGCACACAGAGGAAGCCGTCCTGGAAGGGGAACTGGTTGGGATTCGGGCCGTAGAAGAGGATGCCGCTCTTGTGAGGCAGCACGTCCGTGGCGTGGATGACGAAGTCGTCGTAGCCCGTCAGGGAGGCGTTGCCCGTCGAGGAGATCTGCGGCATGCAGCCGAGGCTGTTCGTCTTGGCCGAGCAGTAGATCTGGGCGCCGGGCGCCATGTCCTGGGCGCGCATGAGGGTGATGAGATTCAGGTCCGTCGACGCCCCGGCAGTGACCTGCACCTGGAGCTGGTCCTCGGTGCCGGGCGGCGTGCCGGGGGGCACGTCGACGGGGACTTGTAGGAGGCCCCAGTCCGAGAGGTCCCCGTCGATGAACACGCCACCCCAACTCCAGCCGAGGACGTCGATCCAGTCGAGCTGCCCGAGCTGCGGCTGGTTCCCGAGGTTCATGGCCCGCAGGCGCAAGACGTTGGGGCCCGGCTGCACCATCGCGGCCGGCGCGGAGAGCAGGACCGGCTCGTCGACGAACTGGGACGGGGCCTGGCTAGCACCGGGACCGAAGACAGAGGAGAGAACGATGCCCGGATCCATGAGCACCGTGTCGCAACGGACGACGACTGGACCTCCCGTCTCGAAGAGGGGGCCCTGCGCGAGGTCGACGCCGCGGAGGTCGAGGATGGCGCCGGGCGCAAAGGTGACGTCGAAGGAGGTGTACACGCCTTCTCCGCCGACCGGGTTCGACGAGAGGACCACGAGGGAGCCGAGCTCGACCGTCGTGCCCGGAGTGGCGCGCAAGGAGGCGCGGCGCTGCACCTGCAGGTCCTCGCGCGAATAGGATCGGACCCACCCGCTCCAGGCACCGTTGGCGGGATCCTCGATGCCGCCCGTGGCGATGACGTTGTCGAAGACCTCGAGGGACTCACCCGGGCAGTCCAGCTCGGTATGGATGTGCCACCACACGAAGGAGGAGCCGTCTGTGTAGCGGATCCAGACGAAGACGTCCTTCCAGCGATAGATGCAGCCGTCACCTCGGTGCTGAGCACCTCCTTCGACGTCGATGTAGATGTCACTGACCTCGGCCGGCAGGTCGGGGGGCAGGGGCGCGGCGAAGGGCTGCCCCCCGCTGCGCTCGTACTCGCCGTAGCCGACCCAGTCGACCCAGCTCTCGACGAGCCCGTCGAGCTCGGGGGGCTGGGCGTCGAAGTCCTGCTCGAAGAGCGTGTCTTGACCCTCGTGGGCCAAGGCTCCAGCGGTCAGGAGAGCCAGGGACAAGATGAGGTGGAAGAGTCGGCAGAGGGGGCTCGTGGAGGCCATGACGTGTTCGGGGGTGCGGAGGGAGTCGACGGGAAGCCGGGGACCACGGGCTCCAGAAGCGAGCCCCCGCTGACGGCGACAGCAATCGTGAGATTCCCTCCCGGACGCCTCAGCTGGCCCTGCAGGGCGGTCCAGTGCCTGCTAGGCTCCACGAGCGATGCATGCCTGGCCCTGGATCCCGCTCCTGCTGATCGCCACGGCCTGCCTCCTCGCCTGCGCGGGGGGCGAGGGGGGCGCATCACGACCGGGCGGGACGCCGGAGGACCCGGAGCTCGAGAGGCGGCGCATGGTGGACCAGCAGCTGCGGCGCCGCGGCATCGACTCGGAGACCGTCCTCGCGGCCATGGCCCGTGTCCCCCGCCACCGCTTCGTCCCGGCCGGGGAGCGGCGCTACGCCTACGCGGACGGCGCCCTGCCGATCGGACACGAGCAGACGATCTCCCAGCCCTTCGTCGTCGCCTTCATGACCGAGGCGGCCGAGCTCTCGCCGGGCGACCGCGTGCTCGAGATCGGCACGGGCTCCGGCTACCAGGCGGCGGTCATCGCGGAGCTCGTCGGCGAGCTGTGGTCGATCGAGATCGTCGCCCCCCTCGCCGAGCGCGCGCGCGAGGCTCTCGCCGCCTGCGGCTACGACCGCGTCCACCTGCGCACGGGTGACGGCTACCGCGGCTGGCCCGAGGAGGCGCCCTTCGACGCCATCCTCGTCACCGCGGCCCCCGACCACGTGCCCCAGCCCCTGCTCGACCAGCTCGCCGTCGGCGGACGCCTCGTGATCCCCGTCGGCGACCGCGAGCAGGAGCTCCTGCGCATCCGGCGGACCGAGACCGGCTACGAGCGCCAGTCGATCCTGCCGGTGCGCTTCGTGCCGATGACGGGGGAAGCGGAGGAGCGGCTGTAACCCGGGGTCGTCAGAGCTCCCAGAGCTCGCGCAGCTCGTTCGAGATCTCCCGGAGCTTGGAGAGGACGCGGTGCTTGGCCACGTAGACCTCGTCGCGGGTCATGTCGAGCGCCACGGCTGCTTCACGCGCATCTTGGCCTTCCCGCGCGACGAGCTCGAAGGCCCGCACGGTTCGCTCCTTCAGGCCACTGTGCTGCAATCGAAGTGTGGCGCGCTCGAGGAGGACGCGACGGCACTCCACGTTCCACAGCTCCGAGAGCTCGTCTTCGCCTGGCAGGGACGCGATGGCGGACTCGCCGCGGAGGTCGCGTCGGCGGAAGCGCTCCCGGCGCAGGTCGGCGATCCGCTGGCGCGCGATGGCGAGGACCCAGGCGCCGAGAGAGCCGCGCTCGCGGTCATAGCGACCGCGCCGGTAGTCCTCGAGGACGCGTAGCATCGTCTCCTGCGCCGCGTCGGCGGCGTCGGCCTCTTCGAGCCTGAGCCGTCGCGCCAGGGCGAACACGAGCGGACGGTAGCGTCGGTCGAGCTCCGACCAGGCGGGCTCATTGCGGCTCTCGAGGAGTGACTCCAGGAGGGCGGTGGACGTACGAACTCGCGTCTCCACCCCGATATCCTAGCTCGGACCCCGGGCAGCGGCGGTCGGGGTATCATCGCGCTCGCGTCGTTCCGTCATGCTGATCGACTACGAGCGATTGGAGCGCTACCTCCGGGGGGAGGGTTCACGGCAAGAGCAGCGGGAGATCCTGCTCTGGTGCGAGTCATCAGAGGAGAATCGCGCCCTCTTGCAAGAAGTACGGCGGAACCTCGAGCTCCTGGACGAGCTCGATTCGCCCCGCAGGTCCATCGACCCCGCTCCGCTCCCCGAGATCGTCGGCTATCGAATCGAGCGCGAGCTGCACCGGGGAGGGCAGGGCTGCGTCTACGAGGCATGGCAGGAGTCCACTGGCCGACCGGCGGCGATCAAGGTCCTGCGCGACGGCTTCCTGGCCTCGAGTGAGCAGAGGCGGCGCCTCGAGCGTGAGGTCGAAGTGATCGCGGGGCTGAACCACCCCGGCATCGTGACCGTCCACGACAGCGGCATCACCAAGGACGGGCGTCGCTTCTTCGCCATGGAGCTCGTACGAGGGCGGACGTTGGGGCGAAGCAGCTTGGTCCCCGGGCGCGAGACGCCGACCTGCACGGAGCTCCTCTCCGCCTTCCTCCCGATCCTCGACGCCGTACGCTACGCCCACGAGCACGGCGTGCTGCATCGCGACCTCAAGCCCTCGAACCTCCTCGTGGACGAGGACGGCCGCGCGCGTGTCGTCGACTTCGGGCTCGCGAAGGAATTGAAGGCGGACCCGATGGCCGAGTCGGAGGAGCTGACGCGCTCCGGAGAGTTCCTCGGCACGCTTGCCTACGCGGCGCCCGAGCAGTTGGGCGTCGGCGATTCCGTGATCGACTTGCGGGCCGACATCTACGCCATCGGCGTCGTGCTGTACGAGCTTCTCGCAGGTGAACGGCCCTACGACCAGGAGAAGCTCGCGGAGCTGGTGGCCGCGATCGTCAAGGGCGAGGTGCGGCCGCCCAGCGAGTGCCCGGGAGCCGTCGACTCGAATCGCGAGATCGACGCGGTCGTGCTGCGCGCGATGTGCCCGGACCGCGACCAGCGCTATCCCTCGGTCGCGGACCTCGCAGCGGACATTCAGCGCTACCTCGCCGGGGAGCCGGTCACCGCCCTGAGCCACGTCCGCGGATACGCCTTGCGGAAGTGGTGGCGGCGGCGCAGGGTGCCGATCGGGCTGGCCCTGACCGTGACCCTGGCCGTCGCAGGCGCCGGGATCGGGGTCCTCTGGTTCCGGGCGGAGTCCCAGGTCTTGGCCGATCAGCTCGACGAGAACGCTGGCGAGCTCGAAGAGGCGCGCGGGAGCGCCGCGCGCTCCCGCGCGCTGGCGGCCGGGCTCGCGGACCCGGGGAGCTTCGAGGTCGCCGGCGACGACCCCGCGAGCACGGAAGCGGCGCGAGAACGCCTCCTCGAGGACGTCGGCGAGGACCCGACGCTGGAGTTCGTCGGCCGTGCGGCGCTCGGGGCCGCCGCACTGGATGAGGGTCGGTTGGAGGAGGCCGACGAACAGCTGGGGCGGGCCCTCGAGCTCGCCGAGGAACTCTTCGACGCCGACGACCCGCGGCGAGCGACCGCCGCGGCGAACTACGGCGGCCTGCTGCGAAGGCGCGGGGATCGCGTCGAGGCGCGCCGCTGGCTGGAGGGCGCGGCGGACTCCATGCGCCGAGACGAAGGGGTCGATCCCCACCTCCGCTCCTCGACAGTGGGAAACCTCGCCCTGACCCTGGAGGAGCTGGGGGAGGTTCAAGAAGCGGAGGCGGCCTACCGCGAGGCCCTCTCCATCGAAGCGCAGGCCTTCGGCGAGGAGAGCACCAAGGTGGCCAGACGCAGGATCGCGCTAGGCGCATTCCTGAAGCAGCTTGGCCGCGGTGAGGAAGCCCTCGCCGAATACGGAGCATCGATCGCGATCGCGGAGTCGAGTGACCACCCGGAGCTCCTCGTCGACGCGCTGACGGGCGCCTCCACGCTTCTGCCAGCGGAGGAGCAAGTCGACGCTTGCCGCTATGCCCTCGAGCTCGCCATCGAGGTCCACGGCGCCTTCTCCGAGCGCACGGCGGAGATGCACCAGAACCTCGGCGCGGCCCTCTTCGAGCACGGCCAGGCACGCGCAGGCCTCGAGGAGCTCGAGGCGGGCCTCGACGTCCTCGAGCGCGCCTTGATCGCGACCGACCCGCGGCTGTTCCCGCCGCTCTACAACCTCGCCTGGGCCTGCGAGCAGGTGGGGCAGCTCGAGCGCGCCGAGGAGCTCTACGCTCGGGCCGAGGTGCCCCTCGGGTCCTGGCCTCCCCGGAGCCGGGAACGTGGGGAGTATCGAGCGGTGAGCGCCAACCTCCACTGGAGGCAGGGGAGCTACGTGGAGGCGGCGAGGCATCTGCGAGAGCTGGTGCGCTTCTTGCCCAACGCCCCGGCGACGGACAAGCCGGAGCTGGCGAGGGTTCTCCGGGATTACGCACCGCGCTTCCGGGAGCTGGCGCAGAGCGGATCGCTCCCCGAGGAGCTCGCGGGTCTGCCCGACGAGCTCGAGGATTCCTCGAGGATGGCTGCAAGATCCCCAGCGCCCGCCCCGGAGAGGTGACAAGGCCCGCGTGGCCCCCCGAGAGAATCTGAACAGGAGGTCATCCATGCACCCGCTCTTCACCCTCCCCCTGGCCGTCCCTTTGGCCGTCGACGTTGGCTCCACCATCGTCCAGGAGGCCTACGTCAAGGCCTCGAACACCGATGCCTTCGACCATTTCGGGTACTCCGTGGCGATCGACGGCGACACGTTGGTCGTGGGGGTCCCTGACGAGCGCAGCAACGCCACGGGCGTGAACGGCGACCAGGAGGACGACAGTCTGTCCGACGCCGGCGCCGCTTACGTCTTCGTCCGCGACGGTTCGGGGTGGAGCCAAGAGGCCTATCTGAAGGCCTCCAACACGGGTCCGGAGGACGCCTTCGGTTGGTCGGTGGACATCTCCGGTGACACGATCGTGGTCGGCGCCCACGGCGAGGACAGCGCCGCTAGTGGGGTGAACGGAGACGGAGACGACGACACGATGAGCGCGGCGGGCGCGGCCTACGTCTTCGTGCGTGACGGCTCGACCTGGAGTCAACAGGCCTACCTGAAGGCCTCCACGCCTTGGACCAGCATGGCCTTTGGAGTCGACGTGGGGATCGACGGCGACCGGATCGTCGTCGGTGCCCATGGCGAGCACAGCGCCACGACGGGAGTGAACGGCCTCGAGACGAACGTCGGGGCCACGCGATCGGGGGCCGCGTACATTTTCGGGCGGCAAGGGACGGTCTGGACCCAAGCGGCCTACTTGAAGGCCTCCAACACGCAGCAGGATGACAGGTTCGGGAGGGCCGTGGACGTCGACGGAGACACGGTCGTGGTCGGGTCGGGAGACGACAGCTCGTCCACGGGCATCAACGGGGACCCTCACAACAACCTGGCTTCGAGCGCAGGAGCGGTCCACGTCTTCCGGAAGAGCGCGGGTATGTGGGTGCAGGAGGCCTACGTCAAGGCCTCGAACACCGACGCCTCGGACAGCTTTGGAAACGCAGTCGCGCTCGATGGAGAGCGCCTGGTGGTCGGCGCCAGCGGAGAGGACAGCTCAGCCACGGGAATCGACGGCGACGAGCAGGACAACAGTGCGAGCCTCGCCGGAGCGGTGTATGTGTTCACTCGCCAGGGAACGAGCTGGAGTCAGGAGGCCTACATCAAGGCCTCGAATGCGGGCTTCGAGGACCACTTCGGGGTCACGGTCTCGCTCTCGGGCGAGCGCCTCGTAGTGGGTGCCCCCTTCGAGGACAGTGACGCCACCGGAGTCAACGGGAGTGAGGGAAACCACACCTTCTTCCAGGGCTCTGGCGCTGCCTACTTGTTCGACGTTTCGGGCGGGAGCTGGGTGCAAGAGGCGTACGTCAAGGCCTCCAATACCGGAGAGGGAGACAAGTTCGGCGCCTCCGTCGGAGTCTCCGGGGCCTCCTTGGCCTGCGGAGCCTGGAACGACGACAGCAACGCGACCGGCGTGAACGGCTTCGAGGGCAACCACCTCTCGTTCCAGGACGCGGGCGCGGCCTACGTGTTCGACCTGGACGCTCTCCCGGAGAACGGCTTCGCGTACTGCCCGGGTGACGGCACGGGCACTGCATGCCCCTGCGGCGCCAACGGTGCACCGGGAAGCGGCTGCCTGACGACGAGCACGAGCGGGGCCGTCCTGTGCGCCGTCGGGGACCCGCACTTCGCCGAGGACAGCTTCGAGCTCCTCGTGACCCAGCTTCCCCCCAACAAGTCGGGGCTGGCTGTGAAGGGATCGGCCCAGACGAGCGGGGGACTCGGAAACCCGGTCGGCGACGGCCTCCTCTGCACCAGCCCGCAGATCCGCTCCCAGGTCCTCGTCTCCTCGCCCGCCGGGATCGTCGAGATGAACAACTGGAGGGGTCAGCCCTTCGGGACATTCGCCGGCGCGGCCAACATCGGGGCGCCGACTTACTACCAGTGGTGGTTCCGCGACCCGATGAACACCTGCTCGGGATCGGGCTTCAACTTCTCGAACGCCTGGTGCGTCGAGTGGCAGTAGGTCGCGCCGCCCGATCGCCCCGCGGGCTCGCTCAGCGCAGCTCGTAGGCGCTCGCCACCGGCTTGAGCGGCCGGTTCATCCAGAGAGGCCGGCGCAGGCCTCCGGGGCCGGGCGCCGGCTTCGTCTTGCGCTTCCACTCCAGGTAGACCTCCCAGGAGGCGTCCGTGTCGACCTGGACGTCGGCGTAGCGGTCGCCCGCGTGGGCCGGCTCGACGCGCACCTTCTGGTGCCAGCAGTGCATGCCGCTGATCGGATCGGGCTGGACGCCAAAGGTGAGGTTCTGGTTGACGCCGATCTCGTCCCACCAGACGCGGTCGGTGTCGCCCTTGGGCGCGTGGCGCGCGCTCGGCTTCTGGCGGAAGAGGAAGCGCGAGCCGTCGCGCTGGAGCTCGACGAGGGAGCTCGCCATGGCGTTGCCGCCGACGTCGGGGAAGAGCCGCCAGCGACCCGTGTGGTGGGAGCAGGCGACGACGCCGGGGTGGATGCCCTCGGTGATCCAGACGCGCGGGACGAAGTGGCCGATGCGCGTCGAGACGCGGGCCAGCTCACCGTTCGCGAGGCCCAGGCGTTCGGCGTCCTCGGGGTGCACCCAGAGGGGGTTCGTGTGGGAGATCTCCTGCAGCCACTTGGCGTTGGCCGAGCGGGTGTGGATCAGGGTCGGCAGGCGGAAGGTCGGCAGGAGCGCGCGCTCGCCGGCGTCGAGGTCGAGTCCGGCCCAGTGGACCTGGCTGCGGATGTAGCCGGGGGTGGCGTGCTCGCCGAAGCCCCACTCCTCCAGCGTGCTCGAGTAGAACTCGAGCAGCTTCGAGGGCGTCCCCCAGCCCTGGCGGCGGCCGAGGTCCTCGATCTCGACCCCTTCGCCCTCAGAGCTCTCGCGCTCGGCGCGCCGTTGGCCGGCGTAGGGCACCTCGAAGGCGCCGTGGCGGCGCATGTACTCGAGGGGCTCGAGGCCCGCTTCCTCGGCCGCCTCGGGGAGGCCGGGCACGCCCTGCTCGAAGACGTCGGTCCAGTACTCGTCCATCGTCTGGGGCTCGCCGGGGCGCGCCTTCGACTCGAAGTACTTCAGGATCCCGCGCTCGCCGTCCGGATCGATGGCGGCCGTGATCGCGATCCAGAGCTCGGCCTCCTCCCAGACTTCGCCGGGGTTGTGGCCGAGGGTCGTTTCTGGGCTTGCGCCCTCGAGGCGCGCGTACTCGCGCAGCACGGGCTGGCGGAAGCCGATCCAGGTGCCCGCGTGGGTCTCCTGGCTCATCACGTCGTGGCGCTCGGCGGCGAGGCCGACGGGCAGCACGTAGTCCGCCCACTGCGCGGTCTCGCTCCAGGTCGGCGTGAGCGCGACGTGGCAACCGATCTTCTCCTCGTCCGACAGCATGTCCACCCAGGAGCAACCGTCGGGGTTCGTCCAGACCGGGTTGTAGACGCGGGTGAAGTAGACGTCGAGGCGGCTCCCTTGGTCGCGCAGGAGATGCGGCAGGAGGAAGCTCATCTCGTAGTGCGCGAGCGGCCACTCCCGCGGCCAGTGGCGCTCGTTCCAGCGCTCGATCGGCGGCGGGTTCAGGCTCGGGCGCGGGACGAACTTGTCCCAACTCGAGGGCTGAACGCCGCCCTCGGTCCCGACGCTGCCGGTCAAGACGTGCAGGAAGAGCAGTGAGCGCGCGATCTGCCAGCCGCCCTCGTGACCCGCGGCGGCGTTGCGCCACAAGTGACTGGTGAAGGCATTGCCCGCGGCGGCGATCTCGTCGGCCAGGCGGACGACGGTCTCCTCGGGGACCTTGCACTCCCGGGCGACGAACTCCGGCGTGTACTCCGCGTACAGCTCGCCCAGGAGCTCGAGGAAGCGCTCGAAGGTCCCGGACCCCTCCGCGTCCCGGGCCGCGAGGTACTCGCGCCAGTTCGTCCAGCGCCGCACGAAGTCGCGGTCGATGGCGTCCCGGCGCAGGAGCTCGCGGGCCACGCCGAGCAAGAGCGCCGCCTCCGTTCCCGGCCAGCTGCTGATCCAGAGGTCCGCGTGGCTCGAGGTGTTCGAGAGGCGCGTGTCGACGACGGCGACGCGCATGCCCCGCGACTTGGCGTCGATGATGCGCTGGGCGTGGGGGTTGAAGTAGTGACCGGTCTCGAGGTGTGCCGAGAGCAGGAGCGCGAACTGCGCCTGCGAGTAGTCGGGCGAGGGACGGTCACCGTGGAACCAGAGGGTGTAGCCCAGGCGCGCGCCGGCGGAGCAGACGTTCGTGTGGCTGTTGTGGCCGTCGATGCCCCAGGCCTGGAGCATCCGTAGGACGAAGTGGTCCTCTCCCGGGCGACCGACGTGATAGACGACCTCGTCCTGACGTCCCTCGTCGAAGGCGCGGCCGATGCGACCGCCGATGTCCTGCACCGCCTCCTCCCAGGAGACGGGCTCGAACTCCCCCGAGCCCCGCGGCCCGACGCGCTTGAGGGGATGCAAGATGCGGTCCCCGTCGCGGATCTGATTGATCGTCGCCGGTCCCTTGGCGCAGGTGCGGCCGCGACTACCGGGGTGCAGGGGGTTGCCCTCGAACTTCTCGATCTCTCCCGTCGCCTTGTCGACGAAGGACAGCAGGCCGCAGGCGCTCTCGCAGTTGAAGCAGATCGTCGGGATGCAGCGGTAGTGGCGCTCGACCTTGCGCGGCCAGGCCTCCGAGTCGAGCTCGACCCAGTCGTCCCAGCGGTCCGGCGGCGGACCGACGGCGAGCTCCCAGGGTGAGGGACGCGGGTCCTTCCTGTCTGCGGGGGTCGTCACGGTCGTCAGCTGATCGGGAGGGCCTGGGCGGCGCGCACGAAGGCGTCTTCGAGGGTCCGGAGCCCGGCGAGGGCGGCGAGGCCCGCGAGGGGCAGGGCGACGCCCAGGGGGATGATGCCCGGCCCGCCGAGGGTGAGCAGGATGGTCGGCGCGGCGACCCCGAGCAGATATCCCCCCCACCAGAAGCGTCGTGACCAGGGACCGTGGGTCAGGAGGCGCGAAGCGCGCGCGTACTCCGCCTCGCGGCCGCGGGGCGCGAGGCGCTTCTCGATGTGCACGAAGATCGCGTGCAGGACGAGGGCACCGAAGAAGGTGCTCGTCAGGGCGATGTCGAAGCCGAAGTCGAGCTCGAAGAGGGGGCGCATGAGCGCGAGGGTGGCGCAGCCGGCCAGGACCGCTTGAGCGATGAGGTGCAGCCAGAGGTAGCGCTGCATCCACAGGACGCGCCCCTTCGCCTGGGCGAAGAGCCAGCCGGTGTAGGCGGCGGTCAGGCCGCCGAGGATCGCCGCGGGGACGAGGAAGGCAGCAGCCGAAGGCGGCTCCCCCATGCTCCAGCCGAGGAGCAGGTAGAGCCCGAGCAGCAGCTGGTAGCCCAGGATCAGGAAGGAGCCGCGCGCCAGCCAGGAGTTCCAGTTCGGACGCGTGAGGATGCGGTAGAAGCGCTCGGGGCGCTTCAGGTCGAGCACCAAGAGCAGCAAACAGAGCGAGAGGACCGCGAGGGAGACGAGGGCCGGCCAGAGCCCCAGGGGCCCAGCCTCTCCGGTCGCGACCTCGATCCCGAGCGCCACGGGCAGGGTCCCGGCCGCCACGGACTTGGTGAAGAGGTAGTCGGTGATCTTCGAGCCCCACAACTGCTTGCGCGGCACGTCGTAGACCGTGCGGGCTTGCGCCTCACCGCTCGCCCGGCGCTCGAGGGCTTCGAAGGTCTCGGCGTCCATCTGGGCCCCCGTCTGCGGGTTGGACCACAAGAAGCCGCCCGCCTTGTTGGCGAGGGCCGGGTCCAGGCCGGCCGGCCCCGCCTCGAGGTAGCGCACGTTCGGACGCGTACCGGCCTCGGGCTTGCGCACGGTGAGCTGGTGTTCGCGGGAGAGTTGCGAGACCCGGCTCTCGGGATCGTCGAAGTCTCCGGGGACGATCGCCTCCGTCGGGCAGACCACGGCGCAGGCCGGCGCGAGGCCGAGCTCCGTGCGGTGCGCGCAGAAGTGGCACTTCTCGGCGGTGCCGGTCGCCTCGTCGATGTAGAGCGCGTCGTAGGGGCAGGCGTGCATGCAGGCCTTGCAGCCGATGCAAACGTCCTGGTCGAGGTCGACGATACCGTCGGGGCGCTTGTCGAGGGCCGTGACGGGGCAGATCGTCACGCAAGGCGCGTCGCTGCACTGGTTGCAGCGCAGGACCGCGAAGCTCCGGCGCACGTCCGGGAAGCTGCCGCTCTCGGTGTACTTGACCCAGGTCCGGAAGTCGCCCAGCGGCACGTGGTTCTCGGACTTGCAGGCGACCGTGCAGGCGTGGCAGCCGATGCAGCGGCTGTGGTCGATGACGAATCCGAGCTGCACGGGATCGAAGCGGGTGGGGGGCGGCGCGTCGCGGTGGATCTCGGCCCGCGCGAGCGAGCGAGAATCCTCGCGTCACGGCCCGGAGAGGGCCATGCCTTTCCCTGCAAAACTGAGCCGGGAGGCGCTAGCAGTCCGTGGTAGGAGTGCTTTCGATGCAGATCGTCGGCATCCGGCTCGGATCGGCAACTGCCCCGCCTGATTGAATCCGAGGGGCAGGCGAATCGGTGGATTCGTCGACCTGTCTGATTCGAATCAGGCAGGAAGGTGTCGATCCGAGGTGGAGGACGGCGGTCTGCATCGGAATGACTTCTGCCACGGGCTGCTAGAGCGTCGCCGCCCCCATCGCGATCCCCATCGCGAAGGCGATGACCGCGAGGATCCCGAACACCAGGAGCAGGATCTTGGTCCACGAGAGCGGCGCGCGACCGGCGACCTTGCCGGTCATGCCGTGCACGAGCACCGTGTAGGTCTTGCCGCCGTGGGCGTACTGCAGGCTCCAGATCGGCAGCAGCACGTGCTTCCAGCGCACTTCGGAGATGTGGTTCTGCACCTGGAGGCGGCGCTGGGTGTCGCCCGGCACGTCGCTCGAGCAGCGACTGCGCTGGGCGTCGGCGATCGCTTCCTGCCCGCGCTCCCAGCCCTCGTCGAGGTCGACGCCGTACTCCTCGGCGCGGTGACCCGCGAGGTACTGCGGCTCGTAGGGGACGAGTCCTCGAGTGTCGAAGCCGCCGAGCTTGCGCACGAGGTCCGCGGGCTGGCCCTGCGAGGCGTGGATCAACAGATCGTCGAAGTGGTCGTCGCGGGAGCCCCAGGCCGGCACCCAACGCACGCGCCGCTCCTGTCGCATCGTCACGACGGTCTTGCCCTTGACCTGCGTCACCTGGGGCACCATCACGTAGTAGTAGTGGCCCGCGTCCGCCGACCAGTCCGAGTGCACCTGGGCGTCGAAGGTCCAGAAGGGCACGTAGATGCCCACCGCCTGGAAGCGACGCGTCTTCTTGAGGGCGTTCGGTCGGAACCAGAGGCGCCGGATCCACTTCCGGAAGCTCTCCTCAACCTGCGCGCGGCTGACGTCCAAGGGGACCAATGACTCCGGGCGGATCGCGTTGCGGTTGGCCTCCTGCTCGAGGACGTTGGCGGAGCCGCAGTAGACGCAGAGCTCGCTGGTCGCCTTGCCCTCGAAGGTGACGCGCGCGTCGCAGGTCCCGCAGGACGCGACGCGCAGGTCGATTCCGAGGCCTCGCTCGGCCGTCGGCGCTTCGTCCAGGGGGCGCTCGAGGATCGTCCCCTCACGGCGCGGAACCTCGACGTGGTTGCCGCAATAGTCGCAGGCGAGAGCGTCCGCCTCCGGGTCCCAGACCATGTCGGCGCCGCAGGAGTCGCACGGGAACTCGACGCGCCGGCTCTCGCCGACCTCGACCTCTTCTCCCGGGGGAGGCGGGTCCCCCGCGGAGCGCTCTTCGATGGGGCTCTCCTTCATCGACATCCCTTGATGGGGCCCCTCCTCCGCCCGATCCGGCGGCCCTGGCGCTCCCGTGAATGGATCCCTATTCTTGCGTACAGGCGCCTTCTTGCAGCCTTTATTCACCTCGAGGAAAGAGAAACGGACATGGGATTGATCGATTGGTTCAAGCGCGGCGTGGGCGAGATGATGGTGGCGCGGCCGGACGACGCCAAGTCGCAGGTCGTCTGGAAGCACCCCGACCCCACCATCCCCATGAAGTCCCAGCTCACCGTCGAGGCCGACGAGCTGGCCGTCTTCTTCCGAGACGGGAAGATCGTCAAGTCGATGGAGCCCGGGCGCTACACCCTCGACTCCTCGAACCTGCCCTTCTTGTCGAACCTCGTCGACAGCTTCACCGGGGGCAACGTCTTCATCTCCGAGGTCTTCTTCGTCTCGGTCCGCGAGTTCACCGGGATCAAGTTCGGCGGCCGCATCGGCCACGTCGAGGACCCCAAGAGCGGCATCCCCGTGGAGACGATGGTCCACGGGGAGTTCTCCTTCCGCGTGACGCGCCCCGAGGACCTGATCGTGGGACTCGTCGGCATGGGCCGTACCCAGTCGCACATGGTCCGCTCGTGGATGAAGGAGCAGGTCCTGAAGGTCATCCGCGACCGCACGGCCGAGCTCCTCGTCAAGAAGAAGTGGCCCCTGCTCGACGTCACCAGCGGCGCCTACACCGAGGAGATCGAGTCGGACGTCCTGGCCGGCCTCACCGAGCACGTCCAGGCCTACGGCATCGAGATCGTGCGCCTGGGCAACTTCGTCGTCGGCATCGACGAGGAGGACTCCGAGAACCTCAAGCGCCTCTACACCGACGCGGCCTACCTGCGCACGGTCGGCGGTGTGGGGCAGTACCAGCAGTTCGCGGCCGGCAAGGCCATGATGGGCGCCGGCGAGGGCATGGCCCAGGGCGGCGGCGGAGGCGAAGGCGGCGCCGGGGGATTGCTCGGCGGCGCGGGCCTCGGGGTCGGCTTCGGCATGGCCCAGATGCTCGTCAAGGACCACCAGGGCGGTGAGGTGCTCGCCCCGGCCGCCGCCGGCATCGTCTGCGGCCACTGCATGGCGAGCGTCCCCGCGGGCTCTTTCTGCGCGAGCTGCGGCAAGGCGCTCAAGGCCAAGGAGGCGCCGGCGGAGACCGGGGCCGGATTCTGCTCGGGCTGCGGCAGCCCCCTCGCGCCGGGCGCGGCCTTCTGCGGCCAGTGCGGTCAGAAGCGCACCTGAGGGAATGAGCGCGTGACCGAGGCCCGCAAGTGCGCCAACTGTGGGGCCGTCCCCGCTCAGGAGAACCTGCGCTTCTGCGGCTGGTGCGGCAGCGAGCTGCCGGAGACGGCGTCGGCGTCCCAGCACGTCGGTCGCCCCCTGGGCGACTTCGAGTCGCGCCTCGAGGCCCTCGAGAAGCACCCGTCGGTCCCCGGCATCTTGCGCCACGAGCCGCGCAGCGGTCGCAACGCGGCCGCGATGCTGGGTCAGGGCGTCTTTGGCCTGATCCTCACGGGAGTCGCCGGCGTCGTCTTCCTCGTCTTCCTGAGCGTGGGGGGCCCCATCGCGATCCTGCCCCTCTTCGGCGTCGCGATGGGGCTCGTGATGACCGTCAACGGCTTCAAGCTCTCGGCGCGCTACCAGGCGGCGCCCCTCGAGCGCTTCGCGGCGGGGATCGTCGACGAGCGCATCCAGGTCAAGGGCGGGGGCAAGAACTCCGCGGCGCGCACCCATTACTTCGCCACCCTCCAGGTGCGGGGCGGCGAGCGGCGCGAGTACCGCGTCGACGCGGACATCGCCGCGGACGTCGCCCCGGGGGACATGGGCGTGGCCTTCGCCAAGGCCAACTACCTGCTCGACTTCTCCCGCGTGGACGTCTGAACAGCGCCCCGAGTGAAGGGGCCCTCGAATGAACGGAGCCGCCCCGGGAAGGGCGGCTCCTGCGGTCACTGGGAAGGCGAGCTCGTCGACCCACTCAGGTGAGTAGCGGCAGGCGAGTCAAAGGGCGCCGCCGAGAAGCGCTCGGATGATCCCCCCAGGGCTTCCACCCTAGACCGAGCGATCTCGACGGCCACACCGTTCCTGCCTTCTCACGCCCCCCGAAGGGGGCCCCACCCTCCGGCTTCCTCGATTCGAGGTTCTCCCCAAAGGAAGTCGAAAAGCGGGCAGTGATCATCGGGGCGACCTGGCTGTTTCGAGCCTGCCGCCCGCTTGGCCCAGTACGGTGACGGCGCCCGGGAGTTGCGAGCAATCCGCCAATTGGAGGCTTTGTTTACAAAGCGCTCTCGCTGCCGCGCAGGACTCGGATCGAGTCCCCCGTGCGCACGCGACCGGCGCGCAGGACCTGGCAGAGGACTCCCCGCGTGCGGCGCCCCTTCTTGTCGGAGCGGAACACCTTCTTCACGGCGGTCTCGCCGTAGCGCCGCGCGAACTTCTTGCACGGCCGGTGGGGCTCGGGCGTGATCTCGAGCAGGACGTCCCCCACCTCGAGGCGGGTCCCCACGGGCAGGTTCTTCTCGGCGAGCTCCAGGTCGACGTGCAGGTTGTCACCGCACTCCGCCCGGGACTCGGCGTCCTTGGCGAAGGAGGAGATCACGTGGATGTTGACCAGGCTGACCTGATTCCCGGGACGCCGCTTCTCCTCGCTCGACCAACGGTCCCCGTGCATGCCGAGCTCGGGGGAGAACTCCGCCTCCTGCACGATCTCCCGCGCGCCGGTCCCGCCGCCCGGCGTGCGCAGGACGAGGGCCTCGACACGTCCTTCGTCACGAGGCGAGCGACGCAGGAAGAAGTACCAGAACTCGAAGCGCCAGCTGTAGTCCATCTCAGCCCTGGATCTTCCGCAGCTCGTTGAGGACGGCGCTCGCGCGTCCCGAGTCGAGGGCGCTGGTGGCCGCGTCGACCCCCTCGGCCAGGGTCATGCAACGGCCCGCGGTCTTCAGGATCAAGGCGGCCCCGAGCAGGGCGGCGTTGCGGGCGGCGCCCGGCTCCCCGGCGAGCACGAGGGCGTTCATCTCACCCGCCGCCTTGACCAGGGCGGGGTTGTCCCCCGCGCCCTGACCCTCGGGCGCCGGGCAGTAGAGGGGCAGCTCGGGCTCGGCGGGCGCGGAGAGGCCGAAGTCCTCGGGCTCGACCACGAGGGAGACGAGGTGCTCCCCGGAGAGCTCGATCCCCCGCGTCCGCTTGCCGACCGAGGGCGTGACCCCACCCTCGACTCCCTGAATCGCGCAGGCGCGCCGGTGGCCGAGGCTCTGCATGACCTCGACGGCCACGCCCAGGACCGGCCCGGACTGCGCCCCCACGAGGACGGAGGCGCTCGGAGGGCAGATCAGCTTCTCGACGGTCGAGAGGGGCGTGCGCATGACGACCCCGTCGCGAACCGAGCGCAGGGTCATCAGGGCGGGCAGCATGCCGCTCACGGCCAGGGCCGCGAAGCGCGCGCGGTCGACCCAGTCCTCGGCCTCCTTCGGATCCCAGGTCACGCCCCCGCCGAGCTGCTCCAGCACGCTGGCCGCGGTCAGGCCGCGCGAGGGGGGCACGTTGCGGTCGGTGTGGACGAGGACGCGCGCCCCCGCGCCCGCGGCGATCAAACCCGAGGCCACCTCGAGGGGCGGCGCGAGGTCGGTGCCGGAGATCGGAGGACAGACGCAGACGAGCCCCGCCATCCCCTCACAGGGGAGCTTGGAGTGGGCCCGCGCCGCCGAGGCGAAGCCCCCGATCTCGTCCACGGTCGTGCCCTTCGCCCGCAGGGCGACGAGGAAGGACGCGATGGTCACGTCCTCGACGGTCCCGGAGAGGATCTCGTCGAAGGCCCCGTAAGCCTCCTCACGGGTCAGGTTGCGCAGGAGCTTGCTGCCCGGGGAGATCGTTCGGAGGAGGTCTCGCAGGCTCATGGATCTCCTTCCGGGGTTGCGTGGACGATCGGGGACAGGACTCGAGAGCGCCGACCGGCGGGTCGGATGGGTTCGGGTAAGGATCCCGTAGATGCGAGGGTATCAGAGACTGGGCTCCAGGAGGAAGGATGTCCCATCGCTCGGGGGGCTCCGGCTCCGACGAGAGCGGCGAGTTACGCCTCCCCGCTCCTTGGGTATCTTCTCGAGCCCCGCGCCGGGTCCGGCGCTTGATCCTCCCCGCGTCCCCCCATGAAGCGAGCTCTCCAAGTCCTGCTGCCGCTGATTGTCGTCCTGCCCGCGGCGGCGGACGTCGTCGAGCTGACCGACGGCACGCGCCTCGACGGCTTCTGGATCGAGGACACGAGCACCCACATCCACTTCCAGGTCCGAGGAGAGTCCGAGCCCCGCAAGCTGCGCCACTCGGAAGTCGCCCGCCTCCAGCTCGACTTTCCGCCCGAGGAGGAGCGCATCGCCGCCGACCCGAATTGGTCGCCCGAGCGCGTCGCCTCCACGATCGAGGAGAAGTTCCTGCCCGAGGAGGCAGGCGACGTCGAGGTCGTGCGCTCGAAGCACTACATCATCTTCTCCACGGCCTCGGGTGCCGATCGCATGGTCAAGGCCATGGAGGAGATCTACAAGGCCTTCGAGAAGACCTTCCCCTTCGACGAGCCCGAGGGGGCGCCCCTGCTCCCCGTCTTCCTCCTCCAGGACCACGGGCAGTACACCGAGTGGTCGATGCGCTCGGCGGGCTGGACGCGCGAGCAGGCCGCGCGCTCGGCGGGGCACGCCTTCATGGACTACTTCGCGACCTACTACACCGGCGGCGCCGACGCGACGATGTACCACGAGGCGGGGCACCAGCTCGTGGGGAACCGCTTGATGCTCCACGGCGGCGGCTCCTGGTTCCAGGAGGGTATGGCCGTCTACTTCGAGGACCGCTGGAAGAAGAGCAAGCGCCTCGACAACGTCGCCTCGGGGATGATCAAGTCCGACCGCTACACGCCCTTCCGCGAGCTCTTCGAGGTGAAGAGTCTCCTGCACTCGGCGGGCGACGATCAGCGCGGCAGCATCGCCAGCCAGCGCTACACCCAATCGGGAACGATCATCCAGTTCCTGGCCGAAGGCAAGCTGAAGAAGCAAGTCGGGAAGATGCTCGCGGAGCTCCGGAGCTACCGGGAGTCGAACGTGCGGGGAGCGACCGCGGTCGAGGAGTCGATGTGGGACACGATCTTTCGCAAGGCCTACGGCCTCGACGTCGACGGCGTCGAGGCGCTCTGGAAGGAGCACTTCTAGGCGTGGGGCGGCTCGCTGGACTCGGCGCGCTCTTCTTGGCGCTCCCGCTCCTCGCCGCGGAGCCCAGCGCCTCCGCCGTCGGGCTCCGCCTCGAGGTCGAGAGCCTGAGCCTCGCCTTCGAGGCACCGACCAAGTGGCGCCTCTCGCGCGAGTCGAAGCCCGAGCAGCTCGTGCTGTACCCGGGCAAGTCCAAGACGGAGCCCGTGCTCCGGGTGCGTGCCTTCCAGGGGCGGCTCTCCCCCAAGGACCGTCTGCTCGAGATGACCCGAGGGCTGAGCGAGGAAGAGGCCAAGGTGCGGGTCGTCTCGAGCGAGGCCTGGGTGCACGAGCGTCTTCGCTACGAGACCGCCGTCTTGATCTACGAGCGGGGAGCCCAGGCCTGGCACGGGAGCTTCACCCTCGTGGACCAGCCGCGAAACCTGCAGCACGGCTTCTGGCTGTTCGGACGTGAGCGAGACGTCGAACGGCACGCAGAAGCCGTGCGGCAGTCGGTGATCTCGGCCCGCAGCCTCGGCGCCGCGGTGGAGGGGGATGGCCCCGACGGGGAGCCCACCGAGGAGGAGCCGGCGCCGCGCGAAGCGATCTGGGCCGATCGCGGCAGCGGCCTGCGCGTCCTCGCTTGGCCTGCGGCCTTCTCCCCCGAGCGCGAGACGCTGGACGAGCTCGCGAAGGGAGGGCTGCGCCTCGTCACCGACGACGAGCGCGCGCACGGGGAAACGGCCTTCCTGCTGCGCCTGGAGCGCGGCGCGAAGCCCGGGTCCGCCCAGCACGCGGCCGCGAGCCTGCACACCGAGCTGGCCGAGGCGGCGGGCGTCGAGGACCTGCGACGGATTCCGGTCCGAGTCGCGGGGCAGGAGGCCGCGCTCATCAAGTGGACGGAGAACCGCACTTCGGCGCGCCTCCTGCACGAGGTCCGCTTCTTCCAGAAGGGCGGCGACGCCTTCCGGATCGACTACACGGCCGAGGAGGCCTGGGCACGGACGCGCTCCAGGCGTTCCCTGGTGAAGGACTTCATCGCGGGGATCGACTTCGAGTGATCCCCGCGCGGGAGGCGGCCCCCCTCAGTCTTCCTCGTCCCCGCCCTCTTCTTCGGAGGAAGCTTCCTCTTCGGTCGGGTTCTCCCCGGCGTCGAGCTTCGTCTCCGGGGCCACGGGCGCCTCGGGGCGAGGTCGGATGTGCGCGAAGAAGAGCTCCTCTTCCTTGTCGTAGACGAGGTCGCCGTCGACCACCGTGTACTGGACGAAGGTCTGGTAGTGCAAGAGGTCCCCATCGGTGACGATCAGGTCACAGTCCTTCCCGACCTCGAGGGTGCCGACCCGGTGGGAGACGCCCATCATCCGCGCGGGAACCGTCGTGATCGAAGCCAGCGCCAGCTCCTCGGAGAGCCCACCGCGAATCGCGAAGCCCACCTCGATCGGCAGGTGCATGATGTCTCGCCCGACGATGCCGCCGAGGTCGACGCCCTTCGTCCCCGGGACGATGGCGACGGGCACTCCGGCGCGGGAGAGTATGGCCGCGTTCTCGATGCTCGAGCCGCCGTCACGCACGAGGCTCTCGTTCTTGTCGCGGCGCTCGCGCGCCGTGATGATCGCCATGGCGCCGGCGCGCCCCAGCTCGTCGGCGACGGTCCAGCCCTCGCGGCAACCGTCGATGATGGGCCGGAAGCCGAACTCCTGGGCGATGCGGGCGATGGCGAGGAGGTCCCCGCGGTCGTCGGCCCGGAAGCGCGCGACGCTCTCGCCCCGCAGGACGGCCAGGACGTTGGAGTCGACGCCCTTCTTGTCGGGCTCGTCGAGCTCCTTGTCGTCCTTGACGTCGACCTGCCACTGACGGTACTCGAGCATGTACTCGCGCGCCCGCTCGAGCTTCTCCCGCAGGGAGCGCTTGGAGCTCGCGCTGGAGTAGCTGAGAGTGGAATAGGTCTCCTCACTGAGGACGATCCCGTCGAAGTCGTAGGGCAGCGGCGGGTCGTGGCTGACGTAGCGCTTGAGCTTGACGGCGGAGCGCCCCGAACCGGTCGTCGTGATCCCTGTGGCGAGGCCCAGGACCATGGTCTGGGAGAAGGGGTCGACCGAGTCGCGGAAGTCACCGCTCGTGCCAGCGATGCCCGAGGAGGAGATCGCGACCAGGCCCGGGTAGACGCGCATGCCCTGGGCGTCCAGGACCTGCACGCGGAAGCGCTGCTCGTCCTCCGGGACGTCGGTGAAGTAGTCGCGGCCCGGGATCTCGATGTCGTAGCCGATCTCGACGATCTTGCCGTTCTTGCCGAGCAGGGACGCGCCCCGCAGGACCTCGCCCGTGCCGGTGTGGATCTCGGCGTTCTCGATCAAGAAGAAGCGGTCCTTCTCCTCCTCCGGGATCGGTTCCTTCTCCTCCTCTTCCTCGTCGTCGTCGTCCCAGACCGGCAGGGCCGCCTGGACGGGCAAGGAGAGGGCGAAGACGGACAGGGCGCCCAGCGCGAAAGGAAGCGTGCGGTGCTCGAGGATCTTCATCAGTTCAGGTCTCCGGAGACGATCTCTCCTTCCAGCATGACGGCGAGGATCTCGGAACCCGGCTCGAAGGGGTCCGACTCGAAGAAGAGGATGTTGGCGTCCTTGCCCGCAGACAGGCTGCCCAGGCGCTCGCCGAGGCCGAGGAGCTCCGCCGGCTCGAGGGTCATGGCGCGCAGAGCGGTGTCGCGCTCGAGGCCGGCGCCGATCAATTCGCCGGTCTCCTCGCGCCACTGCCTGTGGCTGGTGACGGAGTCACTGCGCGGGATCAGGACCAGGCGCGCTCCGGCCTCGCTCAGCTCCATCGGGAGGTTCCGCAGACGGCGCGTGTTGGGGTGCATGCTGAGCTCGGGCTCCATCACGACGCGGCACCCCAGCTCGCCCAGCTCGCGCTTGACGTAGAAGACGTTCAGGCTGCGGTTGACCGGGATGCGGAGGTCCCAGTCGAACTCCTCGTCCTCTATGGCGTCGATGAGGTGCAGGTACTCGCCGGAGGAGTTGATCGAGATCAGGGCCCGCAACTCGCCGTCGCGCAGCTCCTGGAAGGTCCGAGCGTCGTCGTCGGGCTCGGGCGGGACGTAGGGACCGACCTCTTCCTTCTTCTTCTCGTCCTCGTCGTCCTTGTCCTCGTCGTCGTCCTTCTTCTTCTTCTTGTCCTTCTCTTCCTTCTCCTTGGCCTTCTCCCACTTCTCGCGGGCCTTCTGCTCCTTCTCGATGTAGTCGTCGGCCTTCTCGAAGCCGTCTCGAATCATCTTCTTGGAGCGCGAGTTCGCGTCGAGGAGGATCTTCAAGTAGACGTCGTCGGCCACGATCATCTCGCCCCGGTCGTCACCGCGGGGGCGGACGGCGACCGCGCGCCCCGGGATGCCGTTTCCGGCGGGGTACAGGCCGAGGGTCGTGACGCCAGCCTCGAGCAGCTCGCCGTACTCGCGGTAGGCCGGGTAGAGCTCGGCCGAGGCTCGCAGACCCGGGTTCGAGTCGTTGCTCCCCCGGCTGTCCATGCCCTGCCGAGAGTAGGCGTTGACCAGCCCCGGCATCGCGATCGAGTCCGGCCCCAAGTCGACGACGGGGACCCCGCGCTCGATCGGGAGGTCTTCCCCGACGACCACGATCTTGCCGTCCTCGACGAGGATCACGGCGTGCGGGATCGCCCCGTCGCTGACGGTCTCGGCCGTACCGACCTTGATCGCCAGGAGGTCCGGCGCCGCGGGCGTCGGCGCGAGCATCGGGCTCGCGGCCATGAGCATCGTGTTCAGGATCATCGTTCTTCCTCTGGCGATCGGTCTCCCGTGATGGGGATCAGAACCGTTGGTTGCCTGGCTGGTATTCGTATTCGCTCTCGCCCTCGATCCAGACCCGCAGCACGTGGCTGCGAGGGTCGAGGGGGTCTCCGCTGTGCAGGACGACGTCGGCGTCCTTGCCCATCTCCAGGCTCCCGACGCGGTCGTCGAGGCCGAAGGCGGTCGCGGGGTGGATGGTCATCGCCCGCAGCATCTGGTAGGCGTCCGCGCCGAGCCGCGCGCTCATCGACCCCTGCAGGAAGAACTGCTCCTGGTCGACGACGCCCGAGTCGGTGTTCAAGGAGAAGTTCGGCACTCCGGCCTCCTGATAGGCGGCGCCCGTGCCGTTCAGGCGGCCATTGCGGCTGCTGTAGAAGTCCATCGTCCGCGGCCCGTGGTTGACGGGCACGCCCCACTCGGCGATCACGGGGGCGGCCTTCCAGCCGTCGAAGGAGCCGTGGCTGATGACGCAACGCGTGCTGAGCTCCCGGTGCCACATGCGGGCGGTGTTGACGACGCCCTCGCCGCCGGCGGTGTGGATCAAGATGGGGAGCTCGCGCGTGAGGACCCGTTGCAGGTCCGCCAGAGCGAAGTCGAAGCGCCCTTGCCGCAACGCCCCGAAGGCCTTGCGGCAGACGTCCTCGAGGATCCACCCCATGCTCGCCCGGTTGTTCCCGAAGGCGAAGTTCCCCGCCCGGCGCTGGGGGTTCGAGTCCTGGGCGACCTTCAAGCCCCCGACGGCCTCGATCACGGCCTCCTCGAAGCTCGAGGTGGCCTTCGCCTTGTAGAGCACGCCGAAGCCACCCATGTTGGTGCCGCTGCCGGGGATGCCGAAGAGCGTGGTGACTCCCGCGGCGCAGGCGAGCTGAATGCGGCGGTTGTCGGGCCGCACGGTCGCGCAGGCGCGCAGGCCCGGGTTCACCGACCGCACCATGTCATTGATGTCGCCCCAGCCGCCCGTGTGGATGTGGGTGTGCAGGTCGACGAGGCCGGGGGCAGCCCAAGCCGTGGGCTCGGCGTGGACGGGTATGCCCGACGCGACTTCGCGCGGGGGACCGACGTAGCTGATCCGCCCGTCGGTGAACTCGATCGCGCCGGGGGCGAAGACCTCGTCGGCGGCGTTCACGGTCAAGACCTTGGCGCACTGGACGACGAGGTCCTGGGCGGCCGCGACACCCCCGAGCAGGATCGTCGCGCCGCAGATAGAGCCGCGCAGGAGGGTCGAGCTCACCATGGCCGCTCCCCCGCTGCTTGCTCGTAGACGAGCTCGCCTTCGACCCAGACCCACTGCACGCTCGTGCGCGGGTCCGAGGGGTCGCCGGTCAGCACGACGAGGTCGGCGACCTTGCCCGCCTCGAGGCTGCCCAGGTCGTCCCCCACACCGCACACGGTGGCCGGGACGATCGTCAACCCGCGCACCGCTCCCATGCGGGAGTTGTCGAAGCCGTAGCGCACGCCCATCGCCGACTGGAGCGGCAGTTCCTCTTGGGGCAGGACCGGCGCGTCGGTGTTGAAGCCGATCAGGCTCACGCCTTGCTGCTGGAAGCCCCAGGCGCAGCCTTCGGCGCGACCATCGACCGGGAAGCGACCGGGATTCGTGGGCCACATCACCTCGCGCGGTCCCAGGATCGCCGGCACGCCGATGCGCTCGGCGACGCCGCCCAGGAGCCAGGAGTCGAAGGAGCCGTGATCGATGAAGGTCGGGAAGCCGAACTCCATGCGAAGGATGCGCAGGGTCGCCAGCACGACCTGGAAGTACTGCGTGTGGGTCGAAATCGCGATCTCCTCGCTGCGGAGGTCGCGGTAGACGTCGAGGTGCAGGCGCCGCTCGGGGCGCTCGGCCTCGCCTTGTTCGTAGGCTTCCCAGCGCTCGGCGTAGGCGCTGCCCTGCCGCAGGGCGGTGCGGATGTGGTGGTTCATCAGCGCCCGGTTCATGCGATAGCCCCAGCGCTTGGGGTTGTCGCCCTGGGCGATCTTCAGAGAGCCGGGGTCGCGCACCAGGATCTCTTCGAAGGAGCCCGGGCGCGTCTTGAGCAGCACTCCCTGGCCGCCGACGTTCGTCGCGGAGCCGGGGATGTAGAGGATGGTGGTGATGCCGGCCGCGAGGGGACGGCGCAGGCGCGCGTTGCCCGCGATCGCGGTCGAGCTCACGCGCAGGCCCGAGTTCACCTGAAAGACCGCGTCGTTGTAGCCGCGCGGCCCGCCGACGTGGCTGTGCAGGTCGATCATTCCAGGCATGACCCAGGAGGCGCCCGCGTCGAGGACCGGCGTCCCCTCGGGGAGCTCGAGGTCGTGCTCCGCCTCGACGGCGGCGATGCGGCCCTCGTCGATGAGCACGAGGGCCCCATCGATGGCCTGGCGCCCGTCGAGCTCGCACAGGAGGGCCTTCGAGGCACGGATGGCGAAAGTGCCCCCCGAGGGAGGGGCGGTGTCGGCCGCGGCGGCGAGCGGCCCGGCGAGGCCGAGCGCCAGGGCGCCGCGCAGGATGCGCCTCCACGGAGCGCCCCCCCCCGCTCTCGCGGAGATCGGCACGCTCGTTTCGTGGGGGCAGCCTGCGATCACCAGCGGCGCCTCCCGTTCTCCGCGTCGTAGACCCGTTCGCCCTCGATGAAGACCATGTCCACACCGTTGCGCGGGTCCGCGGGGTCACCCCCCACGACGATGATGTCGGCGTGCTTGCCCGGCTCGAGGCTACCGACGAGGTGGTCGATGCCCGCGGTCTTGGCCGGGACGATCGTGAGCCCCCGGATCGACTCGAGGTTGTCCCAACGGAAGCCGTAGCGCACCCCCATCGAGGCTTGCAGGGAGAGCTCCTCCTGCGGGATGACCGGCGAGTCGGTGTTGAAACCGATCATCTCGAGGCCGCCTTCCTGGTAGCCGGCGGCCACGCCCTGGATCCGCTCGGGGTTCGTCCCGGCCCACATCATCATCAGGGGCGAGGGGACGTCGATGGCCCGCGGACCGAGGATGGCGCTGACGCCCAGCTCCTTGGCGCGCGGCGCGACGCGGTAGGCGTCGAAGGTGCCGTGGTCGATGAAGACCGGCAGGCCGAGCTCCTTCGCCACCATGGTCAGGGTCATGTTGGCGACCTGGTAGATCTGCGTGTGCGTCGAGATCTGCGCCTCGCGGTTGTAGAGCGAGCGGATGACCTCGAACTGCAGGTTCTTGCGGGGCGCCTCGCCTCCATTCTCCTCGGCCGCCTTCCAGCGCTTGGCGTAGGCGACGCCCCGCTGAAACGTATTGCGCGTGTTCCAGTTCATGAAGGAGCGGCCGGGCCGGATCAGCCAGCGCTCCGGGTTGCCCGCCTGGGCGAGCTTCATCGAGCCGGGGTTGCGGACCTCCATCGACTCGTAGTCGTCGAGACCCGTCTTGAGGAGCACGCCCTGCCCCCCGATGTTCGTACCCGAGCCCGGGATGAAGAGCACGGTCGTCACGCCGCCGGCGAGGCCTTGCATCAACTTGGGGTCCTCGGGCCGCACGGCAGTGCTGGCGCGGACCCCCGGGTTGGTCAGGTAGACCATGTCGTTGATGTCGAAGGTGCCCGCGATGTGGCAGTGCAGCTCGACCATCCCCGGCGCGAGCCAGCGATCGCCCACGTCCAGCACGTCGTAGCCGACGGGCACCGCTACCTCGCTCGTGGGCCCGATGGCCTCGATGCGCCCGTCGCGCACGAGCACGACGGCGTTGTCGACGAACTGGGGTCCGTCGAGGGGGACGGTGAGGGCCTTGGCCGCCTTGATCGCGAGGCCGCGGCCACCGGGCTCACCCGGGGCTTCGGCGCCGGGCTCGGAGCCCGAGATCGACAGGAGAGTCGCCAGCAGGAGGGGGATCATGTTCGTCAGGCGGTCTCGGAGGAAGGAGTCGGGATCACGGAAGGGTGTCCCGGGTGGAATCGAAGACCCGCTCGCCGTCGATGAAGGTCATCAGGACCTTCGAGCGCGGGTCGGCGGGGTCGCCGGTCACGGCGACGACGTCGGCGTCCTTGCCGACCTCGAGGCTCCCGACGCGGTCGGCGATGCCCGCCGTCTCCGCCGGGACGATCGTCAGGCCGCGGACGTGCTCGAGCTCCGAGCAGTCGAGGCCGTAGCGCGCGCCCATGGCGGCCTGCAGCGAGAGCTCCCCCTGCGGGACGATGGGCGAGTCGGTGTTGAAGCCGATGCGGGTGTGGCCCCGGCGCTGGTACTCGGCGGCCATGCCGAGGATGCGTCCGTCCGTGTCGTAGTAGCGGGAGTAGATCGGAGCGGCGATCTCACGCGGGCCCAAGATCGCGGGCACGCCCGTCTCCTCGGCCAGGGCCGCGGCGCGGTAGCCGTCGAAGCTGCCGTGGTCGATGAAGACGTCGAGCCCCAGCTCCTGGCGGACCATCTCGATCGTCATCAGGACGACCTGGGCCATCTGGGTGTGCGTCGAGACCTGCGCGCGCTTCTCGTAGAGCGCCTGGAAGACCTCGAGCTGCGGGTCGTGCTCGGGCTCCGGACCTTGACCTTGCCGGTGGGCTTCCCAGCGCTTGGCGTAGGCGATCCCGCGGCGGAAGGTGTTGCGCGTGTTCCAGTTCATGAAGGAACGGCCGGGTCGGATCATCCAGCGCTCCGGATTACCCGCCTGGGCGAGCTTGAGGGAGCCGGGATTCCGCACCTCGTTCGCTTCGTAGCCGCCCTTGCCGGTCTTGAGGAGCACGCCTTGCCCCCCCATGTTCGAACCGGAGCCCGGGATGAAGAGCACGGTCGTCACCCCGCCGGCCGCGGCGTCGAGCAACCGCCGGTTCGAGGCGATGGTCGAGGCGCTCGCCCGCAAGCCGGGGTTGGTCAGGTAGACCGTGTCGTTGATGTCGTTGGGGAAGAAGGGGTTCGGAGTCCCGACGTGGCAGTGCAGGCCGACTTGACCGGGGGCGATCCACGCGTCGCCGAGGTCGACGACCTCGCAGTCGGCGGGCAACTCGAGGCCCTCGCGCCGCCCGACGGCCGTGATCCGTCCGCCCTCCATGACGAGGGCGGCGTTGTCGATCACGTGACGCCCCTCGGGCTCGCACAGCAGGGCCTTGGCCGCGAAGAGGGCCGTGGCCCCGCCCTGCGCGTCTCGCGAGGGAGCCGCATCCTCCACGGACGACGCCACGCCCCCCGCGGCCAGCGTGCAGAGCCAGCCGGCGAGAAGGGCGCTCCGGTTCCAGGAGCGGGGGCGTCGCGAGAGGATCAAGGGTCGTTCTCCGCCTGGGCTCAGTGCAGGCGCACCTCGCGGCCGGCGACCCAGACCCGCTGGATCGAGGTCCCGATGTCGAGGGGGTCGCCGTCGAGCAGGAGCACGTCGGCGTCGAGGCCTGCGCGCAGCGTCCCGACGCGGTCGTCGATCGACATCATGCGCGCCGCGTCGCTGGTCAGGGCCTGGATGGCGCCCGTCGGGCTCATGCCCTGGCTGACCGCGTAGGCCGCGATCAGGGCCAGCTCCGCCGCGCCTTCTTCCGCGCCGCTGTGGAAGGCGACGGGGATGCCCGCGCTCGCGAGCTCGGCGTAGCGGTTGCGCTGTCGCAGCCCCATGCGCGAGTCCGTGTAGATCACGCGGTGGTCGAGCAGGATTCCGCGCACGCGGCCGACGAGCTGGTCGGCGACCTTCCAGGCCTCGTCCGCGCCTGCGAGCACGGGCTGGATGCCGACCGCCTCGAAGGCGGCCACGCAGTCGAGGATCTCGTCCGAGCGATCGACCCGCACGACGATGGTCGTCTCGCCGGAGATCGCGGCCCGGATGGGCTCGAGCTCGGGGTCGATGCCCGGGGACTTGGGCATGCCCTTCGGCGGCTTCTCTTCTTCGACCTTCTCCTCACGGCGCTCGCTCCGGCCGGCGACGACGTACTCGGTGGAGGTCTGATCAGCCTCGAAGTCGAACTCTCGGTCCCCGACGCTCACCTTTCCGACGAGCTTGCCGTCTTCGGTCTTGCCCGAGAGGCTCACCTCGCCGTCGGAGCCCCAGCCCGACAGTTCGACGCCGTGCTCCTGGCGCTCTCCACGGACCTCGACCAGGCTGCTCGACAGGAGGTCGCAGCGCAGACGTCCCTCGAGGGTCGAGCCCTCCTGGGAGAGCTGGACGCGCAGGCGGGCCTGACCGCCCTCGCCGTCGTCGAAGTGCGACAGCCACACTCCCGTGACGGGCTTGGGGGGCTCGTCGCCCTTCTTCTTGCGCTTCTTCTTGTCCTTGTCCTCGTCGTCCTCGTCCTCGTCGCCCTTCTCGTCGTCCTCGTCCTCGTCTTCCTCCTCCTCGTCGTCTTCCTCTTCGGGTTGCGGGGGGACCCACGCGGCCATCTCGGCCTCGTACTCCTCCCACTTCCGGACGTAATCGGAGACCTTCTCGAGCAGCTTGCGGACGTTCTGTCCGGCCGCGAGGCGGTTCCGGTCGCTCCAGCCGACGTGCACGGCCGCGGGGTCGGCCACGACCATGAGGTCGACGTCGGCTCCCGCGGGCTTGTAGGCCATGGCCGGGGCGCCGCCGGTGCTCACGTTGCGCGGCGTCATGACGACCGTGGTCACCCCCGCCTGCGCGACGCGTCGATCGGCGAAGTCGCCGGGCTCGACGAGCGCCCCGAGCTTGAAGCTCGTCTTCGGCACCTTGGTCGATCCCTCGAGGCCGAGGTGACCGAGGGTGTCGACCATGCCCGGCATGGCCGCAGCGCCGCGGACGACGGTGCAGCCCGGCGGGTGGGCGACGCGACGCCCGACCTCGAGGATGCGGCCATCCTCCATCAGGAGCTGTCCGGGGCTGAGGATCTCGCCGTCACCGACGAAGAGCTCGTCGACCTCGAGGACGACCGAGCCGCCCTCCTCGGCCTTGAAGGCCACCTCACCGTCGACCCAGGTCGCGACCACCCCGGAGGATGCGGAGAGGGGCGGCCCGCTCAGGACCACGAAGTCCGCGTCGCGACCGCTCTCGAGTGAACCGACGCGGTCCGCAACACCGAGCACCTCGGCGGCGGCCGAGGTCACGGCCGCCAAGGCCTCCGCGCCCGAGAGCCCGCCGCGACGGGCGAGGCTCGCGAGGAAGCGCAGGTCGCGTAGGGAGCCCGAAGGCGAGCCCACGGCGACGGTCACGCCGGCGCGCTTGAGCTTGGCCGCCAGCTCCAGGTCCGGCCACTCGCTGTTCTCGTCCTTGCCGCGATCGTGGGGGGAGCGATTGGGGGCCACCGGAGAGTGCACGACGACGGGCACCTTCTTCTCCGCGAGGTACTCCGCCATCTCGCCCGCCTGATCCGCGCCGTCGACGACGAGGGGCAGGCCGTTCTCGCTGAAGAAGTCGACGAGGGCTCGCACCTCGCTGGAGGAGCGCGCCGTCATGCGCCAGGTCGTGTCGGCCTGGATCAGCCCGGAGAGCTCGCGCCCGGCGTAGGGGCCGTATTCTTCGCTGTCGCTCGGGTCGGCCGCCAGGGCCAAGAGCTCACCCAGGGCGATGATCGCCCCCATGGTCGTGCGGGGGAGTTGGGGTCGCTCGACGCCGAGGCCGACGTCGACGGTCGCCGGGATGGGGGGCTCCCAGTAACCGCGAGTACGCCGCGCGTCGGCGCTGATCGATCCGTGGATCGAGGCGCTGTCCGAAAGGACGCGGCCGGAGCCGGGCTCGCCGCCCAGCTTGACGACGGCGCCGTGTCCGGCGATCAAGCGGTTGCGCGCGGGTGCCAGGTAGGCGGTGGTGACGCCGTTGGCCAGGATGTACGAGTAGTTGCCGTAGACGTCGAACTCCTCGACCGCGGAGAGCCCGGGCTCGGCCGTGCGGTCGGAGGCCGCGCTCCCGCCCAGCATGCTCTCGACGGCGACGAGGCCGGGGATGATCACGGCGCTCGGGCCGTAGTCGACGACCCGGGCCCCCACGGGGACCTCGAAGTCCTCGCCGGCGCCGATCACCTTGCCTCCCTGGATCAGGAGCGTGCCGCCGCCTTCGATGACGCGGCCCTCGGCGACCACGTGAATCGTGCCGGCCTGGATCGCAACCAGCTCGCCCTCGGCCGGTCGGGCCGCGGGGGGCGCGGCCGCAGCCGCCAACCCGAGTAGGAGTGTGGGAATCATCGCTCAGTTCTCCCCGTTGTCGTCGTCACCGTGCTCCTCGTGGCCCTCGTGGTCTTCTTCCTCGACCTCGTTCTCGCCCGCGTCGGGCTCTTCGTCGTCCTCGACCTCGGGCTCCTCGTGCGAGTGGGGAGTGCCTTGCTCGGTCTCGGGCGCCGTGTTCTCGGGTTGCGCACCGGTCTCGAGGTGGCGCATCCGCACATCGGTGCTGCGGTCGTAGACCTGGTTGCCCTCGACGACGACGTACTCGACCTTCGAGGTCACGCTCAGGGGGTCACCGGAGAAGAGGACGACGTTGCCGTCCTTGCCCTTCTCGAGGGTCCCGATGCGATCGCCGAGCCCGAGGAAGTCGGCGGGGGTCGTCGTGACCGCGGCAACGGCCTCCGCGCGCGACATCCCGTGGGCGACGCAGAGGGCCGCCTGGTACCAGAGCGAGCGGGAGGAGGTCCCGTAGGACCGCAGCGCGAAGCGCACGCCCTTGTCCTGGAATACCTTCGGGACGAAGGTCTCTTGCTCCTCGCCGGTCACCGGGTCGCGCTCGACGTGGGTCAGGGTCGAGGACAGGATCACGGGCACGCCGCTCTCCTTGATGTGGTCGGCGGCCTTCCAGCAAGAAGAGCTGAGGCTCAGCACCGTTCGATCGAGGAAGCCGTTGTCCTTCGCGACTCGGATCGCGGTGTGCACGTCGCCGGGGGCCGAGCAGTAGAAGAAGACCTGGGTCTTGCCCTCGACGATCGAGAGCAGCGGGGCTTGCTTCTCGTCCAGCTCCCAGCGCGGGATCAGCTCGAGCCCATCGACCTTCCAGGAGCTGCCGCCCATGGGCCGGCCGTCCTTCGTCTCCTCGTCGGGCTCGCGGCCCTGGTAGAGGGCCTCGCGCGTCGCGTGATCGTTTCCGTCCCGCTTGTCCTGCACGACCTCCTCGAGGTAGAGGCGCAGGTCCTCGAAGGCCCGGCGCAAGGCGAGAGCCTGGGTGGAGCGCGACTTCCCGCGCTTGGGGGTCGCGGACATCGCGACGCCGGAGTTCGGCTTGACGGTCATCTCCTCGACCGTGAGCCCGACCGGCTTGACGACGTAGCCCATGCCTCCCACGACGCACTGGCTGCCCTGTTGCACGTTGATCGTCGTGATCCCGGCCCGCAAGGCGTCCTCGAAGTAGAAGTTGACCGGGTCGATCGAGTCCTTGACGTTCAGGAAGGCCGCGACGTCGATGTTCTCGTTGGCCCGGTCCATCCCGGAGTTCGTGAGGGCCTCGACGAATCCTGGAAAGGCCACCGAGTCGGGGTACTCCTTGACCTCCGCGTTCCAGGGATACTTGACGTCCTTGCCGACCGCGGTGACGCGACCGTTCTCGATCACGATCGTGCCGTCCGCGATGGCGTCACCGGCCAGCGTGATGACCTTACCGGCCTTGATGACGATGCTGCCGTCGTCGCCCGTTCCCGGAGCGGCGAAGGTCGCGGCGGCGAGCGAGGAGGCGGCGAGGCCCGTGCTGGCGAGGCCCATGCTGGCAAAGCAGAGAGCGCCGGTCCGGATCAGGGTTCGAAGTCGTTGGTTCTTCATCGGGCTGGAGATGGGGGTGTTCTTGGCCTGAGTGCCGGACGGGCTATTCGCCACGGGGGTCTTCGATCAGCTCGCCCTCGAGCACGACCCCGACCACGCGGGAGGTGAGCTCGAAGGGGGTGCCGTTCCAGAGGGCGAGGTCGCCGTCCTTGCCGACCTCGATGCTGCCCACGCGGTCGTCGATGCCGACCATGCGAGCGGGGTTGATCGTCACCGCGGCCAGGGCCGCGTCGAACTCGAGGCCACCGCGCCGGGCGTAGGCCGCCTGGTGCTCGAGGTAGGTCCCGACCGTGCGTGCGTTGTGGCTCGACAGGGCCAAGGGCACACCCTTCTCGTGGAGCTTGGCGGCGCAGTCGGCGGCGAAGAAGGCGCCGTCGGTCGTGCGGCCGCTCTCGGTGAAGGGCGGGAGCACCACCGCGGCCTTGGTGCGGACGACCAGGTCGATCTCGCGCCAGGCCTCCGCGCCCGCGTCGATGATCAGGCGCATGCCGGGCTTGCCCTCGCGCGCCATCTCTTCCTTGAGGAAGATCGCGGTGCGGATGTCCTGGGTCGCCCAAGCCTGCACGAACACCGGCAAGTCGCCGTCGAGGGCGCGCAGGAGCTCCGGCAGCCCGTCGAAGGCACGCTCTTCGTCTCCCTCGGCCTGCAAGGCGTCGTACATCGCTTTGCGCCAGGTCCACTCGACACCCATGCGCGTCGTCGGGCGCCGGCTGTAGAAGTCGGTCGGGCGACCCGCGGCGGGGTGGTTCTTGCTGCTGGGCTGGGTCCCCATCGCGCCGCGCAGGGCGACGTCGGCCTTGACGGTGCGCGCCTCGATCGTCGGGGCGCCGCCCGTCTTGAGGGCGACGGAGAGCCCGCCGATGCAGTTGTTGTCGTAGGGATTGGCGACGACCGTGGTCACGCCGTGCTTCAACTGGCGGTCCCAGTCGCGCGAGAAAGGATCCAGGGTGCCCGCAACGCGGAAGGCGGGGGTGACCTCCTCCGTCTCCTCGACCGAGTTGCCCCCGGCCCAGATGTGCGCGCTGAGGTCGACCATGCCGGGCGTGATCGCCGCGACGTGCACGTCACCGTCCCCGGCTTCGACGCCCGGCGTGATGGCAGCGATCTTGCCGTCGGCGAGGACGACCATCGCGTTCTCGTACTTCGAGCCGGTGCCCGTGTAGACGACGTCCGCGTAGACGGCGAACTTGACGGGAGGCTCCGTCCCGAGGCCGTACGGAGCGAGGGGGGCGGCGCAGGCCGGGGTGGTGACCGCCAACGTGAGTTGCAGAAGGGGGAGCATCACTTGGAGCCTCCGTGGACCAGCTCGCCGTCGACGTAGACGGCCTGAATGGACGAGGTGAGGGCGACCGGGTCACCGCTCCAGAGGACGAGGTCCGCGTCCAGGCCGCGGGCGACGCGGCCGATGCGTCCCGCCACCCCGGCGATGGCCGCGGCGTCGCCGGTCAGGGCCTTGCGCGCCTTCGCCGTCTCGAGCCCCGCCCGCACGCACGCGGCCGCGCCGAAGCGCAGGCTCCCGGGGTGGCGTTCGGGGGCGTCGAGGCCGAAGCCCAGCCGCACGCCTTCCTTGGCGAGGGCGACGACCGCGCGCGCCGAGCGGCTGTCGTCGCCGACGTCGAAGGGAGTGCAAATGACGTCGAGGCCCGATCCCGCGATCTGCGGCGCGATCTCCTCGGCCCAGTAGGAGCCGTAGAGGGCGCCCTTCAGCCCGAAGCGCTGCGCGAAGCCGATGGCCCGCAGGGTCTCGGCGCGGTCGTTGACGTCGATCAGCACAGGGAGGGAGCCGCTCGCCGCGCGCGCGACGGGACCCTCGGGCTCGCCGAAGCGTCGCTCGAGCTCCTCGATGGCTCCGGCGTAGCTGGTCGGGAAGCGGTTCGTGTGCAGGGCGTCGCGCGAGAGGGAGAGCGCGAGCTGGGCGGCGGGCTTCACGACGCGCCCGCCGCTCGTCTTGACCACGGCGCTCTGCCCGCCGATCAAGCTCGACGAGGAGGGAGCGAGCACGAGCGCGGTAATGCCCGCGGCGAGGGCGCGGTCGAAGTCCGCGTGCTCGGGCGCGAAGGCGTGGCGCGCCTCCGCCTCCGCGAGCACGATGCGGGTCGAGTCGTAGAGCTCCGCACCGGCGCCGTCCTCGGAGTGCAGGGCGATCAGTCCGGCCGAGATCGCGCCGTCGTGGTCGACGATGGCGGCGCCTTCGGGGATCTCGAGCCCCGAGCCCACCTGCGTGATGACGCCCTCCTTGACGAGGATGACGCCGTCGTCGATCGAGGTCCCGTCGCCCCGGTAAACCACGTCGGCCCGGAAGGCCAGGGTGCGCGCGAGAGTCGCGGGCTTCGGCGCGTCGACCTCGCCCGGCAGGAAGGCCAGCGCGGCCACGATGAGTCCGTTGAACATGTCGTACCTCGCGGTCGTCGCGATTACTGGTCTTGGGGGGTGACCGCCAGACGTCCTCCGCAGAAGACGTACTGAACGCGGGTCGAGGGCCCGAGCGGCGGACCGTCGAGAACGAGCAGGTCGGCGTCCTTGCCGACCTCGACGCTTCCGAGGCGGTCGGCCACGTCGAAGGTGCGGGCAGCGCCCAGGGTCAAGGCCTCGAAGGCGGCCTCGCGGTCGAGGCCGTGGCCGACGGCGAGCTGGGCGAGCAACGGGAGGTCGCGAGTGGCTTCCCCGTCGCGACCGCCGGTGCCGAGCAAGACCTCGACGCCCGCCTCGGCGAGCTCGGCGGCGAGGGAGAGCTTCGCGCCTTCGAACTCGTCCTTGGCCTGCGTGCCGCGCAGCGAGGGCCAGACGATGACCGGGACGCGGCGGCGCGCGAGCTCCTCGGCGCAGGTCCCGGCCTCGGAGCCGCCGGCGATGACGAGGCGCAGTCGGGAGAAGCGCTCGGTGTCCGCGAGGAGCTTGCGGATCTCCGCCGAGCGGTGGACTTCGACGATCAGGGGGATCTCGCCCTCCGCGACTCGCGCCAGCTCGGCCTTGTCGGCGTCGAAGCGCGGCTTGCGGGGCTTCTTGTCCTCCTTGTACTTCTTCTCCTTGAATTCCTTGCCCTTCTCCTCGGCCTCCTCGATGTCCTTGTCGCGGTCCTTCTTGGCCTTCTTGAAGTCGTCCTCGAGCTCTTCCACCTTCTCCGCGATGGCCTTCTCCCACTCCTCGAGCTCGTAGCGGAACTCGACCTCGGCCTTGCGGTAGGACGCACCGGACTCGATGGCGGAGACGACGCTGTCGACGGCGCCGATGCGGTCGAAGACGTCCATGGCGGCGTCACCCGAGACGAGCTGGAAGCTGCCGTCCGGCATGCGCTGGAAGCTCGCCTGGCGCTGGACCGAGAGGCCGACCGACATCGCCAGGTCGGCGTCGTCGAGGAGCACGGCCGCGCTCGGGTCGTCCAGTTCGGGGTCGAGGCGGGCCACCGCGCCCAGCCCGCAGTTCTTGCCCTTGAAGCCCGCCTGCAGCCGCGCCGCGGTGACGCCGGCGCGCAGGGCCTCCGCGCGCAGATGGTCGCCCTCGAAGAAGTCGAGGGCGTCGGAGGTGCGCGCGGACTCGACCAGGGAGGTGTCGATCAGGGTGGGGCCGTCGACGCCCAGGGCGGACCAGGGGTCGATGAAGGCCGCGCAGACGACCGCGCCCTCGATCACCTGGGCTCCCTCCGGCGGAGCGATGTCGGCGCCGATCTGCAGGATGCGCCCGTCGCGCACGAGCACCGACGTGTTCTCCCGCACCTCACCGGGCCGCAAGTGGAGCTCGGCGGCCCGGATCACGAAGACCGCGGCCTCCTCGGCGCCAGGCTCCGCCTGGACGGCGGGACCGGCTTGAACCACGGAGGGCGTGCACAGGACTCCGAACAGACCCGCGAGGGCCGGCCTGACGACCTTCGACCTCATCCTCATCTCTCCTACTCTCAGGGCGCTCCGTGGACCCGCGTCGGGCTCGGAGACGTGGAAATCACCGGCGATTCCGGCAACTCTGGGGAACTTGCAATCGGGCGAGGCGCTCTCTCCCCCGCAGGGGGCCCGATAATAGGGGAAGATCGGCGAGGCCGGCCAAAAGCTGGGCGCCTAAGTGCTGCCCGGGGGCGACTTACGGCCGACTTACCAGCCCTGGGACAGGGCCCGGGGATGCCTGGACCGCCCCCGATCGGGCATCCGTGTGAAGTGCCGGGCTTCGGAATCGCGATCCCTCTATTCCGCGAGTAACCGACTGCTTGCCTTTTTCTTGCGATTCCCTCGTTCGGATTCGCATTTGGATTGGCTCGTCGCGCTCGTGCCCGATTCTTCACAGCGAGATCTGCACCCGCTCCTGATGGAGCCCGAGTACTGGCGCGGCCGCATCGCGGAGCAACGCGCCGTCCGCCCCTTCCTCTTGCTCACCCCCCGTCCGGACCTCTCCACGGGGACATGCGAGGTCCAGGAGGTGCGCTTCCAGGCCCACGACGGGGTCCGGCTGTGGGGGCTCATGGGGCGCTGCCCGATCCTGCGGAGCGAGCAACCGGCCACCTTGCGGTTCGTAGGTCCCTGTCAACTTCCTACGATCGACGTGAACTCGGTGCAGCAAGGCTGTACCGAGTTCGTCATTCAGACCCCCGCTGGACGCCGACTCGAGGACCGGGTCCTCGACGCTCTCCGCCTGTGTCAGATCGCGGCCGACTTCGAGACGGTCGACTCCGCCCAGGTCGATTTCCAGGGGCACGGGCGGGGTGTCCAGCTGCCCGACGAGGTGCGCATCGCCGACCGGCTGCGCGCACGCGGGATCCTGGACGGCTAACGACACCCCTTTTGGGGATCATTCGGCCAGCAAGTACTTCCGCCGCGCTTCTCCGGAGAAGGCCATCGGTCTTGCGAGCCGCGCGCGACGAGGTCAGGCAATCAGCAGGGGTCTCTAAGTGCCTTCCAAATCCCCTTCAACATCTGTTACGCCACCCCCCCCCAACATACTCTGCCGTATAATCCCTGCCGGTATCCAACGGAGGCCGCCATCGAGCCACTCGGCGCCAATCAAGGGCCTCTCCCCTCCTCCCGCGTGGATCCCGAGACCGGGAAGCCGGGCCGGCCCTAGTAGCCCGCCGTAGCCGTTTCGCCACGCACGATGGCGACCGAGGCCGATGCCCCGATGCGGGTCGCGCCAGCCTGCAGCATGGCCCGGGCCGAGTCCTCGTCCCGGACGCCCCCGGAGGCCTTGACCCCCATGGCGGGCCCAACGGTGCGACGCATCAGAGCCACGTCCTCCACCGTCGCTCCCCCCTTGGAGAAGCCTGTCGAGGTCTTCACGAAGTCCGCGCCGGCCTCCTTGGCCAACCGGCAGGCACGCACCTTCTCCTCGTCGGTCAGGAGGCAGGTCTCGAGGATCACCTTCAGGCGCGCGCCGAGCTGGTGACAGACCTCGGCCAGGCCGGCGATGTCCCGGCGCACGTAGTCGTCGGCGCCGGACTTCAGGGCGCCGACGTTGATCACCATGTCGACCTCGCAGGCCCCCTCTTCAACCGCGCGGCGGGCCTCGTAGGCCTTCACCTCGGGGGTCGTGGCGCCGAGGGGGAAGCCCACGACGGTGCAGACGAGCACGCCGGATCCGTCGAGGATCTCCGCGCAGCGTTTCACCCAGGTCCCGTTGACGCAGACGCTGGCGAAGCGGTTCTGGAGCGCTTCGTCGCAGAGGGTGTCGATCTCCGACGCAGTCGCGTCTGGCTTGAGCAGGGTGTGGTCGATGGTCGCGCCGAGGGTCCCCAGGGTCGTCGCATTCCCGCTGCGCACCGCCACGCGGCAGGCGCCCGCGTCGAGCACCGTCCGGACGCTCTCCGGACAGACCTGCACGTGAATCGAGGTGCAGCCGATGGATCCGAGGTCCGCACCCTCGATCCCGTGCTCGACCAGTTGCTGGGCGATCTCGGTCAGGATGCCCTCGAGCCGGGCTTCGTCGATGGGAGCTGCCATGGCGCTCAGGTCTGGGCGTCTGCGGAGGGGAGGACGCGTCGGGGCGCGAGGCGGCGACCGGTGGCCTGGGCCTCGATCGCGGCGATCTTGTCGACGCGTCGGGCGTGGCGCGGAGCGCCTTCGGGGGTGGAGAGGAACACCTCGAGCACCCGCCTGCACGTCTCCGCGCCCAGGAGCGGACCCCCCAGGCTGAGCACGTTGGCGAAGTTGTGCTCGCGGGCGTTGCGGGCAGTGCGCTCGTCCCAGCACTGCGCGGCGCGCACCCCCGGGACCTTGTTGGCCGCGATGGCGGAGCCGATGCCGGCGCCGTCGACGCAGACCCCGAAGTCCGCTCGCCCGCCGGCCACGGCCTCGGCGACGGCTCGCGCGAGGTCCGGGTAGTCGACGGGTGACTCGTCGTGGGTGCCCAGGTCGAGAGCAGTGTGTCCGAGCTCGCGCAGGCGCGCGGCGAGCTCTTGCTTGACGGCGTAGCCGCCGTGGTCCGCGCCGAGGGCCACGCGCAAGGTGCGGCCGGTGCAGCATGCGCCGGCCTCCTTCTCGCAGAGGGTGATCCCGCGTTGCCAGGCTTCCTCGCGGGCGAGGGGCGTGACGCGTGCGCCCGCCGGCACGGCGTAGCTCGACCCGCGCTCGTGTCCAGCGAGGTCTTCCGCGGTCACGAGCAAGAGCCCCTGCTCGTCTCGCGCGAGCTCACGCGGAGGAGCGGCCTCGCCGGGCCGCGGCTCGAGCTCCTGCACGTGCACGCCCGTGAGGCGCGGCGCGGTCGAGCTCGGCCGAGCGAGCACGCGCTGGCTCACGCGGCGCACGATGGTCTTGAGGCGGGCCGGATCCATGGGCGAGAGAGTCTAGCGCGGTGCATCCGCGGCAGGCCACGGTGGGCGGGAGCGTTTCAGGCCTTCCGCGAAAGTCCCCCCAAGAGCCGCCGGGGAGCATTCTCGGGCCTCTCCAGGGCGGTCGAATCCGTCGAATCGACCTCTGTCGAAACGGCTCCTCGAGCGCGACACGAAGGGATTGCGCCGAACGCCACGGATGCGGAACGCGTGCTACTCTGACCCCACTCGCACCGAACGATCCTGAGGCCTCGACTTCCCAGAGCCATGTTCGAAACACGAACCAAGACACTCGTTCCGCGACTCCTCGTCTCGTCCCTCCTGCTCTCCCCCGCGGCCCTCGCTCAGAGTGCGGCGCCGCTCTTCTCCGGCTCGGTGGAGACCGTCCCGGCCGACTCGAAGATCCAGGCCGTGCTCGACCTCGACCACGACGGCGACCTGGACCTGCTCTCCTGGTGGTGGGTCGGCGAACCCGACCCCTTGCCCGAACCGCGCGTACGCATCACGGGCTTCCTCGCCGACGGCGAGGGCGGATACCAGATGGGCTGGAGGTTCCAGACTCCCGAGTCGAACGGTCCCAACTGCCTCTATGCCGGCTCGGCCGTCGGTGACTTCGACGGCGACGGCTTCGACGACTTCGCCGTCGGGATCTGGGGCGACATCTTCGTCTACGCGACGCGGCAAGACGCGCCGCCCGTGATGCTGGACTCCTTCGAGGTTCCCGGCATCAGCGGGATCATCGAAGAGATGCAAGCCGGCGACCTCAATGGAGACGGACTCGACGACCTGGTCATCTCGAACAACTACCGCCTCAAGGGCCTGATCTCCGGCGGGACGGCGGACCCCTTCACCTTCGCCGGCGAGACCTACATCCACGGACAGGCCACCAGCTTCACCCACGTGCGCCTGGCGGTGGTCGACTACGACCAGGACGGCGACATGGAGGCCGCGGCCCTGCGCTACAACGAGGACCGCATCGTGATCGCCGGCATCGATGAGGAAGGTGACTTCGTCCACGTCGCCAACATCATCACGTCGATGCCCTGGGTCCGGGCCCTGATCTGCGGCGACGTGGACGGCGACGGCGACGACGACCTGGTGACCTTCGACCGTCAGGGGCTGACTGCCCCAGGCACCTGCCAAGTCATTCGCTGCGAGGGTCCCTCGAACTACAACGCGGAGCCCTGGGACTACGGTGGCCCGGCCACGCACCTCATCGACATCGACCTCGACGGCGACCTCGACGGGCTGTGTTGCGGCGGGGGCCCGAGCTGCAACTGGGACAACGACACCGAGGTCTGCTTCGAGATCGCCTTGAACGACGGGAACGGCGGCTTCGACCAGGCGGTGCCCTTCACGGGCCTGGAGACCGGCTATGACGGCCTGGCGGGCGTCATGGACTTCGACGGCGACGGCGACCTCGACATGATCGGCGGCCGCTCGATGCTCTTGAACCACATGATGACCGGCGCCGCCTACTGCTCTCCCCCAGTCAACTCGACGGGCGACCTCGGGCGCATGGCGGCGACGGGCAGCGCCAGCCTTTCTCGCTCGGACCTCACGCTCCACGCCTACGACCTCCCGCCGAACAAGACGGCCGTCGTCGTCCTGGGCGGCGCGGCCGCCGAGATCCCGGTCGGCTCGAGCCTGTTGTGCATCCAAGGCCCCCACCTGCGATACGAGGTGGTGACCACGGACGCGGCCGGCCGCATCGATCTCGCGATCCCCGCGGCGTCCCTCGGCGGCGCCTACCCCGGCGACGTCTCTCCCGGCGAGTCGCGCCGCTTCCAGGTCTGGCATCGGGACTCGAACCCCGACGGCTTCAGCTTCAGCGAAGCGCTGCGACTGTCCTTCGCGCCCTGAGCGCCGACCCTTGAACCGGAGGGGTTAGGATCCCGCCATGGAACCCCCCTCCGGCTCGCCCCTCTGGGACCGTCTGCGCCGCCTCTCCCTTCGGATTGACAGGTACGAGCTCGAGGGCCTCGAGCTCGAGACGAACAGCTCCTACCGACGCCTGACGACGGTCGTGCGCCTCGAGGGCGCGGGAGCAGTCGGCGTCGGCGAAGAGGTCAATTGGGACGAAGGAGATCAGGCGCGCTTCCGCGAGCGCGGCGGCTACCTGCCCATCGCGGGTGAGTTCAGCCTGGAGAGCTTCAGCGCCCACCTCGACAGCCTCGAGCTCTCCCCCGATCCCCCGCAGCTCGACTCCTGGCGCGACTACCGCCGCTGGGCCTTCGAGTCGGCCGCCCTCGACCTCGCCCTGCGGCAGAACCGATTGGGGATCGAGGAGGCGACGGGACGCGAGGCACGTCCCTTGCACTTCGGCGTCTCCCTCGGCCTGCACGATTTCGGCGCCATTGAGGAGCGCCTCGCGATCCACGCCGACATGCGCTTCAAGCTCGACGCGACGCCGGACTGGAGCGCCGAGCTCTGCGGCCAACTCGCGGCGACCGACGCGGTGGACGTCGTCGACTTCAAGGGCGCCTACGTCGGCACGCCGGTCGACGTCGAGCCCGACCTCGGCCTGTACGAGCGGGTGCTCGACTCGATGCCGGGGGTGATCATCGAGGACCCTCACGACGTGCCGGAGGTCCTCTCCCTCCTGCGCGAACGCGACGCCCGCGTCGCCTGGGACGCGCCGATCCACTCCCTCGGGGACGTGGACGCCATGCCCGTCTCCCCCCAGGTCCTCAACGTCAAGCCTTCGCGCATCGGTCGCCTCGAGCGCCTGTGCGAGATCTACGACGCCTGCGCCGCGCGCGGCCTCCCGATGTACGGCGGCGGGCAGTTCGAGCTCGGCGTGGGGCGCGAGCAGATCCAGGTCCTCGCCGCCCTCCTCCACGCCGACGGCCCCAACGACGTCGCGCCGCGCGGCTACCACCAGCTGGCCCTGGACGAAGAGCGGCCCGCGAGCCCCCTCGAACTGCTCCTGGCGCCAGCCGGCTTCGGGCTACGCTAGCGCCGTTCTCTCCGGGAGGCGCGCGCGATAGGATCGCTCCCATGGAGGGGAGCGGCGAGGTCGAACGGGTATTCCTGGGCTGGGACGAGCTCCCGCTGGACGCGGCAGCGGGCTGGCTCATCGCGACCTTCGGACCGGAGATGCGCGGCGTGCTCGTGGCCCTGCCCAGCGCCCGGGCGGGGCGCTTCCTCGAGGAGAAGCTCGCGCGCCGGGCGACGGAGCATCTGCGGCCGCCGAGGATCCTGACGACGGGCCTCCTCAGCGACGAGCTCCTCGACCTCGAGGGAGCGACCGCGGGGCGGCTCGAGCGGACGCTGGCCTGGGCCGCGGCCCTGCGCGCGCTCGAGCCGCGGCTCCTGCGAAGCCTCGTCGCCCGGCCGCCGGCGGCCGAGGACCACGGCGCCTGGTGGCGGCTCGCGGAGGAGGTGCGCGGGCTCTTCGGGAAGGTCGCGGCCGAGGCCGTCGACTTCGAGCAGGTCGCGAGCGGGGACGTCTTGCCCGACAGCCCCGGGGAGCGCCAGCGCTGGAAGGCCCTGGCCGCCGCGCAGAAGGGCATGGAATCCCAGCTCGAGGCCGCCGGCGCCAGCGACCCCCACTTGGAGCGCCTGCGCGCGATCGAGGCCGGGCGCGCGACGGCGGCCTCGAGGGTCGTCCTGGTCGGCGTGGTCGAGATGAACGAGCTCGAGCGGCGCGCTCTCGCGCTCTCCGACGCGGAGGTCACCGCCCTCGTCTTCGCCCCCCAGGGGGAGGCGGCCGGCTTCGACGAGCTCGGGACCCTGCGCAGCGAGATCTGGGCCGCGCGCGAGCTCGAGCTCGCGCGGGACTCCTGGCGCGTGGTGGACCGTCCGGGGGACCAGGCCGACGCGGTGTTGAACCAGCTCTCTGACTGGGGGAGAGAGCTCGCGGCGTCCGACGTCACGGTCGGCGTGGCCGCCAAGGAGGTCGGCCCCTTCGTCGAGCGCCGCCTCGCCGAGCACGGTCTGCGCGGCCGCAACGCCGAGGGAACACCCTGGAAGGCCACGGGTCCGGCGCGCCTCGTCGCGGCCCTCGCGCGCTTCCTGCGCACGCGACGCTTCGAGGCCTTCGCGAGCCTCGTGCGCCACCCGGCATTCGAGGCCGCCCTGCGACGGCGCGACGACTCCCTCGAGCCCGTCGAGCTCGTGGACGCCTACCACGGGGAGCACCTGCCCGAGCTCGCTGACGGTCACTGGTTGGCCGACCCCAGCTCCGACGGGGACCGCGAGCTGCGTGGGAAGATGGAGCGACTGTGGCGCGCCGCGCGCGATCTGCTCGGCCCGCTGCTGGAAGACTCCGCGACACCGATGGAGCTGCGCGACTTCCTCGCGGTGGTCTACGGCGACGAGCCACTCGACCCCCGGGAAGAGGCGCAGCGACGATGCCTCGTCTCCCTGCAACAACTGGGCGAGGCGCTGGCGCGCGTCGAGGTGCTCCCCGAGGCACTCCAGGTCGAAGGCGGCTTCCCGGAGCTGCTCGAGCTCTTGCCACGCATGTTGCAGCAGGACGCAGTCCCACCACGGGCAGCGAGCTCCGAGGAGGTGACCGTCGAGCTCCTGGGTTGGCTCGAGCTCGCTCTCGACGACGCCCCGGGTCTGGTCGTGGTCGGCTTCGAGGACGGCAACGTCCCGGACTCCGTGCGCGGCGACGCCTTTCTCCCCGATCGCCTGCGGCGAGACCTGGGGCTCGTCGACGACGAGCGCCGCCTGGCCCGCGACCTGTACACCTGCGAGCTCCTGCGTCACTCGCGCAAAGTCGCCTTCGTCAGCGGTCGGCGCAGCCTCGACGGCGATCCCCAGGTCCCGAGCCGCCTGGTCTTCCACTGCGCCCCCGAGGAGGTCGTCCCCCGCGTCAAGCGCTTCCTCTCGGGTTCGGCCCTGCGGAGACCGCGCGTCGAAGGGAGCGGCCCCCAGCCAGCGCTGCCCCAACGCGAGACACCCTTCGAGCTCGAGCGGATGGCGGTCACGGACTTCCGCATCTATCTGCGCTCGCCCTACGAGTACTACCTGCGCAAGGTCCTGAAGCTCAAGACCCTGGACGACCGGGCGCGGGAGCTCGAGCCGATGCCCTTCGGCATCCTCGCGCACCGAGTGCTGCAACGATTCGGAGAGGACGAGCGTCTCCGGGAATCGACCGACCCCGCCGTCATCGCCCGCTTCCTGTCCGGAGAGCTCCACGACCAGGCGCGCTCGATCTTCGGGCAGCGCCCCCTGCCCGCAGTGCTGCTCCAAGTCGAACAGCTCGACTATCGACTGAAGGCCTTCGCCGGGGAGCAGGCTCGACGGCGCGACCTGGGTTGGCGGATCGCCCACACCGAGTGGCGGCCCGAGGGCGGGGGAGTGCGGATCGACGTCGACGGAGAGCCCCTCGAGCTCCGGGGCCAGATCGACCGCATCGACCACCACCCCGAGCGAGGCGCATGGGCGATCTGGGACTACAAGACGGGCGACGCGCAACCGAAGCCCGGCTCCGCCCATCGACGCGCGGACGGGCGGTGGATCGACTTGCAGCTTCCGCTCTACTGCGTCCTGGCAGCGGAGGTCCTCGGAGACGATCCGCCCGAGCAGCTCGGCTATGCCGCACTCTGCCGCAAGGCGGCGGAGGTCCGCTTCTGCGAGGTGAAGACCTGGGGCGGCGCGAGGGCGGGGAACAGCGGCTACCTCGAGGGGATCGAATCCGGCTTCGAGGAGGCCCTCGAGGTCGTGCGCAGGATCCGCCGGGGCGAGTTCATCGACCCCGAAGGCTTCGACCCTCAGGAGGAGATCCTGCGGGCCATCGGCGGACTGGGGCTCGTCGAGGCGACCGCGAACGGCGAGGACGGGGAGGAGTCCGCTTGAAGGAAGCGCCCCATCTCCTGATCCGCGCCTCGGCCGGCACGGGCAAGACCTGGCGCCTCTCGGGGCGCTTCCTGGCTCTCTTGCTCGACGGCGTGAAGCCGGAGCGCATCCTCGCCACGACCTTCACGCGCAAGGCGGCGGGCGAGATCCTCGACCGGGTGCTCGAACGCCTCGTCGAGGCCGTCGAGGAAGAGTCGAAGCTCGCCGAGCTCGCGCGGGCGACCGGCGCCCTCGGCCTCGACCGCGAGCGCTGCGTCCGGCTCCTGGCGGAGGTCACACGCAGCTTGCACAGCTTCCAGGTGCGCACGATCGACTCCTTCTTCGTGCACCTCGTGCGCCTCTTCGCCCTCGACCTCGAGCTCCCCCCCGACTGGAGGATCTGCGACGACCGTCTGGACGAACGGCTGCGCTCCCAGGCCTGGCAGGAGGTGCTGGCCGAAGAACCGGCAGAGGCCTTGCTCCTGCTCCTGCGCGAGCTCTCCAAGGGCGGCGCCGGTCGGCGGGTCCAGGCGAAGCTCCTCGACGAGACCCGGGTCCTGCGCCCGGCGCTGCTCGAGAGCCCGGCCGAGGCCTGGGACAGCTTCGAGGTCGGTCGCGGGCTCGCCCCCGAGGAGCTCGAGCGGGCGCTCGAGGCCGTGGAGCGCGCGCCCCTCCCGATGACCGCGAAGGGCGAGCCGCACGGCAGCTGGGTCAAGGCGCGCACCACGCTACTCGGGCGCGCGCGCGACGGCCTCTGGTCGGAACTGATCACCGAGGGCGGGCTGGGCGTCGTCTACTTCTCCGAGCACCGCACCTACTACAAGAAGCCGATCCCTGACGAGCTGCTGGAGGCCCTCGACCCGCTCTTCGGACACGCCGTCCACGAGGTGCTGCGCGAGCTGCGCGACCGCAACCTGGCGGCGCGCTCCCTGCTCGAGACCTTCGAGGGCGCCTACCAATCGCGCAAGCGCGAGGAGGGCGCCTATTCCTTCGGCGACCTCCCCCACGCCCTCGCTCCGCGAACGGCGACGCGCCTGCCCCTCGACGAGCGCGAGCTGGACCTCTGGTTCCGCCTCGACGGGCACATCGACCACCTCCTGCTCGACGAGTTCCAGGACACCGCGCCGGTGCAGTGGCGCATCCTCGCGCCCATCGCGTCGGAGATCGCCAGCGAGAGCGGCGGCGCGCGCACCTTCTTCTGCGTTGGGGACGTCAAGCAGTCGATCTACTCCTTCCGCTTGGCGGAGTCGCGCCTGCTCAGCGAGCTGAAACGGAGCCTGCCCTCCCTCGCCGAGGAGGAGCTGAAGGACAGCTACCGCTCGTCCCAGGTCGTGCTCGATACCGTCAATCGGGTGTTCGAGAGCATCGAGGCGAACTCCGCTCTCGAAGGCGATGAGCTCGAGGTCCACCGGGACGCCTGCCGCAGCTGGGCGGCGGGCTTCCCGACCCACGAGGCCGCCAAGGAGTTACCCGGCGCCGCGGTCGTGATCGAGGCCCGCGAGGGCGACGACACCCAGCGCGAGCTCGTCGAGACCACGGTGCGCCGGGTGCAGCGCCTCACCGCCGAGGCGCCGCAGGCCTCGATCGGCATCCTGCTGCGGCGCAACGCGTGGGCGCCGCGCTTGATTCACCGCCTGCGTGAAGCCGGCATCGACGCCAGCGGCGAGGGAGGAAACCCGCTGACCGACTCCCGGGCCGTGCAGGTCTTCCTCGCCCTGCTCCACCTCGCCGACCACCCCGCCGACAGCGCCGCGGCCTTTCACGTCGAGACCTCGCCCTTCGCGCGGCACCTGGAGCCCGCCCTCGACGGGAGCCCGGAGAGCCAGCGCGCGCTCTCCCGCCGACTGCGCCAGCGCCTCACGGACGAGGGGCTGGCGGAGGTCGTTCGTGACTTTGCCGCCGAAGTGGCGGAGGGCGAGGCCTGGAGCGCGTGGGACCGCGCGCGCTTCGGCCAGCTCCTGGACCAGGCCTTCGCCTTCCGCGACGAAGACGATCCGCGCCCTTCCGCTTTCGTCGATCACGTGCGCAAGAAGAACGTCGAGGCTCCCGGCGGGTCGCCGGTGCGCGTAATGACGATTCACGCCTCCAAGGGCCTCGAGTTCGACGCGGTGGTCCTGCCGGAGCTCTCCGGCAAGTTCGTCAACCCGCGCGCCGACCTCTTCACGCTCCGCTCCCGGCCCGAGGAGCTCTTCGAGCGCGTCAGCCTCGGGATCAAGAAAGCCCTGCAGCCGATCTCGCCCGCGCTGCGGGAGCTCTACGAGCACAACCTGCGGCGCGCGGTCGAGGACAGCCTCTGTGTGCTCTACGTCGCGATGACACGCGCGGCGCGGCGGCTGGAGCTGATCGTCCCGTGGCAGGACCCGGACAAGAAGGTCAAGGTCCCCGACGCGCACCACCTCCTGCGCGCCGCGCTCGCGCCCGAGCTCGCGGCCGAGCCCGACGAGGACGGGATTCTCTGGGCGCACCCGGAAAACGCTCCCGGAGCGGGCTGGGCGGACGGATTGCGCGCGGTCGAGGAGCAGCCCGAAGAAGAGCCGCGCGTGACCCTGGAGCCGAAGCCCGGCCGCACGACGGCCGCGCGATCCCTTCCGCGGAAGAGTCCGTCGGAACAGGAACATCTCCGGGCGCGGGACGCGGCCACGGTCCTGAGGCCGCGGCGCGGCGCCCTGGTCGGCGAGCTCGTGCATGCTTGCTGCGAGGAGCTCCGTTGGATCGAGGAGGGCGCCCCCGAGCGGGACAGCCTCGCGCAACTCCCAGCCCTGCGCCGCGCTCCCGCCGAGCTGCGTGAGACCGCCCTCGACCTCTTCGAGCGGGCCCTCGAGGCGCCGGCCATTCGAAAGGCCCTCTCCAGGGAGGCCTGCGAGGCGCCGTCCGGTTGCGAACTCGAGGTCCTCGCGGAGGAGCCCTTCGCGATCCCCTTGCCGGGAGCGGAGGGGGAAGACGAGCTCTGGGTCGGTGCGATCGACCGCTTGGTTCTCGCCCGCGATGGCGACCGCGTCGTCCACGCCGAGGTGGTCGACTACAAGAGCGACCGCGTCGATCCCGCCCAGCTCGAAGCACAGGTCGAGCACCACGCCCCTCAGCTCCGCCAATACCGCGAGGTCGTCGCCCGCCGCTATCGCCTCGATCCCGCCTCGATCCGCGCGCGGCTCCTGTTCCTCGCCCTGGGCGAGGTGCGGGACGTCGACTGAGCGGCCAACCCTCGCGATCAGAGGCTCGCTGGCTTCACGTCGACGCCGGAAGCGATCGCTCGAACGCGCTTGGGGTCGTAGAGCCGCGAAGCCAGATCGACTAGCGGAGTCTTCTCACCATCAATCTGGATCCAAGCGCGCTCGGCAGCAGCCGGGTCTCCGCGAAAGTACCCCTGAGGTGTGGATACGAGATCCTTCTTCCCACCGAGGTGCACCCAGCGGAGTCGCTCGGTCTTCGATTCGATGTCGACGACCTGGACACCTTCTGGATCACTGATCACGATTCTTCCGCCGTCCGCGCTGATGTCGCTGCGCCTCGTGAATTCCTCTCCGTGTACGTCCAAGACCGACGTTCCCGTCTCAGCATCGAGGAGCAGCCAGCTTCTCGCTGTATTGCCGCGAGTGTGGACCAACGCCCCATCGGCGACATACCGCACTGATATGGGAGCACTGTTGCCGCCCCCCAGGTTGACTTCCCACTCCATGGCGAAGGTCCGGCTGTTCCAAGCGCGGATGAACCCGGCACCACTCGTACTCAATAGGCGATCACCGCTTGGACTGAAGGTTGCCTTTAGAGAGTGCACGTCCCCGAAGATGTAGGTCTGCACGATGTCCTTCGCGATCCAACGAGTGGACAAGTCCCAGACGCGGATCAGGCCGTCGCGGCAGGTCACGGCCAGGAGATCTCCGCCGGGTTGGAAGGCGAGTCATTCCCGGGCTTGGGGTGCCGCAGCGGCCCGTGCAGGCACTCGCCCGTCTCACCATCCCAGACGTAACCGACCCCCTTCTCGTCGACCGCGGCGATCCGGCTGCCATCGAGGCTCCAACTCGTCGCCAGCCGCGTCTCGGCACAGCCCTCCAGTCCCGCGACCTTTTCCCAGGTCGAGGTGTCCCAGAGCTCGAGCACTCCCCGTCCGCCTTGGACGAGGAGGCGCGAGTCATCCGCGGAGAAGGAAGCGAACGGCCAATTGGTGAGGAATGGCTCGACGCCGACTCTCGAGACGACCTGGCCGGCGTCAGGATCCCAGACGACCAGCGAACCATCGCGATCGGCCGTCGCGATGAAGCCACCACCTGGAGAGTAGCCTGGGAATACCCGGTGCTTGGGATCCGCGCGCCAGGCCGAGGTGACTTCTCCGCGACCCAGATCGAGAACACGAATCCACCCATCCTGGAAGGTGACGGCGACCTTGGACTCGAGTGGGTGACAGGAGACGTGTTCCGGGCGCAGGCCCGGGAAGCGGAGTCGGAACGTCATTCCTGTGGAGTGGGACCGCCCCTTCGACGACGAAGCTCCCAGGTCCGAAAAGACTGACTCGAGGCCCTGCAAGAAGCGCGGCTCCGCCCGCAGGTCCGCCAAGTCCGGTTCCCAGAGCAACATGACCTCGTCGCGGTACCCCCAGCCAACCGCGCGCTCGAGCCAGGCGAGGGCCTCCTCGCGCTCGCCCAGGCGAGCCTCGCAGCAAGCGAGATAGAAGGCCGCGAGGGGATCCTCCGGAGCGGACTCGAGGGCGCCTTCGAAGTGCACTCGCGCGCTCCCGGGTCGCTCCGCCTCGAGCTCCTCACAGCCGCGGGCGAAACGCTCCAGGCGCTCGATGCTGGCTTGCAAGCGCGCGCCGGCCAGGTCCTCTTGGACGGCAGGTGCCAGGATCAAGAGCAAGGAGATCACGTGCACGGTTCGTCGTTGGGCTGGGTCCGCGGGCGATCGGGGCGGCGAGAAACCCGGGTCCGGCGACGCGGTTGCTGGCAATCCCCTTCGGATCTACTCCCCCCAGGCCTCTTCCAAGGCCGCGAAGCCCCGCGGGTCGTGCTCCCGCAGCTCGGCGCGCACGAAAGGGTAGAAGTCGTTCACGCCGAAGTAGGCCTCGCTGAGCTCGGCGAAGTACTCCTGGACGTTGCTCATGGCGTAGGCGACCTCGCGGCTCCCGTTACAGCGTAGGACCTCGCCGTAGTCACCCGAGGCCTCGGCGGCTCGGTAGGCATCGAGCACACCCTCGTCGTCGTAGCCGATGACCTGGTGGTGGTAGGCGTGAGCCAGCTCGTGCAGGACCATCCAGGGTTGGTCGTGGGACCAGGCGAGGAAGTTCTCTGCGTTGCCGAATTGCACGCAGCGCGCGAGGCGGGAGTCTCTCTCGTGCTCGACGAGCCACTCACGGGAGGGGTGGTAGACGCCGCCCGGGACGTCCCCGTCCTCGAGGTCCATCCAGATCTCCACCTCCTTCAGTCGCCTCAGCGCCCTCTGGGGCAGAGCGCGCTCGACGTCGAAGAGGCGGTGGTCGAGCAGCTCGAGGACCCGCTCGCTCAGGGCGTCCTCGGCGGCGAGGAGAGCGGGGTCGACGTGCACGCGCCAGCCCCGGATGCTGCGGAGCTCGTGGTCCCTGGCCGACTCGGTCGGGGAAGCGGTGACCAGCAGGACGAGGAGCGGCGCGAAGGCGAGGAGTCGCGTGAGCATGGTGGAAGGCGCGGAAGATCGGGGGGACGGCCTGTCGGGGCCCGTCCCAGCATCGTCCCTCGCGGCGCGCGAGGCGAGGGGCGTCGATCGAGGGGATCGCGACGCTCAGCCGCCCGCGGCCGGCACCTCGACCCAGAACCAGCCGCGGAGGTCGCCTTCGGCGAAGCCCGTGGCCCGGTCCTCGGGGTACTGCTCGGCCAGGGCGGCGCGGACGTCGGGCTCGAGCGTCTCCTCGGGGCCGTGGCACATGAGACAAGCCGCCTTCAGGTGGATCGGGAAGGTGACGCCGAGGTCTCCCTGATCGCTGGACGCGTAGCGGGGAGCCGCGGGTTCCTCGTGAATGAGGTCGGCGGCCCAGTCCGGGGCGACGTTCGAGGGGTTGCGCAGGCGGTGAGCGGTGCGCCCGATGCGGACGCCCTCGGAGGATCCGACCTCCCGGCCGATGCGCGGCGCCTCCTGCTTGCAGACGGAGATGGCCCCCGCCGGTCCGCGCTGCTCGAGCCCCACGAAGAGCTCCTGCAGGAGGGCGCTCATCATCGCGTCCTTGGCGTCCGCGGCCTTCTGGGCCTGGGCCGCACGGGCCTCGTCGAAGGCCTCGGGGTCGGCAGCGGACCAGGTGGGTTCGGAGCTCCCGTCGGTGGAGCACGAAGCGGAGAAGGAGATGAGCATGAGGGAAAGGAGGGTCAGAGGTCGTCGCATGGGAGTTCGCCTTCTTCGAGGTCGCGGAGCTCGAGCTTGGAGGCACGGGGTCCAGCGACGTTCCCGCGGCCCTCGAGAAAGCGGTCGCGAGGGCGGTGTGGCGGCGGAATGGAGGGCGTCCTAGCCTAGCCCCATGAGAATCCCGAGCCCCCTCGCCTTGCTCTGGTCGCTTCCCCTGCTCGCTGGTGCCGCGGTGGCGCAAGGGAACGGCGAAGACGACGCCTCCGCCCCCATCCGCTTCGGCGACGCCGAGGAGCTCGCCTACACCGAGGCCTTCTTCCCGGGCGCCAGCTACGACGCCGCGCTCCCGCGGCCCGACGACTTCCTCGGCCAGCTCCACGGCAGTCGGCTCGCGCGTCACGACGAGGTGCTTGCGGCCTTCCGCGGCTGGGCGGCCAGCTCCGACCGGATGCAGCTCGTGTCCTTCGGCCGGACCCACGAAGGGCGCGAGCTCGTCTACGCCGTGGTCACCTCCCCCGCGAACCACGAGCGCCTGGAGGAGATCCGCGGAGAGCTCGCGCGCCTCGCCGACCCTCGCGGCCTCTCCGAGGCGGAGGGCGAGCGCCTCGTCCAGCGGGCCAAGGGCGCCGCCTGGATGGGCTACTCGATCCACGGGGACGAGCTGTCAGGGACCGACGCCTCGATGGCCGTCGCCTACCACCTGGTCGCGGGACAGGACCCCGAGGTCACCGAGCTCCTCGACGAGCTCGTCGTCCTGATCGACCCTTGTCTCAACCCCGACGGGCGCCAGCGCATCCTCGGCATGGTGGAGCAGTCGGCGGGCTACACGGCGAACCTCGACTACGCCTCCATGCATCGCGGGCGCTGGCCCTGGGGGCGCGGCAATCACTACCTCTTCGACATGAACCGCGACTGGATCGCGGGGACGCAGCCCGAGACCCGGGCGCGCTGGCGGGCGATCCTCGACTGGAATCCGCAACTCCTGGTCGATGCCCACGAGATGTGGAGCCTGGACACCTTCCTCTTCTATCCCCAGGCCGCGCCCCACAACCCCGAGCTGCCGCCGCGGCTCGACCACTGGCACGGAGTCTTCGCCGCCGGTGCCTCGGCCGCCTTCGACGCGCGCGGCTGGAGCTACTACACCCGTGAGTGGGCGGACGCCTGGGGGCCCTTCTACTCCGACGCCTGGGCCTCGCTCACCGGCGCCATCGGGATCCTCTACGAGCAGGCCGCGACCTACGGCTTCCAGCTGCGGCGCGCCTCGGGCGAGGTCCTGACCTACCGCGAGGCCGTGCACCACCAGGTGGAAGCCAGCTGGGCGAACCTCACGACCCTGCGGGAGAACCGCGAGGCCGTCCTGCGGGACTACCTCGCCGCCAAGCGCGACAGCGTCGCGGCGGAGACGGCGGGCAACGACCAGGTGCTCTGCGTTCTGCCCGACGCGAACACGAGCCGCCGGAGCGCGCTGCGCCGCATCCTCGACGGGCAAGGACTCGAATACGAGGAGCTCTTGGAGAGCGGACGCCTCGAGGGCGCGCGAGGGGCAAGGGGCGGGAGCCAAGAGTCCCTGGAGCTCCCCGCCGGGACCCTCGTCCTCCCCGCGCGCCAACCTCTCCGCCGGCTCGTACGCGCCTTCTTCCAGTTCGACCCGCGGGTCGACGCGGCGACCCTGAAGGAGGAGCGGTCGGAGCTCGAGAGCGGCCGCGACTCGAAGATGTACGACGCGACGGCCTGGTCCCTGCCCCACGCCTTCGACCTCGACGCCTGGTGGGGGCGGCTCGGGGATGTGGAGACGGCGGAGCCCGCCGAGCTCCCCGAGAGTGGACGATTCGACGACGGCGTGCCCCTCGACGCCACCTACGGCTGGATCGTCGACGGCCGTGACGACGCGGCAGTCGCCTTCGCGGCGCGGGCGCTCGAGGCCGGCCTCGTCGTGCACCTCGCCGACAAGGAGTTCGAGACCGCGGGCCGCGCCTGGTCGCGGGGCTCGCTCCTCATGCGACGCGGAGAGCAACGCGGGGTCCTCCAAGCTGTGGACATCCGGATCGACGAGCTCGCTCGCGAAGCCGGCGCCCAGGCGCTGCGCGTGCGCTCCGGTCGCGCGCCCGGGGAGGGCCCCGACCTCGGCGGCGGGCACTTCCACCTCCTCGCGCGACCCCGCGTGGCGGTCCTCGCGAATTCCCCGGTGGAGCCCGACACCTACGGACACCTCTGGCACCACCTCGACGTCGTGCTCGGCGTCCCCTTCTCGATCCTCGACGCCCAGACCCTGGGCGGAGCCGACCTGCGGCGCTTCAACGTGATCGTATTGCCCCCCGCGCAGATCGAAGGGCTCGGCGAGGAGCTCGGCCCGCGCCTCGAGCGGTGGATGGAGAGCGGCGGCACCCTCGTCGCCTGCGGCGGCTCGGCCGCGGCCCTGACGAGTGGACGCATGGGCCTGGGCGAAACGGTGCTCCGACGCCACGCGCTCGACGAGCTGGACGCCTTCGCGCGCGCGGTCGAGCGCGAGCGCGCCGCGCGGGCGGTCGAGATCGACGAAGAACGGCTCTGGAACGGCCCGCTCGACGAAGAGCCCGGAGCGGAAGGCGAAGAGGACGCGGAAGCGGCCCCCGAGGACGAGATCCCCCTCGAGGAGCGCGACCGCTGGATGCGGCGCTTCTCCCCCTCCGGCGCCTTTCTGCTCGCCGAGACCGATCCGCGCCACTGGCTGACGGTCGGCGCCGGTGAACGCTTGCCGATCGCCGCCAGCGGGGACGCGGTCTTCCTCGCCCAGGAACCCGTCGAGGCCGCCGTACGCTTCATCGCTTCCGGGGAGCTGCGCCTCGCCGGCCTGCTCTGGCCCGAGGCCCGCGAGCGCCTGGCGGACAGCGCCTGGCTCACGCGCGAAGCGATCGGGCGCGGCCAGCTCCTGCTCTTCGCCGGCCTGCCGGCCTTCCGCGGCTACCACCTGGCGAGCGGACGCTTCTTCTCCAACGCGGTCGTCTACGGTCCCGGACTGGGCACGGACCAGCCCGTCGGCTGGTGAGCGTGGAGACCGCGACCTTTTCGCCACAGTCCACGCGCGGGCGGAAGCTCGCCTCCGCCCTCGTTCTGCTCCTCTTCCTCACCCTCGGCCTCCTGGCCTGGGTGCGGCCGACCTGGGAGTGGGACCTCCTGGGCTACCTCGGCTGCGTGGAGGAGCTCGACGGCCTCGCGGGAGAGGAGCTCCACGAAGCGGTCTACGGCCGACTCGAGGTCGAGGCGCCCACGGAGGCGGTGAACGAGCTGCGGAGCAAGAACCCCTACCGGCAGCGATTGGCCCAAGAGCCGGCGGCCTTCGAGGCGCAGCTCCCCTTCTATCGCGGTCGGATCGTCTACGTCGGGACGCTCTGGGCACTCTCGAAGCTCGGGGCGTCGCCCCTCGGGGCGGCTTTCGCGATCTCGTCCCTGGCGGGCATCGCGTTGGCCTGGATCCTCTTCCGCTGGCTCGCGCGCAGCCGACCGGCTCCGGTGGCGGCGGCCTTCGCGGGCCTGGGCCTGCTCGCGGCCGGGCACTTCGAGATCAGCACCCTCGCGACGCCGGACATGCTGGCGGCTTGCCTCGCGCTCCTCGGTGCTTGGGCCCTCCTGGGGCTCGGTCGAGTCGGCCTCGCGGCGACGGCCTTCGCCCTCGCGGTCGCCACACGCGCGGACCATCTCTTGTTCGTGCTGCCCTTGGTCGCCTGGTGGGCCTGGCGGAACGGCGGCGGAAGGCGGTCCCTCGGCGGAGCCGCGGCCCTGCTCGGGGCCTCCCTGGGCGCCTACTTCCTCTGCACCCTCGGTCGCGAGACCCACGGCTGGTGGACGGTCTTCCACCACACCTTCTTCGGCTACAAGGCCTTCCCCGAGGCCGAGACCCCGCCCGTCGACCTGGCTGAGGCCTTCGCCCACGGCCTGCGCTCGTTGCCCCAGTTCAAGGCCTGGCGACCCCTGGCCTTCACGCTGCTCGGGCTGGGCCTCGTTGCGTCGGGCCTTCGCAGATCACGTCCGCGACGGGAGAGTGCCGGGCTCGCCGCCGCCGCGCTGGCCGGCGCCCTGGCGCACTTCGCGCTCCTGCCGGTGCTCTGGCCGCGACTGATGCTCCCGTACTGGAGCCTCCTCGTCGTCGCCTTGGCGCTCGCGCTGGATGGGCCGGCCGCGGCGAATACCGAGCCCAAAGAGAACGGGCGAACCGGGTCGCATCCGCGACCCGATTCGCCACGTTGAGAGTTCCTCGAGGCCGGGGGACCGTCAAGCGGCCCCCGGCGAGGGTCCAGGACCTAGGCCCTAGAACTGGCCGTTCTGGCTACGAGCCAGGAGGCTACCGTTGTCCTGGAGACCTTCGACGAAGGGCAGGTCGGCGCCGTTCAGCATGTAGTAGCCCTCACGCAGGAAGGCGAGGAAGGCCGGATCCGAGAAGGAGGTCGAGGTCGAGGTGGCGATGCCGCCGTCGATGACCATCCAACCCGCTTCGTAGCGCGGGATGCCCAGGATCTCGCCCAGGTCGTGGTTCGTGTACATCTGGAGGTACTCACGAGCGAAGACGTCCGAGATGTCGATCAGGTCCACCTTCTCCCAGCACTCGAAGCGGTACTCCGAGGAGAAGACTTCTTCGTTGTCGTTGTAGATCAGGAAGTCGACCGAGGTCTCGAAGCGAGCGCCGCCGGTCAGGCCGATCAGGTACAGGCACGACTTGAGGCCGAAGATGTCCTCCACCGGGTGGTCGAACTGGCCGAAGAAGCGCGGGATGATGATCTTGTCGGGTGCTTGCGAGTACTCGACACCATCAAGGTCGCGCAACCCGTTCGAGACGACCTCGGTCGTGTTGCCGTGGCCGGTCTGGCCCTGGAACACGAAGGCGTTCATCGAGTAGGTCGTCAGATCTTGCTCGGGCGTGAGCGAGACGGCCTGGCCAACCAGGTAGTTGAAGGTGATCGGGGTTCCGCCCTGCGAAGACTTGGCGAACGCATAGGCATAGCCGGTCTCCATCTGCGGATTGTGGACTCGCGTCAGGAAGCTGAAGTTGTCCCGCGGGGTCAGGTAGAAGTTGCGGTTGAACTCGCTGCAGTCTTCCCCGTCGATGTAGACGATCTCGACCCAGACACTCTCCGAGGCACTCGTGTTGGTGACCGAGAGGATCTGGTGGATGCCCTCCTGATTGTTGAACTCCGGGAATACGAGCAGGCTGCCAGCGATGTTGCCGGACTGGCAGACGGGTTCGCCAGCGTGGGCGCTGGCGGCCATCGCGAACGCGAGGGCACCCGCGGTGAGGAAGCGTTGAAGACTCATGAAGATTAACTCTGGCCCCGAGGGACCGCTCGAGGGTTTCCTGATCCGAATACGGACGGCTCCGTGATGGTGATACCGGATCAGCTCACCCGCGTAGGATCTCAGGTTTGGGCCGAAAGGTCAAATTGAGTTTCCTAAGATTGCCCCTGAGGCCGCCAGTTGGGCCCGAAAGGGGGCCTCGGAAGGCTCCTGGGGGCCCCGGGCCCCCCTGAAGCTCTCCCCGGAGGGGGTCGAGAGGGCCGCACCTACCGCCCGAATCCCCTCCCTGGACCCCGGGAAGGGGTCTCGAGGCCGCTCCACGGGCCCCCGAATCCAGGGGAAATGGGGGTCCGGGGAGGGCCCCTCCCGTCCCGTCGTACGGATCGGGGGGTCGCCTCGGCGCCGACTTCCAGCGGGTCGGCGGAGCGACCCTTCACGACGGGCAGGCGCTACCCTGCGGCCATGAAGCTCTACCACACCATGATCCGGGTGAAGGACCTCGAGGCCTCGATCGACTTCTACACCCGCTTCCTCGGCCTGCACGAGACCCGTCGGCACGCGATCGGGGACGAAGCCACCCTGGTCTTCCTGAGCGACGAGGAGGAGAGCTACTTCCTCGAACTCACCTACAACCACGACGGGCGCGACTACGAGCTCGGCGACCAGTTCGGGCACTTGGCCTTCCTCGTGGACGACCTCGAGCCGATCAAGGCCCAGGTCGCCGAGCGCGGCTGGTGGTCCCGGGAGAGCCGGCCGGAGCTGAGCTCGAAGTACATCTTCGTGCGCGACCCCAATGGCTACGACATCGAGATCCTCGAGAGCCGTTGAGCCGGCGGTACTGGAGCCCCGAGCCGTGAGCGAGCCCCAGAACCTCCAGGAGCGCTACGCGCCGCGCAACCGCTGCTTCGGCTGCGGCCCGGCCAACGACAAGGGCCTGCGCATCCGGAGCTTCCCCCGCGGCGATGAGCTCCATTGCGATTGGATGCCCGAGCCCCACCACGAGGCCTTCACCGGCATGCTCAACGGCGGAATCGTCGGGGCATTGCTCGACTGTCACTCGAACTGGACCGCCGCCTGGCACCTGATGCAGCGCGCCGACGCCGCGGAGCCCCCCTGCACGGTGACGGCGGAGTACGCGGTCAAGCTGCGCCGGCCCGTGCCCAGCGGCGAGTCCGTGCACCTCGTCGCCCGGGTCGTGGAGTCCGCCGAGGACCGGGCTCGCGTCGAGGCCCGGCTCGAATCGGGCGGAACGACTTGCGCCACCTGCGAGGGCCTCTTCGTCGCCGTGAAGGAGGGGCACCCCGCCTACCACCGCTGGTAGTCGGCCCTTCAGCGGCGCAGGCGACCGGCCAGGAGTCGCCACCAGGGCCTCGGCAGGGCGCGCCCCAGGCGCAGCGGCCACGAGAGCTGCCAGGGGAAGTGGACCACCGAGCGCCCGGCCTCGAGCCCGTCGGCGCAGATCCGAGCGCAGAGCTCGACCTCCATCAAGAGCGGCATCTCGAAGTCGTTGCGGTCGGTCATCTCCGAGCGCACGAAGCCCGGCTGGATGTCGACCACGCGCAGGCCGCTCGGGCGCAGGTCGAGCTCGAGGGTCTCGAGGAAGGCCTGCAGGCCGGCCTTGCTCGCCGAGTAGGCCCCCGAGCTCGGCAAGGCCCGCAGCCCGGCCAGGCTCGAGACCCCCGCGAGGGTGCCGTAGCCGCGTGGGAGCATGACCTCCTTGGCTGCGACGAGGGTCGCCAGGGCGCCGCGGAAGTTGACGTCGGCGAGGCGCGCGACGTCCTGCCAGTCCATGTCGCGGGCGTGGCCGGCGCTGCCGACGCCGGCGTTGGCGACCACGAGGTCGAGGCCCCCGAGCTCCCGGTCCCAGCGGCGCACGGCTTCGAAGACAGCCTCGGGGTCTCGCACGTCGAGGTCGCAGGCCTCGACCCGGCCAGCGGTCCCCTCCGCATCGGCCACGAGCTCCGCGAGTCGTCCGCCTCGGCGCGCCGCCCCCACGACCCGCGTCCCGCGGCGCGCGAGCTCGAGGGCCAGGGCGCGGCCGATGCCGCTCGAGGCCCCGGTGAGGAATGCGTTGCGGAAGCGGGTCAAGGAAGGAGCCCGGGGAGCCGGTGGAGGCCCGCGCGAGGCGGCCCATAAGATAAGGTCACCCCCGGCCGCCTTGACAGGCCGCCCCCCCGGGTCAGAATCTCCGCCCCCATGGCCCACCGAGCCCGGACCTCGCTCGCCCAGCGCCTCTCGGGCGGGCTCGTGCTCGGCCTGCTGGCCTCGGGCGGCTGCAGCCTGGAGTTCGCCGCGGCGCCGCGGGCCCTGGGCCTCGCCGCGGCGAGCGAAGAGCTCCTGTCCGAGACGCCCGAGGGACGGGCGGCCCTGCTCACGGAGCTCGAGCGCGCCTTCGGAAGCCGGGAGGCCCCGCTCTCGCCGCTCGGAAACGCCGACTCTCTGCGCGCTGCAGCCTCCCTCTACGCCAGCAAGTGCCTCCACTGCCACGGCAACGAGGGCGGCGGTGACGGGCCGACCTCCTACACAGCGCGGCCCTACCCGCGCGACTTCCGGCTGGGGATCTTCAAGTACGACGACCTGCTGGGCGGCGCGCGCCCCGAGCAGCGGGACCTGGTGGAGGTGATCCGCGACGGCATCGAGGGCACGGGGATGCCTAGCCTCGCGCAGCTTTCCGAGGCCGAGCTCGCGGGGTTGGCGGACTACGTGCGCTGGCTCGCCATGCGCGGCGAGCTCGAGGCCCGCCTCGCGCCGATCTTCGCCGACGAAGCGAGCCCGGAGCGGCACGAGCTCGACCGCGAGCTCGCGGAGGTGGTCGCCTCATGGCGCGACGCGCAGCGCGAACGGCCCGCGGTGACCGCCACCCCGCCGGCGACGCCCGAGCGCATCGCGCGGGGCTTCGAGCTCTACCACGACGGCTCCCGCGCGGCCTGCGCGAGCTGTCACGGCCCGGCCGGGCGCGGACCGGGGCCGGCGGCCTTCGGCCCCTCGCCCACGGATCCGGAAGGCGAAGAGACTTGGCTGCTCGTCGACGCCTGGGGCCACGCGGCGATCCCCACCGACCTGCGGCACGATCACCTGCGACACGGCGACGCGCTGGTCGAGATTTACGCTCGCCTCGCCTGCGGCATCGACGGCACGCCGATGGCGGGCCTCCTGAGCGTGCGTGACGCCGCGGGCAATCCGCTCTTCGACGACGAGGAGCTCTGGTCCCTCGTGCACTACGTCCGGGCCCTGCGCGAGGATCGCTGGAGCGACCTCCTGGATCAGCTCGAGCGCGAGACCCCCTGAAGGACCCGACCGACGATGACGAGCTCTCGCCTGACCGACGCCCCGGGGCCGTGGCCCTTCCGCCTGGCCCTGGCTACCTGCCTCGCAGCGATTCCGCTGCTGGTGTTCGGTGGAATGGTCACGACGACCCAGTCAGGCATGGCGATCGACGGCTGGTTGACCCTGGAGCCCGGGCGCGGGGACCACTTCCTGCTCTTCTACCCGCTCGAGAAGTGGTTCCGGGACCAAGGGACCTTCCTGGAGCACACTCACCGCCTCTTCGGTGTGCTGGTCGGGCTCTTCTCGATCGCGACGGTCGTCGCGAGCTGGCGCCAGCGGCCGACACAGAGCGCAGGGCTCGCCGCCTTCATCGGCCTCGCGCTGGTCGGCGTGCAGGGCTGGGTGGGCGGCTCGCGGGTGCTCGAGGCGAGCCCGAGCCTCGCCTTCCTGCACGGCGCCCTCGCGCAGATAGTCTTCGCCTACCTCGCGTGGCTCGCGGCCTACCTCTCGCCGCGCCGCGTCGTGGCGCAGGAGATCGAAGACGACGCGAGCGCCGCCTTGCGGCGCGGGAGCAGGCTGGCCCTCATCGTCACCTACGTGGCGATCTTCTCCGGCGCCTGGCTGCGCCACGCCTTCTCGCACATGGCCCTGGGCGTGCACATCTTGCTCGTCTTCGCCGCCCTGGCCGTGGTCTTCGCCTTCGTCGGCAAAGCCAAGCGCCAGGCGGAAGGAGACCCGCGCCGCAGGCCCCTGCGCATGGTCGGCCTGCGCCTGCACATCCTCGTCGGTCTGCAGCTCCTCTTGGGCCTGGCCTCCTTCTGGATCGTGGTGATGGTCGCGCCGAAGGACGACCCGGACGTGCACCACTCCCTCTACCCGACTCTGCACGTGCTCTTCGGCGCCCTCGTCCTGTCCCAGCTCGCGGCCGGGACCCTCTGGACGACGCGCGTCGACCCGCCCGCGGCGAGCCCGGAGAGCTCCCCTTGAGCGCGAGCACGACGAGCTCGGCCGCGGGAAAGGGCGCCCCGTCGAGCCCCTGGCAGCGGGTCCTCGACTGGAGCGACCTGCTCAAACTGCGCTTGGCCTCCCTCGTCGTGCTCGGAGCCCTGGTCGGCGCCCTGCTCGGCATGGACGAGGTCCAGGGCTACGCGCGCGCATTCGAGGCGGCCTTCTGGATCGCCTGCTCGGCGGCCAGCGGCTGCGCCCTGAACCAGGTGATCGAGCAGGAGGTCGACGCGCGCATGGAGCGCACGAAGGGCCGGCCGCTCGTGACCGGCCGCATCCTCGTGCGCGACGCCGTGCTCGCCTCCGCCATCCTCGGGGCCGCGGCGACCCTGGGGCTGCTCCTGCGCTTCAACCTGCTCGCGGCCTTCCTCTCCCTCGGCTCGCTCTTCACCTACGTCGCTGTCTACACGCCGCTCAAGCGCGTCAGCGCCCTGAACACCCTGGTCGGCGCCTTCCCCGGCGCAGCGCCCGTCGCGATCGGCAACGCGGCGATGACCGGCGACATCGGGAGCTGGTCGATCTCGCTCTTCCTGATCGTCTTCGCCTGGCAGTTCCCGCACTTCATGGCCATCGCCTGGATCCACCGCGAAGACTACCGCCGAGCGGGCCTGGCGATGGTGCCGGTGCTCGAGGGCGGCGAGCGCGCGGCGGGAATCCAGGCCCTGGGACACAGCTTGATCCTGACGCCGATCTCCGTGCTGCCGGCCCTCTGGGGCGACGTGGGTTGGGTCTACGCGGCGGGTGCCCTGACGATCGGGCTCGTCTTCACCGGCTTCGCCGCGCGCTTCGCCCTCGTCCAGAACGAGGGCCGCGCGCGGGCCCTTTTCCAGGTCTCCCTCGTGTACCTGCCCGCGCTCTTCGTGCTGATCCTCGCCGACCGCTACTTCTCCGGAGGGCCGCTGCTGTGAAGCGACTCCTCCTGGTCCTCGCCCTCGTCGCCGGCTGCGCACCGGTTCCCCACAGCGGGGGCGGCTTCGAGCTCGCGGCCGCCGCCAACGCCCCGGACACCTTCGGCGAGGTGGCCCCCTTCGACTTCGAGGAGCGCCGCGGTCGTCGAGTGACCCGCGAAGATCTCCGCGGCGAGCCCTGGCTGGCTGCCTTCGTGTTCACGCGCTGCGCGACGATCTGCCCGGCCATGACCCTCGAGCTGAGCCGAGCCCACCAGGCCCTCGAGGGACTCGAGCTGCACGTCGTCGCCGTGAGCGTCGACCCCGCGCACGACACGCCGGAGGTCTTGAGCGAGTACGCGAGCCACTTCGAGGGCGGGGACTCCGAGCGCTGGCTCTTCCTACGCGGCGAGGAGGAGGCGACCCACGGCTTCATCCGCGAGAGCTTCAAGCTCGGCGTGGAGCGCGTGGAGGACGCGGATCCGGGGCTCGCGATCAGCCACAGCTCCAAGCTCGTGACCATCGACGCCGAGGGCAAGATCCGCGGCTACTACGACGGGACCCAGCCCGCGGAGGTGGACCGGGCGGTGGCGCGCATGCGCTTCCTGGCTGGCCGCGCACCCCAGGCGTCGATCCTGCCGACCGTCAACGCGTGCTTGAACGGCCTCGCCGCCCTGCTCCTCGTCCTCGGCCTGCTCGCCATCCGCACCGGCGAGCGCGAGCGCCACGCGCTCCTGATGCGCCTCGCCTTCCTCGTCAGCGCGGCCTTCCTCGCGAGCTACCTCTACTACCACACCGTCGTGATCCCGGCCCAGGGCGGCCCGACTCGCTTCGAGGGTGAGGGCGCGGCGAAGGCCCTCTACTTGCTCCTGCTCGCGACGCACGTCATTGGCGCCGTGGTCAACCTCCCGATGGTGCTGCGCACGCTCTGGCTCGCACACAAGGAGCGCTGGGAAGAGCACAAGTGGTGGGCGCGCAAGACCCTGCCGCTCTGGCTCTACGTGTCCGTGACCGGCGTCCTCGTCTACTGGGCGCTCTACGTGCTCTGAGGCGATCTGCTCACTCCGTCGCGTTCGCGCGGCGCAGCTCCAGCTGCACGGCCTTGGACTCTTCCCCCGCGGGAGTGATGTTGTGCATCAGGATGCGCAGCCCGTCGAGGCTCTCCGCGGCCAGGGCGATCCGCCAGCCCCAGTCCGGTCCCGGCGGCGCGGCGTAGGTGCCCTGGCCCACGAGCTCTGTCGCCGGGCTCTCGACTCCGCCGAAGCGCATGAAACTCCCGCCCGTGTGGAAGGAGTCGACCCAGACCATGTCCTCGTCTCCGGGTGCCTCGGCGAGGCGCACGACGAGCAAGCCGTCATGGGGTCGGTCCTCGTGGGACCAGGTGTAGCGGATCGCAGCGAAGCCGCCCCCGGCCACGAGCTCCAGCGAGGCCGTCGCCTCCGACTCGCGAACGGGGTCCTCCGGCATCAGCCAGAGGCGCTTGACTCCCTTCCACTCCCCGGCAATCCAGCTAGCGCGTGCTCTGAGGTCCATGCCGGGCATTGTAGGCGGTCCTGTTCGAGCAGGCTCTCCATCGTCTTCGACCCCGTGCGTCCCCTCCCCAGGAGCGTCCCTTCGGGTGCTGAAGTACTGGCGCGCGTCCTTCCTGTTGAGCCAGTAGAGGAGGAACGCACCGAAGGCCCCCTCCAGGATCAACGTCACTCGCCACTCCAGCGAGATCGGTATGTGCTCGCGCGGGACGAAGAGGCACAACAAGGCGTTCGGCAGGAGCCGCGACTCCGATGACGACGAGGACGAGGGCTCGAGCCCACCAGCGGCCCTTCCAGAAGCACCAGAGCACTCACCACGCGATGAGCGCGAAGGCGACGAAGGCGATCGCCACCTCCACGGAGAGCTTCGGGAGCCAGTGGACCAGGCCCAGGGCGACGAAGGCCGCCATGGCCCAGGTCAGCTCGCGGTGCCAGCGGGGGTGCGACATGATGCCGCCCTTCGGACGACGGTCGCCATCGCCCCTTCCCATCTCTCAGCCCTCGAGCATCTCGAGCCGATTCCCGAAGGGGTCGTGGACGTGGAAGCGCGCCCTCCCTTGCAGCTCGCCCTCGACCACCTCGTAGCCCGCTCCCCTCAGCGTCTCCGCCAGCTCGGCGAGACCCGCGACGACGAGCGCCGGGTGCGCCTTGCGCGCGGGGCGAAAGCCCTCCTCGACGCCGAGGTGGAGCTTGACGCCTCCACTCTCGAACCACGCCCCGCCACGCGCGGCCAGCTCAGGGGGCTTCGGCACTTCGGGCAAGCCGAGGAGCCCCGCGTAGAAGGCCCGCGCCTCCTCTTCGCCCCCCGCGGGCATCGCGAGCTGCACGTGGTCGACGGCGACGATCTTCAATGGGATTCCTCCACGGATCAGATCAGCTCCGCATCCGTTCTCACGTGCACGAGGGCCGGGCCGTCGTGGGACAGCGCTGCCGACAAGGCCGCGTCCAGCTCTTCGGCCCGCTCGACGCGGATCCCCTTCGCGCCGCAGAGCTCGGCATAGGCGGCGAAGTCCGGGTTGGCGAGGGCGGTTTGCCAGACCGCCCAGCTGCCGGCGCGCTGCTCCTTGGAGATCTTGCCGAGCTCGTCGTTGTCGAGCAGGACGTGGGTGATGTCCATGCCGTACTTGACCGCCGTCGTCAGCTCGGCGAGGTATTGACCGAAGCCGCCGTCGCCGGAAACCGACACCACCTTGCGGCCGGCGTAGGGCGAGCCGGGCTCCTGGGTGGCCGCCCAGGCCCCCAGCGCCGCGGGGAAGGCGAAGCCGATCGATCCGAGGTAGCCGGACATGAGCACCGACTGGGCCCGGGCCTCGAAGTAGCGGCCGAAGGAGTAGGTGTTGTTGCCGACGTCCACGGCGACGATCGCGTCGTCCGGAACGGCTCGATTCATCGCTTCGAAGACGGCGGCGGAGTGGACGCCCTCCCCGCGGTCCACGGCGAGGCGGCGCTGCTTCTCCTCGCGCCAGATGCGCCAGCGCTCGGCGACGTCGGGTCGCTGGTCCTGGAAGGCCCCGTCCGCGAGGCGCTCGGCGAGCCGCTCCGCGGTCGTGCGGATCGAACCCTGGACCGGCACGTCCACGGCGTGGAACTTGCCCAGGATCATCGGGTCGCGGTCGACCTGCACCGTCGGGCGCTTGGTCGTGATCCCCGTGTGATTCGAGAAGCTCGCGCCGAGGACGAGCAGGGCGTCGCACTCGTTCATGACCCAGCTCGCCACCGGCGTGCCGCTGCGGCCGAGGACGCCGCAGCCCAGGGGATGGTCGTCGGCGACGAGGCCCTTGCCCTTGAAGGTCGTGAGGATCGGCGCCGAGAGCCGCTCGGCGAGGACGAGGACAGCGGGCATGTCGAAGCGCGCGCCGTGCCCCACAACGATCGCGGGGCGCTTCGCGGCCCCCAGGAGCTCGACCGCCGCGTCGAGGGCCGCGGAGGGAGGCGCGATCTCGGGCTCGGGCAGGCGGCCGGCGGGTGATCCCGCCGGCGCCTCCCCCGCCGGCTGGGTCTGCACCTCGTCCGGAAAGACCAACACCGAGGGTCCTCGCTCGAGGATCGCCGTCTTGCAAGCGAGGGTCGCGAGCTCCCCGGGCTTCGACGAGGCCAGCAGGGGCTGGATGAAGCGCGCGACGCTGCCGAGAGCAGCGTCGAGATCGATCTCCTGGAAGGCGCCGGGGCCCAGCACCTGGCTGTCCACCTGACCGCAGAGGGCGACGAGGGGCGCGCGGTCGACCTCGGCGTCCCACAGGCCCGTGTAGAGGTTCGTCGAGCCCGGGCCCGCGATCGCGAGGCAGCCCGCGGGGCGGCCCGTCAGCTTGCCGTAGGCGGAGGCCGCGAAGGAGGCGGCGCCCTCGTGGCGGATGCCGTAGTAGGCGAGCTCGCCCTCCTCGGCACGGCGGCGCAGGGCATCGGCCATGCCGAGGTTCGAGTGACCGACCATGCCGAAGACGCTGCGCACGCCCCAAGCGACCAGGGTCTCGGCCACCACGTCGGTCTTGGTGCGGACATGGGCGCACTCATCGGGGAGCTGGACGTAGACGCCGTCCTCGCGCACCTCGACGGGGAAGGCCTCGACGCCGTCGTCGAAGCCGGGCGCCCTGCCCGTGAGCGGGTCGAAGTCCCAGCCGTGCCAGGGACAGCGCAGGACGCCCTTCTCGATCGAGCCTTCGCCCAGGGGTCCGCCCTGATGCGGGCAGCGGTTGTCGAGGGCGCCGTACTTGCCCTCGTGGTGGGTCATGCACAGGGTCGCGAGGCCGCAGCTGACCGTCTTGACGCTTCCATCGGCGAGCTCGTCCGTGCCGAGGGCCTTGTGCCAGCTCTTTCCGTTCTCTCCGCTCATCGTTCCGTGTTCTCCAGATTCAGGAGACGCCCCCGAAGCGCACGCCCGAGAGCTCGGCCATCTCGCGCTTCCAGGTCACCAGGTCCGAGGATTCCAGCTCCGCGAGGCTCCGCTTGCCGCAGGCCCGGGCGAGGAGCTTCATCAGCTCGACCGAGGCCTCGAAGAAGCGCGCCAGGCGCCGGGCCGAGCGCTCGATCTCGAGGCGCGCGCGCAGGTGGGGCTGCTGGGTCGCGATGCCCACGGGGCAGTTGTTCGTGTGGCAAGCCCGCATCCCGAGGCAGCCGATGGCCTGCAGGGCCGCGTTCGAGAGGGCCACGCCGTCCGCGCCGAGGGCCATGGCCTTGGCGAAGTCCGCGGGCGTGCGCAAGCCGCCAGTGATGATGAGCGTCACGTCCTTCGCGTCCGAGCGGTCGAGGTGCCGACGCGCGCGGGCCAGGGCTGGGATCGTCGGCACTGAGATGTTGTCGCGGAAGATGGTCGGCGCGGCGCCGGTCCCGCCGCCGCGGCCGTCGAGGATGACGTAGTCCACGTCCACCTCGAGGGCCGCGTCGAGGTCGGCCTCGACGTGCTGGGCCGAGAGCTTGAAGCCGATCGGGATGCCGCCGGTCGCTTCGCGCACTTCCTTGGCGAAGTCCGCGAACTGCCGCGGCTCGGTCCACTCCGGGAAGCGCGCGGGAGAAATGGCCGGCGTGCCCGGCTCGAGGCCGCGCACCTCGGCGATGCGGCCCTGGACCTTGGCGCCGACGAGGTGGCCGCCCGTGCCGGTCTTGGCGCCCTGGCCGCCCTTGAAGTGGAAGGCCTGGGCGCGCTGGACACGCTCCATCGAGTAGCCGAAGCGCGAGGAGGCGAGCTCGTAGAAGTAGCGGCTGTTCTCTTGCTGCTCCTCGGGCAGCATGCCGCCCTCGCCCGAGCAGATGCCGGTGCCCGCGAGCTCCGCGCCGCGCGCGAGGGCGACCTTCGATTCCTCGGAGAGGGCGCCGAAGCTCATGTCGGAGACGAAGAGGGGGATCTCGAGCACGAGCGGGCGCTGGGCCTTGGGGCCGATCACGAGCTCGGTGGCGACGGGCTCCTCGTCGAGCAGCGGCGGCCGCGCGAGCTGCGCCGTGACGAACTGCAGGTCGTCCCAACGCGGAAGCTCCGGCGCGGGCACGCCCATGGCCGCGACGGGGCCGTGGTGCCCCGTCTTCTCGAGCCCGTTGCGTGCGAGCTGCTGGATGAGCCGGTTGTGCGGCTCCATGGGCGAGCCGTGAACGTCGGCGTAGAGCCCCTGGTAGGCCTCGCGGTCGTAGGGCTGGGGGTGCGCGAGCTCCCAGGCCGCGATCTCATCCTCGTCGACCCAGACCGCGCCGTCCTCGACCCAAGCGGTGAACTTCTGCAGGCGCTCCGAGTTCGAGTAGGCGCTGACCCCCGTGTCGAGCCGGAAGTCCCAGTCGTGCATCCCGCACACGAGGTCCATCCCCTGCACACGCCCGTCGGCGAGTAGGGCGCCTCGGTGCAGGCAGCGGCCGTAGAGGACGGAGGCCTCGTCGCCGTAGCGGATGACGACGAGGTCGACGTTGGCGACGAGGGCGTAGGTCGGCTCGCGGTCGGCGAGCTCCTCCCAGCTGGCGATCTTGGTCTTCTTCATCGTGGACTGTCGATACGGCGGATGTCGGCCGCGGTGGTGCGGAGCACGAGCTGGTCCCCGAGGCGCTCGACCCGGCCGCGCACCTCCACGGGGAGGGCCACGAACTCGAGGACGTCGGCGTTCAGCGGCTCACCTCCCTCGCCCACCAGGAGCAAGTACTCGGCGACTCCCTCCCCGTCTCGCACGCACAGCACGGGCGGGATCCCACCCGAGATGCAGCGGATCGCGCAGGCCCGATGGGGCTTCAGGTTCCCGGGGTTCATCACGCCCAAGAAGCACTTGCTGTCGACGATCTCGCCCACGAAGAGGTGTTCGCCGAGGTCGAGGGACGCGAGAGGGTCGCTCGCCGCGCCCGGCAGCACCTCGAGGCTGTCCGGAACGACCTCCACCAGGGTCTGGCCGTCGCGGTGGACGAGGGAGCCCTCCAGGCGTACGCGGCGACCGGCGAGCTCGCGGACGATCTCCTGGGCGCCGAACTTGAAGGGCGCCACGAGGTGATAGCGCGAGGCCTCTGGAGCGCCCCCTGTCTCACCGGGGCGATCGACGAGCAGCGCCGGATAGGGGTCGGCCGCGAGGGTGCCCTCGAAGCTGCGGAGCTGGCCGAACTCGAAGGTCGCGGACGGCAAGGGGCGGAAGCCCAGCGCGAAGAGCGCGGCGAGCGCGGGGACCAGCACCAACGCCGCGAGCACGAAGCCCCCCGTTCGGGCCGCGATCCCGGGGGGCATCTGTGGCTTGTAGCCGACGTAGAACTCCTCGACCTCAGGCATCGTGCTCCTCCTCGACGGGCGCGGGTTCGACGGCCGTCCCCGGCGCGTGGGCCTCGGGGCGGACGAGGACGCGACCCGCGCGCACGCGCACGTCGTAGGTCGGCACCTTCTCGGTGAAGGGCGGCGGAGACTGACCGTCGTGGGGCCGGTACTGGTAGCCGTGCCACGGACAGGTGATGCAGCCGTCCTCGATACGCCCCTCGCCGAGGGGGCCGTTCTGGTGCTGGCAAGCGTTGGAGACGGCGGAGACCTTGCCGTCATAACGGAAGACCGCGACGCGCTCGCCACCGAGCGTCACGATCCGCGCGCGATTCTCCGGGATCTCGTCGACTCCGCAGACCTCGACGAAGTCCTCGCTCGACTCGCCGACGTGCTCGCGGTCCAAGGGCGCCTCGCGAAGCGCCGCGACGACGTGAAGGCCGACGACGAGGAGGACGCCGGCTCCGACCGGCGCGACGAGGAGCGGGCTCGATTCGGCCTGCAGCACGCCGAGGGCCACGTGGGCGACGAGCAGGGCGTAGGCGACGTACACACCCATGTGGAGCGCCTTCCATGTGGGTGCCCCGAGGTTCGCGAGCCAGAAGTCGTGGCTCGTCGCCGCCATCAGGAACAGGATCACGAGGGCGACGAAGCCCAGGGGCTGGAAGGGGAACCAGCTGAAGCTGCCGTAGCTCGTCGCCGACGTGAAGAGGCTGACCAGGGGGTGCGCGTCGCCGAAGCCGTGGAACTGCAGGAGCGAGAGGCCCCCGTGGGGCAGCGCGAGGGTGAACATCGTCACCCCCATGTGCCGGCGGTTGTACAGGAGCGGCAGGAAGCGCCGGTCGAGGCGGCAGAGCGGCCCGATGACGAGCACGACGTGCAGCAGGACGAAGGCCGCCAGACCGAAGGCGCGGATCATCAGCGTCTCGGCCGTCGCGTTGGGGCGCAGGAGCGCGCCCAGACCGAGGAAGACGAGGAGGAAGAGCGCGACGCCCAGGAGCAGAGTCCGGTCGTAGAGCTTCTTCTGGCGGTTCCAGCCGACGGCGCGGTAGGCGTGGCTCATCGCTCCCCCTCCGCCGGCCAGCTCGGCTCGATGATCTCGACGACCTCTTGGTCGACGAGGCTGTAGACGAAGAGGCTCCCCAGAAGAGGAGCCTCGGAGACCCCGGGAGCCTTCAGCCAGTGCCCGGAGCGAACGGCGCCGAGCAGGCGCGCGTCCCCGGGGAGGGCCGCGCCGACCGCCGGCTCACTCGCGGACCAGTAGAGGAGCGGGTCCGGCGCCGCCGGCTGATCGCCGAGCGGGACGCGGCCGGAGCTTAGCTCCGCGGGCAGGGCTTGGGCGCGGGGCGCTCCGGGGCGCAGGACGACAGCAGCCACGACGAGCGCCGGGAGGAGCAGCGCGAGGACGTGCATCACGCGCCGATGCCGTCGCCGGAGGGGCGCGATCACGTAGTGCCCCCGCCCGGGCTTGCGACACGCGCGCGCCACCACATGCGCGCCAGGAGCGGCCAAAAGGCGGCGGCTCCCGGGAGGATCAGCACACGGAAGCCGAGGCTCCCCGCGCGGGCCGCGGGGTCGATCGCGGCCGCTCCGCGGGCGACGAAGGCGAGCGCGAAGAGCACGCCGATGCCCAGGTACAGCTCGAGGGCGTGCACGAACCAGATCATCTCTCCTCGGGGGCTGGGGGCGCTGGCGCCCGGCGGGCACGACGGGCACGGCGGCACCTGGCGGGCGGTCTCAGTATAGGGGCGGGCGTCTGCCCGCCGCATCTTCTCGCCGAACGTGGGCCGCCTACGCCGCCGGGCGCGCGTCGGGACGCGGAACCCTCGAAAGCCTGCGCGCGCCCGAGCTCAAGCGCCCTTGCCGTGGCACTTCTTGTACTTCTTCCCGCTCCCGCAGGAACACGGATCGTTGCGACCGAGCTTCTGGGCCTTGTGCACGACCGGCGCCTGCTTGGGGTGGTGGCCGTGGTGGGCGTTCTCCCCGGTGCGCACGGTCTCGAGGAACTCCTCGGTCGTGGCCTCTAGGCTGTGCCGGAGCTCGAAGGCGTGGCTCACGACGGCAACCTCGCCGAGGTGGTCGAGGTAGGCCTGCAAGATGGCGGGCACGTGCGGAGCCAGGGGGTCCTTGCGCGCCAGACGCCCGGGCATCAGGTGCCCCAGCACGTGGTGCATGTCGTGGCCGTCGAGCAGGCGCGGCTCGCTCCCGAGCTCCTCGTAGCAGATCGAGAGGAAGTGCTCTGCGACCCTGCGCACCTCGGCCGGGCCCGGCTCCGCGAGGGCGGCGGCATGGGGCGAGTCGAGGAAGGCGGCGAGCTCGAGGGTGATGCGTTTCTGGCTCATGGCGTGCCGGGGGCGAGGTCGCCGCTCAGGGTAGCCGATCCACGATCTGTTGCATCTCCTCGGGGGTCAGGTCGATCTCGACGCGCTGACCACCCTCGACGTCCAGGATCTCCACGAACTGCTCGCGCTCGAGGTCGACCGAGGTCGCGATGCTCGAACCGCCCGAGCGGCGCTCGAGGACCCAGCGGACCTTCATGCGCCCGGCCTGGGCGACGCTCGCCTTGGTCTCGCGTCGCTCGTCGAAGGCGCCGGCGGACCAGTCGATCATCGAGTCGTCGCCCTCCTCCGGCACGAGGGTCGCCTTGACGAAGACGGGGGGCTTGGGAATGGGAGCGTCCCCCGTCAGGACCAGGGTCACCTCCAAGCCCTTGCGCAGCCGCAGTTCGCCTTTCCCGCTGAAGTCCCGCAGGAACTCGACGCGGTATCCGCTGGCCGCGATCTCCAGGTCGATGCTGCGGTGCTCCGTCAGGATCTCGATCTGTGGTTCCCCGAGCCACACCTGGTCGTCCAACTCCTCGGCGCCAGCCGGCCCGAAGCGGAGGGAGCCGTTCAGTCGTTCGCCGGTGGTCGTCCCGACGATCTCCAGGCGGTGGAGGTGGTAGAGGCCACGAAGGTCGATCTCCTGCAGGCGTGGATCGCGGGTCACTTCCCCGGAGACGACTTGAACGTCCTCGAACTCCATGAGGTTCCCCGATTGCCGGTTGGCCCGCAGGGAGACGTGGCGCTTGCCCGGCATCAGGCGCGTGAAGCGGAAGCTGCCGTCGTCCTCGAGCTTCACCGAGCGATGGCTGTAGTCCAGGTGCTCGACGCCGTCGTCGAGGTCCTGGATGGACATGCGGACGATGTCGTCGGGGACTCCCTCGTCCAGCAGCACCCGGCCTTCGATCTCACCTTGCGCGCGCAGGACGACGACGACGTTGCCGTCACCACGCACGAAGCTCACCCAGCCCCCGGCAAAGCCGGGGCGCTCGGCCGCGAGCTGGAAGGCCACACCTGCGACCTCTTCTCGGACCTCGAAGCTGCCGTCGGAGGCGGCCTTGTGGGAGAAGCTCCAGTGCTCGTCCCAGCGCTCGCCCTCATCACGTCGTGAACGAAGCGCCAGCTCTGCCCCGGCGATCGGCTCCCCCGCCTCGGTCTGCACGCGCCCGGCGACGAGGACGACCGGCTCCTCCAGGACGACGTCTCCGAGCTCGTTGATGCCCGTCTGCAAGGAGCGCGAGAGATCGACGCTCCCGCTGGGCCGTGGCTCCTTTCCCTTGCCGCGGGTGACGATCAGCGTGCGCTGGGTGCCCTCGCTCCAGTCGTTGTCGACGTCGACGAGGAAGTAGCCCTCGGCATCGGTGCGCAACTGCGTCTTGCTCGTGTTCTGGAGGAAGTAGGAGCGGATCTGGATCTCGCAGGCGATCGACTCGTTCCCCAGGGGCTTTCCGCGACCGTCCATGGCCCGCAGCCGCGCGACCGGATGGTCCGCGCCGAGCTGCACGTCGATGGAGACCGTCTCGCCCGCTCGCGTGGGCCCGGCGGCGTAGGCGCGGGTGGGTACGCCATGGGCGGTGCGCCGCACGCTGGCACCCACCTCGAGGCCGAGCCCGACGAGCGGGAAGATGGCGACTCCGTCCTCCACCGTGACCTCGGTCTCGTGTCTGCGTCTGGCGCTGAAGGGCGAGGCCTCTCGTGAGTCGCCTTCGGGGACGACTTCGAGGGAGGCTTGGGCCTCGCCGCCGTAGGCTTCCCAGCTCTCGTCGAAGACCTGCAGGCGAACGCTCCCGGTCGGGGGCAGGACCAGGACGATCGGCTCGCCGTCGAAGGAGCTGCCCTCGAGGTCTTCCGCGACGATCTCCTCGGTCAGCGCGTCGATCGCGACGCGATAGGCGCGCCGAGGGGTCTCCCCGGCGGAGTCGAGTTGCCAGGGGAAGAACTCTCGTAGCTCCCGCTGGACGTGGTGGAAGGTTGCCGTGCCGTCCTCCTCTCCGGTGCGGCCGAGGGCGACCGCGTTGGCCCAACCCGAGCGCACCGACTGGACCTGCACGTCGACACCCCCCTGCGGTTCGCCGCGCTCGTCGACGACCTGGACGCGCAGGCTCCGATCCGGCTCGAGCTGGAGCGCGTACTCACTCTTGTCTCCGGAGGAGATCCGCACGCTGCCCCAGAGCTCGTCCTTGCGCGCCGCGACGAGGATGCCCCCCTCGCCGGGCCGAGGGATGGAGAGCTCGCCTGCCGAGGACGCCTGCTGCACGTCGCCGCGCTCCTCCAGCAACGCGTCGATGCGGGAACTGTCGAAGAAGTGCGCCCGCGTGTTCACGCCGTCATCTTCGAGCACCCACACCCGCGCGCCCGCGACCGGCTGCTCGTCAGGACCCAGGATCCGCAGCAGGATCGTCCCCTCCGAAGCGATGACAGCCACGGCCTCGCGCTCGTCCTCCGGCGTGGAGCTCGTGAGCGCCGCCTCCTCCTCGGCGGGAACCGGCGCGAGCTCGAGAGGTCTCGAGGGCTCGACCGAGTCGACCGCTTCTTCGGGTCCTCCGGCGGCCAGAGCGATCTCCGGCTCCTCCAGGCCCCCGCCTCCGCCGTCCAGGGCGAGGTATCCGACGACGGCGGCCGCGACCAAGAGACCGAGGGCGAGCAACAGGTTTCGAGCCATCTCAGCGGGGTGCTGGGAACCGCGGTGCATGCGAGAGCTCCATTGCACGCCCTGGACCCTCTCGCGCGCAACCGATTCCCGGCTTTGCGCATCCCGAACGGTGAAGGGGCTACCTTGTGCGGATGCACACCGTCCGCTTCTGGTTCGACTTCATCTCGCCCTACTCCTGGTTGGCCCTCGAGGCCGCCGGGGCCTTCGCGGACGAGCACGACGTGCGCTGGGACCTCCGGCCGATCTCCTACGGCGCCCTGCTCGGGAAGACGGGGTTGCTCGGGCCCGTCGAGGTTCCCGTCAAACGGGCCTACACCTTCGACGACGTCGCGCGCGCCGCGCGGCTCGCGGGGCTCGAGCTCGTCGGACCGCCGGCGCATCCCTTTCGCTCCCTCGAGGCGCTGCGCACGATGTGGCTCTTCCGCGAGGCGCCCGAGGCCCTCGTCCTGGCCCGGGGGCTGGCGGCGGCGACCTGGCGGATGGGTCGTGACCTGACGCGCGTCGAGGTCCTCGAGTCGGTCGTCACCGAGGTGGGTCTCGACGCCGCGGAGCTCAAGGAGCGCATCGCCGCGCCCGAGGCGAAGCGCGGACTCGTCGAGGAGACCGAGGCTGCCTTCGAGGCGGGGGTCTTCGGCGTCCCCACCTTCGGCTTCGAAGGGGAGCTCTTCTGGGGCCACGACCGCCTGGGGCACCTGGCCGCTCGCCTGGGCGGTCTCCTCCCCCCTTCGCGCCCCGCCAGCGCTCCCCTCCTCGAGCGGCCTGTCGGAATCGAGCGTCGGCGCTGAGCTCCCCTCCTTAGGCTGTCGGGCATGGACGACGACCTCCGAGAGAAACGCGCCACGCTGCGACGCAACTCACGCTGGCTCCTGGGCCACGGCTTCGAAGAGGGACACCGCGAGCTCGAGCGCGTCGCGGCCTGGTGCGCCGAGAACAGCGTCCGCCCGGACCACTACGGCGAAGGAGAGGACCTGCAGGCCTTCGAGGCCCGAGTTGCGCAGCTCCTGGGCCTACCGCGCGGCCGCTTCTTCCCGAGCGGAAAGATGGCCCAGCCGATCGCCCTGCGCCTGTGGTCCGAGCGCGCGGGCACCAAGAACTTCGGCATGCACCCCACCTGCCACCTCGAGCTGCACGAGCACCGCGGCTACAGCCACCTGCACGACCTCGAGGCGACGCTCGTCGGACCGCCGCAGCGGCCGATGCTCGCCGCCGACCTGGCGGGGATCCGCGTACCCCTCGCGGCCCTCGTCGTCGAGCTGCCCACGCGCGAGAACGGCGGTCAGCTCCCGAGCTGGGACGAGCTGGTCGGGCTCTGTGACCTCGCCCGCGACCGCGGCATCCACCCACATCTCGACGGCGCGCGGCTCTGGGAGGCCCAGGCGCACTACGGGCGAACTTTCGAGGAGATCTGCGGCCTCTTCGACTCGGTCTACGTCTCTTTCTACAAAGGGATCGGCGCGCTGGCCGGCGCCATGCTGCTCGGGCCGGAGGACTTCGTGGAGGAGGCCGTTGTGTGGCGTACCCGCCAGGGCGGAACCCTCCACTCCCACATGCCCAACTGGGCCTCGGCGGCGATGAACCTCGAAGAACGCCTGGGGCGCTTCGAGCTCTTCCACGAGCGCGCGCAAGAGCTGGCGCGGGCGCTGGAGGAGGTCGACGGCGTCCACCCGATCCCCGACCCACCCCACACGAACCTCTTCCACCTTTGGCTCGACGCTCCCGAGGAAGCCCTGCTCTCCGCCCGCGACCGGGTCGCCGAGGAGATGGATCTGTGGCTCTTCGCCGCGCTGAGCTCGACGGAGCTCCCGGGGACGGCGCGCCTCGAGGTCTACGTCGGGGAGGCGGCGCTGGGGCTCGAGGTGGCGGAGGTCGCCCGCGGCTTCCAGCGCCTGATCGAGCTCACGCGCGAGGCCTGACGCCGACCTTTCCGCCGAGCCCCCGTCCCCGGGAGCTATCCGAATCGGACGACAGGTCGCAAGATAGGAAGTGCGAATCCCCCTCGGGGGCCCGCGAGACATGAACGACTTCCAGCAACCCGACGACGACGGCGAGGATCACGGCAACGAAGTCACCGCCGTGAAGAGCCGCGAGCGGGTCACGAGCCTCCTCGGCGAGATGCGTGAGGGCACGGCCGGCGCTCACGAGCGGCTGTTCGCCCTCGTCTATCCCGAGCTGCGCTCCTTGGCGGGGGCAGTGTTCTCAGGACAGAACCCGGCCCACACCCTCCAGCCGACGGCCCTCGTCCACGAGGCCTGCCTGAAGCTCGCCGGCAAGCTGGGGTCCATCGAGGACCGCCGGCACTTCTTCATCGTGGCGGGCAAGGCCATGCGACAGATCGTCGCGGACCACGCCCGCGGACGCCTGGCAGAGAAGCGCGGCGGCGCCCGGCGGCGCGTGACCTTGGACGCCGCTCTCGCCGAGGCCCGCGAGGCCGAGATCGACCTCGTCGCGCTGGACGACTGCCTGAGCCGCCTGGCGGAGCTGAACGCCCGTCACGCCAAGGTCGTCGAGTTGCGCCTGTTCAGCGGTTTGTCGATCGACGAGACCGCGGAGGTGCTGGGAATCTCGCCGCGCTCGGTGGACTCGGACTGGGCCATGGCGAAGGCCTGGCTGCGCAAGAAACTGGCCTGAGCGGCGTCCGGCGATCCGCCTCCTCGGCAGTCACTCGAGATCGCGCCGGGCCGCGGCGTTCCAGATCCGAATGCGGCGCTCGTGGGTCACGACGGCCAGCTGCTCGCCACTCGGGCTCCACTGGAGGTGGTGCGCCGCGCCGCCGCCCGCGTCGAGGGTTGCGGTCAGCCGCCCCGTCTCGGCGTCCCAGAGGTGGACGCGGCCGTCCTGGTCCCCGCTCGCCAGGCGCGACCCGTCCGGGCTCCAGGCGCACCACTGGAGCTGGTTGTTGTGCCCGCGCAGCTGCTGCACCTCCCTCCAGCCCTCGACCTCCCAGACACGCAGCGTCAGGTCGTCCAGGGCGGCGACCACGCGCGAGCCGTCGGGGCTCCAGGTCCCCGTGATCAACTGGACGTCCACGAAGCGCGGGCCCAGGCGCAGCTCCCCGGTCTCTCGATCGAGGAGTCGCAGGCCGTAAGGGTTGACGATCAAGAGGCGCTCTCCGTCGGGGCTCCACTCCAGGCTCCGCTGGTCGAACTCCTCGTCCACGATCAGCCGTGCGGGTGGGTCGGAGACCGGGTCGATCTCCCACACGCTCCCGCCATTGCCGACGGTCAGCGTCCCGTCGCGGGGATGCCAGCTCATGTGGACCCAGTAGGTGAAGTCCTCGCCCAGATCGACCTCCGAGTGACTGCCGTCGCGCCAACCGTGAATGTGCACGCTGCTGTCCCCGTGAGTCGCGACTCTCTCCCCGCTCCTGTCCCAGAAGGCGCGAACTCCGTGGAGGCGGCCCTCGAGCTCGTGCAAGCGGCGACCATCCCAACGCCAGAGGCGAACGTCATCGCCCAAGTCCGTCGCGAGATGGCTTCCGTCCGGGCTCCAGCTGCAGACCGGGCTGTGGACGACTCCGCCGCCGGGGACCCATTGCGTCCAGACCGCGCCGCGGTCTTCGCCGGGCCAGAGGCGCATCGTCGCGTCCTTCGAGCCGGAGACGAGCCGCTCCCCGCGCGGATCCCAATCGACGTACTCGGTGATCAGCGAGTGGCCGCGGTGCATGCGCAGGAGCTGCCCCGTATCGACGTCCGTGACCTGGATCGAGGTGTCCCGGCTCGAGGAGGCGAGACGGCGACCGTCGGGGTTCCACTCGAGGTGGGTCATGAATTGCCCGTGGTGCTTCGTGGTCCGCAGCAACTCCCAGTCCGAACGGCGCCAGAGCTGGATGTGCCCCCCGGCGCTCCCGACGGCGAGCCGCTCTCCGTCCGGGGCCCAAGCTAGGCACGTCAGGGAGACCGAGGGATCGGGCGGCTGCAGCTCGCGCAAGACCTGCCAGCTGTCGAGGTCGTGGACCTGTGCGATGTTCCGATTCAAGGCCAGGGTCGCGAGCTCCTTGCCGTTCGGGTGGTGCTCGATCATGCCCGGCCCCCCGAAGAGCACGTCGCTCTCATGCACGAGCCGTGCCTGCCAATCGCCGCGATCGAAGCGGAACACGTCCCCGTCCACCGTCGTGACCAGGAAGTGCGAGCCGTCGGGGTGCCAGCTCAGGCCGCTGCCGTAGACGGGGCTCGTCCAGGCGACCAATTCCTCCCAGGAGTCCGTCGAGTAAGCACGCGTCTCGCTCGGCGCGCAGAGGACGACGACGTCGCCTGAAGGACTCCAGGCCGCGTCCTCGGAGAACTGGGTCGTGGGCAGCTCGGCGATGAACTCGCCGCGCTCGACGTCGTAGACCCGCGCGGGGACCTCGCCGGTCACGACCAGGTCCCGGGAGGGATGCCATTCGGTGGTCAGCACCCACCCCTCGCTCTCGAGGACGGTCTCCCGCGGCCGGCTCAGCGCCTCCAGCAGGTACCACTCCCAACCGCGCCGATCTTCAGCGCCCTCGGCCGGGACCCAGTGGGCGAGGAGCTCCTGCATCCGTGCCGCCCCCCCTGCCTCCTCCGCCAGGTCAGCGGCGAGCTGCAGCTCCGCGAAGTAGAGGTCGTCGGCGATCTTCCGCTCGAGCGACTGGGAGACCCGAGTCTGCCGCTGGGCGAAGAGGGCCAGGATGGTCGAGGTCACGACGCCGACGAGGAGGACCACGAGGGTCGCCACCAATCCCCGGTGTCGGCTCGCGAACTTGCGCAGCCGGTAGAGGCGGCTCGGGGGTCGAGCGGCGATCGGGCGATCGCCCAGGAAGCGCCGGAGGTCCGACGCGAGCGCCTCGGCGGACTCGTAGCGGCGCGCTGGCTCCTTATCGAGGGCCCGGCCGACGATCGTGTCGACGTCGCCTCGTAAGCGCGGTTGCACGCTGCCCAAGCGGGTCGGCTCTTCGCTCGCCAGCATCCGCATGCCCGCGGTGATTGGCATCCCGGCCGGATCCAGGGGGAGCTCGCCGCAGAGCAGCTCGAAGGCCAGGACCCCGAGGGAATAGACGTCCGCCCGCGGCGTGATCGCCTCCCGCTTCCCCCCGAGCTGCTCGGGCGCCATGTAGGAGAGCGTGCCGAGGATCTTGCCCTCCTCCGTCACCATCGTCGAGAGGAGCGTGGAGTCGTCGGCGGTGAAGGCGATGCCGAAGTCCAGGATCCTCGGGCGGCCGTCGCCGTCGACGAGGACGTTGTCGGGCTTGAGGTCGCGGTGCACGACGCCCGCGCGGTGGGCGCTGTGCAAGGCGTCGGCGATCATCGCGACGAGCTTCAGCCGCTCGCGTAGGTCGAGGCCTTCGCGCTCGGCGTAGTGGAGCAGGTCGACGCCGTCGACGAGCTCCATCGCGATGAAGGGCTGCGCGCCCCGCCCGAGGTCGAAGCTGCCCAGCTCGTAGACCTGGGCGATGCCCGGGTGCTGGAGGCGACCGAGGATGTGGGCTTCCCGGCGAAAGCGCCGGTTCCGCTCGACGCTCGACTGGCCCGGGTGAATCAGCTTCAAGGCCACGCGTCGCCGCGGATCGGTCTGCTCCGCCTCGTAGACGACGCCCATCCCGCCGGCGCCCAGCCGCGACAGGATGCGATAGCCTCCGATGCGCTCGGGGAGCCATTCGTGACCGCCCTCCGCCGGGTGCTGCTCCTCCGCGACGCGTTCGAGCTCGCGACGCCCGCGCTCCAGCTCCGCCTCCGAGAAGAGCCCGGCCTCGTCCTCCAGCGCCTCCAGGAGCTCCTCGACTCCCCGGCGTAGCTCGAGGTCGCCTCCGCAGCGCGCGTCGAGCTCCCGAGCTCGGTCCGCGCCCGAGAGCTGCCGGCACTCGTCGAAGATCGATTGCAATCGCCCGTGGCGCGCAGCCGCCTCGTCGTCGCCGTGCGATGGGCCGCTCGTGGCTCGGTCGGAGGTCATCTGGGAAGTCCGAGGGCCAGCCGGGCTCAGCCCGGCATGCCCCGGGGTCTGCACTCCCCCGCCGCGTCGGGCGTCACTTGGCCCCGGAGCCGCTCGGTGTGCTCGAGCCAGGCCTCCTGCACCTCCGCCGACAGGCCGTGGTCGCTCATCGTCTCGCGCAGGATCTGTGTGCGGCGATTGAACTGCCCGCCCATGATCGGATGCGCCGCGTGGGCCTCGGGCAGGGGGCGGCCGCTGTACTCGACGTCGGCGCCGAGGAACTGCAGCGCGAGCTCGAGCTCCTTCTCCACCAGGCGCGCCTTGTCCTTGCCCTTGAAGAAGAAGCCGATCATCACGTCGTCGAAGACGCGGTCGTAGAAGTCGACCAGGAGCGGGCGCAGCACCGCCTCGCCCCCGGCCAGCTCGTGCAGCGGCGCGCTCTCGGAGCTACCAGCTGATCTCGAGCCCATTCGTCGTGTTGAAGCCGCTCCCGCAGGGCCCCATGGGGTCCCGGTACCAGAACTGGTAGCGCCGGGTCTGTCCCGGGAGGACGCCCGTGATGCTCTGGATCGTCGGACCTCCCTCGCAGGGGCCCCAGATCGCGACGCCGTCCGCCGAGGCCTGCACAGGCCCCGGCCGAAGGCGCACGATCTGCCCGCCTGCGCACAGCTGGCCGTCGCCGAAGGGGATCTGGATCGCGTTCGTGCCCTCGAAGAAGATGCCGACCTTCTTCGGGGGGACGCCCTTGGCGACGAGGTCGACGTCGTGCAGGTCGCTCGCGCCCTGGGCCTCGAGGGTCGCCCCGTCTCCGGTCGAGTTGGCGCAGCCCGCGTCGACGTCGGGGTTGGCGCAGGGCGGGTTCCCGCAGAAGCAGTATGCGAGACCGAGGCGCCCCTTGGGCTCGAAGACGAGGCCGCCCTCGTTGCCGGTGGTCAGGACTCGCTCTCCCGAGATCGCGACGTCGAGCCCCAGGTAGGGGAAGCTGGGGTGGTGGTCCGCGGGGACGAGGCGCTGCGACTCGCTCCAGGTCGTGCCCTCGCGAAAGAAGACGTGGGCGCCGCCGCGGTTCCCCAGCTCGTCCTCCTCACCCGACGCGCCGATCACCGCCCGCGCGCCGTCGAGGGCGACCTCGATGCCGAATGCGTCATCCACTTCACCGTCGGGCGCCATCAGGGTCGCTTCGGGAACGAAGATCGAGCCGTCCCAGCGCAGCGCCTGGGCGATGCCGCTGCGCACGCTGCCGTTGGAGGCGTTGCTCGCGCCGACGATCAATCGATCCCCGGACACGGCGACGTCGGAGCCAACGTTGCGATCTGGGGCATGAGGTGGAATCGAGACCCGCTGCACGTAGCTCCAGCTCGAGCCGTTGCCGACGTAGACGTAGGCCGCGCCGTTGTTCTGGTGGCTCCCCACGGTGACGCGCGGGGCTCCGACGACGAGTGTGCTCGGATTCCCCCGGTCAAGGCTGACGGAGCCGCCGAACAAGCCGCCGGCGGGCGAGTGGATCACGTCACGCTCGACCCAGGTCGCGCCGTCCCACACGTACACGTAGACGCGCCCGGCCCAGTCGGCGCCGACGACCAGCGTGTCCCCCGAGACGTCGACCGAGGCGCCGTAGAAGCTCCACTCGAGGAGGTTGACGTCCCCGAGCACTTGCGTCTGGGCCCAGGTCGAGCCGCTCCGCGTGAAGACGAAGGCCTCCCCGCGCGGACCGAAGGCGTTCCAGTAACCCTGCCAGGCGCCGACGACCGCGGTGTCTCCGTCGATGGCCACGGAGACGCCGAACTCCGCGCCGAACTCAAAGGTGTTCGGCTCGAGGAAGGCCTGCTGAGACCAGCCCGCGCCCTGGCGCTCGAAGAACGATGCGGCGCCGTTGTCACCGTAGCCGGTAGCGCCGAGGATCAGAGTGTCGCCGTCGAGGTCCAGCGTGCCGTTCGACGACGCGGGGGTGCTCTGGACCTCCGCCTCCTCCGTGTAGCAGTCCAGTTGTTGCGCGCCGGCGAGGATCGGGGACGCGCTCGAGGCGAGGACCAGGCAGGGCAGGAGCAGGTTCTTCATGGAGCCCGGGCGGCGCGGGTCAGGTACCGAGCCGCCGCGAGTAGAGTCGATCATAGTGCGGCCTCGCCGATTCGGCGACGGCCTCCAGCTCGGGCGTCAGGTCGATCTCCTTGGGGCGGTAGGGCTGGAAGCCCGTCGACTTCACGACGGCGTCGTACCAGTGGTCGGCCCAGACGCCGTCGGTCGCGCGTTTCCCGGGGGCCCAGGACAGCATCGACTCCTGGAACTCGACCCCCAGGGCCTCGCAAAGGGCCGAGAGAACGCCGCGGGGATCTTCCAGCACCTGGCGCGAATCGACGACCGGCGGCCGCTGGCCGGTCTCCTTCGTGATCCAGTCGTAGAGCTCAACCTGCTGCGGAAAGCCCAGGTCCTCGAGCCGGGCCTCCTCGCGCTTCAGGACGTAGGAAGAGAGCATGTGCCGCGGCTCGCGGATCAGGAAGGCGTGGCGCACGGAGCGCATCCACTCACGCCCCACCTCCGGCAGATAGTGGTGGGCCATCTGCTTCTGGTAGAAGACGCGCACGCCCTCGGGAACGGGCCCCGTCATCTGCGCGGCGACCTCGCGCCAATCCGTCGGCTGGCTGGCGATGACCGCCTCGCGCACGGGATGGTCCAGGCCAGTCGCGGCGAGGAAGTAGGCGTAGAAGGGCTCGTCGACGACGATCGAATCGTCGCGGGAGTCGAAGGCGCGCATCATCGCCGTGGAGATGTTGCGCGGGCCGGACCAGAGGGCGATGCGGATGACGTCGGTCATGATCGAGGCTCCGATCGAGCTCGAAGTGGGTTCTCAGGCACGCACGAGACTGGAGAGGGGCGGCTCGGCCATGACGCGTGCGGCGTACAGCTCCTGCAACCGCTGGACCACCGGTCCGGGGTAGGGTCCCCTAAACTCCCGCCCATCGACCTCCCCCACCGAGGCGAGGCCCGCGAAGGTGCCGGTGACGAAGACCTCCTCCGCGGCGTAGACGTCCGCCAGGGAGAAGTTCTTCTCGCGCGCCTCCATCCCCGCTTCGCGCGCGAGCTCCAGCACGACGCCGCGCGTGATCCCGTCGAGGCAGTAGTTACCCGTGGAGGTCCAGACCTCGCCCCGGCGCACGATGAAGAAGTGCGTCGAGTTGCAGGTCGCGACGAAGCCGTGAGGGTCGAGCATCAATCCCTCGTCCGCCCCCGCCTTGGCGGCCTGGATGCAGGCCTGGATGCAGTTGTGCTTGGAGTGCGTGTTGAGCCGCGGATCCTGCACGTCAGGGCGCCCGCGGCGCACGTGAACGGTGAAGAGCTTCAGGCCCCGCGAGTACACGCCGGGGTCGGGGTCCTTGTACTCCGGCAGGATCACGACCGTCGGCTGCGTGACCGTGGCTCGCGGGTCCTGGTAGGGCGTCGACTTGACCCCGCGGCTGACCATCAAGCGCAGGTGCACGTGATCGTGCATCTCGTTCGCCTCGAGCACCCGCGCGAGGCGCCCGGTCAGCTCCTCGGGCGTGAGCCCGATGTCGAGGTCGATCGCCCGCGCCGCGTCGTAGAGCCGCCGCAGGTGTCGATCGAGGAAGGCGAGGCGTCCCTCGTGCAGCCGCATCCCCTCCCAGATCCCGTCCCCGAGGATGAAGCCGCTGTCGAGCACGGAGACGGTCGCCTCGCGCTTGGGCACGAGCTCGCCGTTGACGTCGACCAGGACGGAGTCGTTGCGCGGATCGGCCGCGTGGCTGTGGGCACCGTGGGTCATGGGCCCGGGAGGGTACGCGAGGGAGCCGCGGCGCGCCAAGCGAACGGCCCCCCCGGGATCACTCCGAACCCGTTGTCTCGCCGAGCTCCACCCGCTCCGCCCCCATGCCGCCGCCGATGGCGCGGCGCAGGGTCGCGAGGGAGCGGCGGTAGTCGGCGAGGGCCTGGACCTCGGCGAGCTGGGCGGTCGCCAGGCCCTCCTGACGCTGGAAGAGGAGGTTCAGGAACTCGGGCGTGAGGCGCGAGCGCTGCTCCTGCTCGACGCGCAAAGCCCGCAGGTTCTCGGTCTCGGCGAGGCGCAGGGTGCGGGTCGCGGCGACGAGCTCCCAGTTGGTCCGCACGTCACGCAAGGCCTCCTTGACGTCGAGCAGGACGTCGCGCACGACGTCCTCGTAGGCGATCAGGGCGGCCTGGTTCTCGTGGATCGCCTGGCGCTCACGGGCCTCGGCGGCGCGGTTGCCGGCGGGCAGCTCGAAGGCGAGGCCGATGAAGGCGGCGTAGAAGTCGTCGTCGACGAGGCTGGAGTAGGCATCGCCGGCATCCCCCTCGAAGCCGATCACCGCGACGCCCGCCCGCAGGTCGAGCTGCGGATCGGCGGCGTTCTCGGCGACGCGCCGCTGGAGATCCGAGTCCTCGATGGCGAGGATTGCACGCTGGATTTCCGGCCGGCCCCCCAGGGCATTGAGCAGCAACCGCCGCAAGTCCCCCGGGTAGGGGTCGGCGCTCAATCCGTCGGTCGGGGCGAGCAGGGTCTCGTCGACGAGCGGGAGCTCGGGGTCGTTGACGAGGGCCTTGAGGCGGTCGGAGGCGAGCGCCACGAGGCGCTGGGCGCGCACGACATTGGCGCGGCGGCGCTCGAGGGTCGCCAAGGAGTCCGAATACTCCGCCGGCGCCGCGTCGAAGGCCTGCCGCTCGCGCAGGACGCGCTCGACCTCGGCCCCGCGCTCGGTGAGCTGCTGCTGGATCGCGAGCAGCTTCCAGGCCTCCATCAGGTCCCAGTAGGCGACCTCGGCCGACTCGATCACCGCGAGCAGGTCCTCGCGCAGCACGAACTCCGAGCGCTCGAGCTGGTTGCGGCTGAGGGTCACCTCGGCCCGGTTCACCTCCGCGCCGCGCCCGCGCATCAGGGGCTGGTCGACCCGCACCGCGAGGTCCGAGCGGAAGGAGGAGTCCGGCGTGAAGGCGATCCCCGGGGTCCGATCGTCGTACCACTGCAACGAGGTCGAGGTCGTGACCGTCGCGCCGCCGTCGAAGAGCTTGCGGACGCCGAGGCTCAGGGTGCCGGAGTCGTTGGCCGAGTTCGGGGCGCCGAGAGGGATGCCCCCCAGGGTCGGCACGCGCCGTGGCTGGTCGTTGCTGTCGAAACCGAGGTCGGCGAAGAGGGTGGAGTCGAACTCCGCGGTGGCGATGGTGACGCCCTCGCGGTCCACTCGCGTCTGCTCGCGGGAAAAGCGAACGGCCAGGTTGAACTCGCTCGCGGCGCGCACGGCCCAGTCGACGTCCACCTCGCGCATGTCCTCCGTGCGTTCGTCGAGGGCCAGCGGGAGCTCGAGCTCCAGGGAGTCGTAGCTCTCTGGGCCGCCCTCGGCCTCGAGCTCCTCGAGGCGCTCGCCGAGGACCTCCTCCACGCGACTGGTCGCGCGCGCCGGCTCCTCGCCGGCGACGCCGCGCGGCGCGAGCTCGTCGAGCTGCTCGCGCACAACGTCCTGCATCACGGCCCGCATGCGCGGGCGGCGATCCGGGTCGCTCGAGGCGCAGCCACCGAGGCCCGGCAGGACGCAGAGAAGGAGGAGCACGAGGCCGCCCGCCGCGGCGCTGGCCGCGCCGGGGCCGGAACCCTCGCGCTCACGCATCTCCGCCAGAGTCCCGAGCCGCTCTTGCAGCTGGGTGAGGAGGCTGAGGAGCGAGGGCACGAGCAGCAGCGTGAAGAGGGTCGAGACGACGAGCCCGCCGAGGACGACGCTGCCCAGACCGCGGTAGAGCTCGGATCCCGAGCCGGGCATGAAGACGAGCGGCGCCATGCCTCCGACCGAGGTCAAGGTCCCCATGAAGATCGGACGCACGCGGCTGCGCACGGCCTCCGCGATGGCGCGTCGGGGCTCCAGGGGCTCGGTCTCCGAGTCCCCGAGCATGAAGTTGCGTGCTTGGTGCACGATCAGGATCGCGTTGTTGACCACCACGCCGATCAGGATCACGAAGCCGAGCAGCGTCAGGATGTCCAGGCTCTGGATCGGCATGTAGGGGTCCTGCAGGCTCCACAGGAACACGCCGAAGAGCGCCGCGAAGCCGCCCAGGGTCGCGAGCGGCACGCTGAACATGATGATCAGCGGACGCAGGAAGCTCTGGAAGAGGACGCACATCAGGAGGTAGACGACGAGCAAGGCCAGCACCATCGCGCTGCCGATCGTCCCGGCGACCGTCCCGTCACCGAACATGGCCTGCTGCACCGAGGCGAGCTTGCTGGCGGAGCCGGTGTACGTGGTCGCCACCGTCGCCGGAATCGCGCCGCTCGCGCGCTGGCGGTCGAGGACGGCCTCGATCGAGTCGATGGCCTGCTCGAGGGGCAGGCCCGCGGGCGGCGTGAACTGGAGCGTCACCGAGCGCAGCCGACCGATGCGGTTGATCTGCGGCGGGGCGTTGACGCGCTGCAGGCGACCGAGGGACTCGACGGGCACCACGCCTCCCAGGGGCGTCGCGATCGGCGTGCTGCCGATCGAGTCGAGGGAGCCGCGGGTCTGGGACTCCTCGGCCATGACCTTGAGGTCGACGTTCTGGCCGCCGATGCGATAGTCGCCGATGATCGCGCCATCGCCCAGGGCCTGCACCGCCAGGCCCAGCTCCGCCGGCGAGAGCCCAACCTCACCCAGGCGAACCAGGTCGGGGATGACCTGCATCTCTGGCCCGGGGATGTTGAAGTTGCTCGGGTCCGGACGCACGGCCATCGGACCGTAGCTGCCCATCAACTCCATGAAGACGGACATGGCCGAAGCCGTGACCTGGTCGAGGTCTTCTCCCGAGAGGTTGATCTCGACCGCGGAGCCCGTCGAGCCGCCGAGCTGGAACAGCGGGACCTGGAAGGCGAAGGCGAGCACGCCGGGGGCCTGCTCGGCCCGCGTCGCGTGGCCGAAGAGCGCCAGGTGGTCGACGACGCGCTCGGGCTCGGAGCTGATGCCGCCGTGGAACATCGTGCCCGGGAAGCTGACGATGAAGTAGTTCTCGAGCGGCGGCGGCACGACCGGCGCTCCTGGAGCGCCCTTCATGAAGTCGAAGGTCGGGATCTCGGGGAGCTCGGCCTTGGCCTCTTCGTACTCGGGGGTCCCGACCTCGAACTTGCCCGCCTCCCAGAAGGGCTCGACGGTCGTCTCGATGCGCGTGGCGAGCTCCGTCGCCTGGTCGATGTTGTAGCCGGGCGGCGGGATCAGGAGCCCGAAGACGAGGTTGCGGTTTCCCGTGGGCAAGTAGTCCGCGGGCGGCAGGAGCGAGTAGGTCCCCGCGACCGAGGCCGCCGTAAGGGCGATGACCAGGACGAGGCGCGCGAGCACGCTGCCGCCCAACCAGTAGGTGAGGTTCCCCAGCCAATCTGGGATCGAGCGAAAGAACGGGATCCCGCGTCTCTTCGCTCCGGAACTCTCCCCCGCGTTGCGATGGGTCTTGAGCAGGCGGGCCGCGGCGCAGGGGATCACTGTGATCGAGACGAGCAAACTCAGGGCCACCGCCCCCACGATCGCCAGCGCGATGTCTCGGAACAGCTGGCCGGCCTCGTCCGCGACGAGCAGGATCGGCACGAACACGACCACGGTGGTCAGGGTCGCCGCGAGCACGGCCCCCGACACCTCACGCGTGCCGTCGTAGGCGGCGCGGAAGGGTCGCTTGCCCATCTCCAGGTGCCGGTAGATGTTCTCGAGCACGACGATCGCGTTGTCGACCACCATGCCCACGGCGAAGGCCATGCCCGCCAGGCTGATGACGTTGACCGAGCGCCCGATGGAGATCATCGCCGCCACCGCGCCGACGATCGAGATCGGGATCGCGAGGGCGATGATCCCCGCGCTGCGCAAGGAACGCAGGAACAGCAAGAGCACGACCATCGCGAGCCCGCCGCCGATCCAGATGTTGTTCTGGACGAGGAGCAAGGCGTCGTCGATGTAGATCGTCTGGTCGTAGACCTGCCGCAGGCTGAGCACGCCGTCGAGGCCCATGCTGCGCGCTTGCGTGTCCAACACGCCGCCCGGGAGGTTGAGCTGGGCGACCGCCTCCTTCAGCCCCGCCATGACCTCGATCACGTTGACGCCGACTTCCTTCTGGGCGTTGATCGCGATGACGGGAACGCCGCTGGAGCGCACGATGCTCCCGGCCTCCTTGTAGTCGACGACGACCTCCGCCACGTCCGCGACGCGCACGGGCCCGGCCTCGGTGAAGGCGATCACCGTCTCCTCGACCTGCGCGGGGTCGACGAATTGGTTCACGAGCCGCAGGCGAACGTCGGACTTGTCCTCCTTGACGGCGCCGCCGGAGATGTTGCGGTTCGTGTCCCGCAGGGCGCTGATCAGCTGGGAGACGCTCACGCCGCGCTGGGCGAGGCGCACGGGGTCGAAGCGCACTTGCGCTTCGCGCTCGCGCCCGCCCAGAACGTTGATCTCGCTCATCCCGGGCACCCGCTCGAGCACCGGCTTGATGCGGTCCTCGGCGAAGTCCTGGAGGGTGCGGATGTCGAGCTCGGGGTCGGTCGTCTCGAAGACGATCCAGGCGATGTAGTCGCGGTTCTCGGGGTCCGAGGCCTCGACCACGGGCTCGTCGGCGTTCTCGGGGTATCGCGGGACCTCGCGCAGCTTGTCGCTGACCTCGCGCAGAGCGAGCTCCTTCGAGGTGCCGACCGCGAACTCGAGCTTGATCGAACCCGACCCCTGGAGCGATGTGCTCGACATCTCCACGAGGTTGGCGATGCCCTGCAGCTTCTCTTCCTGCAGATCGATGATCTCCTGCTCGATCTCGGCCGGGCTCGCGCCTTCCCAGTTCGTCGTGATCGAGATGATCGTGTCCTCGACGTTCGGCGTGAGCTGGATCGGGATCCGTCGCAGCGTCACGAGCCCGGCGAGCAGGACCAGGACGACGCCCACGGTGACGGTGACCGGCTGCTCGACCGCTCGGCGGATGAGGTTCATCGCGCGGGGGCGCCGCCTCCGGCGGGCACGGGCTGAATGGGCGCCATGGGGTAGAGGCGCTCGTTCCCCTCGACGACGACCTGCATGCCGGCCTGCAGGCGCCCGGCTCGGATCACGGCACGGCCCTCGGACTGGAACAGGACCTGGACCTGCATCGGCGCGGCGCTCGGAGGTTGACCCTCGGCGCCGGGAAGGACGGCGTAGACGTAGCTGCCCACCTCGTTGCGGAGGATGGCGTCGCGGCTGATCGTCAACATCGGCCGCTCCTCCTCGGTGGGCACGAGGGCCGTGATCGACATGCCGGCGGCGAGCGGAAGGGCGGCCTTCACGTCGGCGACGACGTAGAAGGTGCGGCTGCGCAGGTCGACGTCGGGGACGACCTCCACCGCGGATACGCTGAAGCCGCGGCCGGTGCCGCCGACCTCGACCTCGATCGCGCCGGCGAATCCGGCGAGGGCCCCGAAGAGCTGCTGGGGCACCTCGAGCCACACCTCGAGCTCGCCCGTCGAGACGAGCTGGGCCACGGCGGCGCCCTCGCCGAGCCAGGCCCCGACCTCGGTGCGAACCTGGACGACCGTGCCGGCGAAGGGCGCCCGCAACTCGGCGTCGGCGATCCGCTGGCGGAGCTTGGCCGCCTGGGCGTCGAGGACCTCGAGCTCGGCGGCGCTGGCCGAGAGCCTCGCCTCGGCCGCGGTGACCTGGTCGCGGGCGTCCGCCAGCTCCTTGGGGTTTGCGGCGCGCTTCTCGACCAAGGCCTCGAGGGAGGCGACGTCACGCTCGGCGATCTGCAGCTCGCTCTCCCGCACGGCCCGAGTCGCGAGCACCGGGGCGCGCTGGGCCTCGACCACGGCGAGGTCGAGCTCGAGCTGAGTCGCGTCGATGCGCGCCAGGACCTCTCCGGCCTCGACCACCGAGCCTTCCTGGGCCGCGAGCTCGAGCACGAGCCCCTTCTCGCGCGTCGCGACCTCGACCCGTCGCGCGGCGCGCAGATCACCGGTCACCTGTTGACGCCGGAGCACGACCTCTTCGCGCACGGCGTCGACGTGGACCACGGCCGGAGGGCCCTGCGGCGCGGCGAGTGCCGGTGCGGCGGCGAAGAGCGCCAGGGGCAGGAGGAGGGCGAGGGCGCGCCCGCCTCGTGGCGAGTGGGCAGGGTGTTCCACGATTGGATCGTCTCCTTCTCTGAAGCGTGGCCTGCGGACCGGGGGCCCTGGAGGCAGACCGGGGGCGTGAGTGTGGGCCGCCCCACCGCACCGTCAAGGAGAGGGCCAGGAGAACTCTTCAGGGGCGCTACAACCGGGCTCACGGGGAGCGCGAGCCCCCGCCGAAGCCTGTCAAGGATGCGTGAGTGCCCCTGGCTCGGGCAGCCCTTCCCGCGGCGCCGCGGGCCGGAGACGCTCCGCGCAACTCGTATACTCCGGCGCCGCGGAGCCCGCAACGAGCTCGCCGTCGCGGAAGGAACCCGTAACCCGACACATCGAAGAGCTTCGAATCATGACGAGACTCGAACCGGCGCCGCGAGCGCACCTCCTCCTCGGCGCGCAGCTCATCGGACTGCTGGCCCTCTGCGCCTCCTGCGCCGCCACTCCCGGCTCCGCGCCCCCCGAGGCGCCGCCGCTCCCTCGGCCCGAATCGACGCCGCCGCGGACGAGCCCGACTCCGCCGCCCTCTTCGCGCCCCGCCGAAGTCGACGAGGACGCCCTCAAGCAGGCCAACAACCCGTTGGCCAACATGACGACGATCAAGTTCCAGAACTACGCCATCACCGAGACGACGGGCACGGACGACTCGGCCAACCAGTTCTGGGTCCGCTACGCCCAGCCGATCGAGACGCCCGGCGGCACCTGGCTGATGCGCGCGTCGATGCCCTTGCTCTCGGTCCCCGTGGGCAATGACAACTCGGAGTCGGGCATCGGCGACTCGAACGTCTTCGCCGCCTACCTCATGGAGACCGACGACCCCGCCGTCAGCCTCGGCGTGGGCCCCCTGGTTGGGGTACCGACGGGCACGAAGGACGTGCTCGGCACGGACCAGTGGTCCCTGGGGGCCGCGGCGGTGTACTTCGACGCGCGCTCCGAGCTCGTCCAATTCGGCGGGCTCGTCACCTACCAGCACAAGCTCTTCGGCTCGGGCCGGGCGCCGGACGTCAACCTGCTCGCGATCCAGCCTTTCGGCATGCTCCAGCTCGGCAAGGGGGTCTACTTCCGCAGCGTCGGCATCTGGGCCTTCGACCTGCAGCAGGGGAACTACAACATCCCCGTGGGCTTCGGTCTGGGCAAGGTCGTGAAGGCCGGCGACATGGTGCTCAACTTCTACCTGGAGCCCCAGTTCACCGTCCTGCACGACGGCCCGGGGCAGCCCGAGTACCAGGTCCTCTTCGGCTTCAACACCCAGTTTCTGGGAATGTAGCGTTGGGGATGTAGCGCTGGGCGGCTGAAGCCGGCAGCCGCTACCGCCGCGCGGCCACGAAGGCCGTCAGTAGGCTGCAGAAGCGCTCCGCCACGACCTGCCCGGCCTCGACCACCTCGTCGTGGGCGAGGGGCACGGGCGAGATTCCGGCGGCTGGGTTCGTGATCGTCGACACGGCGGCGACGCGCATCCCCTCCGCGCGGGCGGTCGAGGCCTCCTGGACCGTGCTCATGCCCACCGCGCTCGCGCCTGCCCAGCGCAGCATCCGGATCTCGGCGGGCGTCTCGTAGGAGGGGCCGGGGAGGCCTGCGTAGACGCCGCTCTCGAGCTCGACCCCCGCCTCGGTCGCCGCGGACGCGAGGAGCTCGCCGAGCTCCTCGTCGTACACGCGCCCGCGACGAGCATGCCGTCGCGCGAGGCGCGCGCGCCCCTGGAGGTCGATGTGGTCGGTGACGCGCATCAGGGTCGGTACGGGCCAGTCTGGCTCGATCCCGCCGGCGGCGTTGGTCAGCACGAGCTCCCCCACGCCGAGAGACGCGAGGGCGCGCACGCAACGCGTCACCTCCCCGACGCTCCAGCCCTCGTAGAGGTGCACCCGTCCGCGCTGCACGACGACGCGCTCGCCCTCGAGGCTGCCGAGCCAGAGCTCGCCCGCGTGGCCAGGCACAGCGCTCTGAGGCATGTTCTCGAGCTCGGCGTATGGGATTCGGAGCGGATCCTCGAGGCGCTCGGCAAAGGCGCCCAGGCCCGAGCCGAGCACGAAGGCGAGACGCGCTTCGTCGACGCCGCGCTCGCGCAGCTCGTCCGCGAGCCGCTCGGTCGCTTGGGCCTCGCCGTCGAGGGCCGCCCGGCTCATGCGAGGAACATCCCCGCGACCGAAGCGGTCATCCAGGAGGCGAAAGCGCCGCCGATCATCGCGCGCATGGCGAGCTTGGCGATGTCGGCGCGGCGATCGGGGGCGAGGGGCGTGATGCCGCCGATCTGAATGCCGATGGAGGCGAAGTTGGCGAAGCCGCAGAGGGCGTAGGCCGCCATCTGGGCCGAGCGCTTGTGCTCGAAGGCGCCCTCCTGGCTGCCGCCGGGGAGGTAGGTGACCAGCTCGCCGAAGGCGACGAACTCGTTCACGGCGATCTTGGTGCCGAGCAAGGAGCCGAAGAGCTGACAGTCGTGCCAGCCTTCGACGCCCATGACCCAGGCGATCGGCGCGAAGAGCCAGCCGAAGATCCAGTTGAGGTCGAGCTCGCCCTCCGCCATGCCGAACCAGGTGCCGACGACGCCGAGCGGCCAGTCGACGAGGGCCACCAGGGCGATGAAGGCGATCAGCATCGCGATCACGTTCAGCCACAGCTTCAGGCCGTCGCTCGTGCCGTTGGCGGCAGCCTCGATCAGGTTGCTGGCCGTGCGGTCGATGCGCAGCGGAACGGCCCCGCCGGTCTCGGGCTGCGCGGTCTCGGGCAGCATGATCTTGGCGATCACGAAGGCCGCGGGGGCGGACATCACGGAGGCCGTGAGCAGGTGCGGACCGTACTCCTCACCGATGAACCCGACGTAGACCGCCAGCACCGAGCCCGCGATGGTGGCGAAGCCGCCGGTCATCATCGCGTTGAGCTCGCTCAGCGTCATGCCCGGGATGTAGGGCTTGACGACGAGGGGAGCCTCGGTCTGGCCGACGAAGACGTTGGCCGCGACGGACATCGACTCGGCGCCGGAGACGCCGAGCAGGGCCGACATCGCCTTGGCCAGGCACCAGACGAGGAACTGCATCACCCCGAGGTGATAGAGCACGCTCATCAGGGCCGAGAAGAAGATGATCGCGACGAGGCCCGTGCCGGCGAAGGAGAAGATGAAGCCGTTCTCGGGGCCGAACTGCGCGCCGAGGACCTCCGGCTTGGCGAGAGCCCCGAAGACGAACTCGGCGCCGGGCTTCGCCATCGAGATGAGCTTGGTGACCATCCCGGCCGCCCACTCGAAGATCGAGAGGCCGAAGCCCGTGCCGAGGAAGACCGCGGCGAAGAGGACCTGGAGGCCGAGGCCGCCGATGACGATGCGCCAAGGGGGCTTGCCGCGCTGAGCGGAGAGGACCCAGGCGAGGGCGCAGAAGAAGGCGAGTCCGAGGAGGCCGTGGGCGTTGTGCATGGGGTCGCGGTCCGGAGCCGGGCCCCCAGGAGAGCGATCGCCCTAGAGGCGCGCAAGCACGAGGGGCGCAGGCTCGAAGGCCGGGCCGACCGAAAGCGCCCGCGCGAGGCGGGCTTCGGCCTGCTCGAGCCCCCGACCGCCGCGGTGGTGGATCGTGCACAGGGGTTGGCCGGCGTCGACGGCCTCCCCCGCGCGGGCGTGGAAGAGGAGTCCCACGCCCGGGTCGATGCGGTCGCCCAGGGCGCGACGGCCCCCGCCGAGGTCCACCAGGGCGAGGCCGACCTCGCGCAAGTCGCCGAAGGCGAGGTGGCCCGCCTCGGGGGCGAGGAAGTCCACGCGCTCGGTGCCCTCGGGGTCACCGGCCGCCTCGAACCAGGCCTCCCCGCTCCAGCCCTGGGCGCGGCAGGCGCGCTCGAAGCGCTCGAGGGCGCTGCCGTCGTCGATGGCGCGGGCGACGCGTTCGGCACCGGCCTCGGGGTCCTCCGCGACGCCCGCCAGGGAAAGCATCTCGCCGCCCAGCACGAGCACGAGCTCGCGCAGGTCTGCCGGCCCTCCACCGCGCAGGCAGTCGAGGCTCTCGAGGACCTCGAGGCTGTGGCCGACGGCGCGCCCGAGGGGTCGGTCCATCGCGGTCTGCACCGCGCGGGCCTCCACGCCCATGCCCCGCGCGAGCTCGAGCATCGTCTCGGCCAGCGCGCGCCCGCGCTCGACCTCGGGCAGGAAGGCGCCGCTGCCGAACTTCACGTCGAGCACGAGGCCCGCGGTTCCCTCGGCGAGCTTCTTCGAGAGGATCGAGGAGGCGATCAGCGGGGTCGATGCCACGAGGCCCGTCACGTCGCGCAACGCGTAGAGCTTGCGGTCCGCGGGGACGAGGTCCTCGGTCTGCGCAGCGAAGGCGAGGCCGTCCCGCTCGAGGGCCGCGCGGAAGGCCGCCTCGTCGAGGTCGGTTCTGACGCCGGGGATCGACTCGAGCTTGTCGAGGGTACCGCCGGTGTGCCCGAGGCCGCGGCCCGAGATCATCGGCACCGCCACGCCGCAGGCGGCGACGGCGGGTGCGAGGGGCAGCGAGGCCTTGTCCCCCACGCCACCGGTGGAGTGCTTGTCGCAGGTCGGCTGCGCGAGCCCATCGAGCGAGATCACGCGGCCCGAGTGCAGCATGGCCTCGGTCCAGGCACGCAGCTCCTCGCCCTCCATGCCCCGGATGTAGATCGCGGTCAGGAGGGCCGCGGCGAAGTAGTCCTCGACGCGACCGGCGACGTAGCCGTCGATGAAGGCGCGGATCTGCTCCGCGCCGAGCACGCCGCCGTCACGCTTGACGGCCAGCACCTCGCGCGGGTCGAGGGCGGGGCCTGTCATCACGCGGGCCAGACCTCGTCGAGGAAGGAGGTCCCAGGCCCGGGGCCCTCGACACCGAGGGCGGCACAGACGGTGGCGCCGATGTCTGCCATGCTCTCGCGCGTGCCGAGGTCGACGCCGGCGCGCACGCCCGGTCCGCAGGCGATCACCGGGGTGTACTCGCGCGTGTGGTCGGTCGTGGCGGTGAAGGTCGGGTCGTTGCCGTGGTCCGCGCACAGGATCACGAGGTCTTGCGTGGTCAGGCAGCTCTCCAGCTCCACCAAGTCCGCGTCGAACTCCTCGAGGGCCCGACGATAGCCCGCTGCGTCGCGGCGGTGGCCGAAGAGCATGTCGAAGTCCACCAGGTTGAGGAACAGCAGCCCTCGGTCGAAGTCGCCGCGCGCCAGCTCGATCGTGCGCCGCATGCCGTCGCGATTGCCCTCGGTGTGCAGGTCGCGGGTCAGACCGCGGCCGGCGAAGATGTCCCCGATCTTGCCCACGCCGACGACCGGCAGGCCGGCGCGCGCGAGCAGGTCGAGGGCCGTGTCGCTCGGCGGCTCCAGCGAGTAGTCACGCCGGTTGTAGGTGCGCTGGTAGGCGCCGGCCTCGCCCACGAAGGGCCGCGCGATGACGCGCCCCACGCCGTAGGGCACGAGGATCTCCCGCGCCGCTCGGCAGAAGGCGTAGAGCTCCTCGAGGCCGAAGCTCTCCTCGTGGGCGGCGACCTGGAAGACGCTGTCGGCGCTCGTGTAGACGATCGGCTTGCCGGTCGCGACGTGCTCGGCGCCGAGCTCGTCGAGGATCTGGGTTCCCGACGCGACGCGGTTCGCGAGGACCCCCGGTACGCCCGTGGCCGCGACCAGGGGATCGAGGATCTCGGGCGGGAAGCCGCCGGGGAAGACGGGGAAGGCCCGCTCGAGGGGGCAACCCATCATCTCCCAGTGACCGGTCGAGGTGTCCTTGCCCGGCGAGCTCTCCAGGCAGCGCCCGAATGCGCCGGCGGGGGCCGGGCTCGGCGCGAGGGCGTGGACGCCCTCGACGTTGCCCAGGCCCAGGGCCTGGAGGCGGGGCGCGTCGAGCCCCCCCGCCGCTTCGATCAAGTGATCGAGGGTGTGCGCGCCCGCGTCGCCGAAGTCGGCCGCGTCCGGCATCGCGCCCACCCCCAGGGAGTCGAGCACGAGCACGAAGACTCGCTCGATCGAGGTGGGCATCACTGGGTCATGGCGTGGGCCGAGCGCCGGCTCGGTTCAGTCGTCCCCGTCCTCGACCGCCACCTCGCCATCGACGGCCGCCTGGATCATCGCCTCGACCTGCTCTTCGAACTCCTCGACCCAGTCCTCGCCGAAGTCGCGCTCGAGGAGGTCGCGTTCGGCGAATTCCCAACGTCCCGACTGCGGGTCGAAGTCGAACTGGTAGTCGTGCTCGCTACCGTCGTCCTCGACCACCATCACCATCACGATGTTGTTGGGGGCGTCGAGCTCCAGTCGGAATTCGGCCATGGCTGTCGGAGTCCTTGAATCGGTCCTCTGCGTCTCGAGGCGAGGTACGGGGTGTGTTCAGCCCGCTTCAAGGGGCCCTTGCGCGGGCTGGCCCAGCGGGAGAAGTGGTTTATCATAGCTCGCCCGCGCGAGCGGCTCGTCCTGCCCGAATCTGATCCCCCGATGGCTCGCCTCCAAGCCCCCCCCGCTTTCGCCCTGGCCCTATGCCTGGGGCTCGCGAGCTGCACGAGCTGGCAGCGGGAGGAGGAATTCGAGGGCTGGACCCTCTACGTCCGCTCGGGGGAGGAGATCTCGAGCGAGGACTTCGTGCGGGCGGTCCAGCCGGCCTTCGAGTCGGTCGAGGCGCACCTGGGGGACTTCGAGCAAGACGTCCGCGTCCACGCCTGGGTCGGCGGGGTCGTCATGCGCGACGGCGCGCGGGGATCGATCACGACCTCGAGCGACGGCACGATCGCGGACGTCCCCGGCATCGGTCCGGCGCGCGTGCGGGCCTTCCACGCCCGCGGCTCCAACAGCCTCTTCAGCCCGTCGGGGGTCTTCGTCGGCGCGGCCGACCCCGGTACGGCCGTCCACGAGCTCGTCCACGCCCGGCTTGCGGAGGAGGAGCCCGACCTGCCCCTTTGGTTCGAGGAGGGCTTCGCCATGGTGATGGGCGACGGCGCGCTCTTCGAGGGAGACTGGGTGGTGGACGGCTTCGCTCCCTGGCCCTGGCGCGAGCTGCGCGAGCAGCGGCTCGACGATGAGGTCCTGGCCGGCTTGCTCGAGGTGGACTCGGGCGAGGCCCACAGCGTGCGCGACAACGTGCTGGTCCACTTCGTGGGCTGGGCGATCGTCTTCGACCTGTACCGCGAACACGAAGTGCTCGACTGGCGCGAGCTCCGCGCGCACTTCGACTCGGCACCCCACCCCCTCTGCGAGGCGCGGCGGCGCCTCGAGCGAACGCTGGAGGACGGAACCCCCGAGGAGTGGCTCGAGCGCCTCGAGCACGAGGACCCCGGCGTGCGCCTGGCGACGGCACGTGGGACCTGGAAGCTGCACTCGACCCGCATCCAGCGCAAGCTGCTCGGCGCCCTGCGCGAGGAGGAGCACCCCGAGGTGCAGGCCTCCCTGGCCGTGAACGCCCTGGCGACCGCCGGGCAGGTGCGGGTCGGCCGGAGGCAGTCGGGTTGGATGTGGCGGCGCGTCTTCCCCGTGCTGCGGTTGACGACGCTCCCCGATTCCGAGGAGACCTCGGCCCTGCGCACGCTCTACCGCGCCTACCGCTACGGGAACTCGCGCTACGACACCCAGGCGGCCCTCGAGCGGCTGTCGAGGTTCTGGGAGGACTGACACGACCCCCTCCCTCGACGAGGTCCCGGCGCAGCGCGAGACGGGGGCGGAGCGGAGGAGTGCGGGTCTCGCGTTGGCGGCCGTCGTCGTCATCGCCCTGGTCATTCGACTCCTGGGGCTCGGTTGGGGGCTGCCCGGCGAGCGGCAGTTCGTCTCCCTGCATCCTGACGAGTTTCGCTTCGTCGACCCCGTGGCCCGCTCCCTGGCCTCGGGGGAGGTCTCCCCGGAGAAGTACGCCTACGGGAGCCTGCCCTTCGACCTGCTCTACGGTTCGGCGCGCGTGCTCGGTGCAGCGGGCATGGAGCTCGACTCGAGCGACCTGTTGCTCATCGCGCGCATCTGGTCGGCGCTCTTCGGCGCGGCGACAGTGCTCGTCGTCGGGCGCCTGGGAGCACGCCTCGGCGGTCCGGCGGTGGGCCTGGTCGCCGCCGGGCTGCTCGCCCTCGCGCCGGGGCACCTCCAACATTCGCACTTCGCGACGGTGGACGTGCCGGCGACCTTCTTCGTCGCCCTCGCGCTGCTCTTCGCCTGCCGGGCGAGAGACGAGAGCCGGGGAGCTCCCTCGACGCGCGACCTGTGGATCGGGGGGGTTGCAGCCGGCCTCGCTGCGGCTTGCAAGTATCCGGCGGGCCTCGTGCTCGTCGCCGTCGTCGCCGCGCTGCTCCAGCTGAGGATTCCGCTAGGGAAGCGCTTGCGCGCCTCCTTCGTCGCCGCGGCCGCCTCGGGCGTGGCCTTCGTCGTCGTGATGCCCTGGGCCCTGCTCGATTGGACGGAATTCTGGAGCGCCGTGCGCTTCGAGCTCTTCGAGCACCAGGCCGCGGGCCACGGCGAGGAGTTCACCGGGACGGGACCGGGGCTGTGGTTCCTCCTGCGGATCAACCTCGCCTGGGCCCTGGGCTGGCCGGCTGCCCTCGCCGGGCTCGCGGGACTCCTCCTGCGGCTACCGCGCGACCCTCGCGGACGCGCGCTGCTCGCCTTCGCGCTCCCGGTGCTCGTCGCGCTCTCTCTCTCGCAAGTGCGCTTCATGCGCTACACGCTGGTCCTCCAGCCGGTTCTGTGCGTCTCCGCCGCGCTCCTGGTCGAAGGGTTGCGCCTCGGCAACGGTGCACGCTGGGCCCTGCGGAGCCTGATGCTCGCCCCGGCGGCGACGGCGGGGCTCCTCGTGCTCGCGACCCTCCTGCGACCCGATCCCCGCTGGCAGGCGGAGGATTGGATGCGAGCGCAGGTCCCGGAGGGGGCGACGATCGGCCTCCCACGGCTCCCGTCCTTCGAGTCGCCCGCCCTCGTCCCTCCGCCCGCGGGGCCGCCCATCGATTTGAACACGAGTCCACCGGCTGCTCGCCGCTGGTTCGAGCGGCAGAACCGCCACGGGAAGGGTAAGTGGAAGGGAGTCCTGATCGAGCGCTGGGACGCGGAGCTCCTGGCGCGCGAGGCGCCGGAGTGGTTCGTCATCAGCGAGATGCGCTTCGGGACGGCCCTGCGGCGCGAGGGCTCCAAGGCGCGGAGCTTCTTCGAGGAGCTGGAGGCGGGCTGGGAGCGGGCGGCGACCTTCGACACCTTCCCGCCCAGCTGGCGCCGCTGGTTCGGGGTCCCCTTCGCCCCGCACGACGCGCTCTACACCTTCCCCCAGGTGCGGGTGTACCGGCGCCGGGGGAGCTGAGGGCGCCCCGGGGCGCGGCCAGGCCGGCTATACTGCCCGCTTGGCCACCGGCCGCCGAGTGCCCCCAGGACGCCCCGGACCCCGCGCGCGATGCAGACCCTGAAGACCGAGCCCAGCTACGACGCCCTCTCCGCCCACTTCGGTCACTGGAAGAAGACCGGCGACCTGATCGACCAGTGCATCGACCTGATGCTCAACCTGCGTCAGAGCGGACACCCGGGTGGCTCGCGCTCGAAGGTCCCCTTCCTGGTCTCGACGACCCTCGGCGTCATGCGCTGGGACGTGCGGCGGCCCGAGCTGCCCTTCGCCGATCGCTTCGTCTTGGTGGCGGGACACACGAACCCCGCCATCTACGCGATGCTCGCGGTCTACAACGAGGCCCTGCGCATCCGCTATGAGCAGACGGGCGACGAGCGCTTCCTCGTTCCGAAGGCCGCGGAGCGCCAGCTCACGTGGGAAGACCTGCTCACCCTGCGCCACCGCGGTGGTCTGCCGGGGCACGCGGAGATGGAGGGCAAGACCCTCTTCTTCAAGTTCAACACGGGCCCCTCGGGCCACGGTGCGCCAGCGGCCCTCGGAGAGGCCATGGCGCTGAAGCACGCCGGGGCCGGCGACGTGAAGGTCTACGCCATGGAGGGCGAGGGCGGCCACACCGCCGGCTGCCATCACGAGGTCAAGAACTCCGCCTTCGGGCTCGGACTCGACAACCTCATCTACTTGATGGACTGGAACGACCACGGCATCGACTCCTTCGCCAACAGCGAGGTCTCGGCCGGCGGTCCGCGGGAATGGTTCGAGCCCTACGGCTGGCGCACGGCGGGCACGGAGCAAGGCGAAGACCTGGGTGAGCTCACCCGCGCCCTGCTCGACGTCGTCTGCGACGGCGCGGCGGACGGCAAGCCCGGGATGGTCTGGGCCAAGACGCGCAAGGGGCGCGGTTACTACGTCTACGACGCGCCCAGCCACGGCAAGGCCCACGGCCGCAACTCCGAGGACTTCTGGAGGTGCCGCAAGGACTTCCAGGACGCCTACGGCGTGACCTTCGACGGCTTCGGCGACACGAACGATCCCGGCGAGGAGGCGACACGCGAGCTCAGCCGCGGCTGGTTCCAGACCGTGTTCCAGGTACTGCGCGATGACCCGGAGTTGGTCGAGTACCTGAGCGACCGCCTGGTGGAGCTCGGCGAGTCAGTCCCCGAGCGCGCGCCCGGCTTCAAGGCCATCACCAAGCGCAACCTCGCCGAGGACCGCGCCTGGCTCGACGTCGACGCGCTCCCCGCGGAGCTCTTCCTCGAGCCGGGCAAGAAGGCCGCCAACAAGGACGGCTTCGCGAAGTTCGGCGCCTGGGTCAACTCGATGGCGCGCACCGAGATGGGCCGGCCGCTGGTGCTCTCCTGTTCTGCCGACCTCGCGGACTCGACGGCCATCAGCGGCTTCGCCAAGGGCTTCGGCGGCGTCGAGGGCTTCGGTTGGTACGACCGCAGCTCGAACACGGAGGGGGCTCAGCTCCCGCAGCAGATCACCGAGTTCACCAACTCGGGGCTCTCGGTCGGCGCCGCCACGGTCAACATGTCGGCGGATCCCGAGAACCACTACGACGGCTACTGGGGCGCCTGCTCGACCTACGGCTCCTTCTCCTACCTGAAGTACGGGCTGATGCGGCTCTTCAGCCAGCTCGCCCAGGACTGCCCGCTCCGGGTCGGCAAGGTGATCTGGGTCGCGGGACACTCCGGACCGGAGACCTGCGAGGACAGCCGCACCCACTTCGGGATCTTCGCGCCCGGCGTCACGCAGCTCTTCCCCGAGGGGCAAGTCATCAACCTGCACCCGTGGGAGCACAACGAGGTGGCTCCGGCCCTGGCCGCGGCCCTTGCCACGGATGTGCCGATCGTCGCCCTGCACCTCACGCGGCCGGGGATCGTCCTGCCGGACCGCAAGGCCCTCGGCGTGCCCTCGCACCTCGAGGCCGCCAAGGGGGCCTACGTCGTGCGCGACTACGACCCGGGCCGCGAGAAGGAGGGCACGCTCATCGTCCAGGGGACGAGCGCCCTGGACACGATCTTCCAGCTCTTGCCGCGCTTCGAGGACGGCAGCGCGCCGAACGTGAAGCTCGTCGCCGCCATCTCCTGGGAGCTCTTCCAGCTCCAGGACCGCGCCTGGCGCGACGCGGTGCTCCCGCGCCACGACTGGCTCGACTCGACGGTCATCACCAACGGCGCCCGGCGCCTGATGCACGACTGGCTGCCGCACAAGATCGCCGAGCACTACGCCCTCAGCAGCGACCGCGACAACCGCTGGCGCACCGGCGGCAGCTACGAAGAGGTCAAGGAGGAAGCCGGCCTCGACCCCGAGTCCGTGCTCGCCGGCATCCGCGAATTCGCGGGCAAGCGCGAAGAGCGCCTGCGGCTCCTGGGGCACCCCGGGTAGCGACGCGTGGCGGTCACCCAGGACGCTACGGGAGGTCGCTACGTCCGGGTCGAGGCCCGCGTCCCCGGCAGCGTCGAGGACGTCTGGCGCGCGGTCGCCAGCGGGGAGGGAATCTCCTCCTGGTTCGTGCCCACCACGGTCGAGGCCGGAGAGAACGGCCGGCCCCTGCGCATCCTCTCCAGCTTCGGGCCGGGCATGGACTCCGTGTCCCGGGTGACGGGCTGGGAGCCGCCGACGCGCTTCACGGCCGAGAGCGAGGACCTCGGCGAAGGCGCGCCGCCCGTCGAGACCGAGTGGAACGTCGAGTCCGATGGAGGCACGCGGGTCGTGAGTGTCGTCCACCGGGTGCAGACGGAGAGCGACGCCTGGGACGCGCAGCTCACTGCCTGGGAGGACGGCTGGCCGGCCTTCTTCCGTCTGCTGCAGTTGGTGCTGGAGCACTTCCCAGGTCAGCCGGAGAGCTCCTTCGACCTCACGGGTTGGTCGAGCGAGGCGAAAGCCGGGGCCTGGGCCGCGTGGCTGGAGGCCCTGGGATTCGCGGGAGCCGCGCGGGGCGCGATCGTGACGAGCGGCCCGTCGCTGCCCGAGCTGGGCGGCGTCGTCGAGCTCCTGGGCACCGAGAGCTGGGACGAAGAGATGATCCTGCGCCTCGAGGAGCCGGCCCCCGGCATCGCGCACCTCTTCGCGATGCCCATGGACTCGAACACCCTCCTCTCGGCGCGCGTGCACTTCTTCGGTCCGACGGCAGCGGAGGCGGTGCGGCGCGACGCGCCGATCTGGCGGGCGTGGTTCTCGGAGCGCTTCCCGGCCCCCGGGAAGGCGTCCGGGGCCTGAACAGGAACTCGCTTTCCTCGACAGCCTCGGGCGGGGCGCCTAGGCTAGAGGGGTGGTGACCCCGGCCTCACCGCCGGCCGGAGCGAGGTCGCCGCTTCCTCGAGCTCTCCGTACGCAAGGAGTCCCCGCATGCGCGTTCTTCGCCCGTCGACAGGAGCCGCCCTCCTGGTCCTCGCCCCCTTGGCCGCGGCCCAGAGCTTCTCCTTCGTCAACGTCTCCGCCGAGTCGGGGCTGGACATCCCCAACACCACGATCTCGCCGGGTCTGGCCGTGGGCGACTTCGACGGGGACGGCTGGGAGGACATCTGCGTGACGGGAGCGGAGGACGCGCGGCCCCACTTCTTCCACAACCGCGCCAACTGGATCGCGATGGGGCACCAGAGCCCCCTCTTCCTCGACGTCACCGACCACGTCTTCCCAGTGGGCGCGAACGACGGCACCGTGGCGGTCTTCGCCGACATCGACGACGACGGGGACGCCGACCTCGTGATGTCGCGGCGCTTCGAGAGCCGCGTCACCGGTCACCCGGTCCCGACCCACACCGGGATCGAGTTCTTCATCAACGTCGACCACAGCCGGCGCTTCCAGTCCCTGGGTGCGGACCCGGGCCTGGGCGAGGCCATGGCACCCCACGGCGGGCTGACGCTGAACGACGCGGACGGGGATGGGGACCTGGACGTCGTCTACGCCCACAACAGCGGGCCCGCCTTCTACCTGCGCAACGGGGGCGACCTGAACTTCACCGACGAGACGGCGACCTTCGTGCCCGAGATCCTGAGCCCGACGCGCTACTTCAGCACCATCCTGTGCGACTTCAACGGTGACCGCCTGCCGGAGATCCACGCCGCGGTCGACTTCTACCGCGACCTCCACTTCCAGAACCAGGGGGGAGGCATGTTCACGGAGGTCACCGACCAGGTCGGGGCGAACAACACGGGCTCGGACATGGGCCTGACCGTGGGCGACCCCGACATGGACGGCGACTTCGACATCTACTCGACGAACATCAACGTCGGGGTCTTCTACGAGAATGACGGCAACGGGAACTTCACGAACCGGGCGACCCAGCGCGGCATCGGGACCTTCAACAACGGCTTCTCGGCATGCGTCGGCTGGGGGACCGCCTTCGCGGACTTCGACAACGACAACGACGAGGACCTGATCGTCATCGGCGACATCACGCGCGCAAAGTTCTTCGAGAACAACGGCAACGGGCAATTCAGCGACGCCAGCTCCGGCTGCGGCATCCAGCTCAAGGGCCACTCCCTCGTCCCCTTCGACTTCGACCACGACGGCGACCTCGACGTTCTGATCGGTTGGGGCGTCCCCGGCGCGATGCCGCGGCTCTACGAGAACCGCACCCCCTCCCTCGACGGGCGGCACTGGCTGATCGTCGACCCCCGCGGGACGACCTCGAACGCCGACGGGGTGGGCTGCCACATCGAGGTGGCCGTGGGCGAGGTTCGCATGCACCGCAAGATCTTGATCGGAACCTCCTTCAAGAGCGGGCTGCCCCTCTACGCCCACTTCGGCCTGGGAGAGCACGCGGTCGCCGACGAGGTCGTCGTCCGCTGGCCGTCGGGCACGGTCACGACGCTGACGGACGTCCCGGGGGACCAGCGCATCGAGGTCGTCGAGTAGGCCGCGCGCGTCCTTGGATCGGCCGGGCCCGCCGATAGATTGGGTCCATGGCCACCTCGATCCACTCTCGCCTGTCGCGCCGCCTCGCCCTCGTCCTGCCCTTGGTCGCGAGCTGCGCGGTCGCCCCGCCGCTCGAGAAGGACTTCAACAGCCCCTTGCCGCTGGGGTCCCCGGCGCTCCTGCGCGTCGACGATCCCGGGGCGTGGCCCGATCTGCGGGAGGGTTTCGAGGGGCGCGAGGAGCTCCTGCCGGCGCTCGAACGCTCCATCGACTGGACCGGGCGGGAGTACGCGCAGCAGTTCTTCCCGATCGAAGGCATCAGCCACGAGAAGGCCCTGGCCTCCCTCGAGCGCTTTCGTGACCTCCTGCTCTCCTCGCAGAGCGCGGAGGCCTTCGACGCCGCGGTCCGCCGTGAGTTCGCCCTCTACAGGAGCGCCGGCTGGGACGGCCGTGGGGGTGGCGTGCTCTACACGGGCTACTTCACGCCCATCCTCGACGGACGTCTCGAGGCCAGCGCGGCCTATCGCTACCCCCTGTATGCCCTGCCGGGGGACCTCGAGAAGGGCAACCAGGGGGAGATCCTGGGTCGGCGAACGACGACGGGTCTGGAGCCCTACCCCGACCGCCGCGTGATCGAGGCTTCGGGGATGCTGGCGGGCCAGGACCTCGAGCTCGTGTGGTTCGCGAACCCCCTCGACGCCTTCATCGCCCACGTCAACGGCTCCGCCTTCGTTCGCCTGGGCGACGGGAGCATGGCGCGCTTCGGCTACGCGGGGAACAACGGGCGGGAGTACACCTCTCTCGCCAAGGAGCTCGTGGCCGCCGGCGAGCTCCCCGAGGGCGGCTCGAACCTGCAGGCCATCCGGCGCTGGGCCGACGCCAACCCCGACCGCGTCGACCAGTTCCTCGAGCGCAACGAGCGCTACGTCTTCTTCACCCCCATCGAGGGCAATCCGCGCGGGAGCCTGAACCTCGAGGTCAGCCCAGGACGGACCCTCGCGACGGACAAGAGCCTCTTCCCCCGTGGCGCGGTCGTCTTCGTCGAGAGCCACACCCCCGGCGGCCACCCCAGCGAGGGCCCCCGCTTCGAACGCTTCATGCTCGATCAGGACACGGGGGGGGCGATCCGCACGGCCGGGCGGGCCGACATCTACGTCGGGATCGGGGAGGCCGCGGAGGCCTCATCGGGACGGCTGAAGGCGGAAGGGCAGCTCTACTACCTGTTCCTGGACTGAGCGAGAGGGCGGCCTGGCGAGACGAGGGGCTCGTTCAGGCGCCCAAGATCCGAACTCCTAGTCGTCGGCACGCCGGGCGGTTGGAATGGGGGGCTCCGGCCACCGGGACGGATCCCGGCACCCCACCCTCCGCCTGCATGAATCTCTCGCTCGCCTCTCGCCAGCCGCGTCGCTATCGCCCCTTCCAGCGTGGCAACGTCCAGTCGGCCCCCTTCTGGGGGCGTCTCTCTCCCGAGGTCCGAGAGGCGGTCAGCGTGGTCTCCACGGTCCTCCCCTTCCGTACGAACGAGTACGTAGTGCGGGAGCTGATCGACTGGGACACCGTCCCGGACGACCCGATCTTCCAGCTCACCTTCCCCCAGCGGGGGATGCTCGCGGAGAGCGACTACGAACGCATGGCGGCCCTGGTGCGGAGCGGGGCGTCCAAGGCAGAGTTGGAGCACGCCGCGGGCCAGGTCCGGCGCAAGCTCAACCCTCACCCCGCCGGGCAGGCGACGCACAACGTCCCGTCACTCGACGGCCGGCGCCTCGAGGGGATCCAGCACAAGTACCGGGAGACGGTGCTGTTCTTCCCGGCTCAGGGCCAAACCTGCCACGCCTACTGTTCGTTCTGCTTCCGCTGGCCGCAGTTCGTCGACAGCGGCGAGAGCCGCTTCGAGAACCGGGAGATCGACGTGCTCATCGAGTACCTGCGGCGCAATCCCCAGGTGACAGACGTCATCCTCACCGGTGGCGACCCGATGGTCATGCGCACGTCGGTCCTGCGGCAGTACGTCGAGCCCCTGCTCGAGGCGGACCTGCCGAGCCTCCGCACGCTGCGCATCGGCACCAAGGCCCTGTCCTTCTGGCCCGCGCGCTTCGTCACGGACGACGACTCCGAGGACCTCCTGCGGCTGTTCGAGCGCGTCGTCCGCTCCGGGATCCATCTGGCGATGATGCTGCACGTCTCCCACCCCAGGGAGTTGATGACCGCCATCGCCTCCGAAGCCGTCCGTCGCCTGCGCAACAGCGGAGCGACGCTCTTCACCCAGAGCCCCCTCATCCGCCACGTCAATGACGACCCCGCCGCCTGGACGCGGCTGTGGTCGGACACCGTGCGGCTCGGCATCACGCCCTACTACATGTTCGTGGAGCGCAACACGGGGGCGAAGCGCTACTTCGAGCTGCCGCTGGTCGAGGCGCACCGCATTCACCAGGAAGCCGCCCGGCAGGTCAGTGGCCTGGCGCGCACGGTGCGCGGCCCCGTCATGTCCGCCTTCGCGGGCAAGGTGGAGGTGTTGGGCCCGCTCGAGGGCGCTCCCGAAGAGGCCCTGAGCTTGCAGTTCCTCCAGGCCCGCGATCCCGAGCGCGTCTACCGGCCATTCCGGGCGCGCCTGGATCTCGAGGCGACCTGGTTCGACGAGCTCGAGCCCTTCGCGGCCGAGGACGAGCCATTCTTCGAGTGACCGCCCTCTTCGCCTGACTGCCCTCTTCGTCTGAATGGGGGTGCCGCTCCTCCTGGGGTACGGGCTAGACTTGCCCCGCAATCGCGACCGGATCGCCCCTGGCCCCACCCCCCCGACCCGAGCATGACCGAGTACGAAGTCGTCAACTGGACCTGCGAGCCGATCGAAGGCGACGACCAGATCGAGCTGGTGATCGAAGCCTCCGACGGCAACCGCTGGGAGTACGGGATCCCCTACAGCAAGGGCAGCGGCCGCTACACCTTCGAGGAGATCGACGTGATCGCCAACGACTTCGGCGACGAGCTCGCCGAGGAGATCACGGAGCGGCTGGACGAGCTGGTCGAGAAGCTCAGCGACTGACGCCTCGTCAGTCGGCGAGCAGGTTCTCGAGCACTTGCCGCCGCTGCGGATCCTGCTCGATGTCGAGCGCCCGGGCGACCATTTCCGCCATGCGCGTGCGATCGCCGACCTGGGAGTAGACCTCGGCCAGGCGCGTGAGGGCTTGCACGCAGCTCGGGTCGGTCTCGACGGCGCGCAGGTAGGCGACGAGGGCTCCCTGCAGGTCATCGCGCATTTCGAGGTGCACGGCGCGCAAGTAGTGCGCGCAAGTCGACTGCGGGTCGACCTCGATCACCGCGCCGACCCACTCCAACCCGCGCTCGCCGGCTTGGGAGCGGGATTCGAGCACGGCCACGTCGATCGAGACGGCGCCCGCGTCCAACAAGAGGCCCAGGTCGTCTGCGCCGAGGTCGATCGCTCGCTCGTAGTGGTCGAATGCCCGCGGCGTGTCTCCGAAGACCTCGCTCACGCGGGCCAGGTGAGCGTGGGCCTCCGCGCTGTCGGGGCGCAGGAGCAGGACGCGCTGCAGCGGAGCCTCCGCCGCGTGCTCGTCACCCAGCCCGAGTCGCACGCGCGCGAGCCCGAGCCACGCGTCCGGGTCGTCGGGGGCGACGTCGACGAGCCGCGAGTAGTAGAGCTCGGCCCGGCGCTGGTAGCCCAGCTCCTCGAGCACCTCGGCGTAGAGCTCCAAGAGGCCCACGTGCCGCGGGAAGGCCCGCAGGCCGTCGCGGAACATCTCGCAAGCGCTCTCGCTCAGGCCGCTGCGATAGAGGGCCCGGGCCGTCTCCATGTAGGGCCGGGGGGTCTTGACCCGCTCCGCCAGGTGGATCTCGTACCAGAGGTCCGCCGCCCGCGGCCAGTCCCCCTGGGTCGCCGCGGCCTCGGCGGAGGCCCAGGCTCGGTGGGTCGGAGGCGAGCTCGTGCAGGCCACGCAGAAGCAAGCGAGGAGCACGGCCCACAGCCCCTGGAGGCCGGACCTCGCGCCGTGGGGCCGCCTCGGGAGCGCCCGCCCAGGACCGGATCGCCGTCGCACTCTTCTATCTTTCTCTAGGATCTCGATCTCCTCAACCCTCTGCGGCAACCCGGGGGAGCCCGCACCACTAGAATCCCCCCCGAGCCTCTCGGCGCCCGACCGCCCCCCGCATGAAGCAAGCCACCGAAACCGACCGCCGGCTCGAAGCCCTGCGCGCCGGCTACGCAGAGCTCAGCGAGGTGATCGAGGCGCGCTTCCTCGGCCAGCGGGAGGTCGTCGACCAGTTGTTGTGCTGCGTCCTGGCGGGTGGGCACGCCCTGCTCGAGGGAGCGCCGGGGCTGGGCAAGACCACCCTCGTGCGCACCCTGGCCCTGGCTCTCGGCCTCGACTTCCGCCGCATCCAGTTCACTCCCGACCTGATGCCCCCGGACGTCCTGGGCACGCGCATCCTCGAGGAGGACGGGGGCGGCCAGCGCCACTTCACCTTCCAACCCGGGCCCATCTTCGCCCACGTGGTCCTGGCGGACGAGGTGAACCGCGCCACGCCCCGCACCCAGTCCGCCCTGCTCGAGGCCATGCAGGAGGGGCAGGTCACGACCTTCGGGGAGACGCGCGCCCTCGCGCCGCCCTTCTTCGTGATCGCCACCCAGAACCCGATCGAGATGGAGGGCACCTACCCGTTGCCCGAAGCCCAGCTCGACCGCTTCCTGCTCAAGATCCTGCTCGACTCCCCCGGGGAGGAGCAGCTCGCCTCGATCCTGGAGGCCACGACCGGCGAGCGCTCGGGTCCTCCGCCCGCGGTCCTCGACGCCGGTTCGATCCTCGAGATGCAGGCGCTCGTGCGCGAAGTGCCGGCCAGCTCGGACATCCTCCAGCTCGCTGCCCGCCTCGTGCGCTGCACGCACCCCGACGACGAGCGAGCGCCGGAGAGCGTGCGGCGCATGGTCCGCTTCGGGTCGAGCCCGCGCGGCGGCCAAGCCCTGCTGCTCGCGAGCAAGGCGCGCGCCCTCGTGAGCGGCAGGCTGCACGTCGCGGAAGAGGACCTCGGCGCCCTCGCCGCGCCCGTGCTGCGCCACCGACTCATCCTGAGCTACGAGGGGGAGGCGGCGCGCGTCGACCCCGACGAGCTCGTGGCGGACGCCTGGACCGCCGCGAGGCGTTCGCGAGCAGGCTAGCCGGGGAACACGCCCATGACGACGCGACTGCACCTGGCCCAGATCGACACGGCCCTCGGCAACCTCGATGCCAACCTCGGAGTGCACCTGGCGGAGATCGACGCCGCCCGAATCGACGGCGCGGACGTGCTCGTGTTCCCCGAGCTCTCGTTGACCGGCTACTTCCTCAAGGACCAGAGCTTCGAGGCCGCGCGCCCGCTCGACTGCGCCGAGCTCGAGTCGATCCGTGAGCGCTCGACCGACCTGACGATCGGCGTCGGCTTCGTCGAGCGCGGCGACGACGGCCGGCTCTACAACGCCTACGCCCTCTACGAGGACGGGCGCCTCCTGCACGTCCACCGCAAGGTGCACCTCGTGACCTACGGGATGTTCGAGGAGAGCCGCGACCTCGCCGCCGGCGAGCGCTTCGACCTGGCCGAGAGCAAGCACGGCCGGATCGGCATCATGCTGTGCGAGGACGCCTGGCACGCGACCAGCGCCTGGCTGTACTTCCTGCGCGGGGCCGAGGTGCTCCTCGTCCCCAGCGCGGGCCCGGCCCGCGGGGTCTCCGCGCGGGACGAGGGGCTGGGCTCGGTCGGCACGTGGCGGGCCCTCCTGACCCACGCCGCCGCGCTGCACCAGTGCTGGTCGGTCTACGTCAACCGCGTCGGCTGCGAGGACGGCGTGACCTTCGCGGGGGGATCGCTCGTCGTCGACCCCTTCGGGCGCGAGGCGGCCGCCCTCGACACGCTCGACGCGGGACGACTCGTGACGGACCTCGACCTGCGCGCCTGCGAGCGGGCCCGAGTCCAGACGCCGCTGCGGCGCGACGAGAAGCCCTGGCTCGTCCTGCGTGACCTGCAGCACATCGTGGATCCCGAGGAGTGAAGGCCTCCGCCATGGAGCCCGAGCTCGACGTCCAGCCGGACCTCGTCGTGGAGATCCTGGTGCGCTTCCTGCGCTCGGAAGCGGGCAAGTTCGGCTTCGGGCGGGGCCTGCTCGGACTCTCTGGAGGGATCGATTCCGCCCTCTCCGCGGCCCTGGCGGCGCGGGCCTTCGGTCCCGAGGAGGTACTCGGCGTGATCATGCCCTACCGCACCTCGGACCCCGCGAGCGAGCGCGACGCGCGGGAGGTCGCCGAGCACCTGGGGATCGTCACGCGCCGAGTAGACATCAGCGCCATGGCAGACGGATACCTCGCGGAGGTGCAGACCGAGGACCGCATGCGGCGAGGCAACGTCATGGCGCGCTGCCGCATGATCGCGCTCTACGATCTCTCGGTCGAGTGGCGGGGGCTCGTCATCGGCACGAGCAACAAGACCGAGGTGCTGCTCGGCTACTCGACGCAGTTCGGAGACTACGCCAGCGCCCTGAACCCTCTGGGCGACCTCTACAAGCACCAGGTCCGGCAGCTCGCCGAGCACCTGGAGCTCCCGAGGTCGGTGATCGACAAGGCTCCCTCGGCGGACCTCTTCGAGGGACAGACCGACGAGAGCGAGCTGGGCTTCACCTACGAGGAGGCCGACCGGCTGCTGTACCTCCTCGTGGACCAACGCTACGACGTCGAGCAGCTCGTCGAAGCCGGCTTCGAACGGGACTTCGTGCTGCGCGTCGTCTCACGCGTCGCGGGCAACCAGTACAAGCGTCTCCCGCCGGTGATCGCGAAGCTCTCGAATCGTACGATCAACCACGACTTCCGATACCTTCGGTCCTGGGGTCACTGAGCCCCGGAGCCAAGGGCTGGGCGCTCACCACTCGTCGGCGAGAATCGCCCAGCGCTCGTGGTCGCGCCACTCGCCGTCGATCCGGAGATAGCGCGGGGAGTCGCCTTCCTTGCGAAAGCCGGCTCCGCGCACGAGGCGGATCGAGGCCTCGTTTTCCGGACGGATGTTGGCCTCCAGCCGGTGCAGTCCCAGCTCGCCGAAGCAGAGGTCGACGAGCTGGGGCAGCGCCTCCTTCATGTAGCCCTGACCCGCGTAGGGCGCGCCGATCCAGTAGCCGAGGTAGGCGCTCTGGAAGCAACCCCGGACGATCTCGCTGACGTGGATGGCCCCCAGGATGCGGGCGTCGCTGCGGCGGCAAACGAAACGCCGCAGTCGTCGGGACTCCGGCCCCATGGAGTCGAGGTACTGCCGGTAGGCCTCCGGCGAGTAGGGGTCGTAGTCGGCCGGCAGTGACGGGGACCAGGGCTTGTGGAATTCTGCGCTCGCGCGCAAGAGCTCGCTGTACTCCTCTTGGTCCCGGGGCCGGGGCTCGCGCAAGTAGACCCGGGGCTCGGCGACCTCGCCCTTCTCGCTCATCCTTCGCCTCCGGACATGGCGGGGGAGTATGGGCTCGGCCTGGAAAAGAATCGAGCCCGCGACCTCTCGGGAGGCGCGGGCTCTCGTCGGTGGGTGGGGACCCTAGAATCCTTGCAGCTTGCGCTCGAGGTCGTCGAGATCCACCTGCTGAAGTTCGGCAGGGTCGATCTTGCCCATGCGTTGGAACTTCTTGCGCTCGGCGTCGGAGAGGAGCTCCTGGTCGGAGCCCGCCGGGAGTTGGGAGGTCTTGGGCTGGAAGACGCCCTGTGCTTCCCCGTCCTGGTTCGCCACCTGCTTGAGCGAAGCCGGCAGGTCGTCCGGCAGGGGCTCGCGACGCTCGAGCGCCGTGCGAGCGCGCAGGCAGACCTCGAGGGTGCTCTTCAGGTTGGCCCGGATCTTGGTCAGGCGCTCGACGTCGGGGTCGGGGCCGGCCAGGGAGCGGCGGACGCGGGCCATGGCAACTTCGAGCAACGCGATCAAGCAGTTGAGCTTGCGGGTGAGGCGGTCGCGATACTCGGCGGAGTTGAGGTTGCCCTCGGAGAAGGGCTCGTTGTTCGGCCGATCGGTCATTGGGCGCGGATGGATAGATGGATTCGAGCGGGCGATTTCAGAGGCGACACTGGAAACCTACCCCGAATCCCCGCCACCGCGAGCGGGACGCCCGAGAGCGCCGAGAAAAGGCGGCGCGAGTCTTCCCGGCCTGGGGCGAGTCGGAAAAGCTTTCCGATCCATCCGCCGCCGAAGCCCCCCACAGGAGCCTCGCGGCTCACTCGACGGCCGACTGCACCATGAGCAACAGCTCCTCCTGGTGCAGGCGCCCGACTACCAGGACGTAGCGACCGCCGACCTGGCCCTCGACGACGCTCCAGGGCCCGACGCTGCAGACCTCGACCGTGCCGAGCTGGGGGATGTCGCCGCCCGAGCCGGAGGGCTGACCACCCCGCAGGACCGTCCCACCGGAGCCGCCAGAACCCGATTCGTCCTCGCAGACGAAGAACACCTCTTCGAGGCCGTCGCCGTACACGAGCTGGGCCCATCCCGACGGACTCGGCCCGCCGGCGGTCTGCACACCGGCCTCCTGCAGCTCGAAGCCCGTCGGCGGGGCAGAAGGGATCAAGACCTTGCCCTCGAAGCCCTCCGGCGTCGTCGCCGGGTCGAAGGGCACCCAGGCGCTGGGCCCGCCCGTCAGCTCGAAGGCCGAGAGGTCGGGGTCGAGCTCGAAGGTCTCACACCACTGACTGAACACGAGCTCACCCTGTTCGTCGCGGTGCTCCTCCCAGAGGATCAGCGCCGTCCGGGGGTCGACACGGAGCTCGACCGTCCCCCCGCTACCGTCCTTGCGGCTGACCAGGAAGCGCTCGCACTCGCGGCCGGCGTAGACCTCGGGGGCGCCGACCTGGGCGACCTGGTAGTTGCGGGAGAAGGCGCGCGCGTCACGCACGGCGAAACCCCGGTGACGGAAGAAGAAGCTCTCCCGGTCCTTCTGGGAGCTGAGGAAGGCGTCCTGCTCCGGGAAGTCCAGGATCGGCGCCTCGAGATCTCGGGGGACGATCGTGAAGCGGCCCTCGCCGTCCGTGGCGATCTCCTCGCGGTAGTCGACCTCGTGGACGAAACCATCGACCACGCTGCGGTGGAGGACGCGCCGCTGGGCGTGGAAGGAGTGCCGTGACGGGGCGTCCCCGCTCTGCATGAGGTAGAGCGGACCCAGGCCCGCGCTTCCGAGGGAACCGGAGCTCGTGGTCGATCCGCCGGGGCGGCTCGCCTGGCCGCCGGAGATCCGGTGCGCTCCCGATCCCGTTCCGCCCTGGTTCGCCGCCTTGCGACTCGTGCGGTCGAGCGGCGCCCCCGGGGCCGCTCCCTGCGACGAGGTCGCGGAGGCCGCCCGCTCCTCCACGCCGGCCTCAGGCTCCGCAGGGACGAGGGGGCTCAGGTTCGGAAGCAGGCGCGAGCCGATGGCCCGACCGCGGGGGCTGAGGGCCTCCAGTCCGGAGACCTCGACGACCTCGAAGGCGAAGGAGGGAAGGTCGGGCACCTCGGGGGAGCTCGCCGGGGAGAAGCCCAGCCAGAGGAGGAGGCCCGCCGCCGCCGCGAGACCGGCGGCCCAGGCGGGAGCTCGCCAAGGGCGGCCAGGGGCGCTCTCGGTCCCGTGGCGCAGCTCGCGGTCCACCCGCCCGAGGAGGGAGGAGGGCGCCGGGAGCCTACGCAGGCGGCTCAGGAAGCGCTGGGTGTTCGATCGTGTGGGATCCGCCAGGTCGGCGCTCACGCGCTCGTCGAGCTCCGACGGCGCCTGGGGGCGCGGAAGCTCCCCACTCGCGCGCATCTCGGCGAACACGAGCTCGATGCGCTCGTCGAGGGCGCTGGGCGCCTTCAGGGCCCCTACCTCTTGCAGGCCACGGACGGCCCGGTCCTGGCGGAATCCGGCCTGGCAGACGGCGACGACTCGCCCCTCGAGCTCGGCCGGCGCGGGGACCGACGGGAGCTGGCCCAGGACCCCGGAGAGCCTCTCGAGCTCACCCGCCTTGCGCGCGCACGCCTCGCACTGACGCAGGTGCTCCTCGATCGAGGAGCTCCAGGGACGCGGGGCGGCGCACTCGGCCGCCATTCGCTCCTGGATGCTGTCGCAGCGCGGGGTCATGACTCTGGGGATCGTTCGTTTCTTTCGGGTTCCGGCGCGATTCAGGCCAGGAAGTGCTTGTCGAGCACGGGCGTCAATTCCCGATCCAGGGCTTGGTGAGCCCTGGCCAGGCGGGACTTCACGGTCCCGATCGAGATCTGGAGGGACTCGGCGATCTGCTCGTAGGTGAGGTCCTCGATGTAGCGCAGGACGGTGATGGCTCGCATCTTCGGGGAGAGACGCAGGATGGCGCGCTGGACCTCGACCTCGAGCTCGCGCTTGCCGGCCATGCGCATGGGCCCCTCGCCCGCGTCCTCGGTCATGTCCAGGCGAGGCCCGTCGTACTCGCGGGCATCGCTGTCCCCTATGCCGTCCAGGGAGGTCACCGAGCGGGTCGAAACCCGCCGTTTGAGGTCGATGCTGGCGTTTACGGCGATGCGGTAGACCCAGCTCGAGAACTTGGACTCGAAGCGGAAGCCGCCGATCTTGCGGAAGAGGATCCCGAAGGTCTCCTGGGCCGCGTCCAGGGCGTCCGCGGAGTTGCCCGTGATGCGGAAACAGACGTTGTAGACCCGATCCTTGTAGAGGTCGTAGAGCTCACGGAAGGCCCCCTCCAGGCCCTCCAAGGGGGTTGCCTGGCAGCGGCGGATGAGCTGGGTGTCGGGATCGAGCTTCATGACGGGCAGAGTCTCCCCGAAAGGACGGTCCCCGAGCAGCTTCGGTTCCCGAATGTATGGAACTTCCAATCCGCGCCCCCAAAATACGCCTTCCTAGCCGCGGCCGAAGCCCTGGGAAACCCACCCCGATCTGGGTGAGCCTCCGCGCCGCCCCCGAGTCCCCGGACAGGGCGAGCAGCAGGTCCACGGCTCTCGCCCGGTCGAGGCCTCCAGGCGGGATCGTTCGGGACGCGCGTGAAGCGCGCCCGGAGGCTTCAGCCCCCGACCAGGCCCAGGGGGTCGAAGGTCTGGACGGTCTCTCCGACCGATCCGGCGCAGTCGCCGCTGCAGTAGGAATCCCAGCCGGTGATGCAATCCGCCGCGACGACCTCACGGCTGCTCACGCCGTTCTGATTGCCGACCTCGACGGACGCCTTGAAGCAGATCTCCCCGGGGGTGAAGGTGCTGGGCAGGTCGTCGCCGCCGCCCGTGGGGATGGGGCGGTAGACGGTGCCCGTGCTGGTGCTCGAGGACGACCCGTTGAGGGTCCCGCCGTTCCCGCCGCCGTTTCCGCCCCCACCTTGGTTCTGCTGGGCCTGGAAGGCCTGCCAGCGAGCCTGGGGGCCGGGCAGCACGACGTGGACGATCCCATGGTCGCTCACGAGGTCCACCCCGTCGGCCGCGTCGATGACGGGCGAGCCATCCACGTTCAGGGTGGCGAAGAAGGATGCCTGGCCGGCGGAGTGGATGAATCCCTCCGCGATCGGGATGTCCATGATCAGGACCTGGCCGCGGCGCGTGCTGGCGTCGTGTAGCTCGACCCGGACTCCCTGCTGGCGCACGAGGTCGGGGAGCATGCGGAAGGTGCCGTCCACGACGACGCCGAAGTTGAAGTTCTTGTTGTTGAGCGTGCCGTCCGTGAAGTAGGTCGCCACTTGCAGGTGCGGCCCGTCGGCCTCACCGCTCGCGGACACGGAGAGGCCCAAGCTGCCGGGCAGGGGGCGCGACTGGGCTTGGCCGGGATGGCTGCCGCGGGCGAACTCCTCCAGGTCGGTGAAGCCGTCGCGGTCGCTGTCGGGGTGGTAGGGGTCCGACCCCAGGACGCCCTCGACGAGGTCCGTCAGCCCGTCGTAGTCGTAGTCGTACACGAACCCGCCGCCCGCGTGGACGACCCCCGAAGCTGCGGCGCCCGGCGCCGCCGCCATGACCCCGGATTCACTCAGCGCCCAGGCGCCCGCCACGGCCAAGGCGGCGATGGGCAGGATCAGCTTGCGCCGGCGACATCGGACAGGCGAGGGGGATTGCATGCCGTGCATCGGGGGGAGCGGGTGAATCATGATTCGGAGGGAGAAAGGACCGCGTACACAGCGGCCGTGGCGGAACGTGAGTGCCGCCAGACCGGTCGTAGCTACCCGGCTACCGAAGAAAAGGCTACCGCAGATCGTGAGGATTGGGCAAGGAAAGGCCTTAGAAGGCCCTTAGCCGCTATCGAGCGGGGATTCCACGGATTCCGGACGCGGCGCTCGGCCAATCCTTGCGGGCCCAATCCCGGCGGGCCCATTCCATGCGCAGGGGTCCGGCCCTACCATTGCCGCCCCTCACAGCGCCCGTAGCTCAGTTGGATAGAGCGTTGGCCTCCGAAGCCAAAGGCCACAGGTTCGAATCCTGTCGGGCGCGCCACTCTCCGGATCGCCCTATCCGCTTTTCGCCGCTCGCTCCAGGACGGCCTCGACCTGAGTGAAGGTCGCGCGCCGATCGAAGTCGGCCCGGCGCGCGCGGGAGGCCTCGAGGAAGCGTTCCGCGAGATCGGGCTCCTCGAGCAGGCGGCGCACGGATGACGCGAGGGCCGAGGGGTCGTGCGGATCGACGAGCAGACCATTCCGTTCGTGCTCGACCACCTCGGGATTGCCGCAGACGTTCGAAGCCACCATGGGCGTGTCGAGGTGTAGCACCTCGAGCAGGGTGTGGGACAGGCCCTCGTAGCGCGAGTTGAGCACGAAGACGTCGCTGGCCCGCACGTAGAGCGGGATCTGCGCGTGCGGCACGTTGCCCAGGAAGGTCGTGCGCTCGGAGACTCCCAGCTCCGCAGCCAGTGCCTGCCAGGGCTCGAGCATGTCCCCGTCGCCCGCGACGAGCAGGTGCGTGTCCTCCGGGAGCTCCTGCATGGCCTCGAGGATTCCCCCCACGCCCTTCCAGACCATCAGCCGGCAGATCGTGAGCAGGTATCGCTTTTCTGGCTCCAGGCCCAGGTCCCGGCGCACCGCCTCGACGTCGACGGGGATCTCCTCGGGGTCGGGACCGTGGTAGGCGTTGAAGATGCGCTGCACCTTGTCCGCGGAGACCCCATGACTCTGGATCAGGATCTGCCGCAGGAACTCCGAACAGCTCACGATGCGCGTGCACCAGCTCCACCAGCGTCGCTGCAGGAAGCGGGTCAAGCGGACCTGCCAGCCGTAGTCCTTGCCCTGGAAGGTGACGATGTCGTCGTCCCCGCACCACCCCTTGCGGTGCGCGATCTCCCAGGCCCCGTCGACCATGATCCGGATCACGACCGGCTTGCGGCGCAAGCGGGCCGCGAGGACGTGCAGGAGGGCGAGGTGCTCTTGCACGTAGACCACGTCGGCCCGCCCCGCGTGGCGGAGCACCGCGAAGAAGGCCCGCAGGTAGCGCAGCGGCAAGGGCCCGCGGGGGATGGCGTGGATCGGGAAGGCGAAGCCCTGGGGTTCGCGCTCGGAGCAGAAGGCCACCACCTCGACGTCGTGGCCGTGCTCGAGCAGGAAGCGCGCCAAGCTCGGCACGTAGACGGCGGGCCCGCCCAGGTCGGGGGGGAAGACCGGAGAAGTGATCAGGACGCGCAAGCGGCTCGCCTCGCCAGCTGGGGTCGGGTCGCGGTGAGGGCCGGCCTCCGGAGCCTCAGGCGTTGACCTTGCCGTCCGCGGGCTGCAGCGGCTCGCCGCGGTGGGCGCAGCGGTCTCCGGCGATGGCCTTCAGCCGGTCGGCGGTGATGTCCCCCGTCGGGTACTCCCCCGTGAAGCAGGCATTGCAGAAGTCCTCGATCATCGGGTTCCCCTCGCGCGCGGCGGCGTTCATCGCGTCACGGTCGAGGTACATCAAGTAGTCGACGCCGAGCTCCTCGGCGATCTCCGCGTTGGCCTTGCCCGTGGCGATGAACTCGGTCTTGGTCGCCATATCGATCCCGTAGGGGCAGGGCGCGACGAGCGGAGGCGACGTCGAAGCCAGGTAGACGCGGCGCGCGCCGGCCTCGCGCACCATCTGGACGATGCGCTTGGAGGTGTTCCCGCGCACGATCGAATCGTCCACGAGCAGCACGTCGCGTCCTTCGAACTCGATGCGGATCGGGTTCAGCTTGCGGCGCACGGACGAGCGCCGGCTGAGCTGTGTGGGCATGATGAAGGTCCGCCCGATGTAGCGGTTCTTCACGAGGCCCTCGCGATAGGGCAGCCCCAGGGCGTGGGCCATGGTCAGGGCCGCGTCGCGCGAGGAGTCGGGGATCGGGATCACCGAGTCCGGCATCGGGGCGCCCGCCGCCTTCCACTGCTCGGCCATGGCCGCCCCGAAGCGCCCGCGCGTCTTGTAGACGGAGATGTCGTCCAGCATCGAGTCGGGGCGCGCGAAGTAGACCCACTCGAAGATGCAGGGGCGGTGGCCCTTGTCGGCGAGCTTGGCCTTGTGCATGGCGCGCTCGTGGTCGACGAAGATGACCTCGCCGGGGCCGACGTCCGTCGTCTTGCGGTAGCCGTTGACGTCCAGCACCACGCTCTCGCTGGCGCAGGCAAACCAGGTGCCGTGCTCGTCCTGCTTCTCCCCGAAGATGATCGGCTTGATGCCGTAGGGGTCGCGGAAGACGACCATGCCGACATCGGGCAGGGTGGCGACGACCGAATAGGCCCCCTTGACCAGGTCGAAGACCTCGCGCACCGCGTGGAAGACGTCGTCGGGCAGGATCTGCGAGGCGTCGCGCTCGGTCAGCCGCTCGTCCAGCGCCCGCGCGAAGACGAAGAGGATCACCTCCAGGTCGCAGGAGGAGTTGAGCCGCGTGCGGTTGCCCTGGAAGAAGCCCCGAACCAGCTCGGCGTAGTTGCTGACGTTCCCGTTGTGGGCCATCGCGATGCCGAGCGGGTACGTCAGGTGGAAAGGCTGGGCGTCCTCCCCGCGGTTGTCGCCGATCGTCGGGTAACGCACGTGCCCCACGCCGAGGTTCCCCCGCAGCCGGCGCATGTTCTTCTCGTCGAAGACCTCGAGCACCAGCCCGAGCCCCTTCTTGACGTGGAAGGAGTCGGTGAAGGTGATGATCCCGGCCGCGTCTTGCCCGCGGTGCTGGACGGCCAGGAGGCCCTCGTAGATCTCACCGGCGACGTCGACGCCATCGGGGCCGTAGATTCCGATGAATCCGCACATAGGGGAGGTGCCTGACTGGTTTGGAGGCGCCTTTAGGGGTGATCCGAGCCCTGCTTGGGTTGTCCGAGCTCTGGGGATCGGGGGAGCGAACCTCCAATCTAGTCGATCGGCCCCGATCGGCGCAGGCCCGGGCGGGAGAAGTCTGCCCGGCTTATGATCGGGGTCGCCATGTCCCGCCCCGCCCCGTCGATCCCGATGCAGCGGCTCCAGCGCGCCGACCGCTTCCTGGGGCGCTTGGTCCTGACCGCGCTCCAGCCCTGGCGCTGGATCCGGCGCCTGCGGCCGGCGCGGGACGCGAGCCGAGTGAGGCGCGTGCTCCTGATCAAGTTCTGGGGCGTGGGCAGCCTGCAGCTCCTGACGCCTGCGGTCCGCAGCCTCCGCCAGCGCCACCCGGGGGCCCGGCTCGTGCTGCTGACCCTCGAGGGGAACGCGGACTTCGCGGGGGGGCTCGGCGTCTTCGACGAGCTCAGGTGTCTCGACGTCTCCGGGGGCAGCTGGCGGAAGATCGCGCTCCGCGTGCTGCGCTTGCTCGCTGGGCTGCGAGCCGACGCATACGACCGCGTCTACGACTTCGAGTTCTTCACGCGCTTCTCGGCCCTGGTCTCCTTCGTCGCGGGGGCGCCGCGCTCCCACGGCTTCTCGTCGACCTCGGCCTGGCGAGGCGGCCTGCACACCGACGACGTGACCTTCAACCGCTACTGGCACGTCGCCCGCAACTTCCGGGCGCTCGCCGGCGGCGAGGACGGGGCCGAGCTGAGCTGGCGGGACCTCGCGCCCTACGAGGTGGAAGCGCGCGAGCGCCTCGCCCTGGGAGCGAAGCTCGCCGCGGCCGGCCTTGCGCCCGCTACGCCCTACTTGGTCCTGAATCCCAACGCCGGGCAGCTCTCCCTCGAACGCCGCTGGCCGCGGGAGCGCTTCACCGCCCTGGCCGAGCGGGCGCTCGCGACCTGGGACGGGGCCGTGGTCCTGATCGGCTCGGCCCACGAGCGCGCCTACACCGCCGGCGTCGGGACGGAAGCGCGCGACGGGGGTCGGCTGCTCGACCTCTGCGGCGAGTTGACGATGGGCGAGCTCTGCGCTCTGCTCGAAGGGGCGCGGGCCGTCGTCAGCAACGACTCCGGACCGATGCACCTCGCCGCCGCCCTCGGCGCCCCCACCCTGGGGCTCTTCGGGCCCGAGACGCCGCTGATGTACGAGCCTCTCGGGGAGCACGCGCGTTCGCTCTGGCGGCCGACCGTCTGCAGTCCCTGCATCAACGTGCACCAGGGCAAGGTCGCGACCTGCATCCACGAGCGGCCCGAGTGCCTGGAGAACATCGGCGTCGACGAGGCCTGGAACTGGCTCGCGGCGCAGCTCGCGTCGCGGCCGCGCAGACTGCGGCTCGCCGCGGGCAGCGTCGAGGCCGTCGACGCCTGAACGGGGGGCCAGCGTGCGCGTGCTGCTCTTGAATCCGCCGGGACGTGAGGTCTACATCCGGGACTACTTCTGCTCCAAGACGACGAAGTCGAACTACCTCTTCCACCCGGTCGACCTCCTGGCGCTCTCGGGGACCCTGGCGGAAGAGCACGAGGTCGCTGTGCTCGACTGCATGGCGGAGGAGCTCGACGAGCCCGCCGCCCACCGTCGCATCGCCGAGGCGCGCCCCGACGCGATCGTGAGCCTCGTTGGCGCGGTGAGTTGGGAAGAGGACCGGCGATTCCTGGCGCGGGAGGCCGACGCCGGCCGCCGCGTCCTCGCCATCGGCGACGTGCTGCACGAGGACGCGGAGCTGCGGCTCGCCCAGGAGCCCTGGCTCGATGCCGCCCTCGACGACTTCACGAGCCGCGACGTGTTGCACCTGCTCGCGGGCGAGACCGATGAAGTGCGGCGCGCGACCTTCCGGACTCGGGCGGGCGAGATCGTCTCCCGCGCCCTGCCACCCGACGGAAAGGAGTACCGCCTCCCGCGGCCGCTCCACGAACTCTTCCCCGAGCGCGGCTACCGCTTCTCCTTCGCCCGCCGCGCGCCCTTCGCCACCCTGCTCACCGACTACGGCTGCCCCTATCCCTGCACCTTCTGCGTGATCGGGACCTTGGGCTTCCGCACGCGGCCGGTCGCGGACGTCCTGGAGGAGATCGACCACCTGCGCGCGGCGGGAGTGCGCGAGTACTTCGTCATGGACCAGACCTTCGGCGTGAGGCGCGAGCGGGCGCTCGAGCTGTGCGCGGCGCTGGAGGAGCGCGGCGACACCTCGTGGACGGCTTTCGCCCGTCCGGACCTCGCCGACGACGAGCTGCTGGGCGCCATGGCCCGCGCGGGCTGCCACACGGTCATCCTCGGCGTCGAGAGCGCCTCCGAGGAGCTCCTGCGCCTCTACCGCAAGGGAGTCTCCTGCAGCGAGGTCGCCGGCGCCGTCGCACGCGCCAAACGCCACGGCCTGCGCACGGTCGGCACCTTCATCGTCGGGCTCCCCGAGGACACCCGCGAGTCCCTCGAGGCCTCCTTGCGGCTCGCGATCGAGCTCGAGCTCGACTTCATGAGCCTCAACGTCGCGGTGCCGCGCTTCGGCACGGACTTCCGCGGCCGGGCCCTGGAAGAAGGGCTCACGCGGCGCGAGGAGCTCGTGATGGACCAGGGCGGCGCCCGCGCGAGCCTCGGCACGGCGAGCCTCACGCGCGAAGAAGTGCTGGCGCTCAAGAAGCGCATGGTGCGGCGCTTCTACCTGCGGCCCGGCTACCTCTGGCGGCGCCTGCGCGACTCCCGCAGCGTCCCGGAGCTGTGGGGTCAGCTGCGGGAGGGCCTCGCCTTGCTGGCTCGCAACGCCTGAGTCAGGTCCAGGCGCCGCGGCGCGTGGAAAGCACTCGAGCCTGGATTTCCTTGCGCCGCGGCGCGCCGAGGCGCTTCTCGCTCGCCACCTCCGCGCGGTGCACGGCGTGCAGGATGCGCCTGCGACGCCGGGAGAGCTCTTCACGGCGCGAGGCGCGCAGGCTGCGACGCTCGAACCGCGGCGCGGTGCCGAGCATCGCCAGCGACGCCCCGTGGCTAAGGCCCTCGCCCCGCAGCCGCTCGAGCATCCGCAGCCGCTCCTCGGCGTTGTGGACTTGCTGGGTGAAGCGGAGGGTCTTGGGCGAGGGGCGGACCGAGGTGAAGCCCGCGCTCTCGACCTCGACGCCCCAGGGCTCGAGACGACGCTGCATCGCCTGCTCGAAGAGCGGGTCCAGCTCGCCCGAGCTCTTGAGGGACTCGCGACCGGTGGCGCGCACGATCTCTTGCACCGAGAGCGCCATCATCTGCTCCATCCCGTAGTCGAGGTCGTCGACCTCGATCAGGGCCTTGCGCACGTCCACGACGCGGAAGACGAGGTTTACATCCACGAACCAGACGAGGCCGTCCCGCGACGTGACCTTCTGGTCGGGCAGGTCGAGGGTGCGCGCTCGGGTCGGCAGGACCTTCACGCGCTGGAAGTAGGGGATCTTGAAGACGAAGCCCGGCTCGAGGACGCGCGTCGCGCGCCCGAAGCTGAAGAAGAGCCCGGTGGTCCCGGTCTGCACGGTCGTGCCCATGGCCTTCGCGAGTCCCCAGAGGGCGAGGAAGAGCAGGTAGGCGTTGTCGCGCACGATCTGGAGCGCCGTGTCGCGGAAGAACTCCCAGACCTCTCCGGCGTCGAGGGCCTCCTCCGGGCCCGCTTGGGCCGCGGCCTCCTGGAGGGTCGCGACGAGCGCGGACCAGGGCGACATCAGGGCGCTTCCTCCTCCCCGAGGGTGTCGTCGCCGCCCTCGGCCCCTTCCTCATCGCCGAGCTTGCGGCGCGCGGGTCCCTTGCCGCCCTCCTCGATGAGCTCGGTGGCCTGCTCGAAGGCCGCATCGACCTCGCCCTTGCGGCGCGCAGGGTCGATGACCTCGCGCCCGGCACCGGTCGCGACGACCGCTCCGGTCAAGAGCGCCACGGTCGAGTCGGCCGCGAGCCCCTCCCCCCGGAACCGTCCGTAGAGCGTGAGCCGCTCCTGGGCGAGGAGCTCGAGCTGCGTGATCTCCAGGGTCGCCGGCGAGGGCGAGATGTTCGAGAAGCCGAACTGCAGGATGTTCACTCCCCACTGGTCGGCGACCGGCTGCAGCTCCTCGACGATGCGCTCCACCATCTCATCGGTGCGGTGGACGCTGTGACGGTCCTGGGCCTGGACCACCCGCTGCACCGCCATCACGACGCGGTTCTCGAGGCCGGTCACGAGCTCGTCGATCTCGACGATCGCCTTGCGCAGGTCGACGATCTGGTACATGAGCTTGCACTCGACCTCGTACACGAGCTCGTCCGAGAGCTGGATCGTCTGGGGCTCGAGGTCGAGGGTCGTGTGCTTGGTCTCCTCGACGGCGTACTTCTGGAGGATCGGGACCTTGAAGTGGACGCCGGGGCCCACGACCGATCCTGCGCGGCCCAGGGTGAACTTGAGGGCGTGCTGACCGTCGTAGACGACGACGAAGAGCCCTGTGACGGCTCCGATGATGTCGAGGGACATGGCGCGATTCGGCGGAGGAGGTGGCCGTCATTCTGGCGGCTCTCGGTCCCGGAAGGAACCGGCGGGGCGAGCTAGCCGGCTTGCGGGCGAGCCTCGACCCACGCCGCGATGCGCGCGGCGCATGCCGCCACGTCCGTGGTGTCGAAGCGCGCGGCGTAGGTGCGGCCCTTCTCGGAGTGAGCGTAGAGGGGGTCGTAGTAACGCTCGAGCAGGAGCTCGGTCAGCTCGGCCTCGCGGCCGCCGTCGAGCAGCTCGACGAGCCGCCCGGCCCACTTCTTCTCTCCGAGGCGATTCTCGATGAAGGGCAGCTGCGCGCGCAGCTGGGCCCGGCTCTCTTCGGTCGCGAGGTAGTCCTCGATCAGGACCTCGACGCGCCGCTCGACGGGCGCTTCGAGGAGCAGGTGCGTCCCACCCTGGAGCGCCTCCCAAACCCGCGACGGCAGGATCGTGTCGCCGACCTTACGGCTCTCCCCTTCGATGACAGCGGGCCCGGGGAAGCCCTCGCGCAGGCGCGCGCCGAGGAGGCTGTCGAAGGTCTTCTGGGTGCAAGGTTCGAGGCCGACCATGCCGAGGATGGAGCTGCGGTGACCCGCCAGGCCCTCGAGGTCGAGGGTCCAGCCCGGGCGCTGACGCTCGAGCTCGCGCAGGACGAGGGTCTTGCCGACGCCCGTCCCGCCGCGCAGGACGAAGGCGGGCGGCGCCTGCCAGGCGTCGAGCTCGGCGAGCAGGTGCTTGCGGTAGCTCTTGTAGCCGCCCTCGATCGACACGACCTCCTCCCAGCCGAGCTGACGCAGGAGCGTCACCAGGCTCCCCGAGCGCAGCCCGCCGCGCCAGCAGTGGACGAAGAGGGCGTTCGCGGGGGGCAACGCGGCAGGACGCGTCGTCAGAGCGCGGTGGACCTCCTCGATGCCGCCGGCCGTCAGCTCCGCCACGAGCTGCCCCAGGTCCTCGCGCGGCGAGGGTCGTCCCGCGACGCGCGCCAGCTCCTCGACCATGGGCGCGATGGAGTCGAGCACGAGGCGCCGTCCTTCATCGAAAGCCTCCTCGGGCGAGCGCCTCTTGTAGAGGGTCCCGATCAGGGCTCGTTCGGCATCGTCGAAGAGCGGCACGTTGCGGGCGCCGGGGAGGTGGTCGGCGGCAAACTCCGAGGGGCTACGGAGGTCCACGACGCGCGCGTCCGGCGCCGCGAGGACGTCGGCGACGGGGACGGTGGGGACGACCCAGGGGTCGTGGCGAGTGGGCACGGGGGAATGCATATCGATTGGCCGAGGCAGCGAGTATAGGCGCCTCGGGGCACGCCAAACATGGCTATCGAGCCCCCGTACACTGGAGTCGATCACCTGACCTCGACCCTCGTGCCCCCTCGCCGAGTCCCATGCGCCGAATCCACACATCCCTCCTGGGTGCCGGGCTCTTGCTCGGAGCCCTTGCCCATTCACCTCGAGCCGCAACGCTTCAGGCCGCCCCGACGACGATCCTCTCCCGCGCGGAGCGCTTCCCCACGCCGAGCCAACCCCTCGTCATCGAACCGGAACAGTCGATGGCCGAGTTCATCAGCGCGTTCGAGCGAGTCACCGGAGAGCACGTGCTGTTCAGCAGGGAAACCCAGAGTCTTCTCCAGGGAACGGACTTTGCACTGCGTCAGCCCCTCGAGGTCCCGCCCGAGAAGGTCTACTCCGTATTCCAGGACGTCATGATCACGCACCGCTTCGTGATGATGGACGTGAGGCGCGCTGAACCCCGCATGATGGTCGTCGCGAGCCTCGACTCTTCCCAGCGTGCTCAGCTCAAGCAGGCGGCGCTGTACGTCCCGATCGAACATCTCCATGAGTACGCCGAAGACACCGCGATGCTGGTCCAGACGGTCATCGAGCTCCCCAACGTCGACGTACGAACCATGGGCGCCCCCATGCGCCAGCTCGTCGTCGATCCCAACACGATGCAGATCGTGCCGCTCCCCGAGACGAACCAGCTCATCCTCACCGGCTTCGCCGACGAAATGAATCAGTTCGTGCACCTCCTGCAGCGCATCGACGAGAACAGCGCGCGGGTCAAGGAGCGGCGCCGCCTCGAGGCGGAACAGAATCCGCCCGATCCGATCCCGGAGACCGAAGGAGAAGGGTCCTGACTCCACGAAGCGCGCCGAGTCCGGCCCACCCGGGCAGGAAAGGATCTCAGGCGCCGAACAAGAGCTGCAGGTACTCGCGGTAGTGCCGTAGCTGAGCCACGAAGGTCTGCCGGCCCGGGAAGGTGCGCGCGAGCACGAAGGCGCCCTCGAAGATCACGGTCAGCATGTCGGCCAGGCTGTCGAGGTCGACCTCGCGGCGCGGCGGGTGCGCCGCGGCGGCGGCGCGCAGCTTCTCGCCAAGGGCCTCGCGCCAGCCTTCCATCGCGTCGGCGACGACGCGCCGGGTCTCCTCCTCGAAGAGGCCGCTCTCGAAGCAGTAGGTCGCGAAGAGGCAGCCCGGCTCGGGGCTCGCGTCGAGGGTCTCCCCCATCTCGATCATCAGGCCGACGAAGATCAGGAGCTGCTGGAGCGGGTCGTCGCTGAGCTTCTCGGCGCGCTCGAGGCTCGTGCGCAGGACTTCCTGGTCGGCGGCCGCGAAGCGCTCGATCAGGGCCCGGGCGAGCTCAGCCTTGCTCTTGAAGTGGTGGAAGAAGGCACCCTTCGTCAGGCCGACCGCCGTGAGGATCTGATCCACGGAGGTGGCGGAGAAGCCCTGCTGGTTGACGAGCTCCTGGGCGGCATCGAGGAGCCTGTCGCGGGTGTCGGTGGCGCTACGAGGGGGCATGGTGGGATTCTCCAGACTATTCGGTCTGTGAGCAACGACTGACGGCCGGATGATTGCTACCGCATAAGTCTATATTTTTTAGTTATCTACAGCTCCATGCCCAGAAAGACCCCAGCCGGCTGGCAGCTTCGCCTCGGGATTCTCGCTTGAACAGACCGACCGGTTGGTTTGCTGGTCGAAGCCCCTTCCCGAGGAATCCCATGAGCATCCTGAAGCATCGATCCCCTCTCCTGACCGCACGCCGGGCCCTGGGGGCCCTCGTCGCCCTCGTGGGCGCGACGGTCTGGACCCACACCCTCGCCGGACCCCTGCGCGTCGCCGCGGGGCTGAGCGCCGAGGAGCTCGCCCCTGCGGCCCTGGGCCTGACCCTGGCGGCGATCCTCGCCGGCCTGGCCGGCTCGAGCGCTGCGGGCACGCTTCGCGGCGCGCTGAGCCGCTCGGGCGTCGCCGCCTTCCTCGGCTGGGCGGCCCTCTCGATCCTCGCGCCGAGCGCGGCCTTGCCGGCCCTCGCCCTCCTGCCGGCGGCCGTCGGCGCTTCGGCCCTGGGCAGCTGGCTCGCCCGGCGCCTGCCGGCCGCGATCGACGAGCTGCCGCGCCGCTTCCCCAAGCTCTCCTGGGCCTGGGCCGCGGTGGCCCTGCTCGCGGTCGTGCAGGTCGGTCGGCTGTCGACCTACATGACCGACGCCGAGAGCGATTGGTTCCTGACGACGCGCCACCCCTTCTACGCGAAACACGAGTGCGCCAACGCCTACGTCTACGGCGCCGAGCTCGACCGCCGCGGCGAGGAGAACGTCTACGACCCCTGCCACTACCCCGGCCTGAACCCCGAGGCGGAGCCGACGACCGAGATCGCCGGCCTGTCGCCCGAGGACCCCTTCCAGTACCCGCCGCCCTTCCTGCTCCTGCCGCGCCTGGCGATCGAGCTGACCGCGGACCACGGCGCGATCCGGATGGCCTGGTTCGGGCTCAACGTGACCCTCTGCCTCGCGGCCATGATCGCCCTTTCGACCTGGGTCGGGGGGAGGACGGGCATGCTCGCGGGCATCCTGACGCCGGCGGTCCTCGCCTCCTTCCCGGTGCTGCACGACTTCCAGTACGGGCAGGTCCACTTCGCCGCCGTCGCCCTGGCGGTGCTCGGCTCCGTCGCCTTCCAGACGGGCCGCCGCCCGCTCGGTGGCTTCCTCCTGGCGGGCGCGATCCTGGCCAAGATGTTCCCCGCCATCCTCCTCGTGCCCCTCGCCGTGCAGCGGCGCTGGCGCGAGCTGGGCTGGACGGCGGCGGCGGGCGCGGGCATCTCCCTCCTGGCCCTCTGGGTCCTGGGACCCGCGCCCTTCACGGCCTTCGCGGACTTCCATCTGCCGCGCCTCCTCGACGGCAGCGCCTTCGCCTTCGACGAGGCCTGGCCCGAGGTCGCGATGCTCGTGCAGGCAGGCAATCAGGGAATCCACGGGATCGTCGGCAAGCTCGCCGCGATGGGCGTGCCCGGCGCCGGGGACGCGATGGCCTCCTTCGCGGGTCGGGCGTTCTTCGTCGTCCTGGTCGCCCTGGGTGCCCTGGTGGGCCTGCGCGGCGCGGGCGCCCCGCGCAGCGCGCAGGCGGTCGCCTGGCTCGGACTCCTGGGGCTCGGCTCCCTCTCGAGCACCGGCGCCTGGGCGGACTATGTCCCCCTCACCGGAGTTTGGCTGCTGGCGTTCCTCTTCCCGATGGCCCACGGGTATCGGCTCGCTCAATTCGCGCTGGGACTCTGCGCGCTGATGCAGGTGACCTTGCTCGGCACGATGCCACTGGGTGAGTGGGCCGACGCGAGCTGGATGATGCCGCTCTCGTTGCTCGGGGCGCTGCTGCTTCTGGGCACCTTCAGCGCCGCGACGCTCGTCGCGCGGCCCAGCGCGGAAGCCGTCTCCGCTCGGCTGGTCGTGGCGGAGGAAGGGCGCTGACTCGCAGAGCGCCTCCAGCGCTTCCGCATCCGAGCCCGGCGTCGCCTCCCTGCGGCGCCGGGCGTCTCCTCAACGTTCGCTCTCGCCCTCCCCGAGGGGCGGCCGCGTGAGCAAGAAGGACTCGATCGTCTCGGCGATGATCCGGTGGCCCTCCGCGCCGGGGTGGACCCTGTCCTTGGGGACCACGCGCAGCTCGACGATCCCCGCCGCGCGGAATGCCTCGACGGTCGAGAGGCGGTGGAAGCCCAAGCGGTCGACCTCATGCTCGACCATGCGGTAGGCGTGACTCCAGAGGTCGCGGAAGGCCTCCTCGGGGCCTTCGTCGAGGATCGGGAGGAGGACCACGCAGACCTCGAAGTCGTGCTCGAGCGACAGCTCTCGCAGGCGCTCGAGGGACCAGCGCAGCTTCTCGAGCCGCGGCCGGCTCGTGTACCAGCGGATCTCCCGCTCCGTCCGCGCGCGCATGGGCGGGTCTCCCTCGTCGATCGGGCCGTCCCAGGGGGCGAGCGCCCCCGTTAGCTCACGCATCATCGCCAGGAGCTCGCGGTCGCCTTCGATGCTCGAACGCTCGCCGCTGAGCTCGTCTTCCTCGAGCAGGGCATCGATCCGCGAGCGTCGCGTGTTGCGCTCGAACTGGATCATGCACCACTGGAAACAGCGCGAGTGCAGGAGCGGCCCGCTCATGCGCTGGATGCGCTCGACGTACGCCAGGTGCGGAGTGATCGTCGCGACGTCGTTGTAGCAATAGGCCACGACGACCATGTCCGGCTCGTAGGGCAGCGCCTTGTCGACGAGGAAGGCGACCTCGTCCTCCGTGTCGAAGCCGTCGACGCCGAAGTTGAGAACCTCGGCATCGTGGCCGACCGCCGCGAGTCGTGCCTCGAGCTGCTCGGTCCAGATCTCATCCAGGGCCAGGCGCGTGCCGAAGGTGATCGAGTCGCCGAGCGCGACGATGCGATAGGTGCCCGCGGGCTTCGCGAGCTCGTACTCCCGATCGCGGAAGCCGGCCGCGTTGATCGCCATCTCCTGGCCCTGCACCTCCCGCATCCGTCCGGGGTGCAGGTCGTAGAGATAGTCCGCATCCGGCGTGTAGCGCAGGATGCCCTTGCGGCCGACGTGCTCGCCGAATACCGGGTTGTAGCCGGCGATCCGCAGCGAGATCTCGATCACCAGCAGACAGCCGATGAGGGAGAGCAGCGAGATGCCGACCTTGGATCCGAGGGTCCGCGGGCGCATGAGGAGGAGTCTAACTCCTCGCCCGGCCGCGGAGACCCTCGCCGCCCGGCCTCAGTCCCCGGCGACCTCGTCCTCGGGAGCGGGCTCCCGGGTCTCCGACGAGGCACCCTCCTCGCCCTCACGTTCCGCCCATCGATCCGCCAAGAGTCTGGCGCGGCGGAACAGCTCCTCGTCCGGCAGGCTGGCGAAGCCCTCGAGCTCGTGCTCCGTCAGCGCGCTATGCTCGCGCAGGGTCGCCACCAACCGCCGACGACGGCGCTGGTTGATCTCGCGGCGGCGGTCCTCGTGACTGAGGACCGAGAGGTCGACGAGCTCGTCGGGCTGGATGCGCAGGTTGCGGCGCAGATCGCTGGTCAGCTGGCGCTCCCGAGCCCGGGCCTCGCGCCGATCCTGGCGTTCGGCGCGCCCATGGGGAGAGAGGTTGCGAATGCCGCCCTCGTGGCGCAGGCGCTGGACCTCGACGAAGTAGTCGTCGGCTGTCAGGCCTTCGAGGTCGCTCCACATCTCCTGGGTGAATTCCCGCAGGAGGTCTCCATCCGCTCGCTCTCGTTCGTCGAGCTTCCGCCAGAGGACCATGACGACCTTCATGCGCTCCTCGATCGGGAGCCGCTCGAGGCGCCTCACCTCATCTTCTCCGTAGCCAAGAGCCTCCGCCAGGTCCTCGACCGCACGGGCGCTGATGCGCTCGCGCGTGATGCGCCGAAAGTGCTCGAGGCGCTTACGGCGTTCGGCGGGCGGACAGTCCCGGAGCCAGTCGCGCGTCTTCTCGGGCAGCATGCCCTCGATGCGCGCACCACGCTCGCGGCGTTCGGCCTCGACTATCTCCTCGATCAACTCGCGGCGCTTGGCCGGAGGCTGCTCCCGCAGGCGGTGGCGGTTCTCCGGGGAGAGGCGCTTGAGGAGGCGCGCCTCCTCCCGCTTGAGCACGGCGGCCCGGCGTGTGAGCTCCGCGCGCTCGCTCGCATCGAGGGACTGAAGGCGGACGAATCGGTGCCGCAGGCGCTCCTGCTGCTCGGAGCTGAGGGAGTCCCATCGCTCGCGGGCCTCGGCGGGCGTGAAGAGCTCCTCGCCGTTCTGGGAATGCTGGTTCTGGGCCCACAGCTCGGGCGGCGCGTCCGAGCTCGCGATGGCGAAGAGCGTCAACCATCCGCAGAGCAGCAGGGAGAACTTGGCGAGGGAGATCTTCACGGCGGTCGGTGGGCTCGAGCTCAACCCCCCGCGGGGTTCACGGTCTCGGAGTCGTCCACGTCGATGAAGCTCAGGAGCAGCTCGTCGCCGGGCTCGAGGGAATCGCACAGGAGCAGGTGCAGGTCACCCTCCGCCTCCGCCGGCTCGACGGAGGCCTCGTAGTCTCGCCAGAGTCGGTCGTCCTCGATCAGGTCGAGCACGGCGAGCATGGAGGGGTCGGGGTCCTCGGCCTCGGCGACGACCACCGCCCGGGGCTGTGCCTCCTCGGCGGGCGGCTCGCTCCAGAGCGAGACGCCCAGGGCCATGAGTAGGACGGCTGCCGCCGCGGCGTAGGTCGGTAGGGCGAAGCGGCGTCGGGCGCGCTGACCGCGCTCGGCTTCGAGGCCGCGGAGGACGCGTCGGCCCAGGTCCGACGGCACCTCGACGCCCGTGTCCACCTCGAGCAGGGCGTCGAGGGCCAGCTCCGCGCGGAGTCCGCGGCGGACGCGCTCGCCGAGGCCGGCGGGCACGGGCGCGCCGGCGGCATCCAGCAGGTCGTCGAGGCCACGATCCGCGCTGGCCAAGGACGTGGCGGCGACCTCCTCGGACGAGGCGTGCGTCAGGCAGGCGACCAGCCGCCGCTTGAGCTCGGGCGGGAGCTTCGGCTCGGGCAAGGTCGCGAGCAGCACCTCGAGCGCCTCCTCCTGCTCGAGCAGCTCGCGACAAGCTCCGCAGCCGAGCAGGTGCTCGTGCCAAGACAGGGTCTGGAGCTCCGCGGGCACGGGCAAGCCCTCCAGGGCCCGGGCGAGGTGCGCTCGGAACTCGTGGCAGCCGGGGTCGATCGTCATGGTGTGCCTCCCTGCTGGAGGAGCGGGGCGAGCGTTTGGCGCAAGGTCTCGCGCGCGCGGTGGATGAGCGACTTGATGGCCTTCTCGGACGACCCGAGGATCTCGGCGATCTCGGCGTAAGGCGTGTCGTGGTACTTGGCGAGGATCAGGGCGGCGCGCTGCTGGTCGGGCAAGGCGGCGATCGCCTGGCGCACGGCTCGCACCACGTCGTCGCGCTCGAGGCTCGCGGACGGGAGCTCCACCCGGCTGTCGTGGATCTCGATCGTGCCGCCTTCACCGTCCGCCCCCAGCGGCTGGTCCAGGGAGAGGGCGCCGCGGTTCGAGCTGCGCTGGGTCTCGTTGACCGCCATGTTGAACACGATGCGGTACAGCCAGGTGGAGAAGCGCGCTGTCGGCTGGTAGCGATCGCGGGCGCGGATGACCCGCAGGAACACCTCCTGCACCAGGTCCTCGCGGCCGGGTCGGGACCCCAGGAAGCGAGTCAGGAGAGCGTAGACCTGCCCGGAGTACTGCTCGACGAGCCGATCGAAGGCGCCTTCGTCGCCCGCCTGGTAGGCCAGCATGAGCTGGACCCCCTCGTCTCTGCCGTAGTCGCTCGCCATCCTCGCCGGAGATCCAGAATCGGCCCCGAAACCCATCACTCCGGAGGGGTTTCGACGCCGTTGGGGGTTTTCTCGGCCGACTCCCCCGACACCTCCTGGGCCGAGACGGCCCCCGATTCCGCCCCGGGTCGCGAAAAGAGGCGCTGTCGACCCGGGGGCCAGAGGATGCCCAGGGGCCGTCCGATGACAGTGGAGAGCTCGGTGGGGCCCCAGTCGCGCCCGTCTTCGCTCTGTCGGGAGTTGTCGCCGAGGACGAAGATCTCCCCGGGGCCGAGCTGCAAGGGCTCCTCGAGGGGCCGGCTCCCGCGCGGCGTGTAGTGCAGGTCCCGGAGCACCCGGATCCCGTGGAAGACGGCGCTGCCCGCTGACCCTCCGAGGTAGACCCGGTCCGTGGGCATGGACGTCCCCGCTTTCACCAGGTCCGTGGGATGGAGGTGGTTACCCGCGTAGGGGACGTCGAGCAGCAAGCGGTCGTCGAGCCAGAAGAGCAGGCGGTCGTTCAGGTTGGCCAGGCGCAGGCTCCTGCGGCCCGCGGGGAAGAGGAGGTCGCGCTCGGCGAGGACCTCCAGGCCCGCGGCGTTCTTGCGCAGGAGGGCGAGGCGGGCGTCCGGGCCCTCACCCGTGGAGAGGGCCGCTTCGAAGGTGTCGCCTTGCTCGCTCAACCCCAGGCGCACGACGAAGCCAGGGGTCTCCACCTCGACCGAGCACTCGACGGCGGAATCGGCCACGGTCACGGCCCCCGCCACGAAGCGCCCGCCGGGGTCGTAGTAGCCGTCCTCGAGGCTGCGGCGCATGTACATCAAGCCGGCATTGGCCCCCGCGTCCACGCCCCGCGCGTCCATCCGCCATCCCTCCCCGGCGCGCTCCCACAGGGGCCCGAGGCGGAACTCTCGCTGCAGGTCCGAGCGCTCTCCGTCGAAGATCGGGATGAGCGGGCAGCTCTCGAGCGACGGTGACACGAGCGCGCCGTCGATCCAGAGGTCACCGCTGCGCAAGGCGACGGACTCCCCGGGCAGACCCACGACCCGCTTCACGAAGGGCTCGCTCTCACCGGGCGGGAGCAGGACGACCAGGTCGTAGCGCTCGAGGCCCGCCCCGTCGCCGTAGGCCACGAGCAGCCAGTCGCCGTCGGTCGGGGAGCCGTGCAGGGTCGGCTCCATCGAGGGGCTGTCCACGTTGTAGACGCCGAAGAAGAAGGTGCGCACCAAGAGCAGCGCGAAGGCCGTGACGACCAAAGCCCATCCCAAGCAACGCAGCCGCTTCACTGGATCACACTCCGACGACGAGGCTCGCGACCGCCAGGTAGAGGGCTGTCCCCGAGATGTCGCTGATCGTGATCAAGAATGGGCCCGCCACGACCGCCGGGTCGATGCCGACTCGCCTGCAGGACATCGGCACGATGCACCCCAGGAAGGCCGCCCAGGTGACGGCCGAGGCGATCGCGGCTCCGATCGCGAAGGCGAAGCGCAGCTCCTCGCCGTCGGCGAAGACCAGCACGCTCGTCGTCGCCGCGCCACAGAGCACTCCGATCACGAGCCCGACGAGGAGCTCCGACCCCAGCACCGAGAGTTCGCGGTCGGGCTCGACCTCCCCCGTGGCGAAGGCCCGCACGAGGATCGTCGAGGCCTGGATGCCGACGTTCCCCGCCAGGCCGATGATGATCGGGATGAAGCGCAGGAGGTCCGCCTCGGGGCTCGCCTCCCCGACGACGCGCGCGATGATCCACGCCGTGACGAGGCCCCCCAGCACCGTCAGGCCCTGCAGGGGCAGGCGCGCGCGCACCCGGCGCAGGACCGGCAGGCGCGTCTGGAGCTCGGGCGAGGTGCCGACCATGCGCAGGATGTCCTCGCTGGCCTCGTCCTCGATGATCTCCTGGGCGTCGTCGGCGGTGACGACGCCCACGATGGCTCCCGCCTCGTCGACGACGGCGATCTCGACCAGGCCGTAGCGCAGGAAGCGCTGGGCGACCTCCTCCTGGTCCAGGTCGACGGGGACCGACATCGGGTCCGCCATCACCTCGTCGACGCCCTCGTGGATCGAGTGGCTCAGCAGCACTCGGTCGGGCACGTAGCCGACCGGCCGGTTGGCCTCGTCGACGACGAAGATCCCCAGGCCCTCCTCCGCCTCCTCGGGCTCGAGCTTGAGCAGCTTGATCGCGTCGCCGATTCGCGCGCCCTCGGGCGCCACGACGAAGTCCGTCGTCATCAGGCCGCCGGCCGTGTCGGGGGCGAACTCCGCGAGCCGGCGCAGCTCGCGGGCGCGGTCGAGGTCCACGATCCGCAGCACCCGCTCCGCGGTCTCGTCGCTCGAGAGGGCGAGCAGGTCCACCACGTCGTCGGGGGCCATGTCCTCGACGATGGCCGCGATCTGCCGGGGGGTGAGCTGCTCGAGGAGCTGCTCGCGCAGGGTGTCCTCCGCGCAGGAGAGCACCTCGCCCCGACGCGACATGTCGAGGGAGTCGAAGACGATCCACGCCTCCTTCTCGCTCAGGTCGAGCAGGGCCTCCGCGATGTCCGCTTCGTGCAGGTCGGCCAGGGTGGCCGAGAGCTCGCCTCGAGGGCCCTCGACCGCCGCCTGCAGCTGCTCTCGCGGGCTGCTCTGGGTCTCCTGTTCGGGCTCGGGACCTTCCATGGACTTCGGGGGGCGGGCTGGGGCCGGCGCAGAGTCTAACGATGCCCCAGGACACCCTGCACCGACTGGTGGAATCCGGTCGGACGCCGTCCCCCGGTCGGAGCCGCGCACTCCTACATCGCTTGTGGGATGCCGGAGGCGCGCCTAGACTCTCTCGCCGCGGGCGGATCAGCACTGGGTGTTCGACGCCGCGGGCGCTCGCGACTCCATGACCCCGAAGCACTGGATCGACCTCCTCATCGGCCTGGCGATCACGGGCCTGATCCTCGTGGGGATCGAGGTCTCCCTGGGGGCCGCCGGCCTCGGTGAGGTCCCCGATGCGACCAACTGGTCCAGGGGCTTCGACCCCTCGGCGCGCTACCTCGTGCCGCACGCCGAGCCCCCGGGCTCCTGGCAAACGCGCTTCAAGCACAAGACGCGCCCCGAAGTCACGGTCCCGCCGAAGGGCGAACTCCCGCGCATCCTGACCTTCGGCGGCTCCAACACGGCCGGCTTCGACACGGGCTACATGGAGCAGGTGCTCGCCAAGGAGCTCGGCTCGAAGGGCTTCGAGGCCTTCAACCTGGGCCGGCCTGGCTACGGCTCCGAGCGCGTCAAACTCATCTTCCTCCAGGCCCTGGAGGTGCTCGACCCGGACGTCGTGATCCTCTACACGGGCCACAACGAATTCGTCGAGCGCGGCTTCGAGATGGACCTCGAGGCCGCCAGCGCCGGCGGCTGGGCGACGGTGCCCCTGCGGGTCGCGCGGGACACCCGGTTGTTCAACGCCATCGTGCAGCGCTACTCCCAGGGCGGAGAGTCACGCCAGAAGGAGCCCGAGGCCTGGGACAACGAGTACCAGAAGTTCGCCGACATCACCTACGACCAGACCCAGGAGTACTTTCGGGCCTACAAGCAGAACGTCCGCTCCATGTGCGAGGCAGCCCTCGAGCGCGGTGTCCGCGTCGTGCTCTGCACGATCGTGTACAACCGCATGTCCGTACCCTTCTCCTCGACCTTCCCGGACGACTTCGACCCCGCGGTCGTCGAGGAGTTCGAGGGGCTGCGCCGGACCGCCCTCGCGCGTCTCCCCGAGTACCTGGACGTGCTCTTGCCGACGAAGGAGAAGCACCGGTTGCACGCCATGGACTTCTCCGTCCGGGATCGTGAACGCGAAAAGCCGGCGGAGGTCCTGCAGAGGAATGACTACGAGGGCTGGCGAAAGGCCAAGGGATTCCTGAAGAAGCGCGACCCGATGCTCCAGAACGCGAGCCGCTGGGATGCGAAGGTCCACCGCTACTACGACGCCGTGCTGCGCCACCAGCGGCGCGACCTCGGTGACCAGAGCCGGGATCGAGTGCTGCGGGCCGAGAAGCAGCTCGAACAGGCTCTCACTCTCTACCCCGAGCACCCGCGCGCCTTGTTCGAGCTGGCGCTCACGAAGCACCTCGTGGGGCGCTCCGGGAAGTCCGTCGCCGCGCTGCTCGAGCGCGCCGCGGACCTCGACCGAGCCCCCCGCAAGGGCTCGAACATGGTCAACGAGATCGTGCGCAAGGTCGCCTCTCAGACCGAGGGCGTCGTGCTCGCCGACATCGACCGCGCCTTCCAGGAGTGCCTGCCGAACGGAGTCGTCGGCTGGGAGTGGATGGCGGACCACTGCCACCTCAACCGGGGCGGCCGCGACGCGATCACCGAGCTCATGGCCGCAGCCGTGCTCGAGAATTGGCGTGACCTGGCGGCCGGTGGCGACTTGAAGGAGGGGGCTTCCCAAGGCGAATGAACGCGCTCAAGGAGTTCCTGCGGAGCCACCCCCTCGTCTGGCTCGTCCCCATGATCGCCGTGCCGATCATCGTCGGCCTGGTGTTCTACCTGGCGCGGCGCGAGTCGCTCACGCCGGACAATCCCTTCATCTACGACATCTAGGGCCCTTCATCTACGACATCTAGGGCCCTTCATCTACGACACCTGAGGCCGGTGGCTCGCCGCGCGGACCTCTCGCGGAGACCGTCATGAGAGCCACAGCCCTCCTCCTCCTTCTCGCGGGCCTGATCGTCTCCCGCCAGGAGCCCGAAGCCGAGCCGCCGGAGACGGAGCAACCGACCGCGCAGGAGCCGGCCCCGGAGACCTCCCCCGCCGACCCCTTCCGGGAGCCGCCCCTCGAGCTGGTGCTCGAGCTCGACGGGGAGCGACACGAGCTCGTGCTGGGCCGCCCCTTCGACCTCCAGATCGGGGAGACGCTCCACCAGGGTCGGGTCAGCGGGCGCGGCTCCCGCGCCTTCGACGCCTCGGGCGTGCGCCTGCGCTACCCCTCCGACTTCGTCTACGAGTACGACGACGAGCTCGAGGGTCTGGACGTCTTCAACTTCGAAGGCCCCGAGACCCTGATCATGATCCAGGTCTACGACGAGGAGCTGGACCTCGTGGACGTGATCGACGCCACGCTCGAGGCCGTGCTCGAGGAGCTCGAGCCCTTCGAGGTCGAGACGGTCGAGCGCGAGCTGGAGCTCGGTCAGCGCCAATTCGCCTCGACCCAGCTGCGCATCGCGATCGAGGAGGAGGGGCTCGCGTTCACTCAGGACTACTTCGCCTTCCGCTGCTCCCTCGGGACGGGGGTCATGTGCATCCACCTCGGCTATGACGAGGAGGGCAAGCTCTCGCGCGAGAGCTCGCGGGCCGAGCGCTTGCTCAAGTCGAGCTTCGACTTCGACGCCGCGCAGTGACCTCGCGCAGCAGGGCGTGGAGCCGGCGCGTCGCCTCGGGGCGCTGAGCCGGGTCGAGCAGGAACAGCTGCCATAGCCCGCCCGATTCGAGGTCCGCGTGGCGGGGGACGATGCCCGCCTCGAGCAGCCGCTCGAGGGCCGCGTGGGCGAAGCCGGAACCACCGCCGCCGACCAACACGACCGAGGAGGAGGTCGGCAGGAGCTCTCCGCACTCCGACAGCTCGCGCCGCAACAACTCGAATCCCGGGCTGGGTGGGCAGTGGACCACGACGCCCCGCGCCGTGACCCGCAGGAGGCGCGGTCGCACGTGGTGGGCGTGCATCAGGGCGAACAGATGGGCCGAAGCGCCCTCCCCCTCGACGCGGAAGCCGACCAGCTCCCGGTGTCCCGCGATCGCCAGGGGCGCCTTGCCGGGCGCTCGACGCTCGATGCGCGTCCCCGGGAGCTCGGGGCACCCCACGTCCCGCAGCTGGAGCTCGGTCTGGCCTGCATGCAAGGGCTCGAGGGTCGCGGGGTGCAGCACGCTCGCGCCATGGAAGGCCAGGGCCTCGGCCTCCGCCATCGAGAGCTCATCGACGATGCGAGCTTCGGGGACGAGCTCGGGGTCCGCCTCGAGCAGGCCGGGCACGGTCTTCCAGAAGACGAGACGCGTCGCCCCGAGCGCCTGGGCCACGAGGGCCGCGGTCAGATCCGAGCCGTTGCGTCCCAGGGTGGTCAGGTTGCCGCCGCCGTCGGCGGCGAGGAAGCCCGTCACGACCGGCGTGCCCGGGACCTCCTCGAGGGAGCGCCGCAGGCTCGCCTCAACGCCGGGCAGGGGCCGAGCGTGCCCGTGGCAGGAGTCGGTCGTCAGCCCGAGGTCGAAGGCGTCGACGGGGGTGGCGGCCACGCCCGTCGCGCGCAAGCTGGCGGCGACGACCCGGGCGCTGAGGCGCTCGCCCATGGAGAGCACGAAGTCGAGCTCCCCGGGCTGGATGTGCCCGCGTTGCGCGACCCCGCGCAACACCTGGCCGAGCTCCCCCAGGAGCCGGTCGAGGAGCTCCGAGTCGAGGCGGAGCTGACGCAAGAGGCCCTTGTGGCGAAGACGGACCTCCTCGAGCTCGACCCGGCCACTGGCGGCGCGTTGCGCGCACTTCTCCAGGGCTCGCGTCACGCCTTCGTGGGCGCTGACCACGACGACGGGCTCGGCCGCCGCTTCGGCCGCGACGAGCTCGCAGGCCCGGCGCACGGCCGGGCCGTCGGCGAGCCCGGCCCCGCCGAACTTCATCACGAGCTGGTCCTTCAATTCCGTGGAGGCGTCTGGAAGGCGGATTCTAGCGGCGCCATGAGATGTTCACAGGGTCGCTGTAGACTACGTTCCGATCTTCTGCGCCGAGGAGACCCGTCATGACCCAACCGGAACGCGAGAGCCTGATCCACGACTGGAACCAGCCCTACCCGAACGTCGCGGGCGAGGTGATGTTCGACGACGAGACCCTGCGGGACGGCTTGCAGAGCCCCTCGGTCCGCGACCCCGAGCTCGACCAGAAGATCGAGCTGGTGCACCTGATGGACCAGCTCGGGATCCACACGGCCGACGTCGGCCTGCCCGGCGCCGGGGAGCGCGCCCGGCACCACATCTCGACCCTCGTGCGCGAGATGGCCGACCTCAGCATCACACCCAACGTCGCCTGCCGGACGGTCATCGGCGACATCGCCCCGGTGGTCGACGTCGTCCAGGAGACCGGCCAGCCGATCGAGGTCTGCGCCTTCATTGGCTCCAGCCCGATCCGCCAGTTCGCGGAGAACTGGGACTTCGAGAACATGCTGAAGCTCTCGAAGGACGCGGTCGAGTTCGGCGTGAAGAACGACCTGGACGTGATGTTCGTCACCGAGGACACCTCGCGCGCCACGCCGGAACAGGTGCGCGCCCTCTACACGACCGCGATCGAGGCCGGCGCCAAGCGCATCTGCATCTGCGACACCTGCGGGCACTCCACCCCGCTGGGCACGAAGACCCTCGTGCGCTTCGTGAAGGACCTGGTCGACGAGCTCGGCGCGGACGTGGGCATCGACTGGCACGGCCACCGCGATCGGGGGCTGGGGCTGATCAACACCCTCGTCGCCCTGGACGCGGGCGCCACGCGCCTGCACGCCACGGCCCTCGGCGTCGGCGAGCGCACGGGGAACACGGAGATGGACCTCCTGCTCGCCAACCTCAAGCTCAACGGGGTCATCGACAACGACCTCTCGAAGCTCGGTGAGTACTGCCGCAAGGCCGCCGAAGCGATCGGCATGCCCTTCCCGGTCAACTACCCGATCTTCGGCAAGGACGCCTTCGAGACGGGCACCGGCGTCCACGCCTCGGCGGTCGTCAAGGCCCTGCGCAAGGGCGACACCTGGCTCGCGAACCGGGTCTACTCCGGCGTGCCGGCCGACATCTTCGGCCTCGAGCAGGTGATCCAGGTCGGCCCCATGAGCGGCAAGTCGAACGTCCAGTGGTACCTCGAGAAGCGCGGCAAAGAAGCGAGCGAGGAAGCCGTCAGCCGCGTGCTCGAGCTCGCGAAGAAGACGCCGCGGCTGTTGACCGAGGAGGAGATCCTGGAGGCCGCGGGATGCTGAAGGCTGCCTTCACCGTCTTCGCCGCTTTGACGCTCGCTGCCTGCAGCTCCCTCGACGTCGGCGTCGACCGCGACGAGGACTACGACTTCTCCGGGGCCCGCACCTTCGCCTGGAAGGAAGGCGTCCCGGCCCAGAACGAGCTCAACCAGAAGCGCATCGAGAGCGGCGTCGAGGAGGCCCTCGCCAGGCGCGGTATCGAGCTCTCGGATTCCGGCGCGCCCGACCTGTGGGTCGCGACGGAAGTCGGGGGCCACCGCGAGGTGCGCTCGACGGGCGAGAGCGTCAACGTCAGCTACCGCCACCACCGCCGTTACGGCAGCGTCGGCATGGGGACGAGCAGCGGGAACCGCATCTACGAGGTCAAGGTCGGAACTCTCGTGATCGCCATCCTCGACGGCGAGACCGAGGAGCTCGTGTGGCGCGCCCAGGCCGAGGACACCGTCGGCAACGACCCTCAGAAAACGGCCGAGACGATCGCCGCGGCGATCGAGCAGTCCTTCGAGCAGTTCCCGCGCGAGGTCGCGGGCGAGTGAGCCGGAGCGACCGCCCTTAGAAGGGCTCCCGTTCCCCGAGGAGGCCCACCTCCGCGTCCTCGACCCGGGCCCGAAAGGCATCGAGCTCCTCACCCATCACTCGCTCGAAGTCCGGCCGGACCTCCTCGAAGGCGCGCTCGGCCTCCTCGGCGAGGCCGAGGTGGGTCGCCGAGGGCGGACCCCAGGTGGACCAGATCGGCCACAGGGCGCGGCCGATCCTGCTCTGCAGGTGGTCGTCGTTGCGCTGGATGCCCTTCGCGTCCTGCGGGCCGACGAGGGACTCGCGCAGCTCCTCCAGCGCCTCCTCGAAGTCTTCGGCCGCGTCGAGCAGCTCCTGCTGGGGATGGTCTTCAGCGGGGTCGCGGCCCTCCTCGAGCTTCGCCACGACGACCTCGACGTCCTCCCGGGTCGCGTCGATCGAGTCCACGGCCCGGGCGATGCGCTCCTGCAGCTCGCCGAGGCGCTCGATCACCTCCCAGCGTGCGGCGGCCGCCTCGGCCGCGCCATCGAATCGCGGGTCGGCGAGGACCTCGAGCTCGGACTCCGCCGAGTGCTCGCCGTAGCTCACGACAACGCGGTAAGTGCCGGGGGACACCTCGGGGCCGGCCGGCGGCTGCTCCCAGTCCACGGGCGTGCCGGGGCGCCGGAAGCCGTCGCGGCGCAGGTCCCACACGACGCGGTTCAAGCCCTCCCGCGGGTCAGGGCGCAGACGTCGCAGTCGCTCACCGCTCGCGTCGAAGACCTCGACCGTGAGCTCGGGATCGTCGTCGGCCTCTTTTTCTTCCGGGTCGTCGTCCGTCGCTTCGGTCTCCTCGGGCTCCGGCGGCGCCGCCGCCTCCAGATTCATGCAGAAGTCGACGTGCGCCCCGTAGGCCGGATTCTCGCCGCGAAACTCCTCGGTCCCGGGGAAGCGCGACTCGCCGGTCTGGCGCAGGCGGTGCTGCTGCGCGGGCACGATCTCGAAGAGGTGCAAGGGCTCCTCCAGGACCGCCGCGTCGAGTCCGCGCAGGGGCGAGACGTCGTCGACGACCCAGGCCGCGCGGCCGTGGGTCCCGATCACGAGGTCGTTCTCCCGTTCCTGGATCGCGAGGGCGCGCACGGAGACCGTGGGGAAGCCGCTCGTCCACTTGGACCAGTTACGACCACCGTCGAGGCTGACCCACAGCCCGAACTCCGTGCCGAGGAAGAGCAGGTCGGGGTCGACCGGGTCCTCCTCGATCACGTGGGCGTAGCCGTCGACCTCCTCGCCCGCGATCAGGGCCCAGCTCGCGCCATAGTCGCGCGTGCGATAGACGTGGGTCGTCCAGTCCCCTCGGCGGTGGTCGTCGAAAACCGCGTAGGCCGTGGCGGGATCATGTCGCGACGCTTCCACGTGCGGAACCCAGGTGTGGCGCGGGACGCCGTAGAGGTTCTCCTCGACGCTCGTCCAGCTCTCGCCGCCGTCGCGTGTCAGGTGGAGCCGACCGTCGTCGGTCCCGACCCAGACCAAGCCGCGCTCGATGGGGCTCGGCGCGATCGTCAGGATCGAGCAGAAGTTCTCCGCGTTGGTGACGTCGAGGGTCAAGCCGCCGCTCTCGCTCTGGCGTTGCCAGTCGGGCTCGTCGGTAGTCAGGTCGGGGCTCAACAGTTCCCAGCTCTCGCCCCGATCCCGCGAGCGGTGCACGAACTGGCTCCCGTAGTAGAGGCTGTTCTCGGCGTCGAAGGGGTCGAGGGCGATGGCCGCGTTCCAGTTGAAGCGCAGCTCGACGTCCTCGGGCCCCGGCGGACGGATCGAGCGTCGCTCGCCGGTCACGGTGCTCCAGCGGAAGAGCGAGCCGCCTTGGCTCATCGCGTAGCCCTGGGTCGTGTCCTGGGGCAGCGGGATCGTGGCGAAGCCGTCGCCGAAGCCGACCTCCTCCCAGTGGTGGTTGCGGATGCCGCCGTTCTCCCAGACCTCGCTCGGCCCCCGCCAGGAGCCGTTGTCCTGCATGCCGCCGTAGACCCGGTAGGGCAGCTCGTCGTCGACGGCGATGTGGTAGTACTGCGCCAGGGGCAGCGCGCGGCAGAAGCGCCAGCTCCGGCCGTGGTCGGTGGAGATCGCCACGCCCCCGTCGTTGCCGTCGATCAACAGCTCGGGCCGCTCGGGATGGACCCAGAGGGCGTGGTGGTCCGGGTGGATCAGGGACCAGGGGATGAAGGTCTCGAAGCTCGCGCCCCCGTCGTTCGAGACGCGCACGGTCGAGGCCATGTTGTAGACGCGGTCGGGGTCGGCCGGGTCGACGCGGATGTCGGCGTAGTAGAAGGGCCGCTGGGCGACGGAGTTGTCGTCGTTGACCGTCTCGAAGGAGAGCCCGCCGTCGTCGGATCGCAGCAGGACGTTGTTCTCTGCCTCGACGAGGGCGTAGACGACGTCGGGGTCGGAGCGTGAGATCGCCAGGCCGATGCGCCCGAGCTCGCCCGCGGGGAGGCCCTCGGCGGTCCCGAGTCGCTTCCAGCTCTCCCCGCCGTCGCGGGAGAGGTGGAGTCCCGATCCCTCGCCCCCGGAGGTGAAGAACCAGGGCTCGCGGCGATGGGACCACATCGCCGCGAAGAGCTTGTTGGGGTTGCGCGGGTCGGCGACGAGGTCGGCGCAACCGGTGCGCGCGTCCACGAAGAGCACGCGCTCCCAGCTCGCTCCCCCATCGGTCGTCTTGTAGACGCCGCGCTCCTCGCCGTCGCTCCAGGTCGGACCCAGGGCGCCGACCCAGGCCGTGTCGGGGTCGGTCGGGTGCAGCACGATGCGGTGGATCTTCTCGCTCTCCGAGAGCCCGAGGTGCGTCCAGCTCGCGCCGCCGTCGATCGAACGCCAGATTCCCTTGCCGACCGAGGTCGAGTTGCGCGGGTTGCCCTCGCCGGTGCCGACCCAGACGATCTCCGGCGCGGCCTGGAAGACCTGCACGGCGCCGATCGAGGCCACGGGCTCCTCGTCGAAGAGGGGCTCCCACTCGAGACCCCCGTCGACGGATCTCCACAGACCGCCGGTGGCGGCCCCGACGTAGATCACGTTGGGGTCGGACTCGAGGGCGCAGACCGCCGCCACGCGACCGCTCATCCCAGCGGGGCCGATCGAGCGCGCGCGCAGGACGGAGAAGCTCTCGGCCTCGACCTGGGCGAAGGCGGAGGAGGCGAGGACGAGCGGGAGCAGGAAACGCGGAAGGCGGGGAGCAGTCATGGTGCGTCGATCGAGTTGGGCGTTCCCGCGGAGATCGCGGGCGGAAGAGCCTAATCGAGGTCCGTCCTATCGGCGATCCACCGCGTCCGCAGAGCCGCTTTCCGGGGCTGGGTGGCCGGCATTCCCCAGGTTGCGCTCCATCCCCGCCCCCTGCGAGGGGGAGCCCCCGTGTGGCTTGCGGGTATCTTCTGCCCATGTCCAAGCCCCGCCCCGAGACGAACCGCCGCAGGAGGCTCGCCGTCCTCCCCGGCCTCGTCGCCTTCGCGCTGCTCGCCTGGCAGCTCGACTTCCTGACGGACGACGCCTACATCTCCTTCCGCTACGCGCGGAACTTCGCGGAGGGGCACGGGCTGCGCTACAACCTGACGCTGGGCGGGCCGGTCGAGGGCTACTCGAACTTCCTCTGGGTGGTGTGGCTCGGGCTGCTCGACCGGGTGGGCCTCGAACCGCCGCTCTGGTCCCGTGTCAGCTCGGTGGCCTGCGGCTTCCTGCTCGTCGCCTGGGTCACGCGACATGCCGCGAAGAAGCTCGAGCTCGACGGCCCCGGCGAGGTCGCCACGGGCCTCGTCTTCGCCACGCTGCCCCCGGTCGCCGTGTGGGCCACGGGCGGCCTGGCGACGATGGCCACGGCCCTCTTCGTATTCGGCGCCTACGAGCGCTTGCTCGGCAACCCCGAGCGGCCGCGGGGATTCCAGGCCGGGGTCTTCGCCGCCCTGGCGGGGCTGATTCGGGCGGACGGGGCGCTCTGGATCGCCTTCCTCGGCGCGGCGGCCCTGCTCGTCTGGTGGCTGCGCGGGCGAGAGCGGCGGCTCTTCGGCGCGACGGTGAAGATGGGGACGATCCTGCTGCTCGCGGTCGGCGCCCACGTCGCCTGGCGGCTCTCCTACTACGGCGACTGGCTGCCGAACACCGCGCGGGTGAAGGCGGGCTTTTCGAGCCACCGGCTCGAGCGCGGCGTCGACTACCTCGCGGCGACCCTCTTGAGCGCGCCGGCGCTCTTGGCCGCGGGGGGCGCGGCGCTGGCGGCCCTGGGCGGGCGGGCGCGGGAGATGGTGATCGTGGCGCTCGTCGTCCTCCTGCCGACCGGGGCCTACGCGGTCTACGTCGGTGGGGACTTCATGCCCATGGGACGCTTCCTCTTCCCGGCGGCGGGCTTCGTGGGGCTGCTCTTCGCCGCCGCCTGGAGCCGCCTACAGCGCGGTCCGGCCCTGGGCCTAGCCGCCGTGCTCGTCGCGGTCAACGTGGCGGGCTGCTTCGACTGGAACGTGGTCCCGGCCTCCTTGCGCTCGCGCTTCCACTTCCGCCAGGACCGCGAGTGGGAGAGCGAGCTCTCGATGCAGCGCGGGATGAACGAGCGGGCCGCGCACTGGGCGCTGCAGGGTCGAGCCCTCGCCCGCGTCGTCGAGCCCGGCGAGACGATGTCCCTGGGAGCGATCGGCGCCATGGGCTACCACTCGCGCCTCGAGATCTACGACAGCTACGGCCTCGTGACGCCCTCGGTCATCGAGGCCGTCGAGCCCCTCGAGCGCTCTTCACCCGGGCACGACCGACGCGTGGGCCCGATGTTCTTCAACGACCGCCAACCGACCTACGCCGGGTCGATCCTCGTGAGGCGCGACAAGAGCTTCGAGGATCAGCTCGGGGGCTTCGACGAGCACCCCCTCTCGAAGCTGGTGCGCCTGGAGCATCACCCCCTGGGAGAGGTCGACGGCTTCCAGCCCGGGGACGAGCTGGTGGTCCTGCGCTTCGTGCGCTGGGAATGACGCCCGCCTCCCCGAAGGGGAATCAGGGCTCGGTCGCCAGCAGCGCCTCCATGCGCTGCACCGCGATGTTGTAGACCCGCGTGTACTGCGGATCGTTGACGAGATCGTTCATCTCGTTCGCGTCGACCTCGTTGGCGACGATCGGGAGGTCGCCGCTGTAGAGGTGGTAGAACTCGTCGTAGTCGAAGCCGTCGTCCCCGAGCTTGCGGATCAGCTTGAACCAATCCTCGCCGATGCGGGTCGTGTAGCCGCGGCGGCGGGAGCTCTGGTTCGAGATCGGCGGCATGACGTCGGCGGGGTCGCCGTTGGGCGCGAAGCGCTCGACGAAGGACCAGTCGCGGACGGTCTTGATCCAGTCGTAGTCGTCGATCGTGCCCTCGATCAGGCCGCGGAAGGAGATCCCGTCTTGGATCCGGCCGTCGTTGACCACGGTGCTGATCGTGGCGCCGGCGAGGTCGGCGATCGTCGCGTGGACGTCCACCGCGTCCACCGTGGCGTTGCAGACGCCGCCCGGGTTCCCGACCACCGGCCCACCGATGAACATCGGGACGCGCACGCCGCGCTCGTAGGGCTGGTGCTTGAAGTGGTTGTTCGGAGCGCCGACGCCGATGATGTTCGGGTAGACCGTGCCGATGTCCTTCTCGTGGTCCCGCTGGGCCGACAGGAAGATGGGCGGCGGCGAGCCGTTGTCGGCCAGGATCATGACGATCGTGTCCTGGAGCACGTTGTCCAGCCCGCCCAGCGAGTCGAAGAGGGCTTCGAGGCGGTTGTCGAGGGCCTCGACGTGGGCGCAGTAGCCGGTCCAAGCGGTGGTGGGCCCGGAGCCGCCGGGGACCGGGAGGCCGTAGATGGTCGTCCCCGGCCAGTACTCCTGGGTCGACAGCCAGGAGGTGTCGGGGAAGTCCCCGTAGGGGGTGTGGGCGGCGCTGAAGGAGGAGAAGACGTACCAGGGCACTCCGGGCTGCCCGGTCTCCATCCAGTTGATGACCTCCGCGATGCGCTGCTGTTCCTGGTCGGTCGCGTAGTTGTTGTTGACCAGCGGCGTCTGGAACGGGTCGCTGCCGAAGTTGGCCCAGGACTGGAAGTTGTAGTAGCCCTGGTCGACGTCGTCCTCCGGGAAGACGCTGCCGCTGACCCCGGGCACGTGGACGGGCGAGACGTAGGGCCAGTTGCTCAGGTTGGCGTGGATCGACCAGGCGTAGTCCCAGTTCCCGAAGTCGAGGATGTGGGGGAAGCCCAGGCCGAACTGGCCACCCAGCGCGATCTGATCAGTGCCGAGCGCCAGGTGCCACTTGCCCACGTAGCCGGTCTGATAGCCCGCCGAGGAGACGACCTCGGCGATGGTGAACTCGTCGTTCCCCGCGCCCACGCCGAACTCGCCGAGGTCACCGACCGTGTCGTCGCGGATGAGCGAGCCGACGCCGTTGCGGAAGGCGTAGCGCCCCGTCAGCAGGGCGGCTCGCGTGGTCGAGCAGGTGGGGTTCACCCGGAACTGGTTGAACCGCAGGCTCTTCGTGGCGAACTCGTCCAGGAAGGGCGTCCAGGGGTACAGGTTCTCCCCGTTGGGGTCCTCGAGGACGTTGAAGGGGTTGTCCCCGTCCCACTTGTTCTGGTCGTGGTAGGAGCGCAGGAACTCGAAGCCGATGTCGTCGATCAGGATCTGCAGCACGTCGTACTGCGGCGCGCCGACCTGGATCCGACTGGGCGTCGTGAAGTTGAAGGGGTTCCCGACGTGGCTCGGATCACGGAACCAACCCTGGAAGCGCAGCTCCGCGCCCGGGAAGACCGACGCGTCCGCCGAGGCCAGGTCGTCGATGTCGACCTCCAGGCGGATGCGGTTGTTCCTGGCCTGGACCGGGACCACGTTGACGCGCTGGGCCGCGCTGCCCAGGCAACTCAGGCCGTCGGCGAGGGGCAGCCGGGCGCGATCGCCGGCCGCGTCCGAGGAGTAGAAGAAGATCCCGGGCTGGTTCGGAACCGGGTGAGCTTCCAGGGTGACGCGTCCCCCGGGGAGGACGGCTTCACCGCTGACCTCCAGCTTCGCCAGCTCTCCGACGGAGTTGGGCCCGGGCTCGCAGCCCACGTCCGTGCTGGACGCCGGGGCCAAGGCCAGGGCAGCTGGTGCGAGGAACCCGAGAGCTACGAAGGAGGCGACGTTCGAGGGCACGGCTGGGAGGGTGGGGTGGAACCCGGTCGGCCCACGAGGGGCGCTGAGAAAATGAGTGCCGAGACGAGCCCTTCGCGCCGCTAGCCCGCGCGGTGGCCGATCTCGGACCTCGGCAAAGACTACCCCGGATCCTGGAATCCCGCCACCGACGCGGGAATCGAGGCAATTCGCCGTCGCGACGACTCCCCTCCCGACTCGACGACTCGAAGCCCCCGAGCCTTGTCTCGGGCCCGTGGGATAGGATCTTGGGGAGCAGTTGGACCGCCCTCGCGGGAATCGGTCCCCTCCGGCGAGCCCGAGCTCGCGACCAGACGATGCCCGGCTCCCGTAAACAGAGTGGATGGGAAGTCGCACTCCTCGTCCTGATCCTCGCCCTGACCCTGGGGACCCGCCTGGGGCACGCCCGCCGAGGACTGCCCTACCTGCACCACGTGGACGAGCCCCACACGACGGTGCAAGCCCTCGAGATGATGCAGTCGGGAGAGCTCAATCCGGGGCGCTTTCGCTACGGCAGCCTCTTCGTCTACTCCATGGTCGCGGTGGACGCGGTCCACTATCTGTGGCTCTGCCGGAGCCCCGATCCCCTGACCGGGGGTCGCATCGAATTCGAGGAGATCGAGCCGCAGACCGACGAGGCCTGGCGGTGGGAGATCTCCCATCCCAGCTTCTACCTCTGGAACCGGGGCTTCTGTGCCCTGCTCGGCAGCCTGACGGTGCTGCTCGTCTACCTGGTCGGACGGCGCGTCCATCCTCTGGCAGGGCTCGTGGGCGCGACCACCCTGGCGGTGACCTCGGTCCACGTCCAGAGCTCGGCCATGGTGGCGCCCGACGTGCCCGCGGGCTTCGTCGTTTTCCTCTCGGTGGCCCTCTGCGTCGCCTACATGCGCTCGAAGCGCACGGGGACCCTCGTGTGGGCCTTCGTGACCTGCGGGATGGCCCTGGCGACGAAGTACAACGTCGCGCCCCTGCTCCTCGCGCCCTACCTCGCCCTCCTGCTGGCGCCCGGTCATGGCGAGGCCACGCGGCGACCGAGCTGGCTGTGGTGGGGCGGGATCACGATCACCCTCGGCACCTTTCTCCTCTGCCAGCCCTACGCCCTGCTCGACCTCCCGACCTTCTTGCGGGACGTGGGCATCGAGGTCGCGCACTACTCGCTCATGGGCCACGGCCCGCACACGATCGAGGCAGGGCTGACGCACCTGGGCTGGATCCTGGCCCGCCTGGCCGAGTCCTGGACCTGGCCCGTCCTGATTCTTGCGCTCGGCGGGCTGCTCTTCGCCACGAGCTGGAGGGAGCGCTGCGTGCTCCTCGCCTACCCGGCCTGCTTCGTGTTCCTGCAAGCGCAGACCGTCGTGGCCTTCCACCGCAACCTCCTCTCGGTCTACCCCTTCCTGGCCGTGGGATTGGGCTACGCCGCGCACGGCCTCTGGCGCTGGTGCGGCACGCGCAAGCCCGCGGCGGGGACGGCCTTCGCCGGAGTCGTGGCGGCCCTCCTCGCGTGGGCCGGCATCGCCCGGGGGCTGGAGGCGAAGGAGGTGGCGACGACGCCCGAGACACGCACGCAAGCGGCCATGGCCGTGGCCCGCCTGGCCGAGGAGCACGGCTGGAAGCGCATCGGGGTCGCGGAGAACCTCCGCGTCCACCCCATCGACCTCGCGCGCATCGACGCGGAGCTCGTGGTCGACGCCTTGCCTGAGCTGCGGGCGCAGGCAAAGCACCTGGACGCGATCGTCTGTCCAGCGACCTACGCCTGGTCGGACTCCTCCTCATGGAACCGGGAGCACCGCCTGGACCGGCACCAGAAGCGCGTGCCGACGGTCGAGCCGATCTGGAGCGTCGACGGTGCACCCATGGAGCTCGCCGTCATCTCCCCGGACCCCGCGGTGCGCGTCTTCGTTCCGCCCTATTCGGCGAAGCAGGCCGAATCCGCCGCTGCCGAGCCCACCGCAGCCGAACCGACCCCCTCCGAGCTCAGAGAGAGCGGACCTCCGGAACCAGCAGACGGGTGATCGCCTTCGCCGCGATCTCGGCGCCGTCCGGGTTCCAGTGCGGGTCGTGGTCGAAGCAGGTCGGGAAGACCTCCGTCTGCTGGAAGGTCTCGAGCAGGGAGTGCACGGGGTAGTCCACGCGGCCCGCCATCTCCTCGAAGTAGCGGAAGGGCTCGAGGACGTAGGGGCCGAGCGGGACGTACTCGCCCACTTCCCAGTTGTTGGGGCACTCGCGGTCGCTGTACTGGAAGGAGCGAGGCAGGACGACGAGCACGAAGGGGAGGCCGCGCTCCTCGCACCACGCATGGATGCGGCCGATGTTGTGCTCGACCTTCGCGAAGGAGTCGCGCGTCTCCTCGAGCGGCGCCTCGGTCATGAAGAAGCGGCGCTGGGGGAGGTCCGGATTCAGGCGCGCGAAGATCGCGTCGAAGGCGGGCCGGACGAACTTCTTGAGCGTCTTCATCGTCAGCGGAAAGTGCTGCACGAGGCGGTAGGCCCCCCGCTCCTCCAGCATCGCCTCCCAGCGGATGTCGTCGCGGATGTCCGTCATGTCGAGGCAGAGGACGACGAGGTCTGGGGAGTACTTGTCGCCGATCTCCTCGAGGCGGCGCAGGCTCAGGAGCGGCGAGGAGCTGACCCAGCCGAAGTTCGCCACCTTGAGGTCGCGCTCGGGAAAGCGGTTCTGCAGCCGGCGCTCGACGAGGGCGGGGAAGGTCTCCTCGGGCTCGAGCAGCATCCCGAAGGTGAAGGAGTCTCCGAGGAAGACGACGTTGGTGTCCTTCGCGCGGAATTCCCCCGGTTGGTGCGGACAGCGCAGGGAGTCGCTGTTCCAGCCCTTCTTCTTGTCCGTGTGCTGCGGCCGGTGGTCCGGGTCCTGCAGGGCGATCCAGGTCTTCAGGCCGTAGACCCGCGAGAATGCGGGCGGGGTGAAGCGCTCGATCCCGAGGTAGACGACGAGCAGCAGCGGAAGCCCCAGCTTCCACCCCAGCGGTCCGCGCCAGAGGCCGTAGACGACGCACCACAGCGCCGCGAGAGAGAGCAGGCCAGCGAGCAGCGGGCGGAAGACGAAGTTCGTCCGCTTGTCGTTCAGTTCGCCGAACTGGAGGAGCGCCCAGACCGCCGCCGCGCCCACGAGGAGCCCGAGGAGCACCCCGAAGAAGGGCGCGTGGTTCCGACCGGCGGGGGCGCCGGCCTCGGGCTGTCCCGATCCGCCGGGCGCGGTCACTGCTCCTCCTCGTCGTCGTCCTCTTCGTCGGACTCACCTTCGCCCGAGTCGAGGTAGCCGATGTTGTTGAGCTGCTGCGCTTGCTCGCGCGTGAGGCCGCCGGCGTCGATCTCGCCGCCCTCGGCGCCCGACTGCTGCCAGATGACGATCGAGCCGGGCGCGAGCTCGGTGTCCGGCCCGGGGCCTGCGCTCACGTAGGGCTGGATGCGCTTGTCCTTCGGTAGGGCGGGGAAGACGAAGTGCAGCGTGCTCGTGTCGACGCCTTCGCCGTTCACGCTCAGACGCCGCGCATCCGGCCAGACGCCGTCGACACGCAGCAGGTAGCGGCGCTCCTCCTCGGGGTGCGTGAGGCGCAGCTCCAGGGAGGCCCGGTCGACGCCGTAGGCGTCGGAGCGGTGGAAGGAGGCGATCGGCGGCTGGCGCTCCTCGAAGCCCTCGGCCCGCACGACCTCCAGGTGCTTGGTCGCCCGGCCTTCGAGGTAGCGCACCTCGCACTCGATCTTCTGGGCTCCGGGGTGCTCGATGGCGATGCGCGTGATCCCGGCGGCGTCGTCTTCGTCGATCCTGTAGGAAGCGCCGCCGAGCGTGACCTTCGCGTCGGTGGCCCAGACCGGGATCGCCGGCGTGCGGCCGACGGGCGTCTTGCCGAGCATGACCGCCTGGGGCAGGTCGTCGCGACCTCCGTGGCGCACCCACCAATGGACCTCTTGCCACTTCTTGAAGATCTGCGGGTGCAGGACGACGTCGAGCCCGTCGGGGCCGACCTCGCCCCGCCAGCGGAACTCGTGGCGGTCCTCGGAGACGCAGCTTGCGTCGACTCCTTCGACCCGCTCGATGCGGGCGCTGGGCATGCGCAGCCGGAGGTCGAGGTCGTAAGGCTCCGCCATCGGCACGCACTGGATGCGCCACTCGACGCGGGGCCGGAAGGCCTCGAGCCGTTCGCTCAGGATTGAAGTGCGTTCCCCGAGCTCACTGGAGAGGTTTCGCTCCTCGCCGGGGTCCTCGAGCCAGTCGTAGAGCTCCTGCTCCTCGGGCTGCCAGCCGTCGATCAGCTTGAAGCGCTTGCTGCGCACGGCCTTCTCGCTTCCGACCGAGGACTCCATGTAGACGAGGTCGTGCACCTGCTCCTGAGTGCCGCGCATGAGCGGGACGAGGCTCTCGCCCTCGATGCGTTCGTCGCGCGGGAGGTCGAAGAGCTCCATCAAGGTCGGGAGCACGTCGATGTTCTGGGTGATGGCGCCGATGCGGCGACCCTCGGTCTGCCCCGGCAGGTGGATCAGGAGCGGCGTGTGCGCCACGCCCTCGTAGAGGCGCTTGTGGGTGAAGGCGGCGGCCTCGCGTTCCTCCGAGAGCTCCTCCATGTTCTCGCCGTGGTCAGCGAGGACGACCACGACGGCCTCGTCGAGCACGCCGCTCGTCTCGAGGCGCGCGAAGAGCTCACGGATGCCTCCGTCGCAGCTCAGGATCTCGGCGTCGTAGCCCGCGCGCCCCGCGGCGAGCTTCAGCGCCTTGCGCAAATCCTGCGGCGCCTCCTGCTGGATCCACTGGTGACGGGCTGCGGGGTCCAGGGGGCGCAGCGCATCTGCGTGCTCCTCGAGTCCGAGTTTGGCGAGGTGGTGATCGAGGAATCGGTTCCGAAGCTCCTCCGGCGGGTCGTAGAGGTTCCCGTAGAGGTCGGTGTGCGGATCGAAGTAGTGGGCCCACAAGAAGAGCGGCCGCGAGCCGTAGGCCCCGTCGTACTCGTCGAGCAGCCCGAAGAGCCGCTCGTTCGTGTACGACGCCCGCGCGTAGAGTTCGCGCTCCCCGAGGGGGATCGGCTCACCGAGGTGCGAGATCGCGTCCCAGCCTTTCCAGAGCACCGCATCCTCGTCGCGCTGCGCGGCCCAGGACGGATGGCTCGTGGCGGCGAGCGTGCGGTGCCCCAGCTCGCGGAAGGTCTCGGCCGCGCAGCGCAACGGCGAACTGACGACCGTGCCCTCGATCGGTACCGCCAGGTAGTTGCGGTGGGTCTTGGGGTACACGCCCGTGAAGATCGAGGTGATCGATGGGAAGGTCGTGTTGCACTGCGTGCTGTTGGCCTCGAAGAGGTAGCTCTTCGCCGCCAGCTCCGCCAGGAAAGGACTCGTGTCGAGCTCGTAGCCGTAGAACGGCAGGTGGTCCGCCCGCAGCGTGTCGATCAGGACGACGACGACGGGCGTCTCGCGGTCGAGCAGGAAGGGGTCGGGCTCCGCTCCTCCGCCGCAGGCGGCCGTGAGAAGGGCGAGGCCCGCGGCGATCGGGAGGCTTCGAGTTCGAGGCATGCTTCCGGCCAGGATATCCGTAGCAATACGGAGTCGCACACCTTGTTGCTGAACGACAGCAAGGGGGTACCGCACAAGTCCGGTCACGGACCGCTGGAGCCGTCCGTGACCGGACTTGTGCGGTACCCCCTTGCTGTCGTTCAGCAACAAGGTGTGCGACTCCGTATTGCTACGGGAGGAGCTCGGCGAGCTCAGCGACGAGGCCCGCGCGCTCCTCCGCGAGGTCGCGCTCTTCCCGGGGGTCGGCGAGGACGTCGAAGAGCCGCCGCGTGACCCCGTCGTCCCGGCGCTCCTCGATCAACTTCCAGGGCGGCCGCAGGACGGCTCGCCGCCGGACCTTGTCGCGATCGACGGCGAAAAGAAGGGGGCGCGCTGCGGGTCGATCGCCCGCTGGCAGCGTGCCGAGCACGTCCACGCCATCGGCCTCCGACCTGGGGGGCTGCCCCGCCTGGGCCTCCAAGGTCGGCGCCAGGTCGACGACCCCGACGAAAGTGGAAGTGCGCCCCGGCTCGATCCTCCCCGGCCAGCGCAGGAAGCTCGGCACCCGCACGCCCCCCTCGCGGCAGGTGTACTTCCCGCCGGCGAGCTCGCCGTTGCTCCCGCCGTACTTGGGGTTCGCGCCGTTGTCGGAGAGGAACCAGAGCAGGGTCTCATCGGCGAGGCCCGCGACCTCGAGGGCCCGCGCCACCTCGCCCACGCCGCGGTCGAGGGACTCGACCATCGCCGCGTAGGTCCTGCGCGGCCCGCGCCCCGCCTCGTCGCCCGGGGCCTGGAGCGGAGCGTGGGGCGCGTTGAAGGCGACGACGAGGAAGAGCGGCTGCCGAGCGTCATGCTCCTCGATGACCCGCACCGCCTCGGCGGCGATCAAGTCGGTCGCGTAGCCCGTCTCGTCGAGGCGCTCGCCGTCGCGGTGCCAGTCGAGCCGCCCCTCGACCTCGTGGGTGAAGTAATCGATCCAGCCCGCGAGGTGGCCGTAGCTCGTGTCGAAGCCCCGCGCCCCCGGCCGTTGCCCCTTGCGCGCGTGCCCGAGGTGCCACTTGCCGACGAGGGCCGTGCGGTAGCCCGCCTCGGACAGCCGGGCGGCAAGCGTCGTCTCCCCGGGGGCGAGCCCGGCGCGGGAGTCGGGCTTGAAGTTCTGGTAGATGCCCAGATGCACGGCGTGCTTGCCGGTCATCAGCTGCGCCCGGGCCGGCGTGCACATCGGCGCCGCGTAGAAGCGGTCGAGGACGAGCGACTCCGCAGCGAGGGCGTCGAGGCGCGGCGTCGCCAGGTCCCCGCCGCAGAATCCCGCGTCGCCGTAGCCGAGGTCGTCGGCGATGACGAGCACGACGTGCGGCAGACGCGACGGCTCCCCGCCGGGCGCGCTCCCCGGGCCGCAGGCCGCGAGCGCCGCGAGGCAGATCGCGCCCAGCCCCTCGGTTCTCCTGGACCTACTCGTCGTCTCCGCCCCGTTTCTCGCGCTGCTTGCCCGCCGCGCTCGGCCGCTCCGCGCGCGCCCAGGTCTTGCGCCAGATCCGGTCGACGTTCTTCGACAGCCGCGGCAGCTCGGGGCTCACCTCGTAGCCCTTGCGGTTCGCCCGCCACCACTTCGTCCAGGCCTCCTCGTCGTCGCCGAAGGCCTCCCCCGTCAAGACCGAGAGGGAGACGGCGAACTGCTTGATCAGGGGCTGGCTCGAGCCCTTGCGACGCGTGGCCTTGCCGGTCTTCTGCATCAGGTCCATCAGACCCTCCAGCGCGTCCACGTGCCGGATCCGGCCCAGGGCGTAGATTCGCGCGACGGTGACCTCCTTGGGGTGGTCGGCCAGGGCGTTGTCCATCAGGGGCTCGACGGAGCTCGGGCTCTCGTGCTGGCCGATGGCCTTGATCAGGGACTCGTGGAGGAAGTCGTCCTTCACGAGGGCCTTGTCCTTCGCCAGCGCTCGGTGGAGCAGGTCGAGGGCCCCGGGCAGCTCCTGCCAGCGCAGGGCGACGAGGGCAGCGGCCTTGAGGGAGTTGTCCTTGTCTTTCAGGCCCTTCTCGAGGAAGGGCAGGACCCGCGGGTCGGCGACCTCCCCGTGCGCTTCGATCGCGGCCCGGCGCTCGGACGTCTTGCCCTTCTTGAAGGCCTCCTCGAGGGCCGCCAGGGCCTTCTCGACGACTTCGGGATCGGGGACCTCGGGATCGGAGACCTCGTCCCCGGCCTCCTGCGGGCGCAGGATCGGCGGGGCGGCGGCGGGCGGGGCGCAGAGCGCGAGGGAGAGGATGAGTCCGAGCACGGAGAGCTCCTGGCCGATGGCCTCGAAGGCGTTCGTCTGCGGTTCAGGATAGGCCCTCGGCCTCAGGGGCGAGACCCCTCGGGCCGAGAAGGGTTGGTGCGACCTCCAGCCGATCGACCCCGCACCCCCAGCGTTAGAATCCCCGCCCCATGACCACCGACGCCCCCCCGCTCCTCGCCAGCGCCCGCGACCTCTACCGCTTCTTCGACCAGGGGGACCAGCAGGTGGCGGTCCTGAAGGGGCTGTCCCTCGACGTGCACGAGAAGGAATTCGTGTGCGTCATGGGTCCCAGCGGGTCGGGGAAGTCAACGCTGCTGCACGTCCTGGCCGGCCTCGACCAGGCGGACGCAGGCAAGGCCTCCCTGGCCGGGGTGCCCCTGGAGGAGATCGGCGAGCGGGAGCGCACGCGGCTGCGGCGCGACACGATCGGGCACGTCTTCCAGTTCTTCAACCTGCTGCCGAACCTGACGGTCCTCGAGAACATCGGCGTGCCGTTGGCGATCAAGGGCGAGCAGGCGGGCGAGGGTGAAGCGCGCATCCGCGAGCTGCTCGCGCGCCTCGGGCTCGCCGGCCGCGAGGGCGCCTTCCCCCACGAGCTGTCGGGCGGGGAGATGCAGCGCGTGTCGATCGCGCGCGCCCTGGTCGGCGACCAGCCGCTCTTGCTTTGCGACGAGCCCACGGGCAACCTCGCGCAACAGGCCGGGCTCGAGGTCATGCAGCTCCTGCGCAAGCTGCGCGACGAGGACGGGCGCTCGATCCTGCTCGTGACCCACAACCCGCGCGACGCGACCTTCGCGGACCGGGTGCTCTTCCTGGTGGACGGGGAGCTGGCGAAGGACGTCGAGCTGCGCGGGCCGGGGCTCGCGGTCGAGGAGGTGCACGAGACCCTCGCCGCCCTGCACATCTGATGGGGCTCGCAGTCACCCTCGCCCGGCGCAGCTTGCTGCAGCGCCCGGCGCGCACCCTCTTCTCGATCCTCGGCATCGCCGTGGGCATCGCGACGGTGGTCGCGGTCTACACCCTCGATCAGAACACGATCGCGGGGCTCCAGACCCACTACCGCAATCTGGACGGGCGCGAGTCGGACGGAGGGGAGTGGAAGCCCGAGTTCGAGGTCAGCCCGGGGCCGGGCGTCGAGGATCCGCGCTCCAAGCTCGGCGCCATGGAAGGCATCGCCGGCGCGGCGGCCTTCTTCCAGAACGAAGTCGAGCTCACGCCCCTGCCCTCGAGCGGGGACTCGAATGGCCCCTCCATTGGCGACTCGAACAGCAGCGAGATCAACAGCGGCGAGGCGCCCGAGACGAAGCGCGCGCGGCTGCTCGCGGTGGAGTCCGCGGTCCTGCCGCGCATGGAGGCCTACTACCTACTCGCCGGCCGCGACATCGACCCCGAGGCCGACGAGCCCGAGGTGCTGCTCGGCCCCCAGCTCGCCGAGGACCTGGCCCTCGAGCCCGGCGACCGGGTCGAGCTCGCGCGGCCCGCCCGCGCCGCTCCCCGGGTCTGCATCGACGGCCGGATGCAGGAGAAGCGCGGCGCGCAGCGCGAGGCCCCGGTCGGCATCACCTTCGTCGTCGCGGGGATCATGACCGCCGAGAAGCTCGGTCGGCGCGCGGGGGGCGAGATCGCCGTCGTCGAGTTCGGATGGGGCGAGCAACTCTACTCCGGTGCCCGCACGAGCCCCCGCTTCTGGGTCCAACCCGACCCCGTCGCCAACCTCGAAGACCTGCAGTCGCGCCTCGCCGGCTCCTTCGCCTACGACGTCAGCCGCAGCCTCGTGGTCGGCCAGAACGCCGACGAGCGCGCCTACCGCAACGGGATCCTCATGGCGGGGCTGCTCGCGCTGATGCTCGGGCTCTACGTCATCTTCCACACCCTCTCGATGTCGCTCGTCGAGCGCATCCGCGAGGTCGGCGTGCTGCACGCCCTCGGCGCGGGGCGCCGCCAGGTCGGGCGCATCTTCCTGCTCGAGGCCCTGATCCTGAGCTCCCTCGGCGGCTTGATCGGCCTCGTCGTGGGCATCCTCCTCGCGAAGGTCCTCTTGAAGGCCGGCATCACGACCCTGGGCACCGGCAAGCTCATCAGCGGCTTCTACGTCCCGAGGGGGGTCTTCCCCCTGGCCGCCATCGGGGCCGGCACGGCGCTCCTCGGCTCGATCTTCCCCCTTCTGCGCGCGCGCGGCGCGAGCACGGTCGAGGCCTTGCGCGGCGAGAAGGCGATGGAGCACGAGGGCCGCGCCCACAGCTTCCACATCTTCGCGGCGCTCCTCATCGCGGTGCTCCTGCCCGCCCTCTACTTCACGATCGTGCCGGTCGTCGGCGCAATCTCCGCGCCCCTGATCGCCACCCTGTTGCTGGCGGTCGGGGTGCTCGGCCTGCTGCTCGCGGTGCCGCTGCTCGTCCCGAGCGTCCTGGCGAGGATCTGCCGCTTGCTGGCGAAGCCCATGGCGCGCTTCTTTCCCTTCGCCGGGGCCATGGCCTCCCACACGATGTCGGCCAACCCGCGTCGCATCGCCGTGTCCTCGGCCGCCATTGCTCTGGTCTGCGCGGCCTTCGTCGGCCTGAAGGGCATGACCGCGAGCCTGCGCGGTGAGGTCGGGGACTGGGCCGACACGGCGGTCGAGAACAAGGTCTGGGCGCGCAACCTCCCGGGCATGAAGCTCGACGAGATCTCCGCCGCCTTGCGCGAGCTGCCCGAGGTGCTCGGCGTCGAGCCGGGAAGCGCGCGCACCTACGCGCCCTTCCTCTTCATCGGGATGCCCTCCTCGGAGCTCCTGCGCTACGGTCCGCTCTCGCGCGACCCGGCCTTACGCAGGCGCTTCGACGAAGAGCACGGGATCATCATCTCCGAGCGCATTGCCAACGACCTAGGCTACGGAGTCGGCGACCGGATCCAGGTGAAGACCGGCAGCGGCGCAGTGGTCGCCTTCGAGGTCCTGACGGTCAGCGACGAGTACGGTTACTTCCCCAACCCCGACGAGCGCATGTACGGGGTCGTCAGTGACCGCTACATGAAGAAGTACTTCTGCGTCGATGCCGCGAAGCCGGAGTCGATCGGCGTGCGCATGACGGAAGACGGCGACCCTGACGCCGTGATCGCGATCCTGCGTGACCTCGCGAAGAAGGAGCGCCGAGGGATGCGCTTCATCAAGGGCCCCGACTTGCGACGCATCCAGGTCGAGGACATCGACCACGACTTCCGGCTCTTCGACCTGATCCTGGGCTTGACCGCCCTGCTCGCGGCTCTCGGGGTCCTGAACGGGCAGTTGCTGTCGGCTCTCGAGCGCTCCAAGGAGCTCGGCATCCTGCGCGCCCTCGGCGCGAGCAAGTCCCAGATCAGCGGCATGGTCTGGCTCGAGTCCGCGGTCATGGGCTTCTTCGGCGGCCTGCTCGGCCTCGGCCTCGGGAACCTCCTCTCGCCGATCATCCTGCGCGCCCTCCAGACCCTCTCGGGCCTCGAGCTCGTGTCGAAGAGCGCGGGGATGTGGAATTGGATCACCCTCCTCGCCGCGGTCGTGATCACGATGCTGGCCGGCGCCTATCCTGTCTGGCGCATGAACCGCACGGACTCCGTGCGGGCGATCCGCACCGGGGGCTGAGGCAGCACTCCCCCGGAAAGAGTGCAGGAGGGGTAGGCTGGGGCCGCGCGCCGCCTGCCCCTCGGCAGCTCCCTCGAGCCGGCCAACGACTGGCCATGACCCACGGCCCAGGAGGGCCAAGCGTCATGTGGATCGCTCTCTTCCTGTCGCTCCCGCTCTTCGCGATCGAGCCCTCCGCCAATCCGGGAGGAGAGGCCGAGGCCCTTCATTTCGTCGAGAGGGCGGGGAGGTCCCGCCTGCACCTCGGTGGAGTCGCCACGGAGCACGCGACCTGCGCGCGCGTCGTCGACCTGCGCTCCTTCCCGATCCCCGGCGGCACCGGCGCCGCGGCGAGCTGGTCCGAGGTCGCGGAGAGCGGAGCCGTCCAGCGCTACGCGGCCGTGAGCCTGGATGGCGACCGGCTCGACGCCCTGCGCCCCTCCCCCGCCACGATCTGCCTGCGGCGGAGGACCTTCGACCCCCTCGAGGCGACCGAATCTGAGCTCGAACCTCTGCTCGCCGGCGGCGGCCGGGTCCACATCGTCCAGTTCGAGACCCAGCCCCTCGAAGCCTACCGGGAAGTTCTGCGCGGGCTCGGCGTGCGATTCGAACGCTACTTGGCCCACGACGCGCACATCGCGACTTTCGACCCGGGCTCGCGAGGGGAGCTCGAAGTCCTTCCCTTCGTTCGCTGGGTCGGCCCGTACCTCCCCGCGGATCGGCTCGAGGCCTCGCTCCTCGCCGCGGCCTTGCACGGCGAGCGCGGAGAGCGACGGCGCGTGATCGTGCAGGTCTTCCGTCGCGGCGCCCTGCAAAAGGAGCGCGTCGCCGAGACGATCCACGCCGAGGGCGGGAGCGTCGACGGGCTCGACTCCCGCGGCCCCTTTCTGCGCGCGGAGCTCGGCCCCGCCGGCCTGCGCGCCGTGGCCGCGATGGACGAGGTCCTTTGGGTCGACCCGATCGGCGAGCCGGTGCAACTGATGAATCACGCCCGCAATCTCTTCGGGGTGGAGCGCGCCGAGACGGCCTTCGGCTTCACGGGCGAGGGCGTGCGCGGCGAGGTGACCGACAGCGGAGTGCGCCTCGACCATCAGGAATTCCAGGATCCGCCGCTATTGCTGCACACGCCCGTCGACACGGGCTCCCACGGCACCTCGACCACGAGCCAGGTCTTCGCCACAGGCCTCAACTCCCGGGCGCGCGGGATGTTGCCGGACGGCCAGGGCATCGTCGGCGACTTCTTCAAGATCGGAGACCCCTACGTCTACCACCACGAGCTGGTCGATCCCGCCGGGCCCTATCGAGCGGTCTTCCAGTCCAACAGCTGGGGCTGGCTCCCCCTCGGGACCGACTACAGCAACCGCTCCGCCGAGGTCGACGACTTCATCTTCGAGACGGACCTCCTGATCACCTGGGGGCAGGGCAACGAGGGCAACCGGACCTCCTTGAGCGAGGCCTGGGCCAAGAACGTCGTCTCGATCGGCGGATTCCGGCATCGCAACACCCTCGCGACCGACGACGACGCCTGGACGGGGTCGGGGAGCATCGGCCCCGCGGCCGACGGGCGGATCAAGCCCGACCTCGTGGGCTTCTACGACAACGTCTTCGCGGCGACGAGCGTCGGACCGGGCGCCTACGTCCCCGACTTCGGGGGGACGAGCGCGGCGACGCCGATGTGCGCAGGGGCCTTCGGCCTCTTCTTCCAGATGTGGCACGAAGGCGTTCTAGGCAACGCGCCGGCGGGCGCGACGGTCTTCGACAGCCGTCCCCACTGCACGACCGCGAAGGCCGCCCTGATCAACAGCGCCAGCTCCTTCGACTTCGGCGGGCCCGCGGACGACTTCGCGCGCACGCACCAGGGTTGGGGTCGGCCGGACCTCGCGCGGCTCCTCGAGCGGCGCGACTCCCTCTTCGTCGTCGACGAGACCGACGTTCTCTCGAACCTCGAGTCGGCGATCTACAAGTTCCAGGTCGGCGAGCCCGGTCGGGACTTCCGGGCGACCCTCTGCTACCTCGACGTGATGGGCACGCCTTCCTCCACGAGGCACCGGGTCAACGATTTGAGCCTGCAGGTGCTGTCGCCCTCGGGGGAGGTCTACTGGGGGAACAACGGCCTGGACCTCGGGAACGTCTCCCAGGCCGGTGGCCAGCCAAACACGGTCGACACCGTCGAGAACGTCTTCATCGAGGACGCCGAGGTCGGGGCGTGGGTCGTCACGGTTCTCGCCGCGGAAGTCAACGCGGACACCCACCTCGAGACGCCCGAGCTCGACGCCGACTTCGCCCTGGTCGTCAGCGGGCACTCCCCGGGTCGCCAGATCTATTGCCAGGCCTCCCTCGCCGCAAGCTGCGGCGCCCCTCGGACGACCGCCACGGGCACTCCGAGCGCTACGGCGCCGGCGGGCTACCGGATCGAGGCCGGGCCGGTGCGCGGGGAGAGCGCGGGGATCCTGATCTACGGCATCTCCGGCGCGGCGGAGCTCCCCTTCGCGGGTGGGACGCTGTGCGTCGGACCGCCCCAGCGGCGGAGCGTGGTCGTCCGGGCGGGCGGCACGCCGGGCGCTTGCGACGGCCTCCTCTCCATCGACCGCAACGCCTTCGCGCAGGGCCTCCTGGGGGGCAACCCGGCGGCCTTCCTGTTGGCCCCCGGGACCACCGTCTACAGCCAGTGGATCGGCCGCGACAGCTCGCCGAGCGGCGTCGTCCTGAGCCAGGGAGTCGCCGACGTCATCGGGCCCTGAGCGGGGCCCGCGAATTCAGCCCGCGCGGGTCGCGGCCAGGTCGGCGGCCTCCGGCTCCGCCTCGGCGGCTGGGGACTCCGCGGTCGGCTCCGCGACGGCCGTGTCGGGCATGGCGGCTGGCTGGGGCTCGGGCTCACCGTGCAAGGCGACGTAGTTGTTGTTCCAGGCGCAGGTGAAGCACTTGTGGTAGCGGTCGCGCTGTCGATCCTGACAGCGGGCGCGATCCACCTTGTGCGCCAAGAGGACGGGCGCGGAGTCGACGCGCGTCGGGCAGAGGCGGAACGGGGTCTCCGGGTGGGCCATGCTGCTCCTGGTTTGGATCGGGCGGGCGGACCGCCGGCGCGGCGCCCTCGTATCGCGTCTCGATTTTGCTGGTCGCGTGAAGGCCAGATCAAGAATCCCCCGCGATCGCCTCCCGCAAATGACCGAAGGCTTGCCGCGCCGCGGCTGGACCTCGGTGGCTGTCACGCGAGAGCTCCACGGAGGCAATGCCTTCGTAATTGACTTCCAGCAAAGCGCTTATGGTGTCTTGCAGATCCAGGTCGCCGCTGCCGAAGGGGCCGTGAAGGTGCACGCCCCGGGGACAGTCGTCGAGATGCACGTTCCTGATCCGGCTTTTGAGGGCGCGGATTTCATCGCTGACCGGCAGATCTCCGGTCACGACGAGGTGACCGACGTCCAGGGTCAGCCAGAGGCACTCCCCAGCGCTGCCGAGATGCTCGAGGAGCGCCAGGTACTCCCCCGGGCGCTCGACGAACATCCCGGGCTCCGGCTCGAAGGCGAGGTCGATGCCGCTCTGCCTGGCGTGGGCGAGGACGGGCTCGAGCCCCTCGGCCAAGCGGTCCCAGTGCACCGTCGCGCGCTCGGGATCCGCGCCGGCCAGCTCCCCGCCCGGTGCCTGACCGGACCAGATCGAGACCACCTCGGCGCCGAGCTCCCGCGCGAGGTCGATCGAGCGGCGCAGGAAGTCGACCCGGCGCCGCCGGTCGGCGGCCGAGTCCTCGAGCAAGGTCGGGAAGTGCTTGCGCTCGGGATCCATGAGGAAGCGAGCCCCCGTCTCGACCGAGATCCGCAGGCCCCGCTCGCCGCAAGCCTCGCGCACGGCCGCGACCTCCTCCGCCGAACAGTGGAAGGGGTCGAGCTGGCCAACGTCCGGCGTCAAGGCCAGGGCCGTGTAGCCGATGTCGGCGATCAGGTCGACCGCCTCCAGCAAGCGGTGGTGGGCCAGGCCGTTGGTGTTGTAGCCCAGGGCGAACATCACGGAGCGGGGCTCAATCGCCGGCGTCCTCGCGCTCGGCCGGAGCCGCGGGCGCGGCCGGCGTCGGAGGCGGGTGGGTCTCGGGGTACCAGGGCGGCCGGCGGCGCGCCTCCTCCGTCGGCTCTTCCACCGAGTCCGAGGCCTCTTCCTCGCCGGCCTGCGAGGACGACTGCGAGCCGCTCTCTTCCGCGGCGACTCCCTCGACGGCCTGCTCGGCGGCGCGTCGGGCGCTCAGCACCTCCTCCTCGACGCGGCGCGTGGCGTCCCGCGCCAACTCCCGGGGATCGTGGCGTCTCACTTCCTGGGCCTCGCGGTCGAGCTCTCGCTGCAGGCGCCGGAATTCCTCGCCGACGCCGGACTCGCGCCAGACCGACGTCAGGGCCCGGCGCGCCTTCTGGACCTGCGAATAGGCCTTGGCCGCGACCCGCGGCAGGTCACGCCCGAAGACCATCACCGCCAGCGCGACGATGACGAGGATCTCCATGAGGGCCAGGTCGCCGAAGAGGGCCATGGGGAGGGGAGCGGGGGTCGGGGTCAGAGGGGAATTGGGTCGGCCGGACCGGAGACGGGCATTGTGCCCGAATCCGCGGGCCCGAGCGCCGATCGCTTCGGCCAGGCAGGGCCGCCGAGCCTGGAACCGTGCGAGGCCGCGGAGCTGAGCTTCCGAGGGGCCGGCGGGCGGCGTCACGGGGCGCGGCGACAGGCGCCGGTCTGCCGGGGCCCTGACAGGCGACCTACACCAGCTCCGGGCGGATCGCGGCGGCGATCTTCGACAGGAGTACCTGTCGTGGCGCCGGCTTCTGCACGACGTCGGCGAGGCCGGCGCCGCGGAAACGGTCGAGGAGCTCCTGCTCGGCGAAGCCGCTGGAGAGGACCACGGGCAGGTTCGCGCGAAGCTCGCGGAGCTCGACGAAGACCTCCGCGCCGCTCTTGCACGGCATGCTCAGGTCGAGCAAAACGCAGTCGATCTCGTCGATGTGCCTCCGGAAGACCTCGACGGCCTCGGCCCCGTCCGTGGCGTAGACGACGCGGTATCCCGCCTTCTCCAGCACGCCGCCGCAGACTCGCCGCACCATCTCTTCGTCGTCCACGACCAAGACGCAGGCGTCCCCGTGGACCTCCTCGTCGGCGGGCGCGGCCTCCTTGTGGCCCGGGGGGTCGAAGCGCGGCAGGAGGACCGTGAAGGTCGTGCCGATGCCCGGCGCGCTCTCCAGCTCGACCACGCCTCCGTGGCCACGCACGATTCCCTGCACGGCGGCCAGGCCGAGGCCGCGACCACTGGACTTGGTCGTGAAGAAGGGGTCGAAGATCCGCTCTTGCGTCGCGGCGCTCATGCCGCTGCCCGAGTCTCGCACCCAGAGGCAGACGTAGTCGCCCCCTTGCAGCCCCGCGTCCGGGTGACGCCGCGCGAGCTCCTCGCGCGTCAGGGCGCGCGCCTGCGTACCGATCTCGATCACGCCCTCGCAGTCGCCGACGGCCTCGGCGGCGTTCGTGATCAGGTTCATGACGACCTGGCGCAACTGGCTGCGGTCCGCCCGGAGACCGAGGGGATCCGGGGAGAGCGCGTAGTCGAGGTGCGCCTTCTTGGAGAGGGCGACCAGCATGAGGTTCCCGAGCTCGCGCACGAAGGCGTTGCACTCGATACCTTCTGCGGAGAGCGCCCCCCGACCCGCGTAGGCCAAGAGCTGGTTGCAGAGCTCCCCCGCGTTCGCGCTCGCGGTCACGATCTCGCGCAGCATCGCGGTCGTGGCGCTTCCCGCTGGCAAGTCCGCCAACGCCAGCTCCGCGTTGCCCATCACGATCGCGAGCAGGTTGTTGAAGTCGTGCGCCACGCCACCCGCGAGCACGCCGATCGCCTCCATCTTCGACGCGCGCTCGAGCTGCTGCTCGAGCCGGTCGCGCTCGACCGCCAAGCCCACCATGCGCGCGGCGATCTCGAGCCCGTCCATCTGGTGTCGTGTGGGCGCACTGGGGGCGTCGGAGTAGAGGGCCATCGCGCCGAGCACGTCGCCGCCGGTGGTCGTCACGGGGTGCGACCAGCAGGCACGGACTCCGGCGATCGCGGCCGCCTCGCGCAGGTCTTGCCACAACGGATCGCGCACGATGTCCTCGACGACGACCGGCTCGTTCCAGAAGGCCGCCGTCCCGCAGGAGCCCACGCTGGGCCCGAGCCGCAGGCCCTCGACGGCCTGGTTGTAGGCAACGGGCAAGCTGGGCCCCGCGCCGCCGATGATGTACTCACGGTTCGGGTCCACAAGGAGGATCGAGCAGCGCAGACCAGGGTTCTTGGACTCGACGATGAGCGCCATTGCGTTCAGCGTGTCCCCCATGGTGGCGTTGCGCGGCCCCGAGTCGGTCGACGGAGGGCCCTCCCCGCCGGCCTCACGTGACGGCCGCCCGAAGGCCACGGCTTCCCCCTGGTGCTCGCGAACGTGCCAGACGAGGGGCAACCACTCCCCGCTCTTGGTCTCGTGCCGGGCCTCCACGCGACCCGAGCGTGCGGAGAAGCGCTCGGCGAGAGCGTCGCGGTCCTCGGGGTGGATCCAGTCCAGGATCGAGCGCCCGGCGAGCTCCTCGACGGTGAAGCCCCAGCGTTCCGAGAACTTGCGATTCAGGCGTAGGAGGCCTCCCCGGCCCTCGGCGCGCACGATCATCGGGACGTCGTAGGCCGTGTCCATGCCGCTATTCTGCCGCTTACCCGGCCCGCCCTCCACCGGGAGCCCGGGAAGGCGGCCCTGGGCCACAGCAGAGCGAAAGGGCTCCAACTGCGGTCAGCGGAATGGCTGGGCCAAGAGCGGAGGCTGCGCCGAGGCTCTGAAGCGGCCGAGAAAGCCGATCGACCCCTCTTCCTGAGCGACATGGATCAGGGGCACCATCAGGCGCAGGTCTCCCGAGTCAGCCGCCAGCTCGGCGAGTGCGCTGAGCCGAACCTCGGTCGAGCTGAGGTGCATGGCTGCTTCGACGGGGTCGCGCCCCATGCGGACCTCGGCTTCGTGCTGGCGCTTCAGCCGGTCGTGAGTGGAGGAGATCCCCCAGGCCAAGAGGGAGGCTGTGTCCTCGCCGAGGTTCAGGATGCGCCGGCGGACGTCCTCGCTCACGCGCGGACCACTGTCGCCTTCCTCGACGAGCTCTTGCACCAAGTAGCGATGGCTCTCGTCGGCGCCGGCCAAGGTCCACCAGATCCCGTTCGTGTCCCAGTGGAGGGCTGCGTCGAGGGCCTCCGAGACGCGTTCGAGCGAGAGCTCGCTCGCCTCGGGGACCGAGACCTCGAAGTGGATGAGCCCTGCGGGGGAGTTGACGAACAGCTTCCAGCTCCTCACGGGCATCTTCTTCCAAGCGACTTCGAAGAAGTGAGCCGGGCTGCCCAGGATCGTCGTCGCCCCCTCCCCGCGGAACTCGCGGTAGGGGTCGGACCTCCGCTCGCGATCCCCCTGCGCTTCGAGGTAGCGCTCCAAGGAGAACGGGTAGCGATCGGACTCCAAGAAGTCCGGGTTCACCGGACGAGAGTCCCCGGGTCCCCATGTGATCGACACCTCGAAGGCCTCCGCGGGATGATCGAGATCGTGCTGGAGGACCAGTCGGCCTCCCTCGAGGGCGATCGCATGCAAGGGGAGCTCCCAATCCTCGTCCAGCTCGGCCCGCAGGGGGACGAGGGGAGACACGAATCGCCGTCCGATGACGGGCTCGAAGTCTTCGTCGGTTCCTGACTCGGCTCGAGCCTGTCCCGAGTCGCCGCAGGAGCCGAGGAGGAGTCCGATGCCGAGGAGCGAGGCGACGAGCTTCATTGGGCGTGGCGGCGGGGCTAGAGATGGTGGGACGAAGGCGCCGTTCCCTGCCGGAGTCGTGGAGGTCATGCCGTGTTCTGCTGGGAGCGTACGCAAAACTCGTGGGTTTCCCGTTCCCTGCGCGAAGCCCGCTGTCGGCTCAGAGCCGCGCCCGCTGCAGGGTCTGCATCGAGCCGAAGGTCGGGGGACGCCAGCCGATGAGGGGGCGGACCTTGAAGGTCAGGGAGCTGCCCCCCTCTCCAGAGCGGAAGCCGTAGGCGAGCTCGAATACGAAGTCGTGCCCCAGGCGCCGCAGGAGGAAGTCGTTCGAGAGGGCCGAGTTGTCGATGCGCGAGAAGCTCTGACGTGCCTCGACCTGCCACTTCGAGGTCGCGTCCCAACGCGCACCCAGGTTGACGGCCTCGTAGAGCCTTCGACGGTCGTTGTCGAGGCCACGGTTGTAGGAGACCTCCACGCCGAGCACGGGGTGCGGCAAGACGCTCAGGCTCGTGTAGCTGAGCACCGTGTCCCCGTCGTCGAGGTCGTATTGGCCGTCGTGCACGATGGCGAAGGGAACACCCTCGGCGCGCGCGAGGAGCTCGCCCAGGACGCGGATCGGCTGCCATCCGTCCTCGACCCCGGTCGGCACGGCGTCGGCGTGGGTCCCGCGCACGGCGGCGTCGAGGTAGCGTCGGCCACCCGGGACGCGCCAGCGCGAGCGCAGGCTGGCATCCAGGTAGCGACCGGCGAGGGGGGTGTCAAAGGCGTCCAGGACGAGGGGCTCGCCGTCGTCCTCGAAGGCCACGAGGTCGCCGCGGTACCCGACCGACGGGGTGATGGAGTTCACCACCCCATGCTTCCAGGTGCGGAAGAAGGTCGACTGGGCCTCGGCACCCGCGATGACGGCGCCGCGCGTGGGAGAGTCGGCTGGGTCCACGCCCTCGCTCCAGACCGTGCCCGCGAAGGAGGTGTAGGGCGAGATCCGCACGCCCCCCAGGCCGAGGTCGAAGGGAGCCTCGACCCGGTGGCGCGTGTCGCCCCGCAGGACCTCGCGGTTGCCGAGGCCGTCGTCGTAGAGCGGATCGAAGGGCGAGACGACGTCGCTCGTCCCCTCGCGCCGCCGCAGGTAGGCCGCATCGGTCGATGCGGCGTAGAGCAGGGGCTGACCCCAGAGCTCGGCGAAGGGCGTCGGGCTGCGCAGCCAACCGACGTCCGGGAGACGCTCGAGGTAGTTGCGGAAGTCGTTCGAACGCCACCGCATCTCCGCGAAGTAGTAGTTCTCGTCCTCGGCCTTGCGCCAGCGCAGGTAGCTGTCGCGGCGCTCGAAGGCGACGAATTGACCCTCGTCGAACTCGGCCTGGACGCCGGGGTCGCTCTGGCTCGAGTAGGCGAAGTCGACCCAATCGTCGTGCGTCAGGAGGTAGCGCCCGCGTGAGTGCAGGATCCAGCGCAGGCCGTCTCCGCCATCCTCCTTGTAGCGCAACATGCCCCGGTCCTCTCCCGAGTCGTAGAGGCCGTCGAGGTAGATGTTCATCCAGAACTTGTCCGCCGCGGTGAGGCGGAAGCGCTGGTCGAGGAGAAGTCCGCGGGCGTTCAGGTAGGAGGCCTTGATCCGGTAGCTGCTGTCGACGTCCTCGGGGTCCACGTCGAGGAGCGGCGCGACGCTGCCGATCAGCGCGTCCCCCACGTCGACGTCGACCGAGGCCTCGACGAAGGTGCCGTAGCGCGCCGAGTCGCCGAAGTTGAGCCCACTGAAGGTCGGCCGGCCCTTGCTGTCGCTCTTGTAGTGCACCCGCGGCAAGGGGATCTTCAGCCCGTAGTCGAAGATGAGCGCGTTGTCCTTGAGCAACACGTCCCAGACCGAGGCTCCGCTGTCGATGGGCTTGAGCCGCAGGTTCTTAGTGCGGATCACGTAGTCCGGCTCGGCGAACTCGCAGGCCGTGACCTCGGCGAAGTCCGCGCTGAGACTGCCGTCGGCGGAGTGCCGGAGCCAGTCGGCGCGGATGACCAGGTCCGGGCGCGTGCGCCCGATCTTGGCGTGGACGAGGATCTCGCAGTCCTGGATCCAGCCGTGGCCGTCTACGACGTCGACGTACACGGCCTGCATGCTCGCCGAGCGCTCTCCGCCGATCGAGTAGACGATGTTCCCCTCGAAGTACATCTCCTTGAGGACCTTCGAGATGCGGGCCGTGTCGTAGCCGCCGAAGAGCGTCGGCGCCCGGGGCGGGGGCCCGGCATCCTCTTCGTCGCTCGCGCCAGGGAGCTCGTCTTGGGCAGCCGTCTCGTCGTCGAGCCACTCACCCGTGCGCTTCAACCACTCCTGGCGATCGAGCCAGTAGACCGCCCAGTCGGCGCGGACCTCCTCCTCCCCGCTGCGCATGACCAGATTGCGCATGACCATCATGGTCGAGTCGGCGGACTCGAAGGGCTGCAGGGACTCGTACTCCGCCGACCAACCCTCCCAGGTCGTGCCCTCGGCTCCGTGGATCCGTCCCTGGTCGGTCCGCACGAGGACGTTGGGCACGTCGTACTCGATGTTGTCCGACTCCCACACGAAGCCGCGCACCTCGAAGCGCGCGGGGCGACCTTCCATGCGCAACACGCGATAGCCCGCCTGAAGGATCTCCCCCTCCCCGCGCAAGTCGCCGCCAACGAGCAGCTCGAAGCCGTCCCAGGCGACGAGCTCCTCGATGCCTCTGGATTCGGCCGCGCCTTCCGCGGGCTCTGACGGGCTCAGCTCGAGGTGCATCGACCCGGCGCGCAGGTCGAGGGTCTCTCCCTCGGCGGTCTCGCCGATGAAGCGCGCCTTCCCCGACAGGAGCAGCCCAGCCTCGTCCGCGGTCATCCACTCGGCTTCGCCCGCGTGCAGCTCGGTCGAGGAACGACCCTCGAGGAGCTGGGGCAAGGCGGCCGGGCGGTCGAGCTCGATCTCGGGGAAGAGCGCCTGCAGCTCGCTGCCGGTGAACTCGACCCAGGTCGCCGTCAAGACGTAGGGGAGGCCGTCTTCCTGGAAGCGACCACGGGCGTCGACCCGGCCGCCACCGTCGGCCTCGAGGCGCGTGCCACCCCTCGCGGTCCAAACGATTCGGTCGCCCGTCGCGCGGAAGGCGCCGAGCTCGCCCTCGTAGTCCGCCACGACGGAGCCGCTGGCGGTCATCTGCTCGAGCTCGACGCGAGCGCTCCCCTCCTCGTCCTTCGAGTAGCTCCCCGAGCCGAGGACCCGGTCGGCGACCACGGTGGTCTGGCCATCGGCGCTGCGCAGGACCGAGCGCGAGATCTCCCGCGCCTCGAACTCGAAGCGCGTCGGGAGCCCCTCGACGACTAGCCCCTTGGGCCGGAGCTCGAACCACTCACAGTCGATCTCCTCCTCGAGCTCTCCGTCGGAGAAGCGCAGCTGGACGCGTGTCTCGGCCCGTGCGCGGCGCGCGTCGACGTCGATGTGCTCGGCGCGGAGGAAGCCCGACTCGAGATCTCGGCTTGCCGAGGCGTCGACGTCGTAGGTCGCGGGGGACTCGGAGTCCCCGAAGAGCTCGAGGTGCTCCCGCGAGTGCCCGACCGCCCGCAGGGCCGTTCCCGAGCCGATGGGCCCGCTGTACTCGACGCCGCCCCCGGCGGTGAAGGTGCCTTGCTCGAGGTCGAGGTTGCGCAGCTCGCCGACGCTCACCTCCCACAGGCCCGCGTCGATCAACTCCATCGTCACCTCGCGGCCGAGCTTGACGAAGAGCTCGCCGTTCTCGAGCTCGACCTGCAGCGCACGCTGGCTGCGCATGTCGACCGGCCTGCCCTTCGAGTCGGTGCCCTCCAGGTGCGCGGGCCGTTCGGTCTCGAGGAACAGTCGCCGATCTCCGCCCTCGGTCTGGCTGCCGCGCAAGTCGACGTCCGACCCACTGAACTGGAGGTCACGCAGGGCACCTTCGACCTCACCGCGGAGCGTGGCGCGAGCGAGTCCCCGGCCCCAGAGGTTTCCGCCGAGGCCGCTGGCAGCCTCCATCTCGAATTCCGCGCCGGGGGCCTCGATGCGGGCCGGACCCGGCAGGTCGAACTCGGCCAGGGGAGAGCCGGCCGCGTATTGCAGCACCAGCGGCCCGATCCCGGAGATCTCGACCTGGATCGGCTCCTCTGTCGGCTGCGGCGAGGAGGGATCGAGGTCGAGGAAACCCGTGATGCGCGGGCTCTCCTCCACCTCGAGTCGCTCGAGGCCGCCGGCCGCGTCGAAGGTGATCTCCGCCTCCCCCCCGCGGATCTCGTTCTGGCCCTGGGAGAAGAGGACGTCGTCGACGATGCGCGCGTGCTCCGCTTGGAAGTAGCGGCCCGGGACTCGGTCGTCCCCCGGAGCCCGCCCCGTCTCCGGGACGGTGACGACGCTGCCGTCGAGGGAGATGTCGTCCCCTTCGACGACGAGCTCGCGGTCTGTGCGCGCGATCACCCGCCCCCCCCGCGGCAGGCGCACCTCGACCTTTTCGAGGGCCGTCGAGAGCTCCGTGCGCTTGATCTCGATCGAGCTCGTCGGGGAGGCAAAGAGCTCCACTTCCTCCTCCTCCTCGCCCTGGAACTGCACGTGGCCGTTGCGCTCGAGGACCAGGCGCTGCTCGAGCTGCTGAGCCACGAGACCCGTGCCGGTCGCGCGGAGGCCCTCTCCTTCGATGCGCACTTCCGAGCTCGAGTGGATGCTGAACTTGCGCAGGTCCGCCTCCGCTACGGGCAAGTGCAGGTCGACGGGCGACATCGGCGTGCCCTGGTGGAGGGTCACGACGGCATCGAACAGCCGCACGCGCTCGGAGTGCCCGACCGTGATCGTCGTCTCGCGGCGCTCGATCTTCGCGACGCCGCGCTCGGCCCGCAGCGTGGTCCGGATCTCCTCGGTCTCGGGGTCGAAGAGGTGGACCGTGATCCCGGACACGTCGTAGAGGTCCTCGCCCCGCGGCTGCGTGTCCTGGAAGTCGAAGTCGTAGAGCTTGTGCTTGCGCTCGTTCTCCTCGCGCACCGCGCCCCAGGTGTGCCCCGCGATCGCGCCGACGATCGGCCGGCGTTGGCCCGGCTCCTCCTCTTCCCCCTCGCCGGGCTCCGTCTCGACGGTCTCGGGGCCCTGGGGCACCTCGATGAAAGGCGTGCGCCGACCCTCCTCCCCGATCTGCTCCTGCTCCTCGTCGAGGCGCTCACGGCTCTCCTGCTTCTTCTCCGCCGAGAAGTACAGGATCACGGCGAGCCCGCTCCCGAAGAGGAGCAGGAAGAGCAGGGCCCGCCTCATCTCGACGCCGCGGACCGGATGGCCTGCCACTGGCCCCGGACGCGCAGGAGGAGCTCACAGACCTCGCGCACGGCCCCGCGGCCGCCGGGTTGGCGGCAGAGGTGGTCCGCGACTTCGCGGAGCTCGGGGCGGGCATCGGAAGGCACGGCGAAGAAACCCGAACCCGCGCGAAGGGCGAGGTCCGGCAGGTCGTCGCCCATCGCGGCGGTGCGCTCGCGGTCGATGCCGAGCTCGCGCTGGATCTCCTCGAGGGCTGCGCGCTTGTTCCGGCAGCCCAGGCGCAGGAACTCGACCCCGAGCTCCTCCGCACGGCGCTTGGTGGCGGGCGAGCCCCGCCCGCTGATCCACGCCAGCTCGACCCCGCACTTCCGCAGCCACACGAGGCCCTGGCCGTCGTGCACGTCGAAGGCCTGGATCTCCTCCTGACCAGCGTAGACGACGCGGCCGTCGGTCAGGGTCCCGTCGACGTCGAGCGCGAGGAGCCGGATCGACCGCAGGAGCTTCGCCGTCTCCCCGGTGGGGGGGCGAGGGGCTTCGGATGAGGGAGCCAGGAGTCGGGAGTCAGATGCGGATGTCGAGCAGGTCCTGGACGTCGAGCAAACCCACCGCGCGCCCGTCCTCGTCGAGCACGGGGACCTGGTCGATGTGGAACTCCTGCAGGAGCCGCTGGGCCTCCTCGATCAGGGCGTCGGGGCCGATCGTCTTGGGCTCGGCGCCCATGAACTCGCGCACGGGGGCGTGCAGGTGGGTCAGGTCGCCGGCCTCGAGCATGCGCCGCACGTGGCCGTCGGTGAAGATGCCGACGAGCTTGCCGTCGCCGTCCGTGACTAGCGCCGCCCCGGGGCGACCAGGGGTGTGGGTCATGGTGATCAGGACGGAGTCGATGCGCGCGTCTTGGTCGACGAGCGGCAGCTCCTCGCCTTGTCGCATGACCTCGCGCACTTGCATCAGGCGCCGCCCGAGGCTCCCGGAGGGGTGGAAGAGGGCGTAGTCCTCGCGGGTGAAGGCGCGCTCGCTGAGGACCACCATCGCCAGGGCGTCGCCCAGGGCCAGCATGGCCGAGGTGGATGCCGTCGGGGCGAGCTTGTGGGGGCAGGCCTCCTCGATGTCCCCGATCTCGAGCACCGTGTCGGCCAGCTTGCCCAGGGTCGAGGCCGGCTTGCCGGTCATGGCGATCACCTGGGCGCCGATCTTGCGGGCCACGGGGACGATCGCGTTGACCTCGGCGGTCTCGCCGGAGTTGGAGAGGGCCAGCACGACGTCCCCGGGCCGCAGGCGCCCCAGGTCCCCGTGCAGGGCCTCGGCCGGGTGCAGGTAGAAGGAAGGGGTGCCGGTCGAAGCCAGGGTGGCGGAGATCTTCTGCCCCACGAGCCCGGCCTTGCCCATGCCGGTCACGACGACCTGGCCCGCGCCCTCGAGGATCAGGTCGACGGCCTCGCTGAAGCGTCCGTCCAGGCTCGCCTCGAGGCGCGAGAGGGTGTCGGCCTCGAGCCGGATGACCTCCGCCGCCCGGGCCAGGCGCGCCTCCAGCTTGCTCGTCGTCATGGTGCCTGCGCAGCGCGCGATGCGGCGCGCTGGGCGGGATTCTAGTCAATGCGCGGGGCCGAGGCGATTGGCCGGTGGGCGCGGGACTGCTATAAGGCCTTGCTGGCGCAGGGTCCGGGAAACCACGACCGGCGCCCCGACCCCACAGGTATCGCGATCCTCCTCCTGAGCCTCGAACACCAGGACCTCACGGTCAAAGGCCTCGCCCTGGGGTTCCTGATCCTGTCCCTGGGGATCCACGAGGCGGCCCACGCCTTCGTGGCCTGGCGCTGCGGGGACTCGACGGCCAAGGACATGGGTCGAATGACGCTGGATCCGATCCCGCACATCGACCCCGTCATGACGATCCTCTTGCCGGCGGTCCTCTACTTCACCAGCGGATTCCTCTTCGGGGGAGCGAAGCCGGTTCCCGTCCTCTACCACCGGCTGCGACACCCGCTGCGGGACATGATGCTGGTGGCGCTGGCGGGGCCGGCCTCCAACTTCATCCTGGCCGTGCTGTTCCTGCTCATGAACAAGGTCCTGTTCTACGGCTTCGGCATGAGCGAAGACCAGATCGCCGTCCGGGTCATGTTCGAGGCGATGCGCTGGAACCTCCTCCTCGCGGCTTTCAACCTGCTCCCCGTCCCCCCCCTGGACGGCTCGCGCGTCATGACATGGATCCTGCCCGCCTCCTTGCGCGAGGGCTACGCGGGCCTCGAGCGCTTCGGCCTCCTGATCGTCATGGCCCTGCTCTTCACGGGGATCATCGGGAGATTCGTCTGGCCCCTCATGAGGTTCATGGCCGACTTCGCGGACACCCTGACCGGAGGCTCCTGGAATTGAAGGACTACACCGTCTACCTCGAGCGGGTCTTCCGCGGCCCGATGGACCTGCTCCTGCACCTCGTGCGCGAGCAGGAGGTCGAGATCCAGGAGGTCGAGATCTCGCGCGTGATCGAGGGCTACATGGCCTACCTCGAGGCGCTGCAGGATCTCGACATCGAGCTGGCCGGGGAGTTCGCCGTCATGGCGGCGACCTTGATGGCGATCAAGTCCCGCTCGCTCCTGCCCCAGGAGGAGATCGACCTCGCGGAGGAGCTCGACCCCAAGGACGAGCTGATCCAGCGCCTCCTCGAGTACCGCCGCTTCAAGGAGGCCTCCGACCACCTGGCGCGGGGCCTCGAGACGCGCCGCAAGCTCCACCCCCGCGGGGCCTTCCCCGAGCTCGCCGAGGAGCGCGCGGCCGACGAGCCGACCCTCGACCTCGGGGACCTGACGGTCTGGGACCTGCTCGCGACCTTCTCGCGCCTGATGCGCGAGACCCTCGCCAACCAGCCCATGCACGTGGCCGGCGACCCGCGGCCGATGCGCTTCTACGTCACGACCCTGGCGCAGAACCTGCAGCGGGCGGGGCGCATCTCCTTGGGGAAGCTCGTCGAGACGCTCGACGGCCCGGTGAACCGCGAGACCCTCGTCGGCTCCTTCTGCGCTCTCCTCGAGCTGATCAAGATCGGCGTCGCCCGGGCCAGCCAGGAGGCCGGAGGCGGCGAGATCGAAATCGCCTTCGCGGAGGCCTCGGGCGAGGATCTCGAGCACCTCCTGGACGGCACCACCTTCGAGGACGAGGTGGACGAGCACGCCCTCGACGCGGAGGAGGAGGAGTCGCCCGAGAGCCCGGAAGCCCAGGCTCCCTCCACGGTCGACCCCGCTCCCGCGGCGGAAGGGCCATCGGAGGAGCCTCCCCTGGCCCCCGCCGACGAGCCCCGGGACGCCGCCAACCAAGCCTGACGGGCGCAGCACGCCGATCCGAGGGAGGACTGGGAAGAGAGGGTGGACGGCGCGTGACCCAGCGCCCATATTCCCCGACTCTCTCCGACCGATCCCCCCAAGGAGTCCGCCTGCGCCCACGCCGCTACGAGCCCGATCCGCTTCGAAGCGAGCGCAGTCCCCGAGCCCCCGACCACCGCCCGACATGAGCAACGCCCTCGACGTGACCGACAGCACCTGGGAATCCACCGTCCTGCAGAGCGACACCCCCGTCCTGGTCGACTTCTGGGCGGAGTGGTGCGGCCCCTGCAAGGCCATGGGGCCGCTGGTCGACAAGCTGGCCGAGGACCTGGGCGAGAAGATCAAGGTCGTCAAGCTCAACACCCAGGACAACCCCGAGGTCCCCGGGCGCTACGGCATCGTCTCGATCCCGACCTTCATGCTGATCAAGAACGGCGAGGTCGTGCACCAGATGCTCGGCTCGATGCCCTACCCGAACTTCAAGAGCGAGGTCGAGGCCAAGCTCTAGCAGCTCGGGCCGCGCGCTTCATGCGCTGCACCTTCCTGGGCTCACCGCCCTTCGCCGTGCCCGTCCTCGAGGCCCTGCTCGAGAGCGGGCACGTCCTCTCTGGGCTCGTCACGCGGCCGGACAAGCCGCGCGGGCGCGGGCGCAAGGTCGAGGCCTCGCCCCTCGTCGAGCTCGCTCGGGCCCGCGACGTGCCCGTGCTGCAGCCGGCGACGACCAAGACGCCGGACTTCGTCGAGGCCCTGCGCGCCCAGGAGCCGGACGTCCTGCTCGTCGCGAGCTACGGCGAGATCCTGCGCGAAGACGTGCTCGAGCTCGCGCCGCACGGCGCCCTGAACGTCCACGCCTCCCTGCTCCCCCGGCACCGCGGCGCCTCGCCGATCCAGGCCGCCATCGCCGCCGGCGACTCGCGCACGGGAATCTCGATCCAGCGCATGGTGCTGGCCCTCGACGAGGGCGACGTCCTGCTCGCGAAGGAACTCGAGATCGGTGCCGAGGAGACGGCCGGCGAGCTGTTCGCGCGCCTCGCGACGCTCGGTGGCGAGGCCACGGCGGAGGCCCTCGACCTCGTCGAGGCCGGACGCGCGAGTTACACGCCCCAAGACCCGGCCCTCGCGACCTACGCGCCGCGCCTGCGGAAGGCCGACGGCCACGTCGACTGGCATCGGCCCGCCCAAGAGCTCGCGCGCCACCTGCGCGCGATGACCCCTTGGCCCGGCGCCCGGGCCTGCACCGCGGACGGCAAGCCCCTGGTCCTCCTCCGCGCGCGCGTCGTCGAGGCGCCGGTCTTCGAAGCGGGCAGAGGCAAGCCCGGCGAGCTCCTCGAGGTCGCGGAGCGCTGCGTCGTCGCCTGCGGGGAGGGCGCCCTCGAGCTGCTCGAGGTCCAGCCCGCCGGCAAGCGCGCGATGGAGGCGGCCTCCTGGCTGCGCGGCGCCCGCCTCGCGACCGGCGCACGGCTCCAGGGCGGGGGCGCCGGAGCATGAACGCCCTCGGCACGCGGGCCCTGGCCTTCGAGGTGCTGCGCTCGGGGAGCTCCACCCCCACCCGCAAGGTGCTCACCGTCGCGCGGCGCGCGGAGCTCGACGACCGCGACCGGCGCTTCCTGACGCAGCTCGTGCGCACGGAGGTCCGCCGGCGCGGGACCCTGCAAGCCCTCCTGCGGAGCTTCGCGCGCGGCAAGCCCAACCGCGACCTCTCGACCTTCCTGCGCATCGGGCTCGTGCAACTCCTCTTCCTCGACGGCGTCCCGGACCACGCGGCGCTCGGGGAGACGGTCGGTGCGGCCGTCGAACGCCTCGGGCTCTCCAAGGGCCCCTACGTCAACGGCGTCCTGCGCGCGGCCCAGCGCGCGCTCCAGAGCGGCGCGAGCGGCGACCCCCGACGCGACCTCGTCGGTCGCGACGCGCACTTCGAGGCTCCGGTCTTCCGCGACCCCGCGACGCACCCCTTCCTGTGGGCCGAGGACGCCCTCTCGATCCCGGCGCCACTCTACAAGGGCTGGGTCAAGCGTTTCGGCGAAGAGGAGGCCGGCGCCCTCGCCCGTGCTTGCCTCGAAGAGCCTCGGATCTCCCTGCGCGTCGTGCGCGGCGAGCGCGAGGCCTTGCGCGATGAGCTCGCGGCCGCCGACGTCGTCACGATCTCCGGCGAGCATCCCGCGATCCTCGTGGCCGAGCCCGATCAGCTCGGCGCGCTTCTCTCGAGCGCCGCATTCGCGGAGGGGCGACTGACTGTCCAGGGCGAGGCCGCCCTGCGCGCCGCCGAGCTCTGCGGCGCACAGGAAGGCCAACGCTGGCTCGATCTCTGCGCGGCGCCGGGAGGGAAGACGGCGGTGCTGGCGGGGAAGGGGGCCGAGGTCGTCGCCTGCGACGTGGAGGAGGCGAAGCTCACCCGCTTGACCGAGACCCTCGCGCGCCTCGGTCTCGCCGAGCGGGTCGAGACCCGATTGCTCGATCAGGAGTCCTCCCTCGAGGCGGAGAGTTTCGACGGCGTCCTCGTCGACGCACCCTGCTCCAACACCGGGGTCCTCGCCCGGCGGCCCGACGCGCGCTGGCGCTTCGGCCCCAAGTCACGCCGCGCCTTGACGGAGCTGCAGGACGAGCTCCTTGGTCGCGGCGCCGCCTGCGTGCGGCCGGGGGGGGCGCTCGTCTACTCGACCTGCTCGATCGAGCCAGCCGAGAACGAGCAGCGGGTGCGGGGCTTCCTCGAAGCTCAGGCGAGCTGGACCCTCGAGGAGGAGCTCGCCACCTTCCCCCGACCCCGAGGCCCCGGGGGCAGCGTCGACGGAGGCTTCGCCGCGCGCCTGCGGCGCGGCTGAGGCCGCGACCGAGGGGCGGACGCCTTTCGCGGCTCGAAGGGCCGCACGCCTGGCGGGCAGTCCTTATCCTCTTCGGCATGTCGAGCCGTAGCCGTCGCGCCAAGCAAGGGCCGCCCCTGGGCCCGATCCTGCTCCTGGTCCTCCTCATGGGGGGCGCCGTCGTCATCGCGCGCATGGCGGCCAAGAACAAGCCGGAGGAGGAGGATGCGCCGGCGAAGGAGGTCCAGGCCTCCGACATCTTCGTGGGCTTGCCGGAGGAGGAGCCTCCCCCGCCCCCCGGCGGAGACGGCTCGAAGCGGATGGTGAACGTCGCCCCGGCGAACCTCGACCAGCACGCCGACTTCCAGCGGGCGCGCGAGCTCGCCGAGCAAGCGGGGAACGCCCTCGACTCGGCCAAGAAGGCGAAGGCCGAAGGCGACCATGCCACCTGGAACACCAAGGCCACCTACGCCAAGAACCTCTACGACGAGGCCGTGACGATCACGGCTCTGTGGGAGGAGGAGTTGCTCGAGAAGTACGGCGACCGCGACCGCCAGGTCAAGGCGATCATGGACGAGCGCAGCCGGTGGTTCAAAATGCTGACCACCTTGCACAAGACCACCGGCCGCGAGTGACGGGTCGCCGCGCCCTCGTCACCGGGGCCTCCTCGGGCATCGGCGAGGCGACCGCCCGCCGGCTCGCCGCGGAGGGCTATCGAGTGGCCTTGCTCGCCCGCAGCGCGGAGAAGCTCGACGGCGTCCTCAGCGCGCTTCCCGGCGACGGGCACCTGCGGCTCGTCTGCGACCTGACCGACTGCTCGCAAGTCGAGGCAGCCTTCGCGGAGTTGGAGCGAAGCTGGAGCGGCCTCGAGCTCCTCGTCAACAACGCCGGCCTCGGCTACCGCGCGCGGGTCGCGGAGCTCGACTCCGACCTCCTCGAGCGCTTGTTCCGGACGAACGTCCTCGCGGTGCTGCACGGATCGCGCCTCGCGCTGCCGCTCCTCCGGCGCGGAGAGCGGCCCGTCGTCGTCAACGTCTCCTCAGTGGTGGGCCGGCGAGGGATCCCTGGCCAGGTCGCCTACGCCGCCTCCAAGGCCGCGGTCTGCTCCATCGGCGAGGGCCTGCGCGTCGAGTGGGCGTCGGAGTCGATCGCGGTCTGCACCTTGAACCCCGCGCTGACGGCGACCGGCTTCTTCGAGGCCCAGGCCAACCCGAGCGGGTTGCCCGACCCCTCCCTCGAGCGCGCCGCGGGTCCCGAGCGAGTGGCCGAGGAGGTCCTGGCCCTCGACCGCGACCCGCGCCCGGAGCGCAGCCTGCGCTGGAAGTGGCGGCTGCTCGGGGCGCTCTCGGTGCTCTCCCCGCGCCTCGCCGATCGCTTGCTCGTGCGCCACCTGGGCGACGGTTGGAGCGCGCCGCGCTGGTGACCCGGCGCGCGTCGCTAGAGGATCGTCTCGTCCTCGTCGCCGGTCGGCTCCTCGATCTCGAGCTCCTGCAACACGGCGGCGTCCGCCTCGTCGAAGAGGTTGCCCCAGCCGTCTCCGTCCCCTTGCAGGTCGAGGTCGCCCCCCGGCAGCGCGGGGGCGGGCTGGACGTTGTGCTCGAGCCAGCGCCGGTTGGAGAGCACCGTCCCCACGACGGCCAGAATCAGGAGGTCGCTCTCGGCGGCGATGCAACCCAGGATCTCAGCGGGGACGATGGCGGGCATGCAGATCGTCAGCACCTGCCCGTTGCGGGTCAGGGGCACGAGGGCGTTCTCGACCAGGAAGTCCACGTCGAGCCCGCGCTGGGCGTCGGGATCGGGGTCGGCCACCTCGACCGTGAGGAACGGGAGGTTGTAGAGCTGGCAGACGACCTGCGAGAGCTCCCAGTCGGAGACGAGGTTGGCCGTGACGAGGGCCTCAGGGAAGGGCAGGCCGCCGTGGGAGGCCATGCTGAGGGCGTCCTGGACTGCCTGGGCCTCCACCAAGCCGCGGTCGATGAGGGCCTCCGCGAGCCGCTGATATCCCAATCGCTGATTGTTCATCCACTTCCCGGGCGCCGTGGGGGCCCCGGGGGGATCCGGGGGACGGGAGACGCCGGGGCTCCTATCGGGCAGCGCGGGGCTCACCCTGGAGGGGATGTCGGGAAGAGTCGGGGGCTCCTGGACGGCGACGGGCGAGGCCCCGGGGCGGTGCCCCGACGCGTCGCCCCTACACCTCCGCCCTACACGTCGAGATTCGTCGCCTCCAGGGCGTGCCGCTCGATGTAGCCGCGGCGTTGCTCGACCCCGTCGCTCATCAGGACGGTGAAGATCTGGTCGGCGGCCACCGCGTCCTCGAGGTCGACCTGGTAGAGGCTGCGGACGCTGGGGTCCATCGTCGATTCCCAGAGCTGCTCGGCGTCCATCTCGCCCAGGCCCTTGTAGCGCTGGACCTCCACGTCCCCCTGCCCCGCCTGGCGCATGACCTCGCCGAGCAAGGACAGGCGGTCGCACTCGAGGGTCTGCTTGGGGCCCGCGACCACCCAGGAGCCGCCGCCCTCGATGGAGAGGCCCTTGTCGGCGATTGCGGCCAAGGTCTTGCTCAGCTCCTCGTGGTGGGCGATGTGGCAGCTGACGACGTCCGCGTCCTCGAGGGCGACCTCGCTCTCGGGACCGTTGTGGACCTTGAGCTCCTCCACGCCGAGTCGCGCCTTCTGCAGCTCGAGGTAGTCGTTCAGCTCCTGGAGCGTGTCGAAGAAGGAGTCGACCTCGCTCCCACCGTCGCCGGCGGCACGCGCCCAGTGCATGGGGAGCTTCTGCCCGTCCCAGCTCGCGAGCACGTCGTCGACGGGCAACGGCACGCCGACGGGGGCGAGCTTGGGCAGGAGCGACTCGAGGCGCGCGAGGTCCTCGCTGATGGCGCGCAGCTCCCCGCCCTTCCAGCTCTCCTTCGTGTTCTTGTCCGTGAGGTCGAGCGAGTTCATGCCGAGCTCGTTCAGGAACTCGCGCAGCTCGCCGTCGGTGATGATGTAGCGCTCCTTCTTCTTGTGCTTGACCTTGTAGAGAGGCGGCTGGGCGATGTAGAGCCGACCTTGGTCGATCAACTCGTGCATGTGCCGGAAGAAGAAGGTGAGCAAGAGCGTGCGGATGTGGGAGCCGTCCACGTCCGCGTCGGTCATGATGATGATCTTGCCGTAGCGCAGCTTCTCGGTGTCGAACTCCTCGGCGATCCCGCAGCCGAGTGCCGAGATGATCAGCTGGATCTCGGAGTGGCCGAGCATCTTGTCCAGCCGCGCGCGCTCGACGTTCAGGATCTTCCCCTTGAGGGGCAGGATCGCCTGGTTGCGCCGGTCACGGCCCATCTTGGCCGAGCCACCTGCGGAGTCGCCCTCGACGAGGAAGATCTCGGACTCGGAGAGGTCCTCGCTCTGGCAGTCCGCGAGCTTGCCGGGGAGGTTCCCGCTGGCGAGGGCCGACTTGCGTCGCACGAGCTCGCGCGCCTTGCGCGCCGCCTCTCGGGCCTGCATGGCCCGCACCGCCTTGTTGACGATCGTCTTGGCGGTCTGGTTGTGCTCCTCGAGGTAGATCCCGAACTGCTCGCCGACGATCGACTCGACGATCCCCTGCACCTCGCGGTTGCCGAGCTTGTCCTTGGTCTGTCCCTCGAACTGCGGGTCGGGGACCTTGATCGCCAGGATCGCCGTGAGTCCTTCGCGGAAGTCGTCGCCCGACGGAGCCTTCTTCTCGTCCTTGAAGACCTTCTCCTTCTTGGCCCAGCTGTTCAGCGAGCGGGTCAGGCCCGCGCGCAAGCCGGCGAGGTGCGTCCCGCCGCCGTGGGTATTGATGTTGTTGACGAAGGTGAAGACGACCTCTTGATAGGCATCGGTGTACTGGAGGGCGAGCTCGACCTCGTAGGAGGCGCCGGTCTCGGGCTCCTCGACCTCCTTGACGAAGTGAATCACTTCGTCGTGCAGGACGTTCTTGCTGCCGTTGACGTCGCGGACGAAGGAGAGCAAGCCGTCGGCGTACTCGTGTTCCTCGGTGTCACCGGTGCGCTCGTCCGTCAACTCGATGCGGACCCCGCGCGTGCCCATCAGGTAGGCCAGCTCGCGCAGGCGCTTGGCGACGATCTCTTGCTGGAATTCGACGGTCGTGAAGATCTGGGCGTCGGGCTTGAAGCGGATCACCGTACCGCTGCGGTCGGTGTCCCCGGCGACGTGCAACTCCTTGATCCGTTCCCCGCGCTCGAAGCGCATGCAGTGGCGCTTGCCGTTCTGGTGCACCTCGACCTCGAGCCACTCCGAGAGCGCGTTGACGCAGGAGACGCCGACGCCGTGCAGGCCGCCGGACACCTTGTACGCGCCCTTGTCGAACTTGCCGCCCGCGTGGAGCTTGGTGAGCACGACCTCGACCGCCGGCTTGCCCTCCGAGGCGATCATCCCGACGGGGATGCCCCGACCGTCGTCGCTCACCGAGCAAGAGCCGTCCTCGTGCAAGGCGACCTTGCAGACGCTCGCGTGCCCCGCGAGGGCCTCGTCCATCGCGTTGTCGACGACCTCCCAGATGAGGTGGTGCAGGCCACGCACGTCCGTGTCCCCGATGTACATCGCGGGCCGAATGCGTACGGGCTCCAGACCCTCGAGGACGGTGATCGACTCGGCGCCGTACTCGGCGTCGACGTGGCTCGAGGAGCGGCTGGAGTCACGCGGCTTCAGGGTCTCGCCAGGCTGCATCGTATCGTCGGGGGACTGGTCGCTTTCCATGACTAGCGCTTGAGGCGGAACAGGACCTTGTCGATGCGCGACTCGCCAAGGAGCCGGTTGGCCTCGCAGCGGTACTGCTCACCGGTGAAGTTCTGGAGCTCCTGGTGGTGAGCCGCGGACTCGACCTCCACCGTGAGCTCTCCGAATCTGAATTGGACGGGGCGAGCTCTCTGGGAGAGCTCCGGCCCCAGGGCGTCGTTCCAGGCGCGGTAGACGCGGGCGTGCCGGAGGCGCTCGCCGAGTCCACTGGACCTGAGGAACCCTCGCAGGGCGACGTCCAGGCCGACCGGTCCGCCGCGCCGGGACTCCTCGCTCGAAGGAGCCCGGCTCAAGTGTCGATCGTGATGGGCATCACGATGTAGACGTAGCTCTCCCCGAGCGTGAACTTGCCCGGGCTCGAGCTGTCGTTGAACTCGAGCCGGACGCTCTCGCGCTCGGCGTTCTTGAGCCCGTCGAGGACGTAGTCGGGGTTGAATGCGATCTCGGCCGGACCCCCGGTGTAGGCGATCTCCATGTGGGCGTGGGCTTCGCCGCGGCCGACCGAGTGTCCGAAGAGCTCGAGCTCACCCTTGTCGATCTTGAGGCGCACGGCCCGCGTCTCGTCCCCGGTCACGTTCGCGACCAGCCGCAGCTTGCGGCCGAGGAGCTCGCCGCTGGCTTCGAAGGCGACCTTCGACTTTGCCGGGACGACGTCGGTGTAGCGGGGGTACTCCCCGTCGATCAGGCGGGCGGAGATCTCGGCCTGCTCGGTCTTCAGGCTGATTTGGTTCTCCCCGAAGCCCAGCTTCACCAGGGCCAAGGGGTCGCTGATCGCCCGACAGAACATCTGGATGCCCTTGGTGGGCACGATCGCGGTCGAGGCGGAGGCCGGTGCGGACTCGACCGGAGTGTCGGAGAGGGCGAGCCGGCGGCCGTCGGTGGCCACGAGCTGCAACCGCTCGTTCTCCACGGTGAGCAGGACGCCGTGCATGGCATAGCGGCCGGCTTCCCGGGCCGCGGCAAAGGCCGTTTCGTTCACGAGGCGGGTGAAGGTCCCTCCCTGGATGGAGAGGGTGTTCTCGTCGTCGAAGGCCGGCGGAACGGGGAACTCGTCGGAGTCCATGGTGACGAGCTCGCAGCTGTCGGCGCCCCCGGTGATCGTGCAGTTTCCGTCCTCGGTCTGCAGGCTGATGGTCTCGCTCGTCAGGTCCCGGATGAAATCCAGGGCCACGCGGGCGGGGATCACCGTCACTCCCGGATCGGCGACCTTGACGTCGTCGATGGAGTAGCGGACCGAGACCTCGAGGTCCGTCCCGACCAGCTCGAGGGCCGAGTCGGTGGCGACGAAGCGCACGTTTTCCAGGATCGGCTTCGTGCTGCGCGCCGGGACGACGTTGTTGACGATCGCCAATCCCTCGCGGAGCTTCTCGCGGTCACAGAGAACCTTCATGGGAGACCTATTTGCGGACGGCGGGGGGATGAGGAGACGAAGTGTTGGCGGGAGGGCTCGGCTCGGATCCCCTTGACTGTTTAAAGATCATCGTCTTAACAGGGAGGGGCCGAATTCGTGGAGCGTCGAGCCTTCGAGCGGCAGAAGTGTCGTGAAGAGCGTGCCTTGCGTCGTGGCGAGGGTCTGTGGAGCGTTGCGCAGCCGTGGTGGAGAGTCCGGGATTCGGGCGCGAGTTTTGAACGCTCTTCCAGGGCCGGTCGGGGCAGGTGTTCGGAGGAGTGGAGAGAGGTCGAAGCTTCCGGAGTCTTCCAGGTGCTGTGCACCTCGAATCCAGAGGGTTGTCCACGGTCTCGACGGCGGGAGCAGCGTCGATTGGGTTGTCGTCGTGCCGGCGTTGCGGGTGCGTCGGCGTCAGGCGGCCTCGGTCGTTCTCGATGAGCCCCGGTCGTTCACGATGGGCCCCGCTCGTTCTCGATGAGGGCCTCAGCCCGGGACGAGAGGTCCCTGGAGGGCTGCCCCGGAGCCTGATCGGGACGCCCGGGATGGACGGCATTCTAGGCGAATCCACGCCTGAAAACCATCGCTGCCGGGGCCGCCGAGAGGGCCTCTCGAGGCGGCCGAAGGGGGGTGGCGGCGGGCGATCGGAGGGGGCCTCCAGGCGGCCTCCGGGAGCTCGCCTGAAGGGCTAGGAAGCGCTCCCCGAACCGGGGGCCTGGAGGTCGTCCAGGAAGCCGGCCAGGAGGTCGCGGCAGCTCGGGTCCTCCTCGGTCAGGCGGGTGACCTTGCGCACCGCGTGGAGCACGGTCGAGTGGTCACGGCCGCCGAAGAAGCCGCCGATCTCCTCCAGGGAGTGGCGCGTGATGTTGCGAGCGAGGTACATCGCGACCTGGCGCGGGAAGGCGATCTGGTTGGTGCGCTTCTTCGACTGCAGGTCGGAGAGTTTGACCCCGAAATGAGATGTGACGACCTCGATGATGTCCTCCATCGCCGGCTGGCCGCGCCGCCGGGCGAAGAGCTCGGTCAGGACCTCGCGCGCGAACTCGACCGTGATCGACTGACCGGTGACGTTCGAGAAGCTGTAGAGCTTGTTCACCGTGCCCTCGAGCTCGCGGATGTTCGTGTCGATGCGCTCGGCGATGATCTGCGCGACTTCGTCCGGCAGTTCCTGGCCCCGTTCGCGGCCCTTGCGCTTGAGGATCGCCATGCGCGTCTCGTAGCAGGGCGGCTCGATCTCGGTCACGAGACCCCACTTGAAGCGCGAGACCAGCCGGTCCTGGAGCGTGGGGATGTCCTTTGGCGGCGAGTCGGAGGACAGCACGATCTGCTTGCCGGCGTTGTAGAGCGAGTTGAAGGTGTGGAAGAACTCCTCTTGCGTCCGCTCTTTGTTCGCGAGGAGGTGGATGTCGTCCACGACCAGCACGTCGACGTTGCGGTACTTGCCGCGGAACTTCTGCAGGTCGCCGTTCTCGAGGGCGCTGATGAAGTGGTTGACGAAGGTCTCGCAGGAGAGGAAGAGGATGCGGACGTCGGGCCAGTTCTCGATCATCGAGAAGCAGACCGCCTGCAGCAGGTGAGTCTTGCCCAGGCCGACGTTGCCGTGCAGGAAGAGCGGGTTGTAGGTCTTGCCCGGCGCCTCGGCCGTCCCCAGCGAGACCGCGTGGCAGAAGCGGTTGCAGGGGCCGACGACGAAGTTCTCGAAGGTGTAGCGCGGGTTGAGACCGATGTCGCTGCCGCGCACGAGGCCGCCGACGATTCCCTGGCCGATCGAGTTGGCGCCGATCGCGTCGGCCCCACCGGAGTCCGGGGCGTCGAGGCCCTCCGTCGGCGGGTCCCCGGCCGTCGAGGGGCTGCCGTTCGACGCACCGCCGTCGTTCGGGGCGCGCGCGCCGCCGAGGGAAGGGGCGGAGGACGCGAGGGCCGAGGAGTCCTCGGCATCGGCGACCGGATTCCTGCCGCGCGCCTCTTCTTCGGCCGCCGTCTCGACGGTCGGCGAGTGCAGGGTCAGCTCCGGGTCGACCGCAAACTCCACCTGGAGCTTGCGCTCGAGGACGCGTTGGGCGGCTGCCTCGATGACCTCGCGGTAGTAGGTCCGCAGCCAGTCGCGGGAGAAGCCGTTCTGGACCGCGATGCAGATCCGCTCCTCCCCCACGCTCACAAGGGTCGCTCGCCGGAACCAGGTCTCGAATTGCTCGGGCTGGATGCGCTTGCGGATCGAGGCGCGTAGCTCGCGCCAGACTTCCTCGAGGCCTGGCTCCTGCTCGACGGTTCGCTCCCCTTCGGCGGCTCGTTCCTGCTCGGGGACCGGGGTGCCGTTCCGGTCGTCTGCCTTCGTGGCCTCGGCGGGGCGGGCGCTCTGCGCGTCCTCCCGTCGAGGCTCCTCGGTCCCTGGTCCAGCGCTCCCTGGGTGATCGGTGACGCGGTCGTGTGCCGTGGGGGGCGGCGCTTCCTGGACGCTGGGGCGGAGATCCTCGGGCTTGGGCATGCTGGCGGTGCGTGGCAGGCTTGAGGAAGGTCGGTTCGAGTGTCGGTCGCGGAAGGCAGGGACGGCCAGGCGGCGGCGTCGAGCTCCAGGTGACGCGCGGAATGAAGGTGCCTGCGCGGAGGCGAAGCCCCGGCCGACGGCGGAGCGCACGAGCTCTCGCCCGTCTCACTCCCTCTTCGGTCCAAGGCCCCATCTCCTCGTTGGGGCTCCTCGGCGCGGGCCGTCGGCCCTTGCGCGACGACCCGCGCCTCGAGATTGACCTCCCCTCGAGGGTCGGGTCGCATTCTCGCGATCCCTTCGCTCGGCTCGGGCGACCCCCCGGGTCACCACGATCCGTTGCCCAAATTCCCGGTGTCAGAAAACGATGGTGAGCGGTTGCCCGGATAGGCAGCGCCCGGAGAGCGCGGCGCCGCAGAAACGCGGCGCCCGGAGAACGTTCACCCCTGGTGGTCGGCGCGGTCGGCACGAGCTGAAGGCTTCGTCCGAGAGAGCCGTCGAGGGCGATGCCTCGAGGGGATCAGCCGCGTCGCTGGGAGTCCTTGTCGAGAGCGCGTCGGGTCGTCGTCGATGGAAGCGGTTGGGTCGGTGTGCGATCGACGGTCGCCGGAGACGCGCATCTCGGGCGGCGGCGTGACGAGGCCCATTAGAGTCGCGCACTCCGGGCCGGTCAACGAATGCTCAACAAAGTCGCGCGCAGCTGTTCACTCGCGAGACGCGCCGCGCGTTCGCGACAAGTCGTTGAGAACTTTCCCCAGCGTGTCCACAGCGCTGTGGATATCCGCGCTCGTCGTGTTCCAACCCATGGAGAGACGGAGACTCGCGCGCGCCTCGTGCTCCTCGAGTCCGATCGCCTGCAAGACGTGCGAGACCTCGAGCGCTCCGCTCGCGCAGGCGGACCCGAGACTCGCCTCGAGTCCTTCCAAGTCGAGTCGCGCGACCAACGTACGACCGTCGACGCCTTCGAAGCGCAGGTTCAACGTGCAGGCGGCGCGCGCTTCGTCCTCGAGGCACGGTCCGGCGAGGCGCGCCCCGGGCGCCGCCACCTGCAAGCCGGTCCACAATTGTCGCGCGAGATCGCCCGTTCGTCGAGCGAACTCCTCGCGCCCCTCGCAGGCCAGCCTCGTGGCGAGGGCGGCGGCTCCGATGGCCGCGGCGCTCTCCGTCCCCGGCCGCATTCCGAACTCCTGTCCACCCCCCTGCGCGAGGGGGCGCAAGGCCGCCCTGGGCCTCCGCACGAGCACGCCCACGCCCGGCGGACCGCCGACCTTGTGGGCCGAGAAGCTCGTCAGGTCCGTCCCCCAGCGTGAGAGCTCGAGGGGCACCTTTCCCAGGGCCTGCACCGCGTCCGCGTGCCAGAGCGGGCGGCGATCGCCGAGGGTGGCGAGGCGCTCGGCGATCTGCTCCATCGGGGCGACGGTGCCGAGCTCGTTGTTGACGAGGATGACCGAGAGGAGGCGACAGCTCGGCTCGCGCGCCGCGGCCTGCAGAGAGTCGAGGTCCACGACCCCTCGCTCGTCGACCGGGAGGACCCACAAGGGGTGGCCCCTCTCCCCGAGCTCGCGCGCCGGCTCGAGCACGGAGGCGTGCTCGACCGAGGTGACGGCCACGCCCGCCTCCGGCCCCGCGGCTTCGATCGCTCCGCGCACGGCGAGGTTGTTCGACTCGGTGCCACCCGAGGTGAAGAGGACCCACTCCTCCGGCACCTCGAGGGCCTGCGCCACCTCGGCCCGGGCGTCGTCGACCACGGCTCGCCCGCGACGGCCGGAGGCGTGGGTGGCGGAGGGGTTGCCGAGGTCCTCGGCCAGGAGCTCGAGCCAGCGCTCGCGGACCTCCGACCGCATCGGCGAGGTGCCGTTGTGGTCGAGGTAGACGCGCGCCACGGGGCTAGCCCCCGATCTCGAAGGCCTCGGGCGGCAGGGGTGGGAGGTCCTGGCTGCGCATGATGCGCAGCTCCTCTTCGACCGCGTCCACCGGCGGCCGCTTCGGGAGTCGCCTCCGGGGCGCGGGCGCCCGCGGCGTCGGCGCGGGCGGTTCCGACGCCGTGGGCTCGGCCGCTGCGGGTTCCCCGGCCGGATGCGACGGGGCGGAGGGCGTCTCCGGAGGGGGTTGCGGGGTGAGGGTCACCTCGCGCTCCGGCGTCGGCTCCGCCTTCGGAACGGCCGCATCGGCTTCCGGAGCCCTTGTTTCGATCTGGGGAGAGGCGCTGGGCAGCTGCTCCACCTGCGGGCTCACCGGGTCAGCGGTCGAGCCAGGCTCCACGCGCTGGCGGGGCAGGTCTGCCAAGGGCCGCGGAGCCGGCAGGTGCGCCAAGTCGGGGTGAGCGCTCTCTTGCTCGATGACCTCGATCGCCAGGCGCCGATAGTCCCGGGCCCCGTTCGACTCGGGGGCGTACTCGATGATGCTGGCGCCGAAGCTGGGAGCCTCCGCGAGCTTGACGTTGCTTCGGACCGGTTGACGGAAGACCTGTCCAGGAAAGTACTTACGCATCTCGGCCCACACTTCGCGGGCGAGCTTGAGGCGGCTGTCGTAGAGGCAGCCGGCGATGCCGGTGATCTTGAGCCCGGGGTTCAGGCGCTTCTGGATGAGGGTCACCACCTCGACCAGCTTGCTCATGCCCATCAGGGCCAGGAACTCGGTCTGGACGGTGATCACGACCTCGCCGGCGGCGGCCAGGGCGTTGATGGAGAGCAAGCCGAGGCTCGGCGGGCAATCGAAGATCAGGTAGTCGGCGGGCATCCCGTCCGCGCCCTCGGTCTCCGCGCCTTCGGTCCGCACCCAGTCGTCGATCGCGTCCGAGAGCAGTCGGTCGCGACCGATGGCGCCCGCCAGCTCGAGCTCGGCCCCGGAGAGGTCGATGTTGCTCGGCAGGACGCGCAGCTTGGGCTCGGAAGTGGCCTGAAGCGCTTCCCCGAAGGTCGAGCGCCCGTGCAGCACCGTGTAGGTCGAGGGCTCCTCGGATCCGGGCTCGATGCCGAGGTGCAAGCTCAGGTTGGCCTGGGGATCGAGGTCGACGAGCACGACCCGCCGTCCTTGCTCCGCCAGCGCCGCGCCCAGGTTGACCGAGGTGGTGGTCTTCCCCACTCCTCCCTTCTGATTGATGATGGCGATGCGACGCATGGGCCGATGGCGACCGCCGGGGCGCGCCGCCGCCCGCAATATAGCGGTCGAGGGAGGGCGGCCCAATGCCGGGGTCGGGGCACGACCTCAGGGGAGGTGCAGCACCAAGTGCTCGGCGCAGGCGGGGTCGAGCTCCCGCGCGAGGCCGTCGATCCAGCCGGTCCCATGGCGCGCGACCCAGGGAATCGGGCCGTGGACCTCGTCCTGGGGCCCGCCATGGGGGCGCAGGCCGTTCGCCAGGAGCCGCCGCCGACGCCGGGAGCGACCTCGTCGGTTGGCGCCGACGCGGGCGACTTTCTGTCCCAGGCGCTCGATCGAGCCGAGGAGCTCGCGGGTGGCGCGCTTCCAGGGGATGGCGAGGGAGGGTTCGAGGTCCGTCAGCCGCGGTCGGAGGTTCGCCAGGCGCTCCCGAGACTCCTGGGCGAGGACGTCGAGGGCCTCCAGGAGCTCCCGGTCGGGCACCGGGACCTCCCCTTCGGGGGAGCCGTGGCGCAGGACCTGCTCGAGCTGGAGTCCCTCGCGTTCGAGGGCGTCGCGCGCCGCTCCGTCGACGAGGGTGAGCGAGACGCGCCGCAGAAAGGCGGGCAGCGGGAGCCCGAGGGAGCGGTGGAGGTCGGCCGTGATCAGGTGCCGCGCGAGCTCCCCGCGGTCCCCGACGACCGCGGCCACCGGTAGCACCAGGTCCCGCACCAGGGGCCTCAGGAGCGGAGACGGAGACCAGGGCTGCGGTTCTTGCACGAGCTCCGCGGCCAGCTCGCTCGGCGTCCGCGACCCGGGCTCGTCCCGGTAACGGTAGCCGTCACCCCCCGCGCCGAGGATGCGCGGCGTCGTGCCGCCGGTGTGGACGATCAGCTCCTCCTCCTCGAGCTCGAGAGGCGCGCCGCCGGGGAAGGTCGCCAGGGCTTCCCGCACGCTCGCGAGGAATCCTCCCGAGACGATCCGGGCGAGGGCCTGGGAGCCGCGCTCGCGAAGAGTGTCGGACTCGACCACCACCAGGCCGCGCGGACCGAAGAGTTCGAGCCAGCTGCGAGTGCAAGCGCGACCGAGGTCCTCCCCCTCCCGCGGCATGAAGAGGTCGAGGGCCGCGTCGATCTTCGGCGCGTCCCCGTAGAGCTGGCGCAGGAAGGCGCGCGCGGCCCCCAGGCCATAGCGCTCGCGCACGAGGGGCACCGATCGCCAGCTGCGCTCGCCGCGGGCCACGGCCTCCAGTCGCACGCGGGCCAGCTCATCACTCCGGTCGAGGACCGTGCGCTCCTCGAGTCGGCGCGAGTCGATCCCCTCGCAGTCGTTCCAGACTAGAGGCACGACCGGGGCCCCCCAGCGCGCGCGCAGCTCCTCCGCCAACGAGACGACCTGCAGGCACTGCGCGAGGGTCGCGAGGGTTCCCCCACCGAGGCCTGGCTCCAGACAGGTGACCACGCAGGACGCCCCGGGCCGCGCGAGGGAGCGGATCGAGTCGAGCACCGCCACGTGCGGAGCGTGGAGGGTCGCCGCGGCTTCGAGCTCTTGCGCCAGCTGCTCGCGTTCGGCGGGCAAGAAGGGGTCGACGGGCGGGCGGAGCTCGTTCAGCCCGAGGACGACGCCGTGCGCCGCGAGCTTGCCGGCCAGGGCGGCAAGCTCGAAGGGGAGGAGGCCGTGGACGTCGGCGGGCAGGTGCTCGAGGAGCCCGGGCTCCGCGCTCATCCCGTGCGCTTGCCGAGAGCGGAGCGCAGCTCGGCGATCATCGACTCGAGGGAGGCGAGGCTCGCGTCCTTCCAGGACTTGCCCTCGTGCTCCGGTTTGCGCCAGGCGTAGAGGATCCCTCGCGAGGAGTTGACCAGGGCGCCGCGCCCGCCTGCGAGGAATCCGCTCACCGTCTCGGCGGCGCCCGCGCCCTGGGCGCCGTAGCCGGGGATCAGGAGCGGCGTGCGCGGCAGGAGGTCGCGCAGCTCGGCGAGCTCCGCGGGGTGCGTGGCGCCGACGACCGCGCCGATGCTGGAGAGCCCGCGCTCGCCGACGAGGCTCGCGCCCCAGCGGTCGACCTCACGCGCGACGACACGCGCCAGAGGCGGGTCGCCGTGCTCTTGGAACAGGCCGCTGCCGGGGTTGGAGGTGCGCACCAGCACGTACAACCCCGCGTCCGCACGCTGCGCAACCTCGACGAGCGGCTCGACCGAGTCCGCGCCGAGGTAGGGGTTGACGGTGATCGCGTCGCAGCGCGCCTCGCCGGCGTCCTCGAGGTAGGCCTGCCCGTAGGCGCGCGCGGTGCTCGCGATGTCCGAGCGCTTGACGTCGCCGATGACGAGGAGGCCCGCACGTCGCGCCTCGGCGACGACGCGTTCCCAGGCCAAGGCGCCGTCCGCGCCGAGGCGCTCGAAGAAGGCGGACTGGGGCTTCACGGCGGGCACGCGGCCGGCGGCGAGCTCCACGATCCCCAACAAGAACTCCTCCATCGCGCGTGCCCGCTCGGCGCGTGGGGCACTGTCGTCGCGTGCGACGGCGAACTTCTCGGGCAGAAGCTCGAGGTGCGGATCGAGTCCGACGAGGCAGGGGTTGCCCCGCTCCTCGCAGGCGGCGTCGAGTCGGTCGGCGAAGTTCATGGCGTCAGCTGGGCTCCTCGTCGGGCTCGCCGTCTTCCAACTCCGCGCCGAGACCCTCGAGGGAGTCTTTCAACTCGTGCACTTGTTCCGCCGCGGGCACGAGCACGCCGGCGGAGACCGTCACGCGCAGGGCCTCGTCCACGCTCAGGGGCAGGGGGATCAAGCGGTCCTCGCGGATGAAGACGGTGAAGCCGGTCATCGGCATGGGAGAGGTCGGGACGAAGACCGAGACGTAGCGCTCCCCTAGGGCCTCGTGCACGGTCTTGAGGCCGGGGCTCGTGACGAAGGCGATGGCCCACACGCCCTCGCTCGGGTAGGGCGCGGCCACCACCGTGTCGAAATCGAAGTCGGTCTCCGCAGCGAAGAACTCGACGAGCTGCTTCGTGTAGGGATAGACGGAGCGGATGATCGGCAGGTTCTGGGCCGCGCGGTCGACGGTGGCGATCATGCGCCGGCCGAGAAAGCCGCTCGTGAAGTAGCCCAGGGTGAAGATGACGATCAGGCTGACGAGGACCCCCACGAGCGGGTGCACGATCGCCCGCACCTCGCGCCTCAACTTGTAGGGGTTGATCGCCAGGGCGTGGAGGTCGCGGAAGAAGCCCATCTCGGGCTCGCGCAGGATCTCGATCTCGCTCTCGAAGGCCGGGTCGTTGATGCCCTTCTGCCGCAGGAGCTCCTGCGCTTCCTGGGGCAGCTGCTCGGGGTCGAGGAACTCGTCGGAGAGGGGCTGGATGTCGACCGACTTGAGCACCTTCCAGCCCAGCGCGTTGCCCTCCAGGAGCCAGTAGATCGTCGAGTTGATCGGGGTCGTGACGTAGTTCTGCGCGAACTGCACGACGGTCACCAGGATGAACAAGGTGAGCACCGCCGGCAGGATCGTGATCAGGCCGCGCAGGAAGAAGTTCTTCGGCTTGCGAATGCGCGGGCGCAAGCGCTTGGACTTCTGCTCGGGAGGGGGCTCGGTCATGCCGGCTGCCGGGGGCGGGCGGCGCGCATGGTACTCCTTGCCCCGGGGTGGGGAAGGGATGGAGCCCGGCCCCGAGGGGTTGGGTTCCTCGGCTCTGGGATTTCAGAGAGGAGTCGAGGAAGGCGCCCGGCTCTTCGGGTCCTCCGCCGGCTCCCCCTCCGAGCGCGCCTCGAGGAACTCGGCCGCCACCCGGTCGGCGAGCGGGATCCCGCGCGGGGCCAGGGCGAAGCGGCCGCCCGAACGCTGGAGCAGCCCCAGCTCGGCCAGGCGCCTGGCCGTCTCGACGGCCCCGTCCACGGCCTCGGCGACCCCCGCGGTGCGCCGGGCCTCCTCGGGGTCGACCCCCGCCGTGCGCCGCAGACCGAGCCACCAAGTCTCCCCCAGGCGCGCAGTGGGCTCGAGCACCTCGGCCCACACGACGGCTTCTCCGTCCCGGGCCACGCGCGCCGCGTAGCCATCCGTCCCCTTGAGGTTCCCGAGCCGGCGGCCCGCGACGTGGCTCACCGCCGAAGGGCCGACGCCCAGGTAGTCTCCGTTCGCCCAGTAGTTCAGGTTGTGGCGGCACTCGTGACCGGCGCGGGCGTAGTTCGAGATCTCGTAGGGCGCGAGGCCCGCCGCGGCGCAGAGCTCGCGGGTCAGCTCGAAGAGCTCGAGCTCACGCTCCTCGGGGAGCGGCTGCAAACGACCCTCCCGCAGCCAGCGGCTGAAGGCCGTGTCCTCCTCGAAGGCGAGGTTGTAGGCCGAGAGGTGCTCACCCCCCAGGGCCAGCACGCGCCCGAGGGCCGCCCGCCAGGCCCCCGGAGCGTGACCGGGAGCGGCGTAGATCAGGTCGACGTTCAGGTCGTCCATCCCCGCGGCGCGGGCCGCCTCGAAGGCGCGGAAGGAGGCGTCGACGTCGTGCACCCGGCCGAAGAGCTCGAGGGTGGCGGGCTCGAGGGACTGGAAGCCGATCGAGAGCCGCGTCGCGCCGTGGTCGAGCATCATGGCCGCCTTGTCGCGGTCCAGACTCTCGGGGTTGCACTCGAGGGTCACCTCCTGCGCGGAGGCCTGGTAGCCGGTGATCCGGTCGAGCGCGCCGAGGAATCGATCGAGCTGCTGGCGGTCGAGCAGCGAGGGCGTGCCCCCACCGAGGAAGACGTAGCGCGGCTCGCGCGGAGCCCGCAGCTCCGCCTCGCGCAGGATCGCTTCGAGCGTTCCGTCGACGTCCTGCCCCGCAGCGGGGACCGAGAAGAAGTCACAGTAGTGGCACTTCGCCTCGCAGAAGGGCAGGTGGACGTACAGCGGCGTCCCCCGCGGCGCGCGATCGCGCGCGCCCGGCTCAGGCTTCTTTCGGCTTCTTGCCGGTCTTGCCGATTTCGAGATGGCTCTTCTCTCCGCTCATCACGGCGTAGAGCTTGCGCAGAGCCTCTTGCTCGATCTGGCGCACCCGCTCCCGCGTGAGGCCCACGATCTTACCGATCTCCTTGAGGGTCATGGGCTCGGCGTCCTCGCCCAGGCCGTAGCGCAGGCGCAGGATGGCGGAGTCACGCTCGTCGATCACGTCCAAGAGCTCGTCCAGGCGACGCAGGAGGTCGATGTCGACCAGGACCTCGTCGGGCTGGCGGACGCCCGTGTCCTGGACCGTGTCCTGGTTCTGCGAGAGGACGTCCAAGGACACCTGCGGGCCCATGCCCGAGGTCGAGATCGTGCGCTTGAGGAGCGGCCAGTTGTTGCGAGGCACGCCGAGCTCCTCGGCGACCTCCTCGACCGTGGGCATGCGGCCGAGGTGATAGGCGAGCTCCTGGCTGACGTAGCGCCACTTGGAGATGAGCTCGTTCATGTAGCTCGGCACGCGCACGGACTTGACGGTGTTCGTCAGCGCGCGCCGGATGGCCTGCTTGATCCACCAGGTGCCATAGGTCGAGAAGCGACAGCCTGCGTCGGGGTCGAACTTCTCGGTGGCCTTGATCAGGCCGATGTTCCCCTCGGCGATCAGGTCGGCGAGGTTCAGGCCGCGCTCGGCGTACATCTTGGCGACCGAGACGACCAAGCGCAGGTTGGCGCGGATCAGGTGCTCGCGAGCTTCCTGGTCGCCGGATTGGATCCGGCGCCCGAGCTCCTTTTCCTCGTCCGCGCTCAGGAGGTCGACTTCGTTGATTTCCTGGAGATAGGTCTCGAGACAGCGTTCGGCGGAAATGGCTGGCCTCCATGCCAGGTCCTGGCGGATCTCGAGGCCCCGGAGAGCAGGGCCGCGCGGGGGGGAGCGGAATACGGCGGCCCCGGGAACCGGAGCGCGCACGGGGCCCTGGATCGGTCGCGCGCGCACGCGGTCTTGAGCCCGCTTGGGAGCTCCGGAGGGACTCCCCCGGGATCTGCTAAGCTCTCCGCCCGCGAGTGTCCCGGAAGACGCTTCCGCAGCCCGGGACCCGCCCAGCCGATGACCGAAACCTCCCTCGATCGCATCATCTCCGAGGAGACCTTCGCGGGGGTCCTGGAGGGGGAGGCCGAGATGTTCTTTCGCATCGCCAACAGCCTCCAGTTCAAGTCGGAGGCCCCTCGGCGGCGTCAGCAGCTGTATCAGCTCGGCATCGAGTCGAACCTGCTCGAATCCTTCCTCGACGACCACGGCGCCCAGCACAACCAGGCCTTCTGCTTCTTCCGGGAGCTCGTGGCCTCCACGCGCGGCTTCTCGAAGGTCGGATTCGCCCTGGAGCACCTCCAGCGGCGATTCGAAGGCTACGGGACCCTCCTCGACGGCGTGGACCCTCGTCGGAGCGAGTTCCTGGGGTCCCTGGAGCGAGCGGCGGGCTTCATCGCGGAGGCCCTGAAGAGGCTGCTGGAAGCCGCACGCGAGGAGGCCCGGAGCCTCGGGTTGCATCCGGTCGAGCAATTCTTTCCGGAGGAGCGCTACACGACGGGGCTGGTCAACCTGCAGCTCCCCCACAACCTCGGGGACGAGCGTATCGACGAGGAGACTCCCCGCGTGGCGGAGGTGGCCAGCAAGTACCTGCAGGTGTGCGCCATGTTCCGGGAGGTCGGGATCCGGCGCATCGAGGAGCCCGAGGCCCGAGAGACCTTCTTTGCCAAGGAGTGCACCGAAGAGCGGGCGCGCGTCTACGAGGCGACCGTCCATAACCTGCAGTCGGCCTACGATACCTACATCCGCGACACGAGCCACGAGAGCGCGGACGAGCGCTTGCGCAGCCTTCGCGGGCACGCGTCGGCGGCCTTCCACTTGCTCGAGTCGGTCACCGGGCTCACCCACTTCGTCGAGCGTCACGAAGCTGGAGGGCGCAACGAGGAGCAGAAGAAGCGCATGGGCGCGCTGGTCGTGCGCGCCGAGGTGCGGGAGATCACTCTCAACCACTTGCTGTACTGGGCTGGCGAGCTGATCCTCCTGGGCGAGAGCCTCGCGCGGGACATCCTCTCGCGCTTCAGCACCGTGCAAGAGCTCGAGCTCGAGCTGCCCGCTGGCGTGACGATCCACGCCCGCCCGGCGTCGTTGGTCGTCGCCATCGTCAATCACTACGAGATGCCGGTCGAGCTCGAGGTCGCGGGAAAGACCTGCAACGCCGCGTCGATCCTCGAGGTCCTGATCCACGCGGGCTCGAATCCCGACGAACGGCGTTACGTCTTCCGCGGTGACGTGCGGCCTCTCGGCGACATCCGCGCGCTCTTCGAGGCGGGGCTCGGCGAGGATGGGCTGGACAAGCTGCCCGATTCCCTCGCCTACCTGCGCGACTGAGAGCGGCGGGCGTCCTCAGACGCCCATGTACAAGCGGTCGGCGAGGACGCCGGGCAGGCCCGCGGCGCGGATGCGAGAGGCCTCGCGATCGATGTCGTACTCGATGCGCTTGAGGGCGACCGTGCCGGCGGCAGTGTCGAAGACCGCGCAGGCCGCGCGAGGGTCGTCGTCCCGCGGCTGACCGACGCTGCCGACGTTGATCAGCGCCTTCTGGATGCCGCGCAGGTCGATGAAGTCTTCGGTCGTATACGCCGTGCGATGCGGATCGTCCGCGAGGCGCAAGAGCGTCACGGGGACGTGCGTGTGCCCCACGAAGCAGACCGGGCGGCGCATCGCGTCGAGGGAAGGGTCTGCGTCGCTGGTGCTCTGGATGTAGTCGAAGAGCTCGGGCTTGGCGTAGGTCCCGTGAGCCGCGGAGCAGTCCTCGAGGTCGACCGTGTAGGGCAGGCCCGCCAGCCACTCGAGCTCGCCCTCGCTGAGCACGGTCTGCGTCCAGCGCACCGCCTCCCGCGCGAACTGATTGAAGTACACCAGGTCGATCTCGCCCGTCGCGGCCGCGTCGTGATTGCCCTTGACGACGACGGCCTCGAGCTCGCGCAGGAACGCGATGCAGTCGCGCGGGGCGGCGCCGTAGCCGACCACGTCCCCCATGCTCAGGAAGAGGTCCACGTCCTGCTCCTTCAGGAGGCCCACCGTCGCTTCGAGGGCCGTCAGGTTGCCGTGGATGTCTCCTAGGATGCCGTATTTCACAGGGGGTCTGCCTTGGGGATTCTGCTCAGTGCGAGCGCGCCGGGACTTGCGAGGGTCCCGCGCCGAGGAGCAGCGCGCCGGCTGCCAGCACCATGATCGGCCCGAAGGCTCCGAGGAGTCCAGCCGGACCGGCCTGTTGCAAAAAGGCGGGCGCGTGATGCGCCCGCAGGAGGGAAGCGAGTTGGTCGGCGGCGGGACTCGCCCCGGTGACCAGGCCCGGCAGGATCCAGGCGACGAGGGGTAGCAGCAGGGACCGGCGGGCGGCGCCGGGAAGCCGCAGGATCCATACCCCGAGCAGGCCGAGATGCAGTGAGCTCAGGAGGATCGCCAACCAGAGGGAGCCCGGGGTCGGGAAGCCGGTCGGACCCAGGGCGGAGCCAGCGGCGACGAGGACGGCGCCCGCCAAGGAGCACCCGGCCAGAGCGGCGAGCATGGATGCAAGTTCCTTCGGTTGGCCGCCACGGCGGAGGATCCAGGCATTCTCTTGCAGGGCCCCGATGGCCAGCATCGCACCGCCCATACCGGACAGAAAAGCAACTTGGTAAGTCAGGGAGGTCGGGTCTCCCCCGTGACCGAAGAGGCCCTCGGGCGTCAGGACCTGCAGCAACGGAAGAGCGCCGAGGGACAGGGCCATCCAGAGCCACCCCGCCGGGCTCAGGAGGGCTCGGCGCCACATCCACTGACAAACGCTCGCGAGGTACATCCGACGGTTGTAGCCCTCCAAGGGGCTGGAATCCAGCTCCTCCGGGCATTGGGAGTTTGAGGGCTCGCCCTCGCTCGCTGCTTGACCTGGCCTCCCCGGGTCCTAGCCTGGGACGGTGGGGCGCAATCGGTGCCGGGCCACGCGGTTCGGCGGGACCCCGAACGACCTAGCAGAAGGAGGATTCACATGGTCGAGCGCAGGTTGGGACGAGGCTTGGGGTCGCTCTTGGCAGGCGGACAGCCGGAGGTCGAGCCCGAGCCGAAGGCGGCCACTGTGCCGGCGGAGGCCGAGATCCTGGTGTCGGAGATCCGACCCAACCCCCACCAGCCTCGGGAGACCTTCGAAGAGGGGGCGCTCGAGGAGCTGAGGGATTCGATCCGCAACCACGGCGTCCTTCAGCCTGTCGTCGTCCGGCGAGCTGAATCGGGCTTCGAGCTGATCGCGGGGGAGCGGCGGTGGAGGGCTTCGAAGCTGGCGGGGCTTGAGCGCATTCCGGCGGTCATCAAGGAAGACGTTAGCGACGACCAGCTCCTGGAGCTGGCCCTCGTCGAGAACGTCCAGCGCAGGGATCTGGACGTCCTCGAGAAGGCCAAGGGCTATCGCAACCTGATGGATCAGCTCGGCCTCACGCAGAGCGCCGTCGCGGAGAAGGTCGGCATCCAGCGCTCGACGGTGGCCAACCATCTTCGCCTGCTCGAGCTCCCCGAGGACGCCCAGAACGCCCTCGGGGCCGGACTGATCTCGATGGGGCATGCTCGCGCCCTGCTCGGGCTCAAGGATCCGGAGGCGATCGGCAAGGCTCTCTCTCGGATCGTCCGCAAGGGGCTCTCGGTTCGACAGATCGAGGAGCACGTGCAGCAGATTCAGGATGCCCAGGGCCGTCGCACGGACCCTCGGAAAGGGCGCTCCAAGGACACCGAGGGGTCGACGGCGGAAGCCGACGAAGGAGGGCAGCAGGAGCCGTGGGTCGTCGACCTCCAGCGCCAGATGCAGATCCACCTCGGGACCCGGGTGCGGGTCCAGAATCGTGAGGGCTACAAGGGGCGGATCTCGATCGAGTACTACGGACGTGAGGACCTCGACCGATTGATCGCCATCCTCGCCCCTCGCGAAGAGCTCTAGGCGAGCCGAGGTTCAGCTCAGGGTGGTTCCCCACGAAAGGCGCCGGGGGGGTGTTCCACGTGGAACACCCCCCCGGCGCTTGCTTCCTGTGCCCTCTGGCTCGTGCCAGGCCGTCCTGTTCCTGCTCAAGCCCCCGGCGTTACAGTCATCGACTGGATGACGACGGGATCGGAAGGCCGCTGTCCGGAGGGGTCCGCCGGCAGGGCGGCGATCTCCTGGGCAACCTCCAGGCCCTCGACGACTTTGCCGAAGACGACGTTCTGGTCGTTGCGGTAGTGGACGTCCTGGACCGTGATGGCGAAGAGGCTGCCGTTCGAGCCCTCGTCCGTGGCGAGCTTGTTCATGGAGAGGTAGCCCGCGAAGTGAAACAGCCCGGTCTCCTCGGTCTCCACGCTGTGCTCGATTCCCTGCTTGCCCCACTCCAGGGGGTCGGAGCCCTCTTCCTTTGTCAACGGGTCGCCGGTCTCCAGCATCTGTCCGAATGCCGTCCGGTGGATCTTGATCCCGTTGTAGAAGCCGTCCTGGGCCAGCTGGATCAGGTTCTCGCTGTGCTTCGGAGCCAGGTCCTGATAGAGGGCGACCACGATGTCCCCGTAGTCGGTCTGAATCGTGACGGTCGGCGAGCCGGGAGGGGGAGCGGGATTGTCGAACAGCTGGGGCTGAGTCGAGCGCCACTCGGCCTCCGCGTTGAAGACCTTGCTCAGGTGCTCGATCGCGCTCAAAGGAGTGGCAGAGTCCCCACGGGTCCGCTTGTCACGGACGAGGGGGTGCTCCGGATAGCGCTCCTTGATCTCGAGCAAAACGGCGACGGCAGCGTCGTACTCGCCTTGCTCCCGCAGCCCTCTAGCCTTCAGGAATAGGGCCCAGGGGGCGGCAATCGTCCCTTCGAGCTCCGAGGAGAGGCCGTCGATGAGGTCAGGATCGCCGATGAGCTCGCCGCCTCCCGACTCCTCGACCGCGGACATAAGGCGCGTCCAGCTCGCGTCGACGACCTCGGCCGCCTGGCGACTCTGCCACTGCTGATAGAGGATGAAGCCCGAGACCATCACCGCGACGATCGCACCCTTGACCCAGTGCTTCTCGACGAAGGTGGCGAGGCCAGACTTCTCTTCGTGAAGGGCGACGGTGACCTCGGTCGGTGCCTTGTGCTTGGCCATGGCGGCTAAATGAGTCTTAACTGGCGCCTATATGTGCGCCATGTGGGTTTTTCCTGCCAATCGCGGCCCGCGCACTCTGGCGAGGAGGCCGTTCTGAGCTGCGGGAGTCCGGCGGGTGGCGCTCCGATCATGACCCACGGCAGATCGCCGAAGTCCTCTCGGAGGATCGAGGCCCACCCCGGGCGGCGAGCATTATAGGGACGTCCGGGCGTCTGCAAGCCCTCGTCCCGACTCACCCGAGTCGTCGCCCTTTTCCCGGTGCGGTTCTATCCTGTGCGCCCCCTTCGCGAGGATGCGACGGATCGGCAGGAAAGAGGGCCGATCAGCGCGATCGCCGTACTCCCTGCGCTCCCCACGAGTCCGCTGCCTCGGCGCGCGGAGCGCAGCCCCCGATTCTCCGTCATGCGTAGCCTCCTGCTTTCGGCCCTGGCCCTACTCGTTCTCGCTCTTCCGACGCTCTCGGCGGCGGCCTCCACCCCGTCGGCTCCGTCCCTCGCTTCGCAACCGAGCGCGTCGCAACAAGCCCGCTCGATCGAGCGCTCCGAGGACAAGGCGGAGTACGAGAAGCGGCGCGCCGCGGCCGGCGACGACGTCGAGAAGCTCTGGGATCTCTACCTCTGGTGCGATGCCTACGAGATGGACAAGGAGGGACGCTCCTGTCTGCGGGCCATCTTGAAGGAGGACTCGAACCACCGAGGTGCGCACGAAGCGCTGGGTCACATCGAGTACGACGGCCAGTGGTTCACGAGCAAGCGCAAGCTCGAGAAGTACAAGGAGGAAGAGGAGGAGCGCCGGGCGAAGGAACAGGGCCTTGTGCGCTACGAAGGTGAGTGGGTCCCGGCGGAGCACGTGCCTTACCTCGAACGAGGCCTCGTTCAGGACGCCGACGGCAACTGGGTCGACGCCGAGACGCTCCAGAGACTCAAAGAAGGCTGGGTGCGCCAAGACCTCGTGTGGATCCACCCCGACGAGAAGTCCAAGGTCGAGGAAGGCTTGTGGAAGTGCGGCGAGGAGTGGAAGAGCCTCGAGGAAGCCAACCGCTACCACGCGTCTTTCGAGAGGATGTGGGTCATCCCCAGCGCGGAGTTTCGGCTGCACACGACCTGCGATCGCGCCGTCGCCCTCGAAGCCCTCGACCACATGTCGCGCGTCGTGCGCGACATCGAGCATGCCCACGGGAGCTTGCCGCCCTTGCCCGTGGACGTCGCCCTCTTGCGCAACGAGCAACAGTACAACGAGTTCGCTGGCGGCGGCGAGGGGCGCCGCGCGACGGAGCTCACCGGACTCTCCTCGCTCCACTACGCCTACTTCGCGGACTACTGGTTCGACGAGGAGAACGCCGGCTTCATCCATGCCGGCGTCGGCTTCTGGGACGCCTCGACCCAGGCCGGAAAGAACTGGGGCATCCACTCTTCCCGACACGCCGCGGCCCAGTCCCTGCTCGATGCCCTCGACCCCTCACCGGAAGCCCTGGCCGGGCTCGCGAAGAAGGGCCTCGAGGGCTACGAGCCCGAGAGCTTCTGGCAAGAGAAGCGCTTCCCGATCTGGTATCGCTACGGCATGGCCAGCTACGCCGAGCGCTACTTCACCGACCAGTACGCCGCTACCGACGGCAACCCCTTCTGGGCCCGGGACTGGTCGATCGAGATGCTGCGGCGCCGGGGCGGCCCGAGGCCCTTCGACGAGATCTTCGAGGCGGAGCTGTCCGCGGAGCGTTACGAGGACTCGGCCAAGCTCCTGAACGAATTCGGTCTGATCGTCTCCTTCGTCGCCGATGGGGAGTGTGCCCCGGTCCAGACCGCCGTCGAGGCTCTCCGAACGGCGCTCGAGGAAAATGACGCCAAGGCCCTCCCGAAAGCCTTTCGGAGGCTCGAAGAGGCCATCGCGTCCAACGAGGAGGCCCTGCGCGAGTTCTCCGGCCTCTAGACCTGGATCCGAGACCCGACCGAACTACGCACCGAGCCGCGACGACACGATCAGGGCCCCCGCAGGAATCGAGCAGGGCCCCTACCCACCCATAGCAGGCAGCTCCGACCACCCATGCACATCAGCTCCCTCCTCCCCGCCCTGCTCACGAGCCTCGGTGGAGGCCACGCGGACCTCCACCCGGCCAACACGAACCTCTACATCGAGGTGCCGGCGATCCGCTCCCTGACGGCGGCCTACGAGGCGGCGCCCCTGGCGCAGTTCTTCCGGGACGAGGAGGTGCGCGAGTTCGCCGCGAAGCTGACGGGTCTGGAGGGCGAGACGATCTCCTTCACCACGCTGCTCGAGGCGCTCGTCGACGAGCTGCGCACCGAGCTGCCCCCCGCGGGCGTGCAGGTCATCGACCTCGTCCCCCAGGTCGAGCACTTGTCGGTGTCCCTCAGCGGGATCGAGCTCGAGGGCCTGGCCGACCACATCCTCGAGGCCGAAGGGGATTGGTCCGACGACCTGCGCGAGCGGGTTGGCCGAGTCCGCCTGCAGGTCGTGATGGACTTCTCGAGCGCCGAAGCGGCCCAGAGCTCGGTCGAGCTGCTGCGCAGCCCGTTCGAGGACGAGTCCTCCCAGGCCGAGAACGTGACGGTCGTCGAGACCCAGCTCGAGTTCCGCGGCCAGATGCTCGACTGGACCTACGTTCGAGCCGTCGATGACGACATGGAATTCGGCTTCTGGTTCGCGAGCGAAGGCGCGCGCCTGATCGTCGGCTCGGGTCTCTTGACCACGCTGGAGGGCCTCTTCCCCGACGGGAATTCGCTCGCCGAGAGTCAGGCCTTCGTCCAGAGCTTCGCGCACCTCGAGAACGAAGCCGGCCAACAGGTGCTCGAGGCCTACACCAGCCTGCACGGCCTGGACGAGTTCCCGAGGATCCTCGCCCTCGCCCCCGACGTGAGCCCGAACCTCGTCGGGCTGGCGGAGAGCGTGACCGAGTTCCTCGTGCCGCTCGGCGCCGTCCAGGCCGCGAGCCAGGTGCGCCTGGTCGGCAGCCGTTTCGTCACGGAGTCCTTCGAACGCGACTTCTCGTCGGACGACAGCCCCAGGATCTCGAGCGACGAGCCGGTCACACGCCAGACCTTCGCGAAGGCTCCCGCCGACGCCGTCAGCGTGTGGGCGACGCACCTCGACAAGCAAGGCATCAAGACCCTCTTCCTCGACTGGCTGGCTGGCTTCAGTGGGAGCGAGCCGGAGGAGCTCCTCGCCAACCTGGAAGAGCAGTACGGATTTCGCCCGGACCGCGACTTGATCGACTCCCTCGGCGGCGAGCTCGTCTTCTACAACCTGCCGTTCAGCGGCATCGGCATGCCGAAGATGTACCTGGCCCTGGAGCTCGACGACCCCGAGGCCTTCGCGCGCGGCCTGGAGGGCCTGGGCGAATACCTGACCGCCGTGGGGGAGGGCAAGGTCGACTTCGAGTCGCGACCCTACCGCAAGCACCCCTTCGCGAGCTTCTCGCCCGGCCAGGACCTCGACGAGCTGGTCGACGGCGCCGACATGTCCTTCGCCCCCGCCTTCCTCTCCCTCGCCGTCGGCGTCGGCGTGCTGGAGGATCGCGCCGTCCTCTCGCTCTCGAGCATGTACACCAAGCGCGAGATGAAGCGCCTGCTCAAGGCGGACGACGAGGACCGCCACGCCATCCTGACGTCGAGCGAGGAGCTCCCGGCCGGGTTGACGAGCTACGGCACGACCGACTACGCCGAGATCCTGGCCGGGCTCTACGACTCGGTGCGCGGCTTCCTACCCCTCATCTCCCAGGGCGGCGGGGTGGAGCTGCCCTTCGCGATCGAGGACATGCCCGACAGCTCGATCTTCGCCAAGTATTTCGAGCCGACCCGCTACTGGACGCGCCGGGTCGAGGGAGGGCGGACCACCTACAACGAGTCCTCCTTCGGACCGGAGGTCGGGCTCATGATCGGCGCCGGTGTCGGCGTCGCCGTGACGTCCTTCGCGCGCGCCATGGAGTCCGAGTTCGAGCCCGCCCCGCCCCAGCCGGTCGATCCGGGGGACCCCGGTGCAGGAGACCCCGCCGCCGACACCCGCGAGCGGATGCGCAAGCTCGACGTCTCGCTGGTCGTCTACCGCAGCGACGTCGGCCGCTACCCAGTCACCCTGGCGGACATGAAGGCGCCCACGCCAAACTTCCCCAACGGCATCCTCGAGGGTGAGGAGCTGCCGTCGGACGGCTGGGGCCACTCCTTCCGCTACGACGTGGACGCCACAGGCGAAAGCTATCGCCTGTGGTCGGTCGGCCCGAACGGGGCGGACGACGATGGCGGCGGGGACGACCTGGTCCTGAAGGAGTAGCCCGGAGGGAGTCGCGCCCGAGGAGTGGGGGTCGGACGGACCCGCTCCCTACAATCGGGAGCGCCCTGACCCGATGGCCTCCACCTCGACCCTGCCCCTGCGCGCGCGCCTGCGTCGCAACAAGCTCCTGCGCCGTGCCCGCCGCGCCTCGGGGCGTTGGTTCATGCGCATCGTGGGGCGGACGCTCCTGCGCCTGAACGCCTCGACCTGGCGCGTGACGATCGAGAACGAGGAGCGCCTGGTGGATGCCAAGGGCGAGGGCGGGGGGCACTTCATGGCCCTCTGGCACGGCAAGATGCTCATGGGCGTCACTCACTACCGAGGCCGCGGCTACACGGTGCTCGTGTCGCAGAGCGGGGACGGCGAGATCTCCATGGAGATGCTCCGGAGCTTCGGCTACGACGTGATCCGCGGCTCGTCGAGCCGTGGCGGCGCCCGCGCCCTGCGCACGATGCTCGAGGCCCTGCGCCGCGGCGAGGTCCTGGTCATCACGCCCGACGGGCCCCGCGGTCCGATGCACTCGATGAACCCCGGACTGGCCTGGATGTCGCGGGCGACGGGCTACGGCGTGGTGCCCGTCGGATTCGCCAGCGACCGCTGTTGGCGCGCCCCGAGCTGGGACCGGATGATGATCCCCAAACCCTGGGCGCGCGTGGCCTTCCACTACGGCGCCCCGGTCTTCGTTGCGCGCGACGCGGGGGAGGAAGAGCAGGGCCGAGCGACCGAGGCGATCCGCGAGGGCTTGCTCGCCGCCGAGCGCGCGGCCGCAGCCGCCATCGGGCCGGAGGGCCGGACGTGATCCGCATCGGCCCCGCCGGTTGGTCCTACGCCGACTGGGAGGGGGTCGTGTATCCGCGGCCCAAGCCACGCCAGTTCCATGCTCTGGCGTATCTCGCCGACTACTTCGACTGCATCGAGGTCAACAGCAGCTTTTACGCGATGCCGCGCGCGGAGCACGCCCGGCGCTGGGTCGAGCTCGTCGAGGATCGCCCGGACTTCCGCTTCCTGAGCAAGCTCAACGGCGCTTTCACCCACGGCCCCGGGCTCGACGAGCGCGCGCACGCGGCCGCCGTGGGCGCCTTCCGCGCGGGGATCGAGCCCCTCGCGACGAGCGGCAAGCTGGCGGCCCTCTTGATCCAGTTCCCGGTCACCTTCCGCGCGGGCGCGGCCCAGGTCGAGCGTCTCGAGCGGCTCTTCGATGCCTTCTCCTCCTACCCGCTCGCTCTCGAGTTGCGTCACGCGAGCTGGTTCGAGGAGGAGCACTACGCCTCCCTACGAGCGCGAAAGGTGAGCCTCTTGCACATCGACCTGCCCGCGGCGCGCGACCACCCCCCCGAGGACGTGCCCGCCACGGGGCCGCTCGAGTACCTGCGCCTCCACGGCCGCAACCGAGCGACCTGGTTCGCGAGTGGCGTCGGCCGCGACGCGCGCTACGACTACCTCTATGCACCCGACGAGCTCGATCAACTCGTCGCGCGCGCCAAGCGGCTGGCCGGCCGCAGCGACGAGGTCTACGTCGTCACGAACAACCACTTCGAGGGGCAGGCCATCGCCAACGGCCTCGAGCTTCGGGCCGCGCTCGACGCCGGGCCCGTCGCCGTTCCCGAGCCCCTGCTCGAGCGCTTCCCGCACCTGGCCCGGATCGCCAAGCCGCACGGGCAGCAGCGCATGTTTTGAAGGCTGGGCCTGAAGGCAGGGCCCGAATGCCGGCCCCCGAAGACCGAGTCTAGAGACGGAAGCTCAAGGCGAGGAGCCCCGCTTGACCCTCGGTGTGATTGAAGGCGTTGAACTCCTGGTAGACGCGCACCTCCGCGTGCCCGCCCCAGTCGGGGAGCTCGTAGCGCGCTCCCAGCCCCAGGGCGGCGACGCCGTAGAAACCGATCTCGACGTTCGCGTCGGCGCCCTTGTCCCGGGAGGTCTGCCACACCCCGTAGCCGACGAGCCCCGCGTTCCAGCGGTCGTTCAGGTGCTTGCCGAAGGACCAGTCGATCACGATGTCGTCCCCGGGCCGCAGGTCGAGGCCGTCGACTTTCGAGTGCTGACCCCAGCGCGTCATCGTCGAGAGATGCCAGCGACGCTCCTTGTACGGGTAGTAGGTGAAGCCGAACGCGAGCTCGAAGGTCTGGAATCCCTTGCCGCTGCTGTTGAGGTTTCCGGCCTCGAAGTCGCCCGTGTCGAACCAGTAGCCGGCCTTGAGGGTCGCCCAACCGGTCTCGCCCGGCCAGTGGAGGGAGAAGGGCTCGATGTAGGTGTCGAGCAACTTGAAGCCCCGGTTGCCGGCGTCGAGGGAGCGCGCATTCGGCGCTCCGTTGCCCAAACCCAGGACCCCCTTCATCGCGTAGTCGCCGCCGAAGATCTTCCAGGGCGAGCCCCAGACGATGCTGAAGTGATTCGAAGCGTGGCGCACGCTTCCGCCGCTACCCGTCTCGTTGCCGTCGCGGTCGCGTTCGATCTCGGAGTTGTAGAGGTACAGCAGGTTCTCGTAGCTCACGCCGCGCGGCGGCTTGAGGGAGCTCTCGAAGCCGGTCGAGCCCGGGATGGCGTGCCCCGTGTAGAGCGGCCCATCGACCTGCGCGTTGGCGCCCGCCGTCATGACGGAGGCGGCGGCGAGGAAGGCCGCGAGGCGCAGGTGTCGGGGGGCGAACATCATCACGAGCGTCTGGGGAGTGGCTCACCGCGCGCTGGCGGTGGGGGAGATCCTAGCCGGGAACGGCCGGACACGACCAACGCCGATCGCGGCTCCAGGTCTCGCTGTCGGCCGCGGAAGCCCCCCGACGAGAGCGGTCTTTGCCCCTGCGGCCCGATTCCAGAACCCGCTTCAGGGGCCGAGCTCCGCTGAGCCCCCTCCGGGCGTCGCGGGCCCCCGCCGCCAGGCCAAGGCGCCCTCGAGGGCGACCCACAGGGTCAGGACGCCGATCACGGCGCCCACGGCCGTAACGAGCCACTTCCCGGCGACGAGGTCGCGCTGCACCTGCACGATCATGGCGCAGATCGTGATCCCCATCACGATCACCGCGGGCAGGGCATAGGCGCGCGAGCGCCGCCCGAGGCCTCGCAGGTAGAGGGCCGTGATCAGGAGCGTGAAGGCCGCCAGAACCTGGTTCGTCGCTCCGAAGACCGGCCACAGGCTCTTCGCGCCCTGGTCGTAGTCCGCGTAGATCAGGACCAGCACCGAACCCGCGGCGACCGCGCCGCCGACCCAGCGGTTCTGGAGCGGCCGCACGCGGTAGATGCCGCCGAGCTCCGCGAGGACCATGCGCTGGATGCGCAGGGCCGTGTCCAGGCTCGTGGCGGCGAAGGAGATGACGAGCACGGCCACGACGGTCATCCCGACTTCGCTCGGGATCCCGAGCGAGGCGAGGAAGCTCGCCGCCCCCTGCACGAAGGCCATCAAGGCCTCCCCGACCTGTGGCAAGGGGAGGAGGCCGTCCGCGGCCCCCGCTTGGACGCGGCTCTCCAGGAAGCCCCAGGCGTGTGTGTGTTCCGCGCCGGCCCACAGACCGCAAGCCACGGCGAGGGTCGCGAGGATGGCGAGGGCCGCCTCGCAGAGCATCGCGCCGTAGCCGATCGGTCGCGCGTCGGGCGCGCGGCCGAGTTGCTTGCTGGTCGTTCCCGAGGACACGAGGCCGTGGAAGCCCGAGATCGCGCCGCAGGCGATCGTGACGAAGAGCAAGGGGAAGATCGCGGGGAGAGCGCTGAGCTCGCCCACAGGCGGCGCGGCGAACTCCGGCGCGAGCAAGAAGAAGCCGGCGTAGAGGGCCACGAGCCCCACGAGGAGCTGGTGGCTGTTGATCAGGTCCCGGGGCTGCAGCAGGAACCAGACCGGCAGGCTGCTCGCGACGTAGGCGTAGAGCATGAGCGCGACCAGCCAGAAGTCCTTCGACGCCAAGAGCGATCCCTCCGCCGGCACCCACAGGCTCCCCGTCGCCGTCCCGAAGATCATCCCGTAGAGCAGGAGGAGGGCCGCGATCGACGGCAGGAGCAGGGAGCGACCGCGCTTGTAACCCCACCAGCCGATCGCCATCGCGACCGGGATCTCGAGGTTGACCGGCAGGACGCTGGCGGGGAAGCGCGTGAAGAGCCCCGCGATGGCGAAGGCGAAGACCGCGCCCACCAGCCAGATCAGGAAGAAGATGACCAGCAGGAACAGCACTCGCGAGCGCGGCCCGATGAAGCGCGCCGCGAGGTTGCCGATCGTGTTCCCGCGATGCCGGATCGAGAGCACGAGCGCGCCGAAGTCGTGGGCGGCTCCCATGAAGACCACGCCGAACACGACCCAGAGCAAGGCCGGCACCCAGCCCCAGACGATCGCCATGGCCGGCCCGAGGATCGGCGCGGCGCCGGCGATGGAGGAGAAGTGGTGTCCCCAGAGCACCTCGGCCTTGGTCGGCACGAAGTCGACCCCGTCCTCCTGCTCGACGGCGGGGACGGGTTCCTCGGGGGAGAGGCGGAAGAGCGAGCCCGCGAGGTAGCGCGAGTAGAAGCGGTACCCCAGGGCGAGGGACGCGTGGCAGGCGAGGGCGACGAGGGTGGCGGTCATCGAGGGGCTCGCGCTGCGCGCCGCTCCGCGGAGGACCTCAACGCGAGCCGGCGCTGGTCAGGCTCTCGACGAGGTCCATCTTGGAGATGATCCCGAGGACCTGGTTCTCGTCGTCGACGACGATGCCCACCTCGCCCTTCGCGAAGCACTCGAGGAGCTTGCCGGCCTCGTCGTCCTTGTGGAGGGTGTGCGCCGAGCGGAACATCACTTCCGCCACGGCGGAGGCGAGGGAGGCGTGGCCCTCCACGATGCGCGCCAGGAGGTCGGACTCGGTGACGATGCCCACGAGGCGGCCGTCGTCGATGACCGGCATCTGGCTGATGCCGAACTCCTTCATTCGCATGACCGAGTCGGAGACCGTGTCCGAGCTCGTGGCCGAGATGAGCTCGCGCTGCGGGATCTTGAGCAGCACGTCCCCGATGGAGCCCGACTCCCAGCCCCCCTCGGTGAAGCCGTGCGCCTTCATCCACTGGTCATCCATGAACTTGGTCATGTAGTTGCGCACCGAGTCCGGCAGGAGGGTCACGATGCGCTTGCCGGGGCCGACGCGCTTGGCGAGCTCGGTGCAGGCCCACATGGCCGCCCCCGAGCTCCCGCCGCATAGCAGGCCTTCTTGGCGGATCAGGCGTCGGGCCATCAGGAAGGACTCGCGGTCCTCGGACTTGATCCACTCGTCGATCAGCTCGCGGTCGAGGACGTCGGGGATGAAGTCGTAGCCGATGCCCTCGACGGAGTAAGAGGAGACCTCGCCCGGGCCGGCGAGGATCGAGCCGACCGGGTCGACGCCGACGATCTTCACGTCCGGCTTCTGTTCCTTGATGGCCTTCGCCACCCCGGTGATCGTGCCGCCGGTGCCGGCGGTCATGACGCAGTAGTCGAGCTGACCGTCGGTCTGCTCCAGGATCTCGCGCCCGGTGCCCTCGTAGTGCGCCTGCGGGTTGTCGCGGTTGCCGTACTGGTCGAGGATGTGCGAGCTCGGGAGGATCTCCTTCAGCTGCTCCGCCACCGAGATGTGGCTCTCGGGGGCGTCGAAGGCGGCCTCGGTAGGCGTGCGGATGATCTCGGCGCCGAGGGCCTCCAGGGTGACCTGCTTCTCCTGGCTCATCTTCTCCGGCATCGTGATGATCATCCGATAGCCGTGCACGGCCGCGGCCATGGCCATGCCGATGCCCGTGTTGCCGCTCGTGGGCTCGATCAGCGTGTCGCCCTTCTGGATCCGTCCGGCGGCCTGGGCCTCCTCGACCATGCGGCGGCCGATGCGGTCCTTGACCGAGCCCCCGGGGTTCAAGAACTCGCACTTGGCGAGGAACTCGCAGCCCGTCGAGCGGCCGATGCGGCGGATGCGGACCATCGGCGTGTTGCCGACGGCCTCGAGGATGGAGTCGTAGATCTTTCCCACGGTTCGCTCGGAGGGTTCAGGTGGCGGAGTCCGCGATTGTATTCCGCGGGGCCTTTCGGTGGCCAAGGCGAATCTCGGGCCCCAAGCCGCTCTCGCGCCCAGCGTCGATCTGATTGACTCGATCTGACAGAATCGCCCCATGAGCCAGGAGACGGTCGTCGTCCGCGTCGCCCCCGAGGAGCAGCGGGCCCTGCGCGAGCGCCTCGGCGCGGGTCAGTTCGACTTCCGCCGCGTGCCCCACGCGCGCTTCAGCGTCAAGGGCGAGGGCGTGGTCGCGACCCTCTACAACTCCGGCAAGCTCGTCGTGCAAGGGGCCGACCCGGGCCACTTCCTGGCCCGCTACGGCCTCGCCTCCGGCGTGCCGGCACCTGCCGCACCCAAGGCCGAGGCCTCCGCGGCCGCGCCTGTCGGCGACCGCACCACGGTCGGGAGCGACGAGACCGGCAAGGGCGACTACTTCGGCCCCCTCGTCGTCTGCGCCGTCCGCCTCGAGCCCGAACAGGCCCGAGCCTTGCGCGACGCGGGCGTGATGGACAGCAAGCGCCTGACCGACCCCCGGGCCTTGCGGCTGGGCGCCATGCTGCGCGAGGAGACGACCCACGCCCTCGAGGTGCTCTCGCCGCCCGACTACAACCGCGAGTGGCAGGAGCTCGGCCTGCACAGCCTCCTCTCCCGTCAGCACGCCGCCGCGATCCGCGCCGTCGCGCGTGCCGGGGATCGCGTCGTGATCGACCAGTTCGCCAAGCGCGACGAGATCGGTCCGGCCCTCGCCGACCTCGAGCTCGACATCGAGCAGCGCCCGCGGGCGGAGTCGGAGGTGGCCGTCGCCGCCGCCAGCATCCTCGCCCGCGCCGAATTCCTCAACTGCCTGCGCGAGCTCGGTGAGGAGTACGGCGTCCCGCTGCACAAGGGCGCCGGGGCCCCGGTCGACGCGGCGGGCGCGGCCTTTGCCCGGAACCACGGCATGGACAAGCTCGCCGAGGTCGCCAAGCTCCACTTCAAGAACACGGACAAGGTGCGCGCGCGCCTCGGGCGGCGCTAGCGAGGCCGTGCGCTTCGAACGCTACGACGGCGCGGGGAACCGCTTCCTCCTGGTCGCGGACCTGCCGAGCGGGTCGGGGGCGGCCGAGCTGGCTCGCCTCGCCTGCGCCCGCCCGAGCTTCGACGGCTCGCGCGCCGACGGCCTGCTCTTCCTCTCGCGCGATGAGGACGGCGCGCGCCGCCTCGTCGTCCACAATGCCGACGGCGGCCGACCCGAGGCCTGCGGCAACGGCCTGCGCTGCGCCGCGTGGCATCTCTTGCGCGAGGGCGCGGAGACGCGCGTCCTGCTCCGCATGGACGTCGGCGAGCGCCGGGCTCGGCTCCTCGCGCGGGATGGCGCCCGCGCTGAGTTGCGCGCGAGCATGGGGCGCGCCGACGTCAGCGAGCTGACGCTTGGGCTTCCACCGGTCCCGGGCCTCCAGCGCGCCCATCGCGTGTCGGTCGGCAACCCCCATTGCGTGCTGCGCGTCGGGGACGAGCGCCTCGTCGACGTCGACGGGCTGGGGCGTGAGCTGCAAGCCCACCCCGACTACCCCGACGGCGTCAACGTCGGCTTCCTGGCGCGGCGCGGTGGGGCCTGGCGGTTGCGCGTCTTCGAGCGCGGCGTCGGGGAGACGGAGGCTTGCGGCACGGGCGCCTGCGCCGCGGTCGCCACGCTGCGCGAAGAGGGCGCGATCGCCGAGCGCGAGGTGTCCGTGCAGATGGCCGGCGGATGCCTGCGCGTGCTGCCCGCGGCGGACGGGGAGCTCGAGCTCGCCGGCACGGCGACCCGCCACGCACCCTGCGAGCTCGAGCTCGGACAAGGGGTACGCTAGCCCCTCGATGGGCTTCCTGCTCCCGATCCTCCTCGCGGTCGCCAGCCTGCTCCTGCACGAGACGGGGGACGCCGCGGGCCCGGACTATCCCTGGGCCCTGATCCTCCTGGGGCTGGTGCCGATCCTCGCCGCGCGGCTGAGGCGGCGCCTCTCCCTGGCGGGCTCTTTCGGCACCGCCCGGCGCTTGGCGCGCCTCGAGCGTTACCTGCCCGCCGTCCTGCAGGCCCTCGCGATCGAGCCCCTGGGCTGGATGCGCAGCCTCGAGGGCTGGTTCGAGGTCGAGCTCTCCCTCCTGATGTGGCCGCGGCCGGAGCTCCTGCTCGCCCTCCTGCCTTTCGTCCTCTACAGCGGGATCTCGATCGAAGTCGAGGCGCGCGGCGACGGCCCCAGCGGCTTGCGGCGCGAGCTGCGCGCCTTCCAGGGTCGTCTCTTCGCCGCCGGGATGGCGCCGATCGCGCTCTACCTCGCGCTGGCCGGGGCCCTCGGTCGCTGGGACCTCCTGCGCATCGGGGTCGAGGAGGTGTCCCTCTGGAGCCTCGCCTTCACGGTGTCGCTCGCGACCGTCTTCGTCTTCGCCTTGCCCTTCTTCCTGCAGCGGATCTGGGCCACCGAGCCCCTGGGCCCCTCGCCGGAGCTCGAGCTGCTCCAGCGCGTGGCCGACCTCGCACGCTTCCGTTGCCGGGAGTTGCTCGTCTGGAGAACCGGGGGGCTCGTCTCCAATGCCGCCATCGTCGGCCTCGTGCCCTCGACGCGCCGGGTGTTCATCACCGACGGCCTCCTGAGCCAGATGGGGCCGCGGCAGCTCGCGGCCGTCTTCGCCCACGAGATCGGCCACGCCAAGCGGCACCACGTGGCCCTCTTGCTCGTCTCCGCCCTCGCGTGGCTGGCGCTCGTGGACGGCCTCCTCGTGGCGCTCGCGCTCGAGCAGCCGGCCCTCGAGCTGGCGTTCTTCGGCGCCGGTCTGGTCTCGTGGCTGCTCGTGTTCGGCTGGATCTCCCGCCGCGTCGAGCTCGAGGCGGATCTCTATTGCCTGCGCTTGCTCCGGGACGGGATCGGGATCACGAGCGCCCTGCAAGCGGTCGGCCCGACCGGGCACGACCGCGCGGGCTGGCGCCACTTCAGTACGCGGCGGAGGATCGAGTTCCTGGCGCGCGCCGCCGCCGATCCGGGTGTCGGTCGTCGATTGCGAAGGCGGCTCCTGACGGTAGGGGGCGCCAGCCTGGCCGTCCTCTTGGCGGTCGGGACCTGGCGCCTGGCCGGCTTCGTGCAGGACTACCCCCTCGAGCGGGCGCGCGTGGACCTGCGCCTGGGGCGCCTCGGAGAGGCGGCAGAGCGCCTCGCCGCCTGGGAGGGGCCTGACCCCGACGGGGAACTCCGGAGCCTGCGGACCTGGCTGGAGGAGGCCCTGGCGAGCGGCTGGGCGCCGGCCCCGAGCCGGGCCGAGGCCCGCCAGCGCTGCGCGGCCCGCGCCCGGGCCGCCCTGGAGGCCGGCGAGCTCGAGGAGGCGCTGGGATGGCTGACCCTCGCAGCCCTCACCGGGGACCGGCCCGCCGGGCGCGCGGCGCGGGTCCTGGAGGGGCGTCTGGAGGACCCTCCGCGCCTGGGGGAGGCGGAGGGGGATCTGGGCCCCTGGGCGGGTCCGTTGCAGGCCGTCCCCAGCAGCGCCGGAGCCTCCCACTAGCCGGCTCTCGCGGGGGTCTCAGACGCGACGAGGTCGCCAGCAGACCCCCTATATAAATGTAGGCCCCCCGTTGAGGGCGCCGGCCGCGCCGGTGATAATGCCCCCCCGACGGCTGCCGTGGCGGCCGAGCATCCTCCCCCGCGCCCTCCCCTCCGAGTCGATGCCCGCCCACCGCGTTCACTGGTCCTGGTCGTCTAGCGCACGCCAGGACCCCATCGAGGCCGCCCGCGGGCTGGAGGAGCGCTTGCGGGAGTGCGCCCAAGACCGCGCCGCCAGCGCCCGCCAGGTGGCTCTCGAGGCCGCGGGCATCCTCGTTGCCTGGCTCGGTGAGCGCCCCCGGGCATGGGGCGAGGGCGACGAGGGTCGCGCCCGCGCGGCGATCGAGCTGGAGACCGGCTGGGCCGCTTGGGCCCAGGATCAGGCCTGGCGCGGGCCCTGCGCCCAGCTGCTGGACGACTTGCGCCGGACCTTCCACGGTTGCGACTGGCGCCGGTCGGGCGGCTTGCGCGAGGCCCTGGAGCAAGAGCTCGAGGCCTGGCCACAGCTCGGGGAGCGCCTGGCGGACCCCGCCGAGCTCGTGCCCCATGCCCTGCGCCGTCTGGAGCGGGGCCAGACCCTCTTGCTCTACGCTCCCTCCGAAGCCGTCGTCGCGGCCCTCGGCGCGGCCCAGCGCGCGGGGCTCGACCCCGAGCTGCTCCTCGCCCAGGGCGCCCCCGATCAGAGCGGTCCGCGCGCCGCGCGGGAGCTGGCCGCCTGCGGGCTGCGCGTGCGGCTGGCCTGGGACGCCGCGGTCCTCGGCGCCGTCGCCGACGTCGACCAGGTCTGGCTCGAGACCGAGGCGCTGGCCCCCGACGTCTTCGCCGGACTCGTCGGCACGTCGCTCCTCGCGGGCGAGGCCCACCGACACGAGGTCCCGGTGCACGTGCTCTGCACCTCGGACGCCCTGCTTCCCGCCGGCGCCGCGCTGCTGCCCGCCTGGGGCGCGGAGGAGCGCTGGAACCTGTGGAGCCAGGGCCCCCGGTCGGTGCGCGTCGAGAGCCAGCCCTTCGAGCTGGCCTCGGTCGACACGGTCGACCTCTGGATCACCGAGGCCGGGCCCGAGACCCTCCCCGGCCTCTGCACCCGCCGCCTGCGCACGCGCGCCGCGGCTCCCTGTGACGAAGGCGCCGCGCGGAGTCGCGCCGCGCACCGACCGACCACGCTGAGCGAAGCGGATGACTGATCAGGACGAGAACGTCGCCCTCCCCTCGGGCGGCAACATCACGACGCGCTCCATCGTCTCCGAGATGAAGGAGTCGTACCTCACGTACGCACTCAGCGTCATCAAGGCCCGGGCGCTGCCGGACGTGCGCGACGGCTTGAAGCCCTCGCAGCGGCGGATCCTGGTCGCGATGAATGACCTGAACCTCGGGCCGCGCTCGAAGTACCGCAAGTGCGCCAAGGTGGCGGGCGACACCTCGGGTAACTACCACCCGCACGGCGAAGCCGTCGTCTACCCGACGCTCGTGCGCATGGCGCAGGACTTCTCCCTGCGCTACCCGCTCGTCGACGGGCAGGGCAACTTCGGCTCGATCGACGGCGACCCGCCGGCCGCCATGCGATACACGGAGGCGCGCATGGCCGGGACGGCAGTCGAGCTCCTGACGGACCTCGACAAGGACACCGTCGAGTACGAGTGGAACTACGACGAGACGCGCAAGCAGCCCACCGTCCTGCCCAGCCGCTTCCCGAACCTGCTCTGCAATGGTTCCGACGGAATCGCCGTCGGCATGGCCTGCTCGTTGCCGCCGCACAACCTGCGCGAGATCTGCCAGGCCATCAAGGCGGTGCTGGCGGACCCGGGGGTCTCGCTCGCCGAGCTGTGCTCGATCGTGCAAGGCCCGGACTTCCCCACGGGCGGGATCATCATGGGCCGCAGCGGCATCGCGCAGGCCTACACCACTGGGCGCGGGCACGTGCGTCTGCGTGGCCGCTACCACGTCGAGCCGAAGGGCAGCAAGGAGCAGATCGTCGTCACGGAGATCCCCTACCAGGTCAAGAAGACGACGATCATCGACAAGATCGTCGAGGTCGTGCGGGACGGCCGGATCACCGGGATCGCCGACGTGCGTGACGAGTCGGACCGTCAAGGGATGCGGCTGGTGGTCGAGCTCAAGCGTGGTGAGGACCCCCAGGTCGTCACCAACCAGCTCTTCAAGTTCACGTCGCTGCAGACGACCTACTCGATCATCAACCTGGCGATCGACAACGACAAGCCGCGCACCTTCGACTTGCGCGGCTTGCTCGATGCCTACGTCGACCACCGGCGTGAGGTCATCCGGCGCCGCACGAGCTTCTTGCTCGCCAAGGCGGAGGATCGCCGCCACATCGTCGAGGGGCTCCGGATCGCCGTCGACAACATCGACGAGGTCATCAAGATCATCCGCGCCAGCGCGAGCCGGGAGGATGCGAAGTCAGCCCTGTCTGACCGTTTCTCCCTGTCGGACCGCCAGTCCCAGGCGATCGTCGACATGCGCCTGGGGAGCCTCACGGGGCTCGAGCGCGAGAAGCTGGAGGAGGAGTACCAGAAGCTCCTGGAGGAGATCGCCGACCTCAAGGACATCCTCGAGCGCGACGAACGCGTCGTCGAGATGATCCGCGAGGACCTGGACGAGATCGAGGCCAAGCATGGTGACGAACGACGCACCGAGATCTCGAGCGAGGAGATCGACGGCGGCTTCGACATCGAGGAGCTGATCGCCGAGGACCTGATGGTCGTCACCTACAGTCGCGACGGCTACGTCAAGCGCACGGCGAGCGACACCTATCGCGCCCAGGGCCGGGGCGGCCGCGGCATCCGCGGGTCCGACTCCAAGGAAGGGGACGTGCTCAAGGCGATCTTCGTCGCGGGCACCCACGACACCCTCCTGTGCTTCTCGAACCTCGGCAAGGTCTACTGGCTCAAGGTCTACAACCTGCCCGAGGCCGGGCGCACCTCGAAGGGGCGCGCAATCACCAACCTGCTGAAGATGCAGGAAGGCGAGGAGATCACGAACATCCGGCGCGTCGTGGAGTTCGACAACGAGAGCCACGTCGTCTTCGCCACGCGCAAGGGCATCGTCAAGAAGACCGCCCTCGAGGCCTACTCGCGCCCGAAAAAGGGCGGGATCTGGGCCATCAAGCTGGAGGAGGACGACGCGGTCGTCGCCGTGGGCCTGGCCCGCCCCGCGGACACGATCCTGCTCTGCACGGCGGAGGGCCGCGCCATCCGCTTCGACGAGCAGGCCGCGCGGGCCATGGGGCGCACGGCGCGTGGCGTGCGCGGGATCAAGCTCAAGGAAGAGGACCAGGTCGTCGGCATGGTCGTCGCCACCGGCGAGGCCACGATCCTCACGGCGACCGCCAGGGGCTACGGCAAGCGAACGCCCCTCGAGGAGTATCCCGTGAAGGGCCGCGGCGGCCAGGGCGTCATCAACATCCGTTGCAGTGACCGGAACGGGAAGGTCGTCGGCGCCACGCTCTGCACCGAGGGGGACGACGCGATGTTCATCACCGAGTCCGGCATGATCGTGCGCACCGAGGTCGGCGCCATCAGCACGATGGGTCGCAACACCCAAGGGGTGCGTCTAGTGAATCTCAAGAGCGACGACACCCTCGTGGCCCTCGAGGTCGTGTCCGAGGAGGACATCGAGAAGTACACCGACGACGTCGCGGACGAAGGCGAGGCCGGCCCCTCCGCAACTGGAGCGGAGGCCACCCCCGGCACCGAGCCCACCGCCGGAGAAGCAGCCCGCCCCGACTCCGACGGCGCCAACGGGGCGGAAGCATCCGAGGAGGAGTGACATGAGCCTCTCCAGCCGCATCCAGGACGACCTCAAGGCCGCGATGCGCGCGAAGAACGAGGTCGCGCGCGACACCTTGCGCATGGTCGTGGCGGCCATGAAGAACGCGCGCATCGAGCTCGGCCGCGATCTCGAGGAGGCGGACGAGCTCGCCGTCCTCACGCGCTGCGTCAAGACGCGCCGGGAGTCGGTTTCTCAGTACCGCGAGCACGGCCGCCCCGAGCTCGCGGACAAGGAGCAGGCCGAGATCGAGGTGATCGAGGGTTACCTGCCCCAGCAGATGTCGGCCGACGACGCGCGAGCCGCCGTGCAGGCGGCCGTCGTCGAGGCCGGCGCGAGCTCGATGAAGGACGTCGGCGCCGTCATGAAGGCGCTCATGGCCCGGCACAAGGGCATGATCGACGGCAAGCTCGCCCAGCAGCTCGTGCGGGAAGCCCTGGGCTCCTGAAGCGGGCCCGTGGGCGCAGCCGAGGGGGACTCGCGCGGCGCCGAGGTCGTCGTCCGCCAACGAGGCGTCGCCCGGCGCACGGTCTGGATCTCGATCCTGACCCTCGTCTCGCGTGTCCTCGGGCTCGTGCGCGAGGTGATCTCCGCCGGACTCTTCGGCGACGCTTCGGTGGTCTACGACGCCTTCCTCTTCGCCTGGCGCGTCCCGAACCTCTTCCGCCGCTTCCTGGGCGAGGGGGCCCTCTCCACCGCCCTGCAGTCCTCGCTCACCGAGGCTGACGCGCGCCGCGGCGACGAGGCGGGCCGCGAGCTCTTCGTCGCCACCCTGCGGCTCCTCTCCGGACTGCTCGTCGCGCTGTGCGCGGTCGTCATGGGAGCCGTGACGCTGCTCCCGGACGTGATGCCCGGCACGGGCTTCGCCTGGCTCGGACCCGAGCCCGACGTCGTTCGCGAGCTGACCGTGCGGCTGGCGCCCTTCGTGCTCTTCGTGTGCCTCACCGCGGCGGTGGGCGGAGCGCTCAACGTGCGGGGGCACTACTCCCTGCCGGCCTTGGGGCCCGTGTTGCTCAACGTGCTCTGGATCCTGGGCCTGATCGCGATCGCGGCCTTCCTGGACGGGTCGGGCGAGGCCGAGCCCGACGCGCAACTGGAGATGGTGCGCTGGCTCGCTTGGTGCGTGCTCTTGGCGGGGGCCGCCCAGCTCTTGCTGATGTCTCCGGCGTTGCGGCGGCGGGGGCTCTCCCCGACGACGGGATGGCTACGGCGCCCGTCCCCCGCAGCGCGCCGCGCGGCCCGGGCGGTGCTGGAGCGCAGCGCGCCCCTCGCCTTCGGCGCTGCCGTCTACCAGATCAACGTCATGGTCGACGGGCTGATGGCCCAGAGCCTGCTCGCGCCGGGGGGCCAGACCGTGCACTACCTCGCCAACCGGGTGCAGCAGTTCCCCCTGGCCCTGGTGGCCATCGCCGCGACGACGGCGGTCTTCCCCGCTCTGGCGGCCCTCGGTCAGGAGCGACGTCTGGGCGAGCTGCGCCGCCTCCACGACCTGACCCAGCGCAACGTGCTCTTCGTGGCCCTGCCCGCCACGGTCGGCCTCGCGACCCTCGCGCTGCCCGTGACCGCTGCGCTGTTCCAGTACGGACACTTCGGCGAGCTCGGCGTCGAGCGCACTGCGGACACGCTGCGCATGCTCTCCTTCGCGATCCTCCCCGCGGGAGCCGTGGGGCTCGTGGCTCGTACCTACTACGCGGTCGGTGACTTCAAGACACCCGTGCGCGTCTCGAGCTTGATGCTCTTCGTCAACGCGGGCCTCAACGTCGCCTTCATTCGCCTGTTCGACATGGACGCCGACGGCTTGGCGCTCGCGACCGCGTTGACGAGCTTCGGCAACCTGCTGTTCCTCCTGCCGGGGCTCTCGCGCAAGCACGACCTCGTCTCGCAGGAGTCCGGCTTCGTCTCGAGCGTCGCGCGCATGACCGCGGCCTCCGCGGTGTGCGCAGCGGCGGCCTTCGCCTGCGAGCGTGGCCTCGACCGGTGGTTGCCCGGGGTCCCGCGGCTGACGCTCGCGATCGCGGTCGGAGTCGTGGCCTACCTCGCCGCCGCGCGCGCCTTGCGGGTGCCGGAGTGGGGGCCCTTCGCCGACCGAATCCAGCGGATTCGGTCGCGGATCGGAGGGAAATAGCGCCACAACCCGTGGGGGCGAGCTAAGTAAGCCTCCCACAATATCTAGGGTGTGTTCTCAACCTCGGGAGCTTAAAATGCTTGGGGCGGCTCGTCGGGGAAGGGTAATTTGCCCCGCGGTCGACGGGGGGCCACGACCTGCGGCGGCGCTGTCCAGAGAGCGCCGGCGGCGGGCTCCGATCGACCGCATTCAGCGAGGAGACGATCGGGATCATGCGCGGGACGACTCGGATTGGGGGAGGTAACCCTCTGCCGCCCGGCGCCTTAGGGCGACGGGTCGAGTCGCGGGGCGAATCCGGCGCGGAGCGGCGGCGCTTCCCCGGCCGCTCCTGCTCGTGAACCAAGACTCACCCGACCTCCCCCGATCGTTCGAACCCAGACGCCAGCAACACAAAGCGAGGAGACCAGTCCGACCGTGAACCCCACCGCCCAGATCACCCACGGCCAACGCGATCGTCAGAGCTCCGAGCACCGCGCCGACGAGGTGGCGCGACTGCAGTCGATCGACCCGCCCGCCTCGTTGATCGAGCCGGACCTGAAGCCCAACGCGATCACGGTCCTCGAGCGTCGCTACCTCAAGAAGGATCCCGAGTCGGGCGAGCTGATCGAGACGCCGCGCCAGCTCTTCTGGCGCGTCGCCACCTGCGTCGCCGGCGCCGAGCTGATGTTCGCCCCCGAGAACGAGGAGCGCGCGGTGAGCGTGGCCGAGGAGTTCTACGGGCTGATGGCGCGCCGGGAATTCATGCCCAACAGCCCCTGCCTCATGAACGCGGGTCGCGAGATGGGCATGCTCTCCGCCTGCTTCGTGATCCCGGTCGAGGACTCGATCGACGGCATCTTCGAGGCGATCAAGGCGACCGCCCTGATCCAGAAGGCGGGCGGCGGCACCGGCTTCAGCTTCTCCCGGCTGCGCCCGCAGGGCGACCTCGTGCGCTCCTCGGGAGGGACGACGGAGGGTCCGCTGTCGTTCATGCAGGTCTTCTCCAAGGCGACCGACGCGATCCAGCAGGGCGCCTTCCGCCGCGGCGCGAACATGGGGATGCTGCGCGTCGACCACCCCGACATCCTCAAGTTCATCACGATCAAGGACGACCGCAGCAAGCTCGAGAACTACAACCTCTCGGTCGCGGTGACGGACAAGTTCTGTGAGCAGGTCCGCAAGGACCCGAGCGCCCTGCACGAGGTCAAGAACCCGCGCACGGGTCAGATCGAGCCCCTCGCGAAGACGACCGACGGCGGCAAGCCCTCGGGCGAGTTCTGGAAGGTCGGTGAGATCTGGAACATGATCATCGAGCACGCCCACCAGAGCGGCGAGCCCGGCGTCGTCTTCATCGACCGCATCAACGCCCGCAACCCGATCAAGAACGTGGGCGAGATCGAGGCCACCAACCCCTGCGGTGAGCAGCCTCTCCACCCCTACGACTCCTGCAACCTGGGCTCGATCAACCTCGGGATCCTGGTCGAGGAGCGCCCCGCGAACGGCGGGACCGAGATGGTCTTCGACTGGGAGCGCTTCAAGACGATCATCCACAGCTCGACGCGCTTCCTGGACAACGTGATCGAGGTCAACCGCTACCCGCTGCGGGCGATCGAGAACATGTCCAAGACCACGCGCCGAATCGGCCTCGGCGTGATGGGCTTCGCCGATGCCCTCTACAAGCTGGGCATCCCCTACAACTCGGAGGAGGGCCTGCGCTTCGGCGAGGAGATCATGCGGGTGCTCAACGAGGAGTCCCACGTGGCCTCGGAGATCCTGGCCGAGGAGCGCGGAGTCTTCCCCGCCTGGGAAGGCTCGGACTGGGAGGCCCAGGGTCGCCGCATCCGCAACTCCTACACGACCACCGTCGCGCCGACGGGGACGATCTCGATCATCGCGAACTGCTCCGGCGGCATCGAGCCGATGTTCAGCCTCGCCTTCGACCGCCAGGTCATGAAGGACTCCACGGGCAAGCCCACGGTCATGCGCGAGGTCAACTACGTCTTCGAGCGCCGCACGCGTGAGATGGAGGTCTACAGCGACGAGCTCATCGACGAGGCGATCACCGCCGGCACGATCCAGCACGTCAAGGGCATGCCCGAAGAGTTGCGGCGCACCTTCGTCACGGCCCACGACATCGAGCCGGATTGGCACATGCGCATGCAGGCGGCCTTCCAGCGCCACTGCGACGCCTCGATCTCGAAGACGATCAACTTCCCGCGCGAGGCCACGGTCGAGGACGTGCGCCAGATCTACGAGCTGGCGATCGACGAGGGCGTCAAGGGCGTGACCGTCTACCGCGACGGTTGCCGTGAGATGCAACCGATGGCCCTGAAGCACTCCGGCAAAGAAGAAGGGAAGGCGACCTCGGGCGAGGAGGCGGCTCCGAAGCTCGACGAAACCGCGATGCTGCTCAAGCCCGGCCCGGACGGGGAGATGATGCTCTCGCCGATCCGCCTGCCGGAGATCATGAGTTGCCTGCGCATCCGCCAGATGACGCCCTTCGGCAACATGCACGTGAAGGTCTCGGTCGACCCGGTCTCGGGTCGAGAGCGCGAGGTCTTCGCGCAGCTCGGCAAGGGCGGCGACGTGGCGAACTCCGACCTCGAGGCGATCTGCCGCATCCTGAGCCTGTGGTTGCGCTCGAACGGTGGCCTCGAGCTCGCGGTCAAGCAACTCGACGGGATCGGCTCGAGCATGACGGTGCCCACCAAGGACGGGCGCATCATGTCTCTCGCCGACGGCCTGGCCCGCGCTCTCCGGCGCTACCTGGAGGCCAAGAACAAGCGCGGACTGCGAGCCCTTCTGCTCGGGGAGCTGCGCCCCGACGAGATCCCCGCGGCTCAAGTGCCGGGGGAGACGCTGGGCAATTCCCAGGCCTCCCAATCCGATCCGCTGATGTCGGCGCGGCCGCGCAACATCTCCCAATACAAGCTCAAGTGCCCGTCCTGCACCTCGGTGCTCGCCTTCGAGGAAGGCTGCGTGAAGTGCTACTCCTGCGGCTTCAGCCAGTGCTGATCGACCGGAGCTGATTCAATTGGGCGGCGGCGTCTCGGCGCCACAACCGATCGTTTGAAGACTCTCTATGAGCCCGGGGGCCGTTCGGTCTCCGGGCTCCCTTCGTCTCCGCCTTCTTCCGACTCCGCGGCGGGCTCCTGGCCGTGGGGGGAGCGATCCGCCGAGGCCTCCACTGCTTCCCGCTGCGCCGCACGCCGAGCCGTTCCCGGGAGCCAGTCGAGCTCCTCGTAGACGAGTTCCGTCAGGGCGCCGGTGCGGACGCGCTCGAAGGTGAAGCGCGAGGAGTCCTCGCTGATCATCAGCAGGGTCGAGCCCCGGATGTCGACGTCGTACTTCCAGACTTCTCCGGGGAGCCGAAACTCGGCGAAGCCGTTGCCCTTGTCGAGCGAGCCGATCAGGGTCTGCGCCAGGAGCTCGGAGTCCGCGTTGAAGTTCAGGCGGTAGGTCCCCGTCTGCATCATCCGCGCGAGCATCCCCTTGCCGTCCTCGAAGTAGCCCATGTGGATCTCGATCGACATGAACTCGCCGGCCACCATGAGGAAGGCGACGTCCTGACGGCCCGCCTCGCGCAGCTGGGAGGAATCGAAGCCCACGAGTTGCCAGGTCCCCTGCATGCGCCGCAGCGTCTCGACGTTGCGGTTCCGGCGTGCGAGGCGCTGCTCTTCGTTCTTCTGAGCCAGCCGCTCGATCTGTTGCTGTCGACGCTCCTCGGCCGTCAGGGCTTCGCCTTCATCCTGAGCCGGAGCGTCGCCGGCGGTCGCAGAGGAGCGCAGCCCCAAGAGGGCTCCGGCGAGGAGGAGCCCCAGGGCGGCGGAAGTGGTACTCAGGGTCATCGCGATCTCCAGGGCGGTCGGGTGGGCATTCTGTCGGCCGGATCGGGGGGCGACCGTAGCCGCCGCGGCCCAGGCTAGCGCTCCTTGGGAAGCTCCTGGAGCGGCGAGCCGGGGGGAGATCCTCCCGGATCGGTCACACCGGAGGCCCCCTGCTCCGTAGGCCAGCCCCGACCCGTGGGTCCGGGGCGGCCGGAATCGGGCCCACGAGCCGCAAGCCCGGCGTCGAAACGCGTTCCCGCTGCTAGAGTTCCCCCCCATGATCCGCTTCCTGACCCCCTTCCTCGCCGCCCTGGCCGTCCTGACTCCCGGCGCCGACGCCCAATCGAAGGCCAGCGCCGAGCTCTTCACCCGCGTCGAGGACGGCGAGCTGCGCTTCGCGATCGAGATCGAGGTGGCGGAGGGATTCCATCTCTATCACCACGAGCTGGGGGCGTCGGATTCGGTCGGCAAGCCGCTCCGGGTCGAGGTGTCCGGGGACTTCGAGCAGGAGGGGGAGCTGATCTGGCCCGTGCCCCACCGCTACGAGCAGCTCGGCATCGGTGACGGGGGCGGTGACACCTTCATCCTCGGCCACGAGGGGGCCTTCGTGATCTTCGGCCGCGGCACCGTCGAGTCTGGCACGAGCCCCGCTCTCGAAGCCGAGCTCGACGGACTCGCCTGCCAGGACGACGGCATCTGCCTGCCCTATCGGGAGACGATCGAGTCGAAGGGGGAGGGACGCGACGCCTTGTGGGCGGACTTCCCCGAGCCTGCCGGTGGGATCGCGGCAGACATCGTCGCCCCACCGGAGGAGGGCTTCGGCGACAACGCCTTCGGCATGGGCGGGGGCGAGTCTGGAGGGGGCGGCTTCGGTGTCCCTGGCGGCGGCGGCTCGAGCTCCGACGCGAAGGCCTCGGCGAGGCTCCACACGCGCACGGTCGACGGTGACGTGCAGATCGCGATCACGATCGAGATCGACGACCGCTACCACCTCTATCACGAGGAGCTCGGCGCGCCGGACGCGATCGGTCGCCCGACAATCATCGAGTTGTCCGGAGGGGGCCTCGAGTTCAGCGAGCTCCTCTGGCCCGTGCCCCACCGCTACGAGCAACCCGGCATCGGCGACGGGGGTCGCGACACCTTCATTCTCGGCCACGCGGGCGAGATCGTGATCTACGGCCTGGGCGAGGGTTCCGGGAAGGCCGGCGACGTGGTCGCGGAGCTCAACGGCCAGACCTGCGAGGACGACGGCGTCTGCCTCCAGTACGCGGAGGAGATCGAGACGGGAGGGGAAGGCCCCGCGGAGATCTGGGCGGGCTTCCCGACGGGCGACTGGGCCGCGGCCCTCGCGCAGCGGACCGACGAGACGCGCGCCGTCGCCCAGCCCGCCCCTGCTGGAGCGGAGGAAGGCGAGGCGCCGGAGACCGGAGGGGAAGAAGACGGCGGGCTCTGGGCCCTGATCTTGGGCGCCATCGGCGGCGGCATCTTCGCCCTCCTGATGCCCTGCACCTACCCGATGATCCCGATCACGATCTCCTTCTTCACGAAGCAGGCGGAGGCGCGGGGTGGGAACGTGCTCGCCCTCTCGCTGCTCTACGGGGCGGGGATCGTGCTGATCTTCGTGGCGATCGCCCTGACGGTCGGCTCCTTGATCATGCCCTTCGCGACCCACCCCGTGACGAACATGGTCATGGGTCTCGTCTTCGTGATCTTCGCCGCGGCCCTCTTCGGCGTGATCACCCTCAACCCGCCGCAGTCCCTGATGAACATGGCGGGCAAGGCGTCCGCGACCGGGGGGTTGCTGGGCGTGTTCTTGATGGGCATGACGCTCGTCCTGACATCCTTCACCTGCACCGCGCCCTTCGTCGGCTCGCTGCTCTCGGCCTCGGCGGCCGAGGGTCACAGCCTCTGGGAGATCACCCTCGGGATGGGGGTCTTCGGCCTGACGATGGCCGTGCCCTTCACGGCCCTCGCGCTGGTCCCCGGGAAGCTGCAGGCCATGCCGTCGAGCGGAGAGTGGATGAACACGCTCAAGGTGACGCTCGGCTTCGTCGAGCTCGCGGCCGCCTTGAAGTTCTTCTCGAACGTCGACCTGGGTCTGGAGTGGAACTTCCTCTCGCGGGAGCTCTTCCTTCTCTTGTGGGCGCTGATCTTCGTCTTGGCGGGTCTCTACCTCCTCGGCTGGATCAAGATCAAGGGCTACTCGGTGAGCGAGGTCTCCGCGGGCCGGATGATGAGCGCGGCCTTCTTCCTCGCCCTGGCCGCCTATTGCTGGCACGGCTACCGCGGCCACCGGATGGACGTGATCATGACGGCCATCATCCCGCCCTACTCTTCCGCGCCGGGCACGCTGGCCTCCGGGGAGGGCGGCGCCGTCGACGTGACTCGCCCCGAGAAGCACGTCGTGGTCAAGGACGACTTCGAAGCGGCGAAGGCTCGCGCCCTGGCGGAGAACAAGGCGCTGATCGTCAATTTCACGGGCCACTTGTGACCGGCCTGCCGGCAGATGGAACAGACCGTGTTCCCTGCCCCGGCGGTCGCCGGAGTCCTCGAGAGCCGCTACATCGAAGCGCGGATCTACAACGACGGCAAAGACCAGGAAGAGGTCCGGGCCTGGCAGGACGACCTGATCCAGACCCTGGCCACGCCCTCCTTCGCCGTGATCGACCCCGAGAGCGGAGCCCTGATCGCCAAGCACGAGGGTCCCGACCTCGACGCCGAGCGCTTCGCCGCCTGGCTGAAGAGCGCCTACGAGCGTTGGCAGGGCAGCTGAGCCCCGCTCGCCGCCGTCAGTCGAAGCCCAGCCAGCGTCCCCCCTGGTACACGACCAGGCTCGCGAGCCACGCGAGGGCGGTCATGTACGCGAAGAGGAAGAGGGGCCAGCGCCAGGAGCTGGTCTCTCGATACACGGCGGCCAGGGTGCTCATGCACTGACAGGCGAGGGCGATGAAGACCATCAGTGAGAGGCCGACGAGCGGAGTGTAGACCGCGCTACCGTCTGGCCACTCTTCGCGGCGCAAGCTCTCGCGCAGGCTCTCCGACTCCTCGTCAACATCGTCGGAGACGCCGTAGACGACGCCCATCGTGCTGACGAAGACCTCGCGCGCCGCGAAGGCACCTATCAGGCCCACACCGATCTTCCAGTCGAAGCCGAGGGGTTCGATCACGGGTTCGAAGGTGCGCCCCATGCGCCCGCCGTAGCTGTTGCGCAGGACGTCTCGCGAGCGCTCGGAACCGATCCGCTCGAGCTCGGCGTCGAGCTCGGCGCCGCTCAGGGTCGCGGTGGCCGTTGCCTCCAACTGGGCGTAGTCCGTCTCGAGCTCGGGGTTGCCGGGGAAGGAGAGCAGGGCCCAGAGGGCGATCGTGCAGACGAGGATCACGCCCCCCGCCTGGCGCAGGAAGATGCCCCCGCGCGAGAGCATCATGCGCACGACGCTCCCGAGCTGGGGCATGCGATAGGGCGGCAGCTCCAGGATCAAGGGGACCCGCGGTCCCTTGAAGAGCGTGCGACCCAGCACCGCGGCGGCGGCGAGGGCCACGAGGGTGCTGAAGACGTACATCGCCACCATGAGCGAGCTCTGCACCGGCAGGAACCCGAGGAAGGTCGCTTCAGTGTCGAAGAGCGCCGCGATCAGGAGCGTGTAGACGGGCAGCCTCGCCGAACAGCTCATGAGGGGCACGACCATCATGGTCACCATTCGGTCGCGCCGCCGCTCCATCGTGCGCGTTGCGAGGATCGCGGGGACGGCGCAGGCGAAGCCGCTCATCATCGGGACGAAGGCGCGCCCGTGGAGCCCGATGGCCTTCATGATGCGGTCCATCAGGAAGGCCACGCGTGCCATGTAGCCGCAGTCCTCCATCAGGCCGATGAAGAAGAAGAGGAGCAGGATCTGCGGCAGGAAGACGACGACGCCCCCGACGCCCGCGACGAGGCCCTCTGTGATGAAGTCGCGCAGCAATCCCTCGGGCATGACCGCGACGACACCGTCGGAGAGCCAGGCGAAGACTCCTTCGATCCAGCCGATGGCGGGATCCGACCAGCTGAAGAGAGACTGGAAGACGAGCCCCATCAAGAGGAGGAACAGCCCGAAGCCAGCGACGGGGTGCAGCAGGACCGAGTCGAGGCGCGCGGTCGCGCTCGGCTTGGCCGGGCTCGCGTCCACGAGGGCCGTGGCCCCGTGTTCGTCGATCCAGCCATAGCGCGCGCGGATGATCTCGGCCTCGATGTCGCGCTCGGTCGTGCTGGCGTGGGCCCGTCGCGCGTGCACCCGCTCGCGCAACTCGTCGGGGACGCCCTGGAGCTCGTCGTCCTCGTCGACCGAGAGCAGCGCCCAGCAGGCGAGCGCTCGCTGCCTCCGGGGAGAGCCGTTGGCCCAGTGAGGGGGGAGGACGGCGCCCACCGCATCGAGGTCTTCTTCCAGGGACGGGCCGCTCGTCCAGGGCGCCGGCCCCGGGGCCGGGCGCTCGCCCGCGAGGACCTGACCCACGGTCTTCAAGAGCTCGTCCGTGCCCGCGCCGCTCAGGCCCGAGACGGGGACGACCGGTGTCCCGAGCTCCGCGGCGAGGCGTTCGACGTCGACGCGTTGCCCGCTGCGCGCGAGGAGGTCGGTCATGCTGAGCGCGACCACGGTCGGCACGCCCGTCTCCACCACCTGCAGGGCGAGGTAGAGGTTGCGCAGCAGCTGGGTCGCGTCGACGACGACCACCACGAGGTCGGGCCTCTCGAGGGGCGGGAGGCCGACGACCGCGAGGCTCGCCAGCTGCTCCTCCGCGCTGCGTGCCGAGAGGCTGTAGGTGCCGGGCACGTCGGTGATCACCGCCTCGCCGCCGCTCGGAAGTCGGAGCTTCCCGCTGTGGCGCTCGACCGTGATCCCGGGGTAGTTGCCGACCTTCTGCGAGCCGCCGGTCAGCCGGTTGAAGATCGAGGTCTTGCCGACGTTCGGGTTGCCGGCGAGGGCGACGAGCGGGAGCTCCGGCACGGCCTCACCCGCGCTCGCCGTCGACCACCACGTGGCGCGCGTCGGAGCGCCTCAGGCTCAGGTGGCAACCGCGGACCTCGACCTCGATCAGGTCGCCGACGTCCACGCGGCGGACGAGGGCGAGGGGAGTCCCGGGCAGCAGGCCGAGCTCCATCAAGCGGCGCCGGAAGGAACGCTCGCCGCCCACTTCGACGAGGGAGGCGCGGCTGCCGGCGGGGAGATCGCTGAGTCGGGTCATGGGGGGAGGTATTGAGATCCATTCTCAGTTTATCCCGCCTCGGAGGCCGCCGTCCAGCCGTTGGGAGCTGATTCCGGACCAAGATGTCCGACATGAGTTGGCCCCGGGGGTCCTTAGAATTCCCCCATGGCACCCATGACCCCCAAGGAGGCCAGCGGCCGGCACGCCGCGGAGCTGGTCCAGGACGGCATGACCCTCGGTCTCGGTACGGGCTCGACGGTCTTCTTCACCCTCCAGAGACTCGCGGAGCGCATCCGCGACGAGGGCCTCCGCGTCCGTTGCGTCCCGACCTCGGTCGACACCGAACGCAAGGCCGAGGGGATGGGCATCCCGCTCGTCGAGCTGGCCCAGGTCGAGCGACTCGACCTGACGATCGACGGGGCGGACGAGATCGACGGCGAGTTCCAGATGATCAAGGGCGGCGGCGGAGCCCTCTTGCGCGAGAAGGTCGTGGCCTCGATCAGCGCCCGCGAAGCGATCGTCGTCGGGCGCGACAAGGTCGTCGATCGCCTGGGGGTCGCCTTTCCCTTGCCGGTCGAGGTCGTGCCCTTCGCCGTGCCGACGGTCAGCGGCTTTCTGCGGGAGCTGGGGGCCGAGCCGGTGCTGCGCGGCCTCGAGTCGGCCGCCGTCTTCGAGACGGACAACGGCAACCACATCCTCGACTGCCGCTTCCCGGAGGGGATCGAAGACGCCCGTGGGCTCGAGCGGGTTCTCGCCCTTCAGCCGGGCATCGTCGAGAGCGGCCTCTTCATCGACCTCGCCCACGTGCTCGTGATCGGGGACGAAGGCGGCGACGTCGAGGTGCGCGAGAAATAGCGGGGGCGGGGCTCGTTCCTGCCATCTCGCCGGGCTCGTCGCAGGCGCGTTTGGAGCGTAGGGCTCAGGCGCCCCCGGCGCGCGGGTCCGCCTCGGCGGCGCTCCGGAAGGCCTCGTTCTCGCGGGCGATGGCCCGACGAATCGGGACGCGGAGCAGGATGCCGGCCACGAACGAGGTCCAGCCGGACAGCTCCACTCGGAGCAAGTTCAGCGTCCCGCGCTCCGTCGCCGCGAGCTCGTGGACAGCGGTCATGGTGAGGCCCGGCAGGGTCGTCGACCACTCGAACAGTCGCTGCGGTTCGAGGGCCGTGACGGTCCACACACGGCGCGGTTGGCCCGGCTGCTTCAGTCGAGCCCGGCTGCCGATGGTGAGTGGACCGTCATCGAGTCGTTCGACCGAGGTGATCGTGGGCGTGATCCGCGGCCAGTCCTCGATCGCCGCGGTCAGGGCCCAAAGCCGGTCGATGGGGGCCGCGACCTCCAGGACGTGTTCGACCTTCATGGCCAGAGGATAGGCGAGTCCCGGACCGTCGCGACTCAATCCGGCGCAGACACAAAGCAAGGCGGCCCGGCAGCGAGTGCTGCCGGGCCGCCCTTCGCTTGCTCGAGTCTCCCTAGAGAGACTTGATGAAGGCCAGGATCGCCTCGGTGTCGGCGTCCGGGTCGACGCTGTTCAGGGTCTGCTGGACCTTGGAGTCTCCGGGCATTCCGGGCGGGTCCTCGTGACCGCGCACGTCGTGCACCTCGTTGTAGACCTTGAAGACGCCCGGTCGGTCGGTGGGCAGCCCGTAGGCCGGGTCACCGTAGACCGCGTCGAACATCTGTGCCTCCGGGTCCACGAGGCCCCGGAGGGAGTAGACCACGTGGTCGTGGAAGTAGGGGCCCGTCGTCCAGACGCCCAGCTTGGTGGGGATCGAGAACTGCGCCTCGGGCCGGGTGAACTCCCGGAAGGGGTCCTGCGGGTCGCAGGTCGGGTCGAACTGCGGGTCGCAGGGGCAGAGGTAGCTGTTCGGGTCGTCCCGCTTGAAGGGGTCGGGCTTGTCCCGGTTCATGACCGCGTAGGTCTCGCGATCGTCGAAGCCGTCGCCGTTGCGATCGATGTCGATGATCAGGTCCCCGTTGAGGTCGACGTTCGCCCCGGTGTTGACGTTGCGGATGCCCTGCGACGCCGTCGTCTCCCGCAGGGAGAAGCAGTCGGGGTCGAAGCCCTCGAGGGCCTCGCCGGCGGAGAGGGTCGGGTGGACGAAGTCCACCGTGAAGAACCGCCGCCCGGGGAAGCTGAGCGGGTTCGTCTCACGGTTGTCGTGGCACTCGAAGCAGTTGGCCGTGCGGAGCGTCGGGTTCAGCCCCGTGGCGTCCTGCCCGAAGAAGAGGTCCTGGCCCAGGGCCGCGGTCGGCGTGAGCTCGTAGTTCGCGCCGCGGAAGGGGTTGAGGGGCGGCGACATGACCTCGTGGTGGTCCACCAGGCCCTGCTGCTCCTCGTCCGTGAAGATCCCGTGGCCGCCGTTCTCGCCGCCGAACATCGGGCCGGTTTCGCCCATGTTCAGGCGCACGGCCTTCCACAGGATGAGACCGGTGCCGCGAGAGCCGCCGTAGACGGGCATGGTCGAGCGCGGGCCCGCCGGGCGCTGCCAGACGTTGCCGTCGGCACCCCCCTCGAAGTGGCAGGAGGCGCAGGAGTTGTTGAAGTTCCCGGTGGTCTGGGGCCGCGAGGCGTCCTCGAAGAGCTCCTGGCCGATGCGGATCGACTGGTTGAACTCGTCCGTCCCGGTGATGGTCTTCACCTGGGGGAAGCGCTGCAGGATCGTCCCGGCACCGAAGTCGACGTAGAGGGAGCTGACCGTGCGGTTGCCTTCGTTGATGACGAAGACGTAGGCGTCGTCGTTGTCCGTCGTGGGGTCGGGGATCATCGCCATCCCGAGCGGGATGTCACCCATCGGGGTGCTGTTCGCCAGCGCCGGGCGCTCGAAGAACTCGATGCGCTCGGGGAAGACCGTGCGCAGCGTCAGGTCGGAGCCGCTGACGTCGAAGAGGAAGAGGTCCTCGGAGCCGCGGTTGAGCATCAGGAGGCTCTGGCCCGAGGGGCTGTAGAGCGCACGGCTGGGCTGACCCGGGCGGTAGCCCAGCTCGTTTTGGCCGTAGGAGTCCGAGCTGATGCGGAAGCGCACCGCGTTCGTCGTCCCGGGCTCGTTGGTGCCGCCGTCGAGGACGCGGGCCTGCGCGATCCAGACCTCGCCGTCGTAGCTCGGGCTGTTCGGGATGGAGAGGCTGAAGGAACCGCCGGGGGCGTTCAGCATGAAGCGCGGGCGCAGGTAGCGGAAACCCTCCGCGCCCAGGTCGTCGTTGCGCTCGACGCGACCGAGCCACATCTCCACCGAGTCGCCCGGCTGAACGCCCTGCACCTGCAGGTCGATCGAGCCGCCGAGGACGGGGTTGCCGCTGCCGCCGAGGATCAGCGGGTTGCCCGTCGTCGTCATGACGTGGGCCTCACCGAAGGAGGCGTAGCTAGCGGGCTCGAGGGGGTCGGACAGCTCGTGGTGCAGGCGCCCTGAGTTGTCGTTGCCCGGGTCGTAGGACTCGGCCGCCGCGTCGAGGATCGTCAGCGCGGGATAGACGCGGTTCGCGAAGTCGCCCGCGAAGCCCGGACCGAAGTCGTGGTTGACGTCGTGGTTGATGTTGTGGAGGACGTGCGGAATCGCGGCGCGCGTGCCGTCCGGCGAGATCGCGACGTCTTCCAGGAAGCGCGGGAGCCCCTGGCTCAGGAGGACCTGCACCGGAGTCGGGTTGAAGAACGGGTCCTTGTCGTACTCGTTGGTGTCGATCTTGGCGCTGAGGGAAGTGCCCGTCGGCAGGCCGTTCCCGTCCAGGGCCACGTCGAGGATCGAGATGTAGGGCGACTTGAAGTGCGTCACGTAGATCTTCGAGCTGTCGTCGAGGATCGTGAAGCCCCGGGGGTCACCCAGGTCCGGCAGGCCGTCGCGGTTCTCGTCCATGTCCGCGACCGTGAAGGGCGCGGGGATGTCCGACATGTCGAAGAGGTACTGGTGCGTGTGCAGCAGGTTGAAGGTCGTCGCGTCGTAGAACTTCATCGTCCCCGACCGGAAGCCCGAGACGACGAAGTACTTCCCGTTGGGAGCCACGACCACGCCGTAGGGCTCCACCCCGACGTCGTTCAAGGTCGTCAGCACGCTGGGCCCGGCGGTGTCGATGACCGTGACCGTCCCCGGCATGGCGTTGGCCGGGAAGCCCCGCACCGAGTTGGCCGCGAGGGGGATGTTGCCGCGCTGGTTGGCGACGAAGAGCAGGGAGCCGTCCCCCGAGAGGGAGAGGGAGCGGGGATTCACCCCGACCGGGAGCTCGGACAGGACGGTTCCGTGGAAGGCGTCCACCAGGGAGACCGTGTTGTTGTCCCGGTTGCAGACCCAGACCTGGTCGTCGGTGCCCGGATTCAGGGTGATGGGAGAGACCTGGGCGTGCTGGGCAGCCGCGCTCGACGCCGCAAGGCTGACGGCGAGGAGGATCGAGGAGGGTTGGAAGCGCATGGACGTATCCCCGGTTGTCGGGTCGAGGCGCTCCGGCGAGGGGCCGGGCTGCCTGGGGGTGTGTGGAATCGGGTGCGGCTCGGACGGGGGGAGCGAGAGCCCCCTGCGACGGGTTCTCGTGAGTCCGAGGACGGTGGGTCTATCCGCCAAAGCATACCCGGGGCTCGCAATTCCGGGGGGGCGCCAGGGGTTCTTACAAGGAAGTACGGCCCGAATAAACATGCAGGTCAGGGTCAGCTGGTCCGCCCCGAGGCCGGAGCCTCACCGACGGCGGCCAACGGTCCAGAAGAGGGGGCCTGGATCGGCTCTCTCTTCCGGCCTCCGGTCATCCCTTCCGGCTCCCCGGCAAGGAAGGACCGGCGAGGGCGGGCTCTTCTCCGGGGCCGCTGGAGAGCAAGTCTTTGCTGCATAGGGCCTTATGGCGTCAGTCCGCGCTTGGCACCGGCCTTGCTTCCCAGGCGGGCATGGGAAACTCAGCAAGTCTCCCTTCCTTGGAAAGTCTGGGGCGACCGCTCGGCACGGAGTGGTCGCCCTACTCTCCTGGATCCAAGCTGCTCGACCCCGAACGAGCCGGCTCGGATCCCCGTCAACAGCGAGCCGCGAGCCTCGAGCCGGGCGGCCGGCGTCGGGCGAGCCGCCGCGCCACGGGCTCGGCCCGGGAGAGCCGTCGCGGCGAGCGGCCCGAGGAGGCCCGTGCCCAGCGACAGGCCCAGCGGGCCGAGTCCCGCCGCACGAGCGAGACCCGGGACCGGGAGCAGCTCCAGGCCCGCCGATCGTCCCAGCGTCCCGACGCTGACCAGGCGCCGGGCCCGTCCTCCCATCGAGAGGGATCGCCGGTTGAGGCGCCGCCCGAGCCGACCCCCGGCGACTTCGCCCGGGAGCTCGAAACGCGCCTCGCCGCGCCCTTCGCCGAAGGAGTCGGCGACGTCGAGGGCGACGGAGCTGCCACCCAGGGTCCCGTCCCCGGCGTTCCCAGCTCACCGGTCCTCTCCGGTGGCTCCCGGGGTTCGAGCGGGTCGCCGGCTGCGGCCCCGGTCCGGGAGGCCGTCGCTCCGGCAACGCGGCCGGGCGCGATGCCCCCTTCCGGGGTGGCCTCGGGAGAGGTGAAGGGGCCCGCCGAGGTTCGTGATCCCAAGCCCACGCGCCCCGCCGCCGAGGCGCGGCCCGCCGAGCCGCCGGCACACTCCGCGGCCGACGTCCTGCAGCGCATCCGGCTCGAGCTGCACCCGGGCCTGCGCTCGGCGACCGTCCAGCTCGCCCCCGCGGAGCTGGGACGCCTCTCGATCCGTCTCCGAGTGCGGGAGGGCGGCGTCGACGCCGTCGTCCGCGCCGAGAGCGCGGAGGCCCTGGGCCTGCTCCAGCAACACGTCCACGAGCTCGAGTCGGCCCTCGCCGACCAGGGCTTCGGCGAGGCGAGCCTCGAGCTCGTGCTCGATCAGGGGGGCGGAGAAGGTCCGGCCTCCGGCGACGCCTCCCGCCGGCTCGACGCCCTCGTCGAGCCTTCCCCCTCCACCGACCCGGGCCCCGACGGGGGCACCCACCTCCGCTCCGACGCCGTCGGGGTGGACACCTACGCCTGACCCCAGACAACACGATGAACGTCACCGGAATCGCCGACGGCGCCTCCTACCTCGAGGGCAACGGTCCGACGACCGACCAGCTCGGGAAGGACGCCTTCATGCAGCTGCTCGTCAGCCAGCTCCAGAACCAGGACCCGATCAATCCGCAGTCCAATGAGGACTTCATCGCGCAGCTGGCGCAGTTCTCCTCCCTGGAGCAGATGGAGCAGCTCAACGACTCCTTCCTCGGCCTGGCCGTGCTCCAGCAGAGCAACGCCCTCATGTCGCAGCTCACCGAGGGCAGCGCCCTGATCGGGCAGAGCGTCACCTACGCCGACCCCGTGAGCGGCGAGCTGACGTCGGGCGAGGTGACCTCCGTGAGGATCGAGGACGGCATCGCCGTGCTCAACGTCGAGGGCCGGGACGTGCCGCTCATGAGCGTCGTCGAGATCACCGGCGAAGTCGCGACCGGGGACGACGCAGGCAGCACGGACGAAGGGGAGACGGAGGAGTAGTCGCATGTCTTCAGCCCTCTTCACCGCGCTGTCGTCCCTGAAGTCCCACCAGGACTGGATCGACGTCATCGGCAACAACCTGGCGAACACCAACACGCCCGGCTTCAAGAAGTCGAGCATGCGCTTCTCGGACAAGTTCTCGAGGACGCTGGAACTGGCGCGGGCGCCCATCGGACAGCTGGGCGGCGTCAACCCCTCGCAGCTCGGGCTCGGCGTCGCCATCGGGTCGGTGGTGCGGGCATTCGAGCAGGGCGCGCTCGCGGATACCGGGCGGACCTTCGACCTGGCCCTCGAGGGACAGGGCTTCTTCGGGGTCACCGACGGCAACACGGACTACTTCACGCGCGTGGGCACCTTCGGGCTCGACGCGGCGCAGAACCTGGTGGACCTCTCCACCGGCTACCGCGTGCTCGACCCCAACTCGTCGCCCATCAGCCTCGACGTCGACTCCGCCTTCCCGCCCTCGGGGACGGGCAACGTCGAGCTGGCAGGGAACCTGCCGGCCGAGGTCACCGGGCCCCTCGCGGAGGTCCTGACCGGAGCCTCTGCCCTCAAGCACGGATCGCCGGCCTCCCTCGCGGGCACGGTCGGGGGCACCATCCCGATCCCCGCGGGTGAGACCTGGAGCCTGGAGGTCGTGATCAACGGCGGTGCTCCCCAGACCGTCCAGGTGCCGGGCGCCGCCGGCGGTGTCCCGGTGGCGGACGTGGCGGCCGCCATCGACGCGCTGAACGACGTCGGGGCCACCGTGAACGGCGGTGGCTTCGTCGAGGTGACGAGCGGCCTGGTCGGCGCGGAAGTGACCCTCAAGATCAACCCCGGGGATGCGGGGCGCGACCTCGCCTCGGCCATCGGGATCCCCACGACCCTGGTCACGGGTGCCGAGGGCCCGTTGATCACGGGCGTCACCACCCTCAACGACCTGCCGGCCAACCTCGCCGACTACGTCCCGGGGGACGTCATCAACATCTCTGGCGTCGACACCGACGGGGCGCCCGTCAACGCGAGCTTCCGCTTCGGTCCCACGGGCTCGGGCTTCGACGGGGAGACGGTGGACGAGTTCATCGCGTACATCGACTCCCTCTACACCGACGCCGAGGTCACGCTCAACTCCGCCGGCCAGATCCAGGTCGAGGCCCAGACCGCGGGGGAGTCGAACCTGCTCCTCGCCTTGAGCGACAACAGCGGGCAGGACGGCCGCACGAGCTGGTCGACCTACGCGACCTCGGTCACGACCGACGGGACGGGTCCGGACCGCGTCGTGACCTCGACCGAGGTCTACGACAGCGCGGGCATCCCGCACACCCTGACGCTCACCTACGAGCGCCAGGAGGACCTGACCTGGACGATCACCCCCGAGCTCCTCAACAGCGCGGGGACCGTCCTGAGCGGGCCGATCACGGGCCTGCAGTTCGACGAGAACGGCGCACCGACGGGCCTGGGTGCGGTGAACAACACCGTCGACGTTCAGTTCAGCGGCTCTTCCCTGACGCAGAGCGTCTACATCGACCTCGGCACCGACGGGGGGCTCGACGGCCTGACGCAGTTCGGTTCCGAGGCGGGGGTCTACGTCTCGAGCCAGGACGGCTACGGTTCCGGTGAGCTGGCGAGTATCAACGTCCTCGACGACGGGACGATCAGTGGCTTCTACTCCAACGGCCAGAGCCGCGACTTGGGCGCGGTCGGCGTGGCAACCTTCGCCAACCCCGAGGGTCTCGCGGAGGTCGGCGACAGCCTCTGGGGCCGCACCCCGAACAGCGGCAACCTCGTCATGGGGCCGGGCACCGTCGCCGCCGCGGGGCGAGTCGTGGGCGGCTCCCTCGAGAGCTCGAACGTCGACACCGCGGAGCAGTTCGTGCGCCTGATCGAGGCCCAGCGCGGCTACCAGGCCAGCTCGCGCGTCATCTCCATCGAGGACGAGATCCTCGCCGAGACCGTGAACCTGATCTAGGCCTCGTCGGCGAGGGGCCTCTCGCCGCCAGCCACCGGGCTCCGACTCACCCCAGGGGGGAACGCGGGCCGTCGCCGTCCATCTCGGGCGGCGGCGGCCCGCCCCTTTCATTCCGGAACTTCTTTCCCACCGTGGAAGCCCGAGCGTGGCCCGTGGCGCCCGGATCGGCCTCCGCGGTCCCTGCCGCAGCTTGGCACCGGCCTTGCTACCCGGAGGGCGTGGACAACGGACTCTATAGCGGCGTGGCCTCGGCGCGCGCCAACGAGCGGCGGCTCGAGGCGATCACCGCCAACCTCGCCAACCTGGACACGCCCGCCTACAAGCGGGTCAGCACGGGCACCCGCGCCTTCCAGGTCCCCGGCGGAAGGGAGGCCGACATCGAGACGGTCGCCCACGCCACGACGGACTTCACCCAGGGGGAGCTCCAGAGCTCGGCGAACCCCTACCACCTGGCCCTGATGGGCAACGGCTTCTTCGTCGTGGACGGTCCGGACGGGCAGCTCTACACCCGCAACGGCGAGTTCCACGTCGACCAGAACGGTGAGCTGCTCACCAACGAGGGCTTCCCCGTGGCCTGGGAGACCAAGTCGGCGCCAATCGACCCCACGGGTGAGATCGTCTCCGTCGACGCCAGCGGTCAGATGCGCCAGGGCAGCTTGGAAATCGGCCAGCTGTCCCTCGCGTCCTTCGGCGACCCGAGCAGCCTCGAGAAGCTCGGGGGCGGCTACTTCCTCGCCCGCCGAGGCAACTCGGAGCGCCCCACTGACGCCGTGGTCCACCAGCACTACCTCGAGCGCTCGAACGTCTCGAGCGTCGACGAGCTCGTCGGTCTGATCGCCGTCCAGCGCTCATTCGAGAACGCCCAGAACGTCATGCAGCTCATCGACCAGTCCTACGAGCGACTGACTGCGAGCCGCTAGACCCCTCCTCCTCAGCACCTCCCCCTCACCGACCCAGACGAAGCAACGCCATGATCCGCGCGATGATGACCTCGGCCTCCGGCATGAAGGCCCAGCAGAAGATGGTGGACACGATCGCGAACAACATCGCGAACGTGAACACCGGCGGCTTCAAGCGCAGCAGCCTGAGCTTCCGCTCGCTGCTCTACCAGACCTACCAGGAGCCCGGGGCCGCGACCTCCCAGCAGGGGATGAACCCCACGGGCCTGCAGATCGGCAGCGGCGTGGAGATCTCGGGCAGCCGCAAGGGCTTCCGCCAGGGCGATCTCGAGCCCACCGCCGCCCCCTTCGACATCGCGATCAACGGCCAGGGCTTCTTCCAGGTGCGGTTGCCGAACGGCGACCTGCGCTTCACCCGGGACGGCAGCTTCCAGCGCGACGGCAACGGCGTCGTGGTGACCTCCGACGGCTACCCCCTCGAGACCTTCCCCAACATCGGGCCCGACGTGATCGACATCACGATCGCCGAGGACGGCACGGTCACGACGCGGGAGAGCGACAGCGACGTGGGCACCATCGCGGGTCAGCTCAGCCTCTTCCGCTTCGCCAATCCCGAGGGCCTCAAAGCCCAGGGCGGCAACCTCTTCAGCGAGACCGCGAGCTCGGGCCGAGGCCAGCAGCAGATCCCCGGCTTCGAGGGCACCGGACGCCTCGTCCACCAGCACCTCGAGCGCTCGAACGTCGAGGTCGTGGACGAGCTCGTCGGGCTGATCATGGCCCAGCGCAACTACGAGGTGAACAGCCGAGCGGTGCGCGCCTCCGACGAGATGCTCCAGCAAGTCAACCAGATGATCCGCTAGGCCGCCGCCATGTTGACCCTCGCCACCCTCCTCCTCAGCCAAGTCACCGTCACCCTCCCCGCCGAGGCCACCGTGCGCGGTTCGGAGATCACCCTCGGGGAGATCGCCACCGTGACCGGCCCCGACGAGGAAGAGGTGACGAAGGTCCGGTCCGTCGAGCTCGGCTACGCGCCCTCCCCGGGCTTCACCCGCGTGCTCGAGTCCTGGAAGATCGAGGCGCGCCTCGAACGCCAGCTCGCCGGAATGGAGATCGACCTCCAGGGCGAGGCGAGCTGCCGCCTCTGGCCCGCCGTGGCCGTCGTCCGCTCCCAGGAGCTCGTCACCGTTGCCCGCGCCGCCCTCGAGGAGGTCTTCGCCCAAGAGGACGCCACGATCGAGACCGTCGGTGAGGTCGACGACCAGACGGTGCCCGAAGGCAGCCTCGGCCGTGAGCTCCTCGCCCAGCCGGACACGAGCGCCTCCACTTCCGAGTCCCTGCAGCCGGGAACGTGGAACGTGCCCGTCCAGATCCTGGTCGATGGCATGCCCTACCGCACGGTCTGGACCTCCTTCCGCGTCACTTTGCACCGCGACCTGCCGGTCCTCACCCGTGACATCCCTCGCGGCGGTTCGATCCAACCCGGTGACCTCGTGCTGGAGCGCACAGCCATCGCCAGGAGCGGAGCCTTCCAGCCCCTCGGCGAGCGCAAGCTCGTGGGGGCGGTCGCCAAGCACCCGCTGCGCCGCGGTCACCCGGTGACCGCCTCGGACGTCCGCCGCCCCCTGGCCGTCGCCGAAGGGGAGACCGCCCACCTCGTCGTCGAGAGCGGCACGATCCACGTCACCGCGCGGGTCACCGCCCTCGAGGATGGCTATCTCGACGACGTGATCTCCGTAGTCGTCGTCGGGACCGAAAAGGAGCTCTCCGCGCGCATCACCCAGCGCGGCCGCCTGCTCCTCGACCTGGGGACGCCCGCTCCCGCGAACCTCGTTTCGAACTCGATCCGATGATGCTCCACAAGATCCTCCTCAGCCTCCTCGTCTTCCTGGCCTGCGCGGCCCCCGCCTCCGCGCAGCTGCGTCGAGGGTCGATCTACGATCCCGCGCGAGGGCCCTACGGTCTCGTCGCGAACAAGACCGCCGCACGCCCCGGCGACCTCGTGACGATCCTGATCTCCGAGTCGACGGACGTCTTGGAGGAAGAGCGCTCGAATTTCTCGCGCGCGACCGACCTCTCCTACTCGCTCGACTCCTTCAACATTGCCCCGGACGCCTTCAACGTGCTTCCCGACATCGGCGCGTCTTCTGAGGACGGCTTCGAGGGTGAAGCGCGGCAAGAGCGGCGGGGGACCTTCACGGCGCGGCTCACCGCGATCGTCGTCGACTCCCTGCCCAACGGGAACCTCGTCATCCGCGGCCGGCGCGAGATCCGCGTCGACAAGCAGGTCAAGACGATCGAATTCTCGGGCATCGTGCGGCGCTACGACATCGCCCAGAACAACACGGTCGAGAGCGAGCTCGTCGCCGAGGCGAAGGTCTCCTACACGGGCGTCGGCCCCTCCACCGAGGCCCAGAACCGACAGGGCCTGGGGAGCCTGATCCACAGCGCCGTCGTCTGGCTCTGGCCCTTCTAACGCGCCGCGCCTTCGAGCACCTCGACCATCATGTTCAGCACCCTCCTCCTCAGCCTGGCCCCCGTCTGGGGGCCCCTCGCCCAGGAGCCGGCGCCCTCGGAGGCGCCGGCCGGCGAGGCCCGTGAGCTCGAAACGAACGTCTGGGCCGGCGGCGGCGTCGAGGCTCCGCGCCAGCCCATGCTGGAGTCGAGCTCGAACTACTTCCGCACCGACCGCTACTCGCCGCAGACCCCGGCGGACCCGAACCTGCAGGCGACGCGTACGCCGATCACGAGCCTCGTCTCGGTGCGCGGCATGGAGGAAAACCACGTCATGGGCATCGGCCTCGTGACGGGCCTGGCGGGCTCGGGAGACTCGAGCTCGAGCGCGAAGATGCTCCTGCAGAACCTCCTGCTCACGCGCAACATCAACGTCGACCTGGCGGCGCTGGCGTCGAAGAACATCGCGGTCGTCCGCGTCGAGGCGGTGCTCCCCGCTGGCATCCGCGCCGGGCAACGCATCGACGTTCGGGCCTCCACCATCGGGGACGCGACGAGTCTCCAGGGCGGGACGCTGGCCATGACGGAGCTGACGGACATCAGCGGTCGCCACGTCTTCGTCACGGCGTCGGGGCCGGTTACGGTCGGCGGTTTCTCCGTCGGGGGCGAGAACGCCACCGCGACCCAGAACCACGTCACCGTCGGGACGCTCCCGGGCGGCGGCAAGATCGAGCGCGCGGTCGAGACGAGCATCGTCAGTGATCACGGCTACCTCTACCTCGACCTGCGGGCGGCCCACGACACCCTGGGCAATGTCGTCCACATCACCGAGGCGATCAACGCCCTCTACCCGGGCGTCGCCGTCCCCGCGGCGGACGGCAAGTCGGTCCACGTGCGCGTCCCCGAGGACTTGCCCGAGCAGGACCACGTGGCCTTCGCGCACTCGATCCTGAGCCGCGAGGTGCGGGCCGAGAACGTCGCGCGGGTCATCATCAACGAGCGCTCCGGCGTGATCGTGATGGGCGGCGACGTGCGCCTGCAGCCAGGCGTCATCACCCACGGCAACCTGACCGTGACCATCGCGGAGACGACCGAGACCAGCCAGCCCGGCCCCTTCTCCAACGGGTCCAGCCAGAACCAAGGGCGCACGCAACTCGACGTCGTCGAGGAGGACAACGCTCTCATCCTGGCCCCCGGCGCCACCACGCTGCAGGAGGTCGTCGACGTGCTCAACGTCCTGGGCACGACGCCGCGCGACATGATCACGATCCTGCAAGCCATGTCCCAGAGCGGCACGCTGCTCGCCGAGATCCGGAGGATGTGATGCTGGGAATCGATCTCCAATCTCTGCCGCCCGGCGCGGCCCTCGCGAACATGCGAGCCCAAGAACTCGCCCTGCCGGAGGCGTTGGGCGAGGGCGGCACCGGCGCCGCCAAAACCGCGGAGTCCTTCGAGGCGCTGCTCGCGACCATGATCGTCAAGGAGATGCGCCAGACCCTCTCCGAAGGCTTCTTCGGGGACGGGCCGGGGGCGGACACCTTCGGCGGCTGGCTCGACACGGCCGTCGGCGAGAGCCTCTCGGACACCTGGCAGCTCGACCTCGCCGGGATGGTCAAGACCAACATCGAGTCGAAGCAAGCCCGGCTCGACGCGGCCCTGCAGGGCGCGGGAGGCGTCGACGTATGAACGCACGCAGCCTCGTCAATCACCTCGTGGACTACCTGCGCCGCGAGGTCGAAGCCCAGCGGGCTGTCCTCGCCTGCATCGAGCGCCAAGAGGAGAGCATTGCCAAGAACGACCCCGCGGGTCTCGAGGAGGCCCTCGAAGAAGCCGGACACTGCGCTGCCGCGGTGGAGGGCCTGGGCAAGCGCCGCAACCAGCTCCTCGCCGAGCTCGCCGGCCAATGGGACCTGGCCGAAGGAGCGCTGACCCTGGGCGGCATCGCCCGGCGACTGGGCACCGCGGGCGCCGAATTGGAGGCCCGCCGGCGCGAGCTGCGTCTGGTCGTGGCGCAGGTCGTCAAGCGCAACCGGCGTCTCTCGGCCCTGATCGGAATGCACCAACGGATCCACACCGACCTCTTGCAGGTCCTCGTCGGCGCCGAGCGCCCCGAAGACGTCGAGAGCGGCGGTCACCTCGTCGACGCGGAGGCCTGAGCATGGGCGGAATCGGACTCAACACGGGGCTCAAGGCCCTGCTCGCGGCCCAGGCGGCCCTGGACACGACGGGCCACAACCTCGCGAACTCGAGCACGCCGGGCTACTCCCGGCAGCGCCTGCAAGTCAGCGCCTCGCGCGCGCTCCTGCAGCGCGGCACCTTGATCGGCTCGGGCGTGAGCGCGGACCTCGTCCAGCGCTCCTCCGACGCCCTGCTGCTGGTGCGCACGACGAAGCAGATCTCCTCCTTGAATCGCCTCGAGTCGGCTCTGGCCGGCATGACGGAGATCGAGGCTCTCCTGGGCGAGCCCGGCGAGTTCGGGCTCAGCGCGGGGATCAGCAGCTTCTTCGGCGCCGTCTCCGAGCTCTCGGCCTCGACCGAGGACCTCGTGCTGCGCTCGGGCCTCGTCCAGATGACGACGGCCATGACGACGCAGTTCAACCAGCTCTCGTCGACGATGTCGACGGTGCGCCGAGACACCTCGAACCAGGTCCAGATCCAGACGCAGCAGGTCAACGCGATCACCGAGCAGATCGTGCTGCTCAACCGCGAGATCGGGAAGGCCGAGGCCGGGGGCGTCCCGGCCAACGACCTGCGCGACCAGCGCGAAGAGCTCTTGCGGGAGCTTTCCTCCTACGTCGACGTGCAGTTCCACGAGGACGAGAACGCGGTCCTGCGCATCACCTCCGGCGGGCGCCTGCTGGTGGGGGGCACGCGGGCCTTCGAGCTGAGCTCGGTGACCGGCACCGACGGCTCGGTGGAGATCTTCATCGAGGGCAGCGACGAGCCCGTGCAGCTCAGGCACGGGACGATCGCGGGCCTCGCCCAGGTCGGCGACCAGTTCATCCCCGACCTCCTCACGAAGATGGACCGCCTGGCCCGCAACATGATCTTCGAGCTCAACCGGGCCCACAGCACCGGGACGCCCGCGGCGGGGACCTTCCAGCACTTGAGCTCCTCCTACCGCGTCAACGACCTCGACCTCGACGGCTCCGCGGAGGACGAGCTCCTCTCCCAGGCGGGTTTGCCATTCGAGATGCAGGCTGGCGAGCTCTTCGTCAACGTCACCCACCACTCGAGCGGAGAGTTGAGGAGCACGAGCATCCAGATCGACCCGCTGACGACGACCGTCGGTGAGTTCCTGGACGAGATCGACGGGATCGACGGCCTGAACGCCGCCCTCGACAGCTTCAATCGCGTGCAGATCTTCGCCGACGCCGGTTTCGGCTTCGACTTCGCGGCGCGACTCGACCCCGTCCCCGACAAGCACGGGACCCTGGGTAGCGATCACGCCTCCCTGGGCGCGGGTCAGCAAGGGCCCTACGCGCTGAGCGACGGGGACACCCTGCTCGTCACCGGAGCTGTCAGCTCATTCGGCGTCACCTTCCAGGACGCGGACTTCGAGGAGTTGTCCCAGGCGACCGCCGAGGAGTTGGCTGCGGTCCTGAACGCGAACCCGGACATGCAAGCCAACGGCTTGCGCGCGGTCGTCACCGACGAGCGCCTGTACCTGCAGACGGTCGGGACGGGGACGGCGAGTGGATTCACAGTCGACGGGGGTACCTCCCTCGGCGCCCTGGGCCTCGTGGGCGGGACCGCCGTCAGCGGCTCCTCCACCGCGGTCGACATCCAGATCGGCGGAACCTACTCGGGCGAGGTCAACAGCCACTACCTCTTCGTGCCCCGGGGCGACGGGGTCGTCGGGACCACGCCCGGCTTGGAGGTCGACGTCTTCAACGCCGGCGGACAGCTCGTGGCGACCCTCGACGTCGGGGACACCTACCAGCCCGGGACCGAGCTCGAAGTGGCGGAGGGCGTCACCGTGACCCTCGGCTTCGGGGCGCTGTCGGCCTCGGCCAACGACTCGGCCCGCCTGGAGCTCATCGCCGACTCCGACACCTCCGACGTCCTGGCCGCCTTCGGCATCAACTCCCTCTTCGTCGGGACCGGCGCGGCCGACATCGAGCTGCGCGGCGAGCTGGTCGACGATCCCTCGCTGATCTCGGCCGGCGTATCCGGCGCGCCCGGGGACAACCGGGCGCTGCTCGAGATGCTGGACGTGCAGTCGCAGGCCCTGAGTGACCTGGACAACGACTCCCTGTCCGACTTCTACGGCGACGTCGTCAGCGGCGTGGGCTTCGACATCTCCCAGGCGGGCGCGAGCCGCGAGGTGGGCGAGTTCTTGCTCCAGAACCTCCAGACGCGACGCGAAGAGATCTCCGGCGTCAACGTCGACGAGGAGCTCGTCCAGATGGTGCGCTTCGAGCAGAGCTTCGGCGCGGCCTCCCGCTACATCCAGGTCTTGAACGAGCTGTCGGACGAGATCCTCACCTTGATCTGAGCCATGGCGATTCGACCGACGCAGAACAACATCTACAGCCTCGTCTCCCGGGGCCTCGTGCTCAACCTGAGCAAGCTCGCGCACGCTCAGGAGCGCGTCTCGACCGGCAAGGACATCCTGCGGCCGTCGGACGACGCCGTCGGCACGGCGCGCGCCCTCTCGATGCGCCGCCGCCTGGGCCTGCTCGGGCGCTTCCAGGAGAGCGTCCAGAGCACGCGGCCCGTGCTCGAGACGAGCACGGCCGCCCTCGAGGAGATCTCGAGCATCCTGAGCGAGGCGCGCGAGCTCGTGATCACGAGCATGAGCGGTTCGATGGATCCGGAGGACCGCGCGACCATGAGCCAGCAGATGACCCTGTTACTCGAGAAGCTCGTGGACGTCGCCAACACCAAGCTCGGCGACCGCTACGTCTTCGCGGGGACCGCGACGGGTTCCGAGCCCTACACCCTCGACTTCTCGAGCGGCCAGGGCGCCGTGAAATACAACGGCAACAACCAGGTCCAGCGCATCGCGGCGGGCTTCGGCACCGAGATCCCGATCAACGTGCCCGGCTCGGAGATCTTCGGCTCGAACGCGGTCGAGAGCATCGACCTCTCGGGCTTGACCGGCGTGGCGTTGGGAACGACCGCGAACGAGGGCCGAGGCTTCACGGACCTGCACTTCCGGCACGACGCGACCCTGGGGAGCCCGGGTTCGGGCATCGCCCTCGTCTCGGGCGGTGCCTTCGACACGATCCTGAACGACCACACGGTCACCGTCGACGCGGTCGCCGGAACGATCCAGCTCGACTCGGGGCCGCCGCTGCAGATCCCGTCACCTGGAAGCCCGGAGTACAGCGACTTCAGGCTCATCAACGACCGTGGCGCGGAGGTGCACCTCGACTTCTCTGGTTACACGGGCGTCAACAGCGTCTCGACCCTCACCGGCGAGGGCTCGGTCTCGATCGACGGCACGACCTACACCGCCCTGACCTTCACCGAGACGGACCTGGAGCTGGTCCATCCGACCGACGGTACGGTGCTGCACATCGACACCACGAACGTGCACCGCGCCGGGGAAGAGCTCGTGAGCTTCACGGGGGCGACCGACGTCTTCAATGTCCTCGCCGGCGTGGCCGGCGATCTGGCGAACGACGGCGGGCTGGAGGCCTCGCGCGTGGTCGACCGCCTGGAGCTGCGCTACGACGAGCTCCTGCGCGGCCTCAACGAGACCCTTCGGGGCCTCGGTACCCTCGGCGCCCGCACGGAGCGCTTGATCTCGAGCGACACTCGACTGCAGGCGACCAGCGTCAACCTCCAGGGCCTGCTCTCCCAGGTCGAGGACGTGGAGATCACCGAGGTCATCCTTGACATGAACAAGGCAGAGCAGACCCTGCAACTGGCCCAGGCAACGGGCTCGCGGCTGATCCAGCACACCCTCCTCGACTTCCTGAGGTGATTCCATGGTCGACAAGCTCCCCATCCAAGGTCAGCTCTCGAGCCAGAAGACCGGTCCCGCGCAACCGGCGAAGTCGGTCGCGCCCGGGAAGTCCGAGCCGCAAGGGGGCCCGGCCTTCCGAGCCTTGCTCGACAAGCTGCAAGCCGAAGCCCGCGACCTCCAGCGCGAGAGCGAGTCGGTGGAGGCCGCCGAGGACCTGAGCGGCGCGGTCGAGCGCGCGCGCAGCTCCCTCGGCGACGCCCTGACCCTCGGCGACCAGCTCCTCGAGGCCTATCGCGAGGCGCAACGCCGCGGGGCGGAGGACCCGGCGGGCGGCGCGGAGTCGAAGCCGAGCGAATGAAGATCGAGGTCCGGGAGGACCCTCGGGCGGCCCTGCCCTTGATGGAGAGCGTGCTGCGCGGCGGGCGGCCCCTGGCGCCCGAGTACCCCCTCGTCTTCTCGCCAGGCGGCCGCGGGCGCGCGGTCGTCGCCAGCGAAGGCGGACAGCCGCGCTCTGCCTGCGCCTTCCTCGAGCGTGAGCTCGTCCTGCCCGCGGGTCGCGCTCGCGTGGGCTTGATCGGCTCGGTCTCCACGGCCGCGGACGCGCGTGGCCGAGGTCTGGCGTCGGCCGTGCTCGAGCGGGCCGAGGCCGAGCTCCGCGAGCGTGGCTGCTTGCTGGCGCTGCTGTGGGCGGATTCCCAGGAGTTCTACTCGGGCCGCGGCTACGCGCCGGTGGGCGCCGAGCTCGACGTCGTCCTGAACAGCGAGCTCTTGACCGCCCTCCCCGCCGAGCCGGTGCCCCGCGCGGCGGACGAGCGGGATTTCGCCGACATGCACGAGCTCTACGCGACCCAAGAGCTGCGCGTACTGCGCACCCGGTCGGAGAGCGAGCTCCTCTACGCCAGCCCCGGCATGCGGATCCTCGTCGCCGAGGGTTCGCGGGGCGTCGAGGCATACGCCTGCCTCGGGCGCGGGGAGGACCTGCGCGGTGTCGTCCACGAGTGGGCCGGGAGCACTCCGGGAGTGCTCGCCTGCCTACGCTCCTTCCTCGAGCTGGCCGCGGCGGCCGGGGCCAGCGAGCCGCTCTACCTGATGGGACCGGTCCGGTCCGGCCCGATCCCCTCCGAGCTGGAGCGGCTCGGGGCGCCGTCAGCCGTCGGCTTCCTCGGAATGGGCAAGCTCCTCGACGTCGAGCTCGCGGGGCAAGCGCTCCGGGAGTCGGCGGAGAGGGAGCTGGGAATCGAGGCGCGCGCCGACGGCGGCTGCACCCTCGTTTCCGAGTCGGGGCGCGCGGAGCTCTCGCGCGAGGGGCTGATCTCCATGTTGCTTCCCTCCCGCGGCGACCGCGCCTGGCTCCGCGCCGTCGAGGCGAAGCTCGGCCTGCGCTTTCGGGGCCTCCCCTGGAACGCCTTCCTCTGGGGGCTCGACTCGATCTAACCCCCAGCTGGAATCGCCTCCGACGTGGCCTAGACTCGATCCATGAGCGATCGAGCGAGCGACGTGATCATCGTCGGCGGCGGGATCGGCGGCGCGGCGGCTGCCCTGCGCGCCGGCCAGTACGGCCTGAAGGTCACCTGGGTCCTGGGCGACTCCGCGTCGGCCCGGGCGAGCCGGGGCAAGTACGTCCACGAGGTCGACAACATGATCGGGCTGCACCCCGGGGTCATGCTGGGCAAGCTCCGCAAGCTCCTGAAGGACGACGAAGAGGCCCTGCGCAAGCTCGACGCCGCGACCTTCACGATCGGGACCCAGGACATCATCGACAATGTGGTCGAGCGGCTCGCAGAGCAGTATCCGGAGAGCGCCGTCCTGCTGCGGGAGACCGCCGTGAAGGCCCGCCGCACCGATGGCGGCTTCGAGGTCGAGCTCGCCGGCGGCGATCGCCTCAGCGCGCCGGCCTGCGTCTTGTCCACGGGCGTCATGGACGTCCAGCCGCCCATCAAGAAGTCCCTGCCCAGCGGGAAGGAGCGGGACGACATCGCCTGGGTCTTCCCCTACGCGAACTTCGGCCGGCTTCTCTACTGCATTCGCTGTGAGGGCCACATGGTGCGCGAGACGCCGACCGCCGTGATCGGCGCCAGCGAGACGACAGCGCAGATCGCGATGATGTTGCACGAGCGCTACGGCGTCGAGGTCACGATCCTGACCAACGGCGATGAGCTCGAGGTCAGCCCGGAGAGCCGGCGCCTGCTCGAGGCCTACGGCATCGGGAGCCGCAAGGAGCGCATCGTCGACTTCGAGGACCTGCCTCCGGGGGAGCAGCCCGAGCAACGCGTCAAGCGCGGGACCGAGCTGCACGCGGTGGTCCTCGAAGGCGGCGTGCGCGTCCCGGCGCGCTTCGCGATGATCGCCATGGGGCTGCACCGCGTGTACAACGACCTGGCCCGCGAGCTGGGGGCGGAGCTGGAGGGAGGCGAGCTGCCCGTCGAGCGCCAGCACGTGCTGGTCGAGGACCGCAGCTCCGAGACGAGCGTGTCCCAGCTGTTCTGTGTGGGCGACATGGCCCGACGTCGGGACGGGGGGCCCCTCATGAAGCAGATCTACACGGCCCAGGAGTTCGCCGTGCGCGCGGTGGACACGATCGAACGGCGGCGCCGCTCGGCGCGAAGAAGCGAACTCCTTCGTTAGCAGGCTTCGAAGGGTACTTCGAAGCCTCGAGTCCCGGGGGCCCGCGACCTCGGGCTCGAGGCTCCACGAGGCCCGTGGTAGACCGAATTGGGGTGATTACCCCAGATTCTCACGCTCTTGGGCGGGCTATACCCGGGGCGTCATGGCCGCCCCGATCCGCAGCCAGCCGCTCTCCGGAGCGGCTCTCCGAGCCGGCCCGTGCCGGTTTCGCCCCGGCGCGGGGGGCGCCTCAGCCGTAGTTCTCGGGGAACAGCTCCCGTTCGACCGTCTCGATCGCGATGTGGAGGACCTTGATGTGGACCTCCTGGATGCGATCCGAGGTCTCGGCCCGCGGGACGACGATCGGGACGTCCACGAGGGCGCGCGCCTCGCCCCCGCCCTTGCCCAGGAGGCCGACGGTGGTGACACCGCGCTCGCGCGCCTCCTCGAGGGCCCGCAGGATGTTCGGGGAGCCGCCGCTCGTGGAGAGGGCGACGAGCGTGTCCCCGGGCTTGCCGTAGGCGGCGACGAGCCTCGCGAAGACCTGGTCGTAGCCGAAGTCGTTCGCGATGCAGGTGAGGTGGCTCGGATCGGAGAAGGCGAGCGCCGGCAGGGGGTTGCGGTCCGACCGGAAGCGGCCGGTCCATTCCTCGGCGAAGTGCATCGCGTCGCACATGCTGCCGCCGTTCCCGCACGCCATCAGCCGGCCGCCTCCCTGGAGGGTCTCCTTGGCGGCCGCCGCGAAGCGCTGAACACCCGCGACGCAATCGGGATCCTCGAGGAAGGCCTGCAGGGTGCGCGCAGCTTCCTCGAAGGAAGCACGAATCGAACTCTCGACCATCGTGGAGGGCATTCTCGGCCCGCGCGTCCTCCTCGGCAAGGCATTGCACCGAGTCCTGTGGATTCCCCCGCGGCACGCTCCGCGTAGGGGTCCCACAACCAACGAAATAGGGGGTAAGCGATCATGATGCGGCTTGGAGCCATTCTGCGGAGGGCGCGAGGGAAGGACTCCCGCGTCCAGTTCGCCCGCAAGCTGGGCCTCTCCTACACCTTCGTCCGGGCCATGGAGCACGGGCTGCGCTTCCCGTCCGACAAGGTCCTGCTCGACATCGCCGAGCGCCTCGGGGAGGACCCCGAGAACCTGTTCCTGGCGGCCTACTGCGACCGCTCGGCCCACCTGGCCGAGGTCTTGAAGGAGCGCGGGATCGCGATCCCCGAGCCGGCGAAGGAGGCCGACACGCCGGAGCCGACCGCGGAGGCCGGGGCTGCCCCGGAGGCGCGTCCCAGCTCCACCGAGACCCCCACGCCCCGCGTCGTGCGGGCCCACGACCCCTTCTGAGGCCGAGGTTCCTCCGGGCTCAGGCCTCGGCCTCGGCCCGCCGCTCGCGCACCAAGGCCGCGACCTCCGCCTGGAGGCGCTCGCTGATCTCGTCGTAGCCGAAGCTTCCCACGGTCCGCGGCCCGCGCTTCAGGTTCACCTGCTTCGGCCCGCACCACAGGCCCAGGTCGGCATCGTCCGTCTCTCCGGGGCCGTTCACGCGGCAGCCCATCACGGCGATGGTCAGGTCTTCTTCGGCGTAGTCCTTCGTCACCCGCTCGACCTCCTGGGCGAGCTCGATGAAGCGCTCGTTCTCGACGCGTGAGCACGACGGACAGGCGATGATGTTCAGCCCGTCGAAGAAGTTCGGGGGCACGCTGCGGAAGCGGCCCTGCTCGATGTCCTCGATGATCTGACGGCCGACGTCGATCTCCATCCCCTTCTCCGCGAAGGGGACGGTCAGGGAGACCCGCAGCGTGTCGCCGATCCCGCGCGAGAGCAGCTGCTCGAAGGCGATGCGCGTCTTGATCACTCCATCGGGCGGCATGCCGGCCTCCGTCACCCCCAGGTGCAGGGGAACGTCCGGGCGCGCCTCCGCGAAGCGGCTGTTGGCCTCGATCACGAGCCGCGGGTCGGAGTCCTTGATCGAGACGAGGTAGTCCTCGAAGCCGAGGCCGTCGAGCATCTCGCAGTGGTCGACCGCGCACTGCACGATCGCGCCGACGTGGTCCTCGCCGAAGCGCTCGAGGTAGGCCGGGGCGATGGAGCCGGCGTTGACGCCGATGCGGATGGCGCAGCCGTGCTCGCGGGCGCAGCCCGCGATGAAGGCGACCTTCTCCTCGACGGCGAGCTCCTTCTGGTGGTGGTGGAGGTGGCCGGGGTTGTAGCGGATCTTGTCGACGAAGGGAGCGACCTCGGCGGCGAGACGGTAGCTCTCCTGGAGGTCGACGGAGAGGGGCACGCTGGCCTCCTCGCTCAGCTCGCGCAGGGCCTCGACGTCGGCGGCGCTGTCGACGGCCACGCGCACGAGGTCCGCGCCGGCGGCCTCGAGCAACCGCAGCTGCTCGCGGGTCGCCGCGAGGTCCCGGGTCGGCGTGGCCGCCATGCTCTGGACCGCGATCGGCGCGTCGCCTCCGACGGCGAGGGGGCCGATCGAGATCCGACGCGTGCGGCGCGGGGGGATCCTGTTCTCCAATGCGATCTCTTTGATCTGCCGGCCTGGCGGGTGGAGGAATCGACCCTGGGAAGGGCGGGCAGAGAATCGGAGAATCCTAACCCTCCCCCGCGTCGGCCCACGGAGACGGGGTCGAGAAAGTCGCGTCGTGCCCTCGTGAGACCGCCCGGCGGGTCGCCCCTCTTTGCCTGTCGGCGGGAGGGCGCATGTTCTCGCGCTTCTCCTTCGTCCCACCGAGATCCCCTCCCGGTGGGGCGTCTTTTTGGGAGCGACCTGGCGTCAGGGGCCCGCCAGCCGTGGGCGCGGTGGGGATGCCCTCCGTGCTAAAATCCGTCCGGCCGCCTCCGGGGTGGCCTCGAGACCCGCCGCGGCGCGCGCAGTCCGCGGCGGCATTCACAAGGGAGGTGGGCGCATGAGAGCTCGAATCGTGATCGTCGGGGGTGGGGTGATCGGCATCTCGATCGCCCTGCACGCCGCCCGACGCACCAACCCGCTGGAGGAGCCGGTCATGCTCCTCGAGCGCAACCGGGTCGGGACGAGCCCGTCCTCCTGCTCGGCCGCCGTCGTGGGCCAGTTCTACGGCTCCAAGCACGCCTCCGGCATGGCCCGCGACTCCCTCCGCTACTACGCGGGGCTGGAGGGCAAGACGGGGCGCTCCCTCGGCTACCTGCAGACGGGGCTCCTGACCTTGGCCAAGGACCGCAGCGAGCGCTGCAAGGCGCGCCTGCGCGAGCTCGTGGAGATGCAGGACTCGATCGGGATCCAGGTCGAGGTCGTGGACGCCGCGCGGATCCGCGAGCTCTTTCCGGGCATCCAGGTGCCCGACGACCAGATCGCGGCTTGGGAGCCGACCGCGGGTTGCCTCGACCCGCACAAGGCCGTGGAGAGCTTGACCTCCCTGGCCCGCAACCGCGGGGCGGTGATCCGCGAGGGCAACGGCGTCGAGCGCATCGTCGTCGAGGACGGCCGGGTCGTCGCGATCGAGTCGAAGGAGGGACGCGTGGACTGCGAGCAGGTCGTGCTGGCCGCCGGCCCCTGGACGCGGCGCGTCCTGGCCGAGCTCGGCATCGAGCTGCCCATCGAGAGCGTCCTCGCCGAGCACTACTACATCGGGAGCACGCAGGAGTCGATGGAGGGGGCTTTCGAGGAGAGCGCCCTGAGCATGGCCAGCCCGGAGGCCTCCGGCGCCACGGGCTGGTACTCCCGCGACGCCCTGCAGGCCAGCGCCCTCGAGACGAGCTCCGAGGAGCGCTTCAGCGAAGATTCGGAGCCGATTCGCACTGCGCACCCGGTGCTCACCGACCCCGAGACCGGATTCTTCGTCCGCTGCGACCCGCTCAACAACCGCGTCAGCGTCGGGCGCCGCGGCGGGAACTTCAGCTCCATCGCCGACCCCGACAGCTACGACCCCAGCGTCTCCGAGGCCTTCACGAAGTGGGCGCGGGCTTCCCTCGAGTCGCGCCTGCCGTACTACGAGGAGCTGCCCGACGTCGGCGTCGAGGCGGGCATCTTCACGCGCAGCCCGGACAACCAACCGATCCTCGGTCGGCTCGGAGCGATCGAGGGCCTCTACGTCGCCTGCGCATTCTCCGGCCACAGCTTCACCATGGCCCCCTCGGTGGGGGAGGGCATGGCGCAGATGCTGATGGGCGAGCCGGTGAGCGCCTTCGACGAGGACTTCTACTCCCCGGCGCGCTACCTCTGAGAGGGCTCTCCGCGCGGAGCCGCCGCGTCAGTGAGGAACGACCTCGCTGATGCGGACCGCGTACTTCTCGTCGATCGTCACGATCTCGCCGTGGGCGACGAGCTTGCCGTTGACGAAGACGTCGGCCGGCTCGTGGGCGTTGCGGTCCAGGGGCACGAGGGAGCCGGGGCTCATCTCGACGAGCTGGGCCAGCGACATCTGGGCCTCGCCGATACGCACGCTCAGCTTCACCGGGACCGTCATGACCCCGCCGAGGCCGATCGGCTCTCCCGCGGCGTCGCTGCGCTCGAGCTCCTTGAGCTCGTTGGCCTTCACGGCCACCGCCTCGGTCGCCTCGTCGATGGACTGCTCGAGCTCTTGCTCGACGCTCTCTTGGGTTTCTTCTTCACTCATGTCGCTCGGCCTCCGGCGCGGCGTGGATGTGCATCAACGGGTCGAGGTCCTTGATCGAGAGGGCGAGGCCGCCCTCGAGCTGGCCCCAGTGCGCCCGACCCGCCGGCTCGCCCTCGATCAGGACGTCGATGGGTTGCCCGACGCGACGGTCGAGGGGGATCACGTCGCCGACCTCCATCGAGACGAGGTCTGACAGGGGCACCTCGGCTCCGCCGAGCTCGGCGCAGATGGTGACGGGGACGTCGTCCAGGTGCGAGGGCAAGCTGGGCGCTTGGATCCTCGTGGTCGACCGCCGCTCGGGGAGGACTCCGGGCAGGTAGAGCCGCAGGGTGCTCGCTCCGATCGGGCCGTCGATGTCGAAGTGCAGGAACAGGCGCTGGGAGTCCTCGCCGTGGTCGGGGCCGCCGAAGGTGGCGAGCTCGCGCTGGCTCTGGGGCAGGCCGAGCGGTCGAGGGGACAGGCCGAAGGGGCGCGCAGCGTGCTGGGCGAGCTCGAGCAGGAGGTCCGACACGACCCCCGCCTCGAGCGGCGAGAGGGGGCGCGCTTCGACTTCATCCGGGAGCTCGGCGCCCAGCGCGCGCGTGGCGCAACGCAAGGCGGCATCGTTGGTCCAGATCGCCCAGCCCTGGGCGCCGGCGACCTCGAGCACCTGGATCGCCACGGGGTCCTCGAGCCCGTCGAAGAGGCCCCGCGCGCTGACTTCTCCCAGTCCGGCCAGGGAGACCGTGGGCACCTCGCGCAACCACTGCTGGAGCTCGCTCTCGATGCGGGGCAGCTCGGCCTCGATCGCTCTTCGGATCCCGAGCTGTTGCGCCGAGCCGAGGCGTCGCGGCTGGCTGAAGTCGCGCGGCTCGACCGTGGCGGCGGCGTCGGAGATCGACGGCTCGCCCACGAGGGCCTCGACTTCTTCTTGGCTGAGCTGCGTGGTCACGCCTCTTCTGGGTCACTGATCTGGCTCGTGGGGCCAGGCCCTCACTGCACGAGCAAGTCGACGGGGAGGATACGCATGATCTTGCCCTGGACGCCGATCCGGATCTCCCCGGTGAATTCGGGCTTCATCCCGCTGACGTCGACGAACACGACGTCACCCTTGGAGGTCACGATGCGCACGTCGAACTCGCCGCCTTCGAAGCTCGTGCGAGGACCGTCGTCGATCCACATCTCCTGCTCCGGCCCGACGTGGAGCACGTGCTCGTGGAACAGGCCGCGGAAGGAGTTCTTGTCGCTCGAGAGCCCCGGGCGCAGGCCCGACTCGGGGTCGACGTCCCAGGGGAGGCGCGTCTCGCCGATGTGGACCGGGAAGAGCACCGGAGCCAGGGCGTCGCGGATCTCCTCCATGAAGGTGGACTCGTTCACTTCGCCGTAGATCTCGTTGAGGCTCTTGCGCGAGGCGATCTTGAAGACCGTGCTCTGCACCTCTGCGCGGTAGAGCTCGTCGGTGACGCGGACCTTCATGTACTCCGGGTCGTACGTGAAGTAGGTCGCCTGGGGCTTCATCTGCAGGTAGCGGGTGCGGCCCTGCTCCTGGAGGTTGCAGTTGAAGAGCTCCGGGAAGAGCGGGATCGTGAAGGGGCCCGCGAGGGTCTTGGGCGCCTCGGTCTTCGGCAGCGCCATCACGGCCGCCATGGCCCCCGCGGCGATGACCGCGACGAAGCCTCCGCCGAGGAAGAGCTTCTTCTTGCTCTTCGGCGGTTCTTCGGCCGCGGCTTCCTCGGTCTCCTGTTCCTGAACTTCTTCTTCAGCCATTGTGCTCTACTCGTTTTCGGCCGTCGGGGCCCCTGGGGTCAGCAGCCGGATGTCCACCGAGCGGTTGTCTTGCCCATCCATGGGAAGCTCCTCGTGCCAGGCGCGGGCCTCGACCCGCTCTGGGGGGAAGCCGAACCTCTCGATGAGGTAGTCCCGGACGACCATGGCCCGTGCGGCGGCGAGCTGGGGGTCGTCTCCTGCGAACTCGGGACCCGCGTCGTTGGCGTGGCCTTCGATGACCAGGAGCTGGTGGTGCTTCGGGTGCAAGGAGGGCGCCAGCATGTCGAGGTAGGCCTCCGCGCCGGCGGGGAAGACCGCCGCGCCCGCGGGGAACTCGATCACAGCGGGGTAGGTCAGCTGGTCGTGGGGTTGCAGCGAGTCGAGCAGGCGCGTCCGCAGGAGCTCGAGACGGCTCGCGTCCTCGGCCTCGACGAGCTGGTCCTCGGGGGCGTCCGAGGGCACGTTGAACTTGCGTCGCACGTGCTCGAAGACCTCTTGCTTCTCCTGGCCGGAGAGGACTCCGTTCAGGCCGAAGGACTTGACCGCGACGATGAAGGAGCCCACGCCGTTGGCGAGCAAGCCGACCTGCTGTTCCTTCGCGAGGGAGACCAGCAGGATGAAGAACGTCAGGATGAGCGTCATCATGTCGCAGAAGGACACCATGTACGCGGGGGGGGAGGCCTTCGTCGACTTGATCGGCTTACCCATCGGAGCCTCCCCCACTGGGCACATCACCACGCTCGAGGGCCGCGAGGCGTCCCTCGCTGAGGGCCATGACGCGGACCTCGACGCGCCGGTTCAGGCGTCGGCCCTCGGTGTCCGCGTTGTCCGCGCGCGGGCGTGACGCGCCATAGCCGGAGACCTGGACCTGATAGGGGCTCAGCTCGCTCGACTCCAAGGCCAGGCGCGCGGCGGCCTGGGCGCGCGCGATGGCGAGGGCGTTGTCGGTGGCGTGTCGCGTCGTGGGCTTGAAGGCGTCGTCGGTGTGGCCCTCGAAGATCACGGTGTAGGGGTAGTGCTCGAGAACCTCCGCGAGCTCCGTGATGGACTTCGCGAGGTGGGGTTCGAGCTCGTCCGAGCCGGGCCGGAAGGACGCGCGCTCGTCGTAGCGGATGCGGATGCCGTCCCGTATCGCGCCGAGGTCGACCTCGGTGTGCTCCTCGGTCGTCTTCGCGCCGAGGTCGTTGATCTCGTCGAGCAGCTCGGACGAGGGACGCGCGTGGGGCAGCTGGGCCCCGCGGAAAGCGTCCTTGGCGGCCATGATGTCGACCGAGGGCGGCTTGACGCTGCTCGTGGAGCCGTCCGAGTCGAGCACGCCGGGCGTGCCCGTGTTGTTGCCCTGGACCCGAAAGACGTCGAAGTCCTCCATGCTGCTGAAGGTCATCAGCATGATGAAGAAGGTCACGAGCAACGAGATCATGTCCGCGAAGGTCACGATCCAATCAGGGGCTCCGGGGGGCGGCTCGGGCTCTTTGGCCGGCATCGGCGCCCTCCGCGGTCAGGCCTCCACCAGCGTGCGGCTGGTGGGGGCGAGGAAGCCCTTGAGCTTCTCCTTGATCAGCGCCGGCTTTTCACCGGACTGGATGGCGACGATGCCCTCGACCATCAGGTCTCGCAACAGGCCCTCCTCGCTGGCGAGGATCTCGAGCTTCCCCGAGAGCGGCAGGAAGACCATGTTGGCGAGCATCGCGCCGTAGAGCGTCGTCAAGAGCGCGGTCGCCATACCCTGGCCGATCATCGACGGATCGGAGAGGTTCTGGAGCATCTGCACCAGGCCGACGAGCGTTCCGATCATTCCGAAGGCCGGGGCGAAGGCGCCCATCTGGTCCATGACCTTCTTGCCCGTTCCGTGTCGCTGGCGTTGCCAGTCGGCCTCCAGCTCCATGATGTCGCGGACGGTTTCACCGCTGAAGCCGTCGATCACGAGCTGGATGCCCTTGGCGAAGAAGGTGTCATTGACGCTCTCCAGCTTCGTCTCGAGGGCGAGCAGGCCTTCCTTGCGCGCGAGGTTGGCGTACTCGACGATCCGATCGATCTCTTCCGTCGGGGAGGCCGGCTTGCGGAAGGCCGTCACCATCATGACCTTGACGATCGACTTCAGCTCCGAGCTCGGGAAGCACATCATCGTCACGGCAATCGTGCCGCCGAAGACGATGATGAGCGATGGCACGTGCACGAAGATCGCGATGCCTCCGGGGCCGGAGGCCATCGCGAACAGGACCAGGCCGAAGCCCAGAGCCGTGCCGATGATGGTGGCGATGTCCATGTGGGGAGAGTCGCGCCGTGGGGCTGGCGCGTGGTAGGGGGCGTCGCGGCGCGGGGAGCTCCCCTCCCTTATCGGCTGGGCCGCGGGCGAGCTTGATGGCGCTCGGAGGTGGCCTCCGAGCGCAAGGCGCTGTCAGGAAAGGACTTCCGTGACTAGTTCCGATCCGGCACCGGCTCGGCGCGGCGGTAGGCGTCCATGTACTCCTTGCGGCGCGAAGCGGGCGTGATGAGGCGCAGGATCTCGCCGGCCTGCTCCTGCTCCAGCTCGCGCAGGATGAGAGCCGCGTCATCGGGCTCTTCCTCGGCGAGCAGCCTGGCGTTGACCTCCGCCGTGCCGCCTTCGTAGAGGCGAGCCATGTCGCGCCAGCCCTGGAGCTCCTGTTGCTCGCGCGCTTCCTCGTCCCGCTCGAGCTCGGCCAGGCGCAGGTCGATGGAGCCCTCCATGTCCTCGAGCTTCGTGCGCAGGTCCGCCAGCTCGGCTTGGCGCTCGCGCAGGGACTGCTCCCACTCGTCCAGCTCGAGCGCCCGAACCTCGAGCCGCTCCCGCTCGATCGTCTGGGCGCGCATCTGGGCCTTCAGCTCGTTCACGAGCTCGCGCAACTCGGTCCCGGAGAAGGGCGACTCGATCATGTAGGCGCCCAGGAGTCCGACGTTCGCCTCCAGCAATTCGCTCCCCGACTTCTCCGGCTCGGGCGTCGCCTCGGCGGGGGAGTCGCTGGCGAGCTCCTGTTCCTGCGGAGTCGCCTCCGCGTCGGAGGTCTCCGGCGGCTCGACGAAGATCGAGATCCCGGGGACCTCGTGCAACGGCGCGTCCGAGACCACGGCGATGCCGACGTAGGTGGACGCGAAGAGCGTGGCGCCAGCGGCGGCGTAGACGGCGATGGACAGGCTTCCTTTCATGACTTCGGGGAGGGTTCGGGGGTCGTTCTCTCTTGTTCGGCGGCCGCGGAGCGCCGGCGGGCATCGCGCTCCATGGCGACGGCGTCCGCGAGCTTGGCCTCGGCTCGGCGCTCTTCCTGGACGTGGTGGCCCCGGGCCTTGGCGCGCAGACGTTGGAGCCCCTGGAGGGCCGTGCGGGCCTCTTGCCAAGCCCGGCGCGCGACCTCCGAGCGCCCGCGGGCGACCTCGAGGCGACCGCGGGCCTTGCGCTGGTGGCCCTCGAGCAGCTCGATCGAGCGGCGCGTCGTCAGCACGAGGCCGGGGTCGAGGTGTGGGGAGGTCTGGACGCTCTCCTGGTAGGCCCGGGCGCCGACGAGCTCTTGCTCGATGCGCTCGAGGCGGGCGAGCTCCGCGCGGGTGTGCGCCTCGGCCGCTTGCCAGGCGTTCTGCGCCAGTTCCTCCTGGACCGCGCGGACACGCAGGAGGCGGTCCAGCTTGAACTCGAAGCCGCTCACGCAACTGCCTCCGGATCGCTCGTCACGAGCTCGAGCAGCTCGAGCGTCTCGGCCAGGGAGCAGGCCTCGCCGCTCCCCTGTCGCAGGAAGGCCTCGATGACCGGCATGCGCGCGATGGCCTCGTCGAGCTTGGGGTTCGTCCCCGCGGCGTAGGCGCCGATCTCGACCAGGTCGCGGCCCTCGCGCCAGGCGGCGCAGAGCTCGCGCACGCGGGCGGCCCGCTCGCGGTGATCGGGCGTCGCGAGCTGCGGCATGAGACGCGAGAGGCTCTGGAGCACGTCGACGGCGGGGAAGTGTCCGACCTGGGCCAGCTCTCGACTCAGGAAGAGGTGACCGTCCAGGAGGCCGCGCAGCGTGTCGGCCACCGGCTCGTTCGGATCGTCGCCGTCGAGCAGAATCGTGAGCAGACCCGTGATGCTCCCGCGCTCGCTGCGCCCCATGCGCTCGACGAGCTTGGGAACCGTGGCGAAGAAGCTCGGCGGGTATCCGCGCACCGTCGGCGGCTCCCCCGCGGCGAGTCCAATCTCCCGGCAGGCCCCGGCGAAGCGCGTGACCGAGTCCATCACGAGCAGGACGTTCTGGCCCTGGTCGCGGAAGTGCTCCGCGATGGTCGTCGCCACGAAAGGGGCGAGGTAGCGCTCGATCGGGGGCCGGTCGGAGGTCGCGACCACGAGCACGGCTCTCCCGCGGGCGTCCCCCCCGAGGGTCTCGTCGATGAAGGAGCGGACTTCGCGCCCCCGCTCGCCGACCAGGCAGACGACGACGACGTCGGCGTCCGTCCCGCGCGTGATCTGCCCCAGGAGTGTCGACTTGCCGACTCCCGAGCCGGAGAAGATCCCCAGCCGCTGTCCGCGGCCGACGGAGTTCAGGGCGTCGATCGAGCGAACGCCGGTCTGCAGGGGTTCGTCGATCGCCGGCCGGCCGAGGGGGTCCGGGGCGGGTCGGCGCACGCCGCGGGCCTCCTGCGCGCGCAGGTGATGCCCGCCGTCCATCGGCTTGCCGAAGCCGTCGACCACGCGCCCGAGGAGGGAGTCGCCGACGGGGATCGAGAAGGAGCGGTGCAGGGCCGTGACGAGTTGTTGCGGCGCGATGCCGTCGAGGTCGCCATGGGGCATGAGCAGGGTCCGGTTGCCGCGGAAGCCGACGACCTCCGCGTCGATCCGGCCACGCGTGCCGCGGTCGATCCGACACATGTCTCCCAAGGCCGCGGGGACGCCGACGGCCTCTACGATGACCCCGGAGACGATGTCGATCCGTCCGCGGTAGACCGGGCGCGCCCCGTGTTGGATGGCCTCGCGGCAGAGGTCGAGGTCGATCACGACTCGAAGACCTCCCGCAGGTTCTCGCGGATCGACAGCAGACAGTCGTCGAGCTCGCGGACGAGCAGGCCCTGCTCGGTCTCGATGCGCACGTCCCCGCGGCGGAGCGCGGGGTCGGCTTGCACGTCGGTCCCGCTGCGGAAGCGCACGGCCTCGAGGGCCTGGGCGTCGTCCGGGTGGACGTGGATCACCGTGGCGCCGACCTTTCCGCCCTCGCTGGCGAGCATCGTGCGCACGATGGCGGTGATGTCGTAGTCGCCCGCCGTGATCTCACGGACGAGCAGGGAGCGGGCGACCTCCAGGGCGAGCTCGATCGTCACCTCCGCGACGGAGTCGAGGAGACCTTCGCGGAAGGACTCGAGCTCCTCCACGGCCTTGTCGAAGCTCTCCGCGGCCGTCCGCTGCGCCTCCACGGCGAGCCGGTCGACGAGCTCGCGGCGGCGGGCCTCCGCGAGCTCGGCGATGCCCCCGGGGAGGAGGCGGGCGCCGGTGGGGGCCGCGTCCGTTCGCACGGGCGTCGTGGGGGACTGGGAGATCAAGTCACGAGCTCCTCGCCGCTCCGCGCGGGCTCGAATTCGCCGGAGTCGATCAGGCCGTGGACGGCCTTCAGGATCATGGCGCGGGACTGCAGCACCTCGGACATCGGGACGGCGCCGACGAGGTCGCGCTCCTCGACCACCATGGCCTTGACGCGGGTGCTCAGGTTCTCGGTGACGTTCGCCTCCACGTCCGCTGCGCAGGCCTTCAGGGCCACGGCGAGCGTCCGGGTGTCGATCGCGCCCAGGATCTTTTGCATGGAGCGCTTGTCGACGTCGGCGAGATCCGTCCACGTGAACATGTACTCGCGGATCTCCTCCGCCATGCCCTCGTCGTCGGCCTCGATGCCCTCCATGACCGATCGCTCGAGCTCGGTGCTCGAGAAGTTGAGCATCTCGGCCACGGTCTTGAGGCGGACCGAGGGGTCGGGGGCCGGCGGCTCCTCCGCCAGGACCTCGAGGCGCCGCGCGAGGTTGCGGGCCATGCTGCGAAGGACCTGCGCGTCCGGGGAGACGAGCGTCGCCATGCGCGTGACCGTCTCGAGGGCGACCTCCGGGTCGAGCTCGCTGATGATGTCGGCGGAAACGCCGGGGTCGACGTGGCTGAGCACGATGGCGGAGGTGAGCGGCGACTCGGCCTGAAGGGCCTTGGCCAGGGCCCGTGTGGGGAAGCGCTCGATGTCGCGGAAGGGCCGCGTGTGGAGCTGACGGCTCCGAATCTCGCCCAGCATCTGCTTCGCGCGCTCCTCGTCGAAGGCCTCCGCGAGGAGGGCCTGCAACTGAGAGTCGCTCTGGGAGGAGACCGTCCGCCTGGTGTTCAGCGACCGCGCGAGGTCGGCGTAGAGGTGGTCGACGGAGTCCTTGTCGGAGAAGGACTCCCCCAGCTCCGTCATGGCGGTCGCGACTTCGGCGACGAGGTCCGCGTCCAGGTGCCTGAGGAGCTCGAGGGCGTCCTCGCGCTCCAGGCTCAGCAGGAAGGCCGCGATGCGCACCGGGCCCGATGTCGCTTGATCGTCCTTCATCGTCCGGCTCCGATCGTCTCGTCGATCTCGCTCGCCCAGCCGGCCAGGATCTCACTGACCCTCTCCGGGTCGTTCTTCACGAGCTCCTCGACCTGGACCCGCGCGAGCAACTCGGGATCGATGGACTCGAGCTGTTCCTCGGTGACTTCCTTGCCGTCGGCCGACGCCTGCTTGGCCACCACGGCCTCGCCGGTCACCTTGCCGCCGCCCTTCAGGCTCTTGAAGAGCACGAAGACGAAGGCCAGGGCCGCCAGGATCTCGACGCCGTGCTCGATCAGGAGCTCGACGTACTCGTTCGGGGCCGGTGCGGGCTCCGCGGGCTCGGGCAGGACCGGCGCTCCCTCGTCGTCGCGCTCGACCGAGGCCAGGGGAGCGATGAAGGACTCGAACTGGTCCTTGCGCTCGGCGTCGAATCCCACCGCCGCCTTGACCATACGCTGGAGCTCCTCGATGTCCTCGGCCGCGCTCTCGTCTGCGATCAGCGCGACGTTGAGCCGCGTGATCTGAGGTGTGCGGCTCGTGCGGTGCTCCGTGGAGTGCCCGACGACGCTGCGCTTGATCGAGTCCTCGGAGGTCTGCTTCCGCTCGCTGCCGCCGCCCTCGGTCCCGGCGCTCTCCACACCGAAGTCTTGTGTGATGTTCGAGGAGATGCCGGCTTCACCGCCGGCCACCGCCGAGCCCGAGGACCCCTCGGTCTTCGAGGACTCCTCGTAGTAGGGCGCGGACTCCTTCGGGAGGGCGGACTGCCTGATCGACTCCAGCTCTTCGTAGCTCCAAACGGAGTTCACCGTGACCCGCGCCATGCCCTGCCCCAGGGCCATCTCGAGCCCGGCGTTGGCCCGACGCTCGGCGTCCGCGTCGTAACGGCGCTTGTAGGCGTAGAGATCCTCGCCGTCGAACTCGCTCGAGTTCGAGCCGCCGTCGTGGAGGAGGTTTCCCTGCTCGTCGACGACCGTGATGTTCTCCAGCGGGACGTTGAAGCGCGAGCGGACAAGGGTGGCGACCGTGCGCGCCTGCGCCTCGTCGAGGAAGTAGCCGTGGCGCAGCCCCAGCGTGACGGAGATGGTCTCGGCCTCGGGGCGGCCGAAGGCACTGCGCACCTGGCTCGAGCTGCAGACGGTGGCGCGCTCGACGAAGTTCAGGCGCTCGAGTTGGAGCTCGCACTCCTGCCACTCGCGCTTCTCGGCCATCTGTTCCCGCGTTCGGGCGCTCATGAAGGCGCTGTCGACGCCGCCGTCGGTGATCTGGATCCCCTTGTTCGAGGGCTTGTAGCCGCCGAGGGCGACCTGGGCCTCGGCCGCGTCGCGGTCGGAGACGTCGACCCAGATTCCGTTCTCCGGCGGGGGGGAGGAGCGGAAGGCGATGCTCGCCTGGGCCAGGGCGCGCTTGTACTCGGCGGCCTCCGCGGAGGTCAGCCCCGACCAGAGCTGGACGAGGTCGGGACGCGTCGCGAACCAGCTCGACACGCCGGCCGTCGCGAGGACGGCCAGGGTCGAGAGCACGAGCGTCAGGCGCGTCGCGGGACGCGCCGAGCGGAAGAGCTCGAGGAGCTGCAGGAATTTGTCCTTCATGGCGATCGGTCACACGCTCATGCGCATGACTTCCCGGTAGGCGTCGATGAACTTGTTGCGCACGGCGAGGGCGAACTTGAACGAGAGGTCCGCCTGCTTGACCTGGGCCGCGATCTCGTGGAAGTCGGAGACCTCTCCGCTGACGACGCCCTTGATCAACTCGTCGCTCTTGCGGAGCTCCGCGTCGAGGCCGCCGATGCTCGTGTCGAGGTCGGCAGCGAAGCTCTCCGGCGACTTCGCCTCGGGGGTGCCGCGCAGGTTGGCCTCGACGTCCGCGAGGCGCCGACGGGCTTCGGCTTGGCGATCCATCGCCGCGCGAATCGCGTCGAAGGCGTCGCTCGAGCCCTTTCCGATGCCGTTGACCATCTCGATCTCCTGGGGACGTACGGGTTACTGCTCCGAGCTACGGTGCAGGCTTACTGGGCGAGCCGCAGAGCTCGCTCCGCCATGCGGACGAAGGTGTCCTGGGCCTTGAGGCTGGCCTCGTAGGAGCGGACCGCGGTCATGAGGTCAGCCATCTCCTTCATCGTGTTGACGTTGGGGAGGCGCACGACCCCGTCCGGGCCGGCGTCGGGGTGCGTCGGGTCGTAGATCTCCTCGAAGGGCGTCTGGTAGTCGCCGCTGATCTCGGAGACGCGGACGCCGCGGACCTCGGTCTCGCCGCCCTCGAGCTCGTGCAGGATGGGGGCAAAGTGGACGACCTGGCGGCGGTAGGGCCGGGGCTCGTCGCTGCCGGGCATGCGCGTCGTGCGCGCGTTCGCGAGGTTTCCCGCGATGACGTTCATGCGCACGCGCTCGGCGGACATGGACGAGGCCGTCGAGCGGAAGCCCGAGAAGAGTCGCTTGACCGAGTCCATGATCAGCGACCCTCCTCGATGGCCGCGCGCAGGAGCTCCATGCGCCCGGCGAGCATCGTCGAGTAGAGCTCGTACTGCATCCTGTTCTGGAGCAGGCCATTCAGCTCGAGCTCAGGACTGACGTTGTTGCCGTCGGCGCCCGTCGGCGTGAAGTGGTCGCGCTGTACTTCGGGCTCCACGGAGAGGAGGTCGGGCCGAGGCTCGTTCAGCTCCTTGGCGAGCAGGTCCTCGAAAGCCACGGTCTCGCGCACGTAGCCCGGTGTGTTCTGGTTGACCAGGTTGTTCGTCAGGACCCTGTAGCGTTGGGTCGAGGCGGACATCAGCTTGACCAGCAGCTGGTTCGGTTCGTTCGAGATCGTCATGGCTCGCCTCAGGTCAGGAGCCCCGTGCTCTTCCAGAGCTTGATCTTGTTGCTCAACGTGCGCGCGGTGAGCCCGAGCCGGCGCGCAGCCTCGGTCTTGTTGCCGCCGGTGGACTCCAGCGTCGCGAGAATGGCGACACGCTCGATGTCCGCGACCTTCAGGTTGGCGAGGTGCTCCCAGAGGGCCCCCTCCCAGTCCGCTGAGTCGTGGACCTCGATGCCCGAGGCGTGCCCCACCTGGGGCTCCTGGGTGCTGATCGTGGTCAAGCCCGTCGGAGGACCGAAGGTCAGGTTCTCCGGGCGCACCACGTCCGACTCGAGCAGGACGACGGAGCGTTGGATGACGTTCTCCAGCTCGCGCACGTTCCCGGGCCAGCTCCAGCCGAGGAGCTGATCCTGGGCCTCCTGGCCGAGGCGCGGTGTCTCCCGGCCGTTCTGCTTGGCGTAGCGCTCGAGGAAGTGCTCGGCCAGGGGCAGGACGTCGTCCCGCCGCTCCCGCAGCGGCGGGACTTGCAAGGGCAGGACGTGCAGGCGGTAGTAGAGGTCCTCGCGGAACTTCCCCGCGGCGATCTCGTCGGGGAGGTTCCGGTTCGTTGTCGCGATCACGCGCACGTCGACACGCAGCGTCTTGGTGCCACCGACGCGTTCGAACTCCTCTTCCTCGAGGACCCGCAGGAGCTTGACCTGCATGGCGGGTGAGATCTCCCCGAGCTCGTCCAGCAGGATCGTCCCGCCGTCCGCCAGCTCGAAGCGCCCCGGGCGCTGACGATGGGCGCCGGTGAAGGCGCCGCGCTCGTGGCCGAAGAGCTCGGATTCGAGCAGAGTCTCGGAGAGGGCCGCGCAGTTGACCCGGATGAACGGGCCGTCCTTGCGCGGCGAGTGCTGGTGGATGTACTGGGCGATGCGTTCCTTGCCCGTGCCGCTCTCTCCGGTGATGAGCACCGTCCCCTTGGAGCGGGCGATGCGGGAGGCGGTCCGCATCAGCTCGACGCTGGCGGAGCTGTTGACGATGACCTCCTCCTCGGTCCCGCCGACCAGCTCGGAGCGCAGGTACTCGTTCTCGTCCTCGAGGCGGCGCGTGCGCTCGATGCGGTCGATGACGAGCTCGATCGTGTCCGGCGAGCAGGGCTTCATCATGAAGTCCGCCGCTCCGCGCTGCATCGCCTTGACGGCTTCCTCGACAGAGCCGTGGGCCGTGACCACGACGGTGGGCAGCCCCGGGTAGTCCTTCTCGATCGTCTCGACGAGTTGCGAGCCGTCCATCCCGGGCATGCGCAGGTCGGTCAGCACCAGGTCCGGCGGCCGGTTGGCGACCGACGCCAGGGCTTCCTCGGCGGAGGTGGCCTGCTCGACCGTGAAGCCGAGGGTGCCGACGGCTTCGGTCAGGAACTCGCGGGACAGGGAGTCGTCGTCGACGATCAGGACTCGTTGAATGGACATGGTCGTGGTCAGCGGAGGGGGGAGGTGGGGACTTGGAATGAGATGCGGGCGCCGCCCAGGGCGGAGGGAGTGGCGTCGATGTCGAGCCTCCCGCCGTGGAGCGCGACGAGGGTGTGGACCAGGGAGAGCCCCAGCCCGGTGCCCTCGGCCCGGGTGGTGAAGAAGGGGTCGGTCAGGCTGCCGGCGAGCTCGGGCGGGATGCCCGGCCCGGCGTCCTGGACCTCGAAGAGGACCTCGTCGCCGCGCTCGGTGATCGAGACCCGGAGCGCGCCGCCCTCGGGTTGCACGTCGAGGGCGTTCGAGACGAGGTTGCGCAGCGCCTGGCGCAGCTTGATGTGGTCGCCGCGGAAAGGCCCAGCGGCGCACTCCGTGCGGATCTCCCAGTCGCTCGCGGGGCGCTCGCCCGGCGTGCGCTGGAGCGCTGCGGCGACGGCGGCATCGAGCAGCAGGGCGGGATCGATCTCCTGGAGCTGGAGCCCGTCTGGGCGCGCGAAGGAGAGCAGGCTCGTGATGATCGCGTCGACCTCGCGCACGCCCTCGGAGATCAGCTTCGCCCAGCGATAGTGGTCGTCGGCCGGGTCCAGCTCGCGCTGGAAGAGGTCTGCGAAGCCCTTGACCGCGTTCATCGGGTTGCGGATCTCGTGGGCGATGCCGGCCGCCATGTTGCCCAGGGCGGCCATCTTGTCCATCTGGTGCACGCGGGCCGAGAGGCGCACGAGCTCGGTGCGGTCGTCGAAGACGTCGACGGATCCCGCGGCCTCACCGCCCTCGAAACGGATGGAGGAGCGCTGGGAGGTGAGCACGCGCTCGGATCCGTCCGGTCGGGTCCAGCGGATGGGCTCGCCGTCCGGGTTCGGGCGGGGGAGGTCCGTCTCCGGGGCGCCTGCCGAGTCTCGCGAGTCGAGCCCCAGGATGGTGCTCAGGGCGCCGTTCGTACGCGCGACCCGGTCACCGGCGTCGCGCACGACGACGCCCACCGGCAGGGTGTCGAGGATGGTCTCGACCTCGGCGACCTTCTGTTCGAGCTCGCGGTTCGCGAGGCAGAGCTCCTGCTCGACGCGCTCAGCACGTCGCTCGAGGCGCTCGTAGCTCTCGAGCAGGTCGCGCGAGATCTCCGACAGCGACTGCACCATGGCGCCGAGCTCTTCGGGCGTCGAGTCCGCGGGCGCGGCGCTCGTGGGGGATGTGCAGGGATCGCTCAAGGCTTGCTCCCCGCGGCCGCGCGGTGGTCGACGACCTTGCGGTCGAAGTCGATCAGCCACTGCAAGAAGCCGCGATCGGCCTCCGCGCGCTGGGCCAGGGCGCTCTCGGGGCCCGCGTCGATCACGCGCGTGTAGGCCGCGATGGCGTCCCGGGTGCGGTCGAGGCGCTCGTAGCAACGACCGATCCAGTAGTCGGCCTCGGGGTCGCCCTCGCGCGTCCTGAGGAGCGTGAGGGCCTCCTTGTAGCGCTCGGCCCTGTAGTAGGCGCGACCTTGGCGGATGGGGTCGGCGGTGTAGCCGGGCTCCTCGATGGTGAGCTTGCCGCTGCCCTTGCGCGGGGCTTGAGCCCCGTTGTCGAGCACGGGCGGCCAGATCTGGGCCACCCCGCTGCGTTGCTCTTCGCTCAGGCCGGTCGTCGGGACCGAGATCGTGCGCGTCGGCTCGCCCGGGTTGCGGGGATCCAGCGCCGTGGTCGGGTCCTCGCCCAGGTGCTCGAGCACGTTCTGGCGCTCGTCGTCCTGCAGCCGGCGCTCCAGCTCTCCGATCTCACGCCGCAGCTGGTCGAGGAGCTCGCTGCGCTCCCGATCACTGCCGAAGGAGGGCTCGGTCGCCGCGAGGATCGCCTCGACGGCGGCGTAGTCGCCGTTGCCGAGCTCCCCCTGGATGGAGGAAAGGGAGTCCAGGGCGCGCTCGGTGGAGTCGAGCGCTCGGCCGAGCTGCTGGGTCGATTGCCCGCGGTCGATCGCGCTCGGCACGACGAGGGCGCCGACGAGCCCGAAGTTGACGAGGTAGGTGAACTTCAGCATCAGAGCTCTCCTCCATAGGCGGCCGCGGCCGCTGCGAACTGGTTGTTGCGCTCGTAGATCTCCCCGGCGAGCAGGTAGAGCTGCGTGCGGTTCTCGACCGACTCGAGCGTCATCACGACCTCGCGCAAGACGGCTACGGCCGCGCCCACGCTCTCCTGGGACTCGAGCAAGGGCGCGTAGGTCTTCGCGTAGGCAAGCCGCTGGGACGCGGGCAGCGCCCGGAAGTCGCGCTCAAGGCTTTGCAGCTTGCGCAGCGCCTGCTCCGAGGCGCCGGTCGAGGCGAGCCGTTGAGCGAGCCGCAGCCGCTGGGAAGGCGTCCCGCCGGTGAAGGTCGTGGCGTCCAGGCCGAGGCGCGAGCGAGCTTCGTTCAGGTAGGGCTGGAGCGCGTCTCCGAGCCCGACGGCCTGCGCCTGCCGGTGGAGGAACATGACGCCGAGCTCCTCGCCTTCGGCGGAGAGGGCCACTTCGGCCGCCCGCACGAAGGCCTCGCGTTGGACCTCCTTCGACTTGCCGCGGCTGAAGTGCAGCCAGGCGACGGCCGCTTCGACGGGGTGCCCGCTGGCTTCGAGGGCGCGGGCGCGCAGGTCCATGCCCTCGAGCTCATCGATGTACTGGCGCTTGCCGCGGGCGATGCGGTCGAGGTCCTCCAGGGCCTCCTCGTACTCACCCAGGCCGATCTTGGCGCGGGCGAAGAGCATCAGGCGCTGGGCGGCGTCCTCGGGACTCAGGGGCTCGACGACCTGACCGAGGCCCTCGAGCATGTAGAGGGCCCGCCGGCTCTCGCCGCGCATCAGGATGCAACGCGCGAGCTCGCGCCGGGCCAGGGCGACCAGCTCGACCTCGTCCAGGGAGGTGCCTTTGTCGAGCTGCGTGTTGCCGATCAGCTGGAAGTGGGGCATGGCGCGCTCCCAGTCCTCCAGCTCGACGAGCAAGAGGCCGGCTTGCATGTGGGCGGCGAGCTGTGCTTGACGGTCCACGAGGGCTTCGGCCAGGAGCTCGTAGTGGCGCGCGGCCTTCTCCGGCTGGCCGCGGTCGACGGCGATCTCCGCCAGCCGCTCCCGGGCCTCGAGGGCCTCGCTACCGTCGGGGAAGCGCTGGAGCGCGGTCAGGTAGCCGATCTCCGCGGCCTGCAGACAACGCTCGCGGTCGGGGAAGGGAGGCTTGAGGGCCGTGACCTCCAGGCGGTCGGCGCCGAGGGTCCCCGAGAGCCCCGCCGCGCCGAGGACGTACTCGACGACGACGTGCAGCGGGCGGTGGCGAAGGTAGACGGTGACGGGCGGCGAGTCGTCGACGTCCTCGAAGCCGACGAGGCCCAGGCCCGCTTCGCGGCAGAGGCTCTCCATCAAGCCTCGCACGGGGTAGTCGCGGGCTTCGATGTCGAAGTACACGTCGCCGTCCTCGACGACGTGGTCGATGATGACGGACTTCTGGGCCCCGGCGAGGGGCGCCGTCAGGACGAGCGCCAGGCCGGCGAGGGCCCTTCTGCCGAGGAAGGGGAGGCTACGGAGGAAGGAGCTCACTGGAGGCTCTCCCGGAGGTGGTCGGCCTCCGCTTCGTGACTGAAGGCGATCAGGTAGGCCGCGCGCCGCTCCACGCCCTCACGCTCCTCCGGCGGCAGCCGGTCGAGCTTCGCGAGGAGGGCGTACACCATGCGCCGCGCCTCGTGGAAGCGGCCGTCCTCGATCGCGCTGTCGGCGACGGCCAGGACGCTGTCGTGGAAGGTGTCGAGCGCGGGGATGGCTTCGTCGCTGCGCCGCGCCGTTTCGCTCTGCGAGTCCTCGTCTCGCTCGGGGTGGCGCTCAGGAACCTCGAGGGTCGTCTCGGGCCCGCGCGTCGGCGGGGGCTCGACCTGGGCCACGCCCGAGTCCATGGGTCGGGCGTCGAGGCGGCGCTCGTAGGCAGTCGTGAAGTTCCATGCGATGAAGAGCAGCCCCGCCATGAAGCAGGCGGAGAGGGCCGTGAGCACCCACAAGGCGGGGGAGCCCCCCGTCGCCAAGACGGGGACTTGAACGGGAACGGCGGCAGCCTCGGTGCTCGCGACGGGGAGAGCCGGGGCCGGCTCGACGACGGGCTGGGTCGCCTCGGTCGTCTCGGGCGCGGGCTTGTTCTTCTGGCGGCGCTCCTCGGCCTTTCGTTGCTCCTCCTTGGCCTCGCGCATGATCTGCTCGACCTCGTCGTCGATGCCGCCCGCCGCGGGGGGCGGCGTCGGTGCCTCGACGGCCGGTGTCGGAGCCTCAGGGGAGGGGCGCTCCACGGCGTCATCGGGGGCTTGGGCTGGCGGAGCGTCGAGGAGGTCCTCCTCCTCGAGCTGCATGTCGATCGACCCGGCGGTCTCCTGCACGGGCTCGCTCGCCGGCAAGGCGGGCGACGTCTCGTCGAGCATGGCGTCCAGCTCGTCCGTGCCCGACTCCTCGGGGCGGGCGCTGGCCTCCGGGACGTCGACGGGCGGGAAATCGAAGAGGTCCTCGTCGAGGTCGTCGAGCGGCTCGTCGGGCTCCCCTGCGGGGGCGAAGTCGTCCAGGGACATGGTTCAGCTCCTCAGGGCGTGGGCGACGGCGCGCCGCGGGTCGGGGTCGGCCAGGAGGCGCCCGGCGACGACGGCCAGGGCGGGCGACAGCTGCAGGGCCTCCGCGCTTCCGCCTTCGCGGAGCAGGGCCAGGAGGTCGCGAGTGGTCTGGGGGCTCAGGTAGTCGTGCTCGCTGAGGTCGGTGGAGGCCTGGGCGTAGGCGACGCGGTAGGCGCCGAAGCGCATGCGCACTCGCGTGCGTCCGTCTTCGGTGCGGACCTCGAGACCCTCGGTCAGGGCCGCGGCGCGGGAGAGGCCGCCGTCGGCGCAGAGGTGCTCGGTCCCGAGCTCGACCCCGTCGACGCCGACGCCCGCATCGCTGACCATGACCAGGAGGTCGCGTCCCTCGATCTCGGCGTCGACTTCGAGCTCGCCGGAGCGACAGGGGTAGGCGTGGCGCACCACGTTCTCGACGACCTCGCCGAGGGCCGTGCAAGCGCGCGCGCGACAACTCGGCCCGATCCCGCGCCCGGTGGCGAAGGCGGCCAGGTCGAGCTGAGCTTGCTCGACGCTGGGGAGCGTCGCGGCGTAGCTGCGCTGGAGGCGCGCTCCTTCGAGGCAACCCTCGGTCTCGACGGCCTGGACGAGCTCCTCCAGGCGGAAGGGCTTGGAGAGGAACTCGCTCGCGCCGAGCCGCAGGGCGCGGCGGCAGCTCTCGAGGGAGGGGCGTGCGCTGAGAAAGACGGTGCGCGGGGCGAATCCGCGTCGGCGGTAGCGCTCGAGCAGGTCGAGGCCCGTCAGACCCGGGAGCTCGGGGTCCGCGATCAGGACCTCCGGCGGCGTCAACGCGAGCGCTTCCTCGGCCCGGCGCGCGACGTCGACGTCGTGCCCGCGGGACTCGAGGGCGGCAGCCAGGGCCCTGGCCACCACGAGCTCGCTCTCGACGATCAGGACGCGCATCTCAGGCGGCGCCTTCGATCGGCTGGTCGAGGGGGAATCGGGCCGTGAGCTGGAAGTTGCCCGGGGCCGACGTGCTGCGCTCGAACGTGCCCCCCATGCGCTGGATCTCCTGCTCGGCGACCCGCAGGAGCAGCTCGTCGTCCGAGCGCCGGAAAGGGTCCGGCGCTGCGCGGTTGCCGAAGCAGCTCTCTTGGCCGAGCCCCGCGACGAGGGTGAACACCGCCTTGCCGCCGATCACCTGGACGCGCAGGAGGGCCTGGCCGCGCCCGGCGACGCTGGCGTGGATCAGATGCGAGAGCCAGCGCGAGAAGCTGGGGCCGTCGACGCAGGTGAAGGCGCCCGTGTCCTCGACCGCGCAGAAGACTCGCTCGCGGACGCTCGTCGAGGTGGCGCGAACGGCGGAACGAGCGAGCTCGTCCAGCGTGCAGCGCAGGGGGACGGGTTCGTGCGGCGCTGCGAGGGCCGAGATCACCTGGACGTTGCGGCCCACGGTCTCGATCAAGCCGACCGCCTTGCGCAGGCTCTGCGTCTGACTCGAGTCGGCGGGGAATTCCTTTCCGAGGCTCTCGAGGCAAGCTCGCAGGGCGTGGAGGGGCGTCTCGATCCCGCGTCGGATCGTCGTCCGCACGTCGTGACTCGAGGAGCTGGTGGCGTGGGTCGCGCCGTGGTCGGTGTCGGTGTGGCGGGGAGAGTCGGCGTGCATCGCTGCGGAAGGGTTCGGGGCCTCGATGGGCCCGATGGGTGGGCAGCAAAGATTTCGGTCGCCCGCGCCAATTCCCTTGATGGGCCAGATCGGCGAGACGGCACTTTTTTCTCGCCCGGGGTCCGAATGCGCTCCGAAGGGAGCAGGAGTGGCGCATCGCGCCCACGACGGAGACGGGCAACCTGTCGAAATTTTCGACAGGCAGCGGCGCGGAGGCCTCAGGCCTCGATCTGGTACGCGCGCAGCTTGTTGTAGAGGGTCGTGCGATTGACCCCGAGCAAGCGCGCCGTCTGGCTGCGATTGCCGCGCGCCTCCTCGAGGGCACGGCGGATCAGCTGCTCTTCCATCTGCTTGAGCCCGAAACCCTCGAGGTCGAGCTGCACCGCGGCGGGATCACGCCGGGTCTCCGGGCCCTCCGCGAGGCCGAGGTCCTCGCTGGTGATCCGATCTCCGCGGGCGCGCAGGGCTCCGCGCTCGATGGCGTTGCGCAGCTCGCGGACGTTGCCCCGCCAGGGGTGGTTGCCGAGGGCCTCGAGGGCCTCCTCTGCCAGGGCGCTCCGCTCGTGGCCGAACTCGCGGCGGTAGAGCTCCACGAAGTGCTGGGCGAGCTCGGGGATGTCCTCGCGGCGCTCGCGCAGGGGGGGCACGACGATCGAGAGGACGTTGAGGCGATAATAGAGGTCTTCGCGGAAGCGGCCCTCCTCGACCAGCCGGCCCAGGTCGCGGTTCGTCGAGGCGACGAAGCGCACGTCCGTGGGCAGGTCCTCCGAGCCCCCGACCCTCCTGTAGACCCGCTCTTGCAGGACCCGCAGGAGCTTGGCCTGCAGCTCGAGGGCGAGCTCACCGACCTCGTCGAGGAAAAGCGTCCCCCCTCGCGCGGCGGCGACGAGGCCTTCCTTTCCCTTGGGGTCGGCACCGCTGAAGGCGCCCCCCTCGTAGCCGAAGAGCTCGGCTTCGAGCAGGTTCTCCGCCAGGGCGGCGCAGTTGACGGCCACGAAGGGGCCCTCGGCGCGGGCGGAACCCTCGTGGACGGCACGGGCGACGAGCTCTTTGCCCACGCCCGACTCGCCGGTGACGAGCACGGTGGTGCGGGGCGTCGAGGCGACGCGCTGGATCTGCTCGTGCACGCGGGCGACGGCCCGCGAGCGGCCCACGATGGGACCCGACCGCAGGCGGGCGACCTCGCCGCGCAGCAGGTCGCGCTCCCGCGTCACCGCCGGGTCGCGGCGGACGCGCTCCATGAGTTCCTTGATTTGTCCCGTTCGAATGGGCTTTTCCAGGAAGTCGCAGGCACCGAGCCGCATGGCCTCGACAGCGCTCGGGACGTCGGCGCGCTGCGCGACGAGCACGACCTGGGGGCGCGGCTCGAGCTCGAGGAGTCGCGGCAGGGTCTCCAGGCCTCCGCCTGGCATCTCCGCGTCCAGGAGCACCAGGTCGGGAGCCGCGCGGCGGGCCACCTCGACGGTTTGGCGGGCGCTCCCGGCCTCGAAGCTGCGGTGGCCGAGGGCCTCGCAGGTCACCACCAGGGCCTCCCGCGTCGCGGGATCCACGTCGGCAATGAGGATGCGGCTCTCCATGGGATCGGACCTCGGTCCGGCCCTGCACTTCGTCTTCGGGGGGGGAAGAGCTGGGGTCCCTGGCCGGCCTGGCGACGCGCGTGGCCCACCACCGGGAAGAATTGTCCACATACACGGCGCGTCCTTCGCCTCGATCCGGGCGACAACGCCGTCCGTTTTTCGGGACTCGATGCTCATGGGCTCCGGCGCGACTCCGAGAACCTCCCACGTCCGGCCGGGTCCAGCACCCAGCCAGGCAACCTCAAAGCGATTACCTAGAGACCGAACCAGGAGCCGAAACCATGGGCCTCAGAGTCAACACCAACATCGCCTCGTTGACTGCTCAGCGCAGTCTGGGCAACGTCACCGACCGCCTGCAGGGCAACTTCGCCCGCCTCTCCTCCGGCCTGCGGATCGCCACCGCGGCCGACGACGCCGCGGGATTGGCGATCTCCGAGCGCATGCGCTCGCAGATTCGTTCCCTGGGCGCCGCGAGCCGCAACGCGCAGGACGGCATCTCCCTCGTGCAGACCGCCGAGGGCGCGCTGAACGAGGTGAGCAACATCATGGGCCGGATGCGGGAGCTCGCCATCCAGGCGTCCAACGGGACCCTGAGCACGGACGACCGCATCACGATCAACACCGAGATCGTCGCCCTGCAGTCGGAGATGGACCGCATCGCGACGACGGCGACCTTCAACGGGATCAACCTCTTGAACGCCGCGGCCACCGTGGACATCCAGGTGGGCATCAACACCGGTGAGATCATCGCCGTCAACCTGGAGGACACGCAGACCGCCAACCTCGGCATCGACTCGGGTAGCCTCGACACCCTCACGGTCGCCGCCGCCAACACGGCCCTCGGCCTGCTCGACGCGGCCATCGGCACCATCAACAACGTCCGAGGAAACCTCGGCGCCTCTCAGAACCGCCTGCAGAGTGCCGTCTCCTCGATCCTCAACAGCAAGGACAACCTCTCCGCCGCGGAGAGTCGCATCCGGGACGTGGACGTCGCCTACGAGACGGCCGACCTGACCCGGAATTCGATCTTGCAGCAAGCCGCGACGTCCGTCTTGCAACAGGCGAACACGCAGCCGCAGATCGCACTATCCCTACTCCAAGGATAGTCGGAGTTCGGCCTCTAGCGCCGAATCGCTGAGGGGGAGGGTCGTCGCGAGGCGATCCTCCCATTCCCTCCCGCCGAACCTCCAGAGCTCTCTGCTTCGATCCCCTTCGCGCGCTTCGGTCACCGTGCCACGACTCGAGCGCCTGCTCTCTGACCAATCCTGATCAACCGTTCCTGCTCGAGCACGAGAGGCTCGCGGGAGCGGAACAGTGTATCCAGCCAGCTCCGTCCGGACTGATCGATCCGCACCCACCTCGCCGCGTGCCAATTGGCGGGGGACGATCGAGAGTGTCCGCGACAAGGGAGTGAGACGAGCGGGTGGGTATGGGGTGCATGTCAACTCTCTGAATCAATCCAAGGAAGAAACTGATGGGACTTCGAGTCAATACCAACATCGCGTCGCTGACCTCGCAGAGGAATTTGGCAGGCGTGACGGGCAGGTTGCAGGGCAACTACGCCCGCCTGTCTTCGGGCCTGCGCATTGCGACTGCCGCGGACGACGCGGCCGGCCTCGGCATCTCCGAGCGCATGCGTTCCCAGATCCGCAGCTTCTCGCAAGCTGGCCGCAACGCCCAGGACGGCATCTCCCTCGCGCAGACCGCCGAGGGCGCGCTGAACGAGGTGAGCAACATCCTCAACCGGATGCGTGAACTGGCCGTGCAGGCCTCCAACGGGACGATGAGCACCGCTGATCGCACCACCATCAACACCGAGTTCACCGCGCTGACCTCGGAAATCGACCGGATCGCCACGGAGACGGAGTTCAACGGCATCACGCTCTTGAACGCCGCCGCCACCACCAGCATCCAGGTCGGCATCGACTCCGGTCAGACGATCGGCGTTGCCCTGGGCGACGTCCAGACGGGTGCTGGTGGTCTCGCGGTCGTCGACGACGATGTCACCACGGCTGCCAACGCCAACACGGCGCTGACGGCCCTCGACGCCGCGATCGACACGATCACGACCCAGCGAGGCAACCTCGGCGCGAGCATCAACCGCCTGCAGAGCTCCTACACCTCGATCCTCAACGTGCACGAGAACCTCTCGGCCGCGGAGAGCCGGATCCGCGACGTGGACGTCGCCTACGAGACCGCTGACCTGACGCGGAACTCGATCATGCAACAGGCCGCGACCTCGATCCTGGCCCAGGCCAACTCGCAGCCGCAGCTCGCGCTGTCCCTGCTCGGCTAAGCCTGACCTGGTCCCCAACCCACGAGAAGGGGCCCCGAGAGCGGGGCCCCTTTTCCCTTTTCGGCGGAGCATTCTTCGCCTCCGCCGGAAGGATTTTCCGACCGCCCGGGAATCCGGATCCGCCGTGATTCCGGGCTAACGCGGCAACGTGCCGCGCCCGATAACCCTGCTGGACGACCCCCAGGGGGCGATCGACCCAGGAGCATCCATGATCAGTTTCGGCGGACTCGCGAGCGGACTCGACACCAACGCCATCATCGAGGCGCTGATGAACGTGGAGCGCTTGCCGCTCCAAGCCCTGGAGGCGAAGCAGGAGACCGAGCGAGCCAAGCTCGACCTGATCGGCACCTTCAAGGACCTCGTCAAGGGGCTCCAGAGCGCAGCCGACGGCCTGCGCACGAGCGACAAGTTCTACGACTACACGATCGACGCCAGCGTCGAGGGCATCGCCAGCTTCAGCTCCACCGGGCAGACCGAGGCGGGCTCCCACACCCTGACCGTCCAGAGCCTGGCCCAGGCCGACCGCTGGGCCTTCGACGGGGTGCTCGATCCGGACACCGACCTCGCCTCCGCCGACGGCGAGCAGCTCGACTTCGCGGTCGGCGGAACGAACTACTCCATCGCCGTGACCCAGGCAGGCTCGAGCCTCAACGAGATCGCGGCGGAGGTCAACTCGCTGGCGGGCGACGACGTGACGGCCTCCGTCGTCAACGTCGGGACGGACTCGGCCCCCTCCTGGCAGCTCGTCATCGCCTCGGACGAGACGGGAGAGGACTACCGGATCACGGGTATCTCGACGACGATCTCCAACTTGCGGATCGATGGCACGGGCCCGGATGCGGGCGGGGTGGCCCAGAGCACGAACAACATCACGGTCGGCTCGAATGCCGTCGCGATCATCGACGGGCTCACGGTCGAGCGCGAGAGCAACGACTTCAACGACGTGCTCCCCGGCATCTCGATCACGGCCCTCTCCGCCGACCCGGGGACCGAGGTCAGCTTCACGGTCGAGCCGGACAAGGAGGCCGTCAAGGAGAAGATCCAAGCCTTCGTCGACGCGTACAACGAGGTGGTCGAGTTTGCCAACTCCCAGAACACCTACAGCGAGGACGGCGGCGCGGGCGGAGAGCTCTTCGGCGACTCGATCCTCCGCTCGGTCCGCTCGACGATCCAGACGGCGCTCTTCAACGTCGACACGGCCACCGTCATGGCCGACACGGAGGGCTACTCGACGCTCAGCTTGATCGGAATCAAGGCGGGAAGCGATGGCACGCTGTCGATCGACGACACGACCTTCGACGAGAAGTTCGCGGCGAACGTCGACGCCATCGCGGACCTCTTCGTCGACAGCGACGGCTTCGACAACGGAGGCGCAGCGGAAGGGACGCCAGAGTTCTACGTCGACACGACCGCGGACACCGGCCTCGCGGACAAGCTGTACCGGAGCTTGGACCTCCTGTTCGGCTCCATCCCCAACGGCCAGGGGGGCTCGAGCGACGCCCTCTTCGACGCGCGCACGGACTCCTTGCAGTCCGCGATCGATCGCCTGCAAGACAGCATCGACGCCAAGGAGCGCTACCTCGAGACCCATGAACGGAGCCTGATCGAGCGCTTCTCGGCCCTCGAGGAGCTCATGGGCGGTCTCAACTCCCAGGGAGACGCGCTGCTCAGCGCGCTCTCCGGCTTGAACCCCGACAACTGATCGCAGCGGACACTAGCCACTCCGTCCCCCCTCTCCATGCAGAACGCCCAAGCCGCCGCTACCTACCGCCTCGCTCAGTTCGAGAGCGCGCCTCCGGTCAAGATCGTCCAGCTCCTCTACGCCGGCGCGATCCGCTTTCTGAAGCAGGCCCAGGACCACGAGCCGACCTCCGAGGAATACCGCGGGTTGGTCCGGCGCGCCGAGGACATCATCTGCGAGCTGCGCGCCTCCCTGAACCACGATCCGGATCCGGAGCTGAGCGCCCGCCTCGACGGCCTCTACCTCTTCGCCCAGAGTGAGCTCGGTCGCGCCATCATCGATCGCGATGCCGAGGCCCTCGACGGACCGATCCAGGTCCTCGAGACCCTCCTCGAGGGCTGGAAGGGCGCGGCCAAGACGCTCGATGCGCAGGACGCCAACACGACCGTGCGCCATGAAGGATGAGCTGCAGCGGCTCGAGGCGGTCCTCCAGGAGCTGTTGACGGCCCTCGACTGCGGCGAGCCCGCGGCGCTCGCCTCGGCCTGGGAGCGCTGCGAGGAAGCCCATCGGGTCCTCGACGCGCGGATCGCGGGCGCGATCTTCGAGAGCCCGGAAGAACGAGACCGGCTGCGGGACGGCCTCGAGCGTGTCCTGCGCCTCAACGCCGTCGCGCGTGGCGCGGCCCTCGACATGCAGGGCTCCCTCGGCGAGGACCTGGCGCAGGTCCGCCTCGCCGCCGAACAGCTGCGCGCCTACCGTGGACCCGCGGGTCCCGCGGGCGGGAGCTGCGACCTGGCGGGGTAGGACGCGCTGGCTTCGCGACCGGGCCGCGTCTACCCGACCCGGCCCCGCCTTCCCGACACGGAAGGGGCTCGCGCGAAGCGGCTTCTACCGTGGGCGGCGTCCGCGGCCCGACTGTCGAGAGAATCGACAGGCTGTCGAGATTCTCGACAGCGACCGCCCCGGGAGGGCGACGAGGAGGGACCGCATGAGCGCGTGGAGGGCGCTCGGGCGCTTGGCACAGGCCTTGCCTTCTTGGAAGCGATCGAGCTCCCGCTCCCCGCTTCCCCGCGCCCATGCACCTCCCCTTCGCCCCGCTGCCCCTCGCCCTCGTCGCGAGCGCCCAGGAGACTTCCAGCCTCGGCGGCACCACCGGTCCGGACCTCTCGCGCTACTTCGCCGTCTGCGCCGTCCTGATCCTCGCCACCGCTGCGGTCGCTTGGGGCCTGCGCAAGCTCGTCGCCGGCAATCTGCGGCAGCGGGCCTCCGGGCGAGCTCTGCGGGTGGTGGACATGCTCCCCCTGGGGGGCAAGCGAAAGCTCGCCGTCGTGCGTTGCTACGACCGGACCTTCGTCCTGGGGCTCGGCGAACGCGAGGTGACTCCCGTGGCGGAGCTCGACGCGGGCACGGTGGAGGATCGCGCGAGTGCCGCGACCTCGAAGGCCGACGACGCCGCCTTCGCGCGGGCCCTCGAGGAGATCCAGGACAAGCTGCCGCGTGAGGAGTTCGCGCTGCGCGCCAAGGCGCCGATCGCGAAGGGCTCCGCAACGAAGCAGCAGGCCGCCGCGAAGCCCGCCGAGGGCGGCTCCCGCAAGGTGCTCGTCAAGCGGCGCAAGTCGGCCCGCAAGCAGCCCGAGGCGAGCGGCGCCGCGCTCGAGGTCGCGGACGCTGCGCGCCGCATCGCCGCCGACAAGCGCAAGCTCGTGCCCCGCGCCAAGTCGAGCTCCGCGCCCGCGCCCCAGCCTGAGGCCGCACCGCAGCACCCCTCGGCCCAGCCGCGCCTGGAAGGGATCCTGGGATGAACCGGGCTCTGCGCACTCACATCGGGGGCCGCGCTCTGCGCGCGGGTCTCGTGATCCTCGCCCTCGTCGGCGTCCTGGCGCTGCCCGCGGCGGCCCAGGACCTCGAGCGCGCCCTCGAGGGCGTCGTGGAGAGCGCGAGCGGTCTCGCCGCACCCGAGGGCGACATGCCCGCCGGCGAGGAGGCCCCCTCGCGCCTCTCGTCGGCCGTCGAGATCGCCGTCCTCCTGACGGCGCTCTCGCTGCTCCCGGCGATCCTGATCTCGATCACGAGCTTCACCCGCATCGTGATCGTCCTCTCCTTCGTTCGACGCGCTCTCTCTGTCAACGAGCTGCCGCCCAACCCCGTCATCATCGGCCTGGCGCTCTTCCTGACCCTCTTCGTCATGGCGCCCGTGGCCGACCGCGTCTACAGCGAGGCCTGGCAGCCCTACGAGGAGGGCGAGCTCGAAGCCAAGGAGGCCTCGGAAGTGGCGTGGGGTGAGCTGCGGGGCTTCCTCGTCGCCAACACGCGCGAGACCGAGCTCCAGCTCTTCGCGGACATGAGCGGCTACGCGCCGCCCGCCGATCTGGCGCCGGACGCCGAGCCGGAGCTGCCCCTGACCGTGGTCGTCCCGGCTTTCGTGCTGAGCGAGCTGAAGACCGCCTTCCAGATGGGCTTCCTGCTCTTCCTTCCCTTCCTGGTCATCGACCTCGTCGTCTCGAGCATCCTGCTCTCGATGGGCATGTTCATGCTGCCACCCGTGATGATCTCGACGCCCTTCAAGGTGCTCGTGTTCGTCCTCGTGGATGGCTGGCACCTGATCTGCGAGTCGGTCGTGACCTCCTTCATCGCCTTCTAGCGCCATGCCCGAACTCGACCTGCAGCTCACCGACCTCGCGCGGGAGCTCTTGATGACCGCCCTGATGTTGGCGGCGCCCGTCCTCCTGATCGGGCTCGTCGTCGGCATCGGCGTCAGCCTCCTGCAGGCCCTGACGTCGGTGCAGGAGCAGACGATGAGCCTCATCCCGAAGATGTTCGCCGTGCTCATCGTCTCCCTGCTCCTGCTCGCGCCGGCGATGCAGGTCATGCGTGACTACACGCTGCGGATCTTCGAGCAGCTGCACACCTTCGGCCTGAGCTGAACCGGCCTTGGCGATCCCCCTCCCGCTCCTCGAGGCCTTCGGCCTCTACCTCGTGCGCACGAGCGCTCTGATCGTCGCTTCGCCGATCCTCGGCAGCGGCACGGGCTTCGCGAGCTACCGCATCACGCTGATCGTCGCGGTGGCGCTCGTCCTCTTCCTGAGCACGGGACAGGCCCTGCCGACGGAGGTGGGGGCGATCGAGTTCGGGATGATGTGCCTGCACGAGGTGTTGGTCGGGCTCTTCCTCGCTTTCGTGCTGCAGTCCGTCCTGATGGTCGTGCGCGTCGCCGGGGAGCTGATCGGCGTCCAGATGGCATTCAACATGGCGGACATCGTCGACCCGAGCACGGGCATCAAGACGCCCCTCGTGACCCAGGTGTACGAGATCGTCTTCTTGCTCGGGCTGCTCGCCGTCAACGGGCACCACTGGCTCCTGCGCGCCCTCGGCAGCTCCTTCGAGCGCGCCCCGATCGGCGGCGTCGAGGTCGACGGGGGCGCGGTCGCCGCCACGATCGAGCTCTTCTCGCGCATGTTCAGCGCTGGGGTCGTGCTCGCGGCGCCGGTGATGGTCTTGCTCCTGATGGTCTCGGTCGTGATCGGCCTCCTCGCGCGCGTCGTCCCGCAGGTCAACGTCCTCGAGGTCGGCTTCAACGTGCGCGTGGCCGTCGGGCTGCTCGCGCTCCTGCTCTTCTCTCCCTTCCTGGCGCCCGCCATGGACGAGCTCTTCTCCCAGCTGATGCTCGGCCTCGACGGTTGCCTCGACTCCTTGGAGGCCTGACGTGGCGCAGCACGACGAGTCCGGCGAGAAGACCGAAGCCGCGACGCCACGGCGGCGCGAGGAGACGCGCGAGAAGGGTCAGGTGGCGCTCTCGACGGAGGTCATCGCGGCCCTCGCCCTGGGCATGGCTTTCCTGCTCTACGTCATCGCCAGCGGGCCCGCGCTCGAGATCCTCGGCGGCGGCGTGCGCTCCAGCTTCCACGACCTCGCCAGCGTCGGGACGCTCGAGCTGGACGTGCCGACGGCGGCGGGGATCCTCGGCGCGTCCGGCGGCGGCGCCATCGAGGCGATTCTGCTCTTCGCCCTGCCGCTGCTCCTGTTGACGCTCCTCGTGGGCTACGGCCAGGTCGGCTTCCGGCTCTCACCGAAGGCCCTCGAGTGGAACCTCTCCAAGCTCGACCCGATCAAGGGGCTCGGCCGGCTCTTCTCCGCGCGCACGGCGGTTCGCACGGGGCTGTCGAGCCTGAAGTTGCTCTTCATCGGCCTCGCGGTCTTCCTCACGACTTACGGCCAGCTCGGCCGGATCGCCTCGATCGACGGCGTCGAGCTCGCCCCGGTCCTCGCCGTCGCCGACCACGTCTTCGCGCGCGCCGTCGTCGCGGCCCTCGTCTCCGTCCTGGTCATCGGGCTCGTGGACTTCGCCTTCCAGCGCTGGCAGCACGAGAAGGACATGCGGATGTCAAAGCAGGAGGTCAAGGAAGAGCACAAGAACACCGAGGGCGATCCCCACATCCGCGCGCGCGTTCGCCAGGTGCAGCGCGAGATGGCCAGTCGGCGGATGATGGAGGACGTCCCCGACGCCACGGTCGTCGTCACGAACCCGACGCACTTCGCGGTGGCCTTGAAGTACGAGCGCGACGCGGCGGAGGGCTCCGCGCCGACCGTCGTCGCCAAGGGCGTCGACGAGGTCGCCCAGCGCATCAAGCAGGTGGCGCGCGAGGCCGACGTGCCTCTCTTCGAGAACGTGCCGCTCGCCCGGGCGCTGCACGCCCGCTGCGAGATCGGCGATCGGATCCCCGAGGAGCTCTTCGAGGCCGTGGCCAGCGTGTTGGCCTACGTCTACCGCGTGCAGGGGGCGCGGGTCGTCGCCTGAAGGCGACCGAGCTGAGTCATGGAACCCACGATGGGAAGCGCGACGCGCGCCGCTCGTCTCGGCGAGCTCCTGGGGCGCTATTCCGACTGGGTGATGGGCATCGGGGTGCTCGGCCTCCTCGTGACCTTGATCGTGCCCCTGTCGCCCTTCGCGCTCGACGCGCTCCTCGCGACGAACATCACGGCGTCGATCCTGCTGCTCTTGGTGACCATGAACGCGGCCAACGCGACCGAGGTCACCACCTTCCCGACCATCCTGCTCTTCACGACGCTCTTCCGGCTCGGGCTCAACGTCGCCTCGACGCGCCTGATCCTGACCGGCGGCGAGGCGGGGAGCGTCATTCGGGCCTTCGGCGAGTACGTGGCCGGCGACGACCTGACCGTGGGATTGGTCGTCTTCCTGGTCCTGATCATCATCCAGTTCGTGGTGATCACCAAGGGCTCCGGGCGGATCAGCGAGGTCGCCGCGCGCTTCGTGCTCGACGCCATGCCCGGTAAGCAGATGGCCATCGACGCGGACCTGAACAGCGGGCTGATCGACTCGACCGAGGCCAAGAAGCGCCGCAAGGACATCGCCACCGAGGCCGAGTTCTACGGGGCCATGGACGGCGCCTCGAAGTTCGTTCGCGGCGACGCGATCGCGGGCCTGATCATCACGGGATTGAACCTGATCGGCGGCATCGCGATCGGGACGCTTGGGGGGATGAACTTCTCCGAGGCCGGCGAGCGCTTCTCCAAGTTGACGATCGGTGACGGGCTCGTGAGCCAGATCCCCGCGCTCTTCGTTTCCACCGCGGCCGCCGTACTCGTGACCAAGAGCACCAGCCCGCACAGCCTCGGCCAGAACCTGATCGCCCAGGTCGGTGGACGCCCCAAGGCGACCCTGATCGCCGCCGGCATGCTCTTCGTCCTCGGGCTCCTGCCGGGGATGCCGCGCCTGCCCTTCTTCATCCTGGCGACGGTGATGACCCTGCTGTGGCGCTCGACGCGCGACGTGGCGAGCATCGACGAGCTCTTGGGAGGTGAGGGCGCCGACGGAGATGAGGCGGAGAGCGGAGCGCAGGACGCCGAGGGCTCCAGTCATGCCGAGTCGGAGCACGTCGAGGAGTTGCTGCAGGTCGACCGCTTGGCGCTGGAGATCGGCTACCGGTTGATCCCCCTCGTCCAGGACGAGAACGGCGGCGGCATCCTGGACCACATCGCCCAGCTCCGCCGGCGCTTCGCCTTGAACCAGGGCGTCGTCCTTCCGCCGGTGCGCATCAAGGACAACGTGCGCCTGCAGCCCAACGGCTACCGCCTCCTGATCGGTGGGCAGGAGGTCGCGCGCGGGACGATCGAGCCCGGCCAGCACCTCGCCATGGACGGCGGCACCGCCAGCGGGCCGGTCCAGGGCAAGCAGACGACCGACCCCGCCTTCGGCCTGCCAGCCTGGTGGATCGACGAGAGCCTGCGCGACGAGGCCGAGCTCCTCGGCTACACGGTGATCGATCCGGCCAGCGTGTTGATCACGCACCTCTCCGAGATGATCCGCGACGACCTGGGTGAGCTGCTCAGCCGCGACGACGTCAAAGAGCTCGTCGAGTCGGCGCGCAAGACCTCGCCCGCGGTCGTCGAGGAGCTCGTGCCCGACAAGATGGGCTACGGCGAGATCCAGAGCGTGCTGCGCAACCTCCTGCGTGAGGGCGTCGCGATCCGCAACATGCCGGCGATCCTGGAGGTGATCGCCGACAGCGTCGGGCGCACGAAGGACGTCGAGACTCTGACGGAGCTCGTGCGCCAGCGCCTGGGCCGGGCCCTGTGCGAGGCCTTGACCGACGGCGACGGCGTCCTGCACGCGGTCACCCTCGACCCGGAGATCGAGAACAGGATCGCCACCGCTGTCGGCGGCGGCGGCACGGAGATCGAGGCCGGCTCCGTCAGCCCGGCCTACCTCCAGCGCCTGATGGAGAGCGTCGGCGAGGCCATCGCCCAGGCCACGCGCGGAGGGCACGAGGTCGTGTTGCTCGTGCGCTCGAGCGTGCGCCGCTTCCTGAACGAGCTCGTGCGCTCATCGCTGCCGAAGGTCTCGGTGCTCTCCTACAACGAAGTCGTCCCTGCGCGGTCGGTCGAGACGGCCGCCGTCGTGAAACTCGAAGATTGACATGCAGATACACAAGGTCCGCGGTGAAGACTTGAACGACGCCCTCGAGCGGGCGCGACGCACCTACGGCGAGGGCGCCATGGTGCTCAGCCACGAGGAGGCTCCCGGCGGCGGGATCACCCTCGCGGTGGCCGAGGACCCGGTCGCCGCGCGGGGCGGCGCGCCGGCCGTCGTCCAGGGCGGCACCCTGCAACCCGGACGGGTCGAGCCCATGAACTTTCCGGCCGAGACGGGCATGCCGCCCGGCTTCGAGGAGGTCGAGGCGCGCCTGGTGCGGACAGGGTGCAGCGCGGACTGGGCGCGGCGCCTGTGCTTGCGTGCGGCAGAGGGCTGCGACGCCGGCGATCACCCGATGGACACGATCGGCACGGCCGTCGCCTCGGAGGTGCGCATCGCCAAGCTCCCCAAGGCCCCGGGAGTCACGCGCGTGATCTGCTTCGTCGGGAACACGGGCGTGGGCAAGACCACGGGGCTCGTCAAGCTCGGCGCTCGCCTCGTCAAGAGTCGGCGCGCCGTGAGCCTGGCGACCCTCGACTCGCGCCGCGTGGGGGCCGTCGAGCAACTCCAGACCTACGCCGGACTCCTCGGGACCTCGGCGCGCGTCCTCAAGGGTGACCAGGAGCTCAGCCCGCAGACCTTGGGGGTGCAGGGCAACGACGTCGTCCTGCTCGACACCACCGGCCGGGCGGAGACCGACGCCCAGCGCCTCGTGCGCTTGCACCACTCCCTCACCGACGGGCACCGCATGACTCGCCTCGACGCCTTCCTCGTGCTCTCGGCGACGAGCAGCCGGGCGGCCCTGCGCGAGGTGAGCGAGGCCTACGGGGACCTGCCGCTCGCCGGCTGCATCCTGACCAAGCTCGACGAGACCCGCTCTCCCGCGGGGGCGATAGAGCACGCCGTCGAGCTGGGGTTGCCGATCGCCTTCCTGAGTGACGGACAGGACATCGGACGCAACCTCCACCGCGCGAGCCCCGAGCTCCTGGCGGACCTCCTGCTGCTCGGGAGGCTGGGATGAGCTCGACCCTCGACAACGGGACGGGCTTGGAGCTCGCCGCCGAGCCGGTGCCCGGGACTCGAGGCGCGCCCCTCGTGCTCTTGACGGGCGGGAAGGGGGGAGTCGGCAAGACGACTCTCGCCGCCGAGCTCGGGGTGCTGCTCGCGAGCCAGCGCAAGCGTGTGCTGCTGGTCGACTTCGACCTCGGCCTCGCGAACCTCGACGTGCTCCTCGAGCTGACGCCGACGCGCACCGTCGAGGACGGCCTCGCGGGGCGTTGCGACTGGACCGAGTGCATTGCCACCGGCCCCGGCGGCGTCGAGGTGCTCCCGGCGGGATCGGGCAACGCCGACATGGGCCGCCCAGACGGCGCGCGGCGCGCCGCCCTCCTGCGGGCGGTGCGCGAGCTGGCCGTGGACTACGACCTCGTGCTGGGGGACTCCGCGGCCGGCATCGGCCCCGACGTCCTGGCCTTTGCCGCGGCCGCCGACCACGTCTTCGTCGTGACCACCCCCGAGCCGGCCGCCTTGACCGACGCCTACGGTTTCCTCAAGGCGCTCGACGGCTGGGCCCACGAGCGCGACCGCGAAGTGCCGACCCCCGAGCTCGTGGTCAACCGCGTCAGCGGTCTCGAACAGGCGGAGGTCACCGCCGGGCGCCTCCAGCGGGTCTGCGAGCGCTTCCTCTGCCGCCGGCCTCGCAGCGCCGGCTGGATCCCGCAACGCGGACCCGGCGGCCTGCGTCGACCGGCTCCGGAGCTATACCCCAAGTCCTTGTACCACAGTTGCTTGTGTCGTCTTGGTGGCCGAGTCTCGCGGCTGCTCGAGGCCCCCCGGGTCGGCGCCACGCGCTAAGGCCCTCGCCCCCCATGGTCGATATCGAATCCAGCATCCAGCGTCCCGACGCGGTCTGGCGAGCCTTCGGACAGCGCCTCGCGGCGGGGGTGGGGGCCCTCAGCGCCCTCCTCTCCCTGCTCGCCGGCGCCGCCGTCAGCACGGCCTGCCTGAGGGGCGCCGTGGCCCTCTTCGGGGTCCTCGCCCTGACGCGCCTCGGTTCCGCCGCGATGGCGGGCATCGAGGCCGCCGAGACGCGGGCCTCCGAACGCGAAGGCGAGGACGCCGAGACGAGCGAAGAAGCGAAGGCATGAAGGCCCAGAGAGATCAACGCGCCGTAGTCGGGAGCCCGCTCGAGGAGCGGAGGAGCCGCCGTGGTTGACGCGACTCCCTGCGCGCCCCTCGACGCCGACGCGCGCGAGGCCTTGATCCTCGAGCACGTGCCGCTCTTGCGCCACATCGTGGGCCGCATCGGCTTCGAGGGCCGCGGCGGCCTCGACCGCGACGACATCTACGGCTTCGGCATGCTGGGGCTGATCGCCGCCGCGGATGCCTGGGATCCCTCCCGCGGGCTGAAGTTCTCGACCTTCGCCTACACGAAGATCCGCGGCGCGATCCTCGACGAGTTGCGGCGCCTCGACTTCCTGCCGCGGGGGCGGCGCGAGCGCGTGCGCGGCGTCGACCAGGCCATCCGCGAGCTCGAACAGCAGAACGGTTCGCCGCCGAGCCCGGAGGAGATCGCCGAGCACCTCGGCGTCGATCCCCGCGAGGTGGACGAGGCCCTGGCCTCGGCCCGCCAGGCCGCCGAGGTCAGCATCGACGACGAGGCGACCTCGCGCGTGGTGGGGATGCTGTCGGACCCCACGAGCCAGAGCCCGGTCGGCAGCGCCGAGTGGGAGGAGACCCGCGAGCTCTTGACGGAGGCGATCCAGAGCCTCCCCGAGCAGGAGCAGACCGTCATCACCCTCTACTACGGCGAGGAGCTGCTCCTGAAGGAGATCAGCGACGTGCTCGGAGTGAGCGAGTCCCGGGTCAGCCAGATCCACGGCCGCGCGCTCTACCGCCTGAACCGCAGCCTCGGAGAGGTCATCGACTCGCCCTGAGGGGCGTGGAGGACGCGATGGATTCCAACAAGGTCAACCCTGTCCGCACCGGCGGCCTCTTCGGCGTGCAACCCACCCGACGCCGCCAGCGCGAGGACCAACCGCAGCAAGCGAAGAAGCCCTTCCGCGTCGAGGGCCAGGATGACGCGCCCAAGCCTCCAGACACCTCGTCGAGCAGCGAGGAGCTCCAGGTCTCCGAGCGAGACGAGGACGAGTCGGGCGGCAAGCTCGACCTGACGGCCTGAACAACAGCACCCATGGCCCAACCGATCATCAAGCGCGCGCGCGTGCACTTCGATCCCTCCGAGGGCGAGCGCCAGCGCTCCGCCCACGACCCGCGCGCCACGCAGCCCGGGGCGGCGGAGCCCGCTCAGCACGGAAAGCTCGTACGCCTCCTGGAGGAGGACGGCCGCGTCATCGGCGTCGAGCTCCGTTGTAGTTGCGGCGAGGTGACCGCCGTCGAGCTCGAGTACCCCGCGAGCGGCACCAACGCCCAGGCCTCCCCGCCCCCCACGCCCGAACCCTCTCCGACCCCCGCTTCCTAGCGACCCGCGCCATGAAGTCCCCGACCCTCTCCCTCTTCGCCTTGGCCGCGACCCTCGCCCTGGGAACGACGGGCGCCGGTTGCGCCCTTCCCTCCCTCCAGGCCCTGCCGACCGAGTCCGCGCCCGAGACCGCGTCCCCCGTGGAGCGAGCGCCGAGCCCGGCCTGGACGCGCGAGGAGGTCCCCTCCCCGCGCCTCTACGCCCGCGACGGCAGCGTCGTCACCAAGCAACCCGCCGGTACGGTCGAGACATCGCCCGACCCGGGCCAGTCGATCGCCCCCGAGAGCGGGAGTCGCTGGACGTTGCTCGAGCAATACCAGTCGGCGGTCGAGCGGAACGAGGAGCTCGAGCTCGAGCTGCGGGCCATGTCGCGCGCGCTGGAGCAAGCCGAGGCTCGCGAGGACGAGCTGGCCCTCGAGCTCGAGGCCGTTCGCGGCCAGACCGCGGAGCTCGAGGAGCGCCTGGAGACCCTCGGGAACCAGAACGTCGAGCTCGCCTCGCGCCTGACCACCGCCCAGATCCGGCGCCTGCAATCGGAGAAGCTGCTGCTCGAGGCCAAGCTCGATTGGCGGCGCGTCGAGGCGATGATCAACGCTCCCGAGGCGCAGGAAGCTACCCACAGCGGGCAGCCTCTCGGCGCTACGCCCACGCGGCAAACCGAAGCCTCCGCGGGCACCTTCCAGGAGCAGCGGCCGTGAGGTTCCTCTTCGCGAGCTTGCTCCTCGCCCTCTGCGCCGGCTGCTCCCTCGTCGGAGCGCGCAAGGTGGACCACCTGGCGACCGCTCAGGTCTCCTCGGACTTCGACACCTACGCGATCCACCGCGTGGGACTCCTGCCCGTCATCGGCCGCGAGCTGGACGTCGAGCACGCCGCTCTCCTGCAGAGCGCTCTCTACACCGAGCTGAGCCTCGGGACGCCCTTCGAGATCGTCCCCCTCACCGGCGAGGACATGGAGGAGGTCGAGCACGGCCAGCCGTACCTCCGCGGCCGCTACCAGCCGGACATGGTGATCGGACTGGCGCGCCGCTACCGCTTCGACGCGATGTTGCTCGTGACGGTCATCGACGCGAGCTTCTACAGCCCCCTGCGCCTCTCGATGCAGGTCGAGCTGATCGCCACCGAGACCGGCGCCGCCATCTGGTCGAGCGCCGTGCAGCTCGACGCGAGCTCTCCGCGCGTCCAGGAAGCCGTCGAGGCCTTCTACGACGAGAGCGGCGCGGTCGAGGCTCAGGACGGGCAGGGGTGGGAGATCGCGTTGCTGTCTCCGACCCTCTTCGCGCGCTTCGGGGCCTGGCAGATCGCGCGCTTGCTGTAGGGCAGGCGGGGGGGCCGTGCCGGCGCGATCTAAGCGGCGGCCTGGGACGGGAAGTACCGACGCCGGAAACGGAGGGCGACGTTCACGAGGCCGATCAGCACGGGCACCTCGACCAAGGGTCCGATGACGGCGGCGAAGGCCACGCCCGAGTCGATCCCGAAGACCGCCACGGCCACGGCGATTGCCAGCTCGAAGTTGTTGCTAGCAGCCGTGAAGGAGAGCGTCGCCGTCTTGGAGTAGTCGGCCCCGACCTTGCGTCCCATCCAGAAGGAGACGAGGAACATCGCCACGAAGTAGATCAGCAGCGGCACGGCGATCCGGACCACGTCCATCGGGATCTGGATGATCAGGTCGCCCTTGAGGCTGAACATCACCACGATCGTGAAGAGCAGGGCGACGAGGGTGAGCGGGCCGATCCTCGGGATGAAGGCGCGCTCGTACCAGTCGCGCCCGCGGGCCTTGACGAGCACGAGTCGCGTGAGCATTCCGGCCGCGAACGGGATGCCGAGGTAGATGAGGACGCTCCCCGCGATCTGGTCCATGCCGATCTCCACGACGCTCCCGCTCAAGCCGAACAAAGGCGGCAGGACCGTGATGAAGAGCCAGGCGTAGACGCTGTAGAACAGGACCTGAAAGACGCTGTTGAAGGCGACCAGGCCGGCCGCGTATTCGGTGTCACCGCCGGCCAGCTCGTTCCACACGATCACCATGGCGATGCAACGAGCGAGCCCGATCATGATGAGCCCGACCATGTACTCGGGATAGTCGTGCAAGAAGGCGATCGCGAGGACGAACATCAACGCAGGCCCCACGACCCAGTTCTGTACCAGGAAGAGACCCAGCACCCTCCAATTGCGGAAGACGTCGCCGAGCTCTTCGTAGCGCACCCTGGCGAGCGGCGGGTACATCATCAGGATGAGCCCGGCGGCGATGGGGACGTTCGTCGTCCCGACCTGAAAACGGTCGATGAAGGCCTCGACGCCTTCGACGGAGGAGCCGAGCAGGATGCCGGCGCCCATCGCGAGGAAGATCCAGAGGGTCAGGAAGCGGTCGAGGAGGGAGAGCCTCCCCCGAGAGCGGGCGGGTTCGGTGGTCATGGGGTCGATTCGGGGTCGGCGCAGCACCCGCTCACCTCGGCCAGGCGCTCGGCTCGATCAGCGTCTAGGCGGAGGTCGGGCACCTCCTCGAAGCAGCTCAGCAGCCCGCGATGGGAGCCGCTGCGCGCCTTGGCCAACGAGTAGAGGCACGACCGGCCGTCGCGCCGGACCTCAACGAGCCCAGCCTCGCGCGGGTAGCAGAGGTGGCGCGAGGCGGTCGTCTGGGACACGCGGAGCACCTCCTCGAGATCCCCGACGCACATTTCTCCGTCGAGCAGGAGGTGGAAGGTCCGGAGGCGGGTTCGGTCGCTGAAGGCCCGGAACATCCGATAGATCTCGGTGCTCATGTGCGCCTACACGAATACAAGGGCGGCGAGCCCCCGTCCAACCTCGAGCCGAAGGGCTTCACCCGGCATAGGGGTGAGTCTGGCTCTCTACGCCACGAAAAAACCGCCCACGCCGTGAGGCGCGGGCGGCCTTGCCGTAGAGCCCCTCGGGGCTCTACGCGCTGAGGTCACTGGTCACCGAGGAGGCGCTCGGCGGCGGCGCGGGCGCGGTCGGCTGTGTTCAAGATGCCGTTCTCGTACTCCATGCGCATGATCTGGATGCGCTCGGCGCGGGCTTCACGGCTCTCTCGGTTGCCGCGGGCGTCCTGGATCAGGTCGGTGCCGGACTCGATGACCCCGGGGCTGCCGGCGCCGTCGCCGCGAAGCTCGTCCGGGGAGCTCGTGCGCTCGGTGTGCTGGGCGCGCGCATTCGCGACGCGGCGGGCGTGGGCCCGCTCGGTGTGGTCGCGGCGCGCGTTTGCGATGCGCTCCTCGCGCTTGCGGCGGGTGTGGTCGGCGCGCGCGTTCTCGACGCGGTTCTCGCGCCGCCCCTGGGTGTCCTGCTGGCGCGCGTTCTCGATGCGCTTCTGGCGGGCTTGCTGCCGCGCCTGGCGCAGGCGCTCGCCCACGTCGACCCCGGGGTCCTCCTGGGGCTTGGAGCGCTCGAAGGAGTCGCGGGAGGGGCGGGCGGACTTGGCGTCCCGCGGGCCGTCGGTCGGCTTGGCCTCCCCGGTTCCCCGGGTCGGCTCGACCGGCGTGCCGCGCGTGGAGGTGGCATCCTTTTCCGCGGGAGCGTTCTGCGAGTGGCGGGGCTTGGGGCCGTCGCCGGCGTTGTTTCTGATCTGCATCTGGATTCACCTCCCGGATCGGGGAGCCTGAGTTCCAGGAGGGTTATCGACCTCCGCCGGCTTCGCATTAGCCCTTATCAAGGCGAAGAGCGACTCCTGGGAATCGCCGCTCACTCCGATCTGGGTGACCCGGCGCAATTCACTGTCATACAAAGGCTTATGGCACGGGTTCTTGCCTCCCGGGGGGAGGACGCGCATCATGGGCCGGCCGGAATCCCACCAATCGCCCCATGAGCCCTCGATCCGCACTGCTGGCGCTGTTGCTCGCCCTCCCGGGAGCCCCCCCCGCCGCGGCGGGACCCCCGCCGGTCGCTCCCCCCTTCGCGAGCCCCTCCCAGGGCACGCCCAACCGGATCGACTACGAGATCCGAGCGCGGCTCGACGGCGAGACCAAGGTCCTGGAGGCCTCCGAGACCCTTCGGTGGACGAACAACACCGCGGTCGCCACGGACGAGCTGCAGTTCCACCTCTACCTCAACGCCTTCTCGAACAACCGCACGACCTTCGCCCTCGAGGGGCGACCCTCGCACAAGGAAGGGGAGTGGGGCTGGCAGCGCGTCACCGGGGTCGCGGTCGACGGAGAGGACGTCTTCGAGACCTTCGCCTACGTCGACGCGGACCCCGACCCCGTGCCGCTCTTCACCGAGGGCGAGCCCTTCGTGGTGCCGGACGACCGCAGCGTCTTCCGAGTGCGGTTGCCCCGGCCGGTCGAGCCAGGGCAGACGGTCGAGATCGAGGTCGAGTGGAGCTCGCAGATCCCGCGGGTGCGTCGCCGCACGGGCTACAAGGGGGACTTCCTCCTCATGGCCCAGTGGTTCCCCAAGCTCGGGGTCTTCGAAGGGGAGCGCGGCTGGAATTGCCACGAGTTCCACAACAGCACGGAGTTCTACTCGGACTACGGCACCTATCGCGTGACCCTCGACCTGCCCGGGGAGTACGAGGACAAGGTCGGCGGCTCGGGTGTCAAGGTCGCCGAACGTACGCACGGGGGAGACCGCGTGGAGGTCGTCTTCGAGGCTCCTTCCCCCGACGACCGCGAGCGCTCCGACATGTTCGGCGAGCTTCCGGTCGTGCACGACTTTGCCTGGACGGCCGACCCGGCCTACGTCGTCAAGGAGTACCACTTCAAGTACGACGAGTGGGCGGAGAAGAGCCCCGCTCACGTCGAGGAGGTCGCGCGCGTCCAGGAGGCCCTCGGACCCGACACGCCCCTCGCCCTGCGCGACGTCGACGTCACCGTCCTGATCCACCCCGAGCGCATCGAGCAGGCGGACCGCCACTACGAGGCCACGGCCCACGCCCTCTTCTTCTACGGGCTGTGGTGGGGGGAGTACCCCTACGAGCACATCACCGTCGTGGATCCGATCTGGGGCGACAACCGCGCGGGCGGGATGGAGTACCCGACCCTCTTCACCGCGGGGACGGCCCTCTTCACGACCCCGGACATGTACCGCCCCGAGAGCGTGACGGTGCACGAAGCAGGCCACCAGTTCTGGTACGGCCTGGTCGGCAACAACGAGTTCGAGGCCGCCTGGCTCGACGAGGGCTTCAACTCCTTCACCGACTCGGAGGTCATGATTCGGGCCTATGGGCCGCAGCGCAAGACGACCAGCTACTCCCGCTACCCCTTCGACGGCGTGCGGCCCGTGAGCCTGCCCGACGGCGGCAAGCTCGGCGCGGCGATGAACGGCCGCAGCATTCGCTGGAGCGTGAGCGCGCTCTCGAATGTGCCGGTCGTCGGGCGAGTGGCGAAGGGGCGTGTCACTCCACTGCGCAGCTCGGGCCTGGTGGACTGGTGGCGCGACCAACCGCTGGCGACACTCGTCTCGCGCTGGAGCGATCCGCGCTGGGACGACCGCAGCGGCTACTTGCGCAGCCCGGACGTCGATCCGATCGACACGCCGGCCTGGAAGTACGCCGACCGCGCCTCCTACCGCTGCAACAGCTACCCCCGGCCGGCCGTCGCCCTGCGCTCCCTGATCGGCGTCGTCGGCTACGAAGACTTCCTGCGGGGCTTGCGCGAGTACTCCGACCAGTGGCGCTACCGCCACCCCTACCCGCAGGACTTCTTCGACACCTTCAACGAGGCGATCGGCCAGGACCTCTCCTGGTACTTCGACGACGCCTTCCGCAGCACGAAGACCATCGACTGGAGCGTGCAGGTCCGTCAGGAGCGCCCCGCCGACCCCGAGGGCTGGTTCCAGGGCGAGGATGGCGCCTTCGTCCTGCTCGAGGACGCCGAGGAGTCCGAGGACGGAGAAGAGGAGCCCGTGGACGTCGCCGAGGACGGTGGTGACGCGGAGAGCGAGGACGCGGAGGACGATCCGGAGGCCGAGGAGGACGAAGGCAAGCCCTGGGCCGTGGAGATCACGCTGCACCGCAAGGGCGAGCTCTGCCTCCCGCTGCCCTGGCGCGTCGTCTACGAGGACGGGACCCACGAGGACTACGTCTGGTCGCGTGAGCGTCAACTCGAGCAGTCCTGGATGCGCGTCCGCACCGAGAACGCGAAGAAGATCGAGTCGGTCGTGCTGGATCCCGATCGCGCCTATTACTTCGACACGAACATGTCGGACAACCAGTGGTTCGCGGAGGGAGACGAGGTGGCTCCCCTGCGCTGGACCGAGCGGGTCCTGAACCAGTACGGCCACCTCTTGCACTGGTACGCCGGCATCGGAGGCTGAGGTGGACGCTCCCCTGGAAACGCGCAACCTGGAGCTCGAGGCCTCCGGCCCCGTCTTCTCCCGCGCCCTCTTCTCGGCCATGGGACGGGTGCCGATCTGGCTCCTCGTTTGGGCCGTGCTCTTCCTCCTCTCCTTGGTCGTCGCCTTGCCCTGGTACGAGTGGTTCGACGAGACCCTCGGCAAGAGCTACGCCCCCGGCGCGGAGACGCGCTCCCTGAGCGAGGTCTTCCTGCAGGACCAGGCCTCCGGGATCTCGGCCATGAACGCCGCGACCGGCCAGGCCGGCGCAATCCTGGCCTTCGCCTCGATGCTCTTCGGCGTCTTCTTCGCCGGTGGTTGGCTGCAGGTCCTGCTCGAGCGCACCCGCGGCCAATCGCTGCGCCGCTTCCTCTTCGGCGGCGCGCGATACTTCTGGCGCTTCCTGCGCCTCCTGCTCCTGACGCTCGCCCTCCTGCACCTCTTCGGCTGGGTGATCTACGGCACGCCCTTCCAGGAGAGCGTGCTCGGTTCCTGGCTCGGCGTGGCGAAGGGCGACTGGGGCAAGCTCGAGTCGCTCGACTCCGAGGGCACGGTCTTCGCCGTGCGCCTCTTCCAGGACGGCCTCTTCGCCCTGCTCTTCGCCCTGACATTGACTTGGGGCGACTACACGCGGACGCGCCTCGCCCTGCAGGACACCTACTCGGCAATTTGGGGCGGCCTGCAGACTCTCTTCACGATGCTGCGGCACCCGATCAAGACCTTGCGGCCGCTCGTCGTGTTGCTCCTGATCGAGTTCCTCGTGATCTTCAGCCTCTCCGCGCTCGTCGGCTGGCTCGAGGGTGGCTTCGAGGCCGCCGAAGGCGAAGAGCTCGCGGGCACCGGCCGCGTGTGGATCATCGCCCTCGTCAGTCAGTTCGTCCTGATGTGGCGCTGCATCATCCGCGGCGCGCGCTACCACGCGACGGCGATCGTCAGTCAGGACGTCGTGCGGCCCCTCTCGCGGCCCGACCCGTGGCGCGAGTCGATCGGCGGCCCCGGCGGCCCGCGCTATCCCCTCGAGGAGGGCGACGAGTACGGCGTGGCGCTCTGAGCGGTCGTGCCGCCCTGCGCGCCGCGACACGTGGGGTTTCCCTTAGGCTGAACGAGCCGTGAGGGAGACTCCAAGCGACAGCCGCGCCCCGTCCAGCGGCACCTTCTTCAGCCGGGCGGGCCGCGGGACGAAGACGGACGCGCCCGAGCTCGAGCTGGAGCTCCAGCCCGGGCGGCGGATCGGGGACTACACCCTCGTGCTCTTCCTCGCGCGCGGCGGGATGGGCCAGGTCTGGGAGGCGCGCGACGAGACCCTGGCCCGCTCCGTGGCTCTCAAGCTCGTGCTCCCCGAGCGCCTGGACGAGCGCAACCTCGCGCTCTTCGCGCGGGAGGCCCGGGCGGGTGGGCGCATGAATCACCCGAACATCGTCACGACCCTGGCCTACGGCAGCGACGAAGGCCTCTCCTGGATCGCGCAGGAGCTCGTGGAGGGGTCGTGGACACTGCGGGATTTCCTCGGAGTCCTGCGCACCGAGGACGCGGTCCCCGAAGGCTACTACCGCCGGGTGGCGGGATTCGTCGCCCAGGTCGCCGATGGCTTGCAGGCCGCCCACGACGCCGGGGTCGTCCATCGCGACGTCAAGCCCCAGAACATCCTGATCACGGGGGACGGCACGCCGAAGGTCACGGACTTCGGGCTCGCCCGTGTCACCGAGGACCCCTTCCAGTCGCGATCGGGCGAAGTAGCCGGGACCTGGGCCTACATGAGCCCGGAGCAGGTGACGGGGAAGCTCGTCGAGCTCGATCACCGAACGGACGTCTTCAGCCTGGGCGTCGTGCTCTACGAGATGTTGACGCTGAGGCGGCCCTTCGAGGGCGACACGACCCAACAGCTCGCCCACCAGATCGTCTTCCGCGACCCCCCCGACGCGCGCGGGATCCGCTCCGAGTGCCCGCGGGATCTCGCGGTCATCGCGAGCAAGGCGCTCGAGAAGCCCCGCAGCCGTCGCTACGGATCGATGGCCGAGCTCGCCGCGGACCTGCGCCGGTCCCTCGCGAACGAACCGATCCAGGCCCGCCCGCCGGGGGCCGTGGAGCGGAGCCTCAAGTGGATGCGGCGGCATCCGACTCCGAGCGCGGCTGCGGCCGTGTTGCTGGTCGCCCTGGCGGTGATCGGAGGCCTCTTGGCCGAATACGTGGACAAGGCGGACGAGCTCTCGTCCGCGAATACGGAGCTCTTGACCCGCAAGCTGGAGCTCGAAGCCAAGTCCGAGGAGCTCCACGAGAGCAACGAGATCCTCGAGGCCCGATCGGAGGAGCTGCGTAACACCAACGAAGCGCTCGGGTTGGCCAAGACCGCGGTGGAACAGGAGAAGGGGCGCGCCATCGAGGAGCGCGACCGGCTCGCGGAGGTCGTGTCCTTCCTGGAGGCCTTGCTCGGGGACCTGGATGCGGAGGCCTTCGGTGTCCGACTCCGGCTCGGCGCGCGGGATGAGCTCGCCGCGACCCTGCGGAGTCGTGGCGCGGACGACGCCGATGTCCAGGCGGCCGTCGACGCCCTGGATGCCGTGATCGACCCGATCAACTTCACCGACCTCGGGGCCGCCTCCCTGGAGGAGGAGCTTCTGCGGCCCGCCACCGCGAAGCTGGGCGACGCCTTCCAGGCGGACGCGCTGACCCGGGCGCGCGTCAGCTCTGCCATCGCGAACGCTTACCGGCCGCTCGGGCTCTTCGAGCCGGGCGAGGAGCTGCTCCTGGAGAGTCTTCGCCTACGGCGCGAGGAGCTGAGCGACGAGCACCCCGACACCCTCGCTGCCGCCTCCGAGCTGGGGGTCTACCTGCGGACCATGGGCCGCCTCGAGGAGGCGTTGTCCCACGCCGAATTCGCCCTCGAGGGCCGGCGCCGAGTCCTGGGAGACGAGCATCCGGACACCCTCAAGTCGGTCGCGAACATGGGGAGCCTGCTCGAGGCGATGGGGCGCCTCGAGCAGGCGCTGCCCTATTTCGAGGAGGCCTTCGACGTCAGGAGTCGAGTCCTCGGCAACGACCACCTCGACACCCTGCTCTCTCTCAACAACCTAGGGCACCTCCTCGGGTCGATGAATCGGCAGGAGGAGGCGATGGACTGCTACCAGGAAGCCCTCGACGGTTTCCGCGATGTCCATGGCGACCGACACTCCGCCACCCTGGTCCTGATCAACAACATCGGGGCGCTCTACCAGTCGCAGGGAGAGCTCGAGGAGGCCCGCCCCTATTGCGAGGAGGCGCTCGAGGGGGCCCGGGAGGTCCTCGGCGACGAACATCCGGACACCCTCACCCTGGTCAACAACTTGGGCGCGTTGCTGCGCGCCCAGGGAGAGCTGGAGGAAGCGGAGCTCTACTTCCGGGAGGCCCTGGACGGGAACCGCCGGGCCCTCGGCAACGAGCACCCGGCCACGCTGCGCTCCCTCAACAACATGGGGGGGCTACTCGGATCCAAGGGGCGCCTCGACGAGGCTCTGCCGTACTACCGCGAGGCCCTCGAGGGCTACCGCCGGGTCCTCGGCCCCGAGCACCCCGACACCCTCGGGTCGACCGTCAACATGGGGGCGTTGCTGGAGGCCATGGGGTCCATGGAGGAGGCCTTGCCCTACTACGAGGAGGCCTACGCGGAAGGGCGCCGGCTCTTCGGGGACTCCCACCGCCTCACCCGCTACGCGAAACGAAAGCTCGAGGCCGCACAGGCTCAATTGCAAGTCAGCGAGGAGTGAGTCTGTCCGGGCAATCGACCTGGAGGGTGCGCCCCTCAGGCCTCGATCACTTCCCAGGACTCCTCGCGCGCGACCCGGAGCAGCTCCGCGTCGGGGCGCACGGCGACGGGGCGTCGCACGCGCCGGAGCAGGGGCAGGTCGTTGTGGGAGTCGCTGTAGAAGGCCGAGTCTTCCAGGTCGCTCCAGCCGAGCCCGCGCTCGGCGAGCCAGGCCTCGACGTGCTTCACCTTGCCCTCACGGAAGCACGGGAGGCCGCGCACGCGCCCGGTGAAGCCGCGCCCCTCGCGTTCCGTCATCGTGAAGAGGCCGTCCTCGATCCCAGCCATGCGCGCGATGGGGGCGGCGAGGAAGTCGTGGGCGGCCGAGACGACGAGGACCTGATCGCCTCGCCCCTGGTGGTCGGCGATGCGCCGGCGCAGGGTCTCGCAGAGGGTGGGGACGATCTCCTCTTCCAGGAATCGCGCCCGGTGCTGGCGCAGGAGCTCGGGATCGAGCCGGGCCAGGGGCTCGAGCTGAAAGCGCGCAAAGGCGTCGAAATCCAGCTGGCCGGCAATGTAGTCGCGATAGAAGCCCTCGATCCTCGACATGTCGTAGATCCCGTTGCGTGTCAGGTAGCGACACCAGAGGGTCTCGCTGTCCTTCAGGATCAATGTTTGGTCGATGTCAACGAGGGCCAGTCGCATTCACTCTCCCGAGGAAACAAGACTCAGGGCAACAAGGCTTACGCGAACGGAGCGGCGGGGCGCTTCACGAATCCGCAGGGCGAGGGGGGAGCTTGTATTCTAAACGAATGCGCTCATCCGTCTTCCCCTGCGTCGCCCTTTGCGTAATGGCCCCCTTCCTCCGGGCCTCCGAGGCGCCCCCGGCGAGTCCGCCGGTGCCCGATGACGGCAAGGGCGCCACCCTCCCCGACGGCGCGCGCTGCGGTCTGGGCAAATCGTTCCACGCCGGCCGGCGCACGGCCCTCTGCGCGGCTCTCGGTGAGGGAGTCGTCCTGATGCGCGGCTTGCCGGAGACGCGCGGCTACGAGCCCTTCCAGCAGGACAAAGCCTTCTGGTACCTGACGGGGGTCGAGAGCCCGGGGGCCGCGCTCCTGATGGAGGCACCCAGCGGCCGGCAAGTCCTCTTCTTGCCCGAGGTCAGCCGCATGCAGGAGATGTGGGAGGGGGAGATGTGGGACGCGCACGATCCCTGGGTCAAGCGCCTGACCGGCTTCGCCGAGCTGCGCGCGACCTCGGAGCTCGACGGCGTCCTGCGTGAGCTCTGCGGTGATGGGAAGACGGTATGGACGGCGCAGCACCCCCACGTCTCCCTTGCGGAGAGCTACGACCGCGCGATCCCCTTCAACGCCCGCCGCCAGCGCGACCCCTTCGACGGACGCGTGAGCCGTGAGAAAGCCCTGAAGCGCGTCCTCGAGGAGGAGTTCGGCCTCGCCGTGCGCAACCTGACGCCCACCCTGAACGAGCTGCGCCGCGTCAAGCAGGAGCCCGAGATCGAAGCCATGCGCCGGGCCGCGAGCGTCGGCGCCGAAGCGATGCGGGAGGCGATGCGCTCCACGCGCCCCGGGATCGGGGAGTGGGAGCTCGACGGCCTGATGACCTTCGTCCACCGCCTGCGAGGCGCGACAGGCCCCGCCTACCACGCCATCGTCGGCGGCGGGCCGAACTCCCTCGTCCTGCACTACTCCGCCAGCGGGCGGCGCGTGCGCGACGGCGAAGTCGTCTTGATCGACTACGCGCCCGAGATCGACCACTACGTCAGCGACATCACCCGCACCTGGCCCGCGAACGGCGTCTTCGGCGAACGCATGGGGGAGATCTACGACGCCGTGCTGGCCGCCCAGGCGGCGGGCATCGCCGTGGCCCGCCCCGGCCTCGAGATCGCGGACGTCGAGGCGGCCTGCGCCGAGGTGCTGCGCGAGCGGGGCTTCGGCCACCTCGTGCGCCACGCGAGCTGCCACTACATCGGCATGGAGGTCCACGACGTCGGCCGCTCCAATCGCCCCCTGGAGCCCGGGGTGGCCTTCACCATCGAGCCGGGGCTCTACGACCCCGAGCACGACATCGGCGTGCGCATCGAGGACGTGGTCGTCATCACCGAGGACGGCTGCGAGAACCTCTCCGCCGCCGTGCCCCGGGATCGGGCGGCGATCGAGGCCTTGATCGCGGAGGAGGGGGTCTTGGACTGGATGCGGGAGCGCGGGCGTTGACGGAAACGGGACGGCCTTCCTCGCGTATCCTGGGGCCCATGCAGCAGCACCGCAGTCGGAGCGTCTTCGTCCTCCTCGCGTCCGTCGCCACCTGGGTCCTCGCCTCCGCGGGCGTCGCCGCCCAGGACGCGCGCCCCGTCGAGGCCTCGAGCAAGCGTGGCCCGCGCGTGCTCGACCCCGCCGAGTGCGGGATCGGCGAGGCCGTCCCGCGCTTGGCCTGGCGGGACCTCGACGGCCGACCCGGGCGTCTGGGCGAGGCCGGCGCGCTGGGCGGGCAGGTGGTCGTCCTGACCGACACCGCCTGTCCTCTCGCCCAGAAGTACGCGCCGACGGTCGCTCGCCTCGCGAAGCGCTGTCGGCAAGACGACCTGGACTTCGTGCTGCTGAACACCGTCGAAGGCGAGGAGCCCGCCGAGATGCGGCGCTGGCTCGCGGAGCACGAGATCGAGGCGACCTACGTCCACGACCCCAGCGGCGAGCTGGCCCGGGCCCTCGGCGCCCGCACGACCACCGACGTCTTCCTGCTCGACCGCCGGGGACGGCGCGTCTACCGCGGAGCGATCGACGACCGATTCGGCCTGGGCTACGCCCTGGACGCGCCCCGTGAGCGCTACTTGGACGAGGCCATCGAGGCGCTCTTCGACGGGGATGCCGCGCCCGTGCCGGCGACCTGGGCGCCGGGTTGCGTGCTCGATCTGGAACCGACGACGGCCGCCGGAGAGCTCAGCTGGAACGGGCGCGCCGGCGCGATCATCGAGCGGCGCTGCGCCGCCTGCCACCACGAGGGCGGAGTCGCGCCCTTCGAGCTCACGACGCGCGAGGCCGTCGAGCGCCGCAAGGGCATGGTGCGCTTCGTCGTCGAAGAGCGCCTCATGCCGCCCTGGGGTGCCACGGAGGAAGGCGGACCTTGGCGGAACGACCACTCCCTCTCTCCGGCCGAGCGTGACGACCTCTTGGCCTGGCTGGCGGACGGCTTGCCGGCTGGCGAGGGCGATGCGGCCCGCGAGCTGCGCGCTCCCCGCGCGGAGTCCGAGTGGCTGATCGGCGAACCCGACGTCGTGATCGAGATCCCCGAGGACCGGCACATCCCCGCCGAGGGCGTCCTCGACTACGTCGAGGTGGTCGTGCCCACGAACTTCGACGAGGACCGCTGGGTGAGAGCCGTGGAGATCCGGCCCACCGCGCCCCAGGCCGTGCACCACGTCCTCGTGCACGTGCTCGACGGGCGGCCTCATGACGAGTCCGACCGGCGCCTGCCGGGCTTCCTCGCGGCCTACGTGCCCGGCAACAGCGAGCACGTGCTCCCGCCGGGCTTCGCCAAGAAGCTGAAGGCAGGGAGCCGCCTCTTCTTCCAGCTCCACTACACGCCCAACGGCGCCGCGACCTCCGACCGTACTCGGCTGGGGCTCGTCTTCGCCGACGGTCCGCCCGAGCACGAGGTGCGCTGCGTCGGCATCGCCAACAAGCGCTTCGAGATCCCGCCCGGCGCCGCGATGCACGACGTGAGCTCGGAGTTCGAGGTGCCGCGGGAGGTGGCCCTGCTCTCCCTGATGCCCCACATGCACCTGCGGGGACGGGCCTTCCTCTTCGAGAGCGAGCGGCCGGGGGAGCCCCTCGAGACCCTGCTGGAGGTGCCCGACTACGACTTCAACTGGCAGTTCGCCTACCGCTTCGAGGAGCCGGTCGTGCTCCCGAGGGGGTCGCGGATCACCGTCACGGGCTGGTTCGACAACAGCGAGGACAACCCGGCAAACCCCGACCCGGCCCAGGCCGTTCACTGGGGCGACCAGACCTTCGACGAGATGATGATCGGGTACGTGGAGTACTACTTGAGGTGATGGGCCTGAAGTAATGGGTTCCAGCTAGGGGGCTCGAAGCAGACGGCGGGGGCGTGCTTCCAGGCGAACGGAGCCCCGGGAGGCGGAATCTCCGAGCTTCGAACCGACGCTCGAAGGCTCGGCGGCAAGGAGAGCGGGGGGGCGGCCGCGAGAATGGATGCGCGGCGCCCTCCTCGCCGTGCTGTTCAACTCGCTCGACTACGTCCTCTTCCTGCCCATCGTCGTCGCGGGATTCTACCTCTTGCCGCAGCGTTGTCGGGCGGCGGGGCTGCTTGCCGCGAGCTACGCCTTCTTTGCGGCGTGGCAGGTCGAGCTGATCTTGCTGCTCGCCGCCTCGACCCTCGTCGACTACGGCGTGGGTCGGCGAATGGCGGCGCTGCCGGACCGTCGGGGGCGTGGGCCCTACCTCCTGTTCAGCCTGGCGGTGAATCTCGGCTTGCTGTTCACCTTCAAGTACGCGGGCTTCGCCAGCGTGAACCTCGGGCTGCTCTGCACGGCCTTCGAGCTGTCGATCGACGTGCCCCGGGTCTCCCTGCCGCTCCCGATCGGGATCTCCTTCTACACCTTCCAGACTCTCAGCTACACGATCGACGTGTATCGCGGCCGGAGCTCGGCCGAGCGGCGGCTCGACCGCTTTGCCCTCTATGTCGCCTTCTTTCCCCAGCTCGTCGCCGGGCCCATCGAACGCTCTGGGAAGCTCCTTCCGCAGCTGGATGCGCTGCGCGGGGCCGATTGGGTCGCCATGCGCAACGGCCTCTGGCTCATCACATGGGGCTTCTTCAAGAAGCTCGTGGTCGCCGACCGCCTCGCCGTCTACGTCGACGCGGTCTACGGGGCACCGGAGGAGGCTTCGGGCCGCGCCGTGGTCCTGGCCTCCTGCATGTTCGCTTACCAGGACTACTGCGACTTCTCCGGTTACACGGACATCGCCTTGGGGACGGCGGGGCTTCTCGGAGTTCGACTCAGCCCCAACTTCAATCGACCCTTCGCGGCGCGCGACGTCCAGGAATTCTGGCAGCGCTGGCACATGACGCTGACTCGCTGGGTCATGGACTACGTCTACACACCGCTGGCCCGCGGGACGAGGCGCGGGCTGCCGCGGGCCCCGGCGATTCTGATCACATTCTGTGTCCTGGGGGTCTGGCACGGCGCCGGCTGGAACTTCCTCCTGTTCGGTGTCTACGCAGGAGTTGCCTTCCTCGTCGGCTACCTGAGGCGACGGTGGGGCTTGAGGTTGCGGGACGTCCTCGCCCGTCCGGAGCTGGCTCGGCGGCCAGTGGTGCGCGCCCTGCTCCCGCTGCATCGCGGGTTGCAGCGGGTGGCGGTCTTCGGTCTCTTTGCAGGCGCCTGCATTCTCTTTCGAGCGGAGAGCTTGGAGGACATCGGAACGTTGCTCTCGCGCCTGGCCCGGGACGGGCTGACGGGCCGCGTTCTTCCCGCTGCGCTCCCGACTCGCGGCCGCTGGGCGTATGAACTCACCCTGGCGGGAGCGGCGATCGGAGTCATCGAATTCACGCAGTGGCTCCACGACCGCCGATCGTTCTCCCGGCGCGCGCGATCCACGCCGCTCGTCTTCCGCTGGAGCCTCGCGTACGCACTGATCTTCGCGATCCTGATGTTCGCCGAGCTCGGGCGGCGCCCCTTCATCTACTTCCAGTTCTGATGGTGAAGCGCATTGTCGCGGCCTCCGCCTTTGTCATCGCCGGGCTCGCCTTGGGCGGTGCCTTGATGAGCCTTAGCCGCGACTCGGACCCACCCCGGGTCGAGTACCTGCTGCGGTGGGAGGGTCTCGAGCGCAATGCCGACTCCATCGAGGCGATCGTCGTCGGCTGCTCTCAGGGTGATGCCGTCGACTTCGGAGCGTGGGATCTCGAGGGCTACCATCTGTGGATGCTGGGCGGTGACGCCTTCGAGGCCGAGCTCATCGCTCGCGCGGCCCTCGAGCGACTCGATGGGCTCGAGCTGGCGCTCGTCGTCGTGCCTCGAGTCGCTCTCCACCACGACAACGGGTCGTCGGAGAGTGGGCACGGGAGGCGCGAGCTCTGCTACTACAGCGTCCCGAGCCTGCGCTGCATCCGCGGGGACTGGAGGAGCTGGATGCGAGGCAAGGTGGGCCTCATCGCACGCGAGGACCACTGGGCGTCCGCGTTCTGGACGGCCTCACGGGAGGCCGGCGGCTCGGGCCAGGCCCTCGTCGACGAGACCGGGTTCATCGGCCGGCGGCGATCCACCGCGATCGGCGCCGCGGAGCAGGCAGCCGGTAGCTGCGCGCGAGCGCTCCGCCTGATCGAGATGCAGGATCGATCGCGTCGAGCCGCACCCGGGCTCCCCAGCGAGGTGGAGTCGGCCTACTTGCGGCTCGCACTCGCTCTCGAACGACGAGGAGTACGCGTCGTCTTCCTCATGACGCCGCTGTTCCGCGACCACCTCCGAGCGTGGGACGAGCGCGCACCGGGATGCCACGCGGAGCTGGTCAGGGCCTTGGACAGGGTCACCTCAGCGAGCGGAGCCGAGCTCCTGGATCTCAGCCGTCATCCGGGCTTTCGCGGCTCGCCACAGCTCTTCCGGAATGGGGACCACTTGAACGCAAGGGGGGCGCGTCGCCTGACCCGCCTGCTTGCCCGCTCGCTCGGCGGCCCCGTGTTCATGGCCCTCCCTCGCCCCGGGGGGGGCCCTGCGTCTGGCGGGCCCGCACGCTAGACTCTGCGGCTCCTCACCCCTCGCGATCATCGCCATGACCACTCCGCTCTCGATCCTCCTGGCTCTCGCGGCCCTGCTCCCCCTCCGCGACTCCCCCGACCTGATCATCCTCGACAACGGCAAGGACATCGAGTGTCGGGTGCTCTACGAGGACGACGAGAAGGTCGTCTACCGCAAGTCGCGCAAAGCGATCGAGATCGAGCGCTCGGAGGTCGCCGACATCATCTCGATCGAGCGCAACCTGCGGACCTTCCTGCGCCGGTACTCCGAGATGGACCCGGGGAACCCCAAGGCCCTGATCGACCTCGCGAAGTGGGCCGAATCGAACGACCTCCCCGGGGAGTCCCGCAACCTCTGGATCCGGGCGCTCCTCGCCGACCCGGAGAACGAGGAGGTTTGGGACGAGCTCGGCGGCTCGAAGGGCCGCAAGGGCTGGCGCCTCCGCGTGCGCGGTCGCTGGTACACCCTCGAGGAGCTGCGTGAGCGCGCCCAGGACTGGAAGAACGCCATCGAGCTCCCCACGGCGCACTTCTTCGTCAAGACCAACGTCGACCCCGAGCTGGCCCTGGACATCGCCCTCGACGTGGAGCGGCTCTACCTCCTCTACTACGACACCGTCGGGCAGGCCATGGAGCTCTACCCCTTCGAGGAGGTGCCGGAGGTCCACGTGCGCGCCGACGTCGAGGACGCCCCCCGGCCTCCGCGCTCCGACTGGACAGCCTGGTACCAACGCGTCGGCAACGCCCTGATGGTGCTCGGCACCGAGGCGAACCGCCACCAGGTGCGGACGAGCGCTGTCGAGATGCTCATCACGAACTCCTTCCGCATGGCTCAGGGCAACCGTGACGGGGCCCTGCCGCGCTGGGCACGCGAGGGGATTTCGAACGCCTTCGCCCTGGCCTTGCGCCGCGAGGGCGTCGAGTGGGGCCTCGAGCGGGGCGTGCCCTACCGACCCTGGTTCGAGGCGCAGGCCGACGACGAAGAGCCCATCGAGCTGAAGCGTCTGATCAACGCCTCGCGCGGGGACTTCAAAACGGGGTCGCAAGAGGAGCGCTTCGTGCGCCAGGCCTACACCTTGGTGTACTTCCTCCTCAACGCGGAGGAGGCCAAACATCGCAAGCCCTTCGTCGAGTACCTGCGCAGCGCCTTCGACGGCAAGAGCTCCACGAGCAACTTCGAGAAGCACATGGGCGTGAAGCTCGAGGACCTCGAGTCCGAGTGGGCCAGCTACGTCCGGCGCATGGCACAGTGAGAGCGCGTCGCGTTCCGCTCACCCCCAGCCCTGCTTCGAGATGAAGACTCGCCTGGCCCGACCTCTGGGGCTCGCCGTCGCCCTGACGTTCGCGCTCGGCGCTTGCGCCTCCAATCTCGGCGGGCGGCCGGCGCCCTCCCCCCACGCAACCCTGAGCTCCTGGCAGCCCGGTGCCACGCGAGCCGCGCTCGAGGGCTTCGTCGCGCGCGTCAGCGACCCCGAGAGCCCGGACTTCGTCCCCGCCAGCGAGCGCGTCGCCGTCTTCGACAACGACGGGACCCTGTGGGCCGAGCAGCCGGCTTACTTCCAGCTGCTGTTCGCGGTCGACCGTGTCCGAGCCATGGCGCTCGATCACCCCGAGTGGAACAACCAGCAGCCCTACCAGGCCGTCCTGGAAGGTGACATGGAGGCGCTCGCGGCCTCCGGGCACGAGGGACTCAAGACCTTGCTGGCGGTCTCACACGTGGGGATGACGACCGGGGAGTTCGAGGCGCAGGTGCGCGCCTGGGTCGAGGACGCGCGCCATCCGACCAGTGGCCGTCCCTATACCGCGATGGTTTACCAGCCGATGCTCGAGCTCCTCGAGTACCTGCGCGCCCACGGCTTCAAGACCTTCATCGTCTCCGGCGGCGGGATCGACTTCATGCGCGTCTTTACCGAGGAGGTCTACGGGATCCCACCCGAGCAAGTCGTCGGGACCTCGATCGAGTTGCGCTACGAGGAGCGGGACGGAGAGCCTGTCCTCGTGCGCCTCCCGGAGCTCTCTCTCCTCGACGACAAGGCGGGGAAGCCCGTCGGGATCCAGCGCTACATCGGACGCCGCCCGATCCTGGCCTTCGGGAACTCCGACGGCGACTTCGAGATGCTGAAGTGGACGGCCGCAGGGGATGGCGCTCGCCTCTGCGGGCTCGTGCGTCACACCGACGCCGTGCGTGAGTGGGCTTACGATCGGCAGTCGAAGATCGGCCGTCTGGACGCGGCCCTCGACGCCGCTGTCGAACGCGAATGGCTGGTCGTGGACATGGCGCAGGACTGGAGTGCCGTCTTCCCGTCGAACGACGCCGGGACCCACGACTGAGTCCGAGCGCTCGGAGACGCGCCCCGGATTCCCGGAGGAGGGCGAAAGGAAAGCGCGTCGATCGCGAACTCTGAGCCGAGCCCTACCCAGGAGGTCGACATGCCCCACGCCGCTCTCGCTAGCCTCTGTGCCCTCGGCGCAATCACCAATCCTCTTGCTCCTCCCGCCGCCGAAGGGGTCGCGCAGCTCGAGATGGCCCCGGTCGAGCTGGAGCTTCCCGCCGGCGCCTCCCGCACGGCCTACCGCGGATCGCTGCGCGTCCGGCTCGTGCGCGCGGACCCCGAGAGCGCGGAGATCGGCGTGGACGTTTGGCGCTTCCCCGCCGCGGAGGGAGTGCCGAAGGACCGCCCGCCGATCTTCCAGCTCCACGGAGGACCGGGCTGGCCCGGCCTCCAGCCGGAGCGCATCGACTGGGAGAGGCAGATCGCTCCCCTGGTGGCCCACGCCGACCTCGTGATCGTCGGACAGCGCGGAATCGGCACGTCGGAGCCGGACACGAGCTGCGATCGCTTCGCCAGCGGGATCGCTCCCGGGCTCCCCGAGAACGAGGAGATGGCCGCCCTGGCCGAGGCCTGCAAGGCCTGCCGCGCGCACTGGGAATCCCAGGGCTACGACCTGCGAGGATTCAACGTGATCGAGGCGGCCGCCGACGTGGACGACGCGCGGCGGCTGCTCGGCTACGACGAGATCGTCGTGATGGGCGGGAGCTTCGGCTCCCACTGGGGGATGGCCGTCATGCGCTTCCACTCGGAAGCGGTGGCGCGCGCCGTGCTGCATGGCATGGAGGGACCGGATCACACCTACGACAGTCCCCACGGCATCCTGGCGGCGCTCGAGCGCATCGCCGCCCAGGCCGAGGCCTCGCCCCGGCTCGAGGGGCGGCTCCCTGAGGAGGGGCTGATCGAGGCCCTGCGCACGGTCATCCGCGATGTCGAGGAGGATCCCTTCGAGCTCGAGGTCGGCGACGCTCTCGTGCGCATCGACGCCGACGGCCTGCGCGGCCTCGCCCGCGGCTACGAGCACCGCGTCAACTCGCGCGAGACCGTCGGCGGATGGCCACGCGACGTCGTGCGCCTCTTCGAGGGGGACTTCGAGCCCGTCGCGCGAGCCCTCGCGAGACAAAGGTCGAGCGGCGGCGGCTTGCCCACCGCCAGCTTCTTCCAGCTCGACTGCGGCTCGGGGATCACGCGCGAGCGGCTCGAGCGCTACACCACCGACCCCGCCATCGAGGTCGTCGGTGACCTCGCCGCCTGGTACGAGGCGCTCTGCCCCGCCTGGGACGCCGACCTCGGCGAGGACTTCCGGGCGGGCTTCACGACGGACATCCCGACCCTCGTCGTGCAGGGCACCTGGGACGTGAGCACGCCCTACGAGAACGCGGTCGAGATGCTGCCCTCCTTCGAGGACGTCCACTTCGTCAGCGTCGAGGGTGGCACCCACGGCGCCTTCCGTGAGGCGATGGGCTTCGACCCGGCATTCGAGGAGGCCGTCATGGCCTTCGTCGCCGAGGGGACGCGGGAGGGCTTGCCGGCGGAGATCGTCCTGCCGCCGATCGAGTGGATGAGCGGGTGGTGAGCCTCCGCACGGGATCCTTCAGGTCGCGTCGCCCTCATCGAGGGCGATCGAGAGCCTGATCAAGGCGCGACGGAGCAGCTGCCGCGAGCTCTCCTCGCTGCGGCCGGTGCGCTCGGCGATCTCTCCGTGGCTGAGCCCGGCGATGCGGGCCAGGGAGAGGACCTCACGCTGCTCTTCCGTCAAGAGGTCGAAGGCCGCCTCGATCCGGTCGAGCTGCTCCCGGGCGCTCGCGTGCATGCTGGGCGTCGTCATCGTGGCGTAGGCATTCAGGAGCCCTTGCTCGCCGGCGTCTCGGGCCTCGCGCCCGACGTCTCGCTTCTGGGCGTTCATCCTGCGATCACGCTCGACGATCTTGCGCAGGGCGGCGGTGTAGAGCCAGCCGCGCAGCTCCGCCTCACCGCGGTACTCGAAGCCTTCCTGTTCGAGGAGCTCACGACACACCGACTGGACGATGTCGGATGCGGACTCGCGCTCGCGGATTCGTCGATTGCTGCGCAGCCGGACGAAGGCGCGCAGCCCGGAGAGGTGCCGCTCGAGGACTTCCTCGGCGGGCGCCGTCCGCTTCGCCGGCTCCCGTTCCTCGCCATCCCCTCCCATCGGCACGAGTCTCCCGGCGGCGCGCTGGCTTGTCAAAGGGGACTGTTTCCGGTCCGGTTCAGTGCCCCTCCTCGAGAGCCCCGGTAGATCGTTGCTCCAGCAGCGCGCGACATCGCGCGTAGTGCTCCGCGGCCTCGGGGGCAAAGGGCTCGTAGATCCCGGGCGCCACCTTCGACCTCCGAAGCACCTCCAGCTCTTCTTGCGCACGCTCGAAGTGCCCCAGGGCCGTGGCGAGGTCGCGCTCCCGCTCGACAGAGCCTTCTTCTTTGGACTCACCCCAGGCGAGGAACAACCGACCCTCGCCGATGCTCGAGGTCAGGCCCATCAGCCGGGCGCCCGCATGGGTCCCTGGTTGGGCGAGCTCGGCCTCGACGAGTCTTCGAGCTTCGACCAAGGTGTCGCGAGCCGCGAGGAACTCTCCCGCGTCGCGCTGGCTGGAGGCGAGGGCCTGGAGAGAGAAGATGAGCTCCCCCCGGGCCGCCGAGTCGAGTGGGCTGCGCTCCACGACCTCGCGGAGGAGCGCAACCGAGCGCTCACGGCACCGCCTGGCCTCGTCGTCATCGCCGAGCACGACGCAGGTCGGTGCCTTGTTGCGATAAAGACGAGCCAGGCTCGCCCGCGAGGACACGTCGGCCGGGTCCGCGCGAGAGAGCTCCTCGGCGCCGACGATGGCCTCCTCCCACAGAGGGAGGGCGGCCTCGGGGTCGCCCTGCTCTCCGAGCGTCTGGGCCAGGTCGCCGGCGAGTTCGGCGGAGAACCAGCGCGCCTCGACGTAATGCGGGCTGGAATCGACGAGCTCCATCAAGAGGATGAGCCCGGCCTCTTGCTCCTCTTGGGCCATCTCGAGGTCTCCTCGTCGCCGCCAAGCCTCGCCGCGGATCCGGTGGAAGGAAGCTTGGACCATGGTCGCGGCCTGGAGCCCCGGGCTCTCGTCCATGAGGCGCAACGCGAGCTCGCTCCCCTCGTCGCAGGCGGCGTCGAGGTCCTCCCAGCGCCCTTCGTTGAGGGCCAGCTCCGCCAGGCGCATGTGCACTTGGCTGCAAGAGTGCAGGTCGCGCGCGTCGGCGCGCTCGAAGCTCTGGATGATGGGGGTCGCCGCGAAGGCGCGTTCGAAGACCTCCCTCGCTGCATGGAGGTCTCCCCGCGAGCGATGCAGATCGCCCAGGCTCAGGCAAGCGCTGATGAGAAGCTCCGGGGCATCGCGGTCTTCGGGATCTCGTTCGAGGATGCGCTCCGCGATGAGCACGGCCTTCTCCGTGAGCGGCACGGCCAGATCCGTACGCCCGAGGTTCGCGCCCCGCTGGGAGGACAAGGAGGCGGACAGCATGAGGCAGGTCCGGGCCAGCCGGCGCTCCAGGGTGACGTCGCCCGGGCTCTCCTGGACGAGCTTCTCGAGGTAGGGCAGCGCGCTGCGCGTGATCAGCTCCTTGGCCTCGGTGGCGCCGGGGAGCATCGCGATCTCGCCCCCGATGTCATTGACCATCGTGACCAGCAGTTGCTCGAGGTCCTGGGAGCGCGCGTCGGCCCGTACGCGCTCCGCCTCGGCGGCGGCGGCCTCTTGGACGGCGAGCTCGCGCTGGGCCTGGGCGTCCAGCTTCGCCTCCCGCTCCGCCTCCTCCCGCTGCTCCGCAAGGCCTTCGTTGCGGCGCGCCTCGAGAAAGTGGTATGTGCTCGTGATCGTCGCCGCGACCAGGGTCGCGGCGATGACGAGGCCGGCGGTCACGAGCACACGGTGCTTGCCGACGTACTTGCGCAGCAAATAGGTGGAGCTGGGCGGGCTGGCCTGCACCGGGTCGTTGTCGAGGAAGCGCCGGATGTCCGCTGAGAGCTCGGCGGCCGAGACGTAGCGGCGCTCGCGCTCCTTCTCGAGCGCCTTGAGCACGATCCAGTCGAGGTCGCCCCGCAGGCTGCGCTCCAGGGAAGAGCGCGAGCTCCCCCGCAGGCGTGCGACCTCGGCGCCGCCGGTGCCCAGCTCCGAGAGCCGCCGGCTGGGCCGCGGGGGTCGCTGCTCTTGGATCATGCGCCGGAGCTCGTCGAAGGAGGCTCCGTCCATGTCCTCCCAGCGAAAGGGCTGGCTCCCCGTGAGGAGCTCGTACAGGAGCACTCCGAGGGAGTAGATGTCCGTGCGCGTGTCCAGACCCTCGCGCGTCGGCTCGGCCTGCTCCGGGCTCATGTAGGCGGGGGTCCCCACGGCCACGCCATGCCGCGTGAGCAGGCTCTCGCCGGCCTCGTCCACGTCCACGACGCGGGCGAGCCCGAAGTCGATGATCTTCACGCACAAGCTGCCCTGCTCGTCGCGGGCGTCGCGCACCAGGACGTTGGCCGGCTTCAGGTCGCGGTGGATGATCCCCTTCTGGTGGGCGTGCTGGACGCCGTCGCAGACCTGCTGGAAGAGGTGGAGGCGCGCACGCAAGTCGAGTCGCTGGGCGTCGCAGTAGGCCGTGATGCTGACGGAGGGTACGTACTCCATGGCGAAGTACGGCTGACCGCGTGCGGTGGTGCCGGCGTCGAACACCCGCGCCACGTTCTCGTGGCTCATGCGCGCGAGGGCCTGCTTCTCGAGCTCGAAGCGGCGCAGGATCTCCTCGGTGTCCATCCCGAGCTTGATGACCTTCAGGGCGACCTGCCGGCGCACCGGCTCGAGCTGCTCGGCGAGGTAGACCGCGCCCATGCCGCCCTTCCCGATGCGGCGCAGGACGCTGTAGCCCTCGACCTCCTCGGCGAGGGGCTCGCCGTGTTCGAGCTCGAGTTGCCGCTCGTCCTCGCGGACACGCTCCAGGACCGCGAGCGCTCGCTCGCGCAGCTCGGGCCGGTCCCGGGTTCGCTGCTCCAGCTCGGCGACGGGGTCGGAGGCCTCGAGGCAAGTGAAGACGAGGTCTTCGAGCTTGCCTTCGTCGGCGTCGGGCGGAGGTGCGGAGGGGGTGGCGCTCATTTCGGGCAGGCGGCTGTCCAGTCTAGGCGGGTCGAGGTCTTCCCACCCCGGATGGCGGGCCGGAGCGCTCCGTGACACGCCGGTCCTCGGATCGGCGATTCCATCGCCGAGAGCGGCTCCGGCGCCCGCTCCGGGGCGGAAGGCTAGAAGGGACAAGGGCTTGTGACGCCTTGGCGCCTTTCGTGGCTCGGCGCGTCACGCCCGGTGCCGGTCCGCCATCCAGCCCGTGACGCCGCCGATGACCGGCGGATCCAACAGGAGAGAACCGGAATGAGAATCGAAGACCACATCGGCCAGGCGCTGCTCGACGACACCCTCACGACCCTCGACGCCGGTGAGTACCGGACCGCGCTGGACGGCTTGTACGAGGGCCTGCTCGCCGTCCGTCGGGCCCTGCCCAGTCAAGACTGGCGCGAGTTCGTCCAGCGAGCCGTCCGTCACCCGCTCCGGGAGCGGATCCACCAGGACCCGATGACCCGGCGCAGCTTCGAGAAGCCGCGCGGCTACGCGGGGGACGCCGTGCTGCTCGACTACATCTATGGGCTGCGGACGCCCGAGTCGGACGACCCCGTCGCGAGGGCCGTCTACGCTCACGCCGCCTCGCGGCCCGCGGCTCGCTCCGTGCGTCGGCGACGGGAGCGCATCGCCGGACTGATCGACTCGGTCGCCGAGCGGCGGGGAGCGCCGATCCGCGTGCTCTCGATCGCCGCGGGGCACATGCGCGAGGGCGAGATCTCGAACGCTTTCTCGGAGGGCGCCGTGGAGACCTTCGTGGCCCTGGACTCGGACGCGGAGAGCTGCGAGGAGATCCGGAGGTCGTTTCCCCAGGCCGAAGTCCGCCACGGCTCCTTCACGAGCCTCTTCCGCGAGCGGGCGTTCGCCGGGCACTTCGACCTGGTCTACTCCGCTGGGCTCTTCGACTACCTCGACGAGCGCGTGGCCTCCCGCCTCACGGCTCGGATGTTCGAGATGCTCCGTCCGGGCGGGACCTTGTTCCTGACGAACTTCCTACCGACGACGGAGGACGCCGGCTACATGGAGTCCTACATGGGGTGGGAGCTGATCTTCCGCAGCGAGCAGGAGCTGGCGGCCTTGACGAGGGTCATCGCGGGAACCGAAGTCGCGGGGCGACGCGTGTTCGCGGACGAAGACGCGACGATCGGCTACCTCGAGGTGGACCGGGGCTAGTCGCGGGGGGAGCGCGCGGGCGGCGACCAGAGCTCCCTTCGAGGGCGTCGCCGCCCGCCACCCCTTCCGGCCGACTACAATGCGCCGGAACCGCGCGCGCCGCCCGGCGGGACGCGCGCCCGACCGTGGCCCGACAACCCCGAGGACCTCATGGAGATCGTCTACTTCCTGCTCATCGGCGCCGTGGCCGGTTGGCTCGCCGGCCAGATCCTGAAGGGCGGGGGCTTCGGCCTCGTCGGGAACATGGTGGTCGGCGTGCTCGGCGCAGTCGTGGGCGGCTACCTGGCCGGCGTGCTCGGGATCGCGACCGAGGACAGCATCGTCGGCTCCCTCTTGACCGCCGTCGGCGGGGCGATCGTGTTGCTGCTCGTCGTGGGGACGCTGAAGAAGGCCTGAGGCCCGGACGCTCTCCAGCTCCGAAGCCCTGACTTCTCGCGGTGCTGGAGCTAGAATCCCGCCCATGGCTACCCTCTCGGACATCCAGGATCGCGCCCAGGCCCTCCTCCGTCAGCTCGAGCAGCTGAAGGAGAGTCTTTGACTACCCCAGCCAACTCGCGCGACTGAAGGAGATCGAGGCGGCCGAGGCCGAGCCCGAGTTCTGGTCCGACCAGGAGCGGGCGCAGAAGATGATGGGCCAGAAGAAGGCCGCCAAAGGCGTGGTCGATCCCATCGAGGAGGTCGCCGGTGCCCTGGAGGAGATCGAGCTGTTGGGTCAGCTCGCCGCCGACGAGGGGGAGGAGCTCGTGCTCGAAGACGCCGAGAAGGCGATCGCCACGGCGCAGAAGGGCGTCGAGGCCCTCGACTTCCGCGTCATGCTCGGCGCGCCCCAGGACAAGTGCAACGCCTTCGTCGCCATCTCCGCCGGCGCGGGGGGCGTCGACGCCTGTGACTGGGCGGAGATCCTGCTGCGCATGTACATGCGCTGGGGGGAAGCCCACGGCTACGACGTCGAGGAGGTGGAGCGCACCGACGAGCCCGAGGCGGGGATCCGCTCCGCGACGATCAAGATCAGCGGGCCCTACGCCTTCGGCCACCTCAAGGCCGAGACCGGCGTGCACCGCCTGATCCGCATCAGCCCCTTCGACAGCCAGGCGCGGCGCCAGACCGCCTTCGCATCCGCCGACATCACGCCCGAGCTCGACGACGACATCGACGTCGACCTGGACGAGAGCGACATCAAGGTCGACACGATGCGCGCCGGTGGCGCCGGCGGCCAGCACGTGAACAAGACCGAGTCGGCCGTGCGGATGACCCACCTCCCGACCGGGATCGTCGTGCGCTGCCAGAACGAGCGTAGCCAGCACAAGAACCGCGCGATGGCCCTCCAGCTGCTCAAGGCCAAGATCCTCCAGCTGCGCGAGGCCGAGCGCGACGCCGAGCTCGCCAAGCTCTACGGCGCCAAGGGCGAGATCGCCTTCGGCAGCCAGATCCGCACCTACTGGATGCACCCCAACCAGATGGTGAAGGACCACCGCACCAAGCTGGAGAAGGGCAACCTCCAGGCGGTCCTCGACGGCGACCTCGACGACTTCATCGAGGAGTACCTGCGCTCGAAGGGCGGCGCGGCGGCGACCTAGGGAAACCGGCCTCCTCTGGCTCCGGCTCTCTTCCGGGTCCCCGCGGGCGGGCCGGGCTGTTCCAGACGGCTCATGCGGCCTCATCTCCGGTGGCTTGCGGCGGACAATTTGCATTGAAACGTGGGTTGGGACCCGCCTTTTGGCGTAAATTCACCCCATGTCCAGCTACCTCGAGGAGATCGCTCGGCGGGACAATCGAGTCGTTCGCGCCAGGGACTTTCCGGGCCGCGAGGCGGGGCCCGAGCTCCGCCGCCTGGCGAGCGTGGGGACCCTGCTCAAGCTGGGACACGGCTACTTCGCCCTGGTCCCCGAGGCGAATCGGGAACCGGGGACATCTTGGCGACCGACCATCGAGGCGGCGGCCCTGGGGATCGCCGTGGCCGACTACGGGCGAGACCGGGTCGCCCTCCTGGGCCCCTCCGCGGCACGAATGCACGGTTGCTATCCCCGGTCGTTGACCACGGCCGTGGTCGCGGTACCGATCCAGCGGCCGAGCAAGGGGACCGTCCTCGGGAGCATCAAGTTCGTTCCCCGTGACGTCGAAAGCCTCGACCTGGTGAGGCTGAACACGGAGCTCGGCCCAGGGTGGATGACGAGCCCCGAGCAGACCCTGCTCGACCTCTCCGGGCGCTGGCCCCGCTGGCCCGTCAGCGACGCAGCGCGGCTGGAGATGGTTCGCTTGCTCGCCGGGCGAGCGTCAATCGAGTTGCTGGAGGGGCTCGCCGAGAGGCCACGGGGGCGCGCAGCCTATGACCGAGTGAGGGAGCTGCTCGATGATCTCGAGTGAAGAACTCCGCGGGAAGGCGGCGGCCTACGGCGTCCCCGAAGACCAGATCCTGCGGGACCACCTGATCAGCCACCTCCTCTTCGCCCTGTCGACGCTCGACTCCCCGAGGGTCACGTTCTTCGGAGGCACGGCCCTGTGCAGGACGTGGGCAAGGGACACGCGGCTCTCGGAGGACGTGGACCTCTTGGTGGAGGATCACGTCGACGCGTCAGCTCGGCTCCCCGCTCTGATCTCGCGCGGGATTCGGCGCGAGTTCCCCGAGACTCGTTGGATCGATCTCGGCCGGCTCCACGAAGTCGTCACCCAGGAGTTGCGGACCGGGGAGGGCATCGCCCTGAAGGTCCAGCTCACGAGGTGGCGGCCCGAGTGGCGGAGGCTCCCGTGTGTCGCGACGCAAGTCAGGCTGCGCTACTCGGACTTGCCTGAGAGCGTGATCCTCGACGTGCCCACCCCAGCCTCGATCGTCACCATGAAGTTGCTGGCCTGGAGCGATCGACAGGCTCCCCGGGATCTCTTCGATCTCGATACCCTCGCCACGGGAGGCTACTTCACGGAAGAGGTTCGGGAGCTGTTCCAGGCGATCGCCGGCTACCCTCCCCTGGAGACATTCCGTCGTGGAGGCCTCCCCAGGAACGTGGAGGACCACTGGCGTTCCGAGCTCTGCCATCAGATGGATGAGCTGCCGAGCGCCAGGAGCTGCCTGGAGACCGTGCGGCGAGCCCTGGAGGCGATCGCCTTGGACTGACTCTGTTCCGGAGACGCCCCTGAAGCTCCTCGCCCCGTTCACCCTGCCCGTCCGCGACTTCTGGAGCGGATTCAACCGTTGCCTCGAGCGGGGCTTCCCGGGGCTCGCGCTCGTCGTGCTCGGGCTCGCCCTCGGCTGGTGGCTGTACGTCCCGATTCACGAGCTGCTGCACGCCTACGGCTGTCTCTGGACGGGAGGAGAGGTCACCCGCCTCGAGATCGACGCCCTCTACGGCGGCGCCTGGCTCGCGGAGGCCCTGCCCTTCGTGGAGGTCGGGAGCGAGTACGCCGGCCAGTTGACGGGCTTCGACACCCGGGGCTCGGACGCGATCTACCTGGCGACGGACCTGGCGCCCTTCCTCTTGACCGTGTTTCCCGGGGTGTGGGCCCTGCGTCGCTTCGGGGGGCGCGGGCAAGCAGTCCGCTTCGGCCTCGTGTTGCCCCTCGCCCTGGCGCCCTTCCTCTCCGTGACCGGAGACGCCTACGAGATCGGTTCGATCCTCGTCACGCAGCTCCCGCCCTGGACGGAGGCGGCGATGTCGGAGTTGCTGCGGGGGGACGACCTCTTCCTGGCCTTCGAGCGGGTGCGCGCAGCGGAACCCTCGCCCTGGGGCGGCTGGTTCCTCGCGGGCGTGGTCGGCGTTCTGTGGGCCTTCGCCACCTATGGCGCGGGGGCCGTCGTCGCCCGTTGGCTCAGCTCGGGTCGCGTCGAGGAAGCGCCTTGAGTCGTGGGTTCGGGAGGGCGAGAAGATGAGCGCCCCGAGCGAACGCCATCGCCTCCGGCTCGGCGAGGGAACGATCAGCGGCGCCCTCTCCGTCTTCCTGGGGCTCCTTGCCCTCGGCGGCGTCTTGTGCTTCTTGTTCCCCGAGCAACTCACCACGCCCGAGTTCCGCGTCCACTACTCCGTCGGAGTGCTGCGCTGGCTCTTGCAGGCTTGCCTGGTGGGCTCCTACGTCGCGGCCTTGACGAGCCTCGTCCAGTGCCGTTCGAAGCGACCCGCCCTCGTCGGCGCCTCCATCGCGACCCTGGCGCTCTTGCTCGGCGGCGCGGGCGTCGAGGTCGGTGCCGTGGAGGCCGAGGGCGCGCACCTGAGTCTGGACTGGTTGCTCCTCGACCTCCTTCTCTTGGGGGCGCTGTTCATCCCCCTCGAGCTGTTCCTGCCCGAGTACCGCGGGCAGACCAAGTTCCACGAGGAGTGGCGCACGGACCTCGTCTACTTCGCCGTCGGCCACCTCTTCGTCACCTGGATCGCCCTGGCCGTGCGCGCTCCGGCGCAGCTCCTCTTCCGGGGCTGGCGACTGGGGGGTGTGCACGACCTCGTCCAGGGTTGGAGCTTCCCCGTGCAGCTCCTCCTGGCCATCGTCGTGGCCGACCTCTTCCAGTACGCCGTCCACCGAGCCTTCCACCAGGTCCCCTGGCTCTGGCGCTTCCACGCCGTGCATCACTCCATCCAGAACGTGGACTGGCTGGCCGGCTCCCGCCTGCACTTCGTGGACATCCTCGTCACGCGGGCCTTCACCTACTTACCCATCTACGCCCTGGGCTTCTCCCCCGAGGTCTTCTACGCCTACGTCGTGATCGTCGCCCTGCAGGCGGTCATGGCTCACGCCAACACGCGCCTGCCCTTCGGCCCGTTGAGGCACCTGCTCGTCACGCCCCAATACCACCACTGGCACCACGTCCGGGATCCCGAGCTGCGGGACAAGAACTTCGCCATCCACCTGCCCGTGGTCGACCGGTTGTTCGGGACGCACCACTTGCCCGCCGACGCTTGGCCCGAGTGCGCGGGGCTCGAGGACCAGGCCTTCCCCAAGGGCTACCTGCGGCAGCTCGTCCAGCCCTTCGGACGCCAGCCCCGATCCTCCGGGCTTCCTTCGACGCGCTGACGGCTCCGCGAGCTTCGACCGGCCGCAGGCCTGCGGCGTCGGTCCCTAGAGGAGCCGGTCGAGGGCCAGCGAGGCCAGGGACAGCACGAGGAAGAAGCCGCACATGTCGGTGATCGTGGTCAGGATCGGCCCGGAGGCGAGGGCCGGGTCCTTGCCGGCCCGCTTCAGGATCAGCGGGACGGCGCCCCCGATGCAGACCGCCACGACCGTGTTGACGGCCAGCGCTCCGCCCATGACGAACCCCAACCAGGCGTTGCCCTTCCAGACCCAGGCGGCCACGCCGATCAGGACCCCCAGGGCGGCGCCATTCAGCAGCCCGAGGCCGAGCTCTCCCAGGACGACTCGCCCCAGGTCGGAGCTGCGGATCGTGCCGAGGGACAGCTCGCGCATGCTGACCGCGACGGCCTGGCTCCCCGAGCAGCCGCTCATGTCCGAGATGATGGGGAGGAAGACGGCGATGGCGATGACGGCCTCGAGGGTGTCCTGGTGGAGCGCGATCACGCTCGCGGCCAGGACGTTGAGCCCGATGTTGACGGAGAGCCACGCGAGGCGCCGGCGTGAGCGCAAGAGCAGCGGCATGCTGCGTAACTCCTCGCCGCCCACGATCCCCTGAGAGCGCCGGAAGGTCTCGTCGCTCCTGTCGGCCACTGCCGCTTCGACGCCGGAGCGCCGCAGGACCCCGCAGAGGACGCCGTCAGCGTCCAGGACGGGCGCCCCGAAGAAGTGGTGCTCGTCGAAGAAGTGGACCAGCTCTTCGATGCCGGCGTCCACGCGCACGGAGTGCGGGTCTCGCAGCATCAGGGTCTCGACCTTGGCATCGCGGGGGGCCATGAGGAGGTCGCGCAGGCGGAGGACCCCGACGAGGCGCTCGGACTCGTCCACCACGTAGGCGTACTGCACGTCGTAGCTCGAGTACTCCTCAGCGCGGGAGCGGAGCTGTTCGACGACCTGGTCGACCGTGTGGCCGCTCGGGACCTCGACCAGCTCCGTCACCATCAGGCCGCCGGCGGAGTCCTCCGGGTAGGCGGCGAGCTCCCGGAGCTCGCGCGCGTCCTCCGGCTCCAAGTGGGCGAGGATCGCCTCCGCCTCGGTCTCCTCCAGGTCGCCCAGGTGGTCCGCCTGGGCGTCGCTCGGGAGCTCCTCGAGGATCCGCGCGGCCCTCTCGGGGGCCATGCTCTCCAGGGCATCGACGGCTTGCACGTCGGGGATGTGCTCGAGGACGTCGGCGGCGTCTTCCGGCCTGAGGAGCGCGAGCAGCTCGACCCGGACGTCATCGTCGAGCCGTGAGACGACGTGGACCGTCTCCAGCGGCGGGAGCCCCTCCATGAACTCGGCGGCCCGCTCGCGATCACCGCGGTTGACGAGCGCCGTCAAGCGCTCCCAGGGGGGCTGCTTCTCGAGGTCCTGGGTCATGGCTCGGGTGAAGGCGGGGCGACCTCGAGGTGGCCTCAGTCGGTCGCCGACTGAGGAATCTCGGTGTCGAGCTGCTTCACCTTGCGCCTGCGAATGCGCTTGCGGCGCTCAGGCAAGAGGTCCTTCATCGTCTCTCGCTTGCCGAAACACAGCAGCCGATCCTCGGGCTCGAGGACGCGCGAATGGAGAGGGTTGGGGATGACCTTCCCGGTGCGGTGCAGGCTGAGGACGATGATGTCCTTCTCTCGCAGGCCGGACTCCGCGATCGACTGGCCGATGAACTCGGAGCCATCGGGGATGTGGAGCTCGCAGACGCCGTAGCCGCGGCTGACGGTGAGCTTCTGCCGGATGTCCAGCTCGGGGAAGCGCACGTGCTCCTGGGCGTAGTCGATGATCGCGCCCGCGATGTCGAGCTTCGTGGCGCCCTCGATCCCCTCGAGCCCGGGGGAGGAGTTCACCTCCATGATCTGCGGACCGGAGCTGCTCTCGAGCATGTCCACGCCCGCGACCTGGAGGTTCATGATCTGCGCAGCGCGCACGGCGGCCTCCTCGAAGGCCGGGTCGAGGGCGACGGTCTCCGTGCGGCCGCCTCGGTGCACGTTGCTGCGGAACTCCGCTCCCTGGGCGACGCGCCGCATGGCGCCGACGACCCGGTCACCGACGACGAAGGCCCGGATGTCCTTGCCCTTGCTCTCCGCGACGAAGCGCTGGATCAACACGTTCTGGCGCGTGCTCTGCAGGGTCTCGATGATCGCCTCGGCGATGTTCGGGCTGTCCGCCAGGATCACGCCGACCCCCTGCGTTCCCTCGAGGAGCTTGATGATGATCGGCGCCCCGCCTACGCGCTCGATGGCCGGCAGGACGTCCGTTCGGTTCTTCACGAACTCCGTCGCGGGGATGCCGATGTCGTGGCGCGACAGGATCTGCAGCGATCGGAGCTTGTCGCGCGAGTTGACGATGCCGTCCGCTCCGTTCAGGCAGAAGATCTCCATCTGCTCGAACTGGCGTACGACCGCCGTCCCGAAGAAGGTGATCGACGCGCCAATGCGCGGGATGATCACGTCGTAGGTCGAGAGCGGCTTGTCCTTGTAGTAGAGGTCGGGCCGGCCTTTGTCGAGGTCGATGGCGAATCGCAGGGTGTTGAGGACGGTCACCTTGTGGCCGCGCGAAAGCGCGGCCTCGCGCAGACGCCGCGTGCTGTAGCTGTTCGGGCTGCAGGAGAGGATTCCGATCTTCATGGGGTTCTAGGGCAAGGGACCGCGGCGGCTCGCGTGAGTGGCGCGCTTCGCGGTTCTGAATCACTGGCTCGGGTCGAAGGCGTCCTGAAAGAAGTCCACCTCATCCGCAACGGGTTCGATTCGCTCGAAGACCGCAATGTGGAACAAGGCGTCGCCCTCGTTCATGAGGGGCAGGTTCGTCTGGCCGATGAGGACTCCGTCGGTCGGCGAGCACACGGGGATCTCCTCGTTGCCGAGGGGATCCGACATGATCCCGAGTTCCTGGTCCTTCCTCACGCGCGCCCCGAGCTTCAGCCGAGTGACGAGGATCCCGCTCTCGGGTGCCCGGACCCAGGTGCTGCCGTGCGCGACGAAGGGCTCGACCCGGCGTCGACGGGACTTGACCGCGGGGAGCATCTCCAGGTCCCGCATGACCGACAGCACCCCTTTGACCCCGCCGCGGATCGCAATCTCGTCGAAGCGCAACGCCTCGCCCGCCTCATAGACGATCATCGGAATGCCCAGCTTCTGGACGGACTCGCGCAGGGAGCCCTCGCGGAGCGCCGCGTCCATGATCACGGGCGCGCCGAAGCTCTGGGCGAGTTCCTCGGTCCCTGGGTACTCGAGGCTGGCGCGGACCTGCGGCAGGTTGGAGCGGTGGAGGGAGCCCGTGTGCAAGTCGATCCCGTGGGTCGACTTCTTCACGATCTCTGCCATGAAGGTGTTCGCCAGGCGCGCCGCGAGCGACCCCTTGGCGGAGCCCGGGAAGCAGCGGTTGAGGTCGCGCCGGTCGGGCAGGTAGCGGGTCTGCGCCACGAATCCGTAGACGTTGACGACCGGGACCGCGATCAGGGTGCCGCGCAGATTCTTGACCAGGTTGCGCTTGAGCACGCGTCGAATGATCTCGACCCCGTTGATCTCGTCTCCGTGGAGGGCCGCGCAGACGAAGAGACGGGGCCCCGGCTTGCGCCCGTGGACGACGCAGACGGGCAGCGAGACCTCGCCGGCCGAGTAGCGACGCGAGACGGGGATCAGCATCGTCTCCCGGGTGCCGGGTCGGATGACGGCGCCGTTGAGTTCGAAGGGGGAGCAGTCCAAGCGAGTCCGGGCTGTCGTCGGGACGAAGGGAGAAGGCCGCGCGCTCGTGTCGAGCCGCGCGCCACGGCTCCCTAGCCTACGGAGCCGCGGGGGTGCGTGCACCTCGGCCTCTCCGGGCACGGGTCAGGCTTCTCGGCGCGGGGCGCGCGCCGAGGCCGTCCGCGCCCCCCGGCCGTCAATCGGAGACTTCCGCCTCCCAGCTCGTCGTCCCCGAGACCTCGGCCTCCACCTCGAGCGTGCCGAACTCCTCCTCGGAGACGAGGGTGAATTCGATCTGGCTGTCGAGCTCGAGGGCCAGGGAATGGAAGTGCCCTTGGTCGAGGTTCCACGTCATCTCGCCCTTGCCCTCGATGGCCCACAAGCACTCGAACTCCATCTGTCCCGGATCGAGGTCGGCCGACTCGGACATGCGGGCGAGCTCCTCGGTGAGGTCCGCGGACAGCTCGACCTCGAGCTCCAGCGTGAGCTCGGCGAGCTGTTCGCCGTCGACCTCTCGGGTTCCCTTCCAGTGCACGTCGAGCTGACCGTCGATCTCCTGAGAGGCGTCGGCGAGGGAGATCATCGAGACCGCGACGACGTGCCGCGGGTCGAGCATCCGGTAGCTGCCCTCCTCGAGCTCGGTCTCCCAGCCCAGGGAGCCGCCGGGCGAGAAGAAGGACTTGGCGCCGGCGAGGTCGACCGTCCACGAGCTCCCCTCTTCGACCTCCTCGTCCGGTGCGACCCACTGGAACTCGGCGTCGTCCAGGAGACCCTGGAGGCTCTTGGCGTCTCCCTCGCTGCCCTCGTCGAATTCGAACTCGTGGGCCTCCGCGTCCGCGTCCCAGCGGCACAGGACCGTCTCGCCGGAGAGGGGGCTCGTGAGCTCCGCGGTGTGGGCCTCCTCCTGGCCGACCGCCTCGACGGCGAGCTCGGCCTTGCCCGAGACGTCCTCGAAGGTCCGCCTGCGCAGGCCGAGCACGCCGTCCTCCGTCTCCACGTACTCGTCGACGATCTCCATCGAGCGCTCGAGGGCCCCGTCCATGCTCGCGTCGCCGGCGTTGATCTCCTGACCGTTGATGGTCTGGGACATGGAGTCGAGCTCGAACTCCGAGACCTCGCGGAAGGTCTTGGTGCGCGTCGCGCCGGTCTCGAACTTGTTGACCAGCGCGACGTCGTGAGGCTGGGCGAGGGTCGCGGCGGCGAGGGCGAGGCAATACGGGGCGGCGAGGCGTTCGAGCATGACGAGCTCCATGCGAGGAGTGGGAGACGGCGATTGGCGACGTCCTCAGTACAAGTCGCGCCCGGAGCCCTCGCAAGCTCCTCCGCTTTTTCGCACTTCGGCGTGGCGGGGGGGCGCTGGAAGCGGCAAGCAGCCCGGGGATCCCCGCCCCTGCTCCTCAGTACCCCAGGGCCGACAACCGCCGCTGGAGCCCCTCGTCGCGTGCCGTCTGCGGCTCCACCTGGTCGGCGAGCTTGCGCAGCACGAGCTGCCATGTCTCGCGCAGGTGCCCCTGGTGGGCGAAGACGTCGTCGAGCTCGAGGGGGTCGGGCCCCAGACGGTACATCTCGAAGTCGTCCTCGCCGGGGTCGTAGACGAGCTTGTAGGTCTCGTCGCGCAGGGCGTGCAGGGCGCGCGGCGCCTCGGGCGGGTGGGTCTCGGCCATCAAGACGCGCTCTCCCGGACCGAGGAGCGACTCGCCGCTCGTCGGCTCGAGCCCGCCGAGCCCGAGGGAGTCGAGCACCGTCGGGGCCACGTCCACGTGCCGCACGAGGGCGCGCTCGGCCGCCTCGAGCTCGGGATCCCGGCGGTCGTGGGGCAGGCGCAGGACGAGGGGGACGTGGAGCAGCTCGTCGTAGAGATTCACGACGTGCCCGACCGTCCCGTGCTCACCGAGGGCCTCGCCGTGGTCGGCGGTGAAGACGACGAGGGTGTTCTCCCACAGGCCGCGGCTGCGCAGCTCGCGCACGAGGGCTCCGAGGGCGGCGTCGGCGGCGCGCACCTCGCTCGCGTAGCGCGCCTGGAGCTCGCGGGTCGACGGGAGGTCGTTCAACCAGGCGCGGAGGGTGACCTGGCGCACCTCGCCCGACTCCATGGACAGCTCGAGGGTGACCTCCTCTTCCGGTCGCAGCAGTTCGCCGCGCAGGAAGCGCGTCGCAACCTCGGCCTCACGGCAGACGGCCTCGAAGCTGCGCAACTTGAACTCGTCCTCCGAGCGCAGCACGAGCTCGTGCTTGCCCGGTGTCAGCTCGAGCTCGAGCTCCCAGCGCCCCGCGCTCGATGTCGGCACGACCCCGACGCGCTCCCCGTCGAGCCAGGCCTCCGCGCGGCTGGGGCTCTCCTCGCCCTCGAACCAGGGCGCGTGCTGGTCGTAGGGTTCGTGGGGGTCGGCGAAGTGCGCGAAGAGGAAGAAGGGGCGGTCGGGGTCGAGGGCGTCGAGCGCTTGGGCCACGCGCTCCTCGGTGTCCTCCGCCGGCGCGATCTCGAGGCTCCCCGTGTCGAAGCGGTCGAAGCCCCGGTCGAGGCCGCGCCCCGGCGCGTGGGGCCAGAGGGTCGCGAGGCTCACGACCGCCGAGGTCTGGTAGCCGTGGCCGCGCAGGGTCTCGGCGAGCAACGGCACGTCCGCGGGCACGGGTTCGCCGTTGTTGTAGACGCCGGTCTCGTAGGGATGGCGGCCGGAGAAGAGGGAGGCGTGGGCCGGCAACGTCATCGGCGCGTGGGTGAAGGCCTCGCGGAAGGCGACGCCGCCCGCGGCCAGCTCCGCCAGGTGCGGCGTATCCGGATTCCCGAGGGCCGTCGAGATCGCGTCGGCGCGCAGGGTGTCGACGACGACGAAGACGACGTTCGGGCGCTCCTCGCGGAGCATCCCGACGAAGAGGGCCACGGAGAGGCCCGCGAGGAGGCTCCCGAGGGCGGGGCCGGTCGGCTTCGGCAGCGGCACTGGAGTCGGATCCGGGGGGCGGCGCGGCGGCGCCAGCCCTCCGCGAACCTCATCGGTCCGCCCGGATCCCGACCCCGAGGGAAAGGGGGGAAATCAGTCGTCCTCTTCCTTCTCGGCCGCCTCCCCGCCGTCCGTATAGCCGATGGCACTCAGAGCATCCCGATAGCGCTGCTGCTCCACGGTCAGCGGCTCTCCGCTCTCCCCGGGGATGTAGCGGCGTCGGTTCACGATGGACTCGACGTGCCGTCGAAGGGTGCGCATGACGTCGGGGTGCTCGGTCGACACATCGTGGAGCTCGCCGGGATCCACCTCGAGGTCGTAGAGCTCGTCCGGCCCCTCCGGTCGGTGGTAGAACTTCCAGCGCTCGGTCGTCAGCCCGAACTTCAACCCGTCGGTGTCGTCTCCCGGTTCCCAGTCACGCTCGCGAACCGAACGCTGGGAGAAGGCGAAGCGCCGCAGGTACTCGCCGCTGAAGAGGTCCTCCCCCGAGGCCTGGGCCAGGAGCTCGGCGGCCGCGGCCGTGTCGAGGCGCGCCATGACGGTCGGGAAGACGTCCACGATGGAGACGACTTCCTCCACGTGCAGGGGCTGCTCGACGACCTCGCCGGGGAAGCGCATCACCAGCGGCACGTGCACGTTCTCGCCCTGGATGCGCCCGTGCTCGAGCCAGTCGTGCTGGCCGAGGGCCTGGCCGTGGTCGGCGGTGAAGACGAAGATCGCCTCCTCGAAGCGCCCCGCGGCCTCGAGGGCGTCCATCAGCCGGCCGAGGGCCCGGTCCACGGCCAGAACGTCCGCGTCGTAGCGGTCGAGGAGGTCGCGCACCGCGTCGCGGTCGATCGGCGGCAGGTCGATCTCCCCGCCCTCACGGCCCCACACGGGATCGAAGAGACGAGCGAGCTCGTCGTCGTCGAATGCCTCGCGCAGAACCTCGGGGCGGATCTGGCGCTCGTCGATCAGGCGCTCGACCGCCTCGCTGGCCGCGATGCGGTTGCGGTCCTCCTCGTGGGGCATGTTGGGCTCGTGGGGGTCCCAGTAGTGGACCCAGAGGAAGATCGGCTCATCGGGCGCGGAATCGAGCCACTCGATGGCCCGGTCGGTCGTCTCGCTCGAGTGGCGCGAGGTGCTCTCCATCGAGACGATCTTCTCGTAGTCGTGCTGGTCCCAGACTTCGAAGCCTGCGTCGATGCCGGTCACGCGGCCCACGGTCTGGCCCGAGACGAAGGCCGCGGTGCGGTAGCCGTCGTCGCGCAGGATCTCCGCCACCGCCCGCCGCGACTCGTCGGACTCGAAGCCGCCGGACACTCCGTGGTTCGCCACGTAGCCGTGCTGGTGGGGGTAGAGCCCGGTCATGATCGACAGGTGGGCCGGCAGGGTCGTCCCCATGGTCGAGTAGGCCCGCTCGAAGAGAACGCCGCGCGCGGCCAGGCGGTCGAGGTTCGGGGAGGTCTCCCGCGGGTGGCCGTAGGTCGAGAGGTGGTCGGCGCGCAGGGTGTCCACCGTGACGAGCACGATGTCCGGCCGTCCCGCGAGCTTGCCCGCCGCGCCCTCCGGGGCCGAGGGGTCGGCCTCGGTGGAGCCGCCGCAGCCGGTGGCGAGGCCGAGCACGAGGACGAGCGAGAGAGGGGCCGGAGATCGCATGGAAGCGCCGAGGATGCGGCGCACCAGGATAGCCGCGGCCGGGCGATGTCGCGGGAGTCTACGCGGGACCTCGGTGCCCCGATGGCTTAGACTGCGCCTTTCGCGATCCCCCAGACGGTCCCACGGGACCCCTCCGAACTTCGAGCCCGGGTGGGCTGGAGAACGCCATGAAGCACAAGGTCGAGCGGGCGCTGATCAGCGTCTCGGACAAGTCCGGCATCGAGAACTTCGCCCGCGCCCTGACCCAGATGGGCGTCGAGATCCTCTCCACCGGCGGGACCTTCGCCAAGCTCGAGGCGGCCGGCGTGCCCGTCACCGAGGTCAGTCAGCACACGGGCTTCCCGGAGATGATGGACGGCCGCGTGAAGACCCTGCACCCCAAGGTCCACGGCGGCATCCTCGCCCTGCGCGACGAGGCGACCCACCGTGGCGCAATGGAGAGCCACGGGATCGCCGGCATCGACCTCGTGGTCGTCAACCTCTACCCCTTCGAGTCGACGGTGGCGCGCGAGGACGTCGCCCGCGCCGAGGCCATCGAGCAGATCGACATCGGCGGGCCCTCGATGGTTCGCTCGGCGGCCAAGAACCACCGCTTCGTCGGGATCGTGTCCGACCCGGAGGACTACGGACGCGTGCTCGACGAGTTGCAGAAGCACGAGGGCTCCCTGTCCGACGAGCTTCGGCGCGAGCTCGCCTGCAAGGCCTTCGCCCTGACCGCGCGCTACGACGCCGCGATCAGCCGCTGGCTCTTCGAGCAGGAGGGCGCGGACGGCCTGACGGAGACGCCCTTCCCCGGGGGCTTCAGCCTCGCAGGCGAGAAGAGCCTCGAGCTGCGCTACGGGGAGAACCCCCATCAGCGCGCCGCCTTCTACCGCTGCGGGGGCTTCGACGAGCCGTCGGTGGCGACGGCCGAGGTCCTGAACGGCAAGGCGCTCAGCTACAACAATCTGGTCGATCTCGACGCGGCCCACGCCCTCGCGAAGGAGTTCGACGAGCCCTTCGTCGCCGTCACCAAGCACAACAACCCCTGCGGCGCCGCGGCGGCCGAGGCCATCGAGGACGCCCTCGAGGCGGCCTGGGCCGGCGACCCCCTCTCGGCCTTCGGGTCGGTGCTCGCCTTCACGCGACCTCTGAACGCAGCCTGCGCGGACTTCCTCGTGTCGGGCAACCGCTTCGTCGAGGCGATCGTCGCCCCGAGCTTCGACTCCGAGGCCTTCGAGCTCCTGACCAAGAAGCCCAAGTGGGGCAAGAGCGTGCGCTTGCTCGCCTGCGGCGAGGTGCACCCCTCCGGTCGTCAGACCCGCGACATCGAGCTCAAGAAGCTCGTCGGCGGCTTCTTGCTCCAGGAGCGGGACCTCACCGCCTCGCGCCGCGGGGACCTCGAATGCAAGACGAAGGTCGCGCCCACCGACGAGCAGCTCGACGCGCTGCTCTTCGCCGAGAAGATCGCCAAGCACGTCAAGTCGAACGCCATCGTGCTCGTCAAGGGCTCGCGCGTGCTCGGGGTCGGCGCTGGCCAGATGAGCCGCGTCGACGCGGTGCGCATGGCGATCCACAAGGCGGGCGACGAGGTCCAGGGCTCCGTCCTCGCCTCCGACGCCTTCTTCCCCTTTCCCGACGGCGTCGAGACGGCCATGGAAGCCGGCGTCCAGGCCATCCTCGAGCCGGGCGGCTCGGTGCGCGACGATGAGGTCATCGCGGCCTGCGACGCGCGCGGCGTGGCGATGGTCTTCACCGGCCAGAGGCACTTCAGGCATTGACCGCGACATTAGCCGAGGCACTGACCGCGGCACTGAGCCTCAGCGCGGCCCCGCGAGGCGCAGCCTCAGTCCTCTTCTTCCTGGTGCCGCGGCAGTCGGATCTCGAAACGCGCTCCGCCCAGGGGGCTGCTACGAGCCTCGATCGTCCCGCCGTGCGCCTCGACGATCTTGCGTGAGATCGCGAGGCCCAGGCCCGACCCCTTGGCCTTGGTGGTGAAGTAGGCCTTGAAGAGTTCGTCCTCGTGCCCCGTCGGGAGGCCTTCGCCCGAGTCGTCCACGCAGACGACGACCGAGTTCGCCTCGGCGTAGGCCTCGAGCCGGAGCTCGCCGCCTCCCTGCATGGCCTCGAAGGCGTTGTTCACGAGGTTCGTCAGGACCTCCTCGAAGCGCAGGCGGTCGACGAGCACGTCCGGGCAGTTGCGGGCGACCGAGATCTCCAGGTCGACGCCGGATTGCTCGAGCTGGGGCACGAGCAAGGCGGTCGCGCCCCGGAGCAGCTCCAGGACGGAGCTCGGCGTCGGGTCGAGGTCGAGGGGGCGCGCGAGGCTCATCGTGCGGCGCATGAGCTTCTCGAGCTTCTGCATGCGCTCCACGAGGTCGCGCAGGACCACCTGGTCGTCTTCGCCCAGCTCCTTGGCGACCGCACGCAGGGCGAGGTTGACCGCCGTGATGGGGTTCTTGATCTCGTGGGCGAGGATCGAAGCGGACTCGCCGATCTCCGCCAACCCACGCAGCATGGCCGCCTCGCGCTCCTGGCTCTGCCGGATCTCGGTGATGTCGCGACCCTCGGGCAGGAGCAAGGTGACCTCTCCTTCCTCGTTCCGAAAGGGCTTGATGGAGAGGTCGATCACGCGCTGGCTGCCGCCCGGAAGCGACCCGCGGGTCTCGAGGCGAACGAACTTCCCCGCACCCGCCTCGCCGATGGCCTCCAGGATCCTGTCCTGCGTCTCGGGGTGGTCGGCCCAGCAAGGCATCTCCCAGAAGGGCTTTCCGATCGCTTCATCGCACTCGACGCCGATGGCCTCGAAGGCCGCCCGGTTCAGCTCGAGGACCTTGCCTCCCGGAGTCATCAAGCCGACGAACTGGTACTCCTGGTCGAAGATCGCGCGGAACTTGCGCTCGCTGGCCGCGAGGGCCCTCATCGCCCGGTCGCGTTCGGTGATGTCCCGGAAGCTCCCGACGAAGACGGGCTCCCCCTGTCCCGGGAGGTCGACGCGCGAGACGGAGAGCTCGATCGTGATCTGCTTGCCGTCCTTCCGGACTACCGGGAACTCGCGACGCCTCCCCAGGACCGCCGTCTCCCCGGTCTCCAGGTAGTGCGCGAGGTGCCCGTCGTGCTCCGAGCGGTAGGGTTCGGGCATCAGGAGTCGCACGTTGCGACCGACGAGCTCTCCGGGCGGGTAGCCGAAGATCGTCTCGCAGGACGCGTTCGCGCTCCGGATGGTCCCGTTCGACTCGATCGTGATGATGGGGTCGAGAGCCCCGCCCAGGATGGCCATGAGCTCGGTGCGGCTCTCGGCGAGCGCGCGCTGGGCCGACCGGATCTCCGTCTGGTCGCTGGCGATCGAGACGAGGTACTCGAGCTCCCCGCTCTCGTCCTCCTTGCGCGTGATCGACCAGCGCATCTCGCGCACCTCGCCCGAGACCGAGACCTGGCGGTTCTCGAAACAGAAGGGTCCGTTCGTGTCCCCGCCGGCCCAGACCTCGAAGCCGGCATAGGTCCGGGCGCGGTCCTCGGGGTGGATGAACTCGAAGGCCGAGCGGCCGACGCATTCGGCGGGCGTGAGCCCGAGGAGCTTCTCCGAAGCCTCGTTGACGTAGATGAAGCGCCCCTTGGCGTCCACGACGGTCACGAGGTCGTCCGTGGCCCGGGCGAAGCTCAGGAGGAGGTCGGACTCAGCGGGGCTGATCGGCTCGCGGGACATGACGCTAGGGCGACGGGGTCGCACCTCGACCCTGGTTGGCAAGTTCCAGGATAGCAGGCGTCAAGATGGACGGGGGCGATGGCCGCTCCCCATACCTCCCCGCGTTCTACGCACTTGTGCCCAGGGCGCCGACCTGCTTCCCTCATCCAGAATGAAGGAGCGGGCCTGGCGGCCCCAGTTGGAGGGACACGCGAATTGCAGAAGATCCGTCACATCCTGGTCGGCCTCGAGGTCGACGTCCTCGGCGAGGAGATCTGCGCGGGCAGCCTCGCGGCCCTCGACCGGGCCCGGTGGCTGGCGAAGCGCAGCGGCGCGGGCGTCGACGTCGTCCATTCGCTCGCAGGCGATCGCTACGCCGAGCGCGAGGGGCGGACCTACGTGGTCTACCACGAAGGCCTCTCGTCCGAGCTCCAGCACTCGATCGACGAGCAGCTCGTCCGATTCCACGAGGTGGGCGTCGAAGCGCGCCTGCGCGTGCGGGATGAGTCGCCTCCGGTCGCGATCGGTCGCGAGGCTCTGCGTTGCGAGTCGGACATCGTCCTGATCGGAAAGCACGACGAGCGCGAGCCCGGGCCGCGGCTCGGTAGCGTTGCCGTGCGCGTGGTCCGGGAGTGTCCGGGTGCCGTCTGGCTGGTCGACCCGAGCGTGCCGCTGGACCCGCGCGTCGTGCTCGCCGCCACCGACCTGAGCCCCGTCGGCTTGAAGGCCGTGGAGTCCGCCGCCTGGGTCGCCGAGGCCGCGGGGGCCGAGTTGCACGTGGCCCATTGCTTCCAGATCTCGATGGCGGACCAGCTCCAGGGCGCGACCGACGACGCGTCCTTCGAGCGGCTCTCGCGCGAGGCGCTCGAGCGGGTCCAGGAGCACGTCGCGAGCGCGAACTTGGGGATCGAGCCCGAACTGCACGTGGGTTGCACGAGCCCCGTGCGCGGGGTCCTGGCCCTGGAGGCTTCCTTGGCACCGGACCTGCTCGTGATGGGGGTGATCTCCCGGGCCGGGCTGCCCGGGCTGCTGATCGGGAGCACCGCGGAGAAAGTCCTCCCCCGGGTCTCCTGCTCGCTGCTGACCCTCAAGCCCGACGACTTCGTCACGCCCCTGCAGGCGGAGGACTCGGAGGCCTAGGCTCGACTCGCCCAGGGACTCGAATCCGCCGAATCGGGCTACACTGGATCAAGAGACACCATGGAAATCATCCGGGTTTACCTCGTCGACGACCACTCGATGGTGCGGGCGGCGATGCGCTCCCTCCTCTCCAAACTGGGGGACATCGAGGTCGTCGGCGACCACGGGGACCCGCGCCAGGCCATCGAGGAGTTGCGGGACCTGCGGCCGGACGTCGTGCTCCTCGACATCACGATGCCCGGGCTCTCGGGGCTGGACGCCATTGCGCAGATCCGGGAGGTGAGCTCCGCGACCAAGATCGTGATGCTGACCCACCACGAAGGGCAACGCTTCGTGGAGCAGGCCTTCGACGCCGGCGCGGAAGGCTACCTCTCCAAGGACTCTGACTCGGCGGAGTTGGCCCTGGCGGTGCGCGCGGTGCACCGCGGCGACCCCTACGTCTCGCGGCGCCTCTCGGTCGGACGCGCGAACAACGCCGCCGGCGAGATCCCCCACGGGCGGATCGGCCGCTTGACACCGCGCGAGCGCGAGGTCTTCCAGCTCTTGGCGCTGGGCCACTGCAACAAGGAAGTGGCGCGGGATCTGGGGATGAGCCTGGGGACCGCCAAGAAGCACCGCGAGAACCTGCAGCGCAAGCTCGACTGTCACTCCGCGGCGGAGCTGGCCCGGCTCGCGATCCGCGAGGGGCTGCTCTCGCCTTCCTGATGGCGGCGGCCGTCGCTCCGCAGGAGGAGCCCGACGGCTACGAAGAGCGCGAGGCCCCCGACGAGGTAGCAACCGTAGGCCTCGGCCAGGTCGCTCCCGCGTCCCCCGAGGAGCCCGGAGCCCGTGGCGCCCACGGAGAGGGCCGCGGCGACGAGCCCCGCCAGCGCCAGGCGGAAGGCCGGGCCGTCGCGAGCCCCGCGGAGCTGGGCGACGAGGTAGGTGATCGGTAGCACGAGCAACACGTAGTGGTGCTTCCAGCTGCGCTCGGAGAGGAAGAGCATGGCCAGGGCGAGCAGCGCGAAGCCCCCCAGGGTCCAGGGACCGACCCGCGGCCGGCGGGCAGGGGCGAGGCAGGCCCAGAGGAAGGCCAGGACGGCCCCGCAGGCGGCGAGGTGCACGACCCGGAAGCCCCCCGACCCGAGGTGCAGAAGGCTCACCGAGAGGTCCGCGGCGCCCTCCCCGCGGCCCGGGATGGCCACCGAGTCGGTCAGGAGGCGCCCCAGCACGCCCAGGAGGGACTGGTTCGTGTGCTCGGTCTGCGGGAGACCCAGGGGGCGCCCCTCGAGGTAGGGCGCCGCCATTTGCTGCCACCAGGCGGCGGCGAGCTCGAGGTTGCGTTCCCAGCCGACGAAGAGCGCCGGTAGCAAGACTCCCACGGCCGCTCCCAACCCGAGCCCGCAGACCCCTCGCCAGCTGCGCTGGTGCAAGAGGAACAACAGGCCCAGGGCCGGAGTGACCTTCAGCGCCGCGCCGATCCCCAGCCAGGCCCCCGCCCTGAGGTCGCGCTCGCGCTGCCAGGCCCAGGCGCCCGCGACGACCGTCGCGCCCACGACGAGGTTCAGATTGCCGTGGGTGACGTCGGAGAGCAGGGGGCGGAAGGAGAGCAGGATGACCGCCACCTTTCCCGCCGCGCCGAGTCCCGCTCCTCCTCGTCCGACGAGCGCGAAGGCCCGCGTCACGATCCACCAGGCCAGCCCGATCTTGAACAGCGCCCAGGCGAAGGCGCCCGGCACCTCGCCCAGGACGCGGAAGGGGCTCATGAGCAGCAGGCTGAGCGGCAGGGTCGGGTAGCCCTCCGCGCCTACGCCATAGAGCGCATCTCCCGACCAAAAGGCCTCCGCGTCGGGTGCCCAGCGCAGGTAAGCGGCGCGCCCTTGACCCGCTCGATGCAGAGCCTGGATCGCGGCGATCAGCGAGAGCACAATCCCGAGGATCACGACTCCGCGACGTCTCGCGGTCGGACTCACACGCTTCCTGCAGGAGAGGAAGAAGACCCGCCCGCAAAACAGGAAGGCACTTCGAGAGGGCGAGGTCCGGACATAGAATGTTCGGCGAGTGGGTGGACCACCGAGCGCTCCCCCGGACAGACCGGAGGGCGAGTCGGGATCCGGCGACATCCTAAGCCCTACCTCGGGCACCACCACTCACCCTGTCCCCAGGCTCAACCCCACACGACTCGAGATGAACACCAAGCACTCCCCAAACGCACGCTGGATCGAACGCGGATCGCTGATGCTCGCCGGCGCGACGCTCTTCGGCGCCCCGGCCCTGGCGACCGACCCGGTGATGGGGGGCACCGCTGAGGAGCCCGCCCTCCGCGCGACTCCCGTCACCACCCTCAACCTGCCTGACGGGATGGAAAGCCTGAAGGACGCCCTCTTGGCGGGAGAGTTCTGGGCCAAGTTCCGCTACCGCTACGAGAACGTCGACCAGTCGGGATTCGTCGACGACGCCCACGCCTCCACCCTGCGGACGGTGCTCGGCTACCAGACCGCCGACTTCCACGGCTTCACGGGCGTGCTGGAGTTCTCCGACGTCTCCAAGATCGGCGACACGAACTACGACTACGACGAGGGCGCCGGGAACGTCGCGCGACCGGTCGTCGCCGATCCTCCCCTGACCGTGGTCAACCAGGTCTACGTCGACTACACCGCTGCCGTCGGGAAGATCCGGCTCGGACGCCAGCGGGTGAACCTGGACAACCAGCGCTTCATCGGCAGCGTCGCCTTCCGCCAGACGGAACAGACCATGGACGCGATCAGCTACGACAAGCGTTTCGATGCCGGCTTCCGCGCCTTCTACTCCTTCGTGGACAACGTGAACACGGTCGTCGGGACCAACGCCAACGCGAGCCACCACCTGCTGAACCTCAGCTATGAGTTCGGGGACATCGGGCAGCTCACGGCCTACGGCTACTACCTCGACTACGAGAACTCGCCGGTGCTGAGCACCTTCACCTTCGGCGGCAGCTTCGTGGGCGAGTACGCGAGCGACGGCTGGGGCCTGAACTACCGCGCCGAGCTGGGCCACCAGACGGACGTCGAGGACAACCCCAACTCGGTGGACGCGGGCTACTCCCACGTCTCCCTCGGCGGCAACGTCGCGGGTGCCTACGCCAATCTCGGCCTGGAGATCCTCGAGGGCAACGGCTCGGCGGACCCGAATCGCTCCTTCCAGACGCCCTTGGCGACCAAGTGGAAGTTCAACGGCTGGGCCGACAAGTTCCTGATCACGCCGGCGGGCGGCCTCGAGGACACCTACCTCGACATCGGTTGGGCGAACGAGAAGTTCCGCGGGGGCATCGTCCTGCACCAGTTCGAGGGCGAGCGCAGCTCCCAGGCCGACTTCGGCGACGAGGTCGATCTCTACGCCATCTACCAGATGGACAACGGCGTCGAGCTCGGCGCCCGCTTCGCCGAGTTCGACGCGGAGGACAACACCTCTGCGTGGGCCGACACCCAGAAGTTCTGGCTCCACATGGGCTTCGCCTTCTAGTCGCCCAGAGTTCTAGTCGCGAATGGGCGACCCCGGGCCTCGAGGGCCCTTCACTCGCGGTCGGAGGGTACGAGCTGCTCGTACCCGACGGCCGCGAGCCATTCGTAGATCCGGGCGAGCGGCGTAACGAGCCCCATGTGGGGAACCACGGTGGGGCGCAGGTTCCCGTGCGTGTAGATCTTCGAGAAGATCCCGAGCAGCTCGTGACTCTCGGCATCGAAGACGCCGCCGCCGGAGTTCCCGATGTAGGTGGGGGCGCTGATCATCCAGTAGGCGTCCCCGTCCACCTCGTGATGCGTGTCCGCGATCTCCCCGAAGGTCGGGATGGGGTCGTTCCCGAGGGGGCAGCCGACGGCGTAGATCGTGTCGAAGACCGAGCGCTCGGCCAGCGTGGCGGCCGAGGGCAGGCGCGCTCCGTGTCGTAGAGCATCTCCGGTGTGAAGCTCGAGGAGGGCAACGTCGAGGGCGGCGTCGTACTCCAGCAAGGTGGCGGACACCCGCGAGCGACTTCCGCTGACCTCGTAGACGTAGGTGGGGATCGAGCTCTCGGCCTCTTCAGTGCCATCCAGCACGTCGCGCACGACGTGGTATGCGGTCAGGACGTGAGTGCGCCAGTCTCCTTCCCGGAGCTCCTCGGACTGGAGCAGGACGCCGCTCCCGACCGTGGACTCGTCGGCGATCTGCACGGTCGGACCCAGGAGGTGATCCCACATGCTTTGCACGTCGCGGGACACGCGGGCCTCGCGGGGCAGCTCGCGCACGAAGTCGTCGAAGGTGTGGCGGTTCGTCTCGGCGATGCGCGCGGTGGCCTCGAGCGTCCTGGAGACGTCGTCCCACCGCGCCTCGAGGTTGCGGTGCAAATCCGCCAGGCCCTCGCCCAGCGTCTCGCGCACGAGCTCGTCCTGGCGCTCGCCGACTTCGTCGAGCTCCTCGGACTGGGCTCGCAGGCTGCGACGGGCCAGGGCAAGCTCCCCCTCGAGCTCGGCCACCTGATCCGCGAGCCGCGCTTGCTCGCGGTCTTCGGCCTCGAGGGCCTCGAGCTCCTCGCGGGCCTGGACCAGGTCTCGGCGCAGGCTGGCGACCTGGGCGCTGAGACGCGCGACGTAGCCCGGCTTCTGGGCCTGCCGGCTCTCGATCCGGCTCAGGCGACCGTCCACGTCACCGACCAGGGTCACCCCCGCGGCGGACGCGATCGCGAGGACGGGGAGGGAGAGGAACCACTTGCTCATGGAGCCACGGAGATCGGGGGGACGGGCCCCGGGGGAGGGGCGGGATCCCCGCTCTGTCGGCCAGACCCGGGTCGGGAATGGAGCGAGGTGCTTCTCCACAGCCACTCCCCGCATTGTGGAGAACTCCAAGTCATTGCCAGGAAAAGGCTTGGGGAGCTTTGAACGGCCCTCTCCACGAACGACCGTGGATGCCGTCCCCGGCGGAGGGGCCCTAGCAGTCCGGCCTGGGGCCGCGGGGCCCTTCTCTCAGCGACCCCGGGCCTGGACGGAGAGGATCCGGTCCCCCTCCTCGATCTCCCGCAGCACCTCGAAGCCGTGGGTCAGCTGCCCGAAGAGGGTGTAGCGGCCGTCGAGGTGGGGCGTGGGGCGGTGGGTCACGAAGAACTGGCTGCCCCCGCTGTCGGGGTCGGCGTTGCGCGGCATGCCGAGCGAGCCCTCGACGTAAGGGAGCTCGTTGAACTCGTGCCGCAGGGGCTCCTCCCGCCAGGAGACTCCGCCGTTGCCGTCGCCGCGGTAGTCGCCGCCCTGGATGACGAAGTCGGGCACGACGCGGTGGAACAGCAGGCCGTCGTAGGCGCCCTCACCGGCGAGCGTCAGGAAGTTGTGCGCGTGCACCGGAGCCTGCTCGGGGTAGAGCTCGAAGACCATCGTGCCTCGGCTCGTGCGCACCTCGACCCGCGGCCGGGCTCCCGGCGGCGGCGGCTCGGGAACGTCTCCGGTGCGCGGGGGCAAGGGCGAGGGGTCGGGCAGGCGCTCCCGGGAGAAGCGTTCGACGAAGAGCTCCCGCGCCAGCTCGCGATTGAAGGCGCGGCCGTCCGCCAGGCCCTCGCGCAGGATCTCGAAGGCGCGGTCGTCCTCGAACTGGCCCGCGACGCGCAGGATCTCGGCCCGGATCTCGTCGGCGATGTCTCCTTCGCTCGAGAGGTAGCAGCGGTGGAGGTGCGAGAGGTCGTCGGGGACGGGGCCTTCCTGCAGGGCCAGGACCGCTGCCAGGCGCATGCCGTTGTCCCGGGACTCCAGGAGCTCCCGGGTCAACGGACGGCCGCCCTCGTCGATGAAGTCGCCGAGTCCCTTGGCCGCGGCATAGGCGACCGCGGAGTCGTCGTCGCGCACGAGGCGGGCGAGCAACGGCAGAGCGTTGGGCGCCGGGAGCTCCGCGCAGCTCAGCGCCACGGACTTGCGCACGACCGGGTCCGTGTCGAGGGCTCGCGCCTCGAGGTCGGCGGGGGCGTCCTCGCGGAAGAGTCGGGTCAACGAGTGGATCGCCGCGCCGCGCACGGAGGGGGAGACGTCGACCAGGCAGCGCTCGAGCAGAGGCCGCGCCAGGAGGCGTTCGCCGCGGAAGGCGCCCAGGCTCTTGGCGACGGTCGCGCGCAGGTGGCTCGAGGGGTGCTCGAGCGCGCGCTCCATGCCGGGGATCGAGGCCGCCTCCGGGAAGCGCCCGAGTGCGGTCGCGGCCTCCACCGCCACGCGCCAGTCCGGATCGGAGAGGCCCTCCCGCAAGGCGTCGCGGGTCGCCTCGTTCGACTCCTCGAGGCTCGCCAGGCCGCGCATCGCGAAGAGGCGCGCGAGCGGCCGGTCGGGGGCGCGGCACCAGAGGTAGAAGACCTCTCGTCCGCGCTCGGATTCGCGGCGCGCGAGGGAGAAGAGCGCGCGCCAGATGACCTCGGGGTCCTCCGGCTCGACCTCGAAGCTGTCTCCCTCGGGGAGGTCCCAGCGTTCCTGGCGCAGCTTGGCCGGGGCCTTCGCGGCGACGTTCGCGAGGGCGCTGTCGACGACGCCCGCCGCGTTCGAGCCCGTGTCCCAGCGGTGGGGGGCCATGGCGGCCTGGGCGCGCACGATGGGCGACGGATCGGAAAGGGCGTACATGACCTCCTCCCGCAGGCTGCGGTCCTCGAAGCGACTCGCCGCCTCGACCAGGCGAGCGCGAACCTCTTCGTCCTCGTCCTGCCAGGCGGCGAGCAAGGCCTCGATCGACGTGGGATCGGCGCGCAGTCCCAGGCCGAAGGCGGCCAGGGCCCGAACGCGCGGCACCGGGTCCTCGAGGGCTCGCGTGAGGGCGCGCGTCACCTCCGCGCCGAGCTCGGGATAGGGCAGCCGCCCGAGGGCTCGCACGGCTCGCTCCCGGGTCGCGGAGTCGTCCGCCAGGGCCAGGCGCTGGAGCTCCAGGCCGCCGTCGCTGCGCCGGTCCTCGAGCCAGACGATGCGCGCGGCGCTCGCCCGCCGCGCGCGCTCCGCGACCGAGCCCGCGTCGACCGTGTCCTCGACCGCTTCGGGCGTCGGTCCGGCACAGGCCAGGCTGGCGAGGGCGATGAGCGCGGCGAAGAGGAGCTCTCGCGGGGCGGATTCGGACATGGAGGCGGCGGGATGGGCCCGAATGGAGGTGTCCAGGGGGCTGGGGGACCCCGACCTGGCTTATGATGGTGAGTTGAGTCGGGCCCGTGAAGGCTCTTGCCGAGCGATTCCCCGGGCCAATCCGAAGGCCCGAGCAAACCCGAAGGCCCCCGAGACCATGCCGATCAGCGAAATCCCCGAGATCCTCGAAGAGCTCCGCCAAGGGCGGATGATCATCCTCGTCGACGACCCTGACCGCGAGAACGAGGGCGACCTGGCGATGCTGGCCGAGTTCGCGACCCCGGAGACGGTCAACTTCATGGCTACCGAGGGGCGCGGGCTGATCTGCATGCCCCTGGCCGAGGAGATCTGCGACCGGCTCGAGCTCGAGCCCCAGGCCAAGAAGAACACGAGCAAGATGGGGACCGGCTTCACGGTCTCGATCGAGGCAGCCGAGGGCGTGACGACGGGGATCAGCGCCGGGGACCGCGCGCACACGATCAAGACGGCGGTGCGCCCCGACGCGCGACCGGCCGACCTGGCCCGGCCGGGTCACATCTTCCCCCTGCGGGCCAAGAGCGGCGGCGTCCTCGTGCGCGGCGGCCAGACGGAGGGCATCGTCGACCTCGCGCGGATGTGCGGCGCGCGGCCCGCGGGCGTGATCTGCGAGGTGATGAACCCCGACGGGACGATGGCTCGCATGCCCGACCTCGAGGCCTTCGCCGAGGTGCACGACCTCAAGATCTGCACGATCGAGTCGATCATCGCCTGGCGGCGGACGAACGAGCGGCTGGTCGAGCCCGTCGAGCTCGACGTGCCCCTGCCGACGCGCTTCGGGGACTTCCAGGCCCACATGTTCCGCTCGGTGCTCGACGACAAGGAGCACGTCGTCCTGAGCCGGGGACTGCGCGGACCCGGCCTCGACGGCCCCTGGCAAGCGATCGAGGAGCCGGTCTTCGTGCGCGTTCACTCCGAGTGCCTGACCGGGGACGTCTTCCACTCCATGCGTTGCGACTGCGGCTCCCAGCTCGACAAGGCCCTGGAGACCCTGGGACAGAAGGAGCCGGCGGTCCTCGTCTACATGCGCCAGGAGGGACGCGGGATCGGCCTGGCCAACAAGCTCAAGGCCTACCGGCTCCAGGACGAGGGGCTCGACACGGTGGAGGCCAACAAGGCCCTCGGATTCCCGGCCGACCTCCGGGAGTACGGCCTGGGGGCCCAGATGCTCCACTACCTGGGGGTGCGCCAGATGCACCTCCTGACGAACAACCCCAAGAAGATCGCCGGCCTGCACGGCTACGGGCTCGAGGTGATCGACCAGCTACCCCTGTCCGTCGACCCTAACCCCGTGAACGTCAAGTACTTGCAGACCAAGCGGGACAAGCTGGGGCACATCTTGGAGGAGGTCGAGGTCCGCCCGCAGACCGGCCAGCCGAAGGAGAGGGCGGCGGACCTGAAGGAATAGGGACGCCCCTGGAAGAAGGCAGGGGGTCCGGACGTCCCAGGACGCGCCATGGGGATCGTCCCGATGAACACGGCCCGCGCGGAAGACACGAGACTGGTTCAGGAGACCCTCGCGGGGGACTCCTCGGCTTTCCAGGAGCTCGTCGAGCGTTACCAGTCCAGGCTCTTCGCCCTGACGCGGCACTACACGCGCAACGCCGTCGAGATCGAGGACATCGTCCAGGACACATTCCTGAAGGCCTATCGGCGGCTCGACAGCTTCGACCACCGCTCCTCCTTCTACACCTGGATCTACCGCATCGCGACCAACACCATCCTGGACGTCCTCAAGCGCCGCGGCCGCTCGCCGGTCCAGGCCGTGGAGGACCCCGAGCTGGTGGGAGAGGCCAAGCCCCTCGAGTGCCCGCCGCCCTCCGCTCGCCTCGAAGCGCGCGAGGTGGCCGAGGTCACCCAGGAGGTCCTGGGTCACCTGCCCGAGATCTTCCGCTGCGTACTGGTCATGCGGGAATTCGACGGCCTCGCCTACCAGGAGATCGCCGACACCCTGGGCATCTCCATCGGCACCGTGGAGTCGCGCCTGTTCCGGGCGCGCGCACGTTTCAAGGACAAGCTGCTCTCGCTCTACCCCGAGTACGGCCCCGAGACCGGGCAGTGCTGATCGCCGGAGCCAATGCCATCATGAACTGCAAGGACTGCCTTCCGCTGATTTCGAGCTACGTGGACGACGAGCTGAGCGAGCCCCAGGCCGCTCCGCTGCGCCAGCACCTCATGGACTGCCCCGCCTGCCGTCGGGCGCTCCAGGGCGAGCGGTCCTTCAAGCGCTGGTTCGAGCCCCGGCCCGAGCCGGTGGCCGTGCCCGAGGGCTTCGCCGCGCGCGTGGCGCGACGCGCCTTCGCCGGGGACGAGGGCAGCGGCGCCGGATGGGACTCGGCCGTCGCCGAGGACGCCTCCCGCGCAGGCGAGACCCCTGTCCTGCAATTCGTCCTCCGGGCCACCGCCGTCGCGGCCGGCCTCCTGCTCGTCCTCTCCATCTCCATCTTCTCGACCCGCCTGCCCGACGGCGGCAACGTGCACGGGCAGCGGGTCAACGACAAGGAGGACGTCCTCGAGGCCCTCGACGCGCTCAAGGATCCCGCCGGGGGCCCCGAGGCCCTGGACGGACCCTCGGCCCTGCGCGACATGGCCGAGGCTCCCGGAGCGGACTCCGAGCCCGGTGGGCCTGGCGACGAAGCTCTGCGGAAGGAGGCGCCGAAGGAGCGTTGAGCAGCGTCCGGCTGTGGGTCCTGGTCCTGACCGTCGTTGCCTTCTTGGGGGGCCTGGGGACGGGATTCCTCGTCGCCGAGCGGGCGCGCCGCGCCGAGGCGCAGGCGAGCGTCTTCGGTGACTTCGAGCGCGCCTTCAGCGAGCAGTTCGACCTGGATCCGGTCCGCCAGCGGCTCCTCGCGGACCTCCTCGATCACTACAATCGCGAGACCCGGGCGATCCGGGACCGCTACGCCGCCGAGAACCACCGCGAGATGGAGACGGATCTCCGCCGCGCGGGCATCGAGTACCGCCAGCTCGTCCGCGACCGCCTGCTCCCCGAACACCAGCGCCCCGAGTTCGACCGCTTGATGGCGTCCTACATCGAAACCCTTTGAGAGGATCCCGATGGCCAAAGCCAGCGGACTGAGGATCGGCTCGCGCCGCTTCGAGCTCGTCGTCCTGGACGGCAGCCCCAAGCGTCCCAAGGTCGTCACCAGCGTGGCCGGGGAAATCCCTCCGGACGACGTCGACCAGGCTGGCGCAACCGCCCGCGCGATCAAGGCGGCGATCAAGGCCCATGGCGTCTCGACCGAGAACCTGGAGCTGGTGATCGACGCGCGCCACGCGGCCTTCCGCAACATGCAGCTGCCCATCGAGGACGCGAGCAAGATCGAATCGGTGCTCAAGTTCGAGGTGGAGTCCCAGCTGCCCCAGTTCAACATCGACGACGTCGTCGTCGACTTCTACCTGCAGGACGCGGTCCAGTCGGCCTCCAAGCTGCTCGTCACCGCGGTCCCCAAGGAGGAGATCAACCGGGCCCTCGAGATCTGCAACAAGGCGGGCTTCGACCCGATCGAGGTCGAGGTCGAGACCACCGCGCTGATCGACGCGGCCGCCGACGCCGGGCTGTGCGGGGCCGACCAGGCCCACGTCGTCCTGCACGTCGGCGAGGAGTCGACGGCCGTCGCCGTCGTCGACGGCGGACGTGTCCGGGACATGCGCGTCATCCACGCCGGGGCCCTGACCCACACGCCCTTCGGGGACGGCGGGGCCACCGATGAGGAGGTCGCCGAAGAGGAGGCCGTCGAGGAGGAGGTTCCCCTCCAGGAGGGCGAGGAGGACGAGGACGTCTTCATCGAGGGCTCCGACGTCGAGCGCTTCGACGACTTGGAGCTCTTCGAGGCGCCCGGCCCGCCGGACATCGTCAAGGCCGAGGAGATCGTCCAGCGCATCCGGCGCGAGCTCGCGCGTACGATCTCCGCGACGCGCACTCTCAACGACATCGAGGGCGTCCACATCACGGGCTTCCTGCTCCCCGGTCTGCTCGAGGCCGACATTCTCGGCGTCCCCGTCGGGATCCTCGAGAGCGTCGAGGTGCAGGAGCACGAAGGCGACCTCCACGCGGAGTACGACGGTTGCTCGATCGCCTACGGCGCCGCGCTCTCCCGAATGGGCGGCGGCCACGTCAAGGCCAGCCTGCGGCGCGAGGAGCTCAAGTTCTCCGGCGCCATGGAGCGCCTCGAGCTCCCGCTGGCCGTGATGTGCCTCTTGATCACGACGCTGCTCGGCGTGTGGTTCATGTTCCTCGAAAAGGAGCGCGACTCGATCGATCGCGATCTGCGCTTCATGCTCGAGTCCTCCGTGAACTACCTCATGGGGGACCCGAAGAAGGGCGTCCCGGGCAACTTGGAGTACCCCACCGACGTCCTCAAGGACTACGTCGACCGCACGATGGGACTCGTCCCCGGCTCCGACCCGCCGGAGTACCGCGAGGACCCGATGCGGAACCGCTACGACCAACTCGTTCACATCCGGAACAGCCTGCGGTCGGAGCAGCGCGAGCTCCAGAAGCAGCTCGGGCACGACAACGAGCTCGTCCAGCCGCAATCCGCACTGAAGGGCCTGACGCTCGTGCTCGACCTGATCGCCCAGGGCGAGGGCAAATACGGTCGCGTGGCCTTCCACAGTCTCGGCGCCGACTACCGCTCGGGCACGGGCAACCGCCCCGACGTGGTCATCGTGACCTTGCAAGTGGCCTTCTTCGCCGACAACACGACCGAGGGCACCCGCAACTACGAGGCGCTCTTCAACGACCTGCAGACCCAGGTCTGGTACGTGGAGCACGACTACACGCGCTCGGAGCCCATCACCGGGGCCGAATCGGGCGCCTTCCTCCCCAGCGTGACGATCCATGTGGACGTCTCCAAGGCCGACGTGGTGACGCCGTGAAGGACTTCTTCGTCAACATGAACCTCGCGCGGGCGATCATCCTGCTCTCGATCCTCGGCTCGGCCTACCTCGGCTGGGCGGGCTGGCAGCGGCAGCAAGAGGTGAGCTTCCTGAACGACACCTTCACGCACGCGATCCCGCTCATGTGCAAGGAGATCCAGGAGACCGCCCTGTTGAACACGAAGCTCAACAAGGACATCAAGGGGGACCGCTTCATCGACGAGGGCAGCGCGGACAGCTACGTGCGCTACTGCGCTGACAACCCCAGCTCCCAGATGGGGGAGGTGACCACGGACGCGCGCGAGGAGAACCCGGCGCGCGGGATCACCGACAAGAACGTCACGATCAAGCCGCTCGACGCCAAGCAGGCCTACACCCACGCCCAGATCGCGGCCTTCCTGTACCGCCTCGAGGCGGACAGCAACCAGATCAAGGTGACCAGCGTCAGCTACGACTTGCTCGACAAGACCGGCCCCGACGAGTACCCCTCGGACTCCTGGACCTTTGACGCGACGATCACCAACCGCGTCAAGGACACCACCCGCGCCGCCCCCAACGCCGCGGGCGGCTTCTGATCGCTGGAGCCGCCGGCGGCGGCGGGGATGTCGACCTCTCCTCCCGAGCCGAGCCTTCCTCGCTCGAGCGCTGAGCCCCTCGAGGGCGCCGGTCGCCGCGCTCACCTGCTGAGCGCTTTGCTCGTGCTCGTCGCGGGCGCCCTCGCCTACTGGGGGAGCCTCGACAGCCCATTCGTCTTCGACGACCTGCCCACGATTCGGGACAACCCGCACTTGCGGGCGCTCCCGAACTTCGCCGAAGCGATCCGCGCTCCCGCCGGGAGCTGCAGCAGCGGTCGGCCCGTCGTGGCCTTGTCCCTGGCGGGGAACTACTGGCTCGCGGAGCGCCTGGACGGCGATGGTCTCGACGTCGCGGGCTACCGGCTCTTCAACCTCGTCGCGCACTTCGCCTGCGCCTTCCTGCTGCTCTCGCTGACGCGTCGTGTCCTGGCGCGGATCTGGAGCGAGGGCCGAGCTCTGGCCGTCGCGACGGCCGTCGCCCTCCTGTGGATCCTGCATCCCCTGCACACGGCCGCGATCGATCACGTCTCCTATCGCACGGAGACCCTCGCCGCCTTCTTCTACCTCGCGACCCTGTGGGCCGCCGACCGGGGCTTCAGCGCGAAACAGAGACTCGGCTGGTTCACCTTCGGCACGCTCTGCTGCGCCCTCGCCATGGGCAGCAAGGAGATCGCGGTGTCGGCCCCGCTCGTCGTCCTCTTGTGGGATGCCGCGGCAAACTCGCGCGGCCTGCGCGACGCCTTGCGCCGGCATGGGGGCTTCCACCTCGCGCTCGCCTCGACATGGGCCGTCCTGGCCTGGAGTTGGAGCCTCGGGGAGCGGGGCGAGACGGTCGGCCTCGGCGCCGAGGGCGTCGGGGCCTGGAGCTACCTCCTGACCCAGGCGGGCGTGCTCGTGCATTACGCGCGGCTCGTGGTCTGGCCGGACCCGCTGGTTCTCGACGCCTCGGACTGGCCCATCGCGGCTTCACCGGCCGAGGTCTGGCCGGCGGTCCTCGGCGTGCTCCTCGCCTTCGGCGCGAGCCTCTACGCGGCCCTTCGAGGGCGGCTGGCGGGGGTCGTGGCCCTCGCCGTTTTCGCGGTCCTCGCGCCGACCTCGAGCTTCATCCCCATCGCTGCCGCGCCGATGGCGGAGCACCGCATGGTCCTGCCCTTGGCGGGCGTGCTCGTGCTCCTCGTGCTCGCCCTCGAGCGCTCGACCGCTCGCCTTCCGTCGGCGGTGCGCGTGGCCGTCGTGCTCCTCGCCGCGACCGGCCTCGGTTGGCGGACGCAGCTGCGCAACCACGACTACCGCTCCAGCCTCGCCATCTGGCAGGCGACCGTCGACGACCGCCCGGGTAGCCTCCGCGCGCGCGAGTACCTCAGCCGCGCCCTGACGGCGGCGGGGGAGTCGGAGCGGGCCGAGGAGAACTTCCGGGCGGCCCTCGAGCTCGAGCCCCAGGACGCCTGGTTCCACTTCAACTACGCCTCCTTCCTGCGCGGCGCCGGGCGAGAAGAGGAAGCGCGCCAGCACTTCGACGCGGCCCTCGTCGAGGCCCCCGGCATCGCCTTCCAGCAGTTTCGCGCCGGAGCGCGCTCGCTGAGCCTCGGACGCGTACGCGGCGGGCTGCGCTCGATGCGCGTGGCCCTCGAGGTGGACCCGGACATCGCCTCGCGCCGCAACGCCCTCCAGCCCTGCATTCAGTTGGCCTGGACCTGCGCCGTCGCCGAAGAGGAGGACCTCCACGATCCGGCCTTCGCTCTCGAGCTGGCGACCCGTCTCCTCGGGGCGCTCGAGGAACCGGGCCACGCGCGGGCCTTCGCGCAGCGCGCGCGCCTCCACGACACGGTCGCCTGCGCCCAGCTCGCGCTCGGCAAGAGCGCGGAGTCCAGGGCCGCGGCCGCGCGCGCCGTCGAGGACGCGGATCGATCGGGGAACGAGGCTCTGCGGCGCGAGGTCCGCGAGCACGCCGAGCTCTACCGTTCGGGGCGCGCGCCGCGCGCGGCGGTCGTCCCCGCGATGCGAGGGGGCTGACGCGGCTCGGTGCGGGAGGCGCTCGGGGCGCCCAGGGAGGCGCAGCAGGCCCGGGAGACCCGCGCCTGGCCGGCGCGAGGTCGACCCAGGGACCCTCCTCGGCGATTCATGGAGAGTCCTGGCAGGGGAGCGCCCCACTCTGCGCGAGGTCAGGCATGAAGAAAGCCATCCAGACCGAGGCAACCCAGCAGGACGCCGGCGTCGAGCAGCACTACGGCTCCGCAGAAGGCGAAGAACCTGCTCCAGAACTTGAGCGAGGATCGAGTCGCCGTCGCTCAAGCCGTCTGCCGGCGAGCGAACTGAGCGGAGTCGTCTGCCGGCGTGCGAGCTCGTCGCGTGGAGGCTAAGCCTCGACTTTGCCCTTGGCGACCTGGTGCAGCTCCTGGATGGAGCGCACCTCGTAGTCGGCGCGGTGCACGGCGGTCAAGGCGCTGACCACCGCGGAGATCCCTGCCAGGGTCGTGATGCAAGGAATTCCGCTCGAGACGGCGGCGGCGCGGATGCTCGAGTCGTCGACGCGCTGCTGCTTGCCGTAGGGCGTGTTCAGCACCATGTCGACCTCGCGGTTCTTGATCATGTCCACCACGTGCGGGCGCCCCTCGTGGACCTTGTTGACGCGCTGGACCTCGATGCCGGCGGTCTTGAGGGCCTTGTAGGTGCCCTCGGTGGCGAGCAGCTCGTAGCCGAGGGAAGCGAGCGTGCGCGCCTCGGGGATCACGCCGCGCTTGTGGGGGTTGCGCACCGAGATGAAGATGCGACCGCTCTTCTTGAGCTTGGTCCCGGCGGCGAGGTAGGCCTTGACGAAGGCGTAGCCGAGGTCACGGTCGATCCCCATGACCTCGCCGGTCGAGCGCATCTCGGGGCTCAAGAGGACGTCGACGCCGGGGAAGCGGTTGAAGGGGAAGACGGGCGCCTTGACCGAGAAGTAGGGCGGCACGACCTCCTCGGTGAAGCCGAGCTCTTCGAGGGTCTTGCCGCACATGATCATCGCCGCGTACTTCGCCAGCGGGACGCCGATGGCCTTCGAGACGAAGGGCACGGTGCGGGACGCGCGCGGATTGACCTCGATCACGTAGAGCTGCTCGGACTTGATCGCGTACTGGACGTTCATCAGCCCCACCACGCCCAGCTCGAGGGCCATGGCCTTGGTCGTGCGGGTGATCTCCTCGATCATCTCGCGGCCGAGGGTGTGGGGCGGGAGGACGCAGGAGGAGTCGCCGGAGTGGATCCCAGCCTCCTCGATGTGCTCCATGATGCCGCCGATCACGACCCGCTCGCCGTCGCAGATCGCGTCGACGTCGATCTCGATCGCATCCTCCAGGAACTTGTCGACGAGGATCGGCTTGTCCGGAGAAGCCTGGACGGCGTTCTGCATGTAGGTGTCCAGGTCGTCGTCGTCGTAGACGATCTCCATCGCGCGGCCGCCCAGCACGTAGCTCGGCCGGACGAGCACCGGGTAGCCGATCTGCCGCGCGATGTCGAAGGCCTCGGCCACCGTGGTGGCGATGCCGCTCTCCGGCTGGCGGATGTCGAGCTTCTTCAGGAAGGCCATGAACTGCTCACGGTCCTCGGCGCGATCGATGGACTTGACCGGCGTCCCGATCAGCGGCGCCCCCTCGCGGTCGAGACCGCCTGCGAGATTGAGCGGCGTCTGGCCGCCGAACTGGACGATGATCCCCTTCGGCTCGACCTTGCGGACGATGTTCATCACGTCCTCGTGGGTCAGGGGCTCGAAGAAGAGGTCGTCCGAGGTGTCGTAGTCGGTCGAGACCGTCTCGGGGTTGGAGTTGACCATGACCGCCTCGTAGCCGATCTCTCGCGCGGCGAAGGCGGCGTGCACGCAGCAGTAGTCGAACTCGATGCCTTGCCCGATGCGGTTGGGTCCGCCGCCGAGGATCATGATCTTCGGCTTGTCGCTCGGGCGCAGCTCGCACTCGTCCTCCCAGGTGGAGTAATAGTACGGCGTCACCGCGGCGAACTCGGCGGCGCAGGTGTCGACGAGCTTGTAGGTCGGCTCGAGGCCGAATTCCTCGCGCAGGGCCTGGACGGCCTTCGCGTCGGTGCCGGTCGCCAGCGCGATCTGCTCGTCGCTGTAGCCGAGCTGCTTGGCTTCCCGCAGGAGCTCCTTGTCGAGCAAGGCGCCCGCAAGCTCTTGCTCGAACTCGACGAGTTGGCGCATGTTCTCAAGGAACCACTCGTCGATCTTCGTCGCCTCGTGGATCTCCTCGGTGCTCCAGCCGGCGCGGTAGGCGACACGCACGGCGAGTAGCCGGAGGTTGTTCGGGACGCGCAGGCAGCGGGTCAGAGCCTCTGGGTCGGAGGCCATCGCTTCCGCGGGATCGCGCGGGTCGAGGCCCAGGCCGGGGCGCCCGGTCTCGAGCCCGCGCAGGGCCTTCTGCAGCGACTCCTTGAAGGTGCGCCCGATCGCCATCGTCTCGCCGACGCTCTTCATCGAAGTCGTCAAGGTGGCGTCGGCGCCCGCGAACTTCTCGAAGGCGAAGCGCGGCATCTTCGTGACGCAGTAGTCGATCGTGGGCTCGAAGCAGGCCGGCGTCTCGCGCGTGATGTCGTTCTGCAGCTCGTCGAGGGTGTATCCCACGGCGAGCTTCGCCGCGAACTTCGCGATCGGGAAGCCCGTCGCCTTGGAAGCGAGGGCCGAGGATCGCGAGACCCGCGGGTTCATCTCGATCACGATGATCCGCCCGTTCTCCGGGTTGACCGCGAACTGGCAATTCGAACCGCCGCACTCGATGCCGATCTCGCGCATGATCGCTAGCGAAGCGTTGCGCAGGGCTTGGTACTCGCGATCCGTCAGCGTCTGGGTCGGCGCGACCGTGATCGAGTCGCCCGTGTGCACGCCCATCGGGTCGAGGTTCTCGATGGCGCAGATGATGACGACGTTGTCGGCATTGTCGCGCATCACCTCCATCTCGAACTCCTTCCACCCGATCAGGCTCTCCTCGACCAGGATCTCGGAGTTGAGCGAGGCCGCGAGGCCCCCACCGGCGATGGCCTCGAACTCCTCGACGTTGTAGGCGATGCCGCCGCCCGTGCCGCCCATCGTGAAGCCCGGACGGATCACGCAGGGCAAGCCGATCTCCGCCAGGGCGAGCCGCGCCTCTTCCATGTCGTGGGCCACGCGCGAGCGCGCGTTCTCGAGGCCGCAGCGCTGCATGGCCGCCCGGAAGAGGTCGCGGTCCTCCGCCATGCGGATGGACTCCGACGTGGCGCCGATCATCTCGACGCCGTGCTCCTCGAGGATCCCCCGGTCGTAGAGCTCGAGCCCCGTGTTGAGGCCGGTCTGGCCGCCAAGGGTCGGGAGCAGGGCGTCCGGCTTCTCCTTGGCGATGATCTTGGCGACCGCCTCCGGCGTGATGGGCTCGATGTAGGTCGCATCGGCCATGCCCGGGTCGGTCATGATCGTCGCCGGGTTCGAGTTCACCAGGACGATCCGGAAGCCCTCCTCTCGCAGGGCCTTGCAGGCCTGGGCTCCCGAATAGTCGAACTCACACGCCTGCCCGATGATGATGGGCCCGCTTCCGATGATCAGAATCGACTCGAGGTCGTCGCGACGGGGCATGCGGCGGGAAGCTGGGGGGCAGCTGGACGTCGGGGGCCGGGGAGGATCTCGGCGGGACCGTCGGGCGCCGCCAAATTGGCGAGATTCAACCACACGCGAGGGCTCCTGTCGACGCGCGGCTAGGATTCGCGACCCGCACGTCCTCACAGGACCTCTCGCCCATGCACCGACTCCGCTCCTCGGCCGTCCTCCTCCTCTGCCTCGTCGCCGCCCTCGTCTCGGCCTGCGCCTCGTCGCCTTCGGGAGGCCGGGCCCCATCGCTGGCTCCGGCCGCGACCGAGCGCCTCTACTGGACGAACGTCCTCGACGAAGAGGAGCTGGCGGAGCTGCGGGAGCTCGCGCCCGGCCTCGCCTTCGTCCACGGCATCGAGCGTGAGGAGGCGCTGGAGCGCGCCGCGGAGTTCCATGCCGCCGACGCCCACTTGCTCGACGAGGCCTTCCTGGAGCGCGCCGTGAACCTCGAGTGGGTGCAGTCCTGGAGCGCCGGCGTCGAGCGCTACCTGCGCCTCGAGGGTCTGCGGGAGAGCGCCTCGATCACGCTCACGAACATGGCCGGAGTTCACGGTCCGGTCATCGCCGAGCACGTCTTCGCCCTGCTCCTGCACCTGAGGCGTGACCTCGGTCCCTACCTCGACGCCCAGCGCGACGGCCGCTGGGACTCGCGGGCGGCGGAGGGGCAAGTCGCCCTTGCGGGCTCGACGCTCTTCGTCGCGGGCATGGGCGGGATCGGGAGCGAGGTCGCGCGGCGCGGCAAGGCCTTCGACATGGAGGTGCTCGCCACGGTGCGCACGCGCCGCGAGCCGCCGGACCATTGCGACGAGTTGGGGACCGCGGAGGACCTCGACCGCTTCCTGGCGCGCGCCGACGTGGTCGTCATCGCCCTGCCGCTCACCGACGAGACCCGGGGGCTCTTCGACGCCGAACGCCTCGGGCGGATCAAGCCCGGCGCGATCCTGGTCAACGTCGCCCGCGGTCCGATCGTCGACACGGACGCTCTCCTCGCGGCCCTCGAGTCCGGCCGTATCGCGGGCGCCTGCCTCGACGTGACCGACCCCGAACCGCTCCCCGCGGACCACCCCTTGTGGAGCCGCGACGACGTCGTGATCACTCCTCACGTCGCCGGGCGGGCCGAGCTGACCCAGGGGCGCCGCTGGGACCTCTTCCGCGAGAACGCCCGCCGCTTCGCCGAGGGGGAGGAGCTCTTGAACGTCGTGGACAAGGCGCGCGGGTACTAGCCCACGCCGCTCTCAGTCGCGCTCCAGCTCGCGCGGGTCGAGCTCGAGGGGCGAGTCTCCCTCCACGGTGAAGGGCAACTTGGCTGCAGTGTCGAGGTGATCGCCGCGAAGGACGTAGTCGCCGGGGACGAGCTCGAGGCGCGCGCCCTCACTGGGCTGGAACAGCGCCACGGGCACGAAGTGGACGAGCCTCCCGACGTCGAGCGCCGTCGCGATCTCGAGCGCCTCCAGGCCGCTGTCCTCCCACGGGAGGACGCGGACGGAGACCGTCGCTGGTTGGCTCACGGGGCCCAGGTCGAGCTCCTGGCCCGCGGCGAGTCGACGCTCGCCAAGCGGCACCGCGCCCTGGCCCGGGACGAGCAAGTGCAGCAGGTAGTCGGCGGGGCGCAGGCCCACCACCTCGATCCGCTCGCGCTCGGGGTTCCAGGGGCCGATCGTCCAGCCGCTGCCCTCGGCCCAGGCGTGGAGGCGGACCCCGCGCGGGTCGACCTGCGGTGAGAGTCGAGGGACGAGGCTGATCCGCGCCGGGGCTGGCGTCCGCTCCTCTTCCAGTCGGAGCACGTGGATCTCCTGCGAGGCTTCGATCCCCATCAGGCCGACCTTGGAGCTCCCCATGCGCGCCTCGTCGGGGCCGTAGGCCCACAGCTCGAAGCTCGTGTCGGGGATCTCCTCGAAGCGGACCTCCCCCTTCTCGTCGGTGCGCGCGTGCTTCGTCCAGGCGAGCCCCGAGATCCTGACGCCGAGGAAGACCGTGCAGCCCTCGACCGGCTCGCCAACGGGATCGACGACCCGAGCACGGACCGGGTCGAGTTGCTCGAGGACCGCGTCCCATTGCATCTCCTCGATCCACTCCCCGTTGCAGAAGCTCCGGGCGCGGAGGCCCGGGTCTTGCGCGGACTGCGCGAGGAGTACGCACAGGTGATCGGGAACGCCGCGCAGGGCGAAGAAGCCGTCCTGGTCGGCCTCGATCGTCCACGACTTGTCGGGTTCGTTCGGGAGGGGGATCAGGGTGATGCGGGCTCCGAGAGCTGGGGAACCATCCGTGTTCGTGATCTGGCCGCTGACGGCGGCGCCGCGTTCGAGCTCGAAGACCGGCTCCTCCTGCGTCGCGCCCGCCGACGGGATCGGCAGCTCCGTGGGCACGAACTGCGGCGCCCACGCCAAGGCCCCCAGGGTGTCCTCGTCCAGGAGGTCGAGCTCGAAGCGCCCCGCCTCGTCGGAACGCGTCTCGCGATAGCCGGCACGGACGAGGACCCCGTCCTTGCGCACTTTGTCCGTTCGCTCGCGGCGGATGGCGAGGATCGATGCGCCGGCCACCGGGTCGCCGAACTCGTCCACGAAGCGCCCGCGGAGCACGCGCTCGGGGCCGCGGAGTGGGATACTCACGGGCCCCGCGCCTTCGAGGGGCAAGGGGATGTAGTGGGAGTCGGAGAGGGCGTGGCCCGCGGCGAAGGCCGTGACCTCCACCGGATCGTCCGCCGAGGCGAAGCCCGCGACGGGGACGAGGCGCGAGGCGTCGACCTCGAGCGCGGCTTCCCCGTTCTCGTCCGTGAGGGCGCGAGCCAGGACCTCGGTGTTCTGGAGCAGCGCCACGACCGTGGCGCCCGCGACGGGCGCGCCGAGGTGGTCGACGACGACGACCTCGAGCGGGCGCAGGGAGTCGGTCGTCGACGCGACAGGTGCTTCGGGGGCCGGAGCCGGCGAGAGCTCGGTGCGCGCGTTCGCCGCGAAGGCCGGATCGCGGTCGTCGGAGTTCTCCGATACCGCGGGCTTCGCGGCTGCGCCCCTGACCGTCGGCTGCACAGCGGCGACTTCTTCGACCGGATCCTCCGAGCTCGGACCGGCGCTCAGGGCCCACGCGATCGCCCCAACGGTCAAGACGAGCCCCACGACCGCCGCGACTCCCCAGCCGAGGAGTCCGGTCGGGAGGAGCGCGAGCTCTTCCTCCGCCGGGGCGAAGAGCGGCCCGAGCGCCAGCGCCCAGGCACGTCCGTCGCCCCCCGCGTCGCGGTCGAGACGCGCGCGCAGGCGCTCGAGCCCGCGCCGCGTCCAGGTCTTGACCGTGTTGGCTGGCACGCCCAAGCGCTCGGCGACCTCCTTCACCGGGAGCTCCTCGAAGTAGCGCAGTCGCAGGACCTCGGCGAAGGGATCGTCGAGCTCCGCCACCGCGTCGATCAACAGATGCGCGCTCGAGCGCCACTCGGCGAGCTCGGAGGCGGGTACGGCATCCGCCCTCGCCACCCGCAGCTCGCGATCGCGACGCAGGAGCTCCCGACGCCGGCCGCGCGAGGCCCCGTGGCGCAGGACCGCCCGCATCCAGCGACCCAGGTTCCGCACGCCCCGGCCCTGGCCTTCGAGGAGCGCGACCCAGGTCTCCTGCACCAGGTCGTCCGCCGCGGCGGCGTCCGCGACGAGGTCGCGCGCCAGGGCCCGCAGGTTGCGGTTCAGCTCGAGGAGCTGCTCTTCGTGGAGGGGTCCTTCGCGCAGGGAGTCGGAGGCGTCCATGCCACCTCAGGGGTAGCCGGGGCCGCGGGGGTTTCGACCTTCTCCCGGAATCGGCGGCACGCGCAGGACGAAGTGCTCGACGCGCTCCTCGAGGGCCTCTTCGATCACCTGGGCGATGCCGTCGGAGGGCTCGCGGAAGGGCCGGTCGAGGACGACGCCGAAGCCGAGGGCGTGGGCCTCGATGCCCTCGTCGGCCCAGGCCCAGGCGTCCTGCGTCTTGACCCGCAGGTTGGTGCGCGCCGCCTCGTCGGCGTAGACGCCCTCGACACGCGCCGGGTCGGGCGCCTCGGGCTCCGCCGCGCGCAGGACGACCGAGCGCAGGCCCCAGCGGTGCGAGGCGAGGTAGCTGTGCTCGGCGTGCCCGGTGATCAGCACGTCCTTCGGCCGCAAGAACTCGCGCGCGTGCTCGCGCCACTCTCGGGCGGGGTCCGTGCGGTCGAGGTGGAGGTTCGCGGCCACGACGAAGGCGAGCTGGAGGGCGAGTCCGCCGACAGCCAAGAGCGGCGCGGGCCCTGCATCCAGGCGAGCGAAGAGGTCGAGCAGTCCGAGCAGCGCGACGGGGAGGAGCCAGAGGCAGGCGGCGTCCCAGCCGAGCGCGCTGTGGAGCGCGAGGAACAGGAGAGGGAAGCCCGCCCAGGCCCAGAGCCAACGCGGCGGTGGTTCCTCGCTCGGATCGCGGCGCAGGAAGGCGAGGCTCGCCAGGCCAGCGAGTGCCAGGCCGAGGCCCGGGAGGGCGCTCGCGAGGCGCTGCAGGACCCGCGCGTCGAGGGCCAGTCGCCCGCCATCGAGCTCCATCCGGCTCGGCATCGGCACGGGGTCCCAGGTGGAGAGCTCGACCGCGGTCACGAGCGCGACGACCGCGAGTCCGGCGAGCCACCAGAAGCGCGCGGGCCGCCGACGCTCGCCGCCGAGCCCGTCCGGCCGGCGACAGGCGAGGAAGAGGGCGGGCCAGAGCAGGAGCAGCCCGTCGTCGAGGAGCGCGAGCCCGGCCCAGAGGAGGAGCAGCCTCCAGGGGCGTCGCTCTCCCGGTCGCCACAGTTCGCTCATCAGGAGCAGGAGCAGGAGCAGGGCGGCGGAACCCACCCCGGGCGTCGTCCCGGCGATCCAGGCGCCCGGCGCCGCGAGGACGACCGCGCTGGCGGCGACGGAGAGGGCGAAGGGGCAGCCGAGGCGCCGGCCGAGGGCGAGGGCGGCCGGCACGCAGGCGCCGTAGGCCAGGGCGGAGGTGACGAAGCGCAGCTGCTCGGCGCGCAGGCCCAGGAGACCAGCGAAGGTCCCGTGCACTCGCTCCCAGAGGTTCCAGATCGCCGGTCGCTCGAAGACCTCGGCGAAGGCCGGACCGACGAGACGCTCCTGCGGGAAGGCCAAGGCGACGAGGGCCAGCGCCAAGCCGAACAGCCAACCGGCGAAGACACGCTTGCGAGAGCGCGAGTCCTGCTCCTGTTGCAGGAGGTCGCGGGTCAAGTGGCGCGGGAAGCCCCCCAGGATCTCCGGCCAGCTGTCCTGGTCGTCACCGGGAGGGCCCGTGGGCGCCAAAGGATCGGGCTCGATGGGCGGCGGCAAGGCGCGCGATTCTAGCCCGGATCCGCCATGAGGCTGAGTCGCGATCGACGTAGTTGCCGGCGATCAAGACCCAGCTGCGTGAACGGGTCTGGCGAGTCAGTCTCCCTCGGGAAGCTCGATGGTGTACGCGACGCGGTGGGGGATCGGTTCACCGTTGTCCGTTTCGAACTCGATCTCGTACGCGTCAAAGGCGATGCCTGATCCGTCAGGGACCTCGATCATCTCGGCGGGCACGGTCGCACGAACGACTTGCCACCCGCCGATGCTCTGCACGTCTGCACCGCTCCCCAGGGTCGCCACAGTCGCCGTCGTCGACCCGCCGGTGAATTCCAGGGAATACCGCATCACCTGCGAACCAGGCCGCGCGCAAGTGATCTCGATGTCCCCTTGATGGGGGCCGGAATGAACGACTCGCCAACTCGCGAAGTACGCAGCCTCGACCCAGCCGGGCAGGGGGCCGGGGTCGATGCCCAAGAGCAGGACTTGATACTGCCCCTCGAGCCTGTCGCGGCGACGTTCCGCCATCGCGTGATCGTCCGGGAGCGAGAGGAGCTCGATGAAATAGGTGACGTTCTCGTCCGACGGATCGGGGAAGTCTGCGAAGCGGTAGAAGTAGAAGCTCTCCAGGGGGCGCTCCGTGAGGCTCGTCCCTCCTGGTGATTGGATCGGGCCTCTGCTAACTCTCCCGGACTCCCCTGCCGGGGGATCCCACGGGTAGATCTTGAGCGACGGCGGGCCCATGCCCGCCGGGTGTGCGATGTTCGTAACACCACTCGATAGCTGGACAGGCGGACTCGAGACAGGGCCGCTCCCGTCAAGGCTCGAGACGGTCAACACGGCGCACAGCCCATTGAGTTGCGGATGGCCCGAAATGCTGATCCCTCCGCTCGGAGGTTGCACCGGAGGACCCTCCGCAGCGACGCTCAAACCGACGGGGCCGACATCCAACTGGCTGTCGACTTTGGTCCCCGGTTGCAGCGGGGCGCATGCAGCAACGAGGAAGGCGATGAAGGCAAGGAAGGGGTGATTCCGTCGTCTCATGTTCTTGGTCCTCAGAAAAAGGGGCACGCAGAGCGCCGATCGACTCGATCGAGCGGGCGGCGACGACCGCACGGTCCCGCCCGTCAAATTCGAGAGCATGAAGAAGGACGATCGAGCTGTGCGGCGGTCACCTTCTGCTTGCGAGTCTCTTTAGGCCCTTCCTGCGCCCGGAGGCCTCGATCACTCGCATTGTTCGGAGGAACGGTTCGCAGTGGCGCTACTTCGCGAGCTCGAGCAATTCCAGCTCGTCCATCCTCGACTCGCGAATCCGCTCGAGCATCTCGTCGAGCCCGACTCGTCTCACGAACTCGTGCGCGGCTTGGGCCAGCTCAAAGGAGTCTTCCCGTTCGTCGGAGAATCCTTCCGCCCTCGTCATTCGGAGCATGGCTCGCGAGAACTCGATGTCGGGACGAGGGTAGAGGCCCGTTCCAAGGTAGAAGGGGTCCGTTCTCCCGGCGTGACTCTCGAGCGATGCGATCGAGGCGTTCGCCGCAGGCTTGCGGTGGGGAGGCAAGTAGGCCAACCCCATGGCACCTGCGATCCCCTCGTCGATGAGGTAGGGGAGATCCTGATCTCGGAAGGCCAGGTGGGTGAGCTCGTGGGCGAGCATGGACACGTAGACCCCCGGGTCCCAGACGCTGATCCTGCAGAAGAGCAGCCGCGGGTCGCCCTCGTCGAAGCAAAAGGCCAGCGTGCCCTTCTTTCGAATGTAGTCCCCTTTCTGGACTCGAACGTGAAAGGGGGTCTCGACCTCGACGCCGAGCCGCTGCTCGACATTCTGGGTCACGGTCTCCGTCAACAAGAACAGGTGGCTCGCATAGGCCTTCCCGTAGGACTCGTGCACTTCCATCACGCAGTGCTCGCCTTCGAAGCGATGCACGGGCGCCGCACAAGCGGTCAGGAGAATCGCGGCGGTGAAGAGGAGGAGAGGCGCTCTCATTCCATCGGCTTTCGAGGGATCGGGATGTGGACGAGGACACTTGGGGGCTGCCGATTCTCCCGATCCCCTTGGTATTCTCCTAAGCAAGAATGACCGAGCCCTGGCAACCGGACATCGACTTCGACGAGGAGCGCGCGCGCGCCCTAGTCGAGGCGCAGTTCCCCGAGCTCGCGCCGGCGCGCTTGGAGGTGCTCGGGCGAGGCTGGGACAACCTCGCGTTGCTCGTGAACGGGGAGTGGGTGTTTCGCTTTCCGCAGCGGGAGCTCGCGGGGGATCTGATGCGACACGAGGTGGCGGCCCTCGGAGCCATCGCGGGTGACTTGCCCCTCGCCGTACCCGAGCCGAGCCTCGTCGGCCGACCGGAGGGGGACTACCCCCACGTCTTCTGCGGCTACCGGATGCTCGAGGGACGGACCGCTTGCAGCGTCGATCCGGTGACCGTGGCCGACGAGGCGAACGCGCGGGCCGTCGGGGAGTTCCTGCGCGCCCTGCACGGCGTCGAGCCCGCGCGCGAGCTCCCTGGCGATCTGATCCGCCGGGCGGACCTCGAGTATCGCCTCGAGCGGGTGCTGGAAAAGCTCGCGGCGATCGCGCCCACGGTGCCGGACGTCGACGTCGAGGCGCTGGGGGTGGCGGCGCGCGAGCTGGCCCGGACGTCTCCTTGGGGAGGTGAGCCGCGCCTCGTACACGGCGACCTCTATGCGCGGCACCTCCTCGTCGACCGGGAAGGCCGCGTGAGCGGCGTGATCGACTGGGGCGACGTGCACCGCGGGGATCCGGCCCTCGACCTCTCGATCGCCTACGGCTTCTTCCCGGCCGTGTTGCGCGGCGCCTTCGAGGAGGCCTACGGCGGCGTGGACGAGGCGACGGGGCGCCGGGCGCGCTTCCGGGCGATCCTCTACGGGGCGCTCCTCAGCGAGTACGGCGCGAAGGTCGGGGATTCGGACGTCTCGCGCCTCGGGCGCTGGGCCCTGCAGAACGCCCTCGACTGACGGGCGGAGCTCAGGCGAGGGGCACGTCGAGCCGCACCTCGCCGGCGCGGACCGGGAGCACGAGGCGGATCTCGTCGCCGACGCGCTTCTTGTCGCTGCGCATCGAGGCGACCAGGGCCTCGTCCTCGATCGCGACGCCGTAGCGCGCCTCGAGGTCGTCGAGGGAGATCGGGAGGCCGAGGTGACGCGCGAGGGCGGCGGAGCGCTCCGGGAGGTTCGTGTCCTCGAGGAGCCCGTACCGGGCTGCGTGCTCGAAGGCGATCGCGATGCCGGCCGCCACCGCGACGCCGTGGGGAACGCGGCCGAAGCCGGCGATGTGTTCGATCCCGTGGCCGAAGGTGTGGCCGAGGTTGAGGCAGGCGCGCTCGCCCGCTTCGTGTGGGTCGCGGGCGACGACCGCCGCCTTGAAGGCGACGCAGGCCTCCACCTGTCGCGCGAGGCAGGCGGTGTCGCGCGCGACGAGGCCCGCCGCGTCTCGTTCGAGGGTCGCGAGGGCTTCCTCGCCCGAGAGGAGCGCGGTCTTGAGGACTTCGCCCAGGCCGGAGGCGAGCTCCTCCTCGGGTAGGGTCGCGAGGGTCGTCACGTCCGCGAAGACGGCGCGGGGCTGGTGGAAGCTGCCCGCGAGGTTCTTCCCCGAAGGGAGGTTGACCGCGGTCTTCCCGCCGACCGAGGCGTCGACCTGCGAGAGGAGGGTCGTCGGGCACTGCAGGACGGCGATGCCGCGCTTGTAGAGGGCGGCCGCGAGGCCGGCGAGGTCGCCGATGACACCGCCCCCCAGGGCGACGATGCAGGCCGAGCGGTCGAGGTCCTTCCGCACGAGCTGCTCGAGGACGTGCTCGAGGGTGGCGAATCTCTTCGACGCCTCACCGGCGGGAACGACGATGGGGTCTTCGGCGAGCGGGCCGAGCTGCGCGGCGTAGAGGGGCGCGACGGTCTCGTCGCTGACGAGCGCACAGGCGGAGAAGCCGCGCGCGGCGGCGCTGGCCTCCGCCAGGATTCCCTCGCCGATGCGGACGTCGTAGCTCGGCTCGGTCTCGACCTGGACCGTGCGCGGCGAAGGCGTCGTGCGCGTCATCCCGGGCTCAGGTCTGCGGCTGCTCGGCGGCCAAGCGGCGGCGGCGCTCCTGGCGGCGACGCACGAGGTCTTGCTGCAGCTGCCGTGACTTCTTTCGGTCTCGAAGGAGCAGGAGCGGGAAGGCGATGACGAGCAGGAGTGTCAAGCCCAGGACGCCCCACATCAGCTCCTGGGCCAGGGTGTCCTCCACCGGGACGAAGGGCACGAGCTCGGTCACGACGAAGTAGGGCGCCGTGCGCGTGCCGTGGTCCTTCGACTCATAGTTGTGATTCTTGAGGAAGAAGCCCTTGCCCTCGACCAGGCGGGCCCCGCCCTTCCAGTCGAGCAGCTCGGGGTGCTCGCCGGGCATGACGAACTTCAGCACGCCCGCCTGGTTGTTCCACGTCCAATTGCCGATCCAGCCCGTCGTGATCGTCTCCATGCGAGCGGGGTTCTCGCCGGGGTCCAGGGTGCTGGTCCCCATGTTCTTGCAGATGGGGATGCGGATCGGGACCGGCACCAGGTCCTCCGTCAGGGGCCTCCGCTCCCCGTTCACGTCCGGCTCGCCGCGCGGGTCTTCCCCTCCGTTGGCGGCGAGGCGATAGCGCCAGGCTTCGCCGTCCGAAAGGAGCGAGGTCATCGTGACGTTGTTCAGCTCGACGGCGTCGTTCTCCCAGTCGATCGCCGCGTAGGCCTCCGTCTTGGCGAAGTCCATCAGCGCCCACTGCGCGCGCATGACGAAGCCGTCGAGCCCCGTGGACTGCATCGCCTTGTCGTCCTGGATGCGACCCAGGTGGTCGAGCAGGACGAGGGGCGTCAGGGCGTCCAGGTCGGTCAGGGGGTAGGAGGGCACGAGCTCCGCGCCCACCAGCAAGGGCCCTTCCACCCACTCTCCGCCGTTGACTTCCTCCCGGTAGAGCTTCACGAAGAGGCCGTCGATCCGGACGAAGCCCTCGGCCCCCGTCTGCGGCACGTCCAGCACGATGAAGTGGACCGCCTGGCCGTCCTCGTCGCGCAGCCAACCGCGGTGCTCCGTGGAGCCGTCGGGCCGCTGGCGGGCCTCGATGTCCTGCAGCTCGCCCCGCGCGCGGAAGGGTCGGGCGCGGTGGCTCGCGGGATCGGCGAAGAGGCCTTCGCGCGTCCCGGCGTCGAGCACCTCGAGGCCCAGGGCGTTGAAGTGCACCGCCGTCTTGCCCCGCACGTAGTCGGTGAAGGGCTGGGTCAAGGCGCTCGGCAGGAGCACGCGGTCCTCGGGGCGCGCGTCGGCGAACTGGCCCTCGACCGCGGCGAGGTCGAAGTCCTCGACCCATAGCGTCTCGATGAAGGGAGCCTCGGTCTCCACGTCGAGCGTCGCCTGCTCCTCCGCGCGGTGGCGCTCGCCTTGCAGGGTCGTGGCGAAGTAGGCGCCGACGACGAGCACGAGGCCGACACCCATGACGATCAGCCGCGTGCGGTCCCGCTTGCTCTGCCGTTCGGCGTCCGCGAGCAGGGAGGCCCGCTTGTCGGAGGGGCCGCGCTTGTCGGAGCCGCCCTTCTTGCTGGAAAAGGGGGGAGGGGTGGGCTTGCTCATGGCGGCGGATCAGGGGGCGATGAGTTCACGCCCATCGCGGAGGGATCTGCGGTTCGCGGCGAAGGCCGCGGCGTCGGTCAAGGCGCGGAAGAGTCGGTCGTGCGGACTCCCCTCGGGCGAGAGCTCGGGGTGCCACTGCAGGCCGAGGGCGAAGGGGTGCCCATCGCGCTCGATGGCCTCCACGAGGCCCGAGGCGTCACGGGCGCTGACTCGCCAGGGGGGCGAGACGCTCTCGAGGGCCTGGTGATGGCGGGAGATCACGTCGAGGGGGCCTACACCGACGAGCTCGGCGAGTTTCGTGCCGACCTCGATCTGCACGGGGTGCAGGCGATTCCCGCCGTGTTCGCCGGCCTCGGGGCGCTCCTCGGGGATGTGCTGCACGAGCCGCGCGCCCTCGGCGAGGCCCAGGGCCTGCATCCCGTAGCAGATCCCGAGCACGGGCACGCCCCGCTCCAGGGCCGTGCGCACGAGGAGGAAGTCCCAGTCCTGCTTGGCCGCCGGCGTGCGCACCGCCGACGCATGCGTCTCGCCCAGCCCGAGGCGCTCCGTATCGAAGTCGTCCCCGCCACCGAGCACGAGACCGTCGACGCGCTCGAGCACGGCGGCGACGTCCTCGGGGCCACCGACCGGCGGGAGGGCCACCGGGATGCCGCCGGCGCGCAGGACGGCGTCGGCGTAGGTCAGCCGCAGCTCGACCTTGGGCGCGTCTCCTTCGGCGAGGCAGCCGTTGATCGCGATGAGAGGGCGGGAGCGTCGTGCCACGCCCCGATTCTAGCCCCGCGCCAATCGCCCGTCCCCTCCCCACCGCTATCATCCCGCCCATGGATCTCGCCCTGGAGCTCGTGCTGCTCGTCGCGGGCTTCTACCTCCTGGCCAAGAGCTCCGATTGGCTGGTGGCGGGGAGCTCGGTCGTCGCCGAGCGCATGGGCGTGCGTCAGCTCGTGATCGGGCTGACGGTCGTCGCCTGGGGGACCTCCGCGCCGGAGGTCGTCGTCTCCAGCCTGGCCGCGGTGCGCGAGAGCCCGGGCATGTCGATGGGGAACGTGCTCGGCAGCAACATCGCGAACATCGGGCTCGTGCTCGGGATCTCGTCGTTGATCTTGCCGCAGGTTCTGCACGGGCGGCTGGCTCGGCGCGAGGCCTTCTGGTTGCTCGTCTCGGTTGGGATCTTCTGGTGGCTCTGCGCCGACGGGCGCGTCAGTCGAGTGGACGGCGTCGTGCTCCTGGGGGCCGTCTCGATCTACAACTTCCAGCTCCTCTGGGAGGCGCGCAAGGCCTCGCTCGGGGCGAAGCCGGAGGTGGACGAGCCGACGAACTGGGTCGAGCGCAACCCGCGCCTCACGGTCCTGGGGGGGATGCTCGCCCTCGCGGCCGCGGCCTACATAACCGTCGAGAGTGCTCAGGCCCTGGCGGGTCGGGCCGGGCTGAGCGACGAGGTGGTCGGCCTCACCGTGCTGGCAGTCGGCACCTCGCTCCCCGAGCTCGCGGCCGGCGTTTCAGGTGCCTTGCGCGGCCACAGCGACATCAGCCTGGGCAACGTGGTCGGCAGCAACGTCTTCAACGTCACCGGGGTCGTCGGCGTCGTGGCCCTGATCCGGCCCTTCGGCGGGGACGGCGAGCCGGAGGTGCGCGACGCCCTCGGGGAGCTCGTCAGCTTCGACTTCTTCGTCGTGATGACGTTCAGCCTCGCGGCCTTGCTCCTCCCGACCTTGGCGCCGGGGCGTCACGGACGCGCCAAGGGAACGCTGCTCCTCGCGGGCTTTCTGGGCTACTCGGGCTACCTGCTGATCGGCGAGCTGCTGGCGCCGGCCGGACCCTGAGCGCGGGCCCGGCTCTCGATCGGCTCAGTCCACCCGGACCAGGCGCACGATCCAGGGGTAGCGGTAGTCCTTGCCGCGGTAGGTCTTGACGCTCGCGATCACCGAGAAGACGAGACCCGCGACCATCACGATCGGCACGACGAACAGACCGACGATCGTGATCGAGAGCGCGATGCAGGCCAGCGTCAGGTTGATCTGGAAGTTCAATGCCTCGACGGATTGGCGCACGAGGGCCTCGTTGCCATCCTTCTCGGCCTTCAGCTTCCAGATCAGGAGCGGGATGATCAGGGCCGAGCCGTAGGGGTAGAGCACCCAGAGCAGGAGCGGCGCGGCGTGGGCCGCGACGAGCCAGGCTCGCTGGGTGCGGGCCTCCTCGTCGAGGGGCGGCGCGGCGCCTTCCATCCAAGGGCGGTCGACGAAGTCGGAGGGGGGGTCGGCGGTGTTCGACATGGCGGGAATTGGGGCTGTTTCCTCGAAGCGCCCCCCCTGCGAGGCCAGCCGGGACTATTTCGAGAGTTGTCGCCGGACTAGTCGCGACCCCCGGAGGAGTTCGCTGCCAGGGCCGCGCCGATCGCCTTGTAGAGCAGCCGCGCGCCGACGATCGCGTCCCAGCTGTCCTCGTCCGCGGCCGGCTCCTCGCCCGGGCTGACCTCGCACAGGTCGAGGCCGACGACACGCTTGCCCGACTCCGCGAGGACCTCGAGCCAGAGCATCATCTCCCCCCAAGCGAGCCCCCCCGGGACCGGCGTACCGGTGTTCGGACAGAGGGCGGGGTCCAGGCCGTCGACGTCGATCGTCAGCCAGAGCTCCTCCGGCAGGGGCTCGAGCTCGCGTCGCGCGAGCTCACCGAGGTCGAGGCCGGCGGCCCGGTGGCGGGCCCAGTCGTGATCCCAGAGGACGCCGATGCGGCCGTCCGAGGCCTCGACCGCCTCGAACTCGCGCTCGCCGACGTCTCGCAGTCCGACCGAGAGCGAGCGCGAGATGTCGGGGTTGCGGTCCAGGACGTTGTGCAGGATCGATGCGTGGGACCAGGTGAAGCCCTCGTAGGCCACGCGCAGGTCCGCGTGGGCGTCGAAGTGCAGGAGGCCGAGGCCCGGGTGGGCATCCGCCGCCGCGCGCATCGCGCCCGAGGGGACCGAGTGGTCGCCGCCGAGCACGACCGGCAGGCCGCCGGAGGCGAGCACGAGGCGCGTCCAGCCGTGGACGCGCGCGTCCACCGCCGCGCCGAGCTCGTCGACCCGCGCCCGCGCCGCTTCGAGCTCGGGTCGGCCCTCGATGCGGCCCCCGACCTCGATCACGCTTTCGGCCAGCGGGCGCGCCTCCCGATTCCAGGCCTCGACCTGCGCGTCGATCTCGAGGTGGATCCCCGCGGCCCAGGGTCGCCCGTCGCCGCCGGGCCAGCGCGCCTGCGCCGGATCGAAGAGGTCGACCTGGTGGCTCGCCGCCAGGACCGCGGCCGGTCCGCGGGCGGCGCCCTTGCGGTAGGAGGTCGTCGCGTCGAAGGGCACGCCCAGGACTCGCACCCGGCACTCCTCCTTGGGGCTGCTGAGGCCGAAGAGGCCGGCCCCGGGCTCCGCCGGAGCGTCGGGGTCGAAGGCGTCGGGAGGGGCGGTGGACACGGAGATGGGCGGAAGGGGTTGGAGGGGCCCGGCGGGGGGAAGAGAATAGCCCCCGGCAACCTCGACGTCTCCGGCCCCAGGGGCACGGCCCGGAGACAGTCTTCCGCGCCAGCGGCGTGAATAGCCGCGGCCCGGCCCGTAGATCGGCCTCCACTGCCCCCCGACCCGACCCACGCATGAAGACCCTCGACATGGACGACGTCACCCCTCCGGAGGACTCCGGTGCCCGGCGCCCCCGGCCCACGCGGGGCCGCGGCTCCGGCAGCTCGCCGAACATCAAGGGGCTCCTGCTGACGGGGGGGTCGCTCGCGATCGCGATCCTGACCCTGATGGTCCTCTTCGCCACGGGGAACCTGGGCGTCGCCAACATCGCGGACGACCAGGTGGCGGTGAAGATGAACTACCTGACCGGGGAGCGGGAGGTGATCGACAGGCCCGGCTTCAAGATCTACTTCCCCTTCGTCCAGAAGGTGTTCCCGCTCGACCGGACGCCCCAGAAGTTCCTGATGGAGGGCAAGGTCACGCGCAGCGAGAACCACGCGCCCTTCCTCACCGTTCGCGCCAGCGACGGCTCGAACTTCTGGTTCGAGTCCCTCGAGATCCAGTACCAGATCATCCCCGAGCTGGCGGACTTCATCCTGGACGACTCGGGGCCCGGCGACGGCTTCAAGCGTGACTGGATGCGGGCTCACGCCCGCTCGATCCTGCGCGACGAGTTCGGGAAGATCTCCGCCGTCGAGGTCGCCAACCCCTCGAGCTACGAGGCGGCGGGTGTGCGGGCGAAGGAGCGCATGAACCAGATCCTCCGGGACCACGGGATCTTCGTCCGTCAGTTGATCACGCCCAAGCCCCGCTTCGACAAGGACTACGAGTCGGCGATCGAGGAGAAGAAGGTCGCCGACCAGAAGGTGGACCACCTGAAGGTCAAGGAGGAGCAGCTCCTCCAGCAACGCGAGCAGCAGCTGGCCCAGGTCTCCAAGGAGAAGGAGATCGAGTGGCAGGAGCTGCAGGGCGAGCTCACCAAGGCCCTGCTCAACGCCCAGCGCGACGCGATCCGGATCACCAAGGCCGCCGACGCCTACAAGGTCACCCGCGAGGCCGAAGGGCAGCAGGAGCGCGATCGCTTCACGGCGGATGCGCGCGGTCTCGTCGCCAAGTACACCAAGGAGGCCGAGGGCATCCGCGCCCGGGCGACCGCCCTCGAGAAGAAGGGTTCGGTCATCGTGCGGGAGGCCCTGATCGAGAAGCTGCGGACCGTTCGCTTCACCCTCGTGCCCTACAGCCGTGACCCAGCTCCCCAGCGCCTGGAACACGAAGGCGGCGGCCCCACGGCGCGGCTCTCGGGCGAGCGGACCCCGGAGGATCTCTAGATCATGAAGCTGCTCAAACTGTTTGTGGTCCTGATCGCCTTGCTCGGCGTCTTCATGATCGTCATCGCCGGACTCTTCGAGCGCATCGAGCCGGGTGAGATCGGCGTCAAGCAATACATGTGGGGCACGGGCGGCTACGTGGAGAAGGACCACGAGCCCGGCTTCCACTGGGGCGTCAGCGGCATCCACAAGTTCCACCGCCTGGACCGCCGAACGCACTTCCTGACGTTCTCCGAGGAGCAGTCCGTCACGGGCGGCTCGCGGGGCACGGGGAATGCGCAGGAGCGCGGCCCCCTCGAGATCCGGACGAGGGACAACAACCGGGTCAGCGTCGACGTGACGGTGACCTACCGCATCATCGAGGGTCAAGCCTGGAAGCTCGTCGCCGACGGCAACAAGAACGTCTACAAGGAGCGCGTCGCCGAGGCGATCCAGGGGCGGCTGCGCGACGAGCTCGCGGTCCTGGACACGGAGAGCTTCTACAAGACCGAGGAGCGCCTGGCCCTGATCGCGAAGATCCTGCCCAAGCTCGAGGCCGAGGTGGCCCAGGACTTCGTCAAGCCCGAGACGATCCTGATCCGGGCCGTGCGCTTCCCGCAGCTCTACGAGGAGGAGCTGCAGAGCAAGCAGCTCACCCAGCAGCTGACCGAGCTCGCCAAGAGCCAGCGCAAAGTCGAGGACGCCCTCAAGGCGACCGGCAAGATCGAGAAGGAGACCGAGGCCATGGAGAAGGAGGCCCGCGCGGAGTGGGACAAGAAGCTCCAGGACGCGAGCTCCACCAACCAGGTCGAGGTCGCCACGGTCCTGGCCGAGGCCAACATCTACGACAATCAGGTGCGGCCCAGCGCGGACGCGAACTACGAGACCCTGCTGGCCGAGGGCAAGCTGGCCCTCGAGAAGGCCGAGGCCCTGCGCGACGAGCTGCGCAACGAGGCCCTCGACACCCTCGGCGGGCGCATCCTCCAGGCCCGCGCCGCAGCGGAGAACGTCCACTTCGAGAGCGTGACCCTCAACTCCAACGACCCGAGCGTCCCCTCGGTGATCGACATCGACGAGCTGGTCGAGCTGCTGGTCGGCGAGAACTGACGTCGACCTCCGGCTCCTGCGCCGCTATGGACCCCCCGGCCGAGAATCCCTCGGGCGGGGGGTCGGCGCTTTCCGGAGCCACGTTCACCCGGGCCGCTCTTTTCGGAGAATGCGCCAAGAGCCCCTCCGTGGGCGCCGTCACCCCCCCGAAGGTCGCCACCGACTGCCTATGACCGAACGGACCGACAGCGAGCTCCTCTCGCGCTGGCGCGCCGGGGACAGGACAGCCTTCCCGGAGCTCGTTCGCCGCTACCAGGGCGCCCTCCTGCGACACGCGCGGGGGCTCCTGGGACCCGGCGGAGCCTGCGAGGACGTGGTGCAGGAGGTGTTCCTGAAGCTGGCCCACGATCGCCTGCCACAAGAGGTGGGGACGAAGGGGGCGCCGCTCGAGGGAGCGAAGGACCCGCAGCTCGCGGCCTGGCTGCACAAGGTGACGAGGAACGCTTGCATGGACATCATCCGGGCCGAGACGCGCAGGAAACACTGGGAGCGGGAGGCGGCACCTCCCGAGGCGACGGCAGGGGGCCAGACCGAGGTCGAGGCCCGCGACACGCGGGAGCTGGTCGAGCGCGCGCTCGAGCGGCTCCCCGTCGATCAACGCGAGGTGCTGGTGCTGCGGCTCTTCGCCGAGCGCAGCTACCGCGAGATCGCGGAGGTGACCGGCCGCAAGGTCGGCACCGTCGGCTGGCTCATCAGCGAGGGCCTCAAGACCCTCGGGGAGCGACTCGCGCCGCAGCTAGGCGCGGAGGCGGGAAGGAGCGAAGCGGGACCTGGCGAGATGGGAGTGGCCTGAGGCAGAAGACATGAAGAAGCACGAAGAATCCCACGACGACATGGAGCGGACGGACCGGATCGGCGAGAGCGCGAGCGAGCGCCTGTGCGCCCTGGTCCTGGGTGAGCTGGAGGCGGCCGAGGCCGCGCAGCTCGAAGAGGAGCTCGCCGGCTCCGAGGAGCTGCGGGCCGAGAAGGCGCGTTTGGAGGCCACGATCGGCTTCCTGCGCGACAACGCCCCCGGCGGCGAGGCCCTCTCCCCCGGCGCCCTCGACGAGATCGAGCGCGCCGCGAGCCCGGCGACGCCCACTCAATCCGCAGGCGGCCAGTTCTCGAGCAGCCGGCCGTGGTACCAGCGCACGCCCCTGCGGGCGGCTGCGGGACTCGCGGCCCTCGCCACGGGCCTCCTCGCCGGACGAGCCTGGCTCGAGCGCGAGGAAGCGCCGCGCGCGACCGATCTCGCCAAGCAGGACGCTCCTCTCGCTTCGCCCGCGGAGGAAGTCCTCTTGGGTGAGAAGCTCGCCGCCAACCACCGCGGCGCGGCTCCGCTCGAGCGGGAGGAAGCCACCCTCGAGGATCGCTTCGGCGGACGCGAGGTCGAGTTGCGCGACGAAGCCGTCGTCCAGCGCGTGAAGAACGAGCTCCGCGGCCGGCCGGTCGATGGTCCCGTCTCCGAGCCGGAGGAGGCCATCGAGCCCTACCGCTTCGGCAAGGACGCCTGGTCCGAGGGCGACGCCGATGCCGGCCGGCGGGCGAGCGCGGCGGCGCCGGGCACCGCGAAGGAGCTCTTGGACGGTTTTCAGCTCGAGACCTACCGGGGCCCCGGTGACTCGGCTCCCTCCGGCGGAGCCGGGAGCGGCTCCGGTCCCAGCGAGCCCGCTCCGACTCAACTCGGTCTCCTGGACTCGTCCCGTTCGCAGAGCCAGCTCTCCAAGGAGCAGCTGAAGCGGCTCGAGTCTCTCGGGTACGTGCAGGGTGCCGACGACTTCTTCCTGGGCCACGGACAGCGAGGAGGCTCGAAGGACGAGAGCGCTGGCGAGGTGCGACTCGGCTACGCGGGAGGGACGCCCGCACCCACGAGCCCGCAGGTCCTGCACGTCACCGGTGGCGGAGGCCCGTCCTCTCCCGGTCCGCTCTATCCCAAGCTGAACACCTCCGGCCCGAGCGGCCCGCCGGCCGCAAGCAGCGGCGGGGCGCCCGCGCGGGCTCGCGGAGAGCTGAGTGAGCTGCCCTCCGAGAAGCGCTTCGCCGGACGCCGCCGGCTCGCCGCCGGCGTCGAGGTCGATGTCCAGGACGATGACCGCATCACCCGCATGACGGCTGACCAGCTGGAGCTCTACAGCCGCACTCGCGCCGACGAGATCCTCTCCAGTTGCCGGCGTCTCCCGAACGAGCGCCCGGCGGACATGTTCTTCCGCTTCTGGGGCGACAATCCCTTCGAGCTGGCGCAGCTCGACCACCTCTCGACCTTCTCGGTCGACGTCGACACCGCCAGCTACGCCCTCGCGCGGCGCTACCTGACGGACGGCCACCTGCCGTCGAAGGCCCAGATCCGCACCGAGGAGTTCGTCAACTACTTCCGGCCCGATGTCGCGCCGCCGACCGAGGGGGACTTCCGCATCGCGACCGAGCTCGCCCCGAGCCGCTTCGGCAACGGCGCCGATGCCCCCTCCCAGCGCTGGATGCTGCGGGTGGGGATCCGCGGCCGGGAGGTGGCCCAGGAGGAACGCAAGCCCCTGGCCTTGACCTTCGTGGTCGACACCTCCGGCTCGATGAAGCAGGAGAACCGCCTCGAGCTCGTCAAGCACTCCCTGCGCCTGCTCGTCGCGCAGCTCGACGGCCAGGACTCGATCGCGATCGTCGGCTTCGACAAGTCCGCGAGCCTGGTGCTGCCCATGACGAGCGCCGCCAACCGCGGGATCATCGAGGCCGCCCTCTACGGCCTGACGGCCGACGGCGGCACGAACGCCGAGGCGGGGCTGAAGCTCGGCTACGAGGTGGCCGCGGCCTCCCTCACGTCCCAAGCCCACAACCGAGTGGTGCTGCTCTCCGACGGCGTGGCGAACATCGGCCAGACCGACCAGAATCGTCTCAATGCCGACGTCTCGTCCCACCGGAGCTCGGGGATCTTCCTCAATACGATCGGCGTCGGCATGGGCAACCACAACGACGCCTTCCTCGAGCAGCTCGCGGACAAGGGCGACGGCCTGTGCAACTACGTCGACTCGCCCGCCGAGGCCCGCCGCGCCCTGGTGGAGAACTTCACCGGCGCCTTCGAGCCGATCGCCCGCGACGTCAAGATCCAGGTCGGCTTCGACCCGAGCCAGGTCTACCGCTACCGCCTGCTCGGCTACGAGAACCGCGCCATCGCCGACGCCGACTTCCGCAACGACGCGGTCGATGCCGGCGAGGTGGGAGCCGGTCACCAGGTCGTCGCCCTCTACGAGCTCGAGACGACGGGCGTGCAGTCGAGCGAGCCGATGGTGACCGTCCACTTGCGCTGGAAGCCGCCGACGGGCGCCGGCCGAGATCCCCTCGAGGACGCCGCGACCGAAGTCTCCCACAGCCTCGCCTTCGACGAGGCCAAGGCCTGGGAGGGCACGAGCCTCGGCTACCGGCGCTCGGCGCTCGTGGCGCAGTTCGCCGAGATCCTGCGACGCAGCGTGCACGCGCGGGGCGACTCCCTCGACGAGCTGCTGCGCGAGACCGTGAAGCTCGCCGAGCAGGATCGCGACCCGGATCTGGTGGAGTTCTTGACCCTGCTCCAGACGAGCCGCGACCTGATCGTGCGCCAGGCCCCGCGCTACGACGACCTCTCGAACTGCATCGATTCCATCCGGCGCAACCGGATCCTGCGGGCGCAGTACGAGGAGCTGCGGCAGACCGAGAAGCTGGCGGCCCTCCAGGAGCTGGAGCGCACCAATGAGGAGCTCGAGCAGCGCATCCGCGACCTGATCCGGGCCGAGCTGGAGCAGCGGCGGCGCTGAGGGGCTCCCGCGGGGCAATCGGCGGCAGGACGGCCTGGGCCGGGGGGCGACCTTCTCGCAGGTCGCCCCCCACGCCTGGCCGGCGCTGCGTATAGTCGCGCGCTCGAATTCGTCGACGACCCCCCTCGATGCGCTCCCAGCGACCCTCCCGGCACCCCCGCCTCGCTCCCTTTGCCCTGCTCGCGCTCCTGGCCCTCGCGGCCTGCGAGAGCACCTCGCAGCACGAGACCACCGCGAGCTATCCGGAGATCGTCGCCTCGAGCTTCGGCGAGATGCGCAACGTGTCGGTCACCGGCTCGATCTGGTTCGGGACGACGCCCACCATCGCGGACCTGGAGCTCGCCGAGCGCCGCGGGATCGAGCGGGTGATCGACCTGTCGACCCCCGGCGAGGAGTCCGAGTGCGACGTGGCCGGCGTCTGCGGGGAGCTGGGCCTCGAGTACCTCATGGCCGCCAACGACTCTGGTGACGTCGTGGCCGACCACTGCGTCGACCTCGTCCTCGGTTGGCTGCGGGAGGGTCAGCCGACGTTGATGTTCGACGGCTCGGGCGGTCGCTGCGCGACCTACGTCGCGATCCACCGAGCCGCGGACCTCGGGGTACCCTTGGAGGCCGCCTTGGTGGAAGCGCGCCGGGCCGGAATGAAGCCCGGGGAGCCCGAGATCTTCGTCGCCGAGCAGGTCTCCCGGCTGACGAGTGCGGCCGGCGGGGCAGCCGTCGCGCCCTGAGGGAGCGCCCGCCAAAGAGTCTGGCCGCCCCACGTTGCCAGATTCCCGAATCGGGGAGATACTTCCGCGGGAAACTCCCGTCTCTGCCGGGTTTTTCCCCAGAAGGCGGTGCTTCGGCGCCGCGTCGATCCCCCGCACCCGCTCCGAGTCCAGCCCATGCCCTTCCTGCCGCGCGCCTGCCTCCTCCTCGCCCTCCTCGCGCTGAGCACCCCGGCCTGGGCGCAGTTCTCGGCCTTCGGGGGCGGCTCGCTCGTCCCCGCGGCGGGGGACGGAGGCGACGCGGTCGTGCAGGGGGACGGCCTGGCGGTCTACGACACGACCCAGCCGGGCCTCTACGCCAGCGCGACGACCAACGTGCCCGAGGCCGTGCTCCAGGTCGACTCGGTGCGCATCGACGGCCTCTTCCACTCCTGGGGCGGCGACTTGCAGGCGACCCTCGTCGATCCCGTGGGAACCGAGCACTTGCTGTTCGTGCGGCCCGGGTACCTCAACACGAGCTCCAGCGGCACGGCGGGGAACTTCACGGGCGGCACCTACACGATCGTCGAGACCGGGGGCGCCACCCTGCCGACCTCCAGCGACCACGTCGACATCCCCCCGGGCACCTACGACCAGACCTTCACGACGGGCGGCACGACCTGGACGAGCGGCCAGAACGGGATCTTCAACACCCCGCTCTCGACCATCGCGGGTCCGGCGGGCGTGTGGGAGCTGCGCATCTACGACTGGGCGAGCGGCGACAGCGGGAGCTTCACGGGCTGGACCCTGAACGGGAACGGCTACGTCGAGGACCCCGGCATGGGCTACTGCTTCGGCGACGGTAGCGGCGTGGCTTGCCCCTGCGGCGGCAACGGGGCCCCGGGCGGGGGCTGCCTCACCACCAGCGGAACGGGCGCGACCCTGGTCGGGACCGGGGACGGCGTGGTCGGGAACGACACCTTCGTGCTCTCCGTCACGGGCGGGCCGCCGGACAAGACGGGCATCTTCTTCCAGGGCGAGGTGCAGGTCGCGAACCCCGTGGGCGACGGCATCCTGTGCGCCGTCTCCCAGAAGCGCTATCCGGTCAACATCCTCGACTCGAACGGCGAGACCTCGCGCACCGGCTTCTCGGCCTTCGCGAACCCCGGGGACACCAAGAACTACCAGTACTGGTTCCGCGACCCCCAGAACCCCTGTGGCGGGGAGTTCAACTTCAGCAACGGCTGGGTCCTGACCTGGAACTGAGCCTCGGGGGCCGTCCCGCGGGCGCTGGGCCCGGCCGGGGCCCCCGACCCCCTCGGGAGCGCCCCTGGGGGCCCGTCGAGCGCGCCGCGGGCGAAAGGAGGGCGACCGAGTTGCCGCACCCGGGGATTCGAGGGATACTTTCAGGCCAGGATCCGGCCTAGGAGTGCCCGGTAGGCAGGTCCCGAATCGCCGGGTAGGCACTCCCTGAGCCCTCTGAGGCCCGATCTCCGATTCCACCCTTCGCAATCGACCGACCCATGCGGACTCTCCACCTCCTCTCGATCCTCACCCTCGGCGCGGCCCTCTCGACCCCCGCGGTGGCCGATTTCTCCGTCTCCGGGGGCGGCTCGGCGGTCCCCGCCAGCGGCGACGGCGGCGGCAACTGGGCGACCGGCCTGCCCACCAGCCCGGGCGTCTCGAGCGTCGTGGTCAACGAGGACGTGTCCCACATCGACGCGGTCGTCATCAACGGCTTCCAGCACACCTGGGCCGGCGACCTCCAGGCCACCCTGGTCGACCCCGACGGCGTCGAGCACCTGCTCTTCGCCCGTCCCGGTTACCGCAACCCGACGGGGGCCAGTTTCGGCACGCCGGGCGACTTCGTGAACGGCACCTTCGCCATCCTCGAGGGGAGCGGCAACTCGCTGCCGACCGTCGCCGACGGCGCCGACATCACCCCGGGGGACTACAGCCAGAGCTTTGACACCGGCGGCGAGACCTGGGTGAGCGGGAACCTGGGGATCTTCAACACCCCCCTGGGCGACATCAGCGGCCCGGCGGGCACCTGGGAGCTGCGCATCTACGACTGGGGCTTCGGTGACAACGGCGCCTTCACGGGCTGGAGCCTGAACGGCAACAGCGGCATCGGCGGTCCCAACAGCGGCTCGGCCTACTGCTTCGGCGACGGCTCCGGCGCGGCCTGCCCCTGCGGCGGCACGGGCGCCACGGGTGAGGGCTGCCTCAACACCGGCGGCACCGGCGCGGTGCTGACCGGCACCGGCGACGCGGTCGTCGGGGCGGACTCCCTGGTCCTCAGCGTCACGGGCGGCCCGCCGGACAAGGCCGGCATCTTCTTCCAGGGCACGAACCAGATCGCGAACCCCGTCGGCGACGGCATCCTCTGCTCGACCCCGAGCAACCGCTACGACCTGAACGTCTTGGACGGGAACGGGGAGACGACTCAGGCCGACTTCGGCGCTCTGGCCGGCATCGGCGAGACGATCAACTACCAGTACTGGTTCCGCGACCCGATGAACCCCTGCGGCGGTCAGTTCAACTTCTCGAGCGGTTGGACGGTCACCTGGGAGTGAGCCCTGATTCGAGCGCCCCTCGCTGAACCCGGCGAGGCCCGGCGAATCGAGACGAGCGCGGCGGCGACCGCGCTCGTCTTCGTTTATGATCCCTCCGCGCCGCCCTCGCGGGTCGTCCGAAGCCATGCGCCCCGCTCGACTGCTCCTGCCGCTCGTGATCCTGCTGGCCGGGATCTGGCTGTACTCGGGGCTCCGGGACGGCGACGAGGGAGGTCTCGGGCGAGAGCCCTGGGTAGAGTTCCCCGCGGAGCCCGACCCCAAGGAGCTCGACGCCCAGTACGCAACCGAGACCCGCGACGCCGTGGAACGCGAGGTCGTCGCGCTCCCTCCCGCCGGGGGTGACGCGGAGGGGAGCGCCGAGCGCCAGCTGGTGACCACCCGCCTCGCCGGGCGGGTCCTCGACCCGGCGGGGACGCCCCTCGCGGGCTGCGAGGTCGTCTTCCTCGCCGGTGGGGCCTGGATCGCCTCCTCGCGGGAGTCTGTGGACTTTCCGCTCGACCACGCGCCGCGGACCACGACGGGCGAGGAGGGCGGCTTCGCCTTCGTCGGTGTCGCTCCCGGGGACGACCACGCCCTGCTCGTGCGCCACCCGCGCCTCCGACCGGAGCTCGTCCAGGGCGTGGTCGTCGACGCCTTCGCACGCTCGGAGGAGCCGCCGATCGTGTTGCGCGAAGGGAAGCGCGTCGTGGGCACGGTGCGCGACCGAAACGGCGCTCCGATCGAGGGCGCCTGGCTGCATCTCGACGGGGCCTGGATGCCCACCGGCCCGCGACCCAGCCTCGACCGCCTGAGCGCGACGACGGACGCCCTCGGCCGCTACGAGCTGCGTGGCGTCCCCGACGGCAAGCGCTGCCTGACGGTGACGGCCGAGGGCTTCGGGACCTTGACCCGCGTCCAGAGCCTCGTCATCAACGACAAGACGGGCGACACGCACATCGCGGACTTCGAGTTGGGGACCGCCGTCGAGCTGCGCGGGCGCGTGCTCGACCTCGCGGGCGAGGCCGTCGCGGGCGCGGAGCTCCTGCTGATCGACCGCGCCGCCTATCGCGACGTGGCCCATGGGAGCGCGACCAGCGCGATCGACGGCAGCTGGGCGATCGAAGGCCTTCTGCCGGGGAGCTACGAGCTGCGCGTCACCTCCGCCGATCACGAGGAGGTCGTCCAGCGGGACGTCGCGGTTCCCCGCGAGCCCTGGTCGCTGCTCCTCCAGCCGAAGCGCCGAATCCAGGGTCGTGTCGCGGACGCGGAGAGCGGCGCGGGGCTCGGTCGCTTCTCCTTGCGACTGCGTCGCTTCGAGGACGGACTCGGCGTCACCCACCCCGTCGGTCCGCTGGCGGAGCAGGTCGGCGGGCCCCTGGGAGAGTTCTCGATACCCGCGGAGTCGGAGCTCGGCCCCTGGGTCGTCGAGGCGCGGGCGGCGGGTTACGCGCCGTCCTACTCGCCGCCCTTCGACGGGTCGCTGGAGGGCGACGTCACGGGCGTCCAGGTCGACATGCGGCGCGGCGGCGAGCTGCGCGGAAGGCTCGTCGACGCCGAAGGCCGGCCCGTCGTGGGGCGCGTGACCTGCCGAGACGCGGCCTGGGTCCAGGACGCCATGTCCGCCTTCCTCGGCGAGCAGGGCCTGGGCGAGGCGACGGTCCGTCACCTGCGTTGCGGAGCCGATGGAGGCTTCGTCCTCTCCCACCTGAGGCCGGCCCGCTACCAGCTCTCCGCCCGCGGTCCGGGCTTGCCCGAACGGCGGCTGCAAGGATTCGAGGTCGTTGAGGGGGAGGCCCTCGACCTGGGGGAGATCGTCCTCCCGCCGGGCGCCTCCGTGCGCGGGACCATCTACGGCGGAGACTCCATGCCGATCGTGGGGGCGATGGTCTTCCTCCAGCCGGCGGACCGTCACGCGGGCCTCGCCCTGCGGCGAACCAAGAGCGGGCTCGGGGGAGCGTGGCGCATGGGGGACGTCGCGGCGGGCACCTACCTCTTGAGCGCGAGGCCTCCCGATACCGACCTCGGGGTCTTCACCTTTTGGCCCGACCGAAGCGGTGAAGAGCTCGTGCTCGAAGCCGGCGTCGAGGACGTGCGCGACCTCCATCTCGAAGGGTGGAGCCGCCCCGAGCCTCCGCCCCCGCCCCCGCCGCGCGGCCAGGTGCGCGGCGTCTTGACGAGGGCCGGCGGCGAGCCGGTCCGCGGGGCGCCCCTGGAGCTGCGGGCCGCGGGCATGGGCCGTGAGGCCCCCCACCTCGCCAAGACCGGGCTCGACGGAGAGTTCGTCTTCCCGGCCGTGGAGCCGGGCGACTACCTGCTCCTGCCCACCGGATACGAGGAGCTGGCGATCGACGTGAGCGTGCGCGCCGACGTCGAGAGCGAGCACCGACTGGAGCTGCCCGAGTGACACGCGCCCTCCCGTCGACCCTTGTGGCTCTCGCCCTCTGCGCCGGGCTCTACGGGCTCGCCGCGTGCGGGGCGGAGTCGGCGGCGCCCGATCCGCCGCCCGAGTTCAGCGAGGACGCCGAGGCGGTGCGCTTCGTGCGCAGCCTGCGCGAGGCGCTCCAGCAGGGGCAGCGCCCGCCCCTCGAGGAGGTCGCGCGCCTCAAGGAGATCGGCGAGCGCTACCCCGAGGACCACCTGGTCGAGGAGACGCTGCTCTCGATCCTGCCCGCCTTGAAGGACTGGAGCGGGCTGGTGGCCTACCTCGGGAGGAGGGCGTCGCTCAACGATCAGCACAGACTCCTGCTCACTCGCGTCTACATCAGGCAGGCGGACTACGAAGGCGCCTTGAGGACGATCCGCGAGCTCGCCGAGCGCGACGCGCAGCATGTGGAGGCGAATGCCCTGACCGCCCGGGCCCTTTACTTCCTCGGGCGCAACGAGGACGCGGTCGTCTACTTCGACAGGATCCAGGAAGCCGTCGTCGAGCGCGGCATGTCCCCGGAGATCGCCCTGCGCGCGATGATCGAGCTGGACGCGGGCCGCCTCGGCGAGGCGCGCGCGATGCTCGAGGCCGCCCTCCCGCGCGACCCCGACTCCGCGCATCTCCACAACGCCCTGGCGCGCGTGCTTGCTGCCCTCGGCGAGCACGAGGAGGCCGAGCGGCACGCCCAGCGGGTCAGCCAGATCCAGGCCGAGATCGAGCGCTTCGAGCTCGTCGCGATGCGGCGCGCCGCCCAGACCATGACCCTCAACGCCGCCTGGGGGCGGCGCGATTTCGAGGAGTGCCAGCGCCTGATCTACCTCTACCTGCCCGAGGTCTCCCCGGACTTCCAGGATCAGCTGTACGGCTTCCTGGGGAGCATGTACGAGGCCGCCGGCCGTGGCCCGGAGGCCGCCGCGGCGATCGAGCGCGCTCGCCAGCATGCTCGTAGCGGAGGCGATTGATGAGGCTCGGGCGAGTCACGATCGTCGGGCTCGCGCTCTTCGCGAGCTGCGCTCCGAACGCAGAACAGCCACGCCCCGAGCGCGCGGGGCCGACGGTCGTCGCGGGACCCTTGCGCTTCGTCGACGAGGCCGGAACCCGCGGCGTCGACTTCGTGCACCAGCCCACGCGGACGGCCGAGAAGTTGATGCCGGAGATCCTCGGGTCCGGCGTGGCGGTGGCGGACTTCGACCGCGACGGGGCCCCGGACCTCTACTTCGTCGGCGGGGGGAGCCTGCGCGCGGACGGACGCCCGGCTGTCTGCCGCGACCGGCTCTTCCTCAATGACGGCTCCGGCGGCTTTCGCGACGCCAGCGAGACCTGGGGCGTCACCGGCACGGGCTACGGCATGGGGCTGGCCGTGGGAGACTACGACGGCGACGGCTGGACCGACCTCGTCACGACGAGCTTCGCGGGAGGCGAGCGGCTCTACCGCAACACGGGAACGAGCTTCATCGATGTGACCGAGGAGAGCGGCCTCGGCGGGAGTCCGCGCTGGGGGACGAGCGCGGGCTTCTCGGACTTCGACGGCGACGGGGACCTCGACCTCTACGTCGTGCGCTACGTGGAATACGGCCTGGACCCCGCGCTCCCCTGCACCCTCAACGGGCGCCACACTTACTGCTCTCCGGCCCTCTTCGAGGCCGAGCCCGACACGTTTTGGCGCAACGAGGGCGGCCGCTTCGTCGACGCCAGCGGGCCATCGGGAATCGCGGCGCACGCCTGCAAGGGGCTGGCCCTCGCGTTGGGAGACGTCGACGGGGACGGGGACGTCGACGCCTTCGTCGCGAACGACATCACGCGCAACCTGCTCTGGATCAACGACGGAGCGGGGCGCTTCACCGACCGCGGGATCCTGTCGGGCACGGCCTATGACGAGACCGGTCGGGCCTCCGCAGGGATGGGAGCCGACTTCTCGGACATCGACGAGAACGGCCTGCTCGACATCGCCTGCACGAACTTCCAGGACGAGACCTCCAACCTCTTCGTGCAGGGCTCGCCGGAGGTCTTCCGGGATCGCGCCTACGCCTTGGGCGTCGGGCAGTCGGCTCAGCAGCGGCTGAGCTTCGGCGTCGACTTCTTCGACGCCGACAACGACGGGGACGAGGACCTCTTCGTCGCCAACGGCCACATCGACGACGGCGTCGACGCCGTCAGCGAGACGACGGCATTCGCGCAACCCAACTCCCTCTACCTCCTGGAGGGAGGGCGCTTCGAGGAGGTCGGCGCGAGCGCGGGGAGCGGATTGGCCCTGGTGGAGGTCTCTCGCGCCGCCGTGAGCGCCGACCTCGACGGAGACGGCCGCCTCGACCTCGTGCTGACGAGCAACGCGGGCCCCGCGCGCCTATTGATGAACCGCAGCGAAGCCCGGGGCGAGGCCGTGGTGCTCTGGCTCGAGCGCGCGGCGCCCCATCGCAGTCCGATCGGGACCCGCGTCGAGGCGCGCGTGGGCGAGCGCGTGCTACTGCGCGAAGTCCACGGCTCCTCGAGCTTCCTCTCGCATTGCGACGCCCGAGTCCACCTCGGCCTTGGCGAGGCGCAGGCGCTCGACGAGCTCGTGATCCGCTGGCCGGGCGCGGAGCCCCAGGAGATCGCGGAGCTCGCGCCGGGCTTCTGGCGTGTCGTCGAGGGTCGGGAGCCGGAGACCTTCACCCCCGGCGCCAAGGTCCTGGCCCCGGAGTGAGGCCGCGCTGACGCGAGCTCCTCAGTCGAGGTGCCCGCGATCCGCGTCGCCCATCTCGACGTCCCCGCCGGGGAAGTACTCCCTCCAGCGCCCGTCGACCCGGCGCGCCGTCTCGGGGTCGGTGAAGAGCTCCTCGGGGTAGCACGACTTCATGCGCGCGTCGATCAGGACCGGAGCGCGGAAGCCGGTGTGGTTGTGTTCCCGACGCAGCTCGGCGGCGTGCAGGTCCGCGGCGGGGTCGAAGCGCGTGAAGGTGGTCCAGAGGAAGTTGATCGTCGAGCGCGTCGCGCGCTCGGCGTCGTCGGTCAGCACGAGCAGGGGCCAGTCCGCGAAGGCGGGGTCGGCCGCGATGCGCGCCGCGGCGTCGGGGTCCTCGGCGTGCGACGCGCCCTCGATGACGAGGCAGCCGGGGCAAAAGGGCCGCACCGCCTGCACTTCGCCGGAGGGCTCCCCGCTGAACTCCTCCGGCAGCTCTCGCCGCTTCTCGCCGAGCCCGACGAGGACGCCCTTCGAGCCCTCGTTGAGGCGCGGGCCCGCGTAGTCGAGGGTGTCCATCGAGAGGTTCGCGAAGACGAAGAGGTCGGTCTCGAAGTCCGCGCGCTCGAGGACGTGCTGGAGCACGCCACGAAAGTCCTTCAGGTCGATCGGCCGGTCGACGAGCAGGAGGAACTTCGTCAGGGAGAGCTGCCCCTCTCCGAGGATGCGGAAGGCGCTGACGAGGGCCTCGCGCTTGTAGCGCTCGCGAACGACCGCCGCGGAGAGGGAGTGATAGCCCGTCTCCCCGTAGCTCCAGAGGTCGACGACCGAGGGCATGACGACGGGGAAGAGCGGGGAGAGGAGCTCCTGCAGGTAGTCGCCGAGGAAGAAGTCCTCCTGCCGCGGTTTGCCGACGACGGTGGCGGGGTAGACCGCGCCGCGGCGATGGAGCAGGGCGTCGACGCGGATCCACGGGAAGTCGTGGACCTCGGAGTAGTAGCCGTAGTGGTCACCGAAGGGACCCTCGGGTCGCCGCTCGCCGGCGGGGATCTCGCCCACGATCGCGAAGTCGGCCTCGGCGACCAGCGGCAGGGGGCCGGCCGGGTTGGCGCACAGCTCGAGGCGCCGTCCGTTCAAGAGGCTCGCGAGCAGGAGCTCCGGCACGTTCTCGGGCAGGGGCGCGATCGCGGACAGCATCAGCGCCGGCGGTCCTCCGAGGAAGATGTTGACCGGCAGGGCGCGCCCGGCTTCTTCCGCCGCGGCGAGGTGGAAGCCCGCGCCGCGGTGGATCTGGATGTGGGCGCCCAGGGCGTCCTCGCCGTAAAGCTGGGCGCGGTACATCCCCAGGTTGTGGCCGCCGCTTTCGGGGTGCTCGGTGTAGACCAGGGGCAGGGTCAGGAATCGCCCCCCGTCCCGCGGCCAGGTCTTGATCGCGGGCAACCGCCCGAGCCGCGGTCGCCGTTCGACGTAGTCGCACACCGGACCCGATCGGCCGCGTCGCAAACCGACGCGGGCGAGGGAGGCGAAGAGACTGCGTCGCGCCCACAGCTTGCCGAGGGTCGGCGGCATGAGCTCCTCGGGGAGCTTCGCGACCTCGGCCACGAGCTCCCCGGGCCGAGACCCGAAGGCGAGCTCGACTCGCCGCGCCGAGCCGAAGAGGTTCGTCACCAGGGGGAAGTCCGCTCCCTCCACGCGCCGGAACAGCAGGGCGGGCCCACCCGCGGCGATCACCCGGCGGTGGATCTCAGCCACCTCGAGCTCCGCCGAGACCGGGGCCTCGATCTCGACCAGCTCGCCCTCGGCGCGCAGGACGTCGATCCACTCCCGCAGGCTGGCGGGCGGTGCCTGGCTGCTCACCGGATCCCTCCGCGGGCGCTGGAGGGGGCTGGGAGGCCGGCGGAGGGGGATTCCATGGGGATCGGGAGCCGCAACGGAAGAAGGGCGGACAAGAATACGCCCTCCCGGTCGATAGGGTCCAGGGCCCTCCGTAGGCCCGGGGAGCCCGAAACCACGGTGGATCACCGCGGTTCGACGGGCCCGCCCGCGAGAGAGATCCCCGACCGATCCGCTCCGCCCGAGATCCATGCGCCTCCAGCTCCAAGCCTGCTTGCTCTCCGTCTGCCTGTCGACCCTGGCCGCCGGCCCTCTCGCCGCCGCGCCGCACGCCACCCCCGGAGAGGGCGGGGACGAGGTCGCGCAGGAGCTCGTCTGGAACCGACGTACCGTCGAGCACCTCTTCAACCGGGCCGGCTTCGGGGCGCGCGGGGGTCAGATCTCCCGGGCGCTGAAGCGCACCCCTGAGGAGGTCGTGGACGAGCTCCTCGAAGGCGGCCGCCACGTCGCGCCGCCCTACGCGAGCCAGGGAACGGTCGAGGACACGGAGGTCGATCGGAGCCAGCCGCGGGAGAAGCGCCGACGCGAGAGCGCCCTCCTGAAGCGCGAGGATCGCTACCAGATGGAGGCCTACACCTGCTGGTGGATCGACCGCATGCTGGCCCACGACGACCCGCTGCGGGACCGCATGACGCTCTTCTGGCACGGGCTCTTCGCCACACAGTACGGGATGGTGAAGCGCTCCTACGACATGATCCAGCAGCACCAGCTCATCCGCGATAACGCGGTCGAGAGCTACGCGACATTGCTGCACGGCATCGCCAAGGACCCGGCGATGGTGCTCTTCCTCGACAACCAGAGGAACAAGAAGAAGGCGCCGAACGAGAACCTGGCTCGCGAGCTGATGGAGCTCTTCAGCCTCGGCGAGGGCAACTACACGGAGCAGGACGTCAAGGAGGTCGCCCGCGCCTTGACGGGGACCTCGCGCGACAAGATCGGCAACTACCGCTTCGACGCCAAGCACCACGACAAGGGCCGCAAGACCATCCTGGGTGAGACCGGGCGCTACGGAGCAGAAGAGGTCGTCGACCTCCTCCTTCGCCAGACGGCCTGCGCGCGCTACGTCACGCGCCGCATCATCACCTACCTCGAGGGCGTCCCCCCCGACGAGCTGCGCCTCGTCGAGTACGCGGCCTTCCTGCAGCGCCACGAGTACGAGCTGAAGCCCTTCCTGCGCAAGCTCCTGCTCGATCCTCGCTTCTACCGCGAGGAGGTCCTGGAGGCGCGCGTATTGGGCCCGGTCGACTACGTCGTCGGCTCGGCGCGGCGGCTCGGCATGAAGATCAGCCCGGACTACGTCCGCGCGGCCAGCGCCGAGCTCGGCCAGAAGCTCTTCGACCCGCCGAGCGTCAAGGGCTGGGACCAGGGGGTGGCCTGGATCAACACCGGTTCCCTCCTCGCCCGCGGCAACAGCGTGGGCCTGATGCTCGGGACCGTGGACCTGGAGGAGACCTTCCGGCCGAAGGGCAAGAAGCGCAGCGCCCTGGACGAGCCGGCGGACGAACGGGTCGAGGAGGAGGAGCGCGGGGGGCGGCGCTCGCGCGAAGAGCCCAGCGACGACGACTACGAGGAGGAGGACTCCATGGGCGGGTCCATGGGCGGCTCGATGATGGGCCAAGTGGACGACGACGAGCCTCAGGACGATCGCGACCCCATGCCCAAGGAGCTTCGCCGCCTGGTCAACGCCCTCGGCACCGACTACCAGCCCGAGCTCAACCTCTGCTGGAGCCTGAGCCGCGGCGGCGTCGAGGGGGACGAGCGCATCGTCGCCGCCTTGCTCGACGACCTGCTCGCCATCGAAGCGCCCAGGGACACGCGACGACGGATGCTCGATTACTTCCGCGCCGCCCGCGAGGCCGCAGGCCTGGCCGAGGAGGGCTTCCTGACTGAGCCCGACCGCGCCGAACCCATCCTGCGCCAGCTCGCGCACCTGATCCTGGCCCTGCCCGAGGCCCAGCTGGGCTGAGACGCCCCGAACACACGCCGGCATGAAGCACTCCGACGATCCGCGACGAACGAACGCCATCAACCGCCGGGCTTTCCTGGGCACCTCACTCGGCGCCCTCGGCCTGACCCTGACGGCTCCCGGAGCGAAGGCGGGTGCTCTGCGCCTCCTCGGGGGCCGCCGTCGCGAGGGCGAGCGCACGCTCGTCATCATCCAGCTCAACGGCGGCAACGACGTCCTTTCGACCCTCGTGCCCTACGCCGACGACGAGTACCACCGCGTGCGCAAGTCGACGAAGATCGACCACGACACCCTCTTCAAGGTCGACGACTACCGCGGCTTCCACCCCAAGCTCCGCAAGCTCTCGAAGCGCTTCGCGGAGGGCGAGATCGGCGTCATCCAGGGCGCCGGCTACCCGGGCCCGAATCGCTCGCACTTCAAGTCGCGGGAGATCTGGCACACCGCCGACCTGCGCGGCCGCGCCCGGGGCGACGGCTGGGCCGGGCGCCTCTGCGCCACGAAGTGGCCGGAGGAGAGCCTGCCCGAGCTGAGCGTGCACATCGGACCCAGCCTGCCCTTCTCCCTGCACTCCGCGACGCACCCGCCCGTCGCCTTCAACACGCCCGACTCCTACCAGTGGCTCGGGGACGAGGGAGCCGAAGGCTCCTTGGAGATGAAGCGCCAGGACGAGGAGGAAGAGCGCCGTCCGAGCTCCGTGCTCGACCACCTGCGGGGCGTGATGAGCGACGCGCGCGGCTCCTCGGAGCGAATCCTGGAGGCGATCCGCCGCTACGAGACGCCGGTGGACTTCAAGGGCGAGACCTTCTCCCAGGCGATGCTCACGGCCTCGGCCCTGATCCACTCGGGCCACGGCAGCCGCGTCATCTCCGTCACGACCGGCGGCTTCGATACCCACGCCTACCAGAAGGGGGACCACGCCACGGCCCTCGAGAAGTTCGACGACGGCCTCGACTCTTTCCTGCGAGACGTGCGGCGCTGCGAGGCGGGGGGCCGGACCCTGGTCGTCGCCTTCTCCGAGTTCGGCCGGCGCGTCCAGGAGAACGGTTCCGGCGGGACCGATCACGGCAAGGCGGGCCTGATGTTCGTCGCCGGCGATCCGGTGCGGGGCGGGCTCTACGGGAAGTACCCCTCCCTGACCGACCTCGACGACAAGGACCTGCGCTTCAACGTCGACTTCCGAGACGTCTACGCGACCGCCACGCGTTGGATGGGCGGCGACGTCGAGGCCGTCCTCGACCGACCCTGGGCGGGCCTCGACTACCTGAGCTAGGCGGCTGAGCTAGGCCGCGCTGATCAGCGTGTGCAGGCGGGTCACCGCTGCGCGATCGAGGTCGAGGTGCAAGCTCGAGTAGGCCTCGCCGAACTCGGCCCAGCGGTAGTCCGCCCAGCGGCCGTCGAGGCGCAGCTCCTGGATGGTCGCCGCGAGGGAGCCGTAGGGCCACTCGACGACCTCCTCGTCCCCGAGCTGCCACAGCTTGGGCATCTGCAGGTCGATCAGGTCCGCCGGCTTGGGCAACCCGACGTCCCGCGTGACCTCGCGCTCGATGGCGGTCTCGATCTTCTCCCCGAAGCCGATCGCCCCGTCCAGGGCGCCCCAGGTGGGGTTGTGGCCTCGGGCGCTGCGCAGGAGCAGATAGCGGGGGTCGCCGCGCTCGAAGCTGTAGATGAAGACCTTGATCCTGTGCTGGAGCTCACTCATCGGGGAGAGGGCAGCCGGGGCGGGGGGGCGGCCGAACGGGGGGGGGCTGCCCTGGGGCTGATCCTCGATTATCGGCTCCGACGCCTCACGACCTGGGAAAATGTATTCTGAGTGCGAGATGGCCGCCGACCGCCTGGACCGCGCCTTGGGGCGCCTGGACGCTCTCGTGAACTGGGAACGTCGGGATCGCGGTGGAGGGATGGATCGCTCCCTGGAACCCGTCCGAGACGTCCTGGAGCGGGTAGGGGCCCCACATCGGGGGTTCAACTCGGTGCTGGTGGGGGGAACCAAGGGGAAAGGCTCGGTCTGCGCTCTGGTGGCCACCGCCCTGGATCGAGCCGGAGTCGCGGTCGGGATCTACGCCTCTCCCCACGTGGAGCGGGTCACGGAGCGGGTGCGTCTGGGTGGCGAGGAGGTGGGCCGGGAAGCCCTCGCGAAGGCCCTGGAGGAGGCCCTCGAGGCCCGGGAGGCCGCCCTGGCGGAGGGGGCGCCTGGGGGAGCGGCCACCTGGTTCGATCTCGTGACCGTGGCCGCCTTCCTCCTGTTCGCCCAGGCCGAGGTGGACTGGGCCCTGGTGGAGGTCGGGATCGGCGGTCGCCTCGACTCGACCCGGGCCCTCGATCCGGCCGTGAGCGTGGTCACGAACGTCGAGCTCGAGCACACCGCCACCCTGGGCCCCACGCGGGAGGCCATCGCCGGGGAGAAGGCCGCCGTGGTGGGGGAGAACGGAGTCCTCGTGACCGGAGTGCAAGAGGAGGACGAGGCCGTCTGGGAGGTCCTGCGGACGACCTGCGAGGCCGCGGGGGCGCGCCTGGTGTCCGTCCCCCAGCGCGGCCCGATCGAGGCGCGCAATCTCGCCCTGGCCGAGGCCGTCCTGAACGAGCTCGGGCGTCTGGGGGTCCGCGACGGGGACGGGCGGCCGATTTGGCGCTCCCACCTGGACGCCGAGGCCGCCGCCTCCGCCCGCCTCCCCGGCCGCCAGGAGCGCTTCTCGGTCGCAGGCGTGCCGGTCGTTCTCGACTGCGGCCACACCGCCGAGGCCGCTTCCCTGCTCCTGGAGGAGCTCGAGCGGGACCCCGAGCTGGGCCGCAAGCCCAAGTTGCTCCTGGCCCTGGGGCGCGAGAAGGACGCCCCACGCCTCCTCAAGGCCTTCGCGGGCCACGTCGATAGGTGCCTGTGCTCTACGGCCCCCGAGGGGAGGCTCCTGGACTGCGAGGAACTGGCGGAGCGGGCCCACGAGGCCGGCCACGACCCCGAGGCCTGGGACGACCCCGAGGAGGCCCTGGACGACGCGATCACCGAAGCCGCCGAGACTGGAGGGTGGGTCCTGATTTTCGGATCCTTCTACCTGGCGGCGGTCCTCCGACCCCGACTCGAGCGCCTGGCCGCCGACCTCCTCGACTGACCCCATGATCACGATCGTCTCGGACCTCTTGCTCACCGACTCCTTCCTCATCAAGGGGAACGTCGAGAACAAGTACACCCGTCTGAGCCAGATCCTCGACGAGCACCGGCGCTACTTCCTGAAGGTCCGCGACGCGACCCTGATCGACCTCAAGACCTGCGAGCGGATCAAGACGCCGCTCCTGCACGTCAACCTCGACGAGATCCTGATCGCCCACGAGCTGCTCGACGAGGCCGGTGACCAGCACATGCGCGTTGCGACCCCCGAGTCCGAGCTGCACCGCGTGCGCGTCTTCTACACGGGGCTGCTCAACATCGAGGTGGCGGGCTACGTTCGGCCTGGGGCCTACGAGGCCGACGACCACCTCTCGCGCCGCTTCTTCGTGCTGCGCAAGCCCGCCCTGCGCGGCTTCAAGGACCACGGGGACGAGGACCTCAAGCTCCTGGACTCCCTGAGCTACCTGATCCTCAACAAGGTCCGCCTGTCGTACATCTACGACTTCAACTAGGCGAAACGCCGGCGGCGCCGCGCCGTAGGATGAAGGCGTGGACGTCGGCGAGATCGAGGACAGCGGAGAGCGCGAGGTCGAGTGGCCGGGGGACCAGCCCGTCCCCGAGTCGCTCGAGCGCGGCGCTCCCCACTACCTGACCCTCGGGGGGCTCCTCGGCGGCAGCGGCACCCTCGTCCTGCTCGCCACCATCGCCGAGCCCGATCCCCGCGGCTACGGCACCCACGAACAGCTCGGTCTCTCGCCCTGTCGCCTCAAGCAATGGACGGACGTGCCCTGCCCGGGGTGCGGCGTGACGACGGCCACGACGCTTGCGCTGCAGGGTCGCCCTGTCGACTCCTTCCTCGTCCAGCCCTTCGGTCTCCTCACGGCGATCGGTCTGCCGCTCTTGACGCTCTGGGCCGTGCTCGGCCACCTGCGCGGCGCGGACGTCTACCGCACGATCGAGACCCGCAAGGGGCGCTGGGTGAAGGTGCTGCTCGCGTTGCTGGGGATGGCCTGGATCTACAAGATCGTCGCGGGCTGAGGACGTCGCGCTCTCGGGCTTTGCGCGTCAGGGGCTGAAGGTCACCCGAAGGGCGTCCGTCAAGTTCGTCCCGCTCCCGGCGCCGTCGGTGAAGAGGAACTGGAACCCCCAGGTCACACCGGGCTGGAGGTGGGAGAAGGCGGCGAGCTCGGCGCCGACGACGCGCTCCACCTGCCCGTGGACCGGGACGAGCGCGGGGGGGCCGAGGCGGACCAAGGGCATCGCGCCCCCGTCGACGCAGAGGTAGCCGCCGCCGAAGGGGACCGGGTCGCCGGCGCGCCCCATGAAGAACCACCCCGTCTCTCCGGGAGGACAGTCCATCGCGCGCAGCACGAGCGGCTCGTCGAAGGAGAGCGCCAGGTGGCCCAGGCCGTAGATCCGCGCCGCGGCACCTGTCGAGTTCGGCGAGCTGAAGCAGTAGACCTGGGCGCCGGGACAACCCGCTTCCGCGCCGAGAAGCCGTCGATAGAGGCAATTCTCCGTCCTGGTCTCCAGCAGTTCGTGGATCGCGGCGGTCATGACCAGCACGGCTTCGTGCGCGTTCGCCTGGGTCTGGATGTCGGCGGGCAGCGTCCCGAGCGCGGGGCCCGTGACGTCGGAGGTGTAGATCTCGACCGCCGTCGATGCTCCCGGGGTGGATTGAACGAGCAGGACCTCCAGGCGATCCAGCAAGTGGACGCCCTCGTACTGGGTCGAGCGCGCGATCAGGTCGCTCCGGATGTTCGCCGCCTGGAAGCGCTCGTCCAGCATCACGTGCTCCTCGACGGAGAGGTCCGGAGCCTCGGCCTGTCGCGCGAGCTCCAGGGCCCGCTGGGCCTTGACGAGGAGCTCCTCCAGGCCGCCGAGTTGCGCCTGCAGCATCCCCACGCCGTCGGCCCATCGATGGTCGGGGTCCTGGGCGGCGGATGCCGACGCGGGAGAGAAGGCGATGAACGCGAGCGCCAGGGGCGCGAGACGGCGAGGGTCGTTGATCTTCATGGGCACCTACGCGGTGGCGTGGGGGTCGCTGGGCTTCCGAGTGCAGATCGACCGCGTGGGCGAACCGACCGCGAAAACTCCACGCACGGCGGACTCGAGGGCGCTGCCGGGTGTCGGCCTGGGTCGCCGAGCCCGGGGCCGCCTTCCCAGCGGAGGGGCTTCTCGCCCCGGCTCGGATCGGTTGGGATGGAACCCATGGGGACCCTCCTCGCACTCGCCCTCCCCCTGCTCCTCGCGACGCCGTCCCCGCAGACCGGCGCCCACGGGTTGGCCGAGGTCGACGCCCTGATCGAGATCTGGATGGAGGAGGCGCTGCCCGGTTGGCGTGAGCCCCTGGGGCCCGCGCCCAGCCTGGAGGAGGTGCTCGCTCCCCTGCCGGCGGACTTCGTGCCCGTCCGCGAGCGCGTGCCCAGCCCCGAGACCGCGACCGAGCTGGAACGCGTCGCCGCCGAGCGCAAGGCGACCCCGGAGGAGGACCTCGAGGGCCGCCTGGCCCTCGCCCGCGAGGAGCTGCGGCTCCTTGACGCCGAGCTGGGACCGGGCCACCCCGACACTTACGAGGCCAGCGATCGCGTACGCGAGCTGGGCACCCGGCGCGACCTCGACGCGGATCAACGGGCGCGATTGACCGACATCCGGCGGGAGTACCACGAGGCCGTGGCCGCCTATCGCGCAGGGCGCCACGCGGAGGCCATCTCGGTCCTGGTGGCGGGCCTCGCCGAGGAGCGCGAGCTGATCGGCGCGGAATCTGTGACGCACTGGGTGCTCGCGCAGTTGACGGTCATGCTCTACGCCGGCGGTCACTACCACCGTGCCGAGCGCGTCGGAGACGTGGCGCTCGCCATGGCAGTCCAGCGCTTCGGCCGCATGCACCCGGCCGTCACGACTTCCCTGGGCAACTTCGGATTCGTCAACATCGTGCTCGGTCGCCTCGACGTGGCCGAGGAGTTGCTGGCTCACTCTCTCGCCTGCCGCCGGGAGCTGTACGGCGACCAGGGCGCCGAGGTCGCCTTGACGCTGATGCAGCTCGTCGATCTCCTGTTCCTGCGGGACGACCTGGAGCGGGCCAGCTCGGTTTGCGATCGAGGGATCGAGATCCTGCGCGAGCGGGACGAGCGACCCGAGTGGCTCGGCATTTTGCTGATGCACCGGGGAATCCTCGATTGGTCGCGGGGGGACGAGGCGCGAGCCCACGAGCACTTGCTGGAGTCCGTGGACCTCCTGCGCGAGGCCCACGGCGGCGACAACACCGAGCTGGCCCTCGCCCTCGGCAATCTGTCGGACGTGGAGCTCGGCCTCGGAGCCCACGAGCGCTCTCTCGAACTGGCGGGCGAGTCCTTCGCGATGCTCCTCCGCCTGCACGGTGAGACACACCCGACCATTGGAATCGCCCACCGCCGGAGGGCCGCCGGCTTCGAGTACGCCGGTGAGTTGAACCGCGCGGAGCTCGAGTACCGCGCCGCCATCCGCGCCGCTCATCAGAATGGAGCCGCCGGCCCCTTCGACGAGGCGCGCGCAACCCAGGCCCTCTCGAACCTGCTCGTCCGTCGCGGAGACCTGGAGGAGGCCCTCGTGTGGCGGGAGCGAGCCAGCGAGCGCTGGAGGGTCGCCCTCGGTCGATCCCGCTTCGTCGCCAAGAGCCTCCGGGATGGGGCGGGTTTGCAAGCGGCTCTGGGCAACACGCGCGAGGCGATCGCCGCTCAGACGGAGTCCCTCGAGCTCTACGCGGAGCTGGTCGGGGCGGATCATCCTCGCACGCTCCTCGTGCGCCTCGACCTGGCGCGCATGCTGCTCGCGGCCGGGGATGTGGAGCGCGCGCGGGAGCTCGTCGACGCCGTGCTCGACCTCGAGCTCGAGCCGGGGGACGGCCGGGACCGGCGCGAGGCCTTCGACCGCGCGCACCTGCTGAGCGCGCGGTTGCGTTTCCAGGAAGGCGCCCACGACGCGGCCCTGCGGGAGGTGAACGCTTGCCTCGAGGGAGTCGAAGCGCGGGTGCAATCGCCCCACCTCCAATGGAGCCAGGCCTTGGCGCTGGCCGGCGCCATCCACGAGGCCCGCGGAGAGCTCGATCGCGCGGAGGATCGCGTCGCCGCGGCCCTGGACCAGTCGCTGGGCTTGCGCACGCGAGTCGCCGGAGACGAGCGCGACCGTGCCCTCTATGCGGAGACTCTCACCCTCGCGGAGCTCTCGCGCCGTCTCGTCCGCTTGCGCATCCTGAACGGCGATCCGCGTGGGGCTCTGGAGGCGGCGGAGCTCGGCCGCGAGCGCGCCCTGCTCGACCTCGTGCACCGCGCGCCGCTCGACCTCGTGGAGTTGGCCCAGAGCCGGGAAGACCTCGACCCCGGTGAACTCGGCGCCCTCGTCGAGGCCGAGGCGGCGGCGCGCCGGGGGTTGCTCGACGCGGAGATCGACTGGAGTCGTCTGGCCCAGGGGACTCGCGTCGACGAGGCGCGCGCCGCCGCCGGGGAGGAGGGCGTGCTCGAAGCGCGTCGCGCTTGGCGCCTGGCCCAGGGCGAGCTCGAGGCGGGGCTCGAGGCGGTCTGGCCCGCGGCGCGCCCCCTCGACGCCGAGGCCGTGATCGCAGCTATGCGCGAGGACGAGCTGCTCTTGCACTACGGTCTCGACGGTGACGGCGCCTGCCTGGTGGCCGTCTTCGGCGGCGCCGAACCGGAGGTCCTGGGCTACGTCCTGACCCGGGACGCGGAGGAGGTGACCGAGCTGCGGGAGCGGGTGCTCCTCGCGTGTGCCTCCTTGCGCGCTGGCGGCGTGCTCGACCCCGGTCTCCTGGCCGAGGTGGCGCAGAGCTTGATCCCCGCCGAGCTCTGGCCGCGACTCCTCGAGCGCGAACGCCTGGTCCTGGTGCCGGACGGCTTCCTGCACGAGCTGCCCTTCGAGCTCCTCCCGACGCCGCGGGGAAGCTGGCTCGAGCACGGCCCGCGCCTCGTTCGCAGCTCTTCGGCCACCCTCTTCGCCCGCGGTCGCGCGCGCGGCACCCTCAGTCGGCCCTCCCCGCCACGAGCGGTCGTGCTGGGGGACGCGCGCTTCGGCGAGGAGCCGGTGGAGGTCCTCGCCACGGCAGCGGGGACGCGCAGCGGTGCCGCGGCCTCCTTCACGCGTGCGCGCTTGTTCGCGGGGGGCCTCGCGCCCTTGCCCGGCAGCGGCGTCGAGGCCCGCCAGGTGGCGCGGCGCCTGGAGCGTCGCGGTTGGGGCGTGGAGCTCTTGCTCGCCGAAGAAGCGGGGGAGGCGCGCTTGCGCGAGGCGGTTCGGGGCGCCGGCCTGCTGCACCTCGCCACGCACGGGCTCGCGCCCAGCGCCGCCTCCCCCTACGACGCGGCCTTGGCCCTCTCGACCCCCGAACGCTGGAGCCCGGGGGACGACGGCTTCCTCACGCTCGAGGACCTGGTGCGCGACTGGGGTGGCCTCCTCGCGGCCTGCGACCTCGTCGTGCTCTCCGCCTGCGACACCCAGGTCGGCGTGCCCCTGGGCGAGAGCCGCGTCGCCCTCTCCTGGGGCTTCGCCTTCGGCGGCGCGGACTCCGTGCTCGTCAGCCTGTGGAAGGTGGACGATCGGGCGACGGCGCTCTTGATGGATCGCTTCTACGCGAACTACTGCGGAGACTTCGACGCGCCGCGCCAGCTGCGCGAGCGTCGATTCGAGGCGGGGAGACCGATGCCCGAAGACGCGGCGCTGCACGAGGCCAAGTTGTGGCTCGCGCGCTCCGATCCCGCTGCCAACCGAGCGCGCCTCGAGGAGCTGGGGTACGCCGCCGAGGGAAGCGCCTCCCGCGACTTCCCCCGACCCGGCGCGGACCCGAGCTCGCGCCCGACCGAGGCGTCCTTCGACTTCCGAGCGCCGCAATTCGGGTCGGCCTTCGCGCTCCACGGACAGCCGGACTGAGTTCGCTCCGTCAGCGCAGTCGCCCGACCCGCACCTGCGCGCCGAGCGCGCGCGACAGGGTCTCGCTGCCGTCCTCGTCGAGCACGAGTTCCCAAGGAGCGTCCTCGAGCCGTGACTCGGGGAGCTCCTGCAGGCTCACCACCGCCACCACCGCCCGCAGGCGCCGTCCTGCATCGAAGCGCGTCGGGTAGGGCCCGAAGCGGTGGTCCGCGTCACCGTCGAAGCGAGCGCTCTCGTGGCCGTCGAGGTCGAGGGGCATCGTGTGTGGCTCGCCCCGCTCGTCGATCGCCACGAGCCGGATCCATGCGGAGAGCTCGAGGCGTACGCCCACGTGGAACTCCTCGAGCTCGTGGGCCGTGTCACGCATGGGGCCGAACAGGTCCTGGGCCTCTTCAGCCAAGGCGAGCTCCACCCGGCCCGGGGCGGCGCCTTCCTCCGGCTCCCAGAGGAGGAGGAAGGCGAGGAGGGCCGCGGCCGCCGCCGCGAGGGCTCCCGGGAACAACCACCGACGGCCCGGCCGTGCAGGGGGGCTCGCTGCCGGCGCTTGCTGCGCGGTCGCGGGCGCCGCGCGCGCCTCGTCCTCGGGCGCCGCCGCCCCCACGAGCTCGCGGCAGGCGCGGCAGTCAGCCAGGTGGAGCTCGACCGCCTCCCGCTCGAAGTCGAGCAGGCGGCCTTCGGCGAAGCCGGCCAGGGTCAGCTCGTCGGGGTGCGAAGAGGGAGTCTCGGAGGCTCGGGGTGTGGCAGTCATCCTTCGTTCGGCATCTCGGGGTCGCGCGGGGTCGCGGGACGTTGACCCTCGTCCCCCGGCTTTCCGAGGGCGAGGACCAGTTCCTGGATCCACGTCGGGTCCTCGCGTTCCACGGCGGAGGCGGTCGACACGAGGCGCTCGCGGAGCTTGTCGGTGGCGTGCTGCAGCAGGCGCGTGACCCGCGAGTCGCTGACTCCGAGCTGGGCGGCGATCGCGCGCTGGGGGAGACCTTGCTCGTGCTTGAGGAGCAGGGCCAGGCGCTCCTTGAGGGTCAATTCCTGACGCAGACGGGCGGCGAACTCGACGATCCGGTCGCTCGCCTCCTGGCGCTCCGCGGCCTGGGCGGGGCGCGGCGCGCCGTCGACCTCGGCTCCTTCGACGAGCTCGACCCGGCGCGCCCCGCGCCGCGCGCCGTCCGCGACCCGGCGGCGCGCGATGGTGCAAAGCCAGCCGCGCAGGGAGCCGGAACCGTCGTAGCGCGCCAGAGGCGAGCTGCCGTCGCTGCCCGCGGAGAGCAAGGTGCCGGGCAGACCGTCCGCGAGCTCCTCCGCGTCCGCGGGAGATGCCCCCTGCGCGCGGGCAGCGCGCAGGACCGAGTCGCGGTGCAGGGTCGTGTAACGCTCCCAGGCGGCGGCGTCGCCGCGCTCCCAGGCGATGGCGAGGGCCAGGTCCGCCAGGGCCACTCGGGAGACGGCGTCTTCGAAGCTGGCCGCGTCCGGCTCGAGTCCGGCGCGCTCGAAGCGACGCAACGTGCGCGCCGCGGCGACGCTCGCCAGCTCGTCGAGCTCGACGCCGAGCCCCTGTAGCTGTTCGGCGATCCCGCTCCAGGCCGACTTCACGGAAGACCGGGCCCAGACCCGCGGACCCTGTCGCTCTGCGCTCGTCATGGCCCCGGATCGGATCCTACGCCAACCGGGGGGCGAGGCGCCGCGCAATGCAGGTCGGATCGGTCCGGGAGGGCCCCAGGAGAAGAGCTCGGGGCCGGAGAGCGCCTCCGGCCCCGAGCTTCGGGCGTTGAACGAGCTGCTGGCGGGCGATCAACTCGAGACCAGGACCTCCAGCGCGCTCGAGACGTTGTTGCCGTTGCCGCAGGGACCGTTGTTGTCGCGATACCAGACCTGGAAATAGTGGGAGGAGCCGGCGCTCGCGGTGCTCGTGGTCAGCACGTCCTGGTCCCAGGTGGCCAGGCCGGCCGCGTCGGCGAAGACGACGCCGTGGCGCTTGAGGGAGCCAGCGACGCAGCGGACACCGTCCCCGAAAGTGAGCCCTGGGTTGTCGATGCTGAAGGGTCCGGAGAACATCAGAGCCGGGCGATTGGGAGGCAGCTGGCCCGAGGCGATCTCCAGGTTGTCGAGGGTGAGGCTCGCGCTCCCGTAGCCGAGGGCGTAGGCGCCGAGGCCCGTCGAATTCAGGCAACCCTCGATCGGGCCGCCAAAGTTGGCGCAGGGGCAGGGGCCGGCGGTTCCGTCGCCGAAGCAGTACTCGGTTCCCTGGCGGGCGCGCAGGACGCTCACCTCGTCGACCAGGGCGAAGAAGGCGCCGCCGTTGTTCGGGCCCTCCCCGTAGATGCGTAGCCGATCGAAGGTGACCCCGACGATCTCGAAGTCCATCTGAGTCCATCCACCGGCAAGGATGAGCTGGGCGTCCGTCTCGATCACCGTGGCCCCCAGGCTGGCCTCCAGGACGATCTGGTTGCCTGCGGAGCTGCCCGGGATGACGTACAGACGCACCTCGGCGCGCGTGGCCTCGCTGAAGGGCAGGATGCGGAAGCTACCGATGCGTCCCGCGGTGCCGATCGTCCCGGGGATGACGGGGCCCGTGTCCAGCGTGTTGGGGGAGGTGAAGTCGGGGAAGGACCCCAGGTTGGCCGAGGCGTCCTCGATCGAGAAGGGCGAGGTGGGCCCGCTCCCGTCGTAGAGGTCGAGGTTGTCGAAGCGCAGGTTGTCCTCGACGTAGTGCGTGGTCCCCGCCCCCTCCGGCACGACGTCGAAGTTGGCCGTGGACCACTGGGCCGTCGCGGCGGGGGTCATCAGGGTGGTGGCGGCGAGGAGGAGCAGGATTCGGTTCTTCATGCTGGAGCTCGGGGCGTGGGTTTCGGTGCGGACCCAGCCATCGCGGGTCACTCGGCACCCCAGGTCCCGCCCCGCGGGCGAGCCTTGACCCCCCTCCTCCGAAATTCTCCCGCCGGGGCTGCCCGGAGGGCTCAGTCCACGCCGAAGCGCGCGAAGCGGCCCTGGGGGGCGGGGTCGAGGATCCAGATCTCGGGCGGGGTCGCCGCGGACTCCAGGCGCCGCCTCAGTCGCCGCCGACCCTCGGGTTGCAGGCTCGCGGAGTTGACGATCAGGGCCGCGCGGCCGCCGCTCTCCTCGAAGGGGCAGGCGAAGTCGCCGCGGCAGTCGATCACATCCGCGCCCGGGATCGAGAGGAAGTAGACGCTCGTGAGCGAGACCTGCCTGCCGCGATAGGCGCCGGAGGTCCAGAAGCCCAGGGTGCTCAGGTGCTCGACGCCGCGCTCCGCGAGCTCGTCGACGAGAGCGTGCGTTGGTGAGGTGAATGCGCGTGGGACGCGGGCGACGGTGATCGCGGTCCACGCGAGGCCTCCGGCCGCGAGCGTCATTGCCAAAGGGACGGCCCGGCGCCGCAGCGGCCGAGCGAGCACGACGAGGGCGAGCACGACGACCAGGGCGGCGCCACTCCAGCGCAGCGCGTCGCCCCCCGCCCAGCTCCAGAGGTAGAGCGGGTCGACCGCCGGCCAGAGCTGCGCCTGCCGCACCGCCGGGGCATAGACCTCGGAGACCTCGATCGCGACGAAGCGCAGCGCGAGCGGGAGCGCGACCAGCAGGGGCGCCGCGAGGCCCGCGGGGCTCCCGGCCAGCCGCCGCAGGAAGACCGCGCCGACGACCGCCAGGGCCGGATAGGCCGGCATGCCGTACCAGGGCCACTTCGACTCGACGAAGCAGAAGAGGGCCAGGACGAAGCCGGCGAAGACCGCGAGCAGGCGCAGATCGCGGCTCTCCTCGCCCCGCGGCCAGCCGAGCAGGGCGCTGCTCCACGCGACCCCGAGCAGCGGGCCCCAGGGCATGAAGCTCCGCCAGCAGGCGAAGAGCCCGGAGGCCCAGCTCGCGTTCGGGTCGAGGGCGGCCTTGCCGGTGCGACCGAGGATCTCGAGCTCGAAGTAGATCTTCCAGAAGCTCTGGCCGTGGGTGATCCAGGCGTAGGCGTGCCAGGGCAGCACCACGACGAGGAAGCCCGCGAGGAAACCGAGCCCCCAGCGACGCGCGGCCCCGCGATCGGCTCGCCACAGGTGCACCGCGAGCGTCGGCACGAGGAAGACGACCAGCGGGAGCTTGATCATCATCACCAGCGCCGTGCACAGCCCTGATGCCCAGAGTCGCCAGGGCTTGACGTCGGCCCGCAGGCCGAGGACGAGCGCGGCGAACATCGTCGTCACGAGCACCGAGTCGAGGCTCGCCGTTCGCGCGCCGTGCTCGAACACGAGCTGGTGGTTCCCGAGCAGGAGCAGCGCCGCGCCGACGGCCGCCAGGGGCCCGGCCAGCCGCCGCGCCGTCCCGTAGACGAGGGCGACCAGCACGAGGGCCGCGAGGGCCGACGGCAGGCGCGCGAGGAGCTCGAAGTTGCCCGGCAACCAGCTCAGCGAGCCCGCCATCATCCAGTAGACGAGCGGCGGCTTGTTGAGCAGTGGTTCACCCCAGTAGGTCGGGGTGAGGAGGTCGCCGCTCTCGGCCATCTCCCGCGCCACGGCGGCGTAGAGGGCTTCGTCCCCGTCGTGGAAGCTCGCGGCGCCGAGCTCGCCGAGGAGCAGCCAGAGGGCGAAGGCGGCCAGGGCCAGGAGGGCGCCGCCTTCGAGCAGCCGGTGCTTCACGCTCGGGGAAGGCTGGGGCTCGGCGGGCATGGTCGTCCTCGCCGCGATGCGGGTCGAGGCGGAGCAGGAGAATAGCGGCGAGGGAGCCCTTCGTGGAGCGCGACGCCTTGCCTGCTCCGGAGGCGGGCCTAGATTGGTCACCCCTCCTCCGCCTTCGCGCGCCGGAGACGACATGCGACGGACCCTCCTCCCGCTCCTCGCCGCCCTCGCGGCCTGCGGCCCCGCCGCCGAAGCGCCGCGCGACGCGGATGAGCTCCTGGAGTGCAGCGAGGCGGTCTTTCGGCCCACTGCGGAAGGCGCGACGATTCACTGGGTCGCGCGCGTGGAGCTCGAGGCGCGCCTCCGCTGGGGGTCGGATCCAGGGGAGCTCGAACACGAACGCGAGCTCAGCTCGAGGGGGCCGACCGAAGTCGTGATCGACGACCAGCCGGCGAACCGAGAGGTCCACTACCGTCTCGAGTTGCGGCGGCGCGGAGAAGAAGCCTGGGCCTCGCGCCCCACCCGCAGCTTCCACACCGCTCGCGCGAGAGGCTCGACCTTCCAGGTCGGCCTCTTCGCGGACTCGCACCTCTACACGGTCGCGAAGCACAAGGCCTTCAAGGACCTGCGCGCGACGATGCGGCGCCTGGTGGAGGACGATCTCGACTTCCTCGTCTTCCTCGGCGACGAGGCGGGCGTTCACTTCTACGGCGACACGGTGGAGACCATGAACACCAATGCCGCCCTCGAACGTTGGCGTGGATGGCGCCGAACGATGACGCCCTTGCTCGAGCGTTTCCCGACCACGATGGCCCTCGGCAACCACGAGGGGGAGGCGGGCTTCTATCGCGAGCTGCAGCTGCCGCGCGGCGTGTTGAACCTGCAGCGCTGGGGGACGACGGCTCGCAAGCACTACTACCTGAATCCGCTGCCGACGACCTACCCCGAGGGAGGCGAGGACGCGGATTGGGTCGACGAGGGAGCTCCCTCCGGCAATCGCTCACCCTTGCAGAACTACTTCGCTTGGACCTGGGGCGATGCTCTCTTCGTCGTGATCGACGTGCACCGCTACACCGAGGGCGAGCCGCGCACCGTCGAGCCCGGCAACCCCTCGATGGAGGTGAGGGTCGACGTCGACGACTGGACCCTCGGGGAGGAGCAACTCGCGTGGCTCGGGCGCACGCTCGAGGAGAGCGACGCGACCCACAAGCTCCTCTTCGCCCACCACCTCGTCGGGGGCTGGGGCTACGGCCTTTGGGGACAGGACCGTGAAGCGCCCTACAAGTACGGCCGCGGCGGTGCCCGCTACGCGCGCCAAGGCGAGCAGAGCGCCATCACCGACCTCATGCGGCGCCACGGCGCGCGCTACTTCTTCTACGGACACGACCACGTCTTCGCGCACCAGGCCTCCGAGGGGGTCGAGTTCGTCTGCTGCGGCCGCCCCTCCTACCTCGAGCCCGCCTGGTGGAGCTCCGAGGGCTGGCTCGAGGCCTACGGCCCGCGAGAACCCGCGGACCCGAAGTCCTTCCTCGGCACCGTCGGCTACACGCGCCTCACGGTCGGTCCCGAGACCCTCGCGATCGAGTACGTGCGCACGCCGGAGCGGCCGCTTCCTGGTGAGAACGTGAGCGGAGGGTCGGGCGAGGTCGTCTACCGCTGGGAGAGCACCGAGCCCTCGCCCGAGGTCGAGCTCGTTCGCTGAAGGGCTAGCGCGTCGGCACCGGCCCCGGGTGCAGGGAGCGTTCCAGGTACTCGCGCACGAAGGGGATCGGGTCGACCTGATTCCGGTCCTCCTGGCCCTTGCACTGGTGGAAAGCGAGCCACAGGCGGCGGGCTCCCTCGACGTCGCCGGAGATGACGAAGTAGCGGTAGACCGCGGGGCCGTAGACGTTGAGCGGGAACTTGGCTACGGGTCCCCAACGGTGGATCACGTCCTCGTAGGCCACCGGTTGACCCCAGCGGTAGTACAGGTCGGCCGCGGCCTTGTAGACGTTCTCGACCTCGAAGGGCCGCAGGTTGCCGCCGCGTTGAACCAGGCCGAGGGCCCGCTCCATGTGCTCGCCGGCCTTCTCGAACTCGAAGAGGCGCGCGTGGCCCATGGCGACGGTGGCGATGGCGGTCGCCGAGTTGCCGGCCTTCAAGGCCACGTCGGTGCGGGCGCGCTCCTGGTCCCGCTCCCAGCGATCGTCGGCGAGGCGGCGCAGGACGAAGCGGGCCTCGGCGGTGAGGCCGTCGACGGAGCAGCTCACGCGCACCGGGTGGTCGCCGGGGGGGAAGAGCTCCTGCGTGACGTAATTGCGGTTGCTGCGCACCTCGTGCAGGTCTCGCTCGTCGAAGGAGTACTCCCAGTGGAAAGCGTCCCGGGGCTCGCCGCCATCGACAGCCAGTAGCAGCTCTTGGTACAGGGGTTGTCCGAAGTAGTGCTCCTGGTCCTCCGGCTCGTTGAGCATCAACTGACCGTCGTTGCGCGCAGCGACGAAGAGGTCCAGGGAGGGTGCCACGTTCCAGACGAAGGTCGTCGGCTCCTCGTCGCGCACCAGGTCGATGCGCTGGATGGTGTTCGCCCCCTGGGCCCGGTGCCGGTAGCCGAGCAGGAGCTCCATCTCGTAGCGCGTCCAGGCGGAGCGCGGGCCCTCGATCAGGAGCTCCTCGTCGACGATGCCCTTGCGGCGCTTGGGCGGGTCGCCCTTGAACATCACGACGGAGTAGCTGTAGGCGCGCGGCTGGCGCGGATCGGCCGGGTCCAGCGGCTTGGGGTAGGTGGTCAAGCTGTGGCGACCCTCGGGACCCAGGACGCTGTCGTAGGACTTGTGGAGGATCCAGGCCGCGATCGGCACCTCGTCGTCACCCCCTTCGACCCAGACCAGGGGCTCTGCATGGTCCGCCTTGGGCATCGTCGAGCCTCGCCGCTCGTTCGGGGCGAAGCGCAGGCGCTCCTCGGGATGATCGCCGTCGAAGCGGCGGTAGAAGCGGAAGCCGTAGATGCGGTCGAGCAGCTCGGGCTGCGAGTCGAAGGGAGGTCGGTCGGCGAAGTCCTCGGGGATCCAGAGCTCCACGAAGAGCGCGCGCGGCTGCCCGAGCTCGCCGAGCTCCGCATAGCGCGGGTAGTGCACGACACGAGCCACGGGCCCACCGGAGACCTCGGGGATCTCGTCGAGCGGGATGGGGAAAGTCTCGTTGAAGGTGTAGGGCCCCACCGTCACCGTGACCGTCGCCTCGGCCAGCGTCTCCTCCTCCGGCCAGGTCGGGAGCTCGTCGACGAGGCCGTTCGCGAGCAGGGTGTGGCCATTCAGGTAGCCGCCGCTCTCCGCGTCGATCTCGGCCTCGATCGGCTCGGCGCCGGGGATCGCCAGGCTGATCCGCACCTCGGGCGTCACCCCCGGCAAGAATCCCGGGTCGACATAGGTCTGCGAGGAGAGGATCGCGAAGCCGCCCTGCTCGAGGGGTCTGGGGAAGGCCTCGATGGCGTTGATGTCCACCGGCGGGTCCACGTGGACCTCCACGGTCCGCTCCACGGTCGCGCCGCCGAGCTGGACGAAGCCCTGGACCTGAACGGGCCCCTTGCCGAGCTCGTGCGGATCGAGGCCGGAGAGGGTCGCCGTCACCTTGCCGCTGTCGACGGTCTCCTCGCCGGCCTGCGGGTCGACCTCGCGCCACGGCTGCTCGCCGACCTTCACGCGGAACCAGCGGCAGACCTCGTCCTCGATCCCGAGGGGGCGCGTGCGGTAGATCAGCTGCAGCTCGAGGGTGTCCCAGGCCACTTGGTTCGCGGTCAGGAGCAGGATGCGCGCCGGCTCGGTCGCCGGCGGCGCGTTGCGGAGGGCGTTGCGGGTGCGCAGGAGCTCCTGCTCGACCTCCGTGACGGTCAGCGTCGTGCGCGCCTTCCCTTGCACCGTCGCCTCGTGGGCCTGGAAGTAGCCGAAGACCGCGCTCGACAAGGGCGCGCCGTAGACCTCGGTCCACAGCCCCTCGATCCTGTCCCAGAGTCGGTTGTGCTCCAGGAAGCGTCGGCGCGCCTCGCGCTCATTCGGTCCGTCCTCCAGGCTCAGGATCCGGTCCAGCGGGAGCCTCTTGGCTTCGTCGCTCGAGAGGGCGCGGGTGATCGCGGCGTGGCGCTGGATCACCTGGCCGACGTAGGCGTCCAGGCGCAGGCGCCCGATGTCCTCCTCGGGGTTGCGCGGGTCGAGGGCTTCGGTCTCGAGCTCGAGGCCGTTCTCGAGGCTGCGGTAGGTGGCCTCGACGCTGGCGCCCTGCGAGACGGACCAGGCCAGGTCGTGGAGCTCCGCCTGGGTCAGGTGCGCGGCCTTACCGGTCGTGATCGCGGAGGCCACCAGGAGGAGCTTCTGGTACTGCGACTTGTCGAGCTCGACCCAGTCGCCGCCGCCCGGCGAGGGTACGTGGTACGCGCTCGTGTCGCCGTCCCAGAGGACCGACAGGCCCCACTCCCCGTGCTCGGAGGTGAAGAGACTCAGGCCGTGGTAGACCTTGCCGTCCCGCGTCAGCATCCCCCCCTGGGCGATCGCACTCTGCAGGCGGTAGCCGAGGGCGGGGGCCGCGGCGGCCAGGGCGAAGAGCTCTGCGGCGGCGTCGACCACCGCGGCGGCCGGGGTACCGGAGAGGAGGCTCAGACCCGCGGCCTTCTTCAGAAGCACGTTCAGGGCACCGAAGTACTGCGCGAACTTCCGGGATTGGGGAGTCATCCGGAAGCGCAGGGGCTCGAGCTGCTCTTGGATCTCCGCGTGCTTGGCGTGGAGCTGCTTCGAGGTGTCGTAGACGTCCTTGAGGATGCCGAGGGCCTTGGCCGTCGTGTCGAGGGTGCTGACCAGGGCCTTCTGATGCTCGAGCTTGTGGCGCGCGTATTCGACGTCGCCTCGGGCCACGTCGGCGGCGTGGAGGTCGCCCTTCAGCTTCACGTAGTAGTAGCGGGCGACCGGGTCGTCCGTGGCGCGGCTCGAGGCTTTGGCGATGGTCTCGGTGAACTTGGCGCTGGCGCGGTCGCCGGCGGCCGTCTTCTCGAAGAAGACGCCGGTCGCGCCCGCGAGGGCGTCCCGCTCGAAGTTCTGGATCGCCCCCAGGAGCGCGGTGGTGATCCCCATCCCGTAGTCGAAGCCCGAGGAGCTGTCCGCCAGCACGGCCTCGGTGATGGCGATGCCGTCCTTGAACTGCGCAAGGCGCTGGAGGCTGGTCGTGAGCGACTTCTTGTCGGCCTTGATCTGGTTGCGAGCGGCCTCGGCCTTGGCCACGTCCTCCAGGAAGCCCTGGTTCTGGCGTACGAGCTTGCGCAGCTGATCGCGCTTGCCCGTGCGGTCGGCGGCGAGCTGGACCCGGAGGTTCTTTCCGATGAGCTCCCGGGTACGCGCGATGTTCTCGTCCAGCTGGACCGCCTGCTCGCCGTGGTCGAGCATGCGGTGGCTCTCGGCCAGGGCGTACTCCATGACGCCAAAGGAGCTCTTGAGGAGCGCCAGCGGGTTCTGGCTGGCGATCGCCTTGTCGGCGCCGGCCTGGATCAAGGTCTGCCTGTCCCCGTGCACGAGGTCCAGGCGCGCGGAGTCGGCGGCGGCCTGCTTGCCCGCCAGCCGCAGTTGGCCCGCGGTGTCGATCGAGAGGTCGCTGGCGTCGAGGGCGGCGATCTGCTCCTCCCCGTCGGGGCGGATGTCCATCAAGCCCTGCTCGCGCTTCCAGCGAACGACCCACAGGCGCGCGGCCGCCTTCCGGGCCACGTCGCGGTCGACCTGAGTGTCCAGCCCCGGTCGGGAGCAGCGGACGTCGGCGACGGCAGGAGTGCGCGTCTCTTGGAGCGGGTGAGGCGCTCCCGCGGAGGTCAACGCGAGGATAGACGCGACGCCGGCGCACCGGATGCGCCACCTGATGCTCGATCGCCCCACGACTCCTCCTTGGCCAAGGCCCCGGGACAGGGGCTCCAGCATAGGCCAAGGGCTCGTCGTGTGCTCCGCCAGCGACCTCAGAGGACAGCGACCGGAATCGGGGTCTCCAGTTCCCCCGCCTCTCGGGGATCGACCCGCAAGGGGTCCATGGATCCGCTACTCGCCCGCCTCCTCCTCGCTCTCCTCGACATCGTCCCCGAGGTCGAAGTCGTCCGGGGCCGCCTCGACGAGCATCTCGAGGTAGCTCAGGTAGCGAGACTGCGCCAACTCGCCCTCCTCCAGGGCGTCGAGCACCGCGCATTCAGGCTCGTGGTCGTGGGTGCAGTTGGGGTACTTGCACTGCCCCTGGAGCCGCACGAATTCCGGGAAGAGTCCACGCAGGTCGCTCTTCTTCACGCCGTGCAGGCGGAAGACGCGGATGCCGGGGGTGTCGACCACCCAGCCGCCGAGGTCGAGGTGGATCAGGCGCGAGAAGGTCGTCGTGTGCCGCCCCTGCTCCCAGTGCCGGCTGATCTTGCCGACCTTGAGGTCGAGGCCGGGCTGGATGGTGTTGAGGCTCGTCGACTTGCCGGCGCCGGAGGGGCCGTAGAGCACGCTGACCTTGCCCGTGAGGAGCTCCTCCAGCTCGTCGATCCCCCTGCCGTCCTTGGCGCAGAGCTCGAGAATCGGCACGGGGACCGACTCGTAGGTGGCGCGCACTTCGGCCAGGCGGCCCTTCTTGTCGAGGTCGATCTTGTTGAGCACGAGCACCGCGTCCAGGTGATTCCACTCGCAGGCGGCGAGGATGCGATCGGTGCGGTTGCTCGAGAAGCGGGGCTTCTCGAGCGAGGCGAAGATCAGCACCTGGTCGACGTTCGCGACCAGCACCTGCTCGCGCGGGTCGTGGGAGGAGGCGACGCGCGAGAGGGTGTTGCGGCGCGACAGGACCTCGAGCAGGCTCGCGGGCTCGGTGCGCAGGTCGAGCAGGACGCGGTCGCCGACGGCCACGGGGTTCTTGACGCCTTCGAGCTTCTCGAACAGCAGACCGCGGGGCGCCGCCTGGAGGACGTCGCCGCCCACCTCGACGTGACACACCTTGGCGTCGACCCGCACGACCAGTCCTTCGCTGCGCTCCATCGGGGGCCCCTTGTACCCGGCGGGCGCGCGGGCTCCAAGCCGGGGCGGGGGCGGTAGACTCTGCGGGATGGAGAGTCCGCCCGTCATCCGTTCCCGCTCGAACGCCCTGCTCAAGCGCGCGGCGGCGGCGGCCCTCGGCCGCTCGTCCGAGCACGTCGTGCTCGAGGGCGACCGCCTGGTGGACGACGCTCTGGCTGCGGGGATCGAGCTCGAGGCGCTGCTCGTCAGCGAGGAGCGCGAGGAGCGCGCCGCCGATCTCGAGGGCCGGGGACTCCCCGTGCGGCGGGTCGATGCCGCCGAGCTGCGTCGCGTCAGCGCCCTCGAGACGTCGCCCGGCATCTTGGCCCTCGGTCCGCGGCCGATTCCGGCTCCCCTCGAGGCGCTGACCGCCGGGCGCAGCCGGCGGGTGCTGGTCGTTGCCGGGCTCCAAGACCCAGGCAACCTCGGCGCCCTCGCGCGCTCGGCCGAGGCGGCGGGCTTCGACGCCTTGGCCTGCCTGCCGGGGGGCGCGCGGCCCTACGGGCCCAAGGCCCTGCGCGGCTCGATGGGGAGCCTCCTGCGGCTCGTCGTCTGCGAGCCGGGCTCGGTCGAGGAAACCGTGGCGCAGCTCGATCGTGAGGGCTTCCGTCAGCTCCGCGCCGCGACCCGCGGGGGGCGGGACTGGCGCGAGCTCGACGTCATCGGACCCGTGGCGGTATGGGTCGGCGGCGAGACCGGCGACGCGGCGCTCGAGCGCGCCGAGCTCGAGCCGGTCACGATCCCCATGGCGGGGCGCGTCGAGTCCTTGAACGTGACCGTCGCGACCTCACTCCTGCTCTTCGCCGTTGGAGGGGACCGATGAGCCGCGACCTCTTCGGCGAGACGGAGGACGCGGCGCAGGAGCCCTTGGGCGAGATCCTGGCGGACGCGCCCCTCGCGGACCGCATGCGCCCGCGCTCCCTCGAGGAGTACGCCGGCCAGCGCCAGCTCGTCGGCGAGGGCAAGATCCTCGGCTCCCTGCTCGAAGGCGGCCTCTCCCAGAGCCTCATCCTCTGGGGCCCCCCCGGGACGGGCAAGACGACCCTCGCGCGGCTGGTGGCGGCGGCCTCGGGCTTGCGCTTCGTGCCCTTCTCCGCGGTGCTCTCGGGCATCAAGGAGATTCGCGCGGTGATGGCCGAGGCGGAGGAGCTTCGACGCCGCAAGGGCGAGCGGACGCTCGTCTTCATCGACGAGATCCACCGCTTCAACAAGGCGCAGCAGGACGCCTTCCTGCCGCACGTCGAGCGTGGGGACATCCTGCTCGTCGGGGCGACGACGGAGAATCCCTCCTTCGAGGTGAACTCCGCGCTCCTCTCGCGGGTGCGGACGCTCGTGCTCGAGCCCCTCGCGGTCGAGGACCTCGTGGGCCTGATGCGGCGCGCCCTGGATGACGAGGAGCGCGGCCTGGCGCGGGCCTTCGAGGCCTCCGACGAGGTCCTGGTGCGCATCGCGAATGCTTGCGACGGAGACGCGCGCCGCGCGCTGACGGCCCTCGAGACCGCAGCGGCCCTGCTCGCGCCCGGGGAAGAGCTCGGTCAGGAACGCGTCGCCGAGGTCCTTCAGCGCAAGGTGCTGCACTACGACAAGAGCGGCGAGGAGCACTTCAACCTGATCTCGGCGCTCCACAAGAGCATTCGGAACTCCGACGAGAACGCGGCCCTCTACTGGATCACGCGCATGATGGAGGCCGGCGAGGACGGCCGCTACCTGGCGCGGCGCATGATCCGCATGGCGAGCGAGGACGTCGGCCTGGCGGATCCTTACGCTTTGAGGGTGGCTCTCGACGCCGCCGAGGCCTTTCACCAGCTCGGCTACCCCGAGGGCAAGCTCGCCCTCGTGCAGTGCGCCGTCTATCTCGCGCGGGCTCGCAAGTCGAACGCCCTCTACGTCGCCCTCGGCGAGGCTGAGAAGGACGTCGCGCGGACGGCGGCCGAGCCCGTGCCCCTGCACCTGCGCAACGCGGCGACCGACCTGATGAAGCAAGTCGGCTACGGCGAGGGCTATCGCTACGCGCACGACGACCCGGAGGCGGCCCGCGAGATGACCTGCTTGCCCCCCGGACTCGCCGGAAAGCGCTACTTCAAGCCCCGTCGAGACCAGGGCGAGAGCGCTCCGGACTCCTGACGCCTCGGAGGCCGTGTGCTCGAAAAAGTGCCGATTTCGGCCCCTAGAGGCCGATTCACGGCCCTTTCGGCTTGGGGCGGTGCGCAATCTGCGGTGTGACGTCGTGTAGGCGCGATCGCCAAGACGCCCGAATTCGCCACGGAAAAGCCTTGTTCGCGCCATTCTGCCGATTTAGAAGGGCCTCGTTCGCATCGCGAACAACCTCGATGTCCTCGCGTCCTCGCCCGACGGTGGCCTCTGGCCGCGGCTCGGGAGAGACAACCCAGCGACGACTCGAGATCCGTACGCCAACGTCGATCAGGACCCTCGGCCCCGCCGTGGGTCCTGGTCGTTTCAGCCCTCCGCTAGCGCGCGGAGCTTCTCCCCCAGGGCGCTGTTGCGCTCCCGCTGGGAGGCGTTCTCGACGGCCATCTGCACGGCGCGCAGCGAGCCGACCAGAACCACCAGCCGCCGGGCGCGGGTGACGGCCGTGTAGAGCAGGTTGCGCTGCAGCATCATGTAGTGCTGCGTCACGAGGGGGATCACGACCACGGGGAACTCGCCGCCCTGGGAGCGGTGCACGGTGATCGCGAAGGCCGGACGCAGGTCCCCGAGCTCGGCCAGCGTGTAGTCGACCTCCCGCTCGGGGAAGGCGACTCGCAGGCCTCCGCCGGGGGACACGGAGACGATGCGACCCATGTCGCCGTTGAAGACCTCCTTCTCGTAGTCGTTGCGCGTGTGGATCACGCGGTCCCCCTCGCGCCAGGTGCGCTCGCCGCGCACGATCTCGAGGACGGGGGCGTTGCCCCGCGCTTCTCGCCCGGCGTGCAGGGCTTCGCGCAGGGCGTCGTTCAGCGCGTCCACGCCGGCAGGACCCCGGTACATCGGGGAGATGACCTGCACGTCGCGCATCCAGTCGAAGCCGAAGCTCTTGGGGATGCGCTCGGTCGCCACCTCGACCACCCGCTCGGCGCAGGCCTCGGGGTCGTCGGCGGGGAAGAAGTAGAAGTCGGCGTCGCGGTCCCCCCGCTCGGGGAGCTCGGGCAGCTCGCCGCGCAGGATGCGGTGGGCGTTGGTGATGATCAGGCTGCCCGCGGACTGACGGTAGACGTGCTGGAGGCGGTGGACCGGGACGCTGCCCGATCCGATCAGGTCCGCGAGCACGTTTCCGGGACCGACGGAGGGGAGCTGGTCGGGGTCGCCGACGAGGAGGAGGCGCGCGCCGGTCGGGACGGCCTTGACGAGGTGGTGGGCGAGGGCGACGTCGAGCATCGAAATCTCGTCCACGATCACGACGTCCTCGTCGAGGGGCGTCTGGGAGTCGCGCTCGAAGCCGCCTTCGGCTGGGTTCCAGCCGAGCAGTCGGTGGACGGTCGAGGCGTCGCGGCCCGTGGCCTCCGCGAGTCGCTTGGCGGCCCGACCCGTCGGCGAGGCGAGGGCGATCGTCGCCCCCGCGGTCTCCGCCAACGCCACGACGAGGCGCACGATGGTCGTCTTGCCGACCCCCGGCCCGCCCGTCAGGAGCGCGACGGGCGCCGCGAGCAGGCCGAGCACGGCGGCGCGCTGATCCGCGTGCAGCTCGAGGCCCGCGCGCTCCTCGGCGGCGGCGAGCTGGGCGGCGGTGGCGAGGGGCCGTGCCTCGCCGCCGCGCAGGAGCTCGACGAGGTTGCGCGCCAGCATCGACTCGCAGTGGTGGAGCTGGGGCAAGTAGAGCCGCTCTTCCCCCGTCTCGGCCACCGCTTCGACGACCAGCTCTCCGGTCGAGGCCGCGGTCTCCACCGCTTCCTCGAGGGCGTCCCGCGAGACGGCCTCGGCGAGCAGGGACTCCGCCTGCGCGAGGGCCTCCCTGCGCCCTAGGCAGCTGTGGCCCTCGTCCGCTCCGTCGCGAAGGGCCTGCAAGAGCCCCGCCCGCGTTCGCCGCGGATCGTCCACGCCGAGACCCAGTGCCCGCGCCACGCGGTCCGCCGTGCCGAAGCCGATGCCCGGGACGCGGCCTGCGAGCTGGTAGGGGTCGCGACGCACGAGGTCCTCGGTGTGCACCCCGAGCTTCTCGACGATGGTCGCCGCCTGCGCGGGGCCGAGGCCGAGGCCGCGCAGGAAGGCATGGGCCTTGTGGGCGACGAGCTCCTGGGCGACGCGCTCCGCCAGGGTGGCGGCCACGTCGGGCCGCAAGCCGCGGATCCCGTCCAGGCAGCCCGGCTCCTCCCGGATGCGTTCGAGGGCCTCGGGACCCAGCTTCTTCACGATGCGCTTCGCCAGGGTCTCGCCGATGCCCGGGAAGCTGTCGCCCGCGAGGTAGCGCGCGAGGCCCTCGGCGTCGGTGGGCGGCAGCAGCTCGATCTCCTCGAAGGCGAACTGCCGCCCGTGGGTGCGGTGGCTCTCCCAATGACCGGCCAGCCGCACCCGCTGGCCCGCGCCGGGGCTCGGGACGCGGCCCACGGCGGTGATCCGCGTCGGGCGGAAGAGCGAGCCGTCCGAGATCTCGTAACCCGGCTCCGGGGAGATCCTTAGGACCGAGTAGAGGGTCCGCTCGTCGCTGTAGGTGACGCGCTCGATCGTGCCCTGGAGGACCTCCTCCGGCGCGTCTCCGAGCCTCTCATCGTCCCCTGCGCCCCGTGCCACATCGGGGAGCATCGCAGGGCGCCCGGGGGAATTCCAGGAGGGCCTTTGCCACGGAAGGGCCCGACGGTACCCTCTTTGGCCAGATTTTCGCGCCCCTGCCCGCGGGTCAGTCGGCCCCGAAGCCCCCCGCGAGACGCCTCGCCCAGCTCCTCACCGCCTTGATCAAAGTACAGGTTCGCCCGAACGAGTCCCTGGAGTCCGCGCTGCGCCGCTTCAAGCGCCAGTGCAACTACAGCGGGATCTTCCGTCTCTTCAAGTCGCACACCTGGCACGAGAAGCGCTCCGACAAGCGTCGCCGGGAGCGTCGCGAACGCCTGCGCACCGTGCTCAAGGCGGCACGCCGCAACGACCCGAACTTCCGTGGTCGCAACGCGCGCTCCAACCGCTCGCGTCGTTCACGCCGCGCGGTCAAGCGAGCGCCCCAGCAGACGAGCGAGTCCAACGAGTCGAAGGGCAGGGACTCGGGCGGTCCCTCGACCAGCCCCGCGACGACGAGGCCGGCCGGAGCCGAGACGAAGCCGACCACGGCGAGCACGTCCTCTTCCTGAGGCGGCCTGCGCCACCGAGACAGCCGGAAGACCCCGCCGCCCGACCCCGGGCGGCGGGGTCTTCCCCTTTCTGGAGCGCCAGGGCCGGCCTGGAGCGGGTCGGCGGGCGCCTCGCTATCATGACCGGGTCCGCCCCTCCCGGGCTGGAACCGCCGGTGGGACTCTTTCCTTCGAATCGCGACCTGAACCGACCCCCTGAGCGGGTGGAGCTCCCCGTGCGCGCGAGCTCCTACGGGCTGCGTTCCGAGGACCTCGAGGTGCGGCTGGACGCCTTCCTCGCGCGGCACTTCAAGTGGCGCTCGCGGACCTCGGTCCAGCGCCTGATCAAGGACGGCTGGACCTACGTCGCCGGGACCGCGCCGGGCGAGTCCGCGGGGGAGGAGCTCTTCCGCGAGCGGCGGCCCGGACGGCGCCTGCGGGACGGGGCGCGCGTCGTCGTCGTCATCCCCCCCGAGGCGCGGCTGCCCGTGCCCGAGGTGAGCGGCGAGGGGCTCGAGGTCCTCTACGAGGACGAGGACGCTTTGGCCGTCGACAAGCCGCCCGGGCTCCCGGTGCACCCGAGCGGCCGCCACCACGCCGACACCCTGATCCAGCGCGTGCACGCACGCTACGAGGAATCGCACCTCGCTCGCGGCCTCGCGCCGCGCCTCTGTCACCGCCTCGACCGCGAGACGAGCGGCATCGTGCTCGTCGCGAAGAACCCCGACGCCCACCGCCGCCTCGCGACGCAGTTCGAGGATCGCGAGGTCGAGAAGGAATACCTCGCCATCGTCACCGGCGTCCCCGAGCGCGAGCAGGGCTCGATCACCTTGCCCATCGGACCCGCGCGCGCGAGCCGTGTGCGGCTCAAGATGACGGTCGCCGCCGACGGCTTGCCCTGTCGCACCGACTGGCGGCTCCTGCGCGCTTACGGGGACTGCAGCTTGGTCGCCTGCCGGATCCAGACCGGGCGCCAGCACCAGATCCGCGTACACCTCGCCGCCATCGGCCACCCGGTCGTGGGGGACAAGCTCTACGGTCCCGATGAGCTGCTCTTCTGCAAGCACGCCGAAGGCGAGCTCACGGAGGAGGACCTGCGACAGCTCGAGCTCCCGCGTCACGCCCTGCACAACCACCGGCTGGTCTTCACCTCCAGGGTGACCGGTGAGGCGGTCGAGGTCGTCAGTCCGCTTCCCGAGGACCTGCGCCTGCACCTGGCGCAGCGCCAGCTGCAGGACGTCTGAGGCCGACGCGCTCGAGGACGAGCTCGACCAAGAAGAGCCCCGCGACGAGGGCAGCCGACCCGCCGAGCCCCGTGACGAGCCGCTGGGCCGCGATCGCGAGCAGGGTCAGGACCACGGCGAGGGTCAGCAGGAAGCCCGTCCAGTCGTGGTGCACCTCGATCTCGTCGGCGGCGGTGGAGAGGGGCAGGTCGAGGGTGCAGCGCGGATAGAGCAGGCGCAGCGAGATCAGGGAGACGAGGGCGCCCGGGAGCGCCAAGCGCAAGGTGAAGAGGGGGCCCGCGAAGACGAGCGCCAGCAGGACCAGGGCCAGGTAGAGGGGAGCGAGGAAGCGCACCGCGAGGGCCTTGATCGCCCCCGCCTCGATCGCCCCGCGCGCGAGCGGCGAGCCGTCGAGGAGCCAGCGCGCCTCGGGGCTCGCCGTCACCGGTACGTGGGCGAGCAGCACGGGCAGGTAGACCGCGGGCGTGAACAAGAGGAGCGCGAGCAGATCCTCGAGTCCTTGTCCGCGCTCTCCCTGGGCGCCGACGACGAGGAAGGCGAGGGGGATCCCGATCATCGGGTAGGTGCGCAGCACGAAGTCGCGCTCGAGGGGCAGGGCGTCGTAGACGAGGTCGAAGGCGGCCCGCTCCTCCTTGCGTACCCAGAAGCGCGAAGCGAGGGCGCGCAGCGGAGCGAGGGCGCGCGCCAGGAGCGTCCGCGTGCGCCGGCCGCGACCCTCGCGGGCGGGGGGCAGGACGAGGAGCACGACGAGAGCGACCGCGGTTGCCGCGAGGAGCCAGGCCGCACCGACACCATCGACCGACGACGGGGCGTCCGCGACCAGGGATGCATACCAGGTAGGCGGGAAGAGGGCGAGGCCTCCGGCGGCGCTCAACTCCCCCGACTCGAGGGCGGCGACCGTCGGCACGAGGGCCGGGGCGTAGAGCAAGCCGGTGACCGCCGCGACCACGAGCAGGGTCTGCAAGAGCACGAGCAAGCCCTCGACACGCTCTCCGAAGAGCGCCTGCACCGCGAGCAAGAGGGAGCCGAGGGCCAGGGCCTGGGCGGCGCTCGCTCCGAGGAGGAGGGCGCGTTGCAGGAGCGTCGCCTCGGCGGGCGCGAGGAGCACCGCCGGTAGGAGTGCGCCGACGCTGAGGGCGATGAGCAGCACGAGCACCGCCAGAGCGTGGGCGGCGCGGCGCTCGAAGGGCGTCGCGGGCAAGGCCTCCGACCAGGCCGCCGCGGGGTCACGGCGCAGGAGGCTGCCGAACTCCCCCAGCAAGGTCATCGAGACCAGCCCCGCGCCGAAGCTCAGGGTGAAGAGGGCGAAGCCCCAGCTGGCGAGCTCGGAGCGGACCATGAGCGCCAGGGTGCCGACGAGGGAGCCCTGGGCGAGCAGGGCCGCGGCGGGGATGAGCTCTCCGCCGAGGTGGGCCCGCAGGCGCGCGCTGGCGATCGCCCGGATGCGTTCGAGCACGCCTAGCTGGGCCGCAGCTCGCCGAGCAGGGCGGCGGCTTGTTGCGCGGGGTCCTCGGCCCGGGCGATGCGGGCGAAGACCTCCTCGAGGGTGCCGTCGACGCCCGCCCCGGCGCGGAGCTCCTCGAGGCTCCCGGCGCCGACCAGGCGTCCGCCGTCGAGGATCAACATGCGGTCGCAGACGCGCTCGACGACGTCCAGCAGGTGAGAGGTGTAGAGCACGGCGCCCCCGCGACGGGCCCAGGACTTGAGGACCTCCTTGAAGACGGCCGTGGTGGGCGCGTCGAGGCCCGAGAGCGGTTCGTCGAGGGCCAGGAGGCGCGGGCGCGGCAGGAGGGCGCAAGCGAGGGCGGTCTTCTGACGCATGCCGCGGGAGAACTGCCCGACCGGGTCGTCACCGCGCTCGGCCAGGCCGAGGGCCGTGAGCAGGCGGTCGCCCTCCGTCCGCCAGTCGTCGGGGTCGAGGCCGTGCAGCCGACCGACGAGCTCGAGGTGGCGGCGCGGGCTGAGGTTGGCGTAGAGCGGAGCTCCGTCGGGGACGAAGGAGAGCAGGCGCCGGGCCGCCAGGGGGTCGGCGGCGACGTCGTGGCCGCCGACCTCGACGCGGCCCGCGTCGGGCTCGCTCAAACCGCAGAGGAGGCGCAGGGCCGTGGTCTTGCCGGCGCCGTTCGGGCCGAGCAGACCGAGGACTTCCCCGGGACGCACCTCGAAGTCGAGGTCGTCGAGGGCCCGCAGCTCACCGAAGGACTTGGAGACGCCCTGGAAGCGGGCGACCGGGGGCGGGGAAGGGTCCGAGCTCACGCCGGCCAAGGTAGCAGGTCGGGCGCGGGCACGAAGGACCTCGGATCCCCCTGGCGCGTCGCGAGGCTCCCTCGAGGAGCCGGGCTCAGGCGACCGCGCTGGCCGAGTCGACGACGGTCACCGTCACGCCGACCTCCTCGGCGACCAGGTCCGCGATCTCCTGGAGGCGGGCGCTGGTCACGCCCTTGGGCTGGCCCTTGCGGGCCCGCGGGGGCGGGCTGGTGATGAGGACCTCCTGGGGCTCGACGTCTCGCAGGCGCTTGATGAGCCCGCGGACCTCGTTGTCGGTGGAGTTGTCCACCTCGCCGCGCACGAACTGGGCTTGGACCGTGACCTTCTCCAGGGTGCTGAGGTGCCGGACGATGTCTCCCAACACGGAGGGCTTGTGCCCGGTCAGCTTCTGGAAGGTCTTGACGGTGCCGTACTCGAGGCGGATGACCGGGGTGTCGTAGAAGCCCAGGGAGATGCGGGCGTCCATGTCGGCCAGGGCGGGGTCGTCGGACACCAGGCAGAGCTTGGCGCGCGGGAACCACTTGGTGCGCAGGGCGCGCAGGTTCTCGCTGATCTCCCGGAAGCCGGGGTGGCGGGTCGGGTCAACTTCCGACCCAATCACCACGATGTTGTCCACCTTCTCGCCGCCCTTGGAGATCCTCATCATCTCCTGGGCCGCGAGGGTCACAACCACCGACGCGCGCGGGAGTCGGTTGTCGCGGCTGATCGCGAGCGAGGAGTTCAGGGTCCCCAGGTCGATCGTCAGGGTGCGTCCCCAGCGATCGCTGCGGCGGGGTCCGGAGATGATGGACTCGGGATTCAGCACGACCATAAGTTCTTTCTGGACAACGATGAGGCGCGGATTCAGGGCCGACCATGATAGGCCCTTCGGCGTGGAAATCAATCGCGCCGGCCGAGGCCTGGGCGCCAGCCAGCGGAGATCGCCGAACGGGTCGCAGAGCCGCGAAGAGCAAGGCGAAGCCCAATAGCGTTCGCCACGGATGTTCGAGGGCTCTATCGATGGCTTGGATGAGGGCCAAGTGCACTTCTAGTTCAAGTCCGTCGAGATGCATCTAGGAAGTCGTTCTTTGTGCTTGCCGGATGAGGGGGAGGTGCTTGCTTGGGTCGATGGGAGCTATCCAGTAGTTCTTTGGTAGCCAAATGGACCGTAGATCGAAGCCAATTGAATTCAACAGGGCTCCGCAAACGCCCAGCGGACTCCCTTGGCCCTCCATTCGAATCCGACGATCGACCCGAGTGCCCGTTTCGCTCCGCGCGTCGCCAGGACCGCCTCGCCCGCTCGATAGGGGGTGCGTGGGCGTCCCGGAAGCTGCCTGGGGGTGCTCCCGACGAAGGCCCGCGAGAAGCCGCAGGAGCCGCCCAGGATTCTTGACAGTGTTCGGAAGGGCTCCATAGACTCTCCCGCGAATTCGGGGCGCAATCAGGGCCCGAACCGCCGCCCAGAACCCGTCCGTCCGTCCGCCCGAAGGGGGTCGCAGGGGCCTCCGCCAGCCCCTCCGTAGGCCCTCGGATCGCCCGTCGATCGCCCGCGCCAACGCCCCACCGCTCCATCCCGACCCGGGGACTCCCGGGTCGCGACGCCCCACCGAATGCACTTCGACTACCTCAACGTCCTGCTCTTCTCCTCGGTGGGGTTCTTCTTCGTGTTCGTGAACGTCGCGGTGGGCTCCCTCATCCGGCCCAAGCGCAACACGGAGGAAGGCCTGGAGACCTACGAGTGCGGCGAGCTGACCCGGGGCGACACCTGGATCAAGTTCGACATCCGCTACTACACCGTGGCTCTGGTGTACGTGGTCTTCGCGGTCGAGATCGCATTCCTCTTCCCCTGGGCGATCGTGCTCAAGGACGCCTTCGCGGACACCGGCGCCGCCGCCGGGAGCGGGGTCGGCTACTTCGCCCTCGTCGAGGGGGCGCTCTTCATCACGATCCTCTTCCTGGGCCTCGCCTACGTCTGGGCGAAGGGCGACCTCGACTGGGTCTTGGCCTGGTCGGATCGCTCTTTCGGTCCCGACGAGACGGGCCCGCGGCGCGTCGCGCCGGTCCCGGTGGCGACCCTCAAGTCGGAGCTGGAGAAGGAAGAGGGCGACGGGCATGGCTCCGATGAAGAGGGCTCCGATGAAGAGGGCTCCGACGAAGAGGGCGGCGACGAGCCCCCGACGGACGAAGAGGCCGCCTGAGCGCCGAAAGCTGAACACGGACGACCCCCACCATGCCGATCCTCCAAAACGCCTTCGAGGAGAACCTCCTCACGACCAAGGTCGACTGGCTGCTGAACTGGGCCAAGCTCAACAGCGTCTGGCCGATGACCTTCGGGCTCGCCTGCTGCGCGATCGAGATGATGGCGGTGGGCGCTGCGCACCACGACCTCGACCGCTTCGGGGCCGGCGCCTTCCGGGCGACGCCGCGGCAAGCGGACCTGATGATCGTCGCGGGCACGGTCAACTTCAAAATGGCCGAGCGCATCAAGCGGCTCTACGACCAGATGCCGAGCCCCAAGTACGTGATCGCCATGGGCGCCTGCGCCACGGGTGGTGGTCCCTACTACAAGTACGGCTACACCGTCGTGAAGGGCGTCGACCGGGTCGTCCCCGTGGACGTCTACATCGCCGGCTGTCCCCCGCGGCCCGAGGCTCTGCTCGAGGGCTTGATGGCCTTGCAACGCAAGATCCGCACGACCGCGGTTGTGCGCAAGCCGGCCATCACGGCCTGATTCCCGCGCCCCCGCCCCGCTCTCCAAGCGATCCCCCCATGGACTTCCAGGGCATCCACGACCACCTCAAGGCGGCCGACGTCCCCGGCCTCCTGAAGGCCGACGCGCCCCGGCCGCCGAACCCCGAGGACAAGAAGGACAAGGGCCGCGCCGGCGATCCCTTCGTCGAGGTCGACCCCGTCCAGATCTGCGAGTTCATGGCGGCCTGCCGCGACGACGAGCGGTTGCGCTTCGAGATCCTCGCCGACCTGAGCGCGGCCGACCCCTCCGCCGACAGCGAGGAGCTCTGGGTCCTCTACCAGCTGCTCTCGATCACGCACCGCCACCGGCTGATGGTCAAGGCGCGCATCCCGAAGGAGGACGCGAACATCAACACCATCGCGGGCATCCACCGCGGGGCCCAGTGGCACGAGCGCGAATGCGCAGAGATGTTCGGGATCACCTTCAACGGTCACCCGGACCCGCGCAACATGCTGCTGCCCGACGACTGGCCCGGCTATCCCCTGCGCAAGGACTACGAGTTCCCCGAGGAGTACCACGGCATCTCCTGCGTCTGAGAAGCGCTCTCCACCTTCACTCGTCCTCCAGCCGACCCCAGCCGAATCGACCCGCCCGGCCCAGCCGGGCGACTCCTCTCCCCCCGATGCCCGAAGTCACCGCTAGCGCGAAGAAGTTCTTCCCCGAGCCGAGGATCCTCCCCGGCGGCGAGCGGGAGTTCATGATGGACGTGGCCACGTCGGACCTGGAGGTCAGCATGGGGCCGCAGCACCCCGCGACCCACGGCGTGATGCAGGTCCTCCTGCGGGCCGACGGGGAGATGGTCACCGCCGCACAGCCGCACCTGGGCTTCCTTCACCGCTGCGCCGAGAAGATCGGCGAGAACGTGGAGTGGCTCCAGTACCTGCCGTACACCGACCGCTACGACTACCTGGCGGCGATGAACAACAACCTGGGGTACTCGATGGCGGTCGAGGCTCTGCTCCAGGTCGAGATCCCGCGGCGGGCCCAGCTCATTCGCATGATCTGCGTCGAGCTCAACCGCATCGCCTCGCACCTCGTGGCCTTCGGCACCTACGGCCTCGACCTCGGCGCCTTCACGCCCTTCCTCTACGCCTTCCGCGAGCGCGAGTGGCTGCTGATGATCTTCGAGAAGATCTGCGGCGCGCGCCTGACCTACAGCTATCTGCGCATCGGCGGCGTCTTCAACGACGCGCCCCCCGGCTGGCTGCAGGAAGTGGAGCACTTCTGCGACGTCTTCGAGGAGAAGTGGAAGGAGTACTACGACCTCTTGATGGTCAACAAGATCTTCGTCGAGCGCACGGCGAGGGTCGGCGTGATCACGAAGGAGCAAGCCCTCGACTTCGGCCTCACCGGCCCGATGCTCAGGGGCTCCGGGGTCGACTTCGACTTGCGCCGGGACATGCCCTACCTGCTCTACCGCCAGGCCTTCGAGGACGGCGCCTTCGAGGTGCCGCTCGGCCGCGGCGAGAAGGGCGAGCTGGGCGACTGCTGGGACCGCATCTACGTCCGCGTCAAGGAGATGATGGAGGCCCTCGGCATCGTGCGCTGGTGCCTCGGTTGCATCGAGGAGGGTCCGGTCCTCGGCGAGGTGGGCAAGACCCTCAAGGTGCCGCCCGGCGAGGCTTACGTCGCCATCGAGAACCCGCGCGGTGAGCTCGGGCACTACGTGCTCTCGGACGGCGGCAAGGGCTCCAGTCGGTGCCGCGTGCGCGGTCCGTCCTTCTGCAACCTCGCGATCATCGAGGACATCATGCCTGGAACGCTCTTGGCCGACGCGGTGGCCATCATCGGCTCCACCGACGTCGTGATCGGGGAGACGGACCGATGATCGGGCTGCAAGAGAGCCCGGAGGTCGCCGCCGCGGCCGCCGCGCCGATCGCAGGGGGCGGCAACTGGACGCTCCACTTCCTCCAGGGCATCACCCCGGAGGCGGTCCCCGGCTGGATCCTGCCCATCGTGACGGCGAGCATCTCGGTCGGCGTCGTGATCGCGATGATCTCGGTCATCGCCATGCTCTCGGTCTGGCTCGAGCGGAAAGTCTCCGGACACATTCAGTGCCGCTACGGCCCGATGTACGCCGGCGGCTGGCACGGCTGGGCGCAGACGATCGCCGACGGGGTCAAGCTCCTGACGAAGGAGGACATGGTCCCCTCGGGCGCGGACAAACCGCTCTTCATGCTCGCCCCCGCGATCGTCCTCGGCGCGATCTTCGGGGCCTTCGTCGCGATGCCCCTGGCCCCCGACTACTTCTTCGCCGACATCAACCTGGGTGTCTTCTTCATCCTCGGGATGAGCTCCTTGACCACGATCGGCGTCGTGATGTCCGGCTGGGCGTCGAACTCGAAGTGGTCCCTCTACGGCGCAATGCGGGAGGCGGCCCAGGTCGTGGCCTACGAGATCCCGCTCGGGATCTCCCTGATGGTCGCGTTGATCTGCGCGGGCACCTTCAACCTGATCGACGCGAGCGAGGCGCAACGCGATTTCTGGGGCATGGGGTGGTTCATCTTCAAGAACCCCTTCGTGATCCCGGCCGTGGTGCTCTTCTTCGTGGCCACCCTCGCGGAGACCAAGCGCGCGCCCTTCGACCTCCCCGAGGCCGAGTCGGAGCTAGTCGCCGGCTTCCTGACCGAGTATTCGGGCATCCGCTGGTCGTTCTTCTTCATGGAGGAGTACGCCGCGATGTTCCTGATGTCGCTGGTCATGGCGGTGTTCTTCTTCGGCGGCTTCGAGAGCCCGGTCACCTACCTCGCAGCCGAGTCGATGGGCCTGGGCTACGACCACCTGGTCACGAACCTGCTCGGCGCCGTCACCCTGATCGTGAAGTCGATGATGGGGGTCCTCTTGATGATGTGGATCCGCTGGACACTGCCGCGCGTGCGCATCGATCAGGTCATGACCATGGGCTACAAGTACTTGACCCCGTTGGCCCTGGTCTGCGTCCTCGGCGCGGCCCTCTGGGAAGCCGGCAAGCAGGCCATCCTCTGATGAGCGAGCAGCAACTGGACCTTCGGGCGGAGGAGCAGGCTCGCCAGCCGGCCTCCATCGGCGACTACTTCAAGAACATCTGGGACGCGGTCACGACGACCGTGGCCGGGATGAAGATCACGGGTCGGTACTTCCTGCAGAAGCCGATCACGGTCCAGTACCCGGACGAGCAGATGCCGATCCCGGAGCGCTATCGCGGGATCCACTACCTCGAGCAGGACAAGTGCATCGAGTGCAATGCCTGTGCGCGCGCCTGCCCCATCGACTGCATCGAGATGGAGGCGGTCCGGCACGGCAAGGAGCTGGAGTGGATCAAGTTCACGATCGACTACCAGAAGTGCATGTTCTGCGAGCTCTGCGTCTACCCCTGCCCGGCGGACTGCATCCACATGGGGACCGAGTTCGCCTTCGTGACCGAGGACCGCAGTGAGTTCAACCTCGACCTCCTCTCCTACAAGGGCATGTCGCGCGACGCCCGCATCCGGATGAAGGAGGCGGCGGAGAAGAAGGCGGCCAAGGAGGCCGCCAAGAAGGCCAAGGCGAAGGCGGAGGCCGAGAAGAAGGCGGCCGAGGGCGGCGACACCCCGAGCGAGGACGGCGGCGAGGAGGGCACCGATGCCTGACCTCCAGAAGCCCTTCTACGCGGGCTTGGTGCTGCTCGTCATCGCCCTCCACGGCTGGGGGCTCTCCGCGGCGGGCGTCGGGGGCATGGCCTTCGGTCTCTGCGCGAGCCTCGTGATCGGCGGCGCCTTGATGTGCATCTGGGAGCGCTCGGTCGTGCGCAGCGCCTTCTCCCTGATGGCCACCTTCAGCGGCTGTGCGGGCCTCTTCATCCTGCTCGGCGCCGATTTCGTCGGCATGGCGCAGATCCTGATCTACGTCGGCGGCATCCTGGCGCTGCTCCTCTTCGGCGTGATGCTCAGCCCCCCCGACATGGGCGAGCGCAAGCTCGTGCGCGTGGGTGGTGGCATGCTCGTGATCGGCGCGGGCGTGGCCTGGGTCGGCGCCAAGGTGGCCTCGACCGTCAAGTGGGCCCAGCTCCCCGCGGAAGAGCTCCCGGAGATGGAGAGCCGCGCCCACGACATCGGCATCGCCTTCATCGCCCCCGACCAGTACGTCGTGCCCTTCGAGCTCGCGGCGGTGTTGCTCACCGTGGCGCTGGTCGCGGCCGTCTACATCGCTCGCCGCCGCATGTCCGACTACACCCCCGAGCCCGACCACGGGCGCGTTGGAGGCAACTGACCCATGGCACTCGGAGCCTACGTCGCCGTCTCAGCGGCCCTCTTCGCCCTGGGGCTGGTCGCCATCGCGGCCCGGCGCAACATCCTCTACGTGCTGTTCGGGATCGAGATGATCCTGAACGCCGCGAACATCAACTTCGTCGCCTTCAACCGCTTCAACGGGGACGGGATGGACGGTCGCATGTTCGCCATCTTCGTCATCATCCTGGCGGCGGCGGAGGCCGCGGTGGCGCTCGCCATCGTGCTCAACGTCTACCACCTCTTCGGCAGCACGAAGCCCTCGGACGCGGACCTCCTGCGCGAGTAGCCGCGCCACCCATCGATGGAATTCCTGCACTTCCACCCCGAGACGGACTTCAAGCTGCTGCTGGCGGTGCCGCTGCTCCCGCTGGCGGGCTACATCATCCAGATCTTCTTCGGGCGCTTCCTGCCCCGGAAGGGGGACTGGCTGCTGACGCTCGGCATGTTCGCGACCATGTGCATCACCCTGCTCATGCTCGCGAAGGCGATCTATCACGCGAACTCGGGTGATGGGCACGGCGGGGCCTTCTGGCACCACTCCTCCGAGGCGGGGATGACCTGGAGCTGGCTGTTCCAGGTCTCCGAGCAGCCCTTCTCGCCCCTCAACCTGACCGTCGGGATCCTCTACGACGGCTTGGGGGCGGCGATGCTGGCCGTGGTCGGGGTCGTGTCCTTCTTCGTGCACCTCTTCTCGATGGGGTACATGAAGGGCGACCACCGCTATCACATCTTCTTCGCCAACATCAGCCTCTTCACGGTGGCGATGCTGGGGCTGGTCCTCTCGGACAACATCCTCTTCCTGTTCGTCTTCTGGGAGGTGATGGGCCTGATGAGCTATCTGCTCATCGGTCACTTCAGCCACGACCCGAAGAGCCCGCGCATCACCCACGCCGCGGCGGCCTGCAAGAAGGCCTTCCTGACGACCCGCATCGGGGACTGCTGCCTCTTCATCGGGTTCATGATGTTCTACCTGCACTACCAGACCTTCAGCTTCGAAGGCCTGTGGCAGGCGACGACGCAGGACGTCATGCAGAACGGATGGCAGAGCTGGCACAACACCGCCGGCCTCTTCCTCTTCGGCGGCACGGTCGGCAAGTCCGCCCAGTTCCCCCTGCACATCTGGCTGCCCGACGCCATGGAGGGTCCGACGCCCGTCTCGGCGATGATCCACGCGGCCACGATGGTCGCGGCGGGAGTCTTCCTCCTCGGGCGCCTCTACCCCGTGCTCTCGCCCGACGTCCTCGTCGTCGTGACCGGCGTCGGCGCCCTGACCGCCATCTTCGCCGCGACGATAGGCATGACGGTCTTCGACATCAAGGGGGTGCTGGCCTACTCGACGATCAGCCAGCTCGGCTTCATGGTCGCCGCCATCGGCACCGGGGGCCTGGGGCTCGTCGCCGGCCTCTTCCACATGGTCACGCACGCCTTCTTCAAGGCCTGCCTCTTCCTCTCGGCCGGCTCCGTCATCCACGGCTGCCACCACGAGCAGGACATGCGCAAGATGGGCGGACTGCGCAAGAAGATGCCCGTGACCTTCGTGTGCATGCTGGTCTGCACCCTCGCGATCGCCGGCATCCCGCTCTTCTCGGGCTTCTACTCGAAGGACAAGATCGTCCAGTCGGCGCTGATGACGAACGAGCTCGGCGGGAGCTGGGCCTCGGCCTTCGCCGGAATCGCGCTGCCGCTCGCGGCGTCGATCACGGCCTTCTACATGTTCCGGCTGATCTTCATGACGTTCTTCGGCAAGCCGAAGGACGAGCACGTGCACGATCACGCCCACGAGTCGCCGCTGCCGATGACGATCGCCCTGTCCTGCCTGGCCTTCCTGGGCATGGTCGGCGGCCAGTTCTGGCTCGCGAACGGGGACGTCATGGGCTCCCACCCGACCTGGTTCGAGGGGATCCTGGGCATCCACCACGACTACACGGACCTCTCGGGGCTCTATCCGGGCGTCGAGCTCCAGAACACCTACGTCGGCCTCGAGGCGGGTCACGTGGAGGAGGTCGCCCACCACGCGCACTCCTCCGCCGTGGTGATGTCGCTGATCGTCGCCGTGCTCGGCATCCTGCTCGCGACCATCACCTACTGGCGCAAGATCATCGACCCGGCCAAGTTCACGGCGACGATCGCCCCGATCTACCGCCTGGTCCTGAACAAGTACTGGATCGACGAGTTCGCCAACAAGACGGTCATCCGGCTCACGGTGGTGCTCGCCAAGGTCCTCAAGGCCTTCGACGAGTACGTGGTGGACGGCATCGTCCTCACGGTCGGGCGCATCAACAAGGCCCTCGGCTTCATCCACGCCTGGTTCGACAAGACCGTCGTCGACGGCCTGGTGAATCTCGTCGGCGGCCTCTCGAACACCTTCGGCGCGGCCCTGCGTCTCTTCCAGACCGGCCGCATCCAGCAGTACGTCTCCTTCGCCGTCGGCGGTGGTCTTCTCACCGCGGCCTGGCTGATCCTCTCCTGATCCCCCCGACGCCCGCCACCCAGCGCATCCGCTCCTCTAGAAGCCGATGGACAACCTCCTCAATCTGATCACCTTCATCCCGCTGCTCGGGATGCTGGTCGTCTGCTGCCTCCCGAAGACGGCGACGGGCCTGATCAAGGGCGTGAGCCTCGTCGCGACCGGCATCCCGCTGATCCTGGCGACCCAGCTCTACTTCGCATACGACCCGGCGCTGGGCGCGGATGGGGGCTACGCCCACGTCCTGAACGTGGAGTGGATCGGCGTCATCGGCGCGAACTACTACATTGGCATCGACGGCATCAGCTTGCCTCTGGTCTGGCTGACGACGCTGCTGCTGTTCCTGGGCGTGCCGGCCTCCTTCAACATCGAGAAGGCGCAGAAGGCCTACTACGCGCTCTTGCTCCTGCTCGAGGTCGGGATCATCGGGGTCTTCATCTCCCTCGACTACTTCCTGTTCTACGTGTTCTGGGAGATCATGCTCCTGCCGATGTACTTCCTGATCGGCATCTGGGGCGGACCGCGGCGGGAGTACGCCGCGATCAAGTTCTTCCTCTACACGCTGGCCGGCTCGGTCCTGATGCTGATCGCGATCATCGCGCTCCGCCTGGACAGCGGGACCTTCTCGATCCCGGAGCTCGTCGCCCTGGCGCACAACGGCCAGCTGACCGGCGCGAGCCTCCCCGGTGGCGGTGAGCTGCTCGGGATGTCCTTCTACACCTGGGCCTTCTGGTTCCTGTTCGTCGGCTTCGCGATCAAGATCCCGGTCTTCCCCTTCCACACCTGGCTCCCGGACGCCCACGTCCAAGCGCCCACGCCGATCTCGGTCATCCTGGCGGGCATCCTCCTGAAGCTCGGTGGCTACGGCCTGATGCGGGCCTGCTTCCCGATCCTGCCCGTGGCCTTCGTCGAGAACGCCTACTTCCTCGGCATCCTCGGCGCGGTCAGCATCGTCTACGGCTCCTTCGTCGCTCTGGGGCAGACGGACTTCAAGCGCATGGTGGCCTACTCCTCGGTCAGCCACATGGGCTACGTCTTGCTCGGGACCGGCGCCCTCACGATCTGGGGCACCGACGGCGCGGCCATGCAGATGTTCGCCCACGGCACCTCCTCGGCCGCCATGTTCCTCGTGGTGGGCGTGATCTACGACCGCGCACACCACCGCGACCTGAACGGCTTCGGCGGGCTCTCGCAGCCCATGCCGGTCTACTGGGGCATGACGACGATCTGCTTCTTCGCGGCCCTCGGGCTCCCGACCATGTCGGGCTTCATCGCGGAGGCCATGACCCTCGTCGGCGCCTTCCAGTCCGGCGACACGCGCTTCCAGGCCCTCGTGCTCTTCAGCGTGATCGGCATCGTGATCACCGCGGCCTTCCTGCTCTGGGCCATCCAGCGCGTCTTCCTCGGGCCGCTCAACGAGAAGTACAAGGGCTACCCGGACATGAACTTCCGGGAGATCTTCTGCATGGCGCCGCTGCTCTTCCTGTGCGTGCTGCTCGGGGTGTTCCCGCACCTCATCCTCGACAAGATGGAGCCGAGCATCACGCACCTCGTGAACCTGCTGCAGTCCGCCGCCAACTAGGCCTCGAAGCCGCACCCACCCCAAGCTGACGCCGTGGAAGCCTACGCCGACGGAATGAAGGCCATCGCGCCGGAGCTCGTGCTCACGGCGCTCTCGCTCGTGGTGCTCGTCGCGGACCTCGTGATGCGCGGCCGCAACTCGCGCATCGTGGGCTACATCACCCTGGCGGGGCTCGCCGTGGTGGCCGGCATGCTGGCGATGCGGGTCGGGGACGCGCCCCAGACCGTCTTCGGGATGGTCCAGGTCGACAGCTTCGGGACCTACTTCAAGCTCTTCACCGTCGCCTCGGTGGCGGTCGTGACGGTCTTCATCCTGAGCGACCGGCAGGAACGCAGCCATGGGATCGGGGAGTACTACTTCCTGCTCGTGGGGGCGGCCGTGGGGATCTTCTTCATGGTCAGCACCTACCACCTCCTGCTCCTGATGCTGGGGCTGGAGCTGCTCTCCCTGGCGAGCTACTCCCTGGCGGGCTTCCACAAGGGCGAGCGCAAGTCCGCCGAGGCCGCCATGAAGTACGTCGTCTTCGGCGGGCTCAGCGCGGGGGTGATGCTCTACGGCATCTCGCTGCTCTACGGCCTGACCGGGACCCTCGAGCTCGACGTCATGGCGACCCAGGTGGGTGACGCCATGCCCTACGGCCTGGTGCCGCAGCTCGACTACGACGTCGTTCCCGTGGGCGTCGCCCTCGTGATGGTCCTCGCGGGCTTCGCCTACAAGATGTCCGTCGTGCCCTTCCACTTCTGGACGCCGGACGTCTACGAGGGCGCGCCGACGCCGGTCACGACCTTTCTGGCGGTCGCCTCGAAGGCCGCGGGCGTGGCGGCGCTCCTGCGCTTCATCGGAGCGCTCTTCATGACCGAGGGCGTGCAGCCGGTCGTCGAGTGGTACGGCGACAAGATCGGGCTCCTGCTCGCCATCCTGGCGGCGGTCACGATGACCCTGGGCAACCTCTCCGCCCTGCGCCAGCAGAGCCTCAAGCGGATGCTGGCCTACTCCTCGATCGCCCACGCGGGCTACATCCTGATCGGGGTGGCGACCCTCGAGGCAGACGGCTTCGCGGCCTCCATGTACTACATGGCGGCCTACTACTTCATGAACCTCGGGGCCTTCGGCGTCGTGCTCTACTTCGAGAGCACCACCGGCTCCGACCGCATCGAGGACCTCAAGGGCCTGGGCTGGAAGGCGCCGCTGATCTCGATCGCCATGGTGGCCTTCCTGGTCAGCCTGACGGGCCTCCCGCCGACCGTCGGCTTCTACGGGAAGTACCTTCTGTTCAAGTCGGGCGTCGACCACGGCCTGGCCTGGCTCGTCTTCGTGGCGGCCGCCAACAGCGTGGTGAGCCTCTTCTACTACTTCAGCGTGGCCAAGGCGCTCTTCCTGAACGAGCCTTCGTCGCGGCCGGCCCTCTCCCAACCGCTCTTCGCGGCCCTGCTGGCCGTCCTCGGCATCGCGACGCTCTGGTTCGGCCTGCGACCGGAGTCGATCGAGACCTTCGTGGCGCGCTGCCTCCTGTGAGCCCGATGGACGAGCCGGTCACCTCTACGAGCACTAACTGGGCGCTCTCCGCGCACCTCCTCGGCTTTCTGGGGACATACATCGTGCCGGCCTTCGGCAACATCCTGGCGCCGATGGTGATCTGGCTGATGAAGAAGGAAGAGGACGCCTTCGTCGCCCGCCATGCCTTGGAGGTCATGAACTTCCAGATCACGGTGTTCCTGGCGATGCTCGTTTGTGCCCCCCTGGTCCTGGTCTTCATTGGCATCCCGCTGCTGGCCCTCCTGCTCGTGGCCCAGATCGTCCTGGGCATCGCCGGCACCTTCGCCGCTGCCAAGGGCAAGGAGTACCAGTACCCCGGGACCCTGCGTCTCGTGAAGGGCTGAAGGCCGAGCGCGGCCCCCTGGGCCAGCCCTCGATCGGTCTCGTCAGCCTCGAGCCCATTCGGCTTCAGTTGGCCACCCCCGCTGGCCGAGGCTCTCCCCCGGGGAGTCGTCGCCTGGGGGAGCAGGGGTCATGGGGAACTGGATCGAGGAATCGATGGGGAAGGTCCGTCTGCGCGGGCTCTTCCTGGGCGCGGCGCTGGCCGTCAGTGCGGGCTGCAGTGGCGGCGGCGGCGGCTCGGGCTCGTTGCCCGACGTGAGCTTCTCCTTCGCTGGCTCGTCGGGCATCGCGCCCGAGGGGGGGGCCGGGCTGACCGTGACGGTCGAGCTCTCGACGACGCGCGCCAGCCTGGGCGAGGACGTCACCGTCGAGGTCGTGGACCTCGCGACCGGCACGGCCACGGCCGCGGGCGACTACGCGGCCTTCGGAACCCAGGTCCTGACCTTCCCCGCGGCCAGCGTCCACGGCGCCCTGCGGAGCGTCACCCTGACCGCCCTCGCCGACAACCGGGTCGAAGGCGGCGACGAGACCGTGAACCTGCGCCTGCGCATGCCCAGCCAGGGGATCGTCCGCGGAACGAGGAACTTCGTCGCCTCGATCGACGATCAGAACGAAGCGACCGTCGAATTCACGACGGGCGCGAGCGCCCCCCTGGACGAGAGCCCCGTGGACCACGACGTGAGCCTGGTGCTGGACCTGGCCCCGGGGGACGTGCTCGAGGTGGACTCTCGAGTGCGGGTCTCGGACTCCGGCTTGGGCTCGGCCACGGCGGGAAGCGACTACGTGACCTTCAGCCCGCGAGACGTGAGCTTCCCGGCGGGCAGCCTCGACGGAGCGATGCGGACGGTCTCCCTCAGGATCCTGGACGACTCCCAGGCCGAGCTGGACGAGACCACGACCCTCTCGCTCGACTCACCGGCCGCCGGAACCCGCACGGGCGCCGTCGCGACCCACGAGGTCACGATCCCGGACGACGACAGCGGGACGGACGCGACCTTCGGCGCGAGCGCCGGCGCCACGGGCACCGAGGACAGCCTGGACCACGACGACCTCCTCGACCTCGGCTCCGCCTCCGTGGGCGCGGGTCCGAACGCGGGCACGCGCCTGCGCGTCACGAACCTCGGGGACCTGCCCATGGGCCTCGGCGCGCCCGTGCTCACCGGCGACCACCCCGAGGACTTCGTGCTCGAGATCGAGCTGGCCCCGATGTTGCCGCCCTCGACGGAGGCGACGCCCGAGGTCCAGGACCTGGGCAGCCCGCTGACCGCCGCGGCCGAGGCGTACGGGCCGGGGTTGGCCCTGACCCTGGACCCCGCGCTGCTGGTCGAGCTCGAGAGTACGACCCACGCTCGCCTGCACGGCTTCCCCGTGCCGGGAGTGGGGGATGTGACCCTGGAGCTCGAGCGTGCGCCCTTGCCGATCGCGCCGGGGGCCGTGCTGCACGTGGACGGCGAGCCCGTCCCGGGCGGGCTCGAGGAGGCGGCGCGCGGTCTCTCGATCTGGCGCGGGAGCGCGCTCGAGCTGCCGGGCTCGCGGGCCTTCGTCGCCTTCTCCGACTCGGGACCCAACGGCTACCTCGAGCTGCCAGAGCAGTCGGAGCGGGTCGTGCACCTCTTCAGCGAGGGCGTCGGCGCGGAGACCGGGGCGCTCCAGTGTCGCGTGGTCCACGAGGACGACCTCCTGGCCCTCGGCATGGAGATCCCGTCGAGCCTCTGCGGTGGTGAGCTCCTCCCGCCCGGTGAAGAGCTCCAGTCTCTCGAGCTGGGGGCCAGCCCCCCTCCCGCGGTCGAGGCCCTGACTGCCGCTGACTGCCGGCTGGCGATCGAGACCGACCACCAGCTCTACCAGCGCTTCGGCTCGGTCCCGGCGACGACCGACTACGTGACCCAGCTGATCGCGGCCGTGAGCGACCAGTACTTCACCGACGTGCAGACGACGCTCTCGATCGCCTACCTCGGCGTGTACTCTTCCGCCGGTGATCCGTGGAGCAGCCAGGACGGCGGCGGCGACGCGGGCGACCTCCTGGACGAGTTCCAGGCCGCGTGGAACACCAGCGGCTGGCCCGCGGGCGCGAACCTGGCCCACTTCATCTCGGGGGCGAGCCTCGGTGGCGGCGTCGCCTACGTCAACGTGCTCTGCAACTCCTCCTTCGGCTACGGGGTCAGCGGGAACATCGCGGGCAACATCGACTGGGGAACCTGGAGCGGCGCTCCCGGCTCCTTCACCTGGGACTTCGTGGTCGTGGCCCACGAGCTCGGGCACAACTTCGGCGCGAGTCACACGCACTCCTACTGCCCGCCGATCGACGTCTGCTACTCGAATTGCGAGAGCAGCCCGAGCTGTAGCCAGGGGACGATCATGAGCTACTGCCACACCTGCGGTGGCATGGACAACATCGACCTGAACTTCCACCCGCAGATCGCCAACGTCATGCGGCAGCGCGTGCAGTCGAGCTGCCTCGGCAACTCGGCCCTGGCGGGCGGGGACTACGTCCAGTACCGGGTCCGCTTCGACCCGCGCAGCGCTACCGGTCAGCGCACCGCGGAGCTCGAGTTCGCCCACGACGCCGCGAACCAGCCCCAGCCCTTCCGCGTCCGGCTTCAGGGCACGGGGAACTGAGGGGCGCCCGGGGTGGGCCCGGGCGCGCCGGGCTCAGGCCTTCTCGGCGTGGATCCAGAGGCTGCCCGCCTCCGAGTAGGCCTTGTAGGACGACCAGTCCGGGAAGGCCTGGGAGGCCTCGAAGTCGGACTCCTCGCCCGGACCGCGGCGGTCGACGACGCGGGTCAACTTCACCTTGTCGAAGCCCGCGCCCTCCAGGGCCGCCTTCCACTCTTCCTCGCCGAGGGAGTGCAGCTCCAGGCCGACGTACTCCGGCCAGCTCGCCACACCCGGGCGGTCGCCGTAGTAGTCGACGACCAGGTCGATGCTCCCGCCGCCCTTCAACACGCGGCAGGCTTCCGCCAGGGCCTTCGCCAGGTCGGGGGCGTAGTAGATCGCCTCGACCGAGAAGACCATGTCGAACTTCCCGTCGGGGAAGTCGAGCGCGAGGAAGTCGCCGACTTCGTAGCGCGCCCGGATCGTGAAGCTGTGCAGCTCCTCGGCCTTAGCGATCATCTTCGGCGAGGCATCCACGCCGATGGCCTGCACGCCGGCGGTCGCCTTGGCCAGGATGCGCGTGGCCCAGCCGATGCCGCAGCCGAGATCGAGGATCTGGAAGCCCGGCCGGATGTTGAGCTGTTCGATGACCTGCAGGGCCACGTCGCCGTGGCCCTGCTCCATGCGCTCTCCACGCCCGGTCTGGGCCCATTCGTCGAAGGTGGCGGCGATCTTGTCGTGGCTCATGTCGGTGCAGTTCCTGACTTCCGGGGGGGGGCTTCAGGCCGAGAGGGCCTCGCGGGCGGCGGAGCACTTCGCGAGGATCTCGTCCAGCTGCGCGAAGACGACCTCCCAGTCGTAGTGGTTTTCGACGAAGCGCCGGGCGGCGCGACCGAGCTCGTCGGCCCGCGGGCCGTCCTCGAGCAGCTTGCAGACGCCGTCGGCGAAGGCCGTGGCGTCGTCGGCGACAATGTAATCGCGGCCGGGCTGGCCCTCCACGCCCTGGGTCGCGGAAGTCGTGCCGACCACGGGGAGACCGCAGGCCATGGCCTCGAGGACCTTGTTCTGGATGCCCCGGGCGATGCGCAGGGGGGCGACCGCAACGCGCGCGCGCTGGGCCCAGTCCGTGACGCTGTCGACGAAGCCCGTCACCCGTACGCCCTCGAGGCGCTCGAGGGCGCGGACCTCGGGGGAGGGGTGGGCGCCGACGATGCTGAAGGTGGCCGTGGGGTGCCGCTCCCGCACCCGTGGCAGCACCTCCCGTGCGAACCACACGCAGCCGTCCACGTTCGGGTAGTAGTTCATCACCCCCGTGAAGACGAGGTGCCCCGGTTCCGCCCGCTCTGGCGCGGGCGTGAAGGCCTCGAGGTCGACCCCGTTGCGCAGCACGGTCGAGCTCGCGCCCGGGATCTCGCGCTCGAAGATCCGCTGCTCGAGGGGCGTGCACAGGACGTTCTCGGTGAAGGCGTGGGCGACGCGGCGCTCGAACTCGAGCAGGGTGCGCCACTCGCGACGGTACACCCAGCTCATCGGGAACCGCGTCCGCTCGGAGTACTGGCGCCACTTGTCGGAGTCGAGCTCCCCCAGGTGCATGACGCGAGGGAGGTGGCCGTGGGGCTCGAGGAAGGCCCCCATCGAAGAGGAGTAGGCGTAGGCCATGTCGGCCCAGCCCGCGAGCTCGTCCACGCGCCGTTGCAGCTCCGCCGAGCCGTAAACGCCGAGGGTGAGGGGCGTCTTCGTCATGAGGAGCGGCAGCGCGCTCAGCTTCTTCTTGCGCTCGTCGTGGTCGATCGCCGTGGTCTCGATGCCCATCTCCCCGAGCTCGCGCGCCGCCTGCCGATCGCGCTCGTCGTGGGCGAAGGCCACGCAGCGCACTTCGTGGGCGCGCCTCATGCGCTCCACCAGGTGCCAGGTCGTGATCTTGTCCCCACGGTTGGGCGGGTAGGGGACGCGCTGGGAGAGGAAGAGGATCTTCACTCGGAGGCTCCGACGCGCACGCGCATGTCGAGGATGCAGCTCCCTTCGCCACGCCCTTCCGATCGATGGGCCGCGAGGAATGGGTTGAAGTCGAGCTCGACGATCTCGGGGTTGTCGCTGAGCATCTGCGAGAGTCGCAGCAGCACCTCCACCAGCTCGTCCACGTCCACCGGCGGCTTGCCGCGCGCCCCCTCGAAGAGGGCTCGGCCGCGCACGGCCGCGACCATCTCTCGGGCGCTCGACTTCGTCAGGGGGTGCAGGCGGAACACGACGTCCTTGAGGACCTCCACGTGCACGCCGCCCAGGCCGAAGGCCAGCATGCGACCGAAGAGGGGGTCGCTGGCGACGCCGAAGAAGACCTCGACCCCGTCGGTGCGCATCGACTGCATCAGCATGCGCAGGTCGGCGTGCTCGCCACCGAAGCGCTCCTCGAGCTCGTCATAGGCGGAGAGCAGCTCCTCGCGGTTACGGATGTCGAGCAGCACGCCGCCGCGGTCGGACTTGTGCTCGAGGTTCGCGGCGTCGGCCTTGAGCGCCAAGGGGAAGCCGATGCGTCGCAGGGCGCCCAGCGCCTCCTCCCGCGAGCTCACGAGCTGCGAGGGCACGACCTCCAATCCGTAGGCCTTTGCCAGGGCGTAGAGCTCCTCGCCCTCGAGCATCTCGCGCCCAGCCTCCAAGGCTCCTTCGATCGCTGCGCGTGCCTGCCGCTTGCGCACGCGGAAGGTGGGCGCCGCCTCGTCCGGGCGGTCGCGCAGCTCGCGCAGGCGCACGAGGCCGGCCAGGACCCGCGCGGCTTCCTCCGGGAAGCTGTAGTTCGGCACCTTCGCCGCCCGCAGCACCGCTGTCGCCTCGTCGGTCTCCGGCAGCCCGGGCAGGCAGGCGAGCAAGGGTTTCTCCGTCGCCTCCGCGCGCTCGACGAGCACTTCCGCCACCGAGGCGATGTCGACCATGATCGGCGCGACGAAGATCGCGAGCACCATGTCGACCTTCGGGTCGGCCAGCACCGTCTTCAGGGCTCGGTCGAAGCCCGCGGCGTCCGCGCTCGCGATCAGGTCCACGGGATTCGCCGTGGAGGCCTCTGGGGGCAGGAAGCTCTCGAGCTTGCGGCGCGTGCGCGCGGCGAGGTCGGAGAGCTCGAGGCCGTTCGCGACGCAGGCGTCCGTGGCCAAGATCGCCGGACCCCCGGCGTTCGTCACGATGCCGACGCGCCTCCCCGCCGGGAGCTTCCCGGCCTGCACCGCCGCGGCCAGGGCAAAGAGCTGCTTCATCGAGTTGACCCGGTGCACGCCGCACTGGGCGAGCAGGGAGTCCACGGCGACCTCCGAGCCCGCGAGGGAGCCGGTGTGAGAGACGGCCGCCCGCGCGCCCCGGTCGCTGCGACCCGCCTTGACGATCAGGATCGGCTTCTCGCGCGAGACGCGATCCGCGACCTGCATGAAGTCCTCGGGGTTCCCGAAGGCCTCGAGGTACATCAGGATCTGCTTCGTGTCGGGGTCCCGTTCCCAGTACTCCAGGAGGTCGGCGGGAGAGACGTCGGCGCGGTTGCCGAGGCTCGCGAACATGCTCACGCCGAGTCCGAGGGACTCTGCGTCGCTCAGGATCACCGCGCCCAGGGCGCCCGATTGCGACAGGAAGGCCGCCTCGCCCCGCGTCGGCTGGGCGTTCGCGAAGGAGGCGTTCATCGCGACCTGCGGGTGGCTGTTGAGGACCCCCATGCAGTTCGGCCCGATCAGCCGCATCCCGTACTGCTCGCAGAGCGCGATCAGCTCCGCTTGCCGCTCGGCTCCCTCGCCTCCGACCTCGGCGAAGCCCGCGGTGATGCAGACGAGGGCGCGCACGCCCTTCTCTCCGCAGTCCCGGGCGGCGTCGAGCACCCTCTCCCGAGGCACGACGATCATCGCCAGGTCGACGGGGCCGGGGATGCTCGAGACGCGGTCGTAGCAGTGCATCGAGTGCACGACGCCGGCGTTGGGGTTGACCGGGTAGACGGGCCCGGTGAAGCCGAAGCGCACGAGGTTGCGCACGATCTCGTGGCCGATCGTGTAGCGCCGTCGCCCGGCGCCGATGACGGCGATCGAGCGGGGCCGGAAGACGGCGTGCAGGCTCTCGAGGCGTTGGGCGACGGCGCGCCGGGCGAGGCTGCGCGGCTCCGAGGGGAGGGATCGCGAAGCGGGCATGGCCCCACAGGCTACTCGCGGGCCGAGGGCGAAGCGATCCCGCCGAGGGGGCTTCGCCGCCGGCTACAATCGACGCCATGCCCTGGTTCAGCTACCACGGCGGTCACAGCGGGAGCTTCTGCACGCACGCCCGGGACGAGCTGGGCGCCGTGGTCGAGCGCGCCGTCGAGGCGGGCTTCACCCACTACGGCCTGAGCGAGCACGCGCCGCGCGATCGGGCGGTGGACCTCTTCCCCGACGAGCGCGAGCTGGGCCTCGGTCCCGCGGAGCTGGCGGCGACCTTCGAGGACTACGGGCGCGAGGCGCGCCGCCTGCAGGACGTCTTCGCCGACCGCATCGAGCTCCTGGTGGGCTTCGAGACGGAGCGCCTGCCCCCGGGGAGCTGGGACGCGCGCATGGCCGGGCTGCGGGCGGAGGGTGCCTTCGACTACGTCGTGGGCAGCGTGCACGACGTTGACGGCGTCTGGATCGACGCCTCGGCCGAGACGACCGCCGGCTTGGTCGAGACCTTGGGGGGGCGCGGGGCGCTCGAGGTGCGCTACTTCGAGGCCCTGAGCGAGCTGGTCGAGCGAGTGCGCCCCGAGGTCGTGGGTCACCCGGACCTCGTGCGGCGCTTCGACCCTCCCGGAGGTGGCCTGACCCCGGAGGGGCTCGCGGCGGCGGAGGGCGTCCTCGACGCGGCCCTGGAGGTCGGCGCGGCCCTGGACGTGAACTCGGGTGCCCTGCGCCGCGGGGGCCCGCTCTACCCCTGCACGGAGCTCCTGGCCCGGGCTCGCGAAACGGGGGTACCGGTCACGCTGGGGGACGACAGCCACGGCGTCGACCAGGTGGGCAGGGGACTGGATCAGGCCCTCGCCGCCATCGCCGAGGCGGGCTACGAGCGCGTGCACTACCTGGTCCGCGCGGGCGGGGGCGTCGAGTGGCGCTCGGCGGCCCTCGACGAGCTTCACTCCTGAGCGCCGCCCGCCTGCACCCGCCGACCGACGAAGGTGTGCCAGCGTCCGCGGCGCAGCGGCTCCTCGATCACGAGACCGGCGGCCTCGATCGCGGCGACGGTCGGTTCGAGGTGCTGCGTCGGGCAGCCGCTGAAGGCGAACCAGCCGTCCGGGGCGAGGCGCGCTGCGAGATCGCGGGCATGGGCCTGCACGACGTCCGAGTAGATGTTGGCCAGGACCACGTCGAAGTCCCTGCCCGATTCGTCGAAGGCTCCGTCGGTTGCCTCGAGGCACTCGAAGCCCCCCGTGCGGAAGCGGCAGCGCCCCGCGACGCCGTTGTCCTCCGCCAGGGCCGTGGCCGCGGCGGCGGAATGGGGGTCGAGGTCGAAGCCGAGGGCCGAGTCCGCGCCGAGCAGGGTCGCCGCCACCGAGAGCAGGCCGCTCCCCGTCCCCGCGTCGAGCACTCGCTCGCCGCCCCGGATGCGCCGCGTCAGGACCCGCAGGCAAGTGCGCGTCGTCGCGTGGCGGCCGGAGCCGAAAGAGCCGCCCGGGGCGATCGAGAGGCGCAGCTCCCCGGGCGCCACGTCGCGCTCGTCCCAGGGCGGGAGGAGGCAGAGGGGGCGCAGGCGGAAGGGCTTCCAGCTCTTCTTCCACGAGGTCGCCCAGTCCTCGGGGGGCAGGCGCTTGAAGGCGAGCTCGAGGCCCGCGAGGGCCGGCTCCCCGGTGGCTTCGGCGAGCCCGGCGAGGCGCTTGCGCAGCTGGTCCCGTACCTGCGGCGAGTCCTCGGCTTCCGAGAGGAAGACGCGCACGTAGTCCGATCCTTCCGGCGCCTCCTCGACGCCCAGGTTCGGCCGCCCGAAGGCCGCGCTCGTGCAGGGGCCGACCATCAGGCACTCGGCGACGAGCTCCTCCCAGCCGGTGGGGACGATCGCGCGGACTTCTATCCAGGTCGGGGGCGTGCTCAGAACGGCAGGTCCTCCAGGTCGATGTCGGCCGGCGCGGCCTCCTCCTCACTCTCTCCGTCGTGTACCGGCTCGAAGCGCTCGATCGGCGGACCCTCGGGCTCGAGCACCGTGAGGGCCTCGGCGGGAGGCGCGAGGCCGAGGTGGATCATGGCCTGGGAGAGGCAGCGTTCGCGGTCCCCGCGCACGAGGCGCGCGAGTCCCTTTCCTTCCTTGCCCGGGCCGGCGAGGGGCAGCTCGCGCAGGAAGTGCCGGTGGCGCGGATCCACGACGCGCTGGTCGAGGATGTAGACGCAGCCCTGGTCGTCCACGCGCCGCATCAGGCGCCCGAAGCCCTGGCGGAACTTCGCGAGGGCCCGGGGCAGGTAGATCTGGCGCCGCTGCTCGCCCGTGCCGAGGGCCGCGCACTGCGCGTGGTGGTAGCGGTCCGGCACGCCGTAGGGCAGGCGCGCGACGACGAGGTGCTCGAGCGTGGGGCCGGGAAAGTCCGCGCCGTACCAGAAGGTGTCGACGCCGAGCAAGACCGAGTCCTCGCGGCTCCGGAAGAGCTCGCTCATCTCCTCCTTCCCGATCCCCGGCATGTTCTGGTACCAGAAGCCGATGCGCCGCGCCCGGAAGTGCCCTTCGAGGCGCTGGCCGACTCGGCGCACGTCCTCCGCGTTCGTGAAGAGGGCGAGCAGCCGCCCGCGCGTGCGCTCGCCGAGCTCGGCGACGAAGTCGCGCACGTAGGCCAGGTAGGCCTCCTTGTCGCGGGAGACCGCCGGCGCGTCCCGGGGGACGCAGACGAGCACGCGGGAGTAGTCGAAGACCTCCGGCGCCCGGAAGGTCCGCAGCAGGCAGGGGTGCTCCGGCTCCCCCTCCTCGGCCGCGAGTGCGTGGTCGAGGCCGAGGTAGGCGCTGGCGGCGTCGAAGCCGCCGCCGAGGTGGGTCGTCGCGGACAGGAAGGTCGCGCTCGCGAGCTGCGGGTAGTAGAAGCGCCCGAGGTACTCGTTGGGCAGGAGCACGCGCGCCGAGAGGACGAGCTCGCCGCGGCTGTCGATCTCGACGTCGTTGAAGGTCCGGGACTGGAAGGCGGGGCGCCCCTCCTGGAGGGGCAGCCAGGCGGTGACCGCCTTCAGGAACTCGTCGAGCTCCGTGCGCGCGAGGTCGATCGAGCGCCGCAGGCGCCCGAGACGACCGATCGCGAGCTGCTCGAGGCGCTCGACGAGCTCCGCGAGCCTCTCGTCGAGCTGACCGCCGAGCCTCGTGAAGCGCGAGCGCGCGGCGACGAGTTGCGCCCCCGCTTCGCCCGCGGCGTACTCTCGGAGGAGGGAGTGCTCGTCGCGTTCCTCGCGCTCTCGCCCGCGCGCTTTGCGCCACTCGTCGAAGGCGCCGACTTCGAGGCGCAGCTCGCCGAGGATCACGCGCAAGGCCTCGAGACGCGCGCGGACCTCGGCCAGGGTCTCCCAGCTCTTCGTACCCTCCGCCAGGCGCCGGGCGATGCGCTCGAGCAGGCTGCGCCCGCCGCTCCGACCGCTGCGGTCCAGGCGGTCGAGGAGGGCCTCGATCGAACTCAGGGCGACCTGATGGCTCCAGGCTGCATGGGCCTGGTCGTGCAGGTGCTCGCATTCGTCGAAGACCAGGTGCCGGAAGAAGTCCTGCCGCGCCAGAGCGAAGCTGTGGTTGGTGATGACCAGGTGGCTGCGCTCGGCGCGGAAGCGCGCCACCTCGGCCGCGCAGGACTCTCGGTCGTCCTGGAGCCGACAACAGGCGGTGCGGGCGCGCACCTGGCGCAGGAGGTCCCCGAGGGCCGCGCGGTAGGCCCGCCCGCTCTCGAGCTCAAGGGGCGGGCGCCGCGGCAGGCGGTCGAGGTCCCCGGTCGCGTCCCCGAGGGCGAAGGCGAGGAGCTGGGAGAAGGCGAGCCAGGCCTCACCGCTCGCCTCGTGGCGCGGGACGTGCAGCTTGAAGGTCCGCCAGCAGAGGGAGTTCTCGCGGCCCTTGAGCATCGAGACCCGCGCCGGAGCGTCCCAGCCGGCGCGCCGCAGGAGCTCGAGGGCCCGGGGCAGCTCGCGGTCCACCGCCTGCTCCTGGAGGGCGCGGGTGTAGGTCGCGATCCCCACCCGCAATCCGTGGCGCGTGGCCCACAGGAGGGCGGGTACGAGGTAGGCCAAGGTCTTGCCGGTCCCCGTCGGCGCGTGCACGAGGAAGAGGCGCGTCTCGGGCTCGCCCTGATGCCCGAAGTTGCCGCCCACTTCGCGGGCCACCGCGTGTTGGCTGGCGCGGTACTCGCCGCCGGTCGCCTCCCCGCGTATCTCGGTCAGTTGCGCCGGGAGGTGCTCGCGGAAGACCGCGTCGAGGCGCTCGGCGTCCTCCTTCGTCCAGGGCTGCGGCCCGTCCATCCGGGGCGGCAGCGGGTCGAGGGGGCGCCAGGCCTCGGCCTCGCGTTGCCAGCGCGGTCGAGTCTCGTCGAGCAGCACCGACAGGTACTCGGTCTCGAAGGCGTCGCTCTCGATGCGCAGGCCGGCTCCTGCGGCCCCCTCCTCACTCCAGAGCTCTCCGGCCTGCAGGAGGTGCAGCACGCGTCCGAGACGCCCCGCGGCCTCGGGCTCGGCCACGTGCAAGCGGGACCAGGCGGTGGCGAGGGAAACGGTCAGGGCGTGCACCGCCTCGTTGCCGAGCTCGAGGAAGCGGCGCCGCAGCTCGCGCAGGGCGGCGAAGAGCTCGTCGGGCCCTGGGGCCGGGGGCGCGTCTTCGCCGAGTAGCTCGACGACCAGCTCCCCCGGCCGGCGGGCGAGGCGGCCGGGGAAGAGCAGGGCCGCCACCTCGCCGAGCCCGGTCAGGCGCGCGAGGGCCTCGACGCCGGGGGCCTGGCTGGCGCGCCAGCCCTCCACCTCGCTCGCCTCGGCGACGAGCACGGGCCGGCCGTCGACGAAGGCGAGCAGCTCCTGCCAGCCCGCCTCGTCGCCGAGGCCCTCGCCGTCGAGCTCGAGGTCTTCCCCCGAGCCCTCGGGGCCGAGGCGCCGGGCGCGGAGGGCGAGCAGCTCGTCCCGCGCGGGATCGGAACCCGTGGTCTCGAGCCCCACCACCACGAGGCCCCGCCACGGCTCGCTCCAGGGCCCCCCGTCGGCGGCTCCCCGGGACTCGGACGTCCCCTCTTGATCCCGGTCACTCATCCTCGGCGCGTCCTCGGGACGTGATTACATCCGATGCGATTCCCGGGGTGCGGAAGCCGAGTCGGTGCTCGCTGTTAAGTCCATTGTTCGAAGACACTTACGTGCGCCGGCCGGCTCGGGATCGGGCGCGCCGGCGGGCACCGCTCCGAGGTCGAAGCGCTTGACAGTGCCTCCTCGGGCCCTATCTATTGCCCGCCTCGAAGCCTCCCCCGGAACCAAGCCCATCGAAGAATTATGGTGTCCCTCCCGGAAAAGGCCCTGGTCATCGTCGAGTCCCCGACGAAGGCGCGGACCATCTCGAAGTTCCTGCCCAAGGGCTTCCTGGTCGAAGCCAGCATCGGCCACATCCGCGATCTGCCCCAGTCGGCGTCCGAGATCCCCAAGTCGGTGAAGGGCGAGGCCTGGTCGCGCCTCGGCATCAACGTCGACCACGAGTTCGAGCCGATCTACGTCGTCCCGGCGGAGAAGAAGAAGCAGGTCAAGAAGCTCAAGGAGCTGCTCGACCAGGTCGAGGTCGTCTACCTCGCGACCGATGAAGACCGCGAGGGGGAGGCGATCTCCTGGCACCTGATCGAGGTCCTCGCGCCCCAGGTGCCGCAGAAGCGGCTCGTCTTCCACGAGATCACGAAGAAGGCCATCCAGGAGGCCCTCGAGAACCCGCGCGAGCTCGACACGCGCATGGTCCGGGCCCAGGAGACGCGGCGCATCCTCGACCGCCTCTACGGCTACGAGATCTCGCCCATCCTCTGGCGCAAGGTCGCCCCGCGGCTCTCGGCCGGGCGCGTGCAGTCGGTGACGGTGCGCCTGATCGTCGAACGTGAGCGGGAGCGCCAGCGCTTCAAGAAGAGCACCTACTGGGACCTGACCGCCGAGTTCGGGGCCGGCAAGGGCCCGGTCTTCTCGACGGTGCTCGTCTCCCTCGACGGCAAGCGCATCGCCCGAGGCAAGGACTTCGACGGCACGACGGGCCTGCTCAAGGGCACCGACGGCAAGACCTCCGACATCTGCCTGATCGACGGGCCGATGGCGGAGCAGCTGGTGAAGGACCTCCAGACCTCGGACTGGAGCGTCGAGACCGTCGAACGCAAGCCCTACACGGACAAGCCCGCTCCGCCCTTCACGACCAGCACCCTGCAGCAGGAGGCCAACCGCAAGCTGCGGCTCTCCGCGCGGGTGACGATGCAGGCGGCCCAGCGCCTCTACGAGAACGGCCTCATCACCTACATGAGGACGGACTCGACCACGCTCTCGGACGCCGCAGTGGCCTCCTCGCGGGAGGCGATCGAGCGCCTCTACGGCAAGGAGTTCGTCCCGGACCAGCCGCGCGTCTACAAGACGAAGGTCAAGAACGCCCAGGAGGCCCACGAGGCGATCCGTCCCTCCGAGGACTTCCACCGCCCCGAGGACCTGCGCAGCCGGCTGAACGACCGCGAGTACAAGGTCTACGAGCTGATCTGGAAGCGCACGATGGCCTGCCAGATGGCGGACGCGCGCGGGCACCGCATGAGCCTGCGCATCTCCGACGGGCGCGCCGTCTTCCAGGCCTCCGGCAAGACGATCGAGTTCCCCGGCTACCTGCGCGCCTACGTCGAGGGCGCCGACGACCCCGAGGCGGAGCTGGCCGACAAGGAGCTGGTGTTGCCGAGCCTGAACGAGGGCGAGGCGGTGAAGCTCGAGGCCCTCGAGCCCAAGGAGCACACGACCCAGCCGCCCGCGCGTTACACCGAGGCTTCGCTGGTCAAGGTGCTCGAGGCCCGCGGCGTCGGCCGGCCGAGCACCTACGCGACGATCATCGACACGATCCTCCAGCGCTCCTACGTGGTGAAGCAGGGCACGGCCCTCGTGCCGACCTTCGTCGCCTTCGCGGTGGTCAAGCTCATGGAGCAGCACTTCACCGAGCTGATCGACACGGCCTTCACGGCGCGCATGGAGGACGACCTGGACGCCATCGCCGTGGGCAAGATGGAGGCCCTGCCCTATCTCAGGCGCTTCTACTTCGGCAGCAACGGCGACCAAGGCCTGCGCGACCTGCTCGAGACGGAGATCGACGCGCGCGACGTCTGCACCCTGCCGCTGGGGGAGGGCGCCGACGGGCAGATGATCAACGTGCGGGTGGGCCGCTACGGTCCCTATCTCGAGCGCGGGGACGACCGCGCCACGGTGCCCGACGGCATGGCCCCCGACGAGCTGACGATCGAGGAGGCCGAGGAGGTCCTGCGCAGGGGATCGGGACCCAAGGAGCTCGGCACCGACGAGGAGACCGGCTGCGCGGTCTACGCCAAGACCGGCCGCTACGGTCCCTACTTCCAGCTCGGCGAGAACGACGACGAGCCGAAGATGAAGTCGCTCCTGCCCGACATGGACATCGACGAGGTGACCCTCGACGACGCCCTCAAGATGCTGCGCCTGCCGCGCCTCGTGGGCCAAGACCCCGAGGGCGAGGAGGTCTTCACCGACTTCGGCCGCTACGGTCCCTACGTCAAGCGCGGCAGCGACACCCGCAGCCTCGAGAAGCCCGAGGACATCTGGGAGGTCTCCCTCGCCAAGGCCCTCGAGAAGCTCGCCGAGCCCCCCGCCCGCGGCGGCCGCCGGCGGGCCTCGAAGGTGCTGAAGGAGCTCGGCGTCGACCCCAAGTCCGAGCTGCCGGTCCGCGTGCTCTCGGGACCCTACGGCCCCTACGTCAGCGACGGCTCGATCCACGCCTCGATCCCCAAGGACCAGGACCCCGAGAAGGTCACCCTGGAGGAGGCCTGCGACATGATCGCGGTGCGCGAGGCGAGCGGGAAGGTGCGCCGCAAGAAGACCAAGAAGAAGGCGCAGAAGAAGACGGCCAAGAAGACCAAGAAGAAGGTCGCCAAGAAGGCGGCCAAGAAGACCCAGAAGAAGGCCGTCAAGAAGGCCCAGAAGAAGGCCCAGAAGAAGGCTCAGAAGAAGGCGAGCAAGGGCGCCGCCTCCGCGGGCGGCTCGAAGTCGGGGGGGTCGACCTCCCCCGGGCCGGGGAGCGCCAAGAAAACCGGCTCCTAGGGGTCGAGAAGGGCGATTCCGGGGTCTCCGGAGCCCTTGCGGTCTCGACGCAACGGGGCCCTCGGGATACGATGAGCGGCCGTTTTTTTGGCCCCCGGAACCCCCTGCCCACCCCCCCATGGAAATCACCGAGATCCAGGTCGACGGCTACGAGCGAGTCGTGCGCGCCCGCGATCAGCAATCCGGCCTCCACGCGCTGATCGCCGTCCACGACACGACCCTCGGACCGGCCCTCGGTGGCATGCGGATGTGGCCCTACGCCTCGGAGGACGAGGCCCTCTTCGACGTGCTGCGCCTCTCGCGCGGCATGACCCTGAAGTCGGCCGTGGCCGAGACGGGCCTCGGGGGCGGCAAGTCGGTCATTCTGGGGGACCCGAAGACGATGAAGAGCGAGGGGCTCTTCCGGGCCATGGGGCGCTTCGTCGACAGCCTCGACGGCCTCTACATCACCGCCGAGGACATGAACATCGGCATTCCCGACCTCGAGCTCGTCCACAAGGAGACCCGCTGGGTGACGGGCCTCAAGCGCTCGGAGGGGAGCTCGGGGAACCCCAGCCCCTACACCGCCGAGGGTTGCCTGATCGGCCTGCGGGCGGTTGCGGAGGAGCTCGACGGCTCCACCGACCTCGCCGGCAAGAAGGTCGTCATCCAGGGCGTGGGGGCCGTGGGCGGCGCCCTCGCGATCCTGCTCAAGGAGTCCGGGGCCGACGTCACGATCTGCGACATCAATGACGTGCGCGTCGAGCAGCTCCGCAGCGAGTACGGCTTCTCGGTCGTGGACGACGCCGAGCACCTCTCGGTCGAGTGCGACATCTACTCCCCCTGCGCCCGCGGGGCGGGGATCAACGATGACACGATCCCCCAGCTGCGCTGCCGCGCCATCGCCGGCTGCGCCAACAACCAGATGCTCGAGCCTCGCCACGCCGCCGTCGTGCGCGAGCGCGGCATCCTCTACGCCCCCGACTACGTCATCAACGCCGGCGGCATCATCAACGTCTCGGTCGAGCTGCTCCCCGGCGGCTACGACGAGGCCGTGGCTCGCGAGCGCATCTCCCGCATCTACGACAACCTCAAGCAGGTCTTCGAGATCTCCAAGCGCGACGACATCCCGACCGACACGGCGGCGGAGCGGCTCGCGAACGTGCGGCTCGAGGCGGCGCGGGCGGCGAGCAAGTAGGTCAGTCCTCGGAGAGGCCCTCGACGCGGCTCGAGCGGAGGGCTTCCTGCGTCTTCTTCGCGAAGCTGTTCGTGATGTAGTTCGTCACGAGGCACTCGAAGTGTCTCGGGTTGTCTTTGTCCAGCGGGCGGGCCGGGGCCGCTCGTCGATTCACGCGCAACAGGAACTCCCCTACAGGACCTCGGTAGGGACCGACGATCTCGCCGATCGGAGCCTCGAAGAAGGCCACGTCGGCAACGCAGCCGCCCGCGAGGAAGGTCGAGTAGCGACTCTCGTAGAGTCGACGCCGGAGGTCGTAGTAAGAGACCCCGCGAAAGCGGCCCTCGCCCCGGTAGAGCCCCCCGTTCTGGCACTGACCCCAGCGTTCGGGGGGCGGGTCCCAGAAGCCGTTCTGTGACTTCAGGAGTTCGGACCAGTCCGCCGCACCACCTCGTGCAGTGACAGCGAGGTCCAAGGCCCGGGTCCGGGCCTCTCCCCATCCCCCTGGCTTCCATTGGAATTCACGGTGGTCGAAGGCGGTGACCAGCAGCACCTCGACGTCGACCTTCGCGAGCCCACTGATCTGATTGGAGCGCTCGAAGTCGGCTGACAGCACCGGCCCGAGATCGTCTCCAGGCTCTGCAGGAATGGCCTCGGCGATCGAGTCGCTGTAGGCGATCCGCATCCTTTCGTACATCCACTGGGCCTCCCAGGAAGGGAATGCCGTCTGAAGCGGGTATGCGTAGCAGATGAATGGGCGGTAGACCCGCTCCCTCCACCTCTGTCGAGCCTCCTCCGCTGTGGGCAGCTGAACCTCCGGAGGTAACTGCTGCCGGGCCACCTCGAGTAGCGCCAGAAACCTCCGCGCATCGGGCACCTCTTCGGTATCGAGGTGGGGAGCTATCCTCGACCAGAGGTCCCCGGTCTCGAGGGCCAGCTCGTCCTTCCCGTCGTCATCGAGGTCGGCCGTGAACACGAGCTCCGGCCGTAGGCCATGCGTCGTCGTCCGAGTCGAGATTGCGGCGAAGACGAAGTCCCGGACGATCTGGCGCAGGACCCTGCGGTACTCGCGATCATCGGGCTTGAAGGGCGGCTTGCCCTCCGGGGCGGCGTTGACCAGTCCCCCGGGGGTCGGCCACTCCGTCACGCCCTTCCGGTACTCGAGGTTCTCGCGGAAGTCGTCGATAAGGACGTCGCCAGCTTCCCCCCTCAAGGCCTCGAAGCTGACCGCAGGCCAGAGCTCTTGGTCGTCCGGGAGGAAGACGCTGTCGAAGCGCAGCTCCTGGGCGACCTGGCGCTCGAAGAGGTCTCGAGTTCTGTAGCGGCGGCGGACCTCCGTCTCCAGGTCGAGGTCGGGGTACTTCGCCCGCAGCTCGTTCAGCCGGTCCTCGATCTCCCAGCGCAGCCGCGCCTCCGAGACCGGCTCCGGATCCTCGAGCTCCTCGCTCCGACGCTGCTCGATACCCCACTCGATCAGCCAGTCGACCTTCCGCAGCTCGAGCTCCGCCCGGCCCGGCCCGTAGATCAGGAAGCGCTGGATCTCCGCGGTGGGGATGCGCACGTCGTTGACGACGAGGGGTCGAAGGGCTTCCTCCGCGGGGGAGGGCCCCTGAGTGCCGAGGGCGAGGAGAGCGGCGAGAAGCATGAACTGTTGGCCTGTCTCAATCCTCGTCGAGCCCGACGACGCGGCTCGAGCGGAGGGCTTCGTGGGCGAACTGGATGAAGGAGTGCTCGACATAGTCGTCGATCAGGCTCCCGACTTGCTTCGGATCCGTCGCGTCCAGAATGAGGGTCGGGGGCAAGCGTTCCACGACTCGAAGGAGGTAGTAGCCCAGCTGTCCCTTGTAGGGGCCGGACACCTCGCCCACCGGAGCCTCTAGGAGGGCCGTGTCCGCGACGGACACGCCTTCGAGGAAGAGCGTGTAGTCGTCCTCGTAGAAGAGCTTTCGCAGCCGACCCCTCGAGCCCTCGAACGGCCGAGGGCGTGCCCGATAGATCACCCGATGGTCAAACCTCCCTCGTGGTTTCGGCTGGTCCCAGAAGTCGTTCTGGTTGCGCAGGACCTCCGGCCAGAGTTCAGGCTCTCGTTGCAGATCCACGTAGAGCGAAGTCGCGTGCTCCCTAGCCGCGGCCCATCCCCCGAGCCTCCACCTGCAGCGCTTGAAGTCGAGTATGGAGATCAGCGTGGCCTCGACGCGGACCTTGGCCAGGCCCAGAGTCCACTTGGCCTGCTCGAGATGCCAGAGGAGTGGAAGGCCCAGCTCGCCCTCGGGGGTCGACCAGAGGGAGGGAGATATCCACTCGCGATAAGCGCGGAGGAGGCGCTGGTGATCCCAGTAGGTCTCGCAGGAGGGAAAGCGGCCCGAGCCGTAGGGGCTGCAACATGGACGCTTGACGTCTCTCAGATGGCGTTCCTTGATCTCATCGGGAAACGACGAGGACCCTGCGCCTGGAAGGCGCTGCTCCAGGGCTTCTCGTAGCGCCAGATACCGCCTCGCCCGCCGTACATCCTCGACGCAGATGATGGAGCTGACCGCATCCCAGAGCTCGTGCGTAGCGATGGATAGCTCAGAGACCCCGTCGTCGTCGGTGTCCAGTGTGAGAACCAAACCCAGCGGCAGCCCGTCTGTAGCTGTCCTCCAGCCGAATGAGGCGAGGATGTGTTCTCGAATGATGGTCCGCAGGATGCTCCGGTACATGGGGTCTTCCGGAGGAAGGGCGGGCTGGCCATCCGGGTAGCGGTTGGGAAGCGCCTTCGGTGACTTCCAAGGACTGAACTGCAGCCGGCGCCTGTAGCTCTCGCGATAGTCCTCAACCAAGACGCCTTCTGCTTCGGCTTGCAGCGCTTCGAAGCTAACGGCCGGCCAGAGATCGGGGTCTGGAGTCAGGAAGACCTGTTCGAAGCGCAGTTCCTGCGCAATCTGGCGCTCGAAGAGGTCTCGTGTGCGATACCGGCGGCGGACTTCTGTCTCCAGATCAAGATCCGGGTACCCCTCCCGCAGCTCGTTCAGACGGTCCTCGATCTCCCACAGAATGCGTGCTTGGGTAACCTCACCGGAGCTTTCAAGCCCCTCGAGTTGTCGCTGCTTGGCGCCCCACTGGATCAACCAGTCGTCACGCCGTAGCTCGAGCTCCTTTCTCCCCGCCCCGTAGATCAGGAAGCGCTGGATCTCCTCCGTCGGGATGCGCACGCCGTTGACGACGAGGGGGCGCAGGGCCTCTTCGGCGGCGTCGTCGACCTGAAGACCAGGCGCGCCGAGGAGCAGGAGGGCGGCGAGGAGCATGGCGATGGGGATCGGGAGGAGCCGCATACGGGCGGGGTCGGGCCCCGATAGGGCGAAGCTCGACTTCCCGACCCGCGCTCGAAGCCGTTCTCGCCGGTGGCCCCTAGAATCGAAGGACCATGCCGAATCGAAGTCGCTGCCTGGTCTGGCTCGGGCTCCTTTCGCTGGCGTGCACCCCTGCCGCCCAGGCTCAAGGCACCCGCGCCCCGATCTTCCCCACCGAGAAGGACCCCGCCCTCGTCTTCCTCGCGCCCTACGGGCTGGCGAACTTCACGCCGCGCTACAAGCGCACGCTGCGCACCTGGCTCGTCGCCTCGCGGCGCTACGGGCTGGGGAACTACGAGGCCTGCCAGGACGGGCTGCTCGAGCTCTGGGCCCAGAACCAGCCCGGGGGCGGCGGCTGGGGCAACCAGCCGACGCAGCCCTTCGGGATCAACATCGGCTCGCCGCCCTGCTACTACGGCCTGCGCATGCTCACCGACACGAGCGAGTGGCGCGTGCAGAGCGGCGTGGTCGGCGACGCGGCGCCGCGGGAAGTGCAGCTGACGGTGCTGCTCGTCGGCCAGAGCCACGGGGTGGAGCCGCGTGACGTGGCGGAGCTGCAGGCGGGGACCGGTGTGCCGGTCACGCACCAGCTCGACGGGCGCCTCCTCGAGGATGGGAGTCGCGTCGTGCACGAGTCCCTGGAGCTCTTCGAGCAGTACGTCCTGGCCATGACCGAGGGCCAGCTCGGGGTTCGCACCGAGGTCGTGCACCTGCCCGGAGTCGACCTCGCCGTGCACGCTTACCAGAACGGCAACTTCCGCTTCGCCGGGCTCGAGCAGCCGGCGGACGTCTGGGCGGCGCTCTCCGACGAGCTTCTCGCGCAGACGGACTGGTGGTGGCTGATCTACCCCTCCCACGTCCCCGAGCAGTACCCCGACTTCCTGAACGCGGAATTCATCACCGGCGGGATGGGAGTGGGCGAGGACTCGCGCTCACCGCTCTTCCTGATCGACGACCGGTGGCTCGTGCGCAAGCCGCCGCACATCGGCAGCGGGGACTACAGCGCGGTCGAGCGCCGGGCCTACCTTCCGCAGTGGCTCCAGCACGAGTTCTTCCACCACCTCTTCCGGACCTACCCCGAGTTCGGCCTCGAGAACACGCCGCACTCCTGGTTCAACCTCGCGACTTGGCCGGCGGACTTCGAGGGGCGCTACGAGGCGGACTACTTCCACGAGGCCCTGTACAGGCGGCTGCGGACCGCCACGCCGCCGCTGCACGTGGGCCTGCGCTACGCCACGGCCGACGCGCCCTGGGACCAGCTCGTGCTCGCGGACGTGCTCGGGAGCTACCACCACGACCCCGTGCAGAACGACTGGCACGTCGGGACCATCACGCAGTTCGCGGGCGACACCCTGGTCTGGACGAACGATGCGGGCGTGAGCTGGCTCCTCCAGGCCGAGCTCGAGGACGGCGAGCTCCTGACCGGCCCGGACTGCCCCTATTACGACCCGCCCGACGGGACGAAGTTCGAGATCGTTCTCGAGCGCGACGCGATGGGGGACCTGACCTCGGTGGTGCGGGGCTTCTCCTTCGGGGGCGGGATCTACGAGAAGCAGTAGGTCGCCCGGGCGGCGACTCCGTCCAAAGGGAAGGGCCCGAGCCTCCAGCGGAGACCCGGGCCCTCACGCGTCGCGGCGTGTGCGTTACTCCTTGCGCAGGAAGTCGACCAGGTCGGCCTCCAGCTCCGGGAGCCCGTAGTCCGGCACGATCAGGCAGTTGTAGACGATCTTGGCCAGGGCGTCCGGGGTGTTCGGGTTGAGGTCGCGCGGCGGCGGGTAGCTCAGGAAGTAGCTGAGCGAGAGGCGCTCGGTCTCGCCGCCCTGCTCGCGGCCCGCGAAGGTCCACGGGACGTCGTCGAAGGGCAGGACGCCGGTCAGGATCTCGTACAGCATGATGCCGATGCCCATCACGTCGGCCTTGCTGTCGCGCAGGAGCAGGGGGTTGTAGTGCGGGGTCGTCGTGATCACCGCGCGCTCGTCGATGCGCAGCGCGGGGTCGATCATGACGACGCTGCCCGAGGGCTTGATCAGGATGTTCTCGGGCTTGAGGTCCCCGTGGTACTCGAGCTGGCCGTTCTTGTTGAGGCGCTGGAGGCTGCGCACGATCGTCAAGAACCAGTTGAGGCGGATGCCCTCGAGGGCGCGCACCTTCTCGCGCAGCGTCTTGCCGCGGGCGTACTCGAGGGCGACGATCGGGCGACCCTCGTGGTTGAAGACCTCGCGCACCTTGACGAGGTTGGGGTTCTTGGCGCCCTGCAGCACCTCGCCCTCGCTGCGGATCAGGTCGTCGATCTCGTGCACGTCGAGGAAGTCGATGCGCACGCCGTTCTGGCGGAAGAAGATCGCCTCGGCCGGCGTCTCGTCGGGGCTGATGCCCTCGGGGCGACGCTGGTTGGTGATCTCGAGGAAGCGCGTCACGTAACGGCCTCCGCCGGCGACGTCCCCGACCTTCAGGGCGACCTTGTTGCCCTCGGTGTCTTCGGCCAGGTAGACGAGGGCGAAGCCTCCTCGGGCGAGGAACTCGATCACCTTGTAGGAACCGATGCGTTCGCCTGCTTCGAGCTTGATCATGACCGGACTTCGGGGAGTCAGATGGGGCAGTGGGGACCGCGACCAGGGGGGAATCGGACCCCACCTGTTTCGATCGAGGGGGGTCCCCGGATTGAGGCTTTCCGAAGCCCTGTCGGCCGGAGTCCGACAATTCCCCGGCGGACGGGGCGAGAGAGTCCGCGAGAGGGGCCGCTTTCTCGGATGTCTCCATATCGGGACACCTGGAGGGCTGGAAGGCGGAGTTTCGGGGCCCGCAGAGCGATCCCGGGCGCCCGGGAGCGTGCTTCTCAGCGCGCCTCGACCGGGCTCTCGAGGAGGTCGAGGGCGACCTCGACGAGCTCCGGGCTCGTGTCGAGCTCGAGGATGCCGCGGGTGCCGGCCAGGACCGTGCCCGTGCCGAGCCACTCGGGCTCCTCGGCGTGGGGCCGGAAGCGCCAGGCGCGGCCGTGGAGGTCGACCATCCCGAGCTCCTGCTGGCGCGCGTTGCGGACACTGAAGAAGTTGCGCCCCTGCGCGCCCTCGGCGAACTCGACCACGCTGCCCACGACCCGCCCGGAGAGGACGACCTCCCAGGCGCGCGTCGCCGCGAGGAAGGACAGCTCCCCTTCGGACTCGAAGGTCTCCGAATGCCGCAGCTGGGCCTGGCAGCCGGCCAGGAGGGCCGTGAGGAGCAGGGGGAGGGCCTTGCGCAGGCTCATGCCATCCCTATCGGAAGGAGGGGCGTCGGACTCTCCGCTTCGCCTTAGAATCCCTGCCCCCTCGGGCCCCTGACCCGGGAGGAAAGCCCCCATGGTCAAGATCCGGGACGAGAGCGAGATGGAGAAGTGGCGCCGCGCCGGGCGCATCGCCGCGGAGTGCCGGGAGTGGGCGCGCGCGGAGATCCGGCCCGGCGTGACCATCCGTCACGTCCTCGAGGGGATCGAGGCCCTGATCCGCGAGCATGGCGCGGCGCCGGCCTTCCCGGCCCAGTCGAGCCGCAATCACGTCGCAGCCCACTACTGCTCCTCCCCCGACGACGAGACCGCCTACGAGGAGGGGGACTGCGTGAAGGTGGACGTCGGCGTGCACGTCGACGGCTGGGTCGCGGACACGGCCACCACGGTCGACCTCTCCACGGACGGCCGCTGGGGCCCGCTGATCCAGGCCAGTGCCGACGCCCTCAAGGCCGCCATCGCCACGGTGGGGCCCGATGTCCCCGTGCGCGACGTGGGGGCCGCGGTCGAGCGCGCCATCACCTCCGCGGGCTTCGAGCCCGTGCGCAACCTGACCGGCCACGGGGTCGACCGCTGGCGCGTCCACTGCGCGCCCCAGATCCCGAACTACCCCGAACGCGGCGGCGCGCGCTTTCACGAGGGCATGATGGTCGCCATCGAGCCCTTCGCTTCGACCGGGCGCGGCTACATCCACGAGGCCGGGCGCTCGGAGGTCTTCATGCTCGTGCGGCCGCCGCGCAAGGCCAAGGGCCTCGACCGGGACATCCTCAAGGCGATCGAGTCCTGGCGCGGCCTCCCCATCGCCCGCCGCTACTTCCGCGAGCACGACCCGGAGGCCCTCGAGGAAGTCATCTCGAAGCTCGCCAAGCAGGGCTCCCTGATGCGCTACCCGCCCCTCGTCGAGGAGCAAGGCGTGATGGTCGCGCAGACCGAGCACTCGATCTTCATCGGCCCGGACGGGGTCGAGGTGATCACGGCCTGAGCCGGACGGAGTCCTCGTGAAGGTCGCCCTGGTGACGACGCCCTGGTCCTCGCGCTCGGGGATCGCGGACTATTGCCGGCACCTCTTGCCCTACCTGCGCGAGGGCGCGGAGGTCGACGTCTTCGTCGAGGTCGGCCGCGAGGGAGAAGACGGTGAGGGCGAGAGCCTGCGGTCGGTGGCGGAGCTCGCCCCTCGCGAGTACGACCAGATCCTCTACCAGCTCGGCAACGAAGCCTCCCACGCCTTCATGTTGCCGATGATCCGCGCCCTCGGCGGGACCGTCGTGCTCCACGACTGGGTGCTCTTCGACCTGGCCGTCGCGGCCCACCCCGAGCTGGCTCGCGGCGGCCTGCGGGGCCTGCAGCGAGCCTGGCGCGAGGGGGGCGCGGGTGAGGCGCGGGTCTTCCTGCGCAACCGCCGCCAGGTCGAGGGCACCGCGCGCGGGGAGCGCTTCCGCGCGGGTTGGTACGCGCCCGAGGCGCAGGGGCGCTGGAGCTCGGCGCGGGCGGAGCTCGACCCGGCGGGGGCGGAGGCGCTGCGCCTCGAGCTCCTGCTCCCCGAGGGGCGCGAGCTCGAGCTGCGCGACGGAGCGTCGTCCCTCGGGAGCTGGCGGGAGGCGGGCGAAGAACGGCTCGAGCTCGAGCTCCGCACCCCCGGCCCACTCGCCTTGGAGGTGCACGGCGCGGGCCCCCGAGAGGAGGACCGCCGCGAGCTCGGCGTCTTCTTGCGCTCGGCGTGCGTGCGTCACGGTGGGCGCTGGAGAGAGCTCGACCTCGCCGAGGCCCCGTCTCCCGCCGAGCAAGGTCTCAGCGCCGATCGCTTCGAGCTCAGCTTGAACCGGTCGGTCGTGCGCCACGCCGACGCCTTCCTCGTGCACTCCGACTGGGTCGGTGAGCGCATCCTCGCCTCGCGCAACGCCCCCACGCCCATCGCCCGCGTCCACCACGGCATCGAGCGGCGCTGGGAAGGAGCCCGGGCGGCGTCCCGCGCCGAGCTGGGTCTCCCCGCCGAAGCCGCGAGCGACTTTCTCGTCGCCACCTTCGGCGCCTTGCAGCGACACAAGCGTCCCGGGGTCCTGCTCGATGCCCTGGCGCGCCTCGCGGAGCTCGACGTGGACGTCCACCTCTTGTGCGTGGGCGAAGAACGGCCGTCGGACGTCGACTTCCGCGCCCAGGCGGCCCGCGTCGGGCTCGCCGATCGGGTGCAAGTCACCGGCTGGCTCCCCGAGGAGCGCGCCTGGTCCGCCCTGGCCGCGGCCGACGTCGTCGTCAACCTGCGGGGGCCCTCCACCGGCGGCACATCGGGAGCGGCTTGCCAGGCCCTCTCCCTGGGCAAGGCGGTCGTCCTCAGCGACCTCCCCGAGTTCTCCCATTTGCCTGCCTCTTGCTCCCTGCGCGTCGCCCCCGGCCCCGGGGAAGTCGAGGAGCTCTGCTCCGCCCTGCGGCGATTGGCGGGGGACCCGGCGCTACGCCAGGACCTCGAGCAAGGCGCGCGCCGCGCCGTGGAGGAGGAGCTGCACTGGAGCCACGTGGCGCGGCGCTACCTCGAAGTCCTCGAGTCCTTCCCGCGGGCGCGGGCCGCGCGCCGCTCGATCTTCGTGCGCCTCCTGCACGCCCGGGCCGAGGAGCGCTCGGCGGCGAAGGAGGCGGCCAGCACCTAGCAGCCCGTGGCAGAAGTCATTTCGATGCATATCATCGTCCTCCACTCCGGATCGACACCTTCCTGCCCGATTCGAATCAGACAGGTCGACGAATCCACCGATTCGCCTGCGTTCTCAGGTGCCAATCCAGAGCGGATGCCGATGATCTGCATCGAAAGCACTTCTACCACGGACTGCTAGGCGCCCGCTTCCAAGGCGTGAAGCGCGCCTAGAAGGTGTTGCTGACGTCGATCGTGCAGGGGTTGGTGTTCTCCACGCAGCTCGCTTCCGCGTGGGTCACGGGCGTGGTGACTTCCGCCGGGTCGTCCTGGATGCGGGCCGTGATCGTCGAGCTCCCACCGGTCGAGCCCGTGACGACGAGCTGCGCCGTCTGCCCGCCCCCGCGCACCGCGTTCACGGACCAGGGCAGCGCCGGGTTCAGCTCCACGACGGTCGATCCGTCCGTATCCGTGTACTGGACCTGGGTGACCGCGATCGTGCCCCCCGAGGTCTCGACCATGTAGCTGATCGGGTAGGTGACGGTGGGCGTCCCGGAATCGGTCTCGTTGGTGCAGCCGCTGGCGACGAGGAGCGAGGCGAAGGCGAGGAAGCTGAAAGCGGTCTTCATGGGTCGTTTGGGCCCGAGCGCGGAGATCGGGCGAGGCTAGCGACTGCTCAAAGGAGCGTCAACGTGAATCGAAGCGGACGAGACGGCGAGCTCGAGAGGCCGATGGCCGGGCGCTTCCACCACGACGACGGCCTCCTCGGATGACAGGAGTTCGAGCGGGATCCGACCGAGGGCGTCGGCCTCGGCGGGCGGGACGTGGCCGCCGCCCTCTTCGAGGCGCCCGTCGACGAAGCGCGTCTGGCGGGCGAGGGGGCGGCGACCCTCGCGCAACCAGGCGCGGGCGTTCGGGAGCGGCGTCCCGTCCACCGTGCGGGCCTGGATCGCGATCGACCCCGACGGCGGGGCGAGGGTCAGCTCACGGCGCTCGCCCGCGCGCAGCTCGACGGTGCGCGGGTCGCGCCAGCGTCCGCCACCTCGGGCACAGAGCGTCAGCTCGTAGCTCCCGGGCTCGAGACCCGCGAAGGCGAAGCTTTCACCCTCGAGCGCCTCGCGTGCGAGGAGGGTCGGGCTGCCCGAGGCGCGCAGCTCGACGGCGCAGATCTCCCCGCTCGACCAGGCGGTCTTCCCGCACAGGCTCGCCGGCTTCGGCGCGTCGAGCCCGAGGTGAGACACCTCATCGGCTCGCACGACGACCTCGGCGCTCGACCCGGGCGAGGGCTTCGCAGGGCGCCCGTTCCGGTCGCCGCGCAGGCTCCAGCGCGCGCTCCAGCGGCCGGGCGCGAGGGGCGAACAGGAGAGCTCCGCGCCGGCTCCGACGACGAGGGTCAGCGGGCCGGCGGCGGTCGCGAGGTCCGGGGAGAGCTCGACGAGGAGCTCCGAATCCGAGGGATTCGAGAGGCGCAACGCGCCGCTCGGCAGGGGCTTCGCGATCAGTTCCTGCGGCCCGGCGGCCAGCATTTGCGGCTCGTAGCGCAGGCGCGGGTGCTCGATGCGGAGCTCGAGCTCGTCCTCGCGCGCCGCGGGGAAGTCCACGCGGCCGCTGGCAGGCGTGAATCCACTGTCGATGGCCCGTCCGCTCGGCCCGTGGACGAGGACGACGCGGGCCCCGGCCACGGGCCGTCCGTCTCCACCCTGAACCGCGACGCCGATCGCGCGACCGGGAGCGAGCTCGAGGCGCAGCTCGCGTTCCGGCTCGACCTCGACCACGAGCGGCCCGAGGGAACCGTGGGGCCCGCTGATCCAAAGCGTGACCTCCTCCGCGCGCAGCCCGTCGATCGCGAAGTGACCCGCTTCGTCGACGGCGAGCTCGCGGCGCGCCGCGCCCGCGCTCCTCGTCTCGAAGCGCAGCCGGCTACCAGCCGCTGGTCGCCCGCGCGCGTCGAGCACATGTCCGCTCAGGCGCCCCGCGGGCCGCAACTCGAAGAAGGCGGGAGTGGGTGGAGCCTCGCCGCGCCAGGTGACGTGCTCGGCGTGCTCCACGACGAGCTCGAGGTCGCGTTCCGCCTCGAGCGGAATCTCGAAGCCTCCGTCGTGAGCGCTCAGCACCGCGTGCGTGCCGTCGAGTCGGCGTGCGAGGCCGGCCTTCGTCCACGGCGTCACCCGCGCGCCGGCGACTGGTCGCCCGGCGCGGTCATGGATCCAGCCGCGGTACACATGGGGCGCCGGGGCGAGTCCCGCCGGCGGGGTCGGCGTGCTCGTGGAGGGCTCGACCGCCACGATCGCCGGCTCCTCGCGCTCCTCCCGCGTTGCGAGGCGTCGATCTTCGCGGAGAGGTCGGCTCTCCGAAGGGAGGGTCCGAGCCAGCTCGACCTCCGGATGCAGGGCCGGGGGCGCGCCCGGCGCGGGTCGAGGGGCGAGGAGGAGCCACAGCCCGAGCCCGACCGCGGCCGAAAAGGCCGTGATCGCGGCCGATCGCCACGCTCCTTGCGTCTCACCTCGCATGCACCGTCCCTGGCTTCGCCGGCGGCGGATCCCTGGATCCTCAGCCTAGTCCGGGGCCCGAATCCCGCTCGATCGAGCGCCTCCAGGCCCCCCGCGGCCGCCCGCCGGCCGCTGGTCGGGCCTTATCGGCAGCTCCCCCCGCCGCGCGTGAGGGTCTCGCAGCCCGGGGTCGGGAGGCCCGGGGCCGCACGGCTCGGGGGCGCTCCAGCCCGCATTGCGGGGGATTCCCCGGCTGGAGTAGATTCCCGGCCATGGACGACTCGCGGCCGCCCTCGTGTGCTCGCAGGCTCCTCCTCTCGGTCGCTGCCTTGATCACGGGCCTCGTCGGTTGCGAGCTCGTCGTGCGCATCTTCGACCTGCGCGCGTTGCCCCCGCCGCGCGCGGAGGGGGGGCTCCTCGCCGAGGTGAAGGACCCCAACCACCGCTTCGTCAACCTGCCCAACGCGAGGCAGGTGCTGCACTTCGACGACGGCCAGGGCACGATCCGGAGCGTCCATATGCGCACCAACGGCCAGCGCTTCCGCGGCCCCGAGGTCACGCGAGAGAAGGCCGCCGGGGTCCTGCGCGTCGCCTGCCTGGGCGACAGTCACACCTTCGGCCATGGCATCGAGGCGGGCGAGACCTGGCCCGATCGCTTGCGCGAACGCGCGCTCGCTCCGGTCGAGGTGCTCAACTGCGGCGTCGAGGGCTACGACAGCCTGCAGGCGGCGCTGTGGTTCGAGCGCTTCGTCGAGCCCTTCGATCCCGACGTCGTCCTGCTCGCTTACTTCCCCAACGACGTCGTCAGCCGCGGCCAGGGGCCCGCGGGCGCCGTGCCGAGCGATCGCTTGACGGTCTGGACCCACCCGGAGAGAGGGGGTTGGGTGCGCAGCCTGCGGGACGCCTCCATGGCGCTCGACATCCTGATGGATCGCGTCTACAGGTCCAGGTTCATGCTCAACCAGCAGTCGGTCTGGGATCGGCAGTACGTCGAGGAGCATCCGGGTTGGCGGGCCTCGCGCAACGCGCTCGTCCGGCTGCAGGATCGCTGCGCCGCGGCGGATCGCGAGCTGCGAGTGATCCTCTTTCCCTTCCTCGTGCCCGAGGGGGAGGCATTCCTCTCCCGTGACGTGCTCGCCACCGTCGCCGACTTCTGCCGGCGCAAGCAGATCGTCTGCCTCGACGCCGAGCCGGCCCTCCTGGCGGCCATGGAGAGCGCCGACGGCAACGACTTGCGCGTCGACCCGAGTGACTTCCACGCGGGCCCGAAGGCCCACGCGGCCTTCGCCCAGGCCGTGGCGGGCTGGCTCGCCGTCGAGGGGATGCCCTTCCGCGCGGGGGATTAGGGCCGGAGCCCTCAGGCCTCCGCCCTCAGGGGACGATCGTGCCGCCCTCGGCCAAGCCGGCCGGGGCGAGCTCGTCGATGCGCGCGAGGGTCGCGGAGTCGAGCTCCACGCGCGCCGCGGCGAGGTTCTCCTCGAGGCGTTCCGGGCGCCGCGTCCCGGGGATCGGGAGGACGCCCTCTCGGCTGGCCAGCCAGGCGAGGGCGAGTTGCGCGGGCGTGATGCCGAGCTCGCCCGCGAGCTCGATCAGGGGAGCGAAGCGGTCGCGGTTGGCGTCGAGGTTCGCGCCGCGCAGGCGGGGGTTGTTGTGGCGGAAGTCGGTCTTCTCGACGCGCTCGAGCTCACCGCCGAAGAAGCCCGCGCCGAGCGGGCTCCAGGCGACGAGCGTTGCGCCGAGCTCGCGCGCGGTCGGGAGCAGCTCCCGCTCCGGCTCGCGGCGCCAGAGAGAGTACTCGTACTGCACCGCCGCGATCGGGTGCACCGCGTGAGCACGACGCAGCTCGTCGGCGGTGGGGTTCGAGAGCCCGAGCTGCCTGACTTTCCCCGCGGTCACGCCCTCGGCCATGGCGGCGACCGTCTCCTCGATCGGCGTGCCGGGGTCGGTGTAGTGCAGGTACCAGAGATCGATGCGGTCCGTGCCGAGGCGCTCGAGGCTGTTCTCGAGGCAGCGACGCGCGTAGTCCGGCGAGCCGTTGAGGCGCAGGGAGAAGCCCCAGCCGGTCGGGAGCTCGCGGTACTCCACGCCCTTCTCGAAGACGATCCCGAACTTCGTCGCGATCACCGCGCGTTCGCGCCGGTCCGCGACGGCGCGGGCGAGGAGGGTCTCGTTGCGCCCGCCGCCGTAGGCGTCGGCGCTGTCGATCATCATCCCGAGGTCGATCGCCCGCTGCAGGACCGCGACGGCGTCGGCCTCGTCGATCGAGCCGTAGTAGCCCTCGAGCACCATGGCGCCGTAGCCCATGCGCTGAATCTCGGGGCCGTCCGTTCCGATCCGGAGGGTCTGGCTCATGCGTCGTCGTCCGGGAGCAGGTCTCGCAGGCGCTGGAGCTCGTTGAGGGCCTGGAGCGGGGTCAGGGTGTCGAGCTGGAGCTCGGCGAGCTCGGCCTCCACGCGGCTGGGGGGCGCGCCGAAGAGGGAGAGCTGGCGGTCTCCGGCGGTCTCCGCCGGCGCGCCCCCGCGCTGGGCGATGCGCGGCGCGAGGTCCTCGGCGTCCTCCTCGACGTCGCGCAGGATCTTGCGCGCACGCTCGAGCAGGGCGCGCGGCACGCCCGCCAGGCGCGCGACGTGGATCCCGTAGGAGCGGTCCGTGCCGCCCTCGACGATCTTGTGCAGGAAGACGATCGAGTCCTCCCACTCGCGCACGGCCACGCTCTTGTTCGCGACCCCGCGCAGGCGCGAGGCGAGGTCGGTGAGCTGGTGGTAGTGGGTGGCGAAGAGCGTGCGCGCCCCGATCTCGTCGTGCAGGTGCTCGACGATGGCCCAGGCGAGGGCCAGTCCGTCGAAGGTGCTCGTGCCGCGCCCGACTTCGTCCAGCACGACGAGGGAGCGCGCGGTCGCGTTGTTCAGGATGTTCGCGATCTCGATCATCTCGACCATGAAGGTCGAGGCGCCGCGACCGATGTCGTCGGCCGAGCCGATGCGGGTGAAGATCCGGTCGACCACGCCGATGCGGGCCTTCGAGGCCGGCACGAAGGAGCCGATCTGGGCCATCAGCGTGATCAGCGCCGTCTGGCGGATGTAGGTCGACTTGCCCGACATGTTGGGGCCCGTCAAGACGGTGACGACGTTCTCGCCGTCGTCGAGGCGACTGTCGTTGGGGACGAAGGTCTCGCTGTCCGGCAGGGTCTCGATCACCGGGTGCCGCCCGTCCTCGATCTCGATCAGGCCGCCGTCGTCGACCGTGGGCGCGACGTAGCGCCCCGTCGCCGCCACCTGGGCCAAGCTGGCGAGGGCGTCGACGCGGGCCAGGGCGCGGGCAGTGTCGAGGATGCGCCGCACCTCGGCCGCGACCTCGGCGCGCAGCCCGTCGAAGAGGCCGTACTCCATCTCCCGCGAGCGCTCCTCGGCCTCGAGCACCTTGGACTCGAATTCCTTGAGATCCGGTGTGATGTAGCGCTCGGCGCTCTTGATCGTCTGCTTGCGGACGTAGTGCTCGGGCGCCTTGTCCGCCTGGGCGCGGGGGACCTCGATGAAGTAGCCGAAGACGGAGTTGAAGCCGATCTTGAGGCCGCTGATCCCCGTGCGCTCGCTCTCCTCGGCCTGGAAGCGGGCCATCCACGACTTGCCGTCGCCCGCGATCTGCCGCAGCTCGTCGAGCTCGGCCGAGTAGCCTTCGCGCACGAGCCCGCCGTCCTTCAACGTGGCCGGCGGCTCCTCGACGAGGGTCTCGCGGATGCGGCCGACGACGTCGTCCAGGGGGTCGAGGTCATCGCGCAGCTCGGCCAGCACCGTGGAGTAGGTCCCCTCGAGCTTCTCGCGCAAGGGGCCGACCGGCTCCAGGGAGGCGGCGAGGAAGACGAGATCGCGGCCGTTCCCGCGCCCGGTCGCGAGGCGCGAGACGAGGCGTTCGACGTCTCGAACGTCGGAGAGCAGCGCGCGCACCTCCTCGCGCAGGAAGGGCGCCCCCTCGAGCTCCGCGACGCCCTGCTGGCGGCGCAGGATGGCGTCGACCTCGCGCAGGGGGGCCAGCACCCACTCGCGCAGGAGTCGCCCGCCCATCGGGGTCGAGGTGCGGTCGAGGGTCGCGAGCAACGTCCCTTCGCTGCGACCGTCGCGCTGAGTGCGCACGAGCTCGAGGCAGGAGCGCGTGGCGCGGTCGAGCACGAGCTGCTGGGCGGTGTCGACGCGCTCGATCGCGAGCACGTGCTCGCAGGCGCCACGCTGCGTCTCGGCCAGGTACTCGATCAGGGCGCCGGCGGCGGGGATCGCGGGGCTCGCGTCCTCGAAGCCGAAGCCCTCGAGGCTCGCGACCTCGAAGTGCTTGCGCAGGGCGCGCAGGGCCGTGTCGTGCTCGAAGCGCCAGGGGTCGCGGGAGGAGAGGCGGCTGCCGAACTGGCGCTCGAGCTCCGCCACGAGCTCGGGCTCGCCCTCGAGCAGGTCGGGGCACCAGAGCAGCTCGGCGGGAGCGACGCGTGCGAGCTCGTCGAGGAGCGCGGCGGGTCGCGCCTCCGCGGCATGGAAGCGCCCGGTCGAGACGTCCACCCAGGCCAGCCCCGCCCCCCCTCCGCCGAGCCAGAGGCTCGCGAGGTAGTTGCTGGCGCGCGACTCGAGGGCGTCCTCCTCGGTGAGCGTCCCGGGCGTCACCACGCGCACGATGCCGCGCTCCACGATGCCCTTGCTGACCTTGGGATCCGTGAGCTGCTCGCAGATCGCGACCTTGTGGCCCAGGCGCACGAGGCGCAGGAGGTAGGTCTCCATCGAGCGCACCGGCACGCCGGCCATCGCGATCGCGCCCGAGCCCTTCGAGCGCGAGGTGAGGGAGATCCCGAGCTCCTTGGAGGCGATCTCGGCGTCCTCGTGGAAGAGCTCGTAGAAGTCGCCCATGCGGAAGAACAGCAGGGCGTCGGGTTGTTCCTTCTTGGCGCGCCAGAACTGCTCCATCATCGGAGTCGAGTCCTTGCCCCCCTTCCTCCGGCCGCCGGCGGGCTTTCCGGCGACGAACACGGTCTTCTTCGGCATCTTCGAGGGGGCGGGTGCGGGCGCGCGCGGGGGCAGTCTACTCCGAAGGCGCGCCGCCTTGCAGCGTCGGCGCGCGCGTGTTGTGCTTGGCGGCGCGACCCGACCACCCCCGCGCACCTCCCGGACCGACACCATGGCCGCCGCCGCCCTCCGAACGAGCCTCACGCCCTCCGGGCTCGCCCTCGCGTTGCTCTTCGCCGGAGCCTGTCAGAGCCCGCAGCAGGCTCCCGATCCCGCGCGCCTGCCCCCCGGACTCGCGGCCGGGAGCGGCGCGGAGGACGTCGAGCTGGACCGCAGCGTGGAGGAGCACCTCGCCCAGCTCATCCGCTCCTCCCGCGTGGTGGACGGCCTGCGGGTCGTGGAGATCGACCTGCGCAACCGCGGCGGCGAGGAGCTCGAGTTCGCCTACAGCGTGGAGTGGCTCGACCGTCAGGGCGCGACGGTCGTCGACCTCGAGGCGGAGTGGACCACCCTGTCGCTCGCCGGCGGCGAGAGCGCGCCGATCGAGTTCCGCGCGCCGAGCACGGCGGCGGACTCCTGGCGCCTCGTGGCCGTCGCCCTAGAGGACTGATCCGGCCTCGGCGGCGGCGCCCAGCCCGAAGGCCGCGCGCAGGAGGTCGTCGAGCTGGCCGCGCTCGACGTCGAAGCGAGCGCCGCGCGGATCGAGGGCCCGGCAACGGGCGACCACCTCGTCGTGCAGTCGCGGGTCGTCCGCGCGACGCAGGAGCGGCGTCGGCTGGCTGCGGAGGTGGGAGACCTTGACCTGCGGGAAGCTGCGCTGGCGCGCGTCGCGAAAGCACCCCCGGTGCCAGGCCGCGGCAACCGAGGAGTTGAGCAGGGCCACGACGAACTCCGGCGCGAGTCCCTCGACGTCGCGGGCGGCGAGGAGGCTGTTGCGGAAGTAGGTCGGCTGTGTGTGCAGGGCCGCGATGGGGCGGTCGGCGGTTTGGCGCAGGAGCACCGGGAAGGAGCGGTAATGTTCGAGGTCGCGGATGCGGAAGCGCAGCTCCGGCCCGGGGGCGAGGTCGAGGCGCAGGTGCCGACTGGGGGCGCCGAGGTCGAAGGCCGCCAGGTCCGCGCCGCGCCGCAGGGGCGCGCTCCCAGGGCGGGCCGCCGCGCCGACGAGCTCCTTCCCCGCGTTGCCCGTGTGGACGCCGGGGTCCGCGAAGCTGCGCTCGGGGAGGCGCGGGAAGCGCTGCAGACGTCGCAGCAGCTCCGCGTCGGGCCCGGCCAAGGGTGGACCGCTTCCCGCGAGCCCGCCAGGCCCCGGCGCGAGCTCGATCAGGACCGCGGGCTCGACGACTCCGGGAAAGGCGGCCTCCCCCAGCTCCAGGACCTCGCCCTCGAGGTGGGCCAGCTCCGCGACGCGGCGTCGCAGGGGAGCGTAGCGCTCGAGTTCGAGCATCGAGCCGGGCAGGAGCAACCGGGCCCGCCGTCCCTCCCGGGCGCAGTGCTCCGCGATGCGCGCGAGGAATGCGCCCTGAAGGGAGGGCCAGCCGCCAGGGCCGGGCTGCCGGGGCGCGAGGCTCCGCGGGCCGGCCTGGCGACCGGAGAAGGAGAGCCAGGGCGGGTTCGCGAGGACAGCGGCCCCCGGACGCCAGGGGGTGGCAGGGGCGAGGGCGTCGGCGAGGAGGAGGTTCGGCTCGAGCTCTTCGGGAGGGAGCAGCGCTGCCCGCGCGAGGCGCTCGAGGGCCCGTCGGCGGCGCTCGGGGTCGATCTCGATGCCGAAGAGCCGCCGGGCCTCCCCGGGGCCGCCGCCCCGCAGCTCGAGGGCGGCCAGGAGGAGGGCCCCCTCACCGCAGGCCGGGTCGAGGAGCTCGGGGCCCGCCGGTGAGGCGAAGGGTTCAGCCAGGCGGCGAGCCAGCTCCGGGGGCGTCTCCACGACGCCCGCGCGCCCTCGCCGCTCCCTCGCTCCCGCCATGGGGCCAGCCTAGCGCCCCGTGAGGGGCGTTCACGGCCCCCCGAGGCCGATTCTGGCCCCGGGGCGTTCGCCTCGGCGAGCGCTCCGGCTGGTGAGGTCGAGAGAAGCGAGAAGCTGATTGAGCCCAGGGGTTGCACTCCTCACCTGGGACCCGAGCCGGGCCCGCCGCACAGGCGGGCCCGGTTCGTCATCCGAGGGCTCGAACTCTCCGGCTCCGCGCAGGCAGCCGGGTCCCCGCCAGCGGATCTCTCGCTGGTCAGAAAGGTCGAAGTTAGGAGTTCGGTCTTTCGCCCGAGGCGGCTGGTGGGGCAGCGGCCCGCCGCTGGGGGATCCAACTCCTCTCGATGCCAAGAGTCCGCCGAGAATGCTCGCTCGGCGGACTCGCTTCGTTGGGGGCGCGCCGGAATCCGGTCACTACGATGGGGCGATGGCCCTCTACCTCGTCACCGGCGGCGCCGGCTTCATCGGCTCCCACCTCTGCGCCGCCCTGGTCGCCCGCGGCGACCGCGTCCGCGTGCTCGACGACCTCTCCTCCGGGCGGGTCGACAACCTCGTCGAGCTGGGCACCGGCCCCGTGGGCGGAGGCGCGCCGGTCGAGATCCTGCAGGGAAGCATCACCGACCCCCAAGCCTGCGCTCGGGCCTGCGAGGGCGCCACGGGGGTCCTCCACCAGGCCGCCCAGGTCTCGGTACCGCGCAGCGTCGAGGACCCCGAACGGAGCTACGAGGTCAACGTGATGGGGACCCTGCGCGTCCTCGAGGCCGCCCGCGCGGCGGGGGCGGGGCGCGTCGTCTTCGCGGCCTCCTCCGCGGCCTACGGCGACAGCGAGAGCCTGCCCAAGGTCGAGACGATGGCCACCGATCCCCTCAGCCCCTACGCCTCGGGCAAGGTGGCGGCGGAGCAGCTGATGAAGGTCTGGGGTCGCTGCTACGGCCTGAAGACCGTCTGCCTGCGCTACTTCAACGTCTTCGGCCCGCGCCAGGTCGACGACTCGCCCTATACCGGTGTGATCGCGCTCTTCGCCCGCGCCCTGCTCGAGGGCCGGCGCGCGAAGATCTTCGGCGACGGAGAGCAGACGCGGGACATGACCTACGTCGCCAACGTCGTCGACATCAACCTGCGCGCTCTCGAGGCCGACCTGGAGCCCGGCGCCGTGGTCAACGTCGGCGGCGGGGAGCGGATCTCGATCAACGAGCTCTACCGAACGATGGCGGACTCCCTGGGCTCGGGCCTCGAGCCGGAGTACGCGCCAGCGCGGGCCGGCGACGTGCGGCACTCCCTGGCCTCGGTGGAGCGCGCGCGCGAGCTCTTGGGCTGGTCGCCGCGGGTCGACTGGCGGACGGGCCTCGAGCGCACGCTGAGCTGGTACCGGGAGCGCTTCGAGTCCGACGCCCGGGTCGGTTGAAGAGCCGATCGCTTGCGGCTTTTCGGGCTCGGCGATAGGATTTTCGCCTCTTTTCTCGGGCCTCCGAGCCGAGTCGACGCGCCCGGATCCCCCCCCAACCTCGAGTCCCCGTACGGGGAAGATCCATGGACTTCCGACAAGACCTCGAAGCCCTGTTCGGACTGAAGAACGTCGAGTACAAGGCCAACCTCTCGAAGGAAGAGCTCTTCCACGAGGCCATCGCGAACGACCGCGGCCGGACTCGTCTCGACGGCCCCGACGACGACCAGAAGGCCTTCGCGACCAAGCTCGGAGTCGACGGCCCCCTCGTCTTCTACACCGACCCGACCTGCACAGGTCGGCCCGTGCAGGACACCTTCGCGGTGGCCCGCCCGGAGACCGAGGACGAGATCTGGTGGAAGAACGACTTCCAGAAGTTCGACCCGGACAAGTTCGAGGCGCTGATGAAGCGGGCGGCGGAGCATCTCAACGAGAAGGGGGGGCACCTCTACGTGAAGGACGTCTACTGCGGGAACGACCCGGAGTACGCCGTGCCCTACCGCTTCGTCGGCGAGTACGCCACGCACGCATTCTTCGCCCACAACATGTTTCCCAAGGGGATCGAGGGTGTCGAGGACGAGGACGAGAAGCGCATCACGCTCTTGAACGTCCCCTCATTCCGTTGCGACCCCGACCGGGACGGCACGAAGTCCGAGCGCGTCGTCGTCGCGGACTTCAAGCGCCGGGTCGTGCTCGTGCTGGGGCGGGCCGACTACTGCGGGGTGAACAAGAAGACGATGTTCACCTTCATGAACTACCGCCTGCCCGGCCAGGGGCACATGTCGATGCACTGCTCGGCCAACATCGGCGCGCGCGGTGACGGCGCGATCCTCTTCGGCCTCTCGGGCACCGGCAAGACCACCCTCTCGGCCGACCCCGAGCGCAAGCTGATCGGGGACGACGAGCACGCCTGGACCCAGAACGGGGTCTCGAACCTCGAGGACGGCTGCTACGCGAAGCTGATCGACCTCGACAAGGAGGCCGAGCCCGTGATCGCGGCGGCCCTCTCGATGCCGGGGACCCTGATCGAGAACGTGCCGCCCCTGCCCGGGAAGCCCCTCGCCGAGACCGATCCCCAGGAGCTCGACCTGACCGACGGCTCGATCACCGAGAACACCCGCTTCTCCTACCCGCTGACCGCCAACCCGAACGTCGCCGAAGGCGCGCGGGGGCCGGCGCCGGAGACGATCGTGCTGCTGACGGCGGACGCCTTCGGCGTGCTGCCGCCGATCTCGATCCTGGAGCCCAAGGAGGTGATGTACCACTTCGTGCAGGGCTTCACGGCGAAGCTGGCCGGCACCGAGGTGGGCGTCACCGAGCCCAAGGCCGCCTTCAGCGCGTGCTTCGGCGCGCCCTTCATGGCGCGCTACCCGTCGGTCTACGCCCAGCGCCTGGCCGAGAAGATGGAGGCGACGAGCGCCCGCTGCATCCTGCTCAACACGGGCTGGGGCGGTGGACCCTACGGCGTCGGCAAGCGCATCTCGATCCAGGACACGCGCGCGCTGCTCGACGCGGCCCTCGCGGGCGAGCTCCATGGCGACGGCATGGAGTACGAGGTGCACCCGACCTTCGGCCTCAAGATGCCGAAGTCCTGCCCGGGCGTGGACGCGACGATCCTCAACCCGCGCAACACCTGGGAAGACGGGGCCGCCTACGACGCCGCGGCGGAGAAGCTTCGGGGGATGTTCCGCGAGAACTTCGAGAAGAAGGGCTTCGCCGAGCTCGGCATCGAGCCGGTCATGTAGCCCGGCGGCGGACCCGATCCGCCGCCCTCGCCTCGTGGCACTGCCGCCGACGGCTCAGTCGTCGACGACGGGGATGTTCCCCGCAGGACCCGGAGGCGACGCCTGCGGGTTATTCTTGAGCTCCTCCTTCCAGGAGATCATGCGCGCCTTGGCGCCCTCCTTCTCTGCCTCGTCGATCATGCCCTTGCGCATGTAGAACATCGACAGGCTCGTGTGGGCGAAGGCGTCTTCCTTGTCGATCTCGACGATCTTCAGGCCGGTTTCGATCGCGTCGTCGAGCTTGCCGGCGTGCATCTGGGCCATCGCCAGGCCGTGCAGGCCCTCCGTCCACTCGGGGTCAAGCTCGAGGGCGGCGCGGTATTCCGCGATGGCTTCCTCGTGCTTGTTCTGACCGAACAGCTCGAGGCCCTTCTGGTAGTGCTGCAGCTTGTCCGACATCGGGGCCGTCTGGCTCGGCTACAGGTCGTCCATGCCGAGGATCTTGCGACCCTCTTCGCTAATCGCGTGGGGAGTCCACTCGGGCTCCCAGACGATCTCGACCTCGGTCTCATCGATCCCGTCGACCGTGTTGCAGCGGCGCCGGACCATGTCGGGGATCGACTGGGCCTCGGGGCAGGTCTTCGAGGTGAGGGTCATCTTGATCTTGCAGACTCCCTCTTCGATCTTCAGGTCGTAGATGAAGCCCAGGTCGACGATGTTGACGGGGATCTCGGGGTCGAAGACCTGCTTGAGCTCGGTGTAGACTTCTTCGGTCGTGGCCATGATGGGGTGGCTGCGGCGTGTTGGCTCGGGGTGTACGGCCCGGGAGTCTAGCAGGTTTCGCAGTGGGGGGCCGGAGCCTCCCGGCCGACGACGCCATGATCCAGTACCAAGGTTCGGTCTACCGGCCGCCCTCGGAGGCGGACAGCCTGATCCTTCAGGCGACCCTGGGGTGCAGTTACAACCGCTGCACCTTCTGCGGGATGTACCGCGACAAGCGCTTCCGGGTCCGGCCGCTGGAGGAGCTCGAGGAGGAGCTCGACTGGGCCGCGGAGAACCTCGCGGGCGTGCGCAAGGTCTTCCTCGCCGACGGGGACGCCCTGGTCGCGAAGGCCAGCTTCCTGGCCGAGCTGCTCGAGGGGGTCCGCCGCCGCTTCCCGAACCTCAAGCGCGTCAGCTGCTACGCCTCGCCCCAGGCCCTGCAAGTGCGCACGGTGGAGGAGATGGCGGAGCTCCGCGATTTGGGGCTCACCCAGTACTACCTCGGCATCGAGAGCGGCCACGACCAGGTGCTCCTCGACCTCGAGAAGGGCGTCGACGCCGAGGAGATGGTGCGCGTTGGGCAAAAGGCCCACGAGGCCGGGGTCAAGCTCTCGACGATGATCCTGCTCGGCGCCGGCGGGCGCGCCCTCTCCCGGGAGCACGCCGTCGAGTCGGCCCGCGTCGTCTCCGCGATCGGGCCGCGCTTCCTCTCGACCCTCGTGATGACCCCCGTCGAGGACACGCCCCTGTGGGATTCCGCCGAGCGAGGCGAGGTCGACGAGCTCAGCCCCGTCGAGCTGGCCGCCGAGCTGCGTGAGCTCCTCGCGCACCTCGAGCTCGAGCGCACGATCTTCCGCTCGAACCACGCGAGCAACTTCCTCGCCCTGGCGGGGAACCTGCCGCGGGACCAGGCCGCGATGCTCACCGCCCTCGACCAGGTCCTCGCCGACCCCGAGCACGCCCCCTTCCGCCCGCGCTGGGCGCGCGGGCTCTGAGTCGGGGGGCGGGCCCGAGGGGCGCTCCCTGTGGTGGCCCGTGTGGTGGGATCGGGAGATGACCGCTACCCTGTCCGCCCCGCGAGACCCCAGCCCTCGACAGCTCCTCCATGAGATCCGCTCCCGCGCTCTGCGCCCTCGCGGTCGCGCTTTCGGCCGCGCCCTCGCTCGCCCAGACCCCTCCGCCGCCCCAACCCACGGCGATCGTCGACGTCCGACTGAGTGAGGACACCGACGCGGCCCGGGTCTCGATCCTGATCCGAGAGGGCCGCGTCTCCGAGATCCTGGACGCAGGCGTCGAGCTGCCGGCTGGCTTTCGCGTCATTCAAGGGGAGGGGGGGCTCGCCCTGCCCGCCTTCATCGACGGCGGCTCGACGCTCGGCATGGAGCTCCCCGCTCCAGAGGCGGACCAGGACGCCGCTCCGCCCGTGGACGCCAACGTGCACATCGGCATGCGCGAGGCGAACCGCAAGGGACTGCGGCCGTCCCTCGAGGCGGTCGACGTGCTCGCTCTCGAAGACCGGGACGTCGAGGCCTACCGGGAGCAGGGATTCGCCGCCGTCCACTCGACTCCGGGTGGCGAGCTCCTCGCCGGTCAGAGCTGCGTCACCACCCTGAGCTCGGCGGCCCTGCGCGAGCGGGTCGTCGCCGACCGCGTGTTCATGGCCGCGGAGCTCGCGGCCTCGGGTCCCGGCTACCCGAGCACGCTGATGGGCTACCTCTCCCACCTGCGGCAGTTCCTGCTCGACGCCCGCTGGCACGCTCAACGCCTCGATCGCTACGGCCGCGGTCTCCCCGACCGCCGACCGCCCCACGACCCGGAGCTGCTGGCCGTGCAATCCCTGCTCGCCAAGCGCCAGCGCCTCCTCTGCCAGGCGAACTCGGCGCGCGACATTCGCCGCTGGATGCGGCTCGCCGAGGAACAGGGGCTCTCGATCGCGATCCGGGGTGGACACGAGGCCTGGAGCGTCGCCGCGGAGCTCGCGGCGGCGGAGGTTCCGGTCGTGCTGAGCCTCGACTGGGGCGAGGAAGTCGAGGACCCCGATGCGGAGGAGGAGGAGGCCGAGGAGGCCGAGGCGGCCAGCGAAGAGGCCGAGCCCGCGCCGGAGGCGACGGAAGCTCCTCCCGAAGGAGGGCAGCCTCCCGCCGAAACCGACGGCGAGGCGGCGTCCCAGGAGGAGGAGACGGCTGAAGTGCCGGCCGAGGAGGCCGACGTCGTCGAGCAAGAGCTGGACTGGACCTACGAGGAGCCCCTGGGCGTGCGGCGAGAGCGCCGGCGCCGCTGGGAGGAGCGCCGCGACTGCGCGTTGCGCCTCCACGAGGCCGGCGTGACCTTCGTCTTCGCGACCCTCGGGCAGTCTCCGAAGGACCTGCTCGAGAGCGTTCGCACCCTCGTCGAGCTCGGCCTCCCCGAGGAGGCGGCACTCGCCGCCCTGACCCGGGGCACCGCCGAGGTCCTCGGGCTCTCGCGTCGCCTCGGCAAGCTCGAGGCGGGACAGGACGCCGACATCGCGGTCTGGAGCGACTCGCCCTTCGCCAAGAAGGCGAAGCTGCAGTGGCTCGTGATCGACGGCGCGAGCTTCGAGCTCGCGGAAGAGACCGAGGCCGCGGAGGCCCCCGCGGAGGGCGTCGACCTGAGCGGCACCTGGGAGGTCACCTACGAGGACCAGACCGGGGACCCCGCCGTCCTGGAGCTCGACATGCACGAGGACGGCGAGGTCGCCGGCACCCTCTCCTTCGAGAGCCCCGACGGTAGCCCATCCAGCTCGGAGGTCTCCGGGCGCCTGAGCGGGCGGCGCCTGACCCTCGAGGGGAAGATCGACCTGGGACAGTTCAGCGCGCGCATCCGCATCACGGCGGAGGTCGGGGAGGACGCCTTCTCGGGCGACGCGACCTGGAAGTTCTCGGGCGGCGAGGACTCGAACTCCTTCACGGCTCGCCGCAAGCCCGACTGGTCCGACCACGGCCACGATCACGGCACCACCAATCGAGGGGGGGACCCGCGATGATCCGTCTGAACGAGAGCTGGCTGCGAGTTCCCCTGATCCTCTTCGCCAGTGGCCTCGCGCCCGTCCTGGCCGAGGAGCACCCCTTCGAGACGGACGAGCAGCGAGCCCCCGAGCTCAAGACCGGCGGCAGCTGCGTCATCCGTGGCGCCACGATCCACAGCGCGGTCGGCGCCCCCGTGGTGGGGGACGTGCTCGTGATCGAGGGCGAGATCCGCGCCATCGGGGAGGTCGAGGTGCCCCAGGGGCTCGTCGAGCTCAACGGCGAGGGACGCCACCTCGTGCCGGGCGTCGTCGACTGCCACTCGCACATGGCCATCGAGCGCGGCATCAACGAGGGCACCGTCTCGATCAGCGCCGACGTCGACATCTCGGACTCGGTCGACGCGGACGACGTGGCCATCTATCGGGCGCTCGCGGGGGGCACGACCACCGCGCGGCTCCTGCACGGCTCCGCCAACGCGATCGGCGGCAAGCACGAGGTCATCAAGCTCAAGTGGGGTCGAACCGCGGACGAGATTCGCTTCCCCGACGCTCCTGAGGGCATCAAGTTCGCACTGGGCGAGAACGTCAAGCGCTCCAACTGGGGGAACAACGACTCACGATTCCCCGCCTCGCGCCTGGGGACCACGGCGGTCTTCCGCCGCGCCTTCGAGCGCGCGCTCGAGTACGAGGCTGAGTGGCAGGCCTACGAGGCCGCCCGCGCTGCCGGTCAGAACCCCTTGCCGCCGCGCCGCGACCTGCGCCTCGAGACGCTCGTCGGCATCCTCGATCGAGAGATCATCGTCCACTGCCACTGCTACCGCGCCGACGGGATCCTGATGATCATGCGCATCGCGCAGCAGTTCGGCTTCCAGATCGGGAGCCTGCAGCACGTGCTCGAGGGCTACAAGGTCGCCAAGGAGATGGCCGACGCGGGGGTCCCGGGCTCGACCTTCGGCGACTGGTGGTCCTACAAGATCGAGGCCTACGACGCCGTCCCCCAGAACGCGGCCCTGATGGACGAGGCCGGCGTGCTCTCCTCGGTCAACTCGGACTCCGACGAGATGATCCGTCGCCTGTACGGCGAGGCGGCGAAGTCGGTGCGCTACGCGGAGCTGGACCCCTTGCGCGCCCTGCGGCTCGTGACTCTCAATCCGGCCAAGCAGCTCGGGATCGACGACCGGGTCGGATCGATCGAGATCGGCAAGGACGCCGACCTCGTCCTGATGACGGGGGATCCCCTGTCCTCGCTCTCGCGGGTCGTGTGGACCATGGTCGACGGCGAGATCGAGTTCGAGCGGCGCGACACCTTCGGCTTCGACGCAGAACCCCTCGCCCCCGGGCCAGGGACCGACCTGCCCCCTTCCCAGGCAGTCAACCCCGCCGGCGGGGACGTGACCGCGATCGTCGGCGGCACGCTGCACACCGTCGCGGGCCCGATCGTCGAGGGCGGGACCCTGTTGATCCAGGACGGGCGCATCCTCCACGCCGGTCCCCTCGACGCCGTCCCGGCCGGGGCGCGGGTGATCGACGCCTCGGGCAAGCACGTGTGGCCGGGGCTCATCGCCCTCAACACGGAGCTCGGCCTGCGGGAGATCGGGGCCGTGCGCTCGACCACCGACGCCTCGGAGATCGGAGGCAACCAGCCCGACCTGCACGTCCTCGAGGCGATCAACGCCGAGTCGGCGCACCTCCCGGTGACGCGGACGAACGGCGTCACGCGCTCCCAGGTCGCTCCCAAGGGGGGGGGACCCTTGCGCGGTCAGTCCGCCGTGATCGACCTCGACGGCGACACCTGGGAGGAGCTGGCCTTCGTGCCGCGGGACATGCTCCACCTGCGCTTCCCGCGCGTGGCCAACAACGACGAGGACAAGGAGGAGCCGGAGGAGGTCGAGCTCCTGCGCGAGCTTCTCGCCGAGGGGCGCGAGTACATGCGCCTCGTCGAAGAGGGTGCGCGGGCGGATCTCGCCGCGCCGCCCTACGATCCGCGCCTCGAGGCCCTGGTCCCGGCCCTGCGCCGCGAGCAACGGGTCGCGGTCCACGCCTCCAACGCTCAGACGATCCTCTTCGCCCTGCGATTCGTCGAGGAGGAGGGGCTCGACGCCGTCCTCTATGGCGTGACCGAGGGCTGGAAGGTCGCCGATCGCATCGCCGCCGCCGGCCTGCCCGTGGTCGTGGGGCCGGTCCTGACCCTCCCGCGCTCGGAGTTCGACCCCTACGACGCCCCCTTCGCGAACGCGGCCGTCCTGCAGCGGGCGGGAGTGCGGGTCGCCCTGCAGACCGACGACGCGGAGAACCCCCGCAACCTGGCCTTCCACGCCGCCATGGCCGCCGCCTTCGGGCTGCCGCGGGAGGAGGCGTTGCGAGCGATCACTCTCTACCCGGCCCAGGTCCTGGGGATCGACGAGGAGCTCGGGAGTCTCGAGCCGGGCAAGGTCGCCGACGTCGTCGTGAGCTCGGGCCATCCCCTCGAGATCGCGAGTCGTCCCGAGTACCTCTTCATCGACGGCCGCCAGGTCGACCTCTCGAACCGCCAGACCCGCTTCTACGAGCGGTACCGCCAGCGACTGAAGCGCCTCGAGGCCGAGGACCGCCGCTGAGGGGGCTCTCGAGGCCCTCGCGCCCCTGGCGTCCGGGGCCACTGAAGACCCGTGGCTCCCGAAGCTCCTTGTATGGGCAGGGTTAGGATCCTGTCCGCTCGGGGGGCCCTGGCCCGCTTTCGGGAATCAATGGCCGGAAGCCCCCTGGTGGGCCTGGGCCTCGAACCTAGATTGTGGGATTCCACGGGCCCCCCGGCCCGCCCGAAGCCCCCCCGCAGCCACTGGATGGGGGATCTGCGTATGAAGCTCTCCTCCATCATGACCACGGAGCTGGTCACCCTCGAGCCCGACACCACTCTCGACGAGGCCATCGAGCTCTTCGAGAAGCACGAGTTCCGGCACCTTCCGGTCGTTCGCCGCGGGGCCCTCGTGAGCCTGCTCTCGCGCCGGGACCTCTCCATGGCCACCGGTTGGCTGACCGCGGAGGAGCGCAAGGCCCGCGGCGACCGCGGCGGCCCGCTGCAGGTGTCCGAGATCATGCGCGACCGCGTGGTCACCCTGACTCCGGAACACGAGGTCGAGGCCGCCGCCTCGATGATGGTGGGCAAGCGCACGGGCGCCATTCCCCTGCTCCAGGACTCCCTGCTCGTGGGGCTCGTGACCGCCACGGACCTGCTGGGGGCGATCCGCAGCCGCAATCCCCTGGCGGAGTGGGGCAAGCGGCCCGACGTCCAGGCGAAGGTCAGCGAGTACATGGAGCCCAAGCCCGCGACCCTGCCCCCCGAGGGCAATGTGACCGAAGCCGCCGGCCTGTGCCTCTCGAAGGACCTGCGCCACCTCGCCATCACGCTCGAGGGCGAGATCGTGGGACTGGTGTCCGAACACGAGCTGCGCTTCGAGTTCGAGGAGTCCGAGGACGGCGAGGCCCCGCGTGACAAGGAGCAGCCGCTCTCCGACGTGATGGTCACCGATCTCGTGACGGTCGGTCCGGACGAGGACCTGTCCGCGGCGGCCGACTCCATGCTGGAGAACCGCGTCAGCGCCTTGCCCGTGGTTCAGGAGGGAGCCCTCGTGGGGCTCCTCACGAACTCCGACGTGATCCAGCACTTCACGTCGAAGTTCCGCTTGCCGCCGATCACGCACTAGCGCCAGCTCACGCCCGACAGCGACGCGGGCTCCAGCGCGCCAGCCCCAGCGGTCGGCGTCGCGGTCGCGGGCTCAGGGCAGCGTGCTCGTGCCCTCCCAGTCGCCTTCGACTCCTCGCGGAGGAGGCGGCTGCGCGCCACGCGGCCTCAAGCCTGGCCGACCCACAGGAGCACTCCCAGCAGGACAGCCCAGAGGGCCAGGCCGAGCCAGTGGTCCAAGCGCGTCCAGCGGTCGAGGTGAATGCGTCGCGTCTCGAGTGTCGTTCTGGAGGGATCCTGTGCAGGCATCGTCGTTCGCACGCCCTTATCCTCCTACTAGGTCGGTTCGACTCCCTTCCCAGGGTCGTATTCCAGGAAGGGGGCCGGGTCACGGAGGAAGCGGCGGATTCGCCTCTCAGGACGCCTCTCGCCGTCCTCCAGGAAACGGACGTACGGAGCCCGGCGCCGCCGGTTCAACACGAAGATGCAGAACAAGCAGATCGAGGTCGATTGTCCCTGTTGCTCGAGCCGCTTGACGGTGGACGTGCTGACGCGAACGGTGATGCGTGCGCTCCCGCCCGAGGAGTCGGACGCGAGCGGCCGGCCGATTGTTCCCGAGGAGCGCTGGGAGGGCGCGCGAGGAAAGGTCAGCGAGCGCCAGACCGGCGCCGTTGATCGCATGGATGCGGCCCTCGAGGCGGAGAAGAACAAGGCCTCTCGACTCGACGACCTCTTCGATCAGGCCAAGGCGAAGATCGAGAAGCGGCGCGAGGAACAGGACGACTCGCTCTGAACGATCAGCACAGCGCGAGCCAGCGCAGTCGCAGGCTGTTCAGGACGACCATCACACTCGAGGCCGACATCACCGCTGCCGCGACGGCGGGCGAGACGCGCAGGTCGGTCCAGGGCGCGAGCGCGCCCGCGGCGAGCGGTAGACCGACGAGGTTGTAGGCGAAGGCCCAGAAGAGATTCGCGCGGATCGTGCCCAGGGTCCGCCGGCCCAGCGCGACGAGCAGCGGTACGCGGCGCGGGTCGTCGAGGAGCAGGGCGCAGTCAGCCGCCTCGATGGCGACGTCGGCGCCGCCGCCCATCGCGATCCCGACGTGCGCGGCGGCCAGGGCCGGGGCGTCGTTGATGCCGTCCCCGACCATGGCCACGCGCGAGCCGGAGGCGCCGAGCTCGGTGATGCGCGCGGCCTTCTCTTCGGGACGCAGCCGCCCGCGGGCCGCGGCGAGGCCGAGCTCGGCGGCGAGTCGTTCCACGGCCGCGGGGTGGTCGCCCGAGAGGAGCTCGAGCTTCAGGTCTTGGTCCCGCAACCGCGCCAGGGCCTCGGCGGCCTCGGACCGCGGCGCGTCGAAGAGCCCGATGGCCCCGGCGGGCTCTCCGTCGACCTCGACGACGACCGGCGTCCAGCCCTCGGAGGCGAGGGCCTCGGTCCACGCCTCGATGGTCGCAGGCTCCGCGACGCGGTCCCGAGCGGCGCGGGGGCTGCCGATCCATACGGCGTGCCCGTCCACCAGGCCCTCGACGCCGCGCCCCGGGTGGGCGACGAAGCCCGTGCAGGGCCGGCGCGCGAGCCCGCGCCGCTCGGCCTCCGCGACGAGGGCCGCCGCCAAGGGCTGCTCGCTCTGGTGCTCGACGGCCGCGGTGAGCCCCAAGAGCTCGTCTTCACTCGGACCCGCGTCGTCGACCAGGACTCGCTGCACGACCGGTTGGCCCGCCGTCAGGGTGCCCGTCTTGTCGAAGACTACCGTGTCGACTCCGGCCAGTCGCTCGAGGGCCTCGGCCGTCCGCACCAGCACTCCCTCGCGCGCACCGCGACCGCTCGCGACCAGGATGGCCGTGGGCGTCGCGAGCCCCAGGGCGCAGGGGCAGGCGATGACCAAGACGGCCACGGCGCGCGCGATGGCGCTCGGGGCGTCGGCGAGGCTCCACCAGGAGAGGAATGTGGCCAGGGCGACGGCGAGGACCACCGGCACGAAGACCGCGCTGACGCGGTCGGCCAGGCGCTGGATCGGGGCGCGGCTGCCCTGGGCCTCGCGCACGGCGCGCGTGACGCGGCCCAGGGCCGTCACCGCTCCGACGCCCGTGGCCTGGACCGACAGGGCGCCGAGGCCGTTGATCGAGCCCGCGTAGATCTTCTCGCCGGGGCCGCGCTCGACCGGGAAGCTCTCGCCCGTCAGGTGGGACTCGTCGAGGGAGCTCTCGCCGACCATCACCGTGCCGTCCACCGGGACGCGCTCCCCGGGACGGACGAGGACGAGCTGTCCGACCCGCACCTCCGCCAGGGGCACCTCGACCTCCTCCCCGAGGCGCATGACGCGGGCCGTGTCGGGGGCCAGCTCGAGCAGGCTGCGTACCGCGTCCCCGGCCCGCGAGCGGGCGCGGGTCTCCATCCAGCGTCCCAGCAAGACGAAGGCGGTGATCATCGTCGCCGCGTGCAGGTGGTCGGCGGCCTCGCCGAACCAGCGCGGCGCCACCTGCCCCCCGACCCCCGCCAGGAAGGCGGCCAGGACCCCCAGGCCGACGAGGGTGTTCATGTCGGGCGAGCCCGTGCGCGCGGCGCGCCACCCGCGTTTGAGGATGTCCTGGCCCGCGACGAAGACCACCGGGGCCGCGATCCAGGGCGCCAGGGCGTGTGGAGCGCCCAGGGGGTGCAGGGCGAGGAGGAGGGCGGTTCCGACCGCGGCGGTGAAGAAGCCCAGCCGGGTTCGGCGCAACTCGAGCGCATCGGCGTCCTCGCCGAAGGCGACGTCCTCCTCCAGGCTTCCCCCACCCAGGGGGCCCTCGGGCAGGCCGAATCCCGCGTGGGCCAGCTCGGCGCCGAGGCGCGCCTCGTCCACCGCCTCCCCCGAGAGCCGCAGGGTGGCGGTGCGGGAGCCGAAGTTGACCTCGGCGGCTTCGACGCCCGGCGCCGCCTCCAGGATGCGCTCGACCTTGGCGGCGCAGGCCTGGCAGGTCATGCCGCGTACCGGCACCTGGACGCGCGCCGGAACCCCTTCGGGGGGCCGGTGTTGGGCGCTCTGCGTCAAGGACTCGACCTCATGGAATGGGGCCGCCTCGGGCCGTGGAGGTCTGTAGCATACCGGCGAGCGCTCTCCAGCACGGATCCCCGTGCCCTCGCACGCGCCGCGGCGGGGACCCGGCCCTTCTCCCTCCAAGATGTCAGACAGCCGCTACCGGGCCATCAAGGCCTACAAGAACGAGCACTTCCTCAACAGCCCCGACGCGCGCGAGCTGCGCATCCTGTCGGAGTACATCGAGCCGAACACGCGCTTCCGGGAGTTCCACGTCAAGGACACGATCGTGTTCTTCGGGTCGGCGCGCTTCTTGTCGCGCGAGCAGGCCGAGGAGCTGGTGCGCCGCGCCGAGGCGGGCGACGGGGACCTGGCGCAGGCCAAGAAGAAGCTCGAGATGTCGCGCTACTACGAGGAGACGCGCGAGCTCGCCAGTCGCTTGACGACCTGGTCGAAGTCTCTCGAGGGCACCGACCGGCGCTTCGTGATCTGCTCGGGTGGCGGGCCGGGGATCATGGAGGCGGCCAATCGCGGCGCCTCGGAGGCCAAGGGCGAGAATGTGGGGCTGAACATCTCCTTGCCCTTCGAGCAGAACGACAACCCTTTCATCACTCGCCGCCTGACCTTCGAGTTCCATTACTTCTTCATGCGGAAGTTCTGGTTCAGCTACCTGGCCAAGGCGATGGTCGTCATGCCGGGGGGCTTCGGGACCCTCGACGAGTTCATGGAGGTCGTGACGCTCGTCCAGACCCTCAAGATCAAGAAGCGCCTCCCGATCGTGCTCTTCGGCGTGGAGTACTGGGACTCGATCCTGAACCTCCAGCCCATGGTCGACCACGGCACGATCAGCCCCGAGGACCTCGACCTGTTCTTCAGGACCGACTCGGTGGACGACGCTTACGAGTACCTCGTTCAGGAGCTCACGACCCACGTCCTGGACCTGGAGAAGACGGCCGTTTCGGCCGATGAGCCCTCCAGCGCCCCCGCGGGGAGCTGAGGCCTCGCCCCCCCTCAAGGAGCCCCCTGGAGCCGCCGATAGGAAGGCGGGCCTCTGGAGACGCCCCCCTCGATGAGCGAGTTCCCCCACTCCACCTTCAGCAGCGACCGCAAGGCCCTCTTCTCCCCCGAGGAGGTGCGAGGGTTGATGAACGCCGAGTGCGCCCGGGCCACGCGCTACGCCTACCCCGTCACGGCCATGCGGATCGCGGTCGACCGCCTCGACCAGCTCGGGGACCTCTACGGCTACGAGTCGCGGGACGAGATCCTGGCCGAGGTGACCGGCGTTATCCGCAACAACACGCGCGAGAGCGACTTCCTGGGCTACAAGATCGGCGGCACCTTCCACGCCATCTTCCCGCACACCGACCGCGATGCGGGCCCGGCCCTCGCGCGGCGCCTCCTGAACGACACGGCTCAGCTGACCTTCGAGGCGGGCAACGCCCGCGTGCAGGTGACCCTCAGCATCGGGGTCACCTACCGCGACGCGGAGGAGCCGGTTGAGCTCCAGGACCTGACCCGCGAGACCGGGGCCGCGATCGACCTGGCCCTCAAGCGGGGCGGGAACCGCTTCGAGGTCTACTACGCGCCCGACCCGATCCTCGACAACCTGCCGAACCTGCAGGAAGCCGCCACCGACCGCCGCGCCCTCACGCAGCAGCTCTCCAAGGTCTTCGACGAGAAGCTGCGTTCCTTCTTCGCCTCGATGGGCCAGGCCATGCCGGACTTCGGCGGGCGGGAGCTCGAGGTCCTGGCGCTCGCCGTCGAGAAGATGGAGTCCACGCATCAGCAGATGCGCGAGGAGCATGCCCAGCAGGTCTCGCAACTCCAGCGCCGGCTCAACAAGGTGACGAGCACCCTCGCCGAGACCGAAGGGCGGCTTCGCCAGAGCGCTGCGGGCATCGAGTTCTCCGAGGGCGTGGCCTCGATCTACCGCACCGTCCAGGGCCTTTCGGGTGTCGAGAACGACATCCAGCTCAAGAAGGAGATGATGGCCAAGATCTTCGAGGCCAACGTCGAGCTCCGCAGCAAGGGGCCCCAATGAACTCCAAGGCCCCGAGGATCTCCAAGGCCCCGAGGATCTCGAAGGCCAGGTGAACTCGAAAGCACAGATGAACTCGAGGGTTCAATGAACCCGGACCCAGCGACCGCTTCCTTCCGCGGCGCCCCGTCCCCCCAAGCGAACCATGTCGAAAGAAACTCAGCCGCAGGGTGCTGCAGACAAGGACCACGGCGTCCTCTACGTCGGCGTCGACCTCGGGACCTCCCGCACGTCGGTAGCAGCCAGCAACGGCGTCCGCGAGACGCTCCCGTCCTTCGTCGGGTACCCCAAGGACGTCGTCAGCAAGAAGCTCCTGAAGAAGGACGTGCTCTTCGGGGACGAGGCCATCGCCAAGCGCCTCTCGCTCAACCTCTTCCGGCCGCTGGAGCACGGCGTCCTGAAGTGTGGCGAGGGCGGGGACGAGGACAAGGAGGGCAACGCCCAGGCCGCGCGCGACCTCCTGCTCGAGGCCGTGCGGCGGATTCGCCCGCGCACCGACGAGCTGATCTACGCGGTGATCGGCGCGCCGGCCCAGGCCAGCATCAACTCGAAGAACGCGATCATCAACGTCGCGCGCGAGTCGGTGGACTCGGTCATGCTCTGCTCCGAGCCCTTCGCCGTGGCCTACGGCCAGGACATGCTCGAGGACGTGCTCGTGATCGACATCGGTGCCGGCACGGTGGACCTGTGCCGGATGCACGGCACGATGCCCGAGGACGCCGACCAAATCACGCTGACCACGGCGGGCGACCACGTCGACCGCGAGCTAACAGAGCGCGTGCGGGCCAGCCATCCCCAGGCGCAGTTCAGCGCCCAGATGATCAAGGAGGTCAAGGAGAAGCACGCCACGGTCGCCGAGGTGACCTCGCCGATCAACGTGCTGCTCCCCGTCGACGGCAAGCCCACCGAATTCGACCTGACGGAGGAGATCCGCGGGGCCTGCAACACAATCGTCGACCCCATCGTCGAGGGCCTGGGCAAGCTCGTTGCCTCCTTCGACCCCGAGTTCCAGCACAAGCTCAAGGACCGCGTCCTGCTCGCCGGCGGCGGCAGCCAGATCAAGGGCCTCGACATGGCCATCGAGCTGCGCATGAAGGACCTGCTCGGCAGCGGCCACGTGGAGCTGATCGAGGAGCCGATGTACGGGGGCGCCAACGGGGCCCTCAAGATCGCCCACGACATGCCGGAAGAATACTGGGAGAAACTGAAGTAGAAGGGCCGGGCGGGCCCGCAGGAGCCCGCGAGGCACGATTCGAAGGACGCGCGGGCCGGGGCTCCTGCCATGGAGCGCTGGGCCCGAAGGAGACAGGAGGAGCGCGATGGCGGACCAGGTCGACTACCAGATCGTCGGGGACGACTTCCAGGCCGTGGAGATCACCCTCGACCCGGGCGAGGCGGTGCGGGCCGAGCCCGGCGCGATGATGTACCTCGAGCCGGGGATCCACATGGAGACCTCCACCGGCGGCGGGCTGATGAGCGGCCTCAAGCGCATGGTCGGCGGCGAGAGCTTCTTCGTCACGACCTTCGAGAACCGCGCCGGCGGCCGCGCCAAGGTCGGCTTCTCGGCTGCCTACCCGGGCAAGATCATGCCCGTGGACCTCTCGCAAGGCTCGATCTTCTGCCAGCGCGACGCCTACCTCTGCTCGGCCGACGGCATCGAGGTCAGCGTGGCCTTCACCAAGCGCCTCGGCGCGGGATTCTTCGGCGGCGAGGGCTTCATCCTCCAGAAGCTCTCCGGCGACGGCCTCGCCTTCGTGCACGCCGGCGGCTTCGTCATCGAGCGCGACCTCGAACCCGGCGAGGAGTTGCGGGTCGACACCGGCTGCATCGTCGCCTTCCAGGAGTCGGTCGACTACGACATCCAGCGCATCAAGGGCGTCAAGTCGATGCTCTTCGGCGGCGAGGGGCTCTTCTACGCCGTCTTGCGCGGCCCCGGCAAGGTCTTCATCCAGACCACGCCCTTCTCGCGCTTCGCCGACCGCGTCATGTCGGCCGCGGGTGGGAACCAGGGGCAGGTCCAGCGTGGCGGGAGCTTGCTCGGGAACATCCTCGGCGGGGAGTGAGCGCGGCGCCCCTCCGGTCGGCAGTCGATTAGGGGAAGTACTTGCGCCGGATCCAACGCGGCTGCCAGGGGTCGGGCTGGCGCGGGATGCCCGTGAGGTCGACCTCCTTGGGGCGCGGCTCCTCGACGCGCAGGGGTTGGCTGTCGCCGAGGCGGGCCTGCCAGGACTCGAGCTCCGCCCAGAGGGTCTCGACCCGAGCGGCGTGCTCGGGGCGAGCGGCGAGGTTCACGAGCTCGCTCGGGTCGCTGGCGAGGTCGAAGAGCTGCGTGTGGTCGACCGCGGGGTAGCGGATCAGCTTCCAGCGTCCGTCGGTGACCGCGCGCTGGGTGGTCGACATCGAGAGGAAGAGGGAGTCGCGCAGGCTGGCGACCTCGCCGCGCCAGAGGGGCGAGAGGTCCTGGCCCTCGATCTCCTCGTCGGGCCTGGCGCCGGCGGAGTTCAGGAGCGTCGGGTAGAGGTCGAGCAGGTAGGTCAGTGCCGTGGTCGAGGCGCCCGCCGGCACGCCAGGCCCCTTCACGACGAGCGGCGCGCGCAGGGAGTGTTCATAGACGCTCTGCTTGCCGAGCAGGCCGTGGCTACCCACCGCGAGGCCGTGGTCCGCCGCGAAGACGACAACCGTGTTCTCCGCCCGACCCGTGGACTCGAGGGCCGCCAGCACGCGGCCGATCTGCTCGTCCATGTGGGTGACGAGCCCGTAGTACTCGGCGAGCTGGTCCTCGATCACCTCCCGCGGCCGCGGCCAGGGGGCGAGGACCTCGTCGCGCAAGACCAGCATCCCGTTGTCGAAGGGGTGCTGGGGCATGAAGTTGCGCGGCAGGGGCGGCCGGTCGTCGTAGTAGATCTCGGCGAAGGGCCGCGGCGGGTCGCGCGGGTCGTGGGGCGCGGTGAAGGCGAGGTAGCAGAAGAAGGGAGCCTCGCCCGTGTAGGTCTCGAGGAATCGCACGGCCGCGTCGGCGAAGAGCTCCGAGGAGTGGCCGTCGCCGGTCCGCGGCCGCACGAGCTGGTCCTCCTCCAGGTCGACCAGCGGCACTTCGCGGTGGTTCGACATGCCGCCGAACATCACCGCCTCGGCGGCTTCGAAGGAGCGCCGAAAGGCCCCCCGGCCGTTGTGCCATTTGCCGGTGGCGAAGGTCGCGTAGCCCGCCTCGCGCAGGGCCTCTCCGAGGGAGCGGCAGCCCGCGAAGTCGTCGACGTCCAGGCCGTGGTAGTCGCGCCCCGTGTGGAGCATCGCCCGGCTGGGGATGCAGACCGCCCCGTGCATCGACCCCAGGCAGTAGTTGCGCCGGAAGGAGCAGCCCGCCTCGACCAGGCGGTCGAGGTTGGGCGTCGCGATGTCGGGGTTGCCCCAGGCGGCGATCGTGTCGGCGCGCTGGTCGTCCGCGAAGATCAGGAGGATGTTCGGCGGAGCCGAGGCATCGTCCTGGGCGCCTGCGCTCCCCGCGCCGAGGAGCGCGAGGAGGAGGGGGAGGGCGCGCATCGAGGGGAAACTCGTTCGCGGCGTGGTCGGGATCAGTCGCCGATGTAGCCGAGGCCCTTCAGCTTCTCCATGACGTCCGCGCTACCGAGGGAGGCGGCTTCGTCGCCCGTGCGCTTCAGGAGAGCGTCCCACTTGTCGTAGTCGGGGAACTCGGTCTTGCCCGCCTCGAGGATCGCGACGGCCTCGTTCATGATCTCGCCCCCGCCGTCCGCGCCCGCGGCCTTGGCTGCGCTGGTGAGCTCGGCGACCACCTCGCTGTAGTCCTTGGCGCCGACGCCGCTGTCCTTGGGCATGGCGAGCAGCTCCTCACGAGCCTTCCCCGCGTCGAGGTGGCACTGGGCGAGGATGCGCCCCACCTTGGCCGAGAGGTACTGGTCGGAGTCCGCGCCCAGGCCCTCCAGCGCGGAGTCGAAGCTCGAGACGGCTTCCGTGTAGCTGCCGCCGTTGAGCGAGCTGTAGCCGGCGTCGACGGCGTCGGCTGCGCTGGTCTCGCCGCCACAGGCGGCGAAAAGGAGGAGGAGCGGGGCGGCGAAGAGGGTCTGGCAGGGGCGCATGGGCGTTCCGGGGGCGTCTGGTGGGTCGGTGCTGGGCAAGTGGGCGGCCAATGTAGCCGATCGATGGAGCCGGGGCCCCCCGCAACGGAGAGCCCCGGACCGGCCCGAGTACGGGCCATGTCCAGGTGCGTGAGGTGCACTCGCGGGGCCTGAGAGGGCCGAAGTCCTTGATCGGCCGGCACTTGGAGCCACTGGACCCCCCAGGAAGGGCCCTGGAGGCCTGTTTTTCCTCAAGGAGGCTCCAATCGCACTCCGATCAGGCTACCATCGGAGTGTCATTGGAGTGCCGCCCCCGCCGGGCGGACTCGCCCGATCAGGCGGCCGAGAGCCTCTTTCGGCCGCCCTTCTCGTACCGAGCCCCGGACCCCGCCCGGGCCCTCCAGCTCCCCCAGCCCCTCCCAGCCGTCGTGCGCGAGAGCAAGGTCACCGTCAAGATCCCCCGCCCGCTGTATCGGAAGATCCAGCAGGTGGTGGAGGACTCGGGCTTCAACTCCCCGACCGACTTCATCGTCTACGTGCTGCGCGACCTGATGGGGGAGGCCGACGCCGCCCAGTCGACCGAGTTCAACCAGGAAGAGCTCGACGACGTGAAGCGCAAGCTCAAGAACCTCGGCTACCTCTAGCGCCAGTCGACTAGCGAGAGCCGACCACCACCGCACCCCCAGCGAGAAGCCAGCCCATGTCTGCCACCACCGCCAACACCACGCCCGTCCACGGCGGCCTCGACCGCCTCGTCGACCGCATCACCTCCAGCGACAGCTCGGCCTGGGCCGCCTTCCCGAAGGTCGAGGTCAACGAGACCGACCAGACGTCGCTCTACCGCATCGCCGACGGGACCCTGAGCCCGCTCACCGGCCCGATGAACGAGGCCGACTACCAGACCGTGCTCGACTCGATGTGGATCGAGCGCGACGGGAACAAGTGGGCCTGGTCGATCCCGATCATCCTGCCCGTCACGGACGCCGAGGCGCAGAGCGCCAAGGTCGGCGAGAAGCTCGGCCTCTACCGCGACGGGAAGCTCTTCGGTGTCCTGACGGTCGGCTCGGTCTACGCCTGGGACAAGCAGCGCTTCGTCGAGAAGGTCTACGGCACCGAGCGCACGGACCACCCCGGCGCTCAGCTCTGGCTGAACGACCCGCGCACGCAGATCGTGGGCGGCGAGATCGAGCTCGTGGCCTTCGAGGACGCACGCCCCTTCGCCGGGCGCGTCATGAGCCCGACCCAGACCCGCGCCCTCATCGAGGAGCGCGGCTACGAGCAGACGATCGCCTTCCAGACCCGCAACCCCCTGCACCGCGCCCACGAGTATGCGCTGGTGTACGGCGCCGAGGTCATCCTGCGCGAGACCGGCAAGAAGACCGGCGTGATCCTCAACCCCCTCGTCGGTCAGCTCAAGGGCGACGACGTCCCGGCCGCCACCCGCATGGAGACTTACGAGGCCCTGATCGAGGGGCGCCACCTCGGCGAGGGCGACATGGACGAGGAGCTCTGGAGCTCGAAGGGTCAGGACCTCAACGACAACCTGCACCTGGTCGGCCTCGACATGCGCATGTACTACGGCGGCCCGCGGGAGGCCGTGATGCACGCCATCTACCGCCAGAACCTCGGCTTCACCCACTTCATCATCGGCCGCAAGCACGCCGACGCCCCCTACGCCGACGGCAGCGCCATCTGGGGCGACTTCGACGCCCAGGAGATCTTCGAAGAGCTCGAGGGCGACCTGAAGATCAAGACCGTCAACGTGGGCTTCGCCGCCTACTTCGAGGAGATCGGCCGCGTCGGCCTGATGGAGGCGAACAAGGACAACACCTCCGTCTTCATCTCCGGCACGAAGGTGCGCGAGATCCTGACCAACGGTGAGCTCCCCGACGAGCGGATCATGCGCCCGAGCACGGCCAAGGTCCTCGTCGAGTTCTACAAGACCAAGAACTAGTTCCCCCTGCGCTCCCAGGGAAGGAGACCGATCATGGGTCTGTTCGACGCCTTCAAGAAGAAGAAGTCCGAGCCCGCGAAGCGGCCGCCGGTGCGCCCGATGATGCGCCCCGGTGGCCTGCCCCCGCACCCCGAGCCCAAGGCCGACAACAACTTCATCATCGTCATCCTCGACTCCTGCCGCTACGACAGCTTCATGGCGGCGGAGACGAAGACGATCCAGAAGATCTCCGGCGGCAAGGTCGAGAAGCGCTACACCTACGCTTCCTGGACCGCCCCCTCGCACTACAACCTGTTGACGGGCCTCCTCCCGCACACGTCTCCGGAGCACGTCTACGCCTCGGAGTACTACAAGGAGGACTTCTTCAACTACAACGAGCGGCTCGGGGCCAAGGGCATCGAGTTCGCCAAGATGGTGCCGGGGCTGTGGTTCCCCGAGCTCCTGCGCAACCAGCTCGGCTTCAACACCGGCGCGCGCGTGTCACTCCCGGTGCTGAACCCGAAGACGGGCATCAACCGCGCCTTCGACAGCTTCCAGCTCATGGACAGCCACAACGACATGGCCGCCATGATCCCGACGCTGAAGTTCAGCGAGGACCGCCCGTCCTTCTACCTGCTGAACGTGGGAGAGACCCACTACCCCTACGCCAAGCCCGACGAGGACTCCTCGATGTGGCCGCGGATCAGCGGGGTCAACGGCGTCTTCCGCAAGATGAACGACCAGATCGACGAGGACGACCCGAACTTCAAAGAGGAGTTCCAGTTCTTCGATCAGGACAAGCTCGACCAGCTACGCGAGCGCCAGATCGACACCGTTCGCTACCTGGACGGCGTCTTCGAGCAGCTCTACGACACCGTGCCCAAGGACACCCACATCATCGTGACCGCCGACCACGGCGAGCTCTTCGGCGAGAAGGGGTACTTCGGCCACGGCCCGATCATGCACGACAAGTGCTTCGAGGTGCCCTACCTCGAGGGCAAGGTGCGCTGAGCCCCATTCACAACTCCCAATCCAAGCAACCGAACTAACGAACTCCCCCAGCAATCCGATGGACAACAAAGGCTTCACCCTGTGGTTCACCGGCCTCTCCGGCGCCGGCAAGAGCACCCTCGCCCAGTACCTCACCCCGATCCTCCTCGAGCGCGGCTGCAAGGTCGAGGTGATGGACGGCGACGAGGTGCGCGAAAACCTCTCCAAGGGCCTCGGCTTCTCGAAGGAAGACCGCGACACGAACATCCGCCGCATCGGCTACGTCGCCAACCTCCTCTCGCGCAACGGCTGCACCGCGATCACTGCCGCCATCTCGCCCTACGCCAGCGTGCGCAACGAGATCCGCGACATGACCGAGAAGACCGCCACCTTCGTCGAGGTCTTCGTCTTCGCTCCCCTCGAGACCGTCGAGGAGCGCGACACCAAGGGTCTCTACAAGAAGGCTCGCGCCGGCGAGATCAAGAACTTCACCGGCATCAGCGATCCCTACGAGGCTCCCGAGAACCCCGAGGTCCTCGTCGACACCTCCAAGGAGAGCATCGAGGAGTCGGCCCAGAAGATCCTCGACTACCTCGGCTCGAAGGGCTTGCTGCCGAGCTGAAGCGACCAGCCACGAGAGTGGCGAAGCAGCGCGAGGCCCCCCGCCGGCAGGACCGTGCGGGGGGCCTCTTCCTTTGTCCCGAGCGAGCTCAGGGAGCCAGCCGCACCTGCGCGGCGCTCGAGAAGTTGGCTCCCGACTCTCCGGCTTGCGTATCGCGGAACCAGGCCTGGACGGCCCAGCTGCTGCCGGGCGTGAAGGCGTGCTGCACCTGGGGGGCGACCAGGTCGAGGGAGAGGCGCAACGCCCCGCTTTCGCTCGCCACCGCGGGGAGGCGCCAGAGCTGTCCGCCGACGCAGCGCTGGCCGTCCCAGCTCGGCAGAGGCGTCATGGGGTTCCCGCAGAAGAAGAGTCCCACCGTGCTCGGGACGGGGCCGGCCCGCAGCGCCAGCTCGCTCGGCTTGTCCGTGCACTCGACCTCGAGTTCCGCGGCCGCGCCGCTCGAGTTGGGTGTCGAGGCGCACAGGGTCCTCACCCGGCGGGGGAGGTTGAAGAGGTGCAGCGCTCCGACCCCGCCATAGTTCCCGACGTACTCGCTAGGGCTCCCCAGGATCGCCGTGTCGTTCCACAGGACGATCGCCGCGCCGAAGGCATCGGCCCCGGGGCCCCCGAGCTGAGGCTCGATCCGCCCCTTCGAGGTCCAGTGGCCGCCCTCGAGCTCGAAGAGCTCGGCGTACTCTTGCTGCATGTGAAGGAAGCTCTGGTCGCGGCAGCCCACCAGCAGGCGGTCCCCGCGGAGCGCGGCCGAGGCGCCGAAGCGGATCATCGAGTCGCCCGAGCCTTCGAGGCGCTGGCCCTGCTTCCACTCCCCGTCCTCGAACTCGAAGAGGAGCACCGTCATGTCCGGCACGATGTCGAACTCCCCACCCGGTATGCGGTGGGTGGTGACGATGCGCTCGCCGTCGAAATCCAGGAGTCCCAGGCCCCGGGGGGACTGCTCGGGCACGAGGGTCGCGCTGTGGCTCCAGCCGCCCGGACCGCGCTCGTAGACGAGCACGACGGCGGCCTGGGGCCCGGCGGCGGAGACGACCATGCGATCGCCCGCGAGGAGCACGCGCCGTCCGAAGTTGCGCGTGGCGAAGTCGGTGGGGGCGGCGAGCTCCTGCACCTCTTCCCAGCCCGCGGGGCCCTTCTCGAAGACGAGCACGCGCCCCGGATAGAAGGTCGTGCCCGGGGCCCCGAGGACCACGCGCTCGCCCTCGACGGCGACCGTCGTCCCCAGCTGCTCGGCGTGCACCGGCTCGTCAGCGAAGAGGGTGTCCTCCAGGGCCCAGCCCCCGGGTCCGCGGCGGTAGAGGAAGCCCGCGCCAGCAGCGAAGGCCATCTGGTGATCCGAGGAGCCGACGACGGCCAGGTCGCCGTCGATGTCCACCGCTTGCCCGAACTCCTGCCCGTACTCGGAAGAGGGCGGGACGAACTTGGCGACCTCGGTGAATCCGTCGCCCTCGTACTCGAGGAAGTAGGCCGCCCCAGCGTTGTGCCCCGCCTCGTCGTCCAGGGGGGCCCCGACGAGCAGGGTGTCACCGGAGAGGGCGAGCTCGGCGCCGAAATGGCTGTGGTAGGCGTAGTCGCTCGCCCGCTGGTGTCCGGCGGGGCATTGCGCTCGGGAAGCGGCCGCGAGGGCCAGGCCGACGGCGATCGAGAGGACGGGGGTCGGAATGCGGCGGAGGTACATGACGATCGGAGGGGCCAGGGATTCGGGAGCCCGGCTTCTTCGGCCGGACGACCTCCCTGGCGCGGAGCGGCCCCCGGGACTGCCGCGAAATCCCCGAGAAGCTCGGGGCGGGCCCTACGCCGCCCGGCCGCTGCGCGGCAGGGCCACGATGTAGGCGAGCGCGATCACCACCACGATGGCGACGGCGTAGCCGCCGTAGCGCTGGACGGCCCGGTAGCGGCCCTCCCGGTCGCCTCGGGTGCGGGGCGTGGCGCCCAGGTAGGCCTCCTGGAAACGCGCGTCGACGTCCTCCCCTGTCTCGATCCAGCGCAGCTCGCTCGCGCGCAGCTCCGCCCACCACGCGTCGGCCTCCGCGAGCTCCTGCTGGAAGGCCTCCTCCACTCGGGCCAGCCCGATGTTCTCGTACTGCTGCGGCGCGGGGGTCTGCATCGCGAGGGCGGCCTCGGCCTTGGCGCGGTAGGCGCGGCGCGCGGAGTCTTCCTCGACCTCGTAGGCGGCCTTGAGCAGGGCGCGGGCGGCTAGGCGCTTGGCGTCCTGGTCGGGGTCCGCGAGCAGGAGGTCCGCGAGGGCCTCGAGCAGGACCGGGGAGTCGTGGTTGCCGAAGCGCATCATCCCGAGCACGCCCTGGACGGCGCGGCGGATCTCCTCGGCCTCACCCTCCTCGCTCACCTCCCGCGCCTCGCGCAGGAAGACCCAGAAGCCGCTCTGGCGCTTGCCGACGGGGCGCGCGCCGCTCCGGTCGAGGGGTGGTGAGAGCGCCTCTTCCTCGCCGCGCAGGTTCAGGAGGTAGCGTACGAGCAACGCCTGGTAGATCTCCCGGCCGAAGTGCGCCTCGGGGTTGATCTCGATCGCGCGCTCGATGTGGCGCAGGCCTTCCTCGAGGTCGCCCGCGTGCACGTGGAAGGTCCCGAGGTTGGCCGCTGTCGTGTAGAGGCCGGGGAAGCGCTCCTCCTTCAACCCCATGAGCTCCACGGCCCGCGCGTCGTCGCCGAGCTTGGAGTGCGCCACCGCGAGGTCGTCGAGGAGCTCGGCGCTGAGGGCGCCGGCCTCGAGGGAGCGGCCGCGGTCGGCGACGCGCCACTCGTAGAACTCCCGCGAGTGCCGGGGAAAGTGGCCCGTGACCAGCTCGAGGGTCGTCGGGAAGCGAGCGCGCTCCTGCGCCAGGGTGTCGTAGTCCCACAAGCAGGGCGCGGCCAGGCCCAGGGTGATCAACCAGCGAGCGGAGGCGGAGAGCATGGATCGAGTCCTCGGTTCAGTCGCCGCGGCGCTTGCGGGGGCGCTCGCGCAGGATCCAGGCGTCGGGGTCGACGACGACCTCGGCGTTGCGCCCCACTTGCAGCTTCGCCCGGCCGCCCTTCATCTCCACGCGCTGTCGCTCACCGTCGACGCTGATCTCCACCGGCATGGGAAAGGGCATGTCGTTCGGCGTCTCCCAGGAGAGTTCCAGGGTCGTGCCCTTGCGCTCCTCGACGAGCACGGGGAGCTCCGGTTGGCGCAGGTAGAGCTCGAAGAACCAGCCGAGCTCCATGCCGCCGTGCTCCTCGGCGATGGCGCGGATCTCCTCGGTGTCGCTGAATCGGCAGGCGGAACCGTCGGTCGTCGCCTCCAGGGCCGGATCGGGGTAGGCCATGCGGCGCTGGGCGAGGAAGAACTTCTCGTCTCCGAGGAGCCAGCGCAGCGTGTGCAGGATCCAAGCTCCCTTGTTGTAGATGTCCCCGCCGGTAGCGCCGAAATAGACGTCGGCCGTGCTCATCGGCTCGCGCGGCGCGACCGGCGCGCGGTTGCGGATGCCGCGCCGGATCTCCGCCATGCGCTGGCGGTAGGCCTCGGGGCCCTTCAGGTGCTCGGTGTAGAGGGACTGGGCGTAGGTCCCGAAGCCCTCGTGGATCCAGAAGTCCTTCCAGTTGCGGCAGGTGACGAGGTTGGCCCACCACTCGTGGGCCGCCTCGTGGTGCAGCAGGAAGTCGAAGCCCTGGTCCGCGCCCCAGGGATTGCCCCTGTACTCGTTGCCGTAGGCGGTGATCGACTGGTGCTCCATGCCCAGGTGCGGCGTCTCGACCACGCCCCACTTGTCCGCCCGGAAGGGGTAGGGCCCGTAAGTCTCCTCGAACCAGCGCATCTGCTTCTGCATGTCCTCCATCAGGCGGCGCCCCTGCTCCACGTTCTCGGGCAGGCACCAGTACGTGAGCTCGAAGACGTCGCCGACCGTGCTCTCGTACTCGCGCGAGATGATCTCGTAGGGCGCGATGTTGAGGGCGACGCCGTAGGCGTTGATCGGGGTCGAGACGCGCCAGTCGAAGGTGCTCCAGCCGTCCTCGGTAAGGACGCCCGCCAGGCTGCCGTTGCTGGCGCAGTAGAGGCCCTCGGGGACGGTCACCTCGATGCGCATGGAGTCGGGCTCGTCGTCCGGCTGGTCCTTGCAGGGCCACCAGAGGTCGGCGCCCTGCATCTGGTTCGAGGTCGCGATCCAGTGGGCGCCGCTCGGCGTGCGCTCCCACTGGAAGCCGCCTTCCCAGGGCGGGCGGCGGGCGACGTGGGGGACGCCGCCGTAGAAGACGCTGACCGAGAGCTCGTCACCGCCGCCGATCCCGTGCTCGTCGAGGAAGGCGCCGACGTCGATCTTCAGCTCGCCCTCGGCGTGCTGGTGGGGCGCGACGCCGATCGCGGACTCCTCGGCGTCCACCGTGGCGAGCATCACCTGGTCCACCTTCAGAGCGTCGTCCAGGTCGAGGGTCACCGCCTGCGTCTCCTGCAAGAGCTCCGCGCGCATCTCGAGCACGCCGTCGATGGCCTTGCGCTCGGGGTCCACGCGCACCTGCAGGTGGTAGAAGCGGACGTCGTAGCAGCTCTGCTCGGGCGGCGCGGGGCGGCCGGAGGTGCGCGTCTCGGCGGGCTCGCCCTGCTGGAGGGCGGAGGCGAGCAGGAGCGGCATGTAGGCGAGGATGCTCATTTCGTGGCGCTGGACTCCGATGCGCTAGAGGAAGCGGCGCGGGCCTCGATGGTCGCGAGCATCTGCTCGTGGCCCTCGCGGTGGAGGGAGTGGGCCATGTCGGGCACGACCTCGACGACCATGTGCTCGAGCAGCCCCGCCTCCTCCGCGAGCTCGCGGAAGCGCTCCACGGCGCCCTCGAGGTAGAAGGTGTCCACCTCGCCGGCGTAGACGTGGATCTTGCCCGTGAGCGACGGCTCGAGCTCCTCCCAGCGCGTGAGCAGGAGGTGGGAGATGTCGTAGGGGCGCCACAGCTCGGCCGCCTCGTGATCGATCTCGCCGCTCTCCCGGTCGAAGACGCGCCGGGGCGTGCCGTCGGCCAGGGGCGGGCTGAAGGTGCCCTCGAAGGAGCGGATCTGGCCCCCGGGGTTCAAGACCCGCTCGCGGCGCACGAAGTCCTCGTAGCTGAGCTTCTCCATGCCCTCCATCCGAGCCACGGGGCGCTGCCGGCCGGCTTCGTCCTTGTACATGTTCCGCGGGCTCCCGTCGGGCAGCGGCTCGTAGAGGTCGATGCCCTGGAAGTCATGGAAGTCGATCGGGTCGGGCACGTGGCTCCAGCATCCGGCGAAGGACTCGGGGTAGGCCACCTGGAGCCAGAGGGAGGACCAGCCTCCGGAGCTCACGCCGGTCACGTAACGCTGCTCGGGGCCGGCGCCGCCGAGCTCGGTCTCCAGGGCCGGGATCAGCTCGTGGACCAGGGCTTCTCCCCAGGGACCGATGGAGCGGGAGTCGCAGAAGACGGAATGGCCGTAGCGGTTGTTCGCGTCGGGCACCACCAGGATGCAGCGCTCCAGGGGGCTGCCCTCGGGGATGCGCCGCGCCCAGCCGTGGATCCCGTCGTGCGTGCCGCCGAAGCCGGTGACGCTGTAGAGCACGGGGTAGCTCTCCTCGGGGTCGTGCTCTTTCGGCAGGAGCACACCGGCACGCAGGGGATACTCGAAGCCGTGGAACTCCGAGAGGACGTTGCTCGTGATCGTGTACTCACGAATTCGATCGGTCTCCCGGAACGGCCGCTCCTCGACCACCCGGTTCAGGTGCAGGGCGACGGCGCCGCCTGAGCCCGGCGCGAACTCGATCTCCACCACATCGCTGTGCACGTCGCCGGCGCCCAGCCCCGCCTGGCGGCCCGTGGGACTGAGGCGCGCGATCGCCTGGACCTTCCAGCTCCGCGGTTGGGCTTCGGGGAGGTCGGTGGGGGCGAAGAGCGCGGCGTCTCCGAGGTCCAGGGTCACCACGGCCCCCGCTTCGAGCTCGTCGAGCTCGAAACGCATGACCGGCGGCGCGTTGAACCAGCCGTGCATCTCCATCCGAGGCTCGCGCTGCGCTCCGAAGGCCACGAAGACCTCGCGGCCGACGTCCTCGGCCCCGGCGAAGGCCTCCGCGTCGAAGTGCAGCTCGAAGGCGCCGACGCGTTGCGCCTCCTGAGCGACGGAAGCGGGGGCGAGGAGCAGGAGCAGGAGCCAAGAGCTCGGGAGGGCGCGGTCGGGCGTCATGGGGCGCGGAGTACGGGAGGCGGCAGGGCGCGAGCGCTCCAGATTAGGGTGCCCGGGATCGGGCGGCAGCGCCCAAACTCCATTCCCCGCGCCGCCCTCCGCTCTGGCCGACCCTAGAATCTGCGCTCCTGCGATCCCCGCCCTCCTCGAGCCATGCCGCACCTCCCGCACCCTCCCGAGCTCACTCCGCTGCGCCGCGCCCTCCTCGGAGTCGGCATGTCGGCAGCCCTCCTGGCCGCCTGCGCCGGTCCCGAGTCCGCCCGGCTCGACCCGTCTCGCTCCCTGGCGGACGAGGTCAGCGTCAAGCCCGGGATCAACGACAGCTGGAAGAGCGAGGACATCGGTCCCCTGATCGGTCGCCTCGAGGGGGAGAGCCGGGAGATCTTCACCCAGCGCGGCCTCATCGCGGCCGTCGTCGGCGCCCCCGAAGGGGCGGTGGTGGCCGACGTCGGGGCCGGCTCGGGCTTCATGGCCCACCTCTTCGCCCGCCAGGTGGGGGCGGAGGGCAAGGTCTACGCCGTCGACATCAACCCCGTCCTGCTCGAGAGCATCGCGGCGGGGGCCGCGGAGCGGGGGCTGACGAACCTCGAGACGGTCCACTGCACCGAGAAGAGCGTCGAACTCCCCCCCGAATCGGTGGACGTCGTCTTCGCCTGCGACACCTACCACCACTTCGAGTACCCGCGGAACACGATGAGCTCGATCCACCGCGCCCTGCGGCCCGGGGGGCAGCTCGTGGTGGTCGATTTCGACCGTGTCCCGGGCGTTTCCTCCGACTGGATCCTGGGTCACGTGCGGGCCGGCAAGGAGGTCTTCCGGGCCGAGATCGAGGCCTCCGGCTTCGAGCTGACGGGCGAGCACGAGCTGGAGAGCCTGAAGGAGAACTACATCCTGCGGTTCCGGCGGCGCTGAGGGCCCCGCCGGGGCGGCAGCCAGGGGGGCCCTCGGCTCCCACGCCGGGGAGAATCACCCGTATACTGTTGGCCCCGCTCCCGGAGCGGGCGCTGGCTCGGCTTCAGAACGCACCCCGGGTCGCCGATACTCCCCGTCCGCGTGGCCCCTTAAACCACGCTCTCCCAGCGACTTGGGAATCGATCCCGCCGTCCGTCGCCCGTCCCGCATGCTGACCCGACTCCTCCGCACCCTGCTTCCGGCCCTCGCGCTCTGCGTCCTGGCCCAGCCGGCCCTGGCTTACATCGGCCCGGGGGCCGGAATCGCCGCCGCCGGGTCGCTGCTCGTGCTGGCCGGCACCTTCGTCCTGGCCCTCGGGATCATCTTGATCTGGCCCATCAAGGCCGTGCTGCGGATCTTCACCTCGATGGGGAAGAACAAGGCCAAGGTCAAGCGCGTGATCGTCGTCGGCCTGGACGGCTTCGACCCCAAGCTGGCGCAGAAGTACATGGACGAGGGGCGCATGCCCAACTTCAAGAAGCTGGCCGAGTCGGGCCACTTCTCGCCCCTCGCGACGGCCTGCCCCTCGATCTCGCCCGTGGCCTGGTCGAGCTACGCGACCGGCGTCGACGCCTCGCGCCACAACATCTACGACTTCCTCACGCGCGATCCCTGCTCCTACCTGCCGGTGCTCTCCTCCTCGGAGGTCGGCACGCAGCCGCGGGACATCAACCTCGGCGTCGCAAAGATCCCCTTCGGCTCGAAGGCCTTCTACCGCTTCCTGCAGAAGAGCCAGCCCTTCTGGAAGATCCTCGGCGCGAACAACGTGTGGTCGTCGATCATCCGCGTGCCGATCACCTTCCCGCCGCAGAAGTTCAAGAACGGCACGCTGTTGTCGGGGATGTGCGTGCCCGACATCCAGGGGACCCAGGGCTCCTTCGCCTTCTACTCGACGCGCAAGCGCGACAAGGGCATCCAGTTCGGCGGCCAGCAGTACACGGTCGCGCGGCGCGGCAACCAGATCCAGTCGGCCCTGACCGGTCCGCCCGGCGCCGACGGGGCGCGCATGAAGTGCCCCTTCACCGTCGACTTCGACGACTCGGCGCGCAAGGCGACCTTCAAGGTCGGCGACGAGACCCACACGGTCGGCTACCGCGAGTACACCCCCTGGATGCGCGTGCCCTTCAAGGGCCTGACGGGAATCGTGCGGCTCTACGTCCACGAATGGGAGGGCGACCAGATCGGGATCTACGCCACCCCGGTCAACATCGACCCCGACTCGCCGGCGATGCCGATCTCGCACCCCTTCGTGTACTCGATCTACCTGGCCAAGCTCTTCGGGCCCTTCTGCACCTTGGGGTTGGCCGAGGACACCTGGGCGCTGAACGAGCGGGTCGTGGACGAGGAGGCCTTTCTGAAGCAGGCCTGGCTCATCTTCGAGGAGCGCAAGAAGATGCTCTGGGACGTGCTCGAGAAGACCAAGAAGGGCTTCGCGACCGTGGTCTTCGACACGACCGACCGCATCAGCCACATGTTCTATCGCTACCTCGACCCGGAGCACCCGGCCAACGAGGGCAAGGACACCGAGAAGTACAAGGACGTCATCCCCGAGCTCTACGGGAAGATGGACGACTTCCTGGCCGAGGTGCAGGCCAAGGTCGGGGACGACCCCGACACCGTCCTGATGGTCATCTCCGACCACGGCTTCACCAACTTCCGCCGCGGAGTGAACCTCAACACCTGGCTGAAGGAGGAGGGCTACCTCGTCCTGAAGGAAGGCGAGGAGACGTCGCCCGACTACTTCCGCAACGTCGACTGGGAGAAGACCAAGGCCTTCACCCTGGGCCTGACCGGCATCTTCATCAACCGCAAGGGGCGCGAGTCGAAGGGCATCGTGTCGAAGGAGGAGCTCCCGGGCCTCTGCGCGGAGATCAAGGAGAAGCTCGAGAAGCTGACCGACCCGCTCGACGGACAACACGTCGTCAAGGAAGCCTTCATCACCCGTCAGCTCCACAGCGGCCCCTATGCCGACGCGGCGCCCGACCTCCTGATCGGCTACCACCGCGGCTTCCGTCACTCCTGGGACTGCGCCACCGGCTCGGTCTCCAAGGAGGTCTTCTCGAACAACACCAAGTCCTGGTCCGGCGACCACTGCGTCGACCCGCGCCTCGTGCCCGGCGTCTTCTGGTGCAACCGCCAGGTCCCCGTGGAGAACCCCGAGCTCGTCGACATGGCGCCGACCATGCTCGACCTCTTCGGCTGCGAGATTCCGTCCTACATGCAAGGCAAGCCGCTCTTCAATCCCGACGCCGCTCCCGCCAGGAAGCGGACGGCCACCCCGGCCCCCGCGCCGGCCGCGGCCAGCCAGAAGGAGGCGAGCTGATGGGCCCCACGCCCCTCGGAACCGCGCTCTTCCTGAGCCTCGGGGCCCTGGGCCTCGCGCCCACGCCCAAGGAGCACCCGCGGGTGCTCGTGCTCGGCATCGACGGCCTCGACCCCGACGTCCTGCGCGAGGTGATCGAGAAGTACCCCGACCGCGTGCCGAACTTCCGCAAGCTCGTCGACGAGGGCGGGATCCACGACCTCGGCACCTCTTGCCCGCCGCAGAGCCCGGTGGCCTGGTCGAACTTCATCACCGGCCGGAACCCCGGCGGCCACGGGATCTTCGACTTCATCCACCGCGACCCGATGACCCGCGGCCTCCTGCCCGGGAACGTCAAGTCCGAGCACGGGAGCGAGATGGGCCTCTGGGGCGAGTGGAAGTTCCCCCTGGGCGGCAGCAGCGACTCGAACCGCACGGGCGAGTCCTTCTGGGTGACCCTCGCCAAGCACGGCGTGCCGGCGGACATCTGGCGCATGCCAGCCAACTTCCCGGTCGAGCCGGCCAAGGGCCTCTCCTTCCCCGGGATGATGACCCCGGCCCTCGACTCCGCCTACGGCAGCTACACGATCTACAGCACCGACCCGCCGGTCGAGCGCCAGAAGAGCGGCGGCAAGTACGTCCAGGTCTCCCTGCGCGGCGACGGCGTGATCCGGACCAAGCTCGACGGTCCGCCCAACGCCTACAAGAAGGGCGACCCCCAGGCCTCCACCGAGCTGCGCGTCTACGTCGACCCCGAAGCCGGCGCGGCGGCGATCGAGCTCGGCGACTCGGTCGTGATCCTCGAGCCCGGTGAGTGGAGCGACTTCCTCCCCGTGAGCTTCGAGTTCTTCCCGGGCGTCATGTCCTCGATGCCCTCGGGGACCATGGGCGGGATCGTCCGCTTCTACTTGCGCTCGATCGAGCCGGAGTTCGAGCTCTACGCCTCCCCGGTCAACATCGACCCGGTCGCCCCGGCCATGCCCGTCTCCGAGCCCCTCGAGGCCTCGGCCGAGCTCGCCGACGCCATCGGCTACTACTACACGCAGGGGATGGCCGAGGAGGTCAACGCTCTCAAGGACGAGGCGATCGACGACCTCGAGTTCATGCAGCAGACGCGGATCGTCTACGACCAGCGCGTGCGCATGATGGACTACGCCATCGACCGCTACCTGGAGAAGCCGGGGGGGCTGTTCTTCTTCTACTTCTCCACGGTCGACCTGAACTGCCACATGATGTGGCGCTTCCACGACGAGGAGCATCCCCAGCACGAGAAGGTCGCCGACCTGGCTTCCAAGGACTCGTCGGAGTGGTCCGGCCGGGAAGGGAGCCGCTGGAAGGACGTCGTCCACGACCTCTACCTGATGATGGACCCGGTCCTGGGGCGCCTGCGTGAGCGGGTCGGCGAGGACGCGCGGATCATCGTCATGAGCGACCACGGCTTCGCTCCCTGGCGCCGCAAGTTCAGCCTCAACCGCTGGCTCCACGACGAGGGCTACCTCGTGCTCAAGGAGGGAGAGGAGCCCGAGCGCGCCAAGAGTGACCCGGACTACAAGCAGGTCATGATCTCCCAGATCGAGCTCGGCGGCGGCAAGTGGATCGAGGGACCCGTGGACTGGTCCAAGACCCGCGCCTACGGCGTCGGCTTCAACGGCCTCTACCTCAACTTGAAGGGGCGCGAGCAGGACAACCCCGACACCGACGCCGACGAATCCGGCATCGTGGCTCCCGGCGCCGAGGCCGACGCGCTCCTGGCGGAGATCAAGGCCAAGCTGGAGGCCCTGCGCGACGTGAACGGCGAGCAGGTCGTGGTCACGGCGGACCTCGCCAAGGACGTCTACCGCGGCGAGCGCATCGCGGAGGCCCCCGACATCCAGGTCGGCTACAACGCGGGCTACGGCAACTCCGACGCCTCCTCCACCGGCCGCATCCCGCACGAAGTGCTCTCCGACAACGCCGGCGGTACCTTCAACGGCAACCACCTCATGGCCCCCGAGGTCGTGGCCGGCATCCTCCTGACCAACGGGAGAGTCCTCGACGGCGAGCACGCCCTCGAGGACCTGACCGTCGAGATCCTCAAGCAGTACGGCATCGGGCCGGGGGATGGCCAGGAAGGCCACCCCGTGCTCGAGTAGCGCCGGCTGCGACTGACGAACCCCCTTCCGGTTCAAGAACTCACTGACTCCCGAGCCCCAGGGCTCACAACCCCGATTCCAGAACCATGTTTGGCGGCGCAAACAAGATCAAGCTCGACAAGGACCTCATCGACCGCGTGAAGAAGGTCTCCGAGGTCGCGGGCTACGCTTCCCACGAGGAGTTCATCACCCACATCATCGAGCGCGAGCTCGCCCACTTCGAGGACGCGGACTCGGACGAGGACATCACCGAGAAGCTGCGCGGCCTCGGTTACATCAGCTAGAAGAGCCCTGCCCCGGCGTAGTTAGGCCCCCACGCTCTCCATGAACGCCCTCAACGGCTTCCTGACGAAGCTCTTCGACGTGCTCCTCGTCCCCCTCGAGCTGCTCGGGGACGAGATGTCGCTGATCCTCGTCAGCGGCATCTTCGGGGTCCTGGCCCTCGTCGTCTTCAAGTACATCAGCAGCCAGAAGGGCATCAAGGCGGCCAAGGACAAGATCAAGGGCCACATGATCGCCATCCGGATCTACCAGAACGATCTGGTGGTGGTGGCGAAGTCGATCGCGAAGGTGCTGCTGCGCAACCTGCAGTACGTCAGCCTCAACTTCGGGCCCTTCATCCCCCTCGCGCCGCTCTTCGTCTTCGTGGTGGCCCAGACGGTCGTCCGCTACGGCTTCGAGCCCCTCCCCGTCGTCACCGTCGAGGAGGCCGAGGCCCGCCTCCCGGGCCAGGGCACGATGCTGAGCATCGAGTTCAAGGAGGATCAGCGCTCCCAGGCTCGCGAGCTCGAGATCGTCTGGCCCGAAGGGCTCCACCCCACCTCGAAGCTCGTCGCGATCCCCTCGCAGGGGAAGGCCTGGCAGGAGTTCGTCGCCACGGCGCCGGGGGACTACGAGGTCGAGCTGCGCGTCGGAGACGGCCCCGCGGTCACCAAGACGGTCTCCGCGGGCACCACCGAGCTGGCCTACCTCCAGCCCGAGCGCGTGTCGGGGGCCTTCACGGCGATGATGTGGCCCGTCGAGGACACCTTCCCCTCGGAGAGTCCGATCGCCCACGTGAAGTTCACCTACCCCGAGAGCGACCTCGGCTGGCTGCCGATGAGCGGCCTCCTTGGGGTGCTCGTGATCTTCGTCGTCGCCTCGATGGTGTTCGCCTTCGCCGCCATCAAGCCCCTGGGCGTCCAGATCTAGCGGGAGCCTTGTCCTACTCCACCCAGGTCGAGCGAGCTCTCCTCGTCTGCCTGGAGGCGCACTACGGTCAGTTCCGGAAGGGCCAGGAGGGCGTGCACTACTCGGTGCACCCGATCCACATGGCCCTGATCCTGGCCCGCACGCGGGTCCGCGAGGAGCTGGTCCAAGCGGCCCTCCTGCACGACGTCGTCGAGGACTGCGCCGAGTGGACCCTCGAGCGCGTGCGCGAGGAGTTCGGGGAGGAGGTCGCGACCATCGTGGACGATCTGACCGAGGACAAGTCGAAGAGCTGGGAAGAGCGTAAGAGCTGGGCCATCGAGCACGTCGCGCGCATGAAGGACGACTGCGTCGTCGTCAAAGCGGCCGACAAGCTCCACAACCTCGAGAGTCTCGCCCACCAGCTCGACGCGGCCGCCGACACCGCGGAGGTCTGGAAGCGCTTCAAGGGCGGCCGCGAGCGCACCCTCGAGATGGACCGCGAGCTCGTCATGACCCTGCAGGGGCGCGTGCCCCACTCTCTCGCGACCCAGCTCGGCGACGCCTTCCGGCGCGTCGAGGAGTCCGCCTGAAGTCATGTCGCCTGCCTCGAATCCCTCCATGGGGCCGCTCGACCACCCCGCGGCCGCGCTCTTCGAGCCCCAGCCCGCGGGCCGCTGCTTCATCAACGCGGCCTACATGTCGCCCAAACCGCGCGCGTCCCTCGAGGCGATGCGGCGGACGGTCGAGCGTCTCGCCAGCCCCGACTTCTCGGCCGAGGAGTTCTTCGAGCCGGGGGAGCGCGTCCGCGAGCTCCTGGCGCGCGTGGTCGGTGGCGAAGCTTCCCGGTACAGCCTGACCGGCTCAGCGAGCTTCGGGATGGCGACCCTGGCCTGGAACCTCCGGCTGCGCGCGGAGGAGCTCGTCGGCTCGCGGCGTCGCATCGTCGGTATCGACGGACAATTCCCGAGCAACGTGCACAGCTGGCGGCGACTCGAGCCCTGGGGCTTCCAGCTCGAGCTCGTCCCCGGCGGCGCGGGCGTCGGTGAGCGTCTGCTCGACGCCATCGACGCGCGCACCGCCCTCGTCGCCGTGGCCCCCCTCTCCTGGACCGACGGCCGGCGCATCGAACTTCAACGCATCCTCGGCGCGGCGGCCGAGCGCGGCGCCCTCACGCTCCTCGACGTGACCCAGAGCGCGGGAGTCGACCCGCCCCTGGCACCCGACCTGCCGATCGACCTCGTCATCGGCGCGGGCTACAAGTGGGTCCTGGGGGACTACGGCACCGGCTACATGCGCCTCACGCCCGAACTGCAGGAGAAGCTCGAGCCGCTCGAGGCGAGCTGGAAGAACTTCGAGGGCGCTCAGGACTTCAACCGCCTGACGGACTACCCCGAGGCCTGGGCGGGCCCCGCGGCCAGATTCGACCACGGCGAGAGCTCCGCCTTCGTGCGCCTCGGGGGATGGGAGGCGGCGCTGCGAGTCCTGCTCGAGCTCGACGAAGGGGAGGTCGGCCGCCACGCGAGCGCCTTCGCCCGTGAGCTGCGTGGCGCCTTGGACCTCGAGCGCTTCGAGATGAGCGACACCGAGGACGAGGGACAGGCCGCGCACCTCTTCCGCGTCGCGCCGCGGAACCCCGCGCGCTTCCAGGAGGGGAGTCGGGCTCTGCAGGCTGCAGGAGTCAGCGTCTCCTGCCGCGACGGCGGTTGGCGCCTCTCGCCCCACGTCTACAACGACGCGAGGGACGTCGAGCGCTTCGCGAGCGCGCTCGCGGAGCTCTAGCTCAGGCCGCGCCGTCGCGCCTCACGACGCCAGGCCGACTCTTCCCAGCTCCGGATCGACTCCGCCTGCAGCGCGTAGCCGCTGCAGACCCCCGCCCCGTTCTCCGGGCAGCTTGTGCAGCGCTCGAGCCTGCGGGGAGCGCGCTGGCGGGCATAGACGAGGCGAGTCAGGGCGAGGAGCGCGAGGGCGACCAGTCCTGGGCCCGTCGGCCCGGCGAAGGCCATCGCGATGCCCGAGGCCACCGCGCAGCCCGCCGAGGCGCGCAGGAGATCGCGCACGACCCGCGGCCAACGAGAATGGAGACGCGGGTGGGACAGGATCGCGGCGGGCAGGAAGCTGGCGGCGAAGGCGAGGGGGCGAGCGTCGGCTCCGATACCGGCGAGGAGGAGCGGGCCGAGGAAAAGGAGCCCGAGGCCGAGGGCGCTGCAGCCGCGGCAGAGGTGCAGCTTCCCGATGCGCAACACGTCCTCGCCGTAGGCGTCGCAGAGCGGCTTGTGGGCCCACTCGAAGATCCACGCGTGTCGCCACCAATGGAGGCGCTCGAGAGCGCGCTGGAGGAGGGAGCTCACTGCCCTCGCTCTCCCTCGAGGACGTCGTGGATCTCCGCCAGGATGTTGCCCACCGCGCCCTCGGGCACGTAGCCCTGCACGGGCCGGATGTGGACGCCCGTGCCGTTGGCGACGGTGACCGTGTTGCCCATCGAGCTCAGCTCGAAGTTCACGTTGATGATCGCGTTGGCCCCGAGGCGCGCCGCCATCTCGAGCAGGCGCTGGATCGCCTTCTGCCGCGCCTCGTCTCCGAGCTGGGTGTAGGAAGAGAGTTCGCCACCAGTGAGCTGCTTGACGCCCATGGCGCAGTCTTGGCCCATGTCCTTCGAGCGCATGGAGATCCCCCAGCACATGCCCAGGTACTCCATGATCTCATAGCCGTCGAAGGAGTCCGAGCCGGTCATGATGATCTTGCCGCCCGAGATCTCGGGCCGCGTGCCGGTCAAGAGGGATGCACGGTCGAGCATTCAGGTCCTCCGCTACGTGCTCAGGGCTTCTGGCCGGAGAAGGGGGCGCCGCAGCTGTTGCAGTGGGTGGCCTCCATCAGCTCGACGTTCTGCTTCTCGCCACAGGCCGGGCAGACGTAGAGCCGGCGACTCGTGACCGAGCGCAGGTAGAGGAAGAAACCGAGGGCGACCACGAGGGCGGCGCCCAGGACGTACAGCAGGACGATGAAGATCCCGGCCATGATCGGGTTCGGGGGGTGAAGAGTAGGCGCCGCGCGCGTCGACGAGCGCCGTGACTCGCAGCCTACACACCGTCCGCTGAGCTATTTCGTCATGCGGAGGGAATTCTCCGCCGCATCGAGGGCGCGAGGGGCCGCTATCCTGGCGGGATGAGCGCGTCTCTCCTGCTGTCTCTCGTCCCGATCCTCGCCTCGTTGGCTCCGCAGGGTGTCGACCCGCGCCTCGCCGCCGGCGAGACCCTCGACGCCTTGCACCGCGCCGCGTCCCAGGCCGACGGCGAACGCTATTTCGAGCTCTTCACGGAGGACGCGGTCTTCCTCGGCACCGACGCCGGCGAGCGCTGGAGCGTCGCCGACTTCCGCGCCTACGCCGAGCCCTTCTTCTCCAGGGGCCAGGGCTGGACCTACGTCCCGAGCTTCCGCGCGCTCGACGCTTCGGCGGGCGGCGACGTGGTCTGGTTCGACGAGCGCCTCCAGAACGAGACCTATGGCGAGGTGCGCGGCTCGGGCGTGCTCGAGCGGGTCGAGGGCGAGTGGCGCGTGGCACAGTACAACCTCGCCTTTCCCGTCCCGAATGACAGGGCGGCCGGATGGACCGAGCGCGTCGTCAAGGACGAGAAGGTCGGCGAGCCTCGAGGGGAGCAGCACTACGCGCTCGACGGCGAGCGCGTCCTCTCGATGTGGAACAAGGTCGTCCCGGCCCTCCTCGAGGAGCCCTCCGATGCGCGCCCCGTCGTCGTCCTGCTTCCGAGCGCCAGCTGGTGCGCGCGGGCGACCTGGGACCTGCCCCTGCGGGAATACTCGGTGATGAACGCCCTGGCGCGCCGGGGCTTCGACGTCTTCGCGGTGGACCCGGGGGGCTATGGGTTGTCGAGCGCGCCGATCGACCCGCCCTCGGGAGGCGCCGCGAGCGCGGCCCGCGACCTCGCCGTCGCGGTCGAGCACGTCAGCGAGCTGCGGGGGGTCGCAGCGGTCGTCCTCGTCGGGCCCAGCTGGGGCGCTCAGGTCGCCGGCCTCTACGCGGCCCAACACCCCGAGCGGGTCCGCGGGCTCGTGCTCTACGGCGCCCGTTGGCGCTCGGGCGTCCCGGCCTCGATCGTGGCTGAGCACTTCGGCGAAGGGATCCTCGAGGAGACCGTGCGGCCCGTGACCCGCGCGGCGGCCGTGGCCGACTTCTTGCCCGGCTTCCACGAAGAGGACGTGCCGAGGGCCTTCGCCACCCATCTGCTCTCCCAAGCGCGTTCCGTGCCCACCGGAGCCCTCCGGGACTTCGTGGGAGAGCTGCCCCTGATCGATCCGTCGGCGCTGACGATGCCGACGGCTCTCTTCTACGGCCGACTCGAGTTCGAGGTCCCCGGCGCCGATGGAGCTCCGGATCCCAGCAGGGTCGCCTTGGACGAGCACCGCGCCGAGGCGCGCGCGCTCTTCGCCGCCTTGCCCGGACCGCGGCACTGGATCGAGCTGCCCAGGGCGGGCCACAGCGCCCACCTCGACGTGCCCCATGGCCTCTTCCAGCGCTGCTTGGCGGGGTGGATCGAGCGTTTGCCGTGAGGCCGCAGGCGCCCACCGCGCTCAGCAGCTACTGCCTCCACTGTCGCTGAGCCCTCAGGTGAGGGCCGGGGCCTGCGAACGAACCCCGACCCCCTCCACGAGGAATCTCCGAAGACCTAGGAGACCGAGGCCTTCCACCCTTTCAGGACGAACGGGCGAGGGAGAGTCACCCTCGGAGTCGAAGTTTCTCGAAGGGGGGCGGCACCCAGGGGGGCCGCCCCTTCGCCTCAGGCTTACTCCTGGATCTCGAAGGCGGAGGCGACGAACGCGCCGTCCTTGACCTCGCCGGCGACCTCGGCCTTGGCGGGACCGCTGCCGCACCACTCCATCGCGCCCAGGCCGAGATCCTGGGAGTTGGAGATCTCGACGAAGTGGGAGTCGATCTCGACGTAGTTCCCGCAGGCACCGACGCTTTCGATCGAGCATCCGCACTGGACGGTGTGGACACCGGTCGAGACGGTCATGTCGGGCAGGGCGGCGGCTTCGATGTTGGCCTCGGCTTCGGCCTCGACTTCCGAGCCGCAGGCAGCCAGGGGAAGGGTCAGTCCCAGGAGAAGGAGGAGTCTCATGTCGTACTCGTGGAGAAGAGTGTGAGGGAGGTCGGACGGGGCGTGCCCCGCGCCCGGGCATGGTAATCCCCCCGAGGGCCGGAGTGGCCTCCCGGGAGAGAGACTCCCTCAGGGGGCCCCTTCCGGACCCTCGACCCCGATGTCCTCGTTCCAGAGTTCGGGCCGCGCGGCGACGAACTCCCGCATCAGCTCCACGCAGCGCGGGTCGTCCACGATCTCGAGCTCGACGCCGCGCTCCCGCAGGTAGGCCTCGGGCCCCTGAAAGCTGCGGTTCTCCCCGACCACGACGCGCGGGATGCAGTAGAGGAGCACGGTCCCGCTGCACATGTCGCAGGGCGAGAGGGTCGAGTAGAGGACGCTGCGCGCGTACTCGGCCGCCCGCAGCCGCCCGGCGTTCTCGAGGCAGTCCATCTCCGCGTGCAGGATCGGGCTGCCGCGCTGGACGCGCCGGTTGTGGCCGCGGCCGACGATCTCGCCGTCGAGGACGAGCACGCTGCCGATGGGGATTCCCCCCTCCTCCAGCCCGAGGCGGGCCTCAGCGACGGCAGCGTCGAGGAAGGGGTCGGTCGCCGGGTTCTTCATCTTCGGTTCCGGGCTCGGCGCGCCATGGCCGGCGGGCTCGGAGTCTACCCCTCGGGCGACGGGGAGGTCGACCGTTGCCCGGGCTCGGTCCGGGGCCTCACTCGTCCTCGCCCGCGTAGCCCAGCCCGCGCAGGGCTTCGAGGACTTCGGGCGAGAGGTCGAGGCGCTCCGGTGAGGAGCGCGGCGCGACGAGGCGCGCCCGGGCGAGCTCGTAGCGCTCGAGGAGGATGCGCAAGCGCTCCGCGCGCTCCCGCCCGAGGTCTTCGATCTGGAGCGGGTCTTCGCCGCAGTCGAAGAGCAGGGGCGCGGGAAGGCGCGAGTCGCGGACGGCGGCCTCGCGACCGCTGTCGACGCGGATGGCGACCTCCGCGGCCGTTTCGCCGGTCTCCGGTGCGAAGGAAGGGTACAGGCTCGCGAAGACCTCGCGCGCCTCGCCCCCTGATTCGCCCCGCAGCCAGGGCAGGAGCGAGCGCCCCTCGCCGAAGGCGTCGCCCAGTCCGGCCAGCTCGAGCAGCGTGGGGGCGACGTCGAGGGTCGTGACCGAATCCCGCACGCGCCCCGGGCTCGCCCCGGGCACGCGCAGCACGAGGGGCACCCGCAGGACTTCGTTGAACAGCGTGTTGCCGTGGCCCAGCCACTGCCTTTCGTAGAACTCCTCGCCGTGGTCGGAGGTGAGGACGATCACCACCTCCTCGTCGCCGCTGAGCTCCTCGAGCCCGTCGAGGAGGCGTCCGACGTGCCGGTCGGTGAAGGCGATCTCGCCCTCGTAGAGCCCGCGCAGGAGCGCCGTCGCCTCGGGGTCGGGGTCGCGCAGCCCGAAGGCCGGCGCGGCCGATCCCCGCGGCTCGAAGCGCTCGGAGAGGCCGGCGTGCTCGACGAAGTCCTGGTGGGGGTCGAAGTAGTGGGCCAGGAGGAAGAAGCGCCTCCCCGCCTGGCGACGGACGAAGTCGAGGGCGCGGTCGCTCACCTCGGTCGAGGTCACGCGCCGGTGAGCGCGCTCCTTCATGGCCTCGATCGTGGTCGCCCCTCCGCTGCGGTCGTCGACCACCATGCCCAGGTCGTCGTACTCGTCGAAGCCCTGGTCGAAGCCCCAAAAGGAGTCGGTGAAGGTTCCGGAGACGACGGCGCCGGTCGTGTAGCCCGAACCGGCGAGGACCTCGACGAAGCTGAGCTGGTCCGGCGCCAGGCGGTGCTCGGTGTGCAGCAAGCCGTGACCCTCCCCGTAGAGCCCCGTCAGCATCGAGGCCATGGCGGGCAGCGTCCAGCTGGCCGGGCTGATGGCGTGCTCGAAGACGACGCCCTCCGCCGCGAGCTCGTCGATGCGCGGTGAGGTCGGTCGGTCGTGTCCGTAGCAGCCGAGGTAGTCGGCGCGCAGCGTGTCGATCACGATCCAGACGAGGCTCGGGCGGGAGACCTCGTCGCGCCGGGCGTGGACGCGCGGGGCGCTGCGCAGGACCTCTCCCGTCGCCGTCGACCAGACGAGAGACGCCCCGGCCGCCTCGGCGGGCAAGGCGGCGCGGAATCGGCGCCAGCCGTCGGGCTCGTCGGCCGCGGGAAGGGACTCCGCAGGGAGCGCCGCTTGCTCGCCCTTCCGCGAGAGCTCGAGCTGCGGGTCGCTCTCCGAGGAGATCGCCGGTCCGAGCTCCCACTCGACGAAGGCCCCGGAGGAGATGCTGTTCGGCAAGGCGATCGTCCGGGCCTCCCCGACGGGACGCGAGACGTTGGCGGTGGAGGCGCGCGCGCTCGCCGCCTCCGAGCGCGTGACGACCCAGGGGCGCTCCTCTTGCGCCTGGCCGCAGGACGAGAGGAAGCCGAGCAGCGCGAGCGCGGGGGTTGCGGAGCGGAGACCCATGGTGGCCAGGATAGCGGCGCGCCGCCCTCAGTCGCCGAGCTCGCGGTCCTCGGGAGCCCAGGCACGCAAGCGGTGGCGCAGGCTTCGCGCTTCGCCGTAGCGACCCTCGAGCTCCTCGAGCTCGGCCAGGACCTTGCCCGTGAGGACGAAGTCGGGGTGTCCGGGCCAGGCCTCGCGGTGGGCGTTGCGTGCCAGCTGGAAGGCCTCCTCGCGCCGTTCCGCTTCGCGGCCGAGGAGCTGGGCGAGGCGGGCGCGCGCCCGCGGGTCGTCGTCGTCGAGCGCCTCGAGGGAAGCGGTGCTACCGGTCGCGAGGGCGTCGAGGTAAGCGATGCCGCGGTGCGCCGTCACCAGCTGCGCGTCGACGGCGAGGGCGTCCCGCCATGCAGCGCGTGCCCGCTCGTGTTCGCCGAGGGCCAGGTGGCACTCGCCGGCCAGGGCCGCCGCCTCCGCCGCGCGCGAACCGCCGCGGGCGGCGACGCTCCGGAGCGCCTCGGCGGCCTCGCGCCAGTGTCCGAGGGCCATCCGCGCGCGGGCGTGGTCGAAGCGCAGGCCCGCGCGGCGCATTCCGCCCGCGACCGCTGCACCCAGCGTCGAGTCGGCGAGCTCGAGGAGGCGGCGGGCCTCGGCCTCGGTCACCTCCTCTTCGAGCACGCGGGCGAGAGCCGCGGAGCCGAGGTCGACACGCGCGAGCGCGAGGGCGGGGTGGGCGCCGAGGTGCTTCGCGGCCTGGGCGAGGGCGGCCTCGGCTTCTTCGAATCGCGCGCTCTGCGACAGGAACTCGACAAAGGAGAGGTGGGCTCCGAGCGACGCGGGATCCTCGGCGATCGCCCGCTCGAAGAGGTCGCGAGCACGCGCGTCCTCGCCCAGGCGTCCGAGCACCCGCGCGAACTCGACGCGGGCGCGCAGGCGCTGGCCGCGCAGGATATCGTCCTCGGGCTCGGGCTCCACGAGCACACGCTCGAATCGCCGGCGCGCCGCCTCGTCCTCGCCGAGGCTGGCCGCGACCAGGCCCAAGGCCAGCTCGTGTGCGAGGCGCAGGGACTCGCGGCCGGCAACTTCCCGGGCCAGGACGCCCCTCACGTGCTGCTGTCGGCCGAGGGCGATGCAGGCGCCCGCGAAGCCCGTCACCGCGCCGGGCATGCGCTGGGCCTCGGGGCCCGAGCGCAGCACGGCCTCGAACTCCAGCACGGCCGTCGCGTGGTCGCCGCGAAGCTGGGCCAGGCGCCCGAGCTCGTAGTGGGCCTCGGTGTAGCTCGGGTCGATCTCCACCGTCCGGGCGAAGGCCTCGCGGGCGCGCTCGAGCTCCTCGCGGGCGGTGTCGCCCTCGCCGGCGTCCCGCAGCTCCTCCGCGCGCCGCGAGGCGTAGATCCCGAAGTTGAAGTGGGCGCGGGAGGCGCGCGGATAGGCCTCGGCGGCAGCCTCGAAGAGGCGATAGGCGGAGGCGTAGTCGCGGTTGCGCGCGACGGTGCCCCAGGCGGCGAGGGCCAGGAAGATGGCTACGATCGGTGCGGCGGCTCGCGCGCTCCATCGCGTCGTGACCCAGGCCGCGGCCGCGCCGAAGGCGAGGGCCGGCGCGAAGGAGACGAGGTAGAGCGCCCGCTCCCCGAGGTTCGTCCCGATCACGAAGGCGAGGTTCGAGATCGGGAAGAGCGTGCCGAAGAAGAAGAGCAGGGCGGCGGCGGCGAGGAGCGCGCGTCGCTGCACGAAGGCGATCAGAGCAAAGGCGAGGGCCGCGACGGCGAGGAGGGCCCAGGGCAGGCTCGACGCTTGGACGAGCCCGGCGGAAGCGGGAATCGCGTCGAAGGAGTAGTCCACCGACAAGGGGTGGGGGACGACGAGGAGCGCCAGCTCGCGCCCGAGGATTCCGAGGGCGTCGTCGAGGCGCTCGAGGGCGCCGAGACTCGCGAGGGGGTTCGCGCGCTCCTTGATGAAGTCCGCGTCGGGGCCCAAGGCGCCCAGCACCTGGAGGCGCAGGAAGAGGTAGCCGCCCAGCACGAGGAAGTAGCCCGCGTACAGCGGCCAGCGACGGAGGGTCGCTCGGCAGGCGGCGCGCAGCCCGTCACCTCCACGAAGGCGCGCGACGCCGTCGAAGAGCACGAGCACCGCCGGCAGGGTGGCCGCCATCTCCTTGGCGAGGAGCCCCAGGGCAAAGAGCGTGAGCGAGAGCCCGTAGAGCAGCCAGCGCCCGGGCCCGCGCCGCTCATGGATCCACAGGAACACGAGCCAGGCCGCGAGGAAGCCGAAGGCCGCAAGGAGGTCGGCGCGCCCCGCCACGTAGGTCACCGCCTCGGTCTGGATCGGGTGCGCCGCGAAGAGCAGGGCCCCGGCGAGGGCTCCGCCGCGCGAGCGCAGGATCCGCGACAGGAGCCCGAGCACGACGAGCGAGGTCGCCGCGTGCAAGAGGAGGTTCGCGAGGCGAAAGCCAGACGGTTCCTGGCCGGACAGCGACCAGCTCCAGGCGTAGGTCAGCACCGTCAACGGCCGCCAGAGCGCCTGCTGCTCCCCGAGCAAGGGGTCGAATCCGTCCCAGTAGCCCGAGCTCGCGATCGTCGCGAGATCGCCCTCGTGCACGTGCTCGTTCTCGACGACGATCTGCAGGTCGTCGAAGACGAAGGGGTGGTCGAGGGACGGCCAGTAGAGTCCCAGGGCCAGGAGCGCGACGAGGAGCCCGTCGGCGAGCCAGGCGCGGAGGCCGGGCCCGCGTCGAACGGAAGGCGCCATCGGGTCCGGGCTCTCGCCGACCTGCATGGGCGTACCCTACGGTCGCCGGGCGATCCGGCAAAGCCGGGGCTGGCCCCGAGGCCGGGCGCCGCGGCGGACTATCATGGCGCGGATGCGCACCCGCTCCTCGCGCTCTCCTCGCCCCCGGTCGTGGCCGCTCGTGGCCCTCGCGCTCGCCGCCCTGGCCTGCTCCCCCGGGCCGAGCGCGGAGCCGGAGCCGCCGCCGCTCGTCGTGCTCGTCTCCCTCGACACCCTGCGGGCGGACCGACTCGAGCTCTACGGCTACGAGCGCGAGACGGCGCCGCGGCTGACGGAGCTCGCGGCGGAGGCGACGGTCTTCGAGACGACCCTGGCCCAGGCGGCGCAGACCCTCGTCTCCCACAAGTCGATGTTCACGGGCAAGGCGCCTCTGCGCCTCGTGCGCGAGGTGACGAACGCGGGCCTCGAGCAGCTGCGCGGGATCGCCGAGCCCCACGACTTCCTCGTCAACAGCCTCGTCGCCGCCGAGGGCAGGCTCGCCACCGACCTCTCGGGCGCGGGCTACCGCACGGCCGCCTTCGTCGACGGAGGCTGGATGAAGAAGGGGATGGGCTTCGAGGCGGGGTTCGAGAGCTTCGACGACTCCGGCGGCGGTCTCGCGGGCATCCTGCCGCGCGCCCTCGACTGGCTCGACGCGGCGCCCACCGAGCCGGCCTTCCTCTTCCTGCAGACCTACGACGTCCACTGCCCCTACGCGACCCGCGAGCCCTACGACAGCCGCTTCTGCGCGGACCACGGCGCGCACCTCGACCTCGCGGAGGCCTGCCCCAAGTCGCACCTGCACCGCATGCAGCTCTCGGAGGTCGACCGGCGGGCCGTGCGGGACCACTACGACGGGGGCATCGCGAGCGCGGACGCCTGGCTCGGCGAGCTCCTGGACCACCTGCGGCACGGCGGGCGCTTCGAGGAGGCCTTGATCATCGTCACCTCCGACCACGGGGAGGGTCTCGGCGACCACGGACAGTACGGGCACGGAGGCCTGTATCTCGAGCAACTCCTCGTGCCCCTCGTCGTCAAGTTCCCCGCGAGCTGGGGCATCGAGGCGGGCCGCGTCGCCTCGCCGGTCGAGCTCGTGGACCTCTACCCGAGCCTGCTCGAGGCCTGCGGGCTCGCCATTCCGGATGGGCTCGACGGCCGCTCGTGGATGCCGGACGTCCTCGGCGAGGGCGAAGCGCGACGTTACCTCGCGGCCCAGACGACCTTCCGCGAGTGGCGGGCGGGGGAGTCGGAGACGAGCCTCACCCGCCGCGCTCTCGTCGAGCCGGAACGCTGGCTCCTGATCCACGACTCGGCCGCGGGGACCCTGGAGGCCTACGATCTCGCCGCGGACCCCGCCTGCGAGCGCGACGTCGCCGCGGAGCGCCTCGACGAGCTGGCCGAGCTCTTGAAGGTCCTCGAGGCGCGCGACCTCGGCCGCGCCGACGCCGCCTTCCGCGCCCCGGAGTCCCTCGAGCTCAGCCCCGAGGCCTTGCGGCAGCTCGAAGCCCTCGGATACGGCGGCAAGTGAGGCGGGGCCGCTATCATCCGCGCGTGATGAGTCGCCGTAGACGAGTGGCTTCGATGGGAGTCGCGACGCTGGCTTCCTTCGTCGGTGCTTGTGCGCCCGAGGAGGAGCCCGCGCGCCCCAACGTGCTGTTGATCTCCCTCGACAGCACGCGGCGCGACTTCCTCGGTCTCTACGGCCACGAGAGCCTCCACGCGCCGGGCGTGAGCAACACGCCGGCCCTCGAGGCCCTCGCGGCGCGCGGGGTCGTCATGGAGGAGGCCTACGCCACGACCTCCTGGACGCTGCCTTCGCACGTCTCGATGTTGACCGGCGAGCCGGAGCTCGTGCACGCCGTCGACCTCGACCAGCACCGGCCCCCCGCCGACCATCCCCAGCTCTCGGAGCTCCTGCTGGACGCCGGCTACCGCACCGCGGGCTTCTTCTCCGGGCCCTACCTCGAGCCGCACTTCGGATTCGAGCGGGGCTTCGAGCGCTACGAGGCCCGCTATGGAGAAGTCGTCGAGGTCGCGGCCCGAGAGGCGCGAGCGGCCCGCGAGGCAAGCGGCGCGGCGGCGCGGGATGCCGACGAGCGCCATCGCGAGGCCGTGCGCGCGAGCCTCTGCTCCGAGGAGGTCACAGACGCCGTGCTCGAGGAGCTCGAACGAGCCACGGAGGACGGGCGGCCCTTCTTCCTCTTCGCCCACTATTTCGACCCGCACTACGACTACGTCCCGCCGGCGCCTCACGACACGCGCTTCGATCCGGGCTACGGGGGCGGACTCGACGCGCGCGACCTCTTGAACAATCCCGCGATCAGCCTGCCCGACGAGCGCGACCCGCTGCACCGCGAACAAGTGGTCTCCGAGCGGGACCTGGAGCACCTCCTGGCCCTTTACGCGGGGGAGCTCGCCTTCACTGACGCCCAGCTCGGCCGAGTCTTCGAGCGCTTGGAGGAGCTCGGTCTCGCCGAGGACACCCTCGTCATCGTGACAGCGGACCACGGCGACGAGTTCTTCGAGCATCGCGGGCTCGGACATCGCTCGACCCTCTTCGAGGAGCAGCTGCGCGTGCCGATGGTGTTGAGCTTCCCGGGCCGCCTCCCGCAAGGGCGGCGCGCGCAGGGGCTCGTCTCGACCCTCGACCTGGTGCCGACGGTCTGCGAGCTGCTCGGACTCGAGGCGCCGGCGGGCTCGCCGGCCAAGAGCTTCGCACGCCTCGCGGCGGGGGAAGAGGACGGGGCCGGGCGCTTCGTCCTGGGGCGCATCGTGCGACCCGTTCCCGGAACCCTGCGGCTGCCTGATGGCGGGAGAGAGCGTGAGGTCGCGGCGACGCGCCTCGTCCTGCTCGAGACCTACCGCGAGGGACCGATCAAGATCACGCGGGAGCGCGAATGGGCGACCTTGCGCCAGGAGGTGCCGTCAGCCCTGGGCGAGGTCTTCGAGCGCGGTAACGCGGCGCAGCGTGCGCGCGAGCAGCTGCGCTGGATCGACGTCGAGCGTTTCCCAGCCGAGCCCGTCGCCCGCCACTCGCGGGACTTCTCGGAGCCTCGCGCCGCCGCGACTTTGGCGCGCTTCCAGGCCCTCTACCGCGAGCTACTCCAGCGGCGTGCCGCGGCGGCACGGGGCGCGAGCTCGGGGAGGGGAGATCAGTCCTCGGCCCTCGAGGCCCTGGGCTACGCGGGCGTCGACCTCGAGCCCGAGGAAGGGGTGGATCCCTTCCTCTTTCCGCCGCCTGGGGAATGAGCCGGGGGGTCCGAGGCCGTGTCCTCGGAAGCTTTTTCCGATCTGAAGCGCCCCCGCGCGAGCTCCACCGGCTGGGAGCCTGACGCCCGGCTTCCCCGACTTCGCGCTTCTTTCAAGGTCGGGGTCCTCGGCGCCCGATGACCTCCTCTCCCTCCCCTGGGAGCGCCAGGGGTGTGGCACGCGGCGTACCCCAACAGCGCACTCCCCTTGGACGATCCCAACCAATTGCGATCCGTCGGCCAGTCCCGCCGTCACTCGCTCAGGCGCCGATGCGGTGGCTTCACGCTGGTCGAGATCATGGTGGCCGTCTCGGTGATCCTGATTGCCGTCGCGGGCACCCTGGCCAGCCAGCTCTCGGCGCAGCGGTTGAACCTCCAGGCTGCGGAGACCGCCGCGGCGATGGCCGACCTGCAGACCTGCATGGAGGAGATCCTGCTCCTGCCGGTCGAGGAGATCCCCGTGGCCGAGAGCGAGTTCGCCGACCGGCAACCGATCGCGGCCTACGAGGGGCTGCACCTGACCGGCGAGCGCATCACGGCCTCCTATCCCGATTACGACGGCGGCGCCGTCCCCGATCCGCTCGAGATCGTGCTGACGAACACCTGGCGGGACAGCGGCGGGTCGACGCGCACGGTCCAGCTGAGCTGCATGAAGGCCCGATGACTCCCAGGCAGATCAAGCGGTCGTCGAAGGCCGGCCTGACGCTGATCGAGATGACCCTCGGCGTGACGCTGATGGTGATCGTCAGCGGGACGCTGGTCATGGTCATGGAGAGCCTCGAGAGCATGACCTCGGTCAACGAGACCCAGGCGAACCTGCAGACCATGGCAGACGACGCGCTCTTCGACATGGTCGCGGACCTGCGCCGTTCGAGCAACCTCGAGTTCGGCGGCGTCGCCTTCCCCTACGTCTTCGACGGCGGTGAGGCGGACGCGGCCTTCGCCGATCACTCGCACGCCGCGGCGGGGGGCGAGGCCGCGGATGGGGACGCGGACGCGGGCCCCGACCGTGAGGTCGTCTTCCTCTTGCCGGCGGACGTCGACTCCGACGGGCGGCCGGACGTGGACGGCAACGGGAACCTCGAGTGGGACATGCGTGAGGTCAGCTTCACGGTCCGCACCGGGGAGGACGGGGTGAATCGCCTCGAGCGGCGGATCGACGGCGCGAACCCGATCACGATCGGGCGCTACGTGGAGCGCCTCGTCGTCGACACTTCCGAGTCCTCGGGCTTCGTCATTCCCCTCGACAGCGTCCGCATCCGCCTGTTCTTCCGCCGGCTCGACCGAGACGGGAAGCTCTTGCGCTACTCCAACGAGGCCGTCGTCGCCCTGCGCAACTGAATGACTGATCCCATGTCGCTACGCATCCACCGGACGATGGACGGCTCTCGGGCCTCCGGCCGCCGAGGCATGGCCCTCGTCAGCGCGCTGGTCGCCTCCTTCGTCGCCGCCGCGATGATCTCGGTCGTGATGACGGTCGCCATGTCGAACAACCGCCAGGCACAGGTGGCCCGTCACCGGGTCTCGGCCCGCTACATGGCGGAGGGAGCGCTGGCGTCCGCGACCAAGGACATCCAGACCGCTGTCGCGAACTGGGAAGACGTGCCGACCGGTGGGTCGGTTGCGATCGGTGAGGAGATGCTCGAGTACACGGTGACTCACACGGGGCTGTCGACCATTTCGACGGACCGAACGGGGATCCAGACCCTGATCGACGGCTACGAGATCCTGTCGATCGGGACCAGCGGCCGGTCCCAAGAGCCGATGCACAAGGTCATCAACGTGCGGGCCACCCCGATCTTCCAGTTCGCGGTCTTCTACACCAACGACCTGGAGATCTTCCCCGGGCCGAGCATGACCCTGGGCGGTCGCGTGCACACGAACGAGGACTTGTACATCGGATGCGGCAACACGCTGACGGTGGACACGAACTACATGGGCTCGGTAGGGAAGATCTACCGGGAGCGCAAGGACAAGCCCGGCATCTCGGCGGGTACGGTCAAGGTCCGGCGCTGGGTCGAAGATCCCTATGACGCCGCTGAGCCCGAGGAGTACGCCGTCCTGCACAGCCAGAGCCAGATGCTCTCGCTCGGCGTCACGACGGATTCGGGCTATGACAGCGCCTTCACCGAAGGGGTCGACCTGAACGGTGATGGGGACTTCTACGACGATGACGAGTGGCTGCCCTGGGGGCCCGGCGCCCTCGAGGCCTTCAGCCAGCCGATGGGTTATGCCGGCGGAGAGGGCAGCACCGTGCTGAGCGAGGCCCACGGCGTCGGAGAGGCGGAGGTGCCCCGGATCGGTTCCATCTCGATGTACGAGGAGTCCGACATCGGCGACTTCGTCTTCGACTTGGACGCGGGCAAGTACGACCCCGTCGCCACGGGGACTGGCACGCACTCCAAGGGCTTCTTCCATAAGCACGCGGACCTCTCGATCATCACCTACGCGAACGGGACCTGGGACGCCTTCGACGGCGACGGCTATTCGGTCAAGGGCGCTCTCGCGGGGGTCGTGACGGTCTCGACGATCTACGACGCCCGCCAGGCGGATGGAGGCGCCTCGACGACCCCGGTCACCGAGATCGACATCGACCAGCTCAACGCCTCGGGCGCGTTCCCCGACAACGGCCTCATCTACGCCGCTCACTACGACATGGGCGAGGGAACGAATGCGAAGGGCATCGTCCTCAGCAACGGCGAGGAGCTGAAGGCCCCGCTCACGGTCGTGTCGGAAGGCCCGATGTACGTCCAGGGGGACTACAACACGGTGAACAAGAAGGGGGCGGCCGTGATCGGGGACGCCATCAACCTCTTGTCGAACAGCTGGGACGGCTCGAAGACCAGCGGCAACCTGCCGAGCGCCAGCGACACGACCTACAACATGGCGATCGTGACGGGGAACCACGAGACGCACGTCGGCGAGTACAACGGCGGCCTCGAGAACCTGCCCAGGTTCCACGAGAGCTGGAGCGGCAAGGACTGCTTCATCAACGGCTCCTTCGTGAACACCTGGGAGAGCCAGTTCGCCACGGGCAAGTGGAAGTACGGCGGCGACCGCTACAAGGCGCCCGGGCGCAAGTGGGCCTACGACACGGACTTCAACCAGGTCGTGAACCTCCCGCCCTTCACGCCCATGGCGGTGACGGCGGAGGGCGTCGTCACCTGGTAGCGCGGGCTCGGCTCGCCGCCGTCCGAGCTAGGGCACCCAGCGAAGGCAGAGGCCGTCCGAGAGGTTGAAGCGCGGGCTCGACGCGGGCCCGTCGCGGAAGAAGGCCTGGAAGCGCCAGGTCGAGCCAGCGTGGATCGCGGCTCCGGGAGCAGGGGGCGCGCTCAGGTCGAGGGGGAGCCGCAGGACGCCGCCCTCCGTAGCCGCGACGAATGGCAGGTCGAAGGGGCCGAAGTGCTCGCTCGAGAGGCAGAGCACGCCCTGTCTCAGGGGGAGCTCGGCGGGCCGCGAGCTGTAGCGGAAGAGGCCGAGGGCGCCGGGCAGGACGGGTCCGGCCTCGAGGACGAGGTCGTTGGCGTCGACGCTCGGCTCGCCGCTCGCGGACATGAGCGCCGCGGCGCCGCTCGCGTTGGGCAGGGAGCTGCAGTAGTTGTAGCGCAGGGCCGGAGCGAGGCCCGCCGCGCATTCGAGGTAGGCGGCGCGGTAGGGGGAGCCGGGGGCCGTGTCGAGGGGCTGCGTCTCGTAGGGATCGACGCGCTGCCCCGCCGCGTCCGTCAACAAGAAGAGGCTGTCGCTGACCCCGGCATGACCGGGCAGACCGAACTCGCGCAGGAGCTTGAAGCGTCGCCGGTCGGCGAGCCGCCGCGTGTAGGCGACGACGCGCATTTCCCCGGCCTCTTCCACCTCTCCGTTGCACTTGAAGAAGTCGATCCTCAGGTCCTGGCGCGCGTGGCGCGAAGCGTCGACCGAGGCGTCCGTGAGCAGGGGGAGGAAGGAGATCCCGTCCACCGGGATCCGCGTGTCGAGTCCCCAGAGCTCGGCGACGGTGGGAAAGAGGTCGGTGACGTGAACCAGGGCGTCGGAGACGCGACCGGGAGCGTCGATCCCTGGCCAGCTGACGATCAACGGGACGTGGATCCCGCCCTCGTAGGCGGAGCCCTTGAAGCGTTGCGTCAGGCTGTTGAGGAGAGCGCCGTAGGGCGGATCGATCGAGCCGTGCTCCTCCCGCAACGAGCGCAGGACCTGCGAGTCGGTCCCGTTGTCGCCCATCACGATCACGACCGTCCGCCCCAGGCGCTCCGGCGGTAGTCCGTCGAGGAAGCGCCCCATCTCCGAGTCCAGGGCCTCGAGGGCGGCCTGGAAGTCTCGCACCCGCGCCTGCGGCGCTTGCAGGTAGGCCTTGGTCTGGACGAGCTCCGGCGGGGGCAGATCGTCGAGGGGGTAATGGGGGGCGTTCGGGGCCACGTAGGCGAGGAAGGGCTCCCGAGACGTGCGGCAGAAGTCCAGCGCCTCACTCATCTGCAGGCTCGTGGCGTAGGTCTCGCTCTCGAGGCGAACTCGGCCGTTCGTGTACCAGAGGTAGTTGTAGAAGCCCCCGGGCTCCCCGTTCGCCATCGCGGGCGAGTGGAGGTTCCCGAAGGTGCAACGCACGTCGTCCCAGTGCCCACGCTCGCGGATCGCCTTCCAGCCGCCGTGGCTCGGGTCGCCGTGGAGCGCGTCGATGTCGGGCGTCGGCAGGGCGAGGTGCCACTTCCCGATCACGCCGGCCACGCCGCCGGCGCGGTGCGCGAGGTCGGCCAAGGTCTCGCCCTCGAAGCCGGGGTCCCCGAACTCCGCCAGGCCTCCGACGTTGCCCGGGATGACGAGGCTGCCGACGCCCGTGCTCGCGGGGGCTCGGCCCGTGAGCAGGCAGGCCCGACCCGGCGAGCAGTTCGGCGTCGCGTAGGCGCTCGTGAAGACGACTCCCCGGCTCGCGAGTCGGTCGAGCACCGGAGTCTGGACGTAGAGCCCGCTCGCGACGGGGTCGATGACCGACCCCCAGGGGTTGACGTCGTCGAAGAGGCGATAGAACTGCGTCCCGAGGTCGTCGAGGTAGAAGACGACGACGTTCGGCAGTCGAGGGTCGCGCGTCGGCGCCGGCCGTTCCGCGGCGGCGGTCGCGACCGACGAGGCCGAGACCAGGCCGAGGACGAGGAGCCGCCGCGAGAGCCCCTGGCGAGTGGCCCGCGGCTCCGCGGCGGAAGCCGGAGGGCGACGCGACGGGGCTCCGGAGAGGAGCTCGGGGATCATGGCTTGTCCTTCCTTTACACTGTAAAGGGGGCTCGCCGGATCCCGCCAGAGCTCCAGATCGACATGGATGATCGACCTAACCCTTTACAGGGAATGCAGATCGGGCTGTCGGCCGCTGCCGGGATCGATGGCCGACGCCTCTCTCGAGCGGCCGCCTTGTCCCCGGGGGGGCGCGCCGAGGAGACTCTGGGCCGTGCCCGCCGCTCCCGACCCCTCGCTGATCAACGCCGACCTGGCGCCCACCACCCCCGACGGGCGCAACTGGTCGGTGCACCACATGGCCTCCCTCTGGATCGGGATGGTCGTTTGCGTCCCGACCTACATGCTCGCGGGGGGGCTGATCGAGCAGGGGATGAACTGGTGGCAGGCGGTCGGTACGGTCCTGCTCGGCAACCTGATCGTGCTCGTGCCGATGATCCTGAACGGCCACGCGGGCACGAAGCTGGGCGTGCCCTTCCCGGTGCTCAGCCGCGCCAGCTTCGGCATCGGCGGCGCCCATGTGCCCTCGATCCTGCGCGGGCTCGTCGCCTGCGGCTGGTTCGGGATCCAGACCGCGATCGGGGGATCGGCGATCTATCAGCTCGTCGGCGCCCTGCGCGGCGAGCCCTTGGCGGGAGAAGACCTGCCCGTCCTGGGCCTGAACCCCGCGGAGCTGGGCTGCTTCCTCCTGTTCCTCTTCCTGCAGCTGGTCGTCATCTACCGCGGCATCGATTCGATCAAAATCCTGGAGACCTGGGCGGCGCCCTTCCTGATCGTCACCGGGCTGGCCCTCCTCGCCTGGGCCTATGTCGAGGCCGACGGCTTCGGCCCGATGCTCTCGGCCGAGTCCGCCTTCGGGCCGGGAAGGGAGAAGGAAGGGAAGCTGCTCTCGGTCTTCCTGCCAGGCTTGACCGGCATGGTCGGCTTCTGGGCGACCCTCTCGCTCAACATCCCCGACTTCACCCGCTACGCGAAGAGCCAGCGCGACCAGGCCCTGGGGCAGGCCCTCGGACTGCCCTTCTTCATGACGCTCTTCGCCTTCATCGGCGTGGCGGTGACCTCGGCCACCGTCGTCATCTACGGCGAGGCGATCCCCGACCCGACGGTTCTCGCCGGCCGCATGGGCGGGGGGCTCGGGGTCATGGTCTCCCTCGTGGCGCTGACCGTCGCGACCCTCTCGACCAACATCGCCGCCAACGTCGTCTCCCCGGCCAACGCCATCCTGAACCTCGCGCCGCGCTGGGCGACCTTTCGCCGCGGCGCCTTCATCACCGCGGCCATCGGCGTCGTGATCCTGCCCTGGAAGCTGATCGAGACCACGGAGGGCTACATCTTCACCTGGCTGATCGGCTACTCGGCGCTCCTGGGCCCGATCGGGGGGATCGTGATCGCCGACTATTTCCTCGTGCGGCGAACGGAGGTCGACGTCGACGCCCTCTACCGGCGCGACGGGGCCTACCGCTACCGCGGCGGCGTCAACCCGGTCGCGATCGTGGCGCTCGTCCTGGGGGTCCTTCCGAACATCCCGGGCTTCCTGGCCCAGGCGGGCTTCGTGGAGTCCGCGCCCGCGGTCTTCAAGGGGATCTACACCTACGCCTGGTTCGTCGGCTTCGGGATCTCCGCGGTGGTGTACACCCTCGGGATGGGGCTCACGCGGGGGCGGTGAGCGCGTAGGATTCGCGCGCGTGTTGACTCCCTTCCGTCGATTCGGGGCCCTCTCGTGGGGCGCGACCCTGCTCCTCGCCGCCGCCTGTTCGAGCGCGGACGACGCGCAGCCGCCCCACGTCGTCGTCATCCTCGTCGACACCCTGCGCGTCGACCACACGGGTTTTGGCGGCTACGAGCGCGACACGACCCCCGGACTCGACGATCTCGTCGGCGAGGGCGTCGTCTTCGACAGCCACTTCGCCAACGCGCCCTGGACGAAGCCCTCGGTGGCCTCGATCTTGACCGGCCTCCTTCCGCCGACCCACGGCTGCCAGTGGGGAGACTTCGAGCGCTCGCAAGAGGGGCGGGTCGACCTGTTGGCGTCGGGCTTCACGACCTTGCCGGAGGTCCTGCGCGACCACGGCTGGTCGACCGTCGCCCTGATGACGAACGAGGTCCTGAACGAGCGCATGGGCTTCGACCAAGGATTCGACCGCTACGACATGCTCGGGACCTCCCTCGACTACGACCGCGCCGTCGCCAAGGCCGCCGTCGGCATCCTCGACGAGGCGAAGGGCCCGACCTTCGTGTGGTGCCACCTCATGGCGCCCCACGAGTACGCCACCGACCCCGAGCGTGCGCCGAGCTTCGAGAGCGAGCACCGCACGCCCATCCGCCCGGAACAGTCCAACGGCGCGATGATCCGCGACCGCTACGGGATGATGTTCCGCGAGCAGGCTCGCGACACCTACGACGAGACGCTGCTCTTCGTCGACGAGGTCGTGTCCGAGCTCGTGCGCGACCTGCGCGAGCGCCACCCGGACTGCCTGATCGTCTTCACCTCCGACCACGGCGAGGAGCTGGGGGACCACGGGGGTTATCTGCACAGTCAGACCCTCTTCAACGAGCTTCTGCGCGTGCCGCTCGTCTTGTGGGGGCCCGGCGTGCCGGCCGGGACGCGCGTCGCGGAGATGACCCACTCCGTCGACCTCTTCCCGACGGTTCTCGAGCTCCTGGGCCTGCCGCCGGTTCCCTCCCAGGGTCGGTCACTCTTCGATCGTGGCGAGCGCGAGGAGGAGGTCTACGCCGAGAAGCTCACGGGCCACGACGCCAAGCGCGCCCTGATCGATGCCGGCGGCAAGCTGATCGAGCACAAGCCGCCGGGAACCCCGGGCCAGCGGCCCGACATGAGCGGCAAGGGTCAGTGGTTCTACTTCGCCGATCCCCTGGGCCCCGAGGACCTGCGCGCGAAGGACACCCTCGCCAAGCCCGACTTCAGCCGCCGCCGCGAGCGCCTCGTCGAGCTCCGCAAGGCCTGCCTCGAGCTCCACGAGCGCCTCGCAGCCGGCAGCGCGACGCAGGGGGTCCTGACCGAGGAAGACCTCGAGGCCCTGCGCCGGCTCGGCTACGCGGAGTGAGCGGACCTCAGTCGGTGACGAGCGAGTCCGTCTCCTTCGCGATGTCGCCCTTCCACATCTCGTCGCGCCCCGCTTGCCCCGCCTTCTCGCGCTTGGCCTGGAGCTGGCGTTCGACGAGGTCGGCGTGGGTGGAGAAGTAGGGCAGGCTCTTGCCCACCGCCTCCGAGACGCTGGCGAGCTCGTGGGAATCGAGGAAGGCCGCGAGCCCCTCGCAGAGCTCGGAGATCATCTCGTAGCCCTTCAGCATCGCGCCGGTGCAGACCTGCACCGTGCTGGCGCCGAGGAGCAGAAACTGCGCCGCGTCCTCGGCGGTCTCGACGCCCCCCATGCCCGAGACCGGGACGCCGGGGCAGGCGCGGGCGATCTCCATCACGTGGCGTAGCGCAATCGGGCGCACGGCGCGGCCGGAGTAGCCACCGGGCACCGTGTAGCCCTCGACGGTCGGCATCGGCCGCAGGGTCTTCAGGTTGACCCCGATCGTGCAGAGGATCGTGTTGATGGCGGAGAGCCCGTCCGCGCCGCCGCGCACCGCGGCCTGGGCGGGGAGCGTCGGGTCGGTGATGTTGGGCGTCATCTTGGCCCACACGGGGACCTTCGAGACGCCCTTCACCCAGCCCACCACCTCCTCGACGATCTCCGGGTCCTGACCCATGGCCGCGCCCATCTTGCGCTCGGGGAGGCCGTGGGGGCAGGAGAGGTTGAGCTCGAAGGCGTCGACGCCGGTCTCCTGGGTGCGTTCGGTGATCTCGACCCAGCGGTCCTTCTCGCACTCCTCCATGATCGAGGCGATGAGGACGCGGTCGGGGTGGGCCTCCTTGCACTCGCGCAGCTCCTCGAGCCAGAGGTCGAAGGGGCGATCGCTGATCAGCTCGATGTTCTGGAAGCCGATGACGTTCTTCTTGTCGCCGGGGTCGGTCAGCTTGCCGTAGCGCGGCACGGTGTTGTGCACCTTGCTGTGCTCGAGGCTGATCGTCTTGCAGACGATGCCGCCCCAGCCGAGCTCGAAGGAGCGGCGAATCACCCGCCCGTTGGTCCCTGGCGGACCGGAGGCCAGCACGAAGGGGTTCGGGAAACGGATGCCGTTGACTTCGATGGAGAGGTCGGCCATGGGGCTGTCAGGAAGGGATGGAGGCCAAGGCCTCGTCCATGACCGCGAGGGCCTCGTCGATCTCGGCCGACGACACGTTCAGAGCCGGCGCGATGCGCAGGACGTTGCCGTGGAGGCCGCCCTTGCCGATGAGCAGCCCGCGCTCCTTGCAGGCCTCGAAGAAGGCCGCGGTGGCGACGGGGTTGGGCGTGCGGTCGCCGGCGGTCTCGTCGACGACGAACTCCATGGCCTGCATCAGCCCCATGCCGCGCACGTCGCCGACGACCTTGGGGTGCTTGGCCTGGAGCTCCTCCAAGCCCGCGCGCAAGCGCGCCCCCTGGGCCTCGGCGTTGGCGGGGAGGTCGTCCTCCTCGATCACGCCCAGGGTCGCGTTGGCCGCCGCGCAGGAGATCGGATTGCCGCCGAAGGTCGAGATCTGCAGCGACTGGAAGGCGTCGGCGATCTCGGGAGTCGCGATCGTGACGCCCAGGGGCATGCCGTTGGCCACGCCCTTGGCCATGGTCATCACGTCCGGCTCGACGCCCCAGTGCTCGATGCCGAACATCTTGCCGCCGGTGCGGCCGAAGCCGGTCTGGACCTCGTCGCAGATGAAGACGCCGCCGTGCTTGCGCACGATCTCGACGGCGATCTCGAAGTACTCCGGCGGCGGGGTGACGAAGCCGCCCACGCCCTGGATGGGCTCCGCCAGGAAGCCGGCGATCTTGCCGGTCGTCGTCGTCGCGATGAGCTCCTCGAGGTCCGTCGCGCAGGCGACGCCGCACTCGGGGTAGGTCTGCTTGAGCGGGCAGCGGTAGCAGTAGGGCGCGAGGGCGTGCTTGATGCCCGCGATCTGCGTCGGCACGGCCCGCCAAGGCGAGTGCGCGGTCAGCGACTGGGCCAGCATCGAGCGTCCGGAGTAGCCGTGGCGCAGGGCGATGAGCTCGATCGAGCCGGTGTAGACCTGGGCCAGGGCCACCGCGGTCTCGTCCGCCTCGGTGCCCGACGCCGTGAACATCGACTTCTGCAGGCGGCCCGGCGTGATGCGCGCCAGGCGCTCGGCCAGGTCGACGATCGGCAGCGTCGGATAGAGCGTCGAGACGTGTCCCAGGCGCTCGAGCTGCAGCTCGACGGCGCGGTTGACGCGCTCGTTGCAGTGCCCGACCGACACCGTGAGGATCCCGCCGAAGAAATCGAGGAACTCGCGGCCCTCGGAGTCGCGCAGGCGCGTCCCCTCGCCTGACGTGAGCACGACAGGCTCGGTATAGTAGTTCGCGACCGAGGGCAGCAGGTACTCGCGGTGCTTGCGCAGGGTCTCGGCGCGGGTGTCGCTGCGCTCGGTGGTGCTCACGCGAAGCTCCGCTCGAGGTAGCGCCCCGCGCCCCGCTCCACCTTGAGGTCGCCGCCGGAGTACTGCACGCGGCCGTTCACGATCACGGACGAGCAAGTGCCGCGGGTCTCGAAGCCCTCGAAGATGTTCGTGTCGACCTTGTGGTGGTGGGTCTTGGCCGAGATCTTGCCGGTGGCCGCGGGGTCCCAGACGACGAGGTCGGCGTCGGCGCCGACGGTGATCGAGCCCTTGCGCGGGTAGAGACCGAAGATCTTCGCCGCCCGCGTCGAGGTCACGTCGACGAACTCGTTCAGGTTCAGGCGACCGCCGAGGACGCCGTAGGTGTACATCAGCGCCAGGCGGTGCTCGATGCCGGCCGCTCCGTTGGGGATCTTGCGGAAGTCGTCCTTGCCCATGTCCTTCTGCCCGACGAGGTCGAAGGGGCAGTGGTCGGTGGCGACGACCTCGAGGGTGCCCGAGCGCAGCGCGTTCCACAGGCGCTCCTGGTGTCCCTTGGGTCGGATCGGCGGCGACATGACCGCCGCGGCACCGGAGAAGTCGTCGGTGTCGTAGATCGAGTCGTCGAGCAGGAGGTACTGCGGGCAGGTCTCCCCGTAGACCCGCTGACCGCGAGCGCGGGCCTCCGCGATGGCCTCGACGGCCTGCACGCAGGTGACGTGCACGACGTAGAGGGGCTCCTGGGTCATGCGCGCGAGCATGATCGCCCGCGCCGTCGCCTCGCCCTCGACGGGCGCCGGCCGCGAGAGAGCGTGGTACTTCGGGTGGGTCTTGCCCTCGGCCATGAGCTGGTCCTGGAGGGCGACGACCATGTCGCCGTTCTCGGCGTGCACCGTGACGAGGGCGTTGAGGGCGCGCGCCGTCTTCATCACCTCGATCAGCTCCTCGTCGTCGACGCCGATCGCGCCGCGGTAGGCCATGAAGGTCTTGAAGGAGGGGATGCCCTTCTCCTCGACGCAGCTGCGCATCCACTCGGCGGTCTGGTCGCCCCACCAGGTCACGGCCATGTGGAAGGCGTAGTCCGACACGGACTTGGCCGCCTTGTCGTGCCAGGCGGCCAGGGCGTCCATCAGGTCCTCGTTCCGCGCCGGGATGACGAAGTCGATGATCGAGGTCGTGCCCCCCGCGACGCCGGCGGCGGTCCCCGTCTCGAAGTCGTCGGCGGAGATCGTGCCCATGAAGGGCAGCTCCATGTGCACGTGGGGGTCGAGGCCGCCGGGGAAGACGTACTGCCCCGAGGCATCGATGACCTCCTCGCCGGAGGCCTTCTCGAGACCCTCGCCGATCTCGCTGATCCTCCCCTCCGTGCAGCGCACGTCGCCGACGTACTGGTCGAGGGCCGTGACGATCTTGCCGTTCTTGATCAGGATGCCCATGGGTGTCTCCGGTTGGCGCAGGTGGGGTCGAGCTTCAGGGCAGGAGCTCGGCCATGTCGCGGTAGGTCTCGGGTCGGCGGTCGCGGTAGAACTGCCAGATGCGGCGCACCTCCTCGATCAGCTCGAGGTCGAGGTCGGCGACGACGAGCTCGTCCTCGTCCTCTGAGCCCTCCGCCAGGAACTCGCCGCGGGGGCTCACGAAGTAGCTCGAGCCGTAGAACTTGCCGATGTTCCAGGGGGGCTCGGTGCCGACGCGGTTGATGCAGCCCATGTAGTAGCCGTTCGCCACCGCATGGGCCGGTTGCTCGAGCTTCCAGAGGTACTGGGAGAGCCCGGCGACCGTCGCAGAGGGATTGAAGACGACCTCGGCGCCGTTGAGCCCGAGCAGGCGGGCGCCCTCGGGGAAGTGGCGGTCGTAGCAGATGTAGACCCCGACCTTTCCGTAGCGCGTTTGGAAGACCGGGTAGCCGAGGTTGCCGGGCTTGAAGAAGTACTTCTCCCAGAAGCCCGAGGTGTGGGGGATGTGCTGCTTGCGGTACTTGCCGAGGTAGGTGCCGTCGGCGTCGATCACAGCGGCCGTGTTGTAGTAGACGCCGGCCTGCTCGCGCTCGTAGATCGGCACGACGATCACCATCTCGTACTTGGCCGCCAGCGGCGCGAGGGCGTCGACCGTGGGCCCGGGCACCGGCTCGGTCGCGTCGTACCAGCGCGCGTCCTGGCTGGGGCAGAAGTAGGGACCGTTGAAGATCTCCTGCAGGCAGAGCATCTGCACGCCCTGCTCACCGGCTGACTCGATGAAGGGCAGGTGCTTCTCGAAGGCCGCCGCTTGGATTTCCGCGACCGGCAGGCTCTCGTCGTTGAGCGGGTTCGAGCACTGGATCAGGCCGCCTTTGACGATTCGGGCCACGCGCGTCTCCTCTGGTTCTTGCTCGCCCGCTACCAGCGGGAGATGAGCACCTTGCGGTCGGTGTAGAAGTCGTAGGCCTCGCGGCCGTGGGCCTTGAGGTCGCCGAAGAACGAGCCCTTCGAGCCCCCGAAGGAGAAGAAGGACATGGGCGCCGCGACGCCGATGTTGACGCCGGCCATCGCGGCGGGGACCTCGTAGCGGAATTGTCGCGCGGCCTTGCCCGAGGTCGTGAAGATCGAGTTGGCGTTCGCCAGGGGCTGGCGGCGCGTCATGTCGAGGGCCGCGTCGAGGTCGGGGGCCTCGAGGAGGCAGAGCACCGGCCCGAAGATCTCCTCGCGGGCGATGGTCATCTCCTCGCGCACCCCGTCGAAGAGCGTCGGCCCGACGAAGTAGCCGTTCCCGGGGACGCCCGGGTCGCGGCCGTCGACGACGAGCTCCGCGCCCTCCGCGATGCCCTCCTCGATGCGAGCCAGGATGCGCGCCTTGTGCTCGGCCGAGATCACGGGGCCCATCGTGACGCCGGGCTGGGAGCCGTCGCCGAGGCGGATCTTCGCCATGCGCTCCGCGAGGCCCGCGCGCAGCTCCTCGCGGCAGCCGCCGATCGCGACGACGTTCGCCGCGGCGAGGCAACGCTCGCCGGCGCAGCCGAAGGCGGACTCGGTCACCGCGTCGAGGGTGAAATCCATGTCCGCGTCGGGCATGACGAGGATGAAGTTCTTCGCGCCGCCGAGCGCCTGCACGCGCTTGAGCTTCTCGCAGCCGCGCTTGTAGACCATCTCCGCCACGGGGCTCGAGCCGACGAAGGAGAGGGCCTTGATGTCCGGGTGATCGACGAAGGCGTTGACCACCTCGTGCGCGCCGTTGACCAGGTTGAGCACGCCCGGCGGGAAGCCGGCCTCGTGGATCAGCTCGAAGATGCGCCGCTGGCTGAAGGGCACGCGCTCGGAGGGCTTGCAGACGAAGGTGTTCCCGCAGGCCACCGCGAAGGGCGCGAACCAGAGCGGCACCATGGCGGGGAAGTTGAAGGGGGCGATGGCCGCCGCCACCCCGAGGGGCTGGCGGATCGACTCGCAGTCGATGCCGCGAGCGATGTCCTCGAGGGCCATCCCCATCATCATCGCGGGCGCGCCGGCGGCCGCCTCCACCATCTGGATGCCGCGCCGCACGCTCCCCATGGACTCGCTCAGCGTCTTGCCGTGCTCACGCGTCACGATCGCGGCGATCTCCTGGGCGTGCTCCTCGAGCAGGGCCTTGAGACGGAAGATCGGCTGGATGCGGTCCTCGACCGGCGTGCGCCGCCACTCGCCGAAGGCGGCCTGGGCGGCGCGCACGGCTCCGTCGACCTCTTCGGCGGTCGAGAAGGGGCACTCCCCGATCAGCTCCCCGGTGGCGGGGTTGTGGACCTCGCCCACCTGCGAGGCGCCGGAGTCGACCCACTCGCCGCCGACGTAGTTCTTCAAGCGCTGCACAGCCATCGAGCGAAACCTGCGTCGAGGTCCAAGGAGGCCCCCCAACGGGGCGGGGGGCTCGTCAGAACCTAGCAGGCCCGTTCGCGGCCGACAATCGGGGCCGCCGAGGAGGCCGCGTGGCCCGCCCCCGGGCGCTCAGAAGCGCACGATGTTCAGCTCGCCGAACACCAGCTCCAGCGGGCGCCGCGCGAGCTCTCGCTGCTCCTCGTCGAAGAGCACGATCTCCCGCACGTCGCCCGAGAGCGAGAGCACCTCGCTCTTGGGCTGCTCGAAGTAATAGCGGTGCGTCGACATGTGTCCACCCGCCGAGAAGACCTGGATCAAGGCCTCCTCGCCTTCGGCGCCCAGGCAGACGAGGCTCCCGCGGCTCGCGAGGGAGGCGGGCACCTCGACCTGCACGTGGAAGCGCAGCTGGCAGCGGAAGTCCACCGCTTCCCACGACGAGCGACCTACGGGCTCGCCGTCCTCTCCGCGACGCAGCTCGAGCTCCTCCGGCAGGATGTCCGGGTGCTTGACGCGCAGCTGGAGCCCCGTCCGCGGCAGGCGCTCGATCCGGTAGCGTCCGTCCTCGTCGGTCACCGCCGTCTCGCCCCCCGAGCCCCACAAGAGGAAGCCCGCCTCACCGTGGGGCATGGTGTAGGTCGTGACCCACGTCTCGATGCTCACGCCGGGGAGCGGCGCGCCATCGGGATCGACGACTCGGCCGGCCACGGGTCCGTAGAGCTCGCCGAGGTCCAGCACGATCTCGAGGTCGTGCCGACCGGCGGCGTAGGTGCCCACGTCCGCGAGCAGGAGCGAGGGTTCGTGGTTCACGCGCAAGGCGTAGTCCCGGTCGAGCAGGCCGCCCAGCACGAAGCGGCCGTCCTCGTCGGTCTCAGCCCAGGGCCATGTGGCGGTCGGGCCTTCGTCCTCGTCCCGCGCGTCCAGGAGACCCAAGGCCAAGCCCTCCGCCGTCACGCCGCGCTGGTCGATGCCGCTGAAGAAGGTCGCGTCGCCGGGCCACAGCCGCCAACCCGCGAGAGGCTCGCCCGCCGCGTCCACCAGCCGGCCGGCGAGCTCGAGGGGCGCGGGCCCCAGCTGCAGGACGACGAAGTCCGGCCACGGCAGGTCCGCGCCGCTCGCGGAGTCCTTCGGCCGCTCCATCACCGCCGGGGTCTGACCCGCGAAGGCCGCGACGAGGCGGTCGAACTCCCCCTCGCGTCCTCGGTCGAGGACGAATCCCCCGTCGGCTTCCGTCTGCACGCACAGGTGCCCCAGGGAGACCCAGGCGCCCTCCACGGCCGATCCCGCGGCGTCGACGACCCGACCGCGGACGACGTCGCCGTCCTCCGCCGGGCGCCGGAGGACGATCTCGAAGCCCCGCGTCGAGACCGCCGGCATCTCGACCTCGAGCAGCTCGTAGCCCTGCGCCTCGACGTAGAGGCTCGTCCCTTCGACCGCGAGCACGTCGGGCAGGAGGAACTCCCCGAGCTCGTTCGCGCGGGTCGTCGGCTCGTGGGAGGTCGAGCTGTCGTGCTGATCGGGGGCCGAGGCCCGCAGGGTCGGGGGCACGGCCACGGCGATGTGAGCGCGGGGCACGAGCTCGCCCGCCTCGCCGCGCACGACGCCTCCGCACTCGATCCAGCGCGCCACGACCAGGGTCGGACCCCGACGCGCCCCGCGCGGCAGGCGACAGCCGAGGGCCGTGCCCCAGACCTCGTCCCGCACTTCGATCAGGCCTAGATCGCGCTCGGGGTCCACCTCGAATCCCCCGTCCGCGCCCGTGACGCCGAGCCGATGATCCTCGCCGCCGCGCGAGCACCAGACCTCGAGGCCGGCCATCGCGGCGCCGTGGGTGTCGACCACGCGTCCCTGGAGGAGGACCGCGGCGGTCTCCTCGACCGGCGTCGCCGCCATCCGGGCGGGCTCCTCGACGGCGCGTCGCGCGCTCTCGGGCTCGGAGGGAGCGCTGGGCTCTTCACGAGTCGCCGGGAGCGATTCCTGGGCGAGGACCTGCTCGGGGACCGCGCCCGCGGGCGGCGGAGCGACGGACTCCTCGGAGGCCGGGAGCAGCAGGTAGGCCGCACCGGCGGCGAGGACGAGGACCGCGACGAGCTGGGGGAGTTTCATGAGGGCGAGCGGGGCGCCGATCCCCGCGAGAGCGGTGGTTGTCCAGGGGGCGAGGGTCTCGGGGTCCCGCACGAGGGGGGCGAGGGCGAGCGCCCAGGCGCGCCGGTCCCCGCCGCTCGCCTCGTCGAGGCGGGCGCGCAGGAGCTCGCGGCCCCGCCTCAGGCGGGAGTTGACCGTCGAGAGGGGCAGCCCGTCGGCCTCGGCGATCTCCGCCAAGGGGAGGCCGTCGAAGTAGCGCCTCAGGATCGTGCGCCGCCAGGGCTCGTCGAGCTCGGCGACGAGCTCGACCAGGTCGCGGTGCAGGTCGAAGCGCCGCGACGGGTCGTCCGTCGCTTCGGGGACCGCAGCGCGGCGCTCGCGCTCCGCCCGCCGTCCCGCGGCGCGCCGGTCCTGGCGCGCGCGGTTGAGGGCCACGCGGGCGAGCCAGCCCCGCAGGCTGCCTCCGGCCTCGGGCGGTCGCCGCAGGGCGGCGACCCAGACGTCCTGGGCGAGGTCTTCCGCGCGCTCGGGACCGACCAGGGCGCGGGCCAGGCGCCGCACCCAGGGGGCGTGAGCGAGCAGGGCTTCGATCGACGGGGAGGGCTCGGGCATCGGGACTCCACCCATCCCCATGCCGCCGGCGCCTCGGATTGTTGCGCTTTCTGGCCGGGATCCGGCCGCCGCGGAGGTCTCGGCGGGCTCAGCGGTCGCCGGTGTGGCGCACGCCGCCGCTGGGGCCGCCACCCTGGGCGCCCCCGCCGCCGCCGGCCTTGCCCCCCGAGCCGCCCGTCCCTTGGGAGAGGCCGCCGCTGACGACCTCGATCTCGCCGGCCTCGATCAGGCTCTGGAGGGGAGGGTGAGAGGCTGCCTTGGGGGCGACCTGGCCCAGCTTGCCGGGGCCGAGGCGGAGCTGCTTGCCCCCGGGCAGGGGGATCTTCAGGGGCCGCTTGGTCTTGTTCCGGATCTCCATGGGCCCAACAGACTAACCCGGGGCGCCGGGCGCCACGATCCCCTCCTCGGGTCTCCCCTGCCCCCCGGCGCGGGCCCCGGGGAGGGTCCGGGGGAGTGGGGCCACAAATGCGAACTCCATTCAGGGTGGGGGCTCCGTCGGTCGATATCGCCCGCGATCCGGCATGATCCGCAGACCCGGCCCCAGCCCAAATGACCCGGAATTCGATCCACACGGCGCCCCGCGTCCTCTCCGCTCTCCTGCTCGTGGCCGCCCCGGCGGCTCTCGCCAGCCGCGTCGCGGCCGACACCGAGGAGGACAAGCTCGTGGCCGCGGACGGCGCCTCGGGCGACCAATTCGGCCGCTCCCTCGCCCTCAGCGGCGACCGAGCGGTGCTCAGCGCCTACGGTGACGACGACAACGGCAGCTTCTCGGGCTCGGCCTACGTCTTCCACTGGGACGGCACGGAATGGGATCAGGAGGACAAGCTCGAGGCCGCGGACGGCGCCTCGGCCGACCTCTTCGGCAACTCCGTCTCGATCAGCGGCGACACCGTCCTCGTCGGGGCGCCCCTCGACGACGACAACGGAAACCTCTCGGGCTCGGCCTACGTCTTCGTGCGCGTCGGCTCGAACTGGGTCCAGCAGGCCAAGCTGCACGCGAATGACGGCGCGGCGGGGGACAACTTCGGCTTCGCGGTGGCCCTCGACGGCGATTATGCGGTCGTGGGAGCCCACGAGAACGACGACGGCGGCTCGGGCGCCGGCTCGGCCTACGTCTTCAAGCGCAACGGCAGCTCCTGGAGTCAACAGGCCGAGCTCAACGCCAGCGACGCCTCCTCCGGCGATTCCTTCGGTTACGCGGTCGCGATCAGCGGCGACACCGTCGCCGTGGGCTCCTACGCCGACGACGACAACGGGCTCAACTCGGGCTCCGTCTATGTATTCAAGCGCAATGGCTCGAGCTGGACTCAGCAGGACAAGGTCAAGCCGACCGACGGCGCCCCCAACGACTTCTTCGGCAACTCTGTCTCGCTGAGCGGCACGAGCCTCTTGGTGGGCGCCCCCGAAGACGACGACAGCGGCAGCGCGACCGGCGCGGGCTACGTCTTCCTGCGCTCGGGCAGCTCCTGGAGCCAGCAGGCCAAGCTCGTCCCCACCGGCGGCGAGGCGAGCCACTACGTGGGCTACTCGGTCTCCCTGCACGGCGACCTGGCGGTCCTCAGCTCCCATGGCGACGACCCGAGCGGCGCCCTCTCCGGCTCCGCCGTGACCTTCCACCGCTCCGGCTCGAGCTGGAGCGAGGGTGAGCGCCTCCTCGCCAGCGACGGCGACCAGCTCGACTACATGAGCTACTCCGTGGCCGCGGGCGACGGCCACGCCCTCGTCGGCGCCTACGGCGACGACGACTCGGGCTCCGACTCCGGCTCGGCCTACGCCTACGAGCTCGAGTCCGTGGGGCCGGTGGAGCCGGGCCAGGCCTACTGCTTCGGCGACGGCAGCGGCGCGAGCTGCCCCTGCGGCCGGCGCGGCGCGGCGGGCCACGGATGCCCCAACACGAACACCAACGGCAACGGCGCCCGGCTCTCGGGCGTGGGGACCGCGAGCTTCGGTGATGACAGCTTCGCTCTGACCGTTTCCGACGGCGCTCCCTCGCGACCGGGCATCGTGATCCAGGGCGGCTCGGCGGTCGCCTACCCCGACGGCAATCCCTCCGTGGCGAACAGCTCGGGCATCCTCTGCGTCAACCCGGCCCTGCGCGGCGACGTCTTCTTCACCAATTCGAACGGCAGCGCCACCGTGCGCGACTTCCACGGTGAGGACTTCGGCCTGAGCGCAGTCGCCGGCGGCCCGACCTACTACCAGTACTGGTACCGCGACGCCTCGAACTCCTGCCAGAACGGCCCCGGCAACGCCGCGGCCTTCAACTTCTCGAACGGCTACCAGGTTTCCTGGACGCCCTGAGGGCGGGCCTGGTCAATCCTCATCACTCAGCGGCGAGCTGCGGACCTCGATCCGCAGCTCGCCGCGCAGTTCCGCGGTCAGGAGCCAGCGAAGGTCGTCGCGGCCGATCGGGCTCATGTCGTATTCGACCTCGAGGAAAGCCTCCAGCTCTCCTCTCAGGTCTAGAGAGTCCGCGCGTCGTGCCTCGAGATCCCAGTAGAGTTCACCTCGCAGGACCGTGGCCTGCTCTAGCTCGGCTCCCCGGACGTAATCCACCCAGCTCCGGGCGCGGCTGCGCCCCTCGGTCAGTCTCTTCAAGCTGTCGTACACGTCCCCATCCCCCTCGACGCGGACTTCAACGTCGATCTGCGCGAATCGGCGACCTTCGTCCGTGACGACCTTGGCGTAGTGCGCGCGCCCGAAGGCGTAGGAATCCCGGTCCATGAAGGTGGCGCTCGTGAGCCAGCCGAGCTCGGCGATGTTCGTGGCCTCGCTGGACTCCTGCTCCTCCACGCGCAACCTCAAGTCGCCGCCCGGCCGCAGGAGCCTCCGAACCGACGCCTCGTCGAGGTGCCAGCGCTCGCCCAACTCCCTCGCCTGGCCATCGAGGAGCCCACGCAGATCGAGCTCCTCGTCGAGCCCCCAGAGCCACTCTTCCTCGACCGACTCGCCCTCGGCCGGCAGGACGCGTGGTTCATCGCCTTCGCCGTCCCGGTCGAAGCGGACCGTGGCCTCCTCGAGGCGGCTCACGGTGAGCAGCTCCTCTTTCCGGGCGTCGACTCCGGTGCTCGTGCCGGAGCCGATCCGCGTGCGAGTGGTCCGCCTCGCGTGGTCGTAGTGTCTTTGCAGTGACTCGAGTCGTTCATCGCTCCGCGCCAGCACCCGGTCGTGGACACGCAGCTCGAGCTCGTCGCGCACGCTTAGCGACAGCCCCACCAGGGGTCCTTGGACTCTCGATCCGAAGGAGGACTGGGCCTCCATGGACATCTCCCCGAGCTCGAGCTTTTGCTCGACGGTCCAGGTCCATTGCACCGAGGTGTCGATCTCCGGTGCCCAGTGGGCCACCGAGTCGCCGGATCCCAGAGCCAGGAGGAGCGGGATGAATCGGAGGGGGGCACACGGAAATGCGAACATCAAGGGCTCCTCGGAAGGGGGGTGGCCTGTGGTCCGGATCGCGAGGCATGCGGCCGCCCATCGGCCCTGTTCGAGTACTCCTGCTGTGCGGGGGGATTAGCGAGGCTGAGTGCCTCCACGTCGCGATTCGGTCGCGGGTGTCCAGGATCTGGGGGAATCCTCGGTCGCCTGCGCGAGCCCTGCTGCTCTCGGCCCTGTAGAGCCGCCCTGGCCGGGCGGAGTCCTGCCGAGGAGGAGGAATCATGGGCGTCCACCAGCGCATCGGGCTCGTCGTGTTGACAGCGCTCCCGTTGGGGGTATCGGCTTGCACAGCTCCGCCCGACGCGGAGCTCGAAGCCCAGTCGGAGTGGGTCGCGATTCGGATCGACCCTGGACTGAGGTTGTCCGACGAGGAGGTCGAGGCCCGCCGACTGGTCGTCGGGCGCGACCAGAGGCTGGGCGTGGCCCAGCTGGACACGCAGGATCCCCTGCTGTTCTACGAGGGGGAGCTCATCGTGGAAGCCGGGAGTGAGGAAGAGCTCGCGGAGCTGCTCCAACGCTACGGTGCGAAGGTCTTGCGCGACGGCAACCGACCCGCTCCTCCGCCCGATCTCCCGTGGGAGCCGAGGCGGAGCGGCTCGGGGAGCAGCGGCAACTACTTGATCAAGCTCGACCTCGCGCGGGTCGACCTGGGTTCGGAAGGCTTCGCCACGGCGCTGGCGCGCCTGGGCCACCGCGGGGAGGTCGTCTTCGGGAGCCAAGGCGCGGCGGCGACCTATTGGGTCTACGCGAGAGAGCGCGCACGGGGTCTACGCGTCGAGCTCGACCACGCCGGCCAGCTCAACGTGCCCGACTGCCCGCAGCTCTCGACCCAGGACCATCCGTACTCGACCTCGGCACCGGATCCCAGCCAGTCCAACGAAGGCTACTCGGACGCCTACGGGGACCCGACCTACTCGGACCCCGAGCTCCAGGTGACGCGGGCGTGGGCCTACACGGGACTCCTCGGGAGAGCCGATCGGACGGTGCCGATCGCCGTCATCGACCTGTGGTACCACCTCAACGAAGACTACCGCGGGTATCCGTCCGTCTGGGGCTACGACTTCCGGGATGGCGAGTACCACGAGGGTGTCCTGACCGACCACGAGTGGCCCCACGGCGCGATGGTCTCCTCGATCGCCACGGCCGTACCGGACAACCGCTTCGGCGTGGCTGGCGTCGGGGGCCAGGTTGGCGTGCCCCTGTGGTTCCGCGTCGGCAACCTCCACAGCTTCATCCAGGCGATCTACACCTCCGTGGACTGGGGCGCCGAGGTCATCAGCATCAGCATGTTCTACTGCTCGAAGGGGGGGAGCAAGCTACAGGACGCTATCGACTACGCGAACCAGAACGGCGTGGTTGTGGTCGTCTCCGCCGGGAACGAAGGGAAGGACCTCGACAAGATCACGCGCCTGCCCGCCAAGTCCCCAGGTGTCATCACTGTGGGCGGCGTCGTGCCCTCGACTCGACGGGCCTTCCGGAAGGCCGATGGATACAAGTGGGGATCGAACTTCGGCAGCCACGTCGACCTCTGGGCGCCGGCGACCGAGCTGTGGATCACGCCGATTCCCTTCTACGACAACGAGGCCGTGCTGTTCGAGAAGCCCGTCGCGGGCACGAGCCTCTCGTCGCCCTTCGTCGCGGGCATCGTCGCCATGATGAAAGCCGCGAGACCCTCCCTCGACCACGCCGAGGCCCTGGGCCTGCTCCAGGCCACTTCGCGCCCGTCGAGCGACCCCCTGGGCGTGACCGGGGAGATCGTGGACGCCTTCGGCGCCCTCGAAGCCACGGCCAAGCTCGCGGGGATCGCCCCCCTCGACCCCTTCGAGGACAACGACACCCTCTTCTACGCGGCTGACGTCGAGGCGGGGGAGGTTCACCATGGGGTGTTGCTCCCGGGGGACGAGGACTTCTTCCAGTGCACCTTCGACGACTTTCGCGAGGTGGAGATCCGGATCACGACGGAAATGCGGAGCTTCGTTCCGAAGCTGAAGGCGCAGGTGTTCGACGGAGAAGGAAAGGCGTTGCTCGCAAGCAGCCTGCCCTACCTCACGGACCGCTTGCGAGAGCTGCAGGTCACCTACCCCACGCCGTTCTACGGTGGCGGACCGGACAGGCAGTACCAGCTGAGGATCTGGAGCGACGATCCGGAGGGGGAGACCTGCTATGGACTTCAGTTCTTGCCCGGAGCGGCTCAAGACCTCGGGCCCGACGACTATGACGACGAGGTGGACGTCTTTGGGTCCCCGGACTGGCCGCGCAACGACAACTTCGCGGACAGGCGCGACCTGGGGCAGCCCACCGACGACGAGCTGCTCGGCGTCTCGAGGACGGTCGACTCCTTGACCTTCGACGACGGGGATGACGTCGACTTCTTCGAGATCCAGCTCCCGCCCGCCATCGACCCCGACACGGGGCAGGACGAGTGCGTCCCTGCCGGGACGCCGCCCCACGGGGAGGCTGGCTTCTACCAGGGCGGCCTCGACTTGTGGGTGACGGCGATCCACCCGGGTGTCCACGAGGACTTCCGTGTGAAGTTGTACGACGCCTCCGGAACCGTCGTCCGGGACGAGGTCGTCGCATCCGGTTCGTTCCTCCGGGTCGACTGTCCCAACGCCGAATTCCCGGACGGCAAGCTGCGCTTCTCGATCGAGAGCGAGCCCGGCCATCGGAACGTCTACCGATTGAAGGTAAAGCACTGGCGCTGGTACCAGCTGTACGATCTTCCGGAGTGGCTCGAAGAGTGGGAGCCCGAGCCGCCCCTCTTCCCGATCGAGGACATCGACGAGGTCGACCCCATCGATCCGCTTGGCCCCCTGATCCAGTTCGCGGACCTCGTCGTGGACCCGCGTCGAAACCCGGTCGATCCCGTCTCGCCGGCGCGCGCCTGGACCGTCATGGACCTGCCCGGTGCTGGTGGCGTGCGCCTGCGCGTCGAGGCGTCGGCGGGGAGCCCGATCGAGGTCGTGCTGCGTGACGCCGAGGGGGGCTTCGTCGCCAGCGCCGTTGCGCTGCCCGTGACCCGAGGAGGACAAGGGTTGCTTGTGGCGGGAGAGCTCGTCGTTCCGGAGCTCCACGGTGGCCGGTACTTCGTCGAGCTGATCGGCGGGGAGGCCGTCCCGGGGGTGCGGCTCGAGGTCGACGTCGGGCCGGGCTCCGGGCCCGGCCGGGACGACCCTTAGCCCGTCTGAACGGCGAGACGAGCGACGGCCCCGTCAGTCCCGGCTCGCCTGCTTGCGGAGCTGCTCCTTCTTCTCCTCGGAGATGACGCCGGCCTGCGCCAGGCGCTTGGCGAGCAGCCGCGTGAAGAGCGGGCGGCCGGTCTTGAGGTGCATGTGGTCGCCGACGTCGAAGTGCTCGAGGCGTAGCTCGGGCTCGCCCTCGAAGTCGATGAAGGTCACCTCCTGTTGACCGAGGTAGGCGTGGAGCTTGCGGATGTAGTCGGGCAGGAGCTCCTCGGCATACTCGGGCAGGCCCCGCTGGGCGATCTGCTCGGGGAGGTCGCGGCGGGAGGGCGCGCGCACGAGGATCAGGTGGACCCCGGCCTCCTCGCACATGTCGATGATCGACGGAAGGAAGCTGCGGTCGATGTGCGCGTCGAAGTCGAGGTAGGGCAAGAACTCGTTCGAGATGCCCGCCACCTCCTCTTCCTGGGTCGCGAGCTCGGGGACCAGCTCGCGTGTCGCGAAGGTGTGGGTCACGGCCTTCCTGACCTTCTTCTCCTCGACGCCGAGGGCGGCCGACAGGAGGTCGTAGCGCGCCCAGTCCTCGACCCGTTCCCGCACCTGATAGCGAGATCGGAAGAGGAACCAGCTGTCGTTCAGGAAGTCGTCGAGGGGGTTGATCGGCGGGTCCAGGACGAGCTCCTCGAGCAAGGGGTCCCCCTCGCCGTAGTAGCGCATCATGGACTGGTAGCGCGGGTCCGTGCGGTAGGTCGGGAAGGTGAGGACGATGTCCCGGAAGAGGATCAACACGTGCTCGGGCTTCTTCTCCCGCTCCAGCACGTCGTACTTCAGGAAGGCGTACCACAGGGCGGATGCCGATCCCGGCATGTAGATGCAGAAGGTGCGCAACCCCGTCTTCTTCTGGAGCATCTTCTGGTCGACGCCCGCCTCGAGGATCGAGTTGCCCACCAGCACGAGCTCGGGGTCGAGCTCATCGAAGCGGCTGTCGCGCTCACGAACCGTGCGCTCCAGGGTCTTCCAGTTCTCCGCCTTCTCCGCCTCGCGGTAGCTGCCCCACTGAGCGCCCACCAGCGCCGTCACGAGGGCGACGACGATCAAGGTGTCGAGGAAGTGGACGGCCCGCAGCTGCTGCATCAGAACTGGAAGTAGATGAAGTCCTGGCTGCTCTCGCGGGCGAAGATCACGATCGCGAGCAGGGAGACGCCGAGCGAGAGGGCGGGCAGGGGGCGCGCGCTCTTGCGGTGCAGCGGCCAGGGCAGCAGCAGTGCCGCGCTGAAGAAGGCCACGGTGATGCCCGAGTAGAGCGAGGCGATCTGCGCCTCCTCGTTCCCGAGCAGGCTCATGCCGTCGAAGGTGCCGACGAGCCACGAGAGGCTGGACGCGCGGAAAATCGCCCAGCCGATCAGCGTGAAGCAGAACATCGACGACCAAGCGGCCGCCTTGCTCCAGGCGGTGGACGGCTTCCAGCGACCGCCGAGGCCCAGCCATCGCCAGGCGAAGAGCAGGAGCGCGTGGTAGATCCCCCAGGCGACGAAGTTCCAGGCGGCCCCGTGCCACAGTCCGCTGAGCCCCATCGACGCGAGCAACACGCCGAGCATGCCGAGCTGGGTCTTCACCCGCGAACCGCCGAGGGGGATGTAGAGGTAGTCGCGGATCCAGGTCGAGAAGGAGATGTGCCAGCGTCGCCAGAAGTCGGAGGGCGAGATCGCGACGTAGGGCGAGTCGAAGTTCTCGATGAGTTCGAAGCCGATCAGCTTGGCGGAGCCCCGGGCGATGTCGGTGTAGGCCGAGAAGTCGGCGTAGATCTGCACCGCGAAGGCCAGGGTCCCCAGGGCCAAGAGGGCGAAGGAGGGGCTCTGGAGCATGAAGACCCTGTCCACGACGACCGCGACGTTGTCCGCGACGACCAGCTTCTTCATGAAGCCGACGATGAGCAGGGGCAGCGCCTGCATGAAGCGTTCCTGGCTCCACTGCCGCGCCCGCTCGACCTGGGGCAAGAAGCGCCGCGCCCGCTCGATGGGGCCTGCAACGAGCTGCGGGAAGAAGGCCACGAAAACGGCGAAGTCGAGGAAGCGCTCCCGAGGCTCGAGCTTCCCGTAGTAGATGTCGATCGTGTAGCTGAGGGTCTGGAAGGTGTAGAAGGAGATCCCGACCGGGAGCAGAATGCGCGTGGTCACCGGGCCCAAGTCGAGGCCGACCTGGCCCAGGACGGCGACCACGTTGTCCGCGAAGAAGTTGAAGTACTTGAAGACGCCGAGCATCCCCAGGTTCACCACGAGGCTCAGCACCAGCCAGCGTTTCTTCTGCTCGGGCCGCCTGCCCATCTGCAGACCGCACGCGTAGTCGACGATCGTCGATGTGGCGATCAGGATGCAGAACCAGGGGTGGATCCACCCGTAGAACAGGTAGCTGCCCCCCAGCAGCAGCAGGTTCTGGACCCGGCGGATTCGAATCGTCCAGTAGAGGACGAACACCAGCGCGAGGAAGGCCGCGTACTCGTAGCTGGTGAAGATCATCGGCGAGCCGGAAGGACGGCGTGCGAGAGGGGGTTGGGGCCGTCCAGATCGGAGCGACGGAATGCAGCAATCCTACGTCCTCGTCCCGGATATGGGCAGAGTCCCCCAGATGGAATCTCGGAGGGCACGGATGTCCCCGCGGGCCGGCCGAAAAGCCAACAGCGGTCTGCCCTGACCGCGACTCCATGCCTCCGATCGAAGTCCACAAGTACGGCGGAACGAGCGTCGGCGACTCGACGCGGATCGTCGCCGTCGCCGAGCGTTGCGTACGTGGCGCGAAGGCCGGCGAGCTCGTCGTCGTGGCCTCGGCCATGGCCGGCGTGACCGACCACCTCGAAGAGCTCTGCGCGCTGGCGGTGGCCGGGGAGCGGGAGGCGGCCCTCGCGATCGTCGAGGCCTTGCGCGAAGGCCACCATCAGGCGGCCGACGAGGTCGCGAGCCAGGACGAGCGGGAGGCCTTGCGCTCGGAGCTCGACGGGCTCCTCGACGAGCTCGCGGAGCTCGCCGCCGCGGTGGCCTGGCTGCACGAGCTCTCCCCGCGCACTCGGGCCACCGTGCTCGCCACCGGCGAGAAGCTCTCCGTGCGCCTGCTCGCCGCCGCAGCCCGCCGCGCCGGCGCCCGGGCCACGGCGGTCGACGCCGACGGCTTCCTGGACACCGAGGGCCACCCCGCCGACGCCTCGCCCTTGCACGGCGTGACCGAGCGCACGATCCGCGCGGCCCTGCGCCCGCGCCTCGAGCGCGGCGAGCTGCCCTTCGTGACCGGCTTCTGTGGTCGCGACGCCGCCGGCTCGACGACCCTCCTCGGGCGTGGCGGCTCGGACTACAGCGCGACGCTGCTCGGCGGGGCCCTCGGCGCGGAGCGGGTCGTGATCTGGACCGACGTCGACGGGGTCTACAGCGCCGACCCCCGCGTCGTCCCCGAAGCGCGGCGCATCGACCAGCTCAACTTCCGCGAGGCGGCGGAGCTCTCCTACTACGGCGCCAAGGTCCTCCACCAGCGCACGATCATCCCCGTCGCCTCGCGCGGGATCCCCGTCCACATCCGCAGCAGTCTCGACCCGGGCAGCCCCGGCACCGTCGTCGACGGCCACTTCACCCCCGGCTCGCATCCGGTCAAGGCGATCTCCGCCGTCCGGGGCCAGGCCCTCGTGTCCGTCGAGGGCAAGGGGATGGCGGGCGTGCCCGGGGTCGCTGCGCGCCTCTTCGGCGCGCTCTTCGAGGCCGGCGTGAGCGTGACGATGATCAGCCAGTCGAGCTCGGAGTCGTCGATCTGTCTCGCCGTGTCCGAGGACGACGCGGTGGCGGCCGAGATCGCCCTCAAGCGCGTCTTCCGCAGCGACGTCTCCCACGGCGACGTCGACGAGGTGCTCGTGCGCCGTGGCGTGGGGCTCGTCGCGGCGGTAGGCCTCGGGATGGCCCACACGCCAGGCGTCGCGCGGCGCGTCTTCGCCGTGCTGGGAGAGCGCGGGATCAACGTGCTCGCCATCGCCCAGGGCTCCTCGGAGCTGAACATCTCCCTGGCGGTGGAGTCCTCGCAGGTGGACGACTGCGTGCGCGCCATCCACGAAGCCTGCGACCTGCACCGCTTCGACACCGGCGAGGAGTCGCCGGACGGCTTCGACCTGCTCCTCGTCGGCTGCGGCGCCGTGGGTCGCGAGCTCGTCGAGCTCGTCCTCGATCGCCAGGAGCACGTGCGGGCGCGCTTCGGCCTGCGACCGAGCTTCGTCGCGCTCTCGGACCGCAGCGGCTACCTCTTCGACGCGCGCGGGCTCGGCGAAGATCGCCTGCGCGCGGCCATCGAGCACAAGCGCAGCGGCGGCCGCCTGGCAGAGCTCGAGGGGGCCGTCCCGGGCCAGCCGCCCACGCAGATGCTGCGCACCGCCCTCGCCTGGCGTCTGCGCCGGCCGCTGGTCGTCGACGTCAGCGACGACGCGGGGGCCGGGGAGGCCTGGCTCGAGGCCTTTGACGGCGGAGCCGACCTCGTGACGGCGAACAAGGGGCCCCTCGCGGGGCCGCGCGAGGCCTTCGACGAGCTGCTCGAGCGCGCCCGCGGGCGAGGGCGGCTGCTGCGCGCCGAGGCGACCGTGGGCGCGGGCCTGCCCGTGCTCGACACCCTCGAGAACCTGCGCGCCTCCGGCGACGAGCTCCTGAGCATCGAAGGTTGCCTCTCCGGCACCCTCGCCTTCCTCACCGACCGGCTTGAGGCGGGGGAGTCCTTCTCGTCCGCCGTCGCCGAGGCGGCCTCGCGCGGCTACACCGAGCCGGACCCGGTGCTCGACCTCTCCGGAATGGACGTGCAGCGCAAGGCGATCATCCTCGGGCGCCTCTCGGGGCTCACCCAGGGGGACCCGAGCGTCACGACCGAGGGGCTCGTCGACGCTTCGTTGCGCGGACTCCCGCGCGAGGAGCTCGTCGCGCGCCTCGCGACGGACTACGACGCGAAGCTCGCCGACCGAATGGCCGCCTGTCGGGAGCGGGGCGAGGTCCTGCGCTACGTCGGTCGCGTGCTGCCGGACTCGATCGAGGTCGGGATGCGTGCGGTGCCGGCGGACTCGCCTCTCGGGCGCCTGGCGGGGACGGACAACATGCTCGTCGTGCGCTCGCAGCGCTACAGCGAGCGGCCCCTGACCGTCGGCGGTCCGGGGGCGGGCGTCGACGTGACGGCCCTGGGCGTGATGAGCGACATCCTCGCGATCGCGGCGGAGCGGGCCTGATGGCGTCGTCCTTCGCAAGCGAAGAGGTCACCGCCTTCGTGCCGGCGACGGTCGCCAACGTCGGTCCGGGCTTCGACGTCCTGGGGCTGGCCCTCGACGGCGCCGGCGACACCGTGCTCGCGCGACGCGCGACCGAGCCCGGCGTGCGCATCGCCGAGATCCAGGGCGACGGTGGCGCGCTCCCGTTGGATGCGGAGGCCAATACGGCGGGCATCGCCGCGCGCCACACCCTGCTGCGCGCGGGGCTCGACGTGGGCGTCGAGCTCTTCGTCGAGAAGGGATTGCCGATCGGCTCGGGCCTGGGCGGCTCCGCGGCGAGCGCCGTGGCGGCGGCCTTCGCCACGAACCTCCTCTTCGGCTCGCCGCTGCGCAAGGTCGAGCTCGTCGGGCCCTGCCTCGAGGCCGAGGCCGCTGTCGCCGGTCGGCACGCGGACAACGTGGCGCCCGCCCTCCTGGGCGGGCTGATCCTCGTGCGCTCCCTCGATCCCCTCGACCTCGTGCGCCTGCCATTGCCCGCGGGCTTGCAGGTCGTCGTCGTCACGCCGGCCTTCGAGCTCGCGACCCGCGCGGCGCGCGAGGCCTTGCCGGCGGAGGTGCCGCTCGCCGCTCTCGTGCGTCAGTCGGCGCAGCTCGGGGCCTTCGTGAGCGCATGTTACTCCGAAGACCTGGGCCTGCTCGCGGAGAGCCTGGTCGACCCCGTCGTCACGCCGTCGCGCATCGGGCTCGTCCCCGGCGGCGAGGCCGCCCTCGCCGCGGCCCGTGCGGCCGGCGCGCTTGGTGCTTCTCTCAGCGGCTCCGGGCCTTCGGTCTTCGCTCTCTGCCATTCGAGGGTCGTGGCGGAGGAAGCGGCGCGCAGCATGTCGGCGGCCTTCGCCGAGGCCGGCCTCGAGAGCCGGAGCCTCGTCTCCCCCGCGGACAACCCCGGCGCCCGGCGCCTGGCCTGAAGGACATGAGTGAGTCGATGCGACTGGAGTGCGTCGAGTGCGGCGCGAGCTACGAGGCGCGGAGCGTCCGCTACCGCTGCGAATGCGGCGACGTGCTCGACGTCGTGCACGACCTCGACGCCCTGCGCGGAGCGCCCCTGCTCGAGACCTTCGACGCTCGCCGGGCCTCGAAGGCCGCCGAGGACCGCTCGGGGGTCTGGCGCTTCCGCGAGCTGATCCTGCCTGGGGCGGAGCCCGTGACCCGCTGGGAGGGCAACACGCGGCTCCATCGATCGCCGCTCGTCGAAGAGTACACCGGCTGCGCCGACGTCGTGCTGAAGCACGAAGGCGACAACCCCACCGGCTCCTTCAAGGACCGCGGGATGACGGTCGGCGTGACCGTCGCGCGCCGCCTCGGCGCGCGACGCGTGGCCTGCGCCTCGACGGGCAACACCTCGGCCTCCATGGCGAGCTACGCGGCGCTCGCGGGCATGGAGGCCGTGGTCTTCATCCCCGATGGCGAGATCGCTTACGGGAAGCTCGCCCAGGCCCTGGCCTTCGGCGCGCGCACGATCCAGATCGCCGGGGACTTCGACGACGCGATGCGCCTCGTCGAGGCCGTCTGCGAGCGCGAGGGCATCTACTTGCTGAACTCGATCAACCCCTTTCGCATCGAGGGGCAGAAGGCGATCGCCTTCGAGCTCCTGCAGGACCTCGACTGGGAGGTGCCGGACTGGCTGGTCCTGCCCGGCGGGAACCTCGGCAACAGCTCGGCCCTCTACAAGGGCCTGGCGGAGCTCGAGGAGCTCGGGCTGATCGACCGCCTGCCGCGCATCGCGGTAGTCCAGGCCCAGGGCGCGAACCCCTTCTACCGCGCCTTCGCCCAAGGCGAGCCCTTGGTGCCCGTCGAGAATGCGCGGACCCTCGCGACCGCCATCCGCATCGGTGCGCCGGTGTCCTGGAAGAAGAGTCTGCGCGGCGTGCTCGCGACCGGCGGCGTCGTGACCGAGGTCGATGACGGCGCGATCCTCGACGCCAAGGCGCGCGTCGACCGCGCGGGGATCGGGGCGGAGCCGGCGTCCTGCGCGACCGTGGCGGGGATCCGTCGTCTGCGCAGCGAGGGCGTGATCGGCGCCGGGGAGCGCGTGGCGGGGATCCTGACGGGCCACGTCCTGAAGGATCCCGACGCGGTGATCGGCTACCACCGCGGGACGCTTCAGGGCACGGACGGCGAGGTCATCCAGGGCGACCTCCGCAACGAGCCCTTGCGCGTCGCCGCGGAGCTCGACGCGGTCCTCGAGGCCCTTGGCGACTGAGGGCGCGGCCTCAGTCCGCCGCGGCGCGCTCCGGCGCTGCAGGCAGGTACTCGAGGAAGAGCTCTCGCAGCTCGCGGGCGTGCTGGCGAACCGTCTCGCGTTCCCACGCCGTCGTGTCGATCGGAGGCAGGAAGTCCGCGCGCACCACGCCGCTGCGCACGAGGAAGGAGCCCATCGGCAGCACCTCCTCGATGCCGCGCATGACTAGCGGCACGACCGGGATGTGCGTCTGGGCCGCGAGGTGGAAGGCGCCGAGCTTGAAGGGCTGCAGGCCACCCAGGCGCGAGCGCGTACCCTCGGGCGCCATGTAGCAGGCGGCGCCCTCTTCGCGCAGTCGCCTGCCCGCCTCGTCGATGCTGGCGATGGCGGAGCCGAGGTCGCCGCGGTCCACGGGGATCATGCCGATCATGCGCATGCCCAGCCCGAGGCCCGGGATCCGGTGCAGTTCGCGCTTGTAAAGGGCGACCATCCGGTCGGGGCAGATGGCCGCGAGGACGTAGAGGTCGAGCAGGCTGACGTGGTTGAACAGGATCAGCTTGGGGCCCGGCCGGTCCCGGTGCTCGAGTCCATGCACCTCGAGACGCACGGCGCAGAGGGCGAGGGGGACGCGCCCCCAGATGCGGACCCAGCGCACGACGCCCTCGCGGCGGAAGGCGGGCCAGACGACGGCGACGAGCGCCACGCACATCGGCACCGCCAACGACCAGAGGACGAGGGGCAGGAAGAAGAGGACACCACGCCAGGCGCTGGCGCGGTGTTCCTGGGTCGAGGACGCAGGAACGCCCGTCATGGAGGGCGAACCCTCATGGGCGCCATCCTAGCCTCGGAGCGGGCTCGCTCCGCTACTCGAGCGCGAGGACGCGCCCCAGTCGCTGGTAGAGATCCTGGGACTGGAGCTCGACGAGGCCGCCGGCGACGGCGATCCGGCGCGACTCGTCACCGTCGCCCTGGGCCATGCGGACGAGGGCGGCGACGAAGGCCAGGGGGATGCGCTCGAGGCGCGAGCAGTCGACGCGCCAGGCTTGGGACGAGCGCATCGAGACGTTCAGCCCCTCCAGGTCGTCCAGCACTCGCTCGAGAGCTCCTGGGGCATCGAGGGGCGGGACCACGACGCGCAACTCCTCTCCCTCTTCGCGGATCCGGAGCCCGCTCGGCAGTCCGTGGTCGGCGTCCTCGAAGCGCAGGGAGCAGGAGTCGAGGACCTCCTGGGAAGGATGCTCGACGCGCTGCACGAGGTCGACCTGCGGGCGCTGGCCGGTGGACCAGGCCTCGAGCTGGTGGCTGCCGTCGAAGAGCACGTCGAGGTCTTCGAGGCTCAGCTCGAGGCCGTCCTCGAGCAGGTCGTCGACGAAGGCCCCGAGGCGCAGGCAGAGGTCGACCGCCTGCTCGCGGTGGCAAGCGGGCGGCCGGTCGGCGACCTCGGCCAAGGCCCGCAGGACCTCCGGGGCCGAGGGGGTCTCTCCACGCTCGAGGGCGTGCAGTTGGTCGGTCAGGCGAGCGAGACCGCGCCGCGGCGCGAGCTCGACGTAGGGTCGGACTAGTTGATTCACGGTGTGGATTCCGAGTGGAGCTCGGTTCTGGACCTTTGAGCACCGGGGAGTCGCGGTGCGGAGTGGGAACCGTGCTGGCGGAACTCGGGGGAAGCCTGGTAGCCGACGCAGTGACGTCGCTGGAAGTCACCACGGGACCACTCGGACAGCTTCCGCAGGCACGCCCGCGGCTCTGATCGCGGGACAGAGGGGTCTATCGGCGGGATCGGCCCGGACCCGCACTGCCAGCCGACCCCAGCCTGGAAAGATCCGAGGGCCCGAACGGATGGCGGAGCCGGGACTAGGGTGAATACCCCATACCATGTCGTGGAAAACCCTCAGGAACGGTCTTGGAAACGGGTCGTACCCCTCTGCAGGGCGAGACACCCGAAATGCGTGCTCCTAGTCGAAAGGATGTTGGATTGCTTCTGCCGCTTCCCCCAGGAACCCACGAGCCGTCCCGGGCATGAGACCGGGAGCCCGCGCCCCGGATAAGGTGAGCCGATGATCTTCTTCTTCGACTTCGCTCGCATCCCGGGATTGGTCCTCTTATCTGCATTCGGAGCCTGGGCGGATAACGAATCGAACTTCGAGTTGCCTCCGGGCCTGGTCTGCGAGACCTGGGCGGAGTCGCCGCAGCTCTTCAACCCCACCGCGATGGACGTGGACGAGCGCGGTCGGCTGTGGGTCACCGAGGCGGTCAACTACCGCAAGTGGGGCGGCCGCAACCCGGGGCGCGAGCACGAGGAGGGCGACCGGGTGCTGGTGCTCGAGGACACCGACGGCGACGGTCGCTGCGACCGCTCGACGGTCTTCGCCCAGGGCCCCGAGCTGGTCTCGCCGCTCGGAATATGCGTGCTCGGGGAGGGGCGCGTGCTCGTCTCCTGCTCCCCGACCGCCTGGCTCTACATCGACGAGGACGGCGATGACGTCGCGGACCGGCGCGAGGTCTTCCTGACCGGCTTCGGCGGGCCGAACCACGACCACGGGCTGCACTCCTTCACGCCCGGTCCGGACGGGAAGCTCTACACCGCGGTCGGGAACGCCGGGCCGCACCTCGTGACGGACCGCGACGGCTGGACCCTGCGCTCGGGCTCGGTCTACGTCGGTGGGGGGGAGCACATCGCGGACAACAAGCCGGGCCTCGTCAGCGACGACGGGCGGGTGTGGGTGGGGGGTCTCGTCCTGCGCGTCGATCCCGACGGCAGCGGCCTCGAGGTGATGGCCCACAACTTCCGCAACCCCTACGAGGTGGCCGTCGACTCCTACGGCGACATGTTCACCGCCGACAACGACGACGACGGCAACCGCAGCTGCCGCACGACCTGGGTCATGGAGGGGGGCAACTACGGCTACTTCTCCGCTGACGGCTCGCGCTTCTGGCAGGCCGATCGACGGCCGGGGCAGTCGATCCAGCGCGCCCACTGGCACCAGGACGACCCGGGCGTCATGCCGGCGGGGACGATCAACGGAGCGGGCGGGCCGACGGGGGTCTGCGTCTATGAGGGAGGGCTGCTGGACGAGTGGGTGGGGGGCGCGGTGCTGAACGCGGACGCCGGCGCGGGCGTCGTCTATGCCCACCGCCCGCGGCTGGAAGGGGCGGGGATCGCCCTCGATCCGGGTTGGTTGGTCCGCGGTCGAGAAGGGAGCGAAGAGAAGGGCGCCCGCTGGTTCCGGCCGAGCGACGTGTGCGTCGGGCTGGACGGCAGCGTCTTCGTCGCCGACTGGTACGACCCGGGCGTCGGCGGGCACCTGGCGGGGGATCGCGAGGCCTACGGGCGCATCCTGCGCATCGCGCCCAAGGGCGCGCAGAATAAGGGAGAGCCGATCGCGCTGGACACGCCGGAGGGGGCGTTGCGCGCGTTCCGCTCGCCGGCGCCGAGCGTGCGGGCGATGGGGGCGAAGAGGTTGTTCGACGGCGGAGAAGAGGAGGCCGAACTCGTGCGGCGAACGCTGGAGTCGGAGGAGGATCCGTTGCTCAAAGCGCGCCTGATCTCCGGCCTTGCGACCTCTGCGCCCGATCTGATGTCGCCGTACTTCGAGGCCGAGGATCCTCGGCTCTGCAGTTCCGCGGTGCGTGCATGGCGGCGCGCGCAGCCAAAGGAACCAGCACCGGTCCTTCGTTTGAGTGCGCACGACTCTCCCTTGGTTCGGAGGGAGGTGTTGACGGGGCTCGGCGCCCAATTCGGCGAGCTGGACGGGCTCTCAACTTGCGATCCGCTCAACGCCCTGCTGCACCTCCTCGGGGGATATGACGGTGAAGACAGGTACTACTTGGAGGCCATCGGTGTGGCTGCTGATGAGAGCGACCCGGTCTCCCAGATGATCAGCCTCGTGATTGGCCGATTCGAGGGTGGTGAGAGAGGCGTGTTGCTGCAGGCCCCCCACCTGCTGGGTGATATCGCTTGGCGCCTGCACGGATCCGAGGTCCTCGAGGATTGCGCGGCGATTGCGCAGGACGATGCTATCTCGCTTCACGAACGTAGACAGGCCCTGGAGACCCTGGCGTTCATTCCGAACCTGGAGGCGGCCAAGGCAACGCTCGACATCGCCCTGCGCGACGACGGCGAGATCGGCCAGTACGCCGCCTGGTGGGTGAAGCACCGCTCGACGAACCTCTGGCGCGACTACGACGTCGGTCGCGAGCTCGCTGCCGGCGACTTCTCCTCCGCCGAGCTCGCCTGGGAGAGCGAGGTGCTGCGCTCCGGCTTCGTCGAGGCGCACGTCGACCTCGAGGGCGCCGAGCGCATCTGGCTCGTGGTGGACGATGGGGGCGACGGCAACTCTTGCGACTGGGCGGACTGGATCCGGCCGCGCTTCCTGTCGCCGGAGGGCGAGACGAAGCTGACCGACCTCGCCTGGGTCTCCGCCGAGTCCTCCTGGGGCGTGACGAGCACCGAGACCAACGCCGGCGGCGGGCCGATGCGCGTCAAGCTCAAGGACGTGCCCTACGGAATCGGCACCCACGCAAAGTCCGTGATCGAGTACCGCGTGCCGCCGGGCACCACCGCCTTCGAGACCCTCGTCGGTCCTGACGACGGGGGGACGGGGCAGAACGGCGGCCAGACGACCTCGGTCCAGTTCCGCGTCTACGTCGAGCGGGCCAGGGACCGCAGTTTGATCCTCTCGGCGGAGGCGCTGCTGTTCGACGACGCGGCTCCGATGGCCTCCCGCGAGGCCGCCGCGGTGACGCTCGCCCAAGACCCCGAAGGCGGGCTCATCCTGATCCGCCGGACCCGGGACGGCGAGCTGCCCGAGGAGCTACGCGTGGCCGTCCAGATGACGATCTTCCTGAACCCCGACATCGCGGTGCGCGCCCTCGCCAGCGAGGTCTTCCCGCGGCCCGGCGAGGAGGCGAACGCCCTGCCGCCGGTGGCGGAGCTGCTCGCCATGGAGGGCGATCCGGCCCGCGGCCGGCGCCTCTACCGCGGCGAGACGGCCCTCTGCTCGACCTGCCACGTCTACGACGGCCTCGGGCGCGAGATCGGCCCGGACCTCACGGAGGTGCGCAAGAAGCTCGACCGCCCCGCCCTCCTCGACGCGATCCTCAACCCCTCGGCGGGCATCGCCTTCGGCTACGAGTCCTGGCTACTCGAGGTCGAGGGGGAGGGCTACATGACCGGTTTCCTGCTCGCCGACGGGGAGGTCGTGGAGCTCAAGGATTCCGCCGGCCTGCACCACATCTTCGCGCGCGAGGAGGTGCTCACCCGCCAGCCCCACGCGACCTCGCTCATGCCCCAGGGCGTGGCCCTCGGCCTCGGCCCCCAGGGGATCGCGGACCTCGTCGCCATGCTGGCGGAGGATCCCGGTGGCGCGCCGGTGCTGGGCGAGCCGATCGCCCTCTTCGACGGCACGAGCCTCGACGCCTGGAGCGCCTGGTCGTCAGACGCCGAGGCGACCCTCGAGGACGTGTGGACGATCGAAGATGGCGGCGTCCTGCGCTGCGCGGGCCAGCCGATCGGCTACCTGCAGACCAAGGAGCTCTTCCAGGACTTCGTCCTCGAGCTCGAGTGGCGCTTCGACCCCGAGGCCGGCCCCGGCAACTCGGGCGTGCTGCTGCGCAAGACCGGCCCCGACGAGATCTGGCCCAGGTCCATCGAGGCTCAGCTCCACCACCGCAACGCCGGCGACATCTGGAACATCGGCGAGGTGCCGATGCTCACCGACCCCGCGCGCACGAACGGCCGCCGGACGACGAAGCTCCTGCCGAGCAACGAGAAGCCGCTCGGGGAGTGGAACCACTACCGCATCACCCTCGACCGCGGCGAGCTCGAGCTCGAGGTCAACGGCGAGGTGCAGAACCGCGCCCGCTGGTGTGACGAGGTCGCGGGCACGATTGGCCTTCAGTCCGAGGGCGCGGTGATCGAGTTCAGGAGGATCATGCTGCGCCCGATCGTCGGGCACGAGTAGCGCGCCCTAGAGCACGTCGTCGACATAGGAGAGCCACCGCTCCTCGAACTCCTCCTCGTCGATCTTGCCCCAGGAGGCCTCCATGGCCGCATCCCAGATCTCCTGCTTGTCGGCGCGGGCGTACTTCCAGGGCTTCTCGACGCGGTCGCGGGCGCCCGCCTCGTGGTCGGGGTCGACGTCCTCGGGGTCCAGCTCCGCGAGCGCGTCGAGGGCCTCCTGGCCCTCCTTGCGGACCTCCTCGTAAGCCGCGTCGAAGCCGGCCTTCAGGGTGGCCATGTAGCTCGGGATGATGTCGGCGTATTCGTCCTTCCAGTACTTGCGCTTGACGTTGCCCTTGGTGCCTTCACGCAGGAAGAAGACCAGGGCGAAGGACTGGGCGTAGCAGGAGACGTTGGATGGACCCTGGTTCTGCCATTGGCCGTGGTCGTAGCGGATGTGCTTCGAGAGGGGCTTGATGTCGTCGTTGCGCATCATCTCCTTGATGACCGGAACGCGGGACAGCCCGCCCTTCATGTCGTCGTCCTGGATCAGCTTCTTGCCCTTCATCTTCCAGGCGCCGTAGTAGTCCCCGTGCCCCTCGTCGAACCAGCGATGGGCCTCGGCGCGGCCGAAGAGGAAGTGGCAATACTGGTGGAAGCCCTCGTGGGCCATCACCGACATGGTCTCGTCCTTGCTCCCGTCGCCGAAGTAGAGCACGAGCTCCTCGGTGCCCGGGTTGAACCAGCCCGCGACGCCGGAGCTCGTTCCGCCATAGGTGTGGAAGTCGCTCTCGGTGGCGCAGACGCGCACGACGGAGATCTGGGTGATCGGCGCTGCCGGGGGGAAGTCCTCCTCGTAGAGCTCGCGAGAGGCCTCGAGGCGCAGGATGACCTCCTTGATGTACTTGTCCTTGTCCTCGTTCGTCTTGATCAGGTACTGCTTCGAAGGCGTCTCGACGAGCCGCCAGCCGGGCGTCTGCTCGACGTCGTTCTGGTGGAAGGTCAGCAGGTCCTCGTAGCTCGAGTCGGAGTTGACGTCCGTGACGTCGACGGTCGTCGCGCCCTCCTTCATGAGCTGGAAGGACTTCATCGACTTCTCCACGGCCTTCGACCACTTGCCGCGCGTCTTCTTGTCGGCCGGGTAGTCCCAGAGGAAGATCACCTTGGCGTGCCCGTGGACGAAGGTGTAGACGTCGAAGACGACCTCGAGGTCGGTCGACTCGTTCCCGAGCGTCATGTCGAGCTTGCCGACGACCTCGGCCCGCTCGCCGGTGATGGTCTTGGAGGCCTTGAGCTCACTGACCTCGACCTCGAGCCCGTCCTCCTTGACGGCGCCGGCGTAGCGGTCCAGCACGAAGTCCTTGGCCGTGCGGCGCTCGTCGACCTCGCGCTCGCCCGAGGCCTCGCCGCTCTCCGGCCCCTCGGGCTTGAGGTAGTAGACGTAGAGGGCGCAGGGGTAGGCGCCGCGCTTGCCGTTGGCGTACTTGGCCTGGGGCCCGCGCTCGCTCTCGAACTGGCCGACGATGCCCTCGGCGGCCAGGCGCCCGCCGACGGGTACGTCCGAGAACTCCTTGAGGGGCTTGAACTCGAAGCCGTAGGCCGGGAACTCGCGGTAGCGGGTGTCGTTCTTCTGCGCCGCGGCGGGGGCGGTGAGGGGTAGGGCGAGGAAGAGGAGGGCGGCGAGCCAGCCGGGGAAGAGGCGCGTGAGGGTGGCGTTCATGGCGGATGGGACGAGCGTCGGCGCGGGGGATTCCGCGGGGAGGGCTTCCAATCTAGCGTCGAGCGTGCGCGCGTGCGGGGAATCGTGTCCATGGCGCCGCCGGGGGCGATGTATGCTCCCGCTCCGCGCCCATTCGGTTGCGCGATCCCGAGACGATGCCCGAGGAACCCACAGCGACCCCCGCGGTCGCCCCCGGCGCGAGCCACCCGAGCCGCCGCCGGGAGCTCGGCTGGCTCCTCGTCCTCCTGCCCCTCGCAGTCTTCCTGTGGGCCGGGGAGGCGGGCGTCGACTTCGGCGAGCACTGGGACGAGGGCCACCGCGTCGTCGACTACTCCCAGGCGGCTCGCACCCAGACCCTCCTGCCCGAGGCCTACAACTACCCCTCGATGACCTTCCTCGTGGGGGTCGCAGCCCTCGCGCCGGAGTTCGCGGCTCGCTACGACCTGGAGGGCGACCCCGACGAATTCAGGAAGGGGATCGCCCAGTACGTGCAGTCCGATCCCTTCCGGATGCGCGCGCGCCGCCACTTCCTGCTCCTGAGCTCCCTGGCGATCTTGTGGGTCTTCGCCGCGGCCCGGGCCTGGGGGCGCAGCTTCGCCGAGGCCCTGGTCGCCGCCGCGCTGCTCGCGGGCTGCTTCGAGCTCGGCTACCACGCCCGCTGGATCGCGCCCGACGCGCTGACGATGCAGTTCGCGGCCTTCACGCTGGTCGCCTTGATCCAGGCGCACCGCAGCCCGCGGGCCTCGCGCTGGTTGACGCTGGCCGCCGTCGGCCTGGGGCTCGCGGCCTCGACCAAGTACCTGGCGGCCGTGCTGGCGATCCCGATCGGCTTGACGCTCCTCCAGCGGCGGGAGGCCTGGACTCGCTACCTGCAGCTGGCGGCGATCAGCGTCGGGACCTTCCTCCTGATCACCCCGGGGGCGGTGATCCAGCCCGTCGCCTTCGTGGAGGACCTTTACTACGAGCAGCTGCACTACCGCCACGGGCACTACGGCTTCACGGTCGACGGGGGCATCGACCATCTCTCGCGGGCGTTGCGCTACCTGCTCGTCGTCGCGCCCTCGCCCCACGCTTGGGCGTCGATCCTCTTCTCGATCCTCGGAGCCGTCGGGCTCGTCGCTCTCTGGCGCGAGTCGCGGCGCCTCGCGCTGGTGGTCTTCTGCGCACCGCTGCTCTACCTCGTCTGGATGTCGACCCAGCGGGTGATGTTCGTGCGCAACCTGCTCTTCCTCCTGCCCTTCGGGGCGTTGGCGAGCGCGCGGGGCTTCGGCTTCCTGTGGGAGCGCTGGCCTGGTCGCCTGCCGCGCGTGGCCGTCGGGGCACTCGTCGGCCTGCCGCTGCTCTTCGGCGCTCAGGCGGTCCTCGCCGCGGGCCGCGCGGTGGGGGAGGACTCGCAGGACGTCCAGGCTTCCGCCCTGCACGAGTACCTCGAGGCGCACCCGGACTCGCGCTACCAGCTCTCGCCGCGGGTGAGCCACAAGCTCGAGCAGGCCGGCCTCGCGCTCCCCGCCAACGCGACGACTTCCCCCGAGGCCGCCGCGCCCTATCTCGCCGTCCTGCGCCCCGAGCTACTCGTGCGCGGCTACTGGCCGAGCAACGAGCCCGGGCTCTTCACGCGCGTCTTCGGCCCGCCATCGGCAAACTACGATTACTACTCGACCTGGCCCCAGCAGGCGATCGTGCTCCTCGACCGCGAACGCGCCCACGAGATCGCCGACCTCGCCCCCCCCGAGGGCATCCAGCGCATTTTCCCCGACATCGACCCCGATCGGGAGCGGCCGGTCCCCGCGAACATGCGGCCCTCACCCCACAGTCGCTTCAAGCCGGGCAATCGCAAGTCGGAGGAGCGGGAGCGCCGCGAGGGCTCGGAGCGGCCCTGAGGCGCCGGCCCGTTCAGAAGCTGAAGACGAAGGCGGCGTAGGGTCCGTTGAAGCGCATCGAGACGTCGATCTCGTCCCCGTCGTCCTCGTAGTCGAGCCCGAGGCTCGTCGTCCTCCAGCCCAGACCGATCGAGCCCGCCAGGCGCTCGTCGCCGCCGAAGAGGCGATAGCGGGCGAGCAGGTCGAGGTCGAAGAAGGAGATCTCGTCGCCGCTCGAGCTGAGCTCGAAGCCCGAGATCAGGCCGACGGCCTCGAAGTCTCCGAGCTGCACGCCGACGTGCCCCGCGATCTGGGGGATGGGCAGGGTCTGGTCGGTGTCCACGCTGTTCGCGCCCTGGGAGACCCTCGCGTCCACGTCGGCCACGGCGACCCCGAGCCCGAGACCCGCGTCCACCCAGTCCGTGGGCACGAAGTCGAAGGTCATCAGGAACTGATGCAGGCCGAGGTCCATCTTCGACTCGACCGGGCCGGGCGCGACGATCGTGCCGCCCGAGGAGATCTCCGCCGTGATCTGACCCGAGCCGTCGTGGGTCGTCTGTTGCGTGGAGAAGGTGAACATGGGCGAGCCGATGTCCAGGTCCACGCGACCCCCGAAGTAACCGTCGTCGTCCCCGAAGCCGGCCGTGGCTAGGTCGTTCACGTTCGGCGCCCCCGGCGCGATGTCCGGGTCGACGATTCCGAAGTGACCGTCGAGGTCGAACTGGCCGTAGCGCGGGATGACGTCCACGGTCGGGATGGCGCAGCTCGAGGCGAACAGGAGCAGGAGCGAGGCGAGGGCGAGCGGGCGGAGAGAGGTCTTCATGCCTCGGGTTTCGGGCTCTCCGGCGCGCGGGCTCAAGCGCCCGTTCGCCCTCTCCCGGCCAATCCCGGCCCGGAGTTCCAGACTTGGGTCGAGCGGGCCGGGAAGTCTCGAATCAGGGAAGGTCTTGCTCCTCCGCGACTCGGGCTGGAGTCGCCGGTTCTCGCCACGCCTCGATCAAGACGTTCGCGAGGGGCGTACCGTCCCAGCTCTCGCTGCGCCGGGTCGTGAGGCCTTCATCGCGCAGCACCGCCTCGATCGAGTCGGCGCGGCGGTAGCAGAGGGTCGCGCCGCGGTTGAAGCCGACCCAGCGACCGATGCGCTCCTGGACGCGCGTCAGCCGAGAGCGCCAGCCCGGGCCCGCGTCGACCTCGCGCAGGAAGAGCCGCCCACCCGGACGGAGGCTCCGCGCCGCGCGGCGCAGCATGGCGTCTTGCACTTCGAGCGGGTTGTAGTGCAGGACGTCGAGCATGAGGAGCGTGCCCGCGGCGGGATAGGCGTCCGTGCGCAGGTCGGCGGCGCAAAAGTCGAGGCGCTCGGCGGCGCCGGCCTCGACGGCGGCCCGGCGCGCGCGCTCGAGCTTCGCCACGTCCCAGTCGAGGCCCAGGACGCGCAGGCCGGGAAAGAGTCTCGTCAGGAGCAGCCCCGTCTGCCCCCGCCCGCAGCCGAGGTCGACGACGGGCTCCGCGAAGGGCGCGCGCTCGACGAGCTGGCGGAAGACCGGGTCGCGCGTGAGCTTGCCGCGCACGTAGCCGGTGGTGAAGCGCCCGAAGGGCGCGTAGCAGGCGGCGCATGCGGCGGCTGCCGCCTCGAAGGGCTCGCTCGCCGGCGCGTCACCGCCCGCGTCGCGCTCCTCCGTCGCGAGCTCGGTCGGGGTCGACATCGCGCCCCAGGGTAGCGCCGGGGCGCGCGTCGGGGGCCGAGCCGGCCCTGTGATATCCTCGCGCGACGATGGGCCGAGCAACGATGGAGCGCTCCGACCTCGCCGGCGCGCAGGGTGGCGAGGAGTCGGGCGAGCGCGGGTCCCGGCCGGGCCTCGCGCGACGCCTCCTGCGCTGGAGCCTGTGGGGTCTGCTCGCCCTCGTCGTAGGATTCGGCGGCTTCCTCGGCTGGGTGCGCGCGACCTGCTTCGCGAGTCCGCCCGAGCTCGACGCTCCGACGGCCATCCTCGCGGAGGAGCTGGTCGAGGAACCCGACGGTCGCCGCCGCCTGGGCGCGAGCTGGTTCCTCGAGCGGCCCGGACACTCCCTCCTCTACCTCGAGGGCGAGCCCTACGACCTGGGCTACGCGAACGCGCGCCTGACCTCCGACTGGATGCGCCAGCAGGAGGAGGCATTGATCTCGACCGTGCGCGGCTTCCTGCCCTCTCAGCTCCAGTTCTGGGGCGTGACCCTGCTCGTCCTGACCAACAACCGCTCGCTCCCGGACTACGTCCCCCGCGAATACCAGCTCGAGATCCGCGGCCTCGCCGAAGGCAGCGAAGACCCCTTCCCCGACTTCGGTCCGCGCTACCACCGGATCCTGAACTATCACGCCGCCCACGACATCTCCCACTGGGTCTGGGACAAGCCCGTCGTCGGCTGCAACGCCCTGGCCGCGGCGGGGGAGTGGACGCCCGACGGACACCTCGTCGTCGGGCGCAACTTCGACTTCGAGGCCGGGCGCCTCTTCGACACCCACAAGATCATCGGGCTCTACCGGCCCGAGTCCGGGCACGCCTTCCTGTCGGTCGCCTGGCCGGGCATGGCCGGCGCCGTGACCGGGATCAACGAGCAGCGCCTCTTCTGTTCTATCAACGGCGCTCACTCCGCGGACCGCGGGCGCATCGGCACGCCCGCCTCCCTGGTCGTGCGCCAGGTGCTGCAGTACGCCGGGACCCTGGAGGAAGCGGTGGCGATCATCCGCGAGGCCCAGGTCTTCGTGGCCGACTCCTACCTCCTGGCCGACGGCAAGAGCGGGCGCGCGGTGGTGGTCGAGAAGACGCCCGCGCGCTCGGGGGTGCGCGAGATGGAGGACGGCTTGCTCCTGCAGTCGAACCACTTCCTGAGCGAGGAGCTCGCGGACGACGCCGGCAACCTCGAGTACATGGAGGTTGGCACCTCCCTCGCGCGGGGCAGGCGCCTGGAGGAGCTGGCCCGCGGCGCGCGCGGTGAGCTCTCGCCCCGGCGCGTGGTCGAGGTCCTGCGCGACCGCCGGGCGGCGGGGGGCGGGGAGCTCTGCTCGGGGAATCGCGCGGCGATCAACGCGATGATCGCGACCCACTCGGTGGTGGCGGACGTCAGCGAGGGCGTCCTGTGGGTCTCGCGCGGGCCGCACCAGCTGGGGGAATACGACGCCTACCGCATCGAGGACTTCGGCGAGCCGGCGGGGGAGACCTTCCCGGCCGACCCGATCCTGAAGGGCGGCTCCTACGAGGACCTCCTCGCGGCTCGGAAGTACCTGGAGAAGGCCCCCCGCTACTTGGAGGAGGAGAAGAACTCCTTTCTCGCGAGACTCGTCGTGGAGAAGGCTCTGGATCTCGTGCCCCGATACCCGGAGGCCTGGACCCTGATGGCCGAGCTCCACGAGGCCGAGGGCGATCTCCCCGCCGCCCTGGACGCCTACCGCAAGGCCCTGGAGGCGGTCCCGCCCTTCCCGCGGGAGCGCCGGGCGATCGAGGCGGCCATCGAGCGGCTCGCCGCACAGGAGCCCGGCTCCGGCGCCGACCGATAGCGCAGGTCACGAGAACTGGAGGGGCCGCGAACGACTCCGCGACTCCCTGCGCTGAAGGCCGTCGAGACTCCTTCTCAGAGGGTCACAATCGCCGAATCGGGCATGACAGGAGAAACCCCCCTGGATAGGATCCGGAGCGGCCTACGCCCGGTCACGACCCCGCCACCCTCAGGACCAGCTCCCGTGGAATCGCCCGACATCATCGCCCTCGTCAATCAGATCATGGTCGACGAGTTCGAGGTCGATCCCGAGGACATCACCGCCGAGGCCCTCCTCGGCGAGGACCTCGGGATGGACAGCCTCGACGGCGTGGACCTCGTGGTCGCCCTGGAGAAGACCTTCTCCTGCCGCATCCCGGAGGACGAGGCGCGCTCGATCAAGACGATGGGCGACATCTACAGCCGGGTCGAGCACGGACTGCAGCGGGCCTGAACGGCGGCTCGCGTCGCCCTCCTCCGCCATGGGGACGCTGGAGCACCCGAACCCTCCCGATCCGCGCTCCCCGATTCACCACCGGGCGCCGATCCTCTGCGTCGATCGCATCGTCGAGGCGAGCGACGACCACGCCCTCTGCGAGTACGACGTGCGCGAGGGGCCGCACCTCCAGGGGGGCCGCATGTGGGAGCCCGGGCTCCTCGAGGGCCTGGCCCAGACGGCTGCCCTCCTCCAGGCCGGCGCGGCCGGGGCGACCCTCCAGGGCGTCGGCATGCTCGTCGGCGTGAAGCGCCTCCGCATCGAACGCCGGCCTCGCGCCGGCGAGCTCGTCCGCTGGCGCGTCGACCTCATCAAGCGCCTCGGGCCCTTCCTGCTGGCCGAGGGCCGCGCGACGGCGGGGGAGGAGCTCCTGGCCTCCGGGGAGCTCAAGTTCTACTGGGAGGCCCGGGCGTGAGGCGCCAACGCTGGGCCCGACCCGGGCCGCGCTACCTCGAGACGACCACGCACCTTCGCGTGCGCTTCCAGGAGGTCGACGCCCTGCGCGTCGTCTGGCACGGCCACTACCTCGCCTACTTCGAGGAGGGCCGGCAGGCCTTCGGGCGCGAGCACGGCATCAGCTACCAGGACATCCTCGACGCCGGCTACGTGGCGCCCCTCGTGCACGCCGAGGTCGACTACTACGCGCCAGCGCGCCTCGACGAGTGGATCACGGTCCACGCGCGGCTGCACGAGGAGCAGGCGGCGCGCATCCCCTTCACCTACGAGCTGCGCTCCGAGGACGGGCGCAAGCTCGCGACGGGCTTCAGCGTGCAGGCCTTCACGGATCCGCAGGGAGAGCTCGTCCTGACGCGGCCCGCCTTCTACGCCGACTTCCAGCGCCGCGTCGAGGCGGGCTCCGACGCCCCTTCCGCGGGGGGCGCGACCGTGACGCGGCCGCGGGAGCCTCGGACTTGAGCGGCGCGGCCGTTCACGTGGCCGGCCGTGGCGCGGTCACTCCCCTCGGAGACGGGACGCGGGGCCTCCTCGACGCGATCTTCGCGGGCGCGAGCGCCTTGCGGCCCCTGGAGCGTCTCGCGGGCACCGACTGCCTGACGCGCGTGGCGGCCGAACACCGGAAGGGGGAGCTCGCGTCCCTCGCCAGCCCGAACGAGCTACCCCGCGTCACGGCCCTGCGCGCGGCGCGCGAGGCCCTGGCCGAGGGTGGCGAGCCCGAGCGTCGCTCCCTGGGCTTCGTGCTCTCGACGACCAAGGGCGACCTCTCCGGCGTGCAGGGCGAGGGCCAGGGCCTCGGCAATCCGGGCGACCTCGCCGAACGCCTCGCGGCGGAGCTCGAGATCGGTGGCCGCCGCATCGCCGTTTCCTGCGCCTGCGCCTCCGGTCTCTCGGCGACCGCCCTCGCAGCGCGCTGGATCGAGTGCGGGGAGCTCGAGCGCGTGCTCGTCGTCGGCGTCGACGCCCTCTCGCCCTTCGTGCTGCGCGGCTTCAGCTCGCTGCTCGCCCTCGACTCGGGGCCCTGCCGTCCCTTCGACGCGCGCCGCAAGGGCCTCTCCCTCGGCGAGGCCGCCGGCGCGTTGCTGCTCTCCGCCGAGCCCGCCGAGGGCATCGGCGTGCGCGTCGTCGGCTGGGGCGAGAGCAACGACGCGAACCACATCACCGGGCCCAGCCGGGACGGAGAGGGTCTCTTCCTCGCTGCCCAGCGCGCTCTCGCCCGCGCGGAACTCGCGGCGGCGGGGGTCGACTACCTGCACCTGCACGGCACGGGGACGGACTACAACGACGCCATGGAGGCCCAGGCCGTGGCGCGCCTCTTCGACGGCCCGAGCGCGCCGGCCTCGGGCACGAAAGCCCAGACCGGCCACACCCTCGGCGCCGCCGGGATCGTCGAGAGCCTGATCGCGATCGAAGCCCTGCGACGCGGGCTGGCGCCGGCCAACGTCGGCCTCGAGGAGGTCGGCGTGCACTCGGCCCTCGACCTCGTTCGCGAACCGCGCCCCCTCGGGTCCGCGCGACATGCCCTCAAGCTCGCCGCCGGTTTCGGCGGCATCAACGCGGCCCTCGTCTTCGAACGATGAGGATGCCGGGCACGAGAGCGGACGTCGTCGTCGTGGGGGCCGCCGCCCTCGACGGGCGAGGGCTCGTCGGCACGGCGCTCGCCTCCCCCTCGCAGCTGGAGGCCCGCTTCGGCCGACACGAGCTCGGCGCGGAGGGACTCGCGAACCTGAAGTGGCGCGACGTCTTCGCCCTCCCCAACCCCGCCTACCGACACCTCGACCGCTTCGGGCGCTGCGTCAGCTTGGTGAGCGAGGCCTGCGGGCTCGGCTCCCTCGACGAGGATCGCCGCCGCGCGACGGCCCTCGTGCTCGCCACGGGATACGGCTGCCTGCAATCGGACCTCGACTTCGCCCACAGCCTCCTCCCGGGGGAGCGCATCCAGCCCGGCCTCTTTCCCTATACCCTGCCGAGCACCTGCCTCGGCGAGGTCGCGATCCGGCACCGGCTTCAGGGGCCGTTGAGCTGCCTGATGGCCGGCCGCGACGCTGGAGGTCGGAGCGCCGCCACGGGCCTCGTCGAAGCGCGACGCCTGGTGGAGCTGGGCGAGGCGCAGGCCGCCCTCGTCGTGCTGGGCGACTGCCTTCTCCCCGAGCGAGCGGAGGAGGTCGGCGTCGAGCCGCGACTCGCGGTGGCCGCCGTGCTCCTCGAACCCGCGGGAGACGTCGAGCCGGGCATCCTCGACTGGCGCGAGCTGCGCGCTCAGGCGCGCCCGGTCGAGTGGGTGCTCGCCCGCTTGCGGGGGGAGGCTCGGGGTGACTGAGCGAGTCGCGATCACCGGCCTCGGCATCGTGGGAGCGCCGGGGGCCGGCGTCTCCGCGACCCTCGACGCCTTGCGCGAGGGACGCAGCGGGCTCGGGCGGCTCGAGCTCTTCGAGTCGAAGCGCTGCGGTCACTTCCCGGTCGGGGAAGCGCGCGGCGCGGTGCTCGACCCCGCGCGCCCCCGCGCCTTGGCCCTGGCCGAGGTCGCCGCGCGCGAGGCCGTCGCTTCCGCAGGCCTCGCGAATCGCGACCCCGAGCTCGCGGCGGAGCTCGGCCTCAGCCTCGGGATCTGCGTCGGCGGCATGCCGGAGAGCGAGGTGGCCATGACGCGCCTCCTGGCCGGAGAGGAGCCCGACCCCGCCGTCTGGGCTCGCCACGAGTGCGGCGCAACGACCGCGGCCCTGGCCGAGGCCCTCGACTTGCGCGGCCCTAGCCTGACCCTCTCCACCGCCTGCTCCTCGGGCGCCCAGGCCATCGCCTGCGGAGCGGAGCTGCTGGCGGCCGGCGGCGCGCGCGCCGTGCTCGCGGGGGGCACGGACGCCCTCTGCCACTTGACCTTGAACGGCTTCGCGGCGCTGCTCGCCATGGACCCCGAGGGTTGCCGGCCCTTCGACCGCGGGCGGGGCGGCATGAGCCTCGGCGAAGGGGCGGCCTTCCTCTTGCTCGAGCGCGAAGCGGACGCCCGCGCCCGGGGGGCACGGCCGCGAGCCTTCCTCGCGGGCGCCGGCAACAGCTGTGACGCTCATCACGCGACCGCGCCCCACCCCGAGGGCGCCGGCGCGGAGGCGGCCATGCGCGCGGCCCTCACCGCGGCGGGCTGGGCGCCGGAGAGCGTGGACTACGTCAACGCCCACGGCACGGGCACGCGGGACAACGACCTGGCGGAGGGTCGCGCCCTGCGGCGCCTCTTCGAGGGCGAGCTGCCGCCGGTCTCGTCGGTCAAGCGTTGCTTCGGCCACACCCTCGGCGCCGCCGGCGCGATCGAGGCCGTCGTCTCCGTGCTCGCCCTCGAGTTGGGCTTCTTGCCCCCCAATCCCGGCTGCGCGGAGGCGGACGAAGAGGCCGGCGTCGACCCCGTGCGCGAGTGCCGCGCCGCGGACGTCACACGCGTGCTCTCGAGCTCCTTCGGCTTCGGGGGGAACAACACGGTGCTCTGTCTCGAAGGAGGGGAGGACGCGTGAAGGTCGACCTGCCGCTCCACGGCCATGCCGTCGCGACGAGCGCGACGGCCGAGCTCCCCCGGGCCTGCGAGTTACCGCCGGCGGGCTTCAAGTCGCGGCGGGCGCGATTGCCGGCCCTCGTGCGCGGTCTCGCGACCTCTCTCCTCGGCGAGCGTGCGCCGGGCGAGGACACCGCCGTGATCGTCGGCACGGCCCTCGGCTGCTTGACCGAGACCGCGGCCTTCGTGGAGAACATGATCGAGGGCGAGGGGGCCGCTCCCAAGCCCCGGGCCTTCACGGCCTCGGTCCACAACGCGATCGCCTCCGAGCTCGCGCGACAACTCGGCGCGCGCGGGGAGTGCCAGACCTTCGTGGGAGGCGAGAGCTCCCTCGTCCAGGCCCTCTTCGCTGCCTGGCGCCTGCGCGCGCGGGGGCACGCCGGGGAGGTGCTGGTGGGCGCCGTCGACGAGTGGACCGAGCACGTCGCCCGCGGTCGCGCGGCCTGCGACGCGAGCCCCGAGCCGGCCGAGGGCGGCGCCCTCTTCCGCGTCGGACCGGCGGGCGAGGCCGCCAGCGCGCGGCTGTGCGGCCTCGCGTGGGGGCGCCCCGAGCAAGGCGCGCGATGGCTGCGTCGAGAGCTGGAGGAGCAGGGCGTCGAGGCGGTGCTCGTCTCACCCGCCTGCAACGCCCTGGTGGGCGAGGACGTCGCCTCCGCGTCCTTCCCGGCAGGCGACTTTCCCTCCGCGGCGGCCGTGGCCCTCGGCTGCCTCGTCGCGCGGCTCTCCGGAGAGCTCGAGGCGCGCGCGCTCGGCCTTCCGCCCGACGCCCGGCGCCTCGCCGTCGCCACGCGCACGCGCCTCGGCGAGCTGAGCCTGATCGTGGTGGAGCCCGCGGCGTGATCCGGCCCTGGATGGTGCTCGTCGCGATGGCGGGCTGCGGGGCAATGACGAGTTGGATCTGGCCGGAGCACCTCGCGCTTCACCTGCCGCTCGTCTTCCTCGCCTTCTTCGCCCTGGGGGCCTGGGGCTCGGTCTCCTTGCGCTCCGGGCTCTGGTGCCGGGCCGTGTGGCGCGCGCGGAGCGGCCGGCCCGAGGTCGCGCTGACCTACGACGATGGCCCGGACCCGGCCTCGACGCCCGCCCTGCTCGACCTCCTCGCGGCGCGCGGCGTGCGGGCGACCTTCTTTTGCGTCGGCGCCAAGGTGCGCGCGGCGCCGGAGCTCGTGCGCCGCATGCGTGACGAAGGTCACGTGCTCGCCAACCACTCCGACGGCCACTCGCTCTGGACGAACCTCTACTCCACCGGCCGCATGACGGAGGAGGTGCGCGCGGCGCAGCACAGCCTCGAGGAGGTCGCCGGCCGACGGCCGCGCTACTTCCGGCCGCCCTTCGGCTACGCGAATCACGCCACCGGCGGCGTGGCCGATGCCTTGGGGCTCGAGGTCGTCGGCTGGGACGTGCGCAGCTTCGACACCTTCATCGCGGACCCGCGGCGCGTGGCCGAGCGCGTTCTGGCCCGCGCGCGGCCGGGGAGCGTGGTCCTGCTGCACGACGGCGGGCTGCCCGCGGAGCGGGTGGTGCCCGCGACCGAGGCCATCCTGGACGGCCTCGAAGCCCGCGGCCTGCGGCCGGTCGGTCTCGAAGAGCTCCTTACCCAGGGCTCTTCAGGTCGCTAGGATTCACCCCTCCCCCCCGGTGCGTCGGAGCCGCGTGGAGCCGGAGCTCCGCCCGACGCCACCGTGGCCGACCGAACGACGATCCGAGAACGAGACTCCATGAAAGCCATCCAAGCCACAGCCCTCGCCTTCCTCTTCTGCCTGCCCATGGCCTGCAAGGGGGGCGAAGCCTCTCACAGCAGCGACGCCGACGCCTTCACCGCGACCGAGTGGGTCTACCTCGACGGCGAGAGCTCCCTCAGCGCCCGCATCACTAAGACCGCCTACAACTCGAAGAAGATCACCGTCGAGATGGTCTTCCAGAACAACGGCGACGCGATGGTGCACTTCCCGCTCGACGGCGTGATCGTCGAGGTCGACGGGATCAACGTCGTCGCCAAGGGCTTCCTCGGGGCCTCGATGGAGAAGGACATCGACCTCCTCCCGGGGACGGCCAAGCCGCGCAAGTACGGCTTCCACACCCTCGAGTTCGGCGCGGGCGCGCCGCATCCGGGCAGCTACACGATGACCGTCCGCAACATCATGGACCACCAGAACGAGCTGATCGGCAAGGACCTGGTGATCCCCTTCGAGGTGCGCTGAGCCCGGCCGCGGCTCGGCGTCCCCCCGGTCCGTGGAGCTCTCCCACGCCTCCCGACCGCAGGTGGCGACGCCGACCCGCAGCCCGAGCCGCTCCCCGGAAGTGAGCGAGACGAGGCGCGGGGGCGCAGAGCTGCGCCCCTGCGTCCTGATTCCGACCTTCGACAACGAGGGCACGATCGCGAAGGTCCTCGCGGGCGCCCTGGCGACGGGGCTCCCGGTCTTCGTCGTCGACGACGGCGCGACCGACGGGACGGCGCGCGTCCTGCGCGAGACCGAGGGCATCCGCCTGCTCGTCCACGAGTCGAACCGGGGCAAGGGAGCGGCCCTCTTGACCGGCTTCCGCGCGGCCGCCGAGGCGGGCTTCACCCACGCCGTGACCCTCGACTCCGACGGCCAGCACGACCCCGGCGAGGTGCCGCGCTTCGTCGAGGCGGCCCGCGCCGACCCCGAGCAGCTCGTGCTCGGTGACCGGGACCTCGTGGGGGGCGGCGCGGGCCGGGGGAGCATCTGGGGCCGGCGCAACTCGAACTTCTGGACCTGGGTCGAGACCGGGCTGCGCCTGGCCGACACGCAGACCGGCTACCGGGTCTATCCCCTCGCCGCGGTCCTCGCGCGCCACTACCGCACGACCGGCTTCGACTTCGAGATCGAGGTGCTCGTCAAGGCTGCCTGGGCGGGCGTCCGGATCCGCTCGATCCCGATCCCCGTGCGCTACTTCCGGGGCGAGGAGCGCGTCTCCCACATGCGGCCGGTGGTGGACTTCCTGCGGATCGCGCGGCTGAACACCCGGCTCGTCACCGCGCGCATCTGCCTGCCGCCGCAGTTCCTCGAGCTCGTCACGCGCCGCGCCTTCCAGGAGCTGCCTCGCAGCGAGCGTTTGCGCGAGAGCTTCCAGGAGCTCTTCGTGCGCGAGCCCGGCTCGAGCGCGCGCATCGGGCTCTCCGCAGGCGTCGGCTTCTTCATGGGGCTCTCGCCTCTTTGGGGATATCAAATCCTCCTGACGCTGCTCGCTTGCCACAAGCTGCGGCTCTCGAAGACGGTGGCCCTGCTGTCGGCGCACATTTCCTTGCCGCCGCTGATCCCCTTCATCCTCTACGCGTCACTGGTGATCGGGCGCACGCTCCTCGGCCAGGAGCCGGGGCAGGCGCCGACCAGCCTCGAGGTCGATGCGCGCGACCTGCCCGCCTGGATCCTCGGGAGCTTCGCCCTGGGGACGGTCGTCGCGGTCGTCGGGGGCTTCGCGATCTACCTCCTCGTCGCCTCTGCCCGGCGCCTGCGCGCGGGCGTCCGGCCCCGCCCGTGACGATGGGGGAGCCGGCGGTGGAGCGGCGGGGACTCCGGATCGCGGCGGGCCTGGTCGCGACCGCCCTGGCGGCGATCCTCGCCGCGCGCGTCCACCTCGACGGCGACGTCGGCCGGCTCCTCCCGGACAGCGACCCGGGCCTGCGCCAGACCTCCGCGGTCGTGGGACGCGCGATGCAGAAGGTCGTGATCGACCTCGGGCTGCCCGACGCGCGTGAGGATCGGCTCGAGCTCCTCATGACGGCGGCCGACCGCTTGGCCGCGGAGATGGAGGCCAGCGAGAACGTCGAGCGCGCACGGGCGACGATGCTCGACGGTGACCTGCTCGAGACGAGCGAGCTGCTGGTCGCGGGAGTGCCGCGTCTGCTCGACCCCGAGCGCCTGGGGGAGGTCGAGGCGCGTCTCGAGCCCACCGCGATCCGCGCCTCCCTCGCGACCCTCGCGCGCCGCGCCCACGAGCCGGACGCGGGATGGCTCCTGAGTGAGGCCCTGCGGGACCCCTTCGGGATCTCCGGCCTCGTGCTGGGAGAGATGGACGGCATGCTCGCCGGATTCCAGGACGTCTCCCTGCACAAGGGCTACATCACGACCGCGGATGGTTCGCACCTCTTGATGTTCGTCGAGCCTGCGGTGCGACCGACGGACACGGAGGGGAGCTTGTCCCTGCTCGCCGAGCTCGACGAGGCCTTCGACCGCTTGCGCGCAACGCCGGAGCTAAAGGGGATCGAGCTGCGTCACCTCGGCGCGCACCGCTCCACCATCGACAACCAGGACTCGATCCGGCGCGACGTCCTGCTCACCTCCTTCCTCGGCGGGATCTTCGTCGCCCTGGTCGCGATCCTGACCCTGGCGCGCACCTGGTGGGGCTTACTCGCGATGCTGCCGGCCGGCTTCGGGGGGCTCGTCGCTCTCGGGGCGGTCTCGCTCGTGCGCGACTCGGTCGCGACCCCCGTTCTGGGCTTCGGCGTGGCGCTGCTCGGCATCAGCGTCGACTACTCGATCCACGTGCTCTATCGCCTCGACGCGCGCGGCTCGCGCTTGCCGGTGCGCGCGCTCTTCATGGGGGCGACGACGACGGCCTTCGCCTTCCTCGCTCTCGGCGTGTCCTCGCTGCCCGCCCTGCGCGAGGTCGGCTGGCTGGGGGCGATCGGGATCGTGGCCGCGGCGGTCTTCGCGGTGGCCGTGCTGCCAGCGCTGGCGGGGAGGCCCGCCGATCGACGCAAGCGCCTCGACCTCAAGCGCCTCCTCGCGCGCGGCGGAGCGCGGCCGGCGCGCGGGACGCTGGTCCTCGCCCTGCTCGCGACCGCCGTCCTGGCGGCGGGCGTGTCGCGCCTGCGCTTCGACGGAGAGGTCTCGCGCCTCAGCAGCCTCTCCCCGGCCGCCGCGGCGGACGAGGCGGCGATCAAGCAGAGCTGGGGCGAGGCCTTCCGCACGGCCCAGGTCGTCGTCGCGGGCGCGAGCTTCCAGGAGGCCCTGGCGCGGGACCGCGAGGTGCTCGAGGTCCTGGAAGAAGCGCGCACGGCCGGCGCCCTGCGCGACTTCAGCTCCCTGAGCTCCCTCCTGCCGACCGTCGCGGAGCAAGAACACCGCCTCGCCAGCTGGCGCGCCTTCTGGAGTATCGAGCGCGTCGAGGCCCTGCGCCGCAACCTCGCGACGGCCTGTGACGAGCTCGGCTTTCAGGTCGCGGCCTTCGAGCCCTTCTTCGCCTGGATCGCGAGCGAGCCGCCTGCCCTCGACTACGTCCCCGGAGACACGGGCCCCCTGGCGAGCTTGGCGGAGGATCGCGTGCTTCCGATGGGAGAAGAGGTGCTCGTGGCGGCCCCGGTCTTCGTCACGGGCTGGGAGCAGGTCGAAGGCTTGCAGCACGAGCTCGCCGCGCGCGTGCCGGGCGCCACCGTCATCAGCAACGAAGCGCTCAGCCGCAAGCTCGCCCAGCTCGTCGTCGGCGAGCTCTGGAAGCTCGGCCTCTGTGCCTTCGCCGCCGTCGTCGTGCTCGTCGCCCTCTGGTTGCGCGCCTGGCGGCCGACCCTCTGGGTCATCGTGCCGCTCCTCGTCTCGAGCGTCTGGACCCTGGGCGCCCTCGGCTGGCTCGGCATCCCGATCAACCTCGCGAATTCCGTCTTCGCCGGCTTCCTCTTCGGCATCGCCGTCGACTACGCGATCTTCATGGTGCAGGCGCGGCTCGAGGGCGGGGGGAGTGACGTCGAAGGCGTGCGCGAGACCGACGCCTCCGTCCTCCTCTGCGCTCTGACGACCTGCATCGCCTTCGGCGCCTTGGCCCTCGCGCGGCACCCGGTACTGTCGAGCATCGGGGCGACGGCGCTGACCGGCGTGCTGGCGGCCTTCCTGGCGACGCGGATCGTGGTGCCGTGGCTGGCTGGAGGGGCAGCCGGGTTTCCGCGGCGTGGTACCTGAGCCGCGAACTGGACGCGGTGACCCCGGAGAGCTCCGCGAGTGCTAGGCTCGATCGGACGCCCGCACGAGGCCCTGCGGTGCGTCCCGAAGCAGGCGGGTCTCCAGTGAGGTGAAGATGAAGTACCTCGTCGTTTTCGAGCGCGGCCCGAAGGGTTGGGGTGCGCACGTCCCGGACCTCCCCGGTTGCGTTGCCGCGGCTCAGACCCGCGACCAAGCACGCAGGCTGATCCGAGGCGCCCTTCCGCTCCACATCGAGGCACTGCAGCAGGCGGGCGAGCAAGTGCCGCGCCCCGTGAGCGAGTGCGAGGTCGTGGAGGTTCAACGGGACTGACGGTCCCGACCTCCCCATGGCTCTCGAGACCCGTCACGGGGCAGCGCGACGAACCGGGCGACTTGGGATCCTCTTCGTGACGCTGCTCTGTGCATGCACCCAGCCCGTCGGACCCTCTGAAGCCTTCGGCGAAGAGGAGTGCCTCGGGTGTCATCTTATTGCCGAGGTGGTGGTGAGCGGGTCGACGCGCACTGTCCGGGGGGTGACTCCAAGCCCGTGCTCACAATGGGTCGAGGAGATGGGCGTGCTCCACGAGCACTCCTGGCGAAGAGTCGGTTGCTGGCAAGACCGTGGCGGCATCGGGAGACTGATGCCACTGCCGATCTGGAGAGGGGACTGGCTCGAGTACATCCGGACGCTCTCTCGCGCGGATCTCGAGGAGCTGATGGTTCGTGACCTGAACGACCCGCTCGTCTGGTCCGAAGTCGAGGGAGACTTCGAGGCCTGGCGAGCCGAGAGCACAGAACACGGCTCTGCGAATGGCGAGTCGCTCTGAGGGCCTGGCGCCACTCATCTTCAGGAGGGTCGCCAGGGGTCTCGCGGCCCTGGGGGTCATGCTGGCCACGGCCGGGAATGCGCTCGTCGGCTGGCTGTTGTACGACACCTACGGAACGCGCCGGCCGCTGGAGGCGCAGGAGGACTTCGGGCTCTACATGGCGGCGCTGAAGCTGTGTGGCTTCGCGATCGCTGTCTCCTCCTTGGTCGTCCTCGGAGCCCGGGCCGGTCTGTATGGCACCGACCTCGACGATGGCGCCCGATGGCGTCGCCGGTTCGTGGTCGTGCTCGCCACCTTCAATGCCCTGGCCGGGGTTGCTGCGATCCTCGGGGCCTATTGGATTCCCAAGATCCGGTGAGCGTACTCAGGGCAAGGATTGTCAATCTTTGACAGGTGGGATAGGCTCGAGCCATGAACGTCAACCTCACCCCGGAACTCGAGAGTCTGATCCAGAATCAGGTCGAGTCGGGCCTCTACAACAACCAGAGCGAGGTCGTGCGCGCGGCGTTGCGGCTGTTCGCGGAGCGGCTGGCGGCTCGGGAGGCTCACCTCGAGGGGCTTCGGCGGAGCCTCGGCCAGGGTCTGGCGGATCTGGAGGGAGGCGAGGTGATGGAAGGATCGAAGGTGGTCGAGCGGCTGAAGGGGGAGCTCGGGGGCGAGAGCGCGGCGGGTTAGGCGGGAACCTTGAAGCCGTACTTCCTCACGCGGACCGCCGCGGAGGGTCTGGAGGCGCTGATCGATACCGTCCGCGCGAGCTTCGGAGTCGAGGTCGCGTGGCGAGTCCTGGGAGAGCTGGAGCGGAGCTTCCAGCAGCTCGCGGACTTCCCCGGCATCGGGCACCGCCGGTCGGACATCACCTCGGACGAGCGTGTTCGATTCTGGGCGGCTCCGCCGAGTCTGATCGCCTACCTCCCGCGGCCGGAGGGCGTCGTCATCCTCTTCGTGGAGCGCGGATCGCGGGACTGGAGCGAGTGGGAGCTCGAGGAGCTGCCCTAGCCCGATGGGGCGCCGTGAAGGCCCGCCTGGCCGGCTGCCCGGCGGAGGTGGGATCGGGTAAGATCCCCGCATCGCGCCCGATCGAGGGCGTTTCGACATGAGCGACTCCAACATGACCGAAGGCGAAGAGCTGATCGCCGAGCTGAAGGCCTGCATCGTCGAGAGCCTGGAGCTCGAGGACGTGACGGCCGAGGAGATCGAGACCGACGCGCCCCTCTTCGTCGAGGGGTTGGGACTCGACTCGATCGACGCGGTGGAGCTGGTGGCGATCCTCGAGAAGGACTACGGGATCCAGGTGACCGAGATGGAGACTGCCCGCAAGGCCTTCGAGACGGTCAGGACCCTGGCGGACTTCGTCACCGCGAACCGACAGAAGGTCTGAGATGGGCGCCGCGTCGGTCGCGCTCGTCCTCGGGTCCGCGCTCGCGGTGGGGGGGGCACTCGGAGCGTGGAGCGGCGCCGCGCCGAGCTCGCAGGAGGAGTCCGCGGCGGAGCCCCGCTGGCTGGCGGGCGAGCCCCTCGACGCCTTCTTCGTCGAGGTCGAGAAGGCCATGGGCGACCTGAAGTCCGTCGCGGCGACCTTCGAGCAGACCAAGCACCTGGCCCTCTTCAAGGAGCCCCTGCGCTCGAACGGCCAAATCCTCTTCGGCGCTCCGGACAAGTTGCGCTGGGAGTTTCGCAAGCCCTTCCGCTCGGTGCTCGTCGTCTCGGCCGACCGCGTGGCGAAGTTCGAGCGCGACGGAGAGCGCTGGAAGAAGCTCGACCAAGGCCGACAGTCCGAAGTCGTGCTCGTCGTCATGGACGAGATCCGCTCCTGGTTCCGCGGCGACTTCGACCGCGAGGGCGGCCGCTTCGAGGTGCGCGGCTCGCGGGAGCCGCGGCCGACGATCCGGCTCGCGCCGAAGGAAGAGCTCCTCGCTCGAAGCCTGAACGAGGTCGAGCTGGCCCTCTCCGAGGACCTCGCCCACGTCGTGCGCGTAACGATCCGCGAGGTCTCCGGGGACCGCACGGTGATGGACTTCACGGCGGTCGAGCGGGGGAAGGAGGCGACCTTGCCCGAGGGACTCTTCTCCCTCGCGACGGTCGAGGAGGTGCGCGTCGAGGAGCTGGCCGAGCCCGAGGGGGCCGGCGAGGAGCCGTGAGCGCCCCCTCCACCAGCGCTCCCCACGCCAGCGCCCCGTCCACGGACGCGCCCCGCTCGGAAGCCGAGCCCGCGCGCGAGGCGCGCCCCGCCGCCGAGCGTCGCTGGGAGGGTCGGCGTCGCGGCGGTCGCTTGGGGAATGCCTTCTTCGCCCGCGCTTCGCGCTCGGCCATCGGCCGGGCGTTGACGCCCTTCTGCCTCTTCTGGACGGTCCTCTACTTCCTCGCCTTCGCCCCGTGCGGCCGGCGCGTGTCCTTCGACCTCGCCCGGCGCGTTGGCCGGGGCGGGAGCCTCCTGGCCGGGCTCCGCTTCTCCTTCCGGCACTTCTACGTCTACGGCGCGATGCTGATCGAGCGCCTGGCGCTGCTCGGCGGCCAGGAGGACTGCTTCCGAATCGACAAGGTCGGCGAGGAAGGCATGCGCGCGGCCCTCGAGGAGGGCAAGGGTCTCCTGCTCCTCACCTGCCACCTGGGCAACTGGGAGGTCATGGCCCAGTGCCTCTCGTGCATTGACGCGCCGGTCACGCTCGTGATGTACGACGGCGTGCAGCCGCGGGTGAAGGCGGCCCTCGAGGAGCTGAGCCAGGCGCGCTCCTTCGACGTGCTCTACACCGACGGCGGTCCGGCGTCGGCGGCGGGGATCCTGGCGGCCCTGCGACGCGGGTCGATCGTCGGCATGATGGCGGATCGCACCCTCGCCGGCCGCGGGGTCGAGCTCGACTTCCTCGGCGGCCGGGCGACCTTCCCGGTCGGGCCCTACACGATCGCGGCCGCCTCGGGCGCGCCGGCCTTCCAGGCCTTCGCCATTCGCCGAGCCCCCTACGCCTACGAGTTCAGCGCCTTCCCCTGGGGCGAGCTGCGCTACACCGACCGGCGCCGCAAGGAAGCGGACCTCGAGCAATGGGCCGGGGTCTTCGCCGAGCGCCTCGAGGACTTCACTCGTCGCCACCCCGAGCAGTGGGGGAATCTCTACGAGTTCTGGCTGGAGCCCAGCGAGTCATGAGCCGCGCGAGCCTCCACTCCCTGCTCGTGCTCGGCCTCCTGGGCCTCGCGTCCTGCGCGAGTACGCCCTTCCCCGAGACGACGCTCCTCGAGTCCGAGGGCACGCGCGCCTTCTTGATCGGAGAGCTGCGCGAGCGCCAGTCCCGCACGCGGCTCGTCGAGCGGGCGACGATCGAGCGCGGGGGCGAGGCCGTCGCGTTGACCCTCTACGCCGACCGCTCCGTCCCCGGGGAGCTGCGGCTGGCGGCCGTCTCGGACCTCGGGGCGACCGTCTTCAGCGCGACCTGGCTGCGCGGCGAGCTGGAGGTGCTGCACGCCTCCGAGGGCTTCCCCGAGGCCTTCCTCGAGCGCCTCGTCCCCGACCAAGCGGTGGGGCTGATCGCGCCGCCGGCGGAGGACGTGGAGCTCGTGCGGCTCGAGGACGGGCGCGCGGCGCTGCACTACGAGCTCTTCGGCTCGGAGGTCTTGGCCTTCGTCGGGGAGGAGCGCGGCGTCCTGGAGCTGCGCCGCGGAGAGGACAGCGAGCTCTTGACGGAGCTCGAGTTGCACGGCGAAGGGGTCGCCGGCGAGCTGCGGCTCTCCGCCAGCGACGGCTCCTACGCGGGACGCTTCACCCTCGCCGACTGGGAGTAGGGCCGCCGTGCGAGAGGAAGTCCGCCGAAGCCTCGTCTCCCTCGAGCCGACCGAGGCCGGCCTGCGGGCGGACTTCCGCTTCGAGCCCGAGCTCTCGGTCTTCGAGGGGCACTTCCCCGGGCGCCCTCTCGTCCCCGGGGCCTACCTGATCGAGGGGGTGCGCCAGGCCGCCGCGAGGCAGCTCGGGCGAGAGCTCGGGGTGGCCGAGGTCGTCGAGGCGCGCTTCACCGCCCCCGCCGGGCCCGGAGACGCGCTCCGCATCGACGTGGAGCTCGCTCCCGACGCCAGCGGGGAGGGCGAGGTCTGGACCGCCCGGGCCCGCGTCGAGTGCCGGGGCGAGGCGGCCGCGAAGCTCCGATTGCGCCTCTTCGCCGAGGTGCCCTAAACTCCCGCCCGCTCGCTGTTCCCGTTCTCCCAGGCCTCTCCTTTCATGTCCCGCGTCGTCGTCACCGGCCTCGGCATCGTCTCCTGCCTCGGGGACGAGCTCGACCAGGTCTCCACCGCCCTCCAGGAAGGCCGCTCGGGGGTCGTCTTCTCCGAGGAGCGCATCGCCAAGGGCTTCCGCTCGGGGCTGACGTCGAAGTTGCCGGAGATCGACTACAAGAAGGAGCTCGACCGCAAGGCGCGCAAGTTCATGCCCGAGCCGGCGCAGTACGTCGCCGTGGCGACGAACCGCGCCCTGGCGAGGAGCGGGCTCACGCCCGACGACTACGCCCGTGACGACGTCGGCATCATCGTCGGGAACGACTCCTCATCGGGGCCCTTGCCGGAACTGATGGCGACCCTCGACGAGTACGGCGAGTCGCACTTCCTCGGCTCGAGCATGGTCATCAAGGTCATGAACTCGACCGTCTCGATGAACCTCGGGCCCTACCTCGGGGCGCGGGGCATCAACCTCACGCTCAGCTCGGCCTGCTCGAGCGGCGCGCACGCGATGGGGCTCGCCTACAACCTGATCCGGAGCGGCGCCCAGCGCATGATCTTCGCAGGCGGCGCCCAGGAGGTGAACTGGCTCTCGATGGTGAGCTTCGACGCCATGAAGAGCTTCAGCGTGCGCCACGACGAGCCGGCGGCGGCCAGCCGTCCCTTCGACAGGTCGCGAGACGGCCTGATCCCAGGTGGCGGCGGCGCGATGGTGATCCTCGAGAGCCTCGAGAGCGCCAAGACCAGGGACGCGGAGATCTTCGGCGAGGTCGTCGGCTACGGCTTCTCCTCCGACGGGGATCATCTGACGACGCCCTCGGGTGACGGCGCCCTGCGCTGCATGCGCAACGTGCTCGAGACGAGTGGCGTGAAGGCGAGCGAGGTCGACTACATCAACGCCCACGCCACCTCGACGCCCCTCGGGGACCAGCGTGAAGCGACCGCCATCCACGAGATCTTCGGACAGGACGGCCCGCCGGTTTCCTCGACGAAGTCGATGACCGGCCACGAGTGCTGGATGGCGGGGGCCTCGGAGGTGGTCTACAGCCTCTTGATGATGCGCGACGGCTTCCTCGCACCGAACATCAACTTCACGGGTTTCGACGAGGAGACGCCGGAGATCAACGTCGTGCGCGAGACCCAGCGCGGCGAGCCGCGAGTGATCCTCTCCAACTCCTTCGGCTTCGGCGGCACGAACGCCTCGCTCCTCTTGCGCCGCTTCGACCAATAGCGCGGGGGACGCGGTGACCGGAGCGGACGTCGTCGTGATCGGGGCCGGGATCAGCGGCCTCGTGGACGCGATCCTGATGGCCGAGACCGGGCGGCGGGTCGTCGTCCTCGAGCAGCACACGATCCCCGGCGGCTTCCTGCAGCAGTTCACGCGCAAGAAGACCGTCTTCGACGTCGGCTTCCACTACATGGGCTCGACCTCGCCTGGCCGACCCATGCGCCAATTCCTCGAGCACCTCGGGGTCTGGGACCGCCTGCGCGTGCTGCCCCTGCCCGAGGACGCGGCGATCGAGGTGCTCCACGGCGAGCGGCGCTTCGGTTACCCCCTGCGTTTCGAGGCCTTCCACGAGAAGGCCCTCGCGACCTGGCCGGGCTCGCGCGAGGTCGTCGAGAAGCTCGTGTCGGACACGGGCGCGGTCTGCCGGGAGTTCAAGTGGTTCGACCTGAAGCGCGGGCGCGAGTACCAGCACCCCCAGGACCTCCCCTTCCCGCCGATCTCCCTGGCGGAGTACCTGGACGGCTTCGTGGAGGACCCCTGGCTGCGGGAGGTGCTCGAGTTCCAGACCTTCAACCTCGGCCTCTTCGCCCCGGAGGCCCCCTGGACCAAGCACCTGCTCGCCTTCCGCTCGAACTTCGACGAGACCTCGCGCGTCGACGGGGGCGGCGGGGCGCTGGTCGACGCGCTCGTCGCGCGGGGCCGCGAGCTCGGCGTCGAGTATCGCTTCCGCACCGACGTCGTGGGCTACGACTGCGAGGGGCGCGAGGTGCGCGCGGCGCAGAGCGCGGCGGGTGAGCGCTTCGAAGCCGACCTCTTCCTCGCCGCCTGCCACCCGAAGGTGGTGCTCGCGAGCCTCTCCGACGAGGACCTCAAGCCCATGTTCAAGGAGCGCGTGCTCTCGATGAAGGACTCGCGCGGCGCCTTCCAGGTCTTCCTGCGCTTGAAGCGCCCCCTGGACTCCCTCGGAAGCCACTGCCTGATGATCACCGACGACGAGGAGCTCGCGGGCGACCCGCCCCTGCCGACGATCCTCGTGGTGAAGCCCCTCGAGGAGGAGCGGGCCGATCGCGGTTCTCCGCGCCTCGAGGCGATGACCTACTTCGACCACGGCCTCTTCGAGGCCTGGGCCGACGAGCCCTTGATGAAGCGCGGCGCGGACTACGAAGCCTTCAAGGCGCGCTTGGCCGACCGCGTCGTGGCCATGATCGCGAAGCAGGCTCCCGAGCTCCCCGAGCTCGTCCTCGACCGCTACAGCGCCACCCCGCTGACCGACGAGTCCTACACCCGCTCCTGGAAGGGTGGGGTCTTCGGCATCAGCCACGACATCGGCCAGCAGGGCCGGCACCGCCCCCAGCCGCGGACCCGCCTGAAGAACCTCTTCTTCACGGGCCACTCGATCATGATGCCCGGCATCTGCGGGGTCTTCATCAACGCCTTCGACACCTGCGAGATGCTCCGGGGGGACGGGAGCCTCTTCGAGTCCGTGTCGACCTGAGGCGGCCGTCAGAGCGCCGCTGAGGCCCCCTGGCGAGGCCCCGGCCCACCTCCGACTCGAATTCCGGCCGAGAGCTGCGACATCTCCGCCCCCACGTCGCTCATCTTCCCGGAGGCCGCCTCGGCCCCCCCGCAGCGAACCCGGACCCCCTTCCCGATATGAGTCTTCGAATCAGCTCGAGCCTGCGGCCCCTGGCGGCCCTGGGCGCTCTCGCCCTCCTCCCGACCCCCCAGCTCTCGGCCCAGACGATCTACCTGGGCGGCATGGACACCCTCTTCATGGAGGGGGATCCGGTGGCCGGCAACTTCCAGTTCCTCGGCGCCTGCGGCGGCCAGATCGCCTGCATGATCGAGAGCTTCGAGGACCTCTACCTCGGGGACGTCGGCGGCCGCGTCTACCAGTACTTCGGGCGCGACAGTCACCCGAACACGGGGGTGACGACCTACCTCTTCGACTCCCCGAACGACTCGACGGCCCTCGCCGACTACGGCGGGACCCTGCTCGTCGGCGGCAGCGACGGCAGCGTGCACAGCATCGACAAGCGCGACGGCTCGGTCGAGGAGAGCTTCGACGCCACGCGGCCCGTCGGCGCCATGCTGCGCATCGGCCGGGACCTCTTCGTCGGCAGCCCGACCTTCGACGTGATGCGGATCGACCTCCAGACCGGGGCGACGAGCCTGCACGGGGTCTGCGGCGGCCAGATCCACGCGATGACCCTCGACGACGACCACTTCGTGTTCGGGACGCCCAGCGGGGTGATCTACCGCATGGACGTCGCGAGCGGCATCGTCGACGCGGCCTTCCTCGTGCCCAACGACGCGACGGCCCTCGCCATGCACGCCGGTGACCTCCTCGTCGGCGGCAGCGACGGCTCGGTCCTGCGCATGAACCCCGTGGACGGGACGCCCCTCGCGACGCTGAACTCCGCCGGCAACGACGTCTCCGCCATGGCCATGGCCCCCGACGTCGCGGCTCCCGGCTGGACCTACTGCTACGGTCTCGACTGCCCCTGCGGCAACGAGGACCCCGTGGGCGGCTGCGCCAACAGCCTCGGTGAGGGTGCCCGGATGCTCGGCTCTGGCACGAACAGCGTCCTGGCTGACGACCTGGTGCTCACGGCGGACCGCCTGCCCCCGAACGTCTCGTCGGTGAATTACATGGGCTCGATCCTGAACGACCTGCCCTTTGGCGACGGCAAGCTCTGCACCGGCGGCGGCTACCCGATCTTCCGCTACCGGCTGCAGAACGCCGGCCCGGAGGGCGTCGTCACCAGCGTTCCGGGGCTCGTCGCCCACAGCAAGGAGAACTTCGCCGGCGGCGGCGGGCAGATCCTCCCGGGCACGACCTGGATCTGGCAGATCTGGTACCGCAACCCGCCGGGCCCCTGCGGTTCGGGCTTCAACACCTCGAACGCCTACCTGGTGAGCTTCGTGCCGTAAGCAATACGGAGTCGCACACCTTGTTGCTGATTGACAGCAAGGAGGTGCCGCACAAGTCCGGTCTCGAGGCGCTCCAGGGGTCCGGACCTGACTTGTACGGCACCTCCTTGCTGTCAATCAGCAACAAGGTGTGCGACTCCGTATTGCGACTCCCGGCTACGCCTCGATGCGGTCGAGCAGGGCCGCGAGGTCCTCGTCGCTCGTGAGCGGGTTGCTCGCCACGAGGCGGAAGGTCGCCGCTCCGTCCAGGGTGGCGTAGTTGACGAGGAAGGAGCCCTCGCGGGCCATCGCGTCGCGAATGGAGAGGGTCGCCTCGTGCTCCGCGCGGTCACGCTTCTCCCCGGATGCATCGCGATGGGTCGGCGGCAGGTAGCGGAAGCAGACGTTGGTGCCCTCCTGCTCGCGGACGAGGCGGAAGCCCTCGCGCTCCTGAATGAGCTTGCGGAAGCGCCCCGCCTGCTCGAAGAGGGTGTCGATGCGCTGCTCGTAGCCCTCGTCGCCCACGACCTGCCAGCTGAACCAGAGCTTGAGGGCGTCCACGCGCCGCCCGCACTGCAAGCTGCGGTCGCCGAGGTTCCAGTCGTCGGAGCCGTCCTCGTGGAAGAGGTAGTCGGCGTTCATCCCGAGGGTCGCGACGAGCGTCCGCGGCTCGCGCACCAGGAGGGCGGCGCAGGCCAGCGGCACGCCCATCATCTTGTGGGGGTTCCAGGCCACCGAGTCGGCGAGCTCGACGCCATCGACGAGGCCACGGTGGCGGCGGGAGAAGAGGACGCTCCCGCCGTAGGAGCCGTCGACGTGCAGCCAGAGCCCATCGCGCCGGGCGATCTCTGCGATGGCGCCCACGGGGTCGAAGGCGCCGGGGACGGTGGTGCCGACCGTGGCGGCGACGAGGAAGGGCGTGCGCCCGGCGGCCTTGGCCTCCGCAATGGCGCGCTCGAGCGCCTCCGGTCGCATGCGTCCGACCTCGTCCACGGGAACCTCGACACAGCCGTCGAGGCCGATGCCGCAGACCATCGCGGCGCGCGCCAGGGAGTAGTGCGCCTCGGCGGAGACGAACATCACGGGGCGGTCCTCGGCGCGCAGGCCCTCGCGCTTCACGTGGGGGAAGCGCGCGTGGCGGGCGCAGAGCACGGCCATCAGGTTCGCGATCGAGCCGCCGGGGGCGAGGACCCCTTCGGCGTCCTTCCAGCCGACGTACTCCGCCAGGCGCTCGAGGATCGCCAGCTCGACGACCGTGCCGACGGGGGCCGCCTCGAAGGTGTACATCGAGGTGTTCGTCAGGGCGCTGATCCACTCGCCGAGGACGGCGGGGGCGTCCGAGCCCCCGAAGAGCTGGTTGAGGAAGCGCGGGTGACCCGTGGCCACGCTGTAGTGCAGGGTCTTGCGCGCCGCCTCGAGAGCGGCCTCGACGCCGCGCGGGCTGCGCGGGAGCTCGAGCTCGATCGTCCGCTTCAGCTCCTCAGGCTCGAGGTGGTGCACCACCGGGTGATCGCGGTCGGCGTTGCGCTCCAGGGTCTCGCGAGCGAGCTTCGCGGCCTCCTGGAACAGGGCTTCGACGGCGGTCAGGGTTTCTGTCATTCTGCTCGTGTGTGGCTCCAGCCGGACCCACTTCGCGGCGCCTCCACCGCTGTGACGTCCAGGCCCGCGGGACGGGCGAAGGACGTGGTGAAAATGCCGGGACGGTGCGAAGGATCCGGGCGCGCGGGTGCACCACTGCGCTGACCCTCGGGGATTATCTCCTCGCCCATGATTCAGATCCAAGACCTTAAGAAGTCCTATGGCGACCTCCAGGCCGTGGGAGGGATCAGCTTCTCCGTGCCCCAGGGGCGGATCTACGGCCTCCTGGGCCCCAACGGCGCCGGCAAGTCGACGACCATCGGCTGCATCTCGGGCTTGATCGAACCCACCGCCGGCAGCGTGCGGGTCGACGGGCACGACCTGGCGCGCGAGCCCGCGGCGGCCAAGCGGAGCCTGGGGGTCGCGCCCCAGGAGCTGGCCCTCTACGAGGACCTCTCGGCCTCGGACAACCTCGCCTACTGGGGCGCCGCCTACGGACTGCGCGGGGCCGCCCTGAAGCAACGCGTACGTGAGGTGCTGGAACGGATCGAGCTCGCCGACCGGGGCAAGGAGCCCGTCAAGAACTTCAGCGGCGGGATGCAGCGTCGCCTGAACTTCGGCTGCGGGATCGTGCACCGGCCGAAGATCCTCCTGCTCGACGAGCCGACGGCCGGCGTGGATCCGCAGAGCCGGCGCAAGCTGCTCGATCTCGTCCGGGAGCTCGCGAGCGAGGGCACCTGCGTGCTGTACACGACGCACTACATGGAGGAGGCCCAGGAGATCTGCGACGAGCTCGGGATCCTCGACCACGGCGAGCTGATCGCGAGCGGGACCCTGGAGGAGCTGCGCGGCATGCTCGGGGAGCGCGACCTCCTGCGGCTCGCCGGGCGCTTCGACGCAGCGCGCGCGGCGGAGGTCCTGGGGGTCTTCGAGGGCCTCGAGCTCGTGGCCGTCGAGGCGAGCTCCTTGACCCTCGCCATGCCCGGCGCCTCGCGCCAGCTGCCCGCCCTCTTCGGCGCCCTGGGCGAGGCGGGGATGGAGGTGGGGGAGACGACCCTCACCCAGCCCAACCTCGAGAGCCTCTTCATCAAGCTCACCGGCCGGGAGCTGCGCGAGTGAAGCTGCGCTTCGTCTGGATCGCGGCCCTCAAGGACTTCCGGCGGCGGCTGAAGGACCCGGTGGCCCTCTTGTTGTGGTTGGGGCTCCCGCTGCTGATCGGCGGCTTGCTCGGGCTCGTCATCGACGGGCCGGGGAGCGGGGCCACTCCGCGGGCGAAGCTCCTGCTCGTCGATCAAGACGAGTCCTTCCTCTCCGAGCTCCTGGTCGGAGCGGGGAGCGGCGCGGGGGAGGACGTCCCGATCGAGATCGTGTCGGTGGAGCTCGAGGAGGGGCTGGCGCAGATCGACGAGGGCGAGGCTTCGGGCCTCGTCGTCCTCCCCGAGGGCTTCGGCGAGGCCCTGCTCGAGGGCACGGCCCTCGAGCTCGAGCTCCTCACGAACCCCGCCCAGCGCATCCTGCCCAAGATCCTCGAGGAGGCGCTGACCATGCTCGTCGACGCCGCCTTCTACCTCCAGCGCGTGCTCGGCGCGGAGCTCCAGGCGCTGGCGGCGGGCCCGCCCGGAGGCGCGAGCTTCTTCACGAACGCGGTCGTCGCCGCCCAGGCCGCCTCGATCAACGACCGCTTGCAGCGCCTCGACGGCGTGCTCTTCCCGCCCCTGCTCGACTTCGAGGTCGAGGTCGTCGGCGAGGAAGAGCCGCAGCCCCTGAACATCGGCCTGCTGCTCTTCCCGGGGATGTTGTTCCTGGCGATGCTCTTCATCGCCCAGGGCACCAGCGGCGACCTGTGGCAGGAGAAGCTGGCCGGGACCCTGCAGCGCAACCTGCAGGCCCCCGTGGGGTTGGCGGCCTACCTCCTCGGCAAGCTCCTCTCCGGCGCGATCCTGATCGCGGCCGTGACCGCCGTCGGCCTCGCCTTCGGCGCCCTGCTCTTCGATTTCCCCGCCGCAGGGCTCTTCCCCGCCTTCCTGTGGGGGAGCTTCGCGGGCCTCGCCCTCCTGCCGCTCTTCTCCTTCCTGCAGATCCTCGGCTCGACCCAGCAGGCGGGGAACGTACTGACGACCGTGTTGCTGTTTCCCTTGATGATGCTCGGAGGCAGCCTCTTCCCCTTCGAGGCGATGCCCGACTGGATGGTGGTCGTCGGCCAATGGACGCCGAACGGCCTCGCCTCGGCACGCTTCCAGGAGCTGCTCGAGGGCGACGTCGATCTCGGCGAGCTCGCGCGCTCCGGCGGGCTGCTGCTCGCCTTCGGGCTCGCGCTCTTCTTCCTCACCTTGCGGCGCGCCGGCGGGCGCTTCCTCGCGAGCTGATGTTTCGCGGCGCCGTCTTCATCGCCAAGCACGACCTCGCGTGCGCCCTGAAGCAGAAGGAGACCCTCCTGTGGGTCTTCGTGATGCCGATCGTGTTCTTCTTCTTCATCGGCACCGTCACCGGCGGCAGCGGCGGAGGCGTGGGGCCGTCGAAGCCGGTGGAGCTCGCGGTGCACCTCCCCGGAGACGGCGGCTTTCTCGTCGAGGAGCTCTTCGCGGCCCTCGAGGAAGAGGACTACACGATCGTGCGCGTCGCGAGCGTCGCGGAGCTCGAGGGGCGGACGCGGCGCCTCGTCCTGCCCGAGCCCGCCCAAGGCCACGCGAACCTCACCGCCTCCCTGCTCGCCGGGAATCCGGCGCTCGTGCGCCTCGAGCGCGAGGGCGGCGGCTCGGTCGCGGACCTCGACGAGCTGCGCCTGGGGCGGGCCGTGTACGGCCTGCTCGCCGACCTCGTCGTGCTCGAGGTCGAGGGGCGCGAGCTCGATCGCGCGGCCCTCGACGAGCTCCAGGCCGCGCCGCGCGCCCTCAGCCTCTCCGTGCGTCCCGCCGGCAAACGCCGCGAGCTGCCCTCGGGCTACTCCCAGACGGTCCCGGGGACGCTCGTGATGTTCACCCTCCTCGTGTTGTTGACGAGCGGATCGATCCTGCTCGTGATCGAGCGCGAGCGCGGGCTCCTGCGGCGGCTGGCCGCGACGCCGATTCGCCGACCGGCGATCGTGCTCGGCAAGTGGCTGGGGAAGATGGCGCTGGCCGCGGTCCAGATCGGCTTCGCGATGCTGGCCGGGACCTGGCTCTTCGGGATGGACTGGGGCGAGGACCTCCCGATGGTCTGCGTCGTGCTCGCGGCCTGGGCGGCTTTCTGCACCTCGGCGGCGATCCTCTGCGCCAACCTCGTCCGCAGCGAGGGGCAGATGGCGGGTCTGGGCGTCCTCTCGACCCTCTTGCTCGCTGCCCTCGGCGGTTGCTGGTGGCCGATCGAGATCACGGCGGACTGGATGCAGGCCCTCGCCGCCTGGCTGCCGACGGGTTGGACCATGGACGCGCTGCACCAGCTGATCCACTTCGGCCACGGGCCCGCCTCGGCCCTGCGCTCGGTCGCCCTGCTCCTCGCCGGCGCCCTCGTGCTCGGCGGGCTGGCGGCGCGCAAGCTGCGCTACGCCTGAGCGCCCCATAGACTGCGGCTCGTGATCGAGGAGAGCCCGACGCCGGGAGCGCGACCGCGCTCCCTCTCGAAGGCGTGCCCCGGCCATCCCTGGGTGCTGCCGCACTTGGCGCTGGCCGCGGGCAGCTTACTGGCCGGCCAGATCCTCCCGGGCGTCCGCATCGAGTACATCAACAGCCCGCCCGAGGTCTACGCGGTGATGGGGGCGGTGATCGACCTGTGGCTCGTGGGAAACCCCTTCCTGGCGGTGATCCTCTTCTGCTTCTCGATCATCTTCCCCACGGCCAAGCTCCTCTTCCTCGGCTGGATCTGGCTGCGACCGATGGACGCGCTGCGCCGCGCGCGCTGGGCGCGGGCCCTGGAAGGGCTGGGCAAGTGGTCGATGCTCGACGCCTTCGTCGTCACGGCCCTCGTCGGCACGGTGCAGCTCTCGAAGGTGGTCACGGCCGCGCGCGCGATGCCGCGCGCGGCGGCCTACTTCTTCTCCGCCGCGATCCTGCTCTCGATGCTCGCCACGCACGTCGTCGCGCGCCTCGCGCGAGAAGGGGTCGCCGAGGACAGTCGGCCCCCGGCGCCGACCCTGGACCGGATCGCGGCTCCTTGGCTGGCAGCGGCCTGCCTCGTCGGGGCGATCGTCGAGCCGATCCTGCGCGTGGAGAAGCGCGTCTTCGAGAACGTCTACGCCCTCCCGAGCTCGCTCACGAGGCTGTGGGGCGAGGGGGAGGTCTACCTCGCTCTCTTGGTCGTGGTCTTCGTCCTCGCCCTCCCCGCCTTGCATCTCTTGGGTCTGGGCCACGTTCACTTCCTGCGCCGGCGGGGCCGCGACGTGCCGCGCGCCCTGGCCTGGGCCGAGGGCCTGGGGCACTGGGCGATGGTCGACGTCTTCTTCCTCGGCGTCCTGCTCGTCTGCTCGAAGGTCGGCAACCTCGCGACCCTCGAGCGTTTGCCGGGCTTCTGGTGGCTGCTCGCTGCCTCCGTCCTCGCCGTCTACAGCGCCGTCCGCGGGCGGCCGGGGGGGGGAAGGGACCCACGCGGGCTGAGCGTCTGCTAGCTTTCGCCCCCCTTCCCCGCCGCTCCGTCCCCGTGCTCCGACCCGCTCCCGTTTCCATGCGCTCCTCCTCCGGCCTGCTCCTCCTCGCGCTCCTCTCGGCTTCCGCCTCGGCCTCGACGTCCCAGGAGCGCGCCCGGCTCGTGGTCCAGATCACCGTCGACCAGCTCCGCGAACAGCAGCTGGAGGAGATGAGCGAGCGCTTCGGTCCCGGAGGCTTTCGCTTCCTCCTCGAGGATGGCGCCCACTATCGCTCGGCCTTCTACGCCCACGCGATCACCGAGACCGCGCCGGGTCACGCGACCCTCTTCACCGGCGCGAACCCCCGCGAGCACGGGATCATCGGCAACGAGTGGTTCGACGCGGAGAGCGGCCAGCGCGTCTACAACTGCGAGGACGAGGGGCACCACGTGCTCGGCGAGGAGGGGCGGCCGGGGGCCGGGACCTCGCCCGCCAAGTTGCTCGCGAGCACCATCGGGGACGAGCTGCGCCTGGCGACCTCCGGTGCGGCGCGAGCCTTCGCGGTCTCGGTCAAGGACCGCGGGGCGATCCTGCCGGCCGGGCACCTCGGGAAGGCCTTCTGGTGGTCGAGCGGCCAAGCAGGCTTCGCGACGAGCAGCTACTACTACGAGGAGCTCCCGGCCTGGGCCCGCGACTGGAACGCTTCGGGCGAGGTCGACGCCGGCCGCGAGCTCGTCTGGGAGCTCTCGCGGCCGATCGAGGAGTACCGCTACCCCGACGAGCGAGTGGGGGAGCGGGGCTACATGCACCTCGGAAAGACCTTCCCCCATCCCTACGCCGGGCCCGAGGGTCGGGGCTACACCAAGGCCCTGCGCTACACGCCTTTGGGGGACGAGCTGGTGGCCTCCTTCGCCATGCAGCTGCTCGAGGCGGAGGAGCTGGGTCGCCGCGGAGCGAGCGACTTCCTCGCGGTCAGCTTCTCCTCCACGGACTACGTGGGGCACGCCTACGGCCCCCTGAGTTTGGAATCGGAGGACAACCTGCTGCGCCTCGACGCGACCCTCGCGCGGCTCTTCGCTCGCATCGACGAGCTCGTGGGCCTCTCGAACACCCTGATCGTGCTCTCCGCGGACCACGGGGCGCCCGACTGCCCCGAGTACCTCGCTTCCCTCGGCGCGCAGGCGGGCTGGATCGACTCGGCGGCGATGGTCCGCAACGCGAGCGCCGCCCTGGCCGAGGAATTCGAGACCGACGAGCCGCTGTTGCGAGCCCACGTCACGCCCTACCTCTGGCTCGACCACGCCAAGATCGCCGAGCTCGGTCTCGACCCCAGGCGCGTCGCGACCCTCGCCGCCGAGGGCGCCGAGCGCACCCCGGGCGTGGCGCGCGCGATCCCGCGCTGGCGGCTCGAGGGCGCCGACCTCCCGCCCTCGCCCATGACCGCGCGCGTGCGCGCCGCCTTCCACGCCGGGCGTGGGGGCGACGTCTACCTCGTGCCCGAACCTCATTGGCTCCTCAGCCCCGGCAAGCCGGAGGCCGTCCTCAGCTCCCTGCACGGCTCGCCCTGGAACTACGACACCCACGTGCCGATCCTGCTCGCCGGGCCCGGGGTCACCGCGGGCAGCTGGTGCCGGCCCGTCGCGCCGCGGGACATCGCGCCGACCCTGGCGCTGTTGCTCGGCACCAAACCGCCGAGCGCGGCGACGGGCGAGCCGCTGCTCGAGGCCCTGGGGGAGTCCGCGCACTGAGTCCGGGGCTTCTCGCCCGCGCTACTCCGAGTCCGCCGCCTCGACGTGGGCCTTGAGGCCCGCCAGGTTGTGCCGGAAGCCGCTCTCCAGAGTGCTCTCCATCAGCGGATGGAAGAGGCGGTGGATCGGCGAGTTGCCGAGGCTGCCGCGGTCGGTCCAGGTCACGCGCGTCTCGCCGCCCTGGGCCTCCAGGAGGATCGCGCCCTTGGCCGTAACCGTGCCCTCGAGGAGCTCGTCGAACCAGACGCCCTTCTCCGGGTCGCTGGCGGTGATCTCCCAGCGCACGGTGGAGTTCGGGCTCGTGGAGATGGCGACGGCGCCGACACCCCGCTCCGCGCCGTCGAACTCGAACTCGAAGGGCGGCGCATCGGGGAGGGGCGTCATCCACTCGGGCCAGCGGGCCAGCTCGTCGACCCAGGGATGGATCTCGGCCGGCGTGGCAGCGATCTCGGTCGAGACCTCCACCTCCCAGCTGTCGGGGAAGAAGAGCCCCACGATGAAGGGCAAGCTCACCAGGACGAGCAGCGGCAGGAGGCAGAACTTGACGATCTTCATCGAAGAGGACTCATGGGCGCAGTCGGTCGCCGACGCGGGTCAGGAGGGAGTAGCCGAGGCGCGCGAGGGCGGCGTCGGGGCGCGTGAGAGGCGTGGCACGATAGCGACCGAGCTTCTCGAGGTGGTAGTCGACCACCGCGTCCTCGATCGCCTCGCCGAGGGGATAGGCGCCACCGCCGGCCGCGAGACGGCGCAGAAGGGCGAGGAAGCCGACGCGCTTCATGCCGTCCATCCAGCGGAAGAGGCCCTCGCCCGGGCCGGCCTGGCCCATGAGCTCGACCTCGGCGGGATCGAGCTCGCGTCGGGCGTCGCCGGCGCGGAAGGCGATGCAGTCGGAGCCCCGCAGCTCGGCGGCGAGGGAGAGCTCGTCGCCGTCGCTGCCCTCGTCGGTGAGCGCGCCCGAGCTCCCCTCGAGCCGCAGGTGCCCGCGCGCGTAGTCGCGCGGGTCGATCACGACCGCCTCGCGGCCGCTCGCGAGCTCGACGCGTCGTTCGCGGCGGTCGGGCGCGAGCCGGCGCTGACGCGCGCGGCGCACGGGACCGCCGCCGAGCAGCGTCTTCGCCATCGCGAGGCCGTGGTAGGCGTAGCCGGAGCGGTCGAGCACGGCCCGCCGCGGCTCGCCGATCGCCCCGCTCGCGACGCACTCCCGCAGGGCGTCGAAGGCGGGCAGGGTCGTGCAGTCCTCGCTGACCCAGGCCGCGCGGAAAGCCTCGAGCAAGGGCCGGTGGCCGAGGTGGCGCACGAGCAGGACGGGCGTCTCGATCAGCAGCTCGACGCCCGAGACGTCGAGCTCGACGAGGCGCCGCAGGACCGCGGGCACGGCGCCCTTGGCGACGACGAGGTAGACCAGGTCGACCCCGCTGAGGCGCTCGCGCGTGAGGGAGTCGAAGCCTCGGACCTCGTGCTCTTCGCCCTCGGAGGCGATCGACTTGGATTTGCGCGACACGACGCCCCCGAGCTCGATTCCCTCCGCGCGGCGGATAGCGGGCAAGGCGGCCTCGCGCACGCGTTGCCCGGAGCCGACGACGAGCAGGCGGCGGCTCATCGAGTGCTCCAATCGGCCGCGAAGACCTCCTCGCGCAAGTGACGCGCGAGGCGGATCGAGAGGGCGACGATCGTGTAGGTGGGATTCGCGCAACCGCTGGTCGGAAAGACCGAGCCGCCCGCCACGAAGAGGTTGTGGACGGAGTGCACGCGCTGGTGGGGATCGACGACCGAGGTCTCCGGGTCCTCGCCCATGCGCGTCGTGCCGAGGTGGTGCGAGGCTTCCTGGTCGATCGGCCAGCGCGCTCCCTCCGCGAGCGCGGCCTCGAGGGAGGTCTCCAGGTGCCCGAAGCCCTGGGCCTCGAGCTCGCGCGCGAGGACGGCGTGCAGCTCCACGAGGGAGCGTCGGTCGAGGGTCGTCGTGTCGTGGCGCACGACGGCGCGCCGCGCGCCGAGGGCGTCGCGCTCCTCGCTGACGATCACGCGGTTCTCGGGGCTCGGCTCCATCTCCATGAAGTTGCGCAGGCGCACGCGCTCGAGGGGCGGCTTCCGGCGCGACAAGAGGCGGTACTTCAGGTAGTGCAGGACCCGCGGCAGGTCGCGGGGGATGGCGAAGAGGAGCGCGAGCCACTCGCCCCAGCTCTTGCGCGCGTTCTGGAGGTCGGAGTCGTCGCCGGTCTCCGAGTAGTCCCGCAACGCCACGACCTCGTCCTTGCGTCCGCGCGTCCAGCGTCGCATCAGGAAGGCGCTGCGCTTCACCAAGAGGACCAGGGCCTCCACCCCTTCGCTGTCGGTCCACGGGAAGAGGGGCTCGAAGCGCACGTAGCTGTTGAGGAGCTCCTTCTCGCGCTGCGTCACCTCGTCGAGGCGCAGGCCCGCGTAGCCGGCGAAGCCCTGGAAGAGGCAGCCGTAGTAGAAGGGCAGATCGCCCCGGGGCCCCGCGAGCCGGACGATCCCGTGGTAGTTCTTGGGGTGGTTCATCAAGTAGCGCCCGACCTGGTCGTGCTCGTTGCCCAGGCCCGCGGGGCTCAGTGCCGTCGAGTTGAGGAGCAGGCGCGCGTTCTCGAGGCCGCCGGTCGCGAGCACGAAGACCTTCGATCGCACCAGGAGCTCGCGCGCGCTGCGCGTCCGCACGCGCGCGGCCTCGATCCGCTCCCCGCCGGCGTCCGGGACGAGCTCGACCACCGTGGCGTCGAGCCAGGCGTCGACATCTTCGCCCTCGAAGACGTGCCGCCACTCGCGCCCGAAGTTCTGGGGCGGCGTGGCGGCGAGGAAGATCTTCTCCTCGAGGCCCTCCCAGCGCGGCCGGAACTCGCCGCGCCGGCGCAGCTCGCCGAACTCGCCGCCCGGGTCGAAGAAGGTCGCCGCGGGGAAGCGGTAGCGCTCCGCCGCCTCCTCCCAGTAGGGCACGAGCTCCGCGCGCGGGATCGGCCAGCTCGAGTGGGCGAGCCAGGGCCGCCGCTCGAAGTCGATCGTGTCCAGGGGCGCGGCGAGGCCCGCCCAGGTCGTCGAGGTGCCCCCGAGTACGCGCTCGCGGCTGTACTCCTTGACGTGGATGCCTTCGCTCTCGACCTCGCGCAAGCGGTCGCCGTGATCGCTCACCTCCAGGCGCCCGCTCTCGAGCACCGCGACCCGGAGTCCCGAGCCGACGAGCTCGGCGGCCAGGGTCGTCCCCGCCGGTCCGGAGCCCACGATGCAGAGGTCGTAGGCCGGGAGCTCTCCCCGGTGCTCGTCGAGGTCGCGGATCATCCGGCCGGGGACTCCTGCGCGCGAGCCCACAGCCCGCCGACGGTCGCGGCCAGCAAGCGGTGGGAGAGCTCCGTGTAGCCGCCGCTCGCGGTCACCACCGTGGCGATCCCACGGCGGCGCGTCTCCGCCAACACGAGCTCGTCGCGGCGCTCGACCGCCTCGGGCTCGACCGCGAGCGAGCCGAGGGGGTCACCCGCGACGACGTCGGTACCGGCGTTGAAGAGCACGAGTTGCGGGTCGAAGTCGTCCAGCGCCCGGGGCAGCTCGCGCTCGACGAGCTCGAGGTAGGCCGCCCCCGACGTGCCCGTGTGGACCGGCAGGTCCCAGCGCAGGCCCCGGCGCGCCGCGGCGTCGCCGGGGAAGACGTCCGCGTTGTAGACGTCGAGGATCGCGACGCCCTCCTCCTCCGCGAGGATGGAGGAGGTGCCGTCTCCCTGGTGGACGTCGAGGTCGACGACGAGCACCCGCGCGAGGCCGTGCTCGCGGCGCGCCACGACGGCGGTCAGGGCGATGTCGTTGAAGAGACAGAAGCCCCCGCCGCGCCCGCGGTGGGCGTGGTGGTAGCCGCCGGAGAGGTTGATCGCGACGCCGCCCTCTAGGGCGTGCCGCAGCGCGAGTAGCGTCCCGCCGGTGGCGAGGAGCTGGGGCCCGGCCACCGCGCGCCAGAGGGGTTCGAAGTCGAGCTCCGCGGCCCGCGGGCTCTCGATCACCTCGGCCAGGGCCGCGGAGCTCTCGAGGCTCGCCAGGTAATCGCGGGAGTGCACCCGCAGGAGCTCGGTCACGCTGACGGCCTCGGGTTCGAGACGCGCGCCCTCGATGGCCGGGTCCCGCGCGAGCGCGAGCTCCCAGGCCCGGCTCGCCCGCCGCCCGTCGAAGAGGTGCAAGCGGCCCAGGTCGTCACCCTCCGCCGTGCGGGGGAGCTCGAAGTCGTAGTCGGGGTGGTGGACGAAGGCGGGTTGCACGATTCGCGGCGGGGCCGCGCGAGTCTAGCGCAATCCACAGCCGCGCACTTTGCTGTCGAACGACAACAAAGTGCGCGGCTCCGTATCGAGGGCGATCGAGCTCGCTCAGGGAGTGAAGGTCACCGTGTAGCCGTCGGAGAGGTCGACCTGGGCGCCACCGGCGCGCGTGTCACGGAACCAGAACTGGAAGTGGAGGGTGTCGCCCGGCTGGACCAGCGTGTTGTTCGGCAGGTTGGGCAAGGCCATGGCTTGGGACTGGACGCCGCCGGTTGCCGGGGCGATGACCGGGAAGCGCCCCGCGACTCCACCCACACAGCGCAGCCCGTTCCCGAGTGGGACGGAGACCGCGTTCGCGCCGAAGAAGAACAGTCCGGAGGTTGGGTCGGGGACGTTCGAGGCGACGAGGGTCAGGTCGCTGGCGCTGATCGAAGTCGTGCCGGTCGCGCTCATCGTGCATGGAGCGCCGGTCGAGTTGGGCCCCGAGTTGCAGTAGCGCGCGCCGGGTCCGGCCTCTTGGGAGCTCAGGACGACCTCCTCCATCAGGTGCCCGTAGTGCGGCGGGGCCACGTCCTCCAGGGGCTGACCGTGGCCGTCCTGGGTCCATTGCTTCGCGTCGACGAGGAAGCGGAAGGCGCGGCGGTAGATCAGGCGCGCCCGGACCTGCACTTCGCCGCTGCCCGGGGGAACGGCGAAGCGATAGCTCGTCTGGTCGGTGGCCAGGGCCGGGATGCGAGTGTCGAAGACGATGCCGGTCGCGTCCGTGAAGAAGGTCGGCCCGTTCCCGTGGCGGTCGTGGTTGTGCTTGGCGTAGAACTTGCCCGGCAGCCCCGCGTAGTAGCCCTGCGCCGGATCACCGACGCCGCCCAGGTCGTGGACGACCTGCGCGCCCAGGTGCTGGAGTTGTGCGCCGTCCTGCACGCGCTCCGCCTCGACCACCAGGATCATGTTGCGCACCGTGACGCCCGTCGGCACGTGGTGGCCGGTCGCGTGGTTGTGGACCGTGACCTCGACGTCGATTCCCGAAGGGTCCCGGGAGGAGTCGACGCTGAGCTCGACCGCGTTCTCGAGGTACTCCGGCGTCGTGCCCAGGATGCTGTGGCTCCGGATCGTCGAGGGGTCCCGCTGGGGAAGGGTGAGGCCGCCGACCTCCGCCGCCTGCGTGGCCCCGAAGGCCGGCATGTGGCAGGTGACGCAGGAGGCGTAGTGCGGGCTCTGCGGGTCCCCGTAGGGGCTGTCCAGCCACTCGAGGTAGGTGGGTTCGCTGATGACGCCGTTGGCTTCCTCGAAGTCGTGGTCCTCGTCCGGGTCGTTCTTGTCCTGGTGGCAGGTTCCGCAGACCTCCGCCGTGAGCTGGGGCTGGAAGGAGGGCCGCATCAGGAAGGGCGAGACGTAGTCCACGTCTCCCAGCACGCCGTACTCCACCTGGTGGTCGACGAGCGGGTCGTCGGGGCGGTTGAAGTTCACGACGCCTTCCCAGATGCCGGGGAAGTTGATCTTGCTCGCGTCGACGTCGGCGATCTTGTGGCAGACCTCACAGGAGATCCCGTGCAGGCTTCCCTGGGAGAGGCTCCCCAGGGGCTCGAGGGCGCTGAAGGGGTTCTCGATCCAGGGCTCCGGCTGGTGGCAGGCCGCGCACTCCGACGCGGGGTTGTCGTCGGCGTAGACCGAGTCCCGCGTGTACACGAAGCCGCCCATGCCACCGGGTGTGCCCGAACCGTCAAAGATGTCGTAGACCCAGGTGTTGGAGCCCGCCTTGGCCATCGGCGAGCCCTCCCACTGGTCCAGCTGATCGGGGTGGCAGGAACCGCAGACGGCCGGTTCCATGAAGGCGTAATTCGGGTTGTGACCCACCGTCACCGGCTCGACCTGCAGGGTGACGCCCGAGGCGGGGCTCGAGGTCGTGAGCGAACCGTGGTAGTAGCCGACCTTGGCGGCCACGACGACCAGCCCCGTGCCGTCCGGCACGCTCAAGGTGAAGGTCCCGTCCGGGGCCGTCTCGACGAAGATCCCCGAGGCCTGGAGCGTAACCCGGGCACCGGGGACTCCCGTACCCGAGTCCGTGTCGATGACCTGACCGGTGATGTCACCGGCACGACCCCAGGGTGCGCAGAGCACCAGGGCCGATGCGACGGAGAGGAAGGTGTGGAGCTGCGGGAAACGTGTCGGCATGGGGGTCTCCTCTTCGAAGGGGACTCGTGGATGAGGGTCCGGGTGGCGCTGCATATTTCAGACCGAGAAGTCTTATTATAGCCCGCTCCCGTGCCGTCCTGCGCGATCCGTCGTAAGAGCTGCCTTCAGGGCCTGCGGCCCAGCGAGCCGCTCAGCCCTTCCTCACGAGGCACACAAATGCCCCCAGGACAAGCGGTTGGGGCTCCGAGGGCCGCCCCGCCGCGAGGGCGCCAGGCCCTCAGTCCGCGACCGGGACCCCGAAGGTCGTCAGCTCGCCGCTCTCGACCGTCAGCTCGAAAGTGCGCTGGCCCTCGACGGCCGGCAGGCTGACGCGGTAGAGGCCGGGGGCGAACTCGAGCTGGATCGGGAGCTCGATGCGTCCCTTCAGGACCGGCATGCTGAAATCGGTGTCCACCGCGGGGCTCACCAGCTCGACGTGCAATTCGACGCAGGCCTCGCGGCGGTAGCTTCCGACGGGGAAGAGGCTCAGGCGTCCGATCGGCGGCAGCTCCACCGTGCCGATGTTCAGGGTGCGCTCGCCGTCCACTACGAGGCGACGGTTGAGGGCCCAGCCACGACCGAGGCGCGGGAAGCGCAGGGCGTAGATGCCTGGCGGCACAGCCGGGGTCTCGAAGTAGCCGCTGTCGGGATCGGGGTGGAAGACGATGCGCTCGTCGTCGCCGACGCGCTGCAGCACCGCGGGGCCGCCGGCGGGGGTGTAGCCGTCCGCCTGGAGGATGCGGCCGCGGATCCTGCTCGCGAACTCGTCGCCCTCGTCGAGCTCAACCTCGGGGATCTCGACGACGCGGTCACGGGTGGGCATGGCGACGCGCTTGGTCGGCATCCCGGCCTGAGCCGCGGGGTGGAAGAAGGTCAGGCGGCCGGCCACGGGCGGCGGCGGGGCCATGACCTGGTACTTGCCGCTCTCGTCGGTGACGGTCGTCTGGGGCATTTCATCGCCCGGGGTCCGGAGCTCGACGCGCCAGCCGGCGAGGGGTTGTCCCTCGTGGTCCGTGAGGCGTCCGCCGACCGACTGGACGGGGCGCAGCACGGGGTTCCACTCGCTCCAGTCGCCGGCCGCGAGCTCGAGCTGGGCGCGGGCGTCGTGGGTGACCTTGTCGCCGCGACGGGCCTCGGCAAGGAGGCGCAGCTCACCGGCGGGCAGTCCGTGGAGCTCGAAGCGCCCCTGGTCGTCGCAGCTCGCGCTCTGGACCTCGCCCGCTTCGCCGCTGAAGGCGTAGACGCGAGTGGAGGGCAGGGGGCGGCCCACCGGACCCAGGATGGCGCCGCGCAGCTTCGCGAGGGGGGCCAGCTCGATGCGCTCCAAGCGTGGTTCCCCGGGCTGCAGCTCGAGGGTCACCCGTCGCGGCCGGAAGCCAGCTGCTTCGGCCAGGAGCACGCGCTTGCCGCACTCCAGGCCATGGAAGGTCACCGCGCCCCAGGCGTCGGTGCGAGCGCTCGGGGGCGGGGTGGGCAGGGCCTGCTGGCCCTCCGCGATCAACACGGCCAAGGACTCTCTGCCCTCCTCCGCGGGCGGGTCGTCGAAGCGCAGCAGGGCGCCGGGCACTGGCCGTCCCTTCGGCGTGCAGACCTCGAGCCGCAAGGAAGCGCCCAGCCCGCGCAGGACGAGCTGCAGCTTTCCCGTCGGGAGCGCGTCGAAGGTCGACACGAGGGAGGGGCCGAGGCGCTCGTCGCGGGCGCCGACGCGCATTGTCTTGCCGGCCTCGAGGCGCGCCTTCCAGGCGTCGGAGTCGTAGGGCAGCTCGAAGCGCCCGTGGCCGTCGCAACGACCCGCGAGGCGCCACTCGCCGTCGTCGACCCAGACCTCGGCGCGCGGGACCGGATTCCAGCCTTCGTCGACCACGGTGCAGGCGAGGGTCGTCGCCCGCTGTTCGTCCCCGGCCAGGGTGGGGGGCGGCGTGCTCAGGTCGAGGCTGTCCTCGGTCAGGACCTGGCGCTCGGAGCCCACCTTCGCGGCGAGGGCCTTCGTCTCGACGGGCACGACCTCGCGCTGGGACTCGGCGGCCATCACCAGGGGCGTGCCGACGCGGTGGACCAGGCGGTTGGGCCAGAAGGTGACGTAGGCGACGAAGAGCGACAGCCCGCACGCCGCGAGGGCGAGGATGACGTGGAAGAGTGGATCGAAGCTGCCCCTGCCCTGACCGTTGCCGAGGCTCTCCGGCGGCAGGGGCGTCGAGTGGGGGTCCACTCCGTTGTTCGAGGGTCGTGCTCCGTGAAGCATTGGGGGGAAGCCCGCCTTCAATGAATCACTTTTGACCCGATTCGCCGGTTCGGGGGGGGTCAATCGGCCTTTTTCTTCCCGCCGCGTCCGGGACTCGGGGACCGCCGCCCCGCTTCCGGCGTCGGCCGGGACTCGCCGTCGCTCGCTCCCGGCCGCGGAGCGCGCACCGCGCGGGCCCGCCCAGTGGCCGTCGGGGGGCCTTTTGCCCTCGGTACGGCTCCGTAGACGCTAACCTGACCGGACGATGGCGACTCCCGACCCTTCTCTCGGCGCTGGCACTCCGGCCGCTACGGGCCTGCGGGTGCCCTTGAAGATGGGGCGCATCTGCCTGGAGAAGGTCTGGGGCGGCCGGGCCCTCGAGCGCGTGCCCGGCATCGAGCTGGACCTCCCCGGGCCCGTGGGGGAGACCTGGGAGCTGGTGGACCGCACCGACCAGAACTCTCGGGTGAGCGGGGGACCCCACGACGGGATCGCCCTGCGCGACCTGATGGCCACCGATCGCGAGGCGCTGCTCGGGAAGGCCGCGCCGACCGCCGACGGGCGCTTCCCCGTGCTGGTGAAGTACCTCTCCGCCTCGAAGCCCCTGAGCGTCCAGGTCCACCCCGACGACGCCACCGCCCGCCGCTTGCACGCCGGCGAGAGCGGCAAGACCGAGTCCTGGTACATCCTCGAGGCGGAGCCCGGCAGCCTCGTGTACCTCGGTCTGCAGGAGGGGGCGGACGTTTCCCAGCTCGGCGTCGTGGCGGCGGGGCGAGGGCTCGTGGACCTCCTGCGTCCCTGGCCCGTGAGCGCCGGGCAATTCGTCCACGTGCCCGCCGGCACCCTGCACGCGATCGGGGAGGGCATCACCCTCGTCGAGGTGCAGCAGAACTCCGACGTGACCTACCGCCTCTACGACTGGGGGCGCGTGGGGCTCGACGGGCAGCCGCGAGAGACTCACCTCGAGCAGGGGCTGCTCGCCATCGACTACGAGCAGCCGATCGAGGGTCCGGTGAGCCCCGAGCTCGAGAACCTCGGCGGGGACAACCGCGGCGCGACCCTCGTCGACGGTGACCACTACGCCTTCGCCGTCCACGAAGTGCAGAGCCACCTCGAGTTCGCGCCCGCGGAGGTCGCGCGCGCGATCGTCGTGCTCGAGGGACCGGCGCGCCTCTGGACCGCCGACGCCGAGGAGCCCTGGACGATGGGACAAGGCGACACATGGCTCGTGCCCGCGATCGTGGAGGGCTTCCGGGTCGAGTGCCCCGACTCCGCCGAGCGCGTGCGATTCCTCCTGATCGAGACCAAGGCCTGAGGATGTCCTACGCCCGCAAGAGGGGAGCGTCCAGAGGGCGCGGGTCCGGCGTCTCCGCCGGACGTGGCCGCGGCCGCAGCACGAGGTCCGCTCGCGCTGCCAAGCCCGCGCGGCGCACGATCGAGTCGCGCGAAGACGGCGTGCGGCTGAACAAGCTCCTGGCCGACCACGGCCTCGCCTCGCGGCGCGGCGCGGACGCGCTCATCGAGGAGGGGCACGTCACCGTCGACGGCGTCCAGGTCGAGGAGCTGGGGCTGCGCGTGGACCCCGAGGTGCAGCGCATCGAAGTCGACGGCGAGCCGCTCGTCCCGGCCAAGGTGGAGCGCAAGCGCTACTACCTGCTCAACAAGCCGCCGGGCGTCGTCTGCACCAACGAGAAGCGCGAGACCCGGCCGCGGGCGATCGACCTGATCACCGATCGCGCCAAGGGTCGCATCTACACGGTCGGTCGCCTCGACGAGGAGAGCAAGGGGCTCGTGATCCTGACCAACGACGGGGAGTTCGCGAACCGCGTGATGCACCCGCGCTACGGCGTCTCGAAGACCTACGCGGTCAAACTCCGCGGACGGATCGGCGACGAGGAACTGCAACGGGTGCGCGAGGGCGTCTACCTCTCGGGTGGTCGCACGCTCCCGGCCCGCGTCGTCATCCGCAAGCGCTCGCGGGAGTACTCGCACCTCCAGGTGACCCTGAACGAGGGCAAGAACCGCGAGATCCGGCGCATGTTCCACGCCGTCGGCTTCCAGGTGGTCGAGCTGCGGCGCTCCCACATCGGCACCCTCACCGACCGCAAGCTCAAGGTGGGGTACTGGCGCTTCCTCGAGGCCGACGAGGTGGCGGAGCTCTTGGCCCTCTCCCAGGAGGGGGAGTCCGGCGGCGCCGATTCACCGTGGGGGCGCGCGGGGCGTGGCCGCCGGGGCGCGGCGGGTCGTGGCCGGCGCGGCGTGGGGCGCGCGGCGCGGCGGGGACGGCGCGGCGCCCGATGAGCGACCGATGAGCCAGGGGACCGCCACGAAGGCCGGAGCGCGCATCGTCGAGCGCCGGCTCCGCAACGGGATGCGCGTGCTCGCAGTCGAGCGCCACGGCGCGCCCGTCGTCTCCGTGCTCTTGTACTACCGCGTCGGTGTGCGCGACGAGCCCGAGCACCAGGCGGGGATCAGCCACTTCCTGGAGCACATGATGTTCAAGGGGACGCCGAAGTACGGCAAGGGTGAGGTCGACCTGCTCACGACGCGCCTCGGCGGCAGCAACAACGCCTTCACGGGCTATGACCACACCGCCTATTGGTTCGAGTTCGCCTCGGATCGCTGGGAGCTCGCCCTCGAGCTTGAGGCGGACCGCATGCGGGGCCTGACCCTCGACCCCGGCGAGTTCGAGGCGGAGAAGGCGGTCGTGCTCGAGGAGCTCGCGATGGGCGAGGACGATCCTTGGCGCGCCCTCACCCGCGAGGTCGCGCTCTCCCTCTTCCCCGCGCACGCCTACGGTCGCCCCGTGATCGGCTACGACCACACGCTGCGCGCGCTCCAGCCCGAAGACATGCGCGCCTACCACGCGCGCCACTACCGCCCCGAGAACGCGCTGCTCGTCGTCTGCGGCGACCTGCGCGAACGCAGCGCCCTGCAGAAGATCCGTCAGCACTTCGGCGAGCTGCCGGGGCCCGCCTCCAGGACCGAGGCGAGCGTGCCGCACTGGCCGGTGGAGGAGCCGCGCTGCGCTAAGCGCGTCACCTGCCGCTGGGACGACGAGGCGCGACGCCTTTGCATGGCCTGGCCGACCGTCCCCGTGGGCTCGCCCGAGGACTGGGTCTTCGACCTCGTCACCGTCGTGCTGGCGAGCGGCAGGCTCTCGCGGCTCTTCCGGCGGCTCGTCCAAGAGGAGGGCCTGGCCACCTCGGTCTCGATGTCGAACGACACGCGGGTGGACGGCGGCGGGCTGTGGCTCTACGCCGAGTGCGCCGCGGGAGTGGAGCCGGACGCCCTCGAAGCAGCGATCGACGAAGAGCTGGAGCGGCTGGCGAGCGAGCTCGTCCCGGCCCGCGAGCTGGCGCGCGCGCGCGCGATCCTGAACGCCTCGCAGGCCCACGAGGCGGAGACCGTGACCGACCTCGCCGAGGACCTCGGCGGCTACGGGATCGACGCCGACTGGCGCCTCTCGGTCGAGGCCAGCGAGCGACTGGCGGGGGTGCGCCCGCGGGACTTGCGCAAGGCCGCGCGACGCTTCCTCGGACCCGAGCGGCGAGTCACGGGCTGGTCCCTGCCCGCGAGCGGAGCGTGATGCGCGAGCGAGGCTCCACGGCGGGTCGGACGCGCGAGGCCCTGCCGACCCTCTCGATCCCCAGCGAGCGCTTCGAGCTGCGCTGCGGGGCGACGCTCCTCGTCTCGGCCCGCGCTGGGATGCCCGTGACCGCGATGGAGGCCCACGTACGTGGTGGGCCCTCCCTCGACCCGGTTGGGCTGGAGGGGTTGGCCTCCCTGACGGGAGGGCTGGCCGACCAGGGGACGCGCCGGCGCGACGAGGCCGCCATCGCGAGTGCCTTGGAGCCCGCTGGAGGTGAAGTGCACGGCGACTCGACGGGGCTCTCGGGCTCCATCGTCAGCTCGGAATGGAAGCTGCTCCTGGGGCTCGTGGCGGAGATGCTCCTCGAGCCGACGTTTCCTGCGGCTCAGGTCCGGCTGCAGAGGGAGCGCTTGCTCCAGCGCCTGCGCAACGAGGCCGCGGATCCCCGGCAACGGGGAGTGCAGGCCTTCCGGCGCATGGTCTACGGCGACCACTGGCTCGGCAGGCCGGCCTACGGGAGCCTCGAGAGCGTCGCACGCATCGAGCCGCGGCACTTGCGCGCGCACCACCGCAAGCATTGGACGGCGGCCCGCGGCGTGCTCGCCGTCTGCGGCGATGTCGACCCTGCTGAGGTGCGTGCCTTCCTCGACCGACGCCTGGCGCGCTGGAAGACCGGCGCGCCCCTTCCGAAGCGCCCGGTCGAGTTCCCCGCGCCCCGCCGAGCGGTCGAGGTGGTTCGGGCCGACCGCAAGCAGGTGCACGTCTACCTCGGCCACCTCGGGATCCGGCGCGCCGACCCGGACTTCGCGACGCTCGTCGTCCTGGACCACGTTCTCGGCCAGGGGCCGGGCTTCACCGACCGCGTCTCGCGTCGATTGCGCGACGAGCTCGGGCTGGCCTACTCGGTCAGCGCGGGGATGACCGCCAGCGCCGGGCTCAGCCCCGGGACCTTCACGGCCTACATCGGGACCTCCCCCGAGCACGTCGAGACGGCGGTGCGGCACTTCCTCCACGAGCTGTGGCGCCTGCAGGACGAGCTCGTCCCGGAAGAGGAGCTGCGCCTGGCCCAGGACTACCTCATCGGTTCCTTTCCCCTGGGCTTCGAGCGTGCCTCGCGGCGCGCGGGCCACCTGGTCGCGGCCGAGGTCCATGGGCATCCGCCCGACCACCTCGAGCGTTTGCCGCGGCTCTTCGCGGCCGTCACGCCGGAGGAGCTGAGGCGCGCGGCTCGCGAGCACCTCTTCCCCGATCGCTGTTGCCTGAGCGCCGCGGGACCCGTTTCGTCCCGTGGGCTCGAGCGGATCCTGGCCGACGGCCGTTGACCCCGGGGCTCAGCTCCCCTTGCGGGTGAACTCGACTTCGACGACTTGGGTGTTCTCCTCGCCGATCGTGAAGTCGTGGACCTCCATGAGGATCTTGTCCTCGTCGACGAAGCGGTAGACGGTCTTCGACATCTTGTCGTGCTGGCCGTCGAGGTACTCGTCGATCGTGCCGTAGAGCAGGAGCACGCTGCCGTCGCGGTTGAGGTCGCCCTCGGTGTGGTTCATCGCCGTGTCCATCGTCGAGACGGTGGTGGCGACGAAGCTCTTCTTGAAGTTGTCGTAGCCCATGAGGGAGGTCCCGTCGATCTTCATGCCCATCATCGGCGAGGTCCAGGAGGTCTGGATCCAGCGCCCTGGGTGGAGCCAGGTCGTCGTCGCCGATCCCTTCGCGCCGGGTGAGGTGGCGCCGCCCATCGTGAAGCGCGTCACCGTGTCCCACTCGCCGACGAAGCGGCCGAGGACCTCGTGGAGCTCGCCCGGCTGCGTGAACTCCATCATCTTCGCCATGGCGGCCTGCATGTCTTGTTCTCCGCCATCCTGGGCGGGGGCTTCCGGAGGCGTCGAGCCGAGCAGGGGCAAGCAGGCGAGCGCGGGCAGGAGGCAGGCGTGGCGGAGGCGGAGCTTCATCGCGGGCAGTGGGGTTCGGGGTCTCGGGAGGAATCAGCGTCCGGCGGCGCGCTCGGCGGCGAGCCGGCCCAGGACGGTGTAGCGCAGTTGCAGGCAGCCGCGGGTCTCCGCGAGCTCCGGCAGCTCGAAGCCGGGCAGGCCCGGCACCTCCAGGGGGAGGGAGGGCGCGGGGCGCAGGCCGCTGAGGATCAGGACCGCGCAGAGGATCCCGCCGGCCACGAGCTGCGCGGGCGCACGGCGCAGGCCTTCGCGCTCGACACGCTCGAGGGCGTCGAGTCGCCGCAGGAGCGAGCCGCGCCGCGCGCGAAAGGCGAGGCCGATCCGCGGGTCCCCCTCGATGAGCGGCCGCGCGAGCTCGAGCAGGGTCGCGCGGTAGCCGTGAACGCGTCCCTCGAGGGCGCGGGCCACCCGGCGGTCGCAGGCGACCTCCCGCAGGGTCGCGAGACGGGCGCGCATCCACCAGGCTCCCGGGTGGAACCAGAAGAGAAGCTGGAGGGCGAGGCAGCCGAGGCTTCGCGCCGGATCGCGGCGCGCGACGTGGGCGAGCTCGTGCAAGAGAACGTGCTCGAGACGCCCGGAACCCGTGTCCGCGGCGAGACCGATCGGCAGGATCACCGTCGGGCGCAGGATGCCGACGACCAGGGGCCCAGATGCCGCGGTCGAAACCTGCAGGGCGGGCAGGCGCCGCAAGCCGACGCGCCGTGCGCAGCGAATGGCCAGGGCGATGACCTGCTCGCCGCGCGGTCCCTGGATGGCCGGGCGAGAGGCTTCGAGCAGGGTGCTGGCTTGTCGCCGGTAGCGGCTAGCGCCCACGGCGAGGAGCAGAAGGAGACCGCTCAGCCAGAGGACGAAGGCTCCGAGGATCCACCCCGATCCGGCGGAGGGGCCCGCCAAAACCGGCGCGCGTCCGGCGAGGAGTCCCGGGGCCTCCACGGTGGCCACGCGTATCGAGGCGCCCAGGTCGGGAGGCAGGAGCAACTCGAGCCCCACGACTCCCCAGAGGGCCGCGCTCGCGGCCGGCCTCAGGCGTCGTCCGCCGAGACGTTCGATCCCCAGGACCACCAGGGCCACGAGGCCGGCGCGCACCGAGACCGGGACGATCCAGCCCCACCAGGCCGAGGCGAGGTCCTGGAGCTCCGCTGGGTTCATCGCTCCTCCTTCTCGTTGCGCTCGAGCAATTCCTGCAGCTCGCGGCGCTCCTCGGGGCTCAGCTCTTCCTCCGCGAGGAGGTGCTGGAAGAGGGACCCGAAGGTCCCGCCGAAGGCGCGGTCGACGAGGGAGGAGACGGCGGTCCGGCGGGCTTGGGGCTCCGTCAGGCGTGGGGCGTAGACACTGGTGTTGGCCCGCTTGCGCTCGCCGAGGGCGCCCTTCTCCACCAGGCGTGTCAGGAGCGTCTTGACCGTGCTGTAGGCCCAAGAGGTCTCATCGACCACCAGCTCGAGGACCTCGCGCGCGCTGACGCCCCGCCGACCGTCCGGGGAGGCCTCCCAGACGGCGCGCATGACGGTCCATTCGGAGTCGGTGAGCTTCATCGCGGTGGCCGCGTTCTCCTACGGCCGTCGAAGAAACTACTACATTTGTAGAAGCTGGCAAGGGGGGAGCGATCCGCCTTCATGCGCCCCTCCTACAAGAGTGGAAGTGCCGGGTAGATGCCCGGCACTTCCTCCCCCTCTGGGATGCAGCAGCGGCGCTGCTTCCCTCCTCCCGGTCAGGGCACGATCTCGATCGTCAGGGCGTCCGAGGTGTTGAAGCCCGCGCCCCCGGCCGCCATGTCGCGGTACCAGGCCTGCACGTGGCGGACCTGGCCGACCTGGAGCTCGGCCTGGATGGCGGGGGCATTCCAGTCGACCTCGTAGACCATCGTGCGCTGGCTGGCTCGCACCGGGGCCAGGCGGCTCTTCTGGCCTCCGACGCAGAGGTAGCCGTCCCCGAAGGGCGTCTGGGTCTGGTCCACGCCGAGGACGAAGAGGCCGAAGGTGTTGGGGGTCGAGTCGGCGATGAAGTTGAGGTCCGCGTCGCGCTCCGAGAGGCTCCCCTCGGCCCGGATCTTCGCCCCGTCGTCGCTGACCGAGTTGCCCAGGGATTCGCAGTAGGTGGGGACGTGGTGCCGGGCCTCGTAGGCGCCGATGTCGAAGGCGTTGCCGCCAAGGCGCGGGTTCCCCGCGAGGTCGCGGGAGACGATCTCGAGGACGTTCCCGTCCTGGTCGACGTCCGCGAGGTCGTTGGGGACCCAATTGAAGTCCGCCTGGTCGCCGCAGGGGGAGCTGATGTTCAGGCGGAAGTCGCCGGCGTCGGCCGCGACGAACTGCGGGTCGTCCTCGACCAGCGTGCCCAGAGCGTTGAGGGTCCCGCCGTCGATCTGCAGGTCGTCGAGCCCCCCCCCGATCGCGCAGTTCCGGACCGTCAAGACGCCCTTGGTGTAGCCCTGGCCCGAGGGTCCGTGGGTCGCGACGTTGCCGTGGAGGATGCTGTTGTGGGCATCCACCACCGAACTGGAGTGGGCCCAGAAGGCGCCGCCGAAGCTGGCTTGGTTATCCACGACCGTGCATTGCTGGAGGGTCGCGGTGGCGAGGATCAGCAGGCCTCCGCCCGCGGAGGTGACGAAACCGCGCGGTCGGGCCCGGTTGCCCGAGATGCGGCACTGGGAGAGGCTCAGGTTGCCGGCCAGGGCGAAGATGCCCCCGCCCTCCTGGGCGACGTTGTCCTCGATCCTCGTGTTGTGGACCTCGATGACCGAGCTCGAGCCCGTGGCGAGGGCCAGGCCCCCGCCCTGCAAGTAGGCCTGGTTCTCGCGCAGGACGCAGTTGGCGATGATGCCGTGCGTGCCTTTCGCGTAGTAGCCGCCTCCCTGCTGCAGGAAGCCTCCCCCATCCGCGTTTCCGGCCTCGACCGTGAAGCCGTTCAAGACGGGCCAGCGCTCGTAGGGGCCCGTTGGGTTGCCCAGGTCGCGGTTGGACACGACGTTGTAGCTGTTGTCCCAGGGCCCGGGGGCGCCGATCTCGCCGGTCAGGATCGAGGCGTGGGCGGGGTCGTGGAGTGGACGGTCGAGGGCGGAGTCCTCGTCGCCCTGGAAGCCGCCCAGGACGGTGACGTCCAGGGCCATCTCGAAGCGGGCGTTGCGGTCGTTCGTGCCGGTCGGGTTCGCCGCGTCCTGGTCGGGACGGTAAGTCCCGGCGGCAACCCAGACCTCCACCGGGCCTTCGCCCGTCTGCAGGTAGTCGCGGGCGGCTTGGAGTCCGTCCTGCAGGTGACGGAATGACTGGGCCCAGGAAGAGCCGTCGCCGCCCGGGGCGGAGGCGTCGACGTGGAAGCGGGGCGCGTCGCCGGCGTGGGCGAGGGAAGCCAGGACGAAGATCGAGGTGCTGCTCAGGATGGATCGATTGACAGTCATAGGAGTTCGGATCGTGTGGGACTCTGGAGGGGCCGCTGCATCGCTTGCCCGTTCAGGCGACCCACGACGCCTTGCCTCCTGAAGGCCGGAGGAATCCCGGAATCTCCTCGATCCGTACCTGGGAGAGCCCATCCGGCTCCCCGCGTGCCTCTTCTTGGACAGAGCCCCCCCGGCGGATACGAGAGAGGGGCCGCCGTCCCGAGAATCGGCAGCCCCTCAGAAAGTCGCAAAGCCCCGACGCCCTTGCGGGGCCGAGGCCTTGCACGCCGGATCGGGGGGAGGGAGGAGAGAGAGTGACCCGGCGCTGGGGGGTCTCCGGGGGGGAGACCCTGCATCCCTACGAGCCGTCTTCAGGAAGTCTGAAATCCGTTCGGGGACTCGTCCGAGCGTCGTGTGAGCCGTGGTCCGCGGCTCGACTCCCAGACACCGGTTCATAAGCGCGGCCCAAGGGGATGTAACCCCTTCCTCAGGGAAACTTGGGGGCCCTTCCCGCGCCGACTCAGCCTTCGGAAACCGCCGGTGACGGGCCCTTGCAGGACTCCACTCGGGGCCCGTAGGGGGCGAGGCGTGTGGCCATGACCTCGACCGCCTCGGGGTTCGAGTCGACCAGCAGGAAGGATCTCCCGTTTCGTGCCGCCGCCTCTCCCGTGGTGCCGCTGCCGGCGAAGGCGTCCAGCACCAGGTCGCCCGGCCGCGAGTGCACCTTCACGAGCCGCTCCAGGACGCCGAGGGGCTTCTGGGTCGGGTAGCCCGTGCGCTCCTTGCCCTGCGGGCTGACGATCGTGTGCCACCAGACGTCGGTCGGCGTCTTGCCGCGCGCCGCCTTCTCCGGGCCGACCAGGCCCGGGGCCATGTAGGGGATGCGGTCCATCGCCTCGAAGTCGAAGACGTAGTCCCGTGGATCCTTCGCGTACCAGAGGATGCTGTCGTGCTTGGGCGACCAGCGCTTCTTGCTGCGGCCGCCGTAGTCGTAGGCCCAGATGATCTCGTTCAGGAAGCTCGCCCGGCCGAAGATCTCGTCGAGGGCGACCTTGCAGTAGTGCACCTCGCGCTGGTCGACGTGCAGGAAGAGGCTGCCATCGGGAGCGAGCAGACGCCGCGCCTCCTCGAGTCGGGGTCGCAGGAAGCCCAGGTAGTCGTCGAACTCGTCGGCGAAGCTCGCCACCCCGAGCTCCCGGCTACGGTAGCGCCGGCCCCCGTAGCCGTTGCGGTCCCCCTCGGGGTCGCGCTCGACCCGCACACGCCGCAGCTCCCGGCGCTTGCCCGTGTTGAAGGGCGGGTCGAGGTAGACGAGGCCAGCGACGTCGTCCGCAAGGGTCGGCAGGAACTCGAGGTTGTCCGCCAGGACGATCCGGTTCTCGGCGGTCATGGACCGAGGCTAGGGAACGTTCCGGGTCGATTCCAGGGCGTCGCGGATCACGAAAGAGCCGCGGCCGCCCCTCTCGAGGAGGGGCGGCCGCGGCGTGGGTCGAGCGCGGGCTTGAGGCGGGGGAGGGTCGCCCGCGGCTCGCGGGTCAGTGCGCGTGGCTGTGGCCGCCGGCGGCGGAGGCCTTCTCCTTCTCCGGCATCTCGCTGACCAGGGCGTCGGTCGTGAGCAGGAGGCTGGCCACCGAGGCGGCGTTCTGCAAGGCGACGCGGACGACCTTCTTGGGGTCGATCACGCCGGACTTGATCAGGTCCTCGTACTCACCGGTGGAGGCGTTGAAGCCGTAGCCCTTGCCCTTGCCGGCGCGCACGTTCTGCAGGATGACCGAGCCGTCCTGGCCCGCGTTGGCCGCGATCTGGCGCATGGGCGCCTCGAGGGCGCGGCGAACGATCATCGCGCCCACGCGCTCGTCGCCCTTCAGGGTGAGGGCCTCGACCGCCGGGATGGCGTTGACGAGGGCCGTGCCGCCGCCGGGGACGATGCCCTCTTCGACGGCAGCGCGCGTGGCGTGCAGGGCGTCCTCGACGCGGGCCTTCTTCTCCTTCATCTCGGCCTCGGTCGCGGCGCCCACGTTGATCTGGGCCACGCCGCCCGAGAGCTTCGCGAGGCGCTCCTGGAGCTTCTCGCGGTCGTAGTCGGACTTGCAGGCCTCGATCTCGCCGCGGATCTGGGCGATGCGGCCCTGGATCGAGTTCTTCTGGCCGGCGCCCTCGATGATGAGGGTGTCGTCCTTCGTGATCACGACCTTCTTGGCCGTACCCAGGTCCGCGACGGTCGTCCCCTCGAGGGAGCCGCCCATGGCCTCGAAGACCGGGTTCGCGCCGGTCAGGACGCCGATGTCCTCCATCATCGCCTTGCGGCGGTCGCCGAAGCCGGGGGCCTTGACGGCGCAGCAGGGGAAGGAACCGCGCAGGCGGTTCACGACGAGAGTCGCGAGGGCCTCGCCCTCGATGTCCTCGGCGATGATCAGGATCGGGCGGCCCTTCTGGGCGACCTGCTCGAGGAGCGGGATCATCTCCTTGACCGACGAGATCTTCTTCTCGTGGATCAGGATGAAGGGGTTCTCGAGCACGCATTCCATCGAGCCGGGGTTGGTGATGAAGTGCGGGGACAGGAAGCCCTTGTCGAACTGCATGCCCTCGACCCACTCGACCTCGGTGTCGAGGGCCTTGCCCTCCTCGACGGTGATCACGCCGTCCTTGCCGACGCGCTCCATCGCCTTGGCGATCATCTCGCCGACCTCGATGTCGTTGTTGCTGGCGATCGTGCCGACCTGGGTGATCTCCGCGTCGGTCTTGATCGGCTTGGCCTCCTTGTCGAGGGAAGCGACCGCGGCGTCGACGCCGGCGTCGATCCCGCGCTTGAGGGCCACCGGGTTGGCGCCGGCGGTCACGTTCTTGAGGCCCTCGAGGAAGATCGCCTCGGCCAGGACCGTGGCGGTCGTCGTCCCGTCACCAGCCTGGTCGTTGGTCTGGGAGGCGACCTGCTTCACGAGCTGCGCGCCCATGTTCTCGTAGGGATCCTCGAGGTCGATCTCCTTGGAGACCGTGACGCCGTCCTTCGTGACCGTCGGGCTCCCGAAGTTCTTCTCGATGATCACGTTGCGGCCGCGGGGGCCGAGGGTCGTCTTCACGGCGCGCGCGAGCTGCGTCACGCCGTTGCGGATGTGTTCGCGCGCGTTCGCGTCGTAGGAAATCTGCTTGGCCATCGTTGGAGCTCCTGGCGGTTTCGGCTGCGGGTACCTGTCCGGATGTCGTGGGAGGTCGGTTGCTCAGCCTTCGATCACGCCGAGGATGTCGCGCTCTTCCATGATGAGGTACTCCTCACCCTCGTACTTGACCTCGGTGCCGCCGTAGGAGGTGAAGAGCACGCGGTCGCGCTTCTTGACCGAGAAGGCGGCGCGCTCGCCGTTGTCGAGCAGCTTGCCGTCGCCGAGGGCGATGACGATCCCCTCCTTGGGCTTCTCCTTGGCGGACTCGGGCAGGATGATCCCACCGGCGCTGGTCGTCTCGGCCTCGACGCGCTTGACGAGGATGCGCTCGCCGAGGGGGCGGATGCCGACGGTGTTGGACTTCTTCTTCGGGGCGGTCTTGGTCTTGGCGGGCATGGGAAGTTCTCGGAAGAGTGAAGAGGTTCGAAAAGGAGTTGGAAGTGGCCGGCGCCGAAGCGCCGGTGGAGGGTCGGGGTCCGTCGCCGCCTCTCGCCGGGCGGCTAGGCCTGGCCGCTGAATCCCATGGTCGGGGGGAGCTCGAGGGCGCGGACGACCTCGCTGCGCAGGCGCGCGGGGAGGACGGGCTTGGTCAGGACCGCGAAGGCACCGGCCTGGCGCGCCAGGATCCCGACCTCGCCGGAGGCGTCGGCCGAGCAAAGGATGGCCGGGACGCCGAGGAGCTCCGCGTGGATCAGCTCGAGGAGCTCGAGTCCGTCGGGGGCGGGCATGCGGTAGTCGAGCAGGGCCAGGTCGAGATCGCCTCCGCGCAGGAGGCGCAGGGCCTCGGCGCCGGTCTCGGCCTGGAGGATCTCCAGCCCGAGGGGGCCGAGCAGGTCGGCCGTCCCCTGGCGGACCTCGGGGTCGTCGTCGGCGATCAGGATGCGGCGGTCGAAGGACATGAGTGGCTACGGGGTCGGGCCCCGTCGGGCCCGGCGAGAGCAAACCGCGTGCCGCCTCCCGGAGGTGCGCGGGGAGGGTGCGGGGCCTCCTGAGCTCCCGGCTCGGCCTGCCACTCTGGCAGCGGGCTCGCCGCCCCCTGGGCCGGCCTGTCAGTGTGACAGTCCTCCGGCTCGGGTCCTGGCCGCAGCCCAGGGGCCCGCGGGTCCCTTTCCTCCTCTTCTCCCTCTGATTGGGCCACAGCCTGACTGATTGGGCCACAGGCTGACCCTGATCAGGGACGATGCTAGAGGCCTGCGACGGCGCGGGAGCCGAAGGAGGAGTGGGGAGCCTGGCTTGGGGCATCCCGACCACTAACGTGGCGGGGTGCCCCAGACCACTCCGCCCGGCGACCCGACCTTCGTCTTCGATGCCCACGTGGACTCGCTCCAGCTGGCGCTCGAGCTGGGTGTCGACCTGGGACGGCGCTCCCCCGGCCAGCTGGACCTGCCCAGGGCCCGCTCGGGAGGGCTGCGAGCCGTCGTCTTCGCGGCCTGGGTCGATCCCCGCCATCTGCGCGAGGAGGGAGCTCGAGGCCGCGGCGGCGCCCGGGATCGGGCGGACAGGCTCTTCGACTGCCTGGACACCCTGCCCGCCGACGGTCCCCCGGGATCTCGGAAAAAGGAGATCCGCAAGATCGAGGACCGCGGGGACTGGGAGCGGTCCCGGTCGGAGGGGAGCCTGGCTGCCGTCGCTGGAATGGAGGGGGCGCACCCGCTGGAGACGAGATCCGGGGCCGGGGACTGGCTGGCGGGCCTCGAGCACTTCTTCGACCGCGGCCTGCGGGTCCTGACCCTCGTCTGGAACAACCACCTGCCCTGGATCCGCTCCTGCCAGGAGGAGCCGGAGGGCCGCGCCCCGACGGGCCTGACGGAGCTCGGCCGGCACATCGTCGCCCGCCTCGACGAGCTGGGGGTCGTGGTCGACCTCTCCCACGCGGGTCGGCAGTCCTTCGAGGACGTCCTGGAGGTCGGCTCTCGGCCCCCGATCGCGAGCCACTCCGGTTGCCGCGCCCTGCATGACCACGCCCGCAACCTCGACGATGCCCAGCTGCGGGCGCTCGCCGAGCGGGGCGGCGTCGTCGGGTTGCCCTTCCTGCCCTCCTTCCTGGACGCGGACGCCCAGCGCCGCGCCGCCGAGCTGCGGGCCACGGCGGACTACCGGCGGCTGCGCGGGGAGTCCGCGGCGGAGCTCGAGCTCGCCCGCACCGACTTCATGGCCAGTCGCCTCGAATCGCTCCCCGTCGACCGCCTGGTCGACCACCTCCTGCACGCCGTCGAGGTCGCGGGGATCGAGCACGTCGGGCTCGGCTCGGACTTCGACGGCATCACGACGACCGTCGCCGGCCTGGAGGACGCGAGCGGCTACCCGCTCCTCGCCGCCGCGCTGCGTCGGCGGGGGCTGGACGAGGCCGCCGTGGAGAAGGTGATGGGGGGGAACTTCGCCCGGGTCCTGGAGGAGGCGCTGCCCGCCTCTCGCTCCCTGGCCAATCGGTGACCCTCGGGGCTCGATGGCCTAGGCCACGCGGAGACTCCCTCCCCTTGGCCCCTCTCCCCGGCCCCAGCGCGCGGGCTCCCGCCCGCGGAGGAACGTGCCATGCCCGCTCTCGCCGCCCTCGCCCTCATCGCCTCGATCGGGAGCTCCGGCTCGCGCATCGATCTCGGCTCGCCGTCCCACGTCGCTGAGGCCCTCCTGACCGAGCCCGTGCTCCAGCTCGACCTCGGCGCCGCGGGAGACATCCGCGCGCGGACCCTCCAGCGACGGTGGACGAGCTCGGGGGCCCTCGTCTGGGCGGGCGCGATCGTGGGGGACGACTCCGCCAGCCTCTGCCTCGCCCTCTCGCGACGCGTGGAAGGTAGCCGCAGCCTGCGCGGCGTGCTGCGACGCGGAGACGACGTGCAGCTCCTCGAGGTGGACGGCGACGGCGAGCTCCGCGTGCACTCCGTCGAGACCGATTCCCTGCCGCTCTGCGGCAACGACGAGCGCCATCGCGTGGAGAGCTCGCCGGCGGGGGAGCTCGACCCGAGCTCGCGGGGCGGCTCGCAGGCTCTCGGCGGCTCCCTCCCCGGTTCGCGCCCGGTGATCGACGTCCTCGTCGTGTACACGCCAGCCGCGCGAGTCGGCGAAGGCGGTGTCGCGGCCATCGAGGCCCTGATCGAGCTCGCCGCCGCGGAGACGAACGCGGCCAACGCCGCCAGCGGCCTCGATCACCGCGTGCGGATCGTGCACATGGCGGAGACGAACTACGTCGAGTCCGGCAACCACTACACCGACCTGACTCGCCTCAACGGCTTCTTCGACGGCCACATGGACGAGGTGCGCGGCCTGCGCGACGCCTACGCGGCCGACTGCCAGATGCTGATCACCGACGGCCTCGACACCTGCGGCAACGGCTACCTCTGGAACGACCCGCCGAACCCGCAATTCTCGCTGTTCGCCTCGAGCGTCGTCTCGCGCCACTGCGCGGTCTCGAACCTCAGCTTCGCCCACGAGCTCGGACACAACTTCGGCTGCGACCACGAGCACGGCGCCGGGACCGGCGGCGCCTACGGCTATTCCCACGGACACCGCACGACATCGGGCTCGCGACGGACGATCATGGCCCTGCCGCCGGGCTTGCGCGTCCCGCGCTTCTCCGACCCCTCCGCGACCTGGGTCGGGGAGAGCCTCGGTGTCCCCGCGGGGCAGCCGCTCGCGGCCGACAACGTCTCCTCCCTGCCGCAGGTCACGCCCCTCGTCGCGGGCTTCCGGGACGCCCTCCCGAATCCGGTGGGTGAGGGCATGACGACCGGGGCCGGGACGGTGCTCGAGCTCGCCCATGCCGGTTCGAACGAGGTGGCCCAGGGCGACTTCCGCCTGCTCGCGAGCGGCGGCGTGCCCATGAGCATCGCCATTCCCTTCTACGGTCACGAGCCGAACGCCGCGCCCTTCTTCGGCGGCACCCTGCTCACACGGGGTCCGCTGCGGCGGCTCCCCCTGCAGCAGCTCGACGGGGCGGGCACCGCGAGCTGGGCCGTGTTGCCCGGCTCGAGCTTCGTCGCCGGCCAGGAGGCCTTCTTCCAGATCTGGAGCCAGGACCCGGCGAGCCCCGCGGGTTTCGGCGTGTCGATGTCGAACGGCTTGCGAGTCGAGTTCCGCTGAGCTTCCCCCGGCAATGCGCGTGACCGTGCGCTTCGCCGGGCGTCCTTCTTGTATCGAGCCGCGAGATCCAGCCAAGGAGGACGGAATGCAGTGGGACTTCGGAGACGTGGACGAGACCGAGGACTTCGCCTCGCTGCCGGCGGGTTGGTACACGGTCAAGGTGGAGGAGGTGCGCGAGGGCACGACCCGCGAGGGGGACGCGCGCTGGGGCCTCAAGCTGGTCGTGGTCGACGGCCCCTTTGCGGGGCGGATCGCGGCCTGGGACGGCGTCGTCTGGAGCGAGCGCGGCTCGCACCGCGCGAAGCGGCTGCTCGAGGCCCTGGCCTTCGACGTGGAGGGCGTGGTGGAGCTCGAGCCCCACGACCTCCTGGGCCGCGGGATCGACGTGCAGCTCTCCCCCGAAGAGTGGGAAAACCCGGTCACCGGCCGGCGCCAACGCCGCAACGTCGTGCCCTACGACGGCTTCGCCCCCGCCGGCAGCGTTCGCGAGCGAGCGGATAGCGAGGGGGAGGGCCTGCCGATGGTGGTCCACGAACGGGGCGCCTGATCCCGCGCGGGAGGGGGGCGGCGAGGAATGCCGAGGCCCGCAGGCCGCCCTCGCCAGCCTGCGCCTGCCCAGGTTGACCCGCGAGGGCGGAGGCCGAATCATGGGCGAATGAGCCCCGGCGAACCCGACTCTCGTGCGCGAGACCTGGAGAAGGCCCTCGACGAGCTGCCCATCGACCGCGATGCGTGGCTCGCGCAGGCGCGCGAGGTGCTCGACCGTGCCTACAGCCCCTACTCGAATGTGCGGGTCGGCGCGGTCCTGGTCGACCGCCAGGGCAGGACCTTCGCGGGCTGCAACGTCGAGAACGCTAGCTACGGGCTGACCGTCTGCGCGGAGCGCAACGCCGTCGGCCGGGCCCTGGCGGAGGGCGCGGGAGAGCTCCTGGCGATCGTCATCGCCACGGACCGCGAGCGGCCGTTGATGCCCTGCGGCGCTTGCCGGCAGGTGCTCGCCGAGCTCGCGCCCGAGCTCGTCCTCCTGGCCGTCGGCGCGGGGGGCACGAGGACTCTGCACCGCTGGAGCGACCTCTTGCCGGAGGCCTTCTCCCCCGGCGACCTCGACGGATGAGCGTCCCGGCCAAGGCGCGCGAGCGCGCGGCGGAGCTCAGGCGTGAGCTCGGTCGGCACGACCGCCTCTATTACGTCGAGAGCTCGCCCGAGGTGTCGGACGCGGAGTACGACGCCCTCTTCCGCGAGCTGGTGGAGCTGGAGACGGCGCACCCCGAGCTCGTCACGCCGGAGAGCCCGACCCAGCGCGTCGGCGCACCCCTCCCCGAGGGCACGAGCTTCGAGAAGGTCGAGCACGTCGAGCCGATGATCTCGATCGACAGCCTCTTCTCGGCGGAGGAGGTGGGGGAGTTCCACGAGCGCATCCAGCGCTTCCTCAAGCTCGAGGAGCTGGCCGGATTGAGCTGGTCCGTGGAGCCGAAGTTCGACGGGGTCAGCGCGGCCCTCGTCTACGAAGACGGCCTCTTCGTGCGCGGGCTGACCCGTGGCGACGGGCGGGTGGGGGAGGACGTGACCCGGAACCTGCGCACCGTCCGCAACGTGCCGATGGCCCTCGACGGCGGGCGGCGGCCCGTGCCGGCGCTGCTCGAGGTGCGTGGCGAGCTCTTGATCGCCCTCTCTCGCTTCGAGGAGCTCAACGCCGCGCGTCGCCGCGACGGCCTCGATGCCTTCGCGAACCCCCGCAACACGACCTCCGGGGCGATCCGTCGCAACGACCCGGCCGAGGTGTCGCGCTACCCCCTCGAGTTCCACACCTACGCACTGGCCCGCTGCGAGGGCGCCGAATTCGAGACCCAGAGCGAAGCCTTCGCCGCCCTCGAGGACTGGGGGCTGCCCTTCTCGCGTCACGCCCGGGTCGTGCAGGGCCTCGACGCCTGTCTCGCCTACCACGCGGAGCTCGAGGAGCGCCGGGACTCGCTGCCCTTCGAGGTCGACGGCGTCGTCGCCAAGCTCGACGACCTCGCGCTGCGCAAGCGCCTGGGCAAGACCGCCCGGGCGCATCGCTGGCAGTACGCTCACAAGTTCGCGCCGCGCGAGGCGACGACGACTCTGCGGGCGATCGAGATCTCCGTGGGGACCAACGGACGCCTCACGCCCCGCGCGCACCTCGAGCCCGTCGAGGTGGGCGGCGTGACCGTGCGCCACACGACCCTGCACAACGTCGAGCACGTCGAGTCCCTCGGCCTCAAGATCGGCGACCGCGTCTTCGTGCACCGCGCCGGCGACGTCATCCCGCAGATCACGGGCGTGGCCAAGGCCGCGAAGGGGCGCGCTCCCGCGGGCTGGAAGGCCTCCCTCCCCGAGTCCTTGGCGGGCGAGGACGGCGAGGTTCGCCCGGGCGTCTTCCACGCCTGGAGTGCGAGGTTCCACGCGCCCGAGGCGTGCCCGGCCTGCGGCACGGCCGCCGTCCAGGACGGGAAGTACTGGCTCTGCCCGAACGCGGAGGGCTGCCGGCCGCAGCTCGTCGGGCGCACCGCCCACCTCGTCGGCCGTCAGGCCTTCGAGATCGACCGGATCGGCGAGAAGCAGCTCACTCAGCTCTTCGACGCCGGCCTGCTCGAGGGACCCGCGGACCTCTTCTTCCTCGACCGGGGCGAGGAGCGGCGCGCGGCCCTCCTGGAGCTCGAGCGCTGGGGAGAGAAGAGCGTCGACAACCTCTTCGCGCAGATCGCCGAGCGCCGGAGCGTGCCCTTCGAGCGTTACCTCGTCGCCCTGAGCATCCCCGAAGTCGGCGCGGTCACCGCGCGCCTGCTCGCTCGGCGCTTCGAGGATCTCGAGGCCCTTCGCGCTGCGGAGGTCGACGAGCTGGTCGAGATCGACGGGATCGGCGAAGAGGTCGCCTCCGAGATCGTCGGCTGGTTCGCGGATCCGACGAAGCGCGCCCTCGTCGAGCGTCTCGCCGAGGGCGGCGTCGAGATCCAGTACGGGGGCGGGGCCGTCGTCGGCGGGGCCTTCGAAGGCAAGATCGTCGTCTTCACCGGGACTCTCGAGGGCATGACCCGGGCGGAAGCCAAGACCGCCGTCGAGTCCCAGGGCGGGCGAGTCTCCTCCTCGGTCAGCGGCAAGACCGACTTCCTGATCGTCGGAGGCAAGCCCGGGAGCAAGGCGAGGAAGGCGGAGGAGAAGGGCGTGAAGGTCCTCCTGGAGGAGGACTTCCTGGCCAGGCTCGGCTGAAGGAGCTCATCGGCGCCATCGTCGCCGGCTTGGTCTTGCCTCTTGACCCTCCGCCACGAACAAGAGCCCGCGAGCACCGGCTTCGTCGGTCCGGTGCTGTTGCTGCGCGGCGTGCTCGGGTGGACCAGCGATCGGCTCACTCGCCGACGAGGCGGGCGGTCTCCACCTGCTCGGGTGTCCCGGGGGTCGTCCAGGCCAGGACCGCCCCGCCCGTCGTCGCGACCATGCGCATGAAGCCGCTCGAGCGCTCCGCGGGGACGTCGGCGATCGCCTCCGACTCGCTCCGGCTCCCGTCCAGCCCCACGCGCCGGACGCGCCACTCCGCCCGGTTTCCTTCCGTGACCTCGAGCCAGGTCACGAAGACGGAGTCCTCGCCGGCGGGGACGACGTCGACGCGTCCCATGGGCCGTCCGTCGTCCACGTCCAAGGGGAAACCGAAGTCCTCGCCGCCCCGCTTCCGGAAGGCGACCCGCACGTCGCCCGCGGCCTGGCCGGCTCCGCTGTACCAGGCGGCCGCCGTCCATTTCGCTCCCGGGGCCAGGCGCGGCCCGTTGACGGGGCAGCCGGGAATCTTCCACCCGTCCTCGTGGACGCTCTCGGGCGAAGACCAGCCCTCGGCCGTGAGGGCGAGGCAGGAGACGTCGCGCACCTCCTCGGCGGTGCGGTCTCGATAGGCGGCCAGCGCTCTCCCCTCGGACGCGGCCACGAGGCTCGTCTGGCAGCAATCGCAGACGCGCGGGTCGAGAACCCGCTCGGGGCCCGCTTCACCCGTGGCGTCCAGCCTCCGGAAGTAGAGGGCCGTCTCGCCCTCACCGTGCTCCACCCCGACGTGCGCACGCCCGTCGAGCCAGATCGCGCCGAAGGCGTCCGGCGCGAGCGGGGCGACCGAAACGAATCCGTGCTCGCAGTCCGAATCGTCGTCGTGCAACCGGCGCGGCGCGCTCCAGCTGCGGCCGCGGTCGACGGAGATCGCGTACTCGGCCGAGTATCCGTGGGGCGAGGAGCCGGCCCGCGGCCAGTGGCCGAGGAGCGTCCCGTCCTGGAGGGCGGCCAGGGAGGGGAAGTCGGCCCAGTTCAGGAAGAGCTCCTCGCTCCTCACGATCTCCCGCGGCGCGCTCCAGCCCTCTTCCTCGAGCTCCGCGAACTGGAGGACAGCCTCCTTGCCTTCGCGACGCTCGACCCAAGTCAGGTAGGCGATACCGTCCGCGCCGCGGACGAGGCTGGGCAGGGAGCTCGACGCTCCCGCTGGCGAGGGCAGGGGCTGCACCTCGAGTCCAAGCGGGGTCTGGGCCGCGAGGAGGAGCAGAGGGGTCAGGAGCATGGGATCCGTCGTCGAGCGGAAATGGGGGGCGGGGGACGGTCCAGCGTCGTATTCCCCCGGGACCTGGTCTAATCTCCCCTGCGCCGCCTCGAATCGCCAGGGGCGGCCCCCCCGGCGGCTCCGGGAGCCTCCCCAGCTCGATGACCGACGAGACCGAACGCCCGGCGGGCGAAGACGACGCCCACGCCGACGAGACGCGTGCCCTCGTGGAGCGCGCTCAGGCCGGCGATGCCGAGGCGCTCAATCAGCTGTTCACGCGCCACTATCAGACGATGCTCGACATGGCGCGCCGGCGCCTGGGGACCAAGCTGCGCAGCAAGGAGGACCCGGTGGACCTCGCCCAGACGACCTTCCGTGAGGCCCACCGCGACTTCTCCACCTACACCTATCGGGGCGAAGGCAGCCTCCTGCGGTGGCTGATCCAGATCCTGCAGAACAAGATCCGGGACCGGGCCGAGTTCTATTCCGCGGGCAAGCGCGACCTGATGAAGGAGCGCTCGATGGAGATCCCGGCGGAGGGCGCGAGCGAGACCAAGCGCATCGAGCCGCCCGCAGAGGACCTGACGGTCACGATGCAGGTGCAACGCGAGGAGGACTTCGAGCTCGTCCGCGAGGCCCTCTCCGAGCTCTCGGCGGACCATCGCACCGCGATCACTCTGGTCTTCTTCCAGGGGATGACCTTGCGCGAGGCGGGCAAGCACATGGACGGTCGCACCGAGGACGCGGTTCGCATGCTCTTGCGCCGAGCCGAGGCTCGCCTCGGGGACATCCTGCGGGGCACCTTCCGCGGGGGAGAAGCGGGCTCCGAGCGCTGAACCAACGGGCCCCGGGCCGGCCCTCCGCGCTCGCCGCCTCCCCTCGATCGCCGGGCGGGGGCTTTCGCGCGTCCCCTCTTGCCACCGCGGGGGGCCGGGCCTAAAGTCTCCGCCCCGCTGGGCGATTAACTCAATTGGTAGAGTGCCATGTTCACAGCGTGGAGGTTACTGGTTCGAGTCCAGTATCGCCCACCAGCGCCCGCGCGAGTGGCCCCTGTCCCGCGCGCGACGAAACGAAGCAGGCTGACGGGTCGAGCTGAACGACCAGCTTGGTTGGAACGGCCAGCTCGATTGAAGCGGCCAGCTCGATTGAAACGGAATGGCCACCGAGACCACCTGGTTCGAAGCGCTCTCTGCCCTGCACGCCGAGGGCAAGCCCTGCGTCGTCGTCGTCGTGACCGATGTGCAGGGCTCGGCGCCGCGCGAGAGCGGCGCGCGCCTGATCGTCGCGGGCGGTGAGCTCGTCTGGGGCACGATTGGCGGGGGCAAGCTCGAGCACCAGGCGATCGAGCACGCGACGCAGCTGCTGACCGAAGGCGGCCGGCGCTCGGAGAGCGTCGACTACCCCCTGGCGGAGAAGACCGGCCAGTGCTGCGGCGGCCAGGTGACCCTCTTCTACGAGACCTACCCCTGGACCCGGCGGCGCGTCGTCGTCTTCGGCGCGGGGCACGTCGCTCAAGCACTGGCGGGGTTGCAGCATTACCTCGCGGCAGACGTGCTCTTGATCGACCCGCGCGAAGAGGCGGAGATCCGCCCGAGCCTGCCGCGCGAGCGCCCGTGGTCCCTGCTCAGCGTCGACGACCCGGAGGAGGAGGTCGACGGTCTCGCGGAGGAGGACCTCGTGCTGATCATGACCCACGACCACGCCCTGGACCTGCGCATCCTCGAGCGGGCACTGGCCCGAGACGGCCTCCGCTACCTCGGCCTGATCGGCTCGGAGCGCAAGTGGGCGCGCTTCCGCAAGCGCCTCGGGGCGCGCGGGGTCACCGACGAGGCGATCGCCCGCGTGCGCTGTCCGATCGGGACCTCCAAGCACTCCAAGGAGCCGACCGCGATCGCGATCTCCGTGGCCGCGGAGTTGCTCGAGGTCCTGAACGCCGTCGAGCCGGCGTAGCCTCTCAGCCCTCGAGGGTCTCGCCGAGCTTCTCCGCGAGGTCCGCGATCTGGCGCTCGAGGCGAGCGACGCGCCGCTCGAGGTCTCCCGTCGAGGAAGCCGTCGGGGCGGCGGGAGTCGAGGGGCTCGTCGTCGTCGAGGGTGCGGGGGCTGCCGGCGCGGAGGCCGCCGGCGGTTCGTCGCCAGCGTGCGCGTGCGCGTCGGGCGCGAGGCACTGCGCGAAGCGTTCCGCACGACTGCCGCTCCCCGGCGGCAAGCGCTTCACGAAGCCGCGCTGGATCAGAGGCTCGATGTTCGCCGCCAGGATCTCGAGGGACTCCACAGGCGTCATGCGCTGCACGCGCGTGCGCAAGTCCCCCCGCGTCTGCGGCCCACGCATCATGAGCTCCGCCAGAATCGCCGCCTTGGTCGGGTCCAGGTCGTAGTGCTCGCAGATGTTGTGTCGAAAGCGCTCCACCCGGCTGCCGGCGGGGTGCACGCGCCCGACCAGGCCGGCGATGACGAGCTTGTCGAGTTGCATCTGCACCTCGACCTCCGAGAGGGACATGACCGGGGAGCGGTTCGACTTCTGGTTGCAGCCCGCGGTCGTCGCGTTGAGCGAGAGCGGGTACTGGTCCGGGGTCGTCAGCTCCTTCTCGATCAGGACGCCCAGGATGCGGGCTTCTTGGGGCTCCAGGGGGACGATCGATTCCATGGTTCCAGTGTGCAGCGGGCGGCGACCCCGCCGCAAGCGGGCCCCTCGGTGGGCGAGCCTCCGCGGGCGAGACTTTCCGCGGCTCGCCGCCCCGGATACGATGATTCCATGGAGACCTCCGGAACCTGCGCCCCCTCCCTCATCGAGCGCCTCGACCTGGCCACCGGCGAAGATTGCTTCCAGGCGATCACGACCTGCGTCAAGGACGCCCTGATCGAGGCCGTCCGCTCCGGAGAGATGCAACTCCCCGAGTCGGTCACCCGCCCGTGCTCCGAAGGATACGGTCGGCGCCTCCTGCACCGGGACCCCGCCGGGCGCTACACCGTCGTCGCGATGATCTGGGGCGAAGGTCAAGGCACGCCCATCCACGACCACGACTCGATGTGGTGCGTCGAGTGCGTCTACAGCGGCGAGATCCTGGTCACCTCCTACGAGCTCTGCCCGAGCTCGAAGGGCGAGGACGTCCAGTTCGACTGTTGCGGTTCGACCCGCGCCGCCCTGGGCCAGGCCGGTGCGTTGATCCCGCCGCACGACTACCACGTGATCGAGAACACCGCCGCGGAGACGGCGGTCACGATCCACGTCTACGGCGGCGAGATGGCCGCGTGCAATGTGTACTTGCCGAACGCGGAGGGGACGGGCTACCGGTTGACGCGCAAGCACCTCACCTACGACGACTGAGCTCCCACCCACGGAGCTGACGGGGCCCCATCCCAGGAGGCGGCCCTGGCCGGGATGAAGACGAGCATGCAGAAGCCCACTTACTGGGACTACCTCGGCCTCGAGCAGCTCCTCTCGCTGCAGGACGGCCTCGGAGGCGAAGAGCCGAGCGCGGACGAGCTGCACTTCATCGTCGTCCACCAGGTCTTCGAGCTGTGGTTCAAGCTGGTCCTGCGCGAGGTCCGGCTCGCGCGCGACCTCGTCTCCGCCGAGATGGTCGCCGAGGAGACCGTCCCGCTCCTCGTCCGGCACCTGCAGCGCGTCTCGAAGATCTTCGAGCACACGATGAGCCAGTGGGCCGTGATGGAGACCCTCACGACCCAGGACTTCCTCGAGTTCCGCGACAAGTTGGTCCCCGCCAGCGGCTTCCAGTCCTTCCAGATGCGCGAGCTCGAGATCGTGCTCGGCCTCGACCCCGAGCAGCGCGCCGCCTCGGGCTTCGGCGACCCCCTGCGGGTCATCAGCGAGCTGGCCGAGGACTCTCCTGGCGGTCGGCTGGCGAAGGGTCGGATCCAGGAGGCCCTCGCGGAGCGCAGCCTAGCCGCGGCCCTGGACGAGTGGCTCTACCGCACGCCGATCCGCGGCTCTTCACCCGCCGAGGCCGGCGACGGGGCGGCGGTCGAGGGCTTCGTCGAGGACTACATCGCCGCCCAGGCGCGGCACCACGAGAGCCAGGCGCGTATCTTCGGCTCCCAGGGAACGGTGTCGGAGGCGGACGCGAGCGCGCGGCTCGCCGAGTCGCTCTCGGAGACGCGCTCCTTCCTCCGTGCGGAGGACGTTTCAGCCGAACGGCGTGCCGAGAAATCCCGCGTGCGTTGCGCGTTGCTGTTCATCGAGTCCTATCGCGAGCTGCCGTTGCTCGCCTGGCCGCGCACCTTGCTGGACGCCATCGTCGACCTCGAGGAGCTGATCCTGCTCTTCCGCACGCGCCACGTCCGCATGGTCGAGCGCGTCATCGGCCGGCGCATGGGCACCGGTGGCTCGAGCGGTGTCGACTATTTGGAGGGCACCCTGAAGTACCGCATCTTCAACGACCTCTGGACCGTGCGCACGATCCTCCTGCCGCGCAGCGCCCTGCCGGCGCTCGCCGACCCCGCCTTCTACGGCTTCCGCACATGAGCGCTCCCTACGACGAGCTGAGCCTCGACGGTCAGCACGCCCTGGTCTGCGGCGCGAGCCGCGGGATCGGTCGCGCGACGGCGAGCTTGCTCGCGGCGCGCGGAGCGCGCGTTACGCTGCTCGCTCGAACGCGCGAGCTCCTGGACGAACTCGTGGCCGAGATCGAGGGCGCCGGCGGGAGCGCGACCGCCCTCGTGGCCGACCTCGACGATCGCGCGGGCCTCGCGTCGACGCTCGATGAGCTCGGTCGGCAGGGACCGCCGGTCACGATCCTCGTCAACAACACGGGGGGGCCTCCGGGCGGGCCGCTGCTCGCCGCCGAGGCCGCGGCCATCGAGGTTGCCCTGGGTCGTCACCTGCTCTGCGCCCAGCTCCTCGTCCAGAAGCTCCTGCCGGGGATGAAAGAGCGCGGCTATGGCCGGATCGTCAACGTGCTCTCGACCTCGGTCCGTGAACCGATCCCGAACCTCGGCGTCAGCAACCTGACCCGCGCCGCCGTCGCCTCCTGGGCCAAGACCCTGGCCGGCGAGCTCCCGCCCGGCGTGACGATCAACAACGTCCTCCCCGGCTTCACGGACACCGAGCGCCTGACCTCCCTCGGCGAGGCCACGGCCGAACGCAGCGGCAAGAGCGTCGACGACGTGCGCGCCGGCTGGCTGGCGCAGATCCCCGAGGGACGCCTCGCGCGCCCCGAGGAGACGGCCCAGGCCATCGCCTTCCTCGCCTCCCCGGCCGCGGCCTACGTGCGCGGTCACTCGCTCCCCGTCGACGGGGGGCGCTTGCGGTCGATCTGAAGTGCAGTACGACGTCTTCTTCAGCATCTGTCACACGCCGGTGGGCGAGGTCCTGCCGAGCGAGGCGCAGATGTTCCGCAACTTCTTCGAGCAGGTGGAGCTGGCCGACGAGCTCGGCTTCGGCACGGCCTGGGTGGCGGAGTCGCACCTCTCCTCCGAGATCCAGAAGCGCAACCGCCGGCCGGTCATCCCGCACTGGAAGGGCGAGGTCGGCCTCAACACCGACATCCTCCAGCTGGCCACGCGGGTGTTCGCCCGCACGAAGCGCATCGAAGTCGGCTCGGCGATCAGCAACATCGTCTGCATGGGCGGCCCGCTCGCCCACGCCGAACGCGTCGCGACCTTCCTCGCCTTGCACGGGATGGACCCGGCGGAGCGCCGGCGGCTGAACTACGGCTTCGCCCTGGGGCGCTTCGAGTTCATGAACTTCGCCAGCGGCATCGTCCCGCGCGACGCGGTGGAGGAGGCCGCCTGGCCGGCGCTCAAGGGGCTGATCCTCAAGGAAGCGGCCGAGATCTTCCTGCGTCTCCTGTCCGGCGAGGTGCTCTGCAGCGACGACGTGCCCGCTCAGAGCTTCACCCGCGCGAACTTTCGCAGCGACGAGGACTGGCAGCGCGTGCAGGCGGCCGCGACCGAGGTGCTCGACCTGGGCGCCGCTCCCGAAGAGGTCCCGGTCAACAAGCGCTGGGTGTTCGAGGAGGTCAAGCTCGTGCCTCAGGAGCTGCGCCGAGAGCTCCTGCAGCCGATCATCGGATCCCACGACCCCGAGCTGCAGGCCTACGCCAACCGCTTCCTGCCGGTGCAGGTCTTCAACCTCTCGATCACGCGCCCCGAGCAGATCGAGGCCACCCACGAGCGCATGCGCGAGGCCTACCACGCGGACGGCGGCGACTGGGACCGCAGCTACATGCCGCGCACGGTCTTCGTCTTCCTCAACGAGGAGGAGGGCCTCAACCCGAGCGAGCGCAGCGCCGCCGCCAAGGAGGAAGCGCGCGCTGCGCTGGGCGAGTACTGGAAGGCCCTCGAGGGCACGATCGACCCGAAGAAGGTCGAGGGGGCCGCGGACAACGCCCTCGTCGGCAACGCCGAGGAAGTCGCCGAGCAGATGCTCGAGCGTTTCCACCCGGAGGACCGCCTGATGCTCTGGTTCGACTTCTTCAACCACGACTCGGCGCGCGTGATGCGCAACATGCGGGCCTTCATGGCCAGCGTCGCGCCGCGCGTGGCCGAGCGGGTCGGGGTGCAGGGATGAGCAAGGACGGGACCAAGCCGACGGTCGTCGGGCCGCCCTCGGCCATCGCTCCCGATCGCCCGGGAGGCGGGATCTACCCGCGCAGCGCCCTCGGCGAGCAGCACGAGGGCATCCCGACGGGCCGCGACGTCGCCTGGGAACCGCTCGTCGACTACCGGCGCAACGACGTTAGCGAGACGACGATCCACGGCGCCGTGGCCTGGGCCTCGGGCGACCGGATCGTGCACTCCTTCGGCGGCAACGTCCTGTGTTATGGCCGCAGCATGATGAAGCCCTTCATGATGAAGGTCTTCGCCGAGGACCTGGACCCGGTCCTGTCGTGGGAGCAGAAGGCCATCGGCTGCGCCAGCCACAACGGCGACACCGAGCACGTCGCCGCCGCGCAATCGATCCTGGACGAGGCCGAACGCAGCCTGATGCTGACGCCCCTCGACGTGCCCCTCGTGCAATTCGGCCGCCAGGTGCGCCGGGCCCGGCGTTGGTATCACTGCTGCTCGGGGGAACACGCGGCCCTGCTGCGCGGCTGCCGCATCAAGGGGTGGAGCCGCGCGGGCTACACCCTGCCCCAGCACCCGGTCTTCGGCGGCTACCTCGACGTCCTGCGTCGGACCCTGGGTTCGGACTGGGAGCCCTTGCGCGTGGCCCGGGACGGCTGTGGGCTGCCGACGACCTCGAACACGGTCAGCGAGCTCGCGCGCCTCTACGCGAGCCTGGTCACGGAGCGGGACCGCGATTGGATCTGGGAGGCGATGGTGCGCCACCCCGACCTCGTCGGCGGCTTCAACCGCCTCGACTCCTCGATCCTCAAGGCCTGCGGCGGCCGCGTGATCGCCAAGGAAGGCGCCGACGGATTGCTCGGCATGGCGATCGAGCACGAGGACTACCCCGAAGGGCTCGGCGTCGTGATCAAGATCGCGCACGGCTGGGACAGCCAGGCGACCTGGTACGTGGCGCGCGCGGTGCTCGGCGTGCTCGGCTTCGACCTGCGCAACCCCTATAAGATGCATCGCCAGAAGGCCTTCATCGTCCCCGGGGTCGTGCCAGAGTCCTTGGTGGACGCGCTCGAAGCGCACCCGACCTGGGACGAGTGGGACCCCGACGACGACCGCTGGTACTACGACGCCGAGGGCTACCGCGAGGGCGGCTTCGGGAGGCTCCAGTGACGGCATTCGCCCTCCTTCCCCATGCGGAGAACGGCCGCGTGCCCAACTACGTCGGCGGCGAGTTCTCCCCGGCCCAGGGCGGCGAGTGGCTCGCGGACGAGGACCCGGCCCGCGCGAAGCGCCTGGCGGAGGTCCCGCGCTCGCGAGCGGTTGACGTCGAGGCCGCGGCGGAGGCTGCCGGCTCCGCGCGGCGCGGTGCCTGGGGGCGGGCGAGCGTCGAGGAGCGCGCCGACCTCCTCGACGCCGTCGCGGACGCCATCGAGGCCCGCCTCGAGGAGTTCGCGCTGCTGGAGTCCCTCGACACCGGCAAGCCCGTCTCGCTCGCCCGCAGCGTCGACATCCCGCGTGCCGTGGCCAACTTCCGCTTCTTCGCGGGGGCCGTGCGGCACCAGAGCACCGACTGCCACGCGATGGAGACGGCGCTCAACTACACCTTGCGTCGGCCGGTTGGGACCTTCGGGCTGATCACGCCCTGGAACCTCCCGCTCTACCTGCTCAGCTGGAAGACGGCGCCGGCACTCGCGATGGGCAACGCGGTGGTCGCCAAGCCGAGCGAGATGACACCGCTCACCGCCGCGGCCCTGGCGGAGGTCTTCGCCGGGCTCGACGCGCCCGCGGGTTGCTTCAACCTCGTACACGGCCTAGGACCGGAGGTCGGCCAGGCGATCGTCGAGCACCCCGCGATCGGCGGGATCTCCTTCACCGGGGGCACGGCCACCGGAAAGGCCGTGGCGGCGACGGCCGCGCCGATGTTCAAGAAGCTCTCCCTCGAGCTCGGCGGCAAGAACCCGTCGGTGGTCTTCGCCGACTGCGACCTCGAAGCGGCCGTCCCCGGCGTCCTGCGGGCCGCCTTCGCGAACCAGGGCCAGGTCTGCCTGTGCGGCTCGCGGGTCCTCGTGGAGCGCGGAGTCTTCGACGAGTTCACGGCGGCCTTCGTCGAGGCCGCCCGCGCCATGCGGCCCGGCGACCCCCAGGCTGCGGGAACGAGCTTCGGTGCGCTGGTCAGCGCCGCGCACCGGGACAAGGTCGAGGGCTACGCGCGCCTCGCCGAGGAGGAGGGGGGCGAGGTCCTCTGCGGCGGCAAGCGTCCCGACCTGGGCGGCGAGCTCGCCGCCGGCGCCTTCTTCGAGCCGACCGTGGTCCGCGGCCTCGCGCCGACGAGCCGCTGCGCCACCGAAGAGATCTTCGGCCCCGTCGTGACCCTGCACCCCTTCGAGGACGAGGCCGAGGCCCTCGCGATCGCCAACGGCGTGCGCTACGGCCTGGCGGCCTCGGTCTGGACGCGCGACCTCTCCCGCGCCCACCGCTTCAGCGAGGCCCTCGAGAGCGGGATGGTGTGGGTCAACACCTGGCTCCTGCGCGACCTGCGCGTGCCCTTCGGCGGTATGAAGGACAGCGGCGTCGGCCGCGAGGGGGGCCGCCACTCCCTCGAGTTCTTCAGCGAGAGCCGCAACATCTGCATCCAGCTCTGAGGTCCGCCTCCGAGATGCCACCTTCGAAGTCAACGCCATGACCGCCGGACGCATCGTCGCGGGCGCGCTCGCGCCCCACCCGCCGCACCTGATCTACGCCGAGAACCCGCCTCAGAACGAGCCCACGGCCGAGTGCGGCTGGGAGACCCTGCGCTGGGGCTACGAGCGGCTGCGGGCGGACCTCGCCGAGCGGGACGTCGACGTGCTCGTCGTGCACTCACCCCACTGGCAGACCTACGTCGGCACGCACCTGCTCGGCGTGCCACACTTCGATTCCATCTCGGTCGACCCGATCTTCCCCAATCTCTTCCGCTACCACTACGAGCTCGACGTCGACGTCGACCTGGCGGAGGCCATCCACGCCGAAGGCGAGCGCGAAGGGCTGGAGATGAAGATGATGCGCAACCCCGACTTCCGCGTCGACTACGGGACCATCGTCAGCTGCCACCTGGCGCGCCCGGACTGGGACCTGCCGATCGTGGGCATCTCCTCGAACCGCTCGTCCTCCTATTACGCAGTCGAGGTCATGCAGGAGATGGCCACCGCGCTCGGGCGAGCCACCCGCAGGGCGATCGAGGCCTCCGGCAAGCGCGCGGCCCTTCTCTGCAGCTCCTCCCTCTCGCACCGCCACTTCACCGACGAGGCGGCCGTCCCTGAGGACATGAGCCGCGAGCACATCACGAGCCACGCGCTCTACCTCTGGGACATGCAGCTGCTCGAGCTCATCCGCAAGGGCGAGACGCGGCAGATGGTGGACATCATGCCGGAGTTCATCACCCAGGCGATCTCGGAGATGGACGCCGGCAGCTTCGCCTGGCTGATGTCGGCCCTCGATTACCCGACGAAGCCTGGCGAGATCTACGCCTACGGGACCGTGATCGGCACCGGCAACGCGGTCGTCGGTTGGTTCCCCGAGGAGGTGGCGGTCTCTTGAGCGCGCCGGAAACGAGCCAAGCGGTCGTCAAGGGGTTGGTCGTCCCCGGCCTTCCCCAGCCCCTGCTCACGCCGGAGGCGAACGAAGGCTACGCCCGGCTGCGCGGCGCCTTCGAGCGAGCTCGGGAGGAGATCCTCGAGAGCGGGGCCGACGTGATCATCGTCTACTCGACGATGTGGCCGTCGATCATCGGCCACCAGGTCCAGGCCCTGGCCCGGCCCAAGTGGGTGCACGTCGACGAGCTCTTCCACGACCTCGGCTCGATCCCCTACGAGTTCCGCATCGACACGGAGCTCGCCGGCGGGATCTGCGACAGCGCCCACGCCCGCGGGCTCACCGCCCGGACGGTGGCCTATGAGGGTTTCCCGATCGACACCGGGTCGGTGGTGGCCTTGCAGCTCCTGAACCCGGGCAACGAGCTCCCGGCGGTCATCCTCTCGAGCAACGTCTACGCCGACCGCAGCGAGACCGTGGTCTTCGGCAAGTCGGTCGTGGACGCCCTCGAGTCCCAGGGCAAAAAGGCGGCCGTCGTCGTCGTCATGACCTTGTCGAATCGCCTCTTCACGCGCTTCATCGACCCGACCGAGGACCGCATCCACTCCGACAAGGACGAGGAGTGGAATCAGAAGCTGCTCGAGTTCTTCGCCGCCGGTCGCCTCGAGGACGTCGCCCAGCTCTCGCGGGAGATCCACAAGCAGATCCGCATCCCGAAGGTCGTGAACTTCAAGCCCATGTGGTGGCTGTCGTCCGTGATGGGGGCGAACAACAACTACGAGGGGAAGGTCCACGGCTACGCGCCCCTCTACGGGACGGGGGGCGCGGTCATCTCCCTGACGCCGGCCGCCGCCGGGGTCGGGATCAAGGAGTTCGACGAGGGCGAGGTCGAGGTCTTCACGGGGAACCGCGACGTGCTGGGTGGAGCGAGCCCCGCTCCCGCCGCGACCGCCACAACCGCGGCCGAACCGAAGGCCGCCCGCCGCGCGGGCGCCGCCCCCGTGCACGAGGTCCCGGCGGGCGAACCGGCGACCGCCCTGCGCACGGATGCCGCCCCCAAACCTGTGGGGGCCTACCCCCACGCGCGCCGCGTCGGCGACCTGCTCTTCCTCTCCGGGGTCGGCCCGCGCCAGGCCGGGGACGACTCGATCCCCGGCGGGCCGATCCACGACGAGCAGGGTCAGCCCCTGGACTACGACGTCTATGCCCAGACCCGGGCCGTGATCGCGAACATCGAGCGCATCCTCGAGTCCTCGGGCTCCAGCATCGACAAGGTGCTCGACGTGACGGTCTTCCTCGTGGACATGGACCGCGACTTCGAGGCCTTCAACCGGGCCTATCGCGAGACCTTCGAGGGAATCGGGGCGACGCGCACGACGATCGCCGTGCGCGCGCTCCCGACGCCGATCGCGGTCGAGTTCAAGGTGCTGGCCGCCGCGGGAGACGCTTGAGCCTTGGCCCGGCTGATCGACATCTCGCCCACGATCTCCGCCCGCATCGCCGTCTGGCCCGGCGACACGCCCTATGGCTACAGCGCGAACCTGCGGATCGCAGAGGGGGCGAACATCGACCTGGGGGAGATCCGCGGCACCGTGCACCTGGGCGCGCACGCCGATTCTTCCAGCCACTACGCCGCCGACGGGGAGGGAGTCGAGCGTCGCTCCCTCGACGCCTACTACGGTGCCTGTCAGGTGGTCGACGTCGACGTGTCGCGCGGCGAGCGAATCCGACCGGATCACCTCCCCGACGGACCCTTCGAGCGGCGGCTCCTGTTCCGCACGGGCACCTACCCCGACCCCGAGAGCTTCAACGAGGACTTCGCGGCATTCTCGCCCGAGCTCCTCGAGCACCTCGCCGATGAGGGCGTGGCCCTGGTCGGCATCGACACGCCCTCGGCCGACCTCTTCGACGACAAGGTGCTGGAGTCGCACCAGGTACTCTTCCGACGAGACCTGGCGATCCTCGAGGGCCTCGTCCTCGGACACGTCGCGCCCGGTCGCTACACGCTGATCGCCCTGCCCCTCAAGCTCGAGGGAGCCGACGCCTCCCCGGTGCGCGCCGCCCTCGTCCCCCTCGACCCCGACCCGAGCTCCCAACCGTGACCCTCGTCGCCTCCCAACCTCTGCTGTTGCACAACCCCCGTTGCTCCAAGAGCCGCGCCGCCAAGGCCTGGCTCGAGCAGGAGCGCATCACCTTCATCGAGCGCCTCTACCTCGAGGACCCGCTCACGGTCGAGGAGCTGCGCGAGCTGCGCCAGCTCCTCGACGAACCCGCGCGCGAGTGGGTGCGCAAGGGCGAGGACGCCTACAAGGCGGCGGGGCTCAGCGCGAACTCGAGCGACGAGGAGCACTTCGCCGCCATCGCCGCCGCCCCGATCCTCCTCGAGCGCCCGATCCTCGTCCACGATGGCCGCGCCGCGATCGGCCGGCCCCTGGAGCGGATCAGCGAGCTCGTCTAGAGCGCGCCGAGCCCGGGCTCAAACAGGATGGGTGGACCTGTCAACTCTGGGGAGTTGACAGGTCCACCCATGTCAGGGCACCCAGTCCAGCTCGACGGCGTTCGAGAGGTTGAAGCCCGTCCCGCACAAGCTCATGAGCGGATCGCGGAACCAGTACTGGTAGCGCTTCCTGTCTCCCGGGGAGACCGAGCCCTTCGCGGCCAGGGGGATCGAGGTCGCGCTGTCCCCCTGGGGGGTGGCCAGCGTCGCTTGCAGCCCGAGCCTCGAGCCGCCGATGCAGCGCAAGCCGTCACCGAGGTGCGTCCCCGCGCCTCCGAGGATCCGGTCGTCGGCCTGGAAGAAGACCCCGATCCCGCTGGGACGCACACCGAAGCAACGCAGGACGACGCTGTCCTCGCTGACGCTGGAGCGTCCCAGGACCGCCAGGCTCGCGCCGCCCGGGAAGGTCCCGTTGGCGCAGCCCGCGTAGCCCGCGTGGCGGCTCCGGTCGTTCTCGTTTGCGCACGGACAGTCGTCGTTGAGGCTCCCGTAGCAGAAGCCGACCGACAGGGAAGGTTCGATCAGCGCGTCGAGAGCATCGTCCAGGGCTCGGAACGCGAGCCGGTCGGGCAGCTCCACGGGCGGGAAGAGGTTCGCGAGCTCCATCGGATCGTCCCGGAGGTCGTAGAGCTCGTCTTCCTCGCCGGCGCGCCGGATCAGCTTGTAGCCCACCTGGTCGCGGGCCGCCGCCTTGGAGAACTGTCCATAGCCCCAACGAGTGCCGTTCGGGGCGAAGTGAAAGGAGAAGGCGATGGGCCGCACCTGGGACTCTTGACCCAGGAGGACGGGAAGCAGAGAGCGTCCATCCGTCCGGTAGGCCTCCCAGTTGGGTAGCGTCGCGTCCGCCATCGTGGCCCAGATGTCCACCGTCGAGCAGATGGCGTCGACGTAGGTGCCGCGAAGCGAGGGGGCGATCCAGCCCGCGAAGGAGATCGCCGGGTGGGCGCTGATCACGAGTGGGACTCCGATTCCCTGCTGGTAGAGCGTGTGTTTCGCGCGCAGAGGGTCGTAGACCTGCGGCGGTTCCGGCGGGCTCGTGGGCGCGCCGACCTCGGGCGCGGGGTCGAGGGCCAAGCCGTTCGTGCCGTTGTCCGCCCTCAGGATGATGATCGTGGTCCTGCGCTGACTCGAGCTCAAGCCGGCGAGGACCTTGCCGATCGCCCGATCGGCCGCCTCGACCATCGCGGTCGTCCGGCGGAGCACGAGGTTGTAGGTGTTGGGGTCGGGATAGGCGGGGTCCTCCTCGTTCGAGCTCGGGGAGTAGGTGTAGGTGTCGCCATCGAACTCGGGGAACTGCTCGTTCCCCCGCATCGTGGCATCGGGGCCGAGCTCGGAGTCGGGCACCACGTCTCCCCAGGGTGCGTGGGCGTAGTGGAACCAGTAGCGCAGGACGAATGGGGTCCCGTCGCTGGGGAGCAAGTCGAGAGCGTCGTCGATCTCCTGGCTCCCCATCCACGCCGTCGAGTGGGGCTGCTGCGTGAAGCCCTCCTCCGTCGCCACCGTGTGCGTGTAGTCGTCGTAGTCCCCCTCGTAGTCGACGCCCTCGTTGCTGTCGTGGCGGTTGGGATTCGTCAGGCAGCCGCGGTACTCGGTCATGCCTCCCGCCTGGATGGGGCTCATCGGGTCGTCCTGCCCGTCTCCCAGGTGCCACTTGCCGACGAGCAAGTGCACGTAGCGGCTCCCCTCGGCCTCGTGAATGAGCGGCAGAGAAGACATCGCCGCGTCCAGCGGCACGTCTTCGTTCAGGTTGACGACGTCACCGATCCCCGTGCCGTAGGTGTGGCTCCGGGAGAGGAGGGCATGGCGACCCGTGAGGGCCGCCGCGCGATCCGCGGAGCAGACGGCGTGCCCCCAGGCATTGCGGAAGGTGACGCCGTTGGCGGCCAGGGCGTCGATGTTCGGCGTGGCCGGGTACTGGAAGCCGGGCGGCCAGGCGTTCTGATCGTCGTAGAGCTCCAGCAGGTCCAGGCCGACGTCGTCGAGCACGAACTCGATGACGTTGAAGGTCTCGAGGGAGTCGGAATCTTCGAGGGGGACCTCGTCTCCGCCTCCGCTTGCGAGGAGCAAGGCGGAGAGCGCGAAGGTGTGAAGCGAGGTGCCCGTCCCGAGCGATAGGGGGCGCATGCGAACGGGTGGGGGGGCGAATCGGAGGGGATCAACGAGGCTACCTGCGGAGCCTGGATTCCGGGAGGTCAAGGCCGGCTTTAGAGCTCGAAGAGCCGCATTCTCGCCTCTACGCGTCCAGCGGCCGGCGTGCCCGTCCAGAGGAGGTGGTAGCCCGCGGGGAGCACGCTCTGCTCTCCTCGCGGCGCCGCGAGCAGCGCCTCCAAGGCCGAGCCGGGTGGCGGTTGTTCCAGCTCCCCGGCGATCCCTGCGCTGTAGCGAGACGCGACCATCGACCAGAGCGCGCTTCGGTCCACGAGAAGGTAGCGGCAGGCGTACTCGTCGCGGAGCAGCCGCCGCAAGTCCTTCGGGCCCCTGTGGTAGAGGTGGTCCCAGAAGATCCGCACGCGTTCGCGCGCCTCGGCGCGCTCCCACTTGGGCTGCAGCAGCACCGGGCGCTCGGTCCACGCCAAGACGGCGGTCGAGCTCATGAAGTCCCCGGCGACCGCTTCTCCGACGGGAACGAAGCGTTCGACCGCCTCGACCGCCTCCGCCAGCTCGCGCGTCGTTCTCTCGGATCCATACCACCCGAGCCGGAAGGTCGAGCGCCAATCCTGGAATAGCACGAGCTGCACCACGAGCAGGCCGCCCGTGACGAAGCTGGCGCTCGCTCGCAGCAGCTCGGTGAGGCTTCGCGGCTCTTCGTCGGGGCGCTCCTCCGCGCCACCGTCGGCGAGTCGGCGCCGCATGGCGACCCAGGCCCAGGCGCAGACCGGCGGGAGCAGGAGCGCCGGCACCACGACGAGGCGCTGCGCGAAGAAGGCCGCGGCGAAGGCCGCGAGGCCCAGGGCGCTCGCGGCCCAGACCGTCGTCCGCCTCGATCCGAGTCCAGCGGCGCAGGCGGCGGCCCCGGCGATCGAGGCGACGCCCAGGAGCTCCCATGCGCGAACGAGGCGCAGGGTCGCGAAGGGCCCCTGCCACATGAGTCGCGCGTCGAAAGAGAGCTGCGACGGGTCTTCGGGGAGCCGGCCGAAGTGGCGTAGCTTGGCCAGGAAGACCTCTCCCACGTGGGCGTAGTTCGCTCCGCCGCGCGCAAGAAGGAGGGCGACCGCGAGGGCGAGGATCGAGAGCCCGAGCGTGGCGAACCGCGGCCGACGCGGGGCCAGGCGTGGCCCGAGCCAGAGGATCAGCACGAGGACGAGCAGGGCCAGGAGCGGTCCGCCCCGAATGGCGGGGACCAGGATCCAGCTCAGGGCGAGGCAGCCGAGGGACCACGGCGCGTGCCGCTCGAAGGGGCTCGAGCCCGAACGCAGGAAGACCGCGAGCAGCACGGCTCCTTCGATCAGCAGCACGAAACCCATCGCGTGCCAGGTGGCCAGGGCGAGGGCGGCGGTCGCGGCCGCGGCGCAAGTCGCGCCGCGCGATCCGACCCGCGCGGCCCGCGCCGCGAGCGCCAGGTGCAGGGCGTAGAGCGGCAGGCTCAGGTCCTCGCGCATGAGCACGAAGCCCGCCGTGCGGTAGCTCGCGGGCAAGGCGAGATAGAGGGCCGCCGCGACGAGCGCCGGCGCTCGCGCCCGGCCGAGCTCGCGGGCCAGGCCCCACACGCCGAGCACGGCCAGGGCGGCGAGGAGCGAGCTCCCGCGGTGGCACCACTCGAGGAGGGAGCCCTCCGGCTCGAAGGCTCGCCAGCTCCAGCCGAGCAGCATTTCGAGCCCCACCGTGTAGTCCGCCGGGACGTCGACGAGCTCGGGGTGGGCGATGCGAGGGTCGGCGCGCCAGTCCGCCGGGAGGAGCCCGGGCGCCTCCGCGACGCGGCGCGTGAGATAGAAGAGCAGGCCGGGATCGCTCTTCATCAAGCCGGCCTCGGGCCCGCGCTCGAGGGCGCCGTCGCGGGCCACGGCCTCGAGGCGCAGGCCGAAGGCCGCCAGCGCCAGGCCGAGGAGGGCGAGGAGCTCGAGGGCCCTCAGCGGGAGCCTCGACTCGTCGCCTGTGGTTCGGAATGCCATGGTCGCCGCGCCGGCATTCTACGAAGCCGCTTCCCGGGGCCCCGCTCCGGGCCCTCGAAGCCGCCCGATGGGCGCCAGGGCCGCTTACAGAGGCTGTACCGCTGATTCCGGGTCTCCGGGAGAAAGGCGGTAGCCAGCTCCTACGGTCTGTAGTACTACGGGCTGTAGGAGATCGTTCCCGACCGAACCCCACCTCCCCACGTCATGAGTCCCCAGTCCCGCCTGGTCAGCGACACCGAGCTCGAGATCCTGAAGGTCCTCTGGGACCTCGGGGAGGCGACGGTGCGCGACGTGCTCGACGCCTCCGCCCAGCAGGGCGAGCGCGCTTGGGCCTACACCACCGCCCAGACCCTCCTCGTGCGCCTGCAGGAGAAGGGCTTCGTCGAGAGCGAGAAGCGCGGCCGCGCCCACCTCTTCCGGCCCACCGTCTCCCGGGACGACCTCTTGGGCCGGAGCCTGGAGGAGCTGGCGGCGCGGGTCTGCGACGGCTCCTCGATGCCGCTCCTGCTCAACCTCGTGCGTTCGGGCCAGTTCAGCAGCGCCGAGGTGGCGCGCTTCCGCGAGCTCCTGAACGAGCTGGAAGGGGACGAGCCGCAAGGGGAGGGCGAGCGATGATCGACTGGATCCTCGGCAACGGCCTCCTGACGCTCTGCGTGATGGGAGTGGTCTCCGCGCTCTGCCTCGTCAACCGCCGGCGCCCCGCGCTCTGTCACTTCCTCTGGGTCCTGGCCTTCGTGTCGTTGGTGCTGCCGCCGATCCCCCTGGCCTCGGCTCCTGGCACCTTCCTGCGCTCGGAGCTCGTGGGCTGGTGGTCGAGCGAGTCCGCGGCCTTGCCGGTCGAGTCGCCGGCTCCCGAGACCGCGCCCACGGCCTCGCCGTGGGTCGACGTCGGTACCGAGGCCGTGCTCGAGAGCGAGCCCCTGGGCCTCGCCGAGGTCTCGAGCGAACCCAGCGCCCTTCAGCGGGTCCTCGCCGAGTTCACGCTCGCGCGCGGCCTCGTCGGCCTCTGGCTCCTCGGCGCCGCGTTGCTCGTCGCCGTCGCCGGGCGTCGCATCCGCGCCTTCCACCACCGGGTGAGAGGCACCACCGCGGCGCCGCAAGACCTCAACGCGACCGTGGCCGAGGTCGCGCGGCGGCTGGGCGTCGCGGCGCCGCCCGTGCGCCTGCTCGAGGGCGTGGGCTCCCCCGCCATCTGGTGCTTCGGGCGTCCCCAGCTCCTTTGGCCCGCGATCGACGGCGCGCCCCTGCGCCACGACGGAGAGCGCTCCCTGATCGCCCACGAGCTGGCCCACCTCGCCCGCGGCGACCACTGGGCCTCACGCCTCGACGTGCTCGCCATCGCCCTCTGCTGGTGGAATCCGCTGTTCTGGATCATCCGCCGCGAGATCCGCCACTACGCCGAACTCTCCTGCGACGCTTGGGCCCTGTGGGCCTACCCGACCCGTCGTCGGGTCTTTGCCGAAGCATTGATCGATGCGCAGGAAAGGACCCTCGCCGCGCCCGTCGCCCTGGAGGGCCTGTGCGCAACCAACTCCGAGTTCAAGAACTTCGAGAGGAGACTGAGCATGATCATGAAGAAAGACGTTTCCCGGCAGGTCTCGAAGGGCGCAGCGACCGCGGCGCTCCTCACGACCCTCCTCGTCCTCCCCGGTTTCAGCGGCGACGGCAAGGAGTGCGCCCAGACCAAGGCGAAGGCCTGCGAGGAGGTCGCCAGCGCCTGCGAGGAGAAGGCCCCCTGCCTCGACGGACTGGTGGAAGCCAAGCGCCGCACCCAGGAGGCGGAGGAGCTCTTCCAGGCGCAGGAGTGGAAGGCCTCCTACAAGGCCTTCGAGCAGGTGCTCGAGCTCGACCCGAAGAACGGCTTGGCGCACGCGCGCCTCGGCTACATGCTCGTGGGCGAGGGGAAGCACGAGGCCGCGCGCAAGCACCTTCGTGTGCAGGCCGAGCTCGGCTTCAAGCCGGCGGTCGCGGTCTACAACCTGGCGTGCGTCGCTTCTCTGAGCGGAGACCTCGATGAAGGCCAGGCCCTGCTAGAGAAGGCCGTCCGGCGCGGCTTCGCCGACCCGGAGCTGATGGCGGGGGACGGTGACCTCGCCAACCTGCGCGAGACCCAGGGCTACACCCGGGCCATGCTGGCCGCCAAGGAGAGCCGGGACCTGCGCGCCAAGCTGAAGCATCACGCGGACGAGCTCTCCTTGGCCAACGCCGTGGTCCTGAACCGCGAGCTGGCGCGCATCGTCACCGAGGACGGCGAGCTGCAGGACCGCACGGGTCTCCTCGCGCTCAAGGCGGGCGACTACGCCGCGGGGCTCGAGGCCTTCCAGCGCCAGGCCGCCGTGGGGCACGAGGTCGCCCGGGCGAACTACAACATCGCCTGCGCTCACGCCCTGTTGGGCGATCAGGAGGCGGCGCTCGACGCCCTCGAGAAGGCGGTGAAGCTGGGCATGAACTACCCGGCCGTCGCGGAGGACGCGGACCTCGCGAACCTGCACGGGAGCGAGCGCTTCCAGGAGCTCGTCGAGCACCTGCGCGCGCCCAAGCTCTTCGACAAGAAGCTCCAGGAAGCGATCGAGAGCGGGGACTACGAGCTGGCCCGGAGCTCCCTGCTGGAGCTGCGCGACAACCCCGAGGTCGCCGCCAAGGCCCGCGCCTGGGCGGCCTACAAGCTGGGGACCCTCCAGCGCGAGCACGAGCCCGAGCGATCGATTGCGACCTTCGAGCGCGCCATGGCCATGGGCTACTCGATCCCCGACGGCGCCTTCCAAATCGGTTGCTCCTACGCGGCCCTCGGCGACTGCGAGCGCGCGGCGCAGCACTTCGAGAAGGCGGTCGTCCTCGGCTTCGCCCAGCCGGCGCAGCTCTCCAAGGCCATGGCGAAGTGCGGCATCGAAGACGAGGAGTCGAGCCGGAAGCTCCTGAAAGCCGCCAAGCTCGCCGCCGAAGAGGCCGAGTACGAGTCCAAGAAGAAGCAGAAGATGGCCGAGTGGTTCGAGCGCCTCGAGAAGGAGGACGCCGCCAAGGCCGCGAAACTGCGCGAGGAGAAGAAGGCCCGCGAGGCGGGCGTCGCCAGCGGCAACTGAGACCTCGGTCCGCCGCCCTGGCTGGGGACGGCGGACCGGAACGAGAGCCCGCCCGGTGCCGGGGAGGCATCGGGCGGGCTCGCCCATTCGTCGCGCAATCCGGAGTCGCAATACGGAGTCGCACACTTTGTTGTCGTTCAGCAACAAGGGGGTGCCAGGCAACGCCTGGCACCCCCTTGTTGCTGAACGACAACAAAGTGTGCGACTCCGTATTGCGACTCCGGATTGCGCGTCAGGGCGCGACGTCGAAGGCCGCGGCGTCCGTCAAGCCGACCTGGAATGAGGCTCCCGGGTCGCGGCTCCAGAATTGGGCGTGCACGCGGTCGCCGGGCTGGAGGCCCTGGGCGGTCATGTAGGCCTGGGAGAAGTGGAAGGCGTAGGTGCCGCTGCAGTCGGTCCCGGCGTTGCCACCGGAGTTCTGGGGCGGCGTGCGCTTCAAGGGGCCCTGGACGCAGAGCGTGCCGCCCATGAAGGGGAAGTCGTTCTGCCCCAGGCCCCAGAACAGGATCCCGTTCTTGTTGCTCAGCACGTTCTCGGCGCGCACGTGCAGACCGTCGGCGATCGTGAGGCTCGCTGTCCCTTCCCAGGAGACCTCCGGGACGCAGCCCTGGCTGTTCACCTTCGGGTAGCAGTAGGTCACGGGCGCGTCGAGGCGCGAGAGGTAGACGTAGGCCTGGCCCTCGCCCACCGGCGCGTCGTTCGCGCCGACGATGACGTCCTCGACGCCGTCCCCGTTGAGGTCGCCGGCCGAGCTCACGGCGCGCCCCATGTGGTCGTTCACGGCGCCGTACCAGTTCGCCAAGGTCAGGCCGCTCGCCCCCGAGACGACCCGCGCCTCTCCGCCGTCGTTGACGCTCGTGTCGTCGTTGGGCGCGCCCGCCAGGAAGTCGTCCGTCCCGTTCCCGTCGAAGTCCCCGAGTCCCGCCAGGGAGAGGCCCAGGTTCGCGCCGGCGGTCGCGCCCGTGACGGAGTACATCCAGGAGGTTCCGGCTCCCGAGTAGACCCGGACGAGCCCGGCGTCGGCGCCGACCCCGAGGATGTCCGCGTAGGGCGCCGCCATCGCATAGTCCTCGACGCCGTCGCCGTTGGCGTCCCCGATCCCGGCCACCGCGGCCCCCAGCCATTCATTGTCCGTCGTCCCTCCGAAGAGGCTCACGGTGTTGCCGAAGCCGTCCAACAGCATCACGAGGCCCCGGTCGATCCCCAGGCCGTTGACGCCCGGGCAGCCGACGATCAGGCGGCTCGTCGCCTGGGAGCCCGTGGCCCGCACGACGTCGAGGGAGAACCCGAGGAACTGGTGGTCGACCGTCCCCTCTTTCGAGAAGAGGAAGTTCGTCCCCGCGCCCGAGTAGAAGGCGATGTAGCCGTTGTCCGTGGCTCCCCCCGTGTCGCGGTAGGGGATGCTGTAGGCGAAGTCGCCGACTCCGTCCCCCGTGATGTCCCCGAGGCCGCGGACGACGTGGCCCAGGCGAGCGTTCAGGGAGTTGAAGGCGAAGGTGGTCATGAAGCCGCCCGTCGCTCCGTTGATCACGTAGGCCTTGCCGCCGTTCGCGTCCCAGGTTCCGTTGTTGTCCCAGAGCGGCGCGCCGACGATGACCTCGCCGTGGCCGTCCCCGTCCAGGTCGCCCACCCCGTCCACGGACCAGCCGAAGGCGTCTCCCGGCCACTCGCCGACGCGGGCCCAGATCAGCTGCCCGGTGCGGCCGGAGTAGGTGAAGACGGCGCCGGTGTTGAAGCCTCCGGGGCTGTCGAAGGGCGCCCCCACGATCACGTCGGGCGTCCCGTCGCCGTCCACGTCACCCGCGTCGGCTACCGAGCGGCCGTAGTCGTCGCCGCTCGTCGCGGTGTCGCCGAGCTGGTAGACGAGGTGCTGGGACAGGGCGGGGGGCGAGGCGAGGGCGAGAGCGAAGAGGCTGATGGCAGTGGCGGGGCGCATGGCGGTGTCTGTCGGGGTCCGGGGTCGGGAGGTCTCGGGGCTCCTCCTCCCGACCGTGCTCCGCGCCCCGGGCCCGCCACCAAAGCCGGGATTCTCCGCCCCGAGTCCACCCGTGGCAGAACCGGCTCTATGCTCGGGGCCCTTGCGCTACTGCGACGCCCCCTTTCCGCCCTACGCCTTCGTCCCGGGAGAGCATCCACACCCGACGCGCGACCCGCGCGGGCACTCCTACAGCGAGCAGCAGGAGGACCCGGTCCCGTCCGTCGACCCGGCCGACTGGCGCAGCTCGGCCGACTACCTCTTCGGCGTCGACCTCTACAACGCGGACTTCCTCTGGGAGGCCCACGAGGCCTGGGAGGGACTCTGGCACGTCTCGAAGCACGACCGCAGCCAGGCCGACTTCCTCCAGGGCCTGATCCAGTGCGCCGCGGGCTGCCTCAAGATCCGCATGGGGCAGCCGCGCGGCATGGAGAAGCTCTTCGAGCAGGGGATCGGGCGCCTGCTCGCGGTGATGCGCAGCGAGGGCCCCGACTACATGGGCCTCGACATCGCGAGCTTCACGACGGAGCTGCTCCAGTTCGCCGCGGGCGCGCCGACGTCGATCGACGGGCGACCGCGGATCGAACTCGAGGACTGAGGGACTCTGTTGTCCCCGGGCCTCAGGCCGTCGCCATCAGCTCCTTCACCGCGGCCGTCAGCGCCGGCAGGACCTCGAAGGCGTCGCCCACGATGCCGTAGTCGGCGACCTTGAAGATGGGGGCGTCGGCGTCCTTGTTCACGGCGACGATGACCTTGGAGGTCTTCATGCCGGCCAGGTGCTGGATCGCGCCGGAGATGCCCACGGCGATGTAGAGGCCCGGCGAGACGACCTTGCCCGTCTGGCCGACCTGCTCGGCGTGCGGACGCCAGCCGGCGTCGACCACGGCGCGGCTCGCGCCGACGGCGGCGTTCCCGAGGGCCTCGGCGAGCTCTTCGACGATCTTGAAGCCCTCGGGCTCCTTCAGCCCTCGGCCGCCGGAGACGACGACGGGGGCCTCGGCCACGTCGAGCTTGCCGCCCTCCTTGGCCGTGACGCTGGTCACGCTCACCTTGCCGCCCGTGGAGGCAGCGCGCTCCACGACCTCGGCACTGCCGCCGGTCTCCTCGGCGGGGAAGGAGTTGACACGCGTGGTGGCGCAGAAGACGGGGCCGCTGGAGCCGCAGTGAGCGATCGCCTTGCCGGCCAACCACGGGCGGGTGACCTGGAAGGTGTCGCCGGCGCCCTCGAAGCCCGTGCAGTCGCTGAACAACACGGAGTCGAGGAGCATCGCCACGCGCGGGGCCAGGTCCTTGCCGTGGCTCGTGGCGGCGGCGAGGAAGGCCTTGGCGCCGATCTCGCCCGCGACCGCCGCCAGGTCCGCGGCGGTGGCGTCGGGGCTGTAGGGCTCCGCGCCCGTGAGGCACACGGCTTTGGTGGCACCGTGGTTCCCGGCCACGGCCGCCGCCTCGGCGGCGCCGGGCCCGGTCAGGACGGCGGTGACCTCGCCGCCGGCTCGCTTGGCGGCGCTGAGGCACTCGAGGGAGGCGCGGCGGGGAGTGCCGCCTTGCTGTTCGACGAAGACGAGGATGCTGGACATGGTTGCGGAGGGGCTCAGAGGACCTTGGCTTCGTTACGCAGGGCTTCGATCAGGGCCGGAACGGCGCCGGGACCTTCGCCGAGGATTCGGCCCTCCTTGCGGGGGGCGGGGAGCTCGAGGCCTTCGACCCGAGCCTGGCTCGGGACGTCCTCGAAGGCGAGCTCCTCGAGCGGCTTCTTCTTGGCGGCCATGATCCCCTTCAGGCCGGCGTAGCGCGGCTCGTTGAGGCCCTTGTCGCAGGTGATGATCGCCGGCAGGCTGAAGCTCAGGGTCTCCACCCCGGCCTCGGTCTCGCGCTTGGCCGTGCCGCCGCCCTCGCTCAGGGAGAGCTCGATCACGTCGGTCACGCAGGCCCAGCCGAGCTTGGTCGCGGTCATGGCTCCCACCGCGTTGTTGTCGCGGTCGGTGGCCACCTTGCCGAAGAAGGCGAGCTCGGCGCCCATGGCGGAGAGCTGGGCGGCCAGGACCTTGGCCGTCGAGAGATTGTCGCGCTGGCTCCAGTCGGCGTCCGTCAGGATCACACCGCCGTCGGCCCCCTTGGCGATGCACTCGCGAACCTCCTTGGAGGCCTCCGAGGGCCCGATCGTGAGCACGGTGACCTCGCCCCCCAGGGCCTCCTTGGTCTTGATCGCCTCCTCGACGGCGATCTCGTCGTAGAAGGAGGTCATGTACTGGAATCCGGAGGCGTCCAGGCTCTTGCCCTCGGCGTCGATCTTGGCTTGCGCGTCCGTCGTGGGCACGCGCTTGATGCAGGCGACGATCTTCATGGGTGGGTTGTCGGGGGTGCGCAGGGGCCCGAAGAGGCCGATTTCGGGGCGAACACCTTAGCCTCGGCCGCCGCCGCCGGCAACGCCCGAGCCCCCTGGCGGGACATCGTTCCCGGCCCAGGGCTGCGTCGCGCTCCCCGATCGGTTATCACCACCCGCGCCGCCCCGTCGTCGATGCCCGATCCCGCGAGTCCCCGCAAGTCGCCGCGCTGGTGGAGCGCCGTCCTGAGGCGCACCCGCCAGCGCCACATGGCGTTCCTGAAGCGCTACCTGGCGTACTTCTTCCTGACGATCGGGATCAGCTCGGCGCTCTTCCACCTGGCGATGCACCTGGAGGGGGACCACCACCCCTGGTACGTCGGCCCCTACTGGACGGTCAGCACGATGACCACCCTGGGGCTCGGGGACGTCTGGTTTGACGAGTGGCCGGGCCTGCTCCTGACCTCGGTCATGGTCCTCGTGGGGCTCGTGTTCATGCTCGTGCTCCTGCCGCTGATGCTGATGCAGTTCCCGCTGTGGGTCGAGGCCCGCAGCGCCTCCCGGGTGAACCGGGAGCTCCCGGCGAGCATGCAGGGGCACGTGGTGCTGACCCACCGCGACCCCATCACGGAGCACCTCGTCGAGCGCCTCCTGCGCTACGGCACTCCCTACGTCCTGATCCTCACGGACTTGGACGAGGCCCTGCGCCTCCAGGAGCTCGGCTGGTCGGTGATGGTCGGAGAGCTCGACAGCCCGGAGACCTACCGCGCGGCGCGCCTGGACCAGGCGGGCCTCTTGGCGGCCACCGGTTCCGACATGCGCAACTCGAATGCGGTCTTCACCGCGCGCAACGTCGCCCCGGAGGTCTCGATCCTGTCCACCGCGGACCGCTCCATCTCCGTGGACGTCTTGCAGCTCGCGGGCAGCACGCGCGTGCTGCAGCTCTCGACGGTCATGGGCCGCAGCCTCGCGCGACGCGTGATCGGAGGCGACGCCCAGGCGCACGTCGTGGGGCGCTTCGGTCAAGTATTGATCGCCGAGGCCAACGCGGCGCGCACGCCGCTGGTCGGCAAGCGGCTCAAGGAGACGAACCTCCGCGAGCTCGTCGACATCAGCGTCGTCGGGACCTGGGAGCGGGGCGAGTTCTCGGTGGCCGGCCCCGAGACCGAGATCAGCCCGCACACGGTGCTGATGCTGGCGGGGACGCGCGAACAGTTGCTCGACTACAGCGCGACCATGGCGATCTACAACGTCTCCGCCGATCCGCTTGTCGTGATCGGAGGCGGGCGCGTCGGGACGGCGACGGCCCGGGCCCTCGAGTCCCGCGGCATCGACTACCGGATCGTCGAACGCGAGCCGTCCCGTTGCCACGGGGGGAAGTACGTCTTGGGCGAGGCGGCAGACCCCGCCGTCCTGGAGGTCGCCGGGATCGAGAAGGCGCCGAGCGTCGTGATCACGACCCACGACGACGACACGAACATCTTCATGACGCTCTATTGCCGGAAGCTCCGCCCGGACGTGCACATCGTCTCCCGGGCGACCTTTCACAAGAACGTCGAGACCCTGCACCGGGCGGGGGCCGACTTCGTCCTCTCCAGCGCCTCGATGGGGGCAGGGGCGATCTTCAACCTGCTCGAGGGGGGCGAGACGGTGACGATCACCGAGGGCCTGGAGATCTTCCAGGTGCCGGTCCCCCAGCGGCTCGCTGGCAAGAGCCTCGCCGAGAGTCGCCTGCGGCAGGAGTCCGGCTGCACCGTCGTGGCGTTGCAGACCGAGGCGGGCATGCAGACCAACCCCGATCCGGACACGCCGATCCCGGAGGGGGCCGAGGTGGTCCTGATCGGCACGCGGGACGCCGAGGCCCGCTTCTTCGAGCGCTTCGTCGACTGAGTCGCAATACGGAGTCGCAATACGGAGTCGCACACCTTGTTGCTGATCGACAGCAAGGGGGTACCGCACAAGTCAGGCCCGGACTCCTGCAACGGTTCGAGACCGGACTTGTGCGGTACCCCCTTGCTGTCGATCAGCAACAAGGTGTGCGACTCCGTATTGAGGTGTGCGACTCCGTATTGCGACGGCCGTTACTGCTCGAAGAGCCCCGCCTCTTCCTGCATCGTCACCTTGTTGACGGTGACCTCGAAGCTCTCGCCCAGGTAGACCCGGCGCACCTCGGGGTCGGTCACGAGCTCGTCGCCCGTGCCCTCGCGGAGGATGTGGCCCTGGTGGATGATGTAGGCCCGATCGGTGCTCTGGAGGGTCTCGCGCACATTGTGGTCGGTGATCAGGATCCCGATGCCGTGCTCCTTGAGCTGGTGGATCAGGAGCTGGATCTCCTGGACGTTGATGGGATCCACGCCGGCAAAGGGCTCGTCGAGGAGCAGGACCGAGGGCCGCGTCGCGAGGGCTCGGCCCAGCTCGAGGCGCCGCCGCTCTCCGCCGGAGAGGGTGGCTGCCTGGTTCTTGCAGAGGTGGTCCAGCTCGAGGTTCTCGAGGATGCGGTGCATCTCCGCGAAGCGCTCCTTGCGCGAGAGCTTCATCGTCTCGAGCACCGCCAGGATGTTGTCCTGTACGTTCATGCGCCGGAAGATGCTCGTGTCCTGGGGCAGGTAGCCCATGCCCAGGCGGGCGCGCTTGAACATCGGCAGTTTGGCGCAGTCCTTGCCCCGCAGGACGACCGAGCCCCCGTCGGGCCGGATCAGGCCGACGACCATGCGGAAGCTCGTGCTCTTGCCCGCTCCGTTCGGGCCGAGCAGCCCCACGATCTCCCCGGCGTGGACCCGAAAGTGAACCCCGTCGACCACGCGGCGGCCCTTGAAGGACTTCTGCAGTCCCTCCACGTCGAGCAGCAGCTCTCCAGCGGTGATGTCGTCGGCGGACCTCATGGCGCGATCCTATCGCCTGCGGCCCGTCGCCCTAACTTCGAAGCCGATGGGGACTTCTGAGCGACGGCGGAAAGCTCCTCGGGGCCCGGGCGGGGCTCCGGCGTGCGTGGGTCGACCGCCCGGAGACCCCTTTCGCTGCTCCCCAGGACGGCGCTTGCCCGGATCAGAGCGTGTGGAAAACGTGGGGAAAGAAATGTTCGGGCCGCGAACGGATCTGCAAGTCGTGAAGCCGGTGCGGTTGCGGGACTTAGGCGCCCGATTCGGACGCTTCCTCCGAAGGGGTGCCGTAAGTCCATGATCAGCCGAGGCTTGCAGAACGATCTCGCATAGATCGGCTCACGGAGCCTCGCTTCCGAGAGGCCGAAATCCCGGGCAAGTCGTGCTTGACAGCTCTCCGGGACGGCCCGTTCCGCGGTCGCTCGACGTGTGGACAACCCCTGGGGAGTGCCCATGGCCTGACATCGGTCCCCGGCGCCCCCTGAGGATCGCGTTAGGGCGCCTAGCGCACCCACTGCAGCCGCCAGAGGCGGTAGCTCATCGAGATGGGCCAGAAGACCACGACGGCGCGCCCGGTGATCAGCTCCCGGGGCACGAAGGGCACTCCCTCGGGCGACAGGGTGCGGGCGTCCGCCAGCCGCCAGTTGTGCAGCTCGCCGTACTCGTCCCGGAACCACTGCATCGCCCCGCCCGGCATCCCCGGCACGGTGCGCGGATTCTCGTCGTTGCCGCGGAAGTTCCCGCGGTAGACGGGGCCGCCCTCGGCGGGGTGCTGGATGCGCGCCAGCATCCACTCCCGCGAGTCGCTCGAGTCCTGGGTGTTGTCTCCCAGCATGACGTAGTGGCCCTCGGGGATCTGCCACTCGGCGCGCTTCATCGAATCGCCAATGTAGTAGATGTCGCGGTAGACCATCAGGTCTTCGAGGTCGGCGCCCTCGCCTTCCACGTGGAGGAAGACCGTGCTGGCCTGGTCGGAGGCGGCCGGGATCTCGAGCTCGAGGAGCGGCTGGCCCTCGACCTCGAAGGTCAGGAGGTCGTCCATGTTCTGGACGGAGAACTCGACGGACTCCCCGGCCTCGAGGCGCCAGGCCGAGTCGCCCTCGGCGACGCGGGGCTGGACGAGGTCGGAGCCGAAGGTGGTCACCATGGCTTCGGCCTCGACCCGCAGGGTCGCGTCCGCCGGCGCGGCGGGGCCGGGGAGGACGAAGCTGTACTTGCGTGAGCCCTCGCGCAGCTCGACGACGACGCGCTCGCAGCCGGCGAGGGCCTCCACCTCGCCCTCGACCCGCAAGTCACCCACGGGCTTCTGGCTCGAGAGCCGGTTGCGCCGGATGTCCTCGCGCACGTTGAGGGGGTAGCCGTGGCGATAGTCGTCCATGACCGAGCCCGAGGGCGGGTAGCGCAAGGAGCCGCTGCCGCGCGCCGCGACCTCCTCCGCCGAGACCTGCCAGGCCTTGGCGTCGCCCAGCGCTTTCCACCCCGGAAGTCCTTCTTGTCCCGGGTAGAGCGGCTTCCAGACCTCCTCCTGGACGGGCTTCGGTCGGCGCAGGATCTGCCACTCGTCGTCGGGGCCGGGCCGATTCCAGAGATCCCCGTTGTGGATCTTCAGTTCCTCGGGGCCGACGCCCACGCAGCGCTTGATGAAGTTCTTGGAGAGGTCGAGGGGGTACTTGAAGACCGTCACCTCCCAGCGCTCGGGGTCGCGAAAGTGATAGCTGAGCTTGTCGACGAGGATGCGGTCCTTGATGCCCGTCTCGTCGTTGCCCATCAACGTCGGCTGCATCGACCCCGTGGGGATCTTGTAGGCCTCGACGATGAAGTACTTCAGCATCACGGCCATGATGATGGCCATCGTGATCGCCTCGATGTTGTCGCGCCACGGGTGGCCCGAGCTCTTCTTCTCGTCCTTCGCCTTCGTGTCTGCCATCGGAGTCGCCGTTACTTGTCGTCGCCGCCGAGCACGGCCAGGAAGGCCTTCTGCGGGATGTCCACGCTACCGACCTGACGCATCCGGCGCTTGCCGGCCTTCTGCTTCTCGAGGAGCTTGCGCTTGCGGGTGATGTCCCCGCCGTAGCACTTGGCGGTCACGTCCTTGCGAAGGGCCGCGATGTTCTCGCGGGCGATGATCTTCGCGCCGATCGCCGCTTGCAGGCGCACCTCGAAGAGGTGGCGGGGGATCTCCTTGCGCAGCTTCTTGAGGATCGCGCGCCCGCGCATCTGGGCCTGGGTCGAGTGGCAGATCGAGGAGAGGGCGTCCACGTCCTCGCCGTTCACGAGCAGGCGCATCTTGACGAGGTCGTCCTCCTTGTAGGCGACGATGTCGTAGTTCAGCGTCCCGAAGCCCCGCGTCGCCGACTTCAGCTTGTCGTAGAAGTCGTAGATGATCTCCGCCAGCGGGATGTCGTAGGTGAGCTGCACGCGCGTCGTCGAGAGGTGCTCCTGGCGAATGAAGATCCCGCGGTGCTCGACGCAGATCTGCATCAGGGCGCCGATGAACTCCACCGGAATCATCATGTTGGCGCGCACGATCGGCTCGAGCAACGCGTCGAACTTGTCGCGCTGGGGGAGCTGGCCAGGCGAGCGGATCTCGCGTTCCTCTCCGTCGTGCTCGCGGATGCGGTAGGTCACCGACGGCGCCGTCTGGATCATGTCCAGGTCGTGCTCCCGCTCCAGCCGCTGCTGGATGATCTCCATGTGCAGCAGCCCGAGGAAGCCGCAGCGGAAGCCGAATCCCAGGGCGTCCGAGGTCTCGGGGAAGAAGGAGAGGGAGGAGTCGGACAGGGAAAGGGTTTCCAGCGCGTCGCGCAGGTGCTCGTAGTCGCCCGGGTTGGTGGGGTAGAAGTCCGCGAAGACCATGTGCCGGGGCTCCTGATAGCCCTCGAGCATCTCCACCTCCGGACCCTTGGCGTGCGTCAGGGTGTCGCCGACGCGTACGTCCCCCAGGCGTTTGATGTTGGAGACGAGGTAGCCGACCTCGCCGGCGACGAGCTCGTCCGTCTTGGTCATCTTGGGCAGGAACTGCCCGATCTCCACCGCCTCGTAGTCCGAGTCCGTGCCGAGCATCTTGACGAGGTCGCGCCGGCGCAGCGTCCCGTCGAAGAGCCGCAGGTAGACGATGATCCCGCGGTACTCGTCGTAGACCGCGTCGAAGATCAAGGCCCGCAGGGGCGCCGCGGGGTCCCCGGACGGCGGCGGGATGCGCTCGACCACGCGGTCGAGCACCTCGCCCACCCCCAGGCCCGTCTTGGCGGAAATGTGCAGGGCGTCGGTGGCCTCGATCGCGAGGCTGTTCTCGATCTCCTCGGCGATCTCGTCGGGGCGCGCGTGGGCGAGGTCGACCTTGTTGAGCACCGGCAGGACCTCGAGGTCCTGCTCGATCGCGAGGTAGGCGTTGGCGACCGTCTGGGCCTCGACGCCCTGGGAGGCGTCGACGAGCAGCACCGCTCCCTCGCAGGCCTGCAGGCTCTTCTCGACCTCGTAGCTGAAGTCCACGTGCCCGGGCGTGTCGATCAGGTTGAGCTGGTAGCGCTCGCCCTGACACTCGTGGTGGATCGTGACCGCGTGGGCCTTGATCGTGATGCCGCGCTCGCGCTCGAGGTCCATGTCGTCGAGCAGCTGGTCACGCATGTCGCGCTTCTGGACCGAGCCGGTCGCCTCGAGCATGCGGTCCGCCAGCGTCGACTTGCCGTGGTCGATGTGGGCGATGATCGAGAAGTTGCGGATGTGCTTGGTGTCCATCTCAGGCGTTCGCCTTCAGCAGTTCCTCGAGCTCCCCGGCCAGGGCGCGCAGCGCCCGCCCGCGGTGGCTGACCTCGGCCTTCTCGCCGGGCTCGATCTCGGCGAAGGCCTTGCCCGTGGCTGCGAAGCCTTCTTCGGCGAACTCGAAGAGCGGGTCGTAGCCGAAGAGGTGGTCCCCGCGGGGCACCTCGAGGATGAGCCCGCGGCTCTCGCCGCGCACCTCGGCCGCGATCGTCCCGTCCGGCCGCGCCAGGGCCAAGGCGCAGACGAAGCGCGCGCCCCGCGCCTCGCGCGGCACACCCGAGAGCTCCTCCAGGAGCTTCGAGTTGTTCGCGTCGTCGTCTCCGTGCGCGCCGGCGTAGCGCGCCGAGCGCACCCCCGGCGCTCCGCCGAGGTGATCCACTTCGAGGCCCGAGTCGTCCGCCAGGGCCCAGCAGCCCTTGGCCAGCGCCGCGCTCGTCGCCTTCTTGGCCGCGTTGCCCGCGAAGTCGGGCCGGTCCTCCACGACCTCCGGCAGCCCGCCGACGTCCGCCGGCAGCGCCAGCTCGATCCCGAGCGGCGCGAGTAGCCGCAGGAGCTCTGCGTGCTTCTTGGGGTTCCCGCTCGCTAGCAGGAGGCGCAGGGTGGAGGTGGTCACGACGCCGCCCGCGCTCGTCACTCGACGCCCAGCGCCGTCTTCTGGGCCTCGAAGATCTGCAGGCAGGCGGCGGCTCCCATCTCGAGCATGGCGTCGAGCGACTGGCGCGAGAAGGGCGCGCCCTCGGCCGAGCCCTGCACCTCGATGAACTCGTGGTCGCCGGTCATGACGAGGTTGAAGTCCACCTCCGCCTGGCTGTCCTCGGAGTAGTCGAGGTCGCAGATCTCCTCGCCGGCCACGCGCCCGACCGAGACCGCGCCGACCTGCCCGACCAGCGGCCAGCCGCGCAGGATGCGCTTGCGATCCATGTCCATGAGCAGGTCGTGCAGCGCAACCCAGGCCCCGCTGATCGCCGTCGTACGCGTTCCACCGTCGGCCTGGATCACGTCGCAGTCGAGCCAGATCGTTCGCTCGCTCATCTGCTTGAAGTCCATCACCGCTCGCAGGCTGCGGCCGATCAGGCGCTGGATCTCCACCGAGCGCCCGTCGACCCGCCCGCTGCGGTCGCGCGGCTTGCGACGGTCGGTGGAGGAGGGGAGCATCGCGTACTCCGCCGTCATCCAGCCCTGTCCCTTGCCCTGCAGGAAGCTCGGGACCCCGTCGGTGAAGGTCGCCGTGCACAGGACGCGGGTCTCGCCGAAGCAGGCCAGCACGGAGCCGGGGGCGTTCTTCGTGAATCCTCGCTGGAAGGCGAGGGGGCGCATGTCGTCAGGCGCGCGTCCGTCCTTTCTGGTCATGTCGGGGGAGGGCGTAGGGAGGCGGCGGGGATTATAGGTGGCGACCCCGCGCTCCCGCTCCGCGCGGCGGGGATTCTGCTCGACCGGGCCGAGTCTCACGCGAGGACGAGGTGGGCATCCATGGTCCGGTCGGCACCGTGTGCGGCCTCGTCCTGCAAGTACCTCTCTCCGGGCCGGACGGGGGGCTCTCCGCCCTGATCTCCCCGTCCCGGCGTTTCGTGTCGCCTCTGCCCCAGCGGCTGTCGGCGGCAGGCGGAGGGGGTCACGCGCCGGTCCGCAACGCGACCGCGGGCAGAGGGCGGAGCCGAACCGATCGCCGCCCCGGCGGTCACTCCACGGACGGCCTTGGCTGGAGCGTCGAGGGGCGAGAAGTGCCGCGCGCGGCGTCGCCTGCGGCTCGCTCCCCGCTACCCCACTGGCCCATCTCGAGATCCTCTCTCGCGGTGGTAGCGGTCGAGGGTGGCCTCCCGGGGGCCCACCTTGACTTCGATTCAAGCTTCCGAATAGTCGGTTGCGTGGGGATGTCCCGATCCCAGCCATTCCGGGAAGGAGTCGAGTGAAGTGATCGGCATCGCGAAGAGAAGACTCTCGAGGCTCGCCGAGCTCCTCGCCGAGCCGCCCGGCGCGCCGCTCGCGCGGAATCTGCGCGCCTTCCGCTTCCTCCTGCTCTTGCACGTCTCCGTGCAGAGTTGGAGCTATGTGATCACACCGATCAGGTCTGCGCACCTGGAGTTTCCCTACGCGGGCTCGATCGTCGTCTCGACGTTGATCTCTGCATGCGCCCTCCTCGCCTTGACGCGCTACGGACGCGTTGCGCCGATCCTGGCCCTGCCCCCGCTGATCTGCCGGCTGGCCTGGTCGGGCCTGTGGACCCCCAACCACACGGTCCTCGCCTTCGCCTGCCTCCTGTTGACGGCGACCCTGGACCCGGACCGGGACGACGAGGGCGTGCTCCTCGTCCAGGGCCTCCGCTGGATTACCCTCGTCGTGCTCTTCTCCACCGGTCTCCAGAAGTTGCTCCACGGATGCTGGTTCCGTGGCGAGTTCCTCGCGTGGATGCTCAGCAAGGGGACGGACGACTGGCGTTCGACCTTCGGGCTGCTCGTGCCCGCGAGCGAGATGGAGCGACTGACCGCGCTCGATTACCGTCCCGGCAGTGGGCCGTATCGCGTCGACTCCGTGCCCTTCATCCTGCTCTCGAACTTCACGTACTTGGCGGAGTTGCTCCTTCCGGTGCTCATTCTCCTTCGGCGTACCCGCGTCGCGGCGACACTCTTCGCGATCGGCTTTCTGCTCGCGATTCAGCTGGCGCCGCGCGAGTTCATGTTCTTCCTGTTGTTCACCAACCTCGTCCTGCTGTTTCTCCCGTGTGGTTGGAGCCGGCGTCTCACGCCGCTGATGGCCTGCGGTTATCTCTATCTGCTTGCCGCTCTGGCGAGACCCGACTTGTTCGGAGACTTCGTCATCAAAGCCAATGGGCGAATATGAAGCGCCGTGCAGTCATCGTATTCCTGGTGTTCTTCACCGCGTGGCCGCTCGTGCACCGAGCCCTCGTGGCTGCGTTCGAGATCAACCCGTGGAAACTCGCTGGCTGGGCGATGTTCTGCGTCCCCAATCCGAGTACCAAGTTGCGCGTGCAGGGGGTCAGGCACGGCCTCGAGGTCCAGGTCGATCTCACGGACCGCGACCGTCTCGAACTCAATGACTACAACCTCCGGCGTGGGATCCTCGGGGCGCTCGAGCCGCGACCGACGGAGCTGGCCGAAGCGATCCTCGCGCGCCACCCGGAGCTCGACGGGGTGGTGCTGTTCCTGAGTCGGTACTCCCTGGATCCGAGGACTGCCCTCCTCGAGTGGGAGGTCGAGGAGACGAGAGCGAGTCGGCCCTGAGCTCGGTCTGGGCTCTGGCCGCCCAGGCCAAGGTCGTGCTCCCTTTCCCCCGAGGGCGCCGCCGCGGCTCGAGCTGATGCTCGAGCCCACCTGCTCGAAACACTCTGCTAACACTTCTCCAGCTGAGTGCGTAGCCCACCTCATGCGAAGACAAGAGGCCATCCGGGGGCTCGCGTTGGCGAGCTCGATCACCCTCTACCTTTCCTGTTGTCGGGCGCCCGAGCCCTCGACGGAGGTCGAGGCCGTCGAGGTCACCACCGTGCAGGAGATCCAAGCTTCCCTCGAGGAAGTCGCGCCCGAAGAGGCTCCACGGCCCTGCCCCAAGCCCCTCGATCAAGACGGGGTCACCTATGTCGCCGCCGACCAGCCCCACTTGCCGTTGGTGCGCTATCGGGACGGTCAGCTCTCCCTCAGCGACTCCTGCGCCGTGCGCGAGGGGAACAAGCTCAATCGCAAGATACCGCCCGCCTACGTGAACGGGCGACCGATCGGATTCTGCTGAGTTCCCTGCCCCGACGTCTTCGTGCAAGACGTCCCGACTTTCCTGCGACAGAAGGATCTGGCGTTCCGGGATTACCTCGATTCCCGCCTGGAAGCCCTCATCGACGCCGAGCACTGCATTCGACTCAACTACGAGGCCTATCTCTTCGGAGACCTCTGGACCCGCGATCGCTTCCTCTCCGATCCGACCCTTTACTGCGGCCTCCTGACCGACCCCGTCAGCCGGGAGCGCTTCCGACCCCGCGAAGACTCTCCCCGCAGTCGCCACGAGGGGATCGTCTACTACTTCCAGAGCGAGGCCCAGCGCGAGCTCTTCGACGAGGACCCGGAGACCTACCGCCTACCTGGCTGGACGATGTGATCCCGTCTTGCCCACGGCGGGCCGTCCGGTGATCCTCGTCCGGAGTGGACACGAAGGCCGAGGAACGCCGAAGCGGCTACTCGCCGGCCTCGGCCGCGTACTGCTCCACCTCCCGCCAGATTCGCAGCGTGTTCCCCGACCAGAGCTTCGTGATCTCCTCCTCGCCGTAGCCCCGCCGGACGAGCTCCAGGGTCACGTTGAAAGTCTGGGACGCGTCCATCCAACCGAGCACGCCCCCGCCGCCGTCGAAGTCGGAGCTGATCGCGACGTGGTCGATGCCGATCAGGTCCACCGCGTAGTCGAGGTGGTCGATCATGTGAGTCACGGAAGCAATCTCGCGGCCCGCCTCGAACTCGCGCACCCGTCGGCGCAGCTCGGCGCGCTTCTCGCGGGCGTTCGTCACGTCGCCTCGGTCGAGGCCGAGCTCGGCGCGGGCCTCCTGGATGAAGGCGTCGCGCTCGGCGTCTCCCATCACGTAGGTCGCGAAGGCGACGATCTGGATCACGCCGCCGTTCTCCTTCAGCGCAAGGAGCTCGCGGTCGCTCAGGTTGCGGCCGTGGGGGAAGACGCCGTCGACGGAGGAGTGCGAGGCGATCACCGGCGCCTTCGACCAGGCGATCGCCTGCATCGTCGTCTCCTCGCCCGCGTGGGAGATGTCGACCAGGATGCCCAGGCGGTTCATCTCCTCGATCGCGCGGCGGCCGAGGTCGGAGAGTCCGCCGTGGATGTCCTCGCCTTCCGGAGTGTTCGAGTCGCCGAGCTGGCTGTGGCGGTTGTGCGTGATGCTCATGTAGCGCGCGCCGCGTCGGTGGAACTCCTCGATCAAGCCGAGGTCCTCACCCATCGCGTAGCCGTTCTCGATGCCGATGCAGGCGACGAGCTTGCCGCTCCTCGAGATGCGCTCGACGTCGTCAGGCGTGCGCGCGAGCTCGATGTGCTCGGGGTAGCGTCGTAGCATGCGCTCGATGGTGTCGAACTTCGACAGCGCGACCTGCTTCGCCTCGGCGAAGCCGGCGGCGTCCAGGGCGCCCTGGGCGACGTATACGATGTAGAAGGCCACGTCGAGCCCGCCCGCGCGCATCTTCGGGAAGTCGACCTGGTTCGTGCCCCAGATGGTCGGGTCCTGCGAGAGGATCGCGTCGCGGCGGGCCTCGGGCTCCTCGGGGAGCTCCTCGGAGGCGAGGGTGAGCGAGATGTCCTTGTGCGTGTCGAGCGTCAGGGTCCGCCAGTGGATCTCGCGGGCCCGCTGGCGCAGCTCGGCCTCGGCGTCGAGCGAGAGGAGCGAGATCTCCTGCGTACCGGGGTCGGATCGGGACGGGCCCTCACGGTCGTCGCGCCATGTGATCGCCTTCGTGACCGGATCGACGCGCGCGAGCCGGGGTCCGGTGCCTGGACTGATGCCAAACCCGAGCACCCACTGGCCGTCCGCGAGCACGCCAATGCGGCTCGCGTCGAGCGACTCCGTCAGGCCGAGGTCCTCGCCCGTGATCGTCGCGACGAGCTCGCCCGTGCCATCGACCTCGAGGATCGAGCCGCCGTCGCCCCAGACGATCAGTGTGTGTCCGTCCTCCTTGCGGAAGGCGTCGGTGCGTCGGCCTCCCGCGCCGTCGGGACCCGGGAGCTCGAAGCCCCACACGACCGCGCCGCTCTCCGGTTCGTACTCTCGAACGCTCGAGTCGCGCCCCTGGCAGACGAGCCAGTTTCCCGAAATCAGGGGAGGCAGGACCCGCGTCAGCCCGGGGCCCTCGTGCCCGGCCTGCCCGAGATCGATCTCACGCAGCACATTGCCCAGCCGGTCGATCTCGACGAGACGCGGTGGGGACGCGACCGCGAGCAGCAGGTTCCCGTGCTCGAGCGGCTGCATGCCCTCGATCCGCGTGCCCTCGCCGAGGCGGGCTCCGTCGAAGTGCCAGACGACGGAGCTCGACCGGCGCTTGAACTCGATCACGCGCTCCTCGCCTTCGAGAAAGATCAGGTTGCCGTTCGCGAGCTCCGAAATCTCTCTCGCGCCCTGTCGAGGCAGCTCCCACTCGATGGTCCCGTCGGCCGCCTGGATCACGATGTGACCGGGGTCCTGATAGACGACGCGGTGCCCGGCGGGGTTCGCGTCGCCCTGAAGGGGCATGACGGCCAGGAGCGTGAGCGGAAGGAGCATGGTCGAGTTCGAGTGCGGTGCGGAGGGGCTGGACGGGTGGCTCGAGGGAGCCGCGCAGCCTACTGTGCGCGAGGATGGCGTGGGCGACGAACCGGAGCAGGGGGGCTGCCGCCGCGTCACCGATGCTCAGTCCCGGAGCTCGATTCCCCGCACCAGCTCGAGCGGCAACACGTGTCCGCGCCCGTCCGCTCCGGCGAGCTCGAGGCCCTCGGTGAGGGAGAGGCCCCGCACCATGCCGGCGTGGCATTCCTTGCCGCAGCGCACGACCACCGGGCGCTCCGCCAGGTCGCTGGCGACGAGGTAATCCTCGGCGAGGCGCCGGTGGTCGCTGCGTACCTGGGCGAGGCGCGGACCGAGGCGCGCGAGCAGGGCCTCTCGAGCGGTTTCGAGGCTCAGGTCGCGCCCTAGCCGCGCGAGGCTCGTCACCGGCTGCTCTTCGAGCAGCTCGTTCGGGAACTGCCGCTGCCGCACGTTGAGGCCGATGCCGAGCACGTAGTGCGGCTGCGCCGGGTCGAGGGCGCGACTCTCCGCGAGCAGGCCGCAGATCTTGGCGCCGCGCACGAGCACGTCGTTGGGCCATTTCAGGCGCGGCGCGTCCTCGGTAAAGGGCGCCAGACCGAGGCTGTTCAAGGCCTCGACCGCCGCCAGCCCCGCGGCGATCGTCAACGCCGCCGGGAGGTAGGGCGGTGGCCCGGGCAGGAGCACGACCGAGAGGTAGAGCCCCTCGTCCACGGGGCTGACCCAGGCGGTCCCGCGCCGGCCGCGCCCCGCGCTCTGCCCGCGCGCCACGTGCACGTCCCCATCCCGCGCATCCCCCGCCGCCAAGGCCGCGAAGGCGCGCTCGGAGGTGGAGTCGACGACGTCGTGGTGGACCAGCCGGAAGCGCACGGGCGAAGTGTAGCAGTCCGTGAGGCGGCCGAACCGCAGGCGGGCTCTCTGCAGTCTGTGGCGAGCCGACTCCTTCAGGACTCCTTGTTCTTCTCGTCCCAGATCATCGGCTCCCAGAGCTCGACCTTGTTCCCGTCCGGATCCATGATCCAGGCGAACTTGCCGTTCTCGTGGGATTCGGGGCCATGGACGATCTCCACGCTCGCTTCCCGAAGCTGCTCCAGCAGCCCGTCGAGGTCGTCGACCCTGTAGTTGACCATGAAGCTCGACTCGCTCGGGCTGAACCACTGTGTGTCGTGGTCCGCCACGTGCCACACCGTGAGGCCCTCATCCTCGGCCTTGTCGTCGGGCCACTTCAGGACCGCGCCGCCCCAGTCCTCCAGCGACATCCCCAGGTGCTCCCGGTACCACGCCGCCAGCGCGGCCTTGTCGCCACGACTCTTGAAGAACACTCCGCCGATTCCGGTGATTCTCGCCATCGTTGATCTCCTACTCTTTCACTCGTCTTGCTCGGAAGCCGCCACTCCGGAGCCGTGCAGTTCGGAGTCGCCGCCAACGCGACGAGCCCGATCGGTATCAAGAGCGATGCGCTCCTCCCAATCTCGAGGAAAGCGCCCTCGCCTGGCGGGCGGCCGCACCCTGGGGGACGAGTCGCGATCGCATCGACGCAGTCTAGCAGCCCCAGCGGCCTCGACGACTCGCTGGTGGGCAGCCTCGGGCCTTCCGCCGTCCTACTTGCGGACCCGGCGGATCCGCTGCGGGGATTCGCCCGCGATCCGCTCGATCTCTCCGATGACCTCCAGATGGAGCTTCACGGTCACCGTGTGCCAGGTGATCGACCCGAGCTCGTCGCGCTCCGACTTGGAGAGCGCCTTGGCCACGAGGGGCGACAGGTCCTTGAAGGCGATCCCCGTCTTGTTCGCGGGCACGACCTTCCGGATCGCCTTGCGGATCGCGTCGTACTTCCACTTCGGGATGCGAGTGCCCTGCTTGCCCTTGGTGGGCGTCTTGCAGAGGACTTTGGTCTCGGTCTCACTGGCCATCGGTGCCCCGTGTCGTTGCGGTGGTTGTCGAGCTGCGTCGCCGGACGATCCCGGCGATGAACACGGCGATCAAGCAGAGCGCCGTCATCGGGAAGACGCAGAATCCCAAGGAAAGTTTCAGCATCGTGACGCCGCTGGCGACCCCCAGCACCCCGGCCTGGGGGTCGGGGAAGCCGGAAACGGCGAGCCCCAGGCATGTGTTCTCGACGAGCTCGAGGAACCCGACCGCGAGGGGGAGGTAGGCCAAGAGCAGAGGTCGGCGACTCGGACCGAACAGGCGCCCCAAGCTGAACGCGAGGACGAGGGTCAAGGCGATCGCGGTCAGAAGTGCGTTGCCGACGTCGAGGAGCTGGAAGGTGCCGTAGGCCGTGCGCCCGTCCGGGCCGATCGACTCGAGCCACTCGTGGGCGTCGGCGGCCGAGTAGCCGAAGCGCTCCTCCAGCAGGCTCGCCTCCTCGCCGGCGCTCTTGATCGAGGCGTAGGGCCCGAGCGCGAAGAAGGCTGCGGAGAGCGCGATCCAAGCGAATACGGCAGCTCCCGCGACGCGGCCCGTGGCGATCCGCTGGAGGCTGGACGGAGTCATCAGCAGAGGGGAAGTGGCTGCACGACGGGTTCGTTTGCAGGGAGCGTTCGCCGCGGTGGTTCGAGTCGCAGCGGCCCGGGTCGACGGAGCCCTCGTGTTCGACATCGTATCCAGGCGTGCGAGGTCGGATCTGGCGGATCCCGCTCCACGGCGGAGGCCGAATCCAAGACTTACCGAAGGGCACGCGGCTCGAACGCGGCGGAAACGCTGGAGTCGCCTCGGAGACTCAGTTCCCTTCGATCAGCTCAGCGGCGTCCCGACTCGGTCGCGTCGACTCGATCCCTCGCGCGGGCCGCAGCCCGAGGTTCTGGTCTCGGTACTGCGGCTCCGCCGCGCCGCGGTGGCTGGAGCGGGCGCTGAATGGCGCGTCGGTGAAGCTGCCGCCGCGGCCCGTGCGGCGGGGCGAACCCTTGTAGAGGCGCTCGCCCGTTCCCTCGGCCACCGGGAGGTCGTAGTTCGCGAAGTCGTCCTTGCACCACTCCCACACGTTGCCGTGGGTGTCGTGCAGGCCGAAGGGATTGGGACCGTAGATGCCCACGGGAGCCGTGGCGATGTAGCCGTCCTCGAAGTCGGGCACGCCGGCCTTGAGGGAAGGCCAGGTCACCTGGGCGCGGGCCGCGGTGCGGTCGACGACGTTGGCGACTCCCTCGAGGCTGGCGGGGTCGTCGCCAGTCCACCAAGGGGTCGTCGTCCCCGCCCGCGCCGCGTACTCCCACTGGGCCTCGGTCGGGAGTTCGAGGCCGAGGCGCGCGAGGACCTCCTCGGCCTCCTCCCAGCTCACCGACTCGACCGGGTGCGAGAGGTCGTTCGGGAGCGCGCCGTGGACCTGGCCGGGCAGGTACTGGCTCGGGTTCTCCCGGGTGAAGCGCAGCCACTGACCCTGGGTCATCTCGTACTTCGAGAGGAAGAAGGGCGCGAGCTCGACCTCGTGCACGGGGCCCTCGCTGTCGATGGCGGCGGCGTCGATGTTGGGGGCGGGGGGCATCCCCTGGGCGATGGGGCGATTGGCGCCCATCCGAAAGCGGCCGCCGGGGACGAGCACGAAGACGAGGCCGGTCTCCTCGTCGATCTCGAGCTCGCCGTCCGCGCCGCGCACGGCGGGCTCGCCGGTCTGGAGATGGGCGAACTCCCACAGTCCGCTCGCGGGGTCGGGGCCGAGCGGGAGCAGGCCGAGCTGGGGCGGGAGCGCGAGGCCGTCGTAGGCCGGGGCGAACATGCGGTCCGCGACCGCCGCGCTGGCCTCTTCCCACTCCGCGCGCGGCTCCTCGATCGTGCGCCGTACGACGCTCTCGGCGAAGGCCAGCCGCTCCTCGATCTGGGCGATCAGGCCCTCCTGGTCCGCGACGAAGTCCTCGAGCTGCTCGACGAGCTCGGCCAGCTTGTCGTGTTGCCAGCGGTCGCGGTCGTCGGTGAAGCGCCAGCTGCGCCGCTCTTCGACGGCGACCTCGAGCTCCGCGAGGCGTCCTTCGGCCCACTCCAGCTCCTCGCCGAGCTCCTCCGGGCCGCCGGCCTCGAGGCGGTGGAGCAGCCCCGCGCGGCGCATCTCGAGGTCGGCGATCTCCTCGGTGGCCGGGTGAGTCTCGCGATCGCGTGTGCGGTCCTCGTCGGTGTAGGGCAGGGCGCGCGCCCTCAGTCGCTGGAGGGCGGCGCGGTGGCCGTCGAGCTGGTCGCCGAGGGTGCGGGCCTTGGCGAGCCAGCGGCGCATGTCGTGCGCGCGCTCGGGCACGGCCGGCCAGAGGCGGTCCACCTCGGCGACGTAGTCCTCGAGGTCCGTCAGGTCGGCCACCTGCATCAGCTGCAACACCTCGGTGGCGCGGCTCGCGGCCAGGGTCGAGGACCAGAGGAGGCCGACGCCGCTCGAGAGGAGGAGCAGGCCCACGGCGACCGCCGTGCCGACCGCCGCGCGGTGCCGCCGCAGGAACTTCCCCGAGCGGTAGCGCCAGGTGTCCCGCTGCGCGCGCACGGGGTGGCCCGCGAGATGGTTCTCCACGTCCTGGCCGAGCTGCTCGGCGGAGGCGTAGCGCGACGCCGGCTCCTTGCGCAAGGCCTGCAGGCAGATCGCGTCTAGGTCGCCGGCGAGCTGCCGGCGCAGGCGCCCCGGGTCCGTCGAGCGGCGGGCCGCGAGCTTCTCGGCGCTGGACCAGTAGCTCGTGACCGAGTCCTCGAGGGAGTCCTGGGGCGGCCGGCCGAGGGCGGTGCTCGGACGCTGGGCCTCCTCCTCGCAGATCGAGAGCTCGAGCTCGTGGGCGAGCTGCGTGCGCTGGCGATAGGGGCGCCGGCCGATCAGGAGCTCGTAGAGCAGCACGCCGAGGGAGTAGACGTCGCTGGCCGTCGTGATCGGCTCGCCGCGCACCTGCTCGGGGCTGGCGTACTCGCGCGTCATCGGGCGCTCGTTGGGGCTCGTCTGGCTCGGCTCGTCGCCCTGGGAGTCGTCGCCCTCCGGCGAGAGGACCTTCGCGATGCCGAAGTCGAGCAGCTTGGGCCTGCCCTCGTCGTCGACCAGGATGTTGCCCGGCTTGATGTCGCGGTGCACGACGAGCTTGCGATGCGCGTCCTGGACCGCGGAGCAGACGGCGCGAAAGAGCCGCAGCCGCTCGGCGACGGTCGCGCGGCGCTCGTCGCACCAGCGGTCGATCGGCTCGCCCTCGATGTACTCCATCACGAGGTAGGGCTGGCCGTCCTCGGTCGCGCCGCCGTCGAGGAGGCGCGCGATGCCGGGGTGGTCGAGGCGCGCGAGGGTCTGGCGCTCGGCGTGGAAGCGCCGCAGGAGCTCCGCGCCGCCAGCGCCCGGACGGATGAGCTTGATCGCGACCGTCTGCTCGAAGTCGTCGACGCGCGTCGCCTCGAAGACCGTCCCCATGCCGCCGCTGGCGATCGCGCGGCGCAGGACGTAGGCGCCGATGCGTGTGCCAGGTCCGGGAGCGGGCGCCAGGTCCGCCGGCACATCCTCCAGGATCTCGGCGAGGGTGGCGGGGGTGGGCGGCGCGGGTAGCGCCTCGGGGCCCTGGTCGGCGCGCAGGAGGCCCTCGACCTGGGTGCGCATGACCTCGTCCCCGGCGCACTCGCGCTCGAGGAAGTCGTGGCGCTCTTCGGGCTCGAGCTCGAGAGCTCGTTCGAAGAGCGTCCGCACCCGCTGCCAGCGTGACGGGTCCATGGTGGGGGAGGGCCCGGCGGCCCCGCCCCATGATGGTCGGCGGGGTCGCGGGCCGCAAACCGGCCGCGCCTCAGGCGCCCTCGGCCCCCAGCTCCTGGCGCAGCCAGGCCCGGGCGCTGCGCCAGTCGCGCTCGATCGTGCGCTCGGAGACCTCGAGCACCCGCGCCGCCTCCGCGCCACTCAGGCCCGCGAAGAAGCGCAGCTCGACGACCTGGGCGGCGCGCTCGTCGAGCTCGGCCAGGCGGTCGAGGGCCCGGTCCAGCTCGACCAGGTCCTCGGCGCGCTCCTCCGTCGGGCCGGCCGCCTCGAAGAGGGTCACGCGCCCGCGATCCCCGCCGCGCTTCTTCGCCGCGCGCTTCTCCGCGTGGTGCACGAGGACCCGGCGCATGGCCGTGGCGGCGAGGGCCAGGAAGTGGCGGCGGTTCTGCCAGTCCTGGCTGCGCTGGTCGACGAGCTTGAGATAGGCCTCGTGGACGAGGGCCGTCGGCTGGAGCGTGTGTCCGGCGCGCTCGCGGTCGAGCTGGCGCCGCGCGAGGCGTCGCAGCTCGGCGTAGACCACCGGGAAGAGGCGCTCGAGGGCCTCGGGGTCGCCCTCGCGACAGAGGGCCAGGAGCTGGGTGACGTCGGCCGGGGCGGTCATGGGAGGGGGCCGAGGGCGATTCTAGCCCGATCCCCTCACCAGCTCCCGCCCCGAGCGGCTCCAACCGGCCGGCTTCACCGGCCTCTCGTCCGCTGGCGGCCCTTTGGCCTGTCGGTCGTCCTCGACGGGGTGTTCAACCCCGCCTCCGGGGACCGACAGGCCGCGGTGTCCCTCGACACAGAATGGCCACCAGCGAACGAGTTGAAACCACTGGGGGCGAAAGCTGGTGAGGGGATCGGGCTAGCCGGCGTGGAGGTTTTCTTCGGATCCCTGTCGGCGGCCGGAGCCAGTTCCGGCGTGGAGGGCTGTCCCGGGGGGGCGAGTCCCCAGCGGCCCCCCGGGACGGACCCCGACCGACCTCCCGACAGATCCTTCCGATGAACTCCCAAGTGCAAACGAGCGTCTCCTCCGCCCTCGCCGGCGCCTTCCTGGCCGCCTTCCTCGCGACCCCCGCAGCCTCCCAGACGGGTCCCGCGACTCTCCCCGGAGGGTCGGCCATCCAGGCTCCGGGCATGCCCTGCTTCCAGCCGGTGCCCAAGCCCGGCCGCGACCCCTCCAGCCAGCGGGACTACAACTGCTACTACTTCGGCAACTACACCTGGAACGACGGTGGCGGGGCCGGCAGCGTCTCGGGCCGCATCTACTGGCCCTCGATCTGCGGCGACGGCACGACCAACCCCCCCGGCGAGTTCGCGCTGCCGACCGTGCTCCTGATGCACGGGGACGGGCACAACTACCTGGACTACGGCTACCTGATGCGCCACCTGGCCTTCAACGGCTTCATCTGCGCGTCGATCGAGAGCAGCGGCACGAACCAGGAGCGCGCGGCTCAGGCCCAGACCTTCCTGGGCTTCATGAAGGACAACTGGACCTATCGCGACTGGGTCGACAATGAAAACCTGGGCTTGATCGGCCACAGCCGAGGCGGTGAGGCCGTCCTGACCTTGGCGCGCAACATCGTCGACCTGGGCCTCGACTTCAACGTCAACGCGATCATCTCCCTCGCCCCGACCGACAACCAGGAGGGCGGCGGGAGCGCAGAGAGCCTGGGAGGCATGGAGAGCGAGGCTTTCCTCGTGATCTACGGAACCCATGACGAGGACGTCACGGGCTACTGCGTCAGCGGCGGCCTGCCGGAGTGCGGGGCGGCCCCGGTCGGCCCGCGGAGCACGGGCTTCGCGCTCTACGACCGCGCGGGCAGCGAGGGCGAGACCGAGCCCTTCCCGCTCTACGACGAGGTCGTGGACAAGGTCCTGCTCTACGTCGAGGGCGCCAACCACAACGGGTGGCGCAGCACCTGCGCCGGCTTCCCGCCCATCGGCCAGCTGAGCTGCAGCGAGCACCAGGAGCTTGCGAAGGGCTGGATGAACTCCTTCTTCCGCTGGCACCTCCGGGACCAGGACATCTACCGCTACTTCTTCACCGGCGACCTGCCCATCCCCGCCGTCGCCGACAACGGCATCGTCGTGCACCACAGCTACTCCCCGGGCTACGACCGCCGCGTCGTCGACAACTTCGAGCAGCCCGGCTGGGGCACGAACACGATCGGCGGCCTCGTGTGGAAGGAGTCGAGCCTGACCGTCGAGAAGGACGGCACCACCTGGGACTACGAGTACTCGAGCCCCCACGACACGCGCAGCCTGACGGTGAGCTGGTCTCCCGGCGGCTTCGCTCCCTGGATCCGCTTCGAGATCCCGAACAACGGCACCATCTGGGGCGGCCCCTATCGCGACGTCTCGCGCTACGAGTTCCTCAGCCTGCGGGCGGGCCAGGTCTACGGTTCGGCCTTCAACACGCCTGGTCAGGGGAAAGACTTCTACGTGCAGCTGCGCGACTCCGGCGGCGGTCAGTCGAACTTCGTCCGCGTCAGCGACTTCGCGAGCCTTCCGTATCCCACCGAGGCTCAGGTCGTGAAGTACCAGCAGATCATCGACGTCGTGACCTCGCCGATGAAGTCCGTGCGCCTCCCGCTCTGCCGCTTCGAAGGCGTGAACAAGCAAGAGATCAGCTCGGTCTGGTTCTTCTTCACGGCCAGCGGCAGCTCCTCGGGCGAGCTCTTCCTCGACAACATCGAGTTCACCCACTGAGAGCTCCCCGCTTCCTCGGGAAGCTCCCCCCTCCCCCCGGCCGCGGCCCCCCCGACGAAACACGGGGTGGGCCGCGGCGCTCGTTCAGCGCTGGGCGGCGGAGATGTGCGGCGAAGAGGGCGATTCTGCTAGAAATACGCCCCCTCGCTCCGCTCCCCAGCGGAGGACGACGGATCGATCCCCCGACCCCCCGAAGGAGACCCCATGAGCGAGATCGTGAGAGGCGAGGACCTGAGCGAGCGGGAGAAGCGCCTGCTCTTCTGGGCCAGCTTCCTGTCCCTGGCGGCCGCGGGCTTCGGCTTCTCCTTCCGTGTGGCGATGATGGAGGACTACGGCGCGGAGCTCGGGCTGACGAACCTCCAGGTCGGCTGGGTCTTCGGCGCGTCGCTGTGGCCGATCGCGATCACGATGATCGGCTTCAGCCTGGTCGTGGACAAGACGGGCTATCGCCTGCCGATGTACGGGGCCTTCCTCTTGCAGGCGGCCTCGGGTGTCGGGACCTACTTCGCCGACAGCTACGGCGCGCTCTACGTCTTTGCCCTCTGCGCGGGCCTCGGTCACGGGATCGTCGAGGCGGTGATCAACCCGATCTGTGCGGCGGTCTACAACCAGGAGAAGACCAAGTGGCTGACGATCCTGCACGCCGCCTGGCCGGCGGGGCTGGTCGCGGGGACGCTGCTGATCATCGGCTCCGATGCGGCCTTCGGCGAGCTGGACTGGCGCGTCCACGCGCTCTGGATCTTGATCCCCGCCGTGGCTTACGCCCTGATGTACGGCCCCTGCAAGTTCCCGGTGGACGAGCGCGTGCAGGCCGGCGTGCCCTACCGCGTGATGCTGCGGCAAGTCGGCTTCCTGGGCGCTGCCCTCGCATCGACCCTCCTGATCTACGAGATCGGCAACCAGGTCGAGCAGCTCAGCGGCTGGGAGAAGCCCGCCGCCTGGTTCAGCACCAGCCTCTACGCCGGCCTCGGCGTGGGCGTCGCCTATGGCCTCCTCGTTCGCGGGGTGGGGCAGGTGGTGTTCTTCCTGATGTGCCTCCTGATGATCCCCGTCGCGACCGCGGAGCTCGGCACCGACGGCTGGATCAAGCAACTCATGACGCCCGTGCTGCAGGACCTCGAGTGGAACCCGGCCATGGCGCTCGTCTTCTCGGCGACGATCATGCTCGTCTTCCGCGTCTTCGCCGGCGGGATCTTGAAGCTCTTCTCGCCGCCGGGCCTCCTGTGCGTGAGCGGGATCTTCTCCGCCGCGGGCCTCTACTGGCTGTCCGGCGCCGCGGGCGCCTCGATCTTCATCGCCTTCACGATCTACGCCCTGGGCCAGACCTTCTACTGGCCCTGCGTCCTCGGCTTCACGGCCGAGCGCTACCCCCAGGGCGGCGCGTTGACCCTGAACACGGTCTCGGCCATCGGTCTGCTCTCGGCGGGCATCGTCGGCACGCCGATCCTCGGCGCGGCCTTCGACCGTTCGACCCACGAGACGGTGGCGGTCGAGGCGCCGGCCCTCGCGGCGGCGGCCACGGAGGAGAAGAGCTTCTTCGGCATGACCCACGACGCGATCCTGCCCGAGAAGAAGGACGCCTACCTCGCGAGCCTCACCGACACCGCCGAACGCGATCGCGTCGAGGCGACCTACGGTGCGGCCGCCAAGCAGGCGGGTCGCGACGTCCTGGCCTACGCCGTGCGCTTCCCGCTGATCCTGGTCGTGGCCTTCGGCCTGATCGCCCTCTGGTTCCGGATGCGCGGCGGCTACAAGCCGGTGCACCTGAGCGACGGAAGCGCAGCGGACGCCTAGTCGTCCCCGACATAGCCAAGCCCGCGCAGGCGCTCGAGGGCATCGCCCTCGAGCTCGACCCGCGTGCCCGAGCCGCGGCGAGCTTTGGCGCGCTCGCGGGCGCGGCCGGCGCTCTCCTGGAGGAATCGACGCAGCGCCTGCTCCATCTCCTTCGCCGCCGGGTCCTGGGAGAGGTCCCGCAGCTCGGCGGGGTCCTCGGTGCGGTCGAAGAGCTCCCAGCCGTCTTCGTCGCGCACGAGGGCTCCTTCGCTGTCCCGCAGAGCGACCACGGCGTCCTTCGCCTCGGCGGGCAGGTACGGCCGTAGCATGCGGGCTCCGCGCACGACCTCGAGCAAGGAGCGACCGGCGCTCGGCGCGTCGGAAGGCGAGTCGAATTCGAGACCGCAGAGCTCGAGCACGGTCGGGGCGATGTCCACGAGGCCCCCGAGGACCTCGAAGCTCGCGGCGCGCGAGTCGGGCGTGCGCACGAGGAGCGGCACGCGCAGGTGCTCGGCGTAGAACTGGGAGTGCAGTCCCTGGCCGTGCTCGTAGAACTCCTCGCCGTGGTCCGAGGTCAGGATCACGACTGTGTCGCGGGTGCGTCCGCTCGACTCGAGGTGGTCGAAGAGGCGCGCCAGGTCGCGGTCGAGGGTGGCGATGCCGGCGTCGTAGAGGTCCGAGAGCCAGGCGCGCTCCTCCGGCCCGAGGACCTCGCCGCGTTCGTTGAGCTGCTGCAGCCAGGCGGAGGCTCCGAGCTCACCGTCGGGGCGCCTTCCGGCGAAGCTCGCCCAATCGGGTCCTGCGAAGCGTTCCAGGTCCTCCGGCGCCGCTTCGTAGGGCAGCTCGCCGAAGTCCGAGTGGGCGTCGTAGCAGTGCAGGAAGGCGAAGAAGGGCGCGTCGCCAGCGGCTTCGACGAGCTCGATCACCTGCTGCACCTTCTCGGCGGCGCCCTGCTCCACGCTGCGGTAGAGCTCGAAGCCGCGCCCCAGCCCGTAGCGCGCGTCCACCCAGGGGCAGTCGTCCACGATCGCCATCGTGCGGTAGCCCGCCGCGCCCATGCGGTCGGCGAGGGTCGGGAGATCGGCGGGGAGCGCGCGCTCCTCGTTCACGCCGTGCACGCTCGGCTCGAAGCCGGTGAGCATCGACACGTGGCAGGTGAGGGTCCAGGCGTCCGGCGCGAGCACGCCCTCGAAGCGCCAGCCCTCCTCGAAGAAGCGCGCGATGTTGGGGCTCGTGTCGCGCTCGTAGCCGTAGCTCGTCAGCCGATCCGGGCGCAGGGTGTCGAGGGAGATCAGGACGACGTTCGGCCGCTCGGGCCAGGCGGCCGCGGGCGGCGCCGAGAGGATGCCGAGGAGGGGCGCGCCGCAAGCGGCGACGGCGGAGGCGACCCCGAGGGTGGCGCTGGCGCGCGGCAGGCGCCGCGGCCGAGCCAGCCAGGCGGCGAGGAGGGCACAGCCGGCGGCGACGAGCTGCACGGACAGGGCGCGCGCTCCTTCCCAGCCCGGCGCGAAGAGGCTCGAGGCCGGCAGGCGATGGGTGACGAAGAGGAAGCCGAGGCCGAAGAGGGCCGCGCGCACGAGCCGCTCCGCCGCTGCGCCCGCGCGCCGATCCACGGCCGCGGCGAGGAGCAGGGCCGCACCGGCCGCGGGGATCGAGAGCCACAACCCGTGCGCCAGGGTGCCGAGGGCCGCCGAGGCCGCGAGCCCGTTCGGCACCGGCGCGAGGTCGCCGAAGCGGGCCAGGACCAGCGCCGCTCGAGGACCGGAGAGCAGGAATCCCACGGCCGCGGCGCGCAGGATCCAGCCCAGCGTGCCCTCGCTGCGTGCCTCGGCGGCCTTCGAGGGTCGATCTCGGTTCGTCACGGGGCGCCAGCCTAGCCCTTCCGCCGGGTCGACGGACAGATCGCGGTCCCCCGGGCGTAGGGAAGGCTAGCTGCCTGCACCGGACTCCGGGAGAATGCATCCCGCCCGCCGCCCCGCTCGAAGCTCCGTTCCCGTGAAGCGCATCCTCCTGATCCTCGTCGGTATCGCCGCCGCCTCGCTCCTCGTTCAGCTCTGGGTCATGGACTTCGAGCTGCCGGCCCTGGAGGGGCCGGCCTCCGCGGAGGCCGCCGACGATTCGGAGCGGGGAGCCCTCTCGCGCGGGGGCGGCGAAGGGGAGAGCGCCCGCGATCCGCAAGAGGCGACGAGCCTCGTGCCCGGCGACGCGAGCGCGGCCCGCCGCGAGGTCGAAGTCCTCGACTTCGACCTGGAGCAGGCGCGCTGGGTCGAGGGGCGCGTCTTGCTGCCTCGGGGAACGCCGAGCGACGAGGAGGCCGTGGTCGTCGCCACGCGCGTGCGCGACGACGCCAGCCCCCTCGGGCTCGGGGACGAGGAGCGCCAGGACGCCCCGCGCCTGCTCTCGCGCGCCCCGGTCGAGGACGATGGTCGCTTCCGCCTGCCCGTCCCCGGCGACCTCGAGGAGGTGCACCTCGGCGTGCGCGGCCGCTACCTCTACAGCGAGTCCTCCCGGGCCTTCGGTCCCGCCGCCGAAGAGGTCGAGCTGCGCGCGACCCTCGGAGCCTGGATTCGCGGTCGCGTCGAGCCCGCGCCCGGGTCCACGGCCGACCTCTCGGGCCTCGAGGCGCGCCTGGTCGTCGATCCCGAGGACAGCACGAACATGTTCGACGGCTCGGCCTGGGAGCAGCGGGTCGTCGCGGCCGAAGGCGGGCGCTTCGAGCTGCGAGGCGTCGCGACCGGCGACCCGTTGCGGGTCTTCGCCCTCTCCGACGTCGTGCCCGCGGCGACCAGTGAAGCCCTCCGCCCCGAGCCCGGCGAGGCCATCGACCTGCGGCTCGTGCCCGCGCCCGGCGGCCGCGTCCGCGGGCGGGTGATCGATCAGGAGGGCGAGCCGGTCGCCGGGGCGGAGGTCTTCGCCCTGGTGGACGCGAACTTCATCGCCGGCCGCCTCGGCCGGCGCGTGCGCGAGGGCGAGAGCGGCGCGGACGGGAGCTTCGACCTCCCCGGTGTGGCGGCGGGTTCCCTCAGCGTGCGCGCGGCCCTGGACGACCACCTCGTGGTCTCCGAGCGCGTCGAGCTCGAGCCCGGGTCGACGGTCGAGGGCGTCGAGCTGGTCCTGACCCGGGGCCGCTCGATCGCCGGCCGAGTCGTCGGCCCGGACGGCGCGCCGCGGGCGGGTTGCGACCTGCGAGCCCTCTTCGACGTCGGCACCATCGGCGGCATGGACGGCATCTACGCCATCCGCGGCAGCTTCCAGCGCAGCCAGAGCGACGAAGAAGGCAACTTCCGTCTCTCCGGCCTCGGGCGCGGGCCCTTCACGGTCTCGGCCAGCTGGGTCCCCGAGGAGCTGCGCGAGCACGAGCCCGGCGACGAGCGGCGGGCTCCCCGCGCCGAGACCGCGCGCATCGACCGCGTGCAGCCGGGGGTAGAGGACCTGGAGTTGCGCCTCTCCGCCCCGATCGCGGTGCGAGGTCGAGTCTTCGACGCCGAGGGCGCGCCGGTGGACGACCTGCGCGTGCGCGCCGAGCGCTCGGCGGAGAGCCTCGTCGCGGGCTTCGGCGCCGAGATCGTCCAGCGCCGCTTCGAGGACTCCGGCGGGAGCTTCGAGCTCTGGGGGCTGCGCGAGGGCAGTTGGTCGCTCGTGGTCTCCTCTCTGGGACACGCGCCCTCGGAGGCGGTCGACGTCCTGCTCCCCGTGGACGAAGACGCGCCGCCCATCGAGTTCCACCTGGAGCCCGAGCTCTGGGTCGCGGGTCGCGTCCTGCGCCCGGACGGGACGCCCGCGGAAGGCGCCGAAGTGAGCGGCTCGAAGAGCTCCCTCGAGCGCATGTCCCAGGCCTTCCACGCCGTCGAGGACGAGGACACGCGCAGCGACGCCCGCGGTGCTTTCCGCGTCGGCGGCCTGCGGGCGGGGCGCCTCTCCCTCGTGGCGCGCGCCGACGGCTACGCCGAGTCCGAGCCCCTCGAGGTCGAGCTCGAGGCCGGCGCGCCCGCGGAGGACCTCGTCCTGCGCCTACGGGCGGCAGCGGTCGTGACCGGCGAGGTCTACGGCGAAGACGGCCGCCTCGCCGTGGGGGACGCGGTCATCGCCCAGGTCCCCGGCTCCCAGGACATGGTCCAGACCTCGACCGACTCCGAAGGTCGCTTCCGCTTCGACGACATGGTCCCGGGCAAGTGGCAGGTCGTCGCCATGCCGAACGAAGACGAGATGGCGAGCGTGCTCGACGAGGAGGACGGAGGCGTGGGCCGCCTGCTCGCGGGCATGCGCATCCAGGTCGTCGACCTCGGCGAGGGCGACGAGGTTCACGTGCTCCTCGGCGAGCCCCTGCCCGACCCGGTGCGGGTCTTCGGCCGAGTCACGATCGACGGCAAGCCAGTGCCGGGTGTCGTGGTCTCCTTCATCGCCGAGGCCGGGCAAGAGGCCAGCGTGCGCTTCGGGAGCGCGGATTCCGCGGGTCGCTACGAGCTCTTGCTACCCGTGGCGGGGCCCTACGTGATGCTCCTGCAGCGCATGGGCCAGGTGATGGCCGAGACCAGCCTCGAGTACCGGGTCCTGATCCCCGAGGCCGAGGAGCACGAGCTGGACGTCGCGATCCCCCTCGGTCGCCTCTCCGGCCGCGTCCTCGGCCCCGACGGCGATCCCCTCGAGGACGCGCGCGTCTCCCTCGTCAGCGAAGGAGGCGAGGGCTCGACCTTCTGGGGCGGGCAGTTCACCGAGATCGGGACCGACGCGGACGGCCGCTACGAGATCGACTGGCTGCGGCCGGGCTCCTACCGGGTGACCGCCGGCGGCGTGCGCTTCGGCGGCCTGCTCGGCGAGCCCTCGCCCTGGGGTCGCGGGCAGGGTCGCGTCGTCGAGGTGGGGGACGGCGAGCACCGGCGGGGTGTCGACTTCCGCCTCAGCATCGGCGGCGGCGTCCGTGGCGTGGTGCGAGACGAGCTCGGCCAGCCCGTGCCCGACGCGGCGATCTACGTCTACGACTCCACCGGCCGCGCGGTCGAGCCCTTGAGCTTCGACCGCAGCGACAGCTCGGGCGAATTCCACGTGCGCAGCCTCGCCCCGGGCGACTACGGCGTCCAGGCGCGCACCGAGTCGCGCGCCGGTCCGCTGAGCGAGCTCGTCGCCGTCCGCAGCCAGGAGACCGCCGAGCTGGACGTCCTGGTCGAGGCCGGGACCGTGCTCGAGGTCGAAGTGCGCGGGCCCGACGGCGAGCCGGTCGAGGCGGCCGTCCAGGTGCTCGACGAGGACGGACGCGACCTCGCCGGCGTGGTCTCCTTCGAGGACGTCGTCGACGCCTTCCAGAGCGGCTCCGCGGCGACCCTCCAGCTCCTCGGTCCCTTCGCGCCGGGACGCTATCGCGTCAGCGCGAAGGTGCCCGGCGTCGGGAGCGACGAGAAGAAGGTGACCTTGCGTGGACGGGCGTCGCGCAAGGTGGTGCTACGGCTCGAGTGAGCGGCTATACGGAGTCGCACACCTTGTTGCTGATTGACAGCAAGGGGGTGCCGTACAAGTCAGGTCCGGGCCCCTGGAGCGTCTCGAGACTGGACTTGTGCGGCACCCCCTTGCTGTCAATCAGCAACAAGGTGTGCGACTCCGTATAGCCGCTCGAAGCCCGCCAGCCCCCGCAGTGACGCGAGGTCGGGGTCCACCGGCAGGTACTCGGCCGGGATGCCCCCGGCGAGGGCGCGCTCGAGGTGGTCGAGGGCCTCCTCGCTGCGGCCCAGGAGGGCGCAGGCGCAGGCGGCGTTGTAGGCGGAGGTCGCGGGGCGGTGGCCGTGGGCGCCGGAGGCCTCGAAGGCCTCGACGGCTGCGGCGAAGTCCCCGAGCCCCATCAGCGCGCGACCGCGCTGCATCCAGGCCTCGCCGTCCGCGGGGTCCGCCGCGAGACGGGCGTCGGCCGCTTCGAGCTGCGTGAGGCAGCGGCTCTCGGGCAGGCCGCTCGGGATGCTCGGCAGGGCGGCGTGGAAGTCGGCCGTGGTGGGGGCGACGAGGCCGGGCAAGGTCAGGACGAGGAGGCCGACGGCCGCGAGCTTCCAGAGGGCGCCAGCTCCCGTTCGTAGAGCCGGGCCGAGGATGCGCTCCACGCGACCAGCGAGCTCGTCACCGCTCCAGCCGATGGCGCGGGCGGCACAGGCGCGCACGCTGTCGTGCGGCGCGGCGCCTTCGAGCTCGCGCTCGAGGGCCTCGATCAGGCAGCGCGCGTAGGCTCCGCGTTCGCCCGGGAAGGCGCGCAGGACCTCGGCGTCGCAGGCGAGCTCGGCCGAGAGCTGGGCGCGGCGTCGGGCGACCCAGGCCAGGGGGTTCCACCAGAAGAGGGCGACCACGACGAGGCCGAGGCGCGCCGCCCAGGGGTCACGGCGACGCAGGTGGACGAGCTCGTGGGCCAGGACCGAGTCCGGCAGGCTCACCTCCTCCGCGGGCACGACGAGGGTGGAGCTTCGCGCGCGGCCGGCGCCCCAGGGCGGGCTCCAGAGGAAGGGGCTGGCGATACCGGGCAGCACTCGCACCGGTGGAGCCGAGACGCCGAGCCGGGAGGCCACCGCGCACAGGCGGCCGACGAGGCCGGCCGATGCGGGGGCGGCGTCTTGGAGGACTCGCCGCAGGCGAAGGGCGTGGAACAGCTCGCGGCCGAGCACCCAGAGCGCGCCGCCGAGCCAGAGGCCCAGGAGGAGGCGCATCAGGCCGACCGACCAGTTGTTCCCGAAGTGCGTGCTCATCCAGGCCACGAGCTCGCGCGCCGTGTTGCTCGTGCCCGAGGCGAAGACCGCGGTCGCGGCGGAGCCCGCGTCTCCCGCGAGCCAGAGGTCCACGGGCGGGAAGAGCAAGCGCAGGAGGGCGCAGCACCAGAGCAGGTGGACGACTCCCGGCGCCGAGCTCGCGCGGCGGCCGAGGAGCCAGGCGAGGAGGAAGAGCGGCAGGCTCGCGAGGGCGTTGTAGAGCAGCCAGGTCATCGCTCAGGCCTCCGGCAGACGGCCGCGGTTCGCCTCCGCGGAATCGAGCAGGTCTCGCAGGCGGCCGAGGTCCCGCTTCGTGAGGCGCTTGCCGCGCACGAGGTTCAAGATCATCGATGACTCGGCGCTCGAGCCCAGCCGTTCGGTCAGGTCGCTCATCTGCTCGTACAGCAATTCGTCGCTCGCGAGCTCGGCGCGGTAGAGCTGTTGCTTGCCGGCGCGCTCGCGGGAGACGTAGCCCTTGTCGTGCAGCCGGTGGAGCAGGGTCTGGACCGTCGTGTAGGCCCAATCGACGCCGTCGGCCTCCAGCCGTTCGCGGAGCTCGCTGGGCCCCGCGGGTCCTCCTTCCCAGAGCTGCTCGAGCACGCGCAGCTCGGCGTCGCTGACGCCGCGCGCGTCTCCCGCTCTTCCCTTCTTGCCTGCCATCGCGTGGGTGCCTCCCGAAGCCGGTTTTACAACGATGTCTTGTAGTTTATCAGGATTGGCCGCCCCCGGGAGGGGGGAGCCGGGTATTTGATGACTACAGAACGTCGTTGTCAGGCGCGCCCCTAGGCGACGCCCCAGCCCCGGACCGAAGCCGATGCTCCTCCCGATCCTCCTCGCCGCCCTCCCGCAGGCTCCCCAGGCCGGCCAAACCGGCCCCCAGGCTCCCATCGCGCCGACCCCCAAGCCCACCGGGACTCTCCTCGTGTCGGGCTTCAACAGTGGCGCCGTGCACGTCTACGACGCTCCTACCGCCGCCTTCGAGGGGCTCGTGCCCTCCGTGGCGGGGGCCCAGTCCATCGTCCGCGGGCCGGACGGCCTGCTCTACGCTTGCGCGGAGGGGGCCAACGAGGTGCTGCGCATCGATCCGGAGTCCCTGACGGTCGTCGACGCCTTCGTCTTCGACGATCTGCTCACGATCCCGGACGAGACCGGGGGGCTCGCCGGTCCCACGAGCGCGGTCTTCGGCCCGGACGGCAACCTCTACGTCGCGAGCTTCAACACGGACGCGATCCTGCGCTACGACGGGGCGACCGGAGCCTTCCTGGACGTCTTCGTCGCCAGCGGGTCGGGCGGGCTCGACGGCCCGGACGCCGGCACGACCTTCGGTCCCGACGGACACCTCTACGTCCCGAGCTTCTGGAACAACCGGGTCTTGCGCTTCGACGGCCGAACCGGCGCGAGCCTGGGAACCTTCATCAGCGCTCAGCCGAGCAACCTCTCGCGACCGCGGGACGTGAAGTTCCACGAGGGCTCGGTCTACGTCGCGAGCTCGGGCAACAACCGCGTGCTGCGTTACGACCTGGCCGGAAACTCGCTCGGGATCTTCGTCACGACCGGCACGCCCTACTCCTTGGCCTTCCATCCCGGCACTGGGAACCTCTACGTCGCGAACCTCGGGCCGAACCGGGTCAACCTGTTCGACGGCACGACGGGGGCGCACATTGGAAGACCCGTGAGCTCGGGCGAGGGCGGCCTCGACGGCGCGACCTGGGTGTACCTGCTGGAGCCGTGAGCCCCGCGCTGGGGCGGGCAATACGGAGTCGGCAATACGGAGTCAGGACAAGAACCACCGCCTATTCGGAGGAGGCGGCTGAGGCCGCCTCCTCCGAATAGGCGGTGGTTCTTGTCCTGACTCCGTATTGCCGACTACATCAACAGGGTGCCCTGCTTCTGCCCCAGGAGCCCCTTGAGACGCCCCATCACGTTGGAGTGGATCTGACAGACGCGGCTCTCGGTCAGGGCCAGCATCTCGCCGATCTCGCGCATCGTGTGGCCGACCTTGTAGTACTGCTCGATGATGAAGCGCTCCTTGTGGGTCAGGGAGCGGGTGATGAAGGTGAGCAGGTCGGCCCGGTTGAGCTCGCGGAAGGGGTCGCAGGCGTTCTGGTCCTCGAGGATGTCGAGCTTCTCAGTGGCGCTGTCGTCGTCGTGGTCCTCCCACTTCTCCGAGAGGGAGAACATCGCCTTCGCGCGGGCCTCGCGGATCTCCTTCGAGAGCTCGCCGTGGTCCATCTCGAGGGCCTCTGCGAGCTCGGTGTGCGTCGGTTCGCGGCCGTACTCGCCGGTCAGGCGCTGCAGTGCCTTCTCGATCTTGCTCGCCTTCAGGCGCACGAGGCGCGGCACCCAGTCCTGCGAGCGTAGCTGGTCGAGGATCGAGCCCCGGATGCGCGTCGAGCAGTAGGTCTTGAACTTGATCCCACGCTCGGGGTCGAAGCCGCGGATGGCGTCCATCAAGCCGAAGAGGCCCGCGCTCACCAGGTCGTCGAGCTCGATCGACTTGGGCAAGGTCTGCAGCAGGCGGTCGGCGATGTAGCGCACCAGGGGGAGGTGGCGCTCCATCAGCTCGTTGCGGATCTCCTCGATGCGCTCCTGGCCCTTCGTCCCCTGCTTGCGGACCTTCTGGTAAAGCGCCCAGAGGTCTTCCGTCGGCGTGTTCTCGTCGATCACCAGCACCTTCTTGCCCGTGGCCTTCTTCGTGGACTTCTGCGGTGCCGCCTTCTTGGAGGCCGCCTTCTTCTGCGTCGATTTGTCTTGGGTCGTCTTGTCTTGGGTCGTCTTCTTCTTGCTCGAGGCGACCTTCTTCTTGGGCGACGCCTTGGAGGTCGTCTTGCCGCTCTTCCCCGTGGAAGCCGACCCGGCCTTCTTCTTGGGCGTCGCCTTGCTGCGCCCGGAGGTCGTGGTCTTCTTCTTGGTCGGGAACTTCTTCGTGGCCATCGAGGTCGTGGAGGTGAGTCGGGCCGCGGCTAGTAGGTGACGAGCGAATGGGCGGGAACGCCGCCCAGCTTCTCCCGTCCCGGGAGGAAGCCCAGCTCGATGACGAAGGCGCAGGCGACCGGCTCCGCGCCGATCCGCCTCACGAGGGTCAGCGCGGCGCCCATCGTTCCCCCGGTGGCGAGCAGGTCGTCGACCATCAAGAAGCGGTTGCCCATGGCGACCGCGTCGACGTGGATCTCGATCGTGTCCTTGCCGTACTCGAGCTCGTAGGACTCGGACTCGGTCTTCCAGGGGAGCTTGCCCGGCTTGCGGATCGGGACGAAGCCCTTGCCGAGCTTCGCCGCGAGGGCCGTCCCGAAGATGAAGCCCCGGGACTCGATGCCGCAGACCACGTCATAGCTGTCCGGGTCGACCGCTTCGGCGAGGCCGTCGATCGAGGCCGCGAGTCCCGCGGGATCCTGCAGTAAGGGCGTGATGTCCTTGAACAGGATCCCCGCCTTCGGGAAGTCTTGTACGTCGCGGATGAAGCGCTCGACCAATGAACTCGGACTCCTCGGGTGCTCGCGTCCTCGGGGCGGTGCTGGGAGACACCGGGAGCCGAGGGAAGTGACGCGCGTCGTTCCTCTTCGGAGCCCGACTCAGGCCCCTTGAGGAAAAAACCTACCGTTCCGCGGGCCGCGCTTCGACGGTCCTCCCGGCCCCTCTCCCAATCCCGAGACAGGGAAGGCGTGCCTTCAGCGGCCGAGGTCGAGCTCGAGGCCGGGGGCGATGAGGTAGGCGAAGCCCCCCCGTCGGAGCCAGACGACCTCCAGCTCGGCGAGGGAGTAGAGGCGCGGCCCCGGCTCTTCCGGAGGGGCGGCGGGGTCCTGGACCCAGGCGTTGCCGCGGCCGTCGAAGCCGCAGAGGACGAGCAGGTGTCCGTCGGTCGAGGCGTAGGGGGCCCCCGTGAGCTGGCTCGCCTCGACGCCGATCGAGATCACGAGCGGGCGCCCGCCCCGCATCAGCGCCTCGGCCTCCGGCCAGCTCCCCACCCGCAGCAGGCGGCCCGGCACCCCGAGCAGATACGCACCCTGTACCGCCCGGTTCCAGTTGCCGTAGATGTCGTGCTCGGGGTCGTAGAGGGTCGCGGCGACCTGCTCCGTGGTCCAGGAGTGACCGTGGTGCTCGAGCACCATCGCGACCGAGGTCGGGCTGCAGACCCGCGCGGCGAGCTCGGGGGCCTCGCTCTTCTGGCTGCGGAAGGGGACCTCGACTCGGGATGCGGTGCGCGGGGGAGGCCCGAAGGACGTCGGGCGACCGGCTGGGTCGCGGGTGAAGCAGCACGCGAGCGCGCGGAGCCGGACGGCTTCACCCGGGCCCAGGCCGCGAGCTCGCACCCTCAGGCGCGCGCGGGTCGCGGGGCGCTCGAGCTTCAACACGTCGACGGCGACCGCGCCCGCCTCGCAGGTCACGGGCGAGCGGTCGCCTGAAGGCCACGACCCCCAGCCACCGAGGTCGAGCCAATGCGTCATCACGCCTTCGCCTTCGACCCGCAAGTCGACGCGGAAGGAGGCGCCCTCCGGCACGTCCACGTTCCACGACGGCAAGAGCTCGTGGAAGGGAGCCCGCGCCTCGATCCAGGGCGACAGCCACTCGCGCTCGACCTGGACCGGTCCCTCGAGCAAGACCGGCCTCAGCTCGTGGGTCGAGTCGACGCGAACCGACGCGCAAGCGCCGAGCAGGAGCCCCGCGATCACCGTCCGCCCTCGCCTGCCCATGGTCCATTGCAGCTCGGTCATGCTCGGGAGCTCAGCCTAGCTTCGAGGCCGTGATTCCGCGCCATCCGCGCGGGAGCTCGCTCCGCCTGGGGAGAAAAGGGTCCAACCCCCGGGCGCCCACGCTATCCTCGGGGAGTCGGGCAAGACCCTTCGATCGACCTGGTCCATGCATCCGCTCCAAGACATCCTCAGCGACGCGCCCCTCGTGACCGTGGCTCCGGCCACCAGCACCTTCGACGCTGCCGAGAAGATGGTGAAGGAGCGCGTCGGTGCCGTGCTCGTCGTCGACGATGCGGGGCACCCCCAGGGGATCTTCACCGAGCGCGACCTGATGCGCCGCGTCGTCGTGCCCGGCAAGGACCCGCGCGAGACGCTCGTCCAGGACGAGATGACCACGGACCTCTTCTGCGCGGAGCCGAGCGAGCGCATCGACGAGACCGCGCGCGAGATGCGCAAGCGTCACATCCGGCACCTGCCGATCGTCGAGGACGGCAAGGTCATCGCCATGTTGAGCTTCCGCGACCTGCTCTCCGCCCACCTGAGCGAGGCCGAGAACGAGGTCGAGGCGATCACCTCCTACATCCAGGGGGGACTGCCGGAGATGCTGGAGGGCGATGCGGCTGAAGAGGAGAGCGAGGGCTAGCTCGCCCAGCTCTCCCACTCTTCGTTCGCCCGGCTGAGCTCGTCCTCGACCTCCGCGATCTCGAACTGGGTCTCGCGCATGCGCGCCGGGTCGCGGTAGACCTCCTCCTTGACGAGCTCCCCGTTGAGGCCCTCGAGGCGCTCCTCGAGCTCCATGATGCGTTTCTCGAGCTTCTCGATCTTGTAGGGGTTCGGGGGGCGACGCTTGCCGTCCTTGCCCTTCCCGCGGCTCTGGCCCTTGGCCTTTCCCTTGGCCTGCGACCGTGAAGAGGCGGCCTGCGCCTTCTTCTTGCGCTGGCTCTCCTCCTCGCGGCGGGCCTCTTCCTTGCGCTGAGCTGTCGCCCGGTTCTTCTCCGCCTGGGCGTCGGCCGTTTCCTGGGCACGCACCTCGCGCCAGAAGCTGTAGTTTCCCCCGAAGCTGCGCGCGCCGTCCGGCTCCACCTCGACGATGCGGTTGCAGAGGTCGTCGAGCAGCTCGCGGTCGTGGCTGATCAGAACGAGCGCGCCGTCGAAACTCGCCAGCATCTCTTCGAGGGCCGTGCGTCCGGCGAGGTCGAGGTGGTTCGTCGGCTCGTCCATGGCGAGCCAGGAGGGCTTCTCCATCACGAGCAGGGACAGCGCCAGGCGCGCGCGCTCACCGCCGGAGAGGGCCGTCACCGGTTTCTCGATCTCCTCGTCGCCGCGGAAGAGGAAGAGGGCCAGGTGCGAACGGATCTGGCCGTCGGTCATCGCCGGGTAGCGCCGGCGGATCTCGCTCATCGGCGTACCGTCGTCGCGGAAGTCGCCAGTTTCCTGGTCGTAGTAACCGCACTCGGCGCCGTGTCCGCGCTCGACCCGACCTTCCATGGGCGTGCCGCGGCCCGCGAGGATCCGAAGCAGCGTCGTCTTGCCGATCCCGTTGCGGCCCACGATCCCGACCCGCTCGCCGCGCCCGACGCGCAGGTCGACGCCCCGCCACACGACGCGATCGCCGTAGCCGGCCGCCAGGCCGTGGGCCTCGAAGACCTTCTCGCCGCCGCGCTTGGCCTCGGGGGCGCGGATGACGGGGCGGCGCACGTCGTGGTAGGGCTGGGGCAGCCGCTCGATGTTGCGCAGCTTCTTGAGGCGGCCCTTGGCCTCGGCCGTGCGCTGGCTGCCCATGTGCTTCTTGATGAAGACCTCCTCCTTGCGGATGAAGTCCTGCTGTACGTCGTAGGCGCGCTTGTCGGCGACGTAGCGCTCCTCCTTGAGCTCGAGGTAGCGCTTGTAGTTGCCGGTGTAGCGGGTGAGCTGCCCGCGCTCGAGCTCGAGGATGACGCCCACGGCGTTGGTCAAGAGCCGGCGGTCGTGGCTGATGACGAGCACCGCGCCGGGCAGGGTCCGGATGTACTCCTCGATCCACTCGATGCCCGGCAGGTCGAGGTGGTTCGTCGGCTCGTCGAGCAAGAGGAGGTCGTGTCCGCCCGCGAGCGCGCGGGCGATGGCGGCGCGCCCCTTCTCGCCGCCCGACAGCGTCGTGGGGTCCCGCTCCCAGAGCTCTTCGCCGAGGCCGATGCCGCTCATGACCTTCTCCACCCGGCGCTCGATCTCCCAGCCGCCGAGGAGCTCGACGCGCTCGGTCAGTCGCCCCTGCTCCTTGAGCAGGAGCTCGAGGCGCTCGCCAGTTGCCTCGCTCATCTCCTCGAGCACGGACTCGAGCTGCGCCACCGCTTGGCGGGCGTGCGCCATGCCGGCCTCGACGTAGCCGCGTACGGTGATCCCGGCCTCGAAGCTCGGCCGCTGCTCGACGAAGCCCACGTCGGTGCCCTTGCGCACGACGATCCGCCCCCAATCCGGGGCCTCGCGCCCCATGATCAGCCGGAACAGCGTCGTCTTGCCCCCGCCGTTGCGCCCGACGATGCCGACCTTCTCCCCCGGGTCGATCTTGAGGCTGGCGCCCGACAAGACCTCCTGGGAGGCGTAGTGCTTCTTGACGTCTTCGAGGCTGAGGAGGCTCATGGCGGCGTGGAGGGCGCGACAGCATAGCCGCTTTCTCCCCGGCCTCGACCCGCCAGGGCGGCGCTCCGTAGGATGACGGTCCGAGGAATCCACCGGCCTCGGTGCTCCATGAGCGACGACATCCGCACGCGTCCCGCCCGGCCCGAGGATGCCTCCGACCTCGCGAGGATCTACGACCCCTTCGTCTGCGGGACGGTCGTGACCTTCGAGGAGGAGAGCGTCCCCGCCGAGGCGATGGCCGAGCGGCTTGCGGAGACCCTGGGCGTCGGGTTGCCCTGGCTCGTCGCGGAGGTGGGGGAGAAGGTGGTCGGCTACGCCCACGCGAGCGCGTGGAAGGGCCGCTGCGCCTACCGGCGCTCGGTCGAGGTGACGGTCTACGTCGACCCCGAGCTCCCGCGGCGCGGGATCGGCTCGCGGCTGTACGGAGCGCTGCTCGAGGAGCTCGCGCGGCTCGGCTACCACACCGCCATCGGCGGCATCGCCCTCCCCAACGATGCGAGCGAGGCCCTGCACGCCAAGCTCGGCTTCGAGAAGGTGGCCCACTTCCGCGAGGTGGGATTCAAGCTCGGTCGCTACGTGGACGTGGCCTACTGGCAGAAGATCCTGGAGAAGACCGAGTGATGTCCGCCGCCCGCGCCACTCAGATCGAGGTCCCCCTGGGAGCCCTCGATCGCGACCCCCGCTGACCCACCCCCTCCGACCATGCTCTCCCTCCTCGCCACCCTCGAAGAGAAGTCGCCCTTCTACGTCGGCTGGGGCACCCTGGCCCTCGTCAACGCCGGCCTCGCCCAGGGCAAGAATCGCAGCGGGGTGAATTGGTTCCTGCTCTCGTTGCTCCTGGGGCCGATCGCGACGCTGATCTTGGTCGCCTTCTGCGAAAAGCTGCCGGAAGAGATCTGAGCGCGCGGCCCGTCCCAGCACTGGATCGAGTCGGGGTCTTCGCGCTGCGATGCACGCTGCGATGCACGCTGCGATCGGCCCCCGGCGGGGTGGCTCGCTGCAAGTGGTCAGCCCCAGCGGATGCTGCTACCCTACCGGGCTAGCCCCCCGCTTCTGGAAGCTCCGGACACCGGATCCATGAATCCTCAGATCGCCGCCCAAATGCCCGCCCCGACCTCGGTTCAGGACCGCATCACCCACCGCGCCTTCGCGCAGATGGTGTGCATGATCCACCTCGCGAACTACGAGCGCGAGACGAAGCCGGGGGATCCCAAGGTCGGCGGGCACCCGGCGAGCTGCGCGAGCTCGATGCACTTGCTGGCGGCCCTGCACCTGGACGTCCGCAACCCGCAGGACTACGTCTGCTGCAAACCCCACGCCTCGCCGACGGACCACGCCCTGCACCACCAGCTCGGGCTCTTCCGCCACAGTCCGAAGGTCGACGCCTTCGCGCCCGAGCCGCGCGAGGGTTGGTTCACGGCAGAAGAGTCGGAGCTGGCGATGACGACCCTGCGCCAGTTCCCGCGCCCCGACTCGCCCTGGGTCTTCCAGAGCTATCACGCCGCCAGCGACCCCGACCATTGGCACTTCCTGCCCAGCGGCACGGTCGGCATTCCGCCGGTCTGCTCGGGCTACCTGGCCCTCGCGCACCGCTACGCCGAGGACCACGGCTGGGAGGTGCCGGCCGACACGCACTTCTGGTCGCTGATCGGCGACTCGGAGTTCCGGGAGGGCTCGTTGCTCGAGGCGATGCCGGACCTCGCGGAGCGAGAGCTCGGCAACGTGACCTGGATCATCGACTACAACCGGCAGAACCTGGACGGGACGCGCATCCCGAACGAGCGCGGCCTCGAGGGGACCGACTGCGATCGCATCGAGCGCACGGCCGTCGCCAACGGCTGGCGCGTGATCCAGCTCCGCCATGGCGCCAAACGCGAGGAGGTCTTCGGGCGGCCGCACGGGGACTGCCTGAAGGACGTCCTCGAGAACGGGATCAGCGACTACGAATTCCAGATGCTCGTGCTGAGCCGCGATCCGCAGCGCATCCGGGACCTCTGGCTCGAGCGTTGCCCAGGGCTCGAGGAGCTCTTGGGCGAGCTCTCCGACGACGAGGTCATCGACGTCATGCTCGATCTCGGCGGCCACGACTACGAGAAGGTCGTCGAGACCCTGGAGGCCTCCAAGGAAGAGCCGCGCGAGCCCTGCCTCGTCATCGCCCACACCCTCAAGGGCTGGAACCTCGAGTGCGCCGCTCACCCCGCCAACCACTCGACCCTGCCCTCCAAGAAGGAGGTCGAGGCGCTCCTCGTGGAGCAGGGCCTGGACTGGGAGCGGCCCTTCGCCCTCTTCGACGAGGACAGTGAGGAAGGCCGCTTGCTCGCCGCTCGGCGCGAGCTCTTCCGCGCCTCCTGGGACGAGCACGAGTCCCTCAAGAAACGCAACCGCGAGCGCATGCGCGACGCGGTCGCGGAGACAGGCGGGATCCCCGACACCTTCCAGATCGACCTGAGCCTCTTCCCGATGGCCCACACCCAGTGGATGTGGGGGCAGATCGCCGCGAAGCTCGCGCGCATCGGCAACCACGGCCTCGACCCGACGGAAGAGAGCGACAAGATCAAGCCCCTGACGGACTGGGAGCGGCGCTGGCAGCCGGCGGCGAAGTTCGCCATGACCCTCTCGCCGGACGTCGGCTCCTCGACGAACATCTCGCCCTCGATGGACTCGAGCGTCTACGGGCCCGCCGACGAGGTGAAGCGTGACCTCGAGGAGGAGCTGGCGCTCAACACGCGCCACCCCGAGCTTCTCGCGAGCACCGACGCCTGGACGCGCCACATCCGCTTCGAGATCGCCGAGGCCAACGCGATGAGCGCCGCGGGCTCCTTCGGGATGATGGGACACCTCGTGGGGCTGCCCTTCGTGCCGATCATGACCGTCTACGACTTCTTCGTGAAGCGCGCCCTGGACCAGCTCTACTACGACGTCTACTGGGGCGCCGAGTTCATCCTGATGGGCACGCCCTCGGGCGTGACGCTCTCATCGGAGGGGGCGCAGCACAGCTGGAAGTCCGACATCCAGATGCCGAACCTCATCACCTGGGAGCCGGCCTTCTGTCTCGAGATGGACTGGATCCTCGCCGACGCGATCCAGCGTCAGGTGGCCGGGGACAACGAGGGGCGCACGGCGGTCTTCGTGCGCGGCGTGACGCGCGCCCTGCCCCAGCGCGAGCTCCTCGAGCGCGTGCGCCGTCACCACACGAGCAAGGCCGCCGCGCCCGCCGCGGCCCTGCGCCCTGCCGGCGACGTCAAGGGCTGGGACCCCGCCGCCACCGACGAGAGCTCCGTGGCGCCGCTGGAAGACGGGACACTCCTCGGCCGGGTGCGTGAGGGCTGCCTCGCCGGCGCCTGGACCCTCGTCGACTATCGCGGCTACGCGGGCTACGAGCCTGGCGAGAACGTCGTGCAGCTCTTCGTCATGGGGGCCCTCGTGCCGGAGGCCCTCGAGGCCAGCGACTCCCTGCTCGAGCTCGGCATCTTCGCCAACGTGCACGTCGTCTCCTCGCCCGAGCTCTTGCTCGGCATCCTCGCGGAGCAGGAGGACTACCGGCTCCTGCGCGATGGCCTCGGCGTCGACGGCGACCTGCACGCGGTCGCGAGCGCCGGTCGCAGCGAGGCGGGGCTGGTGAGCCTCGCGGGGCGGCGCGTGCCCTGCGTCGCGGTCTGCGACGGGGAAGCCGGCCACCTCGACAACATCGGCTCGATCCTCGGCGTGCGCTGCCGGACCCTGGCGGTGCGGCGCTTCAGCAAATGCGGGCGGCCCGACGAGGTCTACGGCTACCAGGGCCTCGACGCCGCGGCGATCCGCGAGGCCTGCGGCCAGGTGCTCAGCCAGACCGCCCTCGAGGACTTCGTCGTCGACCCGGCGCTGCTCGAGCGTTTCGCGACGGGGCAGCGCGTGCCGAAGCCGGACTGGCGCGAGCTCTGGCGTCCCGAGGCATGAGGCCCGGGCGCGCTCGCCGTCTCAGCGCGTGAGGTGCGCGCGGATCAGGCGGTCGACCAGCGCGCCCTCGATGACCGCGACATTCTCCCGCTCCATGCCGCCGGCGAAGGGGCCGCCGGGTCCTTCCAGCTCGTAGAGCTCCACGCCGCCGGCTTGCCGCGAGATCGGGTCCGACCAGCCAATCAGTCGGTAGCGGTCGGTGCGCACCGAGGTGGCGAGCCAGCGGCCGCGGCGCCAGTAGGAGAGGACGGCGTCGTGGTGGCTCGCCTCGGGTCGGGGGAGCAGGGGAGCGAAGCTCTCGCCGGGGAGACCCGCCGGCGTCTCCAGGTCGCAGAGCTCCGTCAGCGTCGGGAAGACATCGAGGGCCTCGACCAGCGCGCGCGTGCTGGTGCCGGCGGTCGTCTCGCCCGGGGCGCGCACGAGCAGCGCGCTGCGCAGGGAGGCCTCGTAGGTCGTGTGCTTGCCGAAGAGCCCCAGGTCGCCGAGGTGCCAGCCGTGATCGCCCCAGACGACGACGATCGTCTCCTCCGCGAGCCCCAGCCGGTCGAGCTCGTCGAGCACGCGACCGACCTGGGCGTCCACGAAGCTGACGCAGGCGAGGTAACCGTGCCGCAGGTGCCGCCGCTCCTCGAGCGACCACTCTCCGTCGTCGAAGCCGGCGCCCGCGTAGTTGCTCGTCACCTCGCCGCTCTGCCCCCAGCCGTTCACCGCGGGCAGATCCTCCGGGATCGAGGGCTGCGGCGAGAGGGGCAGGCGGGCGGGGTCGTAGAGATCCCAGTAGCGCTGCGGGGCCGCGAAGGGCAGGTGGGGCTTGAAGAAGCCGACCGCGAGGAAGAAGGGCCCCTCGGTCGCCGCCAGCTCGCGCAGCTTCGCGACCGCCTGGTCGGCGAGGATCCCGTCCGGGTAGCTCCCGTCCTCCACGTCGGCGGCCTCGCTGATCGGGCTCTTTCCGAGCTCCCGCGCGCGACCGTCGGCGTAGCCGTGGAGGAGGTGCCGCGCTTCCCGCCACGCGCCGGGGTCCGTGGGCAGCTCGTCCCAGGCGCCCGGGAGCTCCGACTCGCCGTCCCGCGCGCGGCCGTCGTGGGAGTGGGAGACCTTGCCCAGGGCCACGGTGCGGTAGCCGGCCGCGCGGAAGACCCCGGGGAGCGTCGCGACGGGCTCATCGGCGGCCGACCTCCCGCGCAGGCTCTCGAAGGCGCCGTTGCCGTAGTGCTCCGGTCGGCTCGGGCGCTGGCCGGTCAGGAAGGAGTAGCGCGAGGCGCCGCAGGTCGGGAACTGGACGTAGTGGCGGTCGAAGCGCAGGGCCGACGCCGCGAAGGCGTCGAGGGCCGGGCTGCGGACGTGCTCCGCGCCGTAGCAGCCGAGCTCCGGGCGCAGGTCGTCGATGCAGATGAGCAGGACGTTGGGGCGCTCGCCCTCGAGCTCCGCTGCCTCCGGTGCGGCCGCGCTCTGGCAGGACCCGAGCAGGACGAGCAGCGTGAGGAGTCGGGGATCGAGGCTCACGGTCGCGCCTCGGCCGGAGCCCGCTTCGTCCCGCCCAGCTTGCTCACCAGGACGAGGGCCAAGATGCTCAGCGCGACCGCCGGCAGGGCCGCGTCGAGGCGCGAGACGAATTCGTGCAGGCCCTCGAGCTCCGTTCGCCCGAGAAGGTCGACGACCCTCGCACCCAGCCAGAACTCCCAGAGGATCGCGGTGACGAGGCCGGTGAACATGGCGGCCATGGCCCCCGCCCCCGTGGCGCCCTTCCAGAAGAAGGCCGCGAGCAGGGCGGGCGTGATGGCGGCGCCGTAGAGGGTGTAGGCGAAGATCGCGACGCTGAAGAACTCGTCGGAGGTGAAGGCCAGTGCGAGGGCGACGAGGCCGAGCACGACGACGATCGCGCGGCCGGCGAAGATCGTCTCGCGGTCTCCGGCGGCGGGCTTCAGGAAGCGCTGGTAGACGTCGCGCACCAGGGAGCTCGCCGGGGAGAGCAGGTAGGAGTCCGCCGTCGAGACGACCACCGCCACGACCGTGGCCGAGAGGACGGCGCCCAGGAAGCTCGGCAGGGCCTCGAAGGCGAGGTGCACGACCGCGTGGCCGGGGTTCTCGGGGGCCGCGATCTCGCCCTGGGCGACGAGGGCCACGCCGCAGAGGGCCACCGCGATGATCAGCCAGTCGAGCAGGAGCACGCCGCAGAACATCCCCGCGGCCGAGCGGCGAGCCGTGCGCTCGTCCTTGGCCGAGAAGAAGCGCTGGTACATGTTCGCGTCGCCGAGGATCAGCAGGAAGGGCGGCAACAAGTAGGAGACGATCCTCGCGGCGCTGTAGCCGAAGAGGTCGCGGTTCGCTGGCGGCAGGCTCTCGAGCACGGCCTCCGCGCCCCCCGCGCGGTCGAGGAGCAGCGGCAGGCAGATCGCGAGGCCCAGGATCATCAGGATCCCGTTGGCGAGGTCGGTGTAGGCCACCGAGAACATCCCCGCGAGGGCCGTGTAGGCGATCACGAAGGCGGCCACCAGGTAGACCGCCGAGTCGTGGGAGAGGTCGGGGAGGACGCGCCCGACGACGGCCGCCCCGGCGCGGTACTGGTAGGAGACGATGATCAGGTAGCCCGAGAGCAACACCACCGTCCCCAGGACGCGCGCGCCGACGCCGAAGCGCTCCTCGAGGATGTCCTGGATCGTGAACTTCTCGAGGCGCCGGATGCGCGCCGCAAGCCAGAAGAGCACGAGGATCCCGAGGGCGCTGGACAAGGGCAGCACGAAGGCCGCCATCCCGTCCTCGAAGGCGCGCTCGGCGTTGCCGAAGATGCTCCCGGTGCCGATCCAGGTGGCGAGCAGGGTGCCGGTCAGGACGGCGCCCGTGAGGCCGCGGCCGGCCAGGCTGAAGTCCTCCTGGGTCTTGACCTGGCGCGCCTTCCAGGCGCCGACGCCGATCAGGATCAGGAGGTAGGCGATCAGGAAGGCCGCGTGCACGGGCGCAGCCTAAGGAGTGCTCCGCGGCGGGACCAACTCAATCGCCGCGGCGCGTGAGGGGACGCCAGCGGAGCTCGAGGACCTCCGCGGATGTCGCGTAGCTCGCGAGGCCCAGGGGCGCGCAGGGCAGCACTTCGGTCCGCAACGAGAGCGCGCGCCCCGTGGCGTCCACGTCGAAGAGCGGCTCGCCCTCGAGCCAGGCCCGCAGGCGGCGATCCTCGACGCGCACGCGCAAGCGATAGGCACGGCCGGGCTCGAAGCCGAGGAAGCGCTTCGTCTCGTTCGAGGAGGCGTCGCGGCCGTCGAGGCAGGAGAGGCCGCAGAGGGCGCCGCCCCAGCCGCCGAGCACGACGGTCGCCCGCTCGCCCGCGACCGGCAGGGTCAGGCCCGCGAAGAAGTCCGTGCCCGAGCGGCGCAGGGCCACGAGCTCGAGCTCGTAGTCGGTCTCGACGCCCAGGCCCTCCGGCCAGCGCACGCCGGTCAGGGGGGAGCCGGTCGGCAGGAGCAGCCGGTCGTCGCGCCATTCCACGGCGCCCTCACCGCCGAAGGGGACGCTCTCCCAGGCGGCGAATTCGCCGCGCAGGAGGTCGCGCCACGGAGCCGCGACCTCTCCGCTCCGTGGCGTGGCGCAGGCGAGCACGAGGAAGAGCAAGGCCAGGGCCCCGCGCCAGCCCGCGCCCCCTTCGCTCCGCGCTGCGCGCCGGGTAGACTCGTCGCCGCGATGCCCGCTCCGCCCGCAGACGCGACCTCCCAGCTCGCCACGGTCACCGCCGTCACGACCTGCGGGGAAGGCGGCGTCCTGATCGAGGTCGTGACCCGCGAGGCCTTCGCGCCCATCGAGGCCGGTCGCTTCTTCATGCTGCGTCGCGCTGACGGCGTCGGCCCGGCGATCCCGCGGCCCTTCTCCCTCTACAAGCAGAAGGGCGCGCGCCTCGAGTTCATGGTCAAGGTGATCGGTCCTGGGACCCGCGCCCTGGCTGCGGCGGCGGTCGGCAGCGAGCTGCGCCTGATCGGCCCCCTCGGCCGCGGCTGGCCGGAGCTCGGGCCCGAACGCCACCGGGTGCTCCTCGCGGGAGGGATCGGCTCCGCTCCCTTCTACCTGGCCATCCAGGGCTGGCTCGCCGCGGGGCAGCCGGCGGACTCGACGACCCTGATCTACGGCGCGGCGACGGCCGACTTCCTGTACGACCTCGAGGCTTTCGAGGCCCTCGGCGCGCGCGTCCTGCCGGCGACCGACGACGGTTCGCGCGGCTTCCACGGAAACGTCCTCGCCTGCCTCGAGGCCGAGTGGGAGGCGGGGCGCCTGCCGCGGGACGCGCGGCTCCTCGCCTGCGGCCCCGAGCCGATGCTCGAGGCCGTCGAGGCCCTCGCCGCCGGGCGCGAGCTCGAGGCCTGGCTCAGCCTCGAGACCTACATGGGCTGCGGCGTCGGCATCTGCAACGGCTGCGTCGTGCCGACCCGTCCCGAGGGTCCGATGGGGGGCTGGCCCAACGCCAAGTGCTGCGTCGAGGGCCCGGTCTTCGACGCTCGCTCGATCGCGCTGACGCACTGAGCCGGTCCTACATGAACGCGCCGCCGTTCATGTCGAGTCCCTGACCCGTGACGCCGCGCGCGTCCTCGGAGATCAGCCAGGCGGTCATGCCCGCCACGTCCTCCGGCGCGCTCATGCGTCCCAGAGGAACATCGCTCATCGCAGCGCGGTGGGCCTCCTCGAAACTCGTGCCCATGCCCGTGGCGATACCCTCGATCCCCTCGCGCGCCATGGCCGTGTCGACCCAGCCCGGACAGATGGCGTTGACCTGGACCTCCTCGGGGGCGAGCTCCATCGCGAGCGAGCGCACGAGCCCGAGGATGCCGGCCTTCGAGGCGCAGTAGCCCGTGTAGCCCGGCACGCCGATGCGGGCCAGGATCGAGGAGACGGCGACGAGGTGGCGCGCGCCCTCGCCGGCTGGCGCGAGGCGCTGCTGGGCCGCGCGGAAGCAGTTGTAGGTGCCGCGCAGGTTCGTGTCGACGAGCTCGTCGAAGCGGTCGTCCGCCCCGTCGGCGTTGGGGCCGCCGGCGCCGGCGTTGGCGACGAAGGCGTGCAGGGGTCCGCGCCCGGCGGTGGCCTGCGCCAGCGCCTCGTCGAGCTGGGCTCGTTCGCGCACGTCGCAGGCGGCCGCCTCGACCTCCGCCCCTGAGGAGACCGCGCGGCAGTCGGCGGCTGCCGCCTCGAGGCGCGCGGCGTCGCGGGCGAGCAGGGTCAGGGCGGCGCCCTCCGCGGCGAGGCGCAGGGCGATGGCGCGTCCGATGCCGGTGCCCGCGCCGGTGACGGCGACGTGGCGGCTGGCGAGGCGGCGGGGGTGGGGGCTGGCGGGCGTCACGATCGAGAGGAGGAAGGGCTGGAGCTTCGAGGGCCGTTCAGGCGAACACGCGAGCCCCGCGAGCGCAAGGCGGTTGCCCCCGCGAGCCGGGATCGGAGAGACTCTGGCCATGCGCAGCCGACGCCAAGCGATCCCGGGCCTCGTGTTCCTCGAGCACGAGCTGGAGGTTCCCCTCGACCACGCCCGACCCGACGGGGAGACGATCACGGTCTTCGCGCGGGAGGTGACGACCCCCGAGAAGGAGGGGCAGGAGCTCCCGCGCCTCTTGTTCCTGCAGGGCGGGCCCGGCTTCCCCTCGCCGCGCCCGGGCGACGGGAGCGGCTGGCTGGGGCGGGCTCTCGAGGAGTATCGCGTCGTCCTCCTCGACCAGCGCGGGACCGGTCGCAGCTCGCCGGTCACCCACGAGACCCTCGGGCGCTTCTCCACACCTACGGAGCAGGCCGCGCACCTGGCGTGCTTCCGCAGCGACTCGATCGTGGCCGACTGCGAGCTGCTGCGGCGCGAGTTGCTCGGGTCCCATGGGCGCTGGACTCTGCTGGGCCAGAGCTATGGAGGCTTCTGCTCCACCCACTACCTCTCCGCCGCTCCGGAGGGCCTGGCGACGGTGTTGATCACGGGCGGCTTGCCCGGGATCACGGCCACGGTGGAGGAGATCTACCGGCTGACTTACGCGCGGCTGCTCGGGAAGAATCGTCGCTACTACGAGCGGTATCCCGGCGACGTCGAGCGCATCCAGGAGATCGCCGCGCGTCTCGTCGAGGAGGACGTGCGCTTGCCTGGCGGCGACCGGTTGAGCTTGCGCGGCTTCCAGACCTTGGGCTTGTCCTTCGGCATGAGCGACGGCTTCGAGAAGCTGCACTACCTCGTCGAGGAGGCCTTCGTCGACACGGCTCGCGGGCGCGCCCTCGGCTATGGGTTCTTGCGTGGCGTGGAGAACTACAACGCCTACGACACGAACCCGATCTTCGCTTTGCTGCACGAGCCGATCTATGCCCAGGGCGCGGCGACGGCATGGTGCGCGGCGCGGCTGCGCCCGGGATTCCCGGCCTTCGACTCGGGCGAGGGTCCGCTCCAGTTCACGTGCGAGATGATCTACCCCTGGATGTTCGAGGATTGGGGGGTGCTGAGGCCGTTGAGGGAGGCGGCGGAGCTGCTCGCGGTGAAGAACGACTGGCCGGCGCTCTACGACCCAGAGCGCCTCGCCCGCAACGAGGTCCCCGTCGCGGCGGCCGTCTACCACGACGACGTCTACGTGCCCGTCGAGCTCTCCCTCGACACCGCCGCGCGCGTCCCGAACGTCCGCACCTGGATCACGAACGAGTACGAGCACAACGGCCTGCGGGCCGACGGGGCGCGGATCCTCGGACGCCTGCTCGACCTCGCTCGCGGATCGGCCTAGCATTCCCGCCATGGAACTCCTCGAAGCCATCCGCGCTCGCCGCGCCGTCAAGAACTATGACCCCGACCACCGTCTGACCGAGGACGAGCTGCGTCACCTCCTGAGCCACGCCGTCCTGGCGCCGAGCTCCTTCAACATGCAGAACTGGCACTTCGTCGTCGTCACCGACAAGGACGTCCAGACCCAGATCTGCGCCGCGGGGTGGAACCAGGCCCAGCTCAAGGAGGCCTCGGCCACAATCGTCCTGTGCGGCGACCTGCAGGGCTACACGGGCCTCGACCGCAAGCTGCGCAACGCTCCCGAAGACATCCAAAAGATGTTCGGAGGCATGATCCCCGGCTTCTACGAGGGCAAGGAGGAGATGTGCCACGACGAGGCCATCCGCTCGATCTCCCTCGCGGCCCAGAACATCATGCTCGTGGCGAAGGAGATGGGCTACGACAGCTGCCCCATGATCGGCTACGACGCGCAGAAGGTGGCCGAGATCGTGGGCACCGACGATCGCCACCCGCCCTTCATGATCGTGTGCGTCGGCAAGGCCCTGCAGCCCGCGCGCCCGCGCATGGGGCTCCTCAGCCTCGAAGAAGTCGTCTCCATCGACCGCTTCGGGAACCACGCGCTGAAGGGAGAAGTGGACGAGAGCTGAGGGCTCGTCCGTTCCGAGGGCGCGCTCCGAGTGGGGAGAACGCTGCTCGAACTCGTGCCGAGACTCACCAGCCTGGGGCTACCGCCCTTCGGCCAGGAGGCGCTTGTAGACGCTGAGCTTGGCCACGTAGGTCATGTGCAGGCGGTGGTTGCTCGGGCAGGCTTCGACGGCGCGGGACTGGACCTCGACCGCCTTGGCCAGGTCCCCGAGATCGGCGTGGGCCCGGGCCAGCGTGGAGATGGGTGAGGGAGCGGTCCATTCCGACAGCTCGCAGGCTCGATTCGCGTAGCGCTTCGCGCGCTCGGGGTCTCTCAATTGCCGTGGCAGGATCTCCAGCAACTCCTTCGCGAATTCAGTGAGCTGTTCGGCGTCCAAGCTCTCGAAGTCGCGCTGCTCGGACTCTCGGGCCAGGCGGGCGTCCACGCTCGTGGTCACCAAGTCCAGGGCGGCGGAGCGCTGCATGGAGGTCAGAGCCCCATCGTCGAGGAGGGCGCGAACGGCGGTTCTCGCGTCGCCTTCTTCCAGGAGACGCGCCACCATGGGCCCAACCAAGGCTCTGGCTCCGCGGTAGGCCTCTCGCCGGTCCACGCGCGTCGCCGCGGGCTCGCTCTCCCAGACCCGCAAGCTGACGTCAGAGGACACGGAGTAGAGCCGCAGTCCGTCCGGAGCAAAGTCGAGGTCCCAGACCCACCACTCGTGGCCCTCGAGGACGGCTAGGGGTTCACAGGTCTCCGCGTCCCAGATGCGCAGGGTCTGATCGGAAGAAGCGGTCGCAAGGCGGGCGCCGTCGGGTGTGAAGCTCACGGCGTTCACGTTGTCCCCGTGATCTTGACGCATCGCCAGTTGGACTCCGCTCGGCAGCTGCCAAAGGCGGAGTGTCCCGTCGGTCGAAGCCGTCGCAAGGCGACTCCCGTCGGGGGAAAAGGCGAGCTGTTTCACTTGGCCCTCGTGCCCACTCAAGACGGTCGGGTTGGACTCCGATCCGAGCGGGAGCACTCGCACGAGTCCATCCTTCGTCCCGCTCGCGAAGAGGCCTCCGTCGGGGGAGACGGCGAGGCAGTCGACCCACCCGTCATACGAGGCGACTGTGGTCATCGACCAATCACGCTGCGCAGCCCAGGCGAGGACTCGTCCATCCTTGGAGCCCGAAAAGAGTGTCCGCCCATCGGGGGACCAGCTCACCGCGAGGACGTCGTCGCCGTGTCCGCGCAAGGCCTGATCGAGCTCACCGAGGAGATGATCCCAGATGCGTATCTCCCCGTCCGTCGATGCCGTGGCGATCCTGGACCCGTCCGGGGACCAGGCCAGGTCGGTGAGGCGATGCGCCGGATCCTCGAGGCTGCACAAGACCTCCCCCGTGATCGCGCTCCAGATGATCAAGCGCCTGTCCATGGAGCCCGTAGCGACGCGCGTTCCGTCCGGCGAGGCTCCGACGCAGTAGACCGGATAGCGATGGCCGAACCATGCAGGGTGCTTCTCCGCGTCGGGGAGGTCCCAAGCCTTGAGGACCTCGTCGAAGGACCACGACCAGAGACGATCGTTCGTCGCGGTGAGTCGCGTGACTCGGTGCTCGTGACCCAGCATCGTCGCAAGGAGCTCACCACTCTCCACGTCCCAGACCTTCAACGACCCGGAGGATCCGGAGACCAGGCGGCTCCCGTCTGGCGTGAAGGCCAGGCTGTGAACGAGCCCTTCTTCGTGGCCCTCCAGGACCAGGATTTCGTCAGCAGTCTCGGCGTCCCGAATGAGGATGCACCTGTCCTGTCGTTCATCCGCGTCCCTAGTGCTCAGCGTGCTCAAGCTGGAGGCGGAGGCGATGGACGATCCGTCGGGGGACCAGGCGAGGAGCGTGAAGGGATTAGTCCCGTGTGCGCGATCCACCTCGGCATCCGCCGTCGGGTCGCTCAGGTCGTAGAGATACAGATCCCCCGAGAGGTTCCCGTAGGCGAGTCGGCACGCGTCCGGAGACAGCGCCGCGACACGCGCTCTCTCGTCCTGCTTCGGGAGCTCGAGCTCTGCCCCCGAACTTGCGTCGAAGAGCCGGAAGCCTTGGACGTAACTCGACCGGAACAGACCCGACCCATCACTCGTGAAGCGCATGTAGGGATAACCGGGCATCGGCGAGGTCTCCGCGATCTGCAGACCGCTCTCGACGTCCCAGATGCGCGCCTCCTGTCCCGCGATCGCGGTCGCCGCGAGGGAACAGTCCGGGGAGAAGACCACCCGGTCGACTCGCTCGTCGTACCCGCGGAATTCGGAGACCACGTTCCTCGACCCGGCGTCGAGGACGCGCACGACGTGGTCCGTAGAGACCGCGGCCAGGAGCTCTCCGTCGGGCGAGACCTCGATCAGGTAGTCGCCCGTGTCGGCGGCGCGCCAGGTCCAGAGGCTCCGATCCACTTGATGCCCCAGGTGGCGCCACTCCCAGTCGCGCAGATCTTCGGGGGCCTGCTCGAGCCAGCGCTTCGCGTTCGCCACCTGACGGTCCCTCACGGCCGCGGCCGCGGCGAAGATGCTCGCCATATAGGAGCGCTCGTCTGCCGTCTCTGCGGATCGCTCGGCGTCCTTTCGAGCTTGGCGCTCCGCGAGCTCCGCCTCCTCCGCCAGCCGCCGCTGATGCTTCTCCGCCTCCTTCGCCTCGCGCTCCCGGAAGAAGCCCAAGCTGGTCCCCGCGAGGCCGAGGAGGCCGACCGTGAGAATCAGGCTGGCCGCGGTCACGGGTCCCCGATTGCGCTGAACGAACTTGCGCAGGCGGTAGGCGTTGGAAGGAGGCGAGGCGAGGACAGGCTCTCGGCCAAGGAAGCGCCCGACGTCCGCGGCCATCTCGTTGGCCGAGTCGTAGCGGCGGGTGCGGTCCTTCTCCAGGGCACGCATGATGATCCAATCGAGGTCGCCCCGGATGAGCAGGCTCAATCGCGCCGGCTCCGTCCCGCGCTGGGCCGCGACTGCGGGGAGGCTCTCGAGACTGGAGACGCGGGTGCTCGGCTTGGGCGGCTCCTGCTCGCGGATCATCCGCCGCAGACCCGCGAAGCCGGCCGCCCGCAACTCGTCCTCGGTGAAGGGGGTAGTCCCCGTCAAGAGCTCGTACAGGAGGACCCCGAGGGAGTAGATGTCCGCGCGCGTGTCGACGTCGAGCCCGCTCAATTCGGCCTGCTCCGGGCTCATGTAGGCGGGGGTGCCGATCAACTGACCCAGCTCGGTGAAGATGGTCTTCTGCGTCAGCTCCGCGCTGGTGGACTTCGCGATGCCGAAGTCGATCACCTTCGGGACGGGGCGGCCGTCGTGTAGGGTCACGAGCACGTTGGAGGGCTTCAGGTCGCGATGGATGATGCCCTTCTGGTGCGCGTGTTGAACCGCTGCGCAGACCTGACGGAACAGGTCCAGCCGTGTCTCGATCGAGAGCTGGTTCTCGTCGCAGTAGCGCGTGATTGGGAGGCCCCGGACGAGCTCCATCACGAAGTAGGGCCGGCCTTGGGCGGTCGTTCCCGCGTCGAAGACCTTGGCGATCCCGACGTGGTCCATCATCGCCAGGGCTTGGCGCTCTGCCTCGAAGCGAGCGATCACCTGGCGCGTGTCCATGCCGAGCTTGATGACCTTGAGGGCCACCTTGCGCTTCACGGGCTCCCGTTGCTCCGCCAGATAGACGACCCCGAAGCCGCCTTCCCCGAGCTCCTGCAGGAGCTTGTAGGCATCCACCCGGCTGCCGATCTCCTCACGAAGGGGGCCCTCGCCATCCTCGCTCAGGGACCGGATCACCGAGCTCGCCTGAACGTCCTGGGCGAGCAAGGCCTCGACCTTGGAGAGGAGGCCGTCGTCACCTACGCAAGCGCCGCGCAGGAAGGCGGCTCTCTCGCCCTCCATCTCGATTTGGCGGGCCTGGTGGTACAGCTCCTCCGGACTCGGTCGATTCAAGCGGTGCTCCAGCGAGCCCTCCTATCCCTCATCCTACAGGGTCGTGCATGGGCGAGCGCGGAGTGGGGCTCGAGCCGAACGCACTTCTCGACCCGACCTCGCGTTGCCGGCTTCGCTCCGGGGTGCTATACCGGCCTGCTCCCAGGGGACCGAATCCGATGCTGCACCGACTCTTCGTCTACGGCACCCTCGCGCCAGGGAAGCCGAACGAGCGCGTCCTGCGGGGGGTCGACGGGAGCTGGGAGGAGGCCAGCGTGCGCGGGACCCTCCACCCCGAGGGCTGGGGCGCGGCGCTGGGCTACCCCGGCGTCGTCCTGCACGAAGACGGCGACGAGGTCCCGGGGCTCTTGTTCACGTCGAGCCGGCTCGGCGAGCACTGGGACCGCCTCGACGCCTTCGAGGGGGAGGGCTACGTGCGCGTCGAGGTCACGGCCCGACTGAGGGACGGTCGAGAGTGCCCGGCCCACGTCTACGCTCTCCGGGAGGTCGGGCCGTGAGCCAACTGCTCCGCTTTGACGGCGCCGCGGTGAACGACCCGGCCATCGAGCCCTGGTTCGACGGCAAGGCGCCCGCGCTAGCGGCGATTGCGAGGGAGTGGTTCGACCGGATGCGAGGGGCCGGCCCGAAGGTCGTCGAGCTCCTTCACGACGGCTTCCCCGTCGTCCTCGTCGAGGACGCGCCCTTCGCCTACGTCGACGCCTTCCGGTCGCACGTGAACGTCGGCTTCTTCCGCGGCGCGGAGCTCCCGGATCCCGCGGGCCTGCTCGAAGGGGCCGGCAAGCTCGGTCGCCACGTCAAGCTGAGGCCGGAGCGGCCGGCGCCGGATGGGGAGGCGCTGAGCGCGCTGATCCACGCCGCCTACGAGAACGTCCGCGAACACCTGCAGCGAGAATCATGAGCACGAACCAGGTCAAGATCCTCGTCCTCTCCGCGCTGGGGCTGCTGCTCGTGGGCGTCCTCGCCGTCGGCGGCTTCGTCTACTTCGGCTGGGGGCTCTTCACCGACCAGGTGCGGGCCGTGCTGGACGCCAACCCGGTCGTCCAAGAGCACGTCGGTGTGGTGGAGGAGCTGGAGTTCGAATTCGAAGCGACCGGTGAGTACGAGGACCCGGACGTGTTCGTGTTTCGCGTCTCGGGTCCCAGGGGCAGCGGCCTCGTGTCCGCGAAGCTCGTCAGCGTGGACGCAGACACCGAGGAGCTCCAGTCGGGCACCCTGCATCTGGATTCCGGAGAGGTCTTCGAGCTCCTGCCGGAGGAGACCCCGCCGGATCCTCCGGACGTCGGCCCGTGATTCGACGTCGAGCTACAACCCGACCCAGCCGAAGATCCGTCGGAAGAAGCTCTTGGGCGGGGTCCCGCCGCGGGTGACGAGCTCGATGCGCCCACCGGCCGCGCCTTCACCGGCGACGGACTCGGCGCGCGGCGGACGGACGTCCAGGCGTTCGTAGGGGACGCCGGCGGCGAGGAGCTTGCGTGAGAGAGCCTCGAGCCGCGCTCGGGCGATCGCGAGCGCGGCGTCGCGCGTGCGCCGGTCGCTGCGCTTCGAAGCCGTGGGGCGCAAGAGGTCGGCGACCACGTCGATGCCGTCCTCGGCGAGGCCCAGGTCGCGGCTCACCTCGACCAGGTGCTGACGCGTCGCGGCGAAGGGCTCCGCCTGGCCGAGCAGGAGCTGGGCGCGGGCCGAGGCGACCAGCTCTTCGCGTTGACGCAGGAGCTCGTCGCGTCGACGCCGCAGGGAGCTCAGCAGGGTCGCGGCTTCCTCGGAGCTGGGAGAGGCCAGGCGCCCGGCGCGCTCGAAGTCGCCTGGCCCGAAGACGTGCAGCGCGCGCAGCTCGAGCAGGTCGTCTTCCTCCATGGCCTCGACGAGCTCCTCCAGGCCCTCCATCGCCGCGGCGTCGATGCGCACCGTCCCCGCGCCGAAGGGGATCGTGGCCGTCAGGCCCGCGCCCTCGGGCCGGGAGTCGCCGCCGCCGAGGAGACCTCCCAGGCCGATCGCGCTGGTGACGCCGTCGACCGTGCGCATGGGTGCGCTCGTGAGTGCCTCGGTGATCAGCTTCAAGAGCGCGGTGGAGGCTTTCGAGGCCATGGTCGCCGTGCTGACGCTGCCGCCCTCACCGAAGTCGAAGCTCAGGGGGATGCGATGCTCGCCATTCTCGTTCTCGAGGGCGAACAGCACTGTGCCGAGAGGCGCGGGGAGGCTCAGGAAGCGCGAGATCGGCCCCCCGTCCGGTTCGGAGATGGACAGGTGGCGAAAGCTCGTGACGGAGTCGAGGCGCCCGCCCGCTTCCCCGTCGAACTTCAGGCGTGCGTTGAGGTCGACCACGCCGTCGTCGATCCGGATCCCGCTCTCGCTCGCGATCCCGCTCAGTCCCTGGAGCTCGAAGCCCGTGACGGAGGTTCGCAGCCAGCCCTCGGGTTGTGGCACGATCGCGAGGTGAGCGCTGACCGTCGCCTCCTGGAGGATCGGACGCTGTTCGAGCTCCACCTGTCCGCTGGAACCGTTCAGGAGGTTCTTCGCCCCCGACGTGATCCCCCCGATCAACGACTGGCCCGGCCGGCGCTTGGGTAGGTCGACGGCGCCGGCTCCCACGGCGGCCGTGAGGCGCAAAGGGATCGGCTCCGAGAAGGCGCGGGTGGTGAAGCCGCGCAGCTCGACCCCCAGGGAGTCGAGGGGCACGACGAGAGGCGGCTCGGCGCTCACGTCCTCGAACAGCACGTCCACGCCGTTCACGACCAGGCTCTCGACGCGTAGCTCTGCCTGGGAGCCGAGCGAGGTCGGCTCTTCCTTCGCTGCGGCCTCGAGGGGGATGGCCGCTTCCTCCTTCACCGGGAGCGCGGAGTCCTCGGGCTCGGCCTCGAGCGCTTCGACATTCGCCTCCGGCCTTGCGTCGGGCAGGCGCAGGAGGACGCCGGCCACTTCGATGCCCTCGTCGGTCTTGCGCAGCCTCGCGCGGGGCGTGTCGATCTCGAGGGAGGTCAAGTGCACGAGGCCCGAGCGCGGGGCGATGCGCCGCGCGCGAAGGTCGAGGACGTCCAGACCCAGCGCGACATCAGCGCCCTCGGCCTGTCGCAGTGCGACGTCGCTCAGGAGGAGGTCGGCACCGAATCCGTTCGAGAGATCGAAGTCGAGGGGACCGCGCCGGCGCCAGGAGAGCTCGGCCGCCAAGCGGGCGTCGAAGCAACCCTCGCGGAGCTCCGTGGGGTCGATCTGGCCAGCCAGCTCCGGCGCGAGCGTGAGCAGGCCCGCGCCGTCGATGCCGCGCAGGGCGACGAGGGCCTCCACCCGCGGCAGCTCGGTGAAGGGGCTCAACTCGAGGTCCACGTCGAGGGAGCCGATCCCGGGCACGAGCCGAGCCTCCAGGTCCAGGCCGAGGGGCGGCGGCTCGTCAAGCTCGCCATCGGGGTCCGGCTCGAAGAGGTAGGGCTCGCGCAGGGCGAGGCGTGCGCCCAGGACGACGGGCTCGACGTCGGGGTAGACCTCGTGCAGGACTCGCAGCTCCTCGAGCTCGAGCGCGAGGCGGTCGACGCGCAGGCGCGGCTCGGCATCGGCGCTGACGAGGCGCGAGCTCCTGCTCTTCGTTCTGCCGGAGCGTCCTTCGACCTCACCAGGCGGCTGAAGCTCCCGCGGCTCGACTCGCAGGCCGAAGGCTTCGACCCCGCCACCCGCCGTGCGCAGGACCTCGGCCCGGGCGCCGGAAGCGCTCAGGTCCTGGACGTCGAGCACGAGCCCCTCGGGGTCGAGGCGGCCCAGCTCAGCCGTCAGTCCCTCGAGGGCTGCGAGGGCCCGCTCCCCATCGCGCAGCTCCGCTCCTGCGATGCGCAGGCTCAGGCGGTGGCCGCCCTCGTCGTTCTCCGCGACGCGCACCTCGAGGTCGGCGCGAGCCGCGCCTTCGCTCAAGGTCAGCGCGACGCCTTGGGGCAGGTAGGGGGCGACGGGCTCGGGGTCGAGGCCGTTCGCCGCGAGGGCGAGGCTCGCGCGCAGGTCCTCGGGGTCGAGGGTCAGGCTACCCCGAGTGGAGAGGGTCCAGTCCTGGATGCGCAGCCCGCCCTCCAGGGTGGTGGGCGGGGCGCCCGGACCCGGAGCGAGATCTGAGAGGCTCAGCTCCCCCTCGAGCTCGACGCGATGCGGTGTCTCGAGTTGGTAGTCGTCGAAGCGCGCGCGGGCAGCGGTGAGCTCGAAGCGATCGAGGCGCAGGAAGGGCGAGCCGACCGGCGTTTCCGGCGCGCTGGGCGCGTGCCCGGCGGGGCCCTCCTCCGAAGGGGAGGGTGCTTCGTCCTCGGCGGACTCTGCGGGGGGCGGGGGCATACGCAGGCCCAGCGCTCCCCAACCGCCGTCCGCGTCTCGTCGCAGCGCGACGCGGGGCGAGTCGATCGTGACCGACGCGACGGCGATCTCATCGCCGAGGCGTAGGTCCTCGATGGCCAGGCGGCCGAGCCCGAGGAGCTCTTCCTCGCCCTCGGTCAAGTGGAGCGGGCCGAGCTCGAGGTCGATGCGCGGCCGGCCCTCGCTGGCCGCGACCTTCAACGACAGCTCGGTGGCGAAGGCGCCCGCGCGCAGCGTCGGCTCGAGGCCCGCGAGCTCGAGCCAGGGGGCGAGGGGCTCGAGGTGCAAGCCGTCCGCTCGCCAAGCGCCGGAGAGCGAGAGGGCCCCCTCGCTCGCCTGGCCGAGGCGCAACTCTGCGCCGACGTCGCGACCGATCGGCGAGCGCCCCTCGAGTCGCAGCGCGTAGGCGCGCGCCTCCCCGGCTGCGAGCTCCGTCGCGCTGAGCTCGACGGTCATCGGGCCGAGCTCCAGGGGCTCCTCGGGTCGGCGTTCGTCGAGCAGGACGACTTGCGTCAACTCCAGCTGCGCACCGGGCAGGTCGAGGATCGGTAGCTCGAAGGGGGCCGGCTCTCCGGAGGGGGCCGGTGCGCTCTCCACCGGCTCGGCGTCCTTCGCCGCGGCCCGCGGGGGAGCCGCGGGCGACCCCCCGACGCGCAGGCCGAGGGCGAGGAGCTCTCCTTCCGCGGTGCGCGTCACATTCAGGCGGGAGCCGCCGACCTCGACTCGCGGCGGACTCCCGGGGACGAGGTCGAGCCGGATCCGGTCGATCGCTCCCAGCTCCTCAGCTCCGTCCCGCAGGCCCAGGCCGCCCAGGGCGAGCTCGATCCCACCGTCCTCGTCTCCGGTGAAGCGAAGGGAGTCGAGGTGCAGGCGCCCGGACTCGAGGGTCGACTCGATGCCGAGCTCCGCGAGGTAGGGCGCGAGGCGCTCGGGCGCGAGGCCGCGCAGGTCGAGGGCCAGCTCGACTGTGGGGATGGGGGCGGAGAAGTCGATCGGACCGCCGAGTTCGATGCGCTCGGCGACGCCAGGGCAGCTCGCCGCGAGCTCGAGGCGCCCGGCGGGCGCGTCATCGGCCGAAGAGAGCGGGCCGAGCCGCAAGTCGTCGAGGCGCGCCTCGAGCTCGATCGGCGTTGCGTAGGAGGCGTCGACGAAGACGATCGCGCCGCCGGTGACCGCGAGCTCGTCGAGGCTCCAGGCGAAGCCGGGGCGCGCCGACGAGTCGAGGGGGCGTGAGGGCTCGGGCTCCGCTTCACCCACCGGCTCGCTCGCCGACGCCGTCGACGGCATGGCGTCGCGTCCGACCCAGGCCACTCCGCCGAGGGCGGCGGAACCGTCGGGCAAGCGCTCGGCGCGCAGTCGAGGGGCCTCCACGATCAGCTCGGAGAGGGCGAGGCCCGCGCCGTCGAGCTCGGCGACCCCGACCCACAGCCAGTCGAGGCCCAGGGCTTCTACGCCGTCGGCGAGCAGCTCGACCCCCGAGAGGTCCAGCTCCGCTGCAACGGCCTCGCGCGCTTCGCCGACGGTCTCGGCCGTGAGCTCGAGCTCGCCGCCGGCGTCGATGCGATCGGCGACCGGGCGGATCCCGAGGGGCTCGAGGAGCGGGGCGAGGGGGCGGAGCCGCAGGCCGGAGAGCTCGACCTGGCTGCGCCAGCTCGCGGCGTTCACCTCGTTCGTCCCCGCGCTCCTCAGCCGGAACAGGTCGAGGAACTGCGGCGAGGTCGCGACCACGTCCAGGCGTCCCGATTTGCCGGGCGTGCCGAGGTCGGTGGCGCTGACCGAGAGCGTCAGGGCCACGTCCACCGGCTCGGAGGAGGACTGGTCGCTCAAGTGGATCGAGACGTCCTGCAGGCGGGCCGCGACGACCTCGACCGGCAGGCGCAGGTCGAAGGGGACGTCGACATCGGCGGGCTCGTCATCGGCGTCTCGAGGTGCCGCTTCGCTCGGGCCGGAAGGGATCAGCGCATCGAAGTTCCAGCGTCCTCGCGCATCGCGCGCCAGCTCGACACGAGCACCGTCGAGCTCGAGCCGTCGCACGCGTAGCACGCCGCCCCAGAGGGCGAGGACGTCGAGGTCGAAGGCCAGCGTGTGAGCCTCGAGCAAGGGTGCCGGCTGCGCTTCGGCCTCCCCGGCGACGGAGGCCTCGAGTCGCCAGACCTCGACGCGCCCCTCGAGGAGCGAGAGGTCGAAACGCTCGAAGTCGAGCTCGACCCCGAGCCCGGAGGCGAGCGCCTTCACGGCCGGTCCCGCGCCGAAGGCGATCGTGATCCGCGCCAGGAGTGCCAGCGCCAGCAGCCAGAGGAGCCGGCGGCGCCAGCGGTGGGGGCGCGCCGGGTTCGCGTTGCTCACTCGATCCCCTCCGCGCTGGCTTCCTGCAAGGCCCAAGCTTCGAGGGCCGCGCGCCGCTCCGCGCGGCCGGCGAGCGGGTCGTAGCCCTCGATGGGTATGCCTTGGGCGCGGAGCCAGTCGTAGGCGCGCACGCGCGCCGCGGGATTCGGTCCCTCGAGGGCGAAGCGGTTCTCGTCGAAGACCTGCAGGTAGAACTCCTCGAGGTCGTCCGCGTCCTCGAGGAACTCCTCGAGGATCGAGGGGTAGCGCCCGGCCTCCCCCGTGTGACGCAGCACCATCCCCACGTACTCCGAGGCCAGCTCGCCCTCGATCAGCTCCTTCGAGAGCAGGGCGAGGGCTGCACGCTCGAGCAACCAGCTCATCGCGGAGCTCTGACCGGCGCAGGCCTGTAGCTCGTCGGACCGGCTCGCGACACCCGACGCGTAGGCCTCGACGATGGCGGCATCGGCGAGGAGCGTGAGCTCCGCTGCGATCGGCGCCGCACCCGCGAGGTCGAGCAGGGCGCCCCGGCGGTGGCTCGGATCGGCGAGGGCGTCGATCGCGTGCAGGTGGCGCAGCCGCAGCTCCTCGTCCGCGAGCAGGCGGCGGCGGCGGTCCGTGCCCAGGCTCGCGATCTCCTGCGCATCCGCGACGGCGGCCGCGACTCGCTCCTCGAGCCCTGCCGCATCTTCGCGGGGCTCGTCGAGGGTGAGGACGAGGAGGTAGCCGAGTCGTTGCTCGGGGTCGAAGCGCGCTCCCGCGTAGATGACGAGGGTCCCCGACGGCGGCTCGAGGAGCGCGTCGAGGACGAGCAGCTCCTCTCTGGGGTGGCGGGTGATGCGCGGCGCCTCGACGGCCAGGTCCTCCAGCGTCTCCACCACGTCGGACATCGTCACCGCGATGGAGAGAGGTGAGTCCGCGGCCTCGCGCCAGACCTCGAGGTCGACACGGCGCTCCGAGGGCCGGTAGCCGGAGAGCTCGATGGCCTGGACGTGAGCCAGGCTGAACTCCGTCGTCATCCCCGGGAGGCAGAGGCCCTCGAGCTCGGCCTCGAGGGAGGCCTCTCGCTCGCCCCGCGTGCGCGCTTCCTCAGCCATGCGCTCGGCGACTGGGCCCGTGGCGAGACCCGTACCCGGCGTGAGCAGAGAGCTCGGGGCCAAGGGTTGGGTGCCGTCCCCGGCGACGATCATGCGCAGGTGTCGCTCGAGGAGCTCCAGCTCGCCCGCCGGTGGCGACGTGAGCAAGAAGACCTCGAGGCGCAATTCGAGGGAGTCCGCGGGATCGACCTCGAGCGCCAGGGCGCGCTCCTCGGGCTCGGGGCCGCCGATCGGGTCCCCGGCGTAGTAACCGACGCGGGCGGCGACCTCTGGGCCCTTGAGGGGGGGCTCGGGAGTGGAGGCGCAGCCCGCGAGGAGCGCGAGCGAGGCGAGCGGCGCGATGTTGGCGCGCATCATCCGAGGTGGTGCACCGGTCCCGAGCCCTCGAGCGCCGCGCGCAGGGTGCGACGGACGTAGACGGGGATCATGCGTCGCCGGTACTCCATGTCCCCCGGGATGTTGTCCAGGGGCTTGCACTGCTTGTGGGCGCGTCGGGCGACCTCGTCGATCGCCTCGGCGAGCTCGTGGCCGTCGCTGGGTTTGCCGGCGAGCAGCTCCGCGACCCGCTTGACGCGCGTCGGTCGCGCCTGGAGAGCGACCAGCACGAGGTCCGCCTCCGTGATCAGCCCGCCCGCGTCGACCTCGAGGCGAACCGCGCAGCCGAGGAGGGGGAAGTCGATCGAACCGCGCTCGCGCAGCTTGCCGTAGGCGCCGCGGTGGCCGGCGTCGCGCAGGGGGACGCGGATCGCGCTCAGGACCTCGCTCGGCTCGTTGCACTTGTTGTCGATCCCGTCCGGGACCCACAGGTCGTCGATGGCGAGGCTCCGCAGGCCGGAGGGCGTCGCGAACTCGAGCTGCGCGCCGACGCTCATGAGGGCGGGCGCGCTGTCGTTGCTCGCCGCGGCCACGCAGCGCTTGCCGCCCTCGACCACGTGGCAGAGCGTGCCGTCCTTCTTGAGGCAGAAGCCGAGCGCCTTGCGCCAGAAGTAGGTCTGGTTGATCCACTGGCAACGCGTGTCGAGCATCACGTTCCCCCCAAGCGTTCCCATCCTCCGGTGCTGGGGGCCGGCGACGAGGGAGGCGGCCTGGGCCAGGGCCGGTGCGTGGCGCCGGACGTCCTCGGAGGCGGCGACCGTCTCGAGGGGGGTGAGGGCTCCGATGCGGAGCTCGTGCCCCTGGACCTCGACGTCCGCGAGCCCGGGGATGCCTCCCAGGGCGACGACGAGGTCGACGTCGTAGAGCCCGTGCTTGAGGTTCGGCAAGAGATCGGTGCCGCCCGCGATGACGCGCGCCCGCTCGCCGTGCTCCGCGAGCAGGGCGCAGGCTTCCTCGAGGGTCGAGGGCCGCGCGAGCTCGAAGTTCGGCAGGCGCAGCATCAGCGCGCGCTCCCCGCCGGCTGCTGAGCCGGCTCCCGGGCGTCGAGGGCGGCGAGCACCTTGGCCGGCGTGAACGGCAGGTGGTGCAGGCGGATGCCGACCGCGTCGTGGACCGCGTTGGCGATGGCGGGGATCACCGAGTGCAGCGGACCCTCTCCGGCTTCCTTGGCGCCGTAAGGCCCCTCGGGGTCGACGCTCTCGACGATCATGGCCTCGATCTCCGGCACGTCGACCGAGGTCGGGATGCGGTAGTCGAGGAGCGAGGGCCCCGCGTGCAGGCCGAAGCGGTTGACGCCGTGCTCCTCCATCACGACCTCGGCTGCGCCCATGTAGACCGAGCCCTCGATCTGGCCCTTGACCAGGATCGGGTTGAGCGCGCGGCCGCAGTCGTGGGCGCACCAGACCTTCTCGCAGGTGATGCGACCGGTCTCGGTGTCGACCACGACCTCGGCGACATGGGTCGTGAAGGAGTAGGCGGGCGAGGCGCCGATCGTCCCCCCACGGTAGTCGCCGCCGAGGGTCGGCGTGTTGTAGGAACCCGTGGCGCCCAGGGTGTCGAAGCGCGCCTCGGCGAGTTGGAAGGCCTCGCGCACCGGCATCGTCTTCTCGGCGTCCGAGAGGCAGAGGGCGAGGCCGCCGCCCAGGCGCACCGCGGCGGGCTCGACCTCCCAGTGCTCGGCGACGGCCTGGCAGACCTGCCCACGCAGCTTGCGGCAGGCGTCGATCGTCGCGTTGCCGACCATGAAGGTCACGCGGCTCGAGTAGGCGCCGAGGTCGACCGGGCAGAGGTCCGTGTCGGCGGCGACGACGCGCACGTCGGCGAGCTCGACGCCCAGCTCCTCGGCCACGATGTAGGCGACGACCGAGCTCGAACCCTGGCCGATGTCGTTGCCGCCCGTGAAGGCCGTCACACGGCCCGAGCGCTCGACCGAGAGCTGGATGCCCGCCTGGGGCATCTTGTTGGGGTAGATCGGGTAGTTCGTGCCCGAGATGTACATCGAGCCCGCCACGCCGAGGCCGCGCCCATGGGGGAGCTTGCGCCAGCGGTCCTTCCACTCGCTGCGCTCCTCGACGAGGTCGAGACACTCGAGGAAGCCGCTCGAGGTGATGCGCTGCCCGTTGACGGTTTTCGTGTGCTCGCCGTGCCAGTTCTTGCGGCGCAGCTCGATCGGGTCCATGTCGAGCTTCTCGGCCAGCTCGTCGAGCTGGACCTCGAAGGCGAAGCGCGGCTGCACGGAGCCGTGGCCCCGCTTGGGGCCGCAGGGGGGCTTGTTCGTGAAGACTCGCGTCGAGTCGAAGCGGTAGGTCGGCATGTCCACCGGCCCGGTGAGCAGCTGACCCGAGTAGTAGGTCGTGACCAGGCCGAAGGAGCTGTAGGAGCCGCCGTCGATCAGGATGCGCGCGTCGGTCCCGGTCAACTTGCCGTCGCGGGTCGCCCCCGTGCGATAGTGCATCTGCATCGGGTGGCGTCCGCGGTGGGCGTAGAAGACCTCCTCCCGCGTCCAGAGCATCTTCACCGGGCGCCCGGTGATCATGGCGAGCTTCGCCACGCAGAACTCGAAGGAGAAGGGGTCGGACTTGCCGCCGAAGGCGCCGCCGAGGCAGGGCTGGACGACGCGGATGCGAGACTCTGGGAGCTCGAGCACCCGCGCGAGGGCGCGCTGCACGTAGTGCGTGATCTGCGTCGAGGACCAGACGCTGAGCAGCCCGTCGGCCGAGTAGGTCGCCACCGCGCAGTGGGGCTCGATCGCCGTGTGCGTCGTCCCGTGGAAGGAGTAGTCCCCCTCGACGACGACGTCCGCGCCGTCGATGGCGGCGTCCACGTCGCCGAACTCGAGGTGCACGTGCTTGGAGACGTTGCCGCGCGGCGTGCCGTCCTTCTTCGGCTTCTGGTCGTGGATCGCGGGCTCCGGGCGCGCGAGGGCCTCCTCCGGCTCGAGGAAGGCGTGCAACGGCTCGTACTCGACCTCGATCAGCTCCAGGGCCCGATTGGCCGTGTCCTCGTCGACGGCCGCGACCGCGGCCACCTCGTCACCGATGAAGCGCACCTTCTCGACCGCGAGGGCGTTCTCGTCCGGCGTCCAGGGGATGACCCCGTAGCGGATCGGCATGTCGGCGCCGGTGATCACCGCGTGCACGCCCTCCAGCTCGAGAGCCTTCGAGACGTCGATCGAGAGGATCTCGGCGTGCGCGTGGGGGCTGCGCAGGGTCTTGGCGTGCAGCATCCCCGGCAGCTGGAGGTCGTCGGCGTAGAGCGCGCGTCCGGTGGCCTTGTCGAGACCGTCGACCTTGCGCTGGGGCTTGCCGACGACCTCGAATTCTTCGCCCCAGGGGGCGCCGCTGCCGTGCTGGTCCCGCGCGGCCATCAGCTCGCCCCCCCCGTGTCACCGGCGCCGGCGGCCTCGGCCACGCAGGTCTCGACGGCCTGAACGATCTGCGTGTAGCCGGTGCAGCGGCAGAGGTTCCCCGAGAGGGCCTCGTGGATCTCGCTCCGGGACGGGCGCGGGTTCTCGTTCAGGAGCGCCCGCGCCGAGAGCATCATCCCCGGCTGACAGAACCCGCACTGCAAGGCGCCGCAGCGGTCGAAGGCATCCTGCACCGGGTCGGCCCCTTCACCGCCGGCGGCCCGGTGGGCGGGCAGCAGGCCCTCGATGGTCGTGATCTCGCGCTCCTCGCAGAGGGCGGCCAGCTCGAGGCAGGCGAGCCGCGGCGCGCCGTCGATCAGCACGGTGCATGCGCCGCAGTCGCCCTTGTCGCAACCCTGCTTGGAGCCCGTGAGGCCCAGCTCGTAGCGCAGGACCTCGAGCAGGCTCCAGTGGGCGGGGGCGGCGACGCGCAGCCGGTCCCCGTTGACGCGCAGGCTCAGGACGTGCATGGCGACATTCTCGCGCGCCCCGCCGGGGGTGACAAGCGCACTCTAGCGGGTCGCGATTCCCGCCGCGTGGGGTCGGATCCAGGGCGGCGCGGCGGCCTTCGGGACGCGGAACTCCTGGGCGTCGACGGAGGCGAAGTCCGCATCCCGCACCTGGCCCGCGACGTCGCGGTCGGTGCGGCAGCCGTCGGCGCAGAAGCGGTGCAGAGGGCAGAGCGCGCGCTGCAGCCCGCGCATCCACGGGCGCTCGGGGTCGCGGACGTGGTCCCAGAAGACGAAGCGGCCGCCCGGCCGCAGGACGCGCCGGACCTCCTCGAGGACCGCGGCCACGTCCGGGACCGAGCAGAGCACGAGGGTCGAGACCACACCGTCGACGCTCGAGTCCTCGAAGGGCAGGCGCTGGGCCTCGAGGAGATGGAGCTCGACCTCGCGGCCGAGCCGCCGCGCCTTCTCGAGCAGCAGGGGGTGCATGTGCTCGTTGGGCTCGACCCCCACCCACTCGACGTCCTGGGGCAGGAGATCGAGGTTGTGACCCGTCCCGGGGCCGAGCTCGACCACCCGGCCAGCGAGCCCCTGGAACAGCTCGCGCTTGCGCGGCCCCAGGAGCTCCTCGTAGCGGGTGGTCGCCCGGTCGTACCAGCCCGCGAAGAGCTTCTTCCTAATCGTGGATCTGCTCCGCGAGGTAGCGTTCCTTGCCGATCTCCTCGATGATCCCGAGTTGGGCCTCGAGGAAGTCGACGGCCTCCTCCTCGTCCGTGAGGATCGAGGCCAGGAGCTCCCGCGTCCCCGCCTCTTCCTTCTGGATGCAGAGGGCGATCGCCTTGTTCAAGCGGGAGACGTTGTCGTACTCGAGCTGGAGGTCGACCTTGTGCTGCTCCACCACGTCCTCGCCCACCGAGACCGGGTTCAGGCGCTGCATGTTGGGGACACCGTCGAAGTAGAGGATGCGCTCGATCACGCTGTCGGCGTGCTTCATCTCCTCGATCGACTCCTCGCGCTTGACGGCGGCCATCTTCTTGTAGCCCCAGTTCTCGCACATCTTGTAGTGCACGTAGTACTGGTTGATGGCGGTCAGCTCGGCGGTGAGGATGTCGTTCAGCGCTTCGATGATTGCGGGATCGCCTTTCATGGTCGGGGAGCTGCAGCTGGAGCGGTGGCGGTGTCGTGAGGTCACCGAGGACCTGGACTCCCCTCATTATTGCATCGCGCGGCCTCGAGGGCTCGCGGGCACGGCGATTCCGGGCTGGTCCGGAGTCTCGGGAGCCGGGTGGAGGCTCAGGAGCGGGCGGCTTCGGTCAGGTCCTTGGCCTGGCCGCTGTTCCGCACCTGCGACACGATCTCACGCACCTTGTCGGCGCAACCGCCGCAGCAGCGGCCGGCGGACGATGCGCACAGGCCGCTCGCCTCTTCCGGCATCGGCCGGGAGGCGGCTTGGCGAATCTCGCGCTCGGTGGCGCCCGTGCAGCAGCAGACGATCATGGTCAGGGCTCTGGGGCTCAGTATCGCCGGGTCAGGATGAGACGCAATCTCAAAACTGGCGAAACTGAGACCTCGTCTCAATGGCGTCCTGGATCGGCACGCGGGGACCGCGAGCTGGAGGAAAGCCCCCTGAGAAGCCAGGAGAGGCCCTGGAGAGGTCGTCAGGGGGTCTGCAAGGCCCGAATCGGCCCCTCGACCCCCCTCAGCGGGCCATTGAACCCTGGAGCCCCCCCATGCGCAGGACCTCACGCCACTCGGCCGCCTTCACCGGCTGAATCGAGAGGCGCTGGCCGCGCTGGACCACCAGCATCTCGCCGAGCTTGGGATTGGCCTTGAGGTCCTGGAGGGTGACGAAGCTCGGGAGCTCCTCCACGGCCCGCAGGTCGAACATCAGCCAGCGTGGGTCGTCGGGGTCGCTGCCCGGGTCGTGGTACTTCGCGGCCGGATCGAACTGGGTCGGGTCGGGGTAGGCCTCCCGCACCACCTCGGCGACCCCCGCGACGCCCGTGGGCTTGGCCACCGAGTGGTAGAAGAGCATGAGGTCCCCGGCGGCGATCTCGTCGCGGATGAAGTTGCGCGCTTGGTAGTTGCGGATCCCGTCCCAGCAGGTCGTGCGCTCCGGAGAGTCGCAGAGGTCCTGCCAGGAGAAGGCGCCTGGTTCCGACTTGACGAGCCAGTGACGCGGTCGCGCGCGCTTCTTGCTGCCTGTCTTGGCCATCGGGTCAGCGGTACTCCCGGTGGCAGGCCTTGCAGGTGTCCTTGATGCCGAGGGCCAGGGAGAGGGTGCGCTGCGCGTCCCGGTCGGCGGCGGCCGTCTCCAGCGCGGCGGCCTGCTCGGCGAGCTGTTCGAAGTAGGCGTCGAAGCCCGCGCCCTTGCCGAACTCGATGCCCTTGGCCGACGTGAGCTGGAGGCGCCGGCCCATGTCGGCGAACTCCGCCCACTGGTCGTCTTCGAGGGTCGCTCCCTCGAGCTCCTCCGCGAGGTCGAAGCGCGGGTCGGCCACGGTGGCCTTGACCCACATGAGCTCTTCGAAGTCGTCGAGGGCGGCGATCTCGTCCGCCGCCATGTCCCGTTCAGGGGCGGCGCAGGCGGCGAAGGCCAGGAAGCAGGCGACGAGGGTGGGCGGCAGAGCGGTGCTGAGCTTCATGCCCGCCATCCTAAGGAGCACCCGGTCACCAGTCGAGGTGGCGGCCGTCGGCGTGGCGGAAGCTCCCGCTCGCCTCCAGATCGAGCTCGTCGAGGCGCGCGAGGAGCCCTCGGACCGACTCCTCGACCGCGATGCCGCGGCGCCCGGTCATCTCGGTCGCGACCATCCCCGGGTGGAGGAGGACCACGGCGATCTCCCGGCTCGCTAGGTCCCGGGCGAGGGAGACGCCGGCGGCGTTCACGGCGGCCTTCGACATGCGGTAGCCGTAGTAGCTCCCCGAGCCGTTGTCCGCCATCGAGCCCATCAGGCTCGTCAGGATGCCGACCTTGGAGCCGCGTCCGAGGTTCCCGAGCAGGGCGCGGGTCACGCGCAGGGGCCCCAGGGAGTTCACCTCGAACTGGCGCCGGAGGGAGTCTTCATCGAGGTCCTCGAGGCCGCCGCGCTCGAGGATGCCGGAGTTGTTGAGGAGAACGTCGAGGTGCAGACCGTCGACCTCGCGCGCCAACTTGGCGACGCCCTCGCTCGTGGCGACGTCCACCCCCTCGACGACGCGTAGGTCGAGGGCGTCGAGCTCCGGGGAGCTGCGGCGGCAGGCGGCGACGACGTCGTCGCCGCGCTCCACGCACTGGCGGGCGAGCTCGAGCCCGATGCCGCGGTTCGCGCCGGTGATCAAGATCGTGGTCACGGCGATCAGAAGCGCTGCACGCGCGCGTGACAGCCGTGTCGGCCCGGGTTGCGCTCGAAGAAGTCCTGGTGGTAGGACTCCGCCGGCCAGAAGATCCCGGCCGGCTCAATGGTGGTCGCGACCGCGAGCCCCTTCTCGCGCAGGATGCCGATCAGGTCCTCGATCGTGCGGCGCTCCTCCTCGTTCTCGACGAAGACCGCCGAGCGATACTGGGTGCCGATGTCCGGGCCCTGGCCGTCGACCTGCGTCGGGTCGTGGATCTCGAAGAAGACCTTGGCCAGGGTCTCGTAGTCGACGCGCTCGGGGTCGTAGGCGACGCGCACGGCCTCCGCGTGGCCCGTGCCCCCCGTGCAGACCTGCTCGTAGGTCGGGTTCGGGGTCTCGCCGCCCATGTAGCCCGAGTCGACGCGCGAGACGCCGTCGATGGACTGCATCAAGTGCTCCACTCCCCAGAAGCAGCCGCCGGCGAAGAAGGCCAGCGCACTGTCGCCTTGCTCGAATTCGATCGAGAGGGAGTTCACGCAGTGCCGAGTGTCGTTGGCGGTCATCCGCTCGCCGCGGAAGACGTGGCCCAGGTGACCGTCGCAGTGCTGGCAGCGGATCTCGACGCGCCGGCCGTCGGCGTCCGGGAGCTCCCGCACGGCTCCGGGGATCGATTCGTCGAAGCTGGGCCAGCCGCAGCCGGAGTCGAACTTCGAGCCGGAGCGGAAGAGGGGCGACTGGCAACGCGCGCAGCTGTAGGTGCCGTCGCCCTTGTGATTCAACAGCGCGCCGGTGCCGGGGGGCTCGGTCGCGCCGTCGACGAGAACGGCGCGCTGGCGGGGGTCGAGATTCTTCCAGGGAGAGGGGTCGGTCATGGCGTCGAGGGGGAGTCGGTCGGTGCCTGGGGAGCGCGCTGTTGTGCTTCGGCGAGGAAGCGCATGGCGTCCTCCTCGCGTCCTGACTGGAGGGCGATCTGGTGCAGCGCGAACCAGGCCTCGGGTCGCTCGGGCGCGAGGTCGCGGGCGATGCCGGCGTGGTGCTCGGCCCTCCCGAGATCCTGAGCGAGGCTGCAGGAGAGTGTCGTCGCGAGCCGCAGATCGTAGCCCTCGGCGCCGTCCGCCAGGGCACGCTCGTACTGCTCGACGCTACGCCCGTAGTCCTCCAGGTCACGCAGGATGCCCGCGAGGCTCAAGCGCGCCTCGAGCGTCCCGGGCTCGTGCTCCAGCACGGCCTCGTACGCGCGCGCAGCCTCGGGCAGACTCCCGCGACCGAGCTCGAGGCCGGCGAGCATCATCCCGGCCTGCAGCTCGACGCCCGGCGTGGACGCGGCCTCTTCCAGTACAGCCAGGGCCTCGTCGGTGCGGCCGGTGGCCAGGAGGTGGTTGCTCCAGTTGGCCCAGACCTCGGGCCGCTCGGGCTCGGCGCGGGTGGCGCGCTCGAACCAACGGTCGGCTTCCTCGGCGCGGCCGGCGGCGGCGTGGAAGTTCGCGAGGCCATCGCAGGCGACGTAGTCGTCGGGTAGGACGTCGGCGGCGCGCTCGAGCTCGAGCTGGAAGCGCTCCTCGTCGCCCTGGAGCAGGTGCAGCCAACCGCTCGTCAGGCAGAGCTCCCACTCTTCGCCGGGGAAGAGGCTGAGGGGCGTGAGCCCGCGGGCGACGCGGGTGTGCTCGAGGGTGTTCGTGACGAGGGTCTGCTCCTCTTCCGAGAGCTCGCGGGGAGCTCGGAACCAGCCCGTGACGACCTCGTTCAGCTCGAGGAAGCCGGCCTCGGCCTGTGCGCGGTGGTAGTGCACGTAGGCGCTCTGGGCCCAGAAGGCGACGAGCACGACCATCGACAAGGCGTAGGTGCGTCCCGCGGTCGTCAGACCCCCGGCGCGCTTGAGGTCGATGCGCTGGAGCTGGACCGCGGGCTTGTAGAAGAGTCGCAGGGTCTGCAGCGCCAGGTAGGCGAGGATGGCGGCGATCGAGAGGGCGAAGAGGAAAGGGATCGTGTTGTAGAGACCTCGGAAGGTGAAGAAGGCGAGAGCGAAGAGCGCGCCGACCGCGATCTCCTCGCCCCAGCCGTAGCTCTTCCAGCGGTTGATCTTCCACCACTCGCTCGCGCGTTTGGGCTTCTTGCTGCGGTGGGGCTTGGAGAAGAGCGCCGGCCGGCCGAAGCCGAAGTAGAGCGCGTCCTTGGGGCAGACGCTGACGCAGTCGAGGCACTTCATGCACTCCTGGTCGACGACCATGCCGTAGTCTCGCACCTCGCTGTGCACGACCACGTTCGAGGTGCAGACTTGCGTGCAGTGCCCGCAGCCCTCGCAGGCGTCGGTCACCCGGATACGCGCGGGAGAGACGCGGTCGGCGACGCCGAAGGCCGCGCCGTAGGGGCAGACATTCGTGCAGAAGCCCTTGGCGCCCAGGAAGTAGACGATCGCGAAGCCGGCCACGAGCAGGGTCGCGACCGCGACGGGCCAGGGGGGGAAGGTGGCCCAGAAGTCCTCGACGATGAACTCCGTGGTCGGCTTCTCGAAGCCGCGCCCCGTCCACAGGCGGTACCCGATGGGGTACAGGAACATGTAGACGCAAGCGATCATCGGGACGACGAGCAGGATCCGCGACTTCATCTGCCGCGGCTTGGGCTTCAGGCCGACCTTCTTGAGCAGCCAGAGGCAAGCGTCCTGCAGGGCCAGCAGGTGGCAGGCCCAGCCGCAGAAGAAGCGGCCGAAGAAGAAGGTCGCGAGGATCGCGACGACGAAGAAGACGAATCCCGGCGAGATCACCGAGTTCTGGGAGAAGGTGATGCCCTCGGAAGGTTCGAGGGGGCCCAGGGTCTCACCCGCGCTCTGCCAGTGCAGGACGTGGAGCACGATCGCGACGTGCACGAGCAGCAGCACCAGGGCGCGCCACCTCGACGCCTTGGAGGGACGCGGCGTCCTGGAGACCGCCGTGCACCCTACTTGACCTGTAGCGGGGCCCCGAGTTTCCGTGGAGGAGGTCATCAAGCCGTCAGCCTAGTCCAAGCCCGAGTCGGCGACCAGCGGGCTGGCTCCGGAGAGACGGGTCAGGAGTCCTGCGACGGAGGAGGCGGTCCCACGGCGCTCTGGGCGCGGATGTTCTCCAACGCGGCGCGGATCACTTCCTCCGCCTTGCTCTTCACCTCCGGGTCCATCGGCTCGGTCTGGAGCAGCTCCAGGGCGCGGGACAGGTAGGGCTCGGCCAGGACGAACTGATTCTGGACGAGCAGGGCCTCGGCGAACTCCATCTGCGCCTGATAGGAGTCCGGCAGCTCGCGCGCGGCGAACTCCAGGTGCTCCAGGGCGGCCGCCTCCTGCTCGAGCTTGCGGAGCAGGAGGCCGTAGATGTAGTGGCTGGGCGCGTGCTCGGGGTGGAGGGTCAGGGCCCTCTCGATCCAGCGCACCGCGGTCGCGACCTCGCCCCGGTCGGCGTCGATCGTGGCCAGGAGAACGAGGCGCTCCAGGTCGTCCTGGTGGATCGAGCCGGCGGCGTCGCTCATGCGCTCGGCGAACTCCGGCGGGCGCACCCGGTAGGCGGCAAAGAAGTAGGGGATGGCGTTATCCGGCTGGTCCGAGGCGAGCAAGAGCACCATCAGGTTGAAGTGGGCCTCGAAGTTCTCCGGCAGGATCTCGCAGGCCCGGACGAGGGCCTTGGCGGCATCCATTCGGCGCTCGAGCTTGAGGAGCACGAGCCCGCGCTGGAGGTGCGCCGCGCCGTAGCTCGGCGCGAGCTCGATGGCTTGGTCGAACCAGACGAGGGCTTGCGCGAGCTCCTCGCGGTTGGCCGCGATCGAGCCCAGGAGCAAGAGCGGGTCGGGGTCGTCCGGGCGCTGCTCTCGCGCCCGGAGCGTGTGGGCGTGGGCCTCCTTCAAGCGACCCGATTCGTAGAGTGCGCGCGCCAGGAACACGCGGTCCTTGTGATTGTCGTTGCGTAGGGAGAGGCTCCGCTCGAACTCCTTCGCGGCCTCGCTCCACTCCTCGACGCGCATCATCAGGACGCCCATGTTGAAGTGCGCCTCGGGCGAGTTCGGGTTGATCTGGATCGCGCGCCGCAGTGCCGTGCCTGCTTCGTTGGGGTCTCCCTCCGCCATCCAGGCCGCCCCCAGCCCGATGTAGCCGCGCTCGCTGTCGGGCTGCACCTGGATGGCGCGCTCGAAGACCTTCCGCACGACCTCGTAGTCGTGGAAGGGGTCGACCTCCGCCTCGCGCAGCAGGGCATGCCCGAGGCCGAGGTGCGTCTGCAGGTGGTCGTCCTGGGTCGCGAAGATGTCGGTCCCCGTCGTCTGAGCCTCCTCGAGAAGGTCCATCGAGGTCTCGAAGCACTTTCGCGATTCGATCAGCTCGTCGGCGAGGCCGCTCGCGCCGTACTTGCCGAGCAAGACGCGTCCCAGGCCCCAGTGGACGTTGGGGTTGCGGGGGTTCTGGGCGACCGCCTCGCGGAACAGGGCCTCTTCGTTCGCCCAGTGGGGGAGCCGGGACCACGTGCGCCAGGCCAGGGCCGCGGCGACGAGGATCAACAGTGTGCTCGCAGCGGGAGCCGGGAGCCGCTTGCGAACCAAGAGCACGAGCAGGGCTGTGAAGCCGAGCACCGGCACGAACAGGAAGCGGTCCGAGAGGGGGAAGGTGCCCAGCGACTCGACGCGCAGCAGGACGGGCGCGAGGCCCGCCGGGATCCAGAGCAGCAGCAGGAGGATCAGGCGCCAGCGGCGCATCCAGGCCAGGGCGACGGCGCCGAGGAGCGCGAGGCTCCCCGCGACTCCGATCCAGAGCGAGGCGGCGCCCGACGGCAACTCGGGCTGGAAGGGTCGGAACAGGTTGAGCTCCGCGGGCCAAAGGAGCAGCCAGGCCGCGCCACCCAGGAGCTCCACTCGCAGGAGCGCGAGCCGCGCGACGCCCACGCCGAAGTCGGTCGTCGTGCGATCGAAGCCGGCCAGGGCATCGCCGAAGACGAGCACGCGCAGCAGGTAGTAGAGCGCGAAGGCCGCGACGAAGGGGATCAGGGCCGCGGTCAGGCGCTGTCTCGTATTCGTCGCCTCGGCCGCCTCTCCCGATGGACGGCAGAGCTCGACGACAAGGGCGACGAAGGGGAAGGCCACCGCGGCATCCTTCGAGAGCAACGCGAGGAAGAACCAGAGGGCGACGGGCCAACCCCGCGCCCCTGGACGCCCCTCCCTCCAGTCCAGGAAGGCGGTCAGCGCGAGGAAGCCGAAGAGGGCGTGCAGCGGGTCGTGCAGGGCGGAGATCCACGCGACGCTCTCGACGTGCAGAGGGTGCACGGCGAAGAGCAAAGCGGCCCAGAAGCCGGCAACCGGGCTCCCGAGGAGCCGAGCGGCGAAACGCCAGGCCGCGCAGCAGGCGAGGGCGTAGACCAGGAGCGAGCCCCAGTGGAAGGCCGCGGGGGCTCCGTCGCCGAGCCAGTAGAGCCCGCTGACGAGGGCCATGGTGAGCGGCCGGTAGTAGCCGACGTGGGAGGCGCCCTCGGCGTCGAGAAAGTCCCAGTAGGAGCCGGCGAAGATGCTCGGCAGGTTCGCGAGGCTCGCGATCTGGGGGTTCTGCTGGATGACCAGCAGGTCGTCGTAGACGAACTCACCGTCGAGGGCCGGGGCGTAGAGCACGAGCACGGCGACTGCGAGCGCGAGCACGCCGCCGAGGAGGTGCCACCTGGAACGGGGACGAGCGAGGGGGGGCGCGGTCATGGCCCCCCTCCTACGCGCTGGGCTCGGTGCGTGCTACCCCCCGGCGCGGAAAGTCGGCGCGGCGGTCAGAGCTGCGCGGGAGGGCACGCGCGCGCGAGCGGAGACCGCACGCCAATAGAAAGGCCGCCCGGGCTGGGGGAAACCCGGGCGGCCACGCGGAGAGTCAGGGGGGATCAGGTCATTCGCACCAGGTGACCTCGAGACCGTCGGAGGTGTTGAAGCCCTCTGGGCCGCCCATCGTGTCGCGGTACCAGAACTGGAAGTTCTTGGTCTCGCCGAGGACGGCCGCGCCATTCCCGAGGACGAAGGGCGGGGAGTTGAGGTCGAGGTCATCCGAGACGGTCCCCAGGATGTCGGCGAACTGGACGTTCATGCGGACAATGTTGCCCTGGACGCACAGCACGCCTTCGCCGAAGAGCGAGGCCGTCTGGTTGTTGCCGTAGAAGAAGATGCCAGCGACGTTCGGGGGGAGCCCGGTGACCGTCAGGGTCAAGTCGTTGGCGGAGAGGCTCGAGCTGCCCGAGTAGCCAATGCTGGCGCCGGAACCCACGGAGTTGGGCTCGCTGGTGCAGTAAGCACTGGGGTCGTCGCACAGGATCGTGTTCTCCGTGTCGAGCGGCCAGGGGTTCGAGAGCCCCGAGTGCGCCGTGCTGTTCTTGCGCACGAGGACGTCGCCCGAGCCCGCGTTGCCGGGCACCGTGACCGTGATGCTCGTGCCGTTGGAGGTCACGCCCGTCACCTTGATGGGGGTGCCGTTGCCGCCGGCGCCAGCCTGGGTGAACCAGACTTCGTTGCTGGAGCCGGAGAAGTTCGTGCCGGTGATCGTGATCTGGCTGCCGTTGATCGACATGCCGTTGATCGTCGGCTTGGTGCCGCTCATCGAGCCGTAGACCGCCTGGACGCCGGCCTGGTCGTCGGAGTTGATGCTGCGGTCACCGGTTCCGCCGCTGTAGAAGGCGGACATCGTCGCACTGTTCACGCCCGAGTGACCCAGCCCGAGGGCGTGCCCGTACTCGTGGCAGGCGACCGACTGCAGGTCCTCCTGGTTGGCGCCGATGCCGCCGGGGCCGTCGGCCCAGTTCCAGTCCTCGTAGTACCGGATCCGCCAGCCGTCGCTGATGGGGGTCTCGCAGTAGGCGAGGGTGCCGCCGCTGCTGCCGGAGATCTGGGAGTGGATGTTCTGGTTGGAGTTCCCGACCGCCGTCGCGCTGCCCTGGAAGCTGGGGTCGAAGTTCGCGCCCCCCGAGCCGATCGTGGTTTGCGTGGGGTCACCCGAGCCGTCGCCGTGGGCGATCGAGCTCCACTCGACGCAGGCCTTCCAGATGGCCATGTCGGCGCCGTAGTAGTTCGGGAACTGGGCGTTGTAGGTCTGGTTGTTGTTGTCGCCGCCGCCGGTGAAGTTGTTGTAGATGCGGAAGTCGCGCTGGCTCTGGCTCAGGCTGCCACCGATGGTGGACCAGCCCCGAGCCTCTTCGGTGCCAGTGAGCAGGAAGGCGGCGCCGGCGCCGAGGGCGACGGCGGGGAGGATCAGTTGGTTCAGCTTCATGGGATCGTGCCTCCTGGGCTACTTGTTGCGACGCTGGGCTTCACGCAACTCGGCGTCGATCCGCGTGATCGACGCGTCGAGCCCG